>Ga0207891_1000002_pt1 | contig 1141063 bp, 1019 predicted proteins | sample LinPmetageLP50_FD_184061 | JGI IMG/M metagenome (GOLD analysis project Ga0207891, IMG submission 184061) | Marine viral communities from the Pacific Ocean - LP-50 (SPAdes) | ecosystem: Environmental > Aquatic > Marine > Oceanic | place: Pacific Ocean | collected 2011-08-27
CACAACAATGGCTATAAGTAATTGCTTGTTCTCGCCTACTTCTGAAAATCCTCGCGGATTTTCAGTTTGGTGTGTACTTGCAAAGTTAAGTGCTAAACCACGCAACTACTCATAGCCGAGACCGTTGGCAAACATTTTGACTCGTCCTGAATAAAGGCTACATAATTTCAAACAGTTATGTATAAAAATGACCGAGTAACCAGACGTTACAGCGAACATTTTAAATTAAAAATCTTAGCCGAACTTAGTTGGCAAATACACCAAAAACCAATTAGGAAAGCTCTACAGTATTGCGCCTACAACCATTAATGAATGGATTAGAAAGTACGAACGTAATGACTTAATGAACACAAGGATTATGGTAGAAACCAAAGATGAGATAACACGAATCAAAGCACTCCAGAAAGAGATTGAACAGCTTAAAAAACTAGTCGTGAAAAAGGACTTGGACGAGTTGGTGAATGATTCTTACTTACAAGTAGCTGCTCAAAAATTAGGCTATAAAAATGTGCTCGAACTTAAAAAAAAACTAAATATCAAGCTTTAACCATAGCCAGAAAAACTAGTAAAGGATTTACTTCTCTTTCTAAGCTATGTGCCTGTTTTGGGTTGAAACGTGACGCCATATACAAATACAAATGTAGAGCTGATAAACGTTTACAACTAGAAAAACAGATTATTCATATTGTTCAGAAAAGACGTAAATCCTTACCTAGGGAAGGTGTCAGGAAACTGATGATATCTTTACAAAAAGATTTTGAAAATCAAAAAAGTAAAAATTGGAAGAGACACTTTGTTTAAAGTACTTAGAGAGCATAAGATGCTAACCCTAAGAAAAAAATACAGCTGTAGAACAACCAACTCGCACCATAGATTTTATAAGTACCGCAACATCATAAAAGATGTGGAAATTACAAGACCTAATCAAGTTTGGACATCGGACATCACCTATATTAGAACCGTGAAAGGCTTTTGTTATCTGGCGCTCATCACAGATATGTACTCGCGTAAAGTTGTAGGATATGACCTAAGTGATAGCTTAGAACTCAAAGGTTGTGTTAGAGCACTTAATAAGGCTATTTATAATACTAAAACCATTAAAGGACTAGTACATCATTCAGATAGAGGAATACAATATTGCAGTAATGTGTACACCCAAATACTTAAAAGAAAAAAGATAGGCATTAGTATGACAGAAGAAAACCACTGTTACGAAAACGCAATGGCTGAACGTGTAAATGGAATCCTTAAAGATGAATTCTATCTCGACCAGACCTTTACTAACGTGGCACACGCCAAGAGAGCTGCAAAAAATGCAATTAATCTATATAATCAAATAAGATTACACTTATCTTTAGATTATAAAACACCAAATATGGTATATAAATTATCAGCGTAAAATTAATTTTAACCTGTAGCCATATTTCAGGACAAGACAGCTATAACAACCAATGAAAATTTTCAATATAGTTACGTCAGTTATCCTTACAATTCTGATTTTGTGCATTGCATATTTAATTCCAGAATTTGAAAGTATTCAAGTTGACCCGATGGGAGATGGACAATCTGGTATTGGAAAAGGAGTTATTGGACTAATGATATTCGGATTGGGAGTTTTAAGCCTAATTTTTGCATTAATTTTTATTCTTCTAATGGTAATTCGAAATACAAACCGAAATAAATGGAGTTATATAAATCTATTGGCATCATCCCTAATTTCAGCTTTTACTTTTATATACTTTTTTGGTTAAAATATTATTGACTATGTTCCAAGACTTTATTACGCTAAAAACCAGACACCTGAGATTCGTCAAGACAGTTTCTGATAGCGAAATAGTTTATGGACTAAAAAGTAAAAATGGATATGCAACATCAAGTTCAACTCAATACGAAGATGATGTCGGAAAACCAATCGGAATGATATGTTTTTGGGCAGAAAAAGTTAGAGCGAAATCCTGTGCAAAAGACGATTGGAAAAAATACAAAGTATCCGAAATTCCATTAGCCGAATTTATGGAAAATTGGTGTATTGGAATGGCTAATGATGGACTACTAATCGGAACTCAATTTGACCAAAATCTATTAGGACACGAAGTTGAGCCATTGGACTTGATTTTAGAATTGACGTCTGAATTAAAATCAATAGAAAAAGACTTGAACTTTAAAAAGTTTAATGGAATTGCGGACTTGGAAAAACAAGTAAAAGAAATAAATGAATAAAAAAAGCCAGCAGGTAACAATGTATAACCGCAATTACGGCGGATTCGACTACGTCCGAATCGACTCGGAATTGCTAAAGTCTGTGCAAAACCGAAAATTAACGCAAATTAACCCGTAACTGACGGTTATACTAGACCGTTACCTGTAATTATGAAGAAAACCCTAACAACAATAATATTTTTAATTTCAATAACTTGTTTTAGTCAAGATTTAAATAAAGAAACGCACTATTACTTTCAAGGTAATCAAATAACTAAAACTCAATTTGAATCATTTGATAATAGAAAAATTTATACTAGAACTATTGAAAATGATTCGTTAATTATAGAGAAAATTTACCTTCACAAAAGCATCGGGAAACTTGATTCGATTCAGTTAAAACAAGTAACAATGTTCTTGACAAAAATTATTGGTTCTGAATTTAACCAAGAGAAAAAGACTATGATACATTTGTATAGGGAGAATGATAAGAATATTTATAGCGACTCCAAATACAAAAAATATTGGAAATGGATAAAAAACAACTCCAAGCGATATCAATCTTTCTTAATTGGAACCAAAGACTCACAAATTGAACCGAATAAAAAGAAGCACATCTATTTAGACCAATATGATTTAATAGAAAAGTTATTTTTTCAAAGTTCCGATTTTAAAATAAATCACATATTGATAAAGCCTAACGGTGAAATTTATATTTATTTTGGATTAAATGATATTTTACACGCTTTAGATTGGTCAGTGGATTAATAACTACAGGCAACAAAGAACTGAGGTAAAAAACAACTTTTATCTACATTAAATTTAGACACTATTATCCTATACTCTAAGAGTCATATTTTTGATCTTAGAGTTTTTTATTCCTTGTTTTTCTTGCTTACCTCGTCAGGACAGAAACATAAGTTTCTTCATAAGGTCTACCAGATTATAAATAAAAATCCTGCACAACAAACACATTAACTTTACTACAGAATATTCAATTATATTCAAATCCATTAGAAATGGATAACGTCTTTCTTGAACTTATAATTAACGCTTTGTAAGTGTATTTAATAGTTCAGTTACACAAAACCTCTATACACCAAAAAGTATACAACATCTGAAATTCTGTATAAAGTAATTAGCCTGCTACCAACCGATCTTTGCTCTATTCTTTTAAATAAAAAAACAGGCAAAATGAAAACAAATCAATTCGGTAAAAAAGGTTGGACTCCAGATAACATTCATAACTTAAACGGAAAAACCTACGTTATAACAGGAACTACTAGCGGAACAGGTTTTGAAGCTGCAAAAATATTGCTTTCTAAAGGTGCAAAAGTGGTCATGCTTAATCGTAATCCAGAAAAAGCAGAAAACACCATAATTACATTAAAACAAGAACTTGGTAATGCTATAAAAGTATCTAACATCACTATGGATTTAGCAAAACAAGTTTCAGTTAAAAACGCTGCTGCAGAAGTTCTTAAAACGGTCTCACAAATTGATGCTCTTATCTGTAATGCTGCTATTGCTCAAGTACCTAAACAAACACTTACAGTTGATGGATGGGAAAGCCAGATGGGAACAAATCATTTTGGAAATTGGACATTACAAGCTCTATTATTTCCACGCATTGAAAAATCTAATGGTAGAATTGTAACCGTAGGTAGTATGGGTTATAACATGGGAATTAAGACCATTAAATTCGATGATCTAAACTGGGATAAAAACTACAGCCCAAACGGTGTTTATAGCCAAAGTAAGTTAGCGCAAATCATGTGTGTTTATGAATTGCAAGATAGACTTAAAGAAGCAGGTATAACTAATGTAAAAGCGTATGCTTGTCATCCAGGTGCTTCAAAAACTTCTTTAATAAAAACCAGCGGTAGTTTAATGACAAGATTTGTATGGCAGTTAATGAAATTTTCACCTTTAGTACAATCAGCTGAAAAGGGTGCTTACCCACAATTAATGTGTGCAACAGAACCAAACCTAGATCAAAGTGAATTTTATGGCCCAACCGGTAAAAATAATTGGACAGGTCCTGTAGGTGCGCATAAGTTAGAACCACATGCAAAAGATAAAACTGTGGCAAAAAAGTTATGGGAAGTTTCAGAAAAAGAAACTGGTGTTAAATGGAATATTAATTCTTAATTATTTTCAACTAAAGCTTAAGGTTATGAATACCATAAAATACATCACCATAATAGCACTATTAACCTCTCTTGGATTGTTTTCTCAAGAAAGAAATTGGACTACAGAAAAATCTAAAGACGGAAAAACAGTTGTAAACTATGAGTTAGTAAAAGAGTACAATGGAACTCACTTTTATTACATTGCCCAAACCACTGCTAATGTATCTCTTGAAGAACTAGATGCTTATTTCTCCAATACAGACAATCATAAATATTTTATAGAGCGAACAACAACAACTGAAGAATTCAAAAAAATATCTGACAACCAATGGTTAGCTTACTATTTCTTTGATGCGCCTTGGCCATTACCAAATAGTGATCTTGTTATTGAGCTAAGTCGAACTAAAATTGATGATGATAAACTCATCTTTACTGCAGTTTCCGTAAAGAATGATTATAAAAAATCTGATGTTGATAGAATGAAAACTTATAAGGTAATTTATGAATTTGAGAAAATTAGTGACTCAACAACCAAAATTACTTACAATGCAGATTATATTCCTATAGGTTCAATTCCTAATTTTTTAATAAGATCTTGGTTTCCAGAAGGACCAGCTAATATTGTTACTAACTTAGGAACGCTGAAAAAGAATTAAATTAGTAGTATGCAACACTTTAAAACATTATCATCGTATTTAGATTATTTAGGGCTACCACGACCAGAGCACCCAATGCTAAGCGTATTTAACTCTAAAGGCAGCGGTTACCTACCTTGCCCAAGAGAGAGTTCACCACCTATAACAAATGATTGCTATTCTATTAGTTTTAAAAAATATGTTGAAGGAGATTTAAACTATGGAAGAACTAAATATGATTTTACAAATGGAGCTTTAATTTGTATTGCTCCAAGACAAGTTTTACAATGGGACGATAGCGTAGTCTTTGAACAGAAAGGCTTTTCAATAAACGTTCATGAAGATTTTTTGAAGGGAACAGAATTAGCTCAACAACTAAAAAAATACGGTTTCTTTTCCTATTCTGTTAATGAAGCTTTACACCTTTCTCCCAAAGAGGAAAAACAAATCGAATCGATTGTTGAAAATATAGATATTGAATATCAGAACAACCAAGATGAATTTAGCAAAGACATCATCATCTCGCAATTAAGCACTCTTTTAAAATACGCGAATCGTTTTTATGAAAGGCAATTTTTAAATAGAAAAGAGTTGTCTAATAATCTGTTGGAGCAATTTAATAAACAATTAGATGTATATTTTAACTCTGGCCAATTACCAGAAAAGGGAATACCGAGTATAGAGAATATTGCAGATAAACTATCGGTTTCACAACGTTATTTGAGTGATACACTTAAGAAAGAAACAGGAAAAACCTCAACAGAACACTTGCAGTTGTATCTTATAGATGAAGCAAAGAATATATTATTAAACCCTAACAAGACAATTTCTGAAGTTGCCTATGATTTAGGCTTTGAATATCCACCCTATTTTTCACGATTATTTAAAAAGAAAGAAGGCATAAGCCCGACAGAATACAGAGAAAAATATAAATTAAACTAAACAATGGACCTTTTAAAACTAGCTACAGATTGGGCGAAGGCAGAAGTCTTTTCAACTAAATTTTTTATTCTATTTGCATTTGCATTTTTAATTGCCAGTATAGGGTTTTGGCAACTCGGTAAAACAGAAATTGCAAGAGCTTATATTATGCCAACCTTGGTTGCAGGTATCTTACTATTAATTATAGGTAGCGGATTATTATATACAAACATTCAAAGGGTTAGCCAATTTGAAAAAGAATACCACGCAAATGCTGAAACATTTTTAGATTCGGAGATATCACGATCTGAAGCAACACTAAAAGAATACAGAACTATTGTTTTTAAAGTAATTCCTATAATAATTATAGTTGCTGCCTTGCTCATAATATTTTTAAGTACACCTACTTGGAGAGCAATAAGCATTACAACTATAGCAATGTTAATCGTTATTTTATTGGTTGATGGCACAGCACATTCAAGAATAGAAGCCTATTATAAAAAATTGAAACTAGTAGAAGTAAATACTGCCAACATAAATTCACCTGCAGTAAAGAATTAGTTCAACACCAATTTGAAGTAATTCAATCTAAATACTACTACTCCAAACTCTAAGGCATTATTTAGTTTTAAGTTTTTTTTTTGAATTTCAAACTCAACATTTACCCCAATGCACACAACACTATTGCAAAAAATTTAGAAATAAGTTTTATAACATTATTATTTATCGTAATATTGCAATGAACAAATTAAACAATTAATGGGTTTAGCAAAAACAGAAATATTTACAGATCTCCAAAACGAAATTGCACGATATGCAAAAGTTTTTGGGCATCCTGCCAGAGTAGCAATACTTGAGCATTTGTATAAGATAGACACCTGTGTTTGTGGAGACTTGGTTCAAGAAATTGGGTTAGCACAACCTACTATTTCTCAACATCTAAAAGAACTTAAGCATTTAGGTCTTATTAAAGGTCAAGTTGAAGGCACTAGCGTTTGTTATTGTATAGATGCAGAAAATTGGGCAAAAATGAAAAGTATAATGTTTACATTTTTAAACCAAGATGTCTCAAAATCTAATTGTTGTTAAAAAAAATTTGATTCTATTAATCGTATTATTGCAATATACAAATAAACATATATTATGACATTATCAGAAATAAAATCAGCATTACAAACATTAGAAACTATTAGTTTTAAGTTGCCAGATGGTAGCTTGGTACCAAGCCATTTTCACGTTACAGAAGTTGGAAAAGTTACTAAGCACTTTATAGACTGTGGTGGCACTGTACGCCATGAAGAAGTTGTGAATTTTCAACTTTGGAATGCAGATGATTATAATCACAGATTACATCCTGAAAAATTAGTTCATATCATTGAGCTTTCTGAAACTAAATTAGGGATAGATGAAAATCTGCCTATAGAAGTTGAATACCAAGGAGATACTATTGGAAAATTTGGGTTGGAGTTTGTAAACAACTCATTTCAACTAACTACAACACAAACAGATTGTTTAGCTAAAGACCAGTGTGGTATTCCAGAAGAAAAGCCAAAATTAAAAATGTCTGAACTACAAGCTGAAAACTCTTGTGCACCAGGAAGCGGCTGTTGCTAATCTTAAAACCTATAACCCATGTCTTTATACACACCAATCTCTAATTTTTTAGAAACATTAGACACTACTACAATTGCCACAGAGCGTAAAGAGGGCTTAAACAAACTAGCCGACTTTTTACAACAGCAATTAAAGGAAAACAAAGAAGCCAATATTACATTTATTTGTACACACAATTCACGTAGGAGTCACCTCTCTCAAATTTGGGCACAAACTATTGCTCAACATTTCAATTTTAAGACCATTACAAGTTACTCTGCAGGAACAGAGGCTACGGCTCTCTTCCCTACAGTTTTAGAAACATTACGAAATACTGGTTTTAAAATAGAGAACTTGTCTAATGCAGAAAATTCTCATTACAGTATCAAATATTCAGAAAATAGCCATCCAATTATAGGGTTTTCTAAAACGTTGGATAACTCGTTTAACCCTGAAAGTGGTTTTGCCGCAATAATGACTTGCTCACAAGCAGATGGTGGTTGCCCATTTATAGCTGGTGCTGCGTTAAGGTTACCATTAACGTATGAAGATCCGAAAGCTTTTGATAATACACCTCAACAAGAAGAAAAATATTTAGAACGTAGTAAACAAATTGCTACAGAACTGTTTTATGTATTTACACAACTAAAAACTGCCTAATGTCACAGACAAAAAAACTTAGCCTCTTAGATAGATATTTAACAGTATGGATATTTGTAGCAATGGCTATTGGTGTAGCCATAGGTTACTTTTCACCTACATTTCCAAAATTTGTAAATAGCTTTAATAGCGGCACTACAAACATCCCTATTGCTATAGGATTAATTTTAATGATGTATCCGCCACTAGCTAAAGTTAATTACAGCTTGCTACCAAAGGTGTTTAAAGACACTAAGATTCTTACAACCTCATTACTGCTCAATTGGATAATTGGGCCTATCCTAATGTTTGTTTTGGCAATCACTTTTCTTAGTGATTACCCAGAATATATGGTTGGTTTAATCTTAATAGGTTTGGCCAGATGTATTGCAATGGTTTTAGTCTGGAATGATCTTGCAGAAGGAAGCAGCGAATACGGTGCAGGACTTGTCGCGTTAAATAGCATTTTTCAGGTGTTTGCTTATAGTTTTTACGCGTGGATTTTTATAACTGTACTTCCACCCTATTTTGGATTTGATGGTGCTATTGTAAATATCTCAATCGCAACTATTGCAGAAAGTGTAGCAATTTATTTAGGTATCCCTTTTGTCATGGGAATTTTAAGTCGTGTTATTTTAGTAAAACTTAAAGGAGAAACTTGGTATACAGAAGTGTTTATACCTAAGATTTCACCATTAACGCTTATAGCACTTCTGTTTACTATTATAGTTATGTTTTCTCTTAAAGGAGAACTCATTGTAAAAATTCCTACAGATGTATTAATTATAGCGGTACCACTATTAATTTATTTCACCCTAATGTTTATTATTGGGTTTTTCTTTACTAAAGCATCTGGAGCATCGTATGATAAAACTGCGTCTGTAGCATTTACAGCTGCTGGTAATAATTTCGAGCTTGCCATTGCTGTGGCTATTGCAGTATTTGGCTTAAATTCTGGACAGGCTTTTGCTGGTGTTATTGGGCCTTTGGTTGAGGTTCCTGCACTTATCTTATTGGTAAGAGTATCGTTTTGGCTACGAAAGAAATACTTCCCGAAAATTAAAAATTGATAGGTTTACAAGCAATCATAAATAGCTATTACAATTAGTTCACCATAAATATTTTTTACATTTATGCTACTTATAAATAGTTCCTAGTAAAACATTATCATTATGATTGCTGCTGTCACTTTATTTTTAATTGTATCTATTTCTGCACTAATCACAAAAATTGCAGCAATAGCATTAGTACATACAGGTCTTTCTACAGAGAGCGCAAAATTTCAAGCAAGATCTGCATATACTGGCACTGGTATGAGTACTAATGAAACAGAAAGCATAATGAACCATCCCGTAAGGCGTAAGATTATTTATAATCTTATGCTTATTGGGAATGCTGGTATTGTAACTGCAATGTCTTCCTTAATCTTAACGTTTGTCTTACCAGAAACTATTGCTTCTAGGCTGTATGGCCTCTTAATTATTGTAATCGGGATGCTATTAATTTGGCTGGCCGTGAGAAGTAAATGGGTAAACAGAGGCTTGTCTAATATCATTAATAAAATGTTGAAACGTTATACCGATTTAGAAATACAAGACTACGCTGCGGTGTTGCACCTTAAAGATGACTTTAAAGTTATAGAAGCCAATGTTGATAGTGATGGCTGGATGTGCAACAGAACATTACAAGAACTTAACTTGCGAGAAGAAGGCATAACAATTTTAGGCGTAGACCGTAAGGATTCTGGTTACTATGGCTCACCTTCGGGAGAGTTTAAAATGCTTGCTAATGATACAGTGACTATTTATGGAAAATCTGATGGCATACAAAGTTTGTATAACAGAAAAAAAGACTTTTATGCACAAGAGGAGCACGAGAAATATGTAGTTAAAGAAGAACAAAGAAAAGCTGTTGAAAAATTTAAAATAGAATCTAAACCTGATTAGTTAAGGGAAGTTCATTTTAAATTTAATCCTAACTATAGCCTTCAATTTGGTTGAAAAATTGAAAACAAAAAAAGCTGCTTTCAAATTTTAAACATTCATTAAGAGTGCTCTTCATCTAAAAATATTAATTTGTGTGAAAACACATATATGAAGATTATTCCACAATTAATACTACTCTTACAAGACACTCCAAAAGATGAAACTGGAGAAATAGATGTAAATCCACAATCTATAATCGAAAAATTAGATACTTGGTTAGATGGCTTTATAAAAGCGCTTCCTAACATCCTTGTAGGTATTGCCGTTTTCGTTATCATGCTTTACCTAGGAAGATGGATAGGCAAATTGGTTAAACGAGGTCTTAAAAATAAAGGAAGACGCAATTTTGGAGATTTATTAGGTGCATTTACAAGATACCTTATTACTATTGCTGGTATAGCATTGGCATTGACTATTATGGCTCCAAATTTAAGCCCAGCAGATTTAATTGCAAGCTTAGGGGTTTCTTCTGTAGCCATTGGATTTGCATTTCAAGATATCTTACAAAACTGGTTGGCAGGTATATTAATTTTATTGAGACAGCCTTTTGAAATTGGTGATCAGATTGAAGTAAATGGTTACGAAGGTACTGTTGAGAAAGTTCAAGTAAGATCTACCATAATTACTACTTATGATGGGCAACGTGTGGTAATACCAAACAACACTGTATATAACAATTCTGTTAAGGTAAAAACTGCACATGATTATATAAGATCTCAATATGACGTTGGTGTTGGATATGATGAGAATTATATGGAAGCAATGAAAATCTTAAAAAACACAGTTACTTCTATTGAAGGTGTAACCTCAGAAAAACCTGTTGAAACTTTAGTTTGGGATCAAGCAGACAGTTGGTTAACTATAAGAGTAAGATGGTGGACAAAAAGTGATCGTGCAAGCGTTGTTCATACGTGGTCTAAAGTATTACATGACACACAAAAAGCAATGGATGATGCTGGAATAGATTTACCATTCCCAACTCAAGTTGAAGTACAAAATGCTCACGATTTAAAAGAAGCACGAGAAGACAAGGACAAAGACAGAGAACTTCATAAAAGTACAATGTCTAAGAAGGCTGAAGAAGCAAAAAAGGCTTCTGAGGAAGAGAAATAATCTAATCTTAGTTTAATTAAAAAGCCCAAATGTAATATTTGGGCTTTTACTTTTTAAAAAAACTTCAACACAAACATATCAATCACTTCTATAACGATAAGGATGATAATAATCCACTCTAAAGTACTGCTTTCTCTATGGTCCCAAATGCCTTTAAACAATTCTAAGTTTTCCTTTATTATGGTGATACGCTTTTCAATAGCAAAGTATCTGTTCTTTAAATCGAATGTTTGTTTTAAGTGATAATCTAGTGTTGCTAACTGCTCGTCTTCCCAAGTAACATCTGGCGAATCGAAAATATAGAGATTTTCAGAAATCCTGTTTTTAAGATTTAACGTCTTCCCAATAAATTTCTTTAAGTTCTTGCTTGAAATTTTAAGTCGGCCACTTCGCTCCAGTTCTTCACTATGAACATTAGCTTCGTCTAACAATGCTTCTGTAATTTCAGAGTATCTATCTAATGCTACAGATTGTGAGGTATGCAACATTACCAAACGTATCATTTCATCTTCCAAGCTAGGCAGCTCAACAGCATTAAAGGATACTTTAAGAAGGTTTGGCGTTATTTTTACAACAATATCTTCAGTAAGACTATCCTTTACGTGTCCTCTTCCAAAGTTTTTTATTTGGTGTTTTATCGTTTTAATCTCTGTGTCTGACACGTTGAAAAAACTTACAATTCCAAATTGAAAAATAGACAGGTATTGGTAATCGTTAATTTGATAAAATAACTCATCTGCTTCAGCAAATAAGAGTGTGTAATTTAACTTTGCACGCACCATTTTAATATTGATGCCTTGTGCTACTTGGTAAGATTGTACCTTATACATTTAAGTAATTAGAAAATAAATTTTGATACTGATTTGAGTGAGCTACCCAAAATTACTTTGCGTAATCTCTATGAATTTACAAATTAACTCTCCAGAGCTAAGTTTGCAGGTTGTGTATTATTTCTTTTTACGCTCCAGTGTATAAAAATCTTTACGTCTGTCTTTAAGGTTTTTAACAGCTCCAAAATTATGCAGTTCTCGCAACAAATCTATATTAACATCTGCCACTAAAATCATTTCTGTGTTTGGTGTAGCTTCTGCTTTAATACCATTACTAGGAAATGAAAAGTCACAAGGTGTAAATACAGCACTTTGCGCATATTGTATATCCATATTATGAACATTTGGTAAGTTACCAACACTACCAGCAATAGCAACATAACACTCATTCTCTACAGCTCTTGCTTGAGAACAAAGCCTAACACGAGAATAGCCATTTTGTGTATCTGTTAAAAATGGTACAAATAAGATATCCATACCTTCATCGGACAATAACCTAGACAGTTCTGGAAACTCTGAATCGTAACAAATTAAGATGCCTATTTTACCACAATCTGTATCAAAGGTTTTAAGCTTGTTACCATTTTGCATTCCCCAAACTTTAGCTTCATCTGGAGTAACGTGTATCTTTTCATAACGCTCTACACTACCATCTCTTCTACACAGGTAACCAACGTTATATAGCTTATTGCGTTTTACTTCTGGCATACTACCAGAAATAATATTTATGTTATAAGATATGGCAAGCTCAGACAATCTATTTGTAATTTCCTTTGTATACTTTGCTAATTCTCTAATAGCTTCAGCTTCACCTAAATCATTATATTTTGCCATTAATGGCGCATTAAAAAATTCTGGGAATACTGCAAAGTCACTTCGGTAGCCAGCAACACTATCTACAAAATATTCAACTTGATGCAATAGCTCGTCTAAATCATTATAAGGACGCATTTGCCATTGTATTAATCCCAAACGCACCACGCTTTTATTGGTTGAAACTGCCTTGCTAGGTTTTGTATAATAAATGTTATCCCATTCCATTAACACAGCAAACTCTCCAGAAGCCTGATCGCCTTCTAAGTAGCCTTTTAAAATACGTACTGGATGAAAATCATTAGACATTTGAAAGTTTAATACAGGATCTTCAATCTCCTTACGCTTTACTTTATCTAGATATTGTTTAGGTGAAAATTTATCGGCGTGCAAATGATAGTTAGGCATACGCCCACCAAACACTATACTTTTTAAGTTTAGTGTTTCACAAAGTTCTTTACGGTAATCATACAAACGTCTTCCTAAACGCAAACCTCTATAGTCTGGTTTTATAAACACATCTATCCCATAAAGGACATCTCCATCTTTGTCATGAATCTTAAAGGTAGGATCACTCGTAATATCATCATAGGTATGCTGGTTTTCAATCTTGTCATAATCTACTATGATAGATAACGCGCAACCAGCAATTTTACCGTCTATCTTAATGATAACTTGACCTTCGGGAAAAATAGATATAAGCTTTCCTATTTCCTCTAATTTCCAATACGAATTAGGGATACCACCATAAGATTGTAATGTTGCTTCTTTTAAAGCTTCATAATCTTGAATAGTGAGGTATTGCAGCTCAATATTTTCAATTTTACTTATGTCCATTTTATTTATGGTATAGTTTAGGTCGATGGTTGTTTACTATAGCGAACTTCAGTCTTAAACAAGATTTTTTAATTTTGAATGTATTAGGAAATTGGGATTAGGTTTTAGTATTATCTCTTTTAAAAATAAAATTTTAAAGTACACTAACACCAATTTCTTAGACTCATTACATTTCCAACAAATATGCAAACACTAATGGCACTACTATTGTAGCATCACTTTCAATTATGAATTTAGGTGTATCTATATCTAATTTACCCCAAGTAATTTTTTCATTTGGCACAGCTCCAGAGTAACTACCGTAACTGGTAGTTGAGTCTGATATTTGACAAAAATAATTCCAGAAAGGTGTATCTGTACGTTCCATATCTTGGTATAGCATTGGCACAACACAAATAGGAAAATCTCCAGCTATACCACCACCAATTTGGAAAAAGCCAATACCGTTCTTTGAGTTTTCTGTATACCAATCTGCCAAGAATGTCATGTACTCTATACCAGATTTTACAGTACTTGCTTTAAGCTCTCCTTTTAGTACGTAGCTTGCAAAAATGTTACCCATTGTACTGTCTTCCCAACCAGGAACAACTATTGGTAAATTCTTTTCTGCCGCAGCATACATCCAGCTGTCTTTTAAATCTATCTCATAATACTCCTCTAAAACTCCAGATAGTAAAAGTTTGTACATATACTCATGAGGGAAATAGCGTTCTCCTTTAGCTTCTGCATCTTTCCAAATTTTCACAATGTGTTCTTGTAACCTACGGAAAGCTTCTTCTTCTGGAATACATGTATCTGTAACTCTATTTAATCCTTTTTCAAGTAAATCCCATTCGTCTTGAGGTGTTAAGTCACGGTAATTAGGAATACGTTTGTAGTGGCTATGCGCAACTAAATTCATTAAATCTTCCTCTAGGTTTGCACCTGTACAAGACACGATATGTACCTTATCTTGGCGTATAATCTCTGCAAATATCTTCCCGATTTCTGCAGTACTCATAGCACCTGCCAAAGACACCAACATTTTTGAGCCTTCGTTAAGTTTTGTTTCGTACCCTTTAGCAGCATCTACTACAGAAGCAGCATTAAAGTGTAGGAAGTATTTTTCAATAAAATTTGAAATTGGTTTATTATTGCTCATAATCGTCGTGTTGTGTTTTGTTAGAAAGTTGTTTTTTTTGTGATGCATTGTATTCAGATTCGTGATCAAAAGCTGCATCGATAGCTTCGTTTTCAAACTTGTATGTAAGCATCTTGTAATAGAGTTTAGCTGCTAAAAAGTCTGAAGACTTGTCATTTTTATTTGGGCAAAGCTCAACAATATCAAACCCTACCACATTTTTTTCGGTAAATACCTTTTTTAGAAATTCTAAAGTCTCATACCAAAGTAATCCTCCTGGTTCTGGTGTTCCAGTAGATGGCATGATTGATGGGTCGAATGCATCTAAATCAAAAGTGATGTAAACATTATCTGTCATTAACTCTACAGCATTATCCATCCAATAATCATCTGTTGCCATATCGTGAGCAAAAAAGACATTGTCTTTATTCATTACTGTTGTTTCGGCTATGTCCATACTACGTATGCCTACTTGTATAAGGTTAGTAGTTTCATTAGCTTCATAAACAGCACATGCATGGTTGTATTTGCTGCCTTCATATTTCTTTCTAAGATCTGTATGGGCATCTATTTGTAAGACTGTTAAATCTTCAAAACACTCATTAAAAGCTCTTATAGCTCCTATAGATATTGAATGTTCTCCACCAAATAAGGTTACAAACTTGTTGCGTTTTATATGTCCTTTTGTAATATCATGAACGGCTTTAGCCATTTTTTTTGGCGTCTCACTTTCTGTAACAGGATCTGCAAGATATACGCCTTGTTTATAAACCTCTGTCTCTGTTTCTATATCATACAATTCCATTTGTTCTGAAGCGTGTAAAAATGCCTCAGGACCTTTATCTGCTCCTTTTCCCCAAGTACTTGTACCATCATAAGGAACAGGAATAAGAACGATTTTAGAAGTTTCTGCATTCGCAAATTCATCTGGAATGCCTGCATAATTTTTAGTTGTACTCATGATTATAAGAAATATGCTTTTGAAGCAAAATTGGTTGTTGATTTATTATTGTTATCTGTTTGTTGTGCATTGCCGTAACCTAGTAAGGACAACATTTGCTCTGAGGTTTGTTGTTCTGAGAAAACACTTGTTGTTATGTTTCCCTCTTCATCCTTATCTATTAATAAATGTTTAGGTTGCGGTATTAAGCAGTGATGCAATCCTCCAAAGCCACCTATGGTTTCTTGGTAAGCGCCAGTATTAAAGAATCCTATATATAGCGGTTTGTCTTTTTTATATTTAGGCAAGTAAATTGCATTCATGTGTTGCTCACTGTTATAGTAATCATCACTATCACAAGTAAGACCTCCAAGAAGTACGCGCTCATATTCTTCATTCCACCTATTTACTGCTAACATTACAAAACGCTTGTTTATAGCCCAAGTATCTGGCATTGTTGTAATGAACGATGAGTTAATCATATTCCATTTTTCGCGGTCGTTTTGTTGTTTCTGGTAAAGCACCTCATATATAGCACCACCACTTTCGCCTACTGTAAAGCTTCCAAATTCTGTGAAGATATTAGGAACCGGCACATCTGCTTCATCACAAACCTGCTTAATCTGGTTAATAATTTCACTTATCATATATTGGTAGTCATACTCAAATGCTAATGAGTTTTTTATAGGAAAACCACCACCAATGTTCAAACTGTCTAATGTTGGACAGATTTTTTTTAAGCTTACATATACCTTTAAACATTTTACCAACTCATTCCAGTAATACGCAGTATCTCTAATACCAGTATTAATAAAGAAGTGTAACATTTTAAGGTTAACTTGAGGGTTATCTTTTATTTGATTATTGTAAAATGGAACAATATTCTTGTACCCTATACCTAATCTAGATGTATAAAATTCGAATTTTGGTTCTTCTTCTGAAGCTATTCGAATACCAATATTGTATTTTTTAGTAATAACATCTCCTAAAAGATTTAGCTCTTCATAGTTATCTATAACTGGTATACAGTTTTCGTGACCATTGTTAATAAGACGCGCAATATTTTCTAAATACTGGTCTCTTTTAAAACCATTACATATTACAAACGTGTCATTCTTAATCTTGCCTTGTTCTTTTAAACTTTCTACAATGTCTATATCAAAAGCCGAAGAGGTTTCAATATGTATATCATTTTTTAAAGCTTCATGTAAAACGTATTGAAAGTGACTGCTTTTAGTGCAATAACAATAATGATATTTCCCTTTATAATTGTGCTCTTTCATAGCAACTCTAAACCATTCCTTAGCTCGATTTATGTTGTCTGAAATTTTTGGCAAATAGGTAAACTTTAAAGGCGCACCGTATTCTGAAATTAGTTTCATTAGGTCTATACCGTGAAACTCTAAATTATTTTTATTTAGCTTGAACTCTTCTTGTGGAAAGTAAAAGCTTTGATCTATAAGATCTATATATTTTGTTTTCATGTGAAATTTCCTTTTACAGAATATTATAGCAATACTAACTGATTGCCAAAGGATTAAATAACAATATAAATGTGTTTTCTAAACACAAGTATCTCAAAGCTATTGGTTTTAAATGTAATAGTGTAATAAGATACTGTGAAACTATTCTAAAAACTTAAGGAGAATTTAGAGTCGGTATTCAAATATTGTATGGGGTAAAAAGAATGATAGCGCCATTATAAATGACGGTATGAAAACCAAGGAAGTCGCCTGGAGATTTCGGTGTTCAAGACGATGAACAGCTTTTGAGGTTGACTTCAAGAATCCTTTAAGCCCGAATCTAAAATTAGTTTTCAAATGTAGTAAAACAGGTATTAGTTATCTGTTTTGAGGGTACGAATTTATATCAAAAACCAATGCTTTGTATATCTTGACATAAAATTTAACAAAAACCCCACAACTAATTGTATTTCAATTAATTATAAATGTATTTTGTATAAAAAATGCAATAAAATATAAACCATAATGGTGGCATTAAAATCTAAAAAACGCTAGTTACAATACTTGTTTATGAACTTTTAACACATAAAAAAACAGGCCGCTTTTTTAAGGCGACCTGTACAGTATATTCTGTCTTTTAAATTGCACCTAACACGTGGTTAGGTATACTCAAAAATTACTTCTTCTTAGAAGTAACCTGAGGAGCCTTTGTTTCAACTTTTTTAGGCTGTGCCTTTTTAGGTTGTGGCTTCATAGATTGCTTTTGTGTTCCCATAATAGTACGGTTTTAAAAACAGTATAAATGTACGAGGGAACCAAGACTGCTTGTATATGCTTTAGCTATAATTTAACTATAATATCGATGAAATAACGGTGCTCCACTTAGTTTTAATATAGACTAATAAAAGAACGCACTATATCCGTACATTATGTACTAGAAACATGTTTAATTTGCTATGAGATGTTTTCCTGTCTTCGCGAATAGTTATTCAATATCACGCTCTACCAATCCACATTTAAGCATTTTATCTCCAAAGTAAGGATTACGAATAGCTTCCTCATTACTTAACCAATAAGCACCTTTGTTATTAAATGCCATAGGACAGTACTGGTAATATAATTTACCAGTTGCTATGTTCCCTTCAACTAAATTGGTCATTTCTTGAGTAACCGCTTCAAACGCTTCTCTTTGACCATCTATATTATCTTCAACAGCTAATAATGCCAATGCATCAATATAACCAGATTTTAACTCTGTCTTTCTTAGGGTATCTAAAGATGTTTCTGCTTTGCTTTTTGCTTCAGAAAAATTAGTATTTACCAAGGCTGTCTTAATGGCATTATAGCCGCTATAGGCTATAGCAACCTCATCTGATGAAAACTCAACCGTAGTTGGTGCTGCCTTATGTATTTCTTTTGCTGTAGTATTAACTGTTACAGTTTCTGGAGTATCTGTGTCTTTAGAGTTGTTTTTACAAGACATAACCAAAAATAAACCTAAAGCTAATACTAAGTAAGAATTGCGTTTCATAGTTACGTGTTTTTCTTACAAAGATATAGATTTTCTAATCGTGCTGCCGCTTGTAATAGTAAAATGCAGGTAATAATAATATTACCATAACAGGCTGTATTAAAAACCTACGAACATAGAACAATGGCATAAAATTATCTATCTGCTCTACTTGCAATAACATAATACAGAACACAGAAATTAAAGCAACAAATACTATTGTATATAAAAGTGCAGAAAATTTTAATACACTGCTGTCTTTAAATGCTACATAAAGAATAAGTAATGAAATTGCAGTATTTAATAAAAATCTAAGTATTGTATAACCTACTAGTTTACCAAAATGAAACTCCGGTGTTACACCTTTTAAATAATCACTGTGAAAGAAGTTAAGCAACGGATCATAAAACAAACTAGTTTCAAAAAAGCGAATTGCTGCCAAGCAAACTAACAAGAAACCTATACAAACTAGTTTTATAAGTGTTTTCATGTGTTAACTTTCTTTCTAGAGAACCTATTTACCCAAACTAGCCACAGTAAAAAAACAATACCATAAATAACTAATGGAAACAATATCCCATGCAGTAAATGGTACTGTTCAGGATACTCAAAAATACCTATACATAGGAATGCAATTCTAAAAATATTAAGCCCATAAATTAATGCTGTACCTGCTAGAATGTAAAGCAGTGTACTTTTCCAAGTATCAAAAAATGCAATAATAAAAGCAACAAAAAGAATCATAACACTAATGGCATTACAACCTTCTACAACACGTGCTAAATAATTTCCATTTATATACAATTTCATTGAAGCTTCATCTGGATGTGGCTCCACAACAGACTCATATCCAAAAGCATTAATTACAGCTTCACTTTGCTGTGCTACCAAATGGGTTATGTAATCTGGATAATACACGTCTGATGCTCCAAATTTTAAATACCCTTGATATACTAAAGCAAGTAAAAAATAACTCCCTAAAAACGTAAGGATAAAACGGATTACCGACTTATATTTGCCAAATAGTTCGCGCATAGTGTCGCAAATTAAAACATAATTATTACAAATGAGTACATCTGTTTCTACAAATATATTAGACAACTTAAAATTAGAAGTTGAAACCATTATTGATAATAAAAATTTATCTGTAGACCATCGTCTTACACAAATTTGTGAAGCGTTAGAGTCTAAAGTAGACTACTATGATTGGGTAGGCTTTTATTTTAAAAATGGCGATAAACCAGAATTAAAGTTACGCGCTTATGCTGGTGAGGAAACAGATCATAAAATAATTCCGTTTGGCAAAGGTATTTGCGGTCAAGTTGCAGTCTCTAACGAAAACTTTGTAGTGCCAGATGTTAAGGCTCAAGACAACTATATTGCTTGCAGCATATTTGTGAAGGCAGAAATAGTGATTCCTTTATTTGTAAATGGTGAAAATATTGGCCAGATAGATATAGATAGCCATACTGCAGATCCCTTTACAGATGCAGATACAGATTTCTTGGTATGGGTAAATAAAAAAGTTGCTGAACTCTTAGAGGCTTAAAATCTCAATCACATTTTACATTCCAGTTCTTATAGCTTCAACAGGATCTAACTTAGATGCTGAAACTGCTGGCACAATACCAGAAACTAAGCCAATTACGGCAGATATTGCTGTACCTATAAACATGTTAAATGGAGAAAGTACAAACTCAAAATCTCCTGTAAAGCTAGAGGCGATTAAAGAAATTATCCACACAAAAAAGAGTCCTACTAGGCCTCCTATTACAGCTAAGATAACAGCTTCAAACAAAAATTGATACAATATAAATCTGTTTTTAGCTCCAAGAGATTTTTGAATACCAATAAGGTTGGTACGCTCCTTTACACTTACAAACATAATATTGGCAATCCCGAAACCTCCTACTAAAAGTGAAAAGCCAGAGATAATGAGACCAATAATATTCATCTGTCCAGTTATATTATCTATAAAATCTGCAAAACCCTGAAGTTGGTTTACAAAGAAGTTATCTATCTCATCTGGCTTTAAGCCACGCTTACGTCTCATTTGCTGTCCTAAGAGCGCTGTAAATTCTGGAATATCTACACCAGGTTCAGGTTTCAGAATTATTGCAGGAAAAACAGATTTGTTATTATCTCCAAAAACACGCCTTACTAAGTTAACAGGTAGCATAGCTGCAGTATCCTTACTATCTCCAAAAAGTCCTGAACCTTCTTTTTTAAGAACACCAACTACGGTAAGCTTTTGGCCATAAACTCTAATTTGCTTTCCTATAGGATCAAAATTACCAAAGAGGTTGTTTGCAATCTCATCTCCAATAACTATAACTGGTGAGCCAGAATTAGATTCTTGCTCATTAAAAAAGCGCCCTTTTGCAATTTGCAATGCTTCAATATCATAATACTCATCTGTTACTGGTGCTAGATTTACACTAGAAACCGAGTTATCTTGATATTTTAAAGTTTCTGGGGCAACGTTTAATGTATAGGTAATAGCTTCAATATCCGATACATTTCTCTTAAGGTATTGGTATTCTTCATATGTAACATCTGGAAATTGCTCTCGTTTCCATTGTGGTATTTCTGTAGGACCAAAAGAAAAACGCATTACATACATTGTGCTATTGTCTAAAGAGCTTAAGCTTCCTGTAATTTCTTGTTTTAAAGAATCAACTGCTGCAAGAACTCCAATGATAGAAAAGATTCCTATTGTTACACCAAGTAACGACAAGAATGTACGTAACATATTATTACGCAATGCATTTATAGCAAAGTTGAAGCTTTCTTTTAAGACTCTAAAATAGATTAACATAAGTGTAAGTTACTCAAGTTTTATTAAAAATTTGGCTTAATTAAGTCTTACAACTTGTAGACAAAAACACGCAGCACATACATTTGACGCCTGTCTTAATAACTTGTTACAAATTTGTGAAATTAATTACCCTTTTAGGTTATAAATTACTGCATCAAAATGGTATTTTTGCACCTTTAATAAACAAACCACAATGAGCCACACAAAAAAAGCAACATCAGCATTAATATCTGTCTTTCATAAAGAAGGTTTAGAACCAATTGTTAGAAAATTAAACGACCTAGGCGTTACCATATACTCTACAGGTGGTACAGAGAAATTTATAAAAGGTTTAGGTATAAACTGTGTTGCCGTAGAAGATGTGACTTCATATCCATCTATCTTAGGAGGTCGAGTTAAAACATTGCACCCAAAAGTATTTGGTGGTATTTTAAATAGACAAGACAACGAGAGTGATGTGGCACAAATGACAGAGTTTGACATTCCTCAATTAGATATTGTTATAGTTGATTTATATCCTTTTGAAAAAACGGTTGCATCTGGTGCAAGCGAGCAGGATATTATCGAAAAAATTGACATAGGAGGTATTTCACTTATTCGTGCTGCTGCTAAAAACTTTAAAGATGTTATTTGTGTATCTTCTATGGAAGATTATTCAGAGTTTTTAGATGTTATCTCTAATGGAAATGGAGAAACTACTTTAGCAGACCGTAAGCGTTTTGCTGGTAAAGCATTTAATGTATCGTCTCATTATGATTCGGCTATCTTTAATTATTTCAATAGCGAACACGATGTGCCAGCATTAAAGATTAGCGAAACAAAAGGTAAAGCATTGCGTTATGGGGAAAACCCACACCAAAAAGGATTTTTCTTCGGAGATTTTGATGCAATGTTTGATAAACTTCACGGTAAGGAATTATCTTATAATAACTTATTAGATGTTGATGCTGCTGTTAACCTTATGAATGAGTTTAATGGAGATGCGCCAACATTTGCTATTTTAAAACATAATAATGCTTGTGGTATTGCACAAAGAGATACAGTGCTTAATGCTTACAAAGATGCGCTAGCTGGAGATCCTGTTTCTGCATTTGGTGGTATCTTAATTAGTAATAGTGAGATTGATGTGGCTACTGCAAACGAAATTCATAAACTATTTTGTGAAGTTGTTATAGCACCAAACTTTTCAAAAGATGCAGAAAAAGTTTTAAAGGGTAAGAAAAACAGAATTTTATTAATTCAAAAAGAAGCTAAACTACCTGAAACCATTGTAAGAACATGTTTAAATGGTGCTTTAGTGCAGGACAGAGATCATATAACAGATGCTAAAGAAAACTTTAGCTATGCTACAGACACAAAGCCAACCGAAGAACAAATAGAAGATTTATTGTTTGCCTCAAAAATATGCAAACACACAAAGAGTAACACCATAGTACTAGCTAAGAACAAGCAATTATGTGCAAGCGGTACAGGACAAACCTCAAGAGTAGATGCGTTAAGACAAAGTATTGAAAAGGCAAAAAGCTTTGATTTTGAACTAGATGGTGCGGTTATGGCAAGTGATGCATTTTTCCCTTTTCCAGATTGTGTAGAGATTGCAGACCAAGCAGGAATTTCTGCCGTTATACAACCTGGCGGTTCAATAAAAGATCAATTAAGCATAGATTACTGTAATGACCATAAAATAGCTATGGTAATGACAGGAACACGCCATTTTAAACACTAAATTTTATACATTTACGAAATTTCTTAACCACAACACATAAATGGGACTTTTTGATTTTCTAACTGAAGAAGTTGCAATTGACCTTGGAACTGCAAACACACTCATTATTCACAATGACAAAGTTGTTGTAGATAGCCCGTCAATAGTAGCAAGAGACCGCACTACTGGCAAAATAATTGCCGTAGGACGTGAAGCTGCAATGATGCAAGGAAAGACCCACGAAAACATTAAAACCATACGCCCATTAAAAGATGGTGTTATTGCAGATTTTGATGCGAGTGAACAGATGATAAAAATGTTTATTCAAGAAATACCTGCATTAAAGAAAAAGTTCTTTCGCCCAGATTTAAGAATGGTTATTTGTATTCCTTCTGGAATAACAGAGGTAGAAATGCGAGCGGTTAAGGAAAGTGCAGAACGTGTTAAGGGTAAAGAAGTATATCTTATTCACGAACCTATGGCAGCTGCTATAGGTATTGGTGTAGACATTATGCAACCAAAAGGAAATATGATTGTAGATATAGGTGGTGGTACCACAGAGATTGCAGTTATAGCTCTTGGTGGTATTGTTTGTGACAAATCTGTTAAGATTGCAGGAGATGTATTTACAAATGATATTGTATACTATATGCGTACACAGCATAACTTATATGTTGGAGAACGTACTGCAGAAAAAATTAAGATACAAATAGGTGCTGCTACAGAAGATTTAGAGGTGCCACCAGAAGATATGAGCGTGCAAGGCCGTGATTTATTAACTGGTAAACCTAAGCAAGTACAAATTTCTCATAGAGAAATAGCTAAAGCATTAGACAAATCTATTCTTAGAATTGAAGATGCTGTGATGGAAACCTTAGGGCAAACGCCTCCAGAACTTGCTGCAGATATTTACAATACTGGTATTTATCTTGCAGGTGGTGGTTCTATGTTACGTGGATTAGATAAACGTTTATCACAAAAAACAGACTTACCTGTGTATATTGCAGAAGACCCATTACGTGCTGTAGTTAGAGGAACAGGTATAACACTAAAAAATTTAAGCAGATACAAAGGCGTACTTCTTAAATAAAAATAAATCTTATGCAGCAAATACTCAGCTTCCTTATTCGGAACAAAAATACCTTGCTGTTTCTTTTCTTGTTTGCTATATCATTAGCGTTTACTGTTGAGTCTCACTCCTATCATAAAAGTAAATGGATAAGCTCTACCAACTTTTTAAGCGGCAATGTTTTTGGTTTTGGCTCATCTATAGATTCTTACTTTAATCTTAGAGACGTAAATACAACATTAGTAAAAGAAAACCAGCAATTACGATTGCAGTTAGAACGATTTAAATCTATACCAATAGACACAAGTTTTACAGATACTGCAACCTATAACTCACCTTATAAATTTTATAATGCTACTGTAATTGCCAATAGCTTTTCAAAAAAGGACAATTATATTCTTATAAACAAAGGACAAAAAGATAGCATTAAACCAGATATGGGCGTAATTACACCGAATGGTTTATTAGGGATTATTGAAAACACATCTTCTAATTATTCTAGAATTATTTCAATATTAAATAGCAACCTTGAAATTAATGTAGGTTTAAAAAAATCTGACCATTTTGGAACATTAAGTTGGAATGGCGAGTCTCCTTACAAAGCTCAACTTATAGATGTTGGTAGATTAGCACCTGTAAAAGTTGGTGATACTATTATAACTTCAGGTAACTCATCAATTTTTCCAAAAGGTATTCCTGTAGGAAAAATCAGTGATTTTAGCTTAGACCAAAGTAAAAGTTACTATAAAATTAATGTTGAACTTTTTAACGACATGACTGGCATAGGTCCTGTATATGTTATTGAAAACTTAATGAAACCAGAATTAGATTCACTTAAAAACTCAACAATATTAAATGAATAATCCATTTATACATATTGTCCGTTTTGTGGTTTTAATCTTACTACAGGTATTATTATTAAATGACATTAATTTTTTAGGGTATATAAATCCTTACCTATATATTTTATTCATCATTTTATTACCTGCAGGTATTAATCAAACTCGCTTGTTATTCTTTAGTTTCCTATTAGGTATAACTGTGGACATGTTTGAAGATTCTGGAGGAATGCATGCCTGCGCATGTCTGCTAATGGCATACGTAAGGCCACTTATCCTAAGGTTCTCATTTGGTTTAAGTTACGATTACCAAACCTTAAAATTCAGCAAAACACCATTTGGGTCAAGACTTACGTACATTACCCTAATGGTACTTGTACATCATTTAACACTATTTTCTTTGGAAATTTTCAATGCTTCCCATATACTAAGCATATTGAAAAACACGTTGTTTTCAGGAGTATTTAGCATACTCGTCATAATTATAACAACAACACTTTTTAGCAAAAAAAGAACTTGAGAAAACTCTTACTATTTAGCATCATAATCATAACAGGTTTCGTTTTTTTAGGACGATTATTTTACCTGCAAATTTTCGATGATTCATTTCAGGCACTTTCGGCAAACAATGCGTTAAAGGTTGTTTATGATTACCCACAACGCGGTTATATCTTTGATCGGGACGGAAAGCTATTAGTAGCCAACCAGCCATCTTATGATGTTATGGTTATCCCTAGAAATGTAAAACCTTTTGACACACTAGAGCTTTGTAATATTTTAAGTATTACAAAAGATCAACTTGAAGAACGCCTTACAAAAGCTAAAATTTGGTCTCCTAGATTATCTTCGGTAGTCGTACCTCAACTCACCAAGAAAGAATATGCTTTTCTTCAGGAAAAAATGAGGAAATTTACGGGGTTCTATATTCAAAAACGTTCACTTAGAGATTACAAAATAGATGATGCAGCTAATGTTTTAGGATATATTGCAGAGGTTAATAATGGTGACATAAAGAAAAACCCATATTACCAATCTGGAGATTTAATAGGGAAACAAGGTGTAGAGGAACAATACGAAGAAATTTTACGCGGAAAAAAGGGTGTAAAATATATTCAGAAGGATAGGTTTAATAGAGATATTGGGCCTTACAAAGAAGGCGTATATGACACGTTACCTGTAAAAGGTAAAGACCTAACTATTACTATAGACTCTAAGTTACAAGACTATGCAGAACAACTCATGGTCAATAAAAGAGGTGGCATTGTGGCTATCGAGCCTTCTACTGGTGAGATATTAGCTCTAGTTACTGCTCCAAACTACGATCCTTCTATGCTAGTGGGAAGAAAACGATCTAGAAATTACACCAAACTATATTACGACAGCATATCTAAACCATTGTTTGACAGAGGCTTGCAAGGAGAGTATCCGCCAGGCTCACCTTTTAAAGCTTTAACAGCGCTTATTGGCTTAGAAGAAAATGTGGTTGACACTAAAGAACGTTTTAGCTGTCATATGGGGTACTCTTATGGTAAACGTGGCCATATGGGTTGCCACAGTCATGCATCTCCTCTATCTATGATACCTGGAATTGCAAATTCTTGCAATGCATATTTTGCGAATGTTTATCGAAGAACTATTGAAAAGTATGATACACCACAAGAAGGCATAGATCGATGGAAGAAACATTTGTCAAGTTTTGGTTTAGGAAATTACTTAGGAACAGATCTTCCAATAGGAAAAAAAGGATTAGTACCAGATTCAGATTTTTATAATCGTGCCTATAGGTATCCTACCTACAAATGGTATGCTACAGCAACACTATCTAATGCAATTGGGCAAGGTGAAGTACTAATGAGTCCTATACAGTTAGCCAATATGATGGCTGCCATTGCTAATAGAGGTTGGTTTTACACGCCACATATACTTAAAGAGGTAAATGGAAAACCAATTGAAGATAGCAACTACACAGAAAAAAAATACACCACAGTTTCACCAGAGAATTTTGAACCGGTTATTGAAGGTTTACATGATGTATATAACTACGGAACTGCTAATTTTCTTAAAGTTCCAGGAATTGAAATCTGCGGAAAAACAGGAACTGCTGAGAATTTTACAAAAATTGATGGTAAGAAAACTCAACTAACAGATCATAGTGTATTTATCGCATTTGCACCTAAAGAAAACCCTAAAATAGCCTTAGCTATTCTCGTTGAAAATGGATATTGGGGCGCACGCTATGCTGGTAGAATAGCAAGTTTACTTATCGAAAAGTATTTGAAAGGTGAAATTACAAGAACCGATTTAGAGAAGTGGGTTTTAGAAAATAGTTTGCAGGATGAGTATGCAAAACCAGTTAGTGGAGAACCTTTTAAAATAAATCAGTAATGCTTAGAAGTATCGCTAATTTTGATTGGATTACAATACTCATATTCTTTGTACTTGTTGGTTTTGGTTGGGGAAATATTTACTCCGCATCCCTAAGTGACGCTGCCACTGGTTATTTGGACTTAGGGCAACCATACGGCAAACAACTCTTATTTATAATTCTTAGTGTATTTCTTATCATAATCATGTTAAGTATAGAGGCTAAGTTTTATGAGAAGTTTTCTGGCGTTATTTATATAATAGCACTACTCTCTTTAATTGGATTATTTGTTTTTGGTAAAACCATATCTGGAGCTACCTCTTGGTATAGTTTCGGTAGTTTCAGCTTACAACCAAGTGAGTTTGCCAAAGCTGCAACAGCATTAGCACTCGCTAAATATATTAGTGATATTGAAACTAATGTAAAGAACATAAAACACCAATTAAAGGCTTTTGTAATTATTGCTTTGCCGGCTTTAATTATTATACCACAACCAGACCCTGGCAGTGCTTTGGTATACGCAGCATTTTTCTTCCCTTTATATAGAGAAGGATTAAGTGGTGTTTATTTAGCCGTTGGTATTTCTGCAATAACTTTATTTGTAACCACATTGCTAATAGGACCATTAATGGTTTCTATCTGTACAGCAACCCTTTTAATTTTAATCTTTTTATTTAATAGAAAACGAAAGCCAAAACTTTCTCATTACTTAGGTTTGCTCATTATTTCTGTAGGGCTAGCTTATTCTGTAAGCTACATTTTTAATAACGTATTTGAACAACGTCATAGAGACCGTTTTAATATTGTATTAGGAAAAGAAGTAGACAGTAAGGGTATTGGTTACAATACCAACCAAAGTGAAATTGCTATAGGTAGCGGAAGTTGGTTTGGTCGTGGTTGGACAGAAGGCACACAAACAAAAGGAAACTTTGTTCCAGAGCAACATACAGATTATATTTTTAGTACTGTTGGTGAAGAATGGGGATTTTTAGGAAGCACCTTAGTTGTTGTATTATTTGTTGCGCTTTTACTGCGGATAATTTACTTAGCAGAACGGCAGAAAAGACAATTTAATCGAATTTATGGCTATAGCGTAGCCGGTATTTTATTTGTTCACTTTTTGGTTAATATTGGTATGGTTACTGGCATATTTCCTACAGTTGGTATACCTCTTCCTTTTTTTAGCTATGGTGGTAGTGGTCTTTGGGGTTTCACAATTTTACTTTTTATATTTATTAAATTAGATTCAGAACGACTTACATTTTGGTCTTAACTATTTTCTCTACATCTAATATTATAAATAAAATCCAAAAAAAATACCCGACTTGTTAAAGCCGAGTATTTTACTCTTTTAGTATAGGTATTACAATCTAAGATTAGTTTTTAAAACTACCTGGAGGATATCTTTCAATAATTTCCTTTACTATTTCTTTAATACGCTCTTCTTTACGTTCAATATTATTTGAGGTAACTAAAGCTGCAGAGCCCATACCTTGCCATACTAACTCTTTACGATCTGCATCTATAAAATCTATATACAAAGTACCTTCTGTGGTAGAGCTAACAGTGTTGTAACCTGTACCCCAATAAAATGGTTGCCATCCCCAACCATACCAGCCACCATAGCCTAAGTTATTATTATAAATGTTTACATTTTCCTTAGTCTTTGTAAATATGCTTACAAGCATATTAGGATTTTCAGATTTAGCAAAGCCTTTAGCAGTAAGCTCAGCTTCAATAGCACGTAAAATACGTTTCTTGTCTATATCATTAATTTCAGCCTTATCAATACCAGGCTTAAAGAAGGCAAAAGTGTTGTAAGAGTCGAAGTTTGCATCTTTATCATAATCTGCAGCAACACGAACACTGCTACAAGATGATAATACTAATACAAAGACTCCTAAAACTAATAGTTTAAATGAGTTCATAATGGTAATGTTTTTAATAGTGATATTTATAACGAATTAAGCAAATGATCGTCTACTAAATTTGGCAATGTAACTTTAAGGTTTGGTTCACTTTCCATAGCTCGTTTTATAGCAAAAATCGCTTCATCATTACGAGCCCAAGATCGTCTTGCAATCCCATTATTAACATCCCAAAATAACATAGAACGTAACCTATTTGCAGCCTCCTTACTACCATCAAGAAGCATACCAAAGCCACCATTAACAACTTCTCCCCAACCTACACCACCACCATTATGGATACTAACCCAAGTGGCTCCTCTAAAACTATCTCCAATTACATTATGTATAGCCATATCTGCTGTGAAGCGACTACCATCATATATATTCGAGGTTTCACGATACGGTGAATCTGTCCCAGAAACATCATGATGATCTCTTCCTAAAATAACTGGACCAATTTCGCCATTGTTAATTGCAGTATTAAAAGCTTCTGCTATTTTCATACGGCCATTGGCATCTGCATATAAAATTCTGGCTTGAGATCCCACAACTAATTTATTCTTCTGAGCACCTTTTATCCAAGTAATATTATCTTGCATTTGTTGCTGTATTTCTTTTGGAGCCTCTTTCATTAATTGCTCTAAAACTTTAGTTGCAATTGCATCTGTTTTTTGAAGATCTTCTGACTTTCCTGAAGCACAAACCCAACGAAATGGTCCAAAACCATAATCGAAGCACATTGGCCCCATTATATCTTGAACGTAACTCGGGTATTTAAATTCTTTATTAGCTTCAGTTGACATGACATCTGCTCCTGCTCTAGAAGCTTCAAGTAAAAATGCATTGCCATAATCAAAGAAATATGTTCCTTTCTCTGTGTGTTTATTAATTGCTTTAGCTTGTCTTTTAAGGCTTTCTTGAACTTTCTCCTTAAAAGCCTCTGGTTTATTAGCCATTAAATTGTTAGCTTCTTCGTAAGTTAAACCAACTGGATAGTAGCCACCAGCCCAAGGATTGTGTAGGGAAGTTTGATCGCTTCCTAAATCTATAGTAATATTTTCTTTATCAAAATGCTCCCAAACTTCAACTATATTTCCTTGATATGCTATAGATACCGTTTCCTTGTTTTGCTTTGCTTTTACAACACGTTGAGATAATGTATTTAAATCATCTATTACTTCATCTACCCAACCTTGCGAATGCCTTGTATATGTTGCTTTTGGATTAACTTCTGCACAAACTGTTATACATCCTGCAATATTACCTGCTTTAGGTTGCGCACCACTCATTCCTCCTAAACCAGATGTAACAAATAAACCACCTTTGGTTTCTTTATTTATTTTTCTGAAGCCATTAAGTACTGTAATGGTTGTACCGTGAACAATACCTTGAGGACCAATATACATATAACTTCCTGCCGTCATTTGACCATATTGCGTAACGCCTAATGCATTAAACTTTTCCCAGTCATCTGGTTGCGAGTAATTAGGGATCATCATACCATTGGTAACTACAACACGTGGTGCTTCTTTATGAGAGGGAAACAATCCTAACGGATGCCCAGAATACATTACCAAAGTTTGCTCATTATTCATAGTTGCCAGATACTGCATGACTAACCTATATTGTGCCCAGTTTTGAAATACCGCACCATTACCACCATAAGTAATTAATTCGTGTGGATGTTGTGCTACTGCGTGGTCTAGGTTGTTTTGTATCATTAACATTAAACCCTTTGCTTGCTCACTCTCACCTGGATACTCTTCTATCGGTCTTGCGTAAATCTTATAATCTGGACGAAACCTATACATGTAAATACGACCATATTTCTCTAACTCTTGTTTAAACTCAGGAAGCAGTGTTTTATGATGTTTGGCTTCAAAATAACGAAGGGCATTTTTAAGAGCTAACTTTTCCTCTTCTGCAGTAAGAATTTTTTTTCGTTTTGGTGCATGGTTAACTGTTGCATCATAATGTTTAGGTGCAGGTAAGTGTTCTGGTATCCCTTGTAAAATTTCGTCTTTAAAAGTCATATTGTTTGTTGGTCTTTAGATATAAGATTTAGGGTGTCTTTATTTATGATCTATTTTTTAGTTTTATTGAATCCATATGGGCAATGTCGGCAGCCACTTTCACAACAGTAACCTCTTTTTAAATGGTATTGTTCTGTAAAGCACTTGTAGCCTTCTGGAGTTAGATAATAATCTCCGTCTTCAATAGGTATTCGCTTTTTAAATTGCATCTGTAGTGTTCTTTCATCACAAAAATAAGATTCTTATCTTGAACTTATGATTGTGATTGTAAATCGATTTCTTTTACGCGAAGGATTTAATGGGATTACCCTTTGGCCATTTATAATACTAAGGAGTAATTCTCTTAAAAATGATCCAATACTTTTAAATCATGAGCGCATACATTTAAGACAACAGCTTGAGTTATTGATTGTCTTTTTTTATGTATGGTATGCTGTTGAGTTTTTACTGAAGTGGTATAAATATGGAAACAGGCTCATTGCCTATAAAAATATTAGCTTTGAAAGAGAAGCCTTCACTAATGAAGCAAATTTATCATATTTAAAGAATAGAGGACTTTGGAGGTTTTGGAAGTATTAATAAATTTTAGCGATGAACAATAACTTGAAATCTTTCATAATCTGAAGTACCAAAAGTAGCCCTAAAGCCAAAATCTCCTCCTATAATTTCACCCATTAATTGTATAGTATGTGTACCTGCTGGCAGTTCTACAAATCCATTACCTACAATATAATACCATCCATTACTTATTGATATATTTCCTCCGCTTTCATTTTCATCGTTTACAAATATAGCAGATGCATAACCATACCTATCTGAATCGTTTGCCAATGCATCATTTGCATCTGTACCTACTCTAATATAACTTCTAAAATTACGTGGATGACCGTCTTGAATAATACCTGAAGATTCGCCAAATGGAGTAATAATAGTTGGTAGTGAATATGTAATATTTACTAAAGAGCTTTCTAAAAGTGTAATTGTCGTTGAAAATACAAGCTGAGTGATCCTCGCACCAGTAGTTTCCATAAATACACCATTCCCAAGAAAATTTAAATTATTTTGATCCATGTACACTTGAGTTAGTGTTGGTTGTAAAATCAAATTTCCTTCGTTATCAACATAAACTGGTTCGGGAATTGAATTAATATTTATGTTATTATTAGCTTCATTCAGACTTTCTATTCTAATTGTTTCGTTTGCTCCAGAAATATGTAATGCCTCCTGAGGGTTTGTATTTTTTATACCTGTGTCACCATTGCTATCTACCCTAAAGTTCCCATTTGAATAAGTACCATTAGAGTTGGTTGTAACTCCTAGTGTAATTCCGCCATCAGACCAATAATCATTATCTGTAACATCTACGCCCCAAAGTGGAGCGCCTTCATCTGTAGTACGACCAGAGATCCAATATTTATTATTTCCAGGATTTGTTCCTGTATTTGCTAATTCAATTAAGCTAAAACCATTATCACCAGTATTAATATTTCCGCTCTTTAAAACTTTCAAAACAGAGCTATGGTCTTGACCTCCACCACCTACATCTTGATCTTCTATAGTAAAGACATCTTTTTCTCCAGTTAAGCTGTTGTCTTGTGTAAACGTATATGCATTATAATTTTCTGTACTTGTGGCTTCAAAAGCGCCGTTAGGATTTGGTGTATTTATACCAAAAGCACCATTAGTAAAATTAAGGTCTTCACCGTTCATATCATAGGTTCTAGGCTCTTCTGACTGTGTTAAATCATCCTTTCCTAAATTTTTATCACCCAATGGAATCCAAGTTGTACCATCCCAATAATGAAAACCTTTTCCTGTACTTGTGTTAGTATTATATACTAATAAACTTTCAGCAGAAGATATTTCTAAAGCATTTGCCAAACCTGCAATTGGAGCTATGTTTGAAAGGTCTGAAATATTTATTCTGGGTATTAAAATGCCCTTATCTCTTGCATCTACATCTAACAGAGATCCGTTATTTGGCGTAGTTGTATTAATACCTACTTGAGACCAACTTGAATAAGAAAGTAATGCAATAAATAGCATTATAATAAGACGATAATTGTTAACCATATATAACTTTTATTAAGGGTATAAAAGTAATACGCAAGACATTAAGCGCTTGTTAAATATTAGTTAACTCGCTGAGATGCAACATTTAAAGATAAAATACAATTACTAGTGATGTAATATTAAATTGTGTTGTGAATATGAATCTATACATTAAAAAGCATGTATCTACTCACCCAGATATACAAAAACGTTAGTGATTAAACTAGAAGGCACATTGTTTAGAGGTTCGTTAGATCCTCCAGAATTGACAACAACTTCATGAGTATGATTGCCTTCGCTTGCTGTGTTTCTTGATACTGAATTTTTATTTGCAACTTGTTCTGTATAAATTTCTGTACCACTTGATAGTAATGGTCCTAAATTTACATTTATTATACCTGCGACTGTAAGCATTATATCACCAAAGGTTAAATCTACAACAACCTCAATCTCATCACTTCCTTTATCTTGATACTGGTGACCATGATCACCTTTAACATCTGTAGTTGCTGTTGGTAAATTATAATTTGGCAAATTAGCTTGTGTAATTGAAACTGTATTACTTCCTTCTGTGCTAGCTAATGTTTCTGAACCATTTTTGGCTTTCAAAAATTTATCGGTTGCATCAGGTAAATTAGTTGCAGTAACTCCAAAAATTGCTTCAGCATGAGCCTGTGCCTTTGGTGGTAATGAAGAAATTAAGCGTCCATCTAAAATATACCAGCCACCATGATCTTCTATTTGAAAACCATTTTTAATATCTCCAATAGTATTACCAGAAATGCCATTCCATTTATTGTCTTTCCAATAGTAAAAACCTTCATTTCCCGGATTGGTATTGTAAACTAACAATCCTTCAGAATTTCCTTCTGGAATATTAGTAATTGGTGAAATAGAGTTTGCATCTGGAAGGTTTATTCTTGGGATTAAAATTCCTTTATCTGTACTTTCAATATCTAAAATAGAATCTTCTGCAGGTGAATCTGTATTTATCCCTACTTGCGAAAACACTGACATAGAGAACAGCAAACTAATAAAAATTGAAACGTTGAGTTTTAGTAGGTTCATTTAACTTCAATTATCATTTACAATAATAAATGTAATCGAATAGTGAGTATTATCCTACTTAACAGACACTAAATAGCTTAAATACAAATATTTGTGACGACACTCTTAATAAGTGTGACAAAAAATAAATCTAAATAGAAGTTTTAATTGCTATTTTTTCTTTCCAGAATTCTACTTAAAATTTTCATTTGTGATTTTTCTAATTTTTCATTTATAGATAAAGATTTCAACTTTGGAATATGTCTTTTGTTACTTTTTTTTATCTCAAAAATAAATGCATTATGCACTTTCGCATTATAAGGGGTTAATATTGCAGTTTTTCCTTTATTTACTCGTTTAATTTTAGTTTGGTTATCATTTTTATCGATTGTAGAGTTATTTTTACTCTTAGTAAAATTTTCAATTAATTGTTCACTCAGTGCTTTATTAATTTGAGAAAAACTTTGAAGACTGAATCCCAATATAAAAACTATAAATATCTTTTTTAGCATAATTAATAATGTAAAATAATTTGAAAGCGATCTACGCCAGTATTACCACCAAACTCACCGTTTACTCCAAAACCGTTGCCTGCAGCTACAAAACCTATTACAGACAAATCATAAGTAGTTCCGGCCGGAGAACCAGTTAATTGAGCATAACCGTTCCCATTTAAAAAAAATGTTCCTGACAGAATTCTAGATGAAGCTGTTAAACCTGATGGTCGACTTGTGTATGCTTCTGATGTATAACCAACTAAATTTGTGTCGATAAATAATGCAGTACCATATTGTCTTGGGTTACCATCTGTAATTGGATTAAATGAAGAATCTGTTATATTCACACCAATTTGGTATACTACTTCAACTAATGCATCTTGAGTTAGAGTTATACTTGTAGTATAGAGTGTTTCTTGAGTCAAAGTACCATTAGAACTTGTAACATCTCTTGAAGCAGGAATAAATGTAGTAAGATTGTCTTCTGGCATACTATTTTGAACTAATGATGGCCTAATTTTTAAATCACCATTCGAATCCACATACACTACAGCATCATCAACTCCATTATTTGAAGCATTATTAGTGCTATTTAAGGATTCTATTCTAATTGTTTCAGATGTTCCTGAAATATGTAAAGCCTCTAAAGGATTGGTATTATTTATTCCTGTATAGCCATTGCTATTAACTCTAAAGTTTCCACTCGAATATGTTCCATTTGTATTTTCTGTAATACCAAGAGTTAATCCACCTTTAGACCAAAAATCATTGTCTGTAATATCTACTCCCCAAAGCACTGCAGACTCATCAATCTTCCTCCCTGAAATCCAATACTTATTAGCACCAGGATCTGAGCCTGTGTTTGCCAATTCAATTAAGCTAAACCCATTATCACCTGAGTTAATATTACCACTTTTTAGCACTTTTAGTACAGAGCTGTGGTCTTGTGCACCGCCACCTGCATCTTGATCTTCAATAGTAAAGACATCCTTTTCTCCAGTTAAACTGTTATCTTGAGTAAATGTATAGGCATCATAATTTTCTGTACTTGTAGCTTCAATTGCACCATTGGGATTAGGTGTATTTATACCGAAAGCACCATTTGTAAAATTAAGATCCTCGCCATTCATATCATAAGTTCTTGGCTCTTCAGACTGAGTTAAGTCATCTTTTCCTAAATTTTTATCTCCTAAAGGTATCCAAGTTGTACCATCCCAATAATGAAATCCTCTTCCAGTTGTGTCATTAATATTATATACTAATAGACTTTCTGCAGCCATTTCTTCTGCAAATGATATAAGTCCAGATATTGGAGCAATAGTTGTTAAATCGGTTATGTTTATTCTTGGGATTAAAACTCCTTTTTCTCTAGAACTAACATCTAAAAGGGCACCGCCATTAGGATCGGTAATATTTATGCCCACTTGCGCGTAAGTAAAGGGTAACACACCTAATACCAGTAGAGTAACAATAAGATATTTTTGTAGTTTTATTTTCATGGCTTGTAGGATATACACTACAATTATATTTAAATAATTATTAAAAACAATATATTAAGCTAATTTATTTGCCATAAGTATATTTTAACCGTTAAATTATTGTGCTATATGAACTCATTATGCTATTTAATTGCATAAAAAAACCTCCTTAAATAGGAGGTTTTTCAACTAAGATTATGTGCTATAAATTAATTCACAATTAAACGTTTTTGGAAGGACCCTAAAGTTGAATTAACCTCAACGAGATACAACGCACTTTCTAATTTTGATATGTCTATTTTATTAAGGCCATTAGTTCTTTTAATAACTTGTTTCCCCATAAGATCATAAATCACAATTGAATTAATGCCTATTGATTGTGGATTAGATATTAAAATAAATTGGCTTGCTGGGTTTGGTGAAATAGTAATTGAACTATTTAAATTTATATCGTTAGCTCCCAATACATTTGTTTGAAATACTAACTTAAATCTATCTGAAGCTCTACTTGCATTAGTTTCATTTACATTAAAATTCACAATTGTTTCTCCATTAATATTTAAGGGAGTTTGTGTATTTAAATATGCATCATATAAGTACACAAGTGTTGAAGGTTCTAAATCTTCAAATTGAAATTTAAATTTGTAATTATCTTCTCTGTAATTTGTGATAGAGAATTCAATTTCATCTTCTGCAATTGCAAATGCTCTACGCTGTATACTAAATTCTTGCTCTTCAATTTTAGTAGATATATTTTCATCTAAATTAGGATTTTTAATTGCATCTAATTGAGTTACAGCATTAGTATCCTCTTCACTAAAAATTATGCGAGTTCCATCTTTTAATTCATCTTCACTGTTGTAAAGTGCAACTCCTATGGATTGCTGCTCTAACTCTGCAAAGAAAACATTTGTACCATTACCAGATAAGTCTTTAAAGCCTTCTGTAAACTGTAGTGTCGCAGCACCATTAGTTACTGTGTTTACAAACGCAGCTTGACTAGGCTGCAAAAACTTATTAGCAGAAGACAGAGAAATACCTGTTCCAAACGTAAGGCTATTTGTGTTCTCTTGTGTATCTACAGTAACAAAAGCACCTCTACTATTAATTGTTGGATCATAAACGTGATAATACCTTTGGTTTAAGTTTGTTGTATTTTGTAATACTAAAGCCATATCTACCGATGCTTGATACGGATTAGCAATCAATGAAGATCCATTTTCAACAGTACTAATATTAGGAGAGTTAAAGTTTCCTATGTGAAGCTCACCAATAGATTCTAATATTGTGTTAGAAGGAGTTGCGTTGTTATCTGTCAAATCAATAGTTCTATCTCCTCTTACCATTAACAAGTATGCATTACCCACACTTAGAGTGTTAGCATTTGTGTTTGGTAATACTTCATAATTTTGCCCAACAGTATTTAAAGTAAATATTGATGGATTATTAGTACCAGTAGCGTCAAAACCATTTGTCGTTCCACCAGCACCTGTTATATGAGTACCAAAACCTTGCACTACATTACCATCTGTTTGCCAGTTCTCTCTAATAGTTGTTGTTGTAGTAACTGGAGACGCTACTAACCTATATGCTCTTTTAGCAGGAAAATAGCGCTGCACTAATACATTTCCTACAATAGATCCTCCAGTAACTTCATCTAACATTCCATTAGTATGAGTCTGACTTAGCTCATCATAGGTGTTTAAAAATGAAAGTTGATTGTTCGTATTTAAAACTCCGTTAGAAAGATTCATTGTTCCACTAATTGAAACAGGTGTTTGTAATGTTTTGGTTGAATTACTTGCAACAGTAAAGTTATTTAAAGCTATAGCATTTCCTGAAACAGTTTGAGCACTATCCCCATTAAGCAGTAATGTACCTGTACCTGCATTTAAAGAACCGTTATTTATTAAATTTCCTGAAAGAGAAAGTGTTGCATTTCCTAAATCTAAAGTAGATCCAGTTGAAATTGTTACATTATTAGCAATTACCTCATTAGTAAACGTCGGGTTACCTGAGACAATTTCAATATTATCAATATTTGTTGAAGGATTATCTACTAATGTTGGGTTATTTGGGGTCCAAACTCCTGCATCAAATTCAAAATTAATAGGAACTCTTACTGTGGTAATCTTTATGTCATCAATTGCCATATCACTAGTAAAACTAGTTCCAGTAGTAGCGTCAAATCTAAATTTAACGGTACGCCCAGCATAATCACTTAAATCTACTGTCTCATCGTTCACCCAATTTGCACCTTGATTACCTGTACGTGTCCAAATTACTTCTGTCCCAGAACTTGTCTGTGCAGTGAGGTTAAGAGTTCCCATACTTGCTCCAGACATATGGTAGTCGAAAGAAATTTGAGCTGAATGAAATTCTGGAATTTGAAAACACGGAGAACCAATTACTGCTTTCTTACTAAATGAACTCGTACTATTAACATCAGATGATTCAACAAACATATATTTCTCACCTTGGTTTGCAGTTGCAGGACCTGTATTTTGAGAAGGTGTAGCAAATTGCGTACGAATCCAAGAGGCATTATTATTTAAGGAACCACATGAAGAAATGTCTTTGTCCCACACAAAATCTTCAAAATCCATAACATATGGAAATGTTGATACTGTTTGTAAGCAAATTGCAGGACTAGTTGCATTTATGAATGCACATTCAAGTTCATCAATTGGCTCTACTCCATCTACAACTGGTCCTAAAGTGATATCGATATATGGGGAAGAATCACCAGGTCTTAAAACTTTTATAAATGAAGACCTTCCACTATTTCCTCTAGTATCACACCTGCTATCTCCACCAACTCGTTTTGCTCCTTTTAAGGCAGCCATTAGTTTATCAGCTAATGTTCCATTTGTATTTAAAAAAGCAGTTTCCATATCTGTTAACACATCTGAATCCCATAAAATATTACCTTGTATGGCATAATTTACACCAGTAATATGATCTGCAAAACTACCTGTTCCATTACCTGTTAAACCAGCAGTAGTTAAGTTGCCAAAATCATCGAATCCTACAACTCCGTATTGTCTTGTGCTGGAGTTTCCCTGAAAATCATTTGCAGCCATATAAGCTACAATTTCTTGAGGTGTATCTCCTGCTAACATTCTGTTTCTTGCTATTGTTTGATTTTGGGCAATATAAGCAGCTTGAGTATTAATTCCTCCAATTATAGCTCCTGAATTATTAGTAATTAAATCGCCCAGGAAATCTATTGTTTGAGCTACGCAACTTGTACCAGCACTCCCAATTTCACCTGTAGAAGGATCATATGCTACAATTGAAAATGTGTCTCCGTCTTCTAAATTTTCTCGTTCATAATAGGTGTTTTTTTCTTGTTTAGTATTAATGTTTTCACTAGTTGAATTTGTATCGTTTGTATAATAAAATATGTAAGTTAGGAGTACCACGAAAGGTATTAGAAAATAAAAATTTCTAGGTTTCATAAATTGTTTGGGGATTAATTGTAAAATTTATTTTAATATCTTCTTAGAAGTGTAATTGTCATCATATTTCTTGCTGCAGTATCAGTATAACCTGGAGACCCTTGATATAGATCAGAATCTAATCCCCAAAAACCAAACCTTCCATTTGGTGTTGGGCTAAAAGGACCATCTGAATTATTTTGACTCCATTCTTTAGCTCTTACTTTAAAATTATATGTTTGTCCTTCTTGAAGATCAACATTATAAATTATATTACCCTGTCGTGAAAGAGCTAAAAAGGTTCTTGTACTATTTGTATTATCATCTCGAATTCTCTTTGAAGAAGATCTTATAAAAGCTTCTGCTACCTTTACATCATCAATTTCTAACCAAACTGAACAAGTGCCATTTGCGTCATAAGAGTTTGATTCATTTCCTCTTATACCTGCTGCGTAATAACCAATAACATAAATTTGGTAAGTCCCACTTTGCGGCGCAACAATATCATTATCTAAACCTGGAAGTGTGTAGACTGTTGTCTGATCTTCTGCTCTTACAGTTTCTGTTTGTGTAAACTGTCTACTATATCCTTCAGAAAAAACTTTACCCCATTCACTTCCATTCCAAAAATAGAAACCTGGACTAACTACATCACTACCCGCACCAGCATTATTTGTGTTATACACCATTAAGCCCTCTGTTGCAGAAGGAGTTACACTAACAACATCTTGTCTTGAGTTAAGAGACACTCTATTAATCAAAAAACCTTTATTAGCATCATCAAGTTCTAGTAATGCATCTTCATTAACATCTGTAGTACCTATGCCTACTTGTGAGTAAGAATTGAATGTAATTGCAGCAATAAAAAAAAGTAAAATCAACTTCATATTAGTACTGTTTAATTAAAGAAATTGTCATTGTACCTAATTGTGCATCATCGGTTGATGAACCTGGATAATCTGTAACATTAGTTTGTCTTCCAATAACTGGCCTCTCTGTAGTATTAACACTTAACCATTCTCTACCAACTGCTACAATTCTATAAGAACTTGATGCACTTAATTCTAAATTATGAACTATTGTTGCTTGATTTCCTAAATGGTTAAATGTTGTTCCTCCAATGTATTTTGAAGAAGATGTTATATAAGCCTCTTTAGGTATTTGAAATCCACCTCCATTTTCATTATACCATAAGCCTATAGAACCTTGAGATGCAGCATCATCTGTTCCTGATTGAGCGCCACAAGAATAATAAACTTGTATCACAACTTGATAAATACCACTAAATGGCACGGTAAATCCATTACCTGTATCTAATCCGGTTATTACTGTATTTCCTGTAGTTGTTACAGTTCTTGCTGCAGTTTGTTTGTATTGCAAGGTATAACCTTGATTAAACAATCTACGCCACGCTGTTCCATCCCAGTAATAAAAACCAGGAGTTACCTGTGTACTACCACTACCAGAGGTTGCTGTATTATAAACTAACAAGCCTGTCGTGGGACTAGGTGTTATTGGTGTTTGATTATCAGTTGCAACTAACGCTACCCTAGTCATTAAAAATCCTTTATCAGAAGCATTCATGTCGAGGAGAGCACCAGGCGCTGGATTATCTGTATTTATACCAACCTGAGAATGAGAAAGGAAAGAAAAACATATAAGCATGCTAAACACGCTTATATAACGAGTAATGTTTGGGGCCATAATCATTAATTTGATGTTTCCGAAAGTAACAATTATTTCATAATATTAAAATATTTATGCATTATTAGTAACAATATTATGGTTCAACCATACATAATTGATAATATTATAACATTTTAATAAAATTAACATTCGTTTATATTTGATTAACAAAGAGTTAAGAATAAAAAATTCAATCTAATTTATTCCCGTATTTTTGCCTCATATAAATTCTCATTCCTTCCAAGTAAAAGGCATTCTTATTTTATGATTAATTATCAAGTTTTAGATTTAACAAAAGCTTCCACTAACCTACACGGGAACAAGAATTTTAAATTAAAATTGAATCTTGAAAAAGCAAAATCAACTCAAAAAAGTACTTTAATTTCTTTCGGAGGTGCTTATTCTAATCATATTTCTGCTTTAGCTGAAATTGGCAAAGCAAATGGCTTTAGAACTGTTGGAGTAATTAGAGGTGAAGAATTAGGTAAAAACCTTCAGCTTACGTTAAGCAACAATCCATCACTCCAAAAAGCACATCTAAATGGTATGCATTTTAAGTTTATATCTAGAGAAACATACCGGCAAAAAAATAGTTCGCAGTTTATTAAACTACTGCAAAATGAATTTCCTAACAGTTATATCATTCCAGAAGGCGGCACCAATGATTTAGCTGTAAAAGGATGCGAAGAAATCTTAACACAAGAAACCTCAAGTTTTAACTTTATATGCTGCCCAGTAGGTACTGGAGGTACAATTTCTGGGATTATAAACGCATCAAAATCACACCAAACAGTGTTAGGATTTCCAGCATTAAAAGGAGATTTTTTAAATTCTGAGATTAAAAAATATACGAATAAAACGAACTGGAGGCTCATTACAGATTATCATTTTGGAGGCTATGCTAAAATAAATGAGGCTTTGGTAACGTTTATTAATAATTATAAAAAAAGTAAAAATATCTTATTAGATCCTATTTATACAGCTAAAATGATTTTTGGCTTAGAGGATCTTATACAACTTGGGTATTTTCCTCAAAATTCCCGTATTTTAGCAATCCATACTGGAGGTCTTCAAGGCATATCCGGTATGAACACTTTGTTATCTAAAAAAGGACTCCCAACTATAGAAATTTAGCCTATGAATTTTAGAGTATTAGTTTTCTTCATCTTATCAACATTCTTATTAGCTTCCTGTGGAAGCAAGAAAAGAGTGGTTACAACAAAAAAAGAGCAAAAAGAACGACAAGTTTATCAAGAACAACCTAAAAATAGTAAGAACGAACCTTACGAAGATACGCCTGCAGAAATTCAGGATGATGTTACTAAAACTATAAAGGAGAAAACCTACAAAGACAAGTCTTCTAAATATGTTGCAGACTTTGCAGAAATAGCAATGGAAGAAATGCGAATTTACGGCATACCAGCTAGTATTACTTTAGCGCAAGGTATTTTAGAATCTGGAGCTGGAGAAGGTGAACTTACCAGAAAAGCCAACAATCATTTTGGCATTAAATGCCACGGTTGGAAAGGTGGTAAAGTTTACCATGATGATGATAAAGCCCAAGAATGCTTCAGAAAATATTACGATGCAAAATATTCCTTTAGAGATCACTCATTATTCTTAACTGAACGCAAGCGCTATATGGGTTTGTTTAAATTATCGAAAGATGATTACAAAGGTTGGGCTAAAGGTTTAAAAGAAGCAGGATATGCAACAGACCCAAGGTATCCTAATAAACTCATAAGCCTAGTAGAACGCTATAAACTTTATGAATATGATGCTCAAGTCTTAGGTAAAACCGGAAAAGATGTTAAAAAAGTCACCGAAAATAATAATAGATATACTGTAGAAAAAGGAGACACCTTATACAGAATTGCTAAAAAACATAATATTACTGTAGAGCAACTTAAGGATTTTAATGGCCTTACAAGTAACGATATTTCTATTGGCCAAGTGCTTTACGTAAAACCTCTCCCAAAAGATTTTTAAGATATGATTTATAAAAGAAGTAGTGCACTTTTTGCTGAAGCCCAAAAGGTAATTCCTGGTGGTGTAAACTCACCAGTAAGAGCATTTAATGCAGTTGGCGGCACACCTATTTTTATTGAAAAAGCAAAAGGCGCCTACCTACACGATGCAGATGGCAACACCTTTATAGACTACATAGCGTCTTGGGGACCAATGATTTTAGGACACGCTCACCAACCTGTAATTGATGCAGTAGTAGAAAAAGCAAAGTTAGGAACCTCTTTTGGTACACCAACTGAAATTGAAACCAAAATTGCAGAGCTTGCCGTATCTATGGTTCCAAATATAGATATGATTCGCTTTGTAAATAGTGGAACAGAAGCCTGTATGAGTGCAGTACGTTTAGCACGAGGCTTTACAGGAAAAGAAAAAATCATAAAATTTGCGGGATGCTATCACGGCCATAGCGACTCATTTTTAATACAAGCTGGTAGTGGAGCAGTAACATTTGGAAGCCCGAACTCTCCTGGTGTAACCCAAGGCACAGCCAAAGATACATTGCTAGCAAATTACAATGATATTGAAGGTGTAAAAACACTTATTGAGGCTAATATTGGCGAGATAGCTTGTATCATCTTAGAACCTGTTGCAGGAAATATGGGGTGCATTTTACCACAAGATAATTTCTTGCAAAAACTGAGAACGCTTTGTGATGAGCATAATATCTTATTAGTTTTTGATGAAGTTATGACCGGATTTAGACTTGCAAAAGGTGGCGTACAAGAACTTTACAATGTAAAAGCAGATATTGTAACCTTTGGAAAAGTAATTGGTGGCGGTTTACCTGTTGGTGCATTTGCAGCACGCAAAGAGATAATGAACCACTTAGCACCACTTGGTCCAGTTTACCAAGCTGGAACACTAAGCGGAAATCCATTAGCAATGGCAGCAGGCTTGGCAATGCTTACAGAAATAAACACTAATACAGATTTATTTAAAAGCTTAGAAGATAAAACAGAATATTTACATAACGGAATTACTGAAGCGCTAGAAAAAAACAATATTACTCATACTATAAATAGACAAGGCTCTATGATTTCTGTGCATTTTACAGATGTAAATGTCACTGATTTTGAAACAGCTGTAAAAGGTAATAATGATACGTTTAAACGCTTTTTCCATCATATGTTGGATAACGGTATTTACATTGCACCAAGCGCTTTTGAAAGTTGGTTCTTAAATGATGCATTGAGTTATGAAGACTTGGATAAAACAATTGAAGCTATAGCAAGTTTTAAAGGTTAAGAACATCTATTTTTATTCTGAAGTTAATTCAGAATCTATTACAATAACAATAAAAAAAGACCTTGAATTGTATTCAAGGTCTTTTTTCTGTTTAAACTTAATTTAAGAGATTGCAGATTTAAATATTCATTTTCAATAACTCATCTAAATAATCCCGAGTATTAGATAATCGCGGAATTTTATGTTGTCCTCCAAGTTTGTCGTTTTTCTTTAACCATTCATAAAACAACTTGTCTTTAGCTTTGTGAACAGTGAGCATATTTAAGGTCATATTATTATAACGTTTAGCTTCATAATCACTATTAATAGTTTGCAAACTATCATCTAAACATTTTTGAAATTGCTCTATACTTTCAGGTGCTTTCTTAAATTCTATAATCCACTCGTGTGCGCCTTTTTCGGTACCTTCCATAAAAATTGGTCCTGCAGTATAATCTACTATCTCACAATTTGTTTGCTGTGAAGCCTTTCTTAATGCTTCTTCGGCATTTTCAATAATAAGCTCTTCTCCAAACACATTTATGTGATGCTTTGTACGTCCTGAAACTCGTATTCTATAAGGACTTAAACTTGTAAATCTAATTGTATCTCCAATTTTATATCGCCACAATCCTCCATTAGTGGTAACTATAATGGCGTAATTTTTATTTAACTCTACTTCAGATAAAGGAATAACACTTTCCTCTTCGCTACCGTAGCTATCCATTGGTATAAATTCATAAAAAATACCATAGTCAAGCATCAACAATAAATCACGACTATCATTTTTATCTTGAATTGCAAAAAAGCCTTCAGAAGCATTATATATTTCATAATACTTCACTTTTTCAGAAGACATAATTGCCTTGTATTGATCGCGATAAGGTTCAAAACTTACACCGCCATGAAAATAAACCTCTAAATTTGGCCAAACGTCATGTATACAAGACTTGCCAGTTGTTTCGAGTACATTATTTAGCAATACTAACATCCAACTTGGCACTCCAGCTAGACTAGTTACATTTTGCGTAATGGTTTCATCTACAATGGCCTGCATCTTAGTTTCCCAATCGCTCATTAAGGAAATTTCATTGCTCGGCGTACTACTATACGTGGCCCAAAAAGGCATATTATCTATTAAAATAGCCGATAAATCACCATAAACAGTTCCATTCTCTTTATATAAATCTTTGCTTCCGCCTAGGCGTAAACTTTTTCCTGTAAACAAATTGGCTTCAGGATTATTATTAAGATACATGCACAACAAGTCTTTACTACCTGCATAGTGGCAATCTTCGAGAGAGTCTTCACTTACAGGAATAAATTTACTTTTGGCATTTGTAGTACCGCTGGATTTGGCAAACCACTTTATAGGTGTTGGCCAGAAAATGTTGTTTTCACCGCTTCGGCTTCGCTCTATGCGCTCAGTATATTGTTCGTAAGATTGAATAGGAACACGCTCCGAAAAGGTTTTATAATTTGTAATCGTATCAAAACCATAGGTTTTACCCATTTCTGTATCTTTTGCTTTATACAGTAATTGGTGTAAAAGTTCATGTTGCACCTCATTAGGATATTTTATAAATAATTCCATTTGGTGAATCCTCTTTTTTAAAAACCAGGAAGCAACAGAATTGACTATGGGAAATGGCATACGTTGACTATCTTTATGCCACTAAAATTAATAAAAATAAGTTATGCAATACCAAGGCGTCTTAACAAAGATGCAAACAGAATTAGCAAGTCCGGTACAATACTATCTTGTTTTTGAATCTTCCTTCATACATATGAACCAACTTATAGATAAAACATTATCTATAGAGTTTGTTCGTTACCAATGTTTAGCTTGTGGAAAAGACAAAAAGATTTACCGCCAAGGCTACTGTTACGATGATTTTTTTAACCAACCTCAAGCTGGAGATTGGATAATGAAACCAGAATTGAGTACTGCACATCTAGATATTGAAGATAGAGACCTAGAGTATGAAAAGAAGGTACAACTAAAACCGCATATTGTTTATTTAGCAAATTCTAGCAATGTAAAGGTTGGCGTAACTCGAAAAACACAAGTCCCTACACGTTGGATAGACCAAGGCGCTCACGAAGCTATTGAAATTGTAGAAGTACCAAACAGATATCTTGCAGGTATTACAGAAGTTGCCTTAAAAGAACATGTGGCAGATAAAACCAATTGGCGCTCAATGTTAAAAAATGATATTAAAGATGAAAATTTAGTAACGGTAAGAGACCACCTTAAACAATATATTCCAGATGAGGCTCTGCCCTATTTTATTGAAAGTAACAGTGAAACCAATATCGATTTTCCTGTAGTGCAATATCCTGAAAAAGTAAAGAGCTTAAATTTAGATAAGACCCCAATTTTTAAAGGCACGTTAAAGGGCATAAAAGGACAATATCTTATTTTTGAAGACAACACCGTTTTTAATGTTAGAAATTGGGAAGGTTATGTTGTTGATTTAAATATTAGTTAATAAGAAAAACTTAATATGAATCGAAAGTACATATACCCCATTTTAACCATATTAGCAGTTTCTATAATTTACATTGTAAATAGTTATTTAGATGAAAAAGAGCGAGAGCCTTTAATTAAAGAAGCTAAAGAGCTTAAAGAAACTACAAACAGTAACTTTTTACCAACCTCAACAACAGGTGCTATTGTACATCATAAGTATTACTCCTTATCTTATTCTGAAGACAATGAGCAAGCCGAATGGGTTGCCTATGAGTTGAAAAAAAATCATATCTCTAGAAATGATTTTAAAAGACCTTATTTTGAAGTAGACAACGGCGTTCCAACAGTGTCGGCCGATTGGAGAAACTACAAGAATTCTGGTTATGATAGAGGTCATTTTTGCCCAGCAGGAGATCGTAAGTTTTCTAAAGAAGCGTTTACTGAAACTTTTTTAACCAGTAATATTTCACCACAAGATCACGATTTTAATGCTGGTATTTGGAATAGGCTAGAACAAAAGGTGCGGTATTGGGCTACAAAATATGATGGTGTTTATGTAGTTACTGGTGGCATATTAAATGACACAGAAATAACCATAGGAGACGAACATGTTACCGTTCCTAAATACTTTTATAAATTAGTTTTAGACTACAATAATGGTAAGCCAAAACTTGTAGCATTTTTATTTCCTCATAGAGAATCCAATAAACCTCTCTATGATTTTGTTACGACTACAGACAAAATTGAAGAATTAACTGGCATTGATTTCTTCCCTCATTTAGAAGATGACCTTGAAGATAAATTAGAGGCTTCTAACAATTATAAAGGTTGGAGTTTTAGATAAAGAAAATCCGTGTCAAGCACAAAATAACAAGAGCGTTGAAAATCCTGCGTTAGGGATTGAACGGTTTGTTTGAACTCTTTTTGCTTTTCGCAAAAAAGTGAGTAGTGAAAGCCTGACCGAATATAATGAGGGAACGCCCAAATAAAAAAACCTGCCAACATTAAAGTTGACAGGTTTTAAATTTATAGTGAAGACATTCCTGCATTAGCGGGTATTTGTCTTACATCATTCCTGGCATTCCGCCACCCATTGGAGGCATTCCGCCACCAGCGTTATCTTCTTTAATATCGATTAAAGCACATTCTGTAGTTAAGATCATTCCGGCAACAGATGCAGCATTTTCTAATGCTATACGTGTTACTTTTTTAGGATCTATAATTCCAGCTTTAAGCATATCTACATATTGCTCTGTTTTAGCATCATATCCAAAGTCTTTCTTACCTTCAAGAACTTTGTTAATAACAACAGAACCTTCGCCACCTGCATTTTGTACAATTGTACGTAATGGTGCCTCGATAGCTTTAGATACAATCTGTATACCGGTAGTTTCATCTAAAGTTTCAGAAGTTAATTTCTCTAAAACTTTTTTAGCGCGTACTAATGCAACACCACCACCAGCAACAATACCTTCTTCTACAGCTGCACGAGTTGCATGAAGTGCATCATCTACACGATCTTTTTTCTCTTTCATCTCAACTTCACTTGCAGCACCTACATAAAGTACAGCAACACCACCAGAAAGTTTAGCTAAACGCTCTTGTAATTTTTCTTTATCGTAATCTGAAGTTGTAGTTTCAATTTGAGATTTAATCTGATTAACACGATTCTTAATCATGTCTTTATCTCCAGAACCATTTACAACTGTTGTGTTATCCTTATCTATAGTTACAGTTTCTGCTGTACCTAATTGCTCGATAGTTGCATTTTCAAGAGTAAAGCCTCTTTCTTCAGAAATTACCTGACCACCAGTTAGGATTGCTATATCTTCAAGCATTGCTTTACGACGGTCTCCAAATCCTGGTGCTTTTACAGCTGCAATTTTTAAAGAACCGCGTAATTTATTTACTACAAGAGTTGCCAATGCTTCACCGTCTACATCTTCTGCAATAATTAACAACGGCTTACCTGTTTGAGCAACTGGCTCTAAAACTGGTAATAAATCTTTCATAGAAGACACCTTCTTATCTACTAAAAGAATATAAGGGTTCTCTAAGTCTGTTGTCATCTTTTCGCTATCTGTAACAAAGTATGGCGATAAGAAACCACGGTCAAACTGCATACCTTCGACAACATCTACATACGTATCTGTTCCTTTAGCTTCTTCAACAGTGATAACACCTTCTTTTCCTACTTTACCAAATGCCTGTGCAATAAGCTCACCAATTTGGTCATCATTGTTTGCAGAAATAGATGCCACTTGCTTAATTTTTTCTGAAGAGTTACCTACTTCTTTAGATTGCTTTGCAAGGTCTTTTGTTAATGCCTCTACAGCTTTATCTATACCGCGTTTTAGGTCCATTGGGTTAGCACCTGCAGCAACATTCTTTAAACCTTCTGCTACTATTGCTTGAGCCAAAACTGTAGCAGTAGTTGTACCGTCTCCAGCTAAATCATTAGTTTTTGAAGCTACTTCTTTAACCATTTGCGCTCCCATATTTTCAAGAGCGTCTTCTAATTCTATTTCCTTAGCAACACTAACACCATCTTTTGTAACCTGTGGTGCTCCAAATGATTTGCTAATAATTACGTTACGACCTTTTGGTCCTAGAGTTACTTTTACTGCGTTAGCTAAAGCATCGACACCGCGTTTAATGCCGTCTCTTGCTGCTAAATCAAATTTTATATCTTTTGCCATTTTATAAATTCTTTATGCATAAGCCTTAGTTGGTAAACTAATGCTTTATACTGTTTTTACTTTAATTAAATTGAAAATGTGTAACATCCTAAAATGGACTACACTATTTTATATTTAGATTACTGCAAGAATATCATCTTCACGCATCATTAGGTAATCATTACCTTCTAATTTAAGCTCTGTTCCAGAGTACTTACCGTAAAGAACAATATCTCCGACCTTAACGGTCATGTCGTGGTCTTTTTTACCGCCACCTACAGCGACAACTTTACCTTTTTGTGGTTTTTCCTTTGCTGTTTCTGGGATATATATTCCAGAAGCAGTTTGAGTTTCAGCGGCTTGAGGCTCTACTAAAACACGATCTGATAATGGTTTAATGTTAAGTGCCATTGTCTTTATTTTTAGTTATTAGTTAAATTAATTTTTTGACTTAATACTATTCCAAAAGTATGCCACCACTACGCTTATGACATATAACAAACAAAAAATGCCAGCTTGTCATAAGCTGGCATTTTGTATTGTAAATATGTCTTTAAAACTACTGTACGCTATCTGTAGCTTGTGTTGTAGTTTCAGCATCGTTTGTTGCAGGTGTAGATTGCGGAAGTGTTGTTGCAGGTACTGCATCTTCATCTAAAATACGAGACTCTGTACTTACAGCGCCACCAAATAAATTAATGTTAGACAAAAGGATTAATGCTAACATTACAGTTGCAAGTGTCCACGTACTTTTATCTAAAAAGTCGGTTGTTTTTTTAACACCACCTAATTGTTGTGTACCACCACCACCGAAAGATGAAGATAAACCGCCACCTTTTGGGTTTTGTACCATTATTACGACGATTAGCAAAAATGCTACGATAACTATTAGGACTAAGAATATTGTAAACGTGCTCATTATTATTGTTTTTCTATCAGGGTTTCTATTTCCCGAATTTGGTCTGCAAAGAAACTACTTTTTTCGGGATTTTTCAAAATTAATATTTTATATGCTTGAATTGCTTTCTTATAATTTTTCTGCTCTAAGTAAACTCTTGCCAAAGTAGCCGTCATTAGGCTTTCTTGAGGCACTTCGTTGTCTTTTAAAAAGTTAGCATTAAGTGGTGTTTTCTTAGGAACTATCTTAGGATTTGAAGCAATAAAATTATCTATTAATTCAAATTTCTTCGCTTTTTCGTCACTTTCTGCCCTATTTCCTATTTTAGAGTCTGAAACTGGGTTTTCTAATGTTTCAGAAGATCTGTCTATAGGCTTTACAGCTGTTAGTTGTAACCACTCAGAAAAGCTATGAGACTCAGACTTATCAAATTCTAATGGTTTTCCAATTTGAAGCTTATCCTTTATCTCTTCTTCTGAAGCTTGATTTACTTTTACCGCTTCATCTGCACTTAAATCCTCTTCTTTAGGTGCTTTTTTTAAAGGTTTTGCTGGCAATTCAAACAAATCTTCGTCAAATACTTGATGCGCCTCTTTAAGTTTCATCTTTATTGCATCATCAATAGCTACACTTTTTTGAGTGATAACTTCTTCGGGCTCAAAGACTGTAATATTTCTTAAATAGTCATCTCGAGATTGAAGGGTGTTTGCAATTTCATTTTGTGAAAATTCTTCTGAAGTAATGTATTCAAACAAAACACTTCTATCTACTGTATGTGCTGCAGTAGTCTTTAGCTCTTTATTATAGGAAAAGCTTTCTGAATCTTTTAAGCCTTTTAACTGCATAGCCCTTGCAGATTGCATATACGGAAACTCTTCCACGATTGCCTCTAGGGCTCTAGTTTGAGATGCAGTTAGTTTTGAGGGCTGCTGTAAAAGTGCTATAAATTCTGTTGTATTCAAATTACCAGTTTGCTAATGTTGCATTAAAAATGTCTTGTGTAAGACGTTCATAGATTTCATCTAAAGCTGTAGCTAAAGTGCTTCCTATTAATTGTTGCCCACCAGGATAATCGTAGTAAAACGAAAAGCGTCTTTCCAGATCATTTTCTGGTTCGAGAGTATTTATAAACCTAATGTTTACAGATATTGTTAACCTGTTTTGTGCAGCTGTATTTTCTGCAACTGCTGTTATTGGCGCAATATAATACTCTGTAATTTCACCTTCATAAATTAAATCTGCACCTTCTGTAGACAAGCCTAAATTTGTTTGATTTTGAATAAGGTCTTGTAGCTCTAATCTAAACGTACGTTCTATTCCTGGCTCAACTATAGATGCGTTGTTGTTTATATAGTTAACCTGAAACGTCTTAGCCTCACCAACATCTGCTCCTGAGAAGGAATAAATTCCGCAAGATGTTATACTAAAAGCAAGGCATATAATAACAATAAGTTTTAATTTCATAACTGTGTGATTTACCATCTTTTAATGGTTTTAGTTTAGGTCGTATTGCTTAATTTTTCTATATAAAGTGCGCTCGCTTATTCCTAGTTCTTGTGCAGCGGCTTTTCGTTTTCCGCCGTGACGTTCTAAAGATTTTTTTATAAGTTCAAGTTCCTTGTCTTGTAAGGATAATGTTTCCTCTTCTTCTATTTCTTCAGCAAAATGATATTTGTCTTCTTTGCGTTCTGCTGGATGATTGTTTTCTGGGATTTGAAGGACCTCAAACTTGTCTTCTAATTCTTCCTCAAATTCTGCCACCTCATCATCTTCACCATAAATTTTTTGAATCAAGCTTTCATTATCTTCTTTAACCTGACTTGAATCTCCATTTTTCATTAACTCCATAGTGAGTTTTTTCAAGTCATTTAAATCACTTTTCATATCGAAAAGAACCTTGTATAAAATTTCGCGTTCATTACTAAAGTCGCTATCCTTTTTTGTTTTAGAAACCACAGCAGGTAAGTTTTTGCCCATATCTGGCAAATATTCTCTTAGTGAGCGAGCATCTACCTCTCTAGATTGCTCTAATACAGAAAGTTGTTCTGCAACATTTCTTAACTGTCTTATATTACCAGACCATCTGTAGTTTTGCAGTAATGCAGTTGCCTCATCTGTTAAACGCACGGTTGGCATTTTATATTTTAAGGCAAAGTCTGAAGCAAATTTTCTAAATAGCAAATGAATATCTTCTTCACGCTCTCTTAAAGGTGGCAACTCAATCTCGATTGTGCTTAACCTGTAATATAAATCTTCTCTAAATTTTTCTTTATTTATAGCTTCAAACATATTAACGTTTGTAGCTGCTACAATACGAACATTTGTTTTTTGAACTTTTGAAGATCCTACTTTTATAAACTCTCCATTTTCTAAAACACGTAATAAACGTACTTGAGTTGGTAGTGGTAACTCACCTACCTCATCTAAGAATATTGTACCACCATCTGCAACTTCAAAATAACCATTTCTAGTTTGTGTAGCTCCAGTAAAAGCACCTTTTTCATGACCAAAAAGTTCACTATCTATAGTTCCTTCTGGAATTGCACCACAGTTTACAGCTATATACTTGGCGTGTTTTCTATGCGAAAGGGAATGTATTATACGCGGTATACTTTCTTTACCTACACCACTTTCTCCTATAACCAATACAGAAATATCTGTAGGAGATACTTTTATTGCTTTCTCAATAGCTCGGTTAAGCTTGGTATCATTACCTATTATACCGAAACGTTGTTTTGTAACTTGAACTGACTCCATAATGCTGGTACCTGAAACTACAGGTTTAATTTAAAATTCTACTTAATTAGTACCACTATAGCCTATAGCATTACCAATTAACGTGGCACTTGTACAATCGTGAATTTTTACGTTTACTAAATCCCCTACTTTATAATGCTCTTTTGGAAATACTGCCACTGCATTTTGTGAAGTACGACCACTCCATTCTTTATCAGATTTTTTTGATTCTCTTTCAACAAGAACCTCTACAGTTTTACCAATATTCTTTTCAGTTTGAAGTTGACTTAGTTGTCTCTGCAATGCTACAACCTCAGAAAGCCTTCTTTTCTTCACCTCTTCTGGCACGTCATCTTCCATTTTACGACCAGCCATTGTACCAGGTCGTTCTGAATATTTGTACATATACCCGAAGTTATATTGTACTTTTTCCATTAACGATAATGTGTCTTTATGATCTTGCTCGGTTTCTGTAGGAAATCCTATAATCATATCTTGAGAGATACTACAATCTGGCATATAAGCCCTAATAGTATCAATTAAACTAAAATACTCTTCTCGCGTATGCAACCTATTCATTTCTTTAAGAATGCGATCGCTTCCGCTTTGCACAGGTAAGTGTATGTGTTTACAAATGTTGCTGTAGGCTGCCATTGTTTTAATCACATCTTCTGTCATATCCTGCGGATTAGATGTGGAAAAACGAATTCTCATATTAGGAAATGTTTCTGCAACCATTTTTAATAATTGCGGAAATCCTGTAGCGGTAGCCTGTTGCATAGGAGTTGCCTTGCTAAAGTCTTTTTTCATACCACCACCATACCAAAGGTAGCTATCTACATTTTGACCTAATAAGGTAATTTCTTTATAACCGTTTTCTGATAAGTTTCTAACTTCATCTAATATACTCTGTGGATCTCGACTGCGTTCTCTTCCTCTAGTAAAAGGCACAACACAAAACGTGCACATATTATCACAACCTCTTGTTATGGATACAAACGCAGATACACCGTTGGTTTGCAATCTCACTGGAGAGACATCTCCATACGTTTCGTCTTTAGATAAAATTACATTTACAGCATCTCTACCTTCCTCTACCTCTTTTATAAGGTTTGGTAAATCTTTATAAGCGTCTGGTCCTACAACTAGATCAACAATTTTTTCTTCTTCTAAAAACTTACTTTTTAAACGCTCTGCCATACATCCCAAAACACCAACTTTCATATTTGGGTTATGATCGCGTTTTACAGCATTATATTTCTCTAACCGCTTTCTTACAGTCTGTTCTGCTTTATCTCTAATTGAACAGGTATTTACCAAAACCAAATCTGCATCTTCTAAATTTGGAGTAGTATTAAAACCTTCTTTAGCCATTATAGAAGCTACAATTTCACTGTCGCTAAAATTCATAGCACAGCCATAACTTTCAATAAAAAGCTTACGCTTATTAGTAGCGTCCTGCTCTAAGACAAGGCTATTACCTTGTAATTTTTCATCTAAAATCTTTTCCATAACATCTTGCCTTCCGAAGAAATTGAATGCAAAGATAGGGCTTCATTGTCGAGTGACAAAGTGTCAGCTATTATTTATAGTTTTCTACGCAACGTTTTATGAAATTTTGCATCTTTAATGTATACTAAACAACTCACTATGAAAGCCTTTTACCGCATTAGCCTTTTTGTTATTTCACTGCTAATAGTTAGCTGTGTCCAAGATGATAATGGTGATTTTATTGATTATCAAGTTGCTATTCCTGTAACACAATCTTTAACAGATTTTAGAGCATCTGTAAGTATTGAAGATCCTCAACCAATACAGCAACCAGGAAAAATTTACACCTATGAAGATTATATATTTGTAAATGATTTTTTTCAAGGCATACATATTATTGACAACTCTAACCCTGAAAACCCAGTAAAACTTAGCTATCTAAAAATTCCTGCAAATCAAGATATTGCTGTAAAAGATGATATTCTATATGCAGATAGCGGAATAGATTTAGTGGCATTCAACATTTCGAACATCACTAATATTACAACTGTAGCCAGATTAGAAAATGTGTTTCCAACCTATAATGAGCTAACTCCAGAAGGTGCAGACTTTATAGATTATTCTACTTTTAATGCAGATGAAGATGTAATTGTTGGCTTTACCATAGAAACTAGAAGAGAAGTATTTTATGATACAGCCGTAGTTGAAGCGTCAAATGATGCTGGTTCTGGGAATACTGGACAAGGCGGATCTTTAGCTAGATTTAATATTACAGGAGATTTTCTGTATGCCGTAGACAATTTTAGCTTAAATGTTTTTGACATCACAAATCTTGACAACCCACAAGATTTAGGCGAAGAACACGTAGGCTGGCAAATTGAAACTATTTTTAGTTATGAAGACTATCTTTACATAGGTAGTACAGCAGGTATGTTCATTTATTCTTTAGACACACCTTCTAGCCCTACATACCAATCAGAAATATCTCATATTGTAGGTTGCGATCCTGTAGTTGTACAAGGTAACTTTGCTTATGTTACAATTCGTGGTGGTAATCTTTGCGGACAAGATCTAAGTATCCTAGAAGTTATAAACGTTGAAGATAAACAAAACCCTTTTATACTAGAACAATACAGCTTAGACCAACCTTATGGATTGGGTGTAAAAGATGATTTGGTTTTTGTTTGTGACCAAGGTGTAGGCTTACGTGTTTTTAACGCTAGCCAGACACCAGTTTTAGAACAAATTCAGCTTTTCGAAAATGCTACTGCATTAGATGTTATTCCACAAGACGATAAGTTGATTATGGTAAGCGAAACTTCAATTTTTCAATATTTATATACCGAAGACGGCCTAACATTGCTAAGTGAGTTTAACTTACTATAAATTAAGTTTATAAATATTTTAAATCTTTTTAATTCTGCTACCTTTGAGAAGCTAACTAAAACCAATTGTTATGTTTCAAGAATTACAAAGACGAATAGATACAGCCAAAGAATTAGATTTTGGCAGCATCTTTCAACGCAGTTTAGATTTATTTAAGGAAACTTGGGTACAAGGGCTTATTCTAACGCTAATAAGTATTGCTATCACGTTACCTTTAATAATGTTAATATACATTCCAATGATTGTATATGGCATAGCAGACCCAAGTGCTTTTGAACAAGGTGACCTTGCAGCTTTACCCATTTTTATAATGGCGATCACATTAATTGTGGTTATTGTAATAATCTCTGCTTTAAGTTTTGCGTTACAAGCTGCTTTTTTTAAAATGATTAAAAAAATAGACCACAAGGAAACTAATGAAGATGTAAATTTCTTCATGTACTTTAAACAACCATATTTAAAGAAATCTTTAATCCTTAGTTTAGCATTAATAGGTATAGCACTGGTATCTGCATTATTATGCTATTTACCTTTAATCTACGCTATTGTACCTCTTCAATTTTTTGTTTTATTTTTTGCATTTCATCCAGAATTAAGCATATCAGAAGTTATTAAGCTAAGTTTTAAGTTAGGTAACAAAAAATGGCTTATTACCTTTGGGTTAATTCTTGTTGCAGGAATTTTAGCCCAATTTGTGGGTATGTTACTTTGTTTTGTAGGCGTCTTTTTCACTGCATCTTTTGGCTACTTACCACTTTACCATATATATAAGGACGTTATAGGGTTTGATAATCAACCTGAAATTTTCGAAACAAACAGCATCTAAAACATTATAAATAAGACTATAAATTAACCGTTGGAAAGATATTTTTCACGGTTAATTTTTTTTTACCCTACTTTTGCACTCTCTTATATAGGAAATATGGCAAAGAATTTAGTGATTGTGGAGTCTCCGGCAAAAGCCAAGACAATTGAAAAATATTTAGGTAAAGATTATAAAGTAGAGTCTAGTTACGGACACATTGCAGATCTTCCCTCAAAAGAATTAGGTGTAGATGTAGAAGGTGATTTTTCTCCAAAATATGTAGTATCTAAAGACAAGAAAGATGTAGTTAGAAAACTAAAAAAACTTGCTAAAGATGCTGAAACTGTATGGCTAGCAAGTGATGAGGATCGCGAAGGAGAAGCTATTGCGTGGCACCTTTTTGAAGAATTAGACCTTAAAAGTGAAAGCACTAAGCGTATTGTATTTTCTGAAATTACTAAAACTGCAATCGAGCGTGCAATAAAAAACCCAAGAGGTATTAACTATAATTTAGTTAATGCACAGCAGGCAAGACGTATTTTAGATAGACTTGTAGGTTATGAGATTTCTCCAATTTTATGGAGAAAAGTAAAAGGAGGCCTTTCTGCAGGTAGAGTACAGTCTGTATCTGTTCGATTAATTGTTGAGAGAGAACGTGAAATATTAGATTTTTCTCCTGTTGGCTCTTACAGAGTAGATGCTGAATTTAAAACAGAAGACGGCGCTTCTTTTAAAGCAAAACTTCCAAAGAATTTTGACACTAAAGAAGATGCAGAAGCATTTTTAAAAGACAATTTAAATGCAGATTTTAAAGTAGGAGATCTTACTAAAAAACCTGCTAAGAAATCACCTGCACCACCATTTACAACATCTACCTTACAACAAGAAGCATCACGTAAATTATACTATTCTGTAAGTAAAACCATGACAATGGCACAACGCTTATATGAAGCTGGTATGATTACATATATGAGAACAGATAGTGTAAACCTTAGTGACCAAGCAAAGAAAGGTGCAGAGAAAGAAATAAAGAAAGCTTACGGAGACAACTTTCATAAATCTAGAAATTATAAAGGCAAAAGCAAAGGTGCACAAGAAGCACACGAAGCTATTAGACCAACAGATTTTTCTAAGCACACTATTTCTGGAGACAGTGATCAAGTAAGGCTTTACGAACTTATCTGGAAACGCGCAATTGCATCCCAAATGAGCGATGCGCAGTTAGAACGTACAAACGTAAAGGTAGAAGCAAACACTCACGACAAGCAGTTTACTGCTAACGGTGAAATGATAAAATTTGAAGGTTTCTTAAAAGTATATCTAGAAGGCTCAGATGATGAAGACCAAGAGCAAAGTGGTTTATTGCCAAATATGAAAGTTAACGATACTCTAGTAAATTCATACATTACAGCAACAGAGCGCTTTACAAGACCTCCAGCAAGATACACAGAAGCTGCATTGGTTAAAAAGTTAGAAGAGCTTGGTATAGGTAGACCATCTACATACGCACCAACAATTACCACAATACAAAACAGGAAGTATATAGAAAAAGGAACTGTAGATGGCGTAGAAAGAGATTATGCCAAACTACAACTTAAAAATAATAAGGTTTCAGAAAAAACTATGACTGAAACTGTAGGAAGCGACAAAGGAAAACTTGTACCTACAGATGTAGGTATGGTTGTAAATGATTTCCTTGTACAACACTTCTCCTCTATTCTTGATTACAACTTCACTGCAAAAGTTGAAGAAGACTTTGATGATATTGCAGATGGTAATGAAAAATGGAAAGATATGATGAAAGACTTTTACAAAGACTTTCATCCTAAAGTAAAAGATGTTGCAGAAAATGCAGAACGAGAGGTAGGAGAACGCATACTTGGGAAAGACCCTAAAACAGGAAAGCCTGTAAGTGTACGCTTAGGTAAGTTTGGACCAATGGTTCAAATTGGCTCTGTAGAAGATGAAGAAAAACCATTATTTGCAAGTTTAGGACCAAATCAATCCTTACAAAGTATCACGTATGAAGAAGCTATGGATTTATTTCAGCTTCCAAAAGAAATTGGCGAATATAACGGCGAAAAAGTTGAAGTAAACAATGGGCGCTTTGGTCCTTATGTTAGATACGGAAAAACATTTGTTTCTTTAGACAAAGGAGAAGACCCACTAGATGTCTCTATGGATCGTGCTTTAGAACTCATTAAAGCAAAAGAAAAAGCAGACGCGCCAATTTATCATTATGAAGATTTGCCAGTTCAAAAAGGTGTTGGTCGTTTTGGCCCGTACATTAAGTGGAATGGTATGTTTATTAATGTAAATAAGAAATATGACTTTGACAATCTAACTAATGATGACATAGTAGAGCTTATTGAAATTAAAAAACAGAAAGAAATAGATAAGGTTGTTCACAACTGGGAAGATGAAGGCATACGCGTTGAAAAAGCGCGTTGGGGAAGACATAATATTATACAAGGAAAAATAAAGGTTGAAATTCCTAAAACTGTCGATGCTCAAAAGCTTACCTTAGAGAAGGCCCAAGAATATATTGAAAAAAAGAAGCCTAAGAAAAAAGCTACTAAAAAGAAAACTACAGCTAAGAAGAAAACAGCTACAAAAAAGAAGACAACAACTAAGAAAAAGTAGTTAATAAATGACAAAGTTCAATTTTATGAAATCTCTAGATTTCTGTTAAAACTTTGTACATTTAGAGTTTTCTAAAAATCGAATATTTTATGAGTCTTGAGGTTCTAAAACCTGTAAGTAAAAATGTACTTGCTCACAAAACGTTGTTGCATGAACATACAATTGGTAACGCTATAAAAATCCATAGTCAACAAGAAGGACTACCTTCTCTTGCAAACGTAAACATTGCAATTTTTGGAGTTTTAGATAGCAGAAAAACTCAAGACTATTTAGGACAAGAATTTGATTTTGATGAAATTAGAACATCCTTCTATGAGCTATTTCCTGGAAATTGGCATCTAAATATTGCAGATTTAGGAGATTTAGAAAAAGGACACTCTGTAGAAGATACTTATGCAGCAGTAACTGCTATCACAAAAACACTTTTAAAGCAAAACATTATCCCAATAATTTTGGGTGGCGGCCAAGATTTGGTATATGCTCAATACCGTGCATATGACAATGAGGAGTATATGGTTAACCTAGTTAATGTAGACGCTCACTTTGATTTAGGAAACGCAGACGAGTCTATGGACAATCGCTCTTTCATGAGTAAGATAGTTATAGACAAGCCTTACAATCTCTTTAATTACTCAAACATAGGTTACCAAACCTATTATAACGCTCAAGAAGAAATAGATTTAATAGAACGCCTTTATTTTGACGCAATACGTCTTGGCGAAGCAACTCACGACATAAAAACAGTTGAACCTGTTATGAGAGATGCCAATATTGTTTCGGTTGATATTTCTTCATTAAATGCTTCGAGTTTAGGAAGCCATTCACACAAATACCCAAATGGATTTGATGGAAGGGAAATTTGCAGTATTACAAGATATGCTGGCTTAAGCGATAAAGTTAGCTCGTTTAGTATTTGTGAGTTACAGGGCAAGACACAAAATGAAACTTCAGCAATGCTGGTAGCACAAATGCTATGGTATTTTATTGAAGGTGTAACATTTAGAAGAAATGAACATACTATTTCAGCGAAAAAAGAGTTTATAAAATATCAAGTTCCTATTGACGAGGAGATCTTGGTTTTTTATAAAAGTCCGTTGTCTGAAAGATGGTGGATTGAAATTCCATTTTTTTCAGACATTGATACTAAATTGAATAGAAGCACGTTATTACCTTGCAATCAGCAAGATTATTTAGAGGCGTGCAACCAAAATATTCCACAAAGATGGTGGAAAGCTCGTCAAAAGAATGAATTGTAGATTAAACGTATAATAAACTAAATATCAGATTAAGGTTTTTTTAACTTATTTAATTGGTTTTTTGAAATTAATTAGATAGGTTTACGGCCTTGATTTAACAACAACTTAACCTAAACGTAGTTATGAAGAAAGTTTTAATGCTTTTTGCTTGTGTCGCATTCCTTGCAAGTTGCGGAAACGGAGATCGTGGACAGCTTGTAGGCGCCAAAGGAAAACGATGGCATCCTGAAAAGCCTTATGGAATGACAACTGTATCTGGAGGATCATTTATCATGGGTAAATCTGATGATGATATTGCAGCCCTTAAAAACGCACCTACTAAAACTGTTACAGTACGTTCATTTTATATGGATGAAACTGAAATCACTAACTCAGAATACAGACAATTTGTAGAGTGGGTTAGAGATTCTGTTGTAAGAATGAGACTTGCAATATTAGCAGATGAGCTAGGTGAAACACCAGGAACTGGTGGCATTGGAGAATATGCATTTCTTGACCAAGATCCTGATAACCTTACCCCTTATGAACAATACATGTTAGATAACTATGCAGGGTTAGGAGAAACAGGTTATGAAGGTCGTAAAATTAATAGAGAAATAGACCTTATTTGGGAAACTGAAGAGTATCCAGATGAATACTATGTTGAGGTGATGGATACAATGTATTTGCCTCAAGAAGAATCTTACAACGGCCAACGAACTATGGACGTTAGCAAATTTGAGTTTCAATACACTTGGATGGACATTCAAGCTGCAGCAAGAGCTAAAAAAGGAAAAAGAAGTGACTTTATTAAAAGAGAAAATGTAAAGATTTATCCAGATACTACGGTTTGGATCAAAGATTTTAGTTACTCTTATAATGAGCCAATGCACAATGATTATTTCTGGCATGCTGCTTATGATGATTATCCTGTAGTTGGTGTTTCTTGGCAACAAGCTAAAGCATTTTGTGCTTGGAGAACATTAGAACACAATTCATACAGAAAAGAAAAAGGACAACATTTTGTAAATACATATAGGCTTCCTACAGAAGCAGAATGGGAATATGCTGCTCGTGGTGGTATAGAGTCTGCTTCATATCCTTGGGGTGGCCCTTACACAAAAAATGATAGAGGTTGTTTTATGGCTAATTTCAAACCACTACGTGGTGATTATGCTGCAGATCAAGCTTTATACACTGTAGAGGCAAAATCTTTTGAACCAAATGATTTTAACCTATACAACATGGCAGGTAACGTATCAGAATGGGTAGATTCTTCTTATGACCCTTCTTCTTACGAGTACTCTTCATCTATGAACCCAAATGTTAACGATGTTAGCAACAAGCGTAAAGTTGTACGTGGTGGTTCTTGGAAAGATGTTTCTTACTTCCTACAGGTAAGTTCAAGAGATTATGAGTACGCAGATTCTGCTAGAAGTTATATTGGCTTCAGAACAGTACAAGATTACTTAGGAAATGATTTAGACTTAAATCGTCCTCCTCAATAAAAGATCAAAAACAACTACTTAAATAAACCCTTAACTAAAACTAACCTCTATTAACTTAGAGAACTTAAAACTACTTAAATTATGGCACAGTCAAAGTCAGGAAAAAAATTAATGAACATGGTATACGGTCTAGGTGCGGCCGTTGTAATCTTAGGAGCACTATTTAAAATTATGCACTGGCCTTTTGGTAACGAAATGCTAATTATAGGTTTGATAACAGAAGCACTTGTATTTACTGTTTCTGCTTTTGAGCCTGTAGACTCAGAACTTGACTGGTCTTTAGTATATCCTGAATTAGCTGGTGGAGCAGCTAGCGGTAAGAAAGCTGTAGCTCCAACAGATGCAGAAGGTGTTTTATCTAAGAAATTAGATGCAATGCTTAAAGAAGCTAAGATAGATGCAAACTTAATGAGCAGCCTTGGTGATAGTATCAAGAATTTTGAAGGAGCTGCTAAAAATATGTCTCCTACTGTTGATGCTATTTCTTCTCAAAAGAAATATAGTGAAGAGTTAACTCTTGCTGCTGCACAAATGGAAACATTAAACAACCTTTACAAAGTACAAGTAGAGTCTGCTGCTAAACAAAGTGAAGCAAATACTGCTGCTGCAGAAAATGCTGTTGCGCTTAAAGCACAAATGGAATCGTTAACTCAAAACTTATCTTCATTAAACGGCGTTTACGGCAATATGTTAAATGCTATGGGTAACAACAGAGCCTAATTTTAATTTTTAACTATAACAGATAACTACTATTTAAAAAATTAAAATATGGCATCAGGAAAACAAACTCCAAGGCAGAAGATGATTAACCTAATGTACTTGGTTTTCATTGCAATGCTTGCACTTAACATGTCTAAAGAGGTACTTACCGCTTTTGGATTAATGAATGAAAAATTGGTTGAAGCTAACGCAGATACTACACAACGTAACCAACTTGCTATGGCTGGACTTGCAGAAAAAGCAAGTGAACAACCAGCTAAATATGCACCTTTAAAGGAGCAGGCAGATCAAATAAACGCTTTAACAGAAGAGTTGGTAGGATATATTGATGGTGTTAAAAACAAATTAACAGCAGAAATGGATGATCCTACAGACTACGAGACTATGGATAAATCTAATGATTTAGATGAACTATGGTACAAAGGAGGAAAAGTTACACCAGAAGGTCAAGAATTTATTGACAAGATGGATACTTACCGAAATGGTGTTGTTTCAGTTATTGGAGCAGACTTACCAAAGGTTAGAGCAGAAGTTGAAAAAGACTTCTCAACAGCACCAGAAAAAGATCGTGATGGTGTAGAGAAAGATTGGTTAAGCTATAACTACGTAGGATTTCCTCTAGTTGCATCTATTACTAAACTTACGCAAATACAAGCAGACGCTAAGACAGTTGAAAGTGAAATTCTTTCAGACTTATTAGCAGGACAATTAAAGTCTGATGTTTCTATGACAAACTATCAAGCTATAGTTGTACCAGAAAAAACTGCATTCTTTAATGGTGAAAACTTTAAAGGTAAAGTTGTATTAGGACGTTTTGATAACTCTTTAAACTTTGACAAAGTAACTGTTAACGGAAAAGATTTAGAAAAGACAGTTGGCGGTCAAGTTGTATTAGATTTTCCAGCAGGAAATGTAGGAGAGCAAGAGATTAAAGGTGAGCTTCAGTTTAAAGAAGGAGACTCTTTAGTATCTATTCCTATTACAAGTTCTTATGCTGTTATCCCAAAACCAAATGCTGCTGTAATTTCTGCAGATAAAATGAATGTAGTTTATAGAGGTGTACAAAACCCTATGACAATTTCTATTCCAGGTGTTGGCTCTGTTAGTGCTAACGCTCCAGGACTTTCTCCTGCAGGAGGCGCTGGTAAATACAATATGAATGTTACCACATTAAAGCAACGTGAAGTTAAAATTAACGTAAGCGGAAAGTTACCAGGTGGTGAGACCGTATCAGACAGCAAAACGTTTAGAATTAAAGATATTCCAAGACCAGTAGGAACTGTTCGTGGTGAAGAAGGATCTATTAAAATGCAACGTAACGGATTAGAGATTTCTACTATCGGAGCAGATTTACCAGATTTTGACTTCCAATTAAAATTAAATGTAACTGGATTTAAATTTAGAGTACCAGGTCAACCAACTGTAAGAGTTAATGGTAGCCGTTTAGACTCTAGAGCTAAATCTACTCTAAGAAGAGCAAAACGTGGAGAAACAGTTCAGATTTTTGATATCGAAGCAGGTATCTCTGGAAACTCTGGTTACAAGTTGAAAAAAGTATCTCCTGTAATTATTGAATTAACAAACTAAGATTGATGATGGCTATGACTTCAAATCGATTATTACTTACACTATCTGGACTTTTGATAACCTCTTTAGGGTTCTCTCAAGCAAACTTGCTTAACGCAAAAACTCCAGATGAAATTGGCGTTAAAACCGAAGAACAAATTAAATATGATAACGATGATCCATTAGAGTATGGGTACGTTGATGATAGAGATGTACTTTGGTCTAAAACGACTTGGGAAATAGTAGATTTGGATGAACGTGTAAACTTTCCATTATACTATCCTATAGATACTAATAATATTGGAAAAGACAGAAGATCTTTATACGATGTACTTCTTTCTAATATTAAAAATGGAAATATTGAAACCATCTATACAGATTCTTATTTTACAGAAAAAAGAACTTTAAAAGATATTTCTGCTGCTTTATCTAAAGTTGATACTACAGATTATGGTATCGAGCAATATAATGCAGGTGAAGAAATAGATGCTCAGTATATAACAAGACGCGATATTAACGCTGGAGATATATCTGAATATCATGTTAAAGGTCTTTGGTATTTTGACAAGCGTCAAGGTGAATTAAAGTATCGTTTACTAGGTATAGCACCTTGTGCTCCAGATGTAAACTTTATAGATGAGGAAGACACTCAAGTAGTTGAATTATTTTGGGTATGGTTTCCTGGTGTAAGAGAAGTTTTACATAACGCTAAAGCGTTTAACAGGCAAAACTCATCACAACCAATCACGTTTGATCATTTATTAAATTCAAGACGTTTTAACGGTGTTATTTACAAGGAGGACAATGAGTATGGTGATCGTACTGTTGAAGACTACATAAATAACAATGCATTAATGCAACTGTTAGAATCTGATAGAATTAAAGAACAGATAAGAAACTTTGAACAAGATATGTGGAATTACTAATTCCTAATCTCGTATAAACATTCTAAAAAACGCCTTTCTTTTTGAAAGGCGTTTTTATATTTTTAAAATATGCAGGAAACAGATTATATTATTGTAGGTTTTGGATTAAGTGGCTTAGCTGTAACGAGACAATTACAGTCTCATAACAAAAAGGTTGTTGTTATAGACAAGCCTTCTCAAAACGCTTCTAAAGTTGCTGGAGGTATGTATAACCCTGTTATTCTTAAACGTTTTACGTTAGCCTGGAATGCAAATGAACAACTACCCTACGCGCTTCAGTTTTACAAGTCAATAGAAGACGAATTAAAAATTAAAATAATTAATCCGTTACCAGTATACAGACGTTTCTCTTCTATTGAAGAACAAAATAATTGGTTTGAAGCTTCAGATAAACCATTATTAAATGAGTATTTAAATTCAGACCTAAAGACCACATTAAATAAAAACGTAAATGGCAATTATGGTTTTGGTGAAGTAAAACAAACCGGTACTATAAACACCGAAAAATTAATTAATGCCTTCAAATCAAAACTTAGTAGCAATACTAATTTTATTGAAGAGAATTTTAATTACGATTTATTACAAGTTAATAAAGACAGTATAATTTACAATAATCTAATAGCAAGAGGAATAATTTTTTGCGAAGGTATTGGTGTTAAAAACAACCCATATTTCAATACATTAGATATACGAGGAAATAAGGGAGAATATTTAATAATAAAAGCACCTCAATTAAACTTAGAAGCAGCTGTAAAATCTGGCATATTTATAATACCGTTAGGAGACAACACCTACAAAGTTGGTGCTAGTTATGATAGATTAGACACAACTACAAATCCTACAGAAACTAAAAAGATTGAATTAAAGAAGCAACTTGATGCTATCTTAACAACAGAATATCAAATTATAGATCAAGTAGCAGGTATAAGACCAACAACAAAGGACAGAAGACCTTATATAGGCAGTTTAAAAGAACATGAGAATGTATACCTTTGTAATGGTTTAGGAAGCAGAGGTGTTATAACATCTCCAACTATCTCGAAGCATTTGGTAGATCATATCTTAAAAGACCTACCAATACCTTCAGATATAAGTTTAGAGAGACATTATTAATTACCCTATTTTTTGTACTACTTCTTTTTTGGCTGTTTTAACAGAACCATCAAATCCGTGAACACCACCAACAGTAGTATACTTCATTACATAGCGTTTATCTGGATTTATTCTTTGAAAAGCACTTTGACACATTAAAGTAGCCTCATGAAATCCACATAATATCAATTTGAGCTTACCTGGATAAGTATTAACATCTCCAATAGCGTAGATACCAGGAATATTTGTTTGATAATCTAAAGTGTTATCAACTTTAATGGCATTTTTTTCTATCTCTAATCCCCAATCAGCAATTGGTCCTAATTTTGGAGACAACCCAAATAAAGGGATAAAATCATCTACTTCTAGCAAGGTATCCTGCGCAGCTTTATCTTTATGCTGTATAACTACGGATTCTAGCTTTTCTGAGCCGTTAATTCCAACAACCTCTGCATTGGTTACTAATTTAATTTTTCCTAGCTTAGATAGCTCAGAAACTTTCTCAACAGAATCTAACGCACCTCTAAATTCACTTCGTCTGTGCACCAATGTAACCTCAGAAGCTACATCTGCTAAAAAGATACTCCAATCTAAAGCAGAGTCTCCACCGCCAGCAATTATTACTTTTTTATCTCTATATACTTCTGGATCTCTTATTATATAAGACACACCACGATCTTCAAAATCTTTAATGTTTGAAATAGGTGGTTTTCTAGGTTCAAAACTTCCTAATCCACCTGCTATAGCAACTACAGGTGCGTGATGTTTAGTTCCTTTATTGGTAGTAACTATAAATGTCCCATCTTCCTGTTTATCTATTGTTTGAGCGCGTTCTCCTAGAGTAAAACCAGGTTGAAAAGGCTCTATTTGCTTCATAAGATTATTTACCAAGTCACCAGCTAATACTTCAGGGAAAGCAGGAATATCATAAATGGGTTTTTTAGGATAAATTTCAGAACATTGCCCTCCAGGTTGTGGTAATGCATCAATTAAGTGACATTTTAATTTAAGAAGTCCCGCTTCAAAAACTGTAAATAAACCTGTAGGTCCAGCTCCAATTATTAATATATCTGTTGAAATCATAAAATTTAAAAATGAAAAATTATGCCAACTTTAATAAAAGCTAGCAATTAAAGAAATAGATGTAAGGTTATTGAGCGGTGTTAATCACCTTTTCAATTTGTGGTGCATGCTTTTTAATTGTCATCTCAACACCACTCTTAAGTGTCATTTGGTTAACACTACAACCAACACAATTACCCATAAGCTTTACAAAGACTGTTTTATCATCTTCAATACTAACTAAAGAAATATCACCGCCATCATTTTGTAAAAATGGGCGTATTTCTTCTAATGCAGCTTGCACACTATTATATAATTCTTGTCCTTCCATAAGTTAATTCTTTACAGCACTACAGCCGGCCATTGTTGTAATTTTAATAGCTTCAGTTGGAGGCAAATCTTTATTTCTGTTCACAGTTTCTTGAACTGTATTTTTGGTGATATCTATAAATGCTGATTCTAAAATAGTTCCTGTTTGTAATGCAGCTGGCCTTCCTATATCGCCAGATTCTCTAATACTTTGTACTAAAGGTAATTGGCCTAAAAACGGAACACCTAAATCATCTGCTAAATTTTTAGCACCATCTTTACCAAAAATATAATATTTATTGTCCGGTAATTCTTCTGGTGTGAAGTAGGCCATATTTTCCAATATCCCTAATACAGGTACATTAATGCTTTCTTGTTGAAACATAGCAACACCTTTCTTAGCATCTGCTAATGCAACATTTTGTGGAGTACTAACTACAACCGCTCCAGTTATTGGTAAAGATTGCATGATACTCAAATGTATATCACCAGTTCCAGGAGGAAGATCTATTAAAAGAAAATCTAATTCACCCCAAGCAGCATCAAATATCATTTGATTTAAAGCTTTAGCTGCCATAGGTCCACGCCAAACTACTGCTTGATTTGGTTTAGTAAAAAAGCCTATCGAAAGTATTTTTACACCGTAATTCTCTACTGGCTTCATTTTAGATTTACCATCAACAGTAACAGACAAAGGTCTTTCTGCCTCAACATCAAACATAATTGGTGCAGAAGGGCCATAAATATCTGCATCTAACAAACCAACCTTAAAGCCCATTTTAGATAATGAAACAGCAAGATTAGAGGTCACTGTAGATTTTCCTACACCTCCTTTACCAGATGCAACAGCTATTATATTTTTAATGCCAGGAATTGCCTTTCCTTTTATTTCATTTGTTTTTTGAGGTGCCTCTATTTTTATATTAACCTTTACCTTGGCATTTTCATCTAAACCGCTATGTATTGCAGAAATAATATCAGATTCTGCGCGCTTTTTAATATGCAATGCAGGTGTAGTTAATGTTAAATCTACTATCACTTCATCAGCAAAAGTCACAACGTTAGTAACCGCACCACTCTCTACCATATTTTTACCTTCTCCAGAAACAGAAATTGTTTCCAAGGTTTTCAATACAGATGCTTTATCAATCTTCATAATTTGTAATCTCTTAATTAGAATTATTCTAAAGTGCAAATGTACGGGTTAGACATTTAAAAATAAAGCGCTATGGCAGATTAGATTTATGAATATATATAGCTTCTATGTAAATTTAACGTGCTTGAAGATATTACAAAATGAATAGCTGTATCTTTGCAAAAAAATATTAGAATTATGAGTAGAGATGGACGTCGAAACGATAACGCTTCTAACAAGAAAAATAAGCCAAAAGTTGAAACCGTTGATGGTGGCATTAGGCTAAATAAATATATTGCTAATGCAGGAATTTGCTCAAGAAGAGATGCAGACATCTACATAACTGCAGGTAATGTTACAGTAAATGGAAAAACTATAACCGAAATGGGTTATAAAGTAAAGCTTAGTGATGAAGTTAAATTTGACGGTAGAAGCATAACTCCAGATAAAAAAGAATACTACTTACTTAATAAACCTAAAGATGTTTTTGTATCTGGCAGTTTAAATGAAAGCGGAATGACTGTTTTAGATATAGTAGGTCGCGCAACAAAAGCGAGATTAAGTCCTATTGGTAAACTTGAAAGAAGCGCAATGGGATTAGTTGTGTTAACAAATGACGGTACACTTTCTAAAAGTTTAGCAAATCCAAGACATGGTATTAGGCAAATTTACCATGTACAGTTGAATAAAGAATTAAGTCAAGTAGATTTAGAAAAAATACGTCAAGGTATCACTTTAGAAGATGGAGAAATTAAAGTGGTTGACATTAGTTACGTAGAAAATAAATCTAAAAGAGAAGTTGGAATAGAAATTAAAAGTACTAAGTCTCATATTGTACAAAGACTATTTAAAAGTCTTAATTACGAGATCAAATACCTTGATAGAGTAGTATTTGGAACTCTAACTAAAAAAGACTTGCCTCGTGGTATGTTTAGACACCTCACGAAGCAAGAAATAATTAATTTAGGAATGATTTAGTAATTAATTGCAGGACAGTTACAATCGTAACGATCTCTTCTTTCATTAAATTTAAATCCTATTGTTAACTGATGAAATCCTGAGTTACTTAACACTACAGAATTTGCTTGATAACTATACGTGTAAGCAAACATAAAATTGTTATAGTCTACACCAACAAATGGGGTAATTAACTGAAGCTTTTGGTTACTTACCTCTACACCATCCTGTGTAAACTCAGCGCCCTCAAAACTCCTTCTGTAAGATAAGCCTCCCCAAAGTCTACCAAAGTCCATAGCTTTATAAACTTTCATATTTAAATCTATACTACGCTCTTGTGTTTCATCTGTTGATTGAAACATAATTGATGGCTCATAACTCCAATCACTTCCATAAGGACTAATTGTATACCCTGCAGAAAGTAAATAACGTCTTTGGTTGTTAGATTCTAAATCTTCTGTAAATATATCTCTATTTGCAGGTAAGGCATTCTTAACTGTTAAATGAGAGAAAAAGTCTAAAAAGTAATATGAAACACCAAAGTCTAAATTAAAATAAGTATCAGTTTGTTCTATTCCGGTAACAATAGGGTCAAACATTGTAAAAGTACTTTCATCCAAACGACCTTGAATAGCACCTATACTTAATCCAAAAGATAATTGATTTAAATCAATTTCATTCCTAGATAATAATAAATGATATGCAAATGTTGCGTAAGCACCAGTTTGAGAAAAGTTACCATTACTGTCGTTAAATAAAATACCACCGACACCAATTTTATCTGTGATTCGACCATTTAAAGATAGTGTTTGTAAACTCGGAGCATCTTCAACATCAAACCATTGTTGTCTAGCTGTCAATCTAACTTTACTTGCATTTGAAGCACCAGCCATAGACGGATGCAACAAATATAAATTATCAGTTAAATAATCTGAATAAACAGGAATTCCTTCTTGTGCGTTCACAAAAAATGAACCTGATATTAGCATTAGTAAAGCTAATGCACTTTTAATTTGAGTTGTCATATAAAAAATTATCGTTTCAATGTAAAGTTAGCTCTGAACTCCTGTATGGATCCGTCAGCCGGCTCCACGAACTCGACGCTGAACCAGTAATCGTCGCTAGGAAGCACACGACCGTTGAAGGTCCCGTCCCATCCGTTGCCCGTTGGACTCAACTGCTTGAGCAGCTTCCCATAGCGGTCAAAGATATAAATTTTAGCCGCAGGTTGCCCATCTATCCCTATGATATTCCAAGTGTCGTTGTAGCCATCTCCATTAGGGGTGAAGAACCTCGGGTAGTCTATGATCCCGAATGGGTCACCGACCTCGCCGCAGCCTTCCACATCCACAGCATAGCCTATATGGCTACCAGGACCCACACCAGTGAACACGTTGGAGGTCTGCAGCGGACCGTCATCTATCCTGTAGAGGTAATCCTCCAATGGTAATGGTTGCCCGTCCTGACCCAATGGTGTCACCGTCACCGTATACTCCGCCTCCTCGTTGAACGAGGTCTCCGTCACACTGGCATTGGCCGCGAACGGCGCAGAGCTTGGCGTGAAGGTCACCGTATAAGGATTGCCGTTCTCATCAAGACCGTTCTCACAGCTAGGCATTCCCGAGACCGGGTCATTAACCCTGGTGATCACCACACTGTAGGTGGTGGCCTGTGTAAGGCTGGTCACCGTATAGATCGCATCCTCGTTGCCGTCGCCATCTGCATCAATATTGTCAGGCGTCCAGTCATAGGTATACTCAAGTCCGTCTGTCGCACCAAGGTCATAACCGATATCAAACGGAGAGAGCACATTCCCCTGAGCGTCCGTACACACGATATCGCCCTGAGGCATCTGAAGCGCAGCCGGAAGTACCGGAAGTGACTGTACCACAAGGTCGAACTCCACCGTACCGTCACTGCGGCAGCCCGTCACCGGATTGAAGAGCTCGGCGATGATCGTCTGGGGATTTACCGTATTGGTATACATCACGGCATCCGCAGCATCTATCTCGATACCTGCATCATAGTCCGCCTGGCTCGCATAGTACACAACCTCGGTGTCAGGATTCATCGATCCGTCTATCTGCCCGTCCCTAACCGTGAGGTCGAACATCGTGGAGGTGTCCTGGTCCATGGCGCTGTCTGCACACAGGAAGATATCATCCACATCTCCCATCACGAACTCCGGCTGCGTGTCCACCGTTATGGTCAGCTCCGCGAGGTTGTCGCTGTTGTAGCACTGTGTCATCGTCGTGTTGTCAACCACCCTGATATATACAGGATTGTTCACCGCCTCGCTGAACAGGAAGCCGTCAGGGATCGCATTGACACCCATGTCTGCCTCTGCCTGCGTGAAGTGATAGGTCACCGTGAAGTCTGCTATAGGTGTTGCCAACAGGTCTGGAACAAGGTTGTTGGTCACCTCCTGTGCATCGAAGGCCGTAATGCCCGGCGTGGTATCCTCAGGCTCGCAGAGTGCTGCCGTGTAGGACGTGTCCGTGAGTACTGGATTGGCGTTGACCACCACCTCGAAGCTTACAAGAACAGAGCAGGTATTGTTCTGGTTACCGTTCTCCACGCGTACCCATATCGTGCGAGTCACTGTATTGTATGCCGTCTCCTCTGCTGCAGGGATGGCGTTGATGTTGTCAAGGGCATCCTGCTCACTCAAGTGGTATGTCAAATCGACGTTCTCTCCCATCGCTATCACATCCCCACTTGCCGTAAGGTCGAAGTCAGCCATGGTGTCGATAATTCCGTCGCTGTCATCACAGGATTCCTGGTCAAGCTCTCCGTTCTCGTTGGTACTGCTAGGTGATGGTAACGGCAATACCGTAAGGGTCATCGTCGTGGTATCGGAGCATTGCCCCATCGTGGCCGTGTCCACAACCTCAACGAAGATCGTCTGGTTGTTCTGCGTATTCTCATACATCGCAGGATCCGCTATAGGATTGTCATTGTCCAGGTCTGCCTGACTCTCGTAGTAGTATACCTCTATGTTCGACAGTACCGGGCTTTGACCGGTGATCTCCTCGTCCTTCACCGTAAGGTCGAAGGTCGTGATCGCAGGGTCGTCATAGTCGTCATTACAGATCCTGAGTGCCGTAGGGGCATTCACCACGGGAAGGGCCTCAACCGTGATCTCGAAGCTGCCTACCGTCACACACTGGGTATCATCGCCCTCAAGGCGTATCCAGATGGTCTGAGGGTTGGTCTGGTTCTCGTACATCTGTGGCATCGAGATCGGCATCGTGCCGTCCTCAGCCTCTGTCTCGCTCTCATGGTAGCTCACCGTCACATCCGGCTGGGTCGTGCCCAACGCATTAGGGGTGTTCTGGGTAAGGTCGAAGATCGCCTCGCCGTCCCCGTCGTCGTCACACTGGAATAGGTCATCCAGGCTCTCGATCTCAGGTGAGGCCGTCACGATCAGGTCAAGCTGGCGGATGGTCGTACAGCCAGTGATGTCATTCTCCGCTCGTATGTAGATATCATCGACGTTGGCCTCCGTGTTCTGGTAGGGCTGCGTCGTATCGATCGCATCGGTGCCCATCTCCGCCTCGGCCATCGTCTCGTGGTAGGTGATGCTCACATCAGGCTCGTTGTTCAGTATCATCATCGTCTGGCTCTCAAGGTCGAACTCCTCCACGCCGTCATTGTCGATGTCGCAGAGCTCATACTCGAAGATCATATCGGCAATGCTCGGATTCGGGTTCACCACAAGGGTCAATGTCGTGAAGTTCTCACATCCGAACTCGTCCTCGACCCTCACCTCCAGGGTCTGAGGGTTTGCTATGTTAACATAGCTCTCAGGGTCTGCAATAGGGTTACCAGGGATGTCCGCCGTGGTCTCGTAGTAGAAGATATCAACATTGGCGTCGCCGTTGATCACCGTGTCCATCGTCGTCAGGTCGAACGTCGCGACCTCATCCTCGGTGTCCACGCCGGTCTCGTCATCACACACCTCAAGCTCTTCAGGCTGGTTCGCAGCCGGAAGGTCACGTACCCTGAGCTCAAGCTCTACGATGTTGTTGCAGTCGGCCATGTTCGATGGGTCCGTCACCCGGACGTAGATCGTCTGAGGGTTGCCCTGATTCGTATATGCCGTCGGGTTGCCGATGGCTCCCATATTGTCCATCGCCTGCATAAGTGTCTCGTGGTAGGTGATGTCGTAGAGTGCAGGGTCAAGACCGTCAAGGATCTGCATCTCTGCCTGCGTCAGGTCGAAGACTTCCTCGCCGTCACTGCCTAGATCACAAAGCACCAGCGGGTCTGGTGTCTCGAGAAGAGGACTGTCATAAACGATCAGCTCAAGCTCGGTGAAAAGAACGCAGCCATTGATGTCGTCCTCCACGCGAACATAAACCGTCTGGGTGTCCTCCATCACATTGCCGTAGGGACTCGAAAGGTCATTGACACCATTGATGGCGTCGCTCTGGGTTGGGTGGAACGTCACAACAAGGTCAGGGTTGCCGAGGGCTATGCCATTGCTCGTGCTGTCAAGGTCGAACTCGGAGAAACCGTCGTTGTCCGTGTCACACACCTCCAAAGGCTCTGGATCCTGGATAGGTGCGCTTGGGGTAGTCTCTAGTTGAAAAGATGCCGTTAAATAACATGTTGTATTTTCATCATTTTCTACTCTTACAAACACAGTTTGAGGGTTTGTAGTATTAGTGTATGCTGTCGGGTCTGGTATACTGGTATCATTTGTATCCGCGCCTGCTTGTGTATCGTGATAGGTAACTGTGTATAAAAACGGATCTTGCCCAGCTAAAACACTGTTGTCATTATTAGTTAAATTAAATTCTGCAAAACCACCTGTCCCCTCATCACATGCAAAAAGATCATCTGGCTCCCCAATAGCAACAGAGAAAGATTCGATTTGAAAACTTACTGTTTCATAACATTCTGGAGAGGCTGTATTTTGAATTCTTATATAAATTATCTGCGGATTGGATAATGCAGTATAATTAGTAGTATTTCCAATTGGTGCATTAGGCGTGTCTGCATCTAATTGACTTTCATAATATGTTACATCATAACTATTAGGGTCTTGCGCTCCCAAAACTATAGGTGTATTTGTCTCTAAATTAAAAAATGCGTTACCCATTGCATCTTCACACTCTTCTAAATCTTGAGGAGCTGCAGCAACTGAAGGTCTATCATTTACAATAAGCTGAAAGCTAGTGGTGTCATAACAACTAGAGTCTATATTGTTTTCAATACGCACAAAAATGGTCTCAGGATTAGACATATTAGGGTATGCAGTAGGATCTTCTACTATTGGAATATTAGCATCTGCATCTGCTTGAGAATTATGATATGTGATTGAAAACTGAGTTGCATCTTGACCTCCTAATACATCACCTTCAACCTGAGTTAAATCAAATAATTGAGATGGACCTCCTGTTGAACATTGTTCAAGGTTTGGAGGCATATTAGCAATTGGAGTATCATTTACTGTTAAGGTAAAAGTATCAGTAACAAAACAATCTACAGATGAGTTTTCTTCTACTCTCACAAAAATTGTTTGAGGGTTAGAAGTATTTTGATAGGCTGTAGGGTCTCCCGCAATAGCAACATCATTATCTGCGTCTGCCTGACTAGAATGGTATGTTACTGTGTAATTATTAGGATCTTGACCATTTAAAGCTTCATCATCATTTTGAGTTAAATCGAAAGTTGAAGTGCCTGGCCCATCTGACTCACATTGAGCAAAATCTTCCAACTCTCCTATAGATACTTCAAAGCTTGAAATTACAAAACTATTAGTATCGAAACATTCTCCAGAATTTGCATCTTCTATTCTTACAAAAATTGTTTGAGGGTTAGATCCTGCTGTGTAACTAGTTGCATTAGGAATTATCGGCGTTCCTAAATCTGCATCTGCTTGAGATTCGTGATATGTTATAGTAACATCTGAAGCTGTTTGAGCTCCAAGAACATCATCATCATTCTCTGTAAGGTCAAAAGTTATTCCTCCACCTGTAGAGCATAGCTCAATATCTTGTGGCTCATTTGCAATAGGTTGAACATTTACAATTAAAGAAAACCTACCTGTATCGTAACAATCAACATTTAAATTATTTTCGACACGTACATAAATTAATTCTGGGTTTGCAGTATTCAAATATGCATTAGGCGTAAGAATACTAGGCGTTCCTGCATCTGCATTAGCTTGAGTAGTATGATATGTTACTGTAAAATCATTAGGATCTTGCCCATTTAATGCATTTAATTCGTTCTCTGTTAAATCAAATAAAGATGTATCTGGAGTTCCATTATCACATTGCGTTAGATCATCTAAAAGGCCAACTTCTGCAGTAAATGATGAAATTGTAAACGAAGCAGTATCATAACAATTTCCCGATGTTGCATCTTCTATCCTTACAAAAATAGTTTGTGGGTTTGATGATGGCGTGAACATTGTCGGATCTGCAATTAACGGCATACCCATATCTGCATCTGCTTGAGATTCATGATATGTAATTGTATAATCTGCAGCAGTTTGGGTTCCTAGCACATCATCATCATTCTCTGTTAAATCAACTACTATAGGTGATATTTCATTACATAAAACAATGTCTTGTGGCATATTAGCTACAGGAGTAGGTAATACATCTATACATACTGTCTCTGTATACGTACAACCATAATCATCTTCAGCTATGTAAGTATAACAATTTTGCCCTACTGTATCTGGCTCAACTGTAATAACATTACCATTTGTTGCTACAATTGTTGGATCTGCTTGCCATTCTTCATTGGTTATTACTGGTGTAAAAGATTGGTCTGGTGGAACAATACTTGAATCAAAATCTAAAAACCATTCAAAAATGTAACCGTCATCAAGAGTTATATTATCTGTGATAGTTAAACACCAGTCACCATTAAGAGTAGAGCCTAACAAATCAGTGAATGGTTCATCTGTCATATAAGTTCCTGGCGTAATACTAGTTCCACTTGGACAACCACCGTCTGTAGGTGCTCCTGTTAAATCTACTGTTGCATTAGGGTCAAAACAATATTGTCTACCAGTACCTGGACCAGAAGTAGTATCATCTATAGGACACCCTAAAAAAGTGCCGCCTCCAGCTTGTTGTCTTATAAAAATTGACTCACCACTTGGACTGGTTAGCTCTATATCTAAATCTCCTATATAGGAATGCTCCATGTTTATACAAACCTGAAGAAAATTACTAATATCATCTAGTGTTTGCCCATCGTTAAAACAATCTACTGTTATACAAGTTTCATAGGAAACTCCATCTCCATCTGGTAAAAATGTAGTACCCGCAACCGGTGGTGTGCATTCCACTGTAAAATCAACAGGGCTTACATTTCCTGTAATATCAGTAGTTTCACCTATACAAATTTCAGAATCCGCAGCAGAAGTACCTGTAAAATCTGGTTCTGTAGCTACTTGAATAACTTGTGTAGCAGGCATTACACTCGTACAGTTATATTGGTCTGTAATAGACAGTATTACTTCATAACCTCCACTTGCTGCATAGGTATGAGTTACTGTTTCTCCCACAGCGGTAGTACCATCACCAAATGCCCAGTTAAACACAGGATTTTCATCATACCCTTCTGAAAAAGTTCCGCTTCCAGTAAGTGTTAATTCATCTCCTAAACAAGTTCGATATATATCATTGACAAATACTGATGGTGTAACAGAGTCTATCTGTGGTGTTATAATTTGACAAGGTACATAACAAGACACTTCTGCTTCCCATCCAGGTGCATTTCCAGTTGGGTTTGATATATACTCAACCGTTAAACAACCTGTAGGGTTTAAAGAAGATGCTACAACAGTGAAAGGATCCATTATATTCCCTGAATACATTCCAATTACAGGAGCTGTTGTATCATCTCCATCATATATTGTCATTATATCAACATTCTGTTGAGTTTGAAAAAATGTAAAATCAAATTGAATAGCACCTTCTGCAAAATCTGGACAAAATGTATATATTAAATTTTCATTAGATTGAGGTGCTCCACTTGGCCCACCAGAATCATAAAACATACCAGTACATTGTGAAGATGAACCGTTTTGCATATTTACATCCTGTGCATTACATATAAATGTGAAACATAAAAATAGTAAGGGTAGTAATTTCTTCATAGTCTATCTTTCAGTAGTGTTGTTTACTTCTTGGGGAAATACAATAAGTAATAAATTTTGATTATCTATTTTATAATAATGTGGCTTTACATCATACCAATTAATATTATATATTAATGGATTAAAATTAGTTAGATTAAAGCTTAACGGTTTCTTTAACGATGCATTGAATGTATTAAACACCGGCACTTCAGAAAGATAAACCTCATCTTCTATTTTATTTAAAATGTCTTTGTCTGAAGTGACAACAATTCTTTTTTGAAGCAGATTCTTAATAAAATTATAACGTGCTTTTCTGTTAAATATTTCTTTTTCAGAATTTTCACTATAAACTTCCTCTACTAAAGTAACCACCTGAGAGTCTGATGGTATCTTATATATATTGTTAATTTGCGCACTAACACCTAAGTTTATTAACACAAAACAAATTAACACCCAATACTTAGGAGTAATATTCTTCATAAGTCTTATTTATCCGTTAAGTGCGGAAAAGTACTAAAATTCTGTAAAAATTGTGTTAAATAAGATAGAAAATGGTCAATTAATTATCTCTAGTGATTTCATGTAATTAATCAGTATCTTTGCACCCTTAATATTTATATAAAGTTGGTTGTAAATTTATGAAGCTAGACGATTTATTAGAAAATGTAGAAGAACGTGGTGACAATCACGCAGGAGCAAGTAGAGAGACCCCATTAAGAGACAACGCTTTTGATCTTGATGACCAAGAAAAAATCACTTTAATACAAGATGATGTAAAGCGTATTTTAGAAACTCTTGGTATGGATCTTACAGACGACAGTCTTAAGGGCACACCTTTACGCGTTGCTAAAATGTTTGTTAAAGAAATTTTTGGCGGTCTACATCCAGACAGAAAGCCAAAAGCATCTACTTTTGAAAACAAGTACCAATACGGTGAAATGCTAGTTGAAAAAAACATTACTGTTTACTCTACCTGCGAACACCATTTACTTCCTATTGTAGGAAAAGCACACGTAGCTTACATCTCAAAAGGAAATGTAGTAGGCCTCTCTAAAATGAACAGAATTGTAGATTACTACGCAAAGCGACCACAAGTGCAAGAGCGATTAACTTTACAAATTGTTGAAGAACTTCAAAAAGTATTAGGCACAGAAGACGTTGCCTGTGTTATAGATGCCAAACACCTTTGCGTAAACAGTAGAGGAATTCGTGATATAGATAGCAGTACTGTTACTAGCGAGTTTGGCGGACAATTTAAAGACAAAGAGACAAAACGCGAGTTTTTAGATTACATAAAACTTGATACCGAATTTTAAATAAAAAAAAAGCGCTGCAATTATGATCTTAGAGCAGGCCAAGAATCTTCAGATTTACAACTCACTTTCTGGACAAAAAGAAATTTTTAAGCCAATAGATGAACATCATGTAGGAATGTATGTATGCGGCCCTACGGTTTATAGCAATGTTCATTTAGGAAATTGTAGGACATTTATTTCTTTCGACTTGGTGTTTCGTTACCTAAAACATCTTGGATACAAAGTGCGCTATGTTCGTAATATTACAGATGCAGGCCATTTAGAGAATGATGCAGAAGTAGGTGAAGATCGTATTGCTAAAAAAGCTCGCCTAGAACAAATTGAACCTATGGAAGTAGTACAACGCTACACTGTAGATTTTCATAACACCTTAGGAAAATTCAATAATCTTCCGCCAAGTATAGAGCCTACCGCTACAGGACATATTGTTGAACAAATTGAAATTATTAAAGACATTATAGACAAAGGCTTTGCTTATGAAGCTAACGGCTCTGTATATTTTGATGTTTTAAAATATAATTCATCTAATAACTATGGCATTTTAAGTGGCCGTAAGTTAGAAGACATGATCGCAAACACAAGAGAACTTGCCGCACAAAGCGACAAGAAAAACCCTCAAGATTTTGCGCTTTGGAAAAAAGCTGAACCACAACACATAATGAGATGGCCTTCGCCTTGGAGTGATGGCTTTCCTGGCTGGCATCTTGAGTGTACTGTAATGAGCACAAAATACTTAGGAGAACAGTTTGATATTCATGGTGGTGGTATGGATTTAAAGTTTCCTCATCATGAATGTGAAATAGCACAAGGCAAAGCAGCTTCGGGTAAAGATCCTGTAAACTATTGGATGCACGCCAATATGCTAACCCTAAACGGTAAGAAAATGGCTAAAAGTACCGGAAACTACATTTTACCTAATGAAATGTTTACTGGTGATAATGATATTTTAAGCAAAGCATATTTACCAAGTGTTGTTAGGTTTTCTATGCTACAAGCTAATTACAGAAGTATTCTTGATTTTAGTGATGAAGCATTATTAGCATCTGAAAAAGGTTACTTTAAACTAATGACCGCTATAAATATGTTAGACAGCCTTCCTACCAGCAACACATCTTCTATAGATGTTGAAACCTGGAAGAACAGCTGCTATACCGCTATGAATGATGACTTCAATAGTCCAGTATTAATAGCTAAGTTATTTGATGCCGTTAAACTTATAAACACAGTTAACGATAACAAAGACACCATTACAAAAGAAAACCTAAGTATTTTAAAGGAAACACTTAATGCGTTTGTATTTGATGTTTTAGGATTAGAAAATGCAAATAGTAATACTGCTACAGATTCTAGCTCAGATAAATTAAGTGGCACTCTAGAACTTCTTATACAACTTAGAGCAGAAGCAAGAGCTAACAAAGACTTTGCTACAAGCGATAAAATTAGAGACGAGTTGGCAAAACTAGATATTGAACTTAAAGATGGTAAAGATGGTACTGTCTTTAATTTATAATATTATATGTTAAGACGCTTTTTCATCATATTAATTAGGGGTTACCAGCGATATATTTCGCCGCTAACCCCTAAAACTTGTAGATACGAACCAACGTGTTCACAATATACTGTTGAAGCGCTACAAAAACACGGCGCTATTAAAGGCAGTTGGCTTGGTATAAAGCGTATTTTTAGCTGTAACCCATTTGGTGGCTCTGGATATGATCCTGTACCTTAATTAATTCTTTTCTTCTTTATTAAAGTAAACTAAGTAATAGTACATCTGTTTTTCTTCATCCCAACCTTTTTCAACAAACTTTTCAGCACTTTCTGGATTAATAAAATCCATTTTAATTTGAATGTTAGTATCTAGGTTAATTGTATTCTTTATAGATTTTCTTGAAGCACTTACTGCTGTATTTGAAATTGGAAACTCTGTTAAGTCTTCAATTTTATACTTAGGGGCTTTCTCTACCTTGTAATGCTTGAATTCTGGAATAAGATCTGGGTTATCAATAACTTCGTTTAAGAACGATGTTTCTTCAAACTTATCATTCTTAGCAAAATGATTAACTGCACGATTCATAAACATCACTTCCTCCTTTTTATCTTCAGCAGGATTTACAACATCTTTAGCAAAATTCTGGCAAAATTTTAAGTAGTTTTTAGTGAAGAAATTATCATCGGCAAAAACATCTACGCCTAAAAACTGCTCTAACCAATATTTGGTATCGTAGCGATTTGAGTCAACAGACAAGATCTTATAACCTTCTTCTTTATTTTTATTAAAAATTAGAGCACCTTTATCTAATTTATTCAAGTTAACACCTTGCTCAAGGATAAGGTCAAGGTTATCTTGTTTTTCTTTAAACTGAAGAAAATCACTTTTTAATTCACTTTTAAAGATCCCTATTGCGCTCATTTTCTCATTATCTAGCTGTACATTTTCAAAGTACACTACATACAGCTCTCCACTTTTAATATGCGGATGACTAGATGTTTCATATAATAATGAAGCAATTTTTTTAGACTGCTCATGAGCCACTTCTGGTTGCTCAAAAATTTTAGAGGCTACATTAAATAGTTCGTGAAACTCTAAATCTGCCTCGTGCGTAAAATTGTAATACGTCTCTTCTTTTTCTCTAAAAGACTTTAAAAAAAATTCTTTTATAAGTGGCGTTAACTCATCACTCAACACATAAGGACTTTGTGACATAAAATAAGATTCATTACGGCTTTTGTTACCTATTCTATGAATACTTAAGTTTTCTATTTGAGCGTTATATAAGTTAATCATTAACTAGTATTATTTTAAATTAATAAATTTTACAAGACAAGTATTAGTTCCAGTTTTCATCAAAATCCAGATTGTCATAATCGTCTATATCTAAGTCGTCCTGAAATTCGTTCTCGTATTCATCACCGCCTAAATCTTCTGCCTCAAACTCTCTATCTGGAGGACTATCTGGCAATTGCCCATGAACATACATAAGGTTAGGGTAATCTACACCTTCTGCCTGTTCAGAAATATCTGCTAGCTCTACATAGAATGTCCACATACTTAAAAAGTCATACACATAAATCATCTTAGTGTTGCTCTGAGAAAAAACATCTTCAATAGCTGTTTCATTCATCATCCTCACTTTACTAACACCTTCACTCATATCAAAAAGCACAATCTCTTCTCCTTGGCTCCACTCATCATCACTAACGTAAAAAGAAGCCATCTCTGTACCATCAAACCCAAAAGATTGGGTAATAACATTGTGTAAATCTTCTAATGAATTTGTTTTTAAAATTTCTATATCTCTAAAAACATCTTCAACAGTATCGAGTACAACTCTAAATCTATAAACCATAGCTTAAAATTTTAAGTGTGCAAAGATACGAGATTACAATAGGAAAAACATAAATATATTACACTGCCTTTTAAAAATAGATACTTAACATTTAGGTTCTTTAGAAAAGCAATATCTTGCCAATTATAAACAAAGATTATTTTATGGCTTTAACTAATAATGACATTTTTAAAAAATTACGAGTTGCATTAAAACTAAGGGATGACGATATTGTACAGATATGTGCGTTGGTAGATTTTAAGGTTACAAAAAGCGAGTTAGGGGCAATTTTTAGAAAAGAAGACCATCCTAAATATGTAGAGTGTGGTGATCAATTTTTAAGAAATTTCCTTAATGGACTAGTTATACATTTAAGAGGACCAATGCCAGACAAAAGAGAGAAAAAAACAACTTAATTTTCTTAATCTACAATTAACCTAATACTCCTATGATATTCCATATAGGATTATTGCGTAACTATTGCAATCCCATTATCTTTGCAACCTTAATTTTATCACTATGATCAATATCACTTTGCCAGATGGCAGTGTAAAAGAATTTGAAGCTGGCGCTACAGCAATGGATGTCGCCAAAAGTATAAGCGAAGGCCTTGCCAGAAACGTTATTTCTGCAAGCTTTAACGGTACAAAGGTAGAAACCACAACACCTCTTCATGAAGATGGTAGCCTAATCTTATTTACATTTCGTGACGAAGAAGGTAAAAAAGCATTTTGGCACTCTACATCTCACGTTATGGCAGATGCTTTACAACAGCTTTATCCTGGTATAAAATTAACCATAGGACCTGCTATTGACAATGGTTTTTATTACGATATAGATTTTGGTGATCAGAAGATTTCTGAAAACGACTTTAAGAAGATTGAAGATAAAATGCTAGAGATAGCACGTGGCAAACACGAGTTTCAATTACGCTCTGTAACTAAAGCCGAAGCTCTAGAGTTTTACAAGAACGAAAACAACCCTTTTAAGGTTGAATTAATTGAGAACTTAACAGATGGTGACATTACTTTTTGTGACCATAGTAACTTTACAGATTTATGCCGTGGTGGCCACATACCTAACACTGGCATTATTAAAGCTGTTAAGCTATTAAATATTGCAGGTGCATATTGGCGTGGCGATGAGAAAAACCCTCAACTTACACGAGTTTATGGAGTTTCTTTTCCAAAGCAGAAAGAATTAAAGGAATACTTAGAGCTTTTAGAAGAAGCTAAAAGACGCGACCACAGAAAGTTAGGAAAAGAACTTAGCTTGTTTACTTTTTCACAAAAAGTTGGTCAAGGTTTGCCGCTATGGCTACCTAAAGGTGCAGCATTAAGAGAACGTCTTGAAAATTTCTTAAAAAAAGCACAGAAAAAGGCTGGATATGAAATGGTTGTAACACCACATATTGGGCAAAAAGAATTATATGTAACATCTGGGCACTATGCCAAATATGGCGAAGACAGTTTTCAGCCAATCTCAACACCAGCAGAAGGCGAAGAGTTTTTATTAAAACCTATGAACTGCCCGCACCACTGCGAAATATACAATAACAGTCCTTGGTCTTACAGAGATTTACCTAAGCGTTATGCAGAATTTGGGACAGTTTACCGTTACGAGCAAAGTGGTGAGCTTCACGGCTTGTCTCGTGTAAGAGGCTTTACCCAAGATGATGCCCATATCTTTTGTACGCCAGATCAATTAGATGAAGAGTTTAAAAAGGTAATAGACCTTACAATGTATGTTTTCTCTAGTTTAGGCTTTGAAAACTTCACAACACAAGTATCATTAAGAGATCCTGAAAATCCTGACAAGTATATTGGTAAAGAAGAAAATTGGGAAAAAGCAGAAAATGCAATTTTAAGTGCTGTTAAAGATAAAGGTCTAAATTACATAGTAGAAACTGGCGAAGCCGCATTTTATGGCCCTAAATTAGACTTTATGGTTAAAGATGCACTTGGCAGAAGCTGGCAACTTGGCACAATTCAGGTAGACTACAATCTGCCAGAACGTTTTGACCTGACATATAAAGGCAGTGACAATGAGTTGCATAGACCAGTTATGATTCACAGAGCTCCATTTGGAAGCATGGAGCGTTTTGTGGCAATATTACTAGAACATACTGCCGGAAACTTCCCATTATGGTTAATGCCAGAACAAGCTATTATCCTATCACTCAGCGAGAAATATGAGAATTACAGCAAAAAAGTTTTAAATTTGCTTGAAAATCACGAAATTCGCGCCCTTACGGATCATAGAAGTGAAACAATGGGTAAGAAGATTCGTGAAGCAGAAGTCAACAAAATACCATATATGTTGATAGTTGGAGAGCAAGAAGAAAATGATGGTACGGTTTCTGTACGTAAACACGGTGGAGAGGATTTAGGAACAATGACAGTTGAAGAGTTTTCAAAACTTGTAAACGAAGAGATTTCTAAAACCCTCAAAACATTTGAAGTTTAACAACAACTGATTTATTTCAGTTTTAAAATAAGTAAGCCATAGCAATACGTAGAAAAAGATCGAGAAGACCTCTAAGAGAAATAAAAGAGGACCCTCATAAGATTAACAACAAAATTAGAGCTAAAGAATTGCGCCTTGTAGGTGACAATGTAGAAATGGGTATATACCCAACAAGAGATGCTATAAAAATTGCTGAAGAGCAAGGATTAGATCTTGTAGAAATTTCCCCTAACGCTGAGCCACCAGTTGCAAAGGTTATGGATTATAAGAAATTTTTATACGAACAAAAGAAACGCGAAAAAGCCATTAAGGCAAAAGCGAGTAAAGTGGTTGTAAAAGAAATTCGTTTTGGTCCCAATACAGATGATCATGACTACGAGTTTAAGAAAAACCACGGTGAGAAGTTCTTAAAAGAAGGCGCTAAATTGAAAGCTTATGTTTTCTTTAAAGGCCGATCTATAGTATTTAAAGATCAAGGAGAAATTCTTTTATTGCGTTTAGCACAAGACCTAGAAGATGTAGGAAAGGTTGAGCAAATGCCAAAACTAGAAGGAAAGCGAATGACAATGTTCATTGCTCCTAAGAAGACAAAATAATATTACTGATTTTAGTAAAGCACTAAAACAGATACAATAAAGAGAGAGTAAAACTTAGGAATTATGCCTAAACAGAAAACAAAATCCAGTGCTAAGAAACGTTTTAAACTAACAGCGTCTGGTAAGATTAAAAGAAAGCACGCGTTTAAAAGTCACATCTTAACAAAGAAGACTAAAAAACAAAAGCTTGCATTAACGCACTCTACTTTGGTACACAAAGCAGATGAGCCTAATGTAAAGATTATGATGAACCTAAAGTAATATTTAGAGACATTATAACTAAGGTTAAATAAATTATAAACCATGGAGTTGGGCCAACAAAAGATCCTAAATTAAGTTAGGGCGCCTACTACAAAAACAATTAAAATTATGCCAAGATCAGTAAATTCAGTAGCTTCAAGAGCCAGAAGAAAAAAGGTGATGAAGCAAGCAAAAGGTTACTTTGGACGTCGTAAAAACGTTTGGACAGTAGCAAAAAATGCGGTAGACAAAGCGATGCAATATTCGTACAGAGACCGCAAGACTAAGAAAAGAAACTTCCGTTCATTATGGATTATGCGTATTAACGCAGGTGCACGTTTAAATGGTATGTCTTATTCTCAGTTTATGGGTGCAGTTAAGAAAAACAATATCGAACTTAATCGTAAGGTATTAGCAGACTTAGCAATGAACCATCCAGAGGCTTTCACAGCAGTTGTCAACAAAGTAAAATAAATTATAACAACATTCTCTCTTAGAAAAACCCTTCAGTTTTACTGAAGGGTTTTTTGTTGTTTTATACATAAGGTGTTGTTATTAAAATAAAAGCTTAACTTCATAACATTATAATATTACCTTATGAAGTTTATTTGTCTTGCCTGCCTCCTAGTATTTTCAGTTTCAATTTCCGCACAATATACAGAAATAGCAACCTTTGAATTTCAACAATTTAACGGCAATACAAAAGAGAACACCAATTACAACACTACCGTATTTAATGCTGGCTTATTATTGGGTTTTAATACAAATTCTAATAAAACTACAACTGTGTTTTTTAGACCCAGTTATCAGCAAAGAATCATTACAGGACCAAACCCACTAAGCCTATACAAACCAGAACTCATCACTGGAATTAGTCACAATTTTAATGACTCTTGGAAAATACAAGGATTTGCTCTAGCTAGACTTGCTTCTAACTTTAACTCTATAGATAATGAGCATTACCAATTTGGTGGAGGCGCATTGGCAACTTATAAGTCTTCTGAACGTTTGTCATACAGGTTTGGAGCATATGCAAGAAAACAACCAAAAGGCGTCTTAGCATTTCCATTTATAGGGTTAAATTATAGGTTTGGAACTAACCGTTGGCAACTAAATGTTTTATTACCACAATATGCTTATCTAAAATACACTGTAAAAGAATCTTCTTGGTATGCTGGATTACGTTTAAACTATGTCACAGAACAATATAGAACAGAGCTTAACAATACTTCATTACACTATATTGAGCTTACAGAGTTTACATCTGAAGTATTTATAGAGTATTATCTAACTAAAGGTTTGGTGGTTTACGGTCGCGCTGGCTTTTTAAATTATCAGAAATACGAACTGTATAATGAGCAGGACTTACTTTTAAACCCTAACACCAGAGAAGTTAAGGATGTACTTACTGGAAGAATAGGCTTAGCTTACCGTATTTTAAATTAAGTTTTCTGCTTTTTCTTTCGAGCAGCAGGAAATAATACATTGTTTAAAATTAAGCGGTAACCAGGTGAAGTTGGATGCAACTCTAACTCTGTCTTTGGGTCTCCTACTCTATGCTGATAATCTTCGGGGTCGTGACCTCCATAAAACGTAAAAAATCCCTTGCCCTTAATACCGTGAATATAGCGCGCTTCATTATTTGTTTTGTTTTCTCCCATTACCAAGACATTACTCTTAATTTCTTTAGAGTCATAAGCCGTAGTTTGTCCCATAAAGCCTTTTACCAAACTGGTGTGGTTTTGGGTAAGCATAGTTGGTATAGGATCCCACTTTGCAGAATAATTCATTAAAGTAAAATAATCTGTAGTACGCGGAATTTTTCTTTTAGGTGTAGTATCAATAGAAGAGAACTCATAAACCATTGGGCTTCGCTCAAGAGTAAAATCTGTAAAAGCAAATGTTTTAGAATAATCTATTTTATTTTGGTAACCAGCTTCGCTTGCATCACCATCAAACATAGGCTCGCAAATATCTACATCTTCAGCAGCTAAGGCAATATCAAAACTATCTGTAGCACTGCACATTGCAAACATAAAGCCGCCACCTACTACATAATCACGAATTTTTAAAGCAACAGCTCTTTTCTCCTCAGACACCTTACTATAACCAAGTTCTTGCGCCAAAGCTTCGGCTTTTTGTTTTTCTTCGATATACCAAGGCGCAGCTCTATATGCTCTATAAAATTTACCGTATTGTCCCGTAAAGTCTTCGTGGTGCAAGTGCAACCAATCATATAATATAAGCTGATCGCTTAAAACCTCTTTGTCATAAACTACCTCGTAAGGAATTTCAGCATATGTTAGCACCATTGTAACAGCATCATCCCAAGGCAAATTTCCTTTTGGAGAATACACGGCAATTTTTGGTGCTTTTTCTAAAACTACAGCTTCCATATTTTGAGAAGGAGAGCTAATCATTGTTAGTATTTCCTCTGTTTTTGAATCGCTTAATGTTTCAAAAGAAATACCTCTTATCTTACATTCATTACGTAACTCTTGAGAATCTGCCATAAGGAAAGAACCGCCACGATAGTTTAGTAACCATTTTACTTTTTGTTGCTTCTGAAGCATCCAATACGTAAGACCGTAGGCTTTTAAATGATCTTGCTGCGTATCTTCATCCATAGGAATGATGATATAGGAAGAAAATCCTTCAGCAGAGATTAAAAGTAGCAGTAGTAAGATAATCTTTTTCATAGTATGAAAAGATACTCAAATTTTATTCCAAATAAATGGTTAGGTTTTAAGAAAAAGGAGTTTAAAATGGAACATCATTCTCATCGTCATTCATATTACTTCCAAAGGCTTGCTCTGGTGATGTAGATGGCATATCTGTACTAAAAGGATTATCATCATCCTTGTTCAATGCAGATTGGAACTCAAATGGAGAATCAAATGTTTCAAGGTTTGCAAAACGACCCAAATGTCCTTCGAATTTAAGACGTATATTATCTAAACCACCGTTACGGTGTTTAGCAATAATAAATTCGGCTTGACCTTCGGTTGGCGTGCGTTCTTCATCATCCCATTCTTCAATCTTATAGTATTCTGGCCTGTATATAAAGGATACAATATCTGCATCCTGCTCGATTGCTCCAGATTCACGAAGGTCACTTAATAATGGACGCTTGCTACCACCACGCGTTTCTACAGCACGAGATAATTGAGATAATGCTATTACTGGCACACTTAATTCTTTAGCTAAAGCTTTTAGGTTTCTAGAAATAGTAGAAATTTCTTGTTCCCTGTTTCCTCCCTTTTGGCTACCACCAGCTGTCATTAACTGCAAATAATCTATCATTATAAGTTTAATACCGTGTTGCGATGCCAAACGCCTAGCCTTTGCTCTTAAATCGAAAATTGAGAGAGAAGGTGTATCATCAATAAACAATGGTGCTTTCTCTAAACCTTTTACCTTAACGTTAAGTTGCTCCCATTCGTGCTTTTCTAAATTACCAGTTCTTAGTTTTTCCGAAGACAATCCTGTTTCAGAAGAAATAAGACGTGTAATTAACTGTACAGAAGACATCTCCAAAGAAAAGAATGCTACTGGTATATTTTGATCTACAGCTACATTTCTTGCCATAGACAATGTGAGCGCTGTTTTACCCATACCAGGACGACCAGCCATAATTATTAAATCACTTGGTTGCCATCCAGAAGTTAACTTATCTACACGCTCAAAACCTGAAGACACACCACTAAGACCTTCTTTGTTCGAAATATCTTCAATCTTTTTCTTTGCTTGTATTACAAGCTCTCTTGCTGTTTCTGAAGATCTCTTAATATTTCCTTGTGTAACTTCATAGAGTTTAGATTCTGCCGTATCTAACAAATCAAAAACGTCTGTAGTTTCATCATAGGATTGCTCAATTATTTCGTTTGAAATTTTAATTAAGCTACGCTGAATATATTTCTGCAAGATAATACGCGCATGAAACTCGATATGTGCAGAAGAAGATACCTTTTGAGTAAGTTGAACTAGGTAAAAATCGCCACCAGCAGCCTCAAGTTTCTGATCTTTCTTAAGTTGCTGAGAAACGGTTAATAAGTCGACAGGCTCACTATTTTCAAACAATTTAAAAATTGCTTCAAAAATATATTGGTGAGACTGCTTATAGAATACATCTGGGTTAAGAATATCTATAATTTCGTCGACCCCTTTTTTATCTATCATCATCGCACCTAACACAACCTCCTCTAAATCAGTTGCCTGAGGTGGCAATTTTCCTTTTTCCAAGGATATAACCTGTCCTCTGTTGTAATTTTTAGATGTTTGCTGATTGACGTTCTCCATAAAGCGAATGTAAAAAATTTAGACTCATGATGCGTGTTAAATACCGTCTTGATATATTAACAATTACCATGTGTACAAGTTGTGGATAACTATATTCTCCTGTTAATAAGCACAAAAAAACCCAAAGCATCAACTTCAGGTTTTTGTGAGCAAGTGGTTTAATGGGGATTAGCCTTTAAAGACTCCCATTTCTGAATATTTATTCATTCTTTGTTCCACTAAATCTTTTGGTGATAAGTCTTTAAACTCTGCATAAGAGCTTGCTATTTTCTCTTTTACCGTTGAGAACGTTTTGTCTCTATCTCTATGTGCGCCACCTAATGGTTCTTTCACAATTTCATCGACTAACTTCATCTTTTTCATGTCTTTAGCTGTAAGCTTTAAAGCCTCTGCAGCTTCTTCTTTATGCTCCCAACTTCTCCATAATATAGAAGAGCAAGACTCTGGAGATATTACAGAATACCAAGTATTCTCTAACATTAATACTTTATCTCCTACACCTATACCTAAAGCACCACCACTAGCACCTTCACCTATTATTACTACAATAATTGGCACTTTAAGGCGTGTCATTTCCAAAATATTTCTTGCAATAGCTTCACCTTGACCACGTTCTTCTGCTTCTAAACCTGGATAAGCACCTGGCGTATCAACAAAACATACTACTGGCACACCAAATTTCTCGGCAGATTTCATAAGGCGAAGTGCTTTACGGTAGCCTTCTGGATTAGCCATACCAAAATTTCTATATTGTCTGGTTTTGGTGTTAAAGCCTTTTTGTTGACCTACAAACATGTAACTCTGGTCTCCTATTTTTCCAAGACCACCAATCATAGCTTTATCATCTTTTACATTTCTATCGCCATGAAGCTCTAAAAATGTATCACCACAAATAGCTTTAATATAGTCTAATGTATAGGGGCGTGAAGGGTGACGAGACATTTGAACACGTTGCCAAGCGGTAAGGTTCTTATATATGTCTTTTTTGGTTTCATTTAGTTTTTTCTCAATTTGCTTGCAGGTTGCCGTAACATCTACTTCGCTCTCTGATCCAATATTTTTTGCTTTTTCATATTGCTCTTCAAGTTCTTTGATAGGCAACTCAAACTCTAAATATTCCATAAAAGGTGTTGTTATTTTAGCTTACAAATATAGCAAACATTTTTTGGGAAGTGAATAATCTAGTTTTAAGATTACACTTAAAACTTATCTCATTTTTCTTCGCTTAGCAAATCTGCCAATACCGTCTTTATTTTTCAGAATTCCATTTAACACTACAGTAGATAAAATTATTAAAGCACCGTAATAAAATTCTGGATTCATTTCTTCTTTACTTCCAAAGATGAAAAATGCTAATATTATACCGTAAACAGGCTCTAAGTTTATAGTTAGCATAATTGTATATGGACTCAGGTACTTCATAACAGCAACAGATGCTATAAATGCATACGCTGTACAAACCGATGCCAACACCAATAACAATAACCAATCTTGATTGCTAAGTTGAAAAAATTCTGAAGTAAATCCTGCTGATGCTTCTCCTATAAAAGTATCAAAACCTAAATAGATTGTAATAGCGATTACGCCAATTAGCAACTCATAAAATGAAATAACTGAAGCATCTCCTTTTTGCGCTAATTTGCCGTTTATCAAGGAAAAAACTGCAGATAAGAATGCAGATATTAATGCTAAAATAATACCTAAAACATAATCTGTTTCTACATTAAATATTATGTAAAGACCTGCAATAACCAAGACACCAAAAAAAACTTCGTACCAAATTACTTTTCGCTTATAGAAAATAGGTTCCATAATTGAAGTAAAGAATGCGCCAGTAGCAATAAGCGCTAGCGTGATAGAGACATTTGAAACTTTTATAGCTTCAAAAAAAGTTAGCCAATGCAAGGCAATTACAATTCCTGCAGATGCCAAAATTAATAGTTGTTTTGCTGTCATTTTTAAAGGTTTCTTTTTATAAAGAATCCACAAAAAAATAAAACCACTTGCTAACCACATTCTATAAAACACTAACGGTAAAGCGTCGATAGATATGAGTGCTCCCAAAACTGCGGTAAAACCCCATATAAAAACAATAACATGAAAATGTAAGTAGCTTTGTAGCTTAGCGTTTGGCATTGTAAAGTAGATAGATTGCTAATATCCCAAAGGACACATTTGGAAACCAGACCGCAACAAGAGGTGAGAAATCACTTTGTTCTGCGATAGTACCTAAAACCTTATCTAGAAAGACAAAACTAAATGCCACCGCAATACCTATTGCTAGGTTAATACCCATACCGCCACGGCGTTTCATTGCAGAAACCGCAACAGCTATAATAGTAAGTATATAAGCCGAAACTGGTGTGCTCCATCTTTTATAAGCAACCACTAAATATCTATTTAAATTCCCTGATCCACGTCGTTTTTCATCTTCAATAAACTTATTAAGTTCATTAAAATTAAGTGTTTCTGCCACGTAGGAATTAGGCGTAAGTTCATCAAACTCAAATGGCAAGATTGTATCTAACTTTCTGTAATGAATTAAAGAATCTCCTCTAGCTCCAACCAAACGTTTATTAAAGTTAGTTAAGGTATACGTTGTGTCTTCCTTATTATACTGTAACCTAGAGGCACTAATCTTATATTCTAACACATTATCCTTAAAATGCTCAAGTGTGAAATTTAGAGCAGATTGCCTTGAAGGATTAAAGTTTGTAGCATAAATAACCTCGTCTTCATTTATTTGCCTGTACACATTTTTGGTTTCTTGTTGGTTGTCTCCTCCACTTTTAAGGTAAGTGTATTTAAACTCATTAAAACCCTTACTAGCAGATGGCGCTAAATACATACCCATTATTAACGCTAATAAACACACTATGGTAGCACCTATTAGGTATGGTCTTAAAAACCTATAAAAAGAAACTCCAGAACTTAAAAATGCTATAATCTCTGTATTGTTTGCTAGTTTTGAAGTAAACCAAATTACCGAGAGAAATAAAAACAGCGGAAATAATAAATTAGCAAAGTAAATGGTGAAGTTTAAGTAATACTCCGCAACTTCAATAAAAGGTACATCATTAGCTAAAATCTTATCAATTTTTTCAGCTAAATTAACTGTAATACCAATTGGTATAAACAACAACAACAAGGTTACAAAAGTTCCCAAGTATCGTTTTAATATGTACCAATCTAATATTTTCATTAAAGGCGTTTGTCCATTTGTTTAACCATCTTATCTTTCCATACTCTAAAAGTACCTGCTAATATTTGCTTACGCGCTTCTCTAGTTAACCACAAATAAAAGCCTAAGTTATGAATTGTAGCAATTTGCTTGCCTAAAAATTCATTTACAGAAAAAAGATGTCTTAAATATGCTTTAGAATACTCTGTATCTACCCAAGTAATGTCCATTTCATCAATAGGAGAAAAATCATCTTTCCACTTGGCATTCTTGATGTTAATTGTACCGTGTGCGGTAAACAACATTCCATTTCGTGCATTTCTTGTAGGCATTACACAGTCGAACATATCTATACCAAGCGCAATATTTTCAAGTATATTAATAGGAGTACCAACACCCATTAAGTAACGTGGCTTTTCTTTAGGCAATATTGCTGTAACAACATCTGTCATAGCATACATCTCTTCGGCAGGCTCTCCAACTGAAAGACCTCCAATTGCATTTCCGTCTGCTCCAACACTTGCTATATAATCTGCAGATTGCTGTCTTAAATCTTTGTAGGTACTACCTTGTACAATAGGAAAGAAGGTTTGCTCATAACCGTATTTAAAAGGTAGCTTTTTTAAATGCGCCACACAACGCTCTAACCACCTATGCGTCATATGCATAGATCGTCTTGCATATTGATAGTCGCACGGATAAGGCGTACACTCATCAAAAGCCATAATTATATCTGCACCTATTGTACGCTGAATTTCCATCACATTTTCTGGAGTAAACGTATGCATACTACCATCTATATGGGATTTAAACTTAACGCCTTCCTCTTTTATTTTTCTATTAGACGATAATGAGTAAACTTGATAACCACCACTATCTGTTAAGATATTACGATCCCAGTTCATAAATTTATGCAACCCACCAGCTTTCTCTAAAATCTCTGTTTGAGGTCTTAAATACAAATGGTACGTATTCCCTAAAATTATATCGGGATTAATATCTTGTTTTAATTCTCTTTGATGCACACCTTTTACAGTACCAACTGTACCAACAGGCATAAAAATTGGAGTTTCAATTTTACCGTGGTCTGTAGTAATTGTTCCTGCTCGTGCTTGAGAGTTTTTATCTGTTGAAAGAAGATCGAATGTCATAGGCTAAAATAGAAGGGCAAAGATAACCAACTGAAATAGATTATCGAATTTGCTTCAAAAATTAATACGAGTTGTTTACTACTTCCTTAAAATCGTTAATAACTGCATTCTTTTAATTTTTTAACCCTTATAACAATGCGTATTTTTGCAGAAAATCAACCTATTCCAAATATGGCAGACATTAAAGCATTAGAGGATTTCGTAACTCAAGTGAGACGAGACATTTTGAGACAAGTACACCGCGTAAATTCAGGACATCCTGGAGGCTCATTAGGTTGTGCAGAATTTTTTACAGCTCTTTACCAAGAGGTAATGACACATAACAGTGATTTTAACATGAACGGTAAAGATGAAGATGTATTCTTTTTATCTAACGGGCATATATCACCTGTTTTTTATAGTGTTTTGGCTAGAAGTGGCTACTTCCCTGTTGAAGAACTTAATACATTTAGACTTATTAATTCTAGATTACAAGGACACCCAACTACCCACGAAGGTTTACCAGGCATACGTATGGCATCTGGCTCTTTAGGGCAAGGCCTGTCTGTTGCAATTGGTGCTGCAAGTTCTAAAAAATTAAATGGAGACGATAAGTTAGTATATGCACTTTTAGGCGATGGCGAATTGCAAGAAGGACAAAACTGGGAAGCATTTATGTATGCTGCAGGTAATGGTATAGACAACTTAATTGCTACTATAGATTTAAATGGGCAACAAATTGATGGCTCGACAGATAAAGTATTACCATTAGGAAATCTTAAAGAGAAGTTTGTAGCTTTTGGATGGGATGTCTTAGAAATTAAAGATGGAAATAATATAAAGGAAGTTATAGATGGCCTAAAGTTAGCTAAAAGCAAAACCGGAAACGGTAAGCCTGTACTTATTCTTATGCATACTGTTATGGGTAACGGTGTAGATTTTATGATGCACACTCACGCTTGGCACGGAAAAGCACCTAATGACGAGCAACTAGAAACTGCTTTAAAGCAAAATCCAGAAACTTTAGGAGACTACTAACGCTATTACTACATTACAATGAAAACATACACTAATACAGGAAATAAAGACACACGCTCAGGATTTGGAGCTGGTTTAACAGAATTAGGAAAAACCAATGAAAATGTAGTGGCACTTTGTGCAGACTTAACAGGATCATTAAAAATGGATGAGTTTAAAGAAAACCACCCAGATCGATTTTTTCAAATAGGTATTGCAGAAGCTAATATGATAGGTATTGCTGCAGGAATGACTATTGGAGGAAAAATACCATTTACAGGAACATTTGCTAACTTTTCAACTGGTCGTGTTTACGATCAGATAAGACAAAGTGTAGCTTACTCAGATAAAAATGTAAAAATCTGCGCATCTCACGCAGGTGTCACTCTTGGTGAAGATGGTGCTACCCATCAAATTTTAGAAGATATCGGATTAATGAAGATGTTGCCAGGCATGACTGTCATAAACACTTGTGACTACAACCAGACTAAAGCAGCAACACTTGCAATAGCAAAACACGAAGGTCCTGTTTATTTAAGATTTGGGCGTCCTAAGGTTTCTAATTTCACGCCTGAAAACGGAACTTTCGAAATAGGAAAAGCTGTTCTATTAAATGAAGGTACAGATGTTACTATTGTTGCTACTGGACATTTGGTTTGGGAAGCTCTATTAGCTTGCGAAGCATTAGAGAAAGATGGTATTTCTGCTGAAGTAATTAACATTCATACAATAAAGCCTTTAGACGAAGAAGCCATAATTAACTCTGTTAAAAAAACGGGATGTATTGTTACTGCTGAAGAGCATAACTATCTTGGCGGCTTAGGAGAAAGTGTTGCAAGAACTCTTTCCCTTAATTTACCAACTCCACAAGAATTTGTAGCTACAGAAGATACATTTGGAGAAAGTGGAACACCTGCACAATTAATGGACAAATACGGTCTTAATGCAGATGCTATTATAGCTAAAGCAAAGCAAGTTATCTCTAGAAAATAGACTTAACTTTTTTAAGAATAAAAAAAGCGTAAACATTTGTTTACGCTTTTTCTTTATTAGAATGTTTTCTTTTTATTCTTCCTCTTCTTCCGGACTACCATCTACATCTGCCTGTAAATAATCTGCAATACCATCATTATTGCTATCTGTAAAAATAATTTCATCTATAGTAATAACACCATCATTATTTAAATCTTCAGAAATAATTTCATCTCTTGTAAGAACTCCATCATTATCATCATCTGCATCTAAATAATTAGGGCCGCCATCTGAATCTGTATCTTCTCCACTTTCAAATTCACTATTTTCTCCAGTTGCATCTTCTAAGAATGACGGAATACCATCATTATCATGATCTGCTTGATTAGATACAAATAATTTAAAACTGAAAATTAATGGAGAATATGTAGGAATAATCCCCACACTACCACTAAAGTAACCTATCCCAGAAGGAAAGAATACCGCTCCAATACCATAATCATCATTAAAAGTTATGGTTCCATCTGTGTTTTCTACAAATCCACTTGCATCTTTAAACTCTGTTATACCAGCAGTAAATCCAGGTATTAAACCACTCGCTGTTAATCCTCCAGGAAGATCAAACCAAATAGGTTGCACAGAACTATCAAAAAGATCATTTGTAAGCAACTCACCTCTATAAGTAACATATGTTGAGTCTGCTGCTGTTGGCGCACGACCAACACCTTCTCTTACTTTAAGAACATATAAGTTATAATCTATATCTGCCTCCTCAACAGTTTTAGTATAAAGTTCTGGCCTGTCAATAAGTGCGATTTTATCTATATTCTCTCCTGCAATTGTATCAAACCTTACCACATAATCAAAATCTTCCGAAGGGTTTTCAAACTCTTCATAATTGTAAAAATGGGTTTCAAGATAGGTTTGTAATTCTAATTGATCTTCTGCATCAACCTCAGCCCTATCTCTATCCGGCACAGGTACAAAATCCTCTGTATCATCATCATTACAAGATACAAGTACAGCTAAAACCAATATAGCTGGAAGTAAAATTTTATTCATTTTCATCATTGCTTAATTTTATGCGCAAGATACAATATTCTTGTATTTTTGCTATACTGTAACGGCTAATCCCCTTAATTAATATGCGAGTAGAAAAATATTTATGGTGTGTAAGATATTTTAAGACTAGAAGTCTTGCCACTAAAGCGTGTAATCTTGGTCGCGTAAAGATAGACGGCCAAAATCTCAAGCCCTCAAGAGAAGTTCATCCCTTAGATGAAATTGAAGTGAGAAAAAATCAGATTAATTATAAAATTAGAGTACTTGACACCCCTAAATCTAGAGTTGGTGCTAAATTAGTTGGATTATATCTTGTAGATATTACACCTGCAGAAAACTTAGAGAAATTAGACCTATTGAGTTATACAAAATCTCAACAGCGCGAAAAAGGTACAGGAAGACCTACTAAAAAAGACCGTAGAGATATTGAGGGTTTTATAGACGATACAGATGACATCTAACTTTTGGGAACAACGATATGCCAATAACAACACTGGATGGGATCTTAACACAGTGTCACCTCCTTTAAAACACTACATAGACACACTTTCTAATAAAACACTTTTTATTTTAATTCCTGGTTGCGGAAATGCTTACGAGGCTGAGTACCTACACAATCAAGGTTTTGAAAATGTCTTTATAGTTGATTTAGCGGAACATCCTTTATTAGAATTCTCTAAGCGCGTACCAGATTTTCCTAAATCTCATATTTTACATCTAGACTTCTTTAACTTAACTCAAAAATTTGATTTAATATTAGAGCAAACATTCTTCTGCGCTTTACACCCAGAACAAAGACTACATTATGCTCATCATACATCTAAGCTTTTAAATAGCAATGGATGTTTAGTAGGCTTGTTTTTCAATAAAGAATTTGATAAAACGGGACCTCCATTTGGCGGTAATAAAAAAGAATACAAAAATCTATTTAAAAACTTATTTAAAATTAAGAAGCTAGAAAATTGCTATAATTCAATAAAACCAAGACAAGGAAGTGAACTCTTTTTTATCTTTGAAAAAAAGTAACTCATGACAACAGCTGAAATTTTATCTGCAGAAGACATTGAACATAAAATTAGAAGGATGGCATTTCAGATTTACGAAGCCAACATTAATGAGTCTTCTGTTATTATTTCTGGGATTTATCCAAATGGACACAAGCTTGCTATAAAGCTTAAAGAGGCTGTTGAAAAAGTATCTAACCTTACTGTTACACTTTGCAAACTAGACATTGACAAGAAAAACCCAATTGGCACAGTAAAGGTTGACGTAAGTGAAGATGTGTATAAAAATAAATCTGTGATTCTCGTTGACGATGTTTTAAACTCTGGCTCTACTTTAATTTATGCAGTAAGTCATTTTTTAAAGGTTCCATTACAACAATTTAAAACCGCTGTTCTTGTAGATAGAAATCATAAAAAATATCCTGTAAAGGCAGACTATAAAGGTATTTCACTATCAACATCAATAAATGAAAATGTTGTCGTAACATTTTCACCTAAAATGAAAGTAACCTTAGAATAATTCTGTAGAAATTTCTTTAGTTAACTCACTCTCAGTTTTAGCATCACAGCCAAGGATCACATCTGCTTGATTATAATAAAAACTACGCTCAAAGAGATGCTTTCTCACAAAATCATTCAATTCTTGCTTACTTTCTATGTGGCTTATTAAAGGCCTATTAATTTTATTACCCCATAACCTATTAACCAAAGCATCTAATGAAAGTTTTAGATATACTGACGTTACCGAATTGGAGTCTTTAATTAAACTTAAATTATTTGCATAACAAGGAGTACCACCACCTAAAGCAACAACACACCTTTCATTACTTTCTATCAAAGCTTTTAACACTTCTGTTTCTTTTTTTCGAAAGGCTATTTCACCATGTTTTTTAAAAAAATCTGAAATGCTAATATCTGTATCTTTTACTATAAGGTCATCTAAATCATAAAAAGGAATATCCGTAACATTAGATATAGCCTTAGCTAAGGTAGATTTTCCACTTCCCATATACCCCATTAAAAAAACCATTAAAACTAATTTAAATTTATAAGTTAGTAAAAATATAACATTTTACCTTTGTCATATAAATTAATGATAGTATATTTGCACCCGCATTAGAGAAATCTAAATATGCATGATCTGGTAGCTCAGTTGGTAGAGCATCTCCCTTTTAAGGAGAGGGTCCTGGGTTCGAGCCCCAGCCAGATCACTTCTTTATTTAAAAAGGCGAAAGCCTTTTTTTTATTAGATCTGGTAGCTCAGTTGGTAGAGCATCTCCCTTTTAAGGAGAGGGTCCTGGGTTCGAGCCCCAGCCAGATCACTTCTTTTGCCCAGATGCTGGAATTGGTAGACAGGCATGGTTGAGGGCCATGTGTCCGTTAGGGCGTGTGAGTTCGACTCTCATTCTGGGCACTTAAACCTTGTTTTCTACAAGGTTTTTTTCAACTCCACAATTTTCAAAATTATTTTTATTATCAAATAAATGAGATTTTAACGTCCTATTTAGTGATATTGCATTCTTTTTATTTAGTTTTGTTTAATCGATTAAATACAATGGTTAAACAAAAATTCAGCATAAAGGATCTTGAAAATCTAAGCGGTATTAAAGCTCATACTATTCGAATATGGGAAAAAAGATACGGCGCATTAGAACCAGACCGTACAGATACTAATATTAGACTGTACGATATCACCAATCTTCAGAAATTATTAAATATATCTTTCCTGAATGATAACGGTTATAAAATCTCTAGGATTTCTAAAATGAGTGACGAAGATGTCATCAAACTCGTGAATAGAATTTCAGCAAGTAAAAGTGATGAAAATAGAGCAATAGCAAAGTTTAAAATTTCAATGATAAATTTTGACGAAATCCTATTTGAAAGCACTTATCAAAAATTGCTTTCAGAAAAAGGATTTCGTGACATATTTAAAGACGTCTTTATTCCTTTGCTTGAAGAGATAGGTCTTTTATGGCAAACAAAAACCATTAATCCTTGTCATGAGCATTTTATAACCAATCTTATAAAACAAAAATTAAGTATTGAGATAGAGAAAGCCCAGAATCCAAATAATTATGATGACAGCAAATTATTTGTTTTATACTTACCGCCTAATGAAATTCATGATTTAGGCTTAAATTATTTTCATTACGAAGTTTTGTTAGAAAACTATAGAGTTATTAATCTAGGAAGCAGCTTGCCTGTATGTGATCTTGAAAACATACTAAACCTACATGAAACTATAATTTTCGCAACATATTTTACAGTACAACCTGAAGACATTCCTTCATACATTAAAGAATTTGAGGAAGTTATTTGTAAAGAGAGCATCAAAGAGCTTTGGGTTATGGGCAGAAAGCACCAAGGTATAGATAAGTCTGGATTTAAAAATAACATAAAGTTTTTCGATACTGTTTCACAAGCCATTTTACAATTACAATATTAATTTGAAGAAAAGAATAGCAATTATAGGCAGTGGTTTTTCTGCATTAGCAAGTGCTTCATACTTAGCAAAAGAAGGTCACCAAGTTACCATTTACGAAAAAAATGACACCGTTGGAGGCCGAGCACGACAGTATAAAAAAGACGGTTTTACTTTTGATATAGGCCCAACTTGGTATTGGATGCCAGATGTGTTTGAGCGATTTTTTAACGATTTCGATAAAAAACCATCAGACTATTATACCTTAGAAAAGCTTTCACCTGCATATAAAGTCGTTTTCTCTGAAACTGAGTCTATTTTAATAGAAGACACATTAACTAAAATATACGCTGCATTTGAGGCTGAAGAAAAAGGCAGCTCAAAACAATTAGAAAAATTTATAACCAAAGCTAAATCAAATTATGATATTGCCATAAAAGATTTAGTTTACAGGCCAGGTGTTTCTCCTCTAGAATTAATAACACCTGAAACCATTAAAAAAATAGGCGCTTTTTTTAGCACTATTTCTAAAGATGTTAGAAAACAATTCAATAATGAAAAATTAATCCAAATACTTGAGTTTCCTGTGCTTTTTTTAGGAGCTAAACCAAGCAATACTCCTGCATTTTATAGCTTTATGAATTATGCAGACTTTGGTTTAGGTACTTGGCATCCCAAAGGTGGTATGTATCAAGTTGTCTTAGGCATGAAAACTTTAGCAGAGTCTCTAGGAGTTAATATTAACACTAATGCAAACGTAGAGGAAATCTTAGTTCAAAATAACTCGGCAACAGGACTTGTTGTAAATGGCGACACAATTACTGCAGATATTGTTTTAAGTGGTGCAGATTATCATCATACAGAAACTTTACTACCTTTAAAACTAAGACAATATTCTGAAACATATTGGAGCAAAAAAACCTTTGCGCCTTCAGCATTACTATTTTATATCGGTTTTGATACCCCTATAATAAATGTAGAGCATCACACTTTATTTTTTGATGTAGATTTCGAGGAGCACTCAAAAGCTATTTATGATGATCCTCAATGGCCGGAAAATCCTTTATTTTATGCAAGTTTTCCTTCCAAAACAGACTCAAGTGTAGCTCCTAAAGGTAAGGAAGCCGGAATTTTTTTAATTCCATTAGCGCCTGGAATTGAAGACACTGAAGCTATTAGAGAAACTTATTTTAAAAAAATAATGACTCGTTTTGAAAATTTAACCAACCAAACAGTTCAAAAAAACGTTATATTTAAAGAGACCTATTGTCTCAATAATTTTATTGAAGATTATAACTCTTATAAAGGCAACGCATATGGTTTGGCAAATACATTATTTCAAACCGCATTTTTAAGACCTAAATTAAAAAGTAAGACTGTAAAAAATCTGTATTTTACAGGACAGTTATCTGTTCCTGGACCAGGTGTGCCACCATCCCTAATTTCTGGAAAATTAGTTGCTGGCCTTATACAAAAACACAACAAGAATTAAATGAAATCTATTTTTGACACCGTTTCTAGAGATTGTAGCAAAGCAGTTACAAACTCTTATAGCACTTCATTTTCATTAGCTTCAAAATTATTAGCACCGTCTATAAGACAAGATGTTTATAATGTATACGGCTTTGTAAGATTTGCTGATGAGATTGTAGACTCTTTTCACAATTATGATAAAGAAACTTTATTAAACGATTTTGAGGAAGATTTAAAAAAAGCTGTAAGAGATAAAATTAGCTTAAACCCTATATTAAATTCGTTTCAGGAAACAGTTCATAAATTTAATATAGAAGAAGAATTCTACATGTCTTTTTTAAGAAGCATGAGGTTAGACCTTTATAAATCTAAGTACCTTACAAAAGAAGAATATGAAGATTATATTTACGGCAGTGCAGATGTTGTAGGCTTAATGTGCTTAAAAGTATTTGTAAAAGGAGATCAACAAAAATTTGATGACCTTAAGGAAGACGCCATGAAATTAGGCTCTGCTTTTCAAAAAGTAAATTTCCTGAGAGATCTTAAAGCAGATCTAGAAGATTTAAATAGAAGTTATTTTCCCAATACAAACCTTCAAAAATTAGACGAGAATAGTAAGAAAAGGATTATTGAAGAAATTGAATTAGATTTTAAAGCTGGTCTGAATGGCATACAAAGGTTACCTGTAGAAGCAAAATTAGGCGTTTATACAGCTTATGTGTATTATTTGAGGTTACTGCACAAATTAAAGAAAACACCATCTCTAGAGATCCGCAATAAACGCATACGAGTACCTAATTATGAAAAAGCAGGATTAATGGCAAAATCTTACGTAACCTGCAGATTAAATTTATTATAGATATGGATATCCTTATTTGGATTTTAGTATTTCTACTCACTTTCTGCATAATGGAATTTATGGCCTGGTTTACCCATAAATATGTAATGCACGGATTTTTATGGAAACTACATAAAGATCACCATCATAAAGATCATAACAGTTGGTGGGAGCGAAACGATTTCTTCTTTATTTTTTACGCACTAGTAAGTATTGGTTGTTTTGTATCTTGGAGCTTTTATAACGTTTGGATAGGTCTTCCCATAGGTCTTGGTATATTTGCATATGGTGTGGCTTATTTTATGGTTCATGACATCTTTATACATCAGAGATTTAAACTTTTTAGAAATGCCAATAACTGGTATGCAAAAGGTATAAGACGCGCCCACAAAATACATCACAAACACTTAGGGAAAGAAAAGGGTGAATGTTTTGGTATGTTATTTCCACCACTTAAGTATTTTAATAGATCATAAGTAAATTGTATGAGCACCAAGTCTTTTGATTTCATCATTATTGGTGCAGGTTTATCTGGTCTTCATTTAGCTCATTCGTTTCTTAATGATCCTTTTTTTAAAGATTTTTCAATAGCTATAATTGATAAATCTTCTAAATCTAAAAACGACAAAACGTATTGCTTTTGGGAAAAAGGTAAGGGAAATTGGGATTCTATTCTAACAAAATCTTGGACTAGCGCATTAGTTTATGGTACATCTAAAAAAATAAATGTGCCCTTACTGCCTTATACGTACAAGATGGTAAAATCGTTGGATTTTTACAATTTTGTTTTAAGTGAGATTGAAGCTTCCAATACTATTCAGTTTTTTAAAGATGACGTACAATATGTTAATGAAGACAACATAGTCACTGTAACCTGCAATACTAATTCGTTTCAAGCCAAGCACGTCTTTGATAGTAGGGTTACTGAAGATTTCGAAAAAGACAAAACTGCTACTACTCTTTTACAACACTTTAAGGGATGTACTATAAGTACAAAAAAACCGACATTTAATCCTGAAGTCTTAACAATGATGGATTATAGGTTAACCTACAAGAACACCACTAGTTTTATGTATGTTTTGCCTATTACGCCTACTAAAGCTCTTATTGAATACACGTTCTTCTCACCAAGTTTAGTTGAAGACCATATTTATGATTCGCACTTAAAAACCTATATTTCTAATACCTTATCTATTACAGAATATACTATAATTGAATCTGAAAAAGGTATTATTCCTATGACAGATTACAAGTTTAAAAAACACCATACAGATGCCATTACCAAAATTGGAACTGCTGGTGGTTGGGTTAAAGGCTCAAGTGGTTATTCATTTAAAATGTCTGAAAAGAAATCGAAGAGAATTATTGAGAACATTAAAACTGGCAGTCATCCCACTAATGGGTTATACAACAACAAATTTGAGTTGTTTGATGTTATTTTCCTTAAAGTCTTAAAAGATGATAACAGTTACGGCCCTAAACTCTTTCAAGATTTTTACAGCAAGAATGAAATGGCAATAGCATTAAAGTTTTTAGATGAAGAAACTTCCTTTAATGAAGATTTAAAAATAGTGTGGAGCTTAAGATCATTTAAGTTTGTTAAAGCATTTTTTAAAACACTATTCAGGTTTAGATAGAAGCTCATCTAAAGTACTTCTAAACTTTTTACTATTCCAATTAGCACTACCTGTATGGTTTATAATTAGGTTGTCTTTAGCATCTAACACATAAGTGGTTGGTAGTTGATCACTGTTAAAAGCTTCAGGCAAGCTATTTGTACTTGTATAAAATGGCAATGTATAGTTGTGTTTTTCTGCAAAGGCTTTGGTAGTTTTGACATCCTCATTAGATAAAAACACAAATACCACATCGTCCTTGTAGTCATTATAAACATTTTGAAAACTTGGCATTTCTGCCACACAAGGCGGACACCAAGTAGCCCAGAAATTAACCACTAAAGGTTTGTTTATATGCTCTACCCTTAACACCATACCATTGGCATCAACTATCTCCCAATTAGATAAATTAACTTCTTTCGAAGTCTCTTCAATACTTGGTGAAAAAGCTAATAACTGTTGTGCAAACACCTGAATCTTAAATCTGGTTTGCGGTATTAAGAGTAACACAATAAAAAAAAGCAACAACACATTTTGCCATTGCTTTTTTAAGAATTTAAATATTGTTTTCAATCTACTTTATTTGCTGGGAAAGTCTTTCAATTTGATATTCTAACTGCTTAAGGTTAGATTCCATATGTTCAAACTTATCTGTTTCTACTTTTGTGTTAGTATTAACTTTGCTTGTAACCTTACCTTTTATTGAAAGAATTGCTTTAATTTCTTCGTTCTCTATTTTTATCGGGCTATAGTGTTTATTATCACTTTCTAAGTAGCAATAGCCGTATTCTTTCTTTACGCGCTTAGTAAGGAGACCTTTTTCTGTCCCTATTACAACTAATGAATTATCTGCAACATCTGAAATAGAATGTTGAGCTTCACAAATTAAGATATCATTTGGGTAAAATGTTGGTGTCATACTATCACCTTCTACTTCAAATAATAGGTGATTAGATGAAGATTTAAATCCTGGGATTCTATATCTGTCATATTCACTTTGTGAATGTGCTCCTTGCAGTTCATTTAAATTACCTGCAACAGCCTCAACATTTATAAAAGGAATAAAACCATTTTCAATATTCATATGAATAAGGTTAGTTTCTCCTTTGAGTATAAAATCTGTACTAACATCATATAACTTTGAAAGTGTAAGCACATGACCTATCATAACATTATTGTGTGCACTTTCAATTAAAGAGTAAGCACTTTGTGAAATGTTAAGTTTTTCTGCAATAAATTGTTGTGAGTATTTTTTTTCCTTACGTAATGATTTTATTCTTTGACCTATTGATGTCATCATCATGAGAGCATTAAGTTAGTGAATAACAAATTTAGGGATAAGCAGTAGTTTATGATTGCACATTAACATAATGAGATGACCTATATAAACTATTTAAACCAATTTTTAGTGCAATAAATTATTAATAAACATTTAATCGTTAATATTTAGCACATTGATGACAAAAGGAGTTATAGCGTATGATAGTTTAAGAATAATTTAAGATATATTTTTTGTTAAATTTTAACATTTCGAGGCAAAAACATAAAAGGCTGAACGATTAACGTTCAGCCTTTTATAAAATATATTAAACCAAAGGGCTTAAGACCTGTTCTGTTTTTTTATAAGATTTAATGCAGATCCTTCTTTATACCATTCAATTTGTGGAAGGTTGTAAGTGTGATTTGCTTTAATTGTATCCTTGCTACCATCTTCGTGAACTATCTCGATAGTTAATTGCTTATCTGGTGCAAAATCTTCTAAATCTATAAAGTTGAACGTATCATCTTCTTGTATTAAATCATAGTCAGCTTCATTTGCAAAAGTGATTCCTAACATACCTTGTTTCTTAAGGTTTGTTTCATGAATTCTTGCAAAAGATTTTACCAATACTACTTTCACACCAAGGTGTCTTGGCTCCATTGCAGCGTGCTCTCTAGAAGAACCTTCACCATAGTTATGATCTCCTACAACAACTGTTGGTATACCCTTTTCCTTGTAATGACGCTGTACTTTAGGCACGGCATCATACTCTCCGGTTAATTGGTCTTTCACAAAGTTTGTTTGCTTGTTGTAAGCATTTACAGCTCCGATAAGGCAGTTATTAGAAATATTATCTAAGTGACCTCTATAACGTAACCAAGGACCAGCCATACTAATATGGTCTGTAGTACATTTTCCAAATGCTTTAATTAGCAATTTAGCGTCTGTTAAGTTTTTACCATCCCAAGGCTCAAAAGGTGTTAATAGTTGTAAACGCTCACTATCTTCAGCAACTTTTACATCTACATCGCTACCATCTGAAACTGGCTCTACATAACCTGCATCTTCTACATCAAAACCTTTTGGAGGCAGTTCTATACCGCTAGGTACATCTAATTTTACCTCTTCACCATCTTCATTTAGAAGCGTATCGTTAAGTGGATCAAAATCTAAACGTCCTGAGATTGCAATTGCAGCCACCATTTCTGGAGATCCTACAAAGGCATGTGTATTAGGGTTACCATCTGCTCTTTTAGAGAAGTTTCTATTAAAAGAGTGCACTATAGTATTCTTTTCATCGCCTTTTAAATCACTACGATCCCATTGCCCAATACAAGGTCCACAGGCATTTGTAAAGATTGTTGCATTAAGGTCTTCAAATATCTTAAGAATACCATCACGCTCTGCTGTGTAACGTATTTGCTCTGAACCTGGATTAATACCAAAGTCAGACTTTGCTACTATCTTCTTATCTACAGCTTGTTTAGCTATAGATGCAGCTCTAGTTAAATCTTCATAAGATGAGTTTGTACAAGATCCTATAAGACCCCAATCTACTTTAATTGGCCAGTCGTTCTTTTTAGCCTTGTCTTTCATTTCTGAAACAGGTGTCGCTAAATCTGGAGTAAAAGGTCCGTTTAGGTGAGGACGTAACTCGTCAAGATTTATTTCGATTACCTCATCAAAATAATCTTCTGGAGTTTCATAAACTTCAGGATCTGCAGTAAGGTAATCTTTAACAGCGTTAGCAGCATCTGCCACATCACTTCTGTCTGTCGCTCTAAGGAAACGCTCCATAGATTCGTCATAACCAAATGTTGATGTTGTTGCACCAACTTCTGCACCCATATTACAAATAGTTCCTTTACCAGTACAGCTCATAGATTTTGCGCCTGGCCCAAAGTATTCAATAATTGCGCCTGTTCCTCCTTTTACGGTAAGAATACCAGCAACCTTTAAGATAACATCTTTAGCAGCTGTCCAACCATTAAGTTTCCCGGTTAGCTTTACACCTATAAGTTTTGGAAACTTAAGTTCCCAAGGCATACCAGCCATAACATCGACAGCATCTGCACCACCAACACCAATAGCTACCATTCCTAAACCACCAGCGTTAACTGTGTGAGAGTCTGTACCAATCATCATTCCTCCAGGAAATGCATAATTTTCTAATACTACTTGGTGAATAATACCTGCACCTGGTTTCCAGAAGCCAATACCATATTTTTTAGATACAGATTCAAGAAAATCAAAAACCTCATTACTTGTTTCGTTAGCTCGTTTTAAATCTGCTTTAGCTCCTTGCTTTGCCTGTATAAGGTGATCACAATGTACTGTAGTAGGCACTGCCACATTAGGTTTTCCAGCTTGCATGAATTGCAAAAGCGCCATTTGCGCTGTAGCATCTTGACAAGCTATACGGTCTGGTGCAAAGTCTACATAATCTTTAGATCTAGTAAATGCTTGAGTTGCATTACCGTCCCAAAGGTGACTGTAAAGTATTTTTTCTGAAAGTGTTAAGGGCTTACCAACAACCTCACGTGCTTTATCTACACGTTCCGTCATTTGGTCATAGACCTTTTTTATCATGTCAATATCGAATGCCATAGTGTGAGTGTGTTTATTTTTTGAAGTCTTGCGAAAATACGGAAATACAAAGACATTTAAAAGTTTAATGCCAGTATTGCAATTTATCTAATTTTCATAAAGACTTATTATGAAATTACAGATTTATTATAACCTAACTTAAGGATGTATTGAATATTTGACATATTATTAAGGTCTTCAGAATTTTACCCTAATTCTTTATATATCATTAAAGTATAGATAAAGAATAACAAACAGTTAGTTTCCTAAAATAAGTCTTTTATAATCTGCTCTATAGATATGCCTTCTGCTTCTGCTTTGTAGTTTCTTATCATTCTATGCCTAAGAATACCTGTTGCAACTGCTTGTACGTCTTCAATATCTGGAGAATATTTCCCTCTAGTGGCTGCGTGTGTCTTTGCAGCTAAAATTAAGTTTTGGGAAGCTCTTGGTCCTGCACCCCAATCTACAAACTCTTGTACAAGATTAGAGGCTTCTGAAGATTTAGGACGTGTTTTTCCAACAATTTTAACTGCATACTCTATAACATTATCAGCTACAGGTATGCGCCTTATAAGTTGTTGAAAATCTATAATTTCTTGTGCCGTAAATAAAGGGTTAACTGTTGCTTTATGGTCTCCAGTAGTTGCCTTTACAACATCTACCTCTTCCTGAAAACTTGGGTAATCTAAATTTATAGAGAACATGAAACGGTCTAACTGTGCTTCTGGTAAAGGGTAAGTACCTTCTTGCTCAATCGGGTTTTGAGTTGCCAATACAAAATAAGGCAAGCTTAAAGGGTAATTGGTTCCTGCAACTGTTACAGAACGCTCTTGCATTGCTTCCAAAAGTGCTGCTTGTGTTTTAGGAGGCGTTCTGTTAATTTCATCTGCAAGTATGATATTAGAGAATACTGGTCCTTTTAAAAACTTAAATTCTCTGTTTTTATCTAAAATTTCAGATCCTAAAATATCACTTGGCATAAGGTCTGGCGTAAACTGAATACGCTTAAAATCTAAACCAAGGGCTTGAGAAATGGTATTTACCATTAACGTTTTAGCTAAACCTGGAACACCAACAAGAAGCGCGTGCCCTCCAGAAAATATAGAAATTAATATTTCCTCGATGACTTGTTCTTGACCAACAATAACTTTTGCTATTTCTTTTTTTAGTTGGGTATGTTTTTCAACGAGGTGTTTAACAGCTGAAACGTCTGACATATTTTAATTTTGTTTTAACCAGTCACTAGCAAAATCACAATTTCTGTAATCGCCATTTATTTTAATGTAAGTATCGTCAATTTTTTCTTCTTGCCAAGCTTCAATGGCCTTTAATTGTTTTTCCTTAAGTGCTAGTTCTTTAATTTTCAAGTAATCTTGCGCATAATCTGCAATGTGCTCTTCATACCTATCTGTAACTGTCATTATCTTAAATTTCTTACGGCCTACTCTATCTTCTTCAGTTAAAATAGGAGAAATTTCATTTTCATCAAGATTAACCACTTGGTTGTAAATTGTAGGATCAATCTTTGTAAGTTCAAATCTTGTATCTCCAGTTGCAGGATTAATTAACTGTCCGCCATCTTGCTTTGTCTCTTCTTCTGTTGAGAATTGAACTGCAGCATCTTCAAAAGTAATAGTTCCTTTATTAATTTCAGTTTTTAAACTGTCTATTTGTTTTCTGGCAGCGTTTACACTTTCTGGTGTTGTATCTGGTACTAAAAGTACTTGTCTTACATCTACAGTTTGTCCTCTTATCTTATCGACCATAAGGATATGAAATCCAAATTCTGTTTCGAAAGGCTCACTAATTTCACCTTCTTGTAAACTAAAAGCAGCATCTTTAAATTCTTTTACAAATGGGTCTTTACGTGTTAAAGAGTATTGACCACCATTAGCTCTAGATCCTGTATCTTGTGAATACAATACCGCTTTGGTAGCAAAACTTGCTCCATTATCTAATACATCTCTACGCATTTCATTTAGACGATCTATAACGCGTTGGCGTTCTGCTTGTGGTATTTCTGGCTGAATTATAATTTGAGCGATTTCAATTTCGTCTCCAAACAAGGGCCTGTCTTCTTTAGGGATACCGTTAAAGTATTCTCTTACTTCTTCAGGTGTAATCTCAATACCATCTACAATTGAGCGTTGCATTTCTCCAGCTAACTTATTTTGCTTATTAATCTCAAAAAGCTCTGCTCTAAATTCGCCTTCATTATCTTTTTGATAAAAATTAAGAACCTTTTCCATTGTTCCTAATTGACGTTTCATATAATCTATTTGCTGATCTACGTAAGCATTTACCTCAGCATCATTTACCATAATACTATCTATTACGGCGTGGTGTGCATAAAGCTTATCTTCCAGAAGTTTCCCTGTTAAATTGCAGCGTGTTATATCCTGAACAGAAATACCTTGACTTTTTAGCTCTATATATGCCTTATCTATATCACTATCTAAAACTACGTACTCTCCAACTACTGCAGCTACGCCATCTACCTTAAATTTCTTGAAGGGCTTTTTTACAGTGTCTTGAACTGCGGCTGTTTCTGTAACAGCTGTGCTAGATTCTGTAACTATAACTTGCTTAGTCTGTACCGCTGTACTATCTGATGTTGTTTCCTGAGCAGTTAGTGATACTGTAGCGCCTATTAGTGCTGCCACAGTTAAATATTTAGTTGAAAATCTCAAATTCATTATTTTTAATTGCATCCTTCGTTATATCTGTTCTTAAGTTTTTTATCAATTCTTGTTTCCTCTTGTTAAGTATAATCTGCTCAACCGTTGGTTTTATATAAGATAGTGGTGCTTGTTCTCCACGTTCTTTAATATCCTTAATATATATTAAATAGACGCCAAGAGAATCTTTAAGTTGCACATATCTATCTGCAGTGTTTAATTGCCATGGTTGCGCTTCTTTTAACACTGGCAAATCCTCTAAAAGTTGTCTGGATTCTCTCCAAATTGAATCATTAAGGTTGTATTGAGGATACTCCACAACACTATTCATTAAAGATTGTTTGTCTTCACTATTAAATCTTGCTATTTCTCGCTTTACTTGATTTATAGATGATGAACCATCTGGCAGCCTTACATATCTTAGTTTATATAATGTTTCATTTAGACTAAAAGCTGTACTATTAGCCTCAAAATATTCTTTAACTTGATTTTCTGTAATAACAGAATCTATTTTCTTTACCACCATTGCATCTGTATAAGCCTTGGTGTAAAGTTGATTCTTATAATCATCTACCAACTTATCAAATTTTTTCTGGCGCTCTAAATTCAAATTAAGTTTTGCTCTGTCTATTAAAAGCTGCTGAGTTGCCCAACGGTCTATATAATTATTTACAATTACAGTGCTATCTTCTTTAGATGTTGTTGCGGTTGTTAGATTAGAAATGTCTTCTCTATACAAAAAGCTTTTGTTTACACGCGCCACGACTTCACGCTCATCTTCAGGGCCAAAGTCAAAATTAAAATAATCACAACTTTGCAGTAAAAATACACCGCAAAAAATAGCTAGTATGTAATTTAATTTAGTCTTCAAGCTTTGTTTTTATAAGGTTTACTGTATCATCATTAATATTTACAGAATATTTTGTTCTTAATGCCGCAATCCAGTTTTTCTCTAAATAATCTTGATAGTCACTTACAATAGTTCCTTTAGCTTCTTTAAAAGTTTTAGGACCAGCAGGTAACACATCTTTAATGTTTACTACAGTGTAATAATTGTCTTCTTCATACACTTTAGAAATACCTTGCTTAATTTTTAATTTTTTAGGCAATACCTCATCTTCTACATTAAACGTACCATTAGAAAATAAGGTGGTCATAGATTCATCACTATTAATTTGTGATTTAACATCAACTTCAGAAACACCTTTCTTCATTAAATTTCTAACTTTTTTGGCGTCTGTTTTATTATTAACCTTAGCCATAGTAACGTTTACGCGTTTATCCCAAAGGTAATTTTGTTTGTTAGTCTCGTAATAAGTTTTTAATCCTAAAGTGTCTTTTTTTGCTTTATTCCAAATGTTCATTTCCATAAGATCGAACAACAAAAGACCATCTCTATATTCTGAAACAATATTAGAGAACTCTTTATCTTCCTGTTCCAAATGATCACGGTGATAGGCCAACACCTTACCATCTACATATTCTTTTAACCAATTGTTTATAGCAGTATTTTTATCGCCACTTAAGCCTTTATTTACCTGTTTATTATAAATGAATTTTGCGAAATCTCTATACTTAAATACAGAATCTCTTAATTTAAATAATGGTTGATCTAATGTGCTGTTATCTGAAATAGCCCAATTTCCATCTTTTACGTCTTTAGTGACATAAGCGCTAAAGAAAGATTTAGCTTCAGAAAAATCACCAATAGAATAATGATCCTTTAAGCCAGCAACCAAAGCATCACTAATTAAGTTTGCTCTAGAGTCTTTTGTTACTTTTTTCTCTAATTCTCCACGCATCTCGTTAAAACTAGGAATAGGAAACCTATCAATAAGTTTTATAATATGCCAGCCGTATTGAGTTTCGAACGGCTCTGTAACTTGTCCTGCTTTTGTTAATGAAAATGCTTTTTTCTCAAAAACTTCAGAATTTAGCTTTCCACTACCAAATCTATCTAATTTTCCTTCTCGCCTAGCTGAATTCCTATCATCACTAAATTGTTTAGCAAGCACACCAAAGTCTTCTCCTTGCTTTACTTTTAAATACAATTCTTCAATCCTGTCTTTTGGATTAAAAACGGTGTCTTTAGGTTTTGGCGATACCATTATATGGGCAACTTCAACTTCACCAGCAGATGCTCTTCTATCATTAACTTTTAAGATATGATAGCCAAATCTTGTTCTAAAAGGTTCAGACACATCTCCAACTGGAACTGTATACGCTTGCTCTTCAAAGGCGTAAACCATCTTAAGAGCAGTAAACCATCCTAGTTCACCTCCATTTTTCTTAGCAGAAGGATCTTCAGAATAAGTTTTTGCTAAAGTTTCAAAAGACCTACCATTTACAGCTTTCTCTCTAATATCTTTAATCTTAGAATATGCTTTTAATGTATCTTCTGGCGTAGCATTTTGATTTACTCTTATTAATATATGACTGGCGTTAACTTCATTTACAGTACGATCATAAGCTTCTTGAACTAATGCTTCTGAAACATTATTATCTGTTAAGAAGTTACGTGCAAACTGGTTTCTGTATGTTTTAAACTCTCGTTGAAACTTAAGTGTAGTATCTAATCCTTGCTCATAGGCTTCACGTAGTTTTAACCTATAATCTATAAAAAGCTTTAAATATTCATCGACATCCTTTTGAGACTCATCTTGAACTAAATCTAAATTTTTTTGATAAACCCTAACAAAATCAGATGCGTAAACTGGCTCACCATCTAAAGTCATTATTATCTGTTTATCTAATTCTTGCGCAATTGTGTTGCCCGCAATAAGTAAGCAAAACACAAATAAGAACCGATATAATTTCATAAATGCGTGTTTAATTTAAGCAATGTCCGCAAAAATAATAAACTCAAGCGGTTTTCAACTCTTTTGTTATAACGAAATTACACTCCATAACGTATATGGTTGCTCTAATCATTATTCTACATTATATTAGTGCACAATAAACTAAAAACTACATGAAATATAGCTCTCAAATAATTATAGAATTGCCACGAGAAAAAACCATCTCCATATTTGATAATGCTGAGAACATGAAGCATTGGCAAAGAGGACTTATACACTACAAACAGCTTAGTGGTGATTTTGGTGCAGAAGGCGCCAAAATGCAACTAGACTATAAAATGGGAAAACGGGAACTTACAATGATTGAAACTATTATTAAAAACGATCTTCCTGATTTGCTCATTACATCTTATGACACCAAAGGCGTTTATAATATTCAAACAAATCGTTTTGAAATTACTTCTAACGGGCATACTAAGTGGACATCTGAATCTGAGTTCCGTTTTAACAACTTAATGATGAAAATTATGGGGTTTCTTATGCCAGGCGCATTTAAAAAACAATCTTTAAAATATATGAAAGATTTTAAAGCCTTTGCAGAAGACAATAAAAGTGTATTAGATTAATTTTGTGTGCTAAAACTAAACTTTGTTAGCGGCATATTATTTGAAACACTCTAAACGTTATCAAAACAAACATAAATTACCATGAAAAAATTGTTAGTCTTAATTACGGTTCTATCTAGCATATCACTTTTTTCTCAAAATGCTATAAACCAATTTGACAGTAATGGAAAACGTCATGGGTTATGGAAAAAAACGTACGAAGGATATGACCAATTAAGATATCAAGGTACTTTTGAGCACGGAAAAGAAGTTGGTGAGTTTATGTTTTACAAGCCAAAATATGGCAAACAGCCTTCTGCTATCAAAACATATTCAAAAGATACAGACCTTGTCTTGGTATCTTATTTTACAAAAAAGGGAAAACTTATAAGTAAAGGGCAATTAAAAGATAGGCTAAGGACTGGTAAATGGGAGTATTATCACAATAACACAGACGCTATTATGATGATAGAACATTATAAAGACGATAAGCTTCACGGAAAAAAAACTGCATATTTCGATAACGGAAATATTACAGAGGAATACAATTATATTAACGGTAATAAAGAAGGAGACTACAAACTTTACTCACTTAACGGTGTTTTGCTACAACACCTTAATTACAAAAATAATGAGCTACACGGCGCGGCACTATTTTATAACGGTAAAGGTGAAGTAACAAAAAAAGGTCAATATAAAAATGGTAGAAAAGACGGTTACTGGCAATATTATGACCAAGGAAATTTAACTGAAGAAATTTTCTTTCCTATTAACACCTCTAGAAAGAAAGGTTAGAACGCAATTTTCGACTCTATTTTGTAATTTTGCAAACTAAATTTAGAAAGTCATTTGCGCTTTGCAAATTGCTCTAAATTATTACAACTTAATATGAAAAGTGTAGTAGTAGGACTTAGTGGTGGTGTAGACAGTAGTGTTTCTGCATATTTACTTAAAGAACAAGGTTATGAGGTTATTGGCTTGTTTATGAAAAACTGGCATGATGATACTGTAACCATAAGTGATGAGTGCCCTTGGCTGGATGACAGTAATGATGCTATGCTTGTAGCCGAAAAATTAGGTATACCATTTCAAACTGTAGATTTAAGCGAAGAGTACAAAGAACGTATAGTTGACTATATGTTTAATGAATACAAAAACGGACGCACCCCAAATCCAGATGTGCTTTGTAATCGTGAAATTAAGTTTGATGTCTTTATGAAGATTGCAATGTCTTTAGGAGCAGACTATGTAGCCACAGGACATTATTGCAGAAAAAGCAGTATAGAAAAGGATGGTGAAACCATTTACCAATTATTGTCTGGAAAAGATAATAATAAAGACCAATCTTACTTTTTATGTCAACTTTCTCAAGAGCAATTATCTAAAACATTATTTCCAATTGGTGAGTTGCAAAAGAGTGAAGTAAGAAAAATTGCAGCTGAGCAAGATTTAGTTACCGCAGACAAAAAAGACTCTCAAGGTCTTTGTTTTATAGGAAAAGTAAGGCTTCCAGATTTCTTGCAACAACAATTAAAACCTAAGGAAGGAGATATCGTAGAGATTGACTCAACTTTAGACCAATACGCAAAAGACACTAAAGAAGACTTTAATACAACTGAAGAAGAGTTGGCTTACCTGTCTAAAAAGTTTACATATAATTTTGAAGATGGTAAAGTAGTTGGCAAACACCAAGGTGCACATTATTTTACAAAAGGACAACGTAAAGGTTTAGGTGTAGGCGGTACTCCAGAACCATTATTTGTAATTGATACAGATGTAGAAGAAAACATTATATACACAGGCCAAGGAAAACAGCATCCAGGTTTATATAGGCGAGGCCTTTTTGTTAGCCCTCATGAAATACATTGGATTCGTGAAGATTTAAAACTTGATACAGGTGACACTATGAATGTTATGGCACGTATCAGGTATCGTCAAACTTTAGAAAAAGCAACATTACACCAAACCGAACACGGCTTATATGTAATTTTCGACAACCCTCAATCTGCCATTGCAGAAGGACAATTTGTAGCTTGGTATCATGACGAAGAACTTATTGGTAGCGGTGTAATATCTTAAAATATATTTATGACAACTAACAGAATCACAGAGCTTTTCAATATTAAATACCCTATTATTCAAGGTGGCATGATATGGGCAAGCGGCTGGAAACTAGCAAGTGCTGTTAGTAATGCGGGTGGATTTGGCCTTATTGGCTCAGGCTCTATGTATCCAGAAGTATTAAGAGAGCACATTCAAAAATGCAAGAAAGCAACAGACAAGCCTTTTGGAGTTAACATTCCTCTACTTTATCCTAATATGGAGGAAATTGTTCAAATTATTATAGATGAAGGTGTAAAGATTGTTTTTTCATCTGCTGGAAATCCAAAAACATGGACTTCTCATTTGCAGTCTCACGGTATTACTGTTGTTCACGTGGTTAGTAGCGTAAAGTTTGCTTTAAAAGCTCAAGAAGCTGGCGTAAACGCCGTAGTAGCAGAAGGTTTTGAAGCAGGCGGACATAATGGTAGAGAAGAGACAACTACTTTAGCATTAATACCAATGGTAAAAGAACAATTAGACATCCCATTAATTGCTGCTGGTGGTATTGCAAACGGAAAAAGTATGCTCTCAGTTATGATATTAGGAGCAGATGGCGTACAAGTTGGAAGTCGATTTGTAGCTACACCCGAAGCATCTTCCCATCAAAACTTTAAAGATTTAGTTGTGAAAGCAAAAGAAGGCGACACACAATTAACGCTTAAGGAACTTGCACCTGTAAGGATGCTGAAAAATAAATTCTTCAACCAAGTTATAGAGCTTTATAGCAAAAACCCTTCTAAAGAAGATTTAATTGAATTATTAGGCAGAGCTAGAGCTAAAAAAGGAATGTTTGAAGGTGATCTAGATGATGGCGAACTAGAAATTGGACAAATTTCAGGGCTAATTCACGATATAAAACCTGCAGGGAAAATTGTTGAAGACATGGTTTCAGAATTTAAAGAAGCTAAAGAAAAGTTACCTACTTTTTAGCGTACTCTTTTAATTTATCCAGCTCTTTTGCAATATGTGCCTGCCATTTTATTTCAGCTACTGAATTCATGCTATGGGCGCTTTCTAAATCAAATTCACCTTGCATCTTAACACGCTCAAGCTCTATATTATTATAAAGCTTTTGTAAATCTTTTCTAATATTTCTACCTGGCTTATAAGCCTGCATAGCTTTTCTTAGCTTACGGGCGTGAATTTCGCTTATATCAAAATGTGCTTGCTCGTGCTTTAAAAGCTTATCTGTCTTATGATCTGGATGCACCCAAGATCCATTAGGATAAAATGTACTATATACTTCGTATTGCAAATCTACTTCCCCATTTGTAGTTTTATAAGACCACGTATATGAAAAGCCAGAATTTGTATTAGCATGAAATTCTGAGTCGTAAACTGGAGCGCCTTTAAAATCACTCCAAGTTAATACCGGATGATCATCATAGGATATTTTTTGTTGGGTATACCCAAGTGACACCATACCCAAAAGTAAAAAGACCGCTAAAGTTTTAAAATTACCCATATACAAATGATATGTTTTTTTCAATATCTGGATGCAAACTAAAGTGCACTGGGCACGTATTTGCTGTATGCTCTAAAATGCTTTTAGTTTTTTCGTCGTAAGATTTAGGCAGTTTAATAACCATATCTATCTTAGAAATCCTTCTAGGATTACTAGCCATAGTTTTCACAACTTCTGCAGTAGCATTAATCATATCTACATTAAGTTGATCTGCTTTAATTCCCATAACGGTAAGCATACAACTCGCAAGTGCTGTAACTACAGTGTCGGTTGGAGAAAACGCTTCACCTTTACCATTATTATCTGTAGGCGCATCTGTTATAAACGTGTTACCGCTTTTAATATGCTCACAAGTAGTTCTTAAATTACCATTATAGGTTATCTTACTAGTCATTATTCTACAGGTTTTAGGGTAAGGTTTTCTCCATATTGCATAATATAGATCCCGTTATTCATATAGCCACTTATACCGTTTTCAACATAACTAAATTTGTTTTCTATATACTCTGTAGCTATATTATTTTCTAACGATTCCATGTAAGTGTCTGAATTTGCCAACCTCAACAACGTATCATACATAATATCATAACCACGCACTGCATACTTGTTAGGAGCAATACCGTATTTAGCATTATAATCTATTATGAATTTGGCTTTATTCTCATAATCAAATTCTTTATCTACTGAAGGAAAAGTAAATTTGAGATTACTTAAATGATCGTTTGAAACATCTTCACTATCAAACGCAGATGTTTTCTCCAAAGCAAATAGTTGTATGTTATGTTTAGAACGGAAAGCGTTTAAATACGATAAAAGATTACTTAATAATGCTACATCTTCTGTAGCTACAATAAACCAATTGTCTTTACCACTTACCAATTGCTTGCTTACATCATTTTGATACACAAAATTGTCTTCTTGCTTTTTTAAAGTTGAAGCAGTTGGAAATTTAGATGTTATAAGAGATTTAATAGATGATGCATTATCATCTGCCAAAATAACTATGTTTTGGTCTGTATGCATAGCTTCAAGGTAACTAAGCATAACCTCGTGTAACATATCATCTGTAGGGCGAGATTGTATAAGGTTTTCTCTTCCGTTAGCTTTTCTGCTGGACAATGGTGAAATTACCGGAATGTCTTTTCTGTTAAGTAATGCAGAAGCTTCCTCAACCGAACTATTTAAAAGCGGTCCTACAACTACATCTACATCGTTAAAGTTATTATCATTTATAATAGCTCTTACTTTAGATGTGCTTTGTTCTGTATCAAAAACTCTTAGGGTCGTACTCAACCCTTTTTGTTTTCCTTCTTCCAATGCAACTAAGGCACCACTATAAAAATCTAATGAAATACGCATAACACGATCTCTCTTAATGCGCTCTTCTGTATTTGAAAGCGAATCGTTTGTAATCTTATGACTATTAAATGGTAATAATAATGCTACAGTTTTAGCATCGTAGTTTCTAATAGACGCTTCTAGGTTAACAATCTCATCATTGCCAAATGCAATACTAGTATTCTTCTTAGGAATTTTTATAATCATTCCTACTTTTAGTCCTTCTTCTAATTTAGGATTTAGTGCAATTAATGAGTCTTCAGAAATATTGAAACGCTGCTCTAACCTAAAGAAGTTTTCTTTCGGTTTAACTTCATAAAATGTAAATCGTTCATCTGTAATTACAGTGCTTTCGGTAGAAGCTTCGCCTTTTACATTTAATACTTGTCCTGGTTGTATAGGTTCTTCCATATCAGGATTCATAGCTTCTAACTCGGCTATGGTCATCCCATATTTTCTAGAGATCCCATATTTTCCTTCTTTAGCTTGAACGGTATGGGTTGTTTTCCCAGAAGGCGTTCTTACAATTTTAACAACAGGTTCTTCTTTAATTATAAACCTAGGATCTTCAACAGTTTGAGTATCTGAAATAACAACATTTGGATACACAGGTATTCTTATTTTGTCCTTTCGTTTTAATTGCTCGGCATACAACCATTTATTGTATCTCTTAATCTCATCTACAGTAACATTATACTCTTTAGATAAACTGTATAAGGTTTCCTTACGCTTTACTTTATGTGTTTTAAAGGTTTTTGGCGTGCGGTCTTTAGAGTTTGCTGTATTGTTTTGAGCAGAAGTACTTTTAGGGATTACTAAAACAGCACCTTTTCTCAATCCATTTTTAGCATCTGGATTAAACCTATATATTTCTTGAATTGTAGTATTAAAACGCTTAGCCAAACTAGTGGCAGTATCGTCTTGTTTAACTGTATATGTCAAAAATTCTTGTGCATTCGTTTGTAAATTGAATGCTAAAAAGAAGATTAGACTGGCTAGGATTGTTTTCATATTATAATTTTATTCCCACTCAATTGTGGCTGGCGGCTTAGAACTAATGTCATACACTACTCTATTAACGCCTTTTACACGATTTATTATCGTATTTGATGTCTTTTGCAGAAACTCATAAGGTAAATTGCACCAATCTGCTGTCATACCATCTGTAGACTCTACAGCTCTTAGAGCAACAACTTGTTCATAAGTACGCTCATCTCCCATAACACCTACAGACTGTACAGGTAATAATATTGCACCTGCTTGCCATACTTTATCGTATAGCTCCCATTCTCTAAGTCCGTTTATAAAGATGGCATCTACTTCTTGTAAGATACGTACTTTTTCTGCAGTAATGTCTCCCAAGATTCTAATTGCTAAACCAGGTCCAGGAAAAGGATGTCTTCCTAATAATTTAGGAGAAATACCCATTTCTTTACCAACACGTCTTACTTCATCTTTAAAAAGCATACGTAATGGTTCCACAATTTTAAGTTTCATGAAATCTGGCAAACCTCCAACATTATGGTGAGATTTTATTGTTGCAGAAGGTCCGTTTACAGAGATGCTTTCTATAACATCTGGATAAATGGTACCTTGAGCTAAAAATTTCACATCTTCTATATCGTGAGCTTCATCATCAAATACTTCAATGAACACGCGACCTATTTCTTTACGTTTTTCTTCTGGATCGCTTTTTCCTTCTAAGGCTTTCAAGAAACGTGCCGAAGCATCAACGCCTTTAACATTTAGACCCATATCTTTATATTGATCTAACACATCAACAAATTCGTTTTTGCGTAGCAACCCGTTGTTTACAAAAATACAATACAGGTTTTTCCCAATAGCTTTATGCAATAACACTGCTGCTACCGTTGAGTCTACGCCACCGCTTAAACCAAGAACAACTTTATCTTCCCCTATTTTTTCTTTTAACTCATTAACTGTTAAATCTACAAAAGCGCCTGGTGTCCAAGATTGCTCAACGCCAGCTATATGAACTAAGAAGTTTTCTAAAAGCTGCTTACCATCTGTAGAGTGGTAAACTTCTGGGTGAAATTGTATACAATATGTTTCTTCTCCATCTATTCTGTAAGCTGCATTTAGCACATCTGCTGTACTTGCTAGCCTCACAGCGTTATCTGGTAATTCTTTAATAGTATCACTATGACTCATCCATACTTGAGAGTTTTCTGTAATACTTGCAAAAAGAGCTTCTTTATCTTTTATTACAGACAGATTAGCACGACCGTATTCTCTAACATTAGACGCTTCTACCTTGCCTCCAAAAAAGTGAGCTAAATACTGCGCACCATAACAAACACCTAATAATGGAAGTTTCCCTTTTATATTAGATAGGTCTGGTTGCGGAGCATCTTCGCCTCTTACAGAAAAAGGGCTGCCCGATAAAATGACAGCTTTAAAGGTTGATAAATCTTCTGGAACTTTATGGAATGGATGAATTTCGCAATAAATGTTTAATTCTCTAACACGACGAGCAATTAACTGCGTGTATTGCGATCCAAAATCGAGGATAAGTACGTTGTTTTGCATAGGCAAAAGTAACCCAAATTAAATTTTTCAGAAAAGATTTTCTAAACAGATTTTTTGAGTTACTATTGATTCTTTTTCAAATTTTAATAAACAATTTTTGAAGTGATAATTTTTAAAATCTACACTGTGAAAATTTAAGATTAGGAAATGCAGCTTAGCGCTTACATAACTAGATTTATTTGTAATATAAATTCTTACATTTGAATTCCCCTAAATTAATTTAATTAAGATCTAAATTACCCTGAAACCTACTTCATTTCATAAGATTTGTATTGTTTTTGCCCTTATATTCTATGCAGCAGTTGCCTGGTTTGCAAGCGGCTATTATCATGCAGATGAACATTTTCAAATTATTGAATTTGCTGGAATAAAAACAGGCGCCAATACCCCAAACGATCTCTCTTTTGAATATCGCGAAGGCATAAGACCTACCTTACAGCCTACAATTGCATATCTCATTTTAGAATTTCAGGAAGTATTTACAAGTAACCCATATATTAAAGCGTTTTTACTACGATTACTTACTGCAATAATTGGACTCTTGGCAATTAGGCTTTTTATTAATGCCACCTTATTTTTAATTGAAGAGCGTTTAAGGGACGTTTATATCATAAGCTCATATTTTATCTGGTTTATGCCGCTGGTATTTACACGGTTTTCTTCTGAAGCTTGGTCTGCCATTTTCATAATTTTTGCAACCACAACCCTAATAAACTCTAAATTACCTAATCCTCGACAAATATTTGGTATCGGTTTGCTTTTAGGTACTGCCTTTCTATTTAGGTACCAATCTGCATTTATAAGTATTGGGCTAATAGCTTGGCTACTTTACAATAAACGTTTAAACTTAAAAGGGTTTTTACAAATGTCTTCTGCTATTTTAATAATAGCTCTAATTGGAATATTGATAGACACTTGGTTTTATGATAAATGGATTATAACCGCCTGGAATTATTTCAACTTTAATATTATTGAAGATGGTGCTTCTACATTTGGCACCAAGCCATTTCTTTGGTATCCGTATGCAATTATTAAATACACCTTCTTACCTATTGGTATTTTAATAGGCTTATCTTTTTTATACTTGCTTCTAGAACGAAGAAAATCTATTTTCCTATTTATTTTTCTTCCAATGTTTGTGGTGCATTGTCTTATACCCCATAAAGAAGTTAGATTTTTGTTTCCATTAGCATTTATAGTGACTCCTGTTGTTTTCTTATTTATACAATATGTCTTTAAATCGACTAGAGATATATTTCCAAATAAATTTGCAATACCTACACTGGCTATTATTTCCATATTATGTATAACCTTAGCCAACAGTATTGGTTTAGTTGCGTTGGTTAGCAAAACTGCAGGAGCAAGATCTATTCACACAGGAAAGTATATTTATGATAATTTTAGAGGTGATACTATAACGCTGCACCAAACACAATTTGCTGCACCTTACGCTCCTTTTGGGGTACCTCTAAATTTTTATAAAGTTGAAAATTTGACTACCAAGACAATAATAACTCCTTGTGACATTACCTTAAAAGACATTAATCCTAGCAATATTAATTTAGTGACATTTGCCTTTAAAGATAAATTAGACACTACCTGTCTTTCAGAAAACACAACGTTAGAGTTTACAAAGCTCACCCAAAGTTGGCCAGATTGGCTTGTAACGTTAAATGAATTTTATACTGCCTACGAAACACCAGAGCAAACGTATTTATATAAGGTAGACTTAAAGCGTCAAGATTGAAAACTCATGACTAAGTGGATCTAAATTTTCTTTTAATTCATTAATTAATTGGTCTCCATACTCTAAGTAAAACTCTGAGAAATTTATTGTGCGTTCTTGAAGGCTTTTTAAAGGGAAGAGCTCATTTTGAAGTGCTACCAACCTACTCACCTCATCTTTTAACTTTAAACGCTGAGCTTTTAACAGTCGCTGCTCTAAATGATCCAAGCCTTTTAATTGTTTTACTTCTTGTGCTTTTACAGCTCCTAAAAATGTAGCATCAGTTTTTTCTGCTAAAGCATACATAGCTTCAAACTGGTCTTTAAGGTGTGCTTTCTGCGTAGAGAAATCTATATTTATATTAGAAATCTGCCTTACTTTTCTATTTATAAGTTCATGCTGTTTTAAGAACAGCTCTTCATTACTCACTCTAAGTTTTTGCTGTTTCCCGTATTGTTTATCTGTACGCAGCAATACAGAATTTCTTAATAGCAAAACAGGAAAAGGAACTTCAACTTTATCAAAATAGGTTTTAAGCTCAAACCAATAAGCTAACTCTCCGCCACCACCTATATAACAAATGTTTGGCAAAATAGTTTCTTGATATAGCGGTCGCATTATAACATTTGGGCTAAATCTTTCTGGATGCGCCGATACTTCTTCAAAAAGTTCTTGATCTGTATTCCAAATCTTATCACTATCAACAACACCAAACGTACCATCTACATTTACGATACGCTCTCTAGAAGTTTCGGTTAAATAAAATAAATTTATTTCTCTAGCAGAGACCTGAACTGGATAGTTTGCACTTTCTAAGTGCTTAGATGTGTTAGTTACAGCTTTATAAGATGTTTGATGCTGTAATTCATCTAAAACTGTAGGCACAAATAGTTGCTTTAACTTAGGATGATCTGCATCTAAAATTACCAACCCGTACTTAGCAAACAGCTCGTTAGTTAAGTACCTCGTAGCTTCAGCTAGTGTATTGTGGTTTAAGTAGGTGTCTTCAAATAATTTTACAAGATATTCTGCTTGATGACCTACACCTAATTCTGCTTTAAGAAGTTTTAAAACATCTTCTAAGCCTTCAGTAGTAAATCTTCCGACAGCTCCATTTGCATTATCTGAATAACGTTCTGGACTCCACTTAAACTTTTTACCATGTAATGTAAAATGATTAATTTCTTCAAAATCATGATCTTCTGTTGCCATCCAAAATACAGGAACAACATTTATATCCTTATAATTTTCTGAAAGCTTTTCAGAAAGGTTTATAGTAGATATAATCTTATATAAAAAATACAAAGGCCCAGAAAACAAGTTGAGTTGATGACCAGTTGTTATGGTTACAGTAGTATCTTCGGCCAACAATTGTATGGCTTGTTGTGTTTCAGAAGATGTTTCAATATTTTGGTATTGTTCCTTAAGTACTTCTACCAAAATACGCCTATGTGTCTTGGGAAATTGTTTGTTACGTTCTTTTGCATGAGTTAAGAATGCAGCATCACTAGGAAAACTTCTATAAAACGAAGCTAGTTTTTCCTCTTGTTTCAAGTAGTCACAAACGAGATTTGAAAAATAGCCAGTATCTTCAAATGGTATACAATCAATAGGCATATAAGGAATTTATTCTGTGTAAAGTTAGCGATTTTTAGAAGGAAACAGCCTAGATAATGCTAAGCTGTGTATCTTTAAACTTTTAATATTTGTTCTTATATAATGAAACAACTTACACTTCTTTTCGCTTTTTTATGTTCAATCACTATTTCGGCGCAATTAAAATCGCCCGAAGCTTTTTTAGGCTATGAAATTGGACAACAGTTTACACGGCACGCAGACGTGGTTAACTATTTTGAACATGTCGCTCAGTTTTCCCCAATGGTTTCCTTCTCTACCTATGGAAAAACCAATGAGCGCAGACCTTTAACCTATGCAATTGTGACATCAGAAAACAACCTTAGCAATATTGAAGCTATTAGGACAAACCATTTAAAAAACACAGGTATACTTTCTGGAGACAGCACTACAGACAAAGCTATTGTTTGGTTAAGTTATAATGTACACGGTAATGAAGCATCGTCTACAGAAGCTGCAATGGCCACACTCTACAAACTTATTACTGAAAAACAAGATTGGCTTGAAAATACAATTGTTATTATAGATCCTTGTGTAAATCCTGATGGTAGAGACCGTTATGCCAATTGGTACAACCAGGTAAAAGCAACACCTTACAACATTGCGCAAGATGCTACAGAACATCATGAACCTTGGCCTGGAGGAAGACCTAATCATTATTTATTCGATTTGAATAGAGATTGGGCTTGGGCTACTCAAATTGAAACACAAGAACGTTTAAAAGTTTATAACCAATGGCTACCTCACGTACATGTAGATTTTCATGAGCAAGGCATTAACGACCCATATTATTTTGCACCAGCTGCAGAGCCTTTTCATGAAGAGATCACAGATTTTCAAAGAGATTTTCAGACCAAAATAGGTAAAAATCACGCAAAATATTTTGATGAAAATGGGTGGTTATTTTTCACAAAAGAACGTTTTGATTTATTGTACCCAAGTTATGGTGACACCTACCCAACATTTATGGGCGCTATAGGTATGACTTATGAGCAAGCTGGTCACGGTCGTGCTGGTCTTGGTATTAATACAGATGAAGGCAATGTTTTAACACTAAAAGATAGAGTTGCACACCATACCACAACTGGTTTATCTACAATTGAAGTAGCTTCTAATAACGCCGCTGAATTAAATGCCGAGTTTAATGCATTCTTTAACAATGCAACTAACAATGCATCTTATGTTTTAAATGGTTCTCAGGATAAAATTGATGCTGTTACTAACTTGTTAGACAAACATGAGATAGTGTACAATTTTGGTAATTCTGGATATGTTTCTGGTTATAACTACAATACTCAGAAAAATGGAAGTATGAAGATGACAACCAGTTCATTAATTATAAGCGCCAATCAACCAAAAGGTAAAATGGCTACAACGCTATTTGAACCACAAACCAAAATAGCAGACTCTCTTACTTACGATATTACAGCTTGGAGTATACCTTACGCTTATGGTTTAGATGCTGTTGTTACCACAAAATCTGTTTCAGGAAATACATCTCGACAACGTTCTGATATAAGTAATAGTCCTATGACTACATCTGCAGGATATATTACTAAATGGGACAGCATGAAAGATGCCCGTTTTTTATCTGAATTACTTAAGGCAGGAATAAATGTGAGGTTTTCAGAAAAAGCTTTTACTAATGCTAATACAGATTTTGAAAAGGGCAGTTTAATTATAACACGAAGCGATAATACATCCTTAGAAAATTTTGACACTTTAGTTACAACAATTGCAAACACACAGCAAAGACAACTTAATCCTGTAACTAGCAGTTTTGCTAATAATGGTCCAGATTTTGGCTCTCCACATATTAAAAGAATAAACAAACAGAAGATTGCAGTACTAACTGGAGATTATACCTCGTCACTAAGTTATGGTGAACTTTGGCACTTTTTTGAAACTCAATTACACTATCCCATAACCAGCATTAACACAAATAACTTTTCTGGAATACATTTAGGAGATTATGATGTACTTATAATCCCAGATGGATATTACGGAAGTTATTTCGATGAATCTAAATTAGATACATTAAAAGAATTTGTGAAAAATGGCGGAAAAATAATTGCACTTGCAAACGCTTTACAAATATTTAGTGATAATGACAGTTTTAGTTTGAAACAAAAAACTCAAGAACAAGAAGACACTAATAATGAGCTATTACCTTATAATATGAGAGAACGCCAAAGCACTAATGACTTTATTATTGGCAGTATTTTTAAAACAACTTTAGACACTAGTCATCCACTAGCTTTTGGATACAAAAACACATACAATAGTTTAAAGCTAAGCGCAGATGCTTACCAATTTCTTGATAGTGGTTATAATGTAGGTTACATAAATGGTACTGCTCAAAACATTTCAGGATTTGCAGGAAAAAATGCTTTAAAAAACCAAGATAACACTATGGTCTTTGGAGAAGAAAGATTAGGTAAGGGAAGTATAATATATATGGTAGACAATCCTATGTTTAGAAGCTTTTGGGAAAACGGTAAACTTCTTCTCGTAAATGCAATTTTCTATGTGAACAACTCTAAAGTTAGAATTTAGAACACTATAAAAATTAAACAAATGTTAAAATTAATTGTTCTGAAAAATTAACATTAACATACAATCATAAAGAGACAACTAAGACCTTATTTTTATAAGGTCTTTTTTTTTATTTAAACAAATATTTATCAAGGCTTTATCATTGTTTACTCTAAATTTAAAATTAAAATTAATTTGGCGTTTGTAATCTTTTTCTTACTAATAATTTTTAGTCAAACGCAATGAAAATAAATGGAGAAATCATCTAAATTACTTTTTAAGACTTCATTAACATATTCATCACACCGTTTGTCACTTAATCTTTATTTGGGACATATGAGCTTATTGAGTTACGAATTTTATTAAAATTTGGTTTTATTTAAGATAAATATTCACTTAAATAAAGAATAGCTTAACATATTGTGATTTATTATCCAATTAACTTTACGTTATAATTGGTACTTATATTTAGTATTGTTTAAACACAAATAAATCCCTCTTCTGCTATGAAAACACCTCTACTCTATTCATGTAAAAAATTTTCAGCACTACTAAGTTTCGCATTCATATTTATGTTTCTAAATATGTTTCAAAACTTAAATGCACAAACACAAGTTTATGCAGACGCTGTTGTTTCACAAAATAATGTATTAAACTCTAATTACGCCATAGCCGAAAACGGCTCTTTTGCAACATTAAATTCAAGTGGCGGCCTACTAGCTGGTGGCGGTGCATATACAGGTGAAATTGAATTAGAATTTTCAAGCACCATTCCCGCTAATACAACAACATTTGTAAGAATAGATTTTGATAATGACCTCCTAAATGTATTATTAGGCGGAGCGTTGGGAGATTTACTTGCAGACACTGTAGGGACTATTGCTTTAGGTGATCATTTCTTTAATGTTGAAGCACGAGACAATGCCACCACAGTACTTAGTGCAAGCTCCGCTACAGGTGCGACAGATAGATTTAGAGTGGTTGTAGACCGAAATGGATATTTTTACATTGCTATTACTCCAGATGCAGATTACAACAGAGTTTATATTGAAGATGCAACAAGTACCTTATTACTAGGACAAGAAAATAGTATGAATGTGCACCACGCATTTTTCTATAATGAACTTGGCAATAACGTAACACCACTTTATTCAGATTTTGATGAAAGCGGTTTAGGATTAGATGTTGCCGATCTAGCAGATTCTGGTGTGGTAAACCCTCAATTTGCTATAGATAATAATAATAGCAGTTTTTCTGAAATCAGCTTAGGTACAGTGTCTTTAGGTGCTGGTATACAACAAAACATATATTTTGCAAGAGAATATTCAAATACAGATGAGTTTTCAATAACACTTAAATCTGAACCTGCACTGGTAGCAGTTGGCATTCAAAACAATGTTGTAATAACAGCATTAAATGATGGCGCAGAAGTGTTCTCCACGACATTAGGAGATGTATTAAATATAGATTTACTTGGACTTTTTGAAAATGGTGAAATTGTAACGGTACCTTTTGCTCCAAATATTAATTTTGATGCTGTATCAATAAGCCTGTCTTCATTACAACCAGTTGGTGCTACTCAATCTATAAATATTTATGGTATATCAATCGCAGGTGAATTGTTGCCTGGCGAAGTTGACAATAGGGTTTTTGCAGACACAGTTAGTAATGAAAATAATGCAACAAATTCTGGAAGTGCCGTAGGAGACAATGGCAACTTCGCCGTACTTGAATCTTTTGGTGGTATAGCTGTAGGCATTGGAAGTTATACTGGTGACATTGAGTTACAGTATCCAGAAGTTGTTCCGGCTAATACAACCTCATATATAAGAATAGATTTTGATGACGATGTATTAAACTCCTTACTTGGTGGTAGTTTGGGAGATTTGCTTGCAGATATTGTAGGAACTATTGCTCTAGGTGATCATTTCTTTAATGTTGAAGCCAGAAATAATACCACAACTGTACTTTCTGAAAGCTCTTCAGACTTATCAACAGATAGGTTTAGAGTCGTTGTAGATGAGTTCGGCTTTTTCTACATTGCTATTACACCAGATTCAGATTATGATAGGGTTTATATAGAGGACGTTACAAATGCACTATTATTAGGTGAAACAAATACAATGAATGTTCATCATGCATTCTATTATTCTTCTACTACACCTTGTGCTACAAATAACTTACTTACAGATTTTGATGATAGTGGCATTGGCTTAGACTTATTAGAACTACAAAACTCTGGTGTTACTAATCCTCAGTTTGCTATAGATGAAAATGACAGTAATTTTTCTCAGTTAAGCTTAGGTGTGGTATCTGTAGGTGCAGGTATTCAACAAAACATATATTTTTCTAAAGATTATTCACCACAAAGTGAAATCTCAGTAAGGTTAAAAACAGATCCTTCTCTTTTAACTGTAGGCCTTGTAAACAATGTTGTTATTAGCGCATTAGATGATGGCACAGAAGTATTCTCTACAACTCTTTCAAGCGGTTTAGATGTAGACCTTTTAGGTCTTTTAAGTGATGGTGAAATTGTTGATGTTACATTTGCTCCAAACTTAACCTTTGATACAGTTACCGTAAGCCTTACTAGCTTAGAAGTAGTTACTGTAGCTCAAAGCCTAGATTTATATGGTGTATCTATTATAGATACTTCTATACCAGATGCAGATGCAGAGCAAACCTTCTGTTTGTTAGATGATCCTACCGTTGCAGATCTAGAAGTAAATTCTGGTCAAAACATAATTTGGTATGATGCTCCTGTTGGCGGAACAGCATACAGCACAACAGACCCATTAATAGATGGTGAAGTTTACTATGCTTCTCAAACAATTGATGGTTGTGAAAGTACTCTAAGAGCAGATGTTACTGTTACAGTAAACGATACTGCTACACCAACAACTACAGAATCTAATCAGGAATTTTGTATTCAAGACAACCCTACTGTAGCAGATTTACAGGTTAATGAGACTGGTGTAACTTGGTATGATATGGCAACTGGAGGCACGGCATTTAATCCTACAGATGCTTTAATAGATGGACAGTCTTATTTTGGAGCATTAACTGTTGATGGTTGTGACAGTACTACACGATTAGAAGTTATTGTAACAATAGCTAACACGCCACCACCAACAACTACAGAACCTAATCAAGAATTCTGTATTCAGGACAACCCTACTATTGCAGATATTCAGGTTAATGAAACTGGCGTTATTTGGTATGACATGGCAACTGGAGGAACAGCGTATGATTCAACAGATGCATTGACTAATGGACAAACGTATTACGCATCTCAAACTTTAAATAATTGCGAGAGTGCATCAAGATTAGCAGTAGTTGTTACAATTTTTGAAACTCCTACTCCTACCACAGATAACACTGAACAAGAATTCTGTTCTCAAGATGTTCCTACTATAGCAGACCTTATGGTTAACGAAGCAGACGTAACTTGGTACGATATGGCTACTGGTGGTACAGCTTATGATCCAACAGACGAGTTGGTTAATGGGCAATCTTATTTCGCCTCTATCTTAGCAGATAATTGCGAAAGTGCGACAAGGTTAGAAGTTGTGGCTACAATAAATACTACGCCACCACCAACTACAGATGATATTGCTCAAGAGTTCTGTATTCAAGATAACCCAACGGTATCAGACATAGATGTTAACGAGCCTGGAATCGTTTGGTATGATATGGAAACTGGAGGTACAGCATTGCCTGTAGACGAGCCTTTAGTTGATGGTGTAACTTACTATGCTTCACAAACTATAAATAATTGCGATAGCACATCTAGGTTAGCTGTACAAGTTGAAGTTATCGAAACTCCTACGCCAACTACAGATAGTACCGATCAAGAGTTCTGTATTCAAGATAATGCCACAATTGCAGATTTACATGTGAATGAATCTAATGTAACTTGGTTTGACATGGCAACTGGAGGAACAGCATACGATCCTACAGACGGTTTAGTAGATGGCCAATCTTATTACGCTTCAATAGTAGCAGATAATTGCGAAAGTGCTTCAAGGTTAGAAGTTTCAGTTTCAATCTTTGAAACTCAAACACCTACAACTAATGAAGCAATTCAAGAGTTTTGCAGTCAAGACAATCCAACGATTGCAGACCTACAAGTAAACGAGCCAAATATTACTTGGTATGATATGGCTACAGGCGGAACAGCCTATAATGCTACAGATGCATTGGTTGATGGACAAACATATTTTGCATCACAACTAAGTAATAATTGTGAAAGCGCAACACGTCTAGAAGTTACTGCAACTATTTACAGCACACCACCACCAACTACAACAGATAGTACACAGGATTTCTGTACTCAAGACAGTCCAACGGTTGGAGATATACAGGTTAATGAACCTAATGTGACTTGGTATGATATGGCGACAGGCGGAAATGCATTTAGTAATACTGCTAGCTTAATTAATGGTCAAACATATTATGGCTCAATAATAGAAAATGACTGCGAGAGCGTAACAAGGCTTGCCGTTACTGTTACTATTAATGATACACAAGCTCCTACAACGGTAGACTCTACACAAGACTTTTGTATACAAGACAATCCGACAATTGCAGACTTACAAGTAATAGGTACAGCTGTAATATGGTATGATATGCCAACTGGTGGCACAGTATTTAATAGTACAGATACTCTTGATGATAACACTATTTATTATGCCACACAAACACAAAATGGTTGTGAAAGTGAAGATCGTCTTGCAGTAAGTGTTTCAATATTTAATACACCACCACCAACTACTACTAACAGTACACAAGAATTTTGTATTTCAAATAACCCAACAGTTGCAGATTTACAAGTAAATGAAAGTAACGTTATATGGTATGATGCTCCAACAAACGGAACAGCGTTTAGTAATACAGCATCATTAATTAATGGTCAGGTTTACTATGGTTCACAAACTTTAAACGGCTGTGAAAGTGTGTCTCGATTAGCAGTAACAGTTATTATTCGAAACACAGCTCCACCAACTACTTTAAATAATATGCAAGAGTTTTGTATACAAGACAACCCAACTATTGCAGATTTACAAGTAAATGAAAGTGATGTTATTTGGTATGATATGTCTTCAGGAGGAACTATTTTAAGTCCTAGTGAGCCTCTTATATCTGGTCAAACTTATTATGGTGCTCAAAACATTAATGGTTGTGAAAGCAACACCAGATTAGCTATTGGTGTTACAATATTTAACACACCACCACCAACTACTGCTAATGATACTCAAACATTCTGTGCAGCAAACAACCCTACAGTTGGAGACATACAAGTAAACGAATTAAATATTACTTGGTACAACTCGGCTGCAGGCACTACGCCATTAAATGACTCAGATGCCTTAGTTGATGGGCAAATTTATTATGCATCGCAAACTTTAAATGGCTGCGAAAGTGTAACACGATTAGCGGTAACTACTAATATAACTAATACACCGCCACCAACTACAGTTAATGCCAACCAAGAGTTTTGTGAAGTTAACAATCCTACTATAGCAGATATAGAAATAAACGAAACTAACATTACTTGGTATGATATGCCAACAGGCGGAACAGCTTATAATTTAACAGATGCGCTTACAGATGGTTTTACTTACTATGCTAGCCAAACAGTAGATGGTTGTGAAAGCTCTACAAGATTAGAAGTTAATGTATCAATCTTTAGTTCAGATTCTGCTACAATTACATCCAGTGCTTCAGGAGACGTTTGCCTTAATACTGTAATTACCTATACAACTGAGCCAGGTAACACAAATTATATGTGGGACTTTACTGGAGGAATGGTTGTTGCCGGCGGTGGTATAGACGATAATACTATCGAAATACTTTGGGACACTCAAGATAACACTACTGTAAGTGTGTCTTATGATGCTGCAAATGCTTGTAGTTCTGGAGGACCAGTTACAATTAACGAGATAGTTTCTGTATGTGGAGATTTAGCAATTACAAAAACTGTAGATGAAACTTCTCCAACTATTGGTAGTGAAGTTACGTTTGTAATAAACGTTACTCATTCTGGACCAAATGATTTCTTTGATATTACAATTGATGAGGTACTTCCTTCTGGTTATGAGCTTATATCTTCTAATGCAACAGTAGGAACTTACACATCTGCAATTGGAGAATGGTTTATACCTACTCTTATGACAAACCAAACTGCAAGCCTTACAATTACAGCAGAAGTTTTAGGTGACGGAGATTATTTAAATATTGCAACTATTGAATCTTCTACACCAGAAGACACTAACCCATCAAACAACTCTGCAGAAGCCAGTGTAGATCCATTATGTTTATTTGTTTATAGCCAGTTTTCTCCAAATGGAGATGGTATGAATGAAAACTTTACAATCTCTTGTATTGAAAGATTTCCAAATAATGAAATCCAGATATTTAATAGATACGGAAGTTTAGTTTACAAAAAAGTAGGTTACAGAAATGATTGGGACGGCACAGCAAATGTAAGTAGTGTATCTAGTAATGGCGAATTACTCCCAGCAGGAACCTATTATTACGTTATAAAAATGAATGACCAGGAAGATAACCGTATGTCTGGATGGGTTTACCTAATCAAGTAATAAAACACCTCTTAATCGTTAATAATCAACTCCAATTCTATGAAAAATCGTAGTCAATTCAAGTCTTTTAATACAAAAGCTTCTGTGGGCTGTATTGTTTTGCTCGCAATCTTGTTTGGTTTTACCAACACAACATCTGCTCAACAAACACCTCAGTTTACACAATATATGTATAACACAATGAGTATTAATCCAGCCTATGCAGGTTCTTTACAAACATTAGATATTGTAGGAACCTATAGAGATCAATGGCGTGGAATAGATGGTGCTCCAGTTACTCAAAATTTAGGAATACATTCACCTTTAAGAAATGAAAAAGTGGGTGTAGGCCTAAACCTTACAAATGATAAATTAGGACCAGCCAAGCAATTTTTTGCAGATGCTAATTTCTCATATACCGTACAAGTTAATCCTACAGCAAAATTAGCTTTTGGATTAAAAACAGGTGTCAGGATTTTTAATGTCGATTTTACAGAAGGTGATTTTGTAAACCCAAATGATCAATTAAATAACAATATAGACAACCGTGCAAGTGTGAATCTTGGAGGTGGTTTATACCTACACTCTAACAACTGGTACTTAGGCTTGTCTATTCCAGATTTCTTGTCTGATGACTTTTATGACGATAACGACGAAGCAGTTGCTGAGGAAGAAATACAATATTTTCTTATTGGTGGTTATGTATTCGACTTTAGCCAAGATTTAAAGTTTAAACCAGCATTTTTAGCTAAATATTTAGACGGCACACCTTTAGTGGTAGATGTTTCTGCAAATTTCTTATTGTATGACAGGCTTACACTAGGAGCTTCGTACAGGTTTGAAGATTCATTTAGTGGCGTTGTTGGTTTTGAAGTTTTAAAAGGATTTTTTGCGGGATACTCTTATGACGCATCTACAACAGAATTATCAAACTATAATGATGGTACACACGAACTTATATTAAGATATACTGCACCTCCAAAAATAGAAATAATCGAATCTCCTCGTTTCTTTTAAAACCCTGACAACATGAAAATATATATTACATTACTTATAGGTTTGTTTCTCTCGCTACCCAGCATGTCTCAATCTAGTTTAAAGAATGCAGACAAGTTATTTAAGACTCAGGCGTACACAAAGGCTGCAGAGGCTTATAAAGAGTTTCTAGCCGAATATGAAGGTGAAGTAGAAATACAAACACTTTTAAATGCTGGAGATGCAAATTATTTCATTTACAACACTTCAAAAGCAAAGCAATACTATCAAAGAGCTTTTAATAGAAAGCCAGATATTAAAGAGCCTTACATTTCTAGATACGTGAGGACATTAAGAAGCGAGGAAGATTATGAGTTTGCACATAAAGTAGCGCTCAAAGCCCTAAAAGAATCTAATGATGATGAAGCTTTAAATACTTACAAAAAACAATATGATGCTTTTTTAGAATTATTAAATTCTGAAGAAGATTCTGAATATAGGTTGATGAATATATCTGCCAATTCAAAATATTCAGACTTTGCTCCCGTAATATTTGGAGATAGTATTGTGTTTTCTTCATCACGTACCGGAAACTCTAAAGAATTATATTCTTGGAATGAACAACCATATTTAAGCCTTTATATAGCTTCTAAAGGTGAAGATGGAGACTTGATAGATGCTAAACCATTCTCAAAATCAAGCAAAAGCGACTATCATGATGCAACACTAGCTATTATGCCAGACACCAATATTGTTTTCTTTGCTTCAAGTAACATCAATAAAAATAAATTAGTGTTAGATAGTGAGAGAGAAAATAACTTTAAACTTTATAGTGGCGAACTAAAAAATGGAGTCATAAAAAACAGGGAAGAATTAAACTTTAATAGTGATTCGTATTCAGTAGGGCATCCATCTATTAGTGATGACGGCAAGTACTTCTTCTTCGCATCAGATATGGAACAAGGCTATGGCGGTTCAGACATTTATTACTGTAAAATCACTCCAAGTGGTAAACTAACCACACCTAAAAATGCAGGCCCTGAAATTAATACTTCAGGAAATGATTTCTTTCCACATATGAAAGACGGTGTATTATACTTTGCTTCTAATGGCCATGTAGGTTTTGGAGGATTGGATGTTTTTCAAATTGAATTTAATAGAGATACTGAAGATTTTACTAATCTTCAAAATTTAGGAAAAACTGTAAACACATCTTATGATGATTTTTCTATGGTGTTTAATACAGATGGAATGACTGGTTACCTTGCATCTAACAGAACACAAGGTGTGGGTGATGATGATATTTATTATTTCACTAAAGAACCAATTCCTTGTGATCAAATCTTGTTTGGTAACATAAAAGACTTAAGAACTAAAGAAAATCTTGCAGAGGTAACTGTTACAATTAAAGACAGCTTAAATGAAACTATTTCTATATTAAAGACTGATGCAGATGGTAATTATGAAATAAAATTACCTTGCCTTACCAAAGTTACCATACTTGCAGAAAAGGAAGATTATTTTGAACAAGAGAAAATTGGAGAAACAGGTGATGTAGATGGTGAGGAAAATGAATCTATAGATTTTGAACTTGAGCGAGCTAAAGATATGATAGTAGTAGATGAAACTACAAAACAAGAAAAAATAGATTTAGAAACTATTTACTTTGATTTTGATAAAGCTGATATCACACCAAAAGCTGCAGCTGTCTTAGATAAAGCCGTTAAGCTTATGAACTTTTATCCAGATATGGTTATTAATATTGAGTCTCATACAGACTCGAGAGGTTCTAAGAAATACAACTATAGCTTATCAGACCGAAGAGCAAAAGCTACACAACAATACATATACTCTCAAGGCATAGCAGAAGAACGTATTGTAAGTGCACAAGGTTATGGTGAGCAACGCCTTTTAAACGAATGTAAAGATGGCGTAAAATGTAGCGATGAAGAACACGATGTAAACAGACGATCAGATTTTATCATTTTAAAACGATAATACTCAACCAGCAACTCTTAATTGATTACTAACACCTAAGGTTAAAACCTTAGGTGTTTTTTTGGGATAAATATAAAAAACGTAAAAGCCCGAAGTCTTCACTTCGGGCTTACGCACTAATAGATACTAAGATGTAAGGTTTATCGTAATCGATCAACAGATTTTACGAGATTCTCGTCCCTCATTATGGCCTTATTCGCCAACACTAAAAAAACGATAGAAATAATCGGTAAGAGCATCCCAATGCCTTTCTCAGAGATATTCATCTCTCCAGGCACCCTTAGTGACCAATACACAAATAATCCTAGTAAAATAAAGTTTAATATTATATTTAAACGCCCCAATACAAATTGAAGCTTTCTATTTTTAAATGCTAATAAAGCAATAATTGCTAAAGCAGATGATCCTATATACATTCCAAATACAATTGGTTCATCTAAAGCTACAACTGCAGCACCTTCTGCATCTTTCCAAAGTGTTACAAAGAAAGGTAATGCACCACTAATTATGATGACTAAAAGTAAATAAACAGACTGTATTCGTTGTATCATTTAACAAATTATTGGCGTCAAAAATAAGGCTTATTTAACAAAATTGGGAGAAAATTTATAAATAATGTTGTATAATTGCATTAACCATTCGTAACCATTTCAATATAGGTTACTTAACACTTTCATAAACAACGTCCTTCTTCTGGACAATTTTCACCCCATTAATTCTAAAACATTACATGTTAGACATTAACGCATTAAAAGCCAAGAAATTACCTGAATTACAGGAAATGGCTAAAACACTTGAAGTTCCTAAATACAGAAGCTTAAAAAAATTAGACTTAGTATATCAAATCTTAGATTACCAAGCAGCAAACCCTCACAAAGTAAAAGAGGTATTAAGTGACGATAAGCAAAGTGATTCTCAAAAGACAAATTCTGAGACCACAAAGAAATCATCGGACTCTAAACCAAAGCAAGCTACTACAAAGGACTCTTCTACTAAAGCAGAGCTAAAAACTAAACCAGCTAGGGCTCCAAGAGCTAATCAAAAAAACTCTAGGCCCAAGCCTGCAAAAGGGGCAACGGCTAGTCAAGAAGACAAAAAACAAAAGCCTATAGCAAAAGAATCTAAAGAGACTAAACCAGCTCCTGCAAACAAGAGACCAAATCCTAAGGCACAGCAAAACTCTAACAGTAGTAAGACAGATAATCGCTCAAATAACGATACTAAGTCTTCTAATGATAACCGTCATCCTAAAAGTGATAATAGAAATAACTCTAAGAATGACAATCGCAACAGTAAGCAAAATAATAAAGGCAACAGAGACACCAGAAACCGCTATAAAGAACCAGACTATGAGTTTGATGCGATTATAGAGAGTGAAGGTGTTTTAGACATGATGCAAGATGGCTATGGCTTCTTAAGATCTTCAGACTATAACTATCTTTCGTCACCAGATGATATATATGTATCTCAATCTCAAGTTAGACTTTTTGGTTTAAAAACTGGAGATACCGTACATGGACAAGTTAGACCTCCAAAAGAGGGCGAGAAATACTTTCCATTAATTAAAATTAATAAAATTAATGGCTTAAAACCTAGCGTAGTAAGAGATCGAGTTTCTTTTGAACACTTAACTCCATTATTTCCGCAAGAAAAATTTAATCTTGCAGAACGCCAGAGCACAATTTCAACCCGAATAATAGATTTATTCTCACCTATTGGTAAAGGACAACGTGGTATGATTGTTTCCCAGCCTAAAACTGGTAAAACAATGCTTTTAAAAGATGTTGCAAATGCAATAGCAGCAAATCACCCAGAAGTTTATCAGATCATCCTATTAATAGATGAAAGACCTGAAGAGGTTACAGACATGCAGCGCAATGTAAAAGGAGAAGTAGTAGCCTCTACTTTTGATAAAGAAGCACATGAACACGTAAGAGTTGCAAACATTGTATTAGAAAAAGCTAAGCGCTTGGTAGAATGTGGCCACGATGTGGTTATATTATTAGATTCTATTACACGTTTAGCGAGAGCATACAATACAGTACAACCTGCTAGTGGTAAAGTACTAAGTGGTGGTGTAGATGCTAATGCACTACACAAACCAAAACGTTTCTTTGGTGCTGCAAGAAATATTGAAGGAGGCGGATCTTTATCTATTATCGCCACGGCGCTTACAGATACAGGCTCTAAAATGGACGAAGTAATATTTGAAGAGTTTAAAGGAACAGGAAATATGGAACTTCAATTAGATAGAAAGATCGCTAATAGAAGAATTTTCCCTGCTATTGATCTTACTTCTTCTAGTACTCGTCGTGACGACCTGCTTTTAGATGAAAAGACTATACAACGCATGTGGATTATGCGAAAATACTTAGCAGATATGAACCCTGTTGAAGCTATGGAATTTATAAACGATAGATTTAAGCAAACTAAGAACAACGAAGAGTTCTTAATTTCAATGAATGGCTAAAAGCTAAAAATAACAAACAACTAAAGCGCCTTCTTTAAATAGAAGGCGCTTTTTTATTTGAATTTATAACACAAAAAAAACTTCTCGATAACATCGAGAAGTTTAATATTGTTAAGAGTTAGCTTAGTATTATAAAGCCGCTACGTGCTTTGCTAACTGAGATTTTAAGTGACCAGCTTTGTTACTATGAATAACATTATTTTTAGCCAACTTATCAATCATAGAGTTTACAGAAGGAAGTAATTTTGTTGCTTCTTCCTTATCTGCCTCTTTCAACTTCTTGATAGCATTACGCGTTGTTTTGTGTTGGTAACGGTTTCTAAGACGTTTAGTCTCACTGTTACGAATTCTTTTTAACGCTGACTTATGATTTGCCATAATTTCTGTTTGTTAACTTATAGTAGTCCGTAGGGGAATCGAACCCCTGTTACATGGATGAAAACCATGCGTCCTAACCCCTAGACGAACGGACCGTAATTATTATTTAATTGTCTTAAGAATATAAGAATAATATTATACACTCTTAAAACTTTAGTAGTCCGTAGGGGAATCGAACCCCTGTTACATGGATGAAAACCATGCGTCCTAACCCCTAGACGAACGGACCAGTTTTGCTAATTAGCGGATGCAAAAATACAACTATTTTTTAAAGTCACAAACATTGATTTAATTTTTTTAATATGCTTTTGCAAATAATACACGTTGAGAAGACGGCTTGCCAGTTAGCACGCATATTCCTTCTTCTTTTTTACCATCAAATGGTATACAACGTATTGTTGCTTTTGTGTATTCTTTAATTCTATCTTCTGTTTCTGTTGTACCATCCCAATGTGCACTTATAAAGCCACCTTTGTTTTTTAATACTTTTTTAAATTCTTTAAAATCATCAACTTCGGTAATATGATCATTCCTAAAATCTAGTGCTTTTTTCAACAGAGTATCTTGAATTTCTGTCATTAGCCCTTTTGCCTTAGCAACTACATCCTCTCTTTTTACAAACTCCTTCGTTAAAGTATCTCTTCGAGCAAGCTCGACAGTACCATTTTCTAGATCCTTAGGTCCTATTGCAATTCTTAAAGGTACTCCTTGTAATTCGTATTGAGCAAATTTCCAACCCGGCTTATGTGTGTCCCTACCATCAAATTTCACAGAAATACCTACAGCTCTTAATTCTTCAGTTAACAATTTAGCTTCTTCTGAAATAGCATTAAACTGCTCATCATTTCTATAAATAGGCACAATTACAACTTGAATTGGCGCTAAATTAGGAGGTAATACTAACCCTTTATCATCTGAGTGAGTCATTATTAATGCCCCCATAAGTCGTGTTGAAACTCCCCACGATGAAGCCCAAACGTATTCTTGCTTCCCTTCTTTCGAGGTAAATTTAACATCAAAAGCTTCAGCAAAATTTTGCCCTAAAAAATGTGACGTTCCAGCCTGTAAAGCTTTTCCATCTTGCATTAAAGCTTCAATACAATAGGTTTCAACTGCACCCGCAAATCTTTCACTTTCTGTCTTTGCTCCCTTTATAACTGGTATAGCCATAAAATTTTCTACAAATTCAGCATAAATATTATTCATTTGCTCTGTTTCAGCAAGAGCCTCTTCTCTTGTAGCGTGTGCCGTATGACCTTCTTGCCATAAAAATTCTGCTGTCCTTAAAAACAAACGGGTTCTCATTTCCCATCTAACAACATTTGCCCATTGATTAATTAATAAAGGAAGATCTCTATAGGACTGGATCCAACCCTTATAAGTGTTCCAGATAATTGCTTCTGAAGTTGGTCTTACAACCAACTCTTCTTCTAGCTTAGCTTCAGGATCTACTATTAGTTTTCCAGGGTTATTCTCATCAGTTTTTAGCCTGTAGTGGGTAACAACAGCACACTCTTTTGCAAAACCTTCTGCATTCTTCTCTTCTGCCTCAAATAAACTTTTAGGTACAAATAGAGGGAAATACGCATTTTGATGACCCGTTTCCTTAAAACGTTTATCTAATTGAGCCTGCATTTTTTCCCATATAGCATAACCGTATGGTTTTATTACCATACAACCTCTTACAGCCGAGTTTTCAGCCAAGTCTGCCTGTACAACTAACTCGTTATACCATTTGGAATAATCCTCATTTCTAGGCGTTAAGTTCTTTCCCATTTTGTAATTTTGGCACAAATCTTGTGACTAACTAGTTAAAAATAGCTTAGCGCAAAACTAACTATTTTTATAACGTTCAACAATTAATACCATCAAGTTATGCGAGTTATTACATCTTTATTATATACACATAAATTAGCAGTTATGCTAGTTGCGACAATAACACTTGTTTCTTGTGGTTCTTATGAATACGTTGGTAGCAATAACGACGGAATTTATGGCACAAGTACTGGTGAAGAATATTATGAGGAAGTTCCTCAAGGTTCTGACAACTACTATGCTAACCTATTTGCTGAAAAATCTTATCAATATGAAAGTGTTCCTGAAGAGAATGCAATTTTCACAGATATTGAATCCTATTCTTCTAATTCAAATTATGAAGGAGATGAAATTTACGACGACACCACATATAATGGTGGTTACGGTTCTTGGGGAGACAACGCTTCTACAGTATCAATAAATTACTATAACTCTGGGTTCTATAACCCATACGCATATGGTGGTTTTTATGGATACGGAGGTTTTTACGGAAGAGGCTTTGGTTACGGTTTCTTTGGCAACCCATATTTCTACGGTGGATTTAGCCCTTATTATGCAGGGTTTTACAGTCCTTATTATGGGTTTAATAATTATCCTTACTATTATGGAAATAATTATTATACTACCAACGGAATCGCCTATTCTAATGGCAGAAGGTCTGCATACACAAATTATGTGAACAGAACTAATCAAAACGGAAATTACACAAGAAGCAATTCTAACAGAATAAGCAGAACTAACAATGTTAATGCTAACAGAAGTTCTTCCAACACAAGAGTTAGAAGTAACTCAACAAGGGTTAGGCGTTCAAGTTCTAGCAACAATGTAAGAACTAGATCTACTTCACCACAACGTAGAGTTACTCCTTCTAGTAGATCAACAACAAGATCATCTTCAACCATTAGAAGATCATCTGGTAGTACAAGAAGCTCAGGGTCTGGCTCAACTATTAGACGTTCTTCAAGTAGTAGCTCATCTGGAGTAAGACGTTCTTCTGGCGGAAGCTCAAGAAGAGGTGGTGGAAGATAAAATTTAAAAAACTTATTTATTATGAAAAAGATATTTATTACAATGGCGGTATGTATTACCGCCATTTCTATGAAAGCTCAAGACGTCTCAGACGCAGTATTATTTAGCTCTGAAAATGTTACAGGAACTGCAAGATACAGAGCAATGAGTGGAGCCTTTGGAGCTTTAGGTGGAGACTTATCTGCGATAGGGAATAATCCAGCAAGTTCTGCAGTATTTCTTAATAGTACAGCTTCTCTTTCTATTAGTGGTTATACTATATCTAATGATAGTTTTTATGGAGATGGCTTAGCAATAAATGATGATACATCTGGAAAATTAAATCAACTTGGCGGTGTATTTGTATTTAATAACAGAGATGAAAATGCAGCCTTTAAAAAATTCACTTTAGGGTTAAATTATAATTTAACTCAAAATCTAGATGATGAGTATTTTGCCTTTGGAGAAACTCAAAATTCTATTGATCAATTTTTTCTTGAAAATGCTCAAGGGATTCCTTTAGATCTCTTGCAATTACAAGATGGCGAAAGCATATCTAGCTTATATTCATTTTTAGGCGAAACACAAGGCTATGCTGCACAACAAGCCTTTTTAGGATTTCAAGGTTTTATTATTGATCCCGAGATGGACGATCCAGATAATACCACCTATATATCTAATTTAACAAACGGCAATTTCTTACAAGATTACGCTTACCGATCAAATGGTTTAAATGGAAAATTCTCTATAAATGGTGGTGCACAGATAAATGATGACTTATACCTAGGTGTAAATTTAAATACACATTTTATAGATTATGAAAGACAAACAGTATTATTTGAAACTAACAATAATTCCGGCAGTGGTATTAATGAAATTTTCTTTGAAAATAACTTGAGAACATTTGGGAATGGCTTTTCAGCCCAAGTAGGAGGAATTTATAAAGTTTCACCTATGTTTCGATTAGGTTTAAGTCTTGAAACACCGACTTGGTATAACATTTCTGAAGAAACAACTCAATATTTAGATACTTTTAGTAACGATGAAGGTTCTGCTGTTGTAAATCCAAATGTTATAAATATTTATCCTGAATATAATTTTAAAACTCCAGGAAAATATACTCTAAGTGGCGCTATATTATTTGGCAAACAAGGATTAATTAGTTTAGACTACTCATACAAAGACTATTCTAACACTGAATTTGACTCACAGTTTAATAGCAGCAATACATTTGCAGATTTAAACAACAATATAAAAAACACACTTCAAGGAGCAACTTCCATAAATATTGGAGGAGAATATAGAATAAGAGAATGGAGTTTGAGAGGTGGTTTTCGCTACCAAGAAAGTCCATATAAAGATGAAACTACAATAGGTGACCTAAAAGGGTATTCAGCAGGTTTTGGTTATGATTTTGGAAATATAAAGTTAGGTTTAGCCTATGATATATATGAGCAAGACAGATCTCCTCAACTTTATAGTATTGGTTTAACAAATAGGGCTAATATAAACACTACGAATTCAAGTTTTACAGCAACACTAAGTTTTGGCTTATAAAACAATCTTTTCTCAAAAAAAAAGGCTTCAAATTATTGAAGCCTTTTTTTGTATCTATATACTTATATTATTACCGTTTCAATGTAAAGTTAGCTCTGAACTCCTGTATGGATCCGTCAGCCGGTTCCACGAACTCGACGCTGAACCAGTAGTCGTCGCTAGGAAGCACACGACCGTTGAAGGTCCCGTCCCATCCGTTGCCCGTTGGACTCAACTGCTTGAGCAGCTTCCCATAGCGGTCAAAGATATAAATTTTAGCCGCAGGTTGCCCATCTATCCCTATGATATTCCAAGTGTCGTTGTAGCCATCTCCATTAGGGGTGAAGAACCTCGGGTAGTCTATGATCCCGAATGGGTCACCGACCTCGCCGCAGCCTTCCACATCCACAGCATAGCCTATATGGCTACCAGGACCCACACCAGTGAACACGTTGGAGGTCTGCAGCGGACCGTCATCTATCCTGTAGAGGTAATCCTCCAATGGTAATGGTTGCCCGTCCTGACCCAATGGTGTCACCGTCACCGTATACTCCGCCTCCTCGTTGAACGAGGTCTCCGTCACACTGGCATTGGCCGCGAACGGCGCAGAGCTTGGCGTGAAGGTCACCGTATAAGGATTGCCGTTCTCATCAAGACCGTTCTCACAGCTAGGCATTCCCGAGACCGGGTCATTAACCCTGGTGATCACCACACTGTAGGTGGTGGCCTGTGTAAGGCTGGTCACCGTATAGATCGCATCCTCGTTGCCGTCGCCATCTGCATCAATATTGTCAGGCGTCCAGTCATAGGTATACTCAAGTCCGTCTGTCGCACCAAGGTCATAACCGATATCAAACGGAGAGAGCACATTCCCCTGAGCGTCCGTACACACGATATCGCCCTGAGGCATCTGAAGCGCAGCCGGAAGTACCGGAAGTGACTGTACCACAAGGTCGAACTCCACCGTACCGTCACTGCGGCAGCCCGTCACCGGATTGAAGAGCTCGGCGATGATCGTCTGGGGATTTACCGTATTGGTATACATCACGGCATCCGCAGCATCTATCTCGATACCTGCATCATAGTCCGCCTGGCTCGCATAGTACACAACCTCGGTGTCAGGATTCATCGATCCGTCTATCTGCCCGTCCCTAACCGTGAGGTCGAACATCGTGGAGGTGTCCTGGTCCATGGCGCTGTCTGCACACAGGAAGATATCATCCACATCTCCCATCACGAACTCCGGCTGCGTGTCCACCGTTATGGTCAGCTCCGCGAGGTTGTCGCTGTTGTAGCACTGTGTCATCGTCGTGTTGTCAACCACCCTGATATATACAGGATTGTTCACCGCCTCGCTGAACAGGAAGCCGTCAGGGATCGCATTGACACCCATGTCTGCCTCTGCCTGCGTGAAGTGATAGGTCACCGTGAAGTCTGCTATAGGTGTTGCCAACAGGTCTGGAACAAGGTTGTTGGTCACCTCCTGTGCATCGAAGGCCGTAATGCCCGGCGTGGTATCCTCAGGCTCGCAGAGTGCTGCCGTGTAGGACGTGTCCGTGAGTACTGGATTGGCGTTGACCACCACCTCGAAGCTTACAAGAACAGAGCAGGTATTGTTCTGGTTACCGTTCTCCACGCGTACCCATATCGTGCGAGTCACTGTATTGTATGCCGTCTCCTCTGCTGCAGGGATGGCGTTGATGTTGTCAAGGGCATCCTGCTCACTCAAGTGGTATGTCAAATCGACGTTCTCTCCCATCGCTATCACATCCCCACTTGCCGTAAGGTCGAAGTCAGCCATGGTGTCGATAATTCCGTCGCTGTCATCACAGGATTCCTGGTCAAGCTCTCCGTTCTCGTTGGTACTGCTAGGTGATGGTAACGGCAATACCGTAAGGGTCATCGTCGTGGTATCGGAGCATTGCCCCATCGTGGCCGTGTCCACAACCTCAACGAAGATCGTCTGGTTGTTCTGCGTATTCTCATACATCGCAGGATCCGCTATAGGATTGTCATTGTCCAGGTCTGCCTGACTCTCGTAGTAGTATACCTCTATGTTCGACAGTACCGGGCTTTGACCGGTGATCTCCTCGTCCTTCACCGTAAGGTCGAAGGTCGTGATCGCAGGGTCGTCATAGTCGTCATTACAGATCCTGAGTGCCGTAGGGGCATTCACCACGGGAAGGGCCTCAACCGTGATCTCGAAGCTGCCTACCGTCACACACTGGGTATCATCGCCCTCAAGGCGTATCCAGATGGTCTGAGGGTTGGTCTGGTTCTCGTACATCTGTGGCATCGAGATCGGCATCGTGCCGTCCTCAGCCTCTGTCTCGCTCTCATGGTAGCTCACCGTCACATCCGGCTGGGTCGTGCCCAACGCATTAGGGGTGTTCTGGGTAAGGTCGAAGATCGCCTCGCCGTCCCCGTCGTCGTCACACTGGAATAGGTCATCCAGGCTCTCGATCTCAGGTGAGGCCGTCACGATCAGGTCAAGCTGGCGGATGGTCGTACAGCCAGTGATGTCATTCTCCGCTCGTATGTAGATATCATCGACGTTGGCCTCCGTGTTCTGGTAGGGCTGCGTCGTATCGATCGCATCGGTGCCCATCTCCGCCTCGGCCATCGTCTCGTGGTAGGTGATGCTCACATCAGGCTCGTTGTTCAGTATCATCATCGTCTGGCTCTCAAGGTCGAACTCCTCCACGCCGTCATTGTCGATGTCGCAGAGCTCATACTCGAAGATCATATCGGCAATGCTCGGATTCGGGTTCACCACAAGGGTCAATGTCGTGAAGTTCTCACATCCGAACTCGTCCTCGACCCTCACCTCCAGGGTCTGAGGGTTTGCTATGTTAACATAGCTCTCAGGGTCTGCAATAGGGTTACCAGGGATGTCCGCCGTGGTCTCGTAGTAGAAGATATCAACATTGGCGTCGCCGTTGATCACCGTGTCCATCGTCGTCAGGTCGAACGTCGCGACCTCATCCTCGGTGTCCACGCCGGTCTCGTCATCACACACCTCAAGCTCTTCAGGCTGGTTCGCAGCCGGAAGGTCACGTACCCTGAGCTCAAGCTCTACGATGTTGTTGCAGTCGGCCATGTTCGATGGGTCCGTCACCCGGACGTAGATCGTCTGAGGGTTGCCCTGATTCGTATATGCCGTCGGGTTGCCGATGGCTCCCATATTGTCCATCGCCTGCATAAGTGTCTCGTGGTAGGTGATGTCGTAGAGTGCAGGGTCAAGACCGTCAAGGATCTGCATCTCTGCCTGCGTCAGGTCGAAGACTTCCTCGCCGTCACTGCCTAGATCACAAAGCACCAGCGGGTCTGGTGTCTCGAGAAGAGGACTGTCATAAACGATCAGCTCAAGCTCGGTGAAAAGAACGCAGCCATTGATGTCGTCCTCCACGCGAACATAAACCGTCTGGGTGTCCTCCATCACATTGCCGTAGGGACTCGAAAGGTCATTGACACCATTGATGGCGTCGCTCTGGGTTGGGTGGAACGTCACAACAAGGTCAGGGTTGCCGAGGGCTATGCCATTGCTCGTGCTGTCAAGGTCGAACTCGGAGAAACCGTCGTTGTCCGTGTCACACACCTCCAAAGGCTCTGGATCCTGGATAGGTGCGCTTGGGGTAGCTTCAATTTGGAATGTTCCTGTTTCATAACAATCTGTACTTCCATCACTTTCAATACGAACATATATGGTTTGAGGATTGATAGTATTAGTATACATGGTCGGGTCTGGTATACTGGTATCATTTGTATCCGCGCCTGCTTGTGTATCGTGATAGGTTATTGAATAATCTAAACTATTTTGATTATCTAAAGCATTATCATCATTCTCTGTAAGATTAAAAAGTGCTGTACCTCCACTTCCTTGATCACACGCAAATAAATCTTCTAAAACACCAATAGTAACTTGAAAAAACGAAAGTATAAATGTTGATGTTTCATAACAGTCTGTGTTATCGATATTTTCTATCCTTACGAAGATTGTTTGTGGATTTTCTGTATTTGAATAGGTATTTGAATCTGTTATAGGGTTCTCTCCCATATCTGCATCTACCTGCGTTTCATGATATGTTACCGTAAATTGGTTAGGATCTTGACTCCCTAAAACAATAGGTGTATTACTTTCAAGATTAAAATCACCATTACCAGTACCATCATCACATAGTTCTAAGTCTTGAGGTTGTGATGCAATTATTGGCTGTTGAAAAAATTGAATTTGAAAACTTCCAGATTCGTAACAGGTCTGATTAGTATTATTTTCTACTCTTACAAATATAGTTTCGGTGGAGACAGTGCTATTATAATTTGGACCTATAGGGTTATCTCCTGTATCTGCATCTGCTTGAGTATTATGATATGAAACTGTAAATTCATTAGGGTCTTGACCATCTAAAGCATTATCATCATTAACTGACAAGTCAAAAATAACAGTACCATTATTATCAGTATCACATTCTATTAAATCATCTAACTCTCCTATTGATACAAAGAATGATTGAATTTCAAATTGAGCTGTATCAAAACAGCTTTCTGTTGCTGCATCTTCAATTCTCACAAAAATAGTTTGTGGATTCCCTGTTGGTGGATACATATCTGGATTTGGTATTGGCGCCATATCCATTTCTGCATTTTCCATCGTCTCATGATATGAAATATTAAACATGGTAGCATCTTGACCTCCTAAAACATCATCATCATTTTCAGTAAGATTGAATACCACAGGTGTTACTCCATCATCACAAAGTTGTATATCTTGAGGTGCGTTAGCTACTGGTTGTGGAGCGAATTCAATTAAAACATCGTCTGTAGCAACACAATTAACATTATACTCTACTTCGACTGTATATACACCTTCTTCAGTAACAACTAAAACAGGGTCTGTTTCATCTGGAATTAAAACTCCATCTTGATACCAAGCAAAACTTATTGCATTAGCAGAGCTTTCAGAAACATCAAGTGTTACTGTTTGATCATTACAGGATGCCGTACCTGCTTCAATTGTAATATCATCTCCCAAGTTGGCTCCTAAATTAAAGCTTCCACCTTCTAAAAAAACTGCTGAATCATAAACACCATCTCTATCATCTGCGATTACTAACTTCATTCTATAAGTTTCACCAGGATTTACATTTCCCATAGCACTAATTACAGTTGTTTGCCCTATAAACTCAGTAGGAGATGTTGCGGCAGCTGCACCAGTATTATATTGTCCAAAAAACTCTTCGTTTTGTGGCCCACAACTTCCAGGGACATCTGGATGAACATTTGTTACAGATACTATGTTATTAGGAGGCGCCACTCCTGGCAATACTGCCAAATTCTGTACATTACCTTCAGAATCTGTTAACAAGAATGCAAATGCATCTGTATATGTACATTGAAAACCTCCGTCGTATTCTTCTGATGCAAACACGAAGTTGAATGATATCTCGTTTACAAAAGGGACAAAATCAAAAGAAATGAATGTTCTATCTTGCCTAGCATCTGTTGTTGGGACTGCAAGATCTAAATCTGGATCTGCAGGAGCATCTGTATTTTGACTACCAAAACCACCTGTATCATTAGGACCAACGGCTGCTGTTGCAGATCCTGTACTTAGAACTATTCCTTCAGCAAAAGGAAAATCTGATCCGTTGCCATCAAAATACCCTATACCGTTAAAGACTGTACCTGTTCCTGAATTAAAGTTTGAAACATTTGCACAAGATCCAGATATAAGTACATCTTCAACCAATTCTTGAACGGACATACTATCGTCCACTGTTATAAACTGGGATTGAACACTTGATGTGAAACCTAAAAATAATAAAAATAGAAAGAGTAAAACTTGCTTCATAAAGCTATAGATATAATGGGTAATTCGGGTAAATATATAGATTGATCATAATATTAACTAAAGTTACCAATAATTTTAATGTAATACACTGATAAAGGTTAGTATAACTGAATGTAAAAAAAGAACCACATTACAGATTTGCTTATTTTAATCCGTAATTTTGCAAAAAAAATAACTATGTCGTTTTCAATTGATATACAATCAACCTCAAATCCATCAATACTTAAGTTTGAAACTAATAAGTTTTTATCAAGACATGATAGTTTTGAATTTCATAATATAGATGAAGCGAAGCCTTCTCCGCTTGCCCAAAAACTATTTTATTTACCGTTTGTAAAAACGGTATATATAGCTCAAAATTTTATAGCAATACAGAAGTATGATATTGCCGAATGGAGTGATGTGCAAGATGAAGTGAAATCTCAAATACTAGAGTACCTTAACAGTGGCGAAGATGTTATTATAGATAAAACACCTCAGAAAAAAAGTGTTCCAGTAACCATTTATGCGGAAAGCACTCCTAACCCATCTGTTTTAAAATTTGTTGCTAACAAAAAATTGGTGGTTCAATCTGAAGAGTTTAAAAGTATAGATGATACCGCTAATGCTCCGTTAGCACAAGCTCTTTTTAATTTCCCATTTGTAAAAGAAATATTTATTGATGAAAATTATGTTTCTATACAAAAGTATGATATGGCAGAATGGGGCGATATTACAACAGAGCTTAGAGATTTTATCTCGCAACATATAATGTCTGGAAAGCCAGTTGTTACAGAGCATAGAGCAAACAAATTAGCTCCACAAACAAATGGTGGAACAACAGAAAAACCTCAACTGGATTTATCTCATTTAGATGATACCTCTAAAGCTATTGTCGAAATTTTAGATGAATACATAAAACCTGCAGTAGCAAGCGACGGTGGAAACATTATGTTTGACTCCTATGATGAAGAAACAAAATCTGTAAAAGTGATTTTACAGGGTGCTTGTTCTGGTTGCCCTTCTTCTACAATGACATTAAAAAACGGAATCGAAACTATGCTTAGAGATATGCTTAATGGTAAAGTAGAGCATGTTGTTGCAATTAATGGATAACTAATAATATAGATAGTAACAAAAAAAAAGCCTCTTGAAATTTCAAGAGGCTTTTTTTGGGTTCTTATTTAAGATTATAATGTACGCCTAGCATCATTATAAAACTCTTGAAATAATTGTAATAGATTCATAGTAGACACTATAAGGTCTTTAGTTTCTAAAAGAATACCAAAGTATAGTTTTGTATTCTTAGGACTTGTCTCTGAAGTACGTATGCGAGTAATTTGTTTCTGTATTAAATCTGAAACATGGTTTAACAACTCTTGTTTGTCATCTATAATAACATTTATACGTTCAAAAGAGTGAGAGTCAAATGTATTTGTAATATCATCAAAAAGAACCTGCATCTTCTTATCAATACCCTTGAGTTCTCTTATCTGATTAAACTTAAGATTCTTATGATTATTATTTACGTGATTGTAACTATTATTAGTAATGGTTTTAGTTGAATGAACCATATCATGTAAATGATCTGCAATATGAATATAGAATTGACTTGCTCCTATATTATTATCATCTAAAGATTTTATAAAGTAAAATATATTGCCTTTTAGCTCATCTACCTCTTTTACTAATTTACCAACTCTCTTGTTTTCTTTTTTAAGTTTACTAAGGTCATGATATCCTAAATTAGTTACAACGCCTGAGTAACTTTTATTAATACCACTTAAAACACTAGAAATATTATTTGAAGTATCATTAGTAATTTCATTAATAGTAATGATATCACTTAAATTATAATGCTTAACAGCCTTTTCTTCTCTTACTTTTTTCTTGTGAGCCATTGCACTTCTTACTATAAGAGCTACTGCCAAAATAATTAATAAGACTAATGCTACTAAACCTCCAAAATAAAGTATGCTTGAAAAAACAGCTGCTGCAATAAATGCAACAATAGCAGTTACAAACCAACCGCCAACAACATTTACAACACCTGCAACCCTATAAACAGCGCTTTCTCTATCCCAAGCTCTATCTGCCAAAGATGTACCCATTGCTACCATAAAGGTTACGTAGGTTGTAGATAGTGGTAATTTTAAATTTGTTCCTATAGAAATTAGAATACTTGCAACTACTAGATTTATAGAAGCTCTCACCATATCAAAAGCTGGTGCTTCTAACTTTTTAGATTTAGGTATTTCTACTTTTTCAAATTTAGAATCTATAGTTTCCTGTACTTTTTTAGGAATTACTGTTTCTAAAGCTGCTCCTAATAATACAGAATATCTTACAATAGTTCTTGACAAAAAGTTAGGTGAAAACTTCTCGACACCTTCACCTTGTCTAGATAAATTTACTCCAGTATCAACAACAGAACGTGCTTTACTAGAAAACCATAAGGTAATAACCATGATTGCTCCTGCAAGTATCAAAAGAAATTCTGGAGTTTCAACAGAACCTGCTAAACCAGACATTATAAGTTCATTAGCTGGAACACCAGAACTTATATAAATATCATAAGATTGCCAAGCTGCAATTGGCACACCAATAAAGTTTACAAGATCATTACCTGCAAAAGCCAATGCCAAAGCGAAAGTACCTACAACAATAATAGCCTTAAGAATATCTATCTTAAATACTTTCATTAATACTTGTGAAATTAAGGCCCAAATAACAAAACTAATCCCGATTATGATTAGCGTATTTTCATTTATGTAAGTTTTAATATCATCAGAAATAAAGCTAATTGTCTTCATTCCTTTAATAAGAATAAAGTATGTAATAGCAGTCATAGAAACTCCACCAAATAAAGCTCCGAAAAGCTTTATCTTCTTTTCATATTTAAATGTAAATACAACTCTAGACAAATATTGCACAAGCGCACCTATTGAGAAAGCAATGACGACAGAGAGCAATATTCCTACAATTATTTCTGTAGCTTTTTCTGTATTTATGTATTGGTATATCAGTGCAAAACTATCATCTGACTGGTATATTTTTATAAAACCCATTGCCACAGCAGCTCCTAACAATTCAAAAACAATAGAAACTGTAGTAGATGTTGGCAATCCTAAGGAGTTAAAAAAGTCTAAGAGGAGCACATCTGTGAGCATGACGGCTGTAAATATGACCATGATCTCATCAAAATAAAACATGCCAGGCAAGAAAATTCCTTTTCTAGCAACTTCCATTAAACCACTAGAAAATATGGCACCAACTGCCACACCTATACTAGCAACAATCATGATAGTACGCATTGAAATTGCCTTAGAGCCAATTGCAGAGTTTAGAAAGTTAACAGCATCATTACTAACACCTACTACTAAATCTGTGATAGCCAAGGCAAATAATGCCACAAGCATGATAATATAAATATTGTCCATAGTGTATATTCAATAATTCGGCAAAAGTCATACATTTTTATAACTTTTAACAGCTTACTAAGTTAATAAAACATTAAGCAGATACACTTTTCTTCTAAGCATATGATTTTTTGTATCTTACCTATGAAACCAATATAAATCTTAAACACAAAAATTATGTCTGTTTTAAAAGTTATTGAAGTCTTAGCAAATTCTGATAAAAGCTGGGAAGACGCTGCTAGAAAAGCAGTTAAGCACGCAGGGAAGTCTGTAAAAAACATAAGATCTGTCTATATTAACGAGCAAAATGCAGTTGTTAAAGGCGATGAAATTACAGAGTTTAGAGTAAATGCAAAAATTACCTTCGAGGTAGATTAACAAACATTAAACACTTAAACTAACGTTCCTAACTATCCTTAGGGGCGTTTTTTTGTTCAACAAACCTAAGTTGCTTTTCAATTTACAGCATTATGTCTTCAAAAATTAATACAAATAATTTACTCTCTAAGGAAACTAGCCCTTATTTACTGCAACACGCTAATAATCCTGTAAACTGGGTAGGTTGGTCTTCTAAAGTTTTAAATAAAGCAAAGGAAGACAACAAACTTATTTTAATAAGTATTGGCTATGCTGCTTGCCATTGGTGCCATGTTATGGAACACGAAAGTTTTGAAGATATATCTATTGCAGAAGTAATGAATGCTAACTTCATAAACATTAAGGTAGATAGAGAAGAACGTCCAGATGTGGATCAAGTTTACATGAAGGCACTCCAACTTATGACAGGACAAGGTGGTTGGCCACTAAATATTGTAGCCTTGCCAGATGGCAGACCAATTTGGGGTGCAACATATTTGCCAAAAAAACAATGGAAAGGAAGTTTACATCAACTAGCAGATCTATATAGGAGCAACTCAGAACATATGATTACATATGCAGAAAAGCTATCTAAAGGTATGGCACAGGTTTCTTTAGTTACTAAAACTGACTCAAACACAGATATATCGAAAGCATTTTTAAAAGACTCTCTACAAACTTGGTCTAACCAGTTTGATTATACTTATGGTGGCACACAGCGTTCTCCAAAGTTTATGATGCCAAACAATTACCAATTTTTACTTAGGTATGCTCATCAAACTAAAGACAAATCTTTGTTAGATTATGTAATACTTACATTAAACAAGATATCTTATGGTGGTGTGTATGATCATATTGGTGGTGGTTTTTCAAGATACGCTGTAGACTCTAAATGGCACGTGCCACATTTTGAAAAAATGCTTTATGACAATGCGCAGCTGGTTAGTTTATATTCAAAAGCTTATACGCTCACAAAAGATCCTTGGTATAAAACTGTAGTAACAAACACCCTTAATTTTATTGAAACAGAACTAACAAGAGACAACGGTTCGTTTTACTCTTCTCTAGATGCGGATAGTCTTAATACTGAAGGCAAGTTAGAGGAAGGCGCTTTTTATGTTTGGACTAAAGCTGAATTAAAATCGTTATTAAATGAAGATTATCCGTTGTTTGAAGCCTATTATAACATTAATGAATATGGACATTGGGAACACAATAATTATGTACTAATAAGAACCAAATCTAATAGCGAGATAGCTAATGATTTTTCTATTCCAATATCTACTCTAGATAAAAAATTAACTTCCTGGAAAGCTCTTTTAAACAATAACCGTCAAAAAAGAGCACAACCACGTTTAGACGACAAATCTTTAACATCCTGGAATGCTTTGATGATAAATGGCTACATAGATGCTTATAAAGCATTTCAAATAAATGATTATTTAGAAATAGCCCTTAAAGCTTCAAATTTTATACTGGATAAAATGCTTCAGAAAGATGGTAGCTTAACTCATAGCTATAATAAAAATGAAGCCAAGATAAATGGCTATCTCGAAGATTATGCATTTACAATTGAGGCTTTTATATCTTTATTTGAAGTTACTTTTAATAGTAAGTGGCTTTCAAAAGCTGAAGAATTAACTACATATGCTCTCAAACACTTTTATGATGAGGAACAGCATATATTTTACTTCAATTCTAATTTAGATGACGCACTAGTAACAAGACCTATAGAGCAGCAAGACAATGTTATTCCGGCATCTAACTCTACAATGGCTAAAAACCTTTTTAAACTATCTCATTTATTAGGCATAAAATCTTACAAAGAAATAGCAGAACAACAATTAAAAACAGTATTACAAGATGCTAAGACTTATGCAAGTGGCTATTCTAATTGGTTAGACGTCATAATGAATTTTAGCTTCCCTTACCATGAGATTGTCATTACGGGTAAAAATGCAAGCAACTACGTTAAAGACTTAAATTTAAATTATATCCCAAACAGTATAACAGCAGCTACAGAAAAGGAAAATAATGATCTTTTGATATTTAAAAATAGATATGTAGATGAGCAAACACTAATATACGTTTGTAAAGACAATACATGTAATGTACCTACAGATAAAGTTTCTAGTGCTGTAAAGCAATGTCTTGAGTAGGGTTTTAAATAAACCTTAACGCTAGTTATATGGTTATACGCTGTAAAAATTAGTCCTTTGCAAAAAAATTAGTACATACCTATGGATTTAGAAAATATTAAAAACTACGATGAAATTATATCAAAATATTTTGATAAGGTTTTAGGCTACTTACCAAATATCTTATTGGCAATTGTAATTTTTATAGTTGGTTGGTGGATTATAAAAATTACTACCGGATGGTTAAGAAAATTCTTCTTGAAAAAAGATTACGATCCTACTTTGGAGAACTTTTTATTAAGCTTAACCAATTGGGCGCTTAAAGTCTTATTATTTGTAACTGTTGTTTCTCAACTTGGTGTACAAACCTCTTCTTTTGTAGCTATTATTGGTGCTGCAGGTTTAGCTATAGGTTTGGCATTACAAGGTTCTTTAGCAAATTTTGCTGGTGGTGTTCTTATTTTACTATTAAAACCTTTTAAAGTTGGCGATTTTATTAAGGGCCAAGGTATAGAAGGTACGGTAAAAGAGATTTCTATCTTTAATACAAAATTGCTTACGTTCGGAAATCAATTAGCTATTATTCCTAATGGAAAACTTTCAAACGACAACATTATAAATTATACAGAAGAAGGAAAACGTAGAGAAAACCTTGTTTTTGGTATTTCTTATGATGATGATGTAAAGCTTGCAAAAGACATTTTACTTAAACTTACGTTAGAGCAAGAAACTGTAATGGCAGAACCTGCACCAATGATTGTCCTTGCAGAATTAGCAGATAGCTCTGTAAATTTATCTTTAAGATATTGGGCTTTAAATGATGATTTCTGGGCGTTAAGATGGCATATCTTAGAGGAAGGAAAAGCTCGATTAGAAGCAGCAGGCATATCTATTCCTTATCCACAAAGAGACGTACACATGTATGCGGAAGACGTAAAAAGCTAGTTTGCTTTTTTCTTTCCAGCTACAAAATCCTTTAAATAAAAAGGCTCAAAATAAGCGACATCCTCAAAGGTGTCGCTTTTATATTTTGCTTCAGCCAATGGTACCATTTCTCTTGCAGAAGGCAATTTATTTACAAATATTGCATTAGGATGTTTACAAACCTCTTTAAATTTAGGAGCACCATTACCTACAAATGTTACTTTCCCAAGATTTAGCTCTTCAACAAAAGAAGTCTCATCTAGTATCTGAGCTTCAATTTCTCGCTGTAATTTAAAATCTGAGTTATATATTGAACTAAAAACCTCCATTCTCCTAGCATCAAGCATTGGTACAATGAGGCCGTCACTATTTATTTGATGCGCTAAAGAATTTAAAGTACCTATTGAGATTAGGGGTTTGTCTAAAGAAAAACATAGTCCTTTAGTTGTACTTACACCTATTCTTAATCCAGTATAAGAACCTGGTCCTTTACTTATAGCAATAGCATCTAGCTCTGAAAGTTTCTTTTTATTTTCCTCAAGAATTTCCATTATAAACACATGCAATCGTTCTGCATGAGAGTATTGATCATTATAATCTTCCTTTAAGGAAACAAGAACACCATCTTTTCCTAAAGCTACAGAACAGTTTGTTGTAGAGGTTTCTATACTAAGAATTAATGCCACAATTACTCGTCTTTTTCTTGATTAGGAGATTGGCGCTCTATAGCCTCACCATTATCTAAATTTTTAGTAACAGTTGTGTACGGGCCAACTATAACTTCTTCTCCAGCAGATAGGCCAGATAAGATTTCAATATTTGTGTCGTCTTGTATACCTGTTTTTACAACCCTAAGTTTTGCTTTACCATCTTTAGCTATAAACACACACTCAAAACGTTGCTCTTCAGAAGACTTAATCTCCATTTTTTCTTTTCTGCTCTTTTTGCCTGAAGAGGTATCTGTCTTAATAACAATAGCACTAATTGGTACACCTATAATATCTTCTCGTTTTTTTGTAATAATATCAACCGTAGCTGTCATACCAGGTCTAAACGGTGAAAATCCTTCTGGCTTATCTTCAATTAAATCTTTATAAGACTCTTCTAAAATGCGCACCTTAACCTTAAAGTTTGTTACCTGATCTGCAGTTAATGCGTTATCTGCAGAGTTTGCAATCTCTGTAACAATACCTTTAAATTCTTTTTTAAGGTATGCATCTACCTCAACAATTGTTGAGTCTCCTACATTAACTTTTACAATATCATTTTCATTTACATCTACCTCAACCTCCATATTTGCAAGGTTTGCTACACGCATAATTTCTGTACCAGCCATTTGTTGTGTACCAACCACACGCTCACCTAACTCGACACTTAGTTTTGAGATTGTACCACTTCTTGGTGCATAAATTGTAGTTCTGTTTAAGTTGTCTCTAGCTTGAGAAACATTTGCAGAGGCACTTTGTACAGAATAATATGCAGATTGTTTTGCTGCTTAAGCACCTTCATATGCAGATACTACACGATCCCATTCTGCTTTAGAGATTATACCTTTGTCGAACAAAGTCTTGTTTCTGTTATAATTTGACTCTGCTTCCTTTAAACTTGCATTTGCTTGCTCTAAGCCAGCTCTTGTATTAGATAAAGCTGCTTGAGATTGATTTAATGCAGATTGAATTAAGTCTGGATTTATTTTAACCAGCAAATCTCCTTTTTCAACAGATTGGCCTTCTTTTACTGGTAGTTCGATAATTTCTCCAGAAACTTCAGAAGAAAGATTAACTTCTACTTCTGGTTGTATTTTTCCAGTAGCAGAAACTGTTTCAGTAATGTTTATAGTTTCAATAGTTGCTACTTCAACAGTCTCAAAATCGCCTTTCTTACCAAACCAGCCAGATTTTGAACCTACTACTAGGATTGCCATTAGTGCTAAACCACCTAATAATAAGTAGAGTGTCTTTTTTTTCATAATACTAGAATTTTAATTCTGAAGCAGGTACCCCAAAGTAGAGTTCCAAGACTTTAAGTTTAAAAATATAATCGTACTTAGTACGTTTTGCTTCAATCTCTGCGTTTTGCAAACGTATTTTACTTTGGCTAAAATCGAAAGCATTTGTTAGGCCAACATCAAAACGCTCTTGTGCATATGTATTGGCTTGTGATTGACTTTCTAATGCTACCAAGGCAGCTTCATATGCTTCTTTAGCTCCTTCTGCATCTACATAGGCTTGATACACGTTAGACTCTAAGTCTAGTTTTGCTTGCTCTAAGTTATATTCTGCTCTAAGTACATTTATCTTACTTCTCTTAACAGAGTTTTTTGTAGCAAAACCATTTAATATAGGTAAGCTTAATTGCAACCCATAACCTAAACCATCATTTTCATAAAGTTGAGTTCTAAAGTCTCGGTTAAAGAAATCATTATCTGCCCAACGCGTGTTATATTGAAAGAATGCACTTAGTGTAGGAAGGTATGCTCCTTTTGCAATCTCTACATCTTTCTCTGCTATAGCTTTATTTTGCTCTGCAAGCTTAACTTCATTACGCTCTTCTTCTGCTTGTGCTATGATAACTGAAACTGGCTTACTTAATAAACCATCATCTATAATATTATAGTCATCATCTGCAATTTGAAAATTATCGTAATCTTTAATTAAAAGTGTTTGTGCTAAGCTTACTAATGCAATTCTTACATTATTCTTAGCAACTATTAAGCGTTGTTTCTCATCTGCATTTGTAGCTCTAATTTCTAAGAGGTCTCCTGCTGGTAAAGATCCAGCATCAACCAATTCTTGTGTACGCTCCAACTGCTGAATGGTAATTTCATTTTGAGATCTAAGCACATTTACAGTTTCTTTATTAAACAATACTTGCAAGTAAGCATTAGCCACAAATAAAGAAATATCATCCTTCATTTTGTCTAATGAGTATTGACTAGCTAGTCTGTTTAGCTTAGATCGTTGTAGCTGTCTAAAATTTCTTAACCCATCGAACAATGTTAATCCTGCGTTTATGCCACCTGTAGCAGATGTAAATGAGGTATTTTCAAATGTGTTAGTAACTGGGTTAATACTTGAACCTGTATTTTTAGATAGTGAAGCACTTGTATTAATTGATGGTAAAAAATTACCGATAGCGTCGCTCTTATCTATTTCTGCAGCCTCTAAGTTTAATTCACTTTGTTTAATGGATATGTTGTTTTCCAGAGCGTAATTAATACATTCTGCCAATGTCCATGTTTTATCTTGTGCTTGTCCAGAAACGGCAAACAAAACGATACATACTATACTAAAGAATCCTTTCATAATGGTGATCTTAATTAATAAGTCTATGTTTTAATAAATAGTTACAGATTGAATAAAAAAATTATCCTCTTCCGCTAAAACCTTGTACTGGCTTCACTTGGTTCCAAACTTTAATCTTGTCGTCTTTTGATAATCCTTCTAATACTTCAACATTTATACCGTCGGATATTCCTAATTTTACATCTCTACGCTCAAAAGACTGTTCTCCAGTTTCAATTTCTACAAACGGTAACTGTGTCTTAGGGTCATATTGAACTAAGGCTTCTTTTATAGCAAGGACGTTTTCTGCTTTTGCCAAAATAATTGAGGCATTGGCACTTAATCCTGCACGTATAAAAGTTGAATCTTGCTTTTGTAGCGTTCCTTTTATCTCAAATTGAATAGCACCATTTTCACTTACACCTTTAGGAGCTATGTAGTCTAAAACTGCATCGAAGGTTTTATTTTCAATAGCACCAACTGTTATTTCTAACGGTAAGCCTTCAGATACTTTTCCAACTTCGCTTTCATCTACCTTTCCTTCAAAAATCATATTATTAACATTTGCCAATGTTGCAATTGTTGTCCCATCATTAAAGTTGTTACTCTCAATAACCTGATTTCCTGTTTTAACAGGCACATCTAATACCATTCCTGCAACGGTAGCTCTAATTTCTGTATTTGCAGAGACACCTAATCCTCTTGCAGAACCTGTTTTAACTATCTGATAAGTTTGGTTGGCTGCATCATAAGTTTGCTTAGCCTGAAGGTAACTTGTGTTTGCCTGGTCAAATTCATTTGCAGAAATTACACCTTTATCAAACAACGCTTTTTGACGGTCGTAGATTTTTTTCTGATTGTCTAATGCAATTTTAGCTGTAGAAATTTGATTTTTACTACTTGCTAAATTATTTACATTAGGCACAATTTTAAGCTTAGCAATAAGATCTCCTTGCTTAACAATATCTCCAGCTTCAATAGCTACTTCATCTATAATTCCAGAAATATTAGGCTTTATTAATATTTCTTCTTTTGGCACAATGCTACCCGTAGCCACTGTTTGCTTAACTATAGTTTCTGTAGTTGGCGTTTCTGTTGTATAAATAATAGGGTCCTCTTGATTTTTGCTATAGAGGTAATACAAAGAAATGCTGAAACCTAATGCAATAACTATTAGGATGATAATGGTTACAGATTTTTTCATTGGAATTGATTGATTATTAATTGTTAGTTTTATTCTGTACGCAATGCGTCTACTGGTTTAATTTTAATGGCGTTTTGAGCTGGTATGAGTCCTGCTAATAGTCCAGAAACTACAAGTATGGTTAATGCTATTAATACTACTGTTAGGTTTACAGACGGATTTGCAAACATGTCTACAGGTCCATTTGCCTCCAACATTTGGTTAGCACCATAAATTACTAATGTTGCAAAAGCAATTCCCAACATTCCTGAAATTATAGTTAGCACAATAGACTCCATAAGTATTTGACCTCTTATATTCCAAGGTGTAGCTCCCAAAGCTCTTCTTACACCAATCTCTTTTGTGCGTTCTTTTACTACAATTAGCATAATGTTACTTATACCTATAATACCTGATAATAATACTAGTATTCCCACAAAATAAGCGACAAAGCGCAAGGCTATAAACAACCCATTAACTTTACTAAACTGCTCATAAAGATCAAAGTTTCCTATAGCTCTGTCATCTTCTGGATGTATAGTATGTCGTTCTTTTAAAAGCTCGAATATTTGAGGTTTTATTTCTGTGATAGATGAGCCATCTTCTGCAGTTATGGCCATCCAACCTACATTGTTTCCTCTATTAAATGCTTGAGAAAACGTAGTAAACGGCACATAAATTTGTTTCTGTTCTTCTTCTGCATCACCATTTCCGCCTTTCTTTTTATAGGTACCTATAACCATAAAGTTTACACCATTAATCTTTATGTATGTTCCTAAGGGATCTTCCGCAAACCCATACATTGCTGTTTTTACGCCTTCGCCAATTATAGCTACTTTACGCTTTTCCTCTATATCTCCATAGTTTATAAAACGACCACTGGTAATATCCATTGGCTCCTGTTGAATGATTTCTGGATAATCTCCATACACATTAAAGGCTCCTGTTTTTAATCCTCTTACCACATTGTTTGTACCCCCAAAACCTCCTAATTGATTTCTAGGAGAAATAAATCTTAGGTTAGGTACATTATCTCTAATTGCTTGAACATCGTCTGTTTTATAATTAAACTGTCTGCCTTTAGGTAAACCTTTATAAGGTTTGCTAATACCTTGGGTCCACATAAACATGGTGTTAGTAGCAATGCCTCCAAAATCTGATTTTACTCCATTTTCCAGACCTTTACCTGCTGCCAGCAATACAACCAATATAAAAATACCCCAAAGTACTCCAAAGGCTGTAAGTATGGTTCTAAACCAATTACTGCTTAAGGCTTCTATAATTTCATCCCAACGGTCTTTGCTAAACATATTATTCGTCTCTTAAGGCTTCAATAGGTTTAATACTAGCTGCTCTCCACGCAGGAAAAAAGCCTGCAATTGCGCCTGCAATTATTAAAATAAATACGGTTGTAATTGCCACATTAAAATTTACAGAAGGATTTAAAATATAATCCATCTCGATGTTTGGCCCTATAATTTCTAAAAGTGCCATACTAAACACCAAGCCTGTAAAACCGGCAATTGCGGTTACAAAAATAGATTCATGAAGAATCATTCCTATAATAGACCACGGTTGTGCGCCAAGTGCTTTTCTTACACCTATCTCTCTAGTGCGCTCTTTTACAATTATGAGCATGATATTACTTACACCTACAACTCCTGCAATAATGGTACATATGCCCACACCCCAAAAGAAGGTGCGTATCATCCAAATTAAATCGTAAAAGCGTTTTGTTTGCTCTAATGTATTATTCACATTTATGGCACTCATATCATTTGGAGCAATGGTATGTACTTGTTTTAAGTAGTCTTGAATTTCTGCTGAAAATTGCTCACTTTCAATTAGCGCTTCCTCAAAATTTTCTTTTGGCTGAAGCGTAAATGCCATGTTTCTTATAATGTTTCCTCCATTAAAAACTTTTTGAGAAGTCGTAATTGGTAAAAAGATACGAGCTTCTTCACGTTCTCCGCCAGGATCTGTATACACACCTACAACTTTAAAGTTTACACCTGAAACTTGTAATTGTTTTCCAATTGCATCTTCTTCTTTAAAAAGATCGCGTTTAACTTTATGACCTAGCACCACAACTTTTTCGTTATGATCTATATCATTTTGGTTAAGATATCTTCCCGCTGTTAAAGTTTCATTTTCTAAGAATTGGTAATCTGGATGTACACCTTCAACGCGGTAACTACCACTTTCTTTGCCATGAGTTGCGAGACCATTCCAAATTCTATAAAGCGATGATTTGTTTTCAATTTTATCTGAATACTTCTTGGTGATGAATTCAAAATCTTTATTCTTCATCTGTATGAAGCGACCAGGATTTAGTCCTTTATGCTCCACAGTAGTAACTCCAGACCAAACACTTATTCTATTAGAAGCATCATTTTGAAACTCTTTAGAAATTCCATTTTCCATGCCTTGGCCAAAACCTAGAAGAATAACTAAGATGAAAATACCAGACGCTACAGATACTCCTGTTAAAAACGTACGGAGTTTATTTTTTGCTATTGTTTGAAATATTTCTTGCCAACGTTCAATATTAAACATGCTGAATAGCTTTTACTTGGTTTACCTTACTATCATCTATAATAAGGCCATCTTTTAAATTTACTATTCGTTTAGTCATGTGGGCAATATCATCTTCATGCGTAACAACAAGAATTGTTTTTCCTTCGTCATTAATACCTTGAATAAGATCCATGACTTCGTAAGATGTTTTAGTATCTAAAGCTCCTGTAGGCTCATCTGCCAACAACACTTTAGGATCACTTGCTAATGCTCTAGCAATGGCAACACGTTGTTTTTGACCACCAGATAATTGATTTGGCAAGTGTGTAGCCCAATCTGCTAGACCCACTTTTTCAAGATAAGCCATAGATCTATCTATACGCTCATTACGCTTCATACCTTGATAGTACAATGGCATTGCTACATTATCAAGTGCTGTCTTGTATCCAATTAGATTAAAGGATTGAAATATGAACCCTAAAAATTTATTACGGTATTTAGCTGCTATCTTCTCGTTTAAGTTCTTAATAGGAACATTGTCTAGCATATAAGAGCCCTCATCTGCTTCATCTAGCATTCCTAAAATATTAAGTAATGTAGATTTTCCTGAACCAGAAGATCCCATTATAGATACAAGCTCACCTTCTTTTACAGAAAAGTTAATTCCTTTAAGAACATGCAAAGAGTTTGCTCCAGTTTTGTAGGACTTGTGAAGGTTAGTAATTTCAATCATAATGCAGCTAGTCAGTTTATAAATAAGACTAATTGCTTTAGGAATTGTTACAGCGAAAGTGTTATAGAAATGTTAAAATGAATTAAGCTTTATTTCGCTTTTTATATTTATAAATAGCAAAAGCTATACCGCCTACAAGTAGATATGGAAAAATCATTAAATAAACGATACCATTATTTATACCTTTTGCCATACCACCATCACCTTCGCTTTCTAATACAGCGCGGCACATAGCACACTGAGCATCTGCCACTATTGGTAGTAACAGACAAAAAGCAATAACGGCTAAAAGTTTATAATTATAGGATTTCATTTTGAAACGTTTAATAATAAGGCAACATAAATATATATACAAGAACACCAGTTACAGAAACATAAAACCAAATTGGAAAGGTCCAGCGTGCAACTTTTTTATGCTTAATATATTGTTTATTTAAACCTCTATACATTGTAAATAACACTAAAGGCACAATAATACCCGATAATACAATATGAGAAATTAGGATAAAGAAATATATTGGTCTTAAAATTCCTTCTCCACCATAAGGCACAGGATCGTTACTTATTTTAGAAATCACATAACTTACCAAAAACACACAAGACAAAGCAAATGCTGTAATCATGACATTTCGGTGCCATTTCATATCTCCTATTTTTATTAAGAAATATCCAGCTAGTAATAATAATGCCGTACAAGCATTTATAACTGCGTGAAAAAACGGAAATGTTCCTACTTCTAAACCTAAAAGATTGTAACGCACATTTAAATTCATAAGTAATAACACAACTAATGGTACTACCAATGAAAGTGCTACTATAACAGGAATAACTATTTTGTCTGTTTTAGTTCTTGTTGCCATGGTCTAATAAAATTTTTATATCTTCAATTAAAATATCAATCTGTGGTTCTTCATCTGCTTGAGTTGGGTCTATTCCTTGTGGCACCGAACCTCTGTAAAATATAATAACGTTTCCAAACTCATCTTTACGAGATCTTAAATACCCTTCTTGATCTACCAATGCAAAATAACCACTATGCTCAAATCCTCCAGGAACTTCTGGGTTTTCTTCTGCATAGATTGTAAATCCTGTTCTTGCCAAATCATAAATAGCATCTCTATCTCCAGTCATTAAATTCCAATTTGGATTGGTTATACCATATTGTTTTTCATAATCTTTTAAAACCTCTGGCGTATCTTTTCTTGGATCTATGCTAAAAGAAGCAATACCAAAATTTTCATCTCCAATTTCTTGATCTACTGCCACAAGGTTACTGTTCATAATTGGGCAAATAGTAGGACAAGAAGTAAAGAAAAACTCTGCAACATATACTTTTCCAATATAATCTTGATTAGTAATTGTATCACCATCTTGATTTATAAATTTGAAAGGCGGTACTTTTCTCTTCTCACCATCTCTAGTTACAAAAGCGAGATCACTGTTTTTAACAGACTCTGTTCTGTTCTCTTTTACAACTGTTCCTTCTGAAAGTGTCTCAATTATTTTAGGAATTACTATTATACCAAAAATTAGTATAATGATCCCTAAACCTATATAACTGTATTTTCTCTTCATAATAAGTCTTACTTTCTATCTGAATTATATTTCTTAAGAGCTCTTCTATATTCTGCTAATATAACTTTTACGTCTGCTACCATCTTATTACTTATTTCAGCTATATCTGCAGAATTATAACCATACATTAAACCATTATCCTCATCGTTTTCACGACCTCTTAAAATTTGTTCTTTGTCTATTATAAATACATATGGTGTTGAGTAATTAGGCGATAATGACATATCTGTTTTTAAACTATTAAAAACGTTACTTATCGCATCTTTACTACCTACGGCAAAAATCCACTTTTCTGTAGAGGTATAAGCTTCAATTTTATTACGTAATTCGATAGCTTGATCTTTTCCTTCTTCAGAAATTAATATGACAAATTGAAAGTCATCAAATTTATAATTACGCTTGTATATTTTTTCATTAAGGTTTAAGGCATTTCCCTTCTTTGATTCTGGTGTATCTCCAAAAAAGCCAAGAATGGTTATCTTATTATCTAAGGAAACATTATTTCCTTCAAGATCTTCAAACTCTTCTAAATTTGAAACATCTTTAGTAAGCTGCGGCAACAAATTGAACAACTCCTCACCAGATGCTGAAAGTAGATAGATTACCAATGGCAATACAAACAATGCTATAAGTACAGCATATTTTACTGGGCTATTCCTGTTGTCTTTAATAGTTTCCAATTGCATATTTTAGTTTGCACAAAAATACAATACAGAGGTCACATTATTTTAATCAAATAGAGATAAAAGCTAAAGACATTTGTTAAAAAAGAAATGCCCAACATTCCTGTTGGGCATTTAGTATATTATAATTTAGGATTTAATATTAGAAATCCCAAGCTTGATGTCCTGTTCTGTATACTTCATAAATATAATCTCCTTCAACAAGAAGAATTGTAACTAGGTAACATACAAGAAATATAGCTGTCCAAACTACAGATCTCCTAAGACCTTTAGTTTCTCCTTCCATGTGCATGAATGCCCAAGTAATGTAATATGCTTTATAAATTGTTAGGATGATAAATATCCAGTTTAACAATTTCATTTTAATAAACGTATTCTCTATTAAAAATGCTGGTTTTATAATACCAAGGATAACCTCAACTATAGTTACTATAGAAAGTAATGCAAATACAAACCAAATGCGTTTAATTGGATCCTTACCGTGTGCTGTATCGTGTGCCATTGTGTTTAATATTTTGTGTTATACTAAGTAGAAGAATGTGAATACAAATACCCAAACTAAATCTACAAAGTGCCAATATAATCCTACTTTCTCAACCATTTCATAGCTACCTCTTCTTTCATAAGTACCAATGATTACATTAAAGAAAATAATGATGTTTATAATTACACCAGAAAATACGTGAAACCCGTGAAATCCTGTAATGAAGAAAAAGAAATCTGCAAATAATGGCGTACCATATTCGTTATGTTTAAGGTTAGCACCTTCTACTATGTTTCTTCCTTCGGCTTTTAACTTTGCCAAAGACTCTTCTCTAGAAAGAATTGTCTTTTGACCATTTTCATCTAAGATCTGTGTGCGCACCAAAATTTCTGGCTTAGCTTCAAAACCTTTAATGATTTCGTTCATTGAGTAAGTAGGCAATTCTTTTTCACCATTATACCAAACACCATTTTTCTTTTGGTGTTGTTCTCTTTCTCCAGGAACTGCAACAGCAATGTTTTCTAAAGCAACACGATGACCTGTATTGTCTACAAACTGTAGTATTTGTCCTCCATGAGTTTCAACGGCTCCATATTCACCATTAATAAAGTTTTTCCACTCCCAAGCTTGAGATCCTACGAAAATAGCACCTCCAATAATAGTTAGGAACATGTAAAGAATAACTTTCTTTTGTTTCATGTGATGACCAGCATCAACCGCTAATACCATTGTAACAGATGAGCCAATAAGAATAAAGGTCATTAATGCCACATAATACATAGGTGCATCTACACCGTGTAAAAATGGGAAGTGATTAAACACTTCATCGGCGATTGGCCAAGAATCGATAAATTTAAAACGGGAAAATCCGTATGATGCTAAGAATCCTGAGAATGTCAATGCATCAGAAACGATGAAAAACCACATCATTAGCTTGCCATAGCTTGCTTTTAGTGGTTGATTACCGCCACCCCAAGTTTTTCCTTCGGTGCCAGTACTTACTGCAGTAGCTTCCATAAACGTGAATTGGTTTAATGTTGTGCAAAAATAACTTTTTTATTGTACTCTCGAAATAGCTTGCACCGCATTTTCAAGGCATTTTTTTAATTTATCGCTTTCATTGAGTTGATTCAACGAAGATTATCATACTTTTTCTTAGAAAAAATATAAGAATACAAAGAGGTAAAGCCACAGAACATCAACGAAGTGCCAAAATGTAGCACCAAGTTCGAAGCCTAGCATTTGCTCTGCTGTATAGCGTTGTTTAAAATGATTATAAATTAAGACTAAAAGCACAATTAGTCCTGCCGCAATATGTGCTAAGTGCGCTAACACAAGTACATAAATGAAAGAGGTTGTTATTGAACTTTCGCTTCCTGTAAAATAAAATCCTAAATTAATAATATCTTCAAATCCTTGTAACTGCAGCCCTACAAAAATTACTCCCAACACCAATGTAGCTAATAATGAATAAGTTGCTCCTTTGCGGTTGTTTGCTCTTAGTTGTTTTTTTGCGATAAATAAAGTAATGCTACTTGTTACAATAGCTAGTGTACTCCATATAAAAGAAGCTGGCAGCGTGAAATCATTTAACCAATCTTGACGCTCACTACTTACTACATAAGCACTAGTTAATCCCGCAAACATCATTACCATAGATATGATGCCAAACCAAAGCATCATCTTTTTAGACCGTGCTGTTTTTTCTTGTTCTGTTCCTTGTGTTAAATCCATTACCTTATAAATTTATCTAAGACATATATTATTTGAAGCAGTGTAATATAGCTTACACTTGCAAACATTAATTGCTTTGCAGATTTTGGTGTTCGTTTCTTATATAACATGATTGCATAATACATCATAAACACTCCTAACAATCCAATTATAACAGCTGCTATTGGTGTAAGATAAAGACGTCCTGTCATACCAAATGCAGGAACTAATGATATTAAAACTGTCCAGAATGTATATAAGATAACTTGTATGGCTGTTTTTGTGTCACGCTTGCCAGTTGGCAACATAGCAAAACCTCCTTTTTTGTAATCATCAAACAACCACCAACCAATAGCCCAAAAATGTGGGAATTGCCAAAAAAACTGTATCATGAATAATGTACCTGGTTCTATTCCAAATTCGTTTGTAGCGGCAACCCAACCCAGCATAAATGGTATTGCTCCTGGAAAAGCTCCTACAAATACGGCTAAAGGTGTTTTTGTTTTTAGAGGTGTGTATACCAATACATATAATAAGATAGACAATGCACCAAACATTGCAGTTTTAGGATTTATATAATATAACACCGCAACACCGCTTATAGCAAAAGCCGTAGCTATAAACAAAGCCATTTGCACGCTCATTCGCTTTGCTGGCAATGGTCTATTTTTAGTGCGATCCATTAACGCGTCAAGATCTTTTTCTATAACTTGATTATAGGCATTTGATGCTCCAACCATTAAGTAGCCACCAATTGCAAGAAGCAGAACATCTACAAAGTCTAAAACGGTGGCGCCTAAAAAATAACCAGCAACAGAAGAAAAGACCACGCTAATAGCTAATCTCATTTTAGTGATTTCCTTAAAGTCAGAACTCCAAGAAGTTGTCGTATTATGTAGCGCTGTTTCAGCCAAGAAATAAGTTTTTCAATTGGGGTGCAAAGATACTGCATTATAGATGTTTTGCCACGATGAACAGCCTATAAAATTTATAATATAAAGTATTGTATTTCAATATTAAAAATCTATTAGAGCAAGTTTTAAATTATTAAGTATCTTAATCTTTTTACGACCTACCTCACAAACAATTGTAATTATGAAAGCTTTAACCCACACACTGGCATTAATTTTTCTAAGCTCACCTTTATTTTTGCATTCTCAAAAGGTATCTATAAATTCAGAAAAACTATCTAATCATGTTTATATGATTACCGGACAAGGTGGTAACATAGGATTGTTTGAAGATACAGATGCTTTATTGATGATTGATTCTCAATTTGGCAAATTAACTCCCCAAATTCTTGCGGAAATAAAAACCATTAGCCCCAAACCAATTAAAACACTCCTTAACACACATCATCACGGCGATCACACTGGCGGCAATGAAAATATAGTAAATAAAGGCGCTTCTGTTTTTGCTCACAAAAATGCAAGAGTCCGTTTGTTAAAAAGTATCGAAGACAAGACTAAATCATCTAAAAAAGCCTTACCAATTCTAACCTTTTCAACCGAGTTAAATTTATATTTCGACACTACACAAGTTTTAATATTTCATCCTGAAACAGCACATACAGATGGCGATGCAATTATTTATTTTGTTGAAGAAAATGTATTACACACCGGAGATGTATTCTTTAATAGCCGATATCCTTATATAGATTTAGATTCTGGCGGAAGTGTTATCGGTGCCAAAAAGGCGATAGAACACATGTTGATGCTTATTAATGCAGAAACGCAAATTATTCCAGGACATGGAAAACGCGCTACAAAAACAGATTTAGAAAAAACATTAGCTATGTACAACACTTGTATATCCCGCATTGAAAATGAAATTAACCGTGGCGCTACTCAGGAAGATGTTTCACAAAACAGAGCTTTAACTGAAGATCTTGATGGGAAATTTTACACAGAAGGTGCTTTTATATCGCCAGAAAAATGGAGAAGAACCATTTACCTTAGTTTAACTTCTGAAAAAAACTAGTTAATTAATAATCGTAATACCAATTAAACAAGTCTGTCCTAACACCAAAGTTTAACCATACAGTATTTTGTGTTTGTATAACATCGCTCACATCTTCATCTACAGAGAAATCTCTATAAATTGCAGTAGCGTATACTTTAAAATTAGTGGCAGGATTTATAATGTAGCCTAATTCTAACTCGCCATAAAAGCTAGTTGCCTTATTACCTTGCAACAAATTATTTCCATTATCTGCAGGCCTATCATCTTCACTTGTAAAGATATTACCACCATAAACAACACCATCCTTAAAATCAAAACCTCGTTCACCATAAATAAGTTTACCTAGACCATAATAGCGCTTATGCTTATAGCGTAAAATTCCTATATATTCTCTAAAATTTGCACCCCATAAATGTGCCTGGCTTTGGTTGTTGTACCCATAATTAAGAGTAATGCTATTGTGAGAATACGTATAAGGTCTTACTTGATTATATTCTGCTTGAACAATTAAATTTGGGACATTGAATGCATTAAAATATTTTATACCTAATTGGTAACCTATTTTATTTTTATAACTGCCCTCACCACCTGTAATATCTCCGCTAGAAAACTCATCTATTAATAATTGCGCATAAGTATTAAAGCTGTCACTCCATTTGTATTTTCCTGTTAAACCAATTATTGCATTACCACCACGAGAACCAGTTGAAAACTCAATTGCTCGATAAAATATAACTGGATTTAAGTAATTAAGATCAAAACCTCTGTCATTATCATTTTCCCAAATTACATTTTCAAACAAGCCGATATTTAAGCGTTTAGTCACATTTATACTTAAGTAATGGTTAGCCATATACTTTGTTCTGAAAGAACCATCTGCAGTTACAGCAGGCCTCACATCGCGCAGAGACATCCAAGTATTTGTATACTTTAATTTCCAAAATGTAGTATTTAATTTAAAGTAGGGATAAGGGCTTGCATTATCACTTAACAATAATGACCTATAACCATCACCTATAAAATTTTTGCCGTGCCCAAACTGCACATTAAAAAATTTTGACGGTGAATACGACAAGTATCCTGTAGCAATAGGATAGTCAAATGCGTCTTCTCCAAACTCTTTTGCAATACCTCTTCCTGGTATGATAGCTGGATTACCTCCATCTGGCTTTAAACTCCTTGCAAAATCATTATAATATCCAGCAAAGCGGCCTTGACTTTCATATAATACAGTGTGGAAATTTAAGTTCTTTCCTAGACCTCCTTGAAAAACTGCAGCTCTTGTATTGTTATAAGTAGTTAAATCTCTATCTAAATCTCTTCCCAACTGTAAATCTGCAGCAACATCTAACGTAAACCAATAATCTTTTCCTTGAAGCCTAATTAAATGTTCATTAAAAAATTTCCTGCCAAACCAAGAAGATTTATCATAATGTAATTTCTTATTTTCTTTCTCAAAATCATAATAGCGTTGTACTTCTTTATACAATAAAGGCTTAGAAGCTGTATGATTATTGGTTCCAACCTGGTTCATATCATCGTCAAAACGAGAATAAACTTCATGTGATAAAGGAATGTTTATTTGGCTGGATGCTTGTCTATTTTTAAACGGACGCACCTCTACATCATCATACTCATTTTTAATAGTGTTTGGTGACACAGTTGTAATCGCTTTTACAGGATCATCTATTTCGTTAATTGTCGGGTTTAACATTCTTGACAATGGTAGTTTTATAGGCATACGAAATTGCATATCTATAGCTCTACTATTATAACTTGCAGGTTGTATTTTTGGTAATTTCTCAAAAACAGCTAAGGTTGCCTCTTGTAACTCTTCATACACTGCTTCTGTATATATTACATTAAAGATTCCTTCTGTATCCACTTCAAAAATCACTGTTACATCTGTTTTTAAATCTTTAGTTTCAATACCATCAGGTATTTGAAAATTGGAATAGATAAATGATTTTAAAGTAGCATCAAAACAATTCTCAAGATTAGAAAGTGCAACAGATTCACATTCATTAAAAACAGGATAGCGTTCTGAAGAAGTTGTTGCTGTTTGAGCACAGACTAAAAAAGGAAGCAATAAAAATAAGGTGTAAAAGGTCTTCATAGCGCTTAAAAAAACTTCAGGTTTTTCAGGTGATGAAGATACCGCATTTAGGCGACCTATAAAAAAAAGCCTCTTCGAATTAGTAGTCGAAAAGGCTTTTAAATAAAGACAGTTGATGGCTAGTCTTTTACATTAAATACAATTGGAAGATCAAAAATTACTTCTACCGGCTTGTTACTTTGCTGTCCTGGTTTCATCTTAGGTATTAAGCCAGCCATACGTTCTCCTTCTTTAGTTAACTTAGGATGCGTAGAGCGACCTTGAATATCTACAACATTACCAGTTTTGTCTATTTTAAATCTCACATAAATTCTTTGCTGTCCACTTAAGCCAAGATCTGAAGCTAGATCACCATCAAATTTACGTTGTACAATTGTATTTATCTTACTAGACATACATGCTCTACGTTCTGCATTGGTAGTTAAACCTTCACAACCAGGAAAAATAGGTACAAACTCCACTTTAACAAATGGTACTGGAGCAATTTCTGGGTCTTCTGTTTTTTCAACCAAATCTCCAGGTTCAATTTCTGTGATATCTGGTTCTGTGGTAAGTTCTGTATCCTCAAAGAGCTCTGTTGGAGTATCGTCATCGATAACATCAATAACGTCTATAATCTTCTGAACTTTTTTAAGAGGCTGTTTTTTCTCTACTTTGTCTTTAACAATGACAAATTCTGGATTAAAATAAGTTTCTACTTCTGAGTTGTCCACAGCCACATCATCGGGCTTTACAACTGGTACCGCAGATTTAATCTCCATCACCAAAACGGTGGTTACTAAGGCTACAATTAAGCCTAACTGAAAGTTTACCAATGTACTTTTTCGTACATTAGCATCGTGCTTGTTGTTCATAATAAATGGTTTTAATGTTACAATAAAAACCGAATCAACAAGCATACCAAAAAGAAATCCCGCTCTTGAAAACAAGGCGGGATTTTGATATTTAGGGTATATTTAGAATTAATCTAAAACCTGGAAAACAATTGGTAATGAATATAATACACCTACTGCTTTACCACGTTGCTTACCTGGCGTCATCTTTGGTAACGCTTTTACAACGTTTTCTGCTTCTTTAGCTAATCTTGGGTGTGGTGCTCTTGCACGTACGTTTGTTATATTACCGCTTTTATCAATTTTAAAAGCTACATAAATACGTTGTATACCACTTAATCCAAGCTCGCCTCCAAGTTCTTGATCAAACTTACGTTTAACAAACTTGTCAACTTTTTCACTCATACATTTCTTACGAGCTGCATTATTAGTTTCACCTTCGCATCCAGGGAAAATTGGCACATTTTCGATAACTGCAAATGGTACATCTGCAATTTCTTCTTCAACTGCCTCTTCTACCTCTTCTACCTCAACAATTTCCTCTTGGTTTGTTTCTGTAGACTCGATAATAGTTTCCTCTACCTCTGCCTCATCTTCAACAACCTCGATTACTTCAGGTGCTGGTGGCGGCGGTGGCGGCGGTGGCGGTGGTGTGTTCTGTATTTCTGTAATAGGCACATCTTCATCAAGTAAATCATCTACTTGAACTTGTCCTATATCAATTTCGTCTGGATAAGTTTTCATCTCAATGGCTTGCCATGTGAGGAATAAAATTAAAATTAGACCAATTTGAAAGTACAGCACGCTGTTCTTTCTAAGGTCTGCTTTTGGATTTTTCTTTGGTTCCATAATGCGTTCGTGTTTAAGGATTGCTAATGTAATTAATTTTTGTCTAACATGGAATTCTCAACACTTTTTAAGTTCACAATTTGTTGTTGAAAACCTCTAAAAATTAAGAAACCTAGACAAGCACCTAATGTATTTGCCAACATATCATAATAATCAAAAGACCTATAATCTGTTAGTGTATCTTGTAAAAACTCAATAAATATGCCATAACCTATCACAAGAAGTAGAATTGCTATTCCTATTTTAGAAAATGGGTATTGAGATACTTTTTGCCTCATCATACTGAAGAGCCAAAGTATTGTTAAAATAAAATATATGGCTGTGTGAGCTATCTTATCTGAAAAACTCACACCAGTTTTAGGAAAACTAGTAGGTTTTACTAAACTAGCTATTGCTACAAGTATTGTAAAAACAATACTTAATAGAACGGCGTTTTTAACCAACCAATTCTTTATAGGCTTCAGCATCTAACAAGTCTTCTACTTCTGAAGCTTCAGAAAATTTAATTTTAACCATCCAGCCTTTTCCGTATGGGTCTGAGTTTACTAATTCTGGCTCGTCTTCTAACGTTTCATTAAACTCTATAATCTCACCAGTAAGCGGTAAGAAAAGATCTGAAACAGTCTTCACAGCTTCAACCGTACCAAATACTTCTTCTCTATCTAGAGTTTCATCTACAGTTTCTACTTCAACATATACGATATCTCCTAATTCGCCTTGAGCAAAATCAGTAATACCTACAGTTGCTACATCACCTTCAATCTTAATCCATTCGTGATCTTTAGTATATTTTAATTCTTGTGGGATATTCATGTTATTAGTTATAGTGTTAGTTATATTTTTTAGTTTCCAAAATTGTAACGCAAAGTTATACCACCTCTAATTGTTGTCTGCGGAAATGCAGTAGAAATTTCATAGGTAGAAAAACTATGATCGTAATAGAACAATGCTGTTAAATTCTTAGTAAGCGCATAGTCTGTTGTAAAATTAATAGTCCAGATGTTTTGACCAGCTGTTGTTTGGCTATTATCTAAATCTAAGTATCGTATAATAGTCTTATTACGTCTGTATGAAATATCTGCCTTAAAGTTAAGGTCACTACTTAGTATACGGCGTTTACCGGCAACTCTAGTAGCTATTTTTAAATCTTTAATTCTGTAACCTAGTCCTACAATATATTCGTTTCCGCTAATTTCTGTAAGAAGATTGTTATCAAAACTTAATGATAGTGCTCTATCTTTTCTAATTTCTGCTAAAATCTTGATAGAGTTATTTGTTTCCATATCTATCTTGACAAGTGGACTAAATGCTTCTGTAATATTCACATTAGAAAATAATGTCCTGTTCTTAAAGTTTCCGGCTTGGTCACGATTATTATCTCCAAATGGATTATTTGTATCAAAATCTATATTAGTCTGGAATTGACTCAAAGTATAAACAGAATTGTACGCGTGATTTAATGAAAAACGTTTAAAGTTATCCTTAAACCATTTTAATCGCATAAGGCCAGTATACTTAATTGTCCAGTTTGGAAGTGGCGTATCTCTAAATGCACCTAAACTTACACTATTTACATCTTTACCAGAATAAGCCGACAAGAATGCTGGTAGTAGAACAGCTTGATTACCTCTACCATAACCACTTGGGAAACCATTCTCATCTACATCTGTAGGGTCTTGACCATTTTGTGCTGCTAATCGTCTTGCTACAACTAATCGGTTTTCTCTAAAAGTATCAAATGCTTCAGATGAATCTTGGTCACTTTGTGAAAATGCTGTGGCAATTAATACTGTTGATATACTAAAGTTTCCGAAGGTATTTGGCGTAAGGGAATTGTATTGATAATCTCCAATGCCACTTCCAGTAACCCTATAGTTTTCTTGAAAAGTTTCAGAATAATTTCTGGCAGCGTTTAAGTCTATTTTTAGATCTGGCAATAAATCTACTGTAGCCTGAATATTTAGCTCTCTATTTTCAACTTCTTGATATTGCTGATTAAACTGGTCGTATAATGTAAGCCAACCACGTCTTGCTGCTTCTTCGCGCACATCTCTTTGGCTACCTAATGTAAACCCTACAGTTGGTCTTACAGAACCTATAAATCCTACTGTTGGAGTATATCCAGGCAAGAATGTACCTTGACGCTCGATATAAGACACCTGCAATTTCTTAACAGCTGTAAGCAGACCTATTCCTGTATTAATAGCTTTATCTGCGCCACTTAGTTTATTAGAAGGCGTATTATCTTGGTTGCCTTGAGCAGCTAATCTAGGTGTGCTTGTTTGGCCTTGTCGTAAATCTCTCCTATTGGTAGATGTTCGTCTTGCATTAGTTTTTTTCTGTTTCTTTTTAAGACCTACATAATTATAAAGTCTTTGTAGATCTAAAGTCGAGTTTAACTCGTGCTTCATAGAGTTTTGAACAGTATTTCCTAATCTTGGAATTCCTTGATCTTGTAGGTTGTTAAAAATTTCTGAACCACGTTGCCATTGGTAAGAACTTTCATAACTATACGTAGACTTCACAAACTCCAGCAATGGTATCTTATTTAGAGGCAACTCATAATTAAGCTGAAGATTTTGAGTATGTATGTTAGGAGTTCCTGTTTCAAAGAAACCATCCCATAGTCCTATAGTTTGATCTTGTGTGAGATCATCATTCACATAATTTCTAACAACAAAATTATTTCCTGTAGTATAATTAAAGTTTAAAGACTTAGAGAGTTTCCAATTAAGTGCAAATTGCCAATCGTACAAATAATTACGTTGGTATAATTGCGGAATAATATTTCCTTCTCCCAAAAACGACCTGAAACGCTGTCTGTTATATTGTCGTTGTATATTAGATCCTAAAGAAATACTTGTAGGTAAAGGATTAAAGTTAAAATCTTTAATTGGCTTAAAGTAAGCACTGCTATCTAAAACAGCAATTTTCTTAAATGGCTCTATTGTAACTTCTGGAACAGCATACTCATAAGTGGCGCCTACCCTTACATTTTGATCTATAGACTCTTCTATCTCAAAATCCCTATGATCTGTTTGATTGTATGTGCCAGAAAGGGTAAAATTTTCAATATCATAAGGCATAGGTGTTTTTGGCTCTGCACCTGGTTCTGTAGAGACTACTCTGTTTTTTCTTAACCCAATTATACTTACACTTTGTCTTCTGGTATAATCTTCTGCACGCTCTTTAATTGCATCTGCTGTTTGAGAATCTTGAGCAGCATCTATCCTATCATCTAACTCTAGGTCTAAAAATTCTGGATCGTATTGAGGTGTAATTAACTCTTCTCCTCTGGTGTAATTAAATGGTATTTGAACTCCCCAATTTTTAGGTAACAATTGCCCTACACTTACATTGGTTGTAACATCATAACTTTGTACGTCTTCACGACTACGTTGGTTAGGGCCTTGCTCTATACTACCAAACCCTACAGTGCTTCGTCTACCTGTGGCAGAAACATTCATGAAGTCTGCTACGTTGGCATCCATATTTACTACAGCAGCCCAACCTCCTTCATTTTTAAGACCAGATAACCTTAATTCATTAAACCATACTTGGCCAGAAGTTTCGTCTAAATTATTGTCATTTGTATTTTTTACACCTAACATAATAACCCTAACGTTACCAAAACTCGGGTTACCTTTGATACCTACTCTTAGCTCACCAGAAACATTATCTAAAGATACTTCTCCATTTTCATTAAAGAAATTTAAATCTGTCTGGGCAAATTGATCACTACCTAAAACAGTAGCCTTTACAGTTTGTAATAAATCTAATGGTAATTGAAGTTCATTTTCTGACGGCCAAATTTCTGCAGCATTTGTAGCATTTGGTGTTGTTACTTTTAATGGAATCTCAACTTGATAGAAGTTGTCTGTAAAATCTAATCCCATTCTAATGAAAGCTACCATTTCATCATCCTCCAATGGTGTTTCGTTTGGTAAAGACTCTGCATGAAGAAACATTTGAAGTTTTTCATACTGCCTCATATCTACCTGGAAGTTTTTATAAACAGCTCTAGAATCATTAGGTTTTAATCCTGAAACAGTTAATGCTAAAGATTGCTCATCTTCTAAAACCGACTGGTTATTGTTTACAAACTCTTCTCTAATTACACCTGGTGGCGGCTCATAATTAGAAGTCATTTCTTCTGAAACTGAGGTAACTTCAAATAAGGCATCATCTGTTGTAGGGTTATTACCATCTGGTTGTATTGCTACATTATACCTTCTGTAATCTCCTCTAACTAAATCTAATGTTGCAAATCTTAAATGAATGTTTTCTTGAAAGTCCTGTAAGAACATTCTCATGAAACGTACAGATCTTAAGTCTCCAATACCACCAACAACCTCTCTTAAAGGATCGTTTGAATCTTGCGGAAATTGCAATGGCACTCTAAACTGCACCCAACGTGTTGGTAACGTACCTCCATCAACTGTATTTACATCTAATTCCCTAACGTCTGTCACAAACTCATTTGTATCTGGAGACATCTGGTTTGGTGCAATTGGGACATTTAACTGCAAGTAGCTGTCTATAGTGTTCATCGTGTTGTCTCGATTCACATCTTCAACTGTTGGGAACGTTGTGTTTCCTCTATTATCCTGAGACACATCTGTTGGAGAGTTTCCTTGTGTACCATTATATTGTCTGTAACGCTCAGTAATACTACCTTGAGCATTCAAAAAATAATTGTAATTATCGTTTGAAGGATCTGCAAGACCTGCAAAATCTCCAAATCTTGAAGCTTCTTCCGCATCATCTAAACCATCAAAACCTACATCTTGATTAACACGTGCTTGTCCTTCTGTATCAAAAGCATATACTAAAGATTGGTTTTGTGGTACTTTTCCAAAAGCTGTAGATTGGGTTTGTGCTGTACCGCCATCTTCTGGCAAACCATTCTCATATTGTTTTCTTCCATCCTTAAGTACATCTTCAGAAATACTACCTAAGTTAAATGATATTGTACCACCAGTACTTCCTGCGTTTTCATCGTAAATAAATGGATCTAGTAACCAAAATTCTATATACTCTACATTAGATTGTTCAAAGTTTGTGTTTGTAATTTGGCGTGTAATTCCTCCAAAATTTTGTTCTGGGTTTGGTAATGTGTTTGTACCATTGGCTCCGGTTGCATAGTTGTATTGACCACGCTCTTCTGGATAAAATGCAATATCCATAGGAAACAACACTTGAGGTTGCCCTTGAACAATAGTTGTTTCCGGAAAGATTTCATCAATAAAAACACGACGGGTTTTATAATCTGAAAGATCTGCATCTGACACACCATCTGGACGCTGGTTACTATAAAAGATAGGATCTACTGTATACCAGTTTATTCTTGCGCGACGATCATTTACACGTAAATCTCCATTTCCGAAACCACCATCAAAACCATTTGGTCCTGTAGGAACACTTGACAATTCCCAAGATAATGGAGTTAATATTGAAATAGAGGTTTGTGACGCTTCAAAATCGTCTACATAGGTTACCGTTTCTCCTCTAAAATTGTCTCCACTTGGTGAGCCTGGTTGTAAATAAGCGAACTCTCCACGTATTGAAAAGTTAGACTCTACCTCTGTATCAATATTAGGTAAATGGTTTGCAAAGCGTGTTAACCAAGGTACTTCTGTAGAGTAATTAATATTGAAACCATAAATTGAATTATTTATAGGTTCATAACCATAGTTGGCTTTTTGCGTTATTGGTCTCTCATTTAAATTAAGGTATGTACCACCAATTAAGAAGTTTTCATTAAAACGGTGTTCAACATTTAATCCAGTAAAACGTTTAGTTTGTTGTCCGAATAATGCATTACTTTCTGTTGAAATCTGAATAGGCACATCTGATGCTAGTAAAGATTCATCTAGTATTTGAACGCGACCAAATTGGTAATTCACTACATAATCTACTCCTTCTTGAAGTACACGACCACCAGCAGTTACTGTTACAGAACCTTGTGGTATATTAAAACCACCAATTGGAATACCGTCTACTCCACTAGATTTGTAGCGTCCTTTAAGTTGGAATTTATTTTTTTCTGCAGATTCTTGTTCTGCTTGTATTTTAGTTGTGGTATAAAGTTTCTTAAATACGTATTCTCTTTGGTTAGAGTTATAAGTTAGCAACTCATTATCAGAGCCATCCATTTCATCATCATAATCTTCTGAAGGATTTAATCTTAGCTTGTTAAACAAGTATTCTCCAAACGGTTCTGTACTTGTAAATATGATTCTACCATTTTGTGGATCTATTGTTAACCCTGGCACATAATCAAAAAAGCCATCACCTTCCAAAACAGGATCATTGTAGGCATTAAGTTTATCAAGGTTTAAAACGCGTAATAATGTTGTTTGTTCAACATCATCTGGAAGCGGATCTGCACCTACAGATTGTATATAGTTTAATGGTTGTGGATCTGTATATAATATATTGAATCTAAAATCTTCAGCAGAAACATCAAACGCATCTAAGCTGTAAATGTTTTTCATCATTAAGTCCCAAATAGGTTCGTTAACATTAGTTATAGGACTTTTAAGCATTTTTACAACAAGCGTCTGGTTAACTATGGCAGACATGTTTGGTGGTAAAGCAGCATCATCTATACCATCATTATTAGCATCTTGACCATTGGTTTGGTCTACATCACTTGCGTCATTAATACCATCGCCATCTGTATCTTGGCCATTATCATTAGTCCCATCACCATCAACATCTGCATCTACACTATCTAAAATACCATCTAAATCTGTATCTGGGTTAGATGCAGTTGCCTCTACACCATCATTTGCAAATTCACCAACTTGAAATACCTGGCCGCCAACTGTATATTGAAAAGCAACACCTAAAATTTCATCATTACTCAATCTTTGGTTAAGAGATATATAACCTAATTGAGTATTTATAGTATACTCGTTATTCTGTAATTGTCTTGCATTTTCTAAAACGCCGTAATCTCTTCCTTCTGTAACTTGGGTGCCAAAACCTTGACCTATAGTAGCTACATCTCTAATTTGATTGTTTAAGATAGATTGTTGTTGAGGATTACCAATACCAAAAGGGTTAAAGTCGTTATTTTCATTATCGGGAAAAGAGCCTGGCGCTTCATTAACGAAACCTGCTGGCTGGTTATCTAACCCAATATTATTTTGATCTGACTCACCAATATCCTGTATTGCAACAATGTTCCTTGCATCTACTAAAGATTGCGTGTTGTTTGTCCTGTTAGTTACCCAAACTTGTATTCTTGTAATCTGAACGTTTGAGTTTATAAATGGATAGTTTGCTAAAGATCTATCATATGTATCCCTAAAGTAATGGGAAAGGAAAAAGTGTTTGTTCTCATCATAATCTAAGATAAACTTTTCGAAATCCTGTACGGCATCACCACCTTCAACATTTACTGTGTTACGTTCAGAATTCTGCTCAGAGTAAACACCAGTAATAGTCGTCTTACCAAATTGCATTTCAACCTTTGCTCCAAATAAACTTTGTGCACCTTGTATAAGAGAACTGTTTAACGGCAAACTCACATTACCGATCTCAATTTTTCTTACAATATCATCTTCTGTTGGAGTATACTCTAACTTAATTTGATTTTGAAAATCGAAACTAGCTTCTGTATCATAATTTGCTGTTACCTGAAGCCTCTTTCCTACTTTACCAAGCAAACTAAGACTTATACGTTGGTCAAAATCGAATGTTAGGTTACTCCTGTTTCTTGGTGAAAAAGACGGATTGTCTTGTTTTGTATAAAGCACACCCAAATCTACCTCGACCGTACCTGTTGGGATAACCTCTATTTCTCTGCCTCCAAAAACACTTTCAAAAAAGTTATTGTTTACATAAAAGTTAGGCAGTAAGTTTTTTTGTTCTTCTTCCGTTCCTTCTTTCTTTCCACTTAAAGCATCAGATTTTTCATTGAAATACTTTCGCATTTCTTCTTGAAATATTAAACGTTGATACTCATCTGGCGTTAAGATTAAGGGATAAGAGATATTAAACTCTCCAAGTTTTTGAGTGTACACATAACGATCTAAATCTACATCGTAAGTGTATTTGTTTAAGATACTATTGGGGTCTGAAAGTTCTATTTTTCCTAAGGAGTATCCCGTACTAGTGGAGTCTTGTTCTGTTTCTTCTTGTGCAGTTACAGAGTAAGCACCTAATAAAGCAAATAAAAGGATTGCTGTTTTTAAAGCCGGAATTTTAAAATAGAAGTTCGCCAATTCGCCTAAAGTTTTTTAAGTGCTAGTTTGATGATAGTTTCAACGGAAGCTTCTGGATCTGTTTTGAGTATTCCTGCCACGACTTTGTCGCTTTGTTTCCTCGTATATCCTAAGGTTTCTAAAGCAGATAACGCTTCTTCTTTTTGAGTATTGCCTTGGGATGGCAAAACTTCATCTAAGCCTACAACATTAAGTATCTTATCCTTAAGATCTATAATAACACGTTGCGCAGTCTTTAACCCTATTCCTTTAACAGATTGTATAGTTGCAACATCTCCTTGAGATATTGCTTCTGTAACTTGTTGCGGAGTTAGTGATGACAACATTGTTCTTGCAGTACTTGCACCAATACCCGAAACACCTATTAATAATCTAAAAACTTCTCGCTCTGCTTTTTCTGCAAAGCCAAATAATGTATGCGCATCTTCTCTTACTTGTAGGTGAGTAAAAATCTTTACGCATTCTTCATTTTTAATAAGGCCAAAAGTGTGCAATGAAATATTTACAAAATAGCCGACGCCACCACAATCTACAATAATGTTTGTAGGGTTTTTCTCTATTAATTGACCAGCTAGTTGGGTTATCATTTGAACTGAAGACTTAGACTGCCAAATGTAGCAAATTTATTAAGATCGCAAAACGTAATGTCTCAGCTAATTATTGGATTTCTAATTTCATTTGTTGGCGTTTTTGCTTATCCTGAGCATCAACAATTGCAACAGCAGCCATATTTACCATTTCCTCTACACTTGCTCCAAGTTGAATAACGTGTGCAGGTTTTTCTAACCCCATCATAATTGGGCCTATTGAATCTTCACCAGTAAGCTCCTTTATTAACTTATAGGTTCCGTTTGCTGAGTCCAGCGTTGGATAAATTAATGTGTTTACTTTCCTATTGGATAATTTAGAGAATGGAAACTTTTCCTCTCTCATTTTTCTATTAAGAGCAAAATCTACTTGCAATTCTCCATCTACAATTACATCGGGAGCTACTTTATGAAGCAAATCAACAGCTTCTCTAACTTTGGTAGCGTGTGCATCTTTTGAAGAGCCAAAATTGGCATATGAAACCATTGCTATAATAGCTTCCATCCCAAACATTTTTACAGTATGGTTTGTCATTTGAGCTATTTTAGCTAAATCTTTAGCTGTAGGATCTATATTTATTGATGTGTCACTAATAAAAATTGGGCCTTTAGAGGTGTTCATTAAGTTACACGTGGCAACTTTGGTTACTCCTTTAAGCTTACCAATTATTTCTAAAATTGGCTTCACCACAGTAGGATACGCTCTAGAGTATCCAGAAAGCATAGCATCTGCATCTCCTAACTGAACCATCATGGCAGCAAAATAATTTCGTTCTCTCAATAGCTTTTGAGCGTCGTAGAGTGTAACCCCTTTTCTTTGTCTAGCCTTCCAGAATTGGTTGGCATAATTTTCTAGGTGACCTTTCTCTTCATCTGACTTTGGGTCTATAATGGTAACCTCTTCAGAATCAAAATCTAACTCGATCATTAATTCCTTAATAACTTCTCGGCGTCCCAGAAGAATAGGAATACCCATTCCTTCATCATGAACAATCTGTGCAGCCTTAAGTACATCTAGATGATCTGCTTCTGCAAAAACAATGCGTTTAGGATTCATTTTAGCACGGTTATGAAGCAACCTTGTAACCTTATTATCGTTACCCATACGATCATAAAGTTCGTCTTCATATTTCTGCCAATCTAAAATTTCTTTTCTGGCTACTCCACTTTTAATAGCTGCTTTTGCTACTGCTGGCGGAACTTGTGCAATAAGTCTTGGGTCAAATGGTTTTGGTATTATATAATCTCTCCCAAAGTTTAGACGCGTTTCTCCGTAGGCTATATTAACTTGCTCCGGAACTGGCTCCTTAGCTAATTTAGCCAAAGACTTTACCGCTGCCATTTTCATTTCCTCATTAATTTTAGTAGCCCTAACATCTAAAGCGCCACGAAATATAAATGGGAAGCCTAATACATTATTAACCTGATTAGGATGATCACTACGTCCTGTAGCCATAATGATATCTTTGCGTGCACTTATAGCCAGATCATAATCTATTTCTGGATTTGGATTAGCCATAGCAAATACAATAGGATCATTAGCCATAGATTTTATCATCTCTGGAGATACTATATTTCCTACTGAAAGCCCCAAAAAGACATCTGCATTAACAAATGCTTCGGCTAAAGAACCGTACATTTTTTTAGAACAGAATTTTTCTTGCTGTATTGTTATATCGCCTCTTTCAGAGTGGAGTAATCCATTAGAGTCAAATACAGACATGTTTTCTGGTTTTGCCCCTAATAACAAGTATAAATTAAGGCATGCAATTGCAGCTGATCCAGCACCTGATACCACAAACTTTACATCTTCAATCTTCTTGTCTGCTAACTCTAGTGCATTAATTAGAGCTGCTGCAGATATAATTGCTGTACCGTGTTGATCGTCATGCATCACAGGAATATCCAGCTCTTCCTTAAGTCTTCGTTCTATCTCAAAAGCCTCTGGTGCTTTTATGTCTTCTAGATTAATACCACCAAATGTTGGCGCTATATTCTTTACTGTTTCAACAAAAGCATCGACATCTTTAGTGTCTACCTCTATGTCAAAAACATCTATGTCTGCAAAAATTTTAAACAATAGCCCTTTACCTTCCATTACTGGTTTAGAAGCTTCTGGACCTATATCACCTAAACCAAGTACTGCTGTACCATTAGAAATTACAGCTACAAGATTACCTTTGGTGGTATATCTGTATACGTTTTCCTTATCTTTTTCTATCTCTAAACAAGGCTCTGCAACTCCAGGCGAATATGCCAAGGCAAGGTCTCGTTGAGATGAATATTTTTTTGTAGGGACAACCTTTATCTTACCAGGTGTTGGTTTGGCGTGATATACTAAGGCTTCTCTTCGTTTGCTTTCTTTAGACATGGGCTATTGGTGTTGAATAAAATAAGTATTTATACTCTATTACAAATGTAACAACCTTAATTGACGAAGAAAATTAAAGCTTGAAATATGTTTGGTTATTTATGAGGTGCTCTCAAGTTTCCAATCTAAGTATCTATGCAAGTCACTTTCTATCCAACCTAAACCAATTGAAAGTACTGTAATGTCATCTAAATACCCTAATCCAGGAATAAAGTCTGGCACAATATCCATAGGGTTTAATACGTATAGCAAGGAGAATGCTATAGTTGCAATTGTATACCAAGGCACTTGTTTATACTTGCCACTTGAAGAATCTTTTATAAGAGCCAACATTAACCTACCAAGCTCCACATATTTTTTTAAAGAAGCACTACCAGACAGTTTCTTATTAATGGCTTCTTCTTTATCTATAACAACTTCAACATCTTCTGCACTAACCTCAGAAACATCTTCTTTCATTTTATCTTCTGTAACAACATCATCAATAAAGTCTTCTGAAGTCTTCTCTTTAAATTTATCCCAAATACTCATATCTTTCTTTTTCTTGAAAATTACGAGTTTTTTACATCAACTATATTTAAAGTTTTGTTATTTATGTATAAGAATAAATTAAAGTTTAGTCTTAATGTAATAAGCTTGAAAGAATATTAATGTTATTTGGCAGTCTTCCTACATGCTGAAGTTTTAACGCAGATAAACTTTGTGCTACATCTAAACTTTTTGATAGTGAAAAATTCTTTATATAAGAAAATAAAAAGCCAGACCAAAAGGCATCTCCAGCACCAGTAGCATCTTTAACCTCCTTGATTTCTTTTGCAGGCTTAATAATAGACGGTTGTCCATTTTGTGAGACAATTACTCCGTCCTTTCCTAATGTCAGGCAGATAAGATCGACACCATAATCGTGTATTTTTTGCAATGCTTCTTCAATTGTTATTGTAACTCCAAAAAGTCTAGAAATATCATCTTGGCTAATTTTGACTAAAGGATTTTTTGAAAAATATTTTCCCAACACTTTTATAGCTTCACTACGATCTGGCCAGATTTTTTCTGAATAATTTACATCTATACTAAGCTTACAATTAAATCTTAATGCTTTTTTTGCCGCATTAAGAATTGTCTTTTGTGCAGGGTTTCTACTTAGTGAAAAACTAGTTGTATGAAATAACTTTGCTTGTTCAAGAATATGATCTGGAATCTGAGCATCAATAATTTCTGAATCTGCAGATAAGTAAGGTATAAACTCTGGTGTACCAGAAGTTCTAGAAATAAATATGGAGCTTGTTGGCTTACTCTCATCTTTTCTAATTAGAGCAGTATTTACCTGAACTTCATTTAATCGTTCTAAAATATAATCTCCTAAACCATCCTTACCTATCGTTGCAATTAATGTTGCGTTTAGCCCTAATCTTGCCATATTCATAGCGACATTTGTTGGTGAACCTCCAATATATCTATGATAATCTTTAGTTAAAGAAAGACTCACATCTGGTTGATGTCCTATAAAATCTACCAAGGCTTCACCAATACATAAAATATCAATTTTTTTATTTTCCATTATTTAAGAAGCTTTTTTCCTTTAAGGTATTGAGATAAAATAATTTGTCCAGAAGCACTCCAAGTACATTTTGGAACACCGTTTGGTTCCTTAGTTTTAGTATTAAAATTTTCATAGAAAGCATAATCTTCAACCTCGTTTAATGCTTCTATATTAGACAATACTTGTTGTGCGTTAATAGAATTATTTTCAACAATCGATACTCCGTAAAAACTATTAACCATTTGCCATGTTCCACCATTATGGAACGTGTATGGATAGTTCCTAAATTCATACTTACAATTGTTTTCCAGTAAATCCCATTGCTTATCTCCTTTTTTAATAGGATCCCAAAATGCAGGAAGTAAACCTAATGGTAGTTTTTTTCTTAAAACTTCAGAATATTGAATTACTTTGTTTCTAAACGAAGTTTCTCCTAGTTCTAAAAATATAGCTAAGCTATTTCCGAAAGCATCAAACATATTTTGATAACCTGATGGTGTAATTGATGCCTGCCAAAATTTTGATTCAGGCATTTTAGAATAAGCTTTAGGATGAAACACATTATTATGAGTTCCACTTTTATAATTTATCACAAGCTTTTTTGTGACAATATTAATTTTTTCTTGATATTCTATTTTTGGTGTTAAGTGATTTATTGTACGTAAAGCCCATAACCTTAATACCTGATCATAAAATGTATGTCCTTCTGTGATGTACTCATCTGCCCAATTACCAGATCTCGGCACATATATAAGATGGTTGTTATTAAATTCCCAAGCATTTAAAAGCCATAAGCCCTTATTTATCTTTGGAATCATTTCATCTAGAAACTCTGTATCTCCCGTGAAATGAACATAGTTAGCAACTCCAATTATAAACCAAGAAATAGTATCTACACGACCTGCTAAACCTCCAAAACTAAGCTCTACACCACTTTTACCATAATAAACATTGGAAGGAATATGTCCTAAATTGTGTTGATGATCTGCTAAAGTAATTAGTGTCTTTTTAAATGTAGAAACTAATATATTATCTCCATCTAATAAGGCCGCCAACCCACAAATTACTCCATCTCTAGCCCAAACTCTTTTATAATTAGATATGTTGTTGGCACTTGCCAAAAATCCAAAATCTGAACTTGCCTCAACCAAAAGTTCTTTAGCTTTATTATAAGGATTGTTTGTCATGACTATTTAACAATTAAATTTTTAGGACCAACTTTTATAAATAAGGTGAAAATTGCTGCTAACACTAAAAACACACCTGCTAAATTCAATACATTAATTGGGTTTTGACCTAATAAATCATATACAAAATATTGCATGGTAACTATTTGGATAATCATAGGAATAACTATAAACATATTAAATATGCCCATATAGACACCTGTCTTTTCTTTAGGTATTGATCCCGCTAATAACTGATAAGGCATAGCTAACATAGATGCCCAAGCAACCCCTAAACCTATTGTAAATAGGTATATTGAAGCTATTTCTATTTGACCACTTCCAAATGGATTAGTTACGCTAAATAATATGTTGTCTACACCTAAAAAAGGTATACTTAACAACCCAATACCACCTAGTAAAAGACTTACAAAGTGAACGCCTTTAGCTCCAATTTTATAAGCTAATGGCACTAACGCAAAAGCAACTACAAAACATATTATGTTATAAGTTCCATTTACTTGTCCCGTTAACACTTGTGCTTGACTAAACCCTTCTGAAGTCTCATCTAATGTACCAAAAAGAGATAATGATAAAGAAGAGGTAAGATACTGCCAATAGCAAAACATAGCGTACCAAGTAAAAAACTTAACTGGTATTAATTGTTTCATTGTAAGAGGCATGTTTTTAAATGCATCAACAATATCAATCCAAACTCTTGTAAGGATATTTCCTCGTTCTTTATCTAATTTTAATGCGTTTAATTCCTCTTGTGTAGGTGGAAACTCTTTAGTAGTTAAAACTGAATACAATATTGTTGCAATAGAAGCAAATGATCCTATGAAAAATGCCCAATATGTAGAGACCGGTATACCGTTAGCCATTCTATCTGATGCTAAGAAAAACCCAAGAGATATTAAGATAGCTGGCGTGAAGTTTGCAAGAGTTGTCCCTAATCCTGTAAAAAAACTTTGCATTAAGAATCCTAATGAATGCTGTTTTTTATTTAATTTATCAGACACAAATGCCCTATATGGTTCCATTGCGATATTATTACCTGCATCTAAAATCCATAATAAGCTTGCTGCCATCCAGATGGTTGTTGAATATGGCATGATTAACAAAGCTATACTTGCTAACACAGCTCCAATTAAAAAGAATGGTTTTCTTCGGCCAAATTTTGGAGACCAAGTGCCGTCACTTAACGCTCCAATTATAGGCTGAACAATAAGTCCTGTAACTGGTCCTGCCAACCAAAGCATTGGTATATCTGCTTCATTTGCACCTAAATATTTATAAATGGCACTCATGTTACTTTGCTGTAACCCGAAACTAAATTGAATCCCAAAGAACCCAAAATTCATATTCCAGATTTGCCAAAAACTTAACTTTGGTTTTTTTTAAAAGCATAATTGAGGTTTATTGAACAAGCATTTTTAGGAAATCTTGAAACTTACTATCATTCATAAATAATTTCCCAGATTTATCTATAACAGGTAATTTCACATTTGAAATATCAACACCATTAGTACTTAATTTTTTGAGCATTTCATTTAACTTACTTACACTAAGGTCTATGTCATAGAATATAAACTCGATATTTTTTTCTTTTAAAAATAGTTTTGTATCTATACAGTAATGACAGGTGTTACTCCCATAAATAATTAATGGTGTCTTTTCTTTAATTACTAAAGGATTGCTTTGAGAAAATGTAAGAGATGTAAATAATAAAACACAAATTATAGATACGAAAAATTTCATTTAATTTAAATTTTATTAGAAGAGCCAATGTGTGGAATTAACCATTGACTCTTCCCTAAAAAACACTTGAAACTTAATGTTAGAAATTATAGCTAAGTCCTAATGAGATAGATCTTCCTGGCACTGGTCTTGCACGTATATAATTAACTTGACCCTCTGTAATTGCACCTTCCTCAGACTCTGTTATTCCTAATGTGTCAAAAATATTATTTGCAGATATATTAGCTGATAAGCCTTCTGTAATTCCAAACCTTACAAAACTATTAACTATTACAAATGCTGGTAAAACTAACGCATTAGAGTCTTGCGCATAAGCTTCTGACTGCCCAATAAAGCTTAAACCAATTGTATTTTGTTTGTTTGCTCCAAAATTATAAGATGGCAATAAATTATATATAAAGTCTGGTTGCCTTCTTGGTGTATTTCCTTCGTTATCTCCAGAGTCTATTTCTGCTTTTGTATATGTCACACCTGCACGAAAATCAAAATTATTTACTCTATAAGACCCTTCAACTTCAAGACCAAAAGACTTATAATCGTTTTCAATTATTTCTTGTGTACTAGCTTCAAATCCACCTTCCTCTGTAGTTTTAGAGTAAAATGCTGTAGCGTATAAAGTTCCGTTTTTAAAACCTTGTTTATATCCTAATTCTGCTTGACTCAAGAAGTCTAATGCGTTTACATCATCTCCATCTAAATAATTTAAAGGATCTCCATTAGCGTCTGAGGCAAATAAAATACGGTCTGCTTTAGCCGAGGCTCCTTTGCTGTATCTAGCAAAAACAGCTTGATTATCTTTTAATTTATAGTTTACACCAAATGAATAAGACACATAATTATAATCATAATCTACAACAGTAGGGTTAGCATTATTTATAGATTGAACATTTTGCTCTGGTGCAGAGATTACACCATCTCTATTTACATCGAATGCAGAACCAACAGGACCAGAGAATGTACCATCTACCTTACCTAAATCTAACCTCACACTACCATCAAAATTTAATTTTTCTGATGCTTCGTAAGAAATTTGAGCATAAGGGGCTGAAATATTATAGTTTGTATCGTAATTACGTTGACAACAATTGCCAAATAATGCCGCTCCATAGGCAAATAAGCCGTTATCACTTAAGCTAGCACCAGATGCGTCTGCTATATTTATTAATCTTGCATTATCACTAGATGCCTCGAGCAAGTAAGAATTCCATAACCAAGACATAGATACATTTTGATATGATTTAAAGAAGCCTAAAGTTACATCTAACTTGTCAAAAGATTTTGAGAGTCTTAAATCATTCATGAAATTATTAAAGTTATTTAGTTTGGTATCAAACAAAACTACTGGTGTTACTAATTGAGTATCACTTACAGCGCTACCATCATTTGCATATGTAAAAGAATTCCATCCATTATCTGTAGCAAAATCACCAGCCAACACATTTTCAGCTGTTCCTACAGATGCAGGAAAAGGAGATACAAATGATCCATTATTAACAGAAAACCTACCATTATTTTTTATTTTCCATCCGTCAACTAATTCAAAATCTGCCAAAAGTCCTATTGATGTTGATACAGGATGCATACCATCTGCAACTTTAGACCTACGTAATTCACCATTTGCTCCTAAGCCTATATTTTGAGATAAAAACGGGGTATGTAATGTACCTTGTGTAGCATCAAAACCAGGCGCATTATTAAAAGTTGGATTATCATTAGAACCTGTAACTTGTATTGGCATAGGCAGGTAACCTATAGCTCTGTCATTTAAATATTTAGCAGACAACCTAACAAAACCCGTCTCAAATTCTTTAGTAATATTAAATTTGAATTGCCCTCCGTTATTTGCTGTATATCCTGCATCCCTTATTCCTTCACCTACTCTATAAAAACCACCCATGTGAAAATATAAATCTTCACCTATAGGTGTTCCATAATCAAAATCTGTTCTAAATGAATTATAATCTAATCCAAAATTTGTACTTAATGAGCCTCCTTCTACCTTACCTGTTTTGCTAATAAAATTTATTATTGCACCAGGAGAATTAGAAGACAATGTAGATGCCGAACCACCACGTATAGCTTCTATACGTTTTACATTTGCATCAAAACGTGTGAAAATATCTGCAGTTGCAAAAGACATGTCTCCAAATAATAATACTGGTAAACCGTCTTCTTGTAATTGCACGTATTTAGAACCTCCAGATGAAATTGGTACACCTCTAACAGCTATGTTTGAGTTTCCTTCACCACCAGAAGATTCTGATCTTATACCAGGTACAGTTCTAAAAATTTCAGCAGTTGTTCTAGGTGCAGAGTTTTCAATAGTTTTTAATCCTAATGATGTGATCGATATACTAGATTCAATTTTTGATTTTGGATTAGTAACACCAGTAATAATAATTTGGTCTAAAGACTCACTATCTTCAGACATTATAAAATTCTGAATAATATCTTCTCCTGTTACTGTAATAAATTTGGTGATTTTACTATACCCTAAAAATGAAACGTTAAGAGTATAGGTTCCATCTGCAATGTTTACAATTTCATAGTTTCCATCAAAATCTGATACAGCTCCACTTGTAGTATCTTTTAAAACTAGGTTTACGCCAGGTAATGGCATACCATTTTCGTCTTTTACCTTTCCTTTTATAGTCGACTGTGCAACTATTTCATTTGCTCCCAAACATAAAAGCAAAAGAAAAACTAAATTTTTAAATCTTAAATTCATCGTGGTTGGATTTATTAATAATTCATTTTAAGCGTTATTATTTTATGAATATATAAATTGAAGAAAGTTAATAGTTAAAATTTTAACACCGAAAACGTTTTCGATTCTTCGAAAACGTTTTCGTTTTCTTTGCAATGTATAATTAGTGGAGTATATTGGTACTATAATTGAATTTAAAAGATGCCTGTTACTTTAAAAGATATTGCTGAAAAACTAAACATTTCAATAACAACAGTTTCTAAAGCATTAAAGGATTATCCGGACGTAAGTAAAAAAACTAAACGACTTGTAAAAGAGACTGCTAGTTTATTAAACTATAAACCAAATTCATTTGCTGTAAACCTTAGAACAAAGGAGTCTAAGACTATTGGCCTAATTATCCCTGAAATTGTACATCACTTTTTTTCAAGCGTTATAAATGGTATTATTAATCAGGCTGAAAAAAAAGGCTATTTGGTAATCATACTACAATCCAACGAGTCTTATGAATTAGAAAAAAAACAAATAGATTTATTGCTTGCAAAACGCGTAGATGGGATACTTATTTCTCTAGCGAATGAGTCGACAGATTATTCTCACTTAAATGAAATACTTAACCAAAATGTTCCGTTGGTTATGTTTGATAAGATTGCCAAATTAGTGAATTGCTCTAAAGTGATTATTAATGATCGACAAGCTGCAGCAATTGCTACTCAACATTTAATAGATATTGGCTGTAAACATATTGCTCACTTTAGAGGACCATTATTACCACAAAACTCTATAGACAGGTTTTTAGGTTATAAAAAGACATTATTAGATAATAACCTAAAGTATGACTCATCACTAGTTTATATTAGTGATGATATGAGTTTTGAAAATGGTAAAACTAATATTTCAAAAATGCTTTCGGAACACGAGCATGTAGATGGCATATTTATTAATACAGATTTAGTTGCTGTAGGAGCCATAGCTGAGCTTAATAACCGAGGTATAAAAGTTCCTGAAGATATTGCAATTGTAGGATTTAGTAACTGGTTTATGTCTTCTGTAATCTCTCCAAAACTTACTACAATTAATCAACCAGGTTTCGATATGGGGAAACAATCCTTTAAACTTCTTTACAAAGAAATAAAGGCGTCTAAGAAAAATAACCCTTTAGTTCCTAAAACTGTAGTATTAGATACAGATTTGATTATTAGAGAAACTACAAGTTCTACACGTTAATCTTCCGAATTTAAAAAATTAATATTCCGTTTTAGCCCTGTAAACTTAGTTCGTTTTACTGCAGATTTCTTGAAAATCTCTGCAAACACTTCTTTTGTTAATTCTTGCCACTCACTCTTAGATTTAGTGAGCAACTCTGGATGTGGATTAAATAATGGTTCATTATGGGGTTTGCTAAACCTATTCCAAGGGCATACATCTTGACATACATCGCAACCAAACATCCAATCGTCCATTTGGTTTGAAAACCCATTAGGTATTTCGTTCTTAAGCTCAATAGTTAAATATGAAATACATTTGCTGCCATCTACTTTATAAGGTTCTATAATTGCCTGTGTTGGACAAGCATCTATACAAGCCGTACACGTACCACAATGGTCTGTAACTGGCGTATCATAATCTAGCTCTAAATCTATAATTAACTCAGCTATAAAGTAAAAAGATCCTGCCTGTTTAGATAATAAGTTACTATGCTTACCAATCCAGCCCAAGCCGCTTTTTGCAGCCCAAGCTTTATCAAGAACTGGAGCAGAATCTACAAAAGCACGACCGTGAACATCTCCTATTTCTTCCTGAATGCTATGTAATAATGTTTTTAGTTTATCTTTTATGACAAAATGATAGTCTGTACCGTAAGCATATTTTGAGATCTTATAAGATTCTTTTGTTTGAGTTTCTGAAGGATAATAATTTAATAGTAGAGACACAACGCTTTTTGAGCCTTCAACTAGTTTAGTAGGGTCAAGGCGTTTATCAAAATAATTCTCCATATACTGCATCTCACCATGTCTATTTTTAGACAGCCACTCTTCTAATCTTGGCGCTTCTGCTTCGAGAAATTCTGCTTTAGAAATTCCACAAGACATAAACCCTAATCTCTTGGCTTCATTTTTTATAAATGCAGAATATTGAGCTTTAGTATTCAAAATTAAAAATCTTGTTTATGGTTTAGAAAATTCAATACCTTCTGTTTAGGCATTTCACAAGGCTTGAGTATATAGTTAGAGTTTAAAGAATAAATGTTTGCACTTATTACATCTGTACCGCCTAATTCTTCAGCAAATATTTTAATACTATCACCAGTATTATATGTGGTTTTAATTAAGCTATAGGTTTGTGACTTGTAAACGGTTTTGGAAAAGCCTTTGGGAATACTATCAATTAGTTGCTTTAATTGCATTAAAATAAACCTCCTTGCACACTTCCCTTTATTTTCCCTAAATGCTTATAAGCGGCTTCTGTAACTTCTCTACCTCTAGGTGTTCTCATTATAAAGCCTTGTTGTATAAGAAATGGCTCGTACACCTCTTCTATAGTTTCTGCACTTTCAGAAACTGCTGTGGCTAATGTCGTAATACCTACAGGACCACCTTTAAATTTCTCGATAATTGTACTTAAGATTCTATTATCCATTTCATCTAAACCATTAGCATCAACATTTAATGCTTTAAGACCAAATTTAGAGATAGACATATCTATCCTACCATTACCTTTTATTTGTGCAAAATCTCTCACACGTCTCAAAAGGGCGTTTGCTATACGTGGCGTTCCTCTACTTCGTCCTGCAATTTCTATAGCAGCTTCAAGATCTATTGGTACATTTAAAATACTAGAACTACGCTCTACAATTGTACTTAATAATTCTGTTGAATAATATTGAAGTCTACTAGATATTCCAAACCTAGCACGCATTGGTGCTGTTAATAAACCTGAGCGGGTTGTTGCGCCTATTAGCGTAAATGGGTTTAGATTTATTTGAACCGATCTTGCATTTGGACCGGTTTCAATCATAATATCAATTTTATAGTCTTCCATCGCAGAATAAAGGTATTCTTCGATAACAGGACTTAGTCTATGTATTTCATCTATAAATAAAACATCCCTAGGTTCAAGGTTAGTTAACAAACCTGCTAAGTCTCCAGGCTTATCTAATACTGGTCCAGAAGTAACCTTTATCCCTACATTTAATTCGTTTGCAAGAATATGAGCCAATGTTGTTTTACCTAAACCTGGAGGACCATGGAACAATGTATGGTCTAAAGCCTCATTTCTTTGATTTGCTGCTTCAACAAATATCTTCAAGTTTTCTAATACTTGATCTTGTCCAGCAAAATCTGAAAAGCTTAGCGGTCGTAATGCACGCTCTATATCAAATTCTTCTTTACTGAAAGATTCACCTGAAGGATCTAAATTTTCATTCATTACACAAAGATACAAATCGTTTTTAAGTGATTATATGTTTATGATAAATAGCATTAACTATATATTATGTAAGCTTTACAAATGCTTTAAGACCTAATTTAATTATAGACTTATATATTTAAATAAAAATTAAATTATGAAACCAACAGAAAAAGCACCTAACCTGTCATTACCATTAGTAAATGATACAGAATGGGAGTTATACAGCCAGAATCCAGAGCATTTTACACTTTTAGTATTTTATAGAGGCTTACATTGTCCTGTATGTAAAAAACAACTTGAGGAATTATCGTCTAAGTTAGAAGATTTTAAAAATGAAGGCGTAAATGTAGTAGCAATCTCTATGGATACTGAAAAGAGAGCGAAGCTTTCTCAAGAAAAATGGGACACTGGTAATTTACCAATTGCATATGGTCTTAGTGAAGAAGATGCTAAAACTTGGGGACTTTATTTTTCAAAAGCAATATCAGATAGTGAACCAGAATTATTTTCTGAACCTGGATTGTTTTTAATTAAAAATGATCATTCTTTATACTTTTCATCTATACAAACTATGCCGTTTGCAAGACCTAAAGTTGAAGATTTAATTAAAGCATTTCAATTTATTAAGGATAAAGATTATCCTGCAAGAGGGAAAGCATAATTACATACACTTAAATTAAAAAAGCCTATCAATTAATTGATAGGCTTTTTTTATGAGTAATTAGAAAACTAATTAATGATTCATTTCCTCTTCGTTTTCTTGCATAGGAATATGTTGTCCTACCCAATCTTGACCTGGAATAACATAGTCTGTTTCATCTTCATTTAACTTAGAGTAGTCATAAGGCCAACGGTAAACGTGTGGTATTTGACCAGACCAGTTTCCGTGAACATGTTTCTGATCTGCTGTCCACTCAAGAGTATTAGATTTCCAAGGGTTTTGAGAACCAACTTTTCCGTAGAAAATTGAGTGTACAAAGTTGTAAATGAATACTAACTGTACTGAAGCAGTAATAATTGCAAAAATAGTAATAGCAACATTTACATCTGTTAAATCATCAAAATAAGGGAATGCTGTGTTAGTATAGTAACGTCTTGGTAAACCTGCCATACCTATGAAGTGCATAGGGAAGAAAATTCCATAAGCTCCTATAGCTGTTACCCAAAAGTGAACGTAACCAAGATTCTTGTTCATCATACGACCTTGGAACATTTTTGGGAACCAATGGTAAACACCAGCAAATAAACCATACAAAGCAGAAATACCCATTACTAAGTGAAAGTGAGCTACTACAAAATAAGTATCGTGAACGTTAATATCTAGAGTACTGTCTCCTAAGATGATACCTGTTAAACCACCTGAAATGAAAGTAGATACTAAACCTATTGAGAATAACATACCAGGATTCATCTGTAAGTTACCTTTCCAAAGAGTTGTAATATAGTTGAAAGATTTTACTGCAGATGGTATTGCAATTAATAATGTAGTAAATGTAAATACAGAACCTAAGAACGGATTCATTCCTGAAATAAACATATGGTGACCCCATACAATTGTAGACAAGAAAGCAATTGCTAATATAGAAGCAACCATAGCTCTATAACCAAAAATAGGTTTACGAGAATTTGTTGCAATAATTTCTGAAGTGATTCCTAAAGCAGGAAGTAGAACTATATATACTTCTGGGTGACCTAAGAACCAAAATAAGTGTTCAAATAAAACTGGAGATCCTCCTTGGTGTTGTAAAACTTCACCTGCAATATAAATATCACTTAAGAAGAAAGATGTCCCAAAGCTTCTATCCATAATTAACATTAATGCAGCAGAAAGTAATACTGGGAAAGAAACTACACCAATAATTGCTGTTACAAAAAATGCCCATATAGTTAAAGGAAGGCGTGTCATAGACATACCTTTAGTACGTAAGTTTATTACAGTTACAATATAATTTAGAGAACCTAATAAAGACGACGCAATAAATACCGCCATAGAGCTTAACCATAATGTCATACCTGTACCAGAACCTGGAATTGCCTGAGGTAATGCACTTAATGGAGGATAAATTGTCCAACCAGCAGATGCAGGTCCAGATTCAACAAAAAGAGAACATAACATGATTACACTTGAAATAAAGAATAACCAATAAGAAACCATATTAAGGAATCCTGAAGCCATGTCTCGTGCTCCAATTTGAAGTGGAATTAATAGGTTTGAGAATGTACCACTTAAACCAGCAGTTAATACAAAGAATACCATTATGGTACCGTGAATAGTTACTAATGCTAAATAAACACCAGGATCCATAACACCACCTTCTGCCCATTTTCCTAAAAAGAATTCGAAAACCCAGAATGATTCTTCTGGCCAAGCTAACTGTAAACGGAATAGGATTGACATACCTATTCCTATAGCACCCATAATAAGACCTGTAATAAGATATTGCTTAGCAATCATCTTATGATCTTGACTAAAGATGTACTTGGTTATAAATGTTTCTTTGTGATGATGCCCGTGATCGTCATGTGAGTGATCATCGTGTGCTACTGCTACTGCTGACATATCTTAATCTTGTTTATTGTAATATATTAGTTACTAGCTTGAGCTGAAAGTTCTTCGCTAAGTGTTTTTTGTTCTGCCATCCAAGCGTTGAAATCTTCTTCAGACTCAACAACAATTTTCATCTGCATGTTGTAATGAGATTTTCCGCAAATCTTATTACATAAAAGATAGTATTCAAATTCATAGCTATCTAAAGGTTCTTCACCTTTTGCAACTAGGTCTTTACTATTCTCTCTTCTTATTTCATTAATCTTACGAACCTTTTTAATCATAAATTCGCTTTCCTGAATATCTTCAGACGTTACAGTTGGTGTAAATCCAAACTGAGTAATCATTCCTGGCACAACATTCATCTGTGCTCTAAAGAAAGGCATATACGCTGAGTGTAATACGTCTTGAGACCTGAACTTAAATAAAACTGGTTTATTTACAGGTAAGTGTAATTCTGTAGTAATAACATCATCCTTACCATAGTTGTCACTAGGATCTACACCTAATGCATTGATGCCTTCAATATATCTTACATTAGCTTTACCTAAAGTATTATCATCTCCAGAATAACGAGCTCTCCAAGCAAATTGATAAGCATAAAGTTCAACCACCATAGTATCTTCAGTCTCTTCTACATTCATGATGTCACTCCAAGTAAACAAACCATAAAGGATAAGACCTGCTAATACTACAACAGGAATAATAGTCCAGATAAATTCTAACTTGTCATTATCTGCATAAAAAAGAGCTCTTTGCCCTTTCTTACCAGCATATTTATTAGAAAAATAAAATAGTAAGAATTGTGTGATTACTTGCACAAACATAATAAGTGCTATAGTAATAAACATTAAAGTATCGTAATCTGCACCGTGTGCAGAAGAAGCTTCAGGCAAATAGAATTCACTATAATTCCAGAAACAATAAATACTAATTACATATAAGAATATCAAAAACATGATACTCAAATACCCATTTATTCTATTATCCTTATCATTAGCAACTTCTGAATCGTTTCCAACATTTTGGTTACCTTGAGACAGTTGAAATATCTTGGACATTTGCCAACCAGTAACTGCTAAAAGCGCTAATACGATTATGGTTAAAAATACAGTCATTTTATATATGATTCTTTAAATATCGTTCTGATTATTAATAATGAAAGTGTTTACTTTCTTTTAAATATGGATTACGTTTTGGTACTAACGGTACTTTTGTAAGTGCTGTAAATACAACTAATACAAAAAGACCTCCAAAGAATAGCACTGCACTAATTTCTGGGATACCAATAAACCAAGATCCTCCTACAGTTGCAGGCATTACCATATTAAAGATATCTATGTAGTGCCCAACAAGGATTGCTACACCTGCCATAACTACAAACCAATTAACACGCTTATAATCACTGTTCATTAATACCAATATTGGAAAGATGAAGTTTAATACTAACATACCAAAGAATGGTAGGTTATAATCATCTATTCTAGTAATAAAGTAAGTTACTTCTTCAGGAATGTTAGAGTACCAGATAAGCATAAATTGAGAGAACCATAAGTAAGTCCAGAATACACTTATACCAAACATGAATTTAGCTAAATCGTGTATATGGCTATTATTTACATATTCTAAATAACCTCTAGACTTAAGGTAAATTGTAACAAGTGCAATTACTGTAATACCAGAAACAAACATACTTGCAAATACATACCATCCAAATAATGTAGAGAACCAGTGTGGATCAAAACTCATTATCCAATCCCAAGACATCATAGATTCAGTTACTATAAAGAATACCAAGAAGCCTGCCGCTAAACGGAAACTCTTCTTATAATAAGAATTGTTATCAGATTCATCTTGTTTAAGAGAGTACTTACGTAATAAGTTTCTAAATACGTTCCAACCAATAATATAGATTGCTGCGCGAATTAAGAAAAAAGGAACATTTAAAAACCCAGCTTTACCTTGAATTAATTCATCATGTGCAACAACTTCTGGATCCATCCAAACAAATAAATGATTTAAATGGAAACCTGATAATAGTAACAATGCAAACATTATTAAACTACCTGGTAATAAATAGGCAGTAATACCTTCCATTACTCTAAATAATACTGGTGACCAACCTGCTTGCGCAGCAAATTGAATAGCATAAAATGCTAAAACACCTAAAGGAATCATAAAGAAAAAGAATGCTGCAACATATACGGCAGCCCAAGGCTTATTTTGTAATTGATGAAATACATGCTCAGCGTGAGAAACTTCATGTGAATCTGCTTCATGATTGTCTCCTGTCGCGGTTTCGTTATGGGTTTGCTCCGAAGTATTTTGTGTAGTTTCTATGTCATGAGTTGTAGTTTCATGAGAAGCTTCTTCACCGTGACCACCACCATGGTGTGCTTCGGCTGCCATCATTTCTTCAACTTCTTCTAAAGTAGAAGGAGCGGCTATAAAGCCATAAATGAGACCAATGGCACCAACAATCATAAAGATTATTGCAATTAACTTAAGTTTGCTTGATAAGGTGTACATACTATATCTGTAAATGCAGTTATGCTATTCTTGTTCCTCGTTTAATTCGTTTTCTGTTTCCATTACAGAAACCTCTGTTGTCATTGATGTTTCATTAGTAGCTGTATTTTCTACTTGAGAATCATCATTTACAGTCTGTCTTTCTGGTTTTCCATCTAATGCATCTTTAAGCTTCATTACATGATGAGCAATTTGCCAACGCTCTTCCTCACTAGTTTGAGCAGCATAAGATCCCATTGTATTAAGACCATAGTACATCACGTGATACACATCACCTTCTGTAATTGCACGGCCTTGATCATTATATGACGGAATACCTAATATTTTTTCACGTTTTGCTAAAGTACCTTTACCATCACCTTTATCACCGTGGCAAATAGCACAGTAAATTGTGTAAAGTTGTTTACCAGAAGATAAATTATCATCTGAATAAGCAATAGGGTTTTTTAAATTAGCCTTAGCATTAGCTTTTCCTTCTGCAGAATCTTCATAATCATAAGGAGCCCAACCTCTTGGTACAGTTCCTTCTGCTGGAAGCTTTGCCTCTTGTTCGTTCTCAAAAACATTATATGCACCATAAGCTTCATAACCTACTGGCTCATACATATTATCCATGTATTGATAGTTTGGTTTTTCTTTATCAAAACAAGAAGTTAATGATATTGAAATTCCTAAAATCAAAACTATATTGAATATACTCTTCATTTGTTTAGTGTTCATCATTTGAAACAATTGAAATTTCTAGAGCTCCAGTATCATAGAAGAACTTAGTCATATCTTCTACATTATGGTTAGCTACATCTATAGCCATTAAAAAATGGTCGTCTGTTGTTCTTACATCTGGATTTTCAGCTTGTTTAAATGGCCATAGTTTACTTCTCATATAAAAAGTTATAACCATAAGGTGAGCTGCAAAAAATACAGTAAGTTCAAACATAATAGGCACAAAAGATGGCATATTCTCAATATAGCTAAAGCTAGGTTTACCACCAATATTTTGAGGCCAATCTTCAATCATTATAAAATTCATCATTAGCACTGCTACCGTAAGACCAACTAGACCATACATAAAAGAAGCAATGGCAATACGAGTAGGCTCAAGACCCATAGCTTTGTCTAGACCGTGTACTGGAAAAGGTGTATAAACCTCTTCTATATGATACTTAGCCTCACGAGTTTGCTTGACAGCTTGCATTAAGATGTCGTCGTCTGTGTAAATTGCGTGTATTACTTTTGAAGACATTACTATTTGTTTTTTAAGGTGTTTGCCTGACCTGCCCAATCATCACGTTCTGCGCGACCTGGGAAAGAATCAATAATACTATCTAATAAATCGTACTCAGTTTTTGTCATACGGCTTACCTGGTCAAATGTATAGATACCTAACTGGTGAAGTTTCTGCTCCATAACTGGACCAACACCACTAATCTTCTTCAAATCATCTGCTTTTTGAGTAGCAGGATCAAATGAACCAATTTTATCAAGTAGATTATCTATTTTATCTTTTTGAGCTTCAGTATCAACAAGTGCGTCTGCATTTACTGTTTCATTATGAGATTCAGTGCTTATATCTGTGTGCTCATTAAACCCAGATGTTGAGTTTACCATTGGCTCTCTTACGACAGGTGTATACAATTTAGCATCATCTCCTTTATCTGCTCTTATTTTCTTGTAGTTTTCTCCAGACGATTTTAAAATCGTTTTAACTTCTGCCTGAGCTATAACTGGGAAAGTTCTAGAGTATAGTAAGAATAATACAAAGAAGAAACCTATTGTTCCTATAAATATTCCAATATCTACAAACGTAGGAGAGAACATTGTCCAAGAAGATGGAAGGTAATCTCTATGTAGTGATGTTACAATAATTACAAAGCGCTCAAACCACATACCAATGTTTACAACAATTGAAATTATGAAAGAGAACATAATACTTGTACGTAGTTTTTTAAACCACATAAACTGTGGAGAGAAAACATTACACGTCATCATACTCCAATATGCCCACCAATAAGGTCCAGTTGCTCTGTTTAAGAAAGCATACTGCTCATACTCAACTCCAGAATACCATGCAATAAACAACTCTGTTATATACGCCACACCTACTATAGAACCTGTAATCATAATTACAATGTTCATAAGCTCAATATGTTGTACAGTAATATAATCTTCTAGATTAGATACTTTACGCATTATAATAAGTAACGTATTCACCATTGCGAATCCAGAGAATACAGCACCTGCCACAAAATAAGGTGGGAAGATAGTAGTATGCCATCCTGGAATTACAGATGTAGCAAAGTCAAAAGATACAATTGTGTGAACCGAAAGCACAAGAGGTGTTGCAAGACCTGCAAGAACCAAAGATACTTCTTCAAAACGCTGCCAATCTTTTGCACGACCACTCCATCCGAATGAAAGAATAGAATAAATTCTTTTCTGAAAAGGCTTTACAGCTCTATCACGTATCATTGCAAAATCTGGTAATAAACCTGTCCACCAGAAAACAAGTGATACAGATAAATAAGTAGAGATTGCAAATACATCCCAAAGTAAAGGTGAGTTAAAGTTTACCCATAATGAACCAAATTGGTTTGGAATAGGTAATACCCAGTATGCTAACCATGGTCTACCCATGTGTATAATTGGAAACAAACCTGCTTGTACAACAGAGAAAATTGTCATTGCCTCTGCAGAACGGTTAATGGCCATACGCCATTTTTGACGGAATAATAATAATACTGCAGAAATTAGAGTTCCTGCGTGACCAATACCAACCCACCAAACAAAGTTTGTGATATCCCAAGCCCAACCTACGGTCTTGTTTAATCCCCATGTTCCGATACCAGTTGACACCGTGTAAATTATACAGCCAATTCCCCAAAGAAATGCTACAAGCGCGATAGAGAAAACAATCCACCAAGATTTATTGGCTTTGCCTTCAACTGGCGCCGCTACATCCACAGTCACATCGTGATAGGACTTATCGCCAGTAACAAGAGGTTGTCGTATAGGTGCTTCGTAATGCATAATACTTATCTAAGTTAATTTTGTAATTGGTTTAAGCTTCTTTGGTATTTCTTACCAAGGTTTGATACATCACATTAGGTTTTGTACCAACACTTTCTAATAAATGATACATACGATCATCTTCTTTCAACTCGTTAATCTCACTACCCTTGTCATTAATATCGCCAAAGACTAATGCGCCACTTTCACAAGCTGCAGAACAAGCTGTTTTAAATTCGCCATCCTTAATAGCTCTTCCATCACGTTTAGCATCTAAAATAGTTTTTTGTGTCATTTGAATACACATAGAACATTTTTCCATAACACCACGAGAACGTACAACCACATCAGGATTTAATACCATACGACCTAAGTCATTATTCATATGATAATCAAACTCATCATTTTTATTATACAAGAACCAGTTAAAGCGTCTTACTTTATAAGGACAGTTGTTAGCACAGTATCTCGTACCTACACAACGGTTATAAGCCATATGGTTTTGACCTTGACGACCGTGAGATGTAGCCGCAACAGGACAAACAGTTTCACAAGGTGCGTGATTACAATGTTGACACATTACAGGCTGAAAAACTACCTGAGGACTTACTGCAGATGGATCTTCCATTTCAGTAAACATATCTGTAACACCGTCACCAAATAATCCAACACCACTATATCCTTCTTCTTCAGCTTTTTCCTCAGTCATGTCAGAAGAATAGTAACGATCTATACGCAACCAGTGCATATCACGACTCTTACGAACCTCTTCTTTACCTACTACAGGAACATTGTTTTCTGAATGACAAGCTATTACACAAGCCCCACAACCAGTACAGGAGTTAAGATCTATAGAAAGATTGAAGTGATGTCCTACTGAACGATCAAATTCATCCCAAAGATCAACTTCTGGAGAAGTTACATCATACTCAATATGATCTTTAGACACTTCTGGCATTTTATTCCAAACGTGCTTATCTTTTGTGTTAAATATCTCTAACGTGGTTTCTTTTAAAATATCACCACGACCCATTAAGGTATTTTGAAGCTGCACACAAGCAAACTCGTGCATACCGCTTTCTTTAGATATACTTATATTTTGTACGGTATTAAAATCCTTATATAAAGGGTATGCATTAATACCTGTTTGCATTTCTTTCTGAATACTTTCCTTCTTACCATAACCTAAAGCTAATGCCGCAGAACCTATTGCTTGTCCAGGTTGGATAATTACAGGTACATTATTTAGCTCTACACCATCTGCCTTTATCGTTACATAACTTCCGTTAAGCGCTCCATTTGCAACGTGAGTATTTTTAAGCTCTAATCTATCTGCATCTGCTTTAGAAACTAACAAATAGTTATCCCAAGATGCTCTAGTTATTGGATCAGGGAATTCTTGCAACCAAGGATTGTTTGCCTGTTGACCATCTCCTAATGCAGTTGAAGTATAAAGTGTTAACTCTAATCCACTTCCTGAATTAGTAGCAGACTGCGCTAAACGTCTTGCTGCTGTTGAAGCCGAAGTTGACTGAACTGATTCTGTTTCTTCTTGAGAAGCAACAGCTGAATCATCTGCCGATATTACTGTCGAAGAAACAAAAACACCATCGTGTAATGCGTCGCTCCAAGATGTAGTACCTAGAACAGAACTCCAAGTATCTTTAATGTATTTATAGTATTTAGTAGTGTTACCAGACCATTGCATTAACGTCTCTTGAAATTGACGTGTATCATACAAAGGTTTAATAGTAGGTTGCATTAAACTAAAATGAGTTTTAGTCATTTGCACATCTCCCCAACTCTCTAAATAGTGAGGTGTAGCAGCAACATAGTCACAAAGTTTTGCTGTTTCATCTTCTTTTGAAGAGAACGACACTGCGACATCAACCTTTTTTAATCCTTCTATAAATTCTTTTGCATTTGGCAAGCTATATGCAGGATTTACACCAGCAATAAGCAAGCCGCCAACAGCACCAGAATTCATATCCACTACAAGCTGTTTTACAGCTTTTGCATTACCTTGACGTATCATTTTAGGATTCTTAACATCCATAACAATACTACCAAGCTTTTCATTTATTGCCATTGCGAGAGTATGCGCATCTTCATCTTGAAGACCCGTTAACACAACAGCATTACCACCTGAATTTCTTAATTGAGAAACAGCTTTAACAACTGCATCATCAAATTTCGCATCTAGACCACTAGTTGAACCTCCAACAATATAACCATACATGGCAGCAAGAATTGCTTTTTGTTGAGATGGCGTTGCAGGAATACGCTTATCTGCATTAGCACCAGACAATGACATATTAGCCTCTACCTGAATATGACGAGACATTTTCCCATTCTTAGGAACACGACCTTTAGCATAGCCTTTGTCATTTCCTCCACCTTGCCAATCACCTAAGAAATCTGCTCCAACAGAAACAATAGTTTCAGCTTTAGAGAAGTCATAATTAGGCAATGCTCTAGAACCATATCTCCCTTCAAAAGCATTTAAAGCAGCTTCATCTGAAACCGTGTCGTAAACAACATGCTTTACATTAGCGTATTTTGAAGAAAATTCTTTAATAATTCTATCTGTAGATGGACTAGCAAATGTTTGTGTTAACAACACAATTTGCTTTCCTCCTAAAGAATTTAATTTATCACCAACTTGCTTATCAAACGCTTCCCAAGAAACCGCTTCACCATTAGCCATTGGTCTTTTTAAACGATTATTATCATAAAGCGATAATACTGATGCGTTAACCCTAGCATTTACAGATCCAACAGCTCCATCTTCTAGGTTTCTGTCTATTTTAATAGGACGCCCTTCGCGAGTCTTAACCAAAACACTAGCAAAATCGAAACCATCTGCTATTGTAGAGGCATAGTAGTTTGCAACACCAGGAACAATACTCTCAGGTTGCACTACATAAGGAATAGAACGAATAACAGGACCCTCACAAGCTGCAAGAGAGGCTGCCGCCGTACTAAAACCAACATATTTTAAGAAATCACGACGTGATGTAGACGAATTCTCCATCGTTTTATCATTCCCTAAGAAATCATCCGTAGGAATCTCTGATGGAAACTCATTTTGACGAAGCGTCTCAACCACTGGATTGGAATCTTCCAACTCCTCAACACTTTTCCAGTATTTCTTGTTTGATGACATATGCATTATTGTTTTTTGGTGATTTGTTTAAAGTACAAATCAGGACTTTATATTATATTAATAGTGGCACTTACCACACTCTAAACCACCCATTTCTGCAGCAGTTACTTGCTCTACACCGTACTTCTTAGCTAGCTCTTCATGAATTTTTTCATAATAAGCATTACCTTCCATCTTAACGTTTGTCTCTCTATGACAGTTAATACACCACCCCATAGTTAATGGCGAGTGCTGACTCATAATTTCCATTTCCTCAACAGGACCGTGACATTTCTGACACTCTATTCCCGCAACAGATACGTGCTGTGAGTGATTAAAGTAAGCAAAATCTGGTAAGTTATGGATACGCACCCATTTTACCGGTTTTGTTTCACCAGTATATTTTTGACCATCCCATCCTACAGCATCGTAAAGCTTTTGGATCTCATTGTCATAAAACTCTTTAGAATATTCATCCGTAACTGAAGTAAACTCACTAGAAGCATCAGCTACCTCAGAGATAGACTTATGACAGTTCATACAAACATTTAATGATGGAATACCAGAATGCTTAGAAACTCTAGCAGACGAGTGACAATACTTACACTCTATCTCATTAAGACCTGCGTGAATTCTATGCGAATAATGAATTGGCTGAATTGGCTCGTAACCCTGATCTACACCAACTTGCATAAAATAACCATACACAAAATACCCACTAGCTAACAGTAAGAATACCGCCGTAACTAATACTAGGAATTGATTTTCTATAAATGATTTCCAAATAGGAGTTCTTTTTTCCTTAACCGGCAAGGCAACACCTTGCTCCGTTGCAAATCTTCTTAATGTCTTATTAACTAAGAATAATACAGAAATCAACATTAACAACACAAATGCAAGAATACCCAATACAAGATTATTCGAAACACCATTACCACCTTCAGAAGAACCACCTCCAGTTGAACCCGTATTAACTGGCGCTTCTGCTTTAGGCTCCTCAACATAAGCAAGGATATTATCGATATCGTTGTTAGAAAGTTGAGGGAAGTTGTTCATTACAGAACCACCCCATTCTTCAAAAATTGCAATAGCCTCTGCATCTCCAGAAGCTCTTAAGTCTGCATTGTTTTTTACCCACTCGTAAATCCAACCACGTTCGTGACGATCTGTCACACCGTTTAGTGCTGGACCTGTTGCGTTTTTGTAACGCTTATGACAAGCTGCACACAAAGAGTTGAATAATTCTTTTCCTTTTGCCGGATCTCCAGCGCCTTCATCTTGTACCTGCTCTTCACCAGTTTGAACTGGATCGGCCTGCGCTTGCGCAAATGAATTTGTGGATAATGATACAAAAAACACCAAAGTGAGTAACAGCGTTTTAAGTAGTTGATGGCGGGTTGACACCTGTTTCATATCGTCGTTCAATTATCTTCGAGATTGGTATGATTTTAGCTTTAAGCTATTTAAAATATATAGTTAACGCCCTTTTAAAATCAGGCACAAAAGTAATACTTAAAGACCTTTTAGGAAATGTAACAGCTACGATAATTAATAATTTATAATAAATCTAAATAATAAATTACTCTTAAAATTCGTTCTACCTAGGTTACTTTTGCATCAAATACTTTTCAAAATGAGCAGATTAAATATACAGATTTTATACAAAACATTGTTTTTCATATTGGTTAGTAGCCAAATTAGCATTGCACAACAAGGCAATATTAAGGTTGAACAGGACGCCAAACTTCCTCAATTACTAGAAAAACGTATCGATATGAGTAAAAATAATGAGCTTGGAGAGCGTTTCAAGATTCAACTTTACTATGGAAACAATCAAAAAGCAAGTAACACAATTACAAGTTTTAGATCTAAGTTTGGCGAGTGGCCATCAGAAGTTGTTTACGAAACCCCTAACTATAAAGTTTGGGTAGGGAATTTTAGAAATAAACTTGAAGCAGATAGAGCTTTACTTAAAATAAAAGAGCAATTTCCTAGCGCTTTTATCTTTAAACCAGAAAGAGGCTAGACTCATATTCGATATCAAATTTTAAAGCGGTCTGTATACATATATTGATCGCTTTTTTTTGATCCTATTTCATACTTATTTTACTGAACACGCATTATACTTTAAGACTAAAAACTTATATCATAGATAACTGACAATCTGTTAGTTAATTAATAACTAAAGCCTACTACGCAGTCTTAGTTTTGTATATATTTCTCTTTTATAAACAATTTAAAATATGAGAAATATATACTTAAAACTTATGGTAATTGCTCTTATTATTGGAGTAACAAAACAGACCTATTCACAAGATTCAGAAGTTATTTACGAGGCTATAGATAATGGTAGTGGCGTTGCATTAGGAGTAGCAATATCGAGTGCAGATAATGGCATCGGAACATTTTCTGGAGATGGCGTACAGCTAGCAGGTACAGCACGAATTATTAATCAAATAACTATATCGTGTTTTGTAACTACAGATACTGCATTTATACCTGGCGAGTTTACCGTAAGATTATATACAGATTGCCCTGTAACCGGCTCAAGTGGTTCTGAAGGCATGTGTGGCGCAGATGGCGCTGGTAGCTTAATAGAAGGCTCTGAAGTGACCATAAACCTAACATCTGCTCCAACTGCAGCAAACCCTATTGTTATAGACATGCCTAATGTTGACATTTCATCTGAAACTGATGATACAATATGGGTTATGTTTAACTCTCAACGCGACAACATAAATGGCGTATTAAATGGTATAGCTATGACAGGTTCTGATGCGTTAACAGAAATTAATGCATTTTCTTCCTGCAGTACAGCAAGTACAAGTTCTTGCGCGAGACGCATTATAGGTGCAGCTTCAAACAATTTTGTTGTATCTATAAGCGCAACTGAAATACTTAATACAGGAACAGAAAAATTAAGTAATGCTGTTACACTATTTCCTAACCCAATATATAATGAAGCTACAGTTTCTTTTGAAGATACTATTTCACCAAAAATGGTGAATGTATATGACGTAACTGGTAAACTAGTATTACATAAGTATACTTACAACCTTGAAAACAATTTTAAACTAGATATGACAAATTTAAAAAGTGGTATTTATTTTATGAATTTTGAAGCTGAGGAAGGAACAATTACAAAATGCATTATAAAGCTCTAACCATAACCAATATCTTAAATGCAAAAACGCCTCAAAGTACTTTGAGGCGTTTTTATTATATTCTTAAATGATTTTATATTATTTAAGCTTCTTCTTTACTGCTACTTCTTGATAAGCTTCTACAATATCACCTTCTTTAATATCATTGTAGTTTTTAACCTGAAGACCACAGTCATATCCTTTAGATACTTCCTTAACATCATCCTTGAAACGTTTTAGAGAATCTAATTCTCCAGTAAAGACAACAACACCATCTCTAATTAATCTAATACCAGAGTTTCTGTAAATCTTACCAGTAGTTACCATACAACCTGCAATAGTACCAACCTTAGATATCTTGAATGTTTCACGGATTTCTGCTGTACCTGTAATCTCTTCTTTCATCACTGGAGACAACATTCCTTCCATCGCATCTTTAAGATCATTTATAGCGTCATAAATAATTGAATACGTACGGATGTCTATTTCTTCCTGATCTGCTACTTGTCTTGCATTTCCTGCAGGACGAACATTAAATCCTATTATAATAGCATCTGAAGCACTTGCTAATAACACATCACTTTCTGTGATGGCTCCAACACCTTTATGCAAAATGTTAACTTGAATTTCTTCTGTAGAAAGCTTCTGGAAAGAATCAGTTAATGCTTCAACAGAACCATCAACATCACCTTTAAGAATTATATTAAGTTCTTTAAAGTCTCCTAAAGCAATACGACGACCTATTTCATCTAAGGTAATATGTCTTTGTGTTCTAACACTTTGCTCTCTTTGTAATTGTGTTCTCTTAGAAGCAATATCCTTAGCTTCACGCTCATCTTCCATCACAACAAACTTATCACCTGCCTGAGGTGCTCCATCTAAACCAAGTATGGAAACTGGCGTAGAAGGTCCTGCCTCTTTAACAATATGACCACGTTCATCTTGCATTGCTTTTACTTTACCAGAATTAGTTCCGGCTAGTACATAGTCTCCAATCTTAAGTGTTCCTGTTTGAACAAGTATGGTAGACACATATCCTCTACCTTTATCTAAGAATGCTTCAACAACAGTACCTTGTGCTAATCTCGTTGGATTTGCTTGAAGTTCTAATATCTCTGCTTCTAGTAATACTTTTTCTAATAGCTCTTTTACACCTGTACCTTTTTTAGCTGAAATATCATGAGATTGTATTTTTCCACCCCAATCTTCAACTAACAAATTCATACTTGCTAACTTCTCTTTAATCTTTTCTGGATTAGAAGTTGGTAAATCTACCTTGTTTATAGCAAATATAATTGGCACACCTGCCGCTTGTGCGTGTGAAATAGCTTCTTTTGTTTGAGGCATCACATCATCATCTGCAGCAATTACAATAATTGCAATATCTGTAACTTGCGCTCCACGTGCACGCATTGCCGTAAAGGCCTCGTGACCTGGCGTATCTAAGAAAGAAATTTTCTGACCACTTTCTAACTCAACCGCATAGGCTCCAATGTGCTGTGTAATACCACCACTTTCACCTGCAATTACGTTCTCTTCACGAATGTAATCCAGCAACGATGTTTTACCGTGATCTACGTGTCCCATTACCGTTACAATTGGTGCTCTGTGAACTAAATCTTCTGGTGCATCTACAAATTCTTCTATAGATTCTTCTTCTTCTGCACTTACAAAATCAACTTCATAACCAAACTCGTCTGCAACAATACTTAATGTTTCAGCATCTAGCCTCTGGTTCATTGTAACCATCATTCCTAACGTCATACACGCAGAAATAACTTTTGTTACAGGAACATCCATCATTATAGCAACTTCACTAACTGTAACAAACTCTGTTACCTTTAATGTTTTGTTTTCAATTTCTTGCTGTGCTAAATCTTCTTCAGATTTAGTACGGTGTTGGTCTCTTTTATCTCTTCTGTACTTAGCACCTTTACCTTTGTTTGACTTACCTTGAAGTTTTTCAAGAGTCTCACGTACTTGCTTTTGTACTTCTGCCTCTGTAGGTTCTTCTTTAACGATTTGACGTTTACCGCCGCCTCTTCTGTTATTACCACCTTTGTTGGCACCACCTCTAGAAGATGGCCTTGTATCTTTACTTATACGACGACGACGCTTTTTAGGCGAGTTATCTGAGGTTTTCTTATCGTCCTTCTTTTTAGCAGGTTTTTTAAATTGAGAAAGATCTATCTTCTCACCTGTAAAATTAGGACCATCTAACTTTTTATAGTTAGTAGTTACTCTATTATCGTCTTTAGATGCCTCTGGAGCATCTTTAGTTTCTTCTTTTACAGCTTCCTGCTTAGGAGCTTCTTCCTTTTTTGGAGCTTCTTTAGCTACTACTTTAGGAGTTTCCTTTTTAGGTTCTTCTTTTTTCGGCTCAACTTTTTTAGGCGCTTCTTTTTTAGCCACTGGCTTTTTAGGAGCGTCTAAATCTATCTTACCTACTTGCTTAGTTCCAGAAAGTTTAGCGCCAGCCCTTACAACCTCAACTTCTTTCTTTGGTTCAGGCTTAGCTTCTTCTTTAGGCGTTTCTTTAACAGGTTCTTTTACAGGCTCTGGAGTTTCCTCTTTTGCCTCTGGCTTTTTATTTAAGTCTATCTTACCTACTTGCTTAGGACCATCTAAACTTGCTTTACCACGAACAACTTCTGCCTTTCTCTCCTTTTCCTCTTGCTCTTTCTCTCTCTCTAACCTAAGGCGCTCTTTCTCCTTACGTTTTTCCTCGCCTACTTCTTTTGATTCGCGCTTTTTGCTCTTGTCTGTTTGGAACTCGTCAAAAAGGACATCGTAGACTTCTCCAGAAATCTTGGTTGTTGGGCGCGCGTCTATCTCGTGACCGTGTTCTTTTAAAAATTCCACAGCACGGTCTAGAGAAATATTAAATTCTCGCAACACCTTGTTTAATCGCATTGTTCTTGCTTCAGCCATAAATTGCCTCTAAGTTATCCCTTTTATTTGTTTTTTTGAAAAGTATGGATTAATTACTGATCAAATTCTTCTCTTAATATTTGGACGACTTCACGAATGGTTTCTTCTTCCAAATCTGTACGTCGTACCAAGTCATCTAAATCCTGCTCTAAAATTGCTTTTGCTGTATCTAAACCAATTTTCGAAAATTCGGCTATGATCCAAGCATCAATTTCATCTGAGAATTCTTTTAACTCTACATCTTCTTCTACACCTTCTCTAAACACATCTATTTCATAACCAGTTAATTGACTAGCTAATCTAATGTTGTGCCCTCCACGACCAATGGCTTTTGAAACCTCTTCTGGCTTCAACATAACCTCGGCACGCATGGTTTCTGAATTAAGCTTTACAGATGTAACTCTTGCAGGGCTTAGCGCTCTGTTTATAAGTAATTGGTCGTTACTTGTGTAGTTAATTACATCTATATTTTCATTTCCTAATTCACGAACTATGCCATGAATACGTGATCCTTTTACACCAACGCAAGCTCCAACAGGATCTATACGATCGTCATAAGAATCTACAGCTACTTTTGCTTTTTCTCCAGGAATACGCACAACTTTCTTAACTTGAATTAAGCCATCAAAAACTTCTGGTATTTCCTGTTCGAACAATTTCTCCAAAAATAAAGGAGATGTTCTAGAAAAAATAATTGCAGGTTTATTTCCTTTTAATTCTACGCTTTCTATTACACCGCGTACACTTTCTCCTTTTCTGAAAAAATCTGAAGGTATTTGGCGGTCTTTAGGCATGATAAGCTCATTGCCTTCATCATCTAATAAAATTACTACACGATGACGTATGTGATGTACTTCTGCCGAGTACATCTCTCCAATTAATTCTTTAAATTGGTTGTAAATATTTGTGTTATCGTGCTCGTGAATTTTAGCAATCAAGTTTTGGCGTAATGCCAAAATAGCACGTCTTCCTAAATCGATAAGCTTAACTTCTTCAGACACATCTTCTCCTACTTCAAAATCAGGTTCTATCTTTCTAGCCTGAGTTAATGAAATTTCAGAGTTATCATCTTCCACCATACCGTCTTCAACCACTACACGGTTTCTCCATATCTCTAAATCGCCTTTATCTGGGTTAATGATAATATCAAAATTATCATCTTCACCAAACTTACGTTTTAAAGCACTTCTAAAGACCTCTTCAAGTATAGCCATGAGTGTTACTCTGTCTATAAGCTTGTCGTCCTTAAACTCAGAAAACGATTCTATTAATGCAATATTCTCCATTTGTTTGCTTAGAATTTAATCATAACTTTTGCTTCTACAATTTTTTCATAAGGAATTACCGCTTCTTTCTCTACAGTATGTTTTCCTTTTCCTACCGGCTTAGGCTCCCTAGCCTTCCACTTTAAGGCTATCTCATTATCATCTGCAGACACAAGTTCTGCTTCAATTTTTTCTGTTTCAGTTTTCACACTTAGGACTCTTCCAATATTTTTAACATATTGCCTAGGCAATGTTAGCGAAGCAGTTGCTCCTATTGATCCTACCTCTAGTGAAAAATCTTCTTCTTCTCTATCTAAATTATGCTCAATTGCACGACTTACAGTAATACAATCTTCTACAGTTACACCATTATCTCCATCTATTAAGATGCCAATACTATTATCATTAGTAATGTTGTAATCTATTAAAAACAGTGACGGATTGTCGTCTAAAACTGCCTGCAATAACTTATCTACCTTTTCCTTCAACATTTTTGGTTATAAAAAGAGGGGACTTTTCGTCCCCTCATTGATTTAGTTACCTTTTTCAATGGCGCAAATATAAGAATTCTTTTTGGTTTTCAAAACCCTTAATAATCACGTAATTATTTTGTAACTTTAATATCCAACTTAATCCAATTTTTTATGAAAAATATACTTGTCCCTACCGATTTTTCTGAACAAGCTGAAAACGCCTTAAAGGTTGCTGCACAATTTGCCAAAACTTACAATGCAGATATTTATTTGTTGCATATGCTAGAGCTACCTATGCAATTAATAGACCCTACAAGCAATAACAATTCTCAAAACTTACCAGAGTCTTTGTTTTTCATGAAATTAGCCCATAAGCGCTTTGAAGAGGTTTTGGCAAGTGATTATTTAGAAGGTGTTACAGTACATGAAACCGTTCACTTTCACGAAGCTTTTGATGGTATCATGGAAGTAAGTAAAGAACATGATTGCGACCTTATTATTATGGGATCTCACGGCGCAACAGGATTTAAAGAAATGTTTATTGGTAGTAATACTGAAAAGGTTGTAAGATATTCTGAGATTCCTGTGCTAGTGATTAAGCAAGAGATTCCAAATTTTAGAGTTGATAATTTTATTTTTGCAACAGACTTTTCTGAAGAAACCAAAAGACCCTTTAATGAGGCTGTAAAGTTTGCAAATAAAATAGATGCCAACATTCACTTAGTGTACATAAACACCGCCAACAAATTTAAAACTACCGAAGAAGCAGAAAAGAAAATGAGCAACTTCTTAGAAGGCATGGAATCTAAGACGTTTAATTTACACATATACAATGATCGTACTATAGAAGAAGGAATCTTAAATTACGCCCAAAGTATAGATGCTGGTTTAATAGGCATATCTACACACGGCAGAAAAGGTTTAGCCCACTTTTTTAATGGAAGCTTGAGCGAAGATATTGTTAACCACGCCAAACGTCCTGTAATTACATTTAAGATTTAGTAAGCGATTGCAATGCTCCATTGCGTATGCAAAGCCAAAAATAATTCCAGAAAGATTTAGTTTTATCCCTAGTAACAGAAACATCTTGTTTTGTTACTCTACCATCTTTTTCGTTATTGTCTAAAAATAAATTTACAATACCGCTTAGTAATCTATTTTCACTAGAGCCATCTTTCCTGAGAACCTCTACCTTAAAGGTGCTATAATCTATACGCATATCACCAAGGGCGTCATTTTTGTCTCCAGAATAGTTAAAATACAACTCATTTAATGTTCCTATTGCCTTAACGTTGACTGCTGGCACAAAAAACATATTCATTGCATCTGCTGAGACTTGTTTTGCTTCACCTTTAATATTAAATGTGTCATTTAGATTATTAATATCGAACTGCCAATTAACGTTTAATTGAGATGTTCCCATAAAATTTGTAGAGATGTTTGCTGTAGTAAGTTTACCTCCATCATTTTTTGAAGTATTATTTATATCCTTAATTGTAGCGTTTAAATTCTCAAGCAACACTTTGCCTATTTTTTTAGTGCCTTCTGCTCGCTCTTCATAAACCAACTTACTCGATTGTATTTCTAAGGTATTAATATCAAGACCAAAGTTTAAATTTCTGAGCATTTCACTATACATAGGTTTTATCCTTACATCATCTGTATGTGTTTTATCTCTATAAATATTACAGTCTGCATTTACAACAACGATGCTTGGAGTCTTTAAAGACAACTTATCATTTAATGTGTCTATTTTTAAATCATTAAGTTTTAATTCTGGCACATTAAGAGTAATTAGATCTTTTTCATAGGGAATCACATTTTGAAATTCTGCCCGCTCATATTTGGGTGTAATCGACAGGTTATTTACATTAAAATTATTATCCTCAATCTTAATTGATTGTACTTTTAAATCTTGATAAAAATTCATCTTTACATAAACACTATCTAAAGATCCCGAAAGGCTTTTGTAATTGAATGGCAAGCCATTTTTTAATATTTCCTGAGAAGTTTTAAAAGACTTAAGATTAATGTTAGATAGTTTAATCGAAATGTTTTTTTCGTCACCTTCATTAATGACGTCTAAATATCCATTTGATGTTTTTATATTACCTATTGAAACATCACCTTCAAAAGACTGATTCTTAGTTGAAGTGACAGTGTCTTTTTCTGCTCCTTTTATCACTTTTAATTTAGGCGCATCTATTTGAAGTGTGCTTACACTAACATCTTTACTTGTTATATAATACCAATAGCCAAAACCTTTTAACTTTATAGAAGGAGATTCAAGCTCGAAACTTTTAGATTTAAAGCTCACATTATCTATAGAAACCTTACCTAATAATACATTAACATCTAAAGTTTCATAAGAAAAGTCGTTTTTAGCAGAGACCTCACTTAACGCTTTTTTTAGTTGTAGTTTTGCATAATAATTTGCTCCAATTACCAGGACTAATAAAACTCCTAAGATTACCAGAATGGCTTTTATGTATTTTTTCAAAATATTTTTAGCTAAAGGTAATATTTTAAGTAACAAGACTACAAAAGCAATCCTATGAAAATTGTTTGCATAGCAGACACACACAACAGGCAAGATGATCTCATAATTCCAGATGGCGATATTATTATACACGCTGGAGATTTAACCGAAGGTGGCACTAAACGCGAAGTTTCACAGTTTATAAGCTGGTTTTCAAGTTTGCCACACACCCATAAAGTATTTATTGCAGGTAATCATGACTACTATCTTGAGGATATAGATCTAAAAAAGTTTACAGAAAACCTACCTAAAGGAGTTCATTATTTGCACAACTCAGCTCTTACACTTGGGAATATTAATTTTTGGGGTACACCACAAGTCCCTAGCTTAACACGATGGGCATTTAAAGAGCCATTTTACTGGAATGACATCCCAAAAGAAACAGATATACTTATTTCTCATGTACCACCATATGAAATTTTAGACTTACACGATCGGAACTTTCACTTAGGCGACAAGGTTTTAGCTAAACGTGTAGACAAACTATCTTTAAAGTATCACATCTTTGGTCATGTCCACGATGCCTATGGTCTCACAAGAATTAAAAACACCATCTTTGTTAATGCTAGCTCTGTAGATAGCACTGGCAGATATTTTAATCCTCCTATAATTTTAGACGTTTCATCTAAAGATTTGCTGGAGTAACTGTAAGGCTTCTTAAAACCAAGCTACTACTAAATTCAATAAAAAATAACTTATGCGTTGGCTCATATTTATTGTCATCTATATATTAATAGATATTTATGCTTTTCAGGCATTAAAGACAATTACTCCAAATAAAATTTGGCACTACAGTTACCTTATCCTTTCATTATTGGTTGTAGGTAACTTAATTTTTCAAAATATTGTACCACAGGAAGGTAGTGTGGTAAGTGGCAACAGAAGCTATGCCTTTGGTTTAATGCTTGCAATGCTAGCACCAAAACTTATTTTAGTCATCTTTATGTTTGGCGAAGATATTATTCGCTTTTTTGTAGCAACGTACTACCGATTCTTTTCTACCGAAACTTCATTTACGATACCCTCAAGAAGAAAATTTATAAGTCAGGTTGCCTTGGGAATTGCAGCAATACCATTTGCATCATTATTATACGGAATGATACAAGGTAAATACAATTTTAGAGTTTTAAAGTACGAACTAAGTTTTGACGATTTGCCTGAAGCTTTCAATGGGTACCAAATTACTCAAATAAGCGATATTCATTCTGGAAGCTTTGATAATTTTGAAAAGATAAAATACGCTGTAAACCTTATTAACGAACAACAAAGTGATGCTATTTTCTTTACTGGAGATATGGTAAATAATAAAGCATCTGAAATGGATCCTTGGAAAGTACTTTTTGGGAGTTTTAAAGCCAAAGATGGTGTGTTCTCGATACTAGGAAACCACGACTATGGTGATTATGTTGATTGGGCTAATGAAAAAGAAAAAGCCGAAAACCTTTTAAATCTTAAAAACATTCAAAAGGAAATGGGTTATGATTTATTGTTAAACGAACACAGAAGCATACAACGCGGAAAAGACAGTATTAAAATTGTTGGTGTTGAAAATTGGGGCGCTGGTGGTTTTGTAAAACATGGTGATATCGAAAAAGCATCTGAAGGACTTTCTGAAAGAGATTTTAAAATTTTATTGAGTCACGACCCAAGCTATTGGCAACAAAACATTAAATCTAATCCCAAAAATTTTCAGTTAACTTTAAGTGGCCACACACACGGTATGCAATTTGGTATTGAAATTCCTGGCGTAATAAAATGGAGTCCTGTACAATATCGTTATAAGAATTGGGCAGGTATTTATGAAGAGCTAGGAAGACGCATTAATGTAAACAGAGGCTTTGGGTATTTAGGATATCCAGGTCGCGTTGGTATTTGGCCAGAAATTACTGTAATTACGCTTAAAGCCAAAGATGCTTAATATTTGTACGAATTTTGTACATTTACCTACTATAACCAATCATTTTGAATTGCTATGTCAAAATTTGGAGAACTTATTGACCTCGATATTCCTGTTCTATTAGATTTTTATACTGAATGGAACGAACAATCTACCGCAATGCATCCCGTACTTCGAGATGTTGCTGCTGCTTTAGGCGACAGTGCCAAAGTTATAAAGATAGATGTAGATAAAAACTCAGAACTTGCTGAAGCTTTACGTGTTAAAGGACTACCTACTCTTATGATATATAAGAATGGTGAAATGAAATGGAGACAAAGCGGAGAACAAGATGCCAACACTCTAATTGGTTTGGTAAAAGAGTACGTTTAGATTTTCTTAATCTTTAATTGCTTTAAAAGCATACCCTTTTTCAGAATAGTACGCTAAAACCTTTGGTAAAGCGTATCTCAAGTTATTTTCTGCCTTTAAGCTATCGTGAAATACAATTACACTTCCATTTTTTGTGTGTCTTAAAACGTTTTCAAGACATTTTTCTTTAGAAACTGCAGCATTATAATCTACACTTAGCACGTCCCACATTACAATCTTATATCCTAGTTTCCTAAGCGTTTTTGAAGCTCTTAGAGACAACCTACCATATGGTGGCCTAAATAACTTTTTTGTGGTTACAATAGGCTCCTTTTCCTTATCCAAAGCAGTGTGAATTTCATATTCACATAAACTAACGTCATTTATGTATTTGAGATGTTCTGTTGATTTACAATTATAATGATGTTGAGTATGATTACCTATTGCGTGACCTTTTGAAATTATCTCACTAAAAAGTTTAGGATGTTTTTTAATGTTTTCTCCAATACAAAAAAATGTAGCTTTTGCATTGTAAGTACTTAATTGTTGCAATACCCAAGGCGTAACTTTGGGTATAGGGCCATCATCAAAAGTGAGATAGATACTTTTTTCTTTTCTGGAAAAATGCCAAATTCTTTTAGGGAAACACCATTGTACAAGTTTAGGAATGTATGGTAATGTCATATCCTATTAATTTTGCATTAAGGATTAAATGGCATGTTTAAACTCTTTTTAAAACATCTTCTTGTTTTAAAAAAGTGAGTAGTAAAAGCCTGACCCCAAACCAGAGTTTGGGGAATGCCCTAGTTTATAGAGTCTAAATTGTTTACAGAATCAATTTTAGGAGTTGTTTCTGTACCAAATTCTTGCTCAAATCCTTCAATATACTGCTGCTCTTCTGGAGTAAGCTCTTCTTCAGGATTCATTTCTTCATCTTCACCATAAAAGTGACGGAACAGCCTAAGGTAATTATTAAATTTCTCTGCTTCTGGTTTCACTAATTCTTCATCTTGATATATAATTAGTATATCTACCAAGCTTCTGTAACGCTCAATATCTGTTATGATGTCTTCTGCATACCTAAATTGTCTCGACTCTTTAAATCCTGAGTAATAGGTTAAATTCTCTTGATATTTAGTGGCAACTTGCCTCCAAATATCTCTAGCTTTTTTCGGCTTACCAATTTCATAATAACCACTTATGAATGGCTCTAATAATGTGTAAAAGCCATAATAGTCTACCGGCATTTGTTCCATACCCAAGTCTAACATTTCTTCTGCACGCTCAAAGTCTTTCACCTTAATTAGCTCTTCTATAAGTTTAGCAAGGTTACTACGGTAAACTAAACCATTTTTACGTGTTTCTGGATCATGATAAATATCTGGATCATTACCATTACCCCAATCCCATTCCTTAACGATATTATACATTTTATCTGTATCTATTCGTCCCATATCGTAAGGGTTCCTTTTGTCTATTGGCGTTCGTATTGGCACAAGTTTATAACACATACCATCTAACTGAAGGTAATCTTTCATCCATAGATAATCATCATCTCCATAACTACCACCTGTAAAGTAAATTGGTCGTTTCCACTCATTATTAGCTATTACATCTAGCATAATAAGTCTGTTCTTATAAATTATATCACCTTTTAATGTAATGTCTATATAAGGTGCTATTTTCTCTCTGTCTTTTTCTTTTACAATACCATGTTCAATAGCATTTGATCCGCTTACTGGCAGTCTTAAGTTTTTAGTTGGAAATGTATTAACTATTTGGCCACTTCTTAATTCTGCCTTTGTGGTTTCATTGTCACTCTTTATGTACTTTATCCAATCTTTAATTAGCAATGTATCTCTTACTCTTGGATCTTTTTGATACCAAACGGCATCGTTTACACCATATACATAGTTCTTATGCTCTAAAGTTGTAGGTATGCGGTCGCTCTCATAGGCTTTACGACGCATTTGATCTATATACCAATCTGTAGCAAACAAAGCTGTATTTACCACACGTACATCTCTGCGATAGCCTTCTATTTCTTGAGCATACCAAAGTGCAAATGTATCGTTATCTCCGATGGTGAATAAAATGGCATTTTCATCACAAGAGTCAAGATACATTTTAGCCATACTTTGAGCTGTATATCTGTCTGACCTGTCGTGATCATCCCAGTTTTGAGAGGCTAACACTACAGGAACGGCTAATAAACATACTACTGTAACTGCAGGCGCTAACATTTTAGTAGTGATTTTGTCCTTTAGCATATCATATAATGCATATACTCCAAAACCAATCCACATTGCAAACACGTAAAATGATCCTACCAACGCATAATCTCTTTCACGCACTTCGAAAGGACGTTCATTTAAATACACTTTTAACGCTAGTCCTGTAAATAGGAAAAATACCAAGAGTACCCAGAAATTCTTTTTGTCTTTAGTAAACTGAAATACTAACCCTAGTAATCCTAAAAGGAATGGCAAGAAAAAATATGTGTTTCGGGCTTTATTATTCTTAACGTCTGACGGAAGGTTATCCTGTGAACCTAAACGTAACTCATCTATAAACTTAATACCGCTTAGCCAATTACCGTGAAGGTCATCCATCTTACCTTGAACATCATCTTGACGACCAGTGAAATTCCACATGAAATAACGCCAATACATATATCCAAATTGATACTCGATCATATAACCAATATTGGCTGCAAAGCTTGGTTTTTCTATATCTAAATATTGCCCAAATTGGGTTAGGAATTGATCATAATCTTCTGCATCTATTTGTCCTAAAGCATATTTAGTCTTTACATCTGCAACTGCATTTAAAAGTTCTTGTTGATCTCTGTATTCAGGTTTTACGGTAAACTCAAGTTCTCCTATAAAGCCAAGATAATTAGCTTTATGCTCGGGACTCCACATTCTAGGCAGAAACCCTTTATGATTATCATCTAAATTTTGATTAGCATTCTCCCAATCATTAACGATAACATACTTGCCAGTTTTTTCATCTTGCTCGTATTTTGGTTTAGCGTCAGAATATGGATTGTTTTCATCTAATCCACTATACATTTCTGTAAACTGCGGCCCATAAAATAAGTGAGATTCGCCATACTGCTCTCTGTTATAGTAGGCTAAAAGCTCTCTTGCATTGGCTGGATTATTTTCATTTATAACCGTTCCTGCATTGGCACGTATAGGCAACATTGTCCAACTAGAGAATCCTATTAAAATAAAGAGAACACAAAGCAGCAAGGTGTTTACATGAACAAAACCCTTTTTACGTGTATAAGTAATACCGAAATAAAATCCTGCAATTACAACCAATAACGCAATTATAGTTCCTGAATTAAATGGTAAACCAATAGTGTTAACGAAGAACACCTCAGAAATAGCAAAAAAGCTTAAGCTATAAGGCAGAAGTAATTTAAATATAAACATTAGTATAGCCACAATGATAACCGTTGCTATAATGAAGTTTTTTGCAGTAACCTCTTTGTAATTTTTAAAGAAGTAAAGGTATCCTATTGCTGGAATTGCTAAAAGACCCATAAAGTGAACACCAAACAACAATCCTACTATAAAGCAAATAAGAATTAACCAACGGTTACCTCTTGGCTTTAACATATCGCGCTCCCAAAGCAAGCCTACATAAAATATAACTGAAAGGATAAAGGTTGCCATTGCATATACCTCTGCCTCTACTGCATTAAACCAAAAGCTATCTGTAAATGTAAATGCTAATGAACCTACTAACGCACTTCCTAAAACTGCTGTTTTTTGACCTGCTGAAAGTGTTTCTGCTTTTCCTGAAATTTTTCTTATTAAGATAGAAATAGACCAGAACATAAAAAGAATAGTAAATGCACTTGCCAAAACAGACATCATATTTACCATTAGTGCAATTTGCGAAGACTCTAGAGCAAACACAGAAAACACAGCACCTAACATTTGGTATAATGGCGCTCCTGGCGGATGCCCTATTTCTAACTTAGAGGCTGTTGCTATATACTCACCTGCATCCCAAAAACTAGCTGTAGGCTCGACCGTAAGGGTAAAAGTAATTAATGCGACTGCAAATGCAAACCAGCCAAGTATAGTGTTCCACTTCGAAAAGTTGAAATCTTTCATAGTATAATTAAATAGGTAATTGGCGAATTTACTAAATTCAACCTGATTAGGTAGACAACGCAACCAAATTCATATTATTTTAGAAAAATATTTTTTTGAAAGTATGTTTGGAATATTCAAGAAATGTTTTAAATTTGCACTCTCAATTACAAAAAAGCACAACGCTTAGTAATTTTGGCCTATGGTGTAATTGGCAACACGTCTGTTTTTGGTACAGAAGAGTCTAGGTTCGAGACCTAGTGGGCCAACAAAAAACTCCGAGTTTATACTCGGAGTTTTTTTATGCCTTATTTTTAGTTGTGTTGCTTTAGGTAATCCATTAAGTTAACATCATTACCCAATAAAATATCGTTTGAATTTATACGGCCATTCATAGAGTCGTTTTCTAATTTCAATACACCTCTAGGGCATACGGCAGAACAAATACCGCAACCAACACAAGAAGACCTTACAATATTCTCCCCTTTTTGAGCATATGCTCTAACATCTATCCCCATTTCACAATATGTAGAGCAGTTTCCGCAAGAAATACACTGCCCTCCGTTTGTGGTAATTCTAAACTTAGAAAGTAAACGCTGCTGAAAGCCTAATATAGCTGCCATTGGACACCCAAAACGACACCAAACACGTGAACCGAATATAGGATAAAACCCTACACCTATAACACCGCTAAAAATGGCTCCAATTAAAAATCCGTAAGCTTTTCTTAATTGGTAAGCATCAAACAAAAATAACTTACCTGGTGAACTAAAATATGTAATTAGCAATAATGATATTACCACTACAAAATAACCTATTGCTCCATATTGGGCATCTTTAGCTAATTCCTCTCTTTTAAAAAGCATAGCCCAACCAAAAACAAGTGTTAGTAGAATTACAATAAACCAAATAAAGAATTCTTTACTTATTAAGAAATCATCATACACTTTTACATCTTGATTGGCAGCTACTTCAAAATCTGGAGATTGTACTAATGCATTTTGCAACACTACATTCTCACCATTTTTAGCCTTTTTTAAAGCCTCTTCCTGCTCAGCTTCATTTACAACAATATAATCTATTGTTAAAGGCACGCTACTTTGAATAGTTGGTGTGCTGCTTGATTTATTTATAAACACAACACCTTTTGCATTGGCTTGTTGAGCAGCTAAAATTTTATCACCAATAGGCTTGTCGCCTTCTTCACTCATAAAGACGACTTTGTTATCCAGATTACTCCATTCTGATATCGAGCTAGACTCATTTCCTTGCAAATAAGAAAACACCACCGCTACCGTCATTACGGTTACAAAAACCACAACACTATGTATTACCCAACGTTCAATTTTCCAAGCAGTTTGACTTTTATCACTCAAGTGCCTAAAAGGATCTCCAGCTGTTTCTGCCAGACCACCACAACCACATACCCAAGAGCAATACCAACGTTTTCCATATTTATAGGTAAGTATTGGAGTGATAACAAATATTGAAAGAAGCCCAAAGATGAGCATTATAAGCCCAACGTTTCCAGCGCTTAAAAATTCATCTATCTTATACCCAGCAAACAGCTCATAATTTAATGGCCAAATGTTTTTAAAATCATAATAAGGCTGGTTTAATCTTACTAGTATTTCCGGTATTATAAATGCGAAAGCAGTTTGAAAAAACATTACAGAAATGGTTCTTACTACTTCATAGGTGTTATTTCTATATTTCCAAATAAATTTTATTCCGAATGCAAAGATGGCTAATGTATAGAGTGTACCGTACAAAAACCATTGGCTTGCTGGATTACCGCTTAACAATTTACTTAATGGGTCAAATAAAGCTATTACTCCTGTGTTATCACCATCACTTACCAAGCCTAAATATTGCGGATAAAAATATAGTACAACATAAAACCCAGTCATAGCAATGCCTAATATCCAACCCCATAAACCGCGACTGGTAATTGATTTAAACATGACACCATCATTTTTAATACCTTCATGTTTATTAGAATAAGCTCCATAGGAAAAAGCTACGATACCTGCCAGCATCATTAGAAGCGATAGTGACAATGCTATAGTTTTGTTCGGAAAATTAACGTTTAGGAGTGCTAAAAGTAAAATCCCCAAACCAACAACACCTACAGCAGTACTAATTTTTTGAATGGTATTTAATGCTTTTGGTGGTTGTCCTCCCGTAAGAGACATGTTATGTTCTATTCTACTCATAGCTTTGTTGTGTTAGTTGTTTTTGAAGACAAATGATTCTTGAAAGATATTTGAATATTACTTTCTAATTTTTTATAAAACTCAGGGTCAAAATTGGCTTTACGCAAGTTGTCCACCACATGAGCAACATTTTGATTTTCATTTAACCAAGAATCAAACGTTTCGTGTTTCATTCTTATGCCAAACGTATTTATACCTAAAAACTTAAGAGTTTCTTCGTGATATGCAATTGTTAACCACTGGTTTCCTTCTGGATTTTTCCAATGAAAATGGGTTTCACCTTCTTTTTTATTTTCATCATTAAATACCCAACCATAAGTTTGATACTCTACATCAAAAAATTTTGCACTGTTAAACCAATTTCCAGGATTATATGGCATGGTTTTTCCACAAATTGTTTGTGCTACAGTTTCACCCATCATTCTTCCTGTATACCAAACAGCCTCAACAGGTTTTCTATATCCTATAGCTTCATGTTGCTGTGCACAATCTCCAATTGCATAAATATCTTTAACGTTGGTCTCTAATTTTCTGTTTACTAAAATCCCTTTATCTGTTGCAATACCTGAACCTTCTAAAAAATTAATATTAGGCTTAACTCCAGTGCAAATCCCTACAACATCGCAGGAAATTTCTTCACCAGAATCTGTAAGAACAGCTCTAACATTCCCATTGTTATCACCAAGTATTTTGTCAAGATTAGTTTCAGGCTTTAAAGAAATGCCGTGTGAGAGAATGTGCTCAGAAATATGTTTTGCATCATTTTCAGGTAAAACACTATTCCAGAAATAAGACTCCCTAATTAAAAAGGTAACTGGAATTTTTCTAGTTGAAAGCATTTCTGCCAACTCCACTCCTATTAAGCCTCCACCAATAATTACAGCGTGTTTACAGTTTTCTGTATTATTTTCTAAAGCTTGAACATCTTGAATATTAACTAGACCTTGCACACCATTTAAACTTAAACCTTCCCAACCATATGTAGCCGTTTGAGAGCCTGTTGCTAATATTAACTTATCATAGCCTAAAAGATCATTGTTTTTAAATTGAAGTTGTTTATTTTCAGTATCAACTGAAACTACATAGCCTTGTTTTAATTCTATTCTATTTTTTTCCCAAAACCAATCCTCGTATGGTTTAGTATGCTCATACTTCATGTGTCCCATATAAATATACATTAATGCCGTACGTGAATAAAAGTGCTCAGTTTCTGAAGAAATAACAGTAATACGATAATCTGATAGTTTCCTGATGTGTCTTGCTGCAGTAATACCAGATATACCATTACCAATTATAACAATGTGTTTCATACAAGGTGAGTTTTGCAGTATTTGACACTGCTTTTGAAATATATATTAATGTAGGTCGTCATTAAAGATAAAAACTTAAGACCACATTTAGTATTTAGAATGGTTATAAAAGGTAGAACACTGTTAAGTTATAGTTTTTACAAACTAAAGTACTTCTAGTTCAAAACATTACTGTAAGCTTATGTAATTATTGTTTATAATACACGACTTAAATTTTAATAAACACATTTTATTTTATGAAAAAGTTGCTTTTAATAGCTTTATGTATACTTACAGGCGTTAGTCACGCACAATCTACTGCATCTTTTTTCAAAAAAGCTGATCTAGTTTTTAATACATACGTAAAGCAAAATAAGGTAGATTATAAAGCAATTTCAGAAGATTCAGATTTACTTGACGATGCATTAAATGATGCAAAAAACATAAGCGTATCTTTACTTAACAGCAAAACTTATCAAGCCTTTTGGATTAACACGTATAATCTTTTAGTTATTAAAGGGATTAGTGATTCTTATCCTATTAAGTCTCCATTAGATATAGATGGATTCTTTGATACCACCACATATTCTGTAGGCGGAAAAAAAGTTACTTTAAATGATATCGAAAACAAATTATTAAGAGAGAAATTTCCAAATGAGCCTCGTTTTCATTTTGTGCTAGTTTGTGGTGCACTAAGTTGTCCTCCAATTATAGATCACGCCTATTCTCCTAATTTTTTAGATAAACAATTACAAGAGCAAACTGTAAAAGCCATTAACAATCCTAATTTTTTAAAAGTGAATGACACTTCAGTGGCTTTTTCTCAAATCATGGAATGGTACAATGAGGACTTCACTAAGAATGGACAATCTTTAATTCAATTTTCAAACGCTTTTAGAAGCACTAAGATTCCAGAAGATGCTAAGGTTACTTTTTATCCCTATGATTGGACATTAAATGATATAACTAAATAATTTATTAAAGCACATATTTCGCCACTATCGTTTCAACCTCGAAGCTTAAAAATTTTGCGGTTGATTCGTAGTCGGCATTTTAAATTTAGGGTGCTTAATAACCGTTTAAGCTATCCATTTTCCATTATTAGCTACGGTTGAATCCCATACACCTATGCCGAACTTATCTGCTAATAACATCCCTTGATTAATTGCAGCTTTTTTATCTTCATAAGAGACTATTTTCCAATGCTGATTGCGGTCATACCACAAACTAACTTGGTATTCATAGGCTTTATACTTGAAAACAGATATATAATCTAAGCTCTTAAAGTCTTTCCACCTTCCAAAGGTTATTCTAGATATCGCATATTGTTTCTTATATCTATTATTATCAATATCAAAAACAATATTTGTTTGCATAGAAAAACGTACAGCCACTCCTGTTAATACTATAGCCGATTGCAGCATACCAGAAATAGATTTCATTTTGCTTAAGGATTCACCAAACCTAAAATTTGCAAAAAAGGTGTAGAGTAAAACTACCACACAGGTATAACAAGCTGCCGCAATTAGAAGATGCCAAATTGGTCTTCGACTGTCTGAAATTATGATATTATTTGGCTTCTGAATCATTAATTTAAATGTATAAAAAAACCTGTAAAGAAAACTTTACAGGTTTTAAATATATACTAAAGCTTGTAATTTAGTCTGCTAGAACAATAACTTTATTGTCTTTCATTTCAATTACGCCACCTTTTACAGCAAATGTCCATTTACCGTTTTCATCTTTCTTGAAAAGCTTGCGTACATTTTCTGAAATAGAAACATCTCCATTAAAACGCACTTTACCTTTTTCTAAGATAGACACAATAGGCGCGTGATTATCTAACATTTGAAACTCACCGTTAATACCTGGTACGGTAACGCTTTCAACTTCGCTAGTTAATATCACAGCTTCTGGTGTTACAATTTCTAAAAACATAATTGTTCGTTTTTAGTAGTTAGTAATTAATAATTAGCAGATTAAAATAGAGCTAACTACTTTTACGTCGTACTTAATTATTAAGACTCTGCTAACATTTTCTCACCAGCTTCAATTGCTTCCTCTATAGTTCCTTTAAGGTTGAAAGCTGCTTCTGGCAGGTGATCTAACTCACCGTCCATAATCATGTTGAAGCCTTTAATAGTTTCCTTAATATCTACTAAGACACCAGGAATACCTGTAAACTGCTCTGCTACGTGGAACGGCTGAGAAAGGAAACGCTGTACACGACGAGCGCGCCCTACAGCCATTTTATCTTCTTCAGATAATTCTTCCATACCAAGAATAGCAATAATATCTTGTAGTTCTTTATATCTCTGCAAAAGCTCTTTTACACGTTGTGCACAGTCATAATGCTCATTACCTAAAATATCTGCAGTAAGGATACGAGATGTAGAATCTAACGGATCTACCGCTGGATAAATACCAAGCTCTGCAATCTTACGAGACAATACAGTAGTTGCATCTAAGTGAGCAAACGTTGTTGCTGGTGCTGGATCGGTAAGGTCATCTGCAGGTACGTATACCGCTTGTACAGATGTAATAGATCCTTTTTTAGTTGATGTAATACGCTCTTGCATAGCTCCCATTTCGGTTGCTAAGGTAGGTTGGTAACCTACCGCAGAAGGCATACGACCAAGAAGTGCTGACACCTCTGATCCTGCTTGTGTAAAACGGAATATATTATCTACGAAAAATAATACATCTTTTCCTTGACCATCTCCTGCTCCATCACGGAAGTATTCTGCAATAGTTAATCCTGAAAGTGCTACACGAGCACGTGCTCCTGGTGGCTCATTCATTTGTCCGAATACGAACGTTGCTTTAGAGTCTTTCATAGCAGTTTTATCTACTTTAGAAAGATCCCATCCACCTTCTTCCATAGAGTGCATAAAGTCATCTCCGTATTTAATAATACCAGACTCTAACATCTCACGAAGTAAATCGTTACCCTCACGAGTACGCTCTCCAACACCTGCAAATACAGACAAACCACCGTGTCCTTTTGCAATGTTGTTAATTAATTCTTGAATAAGTACAGTTTTACCTACACCTGCACCACCAAATAAACCAATCTTACCACCTTTAGCATAAGGTTCAATAAGGTCAATTACTTTAATACCAGTAAAAAGAACTTCTGTAGATACAGATAGATCTTCAAACTTAGGTGCATTACGGTGAATTGGTAGACCGTTGTCTCCAGTCTTAGGCATGTCTTCCATACCATCAATAGGATCTCCTACAACATTAAATAGTCTCCCGTAAACATCACCAATAGGCATTTGTATTGGAGCGTTTGTCGCTTCAACAGCAGTACCTCTTGACAATCCATCTGTAGAGTCCATAGAGATAGTACGCACGGTGTTTTCACCAATGTGTGATTGTACTTCTAGAACTAAGATAGATCCGTCTTCTCTTTTTATTTCAAGAGAATCGTAAATTTTTGGAAGTTCGCCTTCTGTGTCAAACGCAACGTCAACAACAGGGCCAATAATTTGAGCAACTTTTCCTGTGACTTTAGACATTATCTAAATGGTTTTTAGTGTATTTAGCTTATATAAAATAGGATACAAGTACCCTTCATTTTCAAGGTGCAAAGATAGTTTTTTAATTTAAAATGCAATACGGAAATTTTGAAGTTTTTTGAATACATATATTTATATTTAATACAACCACTACTAAAGCACTGTACTTTATATAAACTATTATACACTAGCCAAAAACAAAAGAGCCCTAATTAAATTAGAGCTCCTTTAAATTTATAGTATTCCATTTTCAAGACAATTACTCTACAGTAACACTCTTTGCAAGGTTTCTTGGCTGGTCTACATTTTTATCTAACATTACAGCTATATGGTAAGACAAGAGCTGTAACGGAATAGTAGTTAGTAAAGGCGTTAAGCTTTCTAAAGTTTCAGGGACTTCTATAACATAGTCTGCTCTTTTTCTTACTTCAACATCACCCTCAGTAACTATACCAATAATTTTTCCCTCACGAGATTTTATCTCTTCAATATTACTAACAACCTTGTCATAATGCCCTTTTCTTGTAGCTATAACCACAACAGGCATTTGTGAATCTATTAAAGCAATTGGTCCATGCTTCATCTCTGCAGCAGGATACCCTTCTGCATGTATGTAAGATATCTCCTTAAGTTTTAAAGCACCTTCTAAAGCAACAGGAAAGTTAAATCCTCTACCTAAATAAAGGAAGTTTTTAGCATCTTTATATTTACTTGCAACAACCTCTATATGTTCATTAGACTCTAGTGCCTTCTTTACCTTTTCTGGAATTTGTTCTAATTCTCTTAAGTGTTCATTAAACTGCGAATTAGACAACACTCCTTTTTGCTTAGCTAATCTTAGTGCAATTAGAGTTAACACTGTAATTTGAGTTGTAAAAGCCTTTGTTGAGGCTACCCCAATTTCTGGTCCTGCGTGAGTATATGCACCTGCATGTGTTTCTCTAGAGATAGATGATCCTACAACATTACAAACACCAAAAACAAATGCACCGTTTTCTTTTGCAAGATTAATTGCCGCCATAGTATCTGCAGTTTCTCCACTTTGGGAAATTGCAATTACGACATCATCCTTGTTTATTATTGGATTACGGTATCTAAATTCTGAAGCATACTCAACCTCTACAGGTATTCTTGCAATGTCTTCAAAAATATACTCTGCAACTAAACCAGCGTGCCAAGAAGTTCCACAAGCTACAATGATAATGCGCTTAGCGTTAAGAAATTTCTCGATGTTATCATCTATTCCGGCCATTCTGATGAGATTCTCATTCACCAACATTCTACCTCTGTAGGTATCACTGATTGCGTCTGGCTGCTCATAAATTTCCTTAAGCATAAAGTGATCATAACCACCTTTCTCAATTTGCTCAAGGTTTAGCTGTAGCTCTTGTATATATGGCGCCACTAAAGAATCATCTTTAATCTTCCATATTTTTAAATCTTTATGATTTCTTACTACTGCCATTTGGCCATCTTCTAAGTAGATAGCATTTTTTGTAAACTCAATAAACGGTGAAGCGTCACTCGCTATAAAAAATTCATCTTCTCCAACACCTAAAGCCAAAGGGCTCCCTAATCTTGCTACAACTATTTCATTAGGTTTTTTTCTGTCAAAAACTGCAATTGCATAAGCTCCTACCGTTTGGTTTAAAGCAATTTGAACTGCTTTACCTAACTTAACTTTTTCATTTTTCTTTACATCTTCAATAAGGTTAACTAACACCTCTGTATCTGTATCAGATTTAAAAGTGTAACCTCTTTTAGTGAGCTCTTGTTTTAATGGGTCATAATTTTCAATAATTCCATTGTGAATAATTACAAGATCTCCAGAGTTTGAATAATGAGGATGAGAGTTTACATCATTAGGCACACCGTGAGTTGCCCAACGTGTGTGACCAATACCAATATTACCCTTAATGGTAGCACTTGACTCACATTTTTGTTTTAGCTCCTCTACCTTACCTTTTGTCTTACAAAGTTGAATTTCACTTCCATCCCATAATGCTATTCCAGCACTATCATAACCTCTATATTCTAATCTCTGTAATCCTTTTAATATAATTGGATACGCATCACGATGTCCAATATAGCCTACAATTCCACACATAATTTTTGGTTGTTAGTTTGGTTCTGTGTAATAGATTCTTAATTTTAGTCGCTTGTCTTCATTAGGCGACAAATTACTGTGAAGCACTGTACCTTCTGGTGATAATGGAGCTGCAAAAGGCACTGTAACATCTTCTGAGCTGTTACTTGTTTTTGCGTTAAGATCCCCTAAAATTTCAACGTTAGGAGAAACAGCTACTCCTATTCGAGTATTAGTAGAGTCGTTTTGAATTATGTTTTTCACATATTCTGTCATCTTAATCTTATAGAAAATACCAGTTTCTTCTTCGTCTGTTGTACTACCAGATTCATTCTGTGTTCTTGTTAATCTTCCCAAGTGCAATATTCTAGAATTAACTGGATCTGTCGCATTTTGAGTAAAATCTATAGTATAGTCAAACAAGATAGTATTATTATTTAAATCATACACAAATATACGTTCTGGCTCCTTCTCTCCATTGTCTGCTAATTGCTGATTTACATAGAATGTTAAGTTTGCTTCATTCACCAACCAGTCAAGTTGCTTTAAAGAATCTAATTGATCTTCATCGCTAAACAGTTCAATTTCAGCAATATTAGGCGTAGCGCCTTTTATATATAAGTTTTGATTGTTTTGAGATGGCGTAAATGGAGTCTTATAGGTGTTTACAATTATATCACCGAAATTTAACACAAAGGTCTTAGTTGTATTATCTGAAGTTGTCTCTCCTTCTGTACCACCATTAGACTCTTCTAAGTCTGATCTGTAATACAATGTTATATTTGCATTTGTAGATCCAAAATTAAGTAATGCCATTGAGCCATTAGGGTTTACAGCTTCTGCATTAAAATACAAACCTCTAAAGAAATTTTTAAAGTTATTATTATTCAACAACTCCTCTGAACCTTCTTTATCTATAATATTGTTCTTAAAATAAGTGCTATCTAACTTCACGCGAAGTCTCGGCGTAACTCTCTCAACAATTGTATCATTTGTTTCATCTTCATCATCGTCCTCTTCATTTAATCTCTTTAATACAAGTTCTTCGTTAGAAAACTCAAAATTATCATCTTCAAAAAACACAAAATCTCTTAAGTTATTTTCAAATTCTTGTTGTTGGTTAGAGTAGTACAGTTGTGCATTACTAAAACCATCTCCCGAGTTTGGGTCTACATTTCTTAAAAAATATCCAGATTCCTGAACACTTAGTTTAATTGGACCACTGCCGTAAATAGAATCTAAACTATAAAAAGTAGTATCTCCTTCTGCTGCTGTAGGTGTGCTAAAGTAAGGAATAGACATAACCACACTATCTAACTCTACATTATCTCCGAAAGTTGGGTTTGCAGAAGCCATAACTAATTGTGTTAAGACGCTTGCAGATGTTTGCCCATAAATTTCATCATTATAAACACCCAACAAGTATGTTGGCAAACCATTTGTTTGCACACCAACAATATCTTGTTGTGATGTAACCATTTGAGTTCCATCAAACAGTAATGCATCAAAATTTTCTGAAGGAATTAAATCTGAACCTACAGTATTAAACTCTTCTTCTTCACATGAACCTAAATAAAAAATAGCAACTAGAAGAGCTGCTACTTTTATAAAATTTTTAGTTATAGTCATTAAATTTATTCTTTATCATTTAGCACTTTTGTGCTATAAAATTCTTGTAACGGCTGAGAAAAACTCTCAAGCCCTTTGTATTCTAATACTGGTTTTTTGCTTGCTTCTGCATACGCTACCAATTCATCAGAAAGATCTTCGCTACCTAATACTATGGCGTCAGAAAAATCCATAGATGTTTTCATTAAACCATTAAAAGTAGGCTCAACAATGTGAGCAACGCTTGTATCTTCTATACCATCAAACATAATTTTCTGAGCCATGTCTTCATCTAAAGTACCCTCAAAACCTGAGTTATAAACCGATGTCACAATTTTTGCATCTTTAAACAAAGGCTCATTACCGTAGTAGTTTTTAAGATATAATGGCAATAAAGATGCCAACCAACCGTGAACATGAATAATATCTGGAGACCAGTTTAATTTCTTAACGGTTTCAATTACACCTTTAGCAAAGAATATTGCACGCTCATCATTATCAGGAAATAAATTTCCATCCTCATCTGTTAATGTAGCTTTACGTTTAAAATAATCTTCATTATCTATAAAGTAAACCTGCATACGCTCTTTAGGAATAGATGCAACTTTAATTATTAGCGGCATATCTAAATCATTAATGACCAAATTCATACCAGACAATCTAATAACCTCATGCAATTGGTGACGACGCTCATTTATATTACCAAACCTTGGCATAAAAATTCGAATCTGTCCACCAATACTGTTTATCATTCGAGGCATCTCAAAAGACATCGACGATATTTCTGTTTCTGGCAGATACGGTATTACTTCAGATGATATGTATAATATCCTCTTATCTTTCATAGGTCTTTACTTTAAGCGTTACTTGGTTCAAAAAACACGCAAAATTACAAAAATTTAAGCCAATAACCATTTTTAATCTTACTTTTGCACGCCATTAACACAATATAAATGCCTACGTTTAAGGACGCCACATCTCTACAAGCATTTCTAAACTCTCAAAGAACGGGTAATAACACTGTTGGTTTTGTTCCTACAATGGGTGCTTTGCACAAAGGCCATCTTGCTTTGGTGACATCTGCTTTATCACAAAACGAAATTGTTGTGGTAAGCATTTTTGTAAATCCTACGCAATTTGGTAATGCTGGAGATTTAAAAAACTATCCTCGCACATTATCAAAAGACGAGACACTTTTAAAAACGTTGCATAACGATATTATTGTGTTTGCTCCAAATGCAGAAGATTTATATAATGGTAATATCACTTCTAACTCTTATAATTTTGGAGCTATTGCTAATGAAATGGAAGGCAAATACAGGCAAGGTCATTTTAACGGCGTAGGCACAGTTTTAGAGCTTCTTTTTGATATTGTAAAGCCAGACTATGCATATTTTGGAGAAAAAGATTTTCAGCAATTACAGATTGTTAGGAAATTGATTTCTTTAACCAAACAGCCAGTAACTATAGTAGGTTGTCCTATTTATAGAGAAAATAGCGGACTAGCTATGAGTTCTAGAAATGAACGTCTGTCTAAAGAACGTAGAGAAGCATCTGCATTTATTTACAAAACACTACAAAAAGTTAAAGAAGATTTTAAATATAAGTCTGCAAGGCAACTTAATGAATGGGTTAAGAGTGAATTTGACAAACAAGAAGCACTAGAGCTAGAGTATTTTGAAATTGCCAACATAGACACACTTAAAACCATTAAGAGAAAACATAAGAACAACAAATACAGGGCTTTTATTGCTGTATTTGTAGAAGACGTAAGATTGATTGATAATGTCTCTTTAAATTACTAATTTTGAATATGCTTGTAACAGTAGTAAAATCTAAAATTCACCGTGTGAAAGTCACAGGTGCAGACCTTAACTATATTGGTAGCATTACCATAGATGAAGATTTAATGGATGCTGCAAATTTAGTTGAAGGCGAAAAAGTTCAAATTGTGAACAACAACAATGGCGAACGTCTTGAAACTTATGCAATTCCTGGCCCTAGAGGAAGTGGTGAAATTACTTTAAATGGAGCAGCTGCTCGTAAAGTTGCAAAAGGAGATATTCTTATTCTTATTACTTATGGTATGATGACCATGGATGAGGCTAAGAACTTTAAACCGTCTTTAGTGTTTCCTAATGAAGAGAATAACCTTCTGAAATAAACCACTTTGAATAAACACCTTTCTAAAATTTTAAAAACACTACTCCCACTTTTACTGGGAGTTTTTTTAATTTGGTATATGGTGTCTAGCGCAACTCCGGAAGAACGCGAAAAGCTTTGGGTTAATATAGTAGAAGCTGATAAGTTTTGGATAGCCGTTTCCCTTATATTAGGATTACTAAGCCATGCATCTAGGGCTTACAGATGGAAGTTTCTTCTAGAACCTTTAGGATATAAACCTAAGTTTTATAATAGTTTTATGGCAGTTATGGTAGCATATTTGGCCAACCTTGGCATACCGCGTTCTGGAGAGGTCTTAAGAGGTGCAACTATTTCCACCTATGAGAAAGTTCCTTTTGAAAAAGCATTTGGGACTATTGTATCAGAACGTATTGCAGACCTTATTATGTTACTTTTAGTAGTTGCTACTGCTATACTGTTACAGACAGACACTTTGTTGAACTATTTTAATGACCAAGATATTAATCCTTTAATGGCTGTTGGAATTATTGTTGTATTAGTGGTTGGCGTGCTAGTAGGTGTTCGAATATTAAAGAGCTCTACCCACAAATTCTTTGTGAAACTAAGAACATTTGCAGAAGGACTTTTAGACGGCATGAAAAGCATATTGCATATGAAGAATAAGTGGGCGTTTATCTTTCATACAGTATTTATCTGGCTCTCTTATGTGCTTATGTTTGGTGTTATTAAATATTGTATTCCCGGAACAGAGAACTTAAGCATTGCTGGTATTCTTGCAGCTTTTGCAGTTGGGTCTTTTGCTATTTCTGCAACTAATGGCGGCATAGGAGTATATCCATTTGCTATAGGCGCAATTTTAATATATTTTAATATAGACAAACAAGATGGTGAAGCCTTTGGTTGGATTCTTTGGGGATCACAAACTTTACTAAATATTGTGCTAGGAGGACTTTCATTTTTACTACTACCTATTCTTAACAGAAAGAAAACATAAAATTTTATATCTTGGGGAACCCAAAAAAAGCTTCCCATGAAATATTATTTTCTACTCTTCACTTTATTATTTTCATTTTCAGCTATATCTCAAGTAAAATATGAAACTATTTATTCAGAAAAACTTGGAGAGGATCGCGAAATAAAAATTCAATTGCCTAGGAATTATGAGAGCAATTCAGAAAAGAGGTATCCTATATTTATAGTTTTAGATGGTGATTATCTTTTTGAGCCTGTTGCTGGAAATGTAGACTTTTATAGCTACTGGGAAGATATGCCAGAAGCCATAGTTGTAGGAATAAATCAATTAGAAACAAGAATAGATGATGGTTATTTTGATGACACAAATTATTTTCCGTCAAATTCTGGCGCTAATTTCTTTGAATTTATTGGGCTGGAGCTGCTTCCTTACTTAGACACAAATTACAGGACAGCAAAGTTTGTAATTGCCGTTGGTCACGATTATACCTCTAATTTCATAAACTACTACCTATTTAAAGATCCGGCTTTATTTCAAGGTTATATAAATTTAAGCCCAGATTTTGCACCAATGATGGCAGAACGTTTAACAGAAAAGCTGTCTACCATTAAACAAAAAACTTGGTTTTATATGGCTACTGGAACAGATGATATAAAATCGATTAGAGAAGATGTTATTTACACAGACAAACAATTGTCTTTGGTTGACAATGCAGCTGTAAACTACTATTTTGATGATTTTGAAGGTGCAACTCACTATTCTCTTGTTGGAAGAGCTATTCCTAAAGCTATTGAAGATATATTTTCTATTTACAGACCTATTAGCAATAAACAGTACAAAGAAGAACTTTTAAATATTGAGGGTTCACTTTACAGTTACCTAATTGAAAAATATAATGTTATTGAAGAGCTATTTGGTTTAGACAACACTATTAGAATTAATGATTTTCAAGCTATATCTGCTGCTATTGAAAAACTAGAAAAATGGAATGATTATGAAGAACTAGGAAGACTTGCAAGAAAAGAGCATCCAGACACAATGCTTGGCAATTATTACCTAGGTAGATTTTACGAGGAAACAGGAGAACCTAAAAAAGCTATGAGAACTTACCAAAGTGCCTTTCTTTTGCAAGAGGTAGGAAATTTAACTAAAGACCTAATGTTGGAAAAATCTGATGCTATTAAAGCTGATTTTGGCTATTAAATTTAAATACTTATAAAAAGAGCCCGCTAATAATTAGCGGGCTCTTTTTATTGAATTTTTGCTTACTGCTATATTCCTAAACTGTACTTTAGTTTCACACCATAAGCGTTTAATTTAACCTCACTAGCATTACTTGTCCCTAAAATAGTATTATAAGTAAACTCAGATGGAATATCATTACTGTAATTAACCAGATCTTCAAACTCTTCACCGTCGTAAAGGTCATTTATACCATAATCAAAAAACAACCCTATATATATTGAATTATTAGATGAAAGCATTTGTTTTATACCAAGTTCTAAAGTTGCACTAAAAGCTGTTTTTAGCTCTAAATCTTGGTCATTTACATTAATATTTCTATAAGTTCCAAATCCGGCAAACTCTGGATCAAAAAGTTCAACATTGTATTGCCTATAAAAACCACTTGTATTTAATGTTTTTATATCTGTTTCGTAATAAGTATCAATTGGCAATGCCACCTTACCACCAACAGCAATATAAAACCTAGAGACTCCGGAAGTTTCATATTGAACAACTAAAGGAATTGAAACAAATTGAGCTTTTTGTTGTTCTTGAAAATTTGTACCTCTATACCTAAATTCAAAATCTTCACCTTCACTATCTGTTGCATTATATGAACCTCTTATAACTTCATACCTTGAAGATGAAGAAACAGATTGGAACTCTAATCCTAATTGCAAGCTATAATTTTCAGATAAATGATAGCCATAGTGAACACCTACTTGCCCACCTTTTCCGTTTCTTAGGCTTGCACCATTAAGACTGTAATCTAACGTTGAAAAAACGCCACTTACCGAACCTATTATTTCTCCTTTAATTTCTTGGCTAGAAGCCGAATAGCAAAAGTTAAGACTTATTACCAAAACTAAAATACCTCTCATTTTATTGGAAATTAAATGGTTCATTTTGTTATATTTTTTAATATTCATCTTGTCGTTTATATGGGTATGATCTAGTTATTCTACAATTAGTTTTATGACCTTGTTTACATTAGGCGAGCTAAAGTTGATCATGTAAATACCAGACTGTATAGTTTCTGGTAATCTTACTGTATGGCTAATTGCATCATACCTACCTTGTTTTAAAACTTTACCAGACATATTAAATACAGTATAAATCATATTATCCAACTCTGTTGCCGGAATATCTGCACTAACATTTAATGTTCTATTAAGTTGAGTTGTCGGGTTTGGCGTTACTGAGATTGAATAGCTGTGTTGTAATTCTATATTAATAGCACAGGTTTGTAAAACATCTCCACTCACAGTAGTCATTTTAACAAAATAAGTAGCATTAGGATCTAACAAGTCTGATGTTGTTGCACCTGCAGAATAGTATTGTTCTGTACCTACAAGCACATTATCTTTATACCATTCATAAGCCACAAAACTATAACCTCCATTTGTATTAGGGTTGTTATTTACAAGGAGTACATTATCAAACTTCTGTTCAGCGATATCATTAAATAAGAATTGTTTTTCAACTCTAATAGTATACGTTCTAACCATCGAACCATTTTGAGAAGTTACTACAACATCCTGCAAGTAAATACCAGGCACAGGAGTTTCAATCTCAAACACAGTTGCAGGAGTTACTATTGCACTAGGTTCTGCATCAATCACTACTTGAACACTATTTACTGTGGATCCACAATCAATAATATAGTTTACTAAATTGTCTGGGTCGTTATAAACTTGCCCATCAATTGTAATAGTATTAATATTTGCGTTACTACTTTCTATAATTAACTCTTGAGACACTGGTGTTGCAGGTAGGTAATTGCTATCGCCTTCTTGGTTTGCTGTAATAGTTACCTGTCCAGTTGCCAATAACGTTACAAAGCCTTCTGCACTAACATCTGCAGGCTGATTTGTTCCTGTATACGTATATGTATATGTAATTGGTAGTCCAGAACTTGCTTCTGCCATTAACTGAAAATCTGGGTCTACACCTATTTCTTTTACAGGTATAGGGTTAAATACAATTTCCTGAGTAGACCTATCAATTGTTAGTGTTGCTGTAAGTGTTATCTCATCACAATTTGGAGAAGTACTAGGAGGCGTAATTACTGCAGAAACTGTGTATATACCTGCGTTTATTGCACCGTTCGGAATTCCTGTACTTGGTGTAGTACTGTAAACAACACTAGCTCCATTTGGCAAGTTCAGGACTTCAATATCTTGTATATCTCCATCATAAATAAAAGATTCATCATTAAACACTACTTGATCTAATGGTGAATTATTTACCGTTACATTTTGAGTTTGGGTTGATACATTTCCAACATCATCTGTATAGCTCCAAACTACAACTGTAGTTCCTGGAGTAGTTATAGGTAACACGGTAGTTGTTACTCCAGAAACTGAACCAGAACAATTATCTAAAGCTTTAGGAATTGGCAGAGATAGCACTGCACAATCTTCACTAATATCTGGAAGTACAGCTACAATAGGAACTGGTGCTGTCACATCCTCGATAATCACATTTTGAGTTTGTGTAGTAATATTACCATTATCGTCTTCATAAGTCCAAGTTATTTCTGTTATCCCTTGAACCTCTATTGGAAAGACTGTATCTGTTGTTCCTTGTACTGGTCCTGTACAATTATCGGTTGCAGATGGAATTATAATACTCTCTACTATACATTCTGCAGTAATATCCTCAAGTGTTCCTGCATCAGCAACCGGACCTGAAACATCTTCAATAACTACATTTTGAGTTTGAGTACTTACGTTTCCATTTACATCTTCATATGTCCAAGTAATCACTGTTGTTCCTTGAGCCGTAATAGGTAAATCTGCATCATTTGATACTATTACATCACCAGCACAATTATCTGTTGCAGTTGGTGCTACTAATGCATCAACTTGGCACTCTGCCTCGACATCAGAAAGTGTCATCATATCTGGTATTGGAGATGTAACATCTTCAATTACCACATTTTGAGTTTGAGAACTTGAGTTTCCATTCACATCTTCATACATCCAAGTAATTACTGTTGTTCCTTGAGTGGTTATAGGTAAATCTGCGTCATTTGATACTATTACATCACCAGAACAATTGTCTGTTGCAGTTGGTGCTACTAATGCATCAACTTGGCATTCTGCTTCGATATCAGAAAGTGCAATCACATCTGGTGTAGGAGATGTAACATCCTCAATTACCACATTTTGAGTTTGAGTACTTGTGTTTCCATTTTCATCTTCATACGTCCAAGTAATTACTGTTGTTCCTTGAGTGGATATTGGTAAATTAGCATCATTGGTAACTGTAACATCGCCAACACAGTTATCTGTTGCTGTTGGTGCTACTAATGTATCAACTTGGCATTCTGCCTCGACATCGGAAAGTGTCATCACATCTGGAGTTGGAGAAGTTATATCCTCAATTATCACATTTTGAGTTTGAGTACTCGTATTTCCAGATTCATCCTCATAGGTCCAAGTTACAATAGTTGTTCCTTGTTCTGTTATTGGGAAAGTTGTGACGGTAGTTCCTATTACAGATCCAACGCAATTATCTGTAGCAGTAGGTGCTGAAATATTGTCTACTTGACATTGAGCCATAACATCTTCAAGCACTAATAAATCGGCTGCCGGCGCAAGATTGTCTTGAACGGTGACCATTGCAGTGTCTGTTGATGAATTACCATTATTATCTGTTACCATTAATGTAACCTCAACAGGTGTGTCTAAATTACTACAATCAAATGTACTTGGAGAAACAGATAATGTTTCTATGCCACAAATATCTGAAGAACCATCATTAATATCTTGTACTGTAATTGTAGCCACTCCATTTTCATCTAACTGAACTGTTGCATTCATGGCGTTAGCTATTGGTAAAATAGTGTCCTCAATAGTTACCATAGCAGTATCTGTTGCTATATTTCCTCCTATATCTGTAACTGTCATTGTAACTTCTACTGGAGTTTCTGTATTTGAACAATTAAAGGAGTTTGGAGTTACTGTAATAGATTCTATACAGTTATCTGTTGACCCGTTATTAATATCATCTCCTGTAATAGTTACCGTACCATTCTCATCCAACTGAACAGTAATATCCATTGCAGTGGCTACTGGCACAGAGTTGTCTTCAATAGTTACAACAGCATCGCACGTCCCAACATTTCCAGCTTCATCAGTTACAGTTATTGTTACTGTATTTTCTCCAATATCATCACAAGTAAAAGTGTCTTGACTAAGTGCTATATCATATACTAAGCCACAATTATCGGCAACACTTTGATCTCCTTCGGGTACAAAGGCTACAAAGTCGTTTTGAGTGTTCCAGTTTGCGCTATTTCTTCCGGCAACAGTTAAACCAATAGTACCATCTATATTTTCTATGCCTTGTGTCATTGGGCTTCCTGTTACTGAAGTGCTATGAATTTCTATAACATTCGTACTTTCAAAAAGTTTTACCTGAGTAGTAACTTGTGGAGTTGAATTACAGCAAAATGGAATATCTGTAAATTGCAACACTGCTATTCTATTAGGCGCAACACCTGTTGTGGCATATGTTATACTACCACTTCCTTGCGGAAATAAATCATCCCAAGCGAAGGCTATCAAATTATTTGGTGTTGACGTATTTGGCAATAATTGACCGCCACAGCAACCGTTATCCAGACCGCTGCCAAACTTTAAAAAGCCGTTAGATGATATATAATATTCTGAGTAATCATTATTAAAGAAGCTAAAATCAAACCCAAGAGGAATGGCTCCAGAAACTGAGTCATCACTTAAAACAACTTGTGTAGAGTTTGCAGAAATATCAATTGGAGCGAAAGTTCCTGACTGATCAATACTGTAAGTGACTGAACTTGAAATTAAATTTGCGATAACATCATCTTGTGTGATAGTCGCTACGCCATTATTATCTAACTCTACAGTTACATCTTGACACTCTACAACCGGTGCTTCTGTATCGTTAACAGTGACATCAAAAGAACATGTAGTTTGATTGCCAGAATTGTCCGTAACTTCATAAGTTATTGTAGTTGTACCTATTGGAAACTCACTTCCAGATGGCAATCCTGCGGTTTGTTGTATTCCTGATTCATTAAGTATAAAGTTATCTAAAGAGACATCACTTGTTGATGTATTTTCCCAAATAAGGCCTGTTATATTTCTCCAGTCTTCATTTGAAGGAAATACATTAAGCCCCGTTTCTTCTGGTATAAATGTAGCCATAGATGGTAATGCTGTAAACCTCATACCTGTTTGGCAGGCTATAAAAGAAGATGGAGTGAAAGTTTCTCCTCCATTATACTCCCAAGTATTTCCTGTATTAGAATGAATAAGCATTCCCTGCCCATCACCACAACCAACAGGCCAAGGTGCATCTATATGCTCGCTAGCAAAAGCGGTAATTACCATACCTGACTCTGTATACGGTGAACCAAAAGTTGAAGAACCTGTAAAGCTTAAAGTCACTTGAACATCGTTATCAATTACACAATTATCTGAAAACTCCGGTATATCAAAATTCACTACAGCACCACACAGTCCAGGATCATTGCTAACAACAATATTTTCTGGACAAGTTACTGTTGGTGCTTCCGTATCTTCTATAATTATTTCTTGAGTTTGTGTAGATATGTTTCCAGCTTCATCCTCATAGGTCCAAGTAATAGTTGTACTCTCTGAGATTGGAAAAGCAGTATTTGAAGTTCCATTAATTTGGCCAGAACAATTATCTGTTGCTGTTGGTGCTACTAGGCTATCTACTTGACACTGTTCATTTATGTCTTCCAACGTCATCATATTAGCAACTGGTGGTGTAGTATCTGTAATAAGCACATTTTGAGTTTGGGTTAACATATTACCAGAGGAATCTTGATATGTCCAAGTTATTGTTGTATTCTCTGTAATTGGGAATATGGCATCAGTGAGGCCAATAACTTGACCTTCACAAGCATCTGTAGCTGTAGGCGCTCCTATACTATTTACTTGACATTCACCAACTACATCGTCTAATATTAAAACATCTGCAATAGGACCTTCAGAATCTTCAACCGTTATCGTAAAGCTACAAGTACTTGTGTTTCCAGAAGCGTCTGTAGCTATAAATGTATTTGTAGTAATACCAACAGGGAAAGCACTTCCGCTAGGTAATCCTTCAGTTTGGGAGATTTCTACACAACCTTCATAACTTAAAATAATCTCACCATTCCCAGATCTAATACCTGTTGTCGTAACACTATTAGTTAATGTTCCAAGGTAAGACGAACCTCCTGCACCACCTCCAGCTGCAGCACCAGAACCACTGGTTGGTATAGCACCACTGCCGCCACCATAATAGCCACCGCCGCCACCGCCACTTGCAACACCATAATTAGCAGGCAAACCATTTCCTCCTAAACCAAAAGCTCCTGGATTACCGTTAGTACCCTGTGTACCCATACCACCAGAGCCACCAGCTGTTGCTGTTGCACCAGAACCACCAGAACCTGGATTAAAATAAGAATTATAATTAGGGTCTGCAGGGTCTTCTCCATTTACTCCTGTTATACCGCCACCATCGCCACCGTCTCCTCCTACACCACATGGTACACAAGAACCATTAACGTATGAGCGACCGCCACCGCCACCGCCACCAGCTACAATTACGCGATTTATCAAGTCACTTCCACCTTGACGCACATCAGAAGATCCACCACCACTGCCTCCAAATCCATTAGAACCTCCGCCACCTGCAAGAGCAACACCTCCAGTACCACCACCATTAAATCCACCAACACCATTGGTACCTGTTCCTCCTACATAAATTTCTAAGGTTTCACCAGGTGTTACAGATAATATGCCTTCTGAATAACCTCCTAAACCGCCAACTGAATTTTGATAGTCATCTACAGTTATAGCCTGACCTTGAGCTCCCCAAGATTGAATGAAAATTTCTGTTACACCAGCAGGCACAATAAAAGACTCTGGAGCTCCAGTAAATGAGAACGTAATATTATCTGAAGTCGAATTAACGCTACAGTTATCTGTTGTAGTAGGAAAGTTATAATTTACAATAGCTTCGCAACTTCCAGGATCAGAATTAACTATTATATCATCTGGACAGGTAATAGTTGGCGCTTCAGTGTCATTAACTATTACATTGAATGTACAAGTAGCAGAATTTGAACTAATTGAATCAAACCTATATAATGTTTCTGCAGGATTCGCACCATCTCCAGAAACACCATATAATGTTCCATCTGCACTAAAAGAAATTCCTGCGATTTTTGTTCCTGTACTACCAATACTCTCTCCGATACCAGTTGAAAGATCTATTGAGGCTAAGCCACGTAGTCCTCCACTTAATTTATATACGATATAGGTAATACCTGTTATAGGGCTAGTAGACAAACCATTTGATCCAGAAGTGATTTCAACACCATCTATAACTACTGGAACTGTTGATAAGGTTACACCTGTAGTTGGGTCAAACTCTACCAATGCAGAAGAAAATGGGTCTACTCCAAAAACACTATTCCCGTTTACAGCGTAACCTCTAATATAATCTCTATCTAAAGTTGATAATAAAGAGAACGTTCCATTGTCAGTATTAATTAAAGCTATATTCTCATCTCTATCCATAGCAACAAAACCATTAAGAGGCGGATAATATACCATACCAACTACTTCTTGTTCTATTCCTGCCGGATATGTATTGCCCGGAGCAATATTAGCTCCAACTGTAAGAGTACTTAAATTGATTGGTTCAAAATATTGGTTTCCATCAGAAATTCCTGATGCATGAAACAATACTCCGTTGGTTGGATTAAACGCTATTGCTTCACCATCATTACCATTTCCAAGTGTTAATATTTGCGTATTTGTTGCTTCTGGACTATTACCCTCATTAACTGTTACTGTAACTTGTGTTGACCCCACAGGAAAAAAAGTTCCAGATTCCTGTGAATACGATACAAAAAGTTCACTACTGCAGTTGTCAGCTGTAATAGCAGACGGATATGTAACAATTGCACCATAGTTTCCAGGGTCATTGCTAACAACAATATCTTCTGGACAAATAACTGTTGGTGCTTCAGTATCTTCTGCCATAACAGTAACAGAACCACATCCTGCTGATATTGCACAACCACCTTCACCTCTAACTAAATATTGTGTGTTACTATTGGGAGTAACTTCAAATGTAGTTGTTGTCGTTGTTCCTACTAAGGTACCACCACAAGAGCCTGAGTAAATAGCCCATTGTGTTGCATCATTTAAATTTCCAGTTATTGTTAAAACAACAGACTCTCCAGGACAAACATTCTCTGAAGATGCAGAAATTGCTGGTGTATCTGGATTCGTACATGGGTTACCTACAAGCACTCCATTTGTATTACCAATATTTGAGAGTGTAAGATTTGCATTGTTACCAAGAGTATCTGCTATACTTCCTCCATTTATCATTAATGTACCTACCTCAACACCATCTGTATCTAAATCACCATCTAACACAGTATACCTAAAAAGCAACCCATTACTTCCACTACCACTAACATAAGCAGCTTGCTTGGTAATTGTTCCTATTACAATAGACAATTGCGGAGTACCTCCAAATGTGTTTACTATTGCGTTTTCATTAAAGTTAATTATGAAATCTAAGTTTTGACCTGTTGTATATGTTGCACTTACAGGTACCGTCACACTAGTAACAACTGGACCTAAATTATCCAACAGGTAATCTTCGTTTACTCCAATTGGCGTTGTGTTTACTAAAGAGTTCCCTGCTAAATCTGTAATGCTATAACCAGAGCTTAACCCTAATGAAACTATTCCATTTATATTTGAAAGATTTCCATTTTCATAAGCTAATCTATAACGCGTAGTTGCTTGTTGTGAAAAATCAGAAATGAGAGATGAAGATCCAATAAGTTCAAAATCATTTAGACTAATATTTGAAACAGGTTCATTAAATGTTATATCAAAAGAGATTCTATTCTCATTAGTTTCTCGATTTATAGGATCTACTCTTACGATACTATCTATACGAGGCGCAGTAGTATCACCAGATTCGATTGTTATTGAAAAAGTACGACCAGATATTGCTGCAGCACCATCTTCTCCACCATCGGAAAGATTAAATACAAAGCTATCTGTACTAGCGGATCCATTTGTATTTTCATAAGTTAGACGATTGTTATTAATGTCTGATTGCGTAAATGTTCCATTTATACTCAATATAATACCATTTAGCCTCAAATTTCCATTAGAAGGAACATTACTTACTGTAAATACAAGTCCTGTTTCTCGATCATCTGGATCTAGACCCAACAGATGAGTAGAGGTAATTACTGTAGAGTCTAAATTATTTGCAGTTAGCGTATTATTAATTACAGAAGTTGGAGCATCATTTATAATTAAGGCGAAACCAAGTGAATAATATTCTGAAGAATCTATATTAGTTGTTAAACCCAAGGCATTAGTAACACTAAGGTTATAGCCTCGACCATTATTAGTGCCAAAAATAGTGGGATTTTGTCCTGTGTTTTGATACATCACAGAGCGTAATGCAGCAGTTGCCTGAGCTGCACTACCATTTCCAGTTATTGTCCATTGTGATTTATCTGCAGAACTAGAAATAGAATAACCGTTTGAATTACTCAAGGTTAATATATCGTTTTCATCTGATCCAGCAGCACCTGAACGCTCTGTAATAACCATTTGTGTGATATTAGAAGAATCACTTATAGACACTTGATTGTTTAATGCTATTGCCGGTCCGTTTTCAGAAAAACCTACTCCAATAATGTTTGAAGTTACCGTTGGCGGTCCAGCTACAGGAGCTTGTGTAACATTTATGGTCACACTCCAACTCGCACTTTCGGCTATGTTTGCAACCACAGCAGCTGCATATGTACCAGGAGACGTAAAAAAAGGTGAGGAGCTTATGCTCCCACTAAAGCTTGGAGGATATGTGACAAACGCTTCTTGATTAGGACCAAATGCAAAAAAACCATTACTAATTCCAAAATTATTTTGAATAGTGTATGTGATACTTGTAATGGTTTGTCCTGCTCCTATAACAATTTGCCAGTTATCTTGGCTATCTGTAGGTGTATCTAAAGAACCTGAAAAAGTATTTGCTCCTGCTACTAAATTAAAAGTAAAGTTTGAATCTGTTGTTGGTCCCGATGGAAAATCTGTGCCTTCTGTTTGAGAGGTTGCAGTAAATGAACCAATAATAATAAAAAGTGCTGAGCACCATAAAGTAATTTTATTCATAAGATGTCGAGTTACGATAAGCAGCTCGAAATTAGGGATAAAACTTAAACCTAATTAACATTTTTTTAAGTTTTGTGACAAACTCTTAAAATTAGGGATGAAATTTACATTCACCCTAAACACCTACTTACAAGCCAATTTAATTCTAATAAAAATTAATTGACAGTTCAAATGTTAACTATTAGTTAATTGCATATGTAGATTAACCTATCTATTTTAGTTTTTATTTAACATAAAAATACCTCTATATTTTTCCGAATATAGAGGCATAATTAAGTTTGAGCAACATCTATTCTTTAAGAAGTGTCTTTACTACTTGTACTGTGTTTGAGTTAATTTTTAATAAGTACATACCTTTAGCTAGGTTTGATGTTTCAATCCGTATTTCTGAATTAAAACTATTTACAGATAGTGTTTTTACCTGTTTCCCAGAAAGATCAAATACTTGAATATTTTGAATCTGTACATTATCTGGGTTAGTTACCATTATGTAAGTTTTTGTAGGGTTTGGATATAAACTAAAATTAGTTGAATTAACTTCAGCTATACCTAATACGTGATCTTCAACAGTTAACTCAAATGTATAAAGGTCTTCATTTCCGCCCATATCAATTACAGTTAATGAAATATCATAAGTACCTGGCGTAAACGTTGTTCCTATTTCTGGAGATTGAGAAATTGTAGCAATACAGTTTTCTTCAAATGTTATACCAGCAGTAAAATCTTCAAGATTATATTCATTATTTAAGTCTGCACCTCTTGTAGTATCTTCAGGTAGTGTATCTTGATTAAAAACTGGTGCAGTAAAATCTTCAACAGTTACCACTGCTATACCTGATGATATATTGCCTACAGCATCTGTTGCTGTTAACATTACTGTATTTTCTCCTAGATCATCACAACTAAAGCTTGTAACATCAAGCGTTAAATCTTGCAATGAACAGTTATCTGAAGAGCCTGCATCTATTTGAGAAGCTGTAATGTTTACAGAACCCATTTCATCTAACACAACAGAAATATTTTGAGTTAACACTTCTGGTTCTAAAGTGTCTAATATCGTTACATTTTGCGTCTGCTCAACAGTATTGCCAACTTCATCTGTATATGTCCAAGTTACAATATAATCTCCTTGCTCTGTGTATTCCATAGCGTCTTCTGTAGTTGCAGTAATAGTTCCAGAACAGCTATCTGTTGCCGTTGGCGCTGTTAAACTTACACTACACTCTGCAGCAATATCCTCTAATGTTTCAAGACTTGGTATTGGCTCCTCATCATCTACTTCTAAAACAGCAATTATAAGTTGCTTCTGTACAATGCCTCCATTACCATCATTTACTTCAAACACCACTTGATTTTGTCCTAATTGTTCTACTGTTGGTCGCCAAGAAATAGTGTTTTCGCTAAGCGTCATTCCTTCTGGCGCAATGGCTAAACTAAGTGTTAATATATCTTCTGAATCGACATCACTAGACGTAATGGTTTCAGAATACTCTGAACAGGCATCTGTATAATCTGGTAAAGATTCTGTTATAATTCGCGGTAAATTATTCTCATCTGGAGAAATGAAGTTAAACGTGACTACATTAGACAACGGACTTTCAACAAAAATCTCGTCATCTCCTTCTTTTACAGCTGTCACCGCAAAATTATACTGGCGACCTGCTTCAATCTCAGTAAAATCGAATGATGATGTGTTACCTACATTCTCATTGTCTGAAAATAGCGTAACAGTTTCGTTACCTTCTGTGATATATACGTTATAAAGCTCTGCATCTTCAACTGGGCTCCACGATAACTCAAAGATATTGTTGTTCAATTCTCCAAATAAGGTTGTTGCATCAACATCTGTTTCGCGATTTATTGTAAAACTTTCTGTACCGTAAGACATTGCTGGTGCTCTACTCGTTTCTGCATCTTCAATATCATCATTTATAGTTCCGTATATGTAATAGGTTCCGTTTTTAAGTGCACTTGTATTAAATGTAAAACTATCTGTATTGTCGTTTTCTGAAATACCTTCAACAATAAGATTACCATTTGCATCTTTATCATCTGTATCATAATAGAAGGACACGTTAGCATCACTATCAAAGTCTTCATCTTCCCAAGTAAACGTAACTTCATCATTAGGTGCATTTTGGGTTACTGAAGTTACTGTTAACTCAGGTGCAAACTCTGCACCATAGATGTCAATCTCATAAGTGTCGCCATCATCAATCCTAATATTGTACTCACCAACAGGTGTATTCTGTAAAATATAGAAGGCTTTATTATCTTCTTCATAGGTTGTTGCTAGATAGCCTAAACTTTCGGCATTGGTTGGTGTTACTTCTGTTCCATCAGGTAAAATCAAGATATAATCTGGTGTTCCTGATGCTCCTTGTACTCTCACAATAATATTTCGCGCACTTTCATTTAATGTGAATGGTATATCCATTGGCGCAAAACTGCTTTGTGACGATGCTGGAATAACAAGACTTGCGCCTTCTTTTCCATCAGAAATTAACTGAAGCTCCTCATCATTTTCAAAATAGAATTGATTGTTGAAACTTGATGGCGACTGACCATTAAAAAACGATAGGTTAAATATTCCTAAGTTGGCTTCAAAATTGGTGCGATATGTTCCGTTTGATCGACGTTGTAATGCTACTGCAAGTTCTAAAACTTGGGCAACTGTCAATTTTCCTCTCATTGTGGTATTATTAAAAGTAGCTTCTACTGAAGCAACAGTTAAAGGCAGAAAACGATTTATAGCCTCACAAGCAACACAGCCAAAAGTGACTTCTACAGATGGAATTGTAATCGACAAGTTCGCCGTAGACTCAAAGAACAGCTCGTCATTACGATGCTCTACCAACATAGATGCGTTTCCTTTAAACACGCCGTATAAATTTACAAATGCTCCAACTGAAACACCGTTTGCTTTAATGGTTACATTACCACCACCAATATCTTGTCTGTATAATTGTATAGTTCCTGATGCCGTTAATGAGGTTCCTAAAGTGTAAGCTACCTGCATATTGTCCAAGCGTAAATCGATAGGCGAGACTGTAGGCTCAATATCGACACCTAAACCAAGCGATAAAGGTGGTATTTGTAATCCCTCAATAAATCCATTTCCGCCTGCAAGTGAAAATCCTGTGTTTGCAATTGGAATACCTGGTGAGACCTCAATTTCTAGACTAACAGAATCTAAACCGCCGTTTATAATTTGTATTGAAGCTGCAATGTTTACACCCTTATTTAAAAGATTTAAACGCACCTCTGCACTACCACCAAAGGAATTTGTAAACGTATCAAAATTGATGGAGGCATTTCTTAGGTCAAAAGTATTTAAGATTCTAATATTTGGTGCAATCATAGCACTTCCCATAACGTTCACACCATCCACATCATCAATACGAATACGGTCCATAGTAATGTTTGCATTGGTTCCAAAAATTTCTTCTGGCAAGCTTATAACACCTCCCATTTCAATCCCTTGCTTTCTAACACCACCAACAGTCTCATCAATCAATTTAAATTGGGAAATTTCAACAGGAATACCTACTAAAGTAAACAAGGTAGATACGCTAGCAGCAGTAGCGCCAACACCTACATTTAATACGGGATCAACATTATCCACAGTTTGTTCAATCATTCCAGATTGTAACAAAACACGGTCGCCGCCAAAGTCGCCAATCTCTGGAATGTCATTAACAAACACATCAATTTCCTCGAGACTGGTTACTGTCATTGCAGTTGTATTCACCAAGACATCGCCGCCATACTCTAACTTTCCGGCGTGTACGTTGCCACTCATTAGCCAAGTAACACCATCAGGCTGTAGGGTTCTACTATCAGATTTAAAGACCAATCCGCCAACAGCAACCTCTTCAGGTTCTACACGTGTCCCATTTACTTGAATAACGTGATTTGTAAATCCGTTATCTCCATTCGAAATGTCTGATATTATTATGACGTTTCCTGAGGTGTCACCAAGGTCACCTTCTGGTGCAAAGGTTATTTTAAATTGTGCAGTTTCATTGGGTTGCAGTGTGACAGCAAAAGATTCGCCCTCTTCTATTCCAACACGCTCTAAGGTAAACTCACCATCATTTGCAAAGGCAAAAATCTCAAGTGGTAGGTTTCCTGTGTTTCTGGCCGTCAAAATTTGCTCACTAACTCGACCAATACTGGTATCTGGAAATGAAATAATAGTGGTCTCATCCATTCCATCGATATCTTCATCAAAATTAAGTTTCGCACGGTTTGCGCCTCCTGTTGTGTAAAATTTATGGACATAACCTGATGGAATGCAAGTACCGCATAGAAAATCGAAGTTCGTCGTTGGTCCTTCAGCTTGAGCGGTTACGATTGCGGCCGTTGTAGCATATGAGTCTTGGTTACCATCTGGTGAAAACTGAAAACGAATATCTTTTGTCTCGCCAGGTGCAATTTCCAAAGGATATATATCTGTGCCATCCTCATAAGTGGTCACTCTAAAAATGCTGGAATTGTCTGAAGCAAATGTATAGGCGCCAACAAGTGTCATTGGTTTAGAGCCAGTATTTGTAACCGGTATAAGGGAGAATGTGGTCTCTCCTGTGTCTGTTTGTGGAAATGTAAATGGGTTATTTGCAAAACTTATCGTTGCTCTGTTTGTAATATTTGCTGAAAGATTTACAGACTGATTTACCGTAGCAGTATCATTTGTAGATACTTGCAAAATAGCTTCTCGAACTCCTGAATCTGAAGGGTTTACTGTTACATTAACCTCTTGCGATTCTGAAGGCGCCAAAGTAATTGGAAAGCTGAGACCTTCTAAGTTAAAATCTGAAGCATTTGCACCGTTAACGCTAATGCCATCAATTATTAAATCAGACTCGCCAGAATTTGTCAAGCTTGTGACAGCTGTTCTTGTATCAGTTAAATTCAGCGTGCCAAAATCGAGTGTGCCAGCTGTACTTAATTTTGGTCCCGTTGTTTCTCCCATCAAGGCGACATCTGCATTGCCTGCTGATGTTTCAATAGTCATTGTTGCGGTTTTCAACGTACGTGTTTGTGGTGCAAAAACAACTTGAAATGACAAGCTAGCTTGTTCAGAAATATTTATAGGAAAACTTACATCTGTAACTGAAAAATCATCTGCATCTTCACCTGAAAATGAGATGCCTGTAATCTCTAATCCTGTATTACCCATATTACCTACACTAACTAATTCTGTTCTTGTATTTGTAATAATTTGAGTGTCTTGAAAATTTATCATAGCGCGATTAACAGTAAGTAATGCCTCAAGTGCATTTCCTGAAAGTGATACTGTATTTGGAGAACTATCGTCATCACTCACAACACTTAGCGTCGCTGTTTTTTCCCCTATCTCTGAAGGCTCGAATGTAATAGGAACCATTATGTTATTTCCTGGAGAAATACTTATAGGTAACGTGACGCCTCCGATATTAAACTGAGTAGTTTCTCCAGATAAGTTTAATTCTGACACAACCAAATCGACCGAAGCTTCTTCAGTATTTGAAATGATTAAGTTTTGCGTAGCTGGCGTGCCTACATTGGTATCGCCAAAATCAATACTGTTTGTTGAAAGTTCGATAAATGTTTCTGCGCCATTACCAAGCAATGGAATCACGTGAGGACTGCTTGGTGCATTGCTTGTATAAGTTAAGGTTGCCGTCCTGTTACCTACCCCAGAAGGTGTAAATAAAACTTGTAAAATCACAGTATTTCCAGTACCAATAGTTAAAGGCTCATTGCTTGTGGTAATTTCAAAATCTGATGCGTGTGCTCCTGATATACTTCCAGAAGACAACTCTAAATCTGCAGTTCCTGTGTTTTCAATATTAAAGTTTTCTGCACTAAAACTACCAAAATCAACATCTGCAAAATCTATAGGGTTTGGAGTGATGGAAATACCGCTTTCTTGACCGAAGCCTCTTGTAAAAATTGAAGATAAAGCATCACTGTTTACGGTTTCAATTCTAAAAAACGTAGAGCGCTCGCCTGTAGCAGAAGGCGTAAATTGAACCTCAACAGGATACGTACTATTACCAGGAATATTAAACGGTAAACTTGATGGGTCTGTAACTATAAAATCATCATTTGCTCCTGTAGAAGGTGAACCTGCAGAAAAATATAGGTTACTCAAAACTAAAGTACCGTCACCTGTATTGTTAACATCTACCGTTCTGGTTGTTGGCACTCCAACTTCTTGACCATCAAATTCAAAAGGACTCATTTGTACTTCTATTTGCGGTAATAGGATTTCGGCTTGCAAATTTGAAAAGATGGTTGGGTTATTTGGGTCGTTAGTGTCAATTTGAATATCTATTCCTCTAACTGCTGTATTGGGCGAACTTGTTTGCTCACGTGCTATGGCATTAAAAGTAACTTCAAAATTTCGTGATTCTCCTTCAATTAAAGTAAACGGAAATGAAATTCCAGATTCTAGGCTAAAGTCTTCAATAAAATTTGCATCTGTTGTAAAATCTAAACTAGAAACCATTAAATCTGCATTACCTGTATTAGATAGTGTTATCTCATCTGTAACATTCACAAAAATATCGTGTGTGCCAAAATTTACATTAGTCACCTCTGCAATAGGCTCAAAAATTTCGCCAGCACTTCCGCTCAGAGGAATATCTACAGTTCCTACAGGTGTACTAAAATCTGTTCCATAAGTAACTATGAGGGTTGCATTTTTATTACCAGGTGTAGTAGGATTAAAATTTGCCTCCACAATAACTTCTCCTTCCGGCCCAAAAGGAGCGCCTGGATTGTTGGATTGACCAAATTGATTAGCATCTGGACCAGTAATATCAAACTCAATAATTGTCCAATTGTTTGAGGTGTTATTGGTTAAAAATGTAACCTCGGTAGATTGTTGACCTACGTCTAAGTTTCCAAATTCTATAGAAGATGGATTAGCAGTAGCATCTTGAGCATTAGATTGTTGTATACTTAAAAAGACAATGCAAACAACAAGTAAATATTTAAACATTAAGTAAGTGTGCTTCATAATAATAGGTTTTCAGAGATATAACAATACATACATAAACTTTATGCAATGTATAGTCTACCTTAACCTCTTACAATACGTATAAGCACGAATAAACTACGTGTTACTACGTAGCTGTTTATTTTGAGAGCTGTTAGTCACCAAAACATCATTTACACACTTAGAGATTGACTCAAATGTATCTGTAGGAAACACATAACCCTTAATATGATCAAACTTTAATATAGACAAATCATTATTTAAAAAACCATCTTCTATAATAATCATATTTAATGAAGCTTTAGACTGCTTTAAATATTTTTGAGAGTTTTGATATAGTTTTCTTTCAAGCAATACAATATCTACGTTAGGTAAGTTTGTAAAAGTAATTCCATCTGTAGATTTTAAGCAAAAACCAGTAGCTATATAACCTTTAGTATTAAGATATTGCGTTACAGAATAGGCGTATAATTCTGAAGAGTGGTAAACAGCTACGGTATGTAAATTCATAGTATATTTTATACTTGAAAGGTATAACTAGTATACAAAGCTGTATATACGTAGTACCACTAATAAATTACGTATAATCACGTAACTATAATGCTAAAATTATAACCTTATTTGTCATTGCCCAATTAGATAGTTTAGTGTTAACCTGCTTGAGCCCTAACTTTTCTATAATATTGCTTCTGTGCTTTTCTATAGTTCTTGAAGAGACGGACAGTTGCTCTGCAATAGCATTAGTTGAATTTTGGTTTGCTATTTTTTTTAATATTAGAGTTTCAGAAGGTGTAAGTAGCTTTAGTTTTCCTAATTCGTCTTCTGCATCAATTATGGCTTTTGTATCAAACGACTTGCTAAAGCACGTTTTTCCACTTAAAACTGTTTGAATACATCGTTCTATTTCAAAAAACGAATCTTCTTTTAGTAAATAACCTTCTATCTGTAAGGATTTTGCCTGTGCTACATATTCACTTTCCTTATGAAATGACAACACAATAAATTTAGTTAACACACCTTTCTCCTTTGCCATCTTTACAACATCGAACCCAGTAAGCAAAGGCATATCTATATCTAACAAGGCTACATCGGGACGCTCAGACAATACAGCTTCCAGTGCTTGCATACCTTGTAAAGCCTGAGACACAACATTGTAGTTATGTTTAGTTAACTCATCATATAAACCTTTTAGTAACATAGGATGATCATCTGCAATGACAATTGATATTTCTGAAGGTTTTAATGGCATTATTTTACGGGTATTGTTAGTGAGATGGTTGTTCCTTTTTGAGGTTCACTATTAATTGTAAGAATACCCTTTATAATCTTAGCTCTTTCAAAAAGGGTTTTCATTCCTAAACTATTCGAAGTTAATAATTTATTGGCAGTACTAAATCCTATTCCATTATCTTTTATAAGCACGACTATGGTTTTATCTTTATTGAAAACCTTTACCGATGCAGATGGCGATTTAGAATGCTTTACTATATTTCCTAGGGCTTCTTGTATAATCCTATATATATGTAACGCTTGGTCTTCACTTATTTTATGATCTATATTTTCAATATCATTAGTAAAAAAAATATCTGTATTTGCATCGGTTTCATTTACCAAGGATGTTATTGCAGATGTAAGTCCTAAACGATTTAAAATTGATGGATGCAATCCTCTAGAAATACTTCTTAACTCTTCTAAAGTTGTATTTGCGAGAGTAAGCATTGGCGTATCTCCAAACGTTTTAGTCTGTCTTGTAAGAAGCATTAATTTTTGCCCAACACTATCGTGCAGTTCTCTTGCTACACGTGTTCGCTCAGCTTCTCCAGCCTCGATTAACTCTTGAGAATATTGCTCTTGTTGTTGTTTTTCTTTTTTAGCAAAATTTCTTGAACGTATAATAACCACTAAACAAAATGCACCTAAGAGGCCTAAACCTCCAAAAATTATCCACTGAGATTTTACTTTATTTTCTGAGTCTAATAGCTCAATATTTTGCTTTTGGGTTTCAATCTCTAAATCTTTCTTAGCTGTTTCAAACTGTGTTTGTACATAGGCAAATCGGTTACGTGTAGATGCTGTTTTTATTGAATCGTTTACTTTAGAGTATACTTTATAGTATTCTAAAGCTTTTGCATTGTTCCCTTTACGTTCATAAATTATAGACAACAAACTGTTTATTTTAAGAGAAAGACCAGCATCCTTACTGTTTTGTATATGTTTTACCAGCTCTAAACCTATACGTTCTGCATCTTGCAATCTATTTTCTGAAAGCGCTATATAAGCTTTGGCAAAATCGTAATTGGTTTTTAATTGGGAATTAAAGGATTTCCCTTCCATAATTTTATTAAGCCTCCTTAAATATACTTTTGCCGTATCTATTTTATTTGCTCTAGCATATGCCTCAGAAGCATAGCTTAAAACGAGAACACTCACAATTTCCTGAATGTCTGACTTTTCATTTTTAAATTTAAGTGCCTCTCTGTAATGGTATAACTCTTCGTGATCATCTAAAAAAACAGCCTCGACACCAGCTTGTAAATGAGCCATGGCAACCACTTGCTCTTCGCCTATTTTAGGTCCTTGTTCGTAAATGACTTGTCTTGCTTTTTTAGCCTGATCATTTAGTCCATTTCTCCCAAACAAAGTAGCCAACCCATTTTGGGACCATAAATAAAACAAAGTATCCTTTTGGTGTATAAATAGTGCAGATGCTTTCTCGAAATGTTCCGCACTTTCAGATATTTCATTAAGCTTAGATAGATTTTCAGCAGATTTAAGGTACAAGTATCCATACTCATAAAGTGACGAATCTTTAACTTTTTCCAAATATGTAATACCTTGTTTAGATAACAATACTGCGTTTTGCAGTTGCTCTAAATATCCTGCCGCCTCTGAGTATGCTACGTAATATTTACCAATCTCAGAAGGTATTGTTACGTTGGCTAGGTGCTTTTCAAAATTATTTAATGTTTTAAAAGCTTCTTTATGCTGAAGCGTTTTATAGATATAGAAATTACTTAACACATTGGAATAAACTAAGGCCTCATCATATCTCTCAAGGTTTATATATACTCTCGAGTATTTCTTAATTGAATCTAAGTGAAACACTCCAAATTTATCTTCAGACATTACAAAATGCTCATCTACATTTCTTGTTTCTGATAATTTTAAAGCAAAGCTGTCATTTAAATTAGCTTGCTGTGCAGAACTATTTAAAAAAGATAACAAGACAAGTATGTACCAAAGAAAATTCTTCATTAGTTTCGTAAATATATTTTTTTTAGCTGACTTTCTATTATGGCCAAAACTAAAACTACCTTTTTCTGCCAAAACTGTGGCACACAATATTCAAAATGGCAAGGCCAATGTTCTGCTTGTAAAGAGTGGAATACTATTGCCGAAGAGGTCATCCAAAAAGCTGAAAAAAGTGATTGGAAAACTGCTACAGCACCTAAGAAAAGAGTGGCTAAGCCACAAAAGGTTGCAGATATCTCTTACACTCAAGAACAACGCTACAATACTAAAAACAATGAGCTAAATCGTGTTTTAGGTGGTGGCTTAGTGCCAGGAAGCTTAACACTTCTTGGTGGTGAACCTGGTATAGGTAAAAGTACCTTAATGCTTCAAATAGCGTTACAGCTTCCGTTTAAAACTCTTTATGTTTCCGGAGAAGAAAGTGCTCAACAAATAAAAATGAGGGCAGAACGTATAGATAATTCAGAAAGTAATTGCTTTATCTTAACTGAAACTAAGACACAAAACATTTTTAAGCAAGTAGAAGCTATTGAGCCAGATATTGTGGTTATAGACTCTATACAAACACTTCATTCAGATTATATAGAAAGTAGCGCAGGTAGTATTTCTCAAATTAGAGAGTGTACTACAGAGCTTATAAAGTTTGCTAAAGAAACAGCTACACCAGTTATTTTAATTGGTCATATTACCAAAGACGGAAACATTGCTGGACCAAAAGTCTTAGAGCATATGGTAGATACTGTTTTGCAGTTTGAAGGCGACAGAAATCATATTTATAGAATTCTTAGAGCTCAAAAAAACCGTTTTGGAAGTACTCACGAACTTGGTATTTATGAAATGCAAGGCTCTGGTTTGAGAGAGGTTGCCAATCCTAGTGAAATATTACTATCTAAAAATGAAGATGACCTAAGTGGTACTGCTATTGCAGCAACTCTTGAGGGTATGCGCCCATTAATGATAGAGATACAAGCCCTAGTAAGCTCTGCTGTTTACGGTACTCCACAACGAAGCGCTACAGGATATAATGCCAAACGACTTAATATGCTTTTAGCTGTTCTAGAAAAAAGAGCTGGATTTAAATTAGGTGCAAAAGATGTCTTTTTAAATGTAACCGGTGGAATTTCTGTAGATGATCCTGCAATTGATCTCGCTGTGGTTGCAGCTGTTTTATCCAGCAATGAAGATATTCATGTTCCTAAAGATATTTGTTTTGCAGCAGAAGTGGGTTTAGCAGGAGAAATAAGACCTGTACCAAAGATAGAGCAACGAATACTAGAAGCTGAAAAACTAGGCTTTGCATCAATTATGATTTCACGCTATTGTAAACTTCCGAAGGAAACCTATGGCATCAACGTAGTAAAAGCAGCGAAGATTACAGATGTTGTGCATTATCTTTTTGGATAGCACCAAAATGAAGTTGAAATTGAATTCGAAATCGAAATTGATATATTTTTTAGTACAGCTATCTCAATTAAGGCACTAATAGCCCATAGCTCACCACTCATAGATTAAAATACTAATACCTTACACCTATTCCCTAACGCCTATTTTTGGCATAATTTCTGTTTAATTTATAGCTGCTATGAATAAACAGATTTTTATTACTTTAAGTGTATGTTTAGTAATTGTTTCTTGCAAGCAACTTACCAAAGCAACAGATTTTATTACGCAACCAACTGCAAAAGAAATATATGCGCGTGATTTTGAAGACACAGATGTTGTTTTTAATACTTGGACCAAAAACTTCGAGGTTTCAAAAAATGATTCTCTAAAAATTAATTTACCATACTTAGAGCAAGTACAATTACACAGCACTAATCTTCAGTCATATTCATATAACATAAATCTTTCTGAAGGTGAGTTATTTAACCTTCAAATTGAAAGTGATGTAGATTCAATTCAATTTTTCTCTGAATTATTTAAAATTGAAGGTGACTCTATAACATCATTCAAATCATTAATAAAAAGCAAGCCTAATGAGACAAATATGTCTGTCCCAATTAAAGAGAGCGCTACTTATAAACTTATAATACAGCCAGAAATCTATGCTTCAACAAAAGCATCTTTAAAAATATTTACATCGCCTACCTATTACTTTCCTGTAGCTGGCAAAACTAGTAAGGCCATACAAAGTTTTTGGGGTGCAAGTCGCGATGGCGGTAAACGCAGCCATAAAGGTGTAGATATTTTTGTAGAAAGAGGCACACCTGTAATTGCAGCTGTTGATGGCTATGTAAGTTCAACTGGAAATAAAGGATTAGGCGGAAAACAAGTTTGGTTGAGAGACGGTCTTTTTGGAGCTTCACTTTACTATGCACACTTAGATAGTATTGCTACGCAGTCTGGTAAAAAAGTAAAAATAGGAGATACTCTAGGTTTTGTAGGTAATACTGGCAATGCAAAATACACACCACCACATTTACATTTTGGTATTTACAAAGGCTATAATGGCGCTGTAAATCCACTGCCGTTTATTAAAAATGCTGAAATCCCAGAAACAGATAATTTATTTGTTGCTATAACACCTAAGGCTATAATTAAAAACAGCGTAGCTAATATAAGAATAGGACCATCTTCAAAATTTGATAAAATAACCCAACTTAAGCGTAATGATACTATTACAGTTCTGGGTAAACAGGATGATTGGTTACATATTAAAACAGGTGACGGACAAAAAGCTTTTGTGTTTAAAACGCTTACACAATCACTGCCTTAAAATTTAGAATTTACATTAACATTCCTTTGTTAACAGAATTAAATAGCTCTGGTTATCTTTAAAAGAAAAAACCATATGTCATTATTCGGTAAAATTAAAGGCACATTATCTCTTTTAAAAGATATAGATATAGAAGCTATTGCCAAGCTAAATTCTAAGATAGACTTAAAAGAAGTTATGGATAAGGTTGGCAGCTTAGATGATGACCAGCTTAATGGCTTAATGAAAATGCTTACTCGAAAAGCAAAAAGAGGCCAGCACAAATTACCGCCTATTGATGGAGATTTTTATGACCTTAGCCTTAAGCTAACTCCAGAGCAACGAGAGATACAGCTCAAGGTGCGTAATTTCATGGAAGATGAAGTGAGACCCATTGCCAATGAGTATTGGAAGAAAGCAGAATTTCCGCAACAGATTATCCCAAAATTAGCCACTTTAAATATTGCCGGCATAGCTTATAAAGGCTATGGTTGTCCAGAACAAAATTTTGTGATGGAAGGTATAATTGCTATTGAAATGGCACGAGTAGATGTTTCGATGTCTACATTTTTTGGCGTGCATAGCGGTTTAGCTATGGGAAGTATTTACCTATGTGGTAGTGAAGAGCAAAAGTTAGAATGGCTTCCTAAAATGCAACGAATGGAAGCTATTGGCGCCTTTGGTTTAACAGAACCAAATGTAGGTTCTGCCATTTCTCAAGGTATGGAAACCACCTGCCAACGTGATGGTGATACTTGGATACTAAACGGTCAAAAAAAATGGATTGGTAACGCCACATTTGCAGATGTAACAATAGTTTGGGCTAAAGATGTAGATGATAAGCAAGTAAAAGGATTTTTGGTAAGAAAAGGCACGCCTGGTTTTTCACCTGAAAAAATTGAAGATAAGATGGCGTTGCGTACTGTAGAGAATGCCTTAATTACTATAACAGATTGTCGTATTTCAGAAAGTGACCGTTTACAAGAGGCTAATAGTTTTAAAGACACCGCAAAGGTTTTAAAAATGACACGTGCTGGTGTTGCTTGGCAAGCAGTAGGTTGTGCTAGAGGTGCCTATGAAAGTGCAGTTAAGTATTGTAAAAAACGTGAACAATTTGGGAAGCCAATTGCAACTTTTCAACTTATACAAAATCATTTGGTAGAGATGCTCGCTAATCTTACAGCTATGCAAACCCTATGCTATAGACTTTCTGAACTCCAAGACGAAGGATTATTAAAGGATGAACAAGCCTCTTTAGCTAAGGTATTTTGTTCTATGCGCACACGAGATGTTGTAAGCAGAGCAAGAGAAGTTATGGGTGGCAATGGTATATTGTTAGAACACGATGTTGCTCGTTTTGTAGCAGATGCCGAAGCAATTTATAGTTACGAAGGTACCAAAGAGATTAACTCATTAATTGTTGGGCGCGCAATTACTGGATATTCGGCGTTTGTGTAATCCTTATTTATTAGACAGTTAACATAATAAACTAAAAAAGCAGGTTTTCTAAGAAAACCTGCTTTTTTATTAAATGTAGGAGCTTGAGAGCAATTATTAGTCTCTCCAAACTTTAATCACGTCAAATTTTATGGTACCGTTAGGTGTTGTTACTTCTGCAACATCTCCTTCTTGTTTACCTAGTAAACCTTTCCCTATTGGAGAGTCCACAGATATTTTACCTGATTTTAAATCAGATTCACTTTGCGCAACTAGTTTATAGGTCATTTCCGCACCATTTCCTTGGTGTTTTATCTTAACACTTGAGTGGATTAATACTTTAGAGGTGTCTAGTTGAGAATCATCTATCACTCGTGCATTAGATAGTACTCCTTCAAGCTTAGAAATTTTCATCTCTAACATACCTTGCGCTTCCTTTGCTGCATCATACTCAGCATTTTCACTTAGATCACCTTTATCTCTAGCCTCTGCAATAGCTTGAGACGCTTTAGGGCGCTCTACATCTCTAAGAAGATCCAGTTCATCTCTCAACTTCTTTAATCCTTCTTCTGTATAATAATTTACTTTACTCATAATGTTGTTTTCTTAATCTTAATAAAAAAGCCTTCTTTAGTTTCATTTGGCTTCTAAATACTCTTATTAAATAGCGGTTAAAAACACAATAACAATAGAAGCATTACGTTATAATCAACTGATATTTAAACACAAAAAATCCCATACACGACGGGATTAGATGTTCAAATATACATAATTTTTAGATGCTTGTCAATTATACTAACTTGCACAATTAAATTTTGATGATGAAAAACCTATTTATAGCTACACTTTTAATAGCAATACTATCTTCTTGCTCAACAGATGATTCTGCAAGAGATAATAATCCTAATTTAGTTGACTTAAACTTTGGGGCAGTTTATAACTTAACCTTACCACAATACAACCAATTAAATTTTGAAGGCAATAGTTTTCAAGACTATTCGGTTGGTATTTCTGGAATTAATATCTTTTATATAGGTAACGATCAATACTTAGCTTTTGAGCTTTCAGACCCAAATCATCCAGTTAGCGATTGTTCCAGGTTGGTAGTTACTGGTCTTACTGCAAGATGCCAATGTGATGATAACAATGCATACAACCTTACCAACGGACAACAAACAGAAGGTGGTCCTGGAACATACAGTTTAAGGATGTATCGCGCTGAGCTTAACGGAGACATCCTTACTGTATCTAATTAAGTTAAAATTTAAGTGTTGCTCCTAATAAAAAGTTAGCTTTTGCTTGCGGGAAAAATCCTGCTCCTTCAAAAGTTGTAATGCTACCGTCTTCATTTCCTCCATCGAAGGTGAAGTAATACCCATTATTTACATACTCTTCACTAAAGATGTTGTTTACCAATCCTGTTATCACTATTTCTTTAAACAGACTGTTTGTAGAGAAAGTATATTGCACATTTAAATCTGTTGTGAAATAGCTATCTAGTTTAGATAAAGGCGCTTCTACATTACTTAAATATTGTTCTCCTACATATTTATTAAGCATCTGTAACTCTAAGTTTTTAACCGGTATGTATTTAATTGCGTTTCCAGCTATAACATTAGGCGAATACGAAATTTCTGTATTGCCTAGGTTTACTAAGCTGCCGTCTAGACTAGTTACAAAATCTCTGTTTTTATTGGTACTTATAGCCATATTAGGATTCCATATTAGGTTTTTCAAAATTTGAACAGATGCATCTACCTCTAACCCTAATCTATAGCTTGAGCCACTATTAGCTCTAATTGGTGATCCTACATCATCTATTTCTCCAGTAAGCACAAGTTGATTGTTATAATTCATATAATACACATTAGTACTTATTTGAAATTTAGGATTGTTTAATCTCCAACCTAACTCAAAATCATCTAACTGTTCTGGCTCTGGATTACCGTTTTCAAAATCTGTGCGGTTTGGTTCTCTATTAGCTCGTGCATAAGATAAATACAAACTGTTTTCTGTATTTAACTTATAGTTTGTTCCTAATTTAGGATTAAAGAACGTATAGCTTTCATCTACATCTAAGTCGTCACTACCACCAATAGCTTCGTAATCTACTAGGCGTATTTGTGCGTCTCCATAAACACTCCATTTATCGCCAAACTTTAAAGTAGCTTTACTAAAGGCAGAAAATTCATTTTTTTCACTATCGCCATCATAATATCTGTCATAAGGTAAAAACCCAATAGGGATTTCTGTAGATAATATTTCGCCATAGTGATCTCCTTTATAGGTGCTATAAAAAGCTCCTGTTGTTACATCTAAACTTTCATTTTTGTAGTTTACACTTGCATTTACAGCTAAGAAATTATTATCTAACCAACGACGTCTTACATAATCTGTAGTTGTAAACTCTTCGCCATCTATGGTTACAGGATCTACGCCAAAAAAGTCTAATTGTGCATCTCCTGAAAATAAGATGTTTGAATAATAAAATTCATCTACATACTGCTCAAAATATCCTGCACCTCTAGTGTAGTTAAGTGCTACGTTAGTACTCCAGTTATTATTGTAACGCTCATTCCAAAGTAATTGATAATGATCTTGACGGTAATTATCTACTTCATTTTCATAAAACCCTTCAAAGTTTCCTTCGCGGTCAAATTGTTGTCCTACGGTATTAAATGTTCTGTCGCTTTGTAGCGTTGCCTCATCGACACCATAATAGGCCTGATAAGTTTCTTCAAAACCACCAAAGGTTATAGCTTTTATTAGTGTGTTATCATCTTTATAAGCTGCTTGTAAAAAATAACCCTTAAGATCAGATGTTGCACGATCTATATAACCATCTGAATCTATTTTGGACAAACGCCCTGAAACTGAAAAATGATCACTTAATGTTCCTGTTCCAAATCTAAGTGTTGCTTTACGAGTGTTAAAACTACCTACAGATCCAGACAGCTCACCATAAGCTTCATCTTTTACAGCATCTGTCAAGATATTTAAACTTGCACCAAAAGCACCAGAGCCATTTACAGATGTACCAACACCGCGTTGTAATTGGATGTTCTCTGTAGAAGAGGCAAAATCTCCTAAATTAACCCAAAATGTGCCTTGGCTTTCTGCGTCGTTATAAGGAATCCCGTTAATTGTTACATTTACACGAGTAGCATCACTACCACGCACACGTATTCCTGTATAACCAACACCAGCACCAGCATCACTAGTTGTTACAACTGCAGGTTGGTAGTTTAAGAGTATAGGAATGTCTTGTCCTAAGTTACGGTCTTCAATCTCTTCTTTAGAAATGTTTGAATACGTAATTGGTGAGTCTGCAGTAACTCTTACAGAACGCACTAAGACTTCATCTAAAATCTCAGAGTCTTCTAATAAGACAAAATTTGCAGTTACATCTTCTTCAAGATTAATAGTCTGCTCTTGTGTAATCATACCAACATAACTTACAACTATTGTATACTGCTCTTTTTCTAAAGAGAAGTTATAGTTACCTAGTGCATTGGTTTCTGTGCCTGTAGTTATTCCTTTAATAAAAATAGAAACACCTTCAATAGGCTCATTTTTAGAGTTTGTGACATTACCAGAGAGTTGAAATTCTTGCGCAAATGTGCTGGCAGACACAAATAATGCGCATAGTAGAATAGATACAGTTTTCATCCGTAACAAAAATTACGAATAAAAGGGGCGATTATTCTTAGGTTTAAAAAAATTAAATTATAAAGCTATTATAGCTTCTTGTGTTATTAAAACAGTAAAATTTTAGTCTATTTCGCAAAAAAAATAACCCATTGCAATATGCTTACAACAACTTAATTTGACTAAAAAAATATGTTTTAAAAATTTCCCTAAACAGCATTACCTGTTCTAGGTTCATTGGGTGTAATCTCAGCCGTATTAAAATACAGCACCCCTTTGAGATTTTGCGCAAAGATAGACATTGGTTTTAATCTGCAAAATCAATTTTATTAATTCCTTAGCATATCGCTATAAGAACTCTCTGTATTTTTGAAGCCTATGGATAAGACCAAAAATAGGTTTACTTTTAAAATCATACTTAGTTATGTGACCTTAGGGGTTTTAGCCCTTGTTGTAGGTTTTTTCTTGTATTCTGAATTTAAGTTTCTGCTTAAAACCAATACGACTACAACAGAAGATGAAAAATTTATAGAAACCGGAACACTTATAAATCAAGTTTACGAAACCGATGGCTTTTCCAGGCTTGCCTTGCTTACTGGTGAAGAGTCTGATTTTGAGTTATATCAACAAAAAGCAGACTCACTTTTTAATAAAATTGAGGAAATAAAAACCTTAACAGACATCCAATTTCAAAAGCAACAATTGGATTATGTTAAAGAGCTACTGCTTCAAAAAACTAAGAATATTGAGCAGCTACGCATTCTTAAACTTACCAATAGTAAAGACTCTTCTTTTGATGATATAGCAGAAGAATTTAATAAGCTAGAATCCTCTATGGGGAAACTCACAGTTGAAACGTTTATTAATAACCCCAATGATCTTACAGAGCGAGAACGTAGAATTTGGAGTAATTATGTAGAATACCTAAATCAATCTGAAGAGCGAGACACTGCCACTGTAAAGACAAAAGTTGTAGACTCTATGATTACTGCAACAAGATTTATCCTGGCTGAAGCTAAAAGAGAAAATTCAAAATCTAGAGAAGCGCTACAGCAAAAAGAGAATGAGTTAATTAGGAACGATCTAAATATTTCTGCACAATTGCGCCAAATAATTACTGCGTTTGATGCAGAGATAGCACGAAAAAATCAAATACAAGCGACCAAGAAAAGTGCTTCTGTAGATAGGACAAGTACAATATTAAAGTACTCAGGTGTTTTAGGAATATTTATCATACTCCTATTTACCTACATTATTTTAAATGATTTCTTTAAAGCAGAGCGCTTTAAAATATCACTCAAAAAATCTAAAGATTATTCTGAAGAACTTTTAAAAAGTAGGGAACAACTTATCTCAACTGTAAGTCACGATTTAAAAACACCCTTAAATACAATTGTAGGTTACTCTGATCTTATTGAAAATACAGACCTTACAGAAAAGCAACTATACTATGTAAACCAAATAACCAACAGCTCATTATACGTGACCAAGTTAGTTGATGACCTTTTAGATTTCTCTAAACTAGAAGCTGGTAAACTACATATTGAAACTATACCATTTTCTCTAGAAAGCATAATACAGCAAACTGTTGAAACCTCTAAAGATGTGCATCAACAAAAAAATGTAGCCATCCATCTTTATGTGGACCAAGCTATAAGCAATCAAGTTTTTGAAAGCGACCCACTACGTATTCGCCAAATATTAAGTAACCTAATTGGTAATGCATTTAAATTTACCGAAGAAGGTTCTGTTACAGTTTATGCTAAAATATTAGAGCAAAAAGCACAAGAATTTGAGATAGAAATAAAGGTAGTAGATACCGGAATAGGTATTTCTAAAGAAAAACAAGAACTTATATTTAAAGAATTTCAGCAAGCTGAAGCAGATACCATAAAACGCTTTGGCGGTAATGGCTTAGGTCTTGCCATTAGCAGGAAACTTACCAACTTATTACATGGAACCTTAACTGTAGATAGTACTCCAAACCAAGGTAGTACGTTTACATTAGTATTACCTCTCAAACTTTCTGAGAGTAAACTTAAGTCTGAAATTACCACGTTAACTAAAGCGGTAAAGTCTTTAACTGTTGTGGTTATAGATGATGATACAAGTATGACTAAGTTATTAGAAGAGCTTTTTGGCCAAATGAATATTACTTGCCACAGCTTTAATGCTTTTGAAGATTTTGTTGCTTCGCAAAATTTTGAATACGATTTTGTACTTACAGATGTTGAAATGCCAAAAACAAATGGTTTTCAGGTTTTAGAACAACTAAAGCGACACTTTAAAGCAAATTATAACGGACAGCCAATTGTAGCTATGACAGGTAGTAGAGAATACACCGTAAGATCTTTTAAAGAACAAGGTTTTTCTGGATTGTTGCACAAACCTTTTCCTAAGGAGAAGTTATATTCTGCCTTAAATCAATTATTTCCAGAACATATGGGAATACCTATTAAAATTGAAAGCGAAAAGGAAACAACACAACAAAGCACATTATTTAATTTAAGCTTGCTCAACTCTTTTCTTAGTACAGAAGACGCTTTAGAAGAAGTTTTGTTTTCGTTTTATAATGAAGTGAATATAGATTTACAACGTATGGCACTAGCCGTAAAAACAGAAGATTATACCGCCGTAAATGACATAGCACACAAAATGCTTACACTAACCAGACAATTAGAAGCTAAAGAGGTTGTAAAAATTTTAGATGTGTTAGAGTATGTAACTCAAGAAAACTTAAGGCAAGAAACATTAACGTCTCTATTTAACTCATTACAAGAAAAAGTAGAAAATTTAGTGACAGCTTTAAAGAATAGATAATTACAACTCTAAATTATAATGCTCCATCTTATTATAAAGAGTCTTTCTGGTAACATTTAGCAACCTAGCCGCTTTACTCTTATTGTAACCGGCTTCTTTAAGTGCATTAATAATAAGTTGCTTTTCATTAGTGTCTTTAGAAAAATCTTGAGTTGTTATTGGCGCTTGTCCCTTAAAGTTAACTACTTCTCTAGGAATTACATCTATTGGCACCAACTGCCCAGTTGTAAGTAAAACAGCTCTTTTAATAATGTTTTTTAATTCTCTCAAGTTACCAGGCCAGTTGTAGGATTTAAAAGCTTCTTCAACTTCCTTAGACAGGCCTACAACATTTTTATCTAAAGCTTTGTTAGCCATTTCTAAAAAGAACTCTGTAAATAAGAATAAATCGTCACTACGCTCTTTTAAGCTAGGTATATGTACAGAAAACTCATTTAGCCTATGGTATAAATCTTCTCTAAACTTACCATCTGCAACTGCTTTTAAAAGATCTTCATTAGTGGCAGAAATAATTCTAACATCTACCTCTATCTCTTTGTTGCTGCCTACAGGTTTTATTTTTCTTTCTTGTAAGGCACGCAAAAGCTGAACTTGGTTTTCGTAAGACAGATTACCAACCTCATCTAAAAATAATGTGCCTTTATGAGCAGCTTCAAAATGACCTTTTTTGTCATTTATTGCGCCTGTAAAGCTTCCTTTTACGTGTCCAAAAAACTCACTTGCAGCAATTTCTTTAGGGATAGCACCACAATCTACAGCTACAAAATTTTCGTTACTGCGTTTGCTAAAGTTATGAATAGCATTTGCGGCAACCTCTTTACCAGTACCACTTTCACCTTGTATAAGCACGCACATATCTGTTGGTCCTACAAGTTTTAGGTACTCATTAAATTTCTTAGAAGATTCACTAATACCTTTCACAAATGAAGAAGAGTCTGGAAGCTCACTCGTTTTGTGCTTTACGGTTTTAGCTTTAGGACTTGTTTCAACATTAAGTGTAGCATTTGTTTTAGATTTATTTTCTGCCTGCTCAATAACCATTAGCAATTCTTCTGGTCTAAACGGTTTTGAAATATAATCTAACGCCCCTTTTTTAATAGCTTCAACAGCTGTTGAAACTTCTGCATAACTTGTCATTAAAATAATGTTAGTATCTGCAGATACGCTTTGGCAATACTCCAAAAGATTAAGGCCGCTATCATCTGGAAGCTTTAAATCTGTTATAAGCAATTCATACTTTTGTTCTTCCATCTGCTTTCTAGCATGATTTCCGTTTAAGGCAGTACTTACCTGAAAACCCTTTCGTTCTAGAAACTTAGAAAGCATTTTACCAAAAGCAACGTCATCTTCTACGACTAATATTCGTTGTATCATTTCATATATGTATGAATTGTAAAAATAGAAAGTCTCCACACCTTTTGTCTTTAAAGTTATCATAAAAAAAAGACACCCATTTTACTGAGTGCCTCTTCAACGTATTAAAAACTAAATCCTGCTTCTATTGCTTTTTAATCCACTCGCCTTTGCTATTTGCATAAACGGTTTTTTCAGCTTTATCTGCAGTAGTTATGACAAGCTTGTACTCGTCCTTGTCATTTGCAAAGGCTTTAGTAAGAGTTGCCCCTTTAAAATCTGATGCAAATGCTTCTTTAACGGCTTGTGGTAATTTCTCTGCAGTAATTGCTTTGTAATTATCCTGAACAGCAACTGTAGTCTTCACTTCAGTCTTTGTCATTGCCATTGTTTCAGTTTTCTTTTCCTGTGCATTCATTGCTGTTAGTGTACCTAGAGCAATTGCAGCTGTTAATATGATCTTTTTCATAACATTTTTTTTGTAGTTAAACTATAATCTAGTTGGTGGTTATTTTTTCTTAATCCACTCTCCTTCTGCAGTTGCATAAACAGTTGCTTCTGTATCTTCTGCAGTAGTAAGGGTTAATTTATATTCGTTTTTACTGTTTATGTACGCCTTATTTAAGGTTGCTCCTTCAAAATCTTTTGATAGTGCAGTTTGAACCTCTTGTGGTAAATCTGTAGCTTTAATTTCTACATATTTTTCCTGTAATAAAGACTCTGCTTTTACCTCAACAGAAGCTTCTGTATTTGCTGCTACTGGTGTTGTAGCTTGTGCATTTGTAAATCCTATTGCTCCTAATGCGATTACCGCTGTATATATGATCTTTTTCATGATATCTAATTTTAGATTTATTTAATATTTCAAAGTTGTTAGGTATAAGGCTACAATTATACCAAGGCTTTAAAAAATTAATTATTAAGTAAGTTTTGATAGAATATTATAGATAAAAAAGTACATACCAGTACTTATAAAACAATAAAAACCAATGTATTACAGGTTTTGTTTTATATGTAGTTTATAAAAACACAACTAATTAGGTACAAAATATATGAAAGTTGAAAATTGGATATCAGGTGTGTAAACTTTAAAATTGTGTGTAATTGTTACACAAAAGATCTGTATAGTTTAGTAATCTAATCTTGGCTTCTGTCTATTTGCTTTTTTCTCAGATGTTTTTTTCTTTGAATTTAGGCGTTTTAGTTTGGCCATTTTAGAAGGTCTTGTCTTTTTTCTAGGAGGTTTTTGCTTAGCGTTCTTTTTGATAAGCTCTAAAAAACGTTTAATAACTATATCCTTATTTTTGTGTTGACTTCTTGAGTCTTGAGCCACAATAATAAGGACGTTATCTTTAGTTAGCCTTGAGGAAAGCTTTTCTAACAATATAAAACGTTCTTTTTCTGAAATTGCTTGAGATGAGTTAATATTCCACCTAAGCTCAACTGCTGTTTCTGTTTTATTAGCGTGTTGGCCGCCAGGTCCAGAACTTGTGGTAGTGTTAAACTCTACCTCTTCTATAAGTTGAGAGGTATTCATTAATTACTTATTTGGTGTGATTCTTTTAATAGATCTACCACAGTTTTTACAGGGTTAAATGTAGATAAGGGAACTTCTACAAAAATTGTATTCCAATGTGCCATAGAGCCATTCCACAAACCAGGACGTTCTAATGCTTTTATATCTTGGCCATTTATGGTCTTTTGATTTATAAAGCCTGCTTTATAATCTACATATTTAAGTAAGTCGAATTTTTCTCCTTTATAATTTCTTACGCTGCAAACAATATCTACAGGATTAAAATGTGTTGCATCATTAAGGCAACTCAACTGTCTTGGGTCTTCTTTGTTAATTTGAACAGATTCTACAATCTGAAGAGATATTTTACCGCTTTCATGTTTAACCCAAAAAGGACCGCCACCTGGCTCTCCTTCGTTTTTAACCATCCCACAAACACGAATAGGTTTATCAAGTTGTTCCCTCAAATATTCAATTTGATATTTTAAAGAGAACTTCTCAAAATCTTCGGACAGTATATTATTAAAGTTGTCTTGTAAAAAGTAAACAATCTCGTGTATAAATTCTTCTGTAGGGTTCGCGTTTTCATCTAACATCTCAAGAAACTTGAACGATGTTTGTCTTTGCTCTAAAAGCAAACCACCTAACATTTTCTTATAGTTGGCCACATCTTCTTCATATTGATATGTGACTACATTGTCTATATTTTTAATAAATATGATATCTGCATCTTGTTCATTTAAATTTTCAATTAATGCACCATGACCGCCAGGTCTAAATACCAGATTGCCATCGTCATCTATAAATGGTGTATTATCTAAATTAACCGCTACAGTGTCTGTACTTTTCTTTTGGTAAGACTCTGTGGTAATAAATGTCGTGTCAGTTTTATTAGAGACTATGTCTTTTATACGATCATACTCAGATTTAAACTTATTGTAATGGTTATTTGATATGGTAAAATGAAGATGCGCCTTTTTATTTGGAGCAGCATACTTAGAGGCCTCAAATAAATGTTCTGCAAAAGCAGATGCAGTATGTTCTTTATATTTATGAAAAGGCACCAATCCTTTAGGGAGATTTCCGTAGTTAAGTCCAGTTTCGCCTAATAAACACTCTACAATGCACACTTTTTTATCATCATCAGAAAGTGAATTATAATTTGGACAAGTTTTCTTTAGCTGCTGAAGTATAGCCTCATAAAATGGAAATTTTTCTAAGCCGACAAAAAAGAGCTTAAGTGTATTGTCTTTTGTTTTATTTATAAAGGCATTAATACTTTCTTTTGAAGGATTATAGGTGTCTAAAAACCGGTATAATGACTTAAACATTCTTGTAGCAGCGCCTGAAGCAGGAACAAATTTGATGACTTCAATATCATCTAGTTTTGAATTGTATAACTTAATATACGTCTGTTTCTTATCGTCTGAGATTTGAAGGATTCCGTTTTCTATTGTAGCACAGTCTGTCAAATTTATAAAAGGAATACCTTCCATGAAGGTTTGCAACTGGTTCTCAACCTGTTTTAACGTTAAACCGTGATTTTCTATTTGCTTAAGTTGCTGTGCTGTAAAATCCAAAATATTTGCTTTTATAGTGCCTCGCAATGCTCTATTGCAGTTTTTAAACGAGTTTCTACATTACCTTGTAATATTACATAATTACAATTATTTGCATCTAACTCATCCTTAAACTTTAAAAACATAGCTTTACGTTCATCAGGTTTATCCCTAAGATCGTCTGCTTCCCAAGGTGTATCAATATAGGTTAATAGATATAGGTGGTAATGGTGGTCATTAACAGCACCTAAGATTTCTTTGGGGCAATATTCGTTATAATATGCTTTGGAGTAAACTTTTATCTCACGAAGATTAGTATCACAAAACAAATATTTATTTGCAACGTTGGAAAGTTCATTCTCCGTATTAATTTGCCCTTTTGCAATTGGGATTAAATCTTCCTTTTCACAAACTGTTTGTGTCCTATCCCATTTGTCTTGTAAATATATTCTCATAAACTCAGGCACAGAAACTGTTTTAAAATGTTCTGCCAAAAGGTTTACTAAAGTAGTTTTTCCTGAAGATTCAGGACCGTAGAGAACAATTTTTAGGCAGTCTGAAGTCTGTTGTTTAAAATATTTTTCCAAGCTAAGTATCCAAATATTGAGATAATGACAAATATAACGTAAAGAAAACTGCTCAATGTTAAACCCTTGTAAAAATAGAGCGGCACACTAATTACATTTCCCATTAATAAAAACAGCCAGTTTTCTAGTTTCTTTTTGGCAAGCATCCACATACCTACAAAGAACAATCCTGTTGTAAGTATATCTATATAGGATACCCAACCCTCAAACTTTTCAAACACATAATATATTATGTATATAAACAACATTGTACTTAAAAATATTCCTAAACTATTCGTATAGTCATTTTTAGTAGCCTTTGTTATAGGTGTTGTTTGCGTTGGTGTAACTTTTCTTGTCCAAATATACCAGCCGTAAATACTCATTACAAAGTAGTAACCATTAATTATGGTATCACCTAGTAAATTGAATTTTAATAAGATGTAAACAAAGATTAAAGTACTTACTATTCCTGTAGGATACACCCAAACACTGTTGCGCATAGAGCAAATAGAAGATATTAAACCGAATACAATACCGGCAACTTCAAGACCTATAATATGTGTTTCGTAACCTCGATATTGCCCGAAGAAAAACTCAAAAATGGGGCTCATAATCGTGACGATCAGATTTTACGATTTTAATATAAAGTAAACCTCTCTCAACAGCCTCTAAAGCTATTTTCATTTCTTTTTGAAGAATACCCATCACCTCGTCATACTCTCCATATACTTGCGTACTTAAAGGGTTCTCCAATACTTTTAACCCTGAAGCTCTTAAGGATTTAATGAAGTTTATTATTGCTGGTTCAAAATCGTCTTGTAGTGGAGTTAGCGTTAGCTCGACTGAAATATTCATTATGGTTGGTTTGGTTTCAGTTATTTGTTTAGATAGCCAAATCTACGTAATTGATTATCGTTACTACGCCAGTTTTTGTTCACTTTTACATATAACTCAATATGGACTTGTTTGCCAAAAAACTTTTCCAAATCTTTTCGTGCTTCAACTCCTACTCGTTTTAAAGCACTTCCTTTGTGACCTATTATAATTCCTTTTTGAGAATCTCGCTCAACCATAATAATGCTTCGCATTTTTATGATTTCTTCTTCTTCAAAAAACTCTTCGGTATCTACCTCTACACTATATGGAATCTCTTTTTTGTAATGCATTAGAATTTTTTCTCTAATAATTTCATTTACAAAAAAGCGTTCTGGCTTATCTGTTAATTGATCTTTAGGGTAAAATGCCGGAGACTCTGGCATTACTTCAATAATTCTATTTAATACTTCAGAAACATTAAAACCTTCTAAAGCTGAAATTGGGTAAATTTCTGCAGTTGGCACTTTTTCTTTCCAATACTGCATTTGTTCTTCTAATTGATGCTGGTCTGAAGTATCAATTTTATTAAGTAATAATAATACAGGAATTTCTGCATTTGTAATTTTCTTGAAAAAGGCTTCATCTTTAAGACTTTGCTCTCCAATCTCCACCATATAGATAAGTACATCTGCATCTTCAAAAGCAGACTTTACAAAATCCATCATATTTTCTTGAAGTTGATATGCTGGTTTTATAATTCCTGGCGTATCACTTAACACAATTTGAAAATCTTCTCCATTTACAATTCCCAAGATACGATGTCTTGTGGTCTGAGCTTTGCTTGTTATGATGCTTAGCTTTTCTCCTACAAAGGCATTCATTAATGTGCTTTTACCCACATTTGGGTTTCCAATTATATTTACAAATCCTGCTTTATGAGCCATATTAAAACTTTTATACAAAGATACATTTTATTGCTCTAGTGTTCCTAAGGTTTTATGTCTTCTATAAGTGTTGTAATGAGCACTTCTATTTCGGGCTTTACGAGTTCTGGTGTTTGCCAGGCAATTTCATGTCCTGCATTTGAAATTGGAATTACAGTTATATTTTCGAAAACTTCTTTAGAGTAATTTATATTTCCAAATGGCACTACTTTATCTTCTGTTCCGTGAATATGAACTACGGGAATTTTTAATGTTTCCCAACCATCTTCAATCTTTTCTAATTCTTTAGCGTGCGTCGTCTTTTCATCTCCAGCAACACGGTAACCTGTTGGCACCAACCAACGCGTGAGCCACCATTGCGTTAGCCTAGATGCCCAAATTTTCTTTTCCTGATTTGGGTCTAATGCTGGAGACACCATAATTAGTGCTTTTACGCGTGTATTTAAAACAGCTATCCTTGCTGCTAATGGACCACCATAAGATGTTCCTACCAAAATAACATTCTCTAAGTTATAGTCATTAATTAACTCGTTCATAACTTTGGCTTGAGTTTTAATAGATGTAAGCTCATCTCCAAAACCAGAATATCCATAACCTGGCCTATCTACTGCATATAAGTTAGCTTTCTTTACTAATGAAGTGTCTATTAAATAATCTCGCCAAGCAGCCATTGAGCTAGGTGAACCGTGAAAAAAAATAACATTAATGTTATTGTTAGATTCTTTTACTGCTTGTACCCTAATGTTTCTATCTATTACTTTTGAATTGAATGTAGTAATTTCTGTAGGTATGTTTATAGCTTTATGCCTAAGGTAAACCTCTTCTGTAGTTTCTCTATATTGTAATGCTGTGCAAGAAGCGAATAAGACTCCTATAAGTATTAGTACTAATAACTGGGTTTTGGTTTTCATCTTCTTTTTGAATTCAGTTTTTATCTTGACTTTACAAATTAAAAAACTCTCAACTAGTGTTGAGAGTTTTAAGACTAATTTTTAACTATTTAAATAACTTAGAATGTGAAATCTAGACGTGTATAGTAGTATGCACCGCCAAATCCCATTTGAACTGAATCCCAATAACCACCACCTTCGGTTTCGCCATCATTTTGCTGGTCTGGATATTCATTAAATAAGTTATTACTACCTATACTAAGCTTAACTTGGTCTGTAATTTCATACCCAAAGTTTAAGTCAACAGTAAATTTTGCATCATATACATCTTCTGTTTCTGCAAAATCGATTAAAGTTATTTCTGAATATCTTGTAATCCCTAATGCTGTATTAAACTTATTTTTTACATAAGACATGTTTAAAGCAAACTTGCTATCTGGTGCAGAAGCTAATAAGAATGCTCGCTCTCTCGCACCGAAAAATGTATCTTCATCTAAGTTGCCATTATTTACATCCTTAATTTCAATACTGTTTATATTACCTAGTAAAGTGGCAGAAATTGAGCTGTCATCTAAAAGTTTCCTGTAAGAAAGTATAATATCTACACCTGTAGTTTCTGTATCTACGCCATTTACAAAAAACTGAGCTTCATTAACGTTGTCTATTTGTGGAGCATCAAAAGTACCAGTTAGTACTATACGGTCTTTAACACTCACAAAATAACCATCTATAGTAGCTGTAAAATCTCCAGCTTTAGCTGTAAACCCTAAAGATGCATTTGTAGCTGTTTCTTCTTTTAACTCTCCAATACCAAATGATCTGGTTACAGGACTATTATTTGCAGATAGTAGTGACTCTGTTGCGGTTCCACCTTGAAAATCTGTAAAGCGCAAGTTGTAATATACTTGTGCTAAAGATGGCGCCCTAAAGCCTGAGCTTAAAGATCCTCTTAAATTTATATTATCTGTAAGCTTATATCTTGAAGCCAATTTACCATTAAATGTGCTTCCGAAATCACTGTAGTTTTCAAATCTAACTGCGCCGGCTAAAAGAAACTTTTCTGTAACGTCTAATTCTGTATCAACATACAGAGAAACGTTAGACCTACTTCTATCTACTACGTTTTCCGGGCTATAGCCTGGAAAACCTTGTGAGCCACCAGGTCTTGGGTTACCAGTTCCTGGATCTATAGGTTGTTGTTGTGTTTGAGGATCTGTTATGGGTTGCCCATTGGTGTCGTAGGTTGCATAAGAACCTGTTTCTCCAGCAAAAATTGTAAATGTTTCTGTTCTGTACTCTGTACCAATTGCTAAGTTAAAACCATTAGCTATGTCTGCGTAATATTTTGAAAAGTCTAAGTTTATTGTGTTTTGTGATAAAGAATGACCACCAGCATCAAACTCTGTAGGAGAGTTTTCTTCTAAAGATGCATTTAGGGTTCCTTTTATGTAATAATGAAAGACATTTTTTCCGTAAGTATTACTTAAATCTACTTTCCAATCGTTTCCTAACTCAGATCGTACACCTGCTGCAAAAGAATTATCTGTAATTATAGATGTTATTCTTGGCGTAAAACCATTTGGATATATTTCTGTAACAACACGTTCTCCTCCATTTCTTGTAAATGCATAGGCATCTGTATCTCTATAATTTCGACCACCAAAGGCATAAACTTCGGTTTGGTCTGACACTGGGAAACTCAAGTTTCCGAATATATTAAATCCTTCAATCGCAGCTTCACCAAAACCTCTTCTAAAGTCATAACCTGGTCGTAGGGTCTTATTTTTATTTACATATTCTGTTGTAAAGTTTGCATAACCTTCCTCTCCAATTGCAACACCATAATTACCTGACACTTTTAGAGAACCACCATCTAAGCTTTGATCGTCTCCAATAGCATTTCCATCTCTATCTGTATCTAGCCTATTGCCGTCTGTGTTTGGAGTGCCGTCTGGAAAATCTCCTTTTGCATTTGTGTTATATGCACCATAGCTTACACTTCCAGAAAATTCATCTACATTATCTTTTAATACAATGTTTATAACACCTGCAATTGCATCTGACCCGTATTGTGCTGCTGCACCATCTCGTAAAATTTCTATTCGTTTAATTGAAGCTGCTGGAATGGTATTTAAATCTGTTCCTGTATTACCACGACCTCTAGTTCCAAAAATGTTTATTAAAGAAGATTGGTGCCTACGTTTCCCGTTTACTAATACTAGCGTTTGATCTGGGCCAAGACCTCTTAATGTAGCAGGATCTATATGATCTGCACCGTCTGAACCAGATTGCTTGTTGGCATTAAATGAAGGCGCTGCGTATTGAAGAAGCTCATTAATTTCAATTTTACCAGCTTGAGTTACTATGTCTGAAACTTCAATAACATCGATTGCCACTGGTGTATCTGTTGCTGTTCTTTTAGGGCTACGTGATCCTACAAGCTGGACAGAGTCTAAGGTATTACCTTCTTGAAGTGTTACATTAATTGTTGTTTGTGAGTTTACTGAAATTTCTTGAGTTTCAAAGCCTACAAAGCTTATTACAAGGACAGCATCATTTGGTACTGTAAGCGTGTAATTTCCATCAAAATCTGTGGATGTACCATTAGAAGTGCCTTTTTCAATAATATTGACACCTGGTAAAGGGCCGCCGTTAGAGTCTGTAATTGTTCCCGACACAGAACTTTGAGCAAATGTAAAGGCTGTTATAAATAAACAGCCCAGTGTAAAAATTAGTGTTTTCATAATTTAGTTGGTTACGGTTAATTGCCTTTGAAATTACCCAAAAATTATGACTTTCACTAAAATATTATTGTTTTACCTGTATTTACTTAAGGCAATCTTACACAACCAATCAATAAAACATAAGATTTTAAAATTTAATACGTGATTGATAAAATTTCCAATTCACGAACCTCGCCACCTAAATTAAAACTCACATTTTCATTCACTTTTGCACCAATAATTGCAGAAACCAATGGCGCAACAAATGCTATTTTCTGTTTTTTAATATTTGCTTCATCCACACCAACTATTTGAAATTCCTGAACCAGGTTAGATGTTTTGTTCTTTAGCTTTACTGTAGCCCCAAACCTAACCTCATCTTTTGGTTGGTCTTTAGGATCTAATAACCTTGCTGAAGCCAAGCGTTCTTTAAGCTGATTCATCTTTGCAGTAATTACGGCTATTGCGCGTCTTCGTTCCTGGTCGTCTTTAATGCCTAGATTAGCTTGCTCTTCTGCCAATTGCTTAAGTTCTGTTTTTAATTCTTGCAGGCCATTTGGCGTTACATAGTTAGTTACACCATTTGGCAAAGCTGCTCTTGGTGGTATAATTGGTGCTTCTTCCTGATCATCTTCTTTTACAAATCCTCTACTCATAACGTTTATTGAAATGGTTTATTCCTACTTCTATCATACAACACAATGCTTCCTGCAACAGCAACATTTAGACTAAATTCAGATTTAAATTGAATTAAGAAGTGTGACCTGTCTATAGCTTCTCGAGTTAACCCATGATCTTCTGCCCCTAATAAGTATACACAGCGTCTTGGATGTTCAAAATCTTCTAATTGTATTGCTGTTTCAGTTTTTTCGACACCTACAATTCTTACACCTTTTGGAAGGTGGTCAAAAAAATCATTAAAATCTTTATAATGATAATACGGCATAGATTTCACCGAATTGTGTGTGTCACTTGCTTGATGGGCATATCTCTTACCTATTGTAAAAATAAAGCTAGCGCCTAAGTTCTGGGCTGTTCGCCATAAAACACCTAAATTTTCTGGAGTCTTGCCATTTAAGATTCCTATTCCAAAAAAGTCTGTTGTAAAGTTGTTCGGTTGCATCTTACAAAGATAAGTATAGTTTGCAACACCCTATAAATACTAAACTATTATAGGTTTGATATCTTAGTTACTTCTTTTTTATAAAAAGATAATATCCATTTACTAATAAAATAGCAACATTGGTAATTATAATGGGAATGCTACCTAGCAAAATGCCGTAAACCACAAAAAATGCGCAACCAAAGGAGTTAACTATTCTTAACCTTATAATGTTTCTAAAGAAAAAAGAAAATAACACTAATGCACTCGCAATGTAACCTATAAGCTCTATGTAATTGAAATCCATAGTTTAAATATTAGAGATAAAAAAAGCTCCAGATTTCTCTGAAGCTTTGCTAGTAGCGGGAACTGGACTCGAACCAGTGACCTTCGGGTTATGAGCCCGACGAGCTACCTACTGCTCTATCCCGCGATTTGTATGTCTGTTTTTTACTTGGTTTTGCAACCTTCAAATCATAAGCTTGACAAAAAACAATTCCCTTTCGTTTGATTGGGATGGCAAATATACAACCTATTCACAATCTGACGAAATATTTTGACTATTATTTTTGAAAATATTATTGCCCTAAATTTTGAGGCTCAAATTGTACTAATTCGTGATTTTCGAACTTCACTTCGACTTCAATAGGGTTGCAGCACACTTCGCAATCTTCAACATAAACTTGCTGTCTTACAGAAGTGTCTAAGAGCATTGAAATTGTTTCCCAGCAATAAGGGCATTGAAAGAAGTGTTCGTACATATCTTAAAGTTATGAATAAAATAAGACACTTAAAACTCTACATTTAAAAGCTGGCCTGTAAGCCTTAGCAGCTCTAGCTCGGCTAACTTAGCATCATATTTCGCTAAGTTTTTATTGGTCTGAACGTTTATTAAGTTTATTTGTGCCTGCCTAAATTCAATAGAAGAAATTTGACCCAGATTTAAACGTTCTCTGGAGCGCTCAAGGTTATTTTGATTGGTCTCAACGTTTTGCTCTTGTATCTTATAAATTTTCAGAAGGTTTCTATAATTTCCTAAGGCATTTGCTATATCTCTGTTTACCTGTAATTCAAATTGCTGTTCTTGCAATTTCTGAGAATCATTTAAAATCTTAGCGTTCTTTATACCTACAATGCTTCTACCACCATCAAATAAGTTCCAGGTTAAATTTGCGCCTACAGTTAAATTATTTCCTCTAGATACAGAACCTGGAAAAAAAGCTGATGCTGGACTGTTAACCCTGTTCCAACCGTAACTTCCTGTTAAGCCCACACTAGGTAACAACAAGGCTTTATTCGCTTTAATTTCAAAATCGCTAATTCGTGTTTGGCTTTCAGCTTGTAATAGCGTAACATTATTAAATTCTGCTTTTTCAACAAAGCTTTCTAAAAGCAAATCGTTTTCAAACTCCACTAATGTGTCTACTTGAAAACCTATAGTTTCTAATTCGCGGTTAAGCACAACATTTAAATCTCTTTTTGCATTTAATAACTGTTGTTTTGCATTTAAGACAATTACAGAGTCTGTCACTACATCCACTTCTGCTTGGAGGACTTCTAACTTGGTACTTTGCCCATAATCAAACCCATATTGTGATCGTGTAACGCGTTTTTGAGAAATTTCTAAGGCTTGTTTAAATACTTCTAAATTTTCTGTTAATCTAGCTACATCAAAATAAACCGAAAATAATTGCAAGGTTGTGTTTTCAATAGTTTCGCGCGCTTGAAGCTCTGTTAAGTTGTAAGTTTCTTTAAGTTGCTTGTAGTTATAAAAACGTCCTAACCCATCAAAAAGCAAATAATTTACATTAAGTGATGCATTGTAGCTTTGTGATTCTGCTCCTTCTATCTCTGTATTAGGTCTTGGACTACCATCTTCATTGAAGGCACCTGGAAACTCTCTTGTTTCGTTAGACCTATCATATTGAGCATTAGCATTTCCTGTAAGTGTTGGCAGGTATCCTGAGTTTAAAACACTTTGGTTGTTATCTGCAACCTCTACTTGATTTTCAGCAATTTTAATCCCAAAATTATTAACTAGCATTTGAGATATAGCTTCTTCCTTACTCAACAAGTCCTGACTAAAACTTGTTACAGAAAAAGTTATAGCCAATAACAGAAATGCTGACATGTTTTTATACTTCATCATTGTACCTCATCATTTGTATTAGTATTGCGTTCTGAAATACTGTTACCGTTTGCCTCATCTAATTCTTTTTGCCTTTTCTCTTCATCATTCTTTTCCATTATTGCTCGCTCAACAGATTCTTTACTGTACGTTTTCCCTGTAAGCAACCATTTCCCTTTTGTCTTTGCTGAATTGGTTAAAGAGATTAATAGTGGCAAAATTAATAACGTGAGGAATGTTGCAATAAAAATACCATAAGAGATAGATATTGCCATTGGTTTTAAAAACTGGGCTTGTCTACTTTTCTCAATTAATAAAGGTGCAATACCTGCTATAGTTGTAAGTGATGTTAAGAAAATAGCTCTAAAACGAGATTTACCTGCTTCTGTAAGTGCTTTATCAAAAGACATGCCTTCCCGTAGATAACTATTAAACTTACCTATTAACACCAAGCCGTCATTCACCATAATTCCAACTAAGGCAATTATTCCTAATAGTGATAAAATATTTACAGGGAAACCGTGTAGGTAATGACCCCAAGCAACTCCAATTATACTAAAAGGTATCATAATTATAAGTAGCAAGGGCTGGCTATAACTTCTAAAGGTAAATGCTATAACAGCATAAATTAAAAACAAGATAACTGGAAATACATTTATAGCTGAATTAGTTAACTTTTCTGCTTCTCTATTTTGACCTTCATAAGACACTGAAACACTTGGATACTTAGAGAGAATTTCTGGTAAAATATTTTCATCTATATCTGCAAGAATATCTGTTGCACTTGCATTTGGGTCACCCAAATCTGCATTTACCTGAATTTCTCTTAAACCTTCTAAGTGAGCTATAGATTCTGTTCCTCTTCTAATTGTATAATCTGCTATTTCACCAAATGGCACTCTATTACCATCTTGGGTTATAATGCGCATATCATCTAAATCATTTATAGACTCTCTGTTTTCTCGATCATACCTTACCCAAACTTTAATTTCATCTTGCCCACGTTGAAAACGTTGTGCTTGCAGGCCAAAGAAACCAGCTCGAACTTGGCTCATAACTTCTCTTAAATTAAGGCCCAAAGCATAAGCATTATCATTTAATGTGATACTTATTTCTTTTATTCCTTCTGGGTCTGTATCAGTAACATCTTTTAAAGTAGATTTTTCTTGAAGAATTGTCTTTAACTCTTCTTTGGCACCCTCTAATTCTTCCAAATTATTTCCTAAGAGTGATACAGAAATAGGGCTTCCGCCAAAGTTACCGCCAGAACCAAAGGTTAGTTGCTCTACACCATAAACTTCGCCAACTTCATCTCTTATAGCATTTGTTATTTCTGGAGAACCAAAATCACGTTCTTCGCCAGGCAATAAGTTTACCCGTAGCGAAGCTTTATTATTTCCAGGACCTACTCGACGTACAATGTTTTTAACCACATCTATATTTCCTGTTTGTCGCTTTGTAAATTCTTCATTTACTCTCCAGGCAGCATCTTCAACCAAAGAAATAATACTATCTGTCTTTCTTGGATTTGTGCCTTCTGGCATTAATAAGTTTATGCTAACACGATCGCTAGCTATACTTGGAAAAAGTGTAACCTTTACAACACTTCCCATTAAGGAACCAATAGTTAACAATAACAACGTCCCTAAAATGGCGAAACTTAAGAAGCGGTTTTTTAGTGTTGCTCTTAATACAGGTTCGTAAAGTTTATCACGCAAATAGCTCATAAACTTATCACCATACTCATTAAACTTTCGCATTTTAAGAAAGAATTTTGCTATGCCTTTCTTATTGCGCTTTTCTTCTTCAGTCTCTCTAACTAATGCTTTTGAATGGGCTATGTGTGCCGGTAAGATAATTAGTGCTTCAACCAACGACACCACAAGTGTTAGGATTACAACGGTAGAAACTTCTCCAAAAAACTGGCCTATTCTACTATCTAAAAACAAGAATGTAGAAAATGCTAAAATAGTGGTAATTATAGCAGATAGTATTGGTGGCAACACTTCTAAAGTTCCATCTATGGCTGCTTGTACAGGCTTTTTGCCCATTTCATAATGCTGGTAAATATTTTCTGAAATAACAATACCATCATCTACAAGAATACCTATAACGATAATCATCCCGAATAATGATAATACATTAATCGTAACCCCAAATGATCCAGCGAACATAAACATTCCTAAAAATGCAATTGGTAACCCGAAAGCTACCCAAAATGCGAGTCTCGTATTTAAAAATAAAGACAGGAAAAACAATACCAGCAAAATACCTACTGCGCCATTCTCAATTAAAAGCTGTGTTCTTTGGTTTAACGTAATACTTCTGTCATCTTCAATTATAATTTGAAGTGCTGTATATTTTTCATTAAACTCTTCTGTATAAGCTCTTACTTTTTCTGCTGCAGAAATTAAGTCTTCATTATTTGTGGTTGAAATATTTACACTTACTGCAACCCTTCCATTTATATACGAAGCATTTGGAGTTTCTGAAAACCGGTCTTTTACCGTGGCAACATCTTCCAGGTATATCTGTGTGCCGTTAGGTTGAGATTTTACAATTAGTTTATTTAACTCATTACCGTAGTAAGATCGATTGTCTGCTCTAATAAGAAAATCTTCAGCATCTGTTTTTATATTACCACCAGTTGTAATTATGTTAGCTCTAGAAACAGCGTCTGCAACTTCTGCAAACGATAAGTTGTAGGCTAGCAAATCATTCTCTCTAACTGCAATCTCAATTTCCTCGTCTGGGTAACCATCGATAGTTATTTGTGACAAGCCATCCATTGCACGTAAATCATACTCTACCTGTCTTGCAATTTGTTTTAACGTTGCAAGATCTACATCATCTCCACTAATAAAGAAATCTATTGTTTCTCTTATATTTTCCTGTTTTGCAACCACTAAAGGTTCCATACCCGTTGGAAAATTAGGAACACGATCTACAGCATTCTTAACTTCAGAGAGCATGACGTCTATATTCTCATCTGGATCTATCTCTACAGTAATGCTACCTCCATTTTCTCGAGATGTAGAGGTAACGCGATCTACACCTACCAAGCCTTTAAGGTTGTCTTCAATTTTTAAAACAATACCTTCCTCAATTTCCTCTGGCGCTGCACCAGGATACGTTACACTTATTGTTATAATTTCAGATTCTAATAACGGAAAAAATGAGGACTGCATTCTTAGCATGCCTACAACACCAAAAATGATAAATGCGATGATCATTATATTCACCGCAACGTGATACTTTATAAAGTAACTTATGACATTTCTCATAACTACTTAGTTGTTTCTGTAACAGTTAGAGAATCTTGTTTTACACTATTTGTTTCTGCAGAAGGTTCGTTAGACACTACTTTTACAAGCATACCATTATAAGCTCCAGATACTGGTTTAGACAAAATAACCTCGCCATTTGGAACACCTTTCACTACTGCCTTTTTATCTGAAAAATAAACTGGGTTAACAGTTAGGCTAACTAATGTGCTATCTTTTACTGTAAAAATTTCATTACGGTCATTAACTAAACCACGATCTATAGATATTGCATTTTTAATAGTTCTTGCTTCTAATTCAGCTTGCAAATACATGCCTTCTTTCAATGTATTATTAGACACTTCGATAAATGCACTAACTGTTTGTGTTGCTTGATCTATACTAGCATTTACTCGACTTACTTTTCCTTTATATGTTTTTGTCTTATTAATGTTAGATAGCTCTACATTTTCTCCAACTTCAAGTAAATCTGCATAATCTTTATTTAAGGATACTTGTAATTCATAAGTGCTTGTATCTATAAATTCACCTAATTTTTGTCCAGCTCTAATTAGTGTTCCTTCTGTTACTAAAGCTTCTGTAAGCACACCTGTAAAAGGTGCTGAAATTCTATACTTGCCTAAACGCTGCTCTAAGTTTTTTACGTTGTAATATGTTGTTAGGATACCACGCCCATTTATAAAATATTTTTCTTTATCGTTGGAAATCTCTGGTAGTTTAGGCGTTGTTTCATTTATGTTGAAACTATTTAAATACGCTTCCCATTTAGGAAACACATCTGGATAGTCTAATCGCAAATCTGGCATAATTGCCGTGATTTGATTGTATAAATTACTTTTTGAAGATTGAACAGATGCATAATATTCTGAAGCATCTATACTAATTAAAGTTTGACCTCTTTTATATTCTTGACCAGCTTTAAATAAATTAGAGCTGTTCTTAAATATACCTTGTACCTCTGCATAAAGCTCTACTCTACGCTTAGCCACTAAATTACCATTAGCTGGTATAATTATAGGGACATCTGTGTTTTTAATAGTATCTACAAAAACTGTTTTTACTACTTTTTTTATTTTAGGAGCCTCTTTGTCTTTACTATCGGCAATAGCTCTCATAGCAAAGAATGCAGCAATTAAGAGCACTCCTGCTATAATATATAATATAGTTTTACGCATGTATAGTTGGTCTTTGAAGCTTAGATGTGTAAAAATAAAGAGGGTTTAATGCAGAATTGTTAATGTTATCCTAAAACCCTAAGGCTTCATTAGGATTTAACGGTTGTTAAGCCTTAATTTTTAAACCTATAAGTATAACCTAGGCTAATTTCAGAAAAATCTGCCTGACCTAAGTTCGCATTAATATGTGCAGACAAAAACAAGTTATGTTGTGGCGACTTGTTATTAGTAATCAAATAATATTTTACACCTAGCCTACTTGAAATGGTTCGTTTTAATTTATAATACGAATCTAAATCTGCATATACATAATTTCCGCTATCTGCTCTGTAGCCTTGTGTTATTTGCCACTCTAACTTATAAAACGGTTTATATAGATTTAAACCCAGATCTAGCTCTACACCAAAATGACCTAGAAGTAGCTCTGCAGTTCCAAATACTCCATAATTTGTTGAATAAGCAAAAGCGTTGTCTTTAAAGTTTGGGTATTGACTATTAATTAAAGCTTCTTCATCTTTAATATAATCATAGAAATGTTGATAATAACGCGCATAGAAACCACCGCCAAATTTAAAGGTTTTATTAATTACTTTCCCTATTTCAAAAGCTACCGTATACACTTCTTTCTTGGTGTTTATTGAGTCTGAAAGTGTGTTATAACCTAATCCAAATCTACTTGATGTGTATGTTTCGCTTTTTTGCTCAAGTTTGGGTTTGTGTGGTTTTACACTCTCTACTTTTGAAGTGTTAATAGTAGCAGACACACTTGCCAACAAAGAATTTAATCCTTGGTTAGGTAAGCGCGTGTGGCCATTGGAGTGATGAATGTACCCTAAACCTAGACGCCAGTTGGTAAGTTTATCTTTTAATACATTGTAATATAAAAATGATCTAAATGACCAATTAACTTTAGTTGTAATTGCTCTGTTTAAAGGATTTGCTTCAAAATCATATTGGGTGTTCATATATGAGGCTCCATAACCAACGTTGAGATTAAAGTTGTCTGAATGTTTTTTAAACACAGAAAACTCAACAAATGGCATAACAGTAATTGCTTGGCCAACTTGATCTGGGTTACCAAAATCTATAACAGCTAAAGAGAGTCCTGTTTTAGGGTAGTTTAATCTTACAGCCCAATCTTGCTCGTTATCTAAATTGTACATTCCAAAACTAAAAAATAAAGCCGTCTGTAAATTTGTATTAGGAAAGTCTGTATTGGCTGGAAGTGTTTTACCAACTAAGATTTCTGGAGACAAGTAATATAAATTATCAACATTTTGAGACGATAATACATTACTGATAATCAATAGCGCTATGACAAAAAGAATTGTTTTTCTCATCTATTTCCTACGATGTCTTGTAAATAAACAACTTTAGATGAAATAAAATTGAAACAACTTTATTAATTTTAAAAATTAAACCAACCATACCCCTATGAAATCATATTACAACATTGGTCTATTTATTTTGAGAGTAGGCTTTTCTGCATTGATGCTAACTCACGGCATCCCTAAATTCTTACAACTTGTACAAGGAGATTTTTCTTTTGGAGATCCATTAGGCATTGGCGCTACTATCTCTTTCTTTCTTACTGTGTTTGCAGAATTTGTTTGCTCAATTCTTGTACTTATAGGCTATAAGACAAGATTGGCGTGCATCCCTTTAATTGTCACAATGCTGGTTGCAGTGTTTGTAGTACACTTAAATGACCCTATAGGCTCTAAAGAACTTGGTCTTGTTTACTTGTTAGCTTTTACAGCTATCGCATTAATGGGTCCTGGTAAATTTGGGTTTGACAGAAGATAACTTACTTCCTATATATTAAACATAAAAAAACAGCTACCGATGGTAGCTGTTTTAAGACCTAATATTATTTAAATTTTGAAAAGCCCCAATTTTCCAAAATCGTTATAATAAGGCTAGTCTAGTCAAATTATAAGAAATTTTTACTTAAACTTATAGTGTAAACTTACGCTCATATAAGACATAAAAAAATACCCAATAAAGGGTATTTTTTGTGTTTTAATCTAATTCTTCAATAAGAATCCGATAATCATACTGTAAGTCTTCGTGTAGTTTATCTATTGCATTTAATGCCATAGTTAATTGCCGCTCATATGTGTTTGCTAAAACTCTATTCTTAAATACAGAAGGAGAAAATGTTTTCATCTTCTTACAGAAATATATTAACAACTCTGCTTCTGTCTCTTTCTTGCCAGAATAGCGAATATAAGTTTTAAGTCGTTTTAATATTTTCCGGATTCCCTTCTTTATAAAATAACCTCGAGACGTATTAATTTCTGAAAAAGCTTCGTCTACCTCAACTTTTATTTCTTTAATATACTCTTCTTCATCTGCAGCTTCAAACAACAAATAAGTAAGTAGTTCTTTATTTTCTTTCTTAAATTTAGAAAGCCTCAATGTTAACTGCATTAACTCCACTGGAGAGCGCATCTCCAATTCATCTTTTAGTTGTTTAACAGTGGCTGCCTTCAAATGAGTTGTTTAATGAGTTAGTGTTTCTCTTAGCTTACTTTTAAAATATAGGTATTCTTCTTACCTACATTTAATATCACATAATTATCATTAATAATATCATCTGTAGTAAGTGTATAGGCTTCTGTTACCTTTTCTTTATTTACAGCAACAGAATTTGCTTTTAAAGCTCTTCTTGCTTCACCATTACTCTTTAAGAAGTTAGTTTCTGCAGAGAGTGCTGCAATCATATCTAAACCTTCTTCTAATTTAGCTTTAGAGATTTCAGTTTGAGACACACCTTCGAACACATCTAAAAACGTTGCTTCATCTAATTGTGAAATATCGTTTTTAAAGGTTTTTGAAAATAAAACTTGACTCGCTTTAATTGCATTGTCTAAATCTTCTTGACCGTGTACCATTTTAGTTACATGTTCTGCTAAAGTTTTTTGCAATAGCCTTAAATGTGGAGCTTCATTATGTTTTAAAACCAACTCAGAAATTTCTTCCTGACTTAAAAATGTAAAGATTTTAATGAAATTTTCTGCATCTTCATCTGTTGCATTTACCCAATATTGGTAAAATTTATAAGGCGATGTTCTGTTTTTATCTAACCAAACATTACCTCCTTCAGTTTTTCCAAACTTTGTACCATCTGCTTTAGTTAACAATGGAGATGTCATAGCATAAGCTTTGCCTCCAGCCACACGTCTCACCAACTCAGTACCTGTGGTAATATTTCCCCATTGGTCACTACCTCCTAATTGTAACAAACAATTTTTCTCTCTATAAAGGTGAAGAAAATCATAGCCTTGAAATAATTGGTAGGTAAACTCTGTAAAACTCATTCCTACAGTAGACTCAGAACTTAAGCGTTTTTTCACGCTATCCTTAGCCATCATATAGTTTACAGTAATATGCTTTCCTATATCTCTAGCAAACTCTATAAAACTAAAATCTTTCATCCAGTCGTAATTATTTACCAGCTCTGCTTTATTTTCAGAATTTTCACTAAAGTCTAAAAAGCGAGACAGTTGCTCTTTTATTCCTGCTACGTTTTTAGCTAATGCTTCTTCATCTAGCAAATTACGTTCTGCAGATTTTCCTGAAGGATCACCAATCATACCTGTAGCACCACCCACAAGCGCAATAGGAATGTGCCCAGCGCGTTGGTAATGCATTAAGATTACAATTTGCACTAAACTCCCTATGTGTAAAGAGTCTGCAGTAGGATCAAATCCAATATAAGCCGCAGTTGGTTCTTTTAAAAGTTGTTCTTCGGTACCTGGCATAACATCATGCAACATACCTCTCCAAGTCATTTCGGCTACAAAATTGGTCTTCATTATATAATTTTTTTAAGGAGACAAAGATAAAAATCCAATTTCGATAACGCATTGTTAGGTGCAGAAAAACTATCTTCGAAATATGATTTTAGTTACAGGAGGAACAGGCTTAGTAGGTTCTCATTTATTATTTCAGCTTTTACAAAACTCAACCGAGACTATAAGAGCCATACACAGACAGGACAGTAACTTAGAGCACGTATTGTCTGTTTTTAAATTGTATGATGAAGAACAAGCAGAAAAGCTATTTAAAAAAATAGATTGGGCAGAAGCAAATATACTTGATATACCACTTTTGTCTGAAGCTTTTAAAGGTATTACGCATGTATATCATTGCGCTGGCTTTATATCATATGATGTGAGAGACGCCAAAATCATGCGTCGTATAAATATTGAAGGCACAGCAAATGTTGTTAACCTATGCTTACACCATGATATTAAAAAACTTTGTCATGTAAGCTCAATAGCTGCTATAGGGTCTACTATTAACGATAAACCTATAACAGAAGATACTGTTTGGAACCCAGAATTATCTCATTCTCATTATGCTTGGTCTAAATATGGTGGTGAAATGGAAGTTTGGCGCGGCTCTCAAGAAGGATTAAATGTTCTAATTGTTAATCCTGGTGTTGTTATTGGTCCTGGTTTTTGGAAATCTGGAAGTGGCCTTTTATTTACAAAAGTTGCCAATGGCTTAAAATATACACCTATACTCACTACAGGATTTGTAGATGTTTTTGATGTTGTAAAACCTATGATTTCCTTAATGGAAAGCAATTATCAAAAAGAACGCTACATACTGGTTTCGGAAAGTCTGCGTTTTGATAGTGTTGTAAATAAAATAGCAAATGCCCTACAAAAACAACCACCAAAAAAGACACTTGAGTCTTGGATGGTATTTATGGGTTGGGCATTTCAAAGTATAGGACATACACTTTTTAACACTAAAAAAACTATAACCTACGACTCAATAAAAGGTGTTTTTAGCAAAAGTGTTTACTCAAACAACAAACTTAAAGATGCCTTAAATTATAATTTTAAATTAATAGATGAAAGTATCAAAGATACTGCAGCACACTACTAATTGCGGTCTCTACCTTCTGAATTAGAAATTTTGGAATTTAACTTTTTAGCAATTTCTAAAGAACTGGAAAGCGAGTCTTTTCTAACATTTTCCGCAGCTCTTTTTAAGGAGTCTTTTTTTCTGTTTTCTTTAGACCTAAGAGAATCTAATTCTGTTTTCAAGACTTTTAAGCGGTTTTCTACTCGTGCAAAAACACTTTTAAATTTGGGTATGTTATCTGAATAGTACGTTGTATTCTGAACAAGTTGTGTACTATCTATATCATACTTCTCATATATAAATGTATTAAGGTCTAATTCTTTTACATCTACATCATGATTTCCTAAACGCTTTGATGCTTCAATTAAACTTAAGTCGTAAAATATATCTACCATCCTATCTTCGGCAATAAGCTTGTCTGGCTTAGAGGAACGCTCTATAGATTGGCAAGACACTGCCAGAGCAGCACATAATATGATGAGTTTATATTTCATTAACGGTCAAAAGTTAAACGTTCACCTTTTAAAACGTCATAATGTCTAAAATTCTTATATACCAGATTACCATTTACAAATGTGTGAGTAATACGTGATCTAAACGTAGAGCCTTCAAAAGGAGACCAACCACATTTAGAAAAGATGTTGTCTTCCTGCACTGTCCAAGGTGCATTTAGATCTACCATTACTAAATCTGCTTTATATCCTTCTTTTATATATCCTCTTTGTTCAATATCAAAAAGTATTGCTGGATTATGGCACATTTTCTCTACAATTTTCTCTAATGAAATTTTACCTTCATGATAAAATTCAAGCATTGCCGGTAATGCATGTTGTACCAAAGGACCACCACTTGGTGCTTTTGTATAAGGGTTCTTTTTTTCTTCTTTAGTGTGAGGTGCGTGGTCTGTAGCTAAAACATCTAACTTACCATCTAACAACCCTTTTAAAAGTGCATCTTGATCTTTTTTAGTCTTTACAGCAGGATTCCATTTTATTAGTGTGCCTTTAGCGTCATAATCGCTATCATTAAACCAAAGGTGATGAATACAAACCTCTGCTGTTATTTTTTTATCTTTTAATGGCTTTTTAGAGTCGAACAACTCCAGTTCTTTTGCGGTAGAAACGTGAAATACGTGTAATTTAGCGCCGGTTTTCTTAGCTAATTCTACAGCTCTAGAAGATGATTTATAACAAGCTTCTTCAGACCTAATTATAGGATGAAACTCAATTGGAATATCATCACCATAGCGTTCTGTATATGTGGCCAGATTTGCTTTAATTGCATCTTCATCTTCACAATGAGCACAAATCATTAAAGGACTGTTTTTAAATATTTTTTCTAAAACAGTTTCATCATCTACAAGCATATTACCTGTTGATGAACCTAGGAATAATTTTAAAGCAGCTGTTGTCTTAGGGTTAACCTTAACAATTTCATCTAAATTGTCATTAGTCCCACCAAACATAAATGAATAGTTTGCATAAGAGGTTTTTGCTGCTATCTCAAATTTCTCCTCAAGCTTTTCAATAGTTGTAGTTTGAGGATTAGTATTTGGCATTTCCATAAATGATGTAATTCCTCCAGCCACAGCAGCTTTAGAGCCTGTGTGTATGTTTTCTTTTTGAGTAAGACCTGGCTCTCTAAAATGAACTTGATCATCTATAACTCCTGGCAAAAGGTAATTTCCTTCTGCATCGAAAACATTTACATCTGGAGATTTTGCACTTATGTGATCTGCAACTTCTTTAATAATACCAGACTCTATGTAAACATCTCCTAAAAGGATTTTACCGTCTGAAACAATATGTGCATTCTTTATTAAAATCTTATCCATTGTTATTTTTTAAACAGGCTTTTAAACTTCATTTTAAATACCCCAAAAACAGCTTCATATATAATATTGCCACTCATTTTTGATTCTCCTTTTGTTCGGTCTGTGAAAATGACAGGAACCTCTACTATTTTAAACTTTTTTAAATAGGCCTTAAACTTCATCTCTATTTGAAATGCATAGCCTACAAAAGCAATCTTATCCAAATCTATCGTTTCAAGTACATTTCTTGTATAACAAACAAATCCTGCTGTAGTATCATGAATATTCATACCAGTAATGAACCTTACATACTTTGAAGCAATGTAGGAAAGCAAAACTCTTGACATAGGCCAATTTACAACATTAACTCCTGTAACATAACGAGAACCTATAGCCAGATCTGCCTGCTGTTTTACACAAGCATTATACAGTCTGTGTAAATCGTTTGGGTTGTGACTAAAGTCTGCATCCATTTCGAAGATTAAATTGTAATCTCTTTTAAGCGCCCACTTAAAGCCATGTATGTATGCTGTTCCTAAACCTAGTTTTCCTTGGCGTTCCTCAATAAATAATTGATTTGGAAACTCTTCCATTAAAAACTTAACTGTAGCTGCAGTGCCGTCTGGTGAATTGTCATCTACCACCAACACATCAAATTTTCTTTGTTGAGAAAAAATGTTACGCAACAACCTTTCTATATTAAGGTTCTCATTGTAAGTTGGTATAATGACTAAACTTTTCAAAAAAGCTTTTTTTTTGCAAATGTACTTAAAATAACTACCGTAAACATCTAAGAAATTGCAATAGTCTTTTTCATTACATTACTTTTGCAACAATGAAAGATTTACAGGCAATTCCTCTTCAAGAACCCACAAATTTATGGATCACAGCATCTATAATGATATGTCTTGGCCTTATTTGTCTTTGTAAGATATTATATGAAGAACGCTTTTTAAGGTTTTTAGCATTACCTATAGAGCCAAGATATTTCATCATAAAAAAGAACGAACATAAATTAAGTTTTCTATTTAATACATTACTGTTCACATTTAACTGTTTGGTTGCTGGTATTGTTTTAAATCTTATTGCAAGAGATCATTATCCTGAATTACTTACTCGGGAATTTATTTTTTTTATTCAGGTAGTATTTGGTTTTGGCGTTTTAATGCTTGTAAAGTATTTTGCAGAGAAAATGTTGGCTAATCTTTTTTTAATGGAAAACATTATCGAGGATTACCTATTCTTCAAGTTTAGCCACAGACATTATTTAGCACTTGCTATATTTCCACTGTGTATTATAGACGTATATACGCATCTTTTAGGAGGTTACGCGTTTTTAATAATTTCCGTTGCATTTTTAATAATTAACCTATTATTTATCTTAAAATATTATAGAAAAAAGGGACTTCTAATTTTCAATAATTTATTCTATTTTATTTTATATCTTTGCGCACTTGAAATTGCCCCCTATTTTATTCTATATAAAGTAGTAACAATTTTGAATTAACGTATTTAAACACCGTCTATGAAAGTGAAAACAATTTTGGTTTCCCAACCTGAACCTAAAATAGAAAATTCACCTTACTTTGAGCTTGAGGAAAAGCAAAAAGTAAAAATAGATTTTATTCCTTTTATACATGTTGAAGGCGTCTCTTCTAAAGATGTAAGACAACAAAAGGTTGATCTAAAGAATTACACAGCAATTATACTTACTAGTAGAAATGCAGTAGATCATTTTTTCAGAATAGCTGAAGAATTAAGATACACTGTACCAGATTCTCTTAAGTATTTTTGCCAAAGTGAAGCTGTTGCCTATTACCTACAAAAATATGTAGTGTATAGAAAACGAAAAATCTATGTTGGTAAAAGAACATTTCAAGAGTTAACTCCTCTTATTAAGAAACATAAAAACGAGAAGTTTTTATTACCTTCTTCAGATATGCTAAAACCAATGGTTCCAGAAACATTAGATGAACTAGGTGTTTCTTGGAAACAAGCTATTTTCTACAAAACTGTAGTTAGTGACCTTTCTAATTTAAGAGATGTATTTTATGACATCTTAGTATTCTTTAGCCCAAGCGGCATAAAGTCTTTATTTGAAAACTTTCCAGATTATCAGCAAAACAATACACGCATTGCTGTTTTTGGAAACACTACAATTAAAGCTGCAGAAGATCACGGCTTAAAGGTAAACATTAAAGCACCTTCACCAGAAACACCATCTATGACAATGGCTTTAAAGAAATACATTACAGAAGTTAATAAGAAGTAATTACTTCACTAACTTTTAAACATAAAAAAACCCGATGATAAAAATATCATCGGGTTTTTTGTTTTTACTTAATTGAGCTTTACTTAACGTTTGGAGCGCCTGCTAATATTTCTTCATTAGCGTACTCTTCAAATTTTAAGAAGTTCTGTCTAAAGCTTTCTGCTAAAGTATAAGCCTTTTTGTAGTATCCTTGATCATTATTCCAAGTCTTACGAGGACTTAAAACATCTGTTGGCACGTTAGGACAAGTTCTTGGTTGTTTAACGCCAAATACTGAGTGTGTGTGGTAATTATCTTTATTTGCTTCCTCTAAAGAACCATCCATAGCAGCAGAAATCATAGCTCTAGTATACTTTAAAGCCATACGTTTTCCAACACCATAAGGACCGCCAGTCCAACCTGTGTTTACCAACCAAACATTTACGCCAGAATCTTTCATTTTCTGACTTAGCATTTCTGCATAACGTGTTGGGTGTAAAGGCATAAATGGTGCTCCAAAACACGCAGAGAACGATGGCATTGGCTCATCTACACCAGCTTCTGTACCAGCAACCTTTGCCGTATAACCACTAATAAAGTGATAAGCAGCTTGACCTGGAGATAGCTTACTAATAGGAGGCAGTACACCAAAAGCATCTGCGGTTAAGAAAAATATGTTTTTAGGATTCTTTCCTATTGAAGGCTCCTGAATATTATCTATATGATAAATTGGGTAACTAACTCTTGTATTTTGAGTAATGCTAGTATCAGCAAAATCTACATCTCCATTTTCATCTAACACAACGTTTTCAAGAATAGCTCCTGGTTTAATTGCATTATAAATATCTGGTTCGTTTTCTTTTGAGAGGTTTATAACCTTTGCATAACAACCGCCTTCAAAATTAAAGATGGTATCTTCTTTTGTCCAGCCGTGCTCATCATCTCCAATAAGTTTTCTATTAGGATCTGCAGACAATGTAGTTTTACCTGTTCCAGAAAGACCAAAAAAGATTGAAGTATCTCCATCTTCTCCTACATTAGCAGAGCAGTGCATTGGTAAAGTTTCCTTTTGTACTGGCAATATAAAATTAAGCGCAGAGAAAATCCCTTTTTTAATTTCACCTGTATATCCAGTACCACCAATAAGCGCTATTTTCTTTCCAAAATTTAAAATTGCAAAGTTGTGCTGTCGTGTTCCATCTACTTCAGGATCTGCCATAAAACCTGGTGCATTTACAATAAGCCATTCTTCTTTAAAGTTTTTAAGCTCATCTTCTGAAGGTCTTAAAAACATATTATAGGCAAACATATTGCTCCAAGGATATTCGTTTACAACACGAATATTTAATTTATATTTTTCATCTGCACAAGCGTAGCTATCTCGCACAAAAACTTCTTTTCCAGATAAGTAATCTGTGACTTTATCATAAAGTGCATCAAACTTATCTGCATCAAAAGGGATATTTATATTTCCCCACCAAATCTCATCTTTAGTAACATCGTCTTTAACGATAAAACGGTCTAAAGGAGAACGTCCAGTAAACTCGCCAGTGTTAATTGCAAGAGCGCCGCTGCTAGCTTCTTGGCCTTGGCCGTTTGCTATTGCTGTCTCATGTAATTGTGATGGCGTAAGTTGATAATGGGTCGTTGTGTCCTTGATTCCGTAAGGTTCTAGCGAAATCGATTTCGTAGTGTTGGTATTTGTAACCATAACTAGGTTTTGAAGTTGTGTTTTGTTTATAAAGCAAAAGTACAGAAATCACTCCTAACCAAGAGAATTAAATTCTATTTATTGATTTTTTAACGTTAATGCTTTGTAAAATATGAGTGCCCAAGCTGTTATGAGCAATGTACCTCCTAATGGTGTTAAAATTGCGATTTTTTTAAAATTAAAGCCTGTCAAGCTATTTGTGGCAAGCCCAAAAATTGACCACGAAAATAAAATTACTCCTATAATTAATAACCAAAGCAATACAGTTTTAGATTTAGATGTCTTTACACTAAACAATCCTAAAAAAACTAAAAGTAATGCATGATACATTTGGTATTTCACTCCTGTTTCAAATGTATTTAATTGTGCCACATCTAATACTTTTTGCAAAGCGTGAGCTCCAAAAGCACCTATAATTACAGCTGTTAGTCCAAAAAAGGAACCTGCAATAAGAAATCTTTTATCCATGTTTAAATTTTTTAGGTTGTAGCCAATTCATTACTTTCGTCTTACTACAAATCTAACCAACTAAACTAAATGCGTAAAATATTAATTATAGGAGCAGGAAAATCTACAAGTTATTTAATGTCTTACTTGTTAGATCATGCAGAGAAAGAACAATTAGAAATTACTGTAGGAGATTTATATGTAGCTAATGCTCAAAAAGCTATAGGAAATCATAAACATGCCAAAGCTATAACTCTTGATGTCTTCAACAAAAAAAACAGACAAGAAGCAATAGACCAAGTAGACCTTGTTATATCTATGCTTCCTGCACGCTATCATATTGAAGTTGCAAAAGACTGTATAACCTTTGGAAAACATATGGTTACCGCATCTTATGTAAGCCAAGAAATGGAAAGCTTAAACCAATCTGCAATAAATAAAGGGTTGGTGTTTATGAATGAAATAGGTGTAGATCCAGGTATAGACCACATGAGTGCTATGCAGGTAATTGACAGAATAAGAGACAAAGGCGGAAAAATGCTGTTGTTTGAATCTTTTACAGGAGGCTTAGTGGCTCCAGAAAGTGATAACAATTTATGGAATTATAAGTTTACCTGGAATCCAAGAAATGTTGTTGTGGCCGGCCAAGGTGGTGTCGCAGAGTTTATTCAAGAAGGCCAATATAAATACATCCCTTATAATAAACTTTTTAGAAGAACAGAATTTTTAGAAGTTGATGGGTATGGCAGGTTTGAAGCTTATGCCAATAGAAACTCTTTAAAATATAGAAGTATTTATAAATTAGAAGACGCTCTTACATTATATAGAGGTACTATGCGTCGCGTAGGGTTTAGTAAAGCCTGGAATATGTTTGTTCAACTTGGTATGACAGACGATAGCTACACCATGGAAGATACTATGGATATGAGCTACAGAGAGTTTGTTAACTCTTTTCTTCCGTATTCTCCATCAGATTCTGTAGAGCTAAAAATGAGACATAGTCTTAAGATAGATCAAGATGATATTATGTGGGATAAATTATTAGAGCTTGACCTATTTAACGACAAAAAGAAAATAGGATTAAAAAGTGCTACACCTGCCCAAATTCTTCAGAAGATATTAATGGAAAAATGGTCTTTAGCACCAGATGATAAGGATATGATTGTTATGTATCATAAGTTTGGCTTTGAGTTAGATGGCAAAAAACATCAAATAGACTCAACAATGGTAGCTTTGGGGCAAGATCAAACCTATACTGCTATGTCTAAAACAGTTGGCTTACCAGTAGCTATAGCAGCACTAAAAATATTAAATAAAGAAATTACCACGCCTGGTGTTCAAATACCAATTACTAAAGAGGTATATGAACCAATTTTAAAAGAACTGGAAGAGCACGGAATTACCTTTAAAGAAACAGAAAGAAAATATTTAGGTTATAATCCAGATGGCGTTTCTGCATAATGTTTTTTAATTAATTCTTATATTTCGGTTTTAAACTGAAAGCTGATGAAACTAAAAAACGAACAAGTTGTTATTGATGGTATTGATAAAAAAATACTTCGCTCTTTAATCTCCGATGCGCGTACACCTATTTTAGAGATTGCAAGAAATGTTGGTATAAGTGGTGCTGCAATTCATCAGCGACTACGAAAATTAGAAAAAAGTGGGCTTATTGCTGGTTCTAAATTTGTTATAAACCCTAAAGTTCTAGGTTATCATACAATGGCTTTTATTGGGGTGTTTTTAGATAAAGCTATGAGTAACCCAAAGGCTGTAAAACAGTTAGAGGCGATACCAGAAGTAATAGAGTGCCATTACACCACTGGAAACTGGTCTATTTTTCTTAAAATTCTGTGTCGGGACAACTCCCATTTAATGGAGGTTTTAAATAAAGAAATACAAGCTATTTCTGGAGTATCCAGAACAGAAACATTTATCTCTTTAGAACAACAGATAGAACGACAAATAAAAATATAAAAAACACCCAAAGCACTACAAAATGCTTTGGGTGTCTTACTTATAAAACAACTTTAATTTATCGTATTAAAACGGTAAATCATCGTGATCATCTTGATTTAAATTGTTTCCAGCTGGCTCAAATTCATCAACTGGTGGCATTGGAGCTGCATTACTAGAACCTGCATTGTTTTGCGGCTGCAAGTTTTCTATTCTCCAACCTTGAATACTGTTAAAGTACTTAGTTTCTCCTTGAGGGTTTACCCACTCACGACCTCTTAAGTTAATACTAATTTTTACCTGTTGTCCAACATTAAAGTTATCTAACAAATTAGTTTTGTCTTGAACAAACTCAATCATTATATGTTGAGGATATTGCTCTTCTGTAGTAACAACAATCTCTCTTTTTCTAAAGCCATTGCTACCAAATGTTTGTGTGTCGTTAATTAACTTAACTGTTCCTTGTACTTCCATCTTCTTCTGTTATTTTGCTAATAAAATATACCACGCATATGTGGTGTTATTGTTTTCTAAATGTTGCTTGGCTTGCTTGTGCAAATCTTCTACTGTTGCATTTTTCACAAACTCTCCTAAGCTATTTTTTATAATATAATCTTCAATTAATTCTTTAGTTGGTAGCGTTTCAACATTTCCAAGTCTACCTAAATCATTACCGGTTAAAATTTTACTTTCTCTAATAGTTTGCGGTAAATTATCTACTCCAATTCCTAGTGTACGAAGTGGTTTTTCAACTTCAAACATTCCCATATTTGCCCTAGAGTACCAATTACCACCCATTCTAGCTACAGTATCAATTTTATGTTGATCTATGCTTCCGTTTTTATCTAACACATTTTTATTAATATGTATTTTCACTACTTCACAAATAATAAGGTTACCTGCGCCACCTTCAGTTCCGGTTTCAACAATCTGTTTCACCTTGCATTCTAATTGTACTGGAGACTCTGCTACTCTAAACGGTTTAACCAAGTCACTTTTAAGCATTGTAAGTCCTGCTTTTTCAAATTCATTTACACCTTCTGCATACTCTGTACTACTAAGAGACATTTGTTGCACCATATTATAATTTACAATATTGATAACAACCTCATCTACTTCTTTAGCATTCTCTAAGGTATGCTTAGTGGTGTTACCTCTTACTCGTCTTGCAGGAGAGAAAATAACTATTGGCGGATTTGCACCAAAGACATTAAAAAAACTAAATGGAGATAAATTTGGTCTTCCTTGAGCATCTACAGTACTTGCAAATGCAATTGGACGTGGACTAATGGCACTTAGTAAGTGGCCATGAACTGTACCAACAGTTTCATTTTTAGGGTCTATAGACAAGATGTTCTCCATACGGCAAAGGTAACAATTGCAAATGCGTTTTAAAACCGAACACACAATAATTTGATGTGAACACGTTTATAAGTAACTTGGTCTTTTTAATCAACTATGAACTTTTCTAACGAACGTAATATACAACGCTGGCTTATTCTTGTCTCTGCCTTAGTGTTTATTGGCCTTATCTTTTTTAATGCCTCTTTATTTTTTCAGCAGCTAAAAAATGATGAGCGTAATAAAATGCGAATCTGGGCTATGGCTCTAGAAGAATTTATAAGTTTTGATATAGACAATCCTAATGATGGCGCCAACCTAGATTTAGTTACAGAAATTGTAACAAGCAACGTTACAATACCATCTATAAACACAGATGGCAACGGTAACATTATGCAGTCTGCAAATATTTCTGAAGAAGATGAAAGCAACCCAGATCGTATGCAGCGTATACTTTTAGAAATGAAGTCTGAAAATGACCCTATAAAAGTAAATTTAGGCGATGGCGAAATTCAATATGTGTATTACGGCAACAGTCCTACTCTAAATCGCTTAAAATACTATCCTCTAGCATTAATAGTATTCTTGTTATTACTTATAGGAGTTATCTATTTCTTTTACAGAACTGCACGATCAAGTGAGCAAAATAAATTATGGGCAGGAATGGCCAAAGAAACCGCACACCAAATTGGTACGCCATTAAGTTCATTAGTAGGTTGGACAGAAATTTTAAAAACCGAACATGTTAATCCTGAGTATATTGAGGAGATAGAAAAGGATATTGAACGGCTAAAAGTTATTACAGACAGATTTAGTAAAGTTGGCAGTAAGCCAACCCTATCCAAGGTCGATATTGTTAAAGTAACCGAAGAAACTTTTGGCTACTTAAAAAACAGAAGCTCTAAATTAATTGAATTTAAAAGTGAGATTCCTAATAGCTCAATTGAAGTTATGCTAAATGAACCTCTGTTTAGTTGGACTATTGAAAATTTAGTTAAGAATGCTATAGATGCTATGAAAGGAAAAGGGCAACTCTCACTTCGTCTTATTGAAGATCAAAAAGTAGTGAAGATCGAAATTTCTGATACTGGCAAAGGAATTCCTAAAAGTAAATTTAAAAAGGTTTTTGAAACCGGTTATACCAGCAAAAAAAGAGGTTGGGGATTAGGATTATCTTTTGCAAAACGTATTATTGAAGAATACCACAATGGAAACATTAAAGTTTTAAAAAGTGATCTCGGAAAAGGTACTACCTTTGGCATAAAATTGAGAAAAGTATAAGTCAACTATTGTTGCAGTTAACAGCTATGAAAGAATTATTTTCAACATTACGAGAAGCTCCGCTAAATAATCATTGCCCTAAATGTTTTTCAAGAGATGGCCTGCAGGTTACCTTTAAACAAAAGCACTTAAAGACAATGTGGTACAACAAACGTACAGACGAAGTAACTAGTACGTTATTCTGCAATACATGTAATCAGCAAATTTTTCCTGTTGATTGGGATGAAGATATTGAGCGCGTTTATGAATACCAAAGAAAAGCATCACCTCCAAAACCTTCTTACTTTAAGCCTTCAAAAAATTTATATATAGCTATTGGCTTAAGTTTAGTTGCCTTAGGTGGTATAGCAGCCTACGCGTTTATTGCTATGGTGTAAAGATTAGGAGAACTCTTCCATCTTTTCACGCAACCATTCTGGAATTTCAAAGGTTTTTTGAGTATTAAAATCAAAACATACAGCTACATCTTGACCTATGGCACTAACTTGATTTGATTCATTTAAAATATAGTGTTCTAAACTAAAACTTGTAGTGCCTATATGAGTAACCCTTGTTTTAATAATTACGTTTCCTGGATAGGTTAATTGTTGTTTAAAATCACATTTAGTAGAGACCAACATTGGTCCTTTATTAGTATCTGTATGGTAAGTTGCAAGTCCTGTTTCTTCCCAGAAATTAACTCTAGCAGATTGCATGTATTTAATGAATGTTACATTATTTACATGCTTATAAGCATCTGTTTCACTCCAATCTATTCTTAAGGTTAGGGTTAACGGAAATTTTTCAGCAGACATTACAAGAAAGTTCTTATGCGTTCTGCTATAGCTTTAAACTCATCTTCCTCCAAAGAGACTTTATGTTTAAAGGACATCTCTTTCATATCATTTAAAGGTATAAGGTGTACATGAACATGAGGAACCTCCAACCCTATCACCGCTACACCAACACGCTTGCAGTTAATAGCTTTTTCAAGAGCAATTGCTACTTTTCTAGAGAATGACATTAACCCATTGTACGTTTCTTCATCTAAGTCGAAAACTTTATCAACTTCCTTTTTAGGAATACAAAGTGTGTGACCTTTAGCATTTGGGTTAATATCTAAAAATGCAAAGAAATTTTCATCTTCTGCAATTTTGTAAGACGGTATTTCTCCATTTATAATTTTAGTGAAAATTGAGGCCATAATGTTAGTTTTAAGGATATAAAAATACAGAATTTAAAACCGACGACATTAGTCTGCTTGAGGTGCCAATTTTATTTCCATACCATCCAACTCTTTTGTGATAGGTATTTGGCAGCCTAACCTACTATTATCTTCAACAAAAAATGCTTGATCTAGCATATCTTCTTCATCATAGCTTTTTTCTTGTAAGACGTGTGCTTTATCTAAGATATAGCAATGGCATGAAGCACACATTGCCATACCACCACAAGTTCCTTCAACTGGCAATTCATGCATTTTACAAACCTCCATAAGATTCATATTCATGTCTGTAGGCGCATCTACCACATGAGCTTCACCTTCTCTATCTATAATGGTAATCTTAATATCCATTAGTGTTTTGCTTTTTGTTTATCGTAGCTAAAGAAAAAATTAATCCAGATGTTTCTAGACAAACGCATTATTAAAGGCATAAAAACAATCATTGTAGCAACAATTACAAAGAATGAGTTTAGTAAACTTACGTTAAGCATATAATATGCTATTACAAATGCAGCTGTTGCAAATGCAATACCAACCGGGTAACTTACATACATAGCGCCATAAAAAAAAGATGGTTCTATTTTATATTTTGTACCACAATTAGAGCAACGCTCGTGCATATGCATGATTTTTGTAATCTTATACGGGTTAGGTTCCTTGTACATAGATTCCTCATGACAAACAGGGCAAACGCCTCCTAAAATAGAATAGATCTTTGTGCCTTTAAATAGTTTCATTCCCTTTTGATTTACAATACAAAAATAATCATCTTTGCACGGCTATGCTTAACATTCACGAATTATCTATATCATTTCAAGGCGAATTCCTTTTCGAGGACATAACTTTTAGGCTTAATGCGGGAGATCGCGTAGGTTTAGTTGGTAAAAATGGCGCCGGAAAATCTACAATGCTCAAAATCTTATCAAAAGATTTAGAACCAGATACTGGTCAAATTGCAATTGAGAAAGACATAAGCATTGGGTTTCTTAGACAGGATATAGATTTTGTAGAAGGCCGAACTGTATTAGAAGAGGCTTATCAAGCTTTTGAAGAGATAAAGCGCCTCGAAAAACAAATAGACGACATTAACACACAGCTTGCTGAACGTACAGATTACGAAAGTCAAGGTTACGAGCAGTTAATGATAGATCTTAATGATATACAACATCAATATGAAATAATTGGTGGTTATAATTATCAAGGAGATACAGAGCGCATCTTACAAGGATTAGGATTTAAACGAGAAGATTTCAACAAAAAAACAGACACCTTTTCTGGAGGTTGGCGTATGCGTATAGAGCTGGCAAAGCTCTTATTGCAAAACCATGACATCATGCTTCTAGATGAGCCTACAAACCACTTAGATATAGAAAGTATTCTATGGTTTGAATCTTTCTTAAAACAGTTTTCTGGAGTTGCGGTCGTAGTCTCTCACGATAAGATGTTTTTAGATAATGTGACTAATAGGACTATTGAAATATCTTTAGGTAAGATTTACGACTACAATACCTACTATTCAAAATACTTAGTACAACGTAAAGAGTTACGTGAACAACAGTTGGCCACTCAAAAAAACCAACAAAAACAAATTGAGCACACCGAAAAGCTAATTGAAAAATTTAGAGCAAAAGCATCTAAAGCTACAATGGCACAATCTCTAATTAAAAAATTAGACAAGGTTGAGCGTATTGAGGTAGATGAAGATGACAACTCTGTTATGACTGTTAGCTTCCCTGTTTCTGTAAGACCAGGAAAAGTTGTAATTGAAGCAGAAGGCATTTCAAAAAGTTACGGCGACAAACAAGTACTTAAGAATATAGATTTACTTGTAGAGCGTGAAAGTAAAATAGCATTTGTAGGTCAAAACGGACAAGGAAAAACAACATTAGCAAAAATTATAGTCGATGAGATTTCTCATCAGGGTCATTTAAAGCTTGGACATAATGTACAGATAGGATATTTTGCCCAAAACCAAGCAGATTATTTAGACGGCACTAAAACAGTACTCCAAACTATGGAAGATGCTGCTAATGAAAAAAACCGCACCAAAGTAAGAGACATTTTAGGGTCATTCTTATTTAGAGGTGAAGAAGTAGATAAATACGTTCGTGTACTTTCTGGAGGTGAACGTAACAGGCTAGCATTAGCCAAAATGCTTTTATCACCTTTTAATGTCTTGGTTATGGATGAGCCAACAAACCACTTAGACATTAAATCTAAGAATGTTTTAAAAGATGCTTTAGAAAATTTTGAAGGCACGTTACTTTTAGTTTCTCACGATAGAGACTTTTTGCAAGGACTCACATCTTCTATCTATGAGTTTAAAGATCATAGGATAAAAGAATACCTAGGAGATATAGACTATTACTTAAGTGAACGAAAGGTTGAGGATATGCGTGCTGTCGAAAAAAGAGACAAGCAACCTACAGCTTCTAAAAATACAGATGATACTACTGCTTCTCAAGACAACAAACAATCTTACGAAGACCAAAAAAAGGTAAAGTCGCTTTCTAACAGACTAAGCAAGGTTGAAAAGAATATTAACCAATTAGAGAAAGAAATTAAAGCTATAGATCTTGAACTAGAGCTTAATTACGACAAAACCATTGCTCAAGATAATTTCTTTGACAACTACCAGGCAAAAAAGAAAAAACTAACCACCTACATGCAAGATTGGGAAACAATACAACTAGAGCTAGAGCAATTTAGTTAATAGTGTTTTTAGTTTATTATATTTAAACTGAATTTAAAAACACTTGTGCTGTGCAAGACTCCCTAAATGTTACCATCATACAAACCCATTTAGCTTGGGAAAACCCAATTGAGAACCGTTCTCATTTTGATATGCTTTTAACTAGTTTAAAAGATACTCATTTAGTGGTGTTGCCAGAAATGTTTACTACTGGCTTTACTATGAATGCAGAACAGGCTTCAGAAATTTCTGAAGGTGAAACTTTAGCTTGGCTTCAACAATGGGCAAAAAGAATAAACGCTGCTATTACTGGCAGTGTTGCTGTAAATGAAAATGGGAACTATTACAACAGACTATATTTTGTATACCCAGATGGCAGCTTTAAAACCTATGACAAAAAGCATTTATTTACTCTTGCTAATGAGCACCATACTTATGATGCTGGAAAAGAACGCTTAATTGTTGAGTATTTAGGGTGGAAAATTTGTCCGTTGGTGTGTTATGATTTAAGGTTTCCTGTTTGGGCAAGAAATACAGAAGATTATGATGCTTTAATTTATGTTGCCAATTGGCCTAAGATAAGAACGCACGCTTGGGATACACTTTTAAAAGCTAGAGCAATAGAAAATATTAGCTACTGCATAGGTGTAAATAGAATAGGCCTAGACGGCAATGGCTATGAATATGTTGGACATTCAGCAGTTTACAATTCACTAGGGGAACTAGTATCATCAGAAGAACTAGAGACAGACTTGTTGCAAACAGTAACCTTAGAAAAGTCTCATATAAATAAGACTAGATCTCATTTAAAGTTTTTACAAGATAGAGATGCGTTTACTTTAAAATAAACGTCTGGTAAATTTCACTATTTGCTCTAATTTCAATCTCTTCAGGATAAAACACTACGGGTTCTGGCTGTCTTTTATCTAAATAACTTCCGGTATCCCAATAACCGTTAGCGTTTGTGTCGTAAATAATTCTAATAAAATACTTTTTAGGGTCTATTTTAGTAAACTCGAAAACGCTTTCAGTCTCTTTATATTTTTCATAAATAACTTCACCTTTATTGTCTAAAAGCTGAGCAATTATTGGATAAGATTTTACATTCTGAACGGTTAGGAATAAATCGCCATAATCTGAAAATTCTTTTGTTGGCACACTATAACTTAAACTATCATTAGTAGCGTTAAAAAAATCTGTTATAGCCTCAGGTAGAAATGTTATCTGGTATCTATTACTTTCTGTAGGTTCAAAATTTACATTTACAGTATTCTTTATTGTATCCAGAGAAGCTTCAAACGGTATGTTTAAAGTGTCTTTATCTACAACAGAGATTAACTCTGGATTTATTAAAGCTAAAGGCGTATTGCCACTTACTGTAAAAGCTTTGTTTAATAAAATATTTATATTATCGGCTTTTGCTATTTCTAAAGTATCTGCAAACTGATCTTTAAATCGAGTAATTAATGTATCATTATATGTGCCGCTTTCAACCTTAAACACCAAACTATCTGTTTCTTCTAAAAAGGGTTTAAACCAATAATGTAAGGAGTCTGTAGTTCTATCTTTTAATACTCTATATTCAAAATTATCAGGTGTATCTGTTAGCAATGTTATATTAGTATTGCTTGGTCTACCTTCATAACCAAAAAGTATATGTTGCTTCCCTATTTGTTTAGGTTTCAAAAATTTTAAATCGAGTTCTTCTTTAAAAACGGTTAGTTCATAGGTTTTATCTGTAGGTAAAGTTATAGTGTCTTGTAAATATGCGACCTTATCTACTTTAGGTTCAAATTTATAATTGTTGTTATTGTCCTTAAACGCTACTAATTTATAGGTGCCCTCTTTAAGGTTTTCAAATTGAAATGTTGTTGCACTGTCTAACGTGTTGGTTATATAACGTGGTATTTCATTATAAATAATAGAGTCTTTGTAGTTTTCATTAAGCTCATATAAAGCAACTGTAATAAATTGTTCTGGCACTCTTTTAAATGCATCTTTAACAGAGCCTTCAAGCTTTAATGAATCTATATAAGCTCCTGTTGAAAAAACGTATTTAAAAAACTCAAGCGGATTACCTTCATTATTGTCTTCTATGCTTCTGCCAAAATTTACCGTGTACGTCGTATTTGGTTTTAAGACAGAGTCATTAAAGTTAATCTTAACCACTTTATTAGGACTACCTAAAGGAGTAATATATGGTGCAGGATCTATTGGCGGAGAAATTACTATTTGCTGTTGAGAGTTTTTAAGCTTAACATATTCATTAAAAAATATTCTAATTTCATCTTCATTAAAATTTGTGGTAAACGGTTCTGGATTTGCCTTCACAAACTTGGGAGGTGTCTCATCTTTATCTCCACCAGACGGCGAGCCACGTTTAGCACATGAAACTAACACAGCAGACAACAAAACAACCGTAAAAATAAACCTAAAAAAAACGCTCATAATCGTGTAAATATACATGACAAAGAAACGCATTTTTTAACTATCTATTTTGAGATGTCATAATGTAATTGCCATAGTAGCCACACTAAGTTTTAAGTTTTCTGTTTCTAAAAGTTTAGCACCACAAGCTTCAATAGTAGCACCCGTTGTAATAATATCATCTACTAAAAGTACGTGCTGTCCTTTTAAAGAATTTAAATCATTAATTGTTAAGGTGTTATCCAATTGTCCCCAACGTGCAATTCTTTTTTTAAACACCTGAGTCTTAGTAATTCCTGTTTTTATTAAAATTTGATCTTCGTAAGGAACATTTAACGCAGATGCTATAGCTTTTCCAAATAATGTAACTTGATTGTAACCTCTTTTCTTTTTACGTTTAGGATGTATTGGTACAGGAACCACTGCAGTTATTGTCTTGTGCCATTCTGTTTTTAAAAGCTTTTGAGCCATCCATTTACCTAAGTATTCGCTAATTTGTTCATCACCTCTGTACTTAAGCTGATGCATTAACTTTTGAGTTGTTCCTTTTTTCTCAAATGTTAAAAGTGAAACTCCATGTTCCAAAGGTAGTCTTCCATAAAACATTTTCTCAACCTGAGTTGGACTATTGTAAAACATTGGAGCTTCAGGAAGGTCGTCACTACACGCCACACACAACGTATTAAGGTCTTTAGGCAAAGTTGCATTACAGACCACACATGCATTAGGAAATAAAAGCTGAATAAAATCGTTTATCATCAATAACAATAATACAACTTTACCTTAAATTCATTACTTTTAGCATCCTAATAAAGCAACCATCATCATAAATGACTGAAGAAAAGAACAGCAAGGCATTAAAAATACTTACTGCGGTACTCACTATAGGAATAATTGCACTTGGTGTTTATACCATGAAGTTTTACAATGAAAACCAGCAAACAATTTCTAGGCTGGAAAATGAAAAAGCAGATCTTGAGTCAGACCTTAGCGAACTTATCATTAAATACGATACTGCAATTTCAAAGAATGATGTCATGGCCAAAGACCTTTATGAAGCTAAGCAGCGCATTGAGCGTCTGTTAGATTCCATTAAAGGATTAGACAATACAAATTATGCAGCTATTAGTCGCTTTAGATCTCAAATTAAAAAACTAGAACGAGAAAAGGATAAACTGTTTAAAACTGTTGACAGCTTAAGCAGACAAAACCAAAGATTAGCAACAGCTGTAGACAGTACAAACTCTGTACTTAAAGAACGCATTGTACTTACAGACTCTTTAGTACAGCAAAATGAAATTTTAAATGAAAAAGTTGCTGCTGGTTCTAAAATGCAGCTTACAAAATTATCTGCAGAAGGCGTTATCATTAAAAACTCTGGTGATATTGCTAACACAAAAAGGCATCGCAGAGCAGATAAAATAAGAACCTGCTTTACTATTGCTAAAAACCTAATAGCAGAACCTGGCGAAAAGAAATTATACGCACAAATTATAAACCCTAAGAACAACCTTATTGGAGATAACAAACAAGAAATGTTTGAAGAAAAAGTTCTTATGTACAGTGCTACTACTAAAGTATTTTATGAAAATGAAGAGTTAGACATTTGTATTCTTGTTGATGCAGATGAGAATAACATTATCTCTGGCGTTTATCAGGTTAATATTTTTCAGGATGCAGATTTACTGGCAACAACTTCCTTTACATTAAAATAATCTATCCATCTCTGAAATATTCAAGGTTTCAGAATTGTATTTATAATCAACTTTCTATTTTTGCGCTATGGCAAACCAAGACACAACATTTAAGAATGTAATTTCTCATGCTAAAGAGTATGGGTATATTTTTAGTTCAAGCGAAATATATGATGGTTTAAACGCTGTTTATGACTATGGTCAAAATGGAGTTGAACTAAAGAAAAACATCAGAGAATACTGGTGGAAGAGTATGGTACAAATTCATCAAAACATTGTAGGTTTAGACGCTGCTATACTTATGCACCCAACTACCTGGAAGGCTTCTGGTCACGTAGATGCATTTAACGATCCTTTGATAGACAACAAAGACTCTAAAAAACGTTACCGTGCAGATGTTTTAGTTGAAGACTACGCAGAAAAAATACACCAAAAAGCCGAAAAAGAAATTGCAAAAGCTAAGAAACGTTTTGGTGATGCTTTTAATGAAGAAGAGTTTGTAACAACAAACCCACGCGTATTAAGATACAGACAAGAACAGAAAGAAATTTTAGAACGCCTTGCAAAGTCCTTAACAGATGGAGATTTAGCAGATGTAAAGCTTTTAATCGAAGAGCTTGGCATTGCTTGTCCTGCTTCGGGATCTAAAAACTGGACAGACGTAAGACAGTTTAACCTTATGTTTGGCACAAAGTTAGGCGCAGATGCAGAAACGGCCACAGACTTATACCTAAGACCAGAAACAGCACAAGGTATATTTGTAAACTTTTTAAATGTACAGAAGTCTGGGCGCATGAAGATTCCGTTTGGTATTGCGCAAACAGGAAAAGCCTTTAGAAACGAAATTGTTGCAAGACAGTTTATATTTAGAATGCGTGAGTTTGAACAAATGGAAATGCAATTCTTTGTACGTCCAGGAGAAGAACTTAAATGGTACGAGCATTGGAAAGAAACTAGACTTAATTGGCATTTATCTTTAGGTTTAGGAAAAGAAAATTATAGATTTCACGATCACGAAAAGCTAGCACATTACGCAAATGCTGCTGCAGATATAGAGTTTGATTTTCCTTTTGGCTTTAAGGAATTAGAAGGCATACATTCTAGAACAGATTTCGATTTAAAAGCTCACGAAGAGCATTCTGGCAAAAAGCTTCAATTTTTTGATCCAGAATTAGGTGAGAATTATGTACCATATGTAGTCGAAACCTCAATTGGTTTAGACCGTATGTTTTTAGCTGTACTTTCTAAGTCTTTAGTAGAAGAAGATTTAGGTAACGGAAACTCTAGAACAGTATTAAAGCTTCCTTCTATTTTAGCACCTACAAAAGTTGCCGTTTTCCCGTTAGTGAAGAAAGATGGATTACCAGAGTTGGCAGAACAAATTGTTGAAGATCTTAAGTGGGACTTTAATGTACTTTATGACGAGAAAGATGCAGTAGGAAAACGCTATAGACGCCAAGATGCTGCCGGCACACCATTTTGCATCACTGTAGACCATGATAGTTTAGAGGATCAAACTGTTACAATACGTCACAGAGACAGTATGGAGCAAAGCCGAGTAAACATTTCCGACTTAAAATCAATTATTGGCAAGGCTTTAGATTTTAAAACTTGGTTAGGTTAATATCCCGCTAAGTTTTTTATCATATTAGTTAACGGCACAAGTGTTTTTGGCGGTTGTGTCTTATCAAACTCAGACGATGTAAAGCTGGCAGAATTTGTATTTATTTCAATTTTGCTAGCTAAGTCTGCATCTGCAAATCGTTTTTGTGAAGGTGCTTCCAAATTAGATATTTCATTTAAATCTAATTTTTCAACAAGGCTATTTAATGCTTTCCAATCTTCACTAGTAATATTCTTTTCTTTCGTAACTGTTCCGTTTTCATTTACAACCAAGCTAATTTCTGTAACAGAAATTAATTCTTGCTTTCCTCTTGTATAGGCACTCCAGCTAATCTTTTTCAAATTGTTTTGTGTTTCTACTTTAGCAGTTTCTGCAGTAGCTTTTTTACCACTTTCGCAAGCTCCATTAACAATTGTTACGAATCCTAAAATGACTATTAAAAATTTCATGTTGTATATTTAGATGTTAAAAATAAGATTTTATTAGTGATTTATCGTAAATTTTGTACTTTCCCCGATTGATAAACTTAACTTAATTATAAATTTATGAAAAACTTTACTCGTTTAGCCTGTTTTTCGCTTTGCTTTATTCTTAGTCTAAGTGCTTGGGCACAGAAAGATCCGCAAGGTGTTAAAGGTCCCAATGGACTAGTACGTTGTTTAACAACAGAAATGGATACAGAACTTTCTAATCGTTATCCAGAACAAACTATTTCTAAAGAAGAGTTTGAAGAGTGGCTAGCTCCAAAAATTGAAGAATTTAAAGTGAATCAAGCTTTAACTAGCTTACAGCAACCAGTATTAACCATACCAGTTGTCATTCACATTATACATGATGGAGATCCTATTAATGTTGCTGGCGGAGAATTATCTGAGAATATTTCTTACGCACAAGCTGTATCTCAAGTAGATGTATTAAACGAAGATTTTAGACGCCTTATGGGAACACCTGGCGCTGGAGAAACTAATTACAATGCAGGTGTAGATGTTGAGATAGAATTTTGTCTTGCTACACAAGACCCTAACGGTGCAGCATCTAACGGTGTAAACCGTGTAAACCTTTGCCAAGAAAGTTGGTCTACAGCAGATATAGATGGTATTGTAAAGCCTGAAACTATTTGGGATCCTACTAAATATATGAATATGTGGTCTGTAAACTTTACAGACTCTTCATTATTAGGATATGCTCAATTTCCTAACAGCTCAGGATTAGGTGGATTAAACACAAATAATGGTCCTGCAGATACAGATGGTGTTGTTTCAAACTATAATGCATTTGGAACTTTAGCACAAGATGACGGATCTTTTATCTTAAACAACACTTATAACTTAGGAAGAACTATGACTCACGAAGTTGGACACTACCTAGGCTTAAGACACATTTGGGGAGATGGCGCTTGTAGTGTAGATGATTTTTGTGATGACACTCCAAACTCAGATGGCGCAAACTTTGGTTGTGCTATGGATTCTTCTTGTGGCTCTATGGATATGTCTGAAAACTACATGGACTACTCAGACGACTCTTGTATGAATACATTTACAGAAGACCAAAAAACACGTATGCTTACTGTAATGATGAACTCTCCAAGACGTATGGAGCTTCCAACTTCAATAGGGTGTTCTGCAGGTACTGCTAGCACTAATGATATTGAAGTTAGATTAACTTGTTTCACAGAAAATATTTGTGAAGTAGGATTCTCTCCAGGAATTGAAATTATAAATAAAGGTACAGCTGCAGTAACTGAAGCTACAATTACCTATTCTGTAAATGGTGATGCTGCTCAAACTTATGAGTATACAGGAAACCTTAATCAGTTTGATATAGCTTCAATTAATTTACCTAGCGTAGATGGCATTAATGGTAATAACACTGTAAATGTATCTGTAACTGATGTTAACGGCACTACAGATGAAGTTGCTAGTAACAACTTAGATAGTGATGAATATATTTATGCGAACGACGGTGATATTACTGAATACAACGCAACAACGTATTTCTTAGAATTAGTTACTGATGATTATGGTAGCGAAACAACTTATGAAGTAACAGATGCAAGTGGTAATGTATTGTACGAAGGCGGTCCATATGAGGATAACACAACTATAAACGATGAATTTACAGTAGAAAATAATGAGTGCTTCCAGTTTACTATTTTCGATGCATTTGGCGATGGTATCTGCTGTGGCTATGGTGATGGTAGCTATTCACTAACAACAGGTGACGGTACTGTGGTAATTGAAGGTGGACAATTTGAAGATTCTGAAAGCGTTGCCTTTAGAGCTAATCAATCTCTATCTGTTAAAGAGAATGCTTTTGCAAACTTTGCTATTTACCCTAATCCTGCAGATAATGTTTTAAACATCTCATTAAACAATACTAATGAGTTGCCAGAAACTGTAAAAGTATTTAATACTTTAGGGCAAGCTGTTGTTACTAAGTCTGTAACCAATAGCTCAGATTTAAATGTAAATGTTTCTAGCTTACAAAAAGGAATTTACTTTGTAAGAATAGAGAATGAAACTACTAGTGGTGTTGTTAAGTTTGTAAAGAACTAAATACAAATCACTAATAAATATAAAAGGCTGCCAATTGGCAGCCTTTTTTTATTTAAAAATATGCCCTAAGTTGTACGCTTCCTGTATGTATAGCATCTAGGTTTTCACTCTTTCTTCCATTATAACTTAGATTAAGGTCTAAGTACTTAGTAAGTTTTTTCTGTGTTAAAAACTGCCAAGTATAATTTTTATCAGGCTGTAATCCTTCTAACATTTGATATGCAACTGGCGAAAATGCACTACCAGAGAAATCATTTTGTATGTAATTAAACTCTCCACTTATAGCAAATTGTTGTTGGTTGGCATAAGAAAACCCTAACCCAAATTTTTGTTGATCTAACTGTTCTTTACCTCCAATTAAATTGTCTTGAAAATTGTAATTATAAAAGATATCAAAACGAGTTTGTCTGCTTAAAAGGTAGGACAGCTTGGGATCTATTGAAACGCCTTCAATATTAAAATTTCTACTTTCAAAATTTTGAGAAATACTTTCAGTGGTACTTAATTGATTTTCTATTGAAATTAACCAGCTTTCTGCAAATTTGTGATTAAAATTTATTTGGTGGCTCTGCTGTATATTTTCTTGTAAACCAGTAGAGAGAAGGTTTTTAGCTTTAGTTGATACGTAACTATAGGATGTAGTATACTTTTGTTTACCTCTATTAAAAAAGATACTGTTTCTAAAGCTAAGATTGAGTGCTAATTCCTTTTCATCGTTATCATTAAAAGGATTAATATCAAAAGCCTCACCATCTCGGCGAATCTTCCTGTCTATTAAATAGGCTGTCTGATTGTAAAAATGAGACATAAACTTTTTAAACCCATTAGTTTCTTTTTCCCAAGACCTCAAGTTTAAGGACAATGTCTGGCTAAACTTGTTTTGGTGTGTTCTTATAAAAACCTGATTTGGTAACAACACTCTTATAAACCGTGCTTCATCTTGAAATTGGGCAATTTCAAATTCTTCCAATTCTTGAACACCGTTATTATTATAATCGTTCCAGGTATATTGCCCTTCACCTGTATCAACCTCAACATAAGTAAATTCCTGTTGTGGCAAAGTACCACTGTTGGTTTCAAACGTAGTGTTTAAAGAGATTTTCTTATTGGCTATAAACTGGCTATATACAATTCTGGAATTTAAAGAGACATCATCATTATCATCTTCAGTTTCATCTTCTAAAACTCTATAATTTGCAAAAACTGCTAATTTTGTATTACTAGTATTAATTAGCCTAGACTTTAAATAATAGTTGTTTGAGTTACTAACACGAGTTAGCTCATTACTTTGTACACTATCATTTACGCGATACCTATACCCTATTTCTGCAAACACATTTGTACTATCTCCAACACCAGTATACACTTCATAATTCATAAATCTTTGACTATCTCCCGTTAAAGAGTCTGTTGCCACTTGGCGCTGCTGATTATTTTCTGCACTATATTTTGCTCCAATCCAAGACTTTTTGAACCCATATACTGCGTTAATATTTGCTCTTAGGAACTCTGAATCTATCTCTGAACCTTCACTATTTAAGTAACTTGAGTTTACAAAGGTTTTAAGCCTACCAAAAGTTAATGCCGAATTAAACACGTGTCTAGAACCACTAAAATTATCCTTATAATCTAACTGCTGAAAACTATAGTTAACAATACCTTGCTTTTGGTTAGACAACTCTAAACCTCCTATTACATAGGCTTGGCTTCCTATAGGTGTCTGTAAATTCCAATCGCGTTCAAATTCTATATTATAAATACGCTGTATACTTTGATATTCGTCTTGTATGTAGTTAAATGTTCCGAAGGCATCTAAATTCCAAAGCGAGTCATTGGTAACTATACGTTGTCTGAAATCAAATTTTGTTGCCACACCATCATTATCATCATCATCTATATCTGAAAAAAGATTTAAGTCATTTTTACTACCTGCAATCTCAAAATATAAATTTGTTTTTTCTGAAGGTTTATATCTCCCATTTACAACACCTATCTGCAATTTGGTAGGCGCCTCTAACTGTATAACAGGCGCAAAACTACCTTGAGGAACGCCATTTACTGGAGCTACATATTCATAAATTCTATTTATTGCAGAGGCATCACTTAAAATATAATCTCCGTTATTTGCGCCCACATTACTAAACTGTATTTGAAACAACTCATCTTCAGCATTTGTAGAGAACACATAAACTGGCTGGTTATTTATAGTTTCTAACCTGTACAACACTCGGTTTTCACTAAATTCAGAAGGTTGCACACTAGAGGTAAACATTTGGGACATATCATCTCCAGCATCTGCCAATATTGCTACTTGCTGCGCGTTAAGGTTTTGTTGTAGTGGTTGGTTTTTACTATCGTTTTCTGAATATACAAAAGCACCTATCTTTAAATTATCACTTTCATAATTTCCGCCACCAGTTGCTATAATCCTAGTATAATTACGCTCACTAAATTGGTACTGTACACTAATCCTCATTTCTGAAGTTATAGGATAGGTACTGTTAAACATTATTTCACCGGCATTATAGTCTATCACATAATCTTTATTCTCTCCACGTACCAACGGCACTCCATTTACATATACAGTTTCACTGCCAGAAACAATAAGTACAAAAAGCTCTCCGTTAGGACCAGTAAGTTTATAAGGACCTTGATTTCCTTCTTGTCCTTGAAACTTACTTTCTGTAAAAACACCTCTAACCAACGCGCCTGCTGCAAATAAATTTGTAGAATTACCTTCAGGATTTAATGTTGCACCCAAAGATATTCCTTGTACTTTTTTTTCGAATGAAGCAAAAAACGATTCATTTTGAACAAGGTTTACATCACCTGCTCTAATGCTCCAATTATCACTAAATAGCTCAATAAAAACTTGATCAAATTCATCTAAATTTTGAGAATAGCCACCTTCCTGAAGCGGTATATTAGAGTCTTGTATAGAGGCTCTTAAGCCTACTCTAGGACTTATTTGTCCAGAAATCTGTAAATCTAATTGAGAGTCTAATACTGTATTTTGATTGTTACCAACTCGTATTCCTCTAGAAATACTTCCGCTTGTATTAAGGCCATCAAAAGGCGTGAATGTTTTTACACCCTTTTCTTGTTGATTAAGTTGGTATAATTTATTTAGATCATCGTTATTTTCTACTATGATACTTTTATCTAGCTGAAAATATCGTTTGGTTAAGAAATCTGGATATGGTAAATATGATGCCTTTAGAGTATCATTTGCCGCAGTATTTAAAAACGTATTAGAAAATGTGATTTTAGCCAAGGAAAAATCAACATTATAAAATGCAGTATCTATGGGTTTTCCTGTTGTATCGAGTAATTGAAACCTATTAGGGTTTATACTAACCGAGTCTATAAAAACACTGTCACGAACAACTAAAGTTTTAGTCTTCATACTACCAACAGTTTGTTGTGCAACACCAACTGTTACAACACAAAACAATAAAATGAAAGTTAGTATGCGCATCTTAAGTAAAACTACTGTTTTTGATAATTATTTTATGCAAAACACAATCATTTTAGTCGCTATTTATATGGGTTTCGTTAATTGTATCCCTTAAATTTGAAGCTGCAAAAACAAATCTCATGAAAATAGTATCCTATAACGTTAACGGTATAAGAGCAGCAATGCGAAAAGACTTGATAAGCTGGCTTTCTCAAACAGATGCAGATGTAGTCTGTTTACAGGAAATTAAAGCTAATCCAGATCAATTTGATGAAACAGAATTTCATGATATAGGTTACAAGTATTGTTATTGGTATCCTGCTCAAAAAAAAGGATATAGCGGCGTTGCTTTACTCTGCAAAACTAAACCCAACCACGTTGAATATGGAACAGGTATAGCTACAATGGATTTTGAAGGTAGAAATATTAGAGCAGATTTTAATGATGTTTCTGTAATGAGCATGTACTTACCGTCTGGAACAAACTCTGCAAGATTAGACTTTAAGCTAAATTACATGGATGAATTTTTAGAATACTCTAAAAATTTAAGACACAGTATACCTAATCTTGTTGTTTGTGGAGATTATAATATTTGTCATAAACCAGAAGACATTCACGATCCTGTAAGATTAAAAAATGTATCTGGATTTTTACCTGTAGAAAGAGATTGGCTCACAAAATTTATTGACAGTGGTTTTATAGATTCTTTTAGAGTTTTTAATGACCAGCCAGAAAACTATACGTGGTGGAGCTACCGTGCAAATGCAAGAGCTAATAACAAAGGTTGGCGTTTAGATTATTTAATGGTTACACCTCCATTACAAGAAAAACTAAAACGTTCCGTTATTTTAAAAGATGCAGTGCATAGCGATCATTGTCCTGTATTATTAGAATTAGATTTATAATTACCCAAACCAAAAACCCTACAAAGTATGAACACCATAAAATTAGCAACAGTTGCCCTTACAGGAAGTTTATTATTAACTTCTTGTGTTTCATCTAAAGTTTACAAAGATTTAGAAGGAAAATATGCAGATGTAAAACGAGAAAATAGAAGTTTAAAAGATGATTTATCTAAGTTTAAAACTTCAAGCGAAGAGTTTGAAACTAGCTTAGATGTTATGACAGATAAATATGCTTCACTTAAAGCAGAACATGATCAATTAGAAAGTGATTATAATGCTACTAAGCAATCTTATGAAAGCCTACAGAAATCTTATGATGCATTAGAGGCAAATAGTAGTAAAGCATTAGCTGAAAACTCTAAACAAAATAGAGCACTTATAGCAGAACTTGAAGACAAAAAGAAAGCATTAGCCGAAGAACGCGCGACATTAGATAAGCTTAAAGCAGATTTAGAGACAAGATCTAATAGAATTAACGAACTAGAAAGCGTTATTGCAGCCAAAGAAGCTAAGATGCAAGCTCTTAAAACAGCCGTCTCTTCTGCCTTAGGAGATTTTGAAGGAAAAGGGTTAACTGTTGAGCAACGTAATGGTAAAGTTTATGTTTCTATGGAAAATAAGCTGCTATTTAATTCTGGTAGTTGGGCTGTAGGTTCAGAAGGGCGTCGTGCTGTAAATCAACTTGGAGAAGTTTTGGCTTCAAATCCAGATATTGCTGTTCTTATTGAAGGTCATACAGACAATGTACCTTATGGTGGTAACGGCCCATTACAAGACAACTGGGATCTTTCAACTAAAAGAGCAACATCAATAGTAAATATTTTAAGAGAGAACTCTCAAATAGATCCGCAAAACCTTACTGCTGCAGGACGTGGCGAGTATTTACCAATAGCGTCTAATGATAGCGCAACTGGCAAAGCTAAAAACAGACGTATAGAAGTTATCTTAACGCCTAAATTAGATGAAATCTCTAAACTTCTTAACGATATATAAATCAGTTTAAAGAAGTTACTAACCTCACAACAGTCTAATTATGGAATACAACAAAATACCAGGAACAGATATTAAAGTAAGTAAAATTTGTTTAGGATCTATGACTTGGGGCGAGCAAAACACAGAAGTAGAAGGACACCAGCAAATAGAATATGCACTAGAGCAAGGTGTTAATTTTATAGATACTGCAGAAATGTATTCTGTTCCCGGAAAACCAGAGACACAAGGCTCTACAGAACGCATTATCAGTTCTTGGTTAGCAAAAACTGGTAAGAGAAAAGATATAGTATTAGCATCTAAAATTACAGGACCTAGCCCAACATTTAAACACATAAGGCAACCTTTAGATTTTAGTAAATCTTCAATAGAAGACGCTTTGCATAAAAGCCTTAAACGGTTAAATACAGATTATTTGGATATATACCAATTGCATTGGCCAGAACGACATACAAATTTTTTTGGACAGCGTGATTATACCCATAAACCGTCAGAAGCTTGGGAAGATAACTTTAATGAAGTTTTAAATACGCTGGAAGGTTATGTGAAAGATGGTAAGGTTAGACAAGTTGGTTTGAGTAATGAAACGCCTTACGGTGTTATGAGATGTGCCGAAGAAGCTAGAAAAGGCAACCTTAAGGTTGTTACAGTACAAAACCCATATAATCTTTTAAACCGAAAAGACGAGATAGGTTTGAGCGAAGTATTGCTAAGAGAACAAATTGGTCTATTACCATATTCTCCACTTGGGTTTGGGCAACTTACCGGGAAATACTTAGAAGGAAAAACGCCAGAGAATGGTAGAGTAACTTTATTTCCGCAGTACTCAAGATATCACAATCCTAATGCTTTTGAAGCTACACGTAGGTATAATGAAATTGCTAAGTCGCATAATTTAAGCCTCACACAAATGTCTCTTGCATTTATAAGACAAAAGCCATTTGTAACATCTACAATTATAGGTGCAACAACATTAGAGCAGCTAAAAGAAAACATTGGAAGTTACAACGTCACTTTATCTGAAGAGATTATAAACGCTATTGATGAAGTACACAATGACATTCCTAATCCTGCACCTTAAGTTTTTATTTACTTAGGTTGTAATGTAATCTTTTAAAGGAGTAGGTCCTTCTAAGAGCACCCTTTCAATTTTAAGAAACCCTTCATTAGTCGTGGCAATATCCCATTTTATAAGTGAGATGTTGCCACGTTCTATTTCTAAACCGGTAATGCTTCTCGGGTGCACACAGCTGCCATCATTAAAATAAGCAATATCTCCTGGCTCAGGAAATCTAGGTCTATGTGTATGGCCTGTAATAGTTAGCAGGTTGTTATTATTAACTATCCACTTTTTAGTACGCCGTTCCACTTTAATAAGTTCTTTATAATTCTTAGCAGGACTTGTAGGGTCAGCAATACCAACAATTTGTAGAGGTTTCCACAGAATCCTAACTAAAAACCTATTAATTCTCCAACCTACATAGTTCATAAAATCTGCTTGATGGCCGTGTACACAAAATATTTCTTGTTTACTAATCTCGTGTGCTAACACTAATGCTTCAGGAAATTGAATACTTGGAAACAATGGTAAATCCTTTCCTGTACGGTGATCAAAATATGTGTATATATGTTTTTTAACATAAGATTGGTCACGCAGAACCATATCGTGATTTCCGTAGACAATATGTAATCTATTTTCAAGATAGAATGCTTTTAAAAGTTCAAAAACATTTTTGTGTGCTCTTAAAATAGTGTCAAACTCTATATTTTCCCATAGTTCTGTTCCATCTCCTAATTCACAATATGTAAAGCCTTCTTTGTAGTAATGCTTTAAAGCGTGAAAGTATACGTTTTTGTTATTGGCAAAATCGTCTGCAAAACTATTGTCTCCTCTATGGCAATCACTAAAAAAAACAAGCTTAGAGTCATCATTAAATGATATACGTTTGGCCTCTTTATATGCTCTAGAAAACCGTTTTTGTGAAGACATGTTTTTATTATAAATATACACAGAAAAAATACGTTCTATATTAAACTTGCATCTTCAACTTTTATATAATTTTGTTACAACCAACAACCATTGTATTACCTATCTTTATAAAACCTTGAGATCAATTAAAATACATAGTACTGCTATCCTATTGCTTTGTTTAATCCTAAACTCTGCATACAGTTTTGGTCAGGATAATTTAGACGCTACAAAAGATATAAAAGTAGGCTTAGTACTTAGTGGTGGTGGCGCTAAAGGGTTAGCCCATATAGGTGCCTTAAAATTAATTGAAGAGTCTGGTGTTAGGATAGATTATATTGGCGGCACAAGTATGGGTGCTATTATTGGTGGCCTTTATGCCTCCGGATATTCTGCCAACCAACTAGATTCTATTTTTAAGAAAACCAATTTTAATACACTTATACAGGATAACCTTCCGCGAAGCGCTAAAACATTTTACGAAAAAGAAGACGCAGAGAAGTATGCTTTAACATTGCCTTTTGATGGCTTTAAAATCTCATTTCCATCAGGTTTAAGTAAAGGTCAGAATGTATATAACTACATGAATAAGCTTACAACTCATATTGGAGATTTAAATGATTTTAGCAAATTGCCTATTCCTTTTTTCTGTATGGCTACCAATATTGAAAATGGAAAACAAGTTTTATTAGAAGAAGGCTCATTACCGTTAGCTATTTCTGCTAGTGGAGCCATTCCCTCTATTTTTAGTCCTGTAGCAATTGAAGATCAAATATTAACAGATGGTGGTGTTAGCAACAATTACCCTATTGAAGAACTGAAGAAGAAAGGTGTAGATGTTATTATTGGCATTAACGTACAGGATAGCTTAGTAGATCGTAAAAACTTAAGCTCTGCTTTCGAAATTCTTACGCAGGTAAATAATTTTAGGACCATACAAGATATGGAGAGTAAGCGTGAAAAAACAGACATTTACATAAGACCAGATATTACTAAGTACAACGTATTGTCTTTTGATGATGGCGACTCTATCATTAAAAACGGATACAAGGCTGCGCTTTTAAAATTTGAAGATTTAAAACGTGTCGCACTTAGACAAAAGCCTAAAAAAGCTTCAAAGGTAGATGTCAAATCTTCCGATGTTCTTTACATTAAAGATATTATTGTTACGGGAAACAAAAATTACCCAAGATCCTATATTCTTGGTAAGCTTAAAATTAGAGACTACACGTTAATTACCTATGAAGATTTTAACTATGGCATAAACAACCTTTCTGCAACAGGAAATTTTAATAGAGTAAACCATCAACTAATTCCAGATGGAGATGGCTACAGGGTTAGTATAGATGTTATAGAAAGTAATGAAAAAATGCTCCTAAGATTAGGGCTTCATTATGATGATTTATACAGAACTGCAGGATTGCTAAACATAACTAGAAAACGTCTTTTATTTAAAAATGACATTACTTCTTTAGACTTTATCTTGGGAGACAATGTGCGTTATAATTTTGAATATTATATAGATAAAGGAAGGTATTGGAGTGTTGGCGTAAAGTCCAGATACAACTCATTTGAAAAGAATATAAACTTCTCTTTAATAAGAGAAAACACCAACATTCCTAACTTTGATGTTAACCAAATTGAAGTAAATTTTGAAGATCTTACCAATCAAATATATGGGCAAACTTTGTTTAGACAGCAGTTTCAACTTGGGCTAGGCTTGGAACATAAATATCTTAGAATAGATTCTGAAACAATTGGATTAGATGAAAACACCCAATTACGCGGCATCATAATTGAAAACAGCCATATCTTTAGCACTTTTGGAAACTTGAGGTTAGATACTTTCGACAATAAATACTATCCTACTAATGGTGTGTTCTTTGATGGTGATTTTCATCTGTATGCTTTTTCTAGCGACTTTAATAATGATTTTGAAGAGTTCTCTATAGCTAAAGGAAAAATTGCTTACGTATTTTCTCCACTACACAAATTCGCCTTTAAAATTGGCTCTGAAGCTGGTTTTAAAATTGGAAATTCTAATATGAATACTTTAGATTTCTTTTTAGGCGGCTATGGTAATAAACCTATTAATGGTATTGTCCCATTTTATGGTTATGATTTTATAAGCCTCTCTGGAGACAGCTATATAAAAGGAACGTTAGATTTAGATTTTGAAGTCTTTAATAAGAATCACATAATAGCTAGCGCCAATTTTGCAAATGTTGAAGATGGATTGTTTAAAAATGGAAATTGGTTAACTTCTCCAGATTTTAGTGGGTATGCACTTGGCTACGGTATCGAAACACTTTTAGGACCTGTAGAGGTTAAATGGAGTTATTCTCCAGAGGTAGATGAAAGCCAATATTTCTTTGTAGTTGGGTTTCGCTTTTAAATCTCTTTCATAGGATCCCAAAATACATCTGAAAAATTTTGCACTTGGTTATCTATAATAATGTGACCTTCTTCTTCTAATAACTGCTGCATAAGATTTGTACCATTAAAATGATGTTTGCCAGTTAGCACACCGTTTCTATTTAAAACTCTATGTGCTGGCACATCTTCTATATTTCCTGCATTATTCATAGCATAACCAACCATTCTTGCACTTTTTGCAGCACCAATTGCCTTTGCAATAGCACCATAAGAGGTCACCTTGCCATAGGGTATTAACTTTGCAACGTCATAAACCCTATCAAAAAAACTAGGCTCCTTCATATTACTCTATATGAAATGGATAATAAATTCTTATTAAAGCTATTACTACCAATATGGCCATAAGAGCAGCCATAAAATAATTGGAATATTTAGAAAACGTTTGGGTTTTAGACTCAATCTTAAGGAAGGATAAGACATAAAAGTACAGGGTTGTAAATGTACCTAATCCTGCTGCCAGCATAAATAAAAGAATCTCCAGGTTACCATAATCTACAGTTCCTTTGGCATTAAATGCTGTACTAATAACACAAAAATATGGTATCGGGAAAATATTTAATGCAGACACTCCAAAGCCTTTAAAGAAACTGCGAGATCCTGCTTGTTTAGGCACCTTAAACTCTGGATGATGTTGTTTAGCCTTAACAAAAAAGTAAATGGCCATAATTCCAAAAATTACAAGACCTGTTCTTAATAAAATATTTCTAACAAATGGGTTGTCAAAAATATATTTAGCTAGCAGTATGGCAATTAAAGCTTGAAACAGTACAGTTACAGATGCACCTAAGGCAGCAAACATTCCATTTTTACGGCCACGCTCTACACAAGTTTTAGCCACAGACATGTTTACCAAACCTGGAGGTATAACACCTACGAGAGCAGCTATATATGTAATTATAAAAAGTTTGGTTAACGCCAAGTGTATTAGTTTATCCTAAATCGAATATAAGTTATAGGTTTTCCTTGTTCAAGATACTGATTTTCATAGAAAGTCTGTATGCCAATCACATCTTCTGGAGAATATTCGTTTTTATAAACATTATGGTTAGCCTCTAAAACTTCATGTCCTTCACCGTGCAGTAAGCCAAGTGTATAGCCATGCATAAATTCACTATCTGTTTTAAGATTAACTACACCTCCAGGTTTTAGTATTCTTTTATATTTCTGCAAAAACTCTGTATTGGTCATACGGTGTTTTGTGCGCTTGTATTTAATTTGGGGATCTGGAAAAGTAATCCATATTTCATCTACTTCGTTAGCTGCAAAAATATCTTCTACCAATTCAATCTGGGTTCTTACAAAAGCCACATTAGGCATCTCATCCTCAATTGCAGTTTTTGCGCCACGCCAAAAACGAGCACCTTTAATATCTATACCCACAAAATTTTTCTCTGGATATTTTTTAGCCAATCCCACACTATACTCTCCTTTACCACAACCTAACTCAACAATTACAGGATTGCTATTACCAAAAAACGAGGCCCAACTTCCTTTGTGTTTAAAGTTTCCAGAAACAACATCTTCTCGCGTTGGCTGAAACACATTTTCAAATGTTTCATTTTCTTTAAAACGCTTCAATTTATTTTTACTTCCCACAGATAATATTTTATGCAAAAGTAGAGATTTATAAAGCTTTAAGAATAAGTGTATATTTACTTTTTAAAAAAAGTTTTAAAGGCAACAGGTTTTATGCTGAAGAAAAAAATTCTGGTGGCACCACTTAATTGGGGATTAGGACACGCCACACGTTGTATTCCTATCATTAATGCATTAATTTCAGATGGCTTTGAGCCTGTTTTAGCTTCAGACGGTGCAGCCCTAGCTTTATTAAAAAAAGAATTCCCAAATTTAGCATTCCACGAGTTACCTTCTTATAACATAACTTACTCTAAAAAAGGAGCATTATTTCAGTTTAAAATGTTGCTGGAAAGTCCTAAACTACTAAAGAGTATTTATGCTGAGCAAAAAGCTTTAAAAAAGATTTTAAAGACTGCTAATTTTCACGGTATTATATCTGATAACCGTATGGGAATTAGGAGTACTACTATACCTTCTGTATTTATCACGCATCAACTAAATGTGTTGTCGGGCAGCACTACAAAATTCAGTTCTAAATTACACAGACGTTATATTAAAAAGTTTGATGAGTGTTGGGTTCCAGATTTAGAAGGTTCCCAAAATTTAAGTGGCAAGCTTGGGCACTTAAAAAACAGCACTCTACGCATTAAATATCTTGGGCCGTTAAGCAGATTTAATAAACAGCTATTACCCAAAACATACGATTTACTTGCTATGGTTTCTGGTCCAGAACCTCAACGCGAAATGCTAGAAGACATTTTTAAGGTGGAACTAAAACTTTTTAAAGGAAATGTGCTTCTTATAAAAGGAAAGATTGAAGACAAGCAGACTATCGAGAAAGACGGCAATTTGACCATTTACAATTATATGATGGGCAAAGAATTGGAAGATGCATTTAACCAAAGTGACTTGGTTATTTCCAGATCTGGCTATACAACGCTTATGGATGTTGCTAAATTAGGTAAACCCGCATTCTTTATACCTACACCAGGCCAGTTTGAACAAAAGTACTTAGCTAAGCGTTTAAAGAAAATGAAACTAGCGCCTGCTTGCAAGCAGCATAAATTTAAGGTGGAGAAACTAAAACAAGTGGCTAATTACGATGGTTTAGGTCATCTCGGTAATCAATGGGTCAACTTCAGTGACTTCTTCAAGCTTTTCTAGTGTAAACGAAAACTCACTACCTACACCAAACTCACTCTCTACATAAATCTTTTCTTCGTGAGCTTCAAGTATATGCTTAACTATAGAAAGTCCTAAGCCAGAACCTCCTTCTTTACGGTTTCCGCTTTTATCTACTCTAAAGAAACGCTCAAATAAACGCGGTATATTTTCCTGCTTGATGCCTTCGCCATTATCTGTAACCCTAACTAAGATCTTATTGTTTATAAAATCTTCGACAGTTATTTCTGTAGTACCATCTTTCTCTCCATATTTAATAGAGTTCACTACAAGGTTGGTTAAGACCTGTTGTAACCGTTCCTTGTCTCCACAAACCATAACATCTGTATTAGAATCGAAGTCATAGAGCAAGGTGATATTTTTTTTGGCAGCTTTCATTTCTAAAAGCTCATAAACGCTATGTATAAGTTCTGAAATTAAGAAGTTTTCTTTATCCAAATGAAGATCTCCAGCCTCAAGCTTGGTAATCATATCCAGATCTTTAACAATATAGATAAGCCTATCTACACCTTTCATTGCTCGATTAAGGTACTTTTTTCTTAAGGTTTTGTCTTTCATTGCACCATCTAACAAGGTGAGAATGTAACCTTGTACCGTAAATAATGGTGTTTTTAATTCGTGAGATACATTCCCTAAAAATTCTTTACGGTAAGATTCTCTAATCTTTAAAGCTTCAATCTCTAATTTTTTACCCTTTGCAAAGCGTTCCACTTCACTTTTAAGGGTTGCCATATCTGTAGTTACTTGGGTTCTTTGTAGTGTAGTAGCATCTAAAAGAGAAACACTATCATAAATACCCTTAACACGTTTATAAATGAATTTTTCAATACGCAACTGTATAACCATAAAGGAAAACAGATAGCAACTTCCTGCAAACGTTAGGATAAAAAATAATGAAATTGAGAAGTCGAAAAATGAGAATAGAAATATACTTACAAGTACCGTTAAGAATATTGTAATATAAAACGAGGTGTTAAATGCGAACTTAAAGGAACGCTTAAATTCTTTAGCCATTAATTAAGATACAAACTTGTAGCCAACACCTTTAACAGTCTTAAAGCGCTTGTCGCCTAATTTCTCACGCAACTTACGAATGTGAACATCTATGGTACGGCCACCAACTACTACTTCATTACCCCAAACACGGTCTAATATATCTTCTCTTTTAAAGACTTTGCCAGGTTTAGATGCTAATAAAGATAATAATTCAAACTCTTTTCTTGGCAAAAGAATCTCTTCTTTTCCTTTAAGGATTTTATATTCTTCTCTATTAATTATAAGATCACCAATTTTTACAACATTATCATTGGTACTATCTTCTACAATACGTCTTAGCAAAGCATTTACTTTACTTACAAGGACTTTTGGTTTAATAGGTTTAGTAATATAATCATCTGCACCTGCATCAAAACCAGCTAGCATTGAGTAATCTTCTCCTCTTGCCGTAAAAAATGTAATTATAGTATCTAGGTCTGGTATTTTTCTAATTTGCTCACAAGCCTCAACACCATCCATTTCTGGCATCATAACGTCTAAAATTATTAGCTGTGGCTTTCTTTTTTTTGCAAGTTTAACAGCCTCTTTACCATCTGATGCTGTAATGACATTGTAGCCTTCAGAAGAAAGGTTATATCCTACAATTTCTAGTATATCTGGCTCATCATCAACCAGTAAGATAGTAATATTCTTGTTGTCCATAGGTAAGTTAGTTTCTGCAAAAGTAAATATAATCGATAAAACGGCTATGTTAAGTTATTGCGTGTTAAAATAACATTATGCTAACATACATAGCTAATAGAGTTAACTTCTGCTTAACCTGAATCTTTAATCTTGATAGTTTCTTTGCACAAAATTATAAAAGTAATGATTAGAGTTTTTCAGATCTTAATATTTGTCTTTTCTACAATCGTAGTAGCACAAGACGTAGGTTCGGTTGCAGGTAGCCTTTCAGACAAGGATAACAACAATGAACCATTGCCCTTTGCAAATGTTATTATTAAAGGTACAAGTAAAGGAACCACTACAGATTTTGATGGTAACTATTTGCTAGACAACATTGCAGTAGGAACCTATACTATCGAGTTTAGCTTTGTTGGATATGAAACATTAGAAGTTCCTAATGTTGTTATTGAAGCAGGAAAGGTAACAAATATTACTACTGCCTTAGGCGCTTCTGCTGCTGCACTCGATGAGGTAATTATTAAAACCACTGCTAGAAAGGAAAGTGAGGTCGCTTTATTATTAGATCAAAAGAAAGCTGTAACTATTAAACAGAGTATTGGCGCAGATGAACTTTCAAGAAAAGGTGTAAGTGATGCTGCAGCTGCTGTATCTAAAATTTCTGGTATTTCTAAACAACAAGGTGGTGGCAATGTTTATGTACGTGGTTTAGGAGATCGCTATTTAAACACAACATACAATGGCCTTACAGTACCATCTAATGATATTGAAAAGAAGAATATAGATTTAGGTTTATTCTCTTCTGATGTTATTCAGAATATTGGTGTTAGTAAAACTCACGCAGCAAATTTCTATGGAGATTTTGCAGCTGGTAATGTTGATATCGTTTCTAAAGAATACACAGGAAAATTCTTTATAACTGCTGAAACTGGTAGCTCAATAAATACTAGAGCAGTTGATAAAAACTTTGTAAAAAGTGAAGGCACAAGCTTTTTTGGATATTATAACAGATATGACAACAACCCTTTTGCAGTAGTTGTTTCTCACGGTGTAGATCCAGAATCTGCTTCTGGACCAGTTGCTTTTACAGGCGCTATTACAACAGGAAATTCTTGGAATGTCGGGGAAGAGTCTAGATTAAGCGTTTTTGGTACAGTATCCTTTAGTAATGATTTTGAATACAGAAGAGGTACACAAGTAGACTTTACAACTGTAGAGAAAAAACGTTTCCCAGACAGTGAAGAGTTTGAATATAGCACAAACACAACTGCTATGGCAAATATTGGATATAAGATAAACAACAATCACAGATTAACCTTTAACTCATTGTTTATTAATGATGCTACAGATGAAGTTGGTTATTTTGGTATTGGTGGAAATGGTACCAACAGAGATGCCATATTAAATACAGACAAAGGTTTTTACCAGATGAACGTACAGTTTGATCAGGATATGGTTTTTGTAAATCAACTAACTGGTAAGAGCAGACTTAATGATAAATTAGAAGTAGAGTATGGTATTGGTTTTAATAATGTACTAGCAAGACAACCAGACCGTAAACGTATTAGTGTAGAGCGTTATGATTTAGCATTAGATAATGATCCAAACACAAACCCTTTCTTTTACAGCAACATAGCCTTTGACAATCAACGTTATTTTCAAGAAATTACAGATAATGAACTTAATGCACGTGTAAACCTAAATTACAAGCACTCAGAAGAGCTTACGTTTAACTTTGGTTACAATGGAAGATCTAAAACTCGTGAGTTTGAAAATGTTAGATACGGTTACGACTTTATTAACGGTACCAGCACAGAAGTTCCAGACATAAACAACTTAGACGCTGTATTTTCTCCAGAAAACATAGGTGAACTTTATGACATATTTGTTTTTAACGCAATAGATCCTTCTCAAGGTATTACAAATAGAAATAATCCAGGTTTACCAGAAAACATTTACGAAGGAGAGCTTAACGTACAATCTGCTTATGTAGATGCTGAAATTAAATCTGGAGAAAAATGGACATTTGTACCTGGATTAAGGCTTGAGTATTTTGACCAACGTATAGATTACGATGTAATTAATGTTATTGCTACAGATCCAGGCTTTAGAGAAGCAGACGAGTTATTTATACTACCTAGTTTAAATATTAAATATGCGTTAACTGAAGATCAAAACTTAAGATTCTCTGCAAGTAGAACTGTATCTACTCCAGAATTTAAGGAAGTAGCACCTTTCGTATATGAAGATGTAACACAACGTATTGGTGGTAACCCAGATTTATTAACAGATCCTGCATTTTCAAGCATCCTTAACTTAGACCTTAAATACGAATGGTTTTTTGGAAGATCTGAGTTGTTTTCTTTAGGAGCATTTGCAAAGCAAATAAACGACCCTGTAAACTTAGTTGTTGCTAATGATGCAACAGGTACACAACGATTTGCAAGAACAGGAGACAAAGCAGAAGTTTTAGGTGCAGAAATAGAGATTCGTAAAAATCTTATGGTAGATGAGGATGAAAACAGCATATTCTCTACAGGTGCTAATGTTACAGTAATGCACACAAAACAAGATTTAAAGAGTTCTCAAGGATTTATTTCTACAACTTTTGATAGAGACTCAGATGAATTACAAGGAGCATCTCCATTACTAATAAATGCAGATGTTAGCTATAGCCCAACATTTGGTACATATAAGCCAGTAGCTAACCTTATTGTTTCTTATTTCTCAGATCGTATTGATGCATTAGGATCTGGACAATTAGGAAATATCACAGAAAAAAGTGTAACTACTTTAGACTTTGTCTGGAAAAACCAAATAGGAGATCACTTAGAAATTAATGCCAGCGCAAAAAATCTTTTAGATCCAACCATCGAAAGAGTACGTGAAAATAATGGAGGCGATATTACTATCTCTAATTACAAAAGAGGAATTAATGTCGGCCTGCAACTTAAATATAACTTTTAAAATCAACTCTAAACCAATCAATCTTAAAATTTAAAAACAATGAAAAAAAATCTTTTATTAACAGGACTTACAGCAGTTGCAATGTTTTTTGCATCTTGCTCAGATGACGACACTTCTCAAATAAACATCACCAATGGTGGAGATGGTGGCAACGGAAACCAAGACAACGTAATTGGAGGTACATTATCTGAAGATTTAACTCTAACGGCTAATGAAACATACACATTATCTTCTGCTCTTATTGTTCCAACAGGAAGAACATTAACCATTAATGAAGGTGTAGTAGTTAAAGCAAATGCAGGATCAGATGTATATATTGCTGTACAACAAGGTGCTACAATTAACGCTTCAGGATCTGCTTCTAACCCAATTGTATTAACATCAAATGTTGCAACTCCTAATGCAGGAGATTGGGGTGGACTTATCATTTTAGGTAGAGCACCAATTAACTCTGTAGCTGGTGGAGACGCAACATCTACTTCAGAAATTGGAAACTTACCATATGGTGGTAGTATAGAAAATGACAACTCAGGTACTTTACGTTACGTACGTGTTGAGTATTCTGGTGGTAGTGCAGATGCTTCTTCAGAAAACAATGGCTTTTCTTTTTATGGTGTAGGCTCTGGTACAACTATTGAATACATTCAAGCTTTTGAAGGTAAAGATGATGGTGTTGAGTTTTTCGGTGGTACTGTAAATGCAAGCTTCATATCTGTAGTTGGCGCACAAGACGACTCTGTAGACTGGACTGAAGGTTATACTGGTTCTTTAACTAACGTATACGTAAGACATGGTGTAGATCATGACAAAGGTATTGAAGGAGATGGCTTTAATACAGATATAGGAAATAATTCAGACTCTGGATTTTTCTCAGCTCCAAACATCACTAACATTACAATTGTAGGACGTGGATCATCTAACGAAAATGAAGCAATTCGTTTACGTGCAGGAACAAGAGCTTTATTCACAAATGTAGAACTTTCAGGTTTTGCTGAAGCTTTTGATTTAGATGATGAAGATGGAGAAAACATTACTGGTTCTGGTGTAACAGCTAACGAAACAGGTGTAACAGATATTTTATTTACAGATGTTACTTTAAGATTAAAGAACGATACTGGAGCAGAATTTACAGAAGATGATTTCTTTTCTGGTATAGACAATGGTACAGGTACAGATTACGATACTTGGAGTGCTGGTTGGGTAAGAAACTAAGCTAGAACCATTTAATATAAACTAGCCTCTCCATGTGAGAGGCTTTTTTTTTTACCTATTACTACTATGTTATAATAACATTAAATAGTATTGATATTAATCATATTAACAAAACGTTTGGAATCTAATTCGTATTTTCGTACGAATAATAAAATTTATCTATGATGAAAAAAATTACTTTTTTACTTACCTTTTTATTTGCAAGCACGCTTATGCTTGCTCAAACAGTTGCTCTAGAAGAGAGCTTCGAGACAGATGGTAATGGTACACGTTATACTACCACTACACCAGAATTTACTGATGGTTTTAATGATTTTTTCCTTAGAACAGATGGTTCAGACATTAACTCATCTTATGAGGTATCTGGAGCAGATGGTTCTTTTTTCTTTGCAGCTCACGATATAGATGGTGAAGGTGCAGCCCCAATACAATCATTAGATTTTACTGGTATAGATATTTCAGGATTATCAAACCTTTCATTTGTAATGCTTGCAGCTGAAGATGATGATTCAGCTAACCAAGACTGGGATGCAGATGCATTGGTATTTGTAGAAGTTCAAGTAGATGGCGGTGGTTACACTAAAATTCTTCAATTTGCTTCTCAAGGTGGTACTAATACAGAACCAGGTTTAGATACAGATTTTGATGGTGTTGCAGATAGCACGCCTTTATCAAGTGCTTTTCAAACATTTAATGTTGATTTAGGTGTTACAGGAACTGTAGCAGATCTTAGAGTTACTTTCGCAAACTTAGATGCTGGCGATGAAGATATCTCAATAGATCATTTAAGATTAATAGACAATTTTACAGTAACACCAACGGTTACTATTACTGCACCAACAGATGGTCAAGTATTTGCAGATGGCACTACAAGTGTAGACCTAGAGTTTACAACAGCTAATGCTCCTGCAGGTAGTACTGTAAATGTAATTGTAGATGGCGTAACTACTCAAGATGCAGCAAGCCCATTTGCTATTCCTACTTCAAACGGAGAAACTTACAATGTTACTGTTGAATTAAAAGATAGTGGTAATGCTACTTTAGACTCAAATGCAATTTCATTTAGCGTTGCTTTTCCTTGTGATTTATTCTTGGGAGATGCGACTACAAATTGTGATACACAAACTGCAGGAACAGATACATATACTACAAGCATTCCTTTTACAAACGGCGGAACATCTACGTACACAATTAATACTGGTGGTGTAGGAGTTGTTGGTGGAGACGATCCATCTGCTGTTGCAGAAGGTACTATAACAATTACACTTGTAGATGAAGGTACAGACTTTACTGTAAACATTTTAGGTGACACTGCAGATAGCGGTTGCGATCTTACAAGATTTATAAGTGCTCCTACTTGTGTAGCTACAGCAGCTTGTCCTGGTGAAGGTGCTATAATTATTACTGAAATCCTTCAGAATCCTGATGGAACAGATACAAATAAGGAATATTTTGAAGTTTACAATACAACTGCTACACCTATTGATATGATGGGTTGGATTATTTCAGATGCTGGATCAGATTCTTTTACTGTTGAAACTTCTGTAATAATTGCTCCTAACTCTTATGCTGTTTTTGCTAACGAAGGAGATGCTGCTCTTAATGGTGGTATTACTAACGTTGCTTACGAGTATGATGGTATGGCTTTAGCAAATGGAGATGATGAAATTATTTTATCATGTTCTGGTACTGTAATAGACCAAGTATTTTACGATGGTGGTGCAGAATTCCCAGATCCAGATGGTGCAAGTATGGAGCTTGCTATCGATGCGTTAAATAGCACAGACAACGATCTAGGTTCTAATTGGGGTACTGCAACTTCAACATATGGAGATGGTACAGATATGGGAACGCCTGGCGCTCCAAATGATTTTGTATTAGCAACAGAGAACTTTAACAAGCAAACGTTTGTATTGTTCCCTAACCCAACTGCAAATGGTTCTGTAACAATAAACACTACTAACTCTTCTGATGCGACTGTAGCAATTTACAGCATCCTTGGTAAGAAAGTAGTATCTCAAAAGCTTACAAACAACACATTAAATGTGTCTGCTTTACAATCTGGAATTTACTTAGTGAAAGTAACTCAAGATGGAGCAGTATCTACTCAAAAGCTTATCGTAAGATAATTTAGCTGAGTTTATAATATATAAAGAGCCTTCAATAACTGAAGGCTCTTTTTTTATGTTTTAAAATTTAATTAAAATGACATCTTTAGGTTAGCTATCTTTGTATAATGCTAAGAGAAGACATCTTTAAAATAACTTCAGAATTAGAGTTTAACACACTTGCCTTACGTGTGTTTAAGTTTCAGTACGAAGCTAATGCAGTGTATCAAAAATTCTGTAAACTTCTAGATAAGCATCCTAGTAACGTAAACAGCCTACGTGATATTCCCTTTATTCCTATTGAATTTTTTAAGTCTCACGACATCCTATCGTCTAAAGAGCCTATTGTAAAAACATTTACAAGTAGTGGCACAACAGGTTCTCAAACAAGTAAGCATTTCATTACAGATTTAACTATCTATGAAGACAGCTTTAATATAGCATTCCAAGAATTTTACGGAAACCCAGAAGACTATGCAATTTTAGCATTGCTGCCGTCCTATCTTGAACGCGATGGTTCGTCTTTAATCTATATGGCAAATAATTTAATAGCAGATTCTAAACATCCTAAAAGTGGATTTTATCTTCATAATTTGGAAGACCTTGCGCAAACACTAAAAGCGCTTGATGCTAGCGGACAAAAAACATTATTAATAGGTGTTTCTTTTGCGTTATTAGATTTGGTTGACGCTTATTCATTTCAACTTGAAAACACTATTGTTATGGAAACTGGAGGAATGAAAGGACGCCGAAAAGAAATGATTCGTGAAGAACTGCACGAAATTTTAAGTAAAGGATTTGGAGTTAACCATATTCATAGTGAATATGGAATGACAGAGTTATTAAGCCAGGCATACTCAAACGGCCAAGGTGTTTTTAACTGTCCTAAGCATATGAAAATTTTAATTCGAGATCCAGAAGATGCCTTAACATATTTAAATAAAGGAAAAACTGGAGGTATAAATGTTATAGATCTTGCCAATTTAAACTCTTGTTCGTTTATAGCAACTCAAGATTTAGGCAAACAGATATCTGAAACAGATTTCGAAATCTTAGGGCGTTTTGATCATAGTGATGTTCGTGGTTGTAACTTAATGGTGTTATAATGGCAGAGCAAAATAACAACCTAGGCTATGGCTGTTTATCATTTTGCATTAGTGTAATTGTTGCTGCAGTATTTACAGCTATTATTTATGCTAATATTAAATACAACATACTTCTTATCTTTATAGGAACGCTTTTTATTGCCAATAGAGTTACACCTTTGTTGTTTAGGAAGACAGCATCTACCTCAACATTTAAAACAGGAAAAACGGCTGGTTTTATAATCCTCGGAATTATATCTGCAGGTCTTTTTTACCTATATAATAGTACTAGCAAAGATCGTAACATTATAGACACTGTTGAGAATACTATTGACACCCGATTCTTAAAAACAGGAACAGATTCTGTTAAGGTTTTTACACATAATCGTACTTGGCGTGATTATTATGGCGCCTCCTACTCTAGTGAATTTATGGTAAGAGAACAAGATTACCATAGACTTAAAAACCAAACTGACAATTTTAAATATACAGGTCAAGCAACATTTTGGGGAGATTTATATACTTTGGTTTCAACCAATGACGACTCAAGTTTAGATTTGGTTTATAATGCATTTGAAAGTTTAAAGACCTCAGAAAACTTAAATGCGAAGCAATTTGCAGATATGGTTGTCACTATGGTACAAGATATGCCATATGCTCTAGTACTTGAAGGCGCCTGTTTAGCTCCAGAATTTTATGAGGAAGATTTTGCTGAGTTGTTACGAGAATGCCCATCGTGTTGCATTGGAAACAAAAGATTTGGGTTACAAAACCCTGTTTCCTATCTGGCTAACTTAAAGGGAGATTGTGATACTCGTACTGTCTTAATTTACACTATACTTTCTCACTTTGGGTATGATATAGCCATCCTGAATAGCGACTATTATATGCACTCTATACTAGGTATAAATTTACCAACCAGCGGACAGTATAAAACCTATCGAGGTAAAAAATACTATGTGTGGGAAACCACTTCTCAAAACTTTACAATGGGTACACTGCCTCAAAATTTTAAAGATCTTAATAAATGGTACATTGTACTTACTAACAACTAACTTATGAACTCACATCTTCTTGGTCTTGCTATTTTAGAAATTGTTATTGCAGTTATTATTTCTGTAATTATAATTTATGCCTCTTACTCTATATTAAAACGTTTGTTTTTTAGGGGTACAGATTTAAAGCAAAACAATATGGCATTTATTGTGTTTACAAGTGGTATCATCTTATCTGTTGGTATTATCTTGAGTGAAATTATACCAAGCATCACCAATGTTATAAGGCTTTCTATGAGTACCAATCAAAGTATAACCATAACAGATATACTTCTCTATTCTGGCTTATATCTTATTATTGGGTTTGTATTTGCAGTAATAATTAATTTCTCTGTGTTTGTACTCTTCTCAACATTAACAAAGGGAATTAATGAATTTAAAGATATACAGCAGAACAATATTGGCACTAGTATCTTGGTAGTTGCCATACTCATTGCCATCACCTTAATCTTAAAAGATAGTATCTCTCTACTAATTAGTGCACTTATACCCTATCCAGAAACCACCAACTTTCTTTAAGTTTTGTTAAACTTACTGTTAATAAGCACTTTAAATGTTAGGTAGATGGTTAGTAGTGGACTAAACGCACTAATAACCTAACTATACTATTATGAAAAAGATTGCATTATTAGCATTTACCACATTATTACTTGTGGCGTGTGCATCGCAGAATATTGGACCAAATGTAAATGGCAATGGCTATATGGCAGATGGTTATGATGTTACAGAATATTTTAACGACAATGCTACAGAAGGCTTTGATCGTTACTCAACAACATATAATGGCGCCAAATATAAATTTGTAAACCAAAATAATTTGGACAAGTTTAAAGCTAATCCTGAGAAGTACGAGCCGCAATATAACGGGTATTGTGCTTATGCAGTAGGTGCACAAAACAAGAAAATTAGCATAAACCCAGAATCTTATGAAATTAGAGATGGTAAACTATACTTGTTTTATGACAATATCTTTGCCGACACTAAAAAGAAATGGGACGAAGAAGGTCCAGAACAATTACAGAGCAAAGCAGATGAGAATTGGAAGACCTTAAAAAATAATTAACGTACTCGTGGTTCATAAGCCATTTGAGTGATTGGTTAGTAGTACACCGTTAAACACTAGTTTAGCGGTGTTTTGTTTTTTTACTCTTTTAACTGAATGGGTATCCATAATTCTTCTTGAGAGCTAGGATCATTTGGGTTGTAGGTACTATCCATCTTCGCAAAATGTGGTCTATTAGATAGTTTATATTTTGAAGCAGGAAGCCATTTTGAATATATAAATTGGTAGGCTTTATATACGTCGCTAGCTAACCCTGTATAGGTGAAAACTGCATAATCTCCTTGCACCATTAGCATATCCATAGTTTCAGGGATACTTTGAGATGAGTGGACTGCAACTGCTGCCCATTTTTGAAATTCTGCTTCTGGATTATAACTCTTAAAATAGTCTACTGAAGGATAAACCTCAGCCGAATATAAGATAGCATCACCCCTATTTAATATGGATTTATGTTTCGGCATAAACCTTTGCCAAAGCTGTTGTGTGGTGTTTGCCGCAATACTCATTGTGTTGTGCATACCAACTAACACTGTAGGTTTTAAAGTTTCAATTCTTGGTGTCATTGTATTAATCTTCAACTGTTATTTGGTACGCTTCTAACAATCCTAAAACTTCTGGATAATTAAATTTCGCCTTAGTAATTCGGTTCTTTTCTGGGTTTATAGTGTAGTTTGTGGCGCCTTTAAAATTGGCGTGTTCTAAGTTGGTACCATCAAACACTGCTAATTGAAAATTACAATTTGTAAGGGTTATTCCTTTTAAAGAAGCTTCAGAGAAATCTGCTTGCTGAAAATTACAGCCTTCAAAAGAACTTGAATTTAAATTTACCTTGTAAAATGAAGCGTGATTTAATTGGCAATCTTTTACGATTATTGAAAACCCAAACGTATCTGCTTTATCAAATTGTAATCCTAACATCTTACATTCAAAGAATGCTACATCTTGAAATCCGGTTTCATAAATATTAGCAGAGCTTAAGTTACAGGCTTCAAATTCACAATCTATAAACTTAACCTGAGAAAGGTTAACATTTGCAAAATTGCAATTCTTAAACGTGCAAGACTCGTAATCTCCCACAGCAAATGCTTCAACAGTAAAATCTTTTTGAGATAGTTCTTGGTCTGCTATAAATTGATGCTCCATAGTATTTGACTTAAGATAGATTACGGCTAATGTTTTAACGGTCGTTTTTTAATCATACCACCTTTAATATCCTTAATACTATTCATTACAATAAAAGCACTTGGCTCAATTCGCTCTATTTCAGAATTTAGATTATTAAGCTCCAACCTTGTAATTACCGTATAAATAATATCGTGATCTTTACTTAAACCATCTTGTATAAAACCACCTTTACCCTTGTAGATGGTAACACCTCTACCCAGTTTTTCAATAATCATTTTTTTTATGCGGTCGCTTTGAGAGGCAATAATGGTAACACCTATATATTCTTCTATACCTTCAATAATAAAGTCTAAGGTTTTAGAAGCAGCAATGTAGGTGATCATAGAGTACAAGGCAATTTCAATAGAAAGAAAATAAGCAGCTACAGAGAAAATTAAAACGTTAATTATGATTATAACATCACCAATGGTTACTGCAAACTTTCTGCTTAAGTAAATGGCTAAAACTTCGGTGCCATCTATCACCGCGCCACCACGTATGGCAAGACCTATTCCTGCACCTAAGAAAAAACCACCAAAGACAGCTACAAGCAAATCATCATTAGTGACATTAGGAAATGGTACTACCGCCACACATATTGCTAATCCTGCAATGGCAAAGGCTGTTTTTATGGCAAAGCTTTTTCCCATAATCTTATAGCCTAAGATTACAAAAGGCAGGTTTACTAAAATAATAAGTGCGTAAAGTGGCACGACTGTTAGTGCAGCTAATAGTAGTGAGATACCAGTGGCGCCACCATCTATAAAATCATTAGTAAGTAAAAATCCTTTAAAGCCAAATGATGCTGAAAAAATACCAGCAACAATTAAAATGAAGTTTTTAAAAAAGCGTTTGCTAAGTCTTATAAATTCTCGGTAGCGTTTGGCAATTTCATAATCTGAATAATAATCGCCGTGATCTTCATCTTTAAATGTGCGCGTAGCTTTAATTATGACCTTTATAAAAAACGAATGCATGAATAGGTTAGTTTAAGGCTAAAGATAAGGTGTTTAAAAACGATGGCTACAGAAAAGCAAACTTATCGCTTTTCTGCATATTTAAATTTTTCAAACTTTTCAGGAAATGCATTGGTAACCGTTAATTTGTTTGATGTCACGGTAGGTTTAATTTCAATCACCTTTGTCTCTGCATCTACAATAACATCATGAAGACTGCTCATTTTTACCATATCTATATGTACTGCCTTAAAGAGACGTTTGCCATCTTTTAAGTTTATAATTACATATTCACTAGGGCGAATTTGACCTAAAGGCTTTTCATCTATCCAAATATTAAGTCGCGCAGTATTGTCTATCTTATGTAAGAAATTTGCGCCATTATATACCATAATGGTTCCGTTTCCTAGACTGTCTAATGAAACCTCTTCTAGGTTTGTTTTCACAAAGTTAAACTGAGATGGTATTGGTTTAAGTGCACAAGATGATAATGCTACACAAGCAAGTATAAGTAAGATGGCTTTTTTCATAGGTAGTAATTAATAGTATGCGATATATAAATGGTCTTTCAAATATATCTAATCTATTGTTTTAGATAGAAATTGACTTCCGTTTTTATTCTGAAATATTTTAAATTGTTTTTCGTAGTCCAATACGGCTGCTACCATCTGAATACCACTGTTCTAATTCTGCAAATTGTGAATACTCGTGTCTGTTATAAAATCTAACCGAAGCTGCTCCAGATGTCCATAACCAAATTTTAGTAACACCAATTGCTTTGCAGTGTGCTTCAAGTTCTTTTAAAAGTGATGCGCCTATGCCTAAATTTCGAAATTCTTTCTCTACAAACAAATCTGTTAAGTGAAACCAACCTGAAAATACGTCGCCGTTTTTATGTGCTAATCCTATAGCGCAGCCAATAAGATAATCTTCTTGTATTGCTACAAAATGTATGGGTTCTGTTTTCTCTAACGCTACATGCTCTTCTCGCATTAATGTATCAAACCCTAAATTTACTTGATTGCTTTCCTTAGGTGTTAATGCTCTATTTACAATTGTTATAGCTTTCATAAGGTGCTAAGGGTTTTAAAACAACATATAGATTTTAATCTTTTGACTTCAGAATTTTTAAAATTCGACTATACATAATCTCAGATAAGTTCCAATTGTAGCCATTAAAATTTACGGTGTTAGTAAACTGAATAACAACCGTATTAATATCTTGGTGGTATTCTGCTATGGTTTGGTATCCTGGTATAAGGCCAGTATGATTAAATTTATAAAGGGATGTGTATATCTCTTGTTCCTTAGCATCAGAAAATGCAGAGCCATCGTTTAACGCTCTTATAAACTTGCCTAAATCTTGTGCAGTAGCAAGCATAGACCCAATATAATCTGTCTTAAGATCTTCCTCATAACCTACATAATAGCCACTCATAACGTCTTCGATATTCACATCATTTAAAGAAGTGTACGTATTGTTTAATTGCAACGGATTTAAAATTTCTAGTTGTATATATTGTAAATGGCTATATCCTAAAACACGATCCATTACACGACCAAGCAATAAGTAATTGGTATTACTGTACTCATAATCCTGATCTGGCTTAAAATTGGCTGGCGTATTTAAGACAAGCTCGAGGATCTTCTGTTCACTACTTGGTGGATTTGCCCAAAAATTAGGCACATCTGTATAGTTGGGAATACCGCTTCTATGGGTAACCATCATTTTTAGGGTTATGTCTTTAGCATTATCTATACTTCCTTCTAATTCTGGCAGGTAATGGGATAGCGTTTTATGTATTGAAAGTTTACCGCTACGCTCTAATTTGGCTATGGAAAGTGCTACATAAAGTTTACTTACACTTGCTATTTTAAATAAGGCTTGAGGATCTGCTGGTGTTTGTAATGCTCTATTCTTATATCCTGAAGTGTAAAACTCTGGTTCCTTATCTTGACCCTTATCTACATATACTACAATACCATCAAACCCATAATCTTTAGCGTTGTTTACTTGTTCCTGTATAGTATTTGGTAAAGGTGTTATCCAAGCTGTAACTATTGGCCACGGCACAAAATACAATGAGATAGCTGTTCCCACAAACAGTAGCATTCTAATAATTTGTTTTGGGGTTGGTGATTTCATGAGGTTGGTACTAGGGCTTTAAGTTACTGTGTTAAATTAGCGTTTATTTTCAGTTTAAAACTAACGTTATCAATTCCGAGTGGATTCGGACGTAGTCGAATCCGCTGTAAATGTGATTATTAATATTATCGTTTTGTGTTTCATCAAATGTTGTACAGCCTTTATGTATAAGAATAGTGCTTTTTTAAGCACCTAATTTAGCAAAGACAAACCGAAAAGAAAATTTGAGAGAATTTTCAAAAATAGACTTGCACTAGCAATTAATTTTATAAGGTGTTGTAGCTAGTTATTATTACAGATTCGTACTTAAAACTTTACCTTCTTTTTTAGCTTTAGAGTCCTTCGCAATTCCAATTAACATTCCAATTAACATCCCGAAAATTAATCCATATGAAACATTTTTGAAAGCTGCTCCAAACGCAACTCCAAAACTCATACCAAGGCTCATTCCGATTGCAGTATAATAACCTTTTGAAATCAGAGATAATTTTTCTTTTAAATACCCTACAAATAGGTTCAGCTTTTGCTTGAAGTGTTTTTTTCTGTTATCAGAGTTCTCATTAAAATTTAGAGAATCAAGTTTTTCTTCTATTGATTTTAACTGTTCTTCTGAAAGATCTCTATTATTCAAATCAGTAAAAATTGAAATAAAATTCTTATAAATTTTGATTTCAGTTTTATTATCTGATTCTATTATTAAATTTTTGAAAAATGCAGATGCTTCATCTAATTTCATAAGTATTTAAATTTAATATTTAGGATATACTCTATTATATGAGTCTGCTTTTTAACTAATGTGTTACAATATGACTCTTGAGAACTAATTTTTATCAAATTGGTTACGGTCTAATATAACCGTCAGTTAAGGATTTATATGCGTTAATTTTCTGTTTGGCACAGAAGTTAGCACTTCCAAGCAGATTCAGACGTAGTCGAATCCGCCGAAATAGGGGTTATACATTGTTGTATGGGGTTTATATATTAAAATCTGTTTATCATTAGTATTATGAAGGAAATCAATAATGTATTTTCAGAAAAGTCTTTCAAAGAGTTTTTATTCAGTATTTCTGATTTTAATTTGTTAGCAAAAATGATATTCCCATTATCTAAATCGACTTCCTCAGCGACTAAGTCATTCACATTCAATCCGTGAGCGATTAGATTCCTAGTTTTTAAAGTCTCAGATAGATTTAGGTCTAAGAAATTAGTTAATTCCTTAGCTGTTGATATATTTCTATTTTTAGTAATTGAAGAATTGGATTCTAAATATAACTTAATTTTAGTTTGATATTTTTCTGTTTTCAATACTTGTTTAAAAAGGCTTATTTTCTTTCCAAAAGCTATTGGCAAAATGAATTCTTCAAGATATAAATTTAAGACTTCTTCATTTTCGCATATTGGTTTAAAAGTCGAGTAGATAATTTTAGTTAAAATATCTTCAAGTTTCAAACTTAGAGCAATAATTTGCCCTCTTACCCTAATTTCATCATTCATTTTTGTATTTAATTCATCCATAGAGTCAGTTACTCAAATTGCATTATAACGGTTGTGTATAAGAACAGTAGGGCTGATTTGCACGCTATCCATTCGGTTAAACACGAGCCGAATTTTTAAATTTTTCTTATTATTTTTCCTTTGTCAATAAGCCAAATTTAAAAATTTGGCGACCTTGCAAATGCGCCCGAACTTCTGTGTTAGCAAGTACTCGCGCTATTTTTTATATACATTGTTAGCAAATGTTATTTCCTTTGGTAATGAATCATTCTACTTTTTCGCCAAATTTATTTATGTAGAAATAATCATTTTTTTTAGGTTTTTTAAGGCTTACTTTAGCTTTACCATTTTTAAATGGCTCAACCATTATGTATTTTAAAGGAATGACGATTTCAGCATTCTCATTTATATACCCACATTTGCCATTATCGCAGATTCTTGCCAAACCTTCTGTAAATGCAAATACTGCTTGATATTCTATAGGTATAACAATTTTACCGTTAGTATCTATAAACCCCATTTTTTTATTAAGCGTTACTATAGCGATACCTTCAGAATGCATCTCTGCAAAATCATATATCGGGTCTATCACAGAATCACCTTGTAAATTCATATAGCCATATTTACCTTTCACCTCACTAAAAACAGCGAGACCATCACTAAAAGGTGTTAGCCAAGGGTATTTTACTGGAATTATATTTTCACCTTTCCAATTGAAAAAACCTCTATTGTTACTATTTTGATTATTGTGTTGAACTAGAAAACCATCATCTGTTTTCCATACTTGGATATATATTTCTTTTAAAGAATTCTCAAGTTCATCTATAGATTTTAAATCTTTAAGCTCTTCAATTTCAAGTACCTCATTTTCTTTTCTTTTAAATAATATCTCGTCATCATTATCAATTTCTTCACCTAATAGGTTTAGATATATGCTTTGATCATACTCATCTTTAGCTAGTGCTAACCCATCCTTGAACGATTCAATCCGCTTGTATTCTTTATTTGTTAATACTTTACCTGTATCATCTATAATTACATATTTACTTGTGTAGTCACTGCTACCACCAATATTTGCAATAGCAACATTATTTATAAACTTAGGTTCATTGCCAAAGGTTATTTTGCTAGTTTTCTCTCCTTTGCTGTCAATAATAAACCATCTCAGACCACTTGCGAATTTCTCATTTGCCACTATAGCATAACCTTTATTGTTGAATGGTCTTGCTATATCAAAACCTTCATTGAATAAATATTCTCCATTAGTGTCAATGTATTTATATTTATCATTACCACCACCCATAAAAGTTGAAGTTTTAGATTTTTTTACTACAGCACTTTTATTTATAAAAGATACTCCTTTATCAAATTTTCCAGAAATCTTTACATTGCCTTTTCTATCAATGTAAAAGCTATTTTTATCACTTTCTGGGACATAATCTTGAGTTCTCTTTTTCCCATCTTTGAGTTTTGTTGCAAAAGCCAATCCTTCTGAAAATGAACTGACGTCTATATATTCAAAAGGGATTACTGTTTCTCCATTTTTATTTATAAAACCTGCTAAGTATGTTTCTACATCTACAACAAACGCCATACCTTCATCAAAAGTTCTAGCATTTTTGTATTTTAAAGGTATAATCGTTTCTCCTTTGATATTAATAAAACCATAGCGTTCATCTTTACTTACAAGAGCAAGTCCTTCAAAAAAGTCTGTTACGGTATCATATTTTGAGGTATTTAGAATAGTTTTTCCTTGTTTATTAATAAAAAATGTTTCATTACGTTTTGGCACATATACTAATTTAACATTTTCACGTTCTGCCCAGTTATAATTCGAATTACTTGCTTGAATTATCGTTTTTTTAACAATATCACTCCCATATTTAGCTTTCTGTTCTTCAAATATACGTTCTTGTTCTAAAAACTTTTTATATTCCTTTAGTGTTGAATCATAAGCAGTACCATAAGCAACATTTTTATTATCTAAGGCAATAACTTTTTTAAGTATTGCAAGTTTTTCAATTAGTTCAATATTTTTAAGTTGAGATTTTTCATAAAGCCATTTAGGATTATTAGGCTTTTTTTGAAGAGCCAACTCTAAAAAATACGGTGCTTTTTGTTTTATACTTTCATTACTACTGTTAGATTTACGACTAAACGTATTATAATAGGTTTCACCAGAGATATTTTTACTATTATTTTTAAAACTTCTATTCCCAGGGTCTTTGCAATAATTGCCTCCTCTAATAATTTCATCAGCATCTTTCATCATACACGCTGCAAACTCATATTGTTTTAAATAAAATTCTTCAGCATCTTCAGAAAGTGCAAGTGTTGCAGCTTTAAGTGCATTTTGTCTTATTGGGAGGTATTTTTCCTTTAATTTCTCAGCTATTTTTGAAAGTTCTCGTTCCTTCTGCCTTTCAAGATTTTGTCTTGCATTACGTTCTTCTTTTTCCAGTTTTCTTCTTGCCAAAACTGTAGCTGTTGTTGTTAATAATTCTCCTACAGCAGCCTGTGTTTCATTCTTTGCAGCTGCAAGTACTCGGGTTCTAGCTGTGGCAAGATCTTTGTCTAGGTCTCTAGCTTTTTTATTAAAAACATCTTCTAGCTGTTTTTGTTTCTGCCTAGCTTCTTTAATAATACCAGTTACACTTGTAGATTTTATTTGAGAAAAACTTGATATTTGATTTATATAATCTTGCTCTTTTGCCCAATTATTAGACATTTCGGTAAATTGAGTAGTTAAGGTATTACCTAATTTTTCTAATGCAGCATCATATTTTACAGTAGCGGCTTTTTGATTATCAATAAAATCTTGAGCATCATTAGGTTGATTGTTTTTATTAGAGGTTACGTCGTTGCTTTTTTGAGTGTAAGAATCTCTTTGTTCATTGTTTTGCGAATTTTCATTATTACCTAATTGATTTTCGTATTGTTTTTTTTGAGATCTAAGCGTTCTTAACTCGTTATCTATAAAATATTGCGGATGATTAACAGGATTCTTTATTACAAGATCTATCTGCTGATCAATATATTCTATAGCTAATTTATAATTGCCAGAAGATGCGGCATTTTCTCTTTGACCTCTTAGGTTTTTTAAGTCTGAATTGTATTTATCACCAATACGTTTTTCTTCCTTAACTTGATTTTGATAATTAATTTCTCTATCACACATACATTTTACGTAATCTGTTTGTGTTTCAAAATCACACCACGAAATTGCATTGTCACCAGCAGCATAATTTTCACCGTTTTTTAGTAATGAATTGCAGTCTTGAGAGTATGCTGAAAAATTTAAAAGAACCAGAAATACTATGAGTATATTTATTTTCATTTTAAATGTTTAAGGATTCAAAATTAAAATTATTATGAATTCAGGTCAATACCTCATATTGGGTATTTTCTTAATATTTGCTAACTAGTTTATAAGCGTAACTCCAAACTTAATCAATAAAACACATTAAAAAACTTATAATTTTTAAATTAACATAATAAATTGATTTATAATTATTTAAACGTTTACAAGCGACAACAAGCACTTACAATCGTTTACAAATATTTACTTACCGATTAATACAAGAACGCTACTACATCTTTGCTTCGGCAGTCAATACAACTAATCTGTCATTATCTCAATTGTTTAATTTAAAAACTAATTATTATGCAAACGCTAAGAAACAACGTACAATTGATCGGGAATTTGGGACAAGACCCAGAAATTATCAACTTAGAGTCAGGTAAAAAACTGGCTAAATTTTCAATCGCCACAAACGAATCTTATAAAGACAAAAATGGAGAAAAGGTAGAACAAACCTATTGGCACAATATTGTAGCTTGGGGCAAAACCGCAGAGATTGTAGAAAACTACGTGTGTAAAGGAAAAGAAGTGGCCATAACGGGAAAGCTTACCAACCGTTCTTGGGACGATAAAGATGGCAACAAACGCTACACCACAGAAGTGGTTTGCAGTGAGCTTCTAATGATGTCTAAATAATTTTAAAGCCAGAAAACAATAGCGAAGAAAACAACATATATATTACATATATTTTTCTTCGCTTTTCGTTTTTCACTCATCCCTAATTCTTACCTTAACGGCGCAACGTATACTATAGAAAGCTCACTTTTAAATGACATCTACTACTTCATCTATCACCCAACTATTAAAAACTCATTTTGGTTATGACAGCTTTAAGCCCAACCAAGAAGCCATTATAAACGATGTGCTTTCGGGGAAAGACACCTTAGCTATTATGCCTACTGGTGGTGGAAAATCGTTGTGCTACCAATTGCCTGCATTAGCCAAAGAAGGAACTGCTTTGGTTATTTCGCCATTAATTGCTCTTATGAAAGATCAGGTAGATGCATTGCGAGCCAATGGTATAACTGCTGCTTATTACAACAGTAGCCAACCAGAAGAAGAGCAGCAACACGTGTTGCAACAACTTACAAAAGGTGAGTTGTCTTTATTTTATGTTGCACCAGAAAGCTTACCAAACTTACGCCACACCATTAGTACAATTACTCTAAATCTAATTGCGGTAGATGAGGCGCATTGTATTTCTGCTTGGGGACATGATTTTAGACCAGCCTACACTAAACTTGGGAGTTTAAAACAGGAGTTTCCGCAAATTCCCATAATTGCTCTTACAGCAACTGCCGATAAGGCAACACAAGATGATATTAGCAAACAGCTTAATATCTCTCACGCTAAAAAGCACTTGGCCTCTTTTGATAGGCAAAATTTATTTTTAGATGTAAGACCAGGTCAAAGCCGCATTAAACAAATTCTTAAATTTTTAGGTCCTCGAGGTGCCCAAAGCGGTATTATTTATTGCCTGAGCAGAAAGAGTACAGAAAAGCTTGCCCAAAAACTAAAACAAGCTGGCTATAAGGCTAAAGCTTATCACGCAGGTTTATCTCCAGAAGACCGTGCAAACATACAAGAAGATTTTGTAAATGACACCACACCCATTATTGTGGCAACCATTGCCTTTGGTATGGGAATAGATAAAAGTAATGTGCGTTGGGTTATACATTATAATATGCCTAAGAATATAGAAGGCTATTATCAAGAAATTGGTCGTGCAGGACGAGATGGCTTAAAAGCACACACCTTACTGTTTTACAGTTATGCAGATGTGATACAATTACGCAGATTTACCGAAGGCACAGCTACAGAAGAGTTTCAGTTGGCAAAATTAGAGCGTATGCAACATTACGCTGAAGCATTAAGTTGCCGCAGAAAAGCCTTGCTTAATTATTTTGGAGAACATCTTACTAAAGATTGTGGGTATTGTGATGTTTGTCAAAATCCGCCTAAATATGTAGATGGAACAGTTATAGCGCAAAAGGTTTGCTCTGCAGTGGCACGCGTTAAAGAACAAGAAGGTGTCACTATGATTGTTGATGTGTTACGTGGTGCCAAAAATGCACAAGTATTTGATAAAGGATACCAGCATATAAAGACCTATGGTGCTATAAACAATGTTTCCTGGAACGATTTACAGCAATACATTATTCAATTAATAAATCTTGGTGTGTTGGAGGTTTACTTTCACGAAAATGGAAGATTAGTGCTTACACCTTTAGCAAAGGCAATTTTATTTGAAGGGCAGAACATTCAACTAGCACATACCGAAGATGTGAAAGCTTTAAAAGATGCAAAAACTACTAAAGTAACTAAGAATGACAGCCTATTTGAGCAATTGCGAAACAAGCGTTCTGCTATAGCTGCTGAAAAAAATGTGCCTGCCTATATTATTTTTAGTGATGCCAGCTTAAAAGATATGATTAAGAAGCAACCTACCACAATTAAAGCTTTTGCAGATATTAGTGGTGTTGGTAAAGCTAAGTTAGAGAGCTATGCAGAACCGTTTATTGATGTTATTAAAACATATAAAGCACAACAAAAACCTAAGGTAGACACGTACCAACAAACGCTTCAATTATATACGCAAGGAATGCCTGTTGAAGATATTAGCAAAGAGCGTGATTTGTCTTTAAACACTATTTACAGCCACTTACTAAAGCTTCATTTAGAAGATAAACTTTCATTAAACTTAAATGAATTTGTAACAGATGAAGAACTTTCTAAAGTTAAGACTGCAAGTAAAACATTAAACCATCCTGAAGGTTTAAAACCCTACTACCTTCATTTTGAAGAAACCATACCGTATTGGAAACTTAAGTTTGCACTAACTATGTTAGAAGATCAGGAAAAGTAATTTAAAAGATCTGCTTTCTTAGATGCAGAAACAGAAAGTACTTTGCCGTTTTTTAACTCTACTTGGCCACCTTTTCCCTTTATATATTTGGTAATAGCATTTACATTAACAAGATAGGATTTGTGTATTCTGGCAAAACCAGAATCTGTTAGCGCATCCTCAAAATACTTAAGAGTTTTGCTCACCACTTTTTTAGTGTCTTCTAAATAAATGGTAGTGTAGTTGTTATCTGCTTCGCAGTATAAAATGTTATTAACCTGTAAGACCTCAAAACCCTCTTGTGTAGGAATGGTTATTTTACCATCTACAGCTTTTATATTTGCAGAAAGCACTTTATCCTTTAACTGTGATTCTTTGGTTTTTATAGCCACCACATAATCTACAGCTTTTATAAGCTCATCTATATTTATTGGTTTTAAAAGATAGTACGAAGCGTGAGCATTTAAGGCGTCTTTTGCATAATGATCATAAGCGGTAACAAAAACTGTTTCAAATGTGCGATCGCCTACTTTTTCAAGAAGGTCGAACGCATTACCATACGGCATTTCAACGTCTAGAAACACAAGATCTAATTGATGATTTCTTATAAGCTCAAGACCTTCATCTACACCACTTGCTTCACCTACCAAATTAATATTGGGACAATATTTAGTAATGTAATTTCTAAGAATATCACGGCTTCTTGCCTCATCTTCAACTAAAATGGCATCTAAGATCATTAGTGTTTCTTTAAGGTTACAGCAACACGAGTTCCTGTGTGGTTAGTTTGGTCTTTATCTGAAATGGCAATTGCAATAGTGTCACTATACATATCGTTTAAAATTGAAATACGACGTTGTATATTACTCATGCCTTGAGACTTTTGTTTTTTCTGATTGTCTGTTTTAATAGCTTTAGATTGAGCTCTGCCAATACCATCATCTTCAATTATAATAACTACTGTATGCTCATCTTTTAATTGAAAATGCACCAACAAATTACCTTTATCTTCCTTATACCTCAAGCCGTGCCACACTGCATTTTCTACATAAGGCTGTAATAACATAGGCGGAATTTTAAATTGATTTGTAGGTATTGCATCATCTACCAAAATATCATAATCAAACTTATCCTGAAACCTAAAGTGCTCTAACTTGGTATACTTTTGAAGCAGCTCTATCTCTTTTGATAATGGTATAAAATCTTCCTCACTGTTTTCTAAAACAGCTCTCATAAGCCCAGAAAACTCGGATAGATATCTGTTAGCGGCACGCTCATCATTAGTTGCTATAAAGCTGTTTACAGAGTTGAGTGCGTTAAATATAAAGTGCGGATTCATTTGTGAGCGCAGCGACTTTAAAGCCAACAAGTTATTTGCAAATTTTTGTTGCTTGTTATTCCGGTACATTAAATATGCTGCAACCAATAGTGCCAACGCCAATGCAATTAAAACACCAATAATCCATTTTTGCCTTCTGTTGCTTTGGTTTACTAAGCTTTGATTTTCCACTGCTAATTGGTAACGCGACTCATTTAGCGCTCTGTCTTTTTCTAAGCTTTCTATTCGAGTTTGTTTTAGTGTGAGATCTCTACTAAACCGTGCTGCCTGAGAAATTTCCTGTTCTTTCTGAACGTATAGTTGATCTACAACAACTTCATAATCCTTAAACGTTTCTTCGGCTTTAGTTATATCTCCCTTTGCTCTATAAAGCTCTCCTAATTTTCTTGTTGCATCCTTTTGTACCACCAAATCATTGTTTGTCTTGGCTTCTTTTATACTCTTTTGTAAATACGGTATGGCATCTTCAATATTTTCCTGTGCAGCGTAGGCGTTTGCAATTTTATAGTTTTGTTTTTGTGGCGTTAATGCACTCTCGTTATCAATTTCCTGTTCTTTCTCCACAGCATCTTCAGACAATACCTCAATATCTTTTAAGGCCTCTTGGCGTAATTGTATTTCTTCTCTATAAGATCTATTCTTACTGTAAAAGTCTGCTACCTTAGTTTTTTCTTCTGCAGCACGTTTACGTGTTTCCTTATTAGCAAGGTTTAAAGAATTTTCATAATAATCTTCTGCAGGCTTAGTAGCTCCTTTAGCATCATAAGCCTCCGCGATTTTGGAATTTAAGTCTGTAACTTTTGGTGTAAACAAATGCTTTTCTGCCAAGGTAAGCGCTTGTTGATATTGGGTAATAGCTTTATTTAAATCACCAGTATTTTTATAGGTATCTCCCAAACCTTCTAATCGTAAAACTTCATTATAATTAGAAAGCGATTTATTTTTTAGCTCATTATAAAGAGATATACTTTCTTGGTAGTTTTTATTTAATGTATAAGCTTTTGCCAATTTTAGCTGCCGTTGTGTAGAAACATTATCTCGTATAGCAAACTTGTAATTGCTTACTGCTAAATCATGCTGTTTCCAATACGTGTAAATATCACCCAGCAACTCATAAGCCTTTGCTTTTTGAAGTTTAGATAACGTTTGTTCTTGATCTGTTGCCAAGGCCTTAGCAACATACTCGATACTTATTTTTGCATCTTTTTTTAGTACATTTTTGGCAGAGTCTAAATACTGCTGAAAACGTTCTTGAGTAACTTGTTTATTTCGCTTTACAGCTTTAGGTTTTGTTTTGTTTGGTGCGACTGTGAGTTTAATATTGTCGTTTCTACCAATGGTATGATACACCGTTTCAAAATCTTCGTGTCTAATTACAAGCTCTTCTCCTATTCTTGCCTGTAACCTAAATTCGCCAGCCGCATTTGTAGTCGTATAAGCGCCTCCAACAACCTCAACATTAGCGTTGGAAAAAGGATTGTAGGTACCTTCTTCTAAAACTGTACCTCTCACAATAGTTTGTTCTCCAATTTGAGCAACACAACAAGGCACTGAACAGATGAAAAATAAGATAATAAAAATGTGTTTCATAAGTACTTTTGAAAGGTTAAACCTACTACAATAAAACGGTTCAAAAAAATGCAGATGTGCTGTAAATACTCAATTTAATACGTTTTTGCTCTCATTTTGAATAGCTGAATCATTCATATGGACTATTCACTCAATAGTATGTACCAGTTACTCATTACCAATTTTTATTGCACTGCTGTACAAGTACTTTTATGATGTTCAATTAAAAAAAAGATGATGAAAATTAATGCCCTACCAATTATTGTAAGTTGTTTAAGTCTTATTGGCTGCGTAAATGCAAATTCAAAACCTGAAACTCTCTTAGCAGATGCTCCAGAAGTTACTCACCAATTACACACACCTGCGACTAACGAGACTCCAAAAATACAGGTTGCATTATTGTTAGATACCAGTAATAGTATGGACGGATTAATAGACCAAGCAAGAGCTCAACTTTGGGATATTGTAAATGAGTTATCCTTAGCTAAATGTTATGGAAAAGCACCAACCTTAAGTATTGCTTTGTATGAGTATGGAAATAGTAACCTTTCTAAATATGACGGCTATACTCGCAAAATTTTAGAGTTCACACAAGATTTAGATGATGTCTCAAAAGCATTATTTTCTTTAACTACTAATGGCGGCAATGAATATTGTGGTACAGTTGTACAAACTGCAGTAAACAATTTAGAATGGGAAAACGAAGACGAAACCTTAAAGCTTATTTTTATAGCAGGAAATGAACCGTATACGCAAGGACAAATAAACTATGTTGATGCCTCACAAAATGCTAAAGAACATGACATTACCGTAAATACTATGTTCTGCGGAAGCTACAATCATGGCGTTTCTTCTTATTGGCGAGATGGTGCTCTACTTACTGGAGGCGATTATATGGCAATAGATCATAATAAGGCCATAGTACACGTTGCCTCTCCATACGATGATGCTATTTTAAAATTAAACACAAAATTGAATAACACCTATATACCGTATGGCGCAAAAGGCCTAGAAAAAGCTGAAGTACAAATATCTCAAGATGATAATGCTATGAGTTATAATGAGAGTAGCGCAATTAAAAGAGCAGTTAGTAAAAGCTCTCATCTTTACACAAATAAAAGTTGGGATCTTGTAGATGCTGTAAATGAAAATGAAGTAACCCTTTCAAAATTAAATACTGCCCAACTACCTAAAGCGTTGGCAGGAAAATCTACAGCAGAGATTGAAGCCTACATTGTATTAAAAACTAAAGAGCGTAAGCAATTACAAGAAAAAATACAGCAATTAAACACCAAACGGAAAAATTACATAGCCAAAGAAACTACAACATTAAATAAGGCTAACAACCTACAGAGCGCGATGTTAGCGGCTATTAAGAAACAAGCTGAAGCCAAACATTTTTACTGGTAAATCACTAACTCTCAACTGCCTGTATTTTAATTTTATTAAAGAATATAAAGACCTGTATTAAATTATTACCTAACTTTAAGTGTTAACTAAACCACTTATATTATGGGAATTTCAAATTACATGGGTCGTAGAGCTAAACCTACAAAAGGTAGCAAAGAGCAAATTACGGTGTCTGATTATATGAGTAGAAAACTCGTCACCTTCACACCAAGCCAAAACGTGATGGAGGTGATACAGACACTCGTAAAGCACAAAATTTCTGGTGGTCCAGTAGTAAATGACCAAAATGAACTTGTTGGTATTATTTCTGAAGGTGACTGTATAAAACAGATTAGTGATAGTAGATACCACAATTTACCAATGGATGATGCTACAGTTGAAAAACACATGGTAAGAGATGTAGAAACTATAGATGGTAATATGAATATTTTTGATGCAGCCAACCAATTCTTAAGCGCTAAAAGGAGACGTTTTCCTATTGTTGAAGAAGGGAAGCTTGTAGGATTAATTAGTCAAAAAGATATTTTAAAAGCTGCTTTAAATTTAAAGCAACAAAACTGGAAGTAAATTAAAGTTTGTCTTTAAATGCTTCAGGATCATCTGTAATGATAAGTTTGTCGTCTTGTGTTCCTTCTAGCTCTAATATGCTAGAATAGTTGTAACCTTCGATAGGCGTGTTTAATTTTTTCCATTTTGCTGTAGCAAGTACAGCAATGCGCTCTCCTATTTCAATAGATGATTCTTTGTATTCTAAGTTTTTATTGAAACCAAATAGTGTTGTTGCTCCTATATTTCTTGTCCTAATAAAATGTCTTAAGCGTGGTGAAGCGTCATTTAAAAATCCGGTAGAATGACTTATATCTTGTACTACATAACTTGTTACAGTCTTTAAGTTAGTTTGCGGTTTTATTACTGCAAAAGCGCCATTTGCTTCAATCATAAAGTTTTTTACACGTTCTTCTTTAAAGATGGTTCGGCTTCCGTTATTTCCATTCTTTTCTTTAACTTCAACATAATAATAAACACACTTTCTTTTACTTAATGGTGCAGTTAGTACATCTGTACCTGCTTTTACTTTTCCAAAAACCTTCACTTTTTGATTATGCCTAACACTAACTAAAGATGTGCTTTTCACTTTGGTTAATTGCCTTAATACAACATTACGTTTTGAAAAATAGTAACTGCATATTATAATTATAAATGCAAAAGCAAAACCTGCAATTAATAGAATAGTTTCTGTATCCATATTAGTTAGTGTCGCTTTACTAGTGCGAAGAAATCATTATCTAGTTCTAGATAGCCTTGATCATAAACAAAGTAATACACCTTGCCTGCTTTGGTTGTATATGTGCTTGTAAAATAATTAAAGTCAAAATCTTTGGCAAGTAGTTTAGTACGCGTAGTCTTGGTTTTATCTTTGGGGTTAAATGCTTCTAAAATTCGGTAGTTTTTACGAAGTCTGTTATTAATATTTCTAATAAGATTTTTACTGTCCTTATTAATATTGTTATTGTAAGCGTTACGACAACCGTCATGGCAGAACTTTTTATCTACTCGACCCATTAACTTTGTACCACACTCTAAACAAACTCGTTTTGCAATCATGTTATAAATATAGCAAAATTGATTTCAGAAAAAAGCTTAAAAAAACGCAGCTCATAAGAGTCTGCGTTTTTTAATTATTTAGAGTTGTTGGGATTTCGTTTGTTCTTCTCCTTGTCTTTATTAAATTCTTTCATTCGTTTAAAGGCTTCATCTGTTAGCATATAATCTCTAACATTTTTCCCTTTCCAACGGTAATATATAAAACAAGGTATAAGAATGAACATGCCTAACAAACAAGCTGTTCCTATAAGTTTATGACCCAAGGCAACATCTTCTGTATCTAATTTCCAAAAACCAAGGCAAAGTAATATTGCACAACTAAAAAATAAGATGACAATAAACTTTTTCATAATTACAGGTTAAGCTTAAGATGAAGCTCCTTAAGTTGCTCTTCATCTATTTTTGCAGGAGCATCTATCATAACATCTCTACCAGCATTGTTTTTAGGGAATGCTATAAAATCTCTAATAGTTTCTTGTCCACCTAATATAGCTACCAATCTATCAAGTCCAAATGCTAGTCCGCCGTGAGGTGGCGCACCGTATTGAAAAGCATCCATTAAGAATCCAAATTGAGCTTTTGCTTCTTCTGGAGTAAAGCCTAAATAATCGAACATTAAAGCTTGAGTTTTGCTATCGTGTATACGTATAGAACCTCCACCTATTTCATTACCATTTAAGACAAGATCGTATGCGTTTGCTTTCACTTCTCCAGGATTAGTTTCCAAAAGCTCTAATTGTCCAGGTTTTGGTGACGTAAATGGATGGTGCATAGCGTGATAACGCTTTGTATCTTCATCCCATTCTAATAATGGAAAATCTATTACCCAAAGTGGAGCAAATTCGTCTGACTTTCTTAGTTCTAAACGCTCTGCCATTTCCATACGCAATGCACTAAGTTGTGTTCTTACTTTATGTGTATCTCCAGAAAGCACGCAAATTAAATCGCCTGGTTTAGCACCAGTGACTTCTGCCCATTTTGCTAGATCTTCTTGGTCATAAAATTTATCTACCGAAGACTTATAGGATCCATCTTCATTACATTTTACATACACCATTCCTAAAGCACCTACTTGAGGTCTTTTAACCCAATTTACTAAGGCGTCTATTTCTTTACGAGTATATGATGCTGCTCCAGGTACTGCTATACCTACTACAAGTTCTGCAGAGTTAAATACACCAAAGTCTTTATGTTGTGCAACTTCGTTTAGTTCACCAAACTCCATCCCAAACCTAATATCTGGCTTATCATTACCATAACGTTTCATTGCGTCATCATAGGTCATTCTAGGAAACTCGGTTACCTCTACTCCTTTAAGTTCTTTAAGTAAATGTGTAGTTAAACCTTCAAAAGTATTTAAGATATCTTCTTGATCTATAAACGCCATTTCACAATCTATCTGTGTAAATTCTGGCTGTCTATCTGCTCTTAAGTCCTCATCTCTAAAGCATTTTACAATTTGAAAGTATTTATCCATACCACCAACCATAAGCAATTGCTTAAAAGTTTGAGGAGATTGTGGCAAGGCATAAAATTGCCCTTCATTCATTCTGCTAGGCACAACAAAATCTCTTGCACCTTCTGGTGTAGATTTTATTAAGTATGGAGTTTCGGTTTCAATAAACCCTAAATCTGATAAATAGTTTCTTACTGCAATAGTAACCTTGTGCCTAAATATTAAATTCTCTCTAACTGGAGTTCTTCTTATATCTAAGTAACGGTATTTCATTCTTAAATCTTCACCGCCATCCGTATCATCTTCAATAGTAAAAGGAGGTGTTTTTGCAGCATTAAGAACAGTAAGTTCTTCAACGAGCACTTCAATATCACCAGTTGGGATATTCTTGTTTTTAGATTCACGCTCAATTACCTTTCCTTTTGCTTGTATAACAAACTCGCGACCAAGTTCTTGGGCACGATTTAATATCTCTAAAGACGTACGCTCCTCATCAAATACTAATTGAGTTATACCATAACGATCTCTAAGATCTACCCATACCACAAAACCTTTATCTCTTACTTTTTGCACCCATCCAGAAAGAGTGACTTGATTACCAATGTGATCTGAGTTTAACTCACCACAAGAATGTGATCTATACATAACTTAAATTTAAGAGTGCAAATTTAAGAACTTGTATAGATTTAAACACTGTAAAAGAATAGGAATTACGAGAAATGATAATCTCTTTAAACTGCAGCTAGATTTTACAATTTAACAAAAATATTGCATATTTTAATAGTTGTTTCTCACTAATTGCACTTACACCTTGTTTTTAGAACAATGAACGTTTCTATTTGTTAAATATTTAACAAATGCATTATATTCGCTTATGTATTTTCTACATTCGTCACATATTAATCAAATCCAATTCATTATGAAACACTTGTATTTTAGCAAAAAATTGATTTTGCTTGTACTGCTTATCTTTCCTTTAGCTATGGTCGCACAGACGGTTACGGGAAAAATAACTAAAGCAGGATCAGGAGAAACCGTTCCTTTTGTAAACGTTATCGAAAAAGGAACAAACAATGGCGCAGTGAGCGACATTGATGGTAATTATACTATAGAACTAAGAGCTACACCTGCAACTCTGGTTTTTTCTTCATTAGGGTTTACCACCCAAGAGATTTCTGTCTCATCTGCAGGAACTGTTAATGCTTCATTAGAAGAGTCTGCTGCTGCACTTGATGAGGTTGTAGTTACAGGACTAGGAACATCTGTAAAACGTAAAAACCTTGCCAATGCAGTTTCTACAGTATCTGCCGAGGAACTTGTGGGAACTACTGGACAAACTAGTGTAGATGGTGCACTTTATGGTAAAGTTACAGGTGTAAATATTACATCTTCTTCTGGTGCGCCAGGTGGAGGTTTCGCACTACGTTTACGTGGTATTTCTTCAATTAACGGTAACAACCAACCACTTATTATTGTAGATGGTGTATATATAAACAATGTTGAGATTCCTTCTGGATTACGTTTTGCATCTGGTGCAAATCGTGGAAACGAGGAAAACTCTTCAAACCGTCTTGCAGATATCGATCCAAACGATATTGAAGATATCGAAATACTTAAAGGGTCTTCTGCAGCTGCTATTTATGGACAACGTGGTAATGCCGGTGTAATTATTATTACAACTAAAAGAGGTAAGACTGGAAAAACAAAAATTAACTTTAAGCAAGATGTTGGTATTACAAGAATTGCTAATCCTTTAGGTTTAAGACCTTGGACAAGACAATCTGTAGTAGATACTTTTGGTGAAGATGAAGCTCTAAAATACGATGCTACACTTGCAGCAAATGGTTCTTTATACGATTATGAAGATATTATTTATGGTGAGACTGGTATAATTACAGAAACAGCATTAAGTGCTACAGGAGGTAATGAAAAAACAAGCTTTTACGTTGGTGGGTCTTACAGAGATGAAGAAGGTATTATAAAGCGTACTGGTTTTGATCGTTTTTCTATTAGAACTAACGTAGATCACAAACTTTCTGATGTTTTCGACTTTACATCTACTACAAACTATGTAAGAAGTAACTCTTCACGTAGTTTTACAGGTAATGAAAATGAAGGTGGTTTATCTTATGGGTACACTTTAGCATTTACAAGACCTTGGAACAACCTTTTCCCAGATGAAAATGGAAACTATCCTAACAACCCTAACTATCCTGGTAACCCATTAGACACAAGAGATAGAGCTACAAACGAAGACCAAAATGATAGAATTATACAAGGTCTTACTTTAAACACTAAGTTATATACGGACGATGTAAACCGTGTAAAATTAGTATTAAGTGGTGGTTTAGATTATTTAGCTAACCAAACTTATGTTTACGTTCCAGAAGATCACCAAGGACAAATTGCTAGTGGTCAACTTGGTTTTGTTGCACAAGGTAAAAACAACTTTACGCAAATTAACACTCAAGCTATTGCGATATGGAATCACGATGCTATGGAAGGAGACTTAGGTTTAACTACACAATTAGGTACAACATACTTACAACAACAATCTAACCTTGTAAATAGTATTGGTTCTCAATTAGCTGCTGGACAAACAAATGTATCTCAATCTGTAAACCAAAGTATTATTCAGTTTGTTTCAGACGAAAGAGATTTTGGATATTTTGGACAAGTTGAAGGTAACTATAAAGACCAAGTAATTGCTACCTTAGGGTATAGATTAGATAAGTCTTCTAGAAATGGTGACCCAAATAAATTTTATGGATTCCCAAAAGCTTCTGTTGCTGTTAACTTAAATAACTTTGACTTTTGGAACATAGATTCTATCAACCAGTTTAAGCTTAGAGCTGCTTATGGTGAAACAGGTGCGCCTGCAGGATTTGGAGCTACTTTTACAAGTTTAGGATCTAGTAACATTGGAGGAAACTCTGGACAGTCTTTAGGAGGCTTAAGAGGAGATCCAGATGTTGAGCCAGAAACAGCTTCAGAATTTGAAATAGGTTTTGATATGGGCTTCTTAAACAACCGTATTAACTTAGAGGCAACGTATTACAACAAGAATGTAGATGATCTTATTCTTTCTAGATCACTTCCTGCATCTTCTGGTTTTACAACAGAAACTACAAACTTAGCAGACCTTATGAATGAAGGTATAGAATTAGCTGTAAGATCTGATGTTGTAGATACTGAAAACTTTAAATGGAATACAGGTGTTCAATTTTACCTTAACCGTTCTGAAGTAACACGCTTAGATGTTCCTGCATTTGCTCAGCCAGGTGCTGGTTTTGGTACTGGTTTAGGTACTTTTTATATTGAAGAAGGACAACCTGTAACACAACTTGTTGGTCGTGTAGATGGTGAGCTATTACAAGTAGGTAACGTAGAGCCAGATTTCCAAATGGCATTTAATAACAGCTTAACGTTATTTAATAATGTAGATGTATCTTTCCTATTACAATGGAAAAAAGGTGGTGAAAACCTTAACCTTTCTAGATTCCTTACAGATTTAGGACAAACATCTCCAGATTTAGAAACTCCAGAAGGACAAGACAGATTAGGGCAACCTGCAAACGCATTACGTTTTGTTGAGCCTGCTGGTTACGTAAGATTAAGAGAAGCTGCTGTGTATTACAGACTGCCAAGTGCAACTGTAAACAACATATTTGGCGAAACAGTAGATACCGTAAAATTTGGTTTATCTGCGAGAAACATCTTTACAATTACAGATTACTCTAGTTACGACCCAGAAGTTTCTGTAAATGGTGGTGCTGGCCTATCAAGTGGTATTGAGGTAACTCCTTTCCCAAGTTCACGTCAATTTTACTTCCACTTTAACGTATCATTTTAATAAAAAGTAATTATGAAAAATATTTTTAAGAAAATTTCAATCATAGGAACAGTTGCTCTAGCGGCAATGACCTTTGGTTCTTGTGAGTTCGACGAAGTCGTTGATCCTAACGCCCCAAGTTTAGGTGGTGTACAAGAAAATGCAACAATAGGACAACTAAACGAATTAGTTGTTGGTATAGAGTCTACTACTCGTAATGGCCTTGGTGTAGAAACTACAGCAAGCGGAACTATGGCTAGAGAATTGTATCTTTTTGATGCAGATCCTCGTAACACAGGAGATTTATTAGGAAAAAACGGAATTGGTTTAGATAACAATTCATTTTATAGTGTTTCTCAATGGAATGGTAACTACCGTGCTATAAAAAACACTAACATCCTACTAAATGCTATTGACAACACTGAGTCTATAGATGACACAGAACGTAATGGTTATGCTGGTTTTGCAAAAACAATTCAAGCATACGAGCTTATACAAATACTTAAGTCTTACGGAATGGCAAGAACTGATGTTGCAGATGAATTAAACTTAGGTCCTATTTTAGATTTTAATGCTGCAATAGCAGATGTTAGAGCTTTATTAGAAGAAGCTAACACTAATTTATCTAATGCCGGTACAAGTTTTATTTTCCCTTTAGCTGGTTTTAGCACTAGTGTTTCTGATTTTCAGGAATTTAATAGAGGTGTAGCTGCTTTAGCTGCTGTATATGCTGGCGACGGTAACGGCGCACTAACAGCACTTGCAAGTTCTTCTTTAAACCTAGATGCAACAACTTTAGAGGAGCTAAATGCAGGACCAAAGCATGTGTTTTCTCAACAAGCTAATGACCAAACTAATCCTGTTTTTAGAGGTCCATCTACTCCGGAAAACCCAAATAATGGTGACCAAATAGTTGTACACCCAAGCTTTATTGCAGATGCAACGCCTGGTGATGCAAGAGTAGAACGTAAGACTGCTTTAAGACCAGATCCATCTACTCAGGATGAGTTAACTGGAGATTTTGAAACACGTTTATACGCTACAAATGTTTCTCCTATAGATATCTTAAGAAACGAAGAGCTTATTTTACTATATGCTGAAGCAAGTATCTTAGCTGGAAGTCCTGGTGATGCAGTAACTGCACTAAACGTAGTTAGAAATGTGTCTGGTAATATTGGTGATTATACTGGACCAACTACTACAGATGCTTTAACTGAAGAATTACTAAGACAACGTCGTTATTCACTTTGGAGTGAAAACCACAGAATGTTTGACTTAAGACGTTACAACATGTCTGATATGCTACCAATAGACCGAGCTGGAGACCAAATATTTAATGTATTTGATATTCCATTATCTGAAAATACAGGAGCATAAATCATTAATTCATAGAATTATATTAAAACCACTTCTACCCAGAAGTGGTTTTTTTATATTTAATCATTTCATAATCAGTGTTTTAAAGCTTTAATGTTACTTTAATGTTACCAAAACTTGTTTTTTATGTAAAATATATGTTATCTTTGTTATGTAATAATAAATAATTTGGTTATGAAGAAGCTATTAATGATGACAGCACTAGTGTTTACAGGCGCACTATTTGCACAAGATGTAAAGCCTGAGTTTGAAGAACAAGGAGATTTAATTAAAGGAACTTTTTTTTATGAAGATGGAGCAGTTAAACAAAAAGGCACGTATAAAGATGGTAAACTTCACGGAAAGTGGGTTGCCTATGATAAGACTGGTGCGAAGACCGCGGTTGCGCAATATGCCAATGGTGAAAAAACTGGCAAATGGTTTTTTTGGAATAATGGAAATTTAACAGAAGTAGATTATACTAACAATACTATTGCTGAGGTAACAACTTGGGACAACTCTAAAACACTAGTTGTAAGAGATCGCCCATAACCAAAATATTAAATAAAATTATTAAGCCTTTAGATATTCTCTAAAGGCTTTTTCTTTTTACATAAGTATAAAAAAGGCCTGCATTTGCAGGCCTTTTCATTATTAGAAATTAATTTTATTGATGTATATCGTGAAGCTTTTCTTTATTAAAACGCTTTCTAAACCTAAGCTTATTTCTATGTACTAGATAAAATAATACTGGTACTATAATTAGTGTTAAGAAGGTAGCAACAATAAGTCCATATATTACAGATTTTGCCAATGGACCCCAGAATATAACGTTATCTCCACCCATATATACATCAGGATTTAGACTACCAAATAAGCCAAAGAAATCTATATTTAAACCAATAGCTAATGGAATTAAACCTAATACAGTAGTTATTGCTGTTAATAGTACAGGTCTTAATCTTGCACGACCAGCTTCAATAATTATATCTGTCATTTCTTCTCTAGGTAATAAATCTCCATCACTCATACCTAATTTTACCATGCGCCTATCTATAAGAATCTGGATATAATCTAATAATACTACGCCATTATTTACAACAATTCCTGCTAATGAAATTATCCCCATCATAGTCATCATTATTACGAAAGATGCTCCAGTTATAATTATACCGCCAAACACTCCTATTAAACTTAGGAATATAGCAATCATAATTATTGTTGGTTTTGAAATTGATCCAAATTGGAATACAAGGATTAACATAATTAATCCCAGTCCAGAAAAGAACGCACTCATTAAAAATGCCATTTGTTTATTTTGTTCTTCTATCTGCCCTGTATAATCAATTTTAATTTCTTGTGGCAAATCCTGAAACTCTTTCATCTTCTCCTGTATTTGCGCAACAATAGCTGCAGCATCTGTATAACCAGGTTCTAATGCAGAGTAAACTGTAACCACACGTTCTGCATCTCTGTGTTTAATCGCACTAAAAGATGATGTGTTTTTTTGTTTAGCAACTGCAGAAATTGGAATTTCCTTAATTTGCCCTGTTGCAGGATCTCTAAATGTTATATTTTGATTGAATAAAGCACTAGTATTATATCTATTATCTTCATTAAACCTCACATAGATATCATAATCTTCTCCATCCTTTTTATAAACACCAGCTTTATCTCCAAAAATAGAACGTCTTAACTGGTTACCAACTTGTCCTGTTGTAACACCAAGCTCTCCTGCTTTCTCTCTATCTACTACAACTTGCATAGCAGGCTTGCTTCGGTTTACATCTATCTTAAGCTCTGCTATACCTTCTATATTTGAAGCATTAATGAAATTCTTCATTTGTTCTGCCACTAAGATTAGCTCATCGTAATCTGGTCCTTCTAGCTCAATGTTAATTGGGTAACCTGCAGGTGGTCCATTTGAGTCTTTTTCAACAGAAATAGCAACACCAGGATATACACCTTCTAATGTATCCTGAACCTTCTGTCTTAAGACTTCAGAATCTTTACCTTTTCTAAACTTATACTCTCGCATAGTTGCAGTAATTTTTGCCCTATGTGGCATTTCTGCACTATTACCACCATCTGTTTGAGGGTTACCTGCTCCTTCTCCAACTTGAGATACAGCAGACTCTACCATATAATTTCTGCCGTCTTCCATATACATGTCATCTTGCAGTACTGCATATACACGCTCTTCAATATCCTTAGCTATCTCATTAGTTTTTTTGATATCTGTTCCTTCAGGATATTCTATATATACTATAATTTGGTTAGGCTTATTATCAGGAAAGAACTCAATACTTGTTCTACCACTTCCTACAGATATTCCAAATAGTATAAATACAATAAACAACAAGCCAAAAGTACCTGCAGCAAATGCCCAAGCTCTACGCCCTTTTAAGGCGTACTGTAAAAACCTCTTGTATCTATTTTCTAAAGCTACTAAGGTTTTACGTTGAAAGTTTATAGCCCAACCTTTAATAAAGAACTTATATAACCAAAGCAAGATAATAGTCACAATCATTAATGTACCTAAACCTCTTACTGGACCTCCAACAAAAAATACAAGCAATCCTAACGGCAACCCAATAAACGTAATTCTTCTTAGTGATTTCTTTGAGATTATCTTTTCATCTGTACTCATAAACTGAGACACTAACATGGAGTTCATGAAAATTGCCACAAATAAAGACGAGCCTAGTACTATAGATAAAGTAATAGGGAAATATTTCATGAACTCTCCCATAACGCCTGGCCACATTCCTAACGGAACAAATGCTGCAACAGTAGTTAATGTAGAAATGATAATTGGCACAGCAATTTCTCCAATACCTTTTTTAGCAGCTTCAATACGGCTCATACCTTCTTCATCCATAAGACGGTATACGTTTTCTACTACCACAATACCATTATCTACCATCATACCTAGCCCCATAATTAATGCGAAAAGAATCATGGTATTCATAGTATATCCTAATAGCTGAAGGATAAAGAATGCAATAAACATAGACATAGGAATTGCAAACCCAACAAAAAGTGCATTTCTAAACCCTAGGAAAAACATTAATACTGTAACTACTAGTATAATACCAAAGATGATATTGTTTACAAGGTCATCTACTTGGTTAATTGTTTTCTCAGATTGATCATTAGCTAATGTCACCTTTAAATCTGGTGGAAATACATTTGCTTTTGTCTCTTCAACAATAACTTTAATTTGGTCTACAGCTTCGACCATATTTTTTCCAGAGCGTTTTTTAACGTCTAGCATAACTACACTCTCTCCAAACTCTCTAGCATAGGTGGTATTATCTTCTTCCTTAAACGTTACATTAGCTATGTTTTTAAGGTAAACTGCTCCATTTTGAGATTTTACAACAAAATTATTAAGTTGTTCTGGAGACTGTATTTCACCTAAAACTCTAATAGTACGGCGCTGTCCACTTTTTATTAGGTTACCAGCACTAATGGTCATATTACCACCACGAATAGCGTTTAATATATCATCAAAACTAACTTGGGCAGCCATCATTTTATAAATATCTACAGCTACCTCAACCTCTTTCTCTTGAGCACCTCTAATGTCTACTTGCTTAATTTGCGGCAAGTCTTCAATTTCATCTTCTAAGTATTCTGCATATTCCTTAAGTTGCTCTACCTGATAATCACCTTCAATATTAATATTAAGGATTGGTGTTTCTTCAGCTATATTTAAATCGAAAACATTAGGCTCTACTTTAGCATCATTAAACGTTGGCCAGTCTTCACTTGCTTTTTCTGCATCTACCTCATCCTTTACCTTAGTTTTAGCTTGCTCAACAGTAATCTCTTCATCAAACTCTACAGTAATTATAGCATAATCTTCTTGAGCTGTTGAAATGATTTCGACAACATTACTCACGTTTTTTAATCTATCCTCTAAAGGATCCACAATGAGACGCTCTATGTCTTCTGCTGTATTTCCTGGATAAGGCGTGCTTATGTATACTTTGGTTTCTTCAATTTCTGGAAAACTTTCTCTAGGAAGCGTAAAGTATGCTGAAACACCTAGAGCAAGAAAAATGGCAATCATTACCCAGATGGTAGTTTTACTGTCTATTGCCCAAGACGACATGCCAAACTCCTTATCGGCATTTTTTTGTGCTTTATTACTGCTCATATTATAGTATTATTTGGTTGGTTTTGTAAAGGCCTATAGTAAATTCTGCTAAGAGCTTTAAAAACAATCCTTAATTTTTTATTTGTAACTCTTGGCCTTCTTTTACTGTACGAGCACCTTCTTTAATAACAAAGTCTCCGTTACTTAATCCTGAAAGCACCTCGATATTTTGCCCTTGGGAACGTCCTGTCTCAATAATTTGACGTTTTGCGACTGGTGTATCTTCTCCTTCAGCTATATAAACATATTGCTCACCATCTGCATTTTCAGAAATAACGCTTAGTGGTATAAGTAGTGCTTTTTCTGAAGTGTAATCATTAATCTTTAATCGTGCAGTTAGGTTTGGTTTTATAGACTTGTCTTTATTTGGCACAGCCACTTCTATTCTAAACGTTCTGTTACTGGGACTTATGTAATTACTTGCTTGTCTTACCTTAGAGTCTACTGTTTTATTAAGAATAGGGAAGTTTATTGTTACCGGTGTGTTTTCTGATACAGATGTTAAGTAATCTTCAGGGATTTCTGCTTCTATATACATGTCTTCTAAACTTACCAAACGCATTATTTGGGTTTGTCCAGATGCTACTACGGTACCTTGCTCTGCTATTACATCTTCAATAGTTCCAGAAAATGGTGCTCTTATAGTTGTTTTACCTACTTGGCTTCTCATCTGTGCAACAGAGTTTTGTTGTCCTTCATATTGAGCTTTAGCTTGTAGGTATTCAATTTCACTACCTATATTTTGCTCCCAAAGTCTTTGGCGGCGTTCAAAAGTTGTTTTAGCTAGAGCTAACTGTGTTTCCATTTGTGCAAGCTGCTGGGAAATACCTCCATCATCTATTTTTGCAAGTAGCTGTCCTTTGTTTACACGCTGTCCTTCTTTTACATAAATACGCTCTAAAAGGCCATTGTATTCTGGAGATATTACAATATTCTGCTTAGTTTCCACACTACCTTGAAGCTCTAAATAGTGGTTAAATAAAGTATCTTTTACAACGATAGTAGATACTAAAGGCAAATTCTTGTTGCCGCTTTTTAACTCTAGAACTGAGTCGATTTTCTTAACTTGCATAGCAGCAGTACGCTGCTCTTCATTTAAAGCACTTCTCTTCTCTTTAAGCGCCTCTATATTACCTTCTGCAATAAGGCTATCTACAGATTCATTTTTATTACCACCACAAGAGACGATGATAAGGCTTAATACGATTAATTTTAATATAGATCTCATAGTTTTCTGTTGATTCGTTTTCTGTATGTCTTTTTCTAAATATTGCAATTACTTGCTTTCTTGATATGGCACTCTTAGCTGTGGTGTATTTAGTACCGTTTCTAACTCTGCTTTAGTAGTAATTACATTTACCATACTTTGCAAGAGTTCTTGTTGGGCGTTATAAAGTTGTGTTTGTGCTTGACGTAGATCAAAGCTTGTAGAAATACCTTCTCTAAATTTTATCTGGTTTTTGTTTTCTATTCGCTCTGCCAACTCAAGATTTTTTTGAGCGGTTTGGTAACTTTCTATAGCAAACTGATAGTCACTACGAGCTGTATCTGTGTCTAACTGAATTTGCTGAATTGTTTGCTCTAAATCTGTTTGAGCCTGATCTAAAGCAATTGCTGCTCTTTGTGTTCTAGCACTTCGTTTTAAAGAGCTAAAGATTGGGACATTTATAGACACCCCAAATATTGAAGACTGAAACCATCTGGTATCACTATCAAAAAATACAAAATCGTCGTCTTGAGTTTGTGTACCGTAATTTACAAATGCATTTACGCTTGGTAATGCCTTACTTTTTTCAAGTTTTAACTCTAACTCTCTTTGCTTGGTTAGGTTGTCTGCAATTTTATAATCTACATTTTCCTCTACAGCCAGTTCTTGCTCAGAAATCTCTAAACTCACATTTTCGAGTGTAAGTTGCTCAAGACCATCTTTAAATACAACAGGTGCACTTACAGGAATACCCAATGCTAAATTGAACATTTGCTTTGCAATATCTGCCTGTCGTTTGGTATTGCTCAATTGGTTCTCTAATTGCAATTTTGTGATCTGTAATTGCTCTGCATCTTCCTCTTCTGCAAAGCCTTCTTCATACAATGCTTGTGTTTCAGAGAGATTGTCTGTAATAGCATCTATGTTTTTTTCTACTATGCTTACACTTTCTTCTGTTAGCAACACACCACCATAAGCGTTAATTACACCTTTTCTTACTTCTAACCGTGTTTTCTCATTTGCATTTTCAGAAAATTCAAGAAATGCAGTTGAGGCTTTAAGGGCTACCAAATAAGAACCATCAAAAATTACTTGGCTTAACGTCGCTGTTAAGTTTGCAGATTGTTTGGCACCAAAGGTTACCGGTGTAAAGGTTCCTGGTTCTCCTCCAGAAAACTCTGCAGGAATAAATGTTACAGGTTGCTTTAATTGATTTTGATAATCTACCGAGCCATTAATTTGTGGCAAACCGTCTGCTGTAGTTTCCCATTTTTGCTTTAAAGCTTTGGCGACATCTCGTCTTGCATTAATTGCAGTATAGCTGCTATCCAATGCATAATTTACAGCTTCCTCTAAAGAAAAACTGTAGGATTTAGGGGCTTCTTGTGAAAATGCCACACTACTCACAAAGAGCAGGAGCATTACTATTCTATAAGTCATTAGGTGTATAGTTTTCAATTGTTTCTGTTAGTTTTTTTAATCCTTTTTGGGTTACAATTCCTCTTAGGTGGTATTCTAAATATTTTTCCATAAGGGTAATCATGGGGAATTGATCTGCTGGAAACATATCATTATCCTTTATACCTACCATACCAAGAAAGTAAATTCGTGAAGCAAACTCTACATCTAAATTTTCACGGTAAAGACCCATCTCTAAGCCTTTATTTAGATTTTCGACAACACAATCCTGCATATAGTCATATTGCTTAGATCTCATTTCTGCATAAACTGCCGGATAATATTTCTGAAGCTGAAATTGCGCAGAAGAGTTTTGATTCTTCATATGCTTCATTACATATTGCTTAATGGAGTACAACTCCACAATAGGGTTTTGATTTTCTTTCCTTACACCATCTATACCACTACAAATTCTTAGGAACAATATTTCTGTACTTGCTTTAACTAATACACTCTTGTTTTTAAAATGGGTATAAATGGTTTTTTTTGATATGCCCATTTCTGTAGCAATATCATCCATAGTTACACTCTTAAACCCTAGGTCTAAGAATAGCTCTGTTGCTTTATTTAAAATTGTCTCTCTCATATTGAAGCTGCAAATGTACAACAGGAAACTTAAAAAACAAAAATAGTTTCCAAAGTTTATGTTATTGTATTGTTAAGTAATCTTTTGCAATTGTCATCCTTTTAAATCGTCCTTAATGCAGTATTTTTGACAAAATTTTTATTTCGATGCAGGAAATTTCAAGCTACCGCGAAGCATTCATTGCTCATATGAACTCAAAAGTTTCAGTTAAAGAACCTGAAAATTTATACGAGCCTATTTCTTATATACTTAACCTTGGCGGAAAACGATTACGCCCTATTCTTGTGCTTATGGCTACAGAAATTTTTGGTGAAGATTATACAAAAGGACTCGATGCTGCTTTAGCTGTGGAAGTTTTTCATAACTTTTCCTTAGTTCATGATGATATAATGGATGACGCACCACTGCGAAGAGGCAAAGATACTGTGCACGAAAAATGGGATTTAAATACAGGTATCCTTTCTGGAGATGCTATGCTCATAAATGCTTATCAGCTTTTTGAAAATTACGACGGCTCAACCTTTAAAGAGCTTGCTAAACTGTTTACAAAAACTGCCATTGAAGTTTGCGAAGGACAACAGTATGACATTGACTTTGAAACAAGAGATGATGTTACAATACCAGAGTACCTTAAAATGATTGAATTTAAAACTGCTGTTTTAGTGGGTGCTGCATTACAAATGGGAGCAATTGTGGCAAACGCAGAAGACTCTTGCAAAGATAAAATATATGAGTTTGGCTGTTTGCTTGGCTTGGCTTTTCAATTACAGGACGATTATTTAGATGCCTTTGGCGACCCAAAAACATTTGGAAAGCAGGTTGGTGGTGATATTATAGAAAACAAAAAAACATTCCTTTATTTAAAGGCTATTGAAAACTCTACTAAAGAAGATGCTAAACAACTTGAGCACCTTTACTCTTTAAGCCCAAAGCGACCTGAAAACAAAATAGAAACTGTAAAAACAATTTTTGAAAATAGTGGCGCATCTGAACTTACAAGACAAGAAATTGAGAAATACACAAAAAAAGCTTTTGAGTGCCTAGACCATATTAGCATTTCAGAAGACAAAAAGAAAGGTCTTATTGAGTTTGGAAACATCCTTATGAACAGAACTGTGTAATGCAAAAACCCGAAGCTTTATCTTCAGCTGTTAATCTATTTGAAGAAGCTACCTCTCTTAATCTTTTTAAGAATCTAGTGGTTCAAGTTGAGAAAGATTTTAATTTGGCAAGTGTAGACTTAGAAATTGATACTATTGAAAGCACAACACCAAACTCTCTTTTAGATGGTATAGAGTCTAAAATATACTATTTATTACAGTATGACACTTCTACATATATAAATTTACTTTATATCATAGATGTACCAGAACACTCTATAAAGTATTTAAAAGCTGAAAATTTAGAACAGTTCTCAAAAGATATTTCGTTCTTAATATTGAAACGTTGCTGGATGAAAGTATGGTATAAAGCCAACTACTAATTGGTTTGCTTTAAAAGTGTGTAATTAAACGCCTCTGTAACATCTTTACCTTGTACAACTACAAACAGTTCACTGTCTGAAACTTTTTTATAGATAATCTTCTTAGGAAAATCGTGATTTGGATTTTCAAAAGAATACGTGTTCTCATCAATCTGATTTAAAACAAAATCAATTGCCTTTCCTGCATTTTGGTTTGGTACCATTGCAGAATAAACAATATCTTTCTTAACCTTTCGTATAGCTAAACGTTCAGCTATTTTCTTAGAGCCATTCTCTTTAACTGTATAAGCTTCTCCTATTAAAATATTAGCATCAGACGGCTTCCAGGTTTCATAAACTTCCTTATCAGAAACTTTCCACTCACCTTCCATAAAAGAAAGACTTATCTCCTGTGATGCCAAATGATTTGAAACAAACAAAGACACTAGAATAATTAAATATTTCATAATCATTAATTAAAAATACACGCTAATAAAAGGTACAAGAGCACTGCTATAAATACTATCATCTTCATCAAACAGCACATCATATTTTACACCAGCAGTTAAATTACCTGTGGTATACCCTATTCCTAAAAACAATGCTGGATAGGTATAATTTCTTTCAAAGGTAGAACCGTCTAATTCACGTTTAAAATTTACATACAATTGCTCAAATTCAGAAGATAGCCTTAGGTTGGATATTGGTCTAAAAAACGCCAATGCACTTCCTCCTATTGTATAAGCTCTCGCATCATCAAAAGATGTATAGCTACCACTTAAACCAGTACCTACAGACCAATAATTATTAATATCATAAATAACAGAAGGTGCCAGATTTGCGGTAAAAAAGCCATCTCCAAATCCTAATCCAAGACTTCCTCCTATTCTCAAATTGTTTGTAAAACCAGATCCACTCTGTGCATGTGTTGCACAAGAAATGACCAAAAGCACAATTAGTAGCTTAAATTTTGAAGAAAAGAAAGTGTTAATAATGAGTTTCATAGCGTTAAGCTTTATTAAATAGTTCATAAATATAGCAATTCAAAAGTCTATTATCCTGAATTGTTGTATTTTTGCTTAGTTTTTAAAACAAAATCGAGAGTACTCCTTTTATGGATCAATTTTCATTTCTCAACGCGGCACATACATCTTATTTTGCCGACCTTTACGACCAGTACCTAAAATATCCAGATAGCGTAGAGCCAAGCTGGCGCGCTTTCTTTCAAGGTTTTGACCTAGGATTAGAAGAACGTGGCGATATAGAAGCAACTCAGGCTAACACTAGCAACTCTAAATCTGCATCTCAAGCACCAGATGCTGTTTTAAAAGAGTTTCAAGTTATACGTCTAATTGATGGCTATAGAGCAAGAGGACATCTTTTCACTAAGACAAATCCTGTTAGGGAAAGACGTAAGTACGTCCCAACACTAGATATTTCAAACTTTGGACTTTCTGAGCAAGACTTAGACCTTAAATTTAATGCTGGTAATATTATTGGCATTGGCGAAGCTTCTTTGCGAGACATTATTACACATCTAGAACGCATTTATTGCGAAGCTATTGGTGTAGAATATATGTACGTAAGAAAACCCGAAGAAATACAGTGGATACAGGACAAGTTAAATATTAACGACAACCACCCAGAGTTTTCTAACGATCAAAAAAAGCACATTCTTAAAAAATTGAATGAAGCTGTATCGTTTGAATCATTCTTACACAGAAAATATGTTGGCCAGAAAAGATTTTCATTAGAAGGTAATGAAAGTTTAATTCCTGCCTTAGATGCATTAATTGAAAATGCCGCAGAGCAAGGTGTTGAAGATTTTGTTATGGGAATGGCGCATAGAGGTCGCCTTAGCACGCTTACCAACATTTTTGGAAAGAGCGCAAAAGACATCTTTAGTGAGTTTGATGGTAAAGATTACGAACAGGAAGTTTTTGATGGTGATGTTAAATATCACCTTGGATGGACAGCCTGCAGAAAAACCGACAGTGGTAAAGAAATAAATTTAAATATAGCACCAAACCCTTCACACCTAGAAACAGTAGGTGCAGTTGTTGAAGGTATAACACGTGCAAAACAAGATCGCCATCACAAAGACGATTTTAGCAAAGTATTACCTATTGTAGTTCACGGTGATGCCGCAATTGCAGGACAAGGTATTGTTTATGAAATAGTACAAATGTCTCAGCTAGATGGCTATAAAACTAATGGTACAATTCATATTGTTGTAAACAATCAAATTGGGTTTACCACTAACTACCTAGATGGCCGCTCATCAACTTATTGTACAGATGTTGCTAAAGTAACATTGTCTCCTGTACTTCACGTTAATGCAGACGATGCAGAAGCTGTGGTGCACGCCATGTTATTTGCGCTAGATTTTAGAATGAGGTTTAAACGCGATGTGTTTATAGATCTTTTAGGTTATAGAAAATATGGCCATAACGAAGGAGATGAACCACGCTTTACACAACCTAAGTTATACAAAGCCATCTCTAAACACAAAAACCCTTTAGAAATTTATGCTGAAAAGCTAAAATCTCAAGGCGTTATAGATGATAGCTATGTAACAAAACTTGAACAAGATTATAAAAATAAATTAGAGGAAAATCTTGAGGATTCTCGTAAAGAGGACAAAACAGAAATTACCGCTATAATGAAAGATGAGTGGGAAGGCTTTAATTATGCTCAAGAAGATGAGATGATGACGCCGGTTGATACCACTTATGATTTAGAAAAACTTACTGAAATTGCTGAGGTAATTACAGAACTTCCTAAGGATAAAAAATTCCTAAGAAAGATTGCTAAGCTAATAGAGGCTCGTAAAACCATGTATTTTGAGGACAACAAACTCGATTGGGCAATGGGAGAGCTTTTAGCTTACGGAACGCTTTTAAAAGAAGGTTATGACGTGAGGATGACAGGTCAAGATGTTGAGCGTGGTACATTCTCTCACCGTCATGCAGTTGTGAAAGTTGAAGAGAGTGAAGAAGAAATTTTATTGCTCAACAACTTAAAAGGTGATCAAGGTGACTTCTACATATACAATTCTTTGTTGTCTGAATATGCTGTTGTAGGTTTTGATTACGGTTACGCCATGGCAAGCCCAAAAACATTAACTATCTGGGAAGCACAATTTGGAGATTTCTCAAATGGTGCTCAAATAATGTTAGACCAATACATTTCTGCTGCAGAAGACAAGTGGAAACTACAAAATGGTCTTGTAATGTTATTACCACACGGTTATGAAGGCCAAGGTGCAGAACACTCATCGGCTAGAATGGAGCGTTACTTACAATTATGTGCTAAAGACAATATGTATGTTGCAGATTGTACAACGCCAGCAAACCTTTATCATTTGTTTAGAAGACAAATGAAAACAGATTTTAGAAAGCCTTTAATTGTATTTACACCTAAAAGTTTATTACGTCACCCCAAAGTAGTGTCTACTAAAGAAGAAATTGCAAATGGAGCATTCCAAATGACAATTGATGATGTTGAGGCAGACGCTAAAAAAGTTAAAACATTAGTATTTTGCACCGGTAAATTCTTTTATGATCTTACTGCAGAACGCGATGATAATAAAAGAGATGACATTGCATTTGTAAGAGTAGAACAGCTTTTCCCACTTCCCGTAGAGGAGATGAGAAATGCTATGAAAAAATACAGCAATGCAAAAGATGTTGTTTGGGCTCAAGAAGAACCAAGAAACATGGGAGCTTATAGCCACATCTTAATGCACTTAGATGAAGCAAAATCATTTAGAGTATGCAGCAGAAGACCTTATGGTGCACCTGCAGCAGGAAGTTCAGTAAGGTTTAAGAAACGTCATGCTAAGGTTATAGAAGATGTTTTTACAAGACCTGAATAATTCCGAAGAAAATTAATAAGAACAACACTAGACAATCAATAAAGATTAAAATAAACACATTATGGCTTTAGAAATGAAAGTGCCTTCACCAGGCGAATCCATAACCGAAGTTGAAATCGCACAGTGGCTTGTTGAAGATGGCGACTATGTTGAGAAAGACCAAGCAATTGCAGAAGTAGATAGTGACAAAGCAACACTAGAACTTCCTGCTGAAGCAAGCGGTATTATTACACTTAAAGCAGAAGAAGGTGATGCTGTCGAGGTTGGTGCAGTTGTATGCTTGATAGATACAGATGCAAAAAAACCTGGTGGTGATGACAAGGCTGCTAGTGGTGATGAAGGTAGCGGAGACGATGCCGAAAAAGACCTTAAAGAACAAAATAAAAAAACTGAGGATACTAATGAAAAAGGTGATGCTCTTAAGCAAACACCTTCTAAACCTAGTACTCAAGACCAGAAACAAGATAATAAGAACTACGCAACTGGATCTCCTAGTCCTGCCGCTAAGAAAATCTTAGATGAAAAAGGAATGGACTCTAAAGATGTTAGTGGCTCTGGAAGAGACGGCCGCATAACTAAAGATGATGCTGTAAAGGCAAAACCGTCTATGGGTTCTCCTGGAAATGGAAAAAGAGGTGAAAGCCGCACTAAATTATCTATGCTTCGTCGTAAAGTAGCAGAGCGTTTAGTTTCTGCTAAAAATGAGACAGCAATGCTTACTACTTTTAATGAAGTAGATATGTCTCCAATCTTTAGCTTGAGAAAACAATATAAAGAAGAGTTTAAAGCAAAACACGGCGTAAGTCTTGGCTTTATGTCATTCTTTACACTTGCTTGTGTTCGTGCATTAGAAATGTATCCTGCTGTAAATTCTATGATTGAAGGTAAGGAAATGATTACCTATGATTATAAGGATATATCTATTGCAGTATCTGGACCAAAAGGCTTAATGGTACCTGTAATGAGAAACACAGAAAATTTAAGCTTTAGAGGCGTAGAAGATGAAGTAAAGCGTCTGGCTTTAAAAGCAAGAGATGGTAAAATTACTGTAGATGAAATGACAGGTGGTACTTTTACAATCTCAAACGGAGGCGTATTTGGAAGTATGTTAAGTACTCCTATAATTAATCCTCCACAATCTGCAATTTTAGGAATGCACAACATTGTTGAGCGTCCAGTTGCTATTGATGGGCACGTTGAAATTAGACCTATAATGTATGTGGCATTATCTTATGACCACAGAATTATTGATGGAAAAGAATCTGTAGGTTTCCTTGTTGCTGTTAAAGAGGCATTAGAAAATCCAGAAGAATTATTAATGGATAATGACGTTAAACGCGCTTTAGAATTATAACCTATGAAACATTTATTTAAAATAGCATTAGCTTGCTTACTAATAGTTACAACTACTGCTTGTTCAAGTGATGACTCTAATGACGAGGTTGCAGGCTCTGGATCAGTTTCTTTTAATGTACAAACTACATCTTCAAGAAACGCTACTGTAATCTCAAGAATTAATGAGTTTACAACAACAGAAGAAAATGCTACATTTCCTTATAACTTGTCTTATGATGATGTACCATTTCCTGCAAATACTGTTATTCAATTAACGTATACAGATTTTGATGATACAGAGGTAGACCCTAATGGCGAAGAGAACAACAATCCTTTTGAGGTTGCCTTAACTATTAGCGTAGATGGCAATGTGGTTAAGATGACTTCATTTACGGTAACACCAGATGATACAACAGACCCATCAATATCTTTTAGTTTATAATACTAAAAATTGATTTATAAAATTTAGAAAAGCCTTCAATTATATTGAAGGCTTTTTTTTATATATTGTAGTCTACAAATTTGCACAAACCGCTTTACATGGAACTCTTAAAACCTGAATTTTCCTTTATTTTACCTCTAATAATGCTAATAGTCTTAGGCATTTATATTTATTCTTTAGTAGATATTTTAAGACATGAATTTAGAGGAAATAATAAAATTGTGTGGATAATTGTAGTACTAATGTTACCTATATTAGGAGTTTTTCTATACTTCTTATTAGGAAAGAAACAACAATCAGCTAGGGTTTTGTAAAGCTATACTCTCGTTCAATTTTACAAATACGCACTTTGTACCAATCATACCAAAGTGATTTGCCTGCTTGTTGAGCTAAAAGATGTTCACTTTGTAGTTTCCATTCTTTAATATGATTAAGGCTTTCCCAATAACTTACCGTAATGCCTATACCATCTTTAGCACTTTCAATACCTAAAAACCCAGGTTGTAGTTTTGCGAGTTCTTCAATTTTATTGGCCATACTAGCGTAGCCTTTTGTATTTGAAGATTGCTTGGAAGTAAATATTACCGCGTAAGACATAAGTGTTTAATTTGATAGAATTTCAACAAATACATTATCCGCAAATTTTTGAGACACGGTTTCAATACTGTCATTAAATTCAATTTTCACAGAATTATCAAAACTACGTTTTTCTATAACTTTTATCTCGCTTGATAAAGCTAACCCTATTTCAGAAACATACCTTAAAAACTCTACAGAGCCATCATTTACAGAGATTAATTTACAAATGGTTCCGCTGTCTAATGAGGCAAGCGTAACTTTCTCGAACGTCCTATAATTACCTTCTGCATCAGGAATAACTTCACCGTGTGGATCTTTCTTGGGAAAATCCATAAACCTGTCTAACTCATTTATAAGTTTAGGAGATTTTACATGTTCTAGCTGTTCTGCCACGTCATGAACCTCATCCCAAGTGAAATTTAAATATTTACTTAAAAATGTTTCCCAGAGTCTATGTTTTCTTATTAACCCTACGGCAATATCCCTACCAGAATCTGTAAGCTGCAACTTGGCATAACGCTCGCTTTTAAGTAGTTTTTTTAATTTTAACTTCTTCACCATATTATTTACAGAGGCTGGCGAAATATTAAGATAATCTGCCAATTTATTGTTTCCAACCTTTTCATTATCAGAATCTAACATAAGTTGAAAAATAGCTTTTAAGTAGTCTTCTTCACTTTTGGTTAATTCTATCGAATTTAATTTGTTAGTCATACCTAACTTTTATAGTTTTGCGAATGTAAAATACAAAATTACTCAAATGAAACATATTACATCTATTAAAATAATAGTATTGTTAAGTGTAATACTTACAACGCTAAATATGAGCGCACAAGAAACACAGGATCCTGGCGCGATGGTTACAGACAGACCAGACCAAACCGAGTCTCCAGCACTAGTTACAAAAGGATATATACAAGTTGAAACTGGAGCTTTTTTCACACAAGACGAAGATGAAGGTTTTAAAACAGAAGCTATTGGCTACAATACTACACTAGTACGTTATGGCTTATTAGACAATTTAGAGCTACGTTTAGGTTTAGATTTTGTTGAAACAAGATTTAGTAACGATGGCAATGAATTTGACAATAAACTAAGTGGCTTTACTCCTATGCTCTTAGGTGTAAAAGTTGGTATTGCTGAAGAAAATGGTGTATTACCTAAAATTGGTCTTTTAGGACATTTAAGATTACCATTTACAGCAGGCAGTGACTATAAGCCAGAAACAACAGGTGCAGATTTTAGATTTTCTTTTGCACATACGCTCTCAGAAAAATCGAGCCTTTCATATAATCTGGGTGCTCAATGGGGAGATGACTCACCAGAAATAGCCTATATATACACATTGGTATATGGGTATAGCATAACAAATAAATTAGGAGCTTACGTAGAACTATATGGAGATTTACCAGAAAACAATAGCGCAAACCACCTTTGGGATGCTGGCTTTACATATTTATTAAAACCAAACTTTCAACTAGATGCAACTATTGGAAGTGGTTTAAATACAAATCAAGATTTACTGGTTAGTGCTGGAGTAAGTTTTAGACTACCTAAATAATAAATTACAAGATGAAACATATTATAATTATATCACTGTCCTTACTTTTATTTGCAAGCTGCAAACACACTAAGGAACAAAACACCGGAAAGCTAAAAGTGGTTACTACCACAACAATGCTTACAGATTTAGCTGAAAATATTGGAGGAGACCAAATTGAGTTACAAGGGTTAATGGGAAGTGGTGTAGATCCTCACCTTTATAAAGCTAGTGAAGGTGATGTTAGCAAACTAGCAAATGCAGACCTTGTTATTTATAACGGATTACATTTAGAAGGTAAATTAGTCGAAGTTTTTGAGAAAATGGGCAACAGAGTTACCACAAAAGCATTAGCAGACAATTTAGATAAATCAGGACTTATAAGCTCTGAATATTTTGCATCTAGCTATGATCCTCATATCTGGTTTAATATTAAGTATTGGAAACAGATAACTAATTCACTTACAGAAGAATTAAAAGCAGCTGTACCAGAACAAGCTGATTATTTTGAAGCTAACAGGAATGACTACATAAAAAAATTAGACACATTAGAAGCAGCGGTTATTAAAACTATAAGTACTCTTCCTGAAGAACAAAGAATTTTAGTCACTGCTCATGATGCTTTTAATTACTTTGGCAAAGAATACGGTTTTGAAGTTATTGGGCTACAAGGTTTATCAACCGCTACTGAAGCTGGCGTACAAGACGTTCAAAATTTATCTAAATTTATAATCGACAATAAGGTGAAAGCTATTTTTGTAGAAAGTAGTGTTCCTAAACGTACTATTGAAGCCTTACAACAATCTGTAAAATCTAAAGGGTTTAATGTAGAAATTGGCGGAACATTATACTCAGATGCATTGGGAAATAAGGGAACTGTTGAAGGCACATATATAGGTATGTTCTCCTACAATGTAAACACTATAGTAAATGCACTTAAGTAAGCGCAACTAAGTTTTAGTGATAAATATGATAAAAGATTCAAACAAAGTAGAGGTTAAGAAGAAGTATGCCATACAGGTAGATGATCTTACGGTTGCCTACAACTATAAGCCTGTATTATGGGATATAGATCTTGCTATTCCAGAAGGTGTTCTCATGGCTATTGTAGGCCCAAATGGTGCAGGAAAATCTACCTTAATAAAGTCTATACTCGGCATTATTAAACCTATTGCCGGCACAGTAAGAGTGTTTGGAAAAGATTATAAAAAACAGGTAAATGAAGTCGCTTATGTACCTCAGAAAGGTAGTGTAGATTGGGATTTTCCTACAACAGCACTAGATGTTGTAATGATGGGAACCTACGGTAGTTTGGGTTGGCTTAGAAGACCTGGCAAAAAAGAAAAGAAAGCGTCTTTAGAGGCTTTAGAAAAAGTTGGAATGCTTGCCTTTAAGAATAGGCAAATATCTCAACTTAGCGGTGGCCAGCAACAACGTATTTTTCTAGCAAGAGCTTTGGTTCAAAATGCAAGTATTTACCTTATGGACGAGCCTTTTCAAGGTGTAGATGCTACTACAGAAAAGGCAATAATCAATATTTTAAAAGAACTTAGAAAAGCTGGAAAAACCTTAATTGTAGTACATCATGATCTACAAACTGTACCAGAATATTTTGATTGGGTAACATTTTTAAATGTAAAGGGCATAGCTTCTGGACCTGTTAGAGACATTTTTAATGATGACAACCTAACTAAAACCTACGGAATTAACTATAAGGTTTCTGTAAACGCATAGGTATGGATATTACAGATTTCTTTACAGATTACACGCTAAGAACCATAACCTTAGGTACGGCTATACTAGGTGCGATATGTGGTATGCTTGGTAGCTTTGCCGTTTTAAGAAAAGAAAGTTTACTTGGTGATGCTATTTCTCATGCAGCATTACCAGGTATAGCATTGGCATTTCTTATTACAGGTGCAAAAGACACCTACACCTTACTTTTAGGTGCATTAGTTAGCGGTTTACTTGGCACGTGGTGGATAAGAGGTATAACTAGTAAAACACACTTAAAAAGTGATACAGCCTTAGGGCTCATTTTATCATTATTCTTTGGTTTCGGGATGTTACTCTTAACCTTTATTCAGAAAATGCCTAATGCAAATCAAGCAGGATTAGACAAGTATTTGTTTGGCCAAGCAGCCACTCTACTAGAAAGTGATATTTGGTTAATGGCAGGAATTACTGGTGTGAGTTTAATAATTCTATTACTATTCTGGAAAGAAATTAAACTATTACTGTTTGATGCAGATTACACTAAAACTCTAGGATTTAACACCAAATTTTTAGACGTCTTAATTACATCTTTTATTGTGTTGGCCATTGTTGTTGGCTTACAAACAGTTGGCGTGGTTCTTATGAGTGCGATGCTTTTGGCTCCAGCAGCAGCAGCAAGACAATGGACAAATAAGCTTAGCGTTATGGTACTGCTTTCTGCAATATTTGGTCTTTGTTCTGGTGTTTTTGGTACAGCAATAAGTGCAAGCCAGAATAACCTATCTACAGGACCAGTTATAGTACTTGTTGCTGGTGTTTTTGTATTAATATCATTTATTTTTTCACCCAATAGAGGTATTTTATTTAGACAGCTTCGTCTTATTAATAACCGTAGAGATTTAGAGCAACACAAAACCTTAGCATTTATGTACGGTATTGCAAAAAATCACAGTGATAAATCTCACCCTCACACTATTCGTATTTTAAATAATTTTCAAGGTTTTACCAGAAAAACTTTAGGAAGGCTAGAAGAGAAAGAGTACATCGCGATACAAGGTAAATTGTGGTCTATGACAGAAAAAGGCTATCAAAAAGCAGAGAATTTATACAAGAAAGACAATACAGATGAGTAGCGCACAAATAGACATACAGCTTATAGCAATGTTAGTAGCCCTAGCTTGTGCCATTCCAGGAACATTTTTAGTACTCCGTAAAATGGCTATGATTAGTGATGCTATAAGTCACTCAATTTTGCCAGGTATTGTTTTAGGTTTTTTTATTACACACGATTTAAATTCGCCTATTCTAATTCTATTAGCTGCATTTTCGGGTGTTATTACGGTGTTTTTAGTAGAGTTTATTCAAAAAACTGGCTTAGTAAAAAAAGATACTGCTATAGGATTAGTGTTTCCTGCATTGTTTAGTATAGGTGTTATTTTAATTGCTAAGAATGCAAATGACGTACACTTAGATATTGATGCGGTATTGTTGGGAGAACTTGCCTTTGCCCCTTTTGACAGACTCCTCTTTAACGATATAGATTTAGGACCAAAATCGTTGTGGGTAATTGGCACAATTTTGTTGATTACAATTACTTTGCTAATCATGTTTTTCAAAGAATTAAAATTAAGCACATTTGATAAAGGACTTGCCGCAACATTAGGTTTTTCTCCCATACTTATTCATTATGGTTTAATGACAGTGTCTTCTATTACAGTTGTAGGAGCTTTTGATGCCGTAGGTGCTATTTTGGTTGTTGCATTAATGATTGCTCCAGCAGCATCTGCCTATCTCTTAACAAACGATTTAAAGAAAATGCTGCTGCTATCTTGTACATTTGGGGTATTTGCCGCTATCTCTGGATATTGGCTAGCCAATCTTTTGGATGGTTCCATTGCAGGATCAATGACAACTATGCTTGGCGTAATCTTTTTAATGGTTTATTTCTTTGCTCCTAATAAAGGATTAATTTCTGTCATGTTTAGACAAAAAAGACAACGAAAAGAAGTTTCTCTACTTACATTTTTACTTCACCTTCAAAATCATTCAGAAGAACGTGAGCGACACGTTAATCATTTACAGGAACATATAAATTGGCAAAAAATTCGTTCAAAAACTGTGTTGGATCTGGCTTTAAGAAACAACATGATTTCAATAGAAAAGAATATTGTAACCCTAACAGACAAAGGGCAAAAATTTACAGAACGTGCACTGGAGTTTATTATAACCAACAAGACTTCAGAAATAGAACTTATGAAAGAAGACTTCTTTCTATTTAGAGGTTAACATCCTGTATTTAAAAGTTTTTAAGTAATTTGGCATAGTATTTTCTTAACTACAATTTAAATACCATCCTTATGAAATATGTACTCGTTTTAGTTTTAGCCTTTTCATTTACATCTTGTTGCTCACAAAAAGAAACAACAGAAGCTGCTACCTCAGAAAATCAAAAAGTAATAGCTACAGAATCTTTTACTAAAATTAAAATGGGACAACTTACACCATTTGGTGATACTATGTTAAAGTTAAAACAAGTTACAAATGATAGCAGATGTCCAGAAGGCACACAATGCATTTGGGCAGGTGAAGTTTCTGTAATTGTAGGTATGTACGATAAAGGTAAATTTATAAAGGACATAAATATCACCTTTAGTCCTAAAGATGTAACAAAAAACAAACCTTACCTATTATTTGAAACTGAAGACAGCAAGTATTTTGCTACAGGCATGACACCATACCCTAAAGAAGGTTCTAAAATAGAGCCTAAAGAATATGCTATGGAAATAAGTATTAAGCCTAACGCTTAATAGACTTAGATTTCTTCTCTATTTTCTTAGAGACTAATAGTATTAGCATTAATACAATTACACATAAACAGGCACAGATACCAATAAGTGCGGTCTTACTGTTGCCTTCTAAAAGATTCTCAAAATCTAATAGCGTAATATTATAACCAGCTAATCCTAGTGCTATTACAATTAGTATATAGATAAATACTTTCATGAATGTTAATTAAAAAGTTCCTGAATATTTTCTGCAAATAATTTTACTGCAATTGCTAATAGAATAACCCCAAATACCTTACGTATTACGATAATTCCATTTTTACCTAAAAATCGTTGTAGCCTAGAGGAAGTTTTTAGTACAATATAAACAATTATAATATTTACAATAATTGCTGCAATTACATTTGCCAATGAGTATTCTGCTCTTAGTGATAACAGAGTAGTTAAACTACCTGGACCTGCTAACATAGGAAATGCTAAAGGGAAAATTGCCGCAAGGTCTGAGCTACTTTCATCTTCTTTAAACAAAGTAACTCCTAATACCATTTCTAAAGCAATAAAAAATAGTATAAAAGCACCAGCAACAGCAAATTCATTTACATTAATCCCAATAAGTGATAGTATACTTTCTCCTAAAAATAAAAATACAATCATTACTACAGCTGCAACTATAGCTGCTTTTTCAGAATGTATATGACCATTTTTATCCCTAAGGGATAGTATAATGGGAATATTACCTATAATATCTATAACAGCAAACAATACCATAGTTGCTGTAAATATTTCCTTGAAATTTAACTCCATCTCAAAATAGTTTAAGATGCAAAATTAGGTATTAAAATATTCTAAGCATCTATTTTAGGGTTTAGTATTGCAGATATTTTATATGGTAAATACACTTAGACAAAGTATCTTCGCAAAATGTTTCAATTAGGAAAAACCATAGTCTCAGAAGAGATCATAGAGAAAGATTTTGTGTGCAACCTTAATTCTTGTAAAGGCGCTTGCTGTATAGAAGGCGAAGCTGGTGCACCGCTTGAAGAAGATGAAGTAAGTATCTTAAAAAAAATATACCCAAAAGTTAAACCTTTTTTGAGAGAAGAAGGAATAGCTTCTATCAAAGAACAAGGCACATATATTGAAACCCCTTTGGGTGATTTAGAAACACCATTAGTAAATGGTAAAGAGTGCGCCTACGTAACTTTTAAAGACAATGGCATGGCAGGCTGTGGTATAGAAGATGCATACAACGCTGGCGAAATAGATTACAGAAAACCAATTTCATGTCACCTTTACCCAATTAGGATAAAAAAATACTCAAGTTTTTCTGCAATAAACTATCATAGATGGCCAATTTGTGATGATGCCTGCACACTTGGTAAAGAACTTAAGGTACCGGTTTATAAATTTACCAAAGATGCTTTAATAAGAAAATATGGTGAAGATTGGTACAAAGATTTAGAGAAAGTTGCAGAGGAGCATCTCAAACTTTAATTCCAAACTTCTCATTTTATTTTTAAGCATTAAATGTTAAAATTTAGGTCTTAAAGACACAAAAATCACTTCAGTTTTAATCAATTTTCAGACTGTTAAAAAACGTGTGAAACACTATGTTCACACTTGCTAACAACGATTTAAAGTCGAAAATATGAAATCAATGATTTTTAGCGTAATTATTTGTTTTCCAGTAATTTAAAACGCTTTTATTGAGATTACTGCATACACTTTCAAATACGATATGTTGAAAACTTTGTGGATAACGTTGGGGTCATTTCTTCGATATTAACCGTACTATTTTACATATTTGTTAGTCCCTAATCGTCACAACCAAATCTGTGACTTTTTAATCGCAAAAACGCACTAGAGACATGAGCCAAGTAGAACCAATTTTACAGAAAAACGAAAACAGATTCGTCATCTTTCCAATCCAACATAATGACATTTGGGAATGGTATAAAAAGATGGAAGCTTGTTTTTGGACTGCAGAAGAAATTGATCTTCACCAAGATCTTACAGATTGGAATTCTAAGCTTAATGACGATGAGCGTTATTTCATTAAACACATACTTGCATTTTTTGCTGCAAGTGATGGTATAGTAAATGAAAATTTAGCAGAAAACTTTGTAAATGAAGTTCAATATAGTGAAGCTAAGTTTTTCTATGGTTTTCAAATCATGATGGAAAATATTCACTCAGAAACTTACTCGCTTTTAATTGATACGTATGTAAAAGACGAAGCAGAGAAAGATCAACTATTTAGAGCTATCGAGGTTTTTCCAGCAATTAAGAAAAAAGCAGATTGGGCTTTAAAATGGATAGAATCAGATTCTTTTGCAGAACGTCTTATTGCATTTGCAGCTGTTGAGGGTATTTTCTTCTCAGGTGCATTCTGTTCTATTTTCTGGTTAAAGAAACGTGGCCTTATGCCAGGACTTACATTTAGTAACGAGTTAATTTCTCGTGATGAAGGTATGCACTGTGATTTTGCCGTACACCTTCACAATAAACACTTAGTAAACAAAGTTTCAAAAGAGCGTATTCGCGAAATTATTGTTGACGCCTTAAATATTGAAAGAGAGTTTATTACAGAATCACTACCAGCAAGTCTTATAGGTATGAATTCTAACTTAATGACTCAATATTTAGAGTTTGTTACAGATAGACTTTTACTTGAATTAGAGTGTGAGAAAGAATACAACACAGCAAATCCGTTCGACTTTATGGATATGATATCGCTACAAGGAAAAACTAACTTTTTCGAAAAACGTGTAGGAGATTATCAAAAAGCTGGTGTTATGGATCAAGATAAAGACAACAGCAAGATTAGTTTCGACGCAGACTTCTAGAAGCCTAAAACTTCTAAACACAACACGGTAACGTGTCTTAAATATATATAGAGTATCACTAGCCTTTAAAGCTGAAGGCATTTCCCTTTAGCTGTAAACTTTTGGGCTAAAACAATTAATCACTTAGCCTTAAACCGCTAAACCAAAACCAATAACACCATGGACGTATTAAAAAGAGACGGCAGACGCGAGCCAGTCATGTTTGACAAAATTACAGCGAGAGTAAAAAAATTATGTTACGGCTTAAACGAGTTGGTAGATCCTGTTAAAGTTGCCATGCGTGTTATTGAAGGTCTTTATGACGGTGTTACAACAAGCGATTTAGATAACCTTGCAGCAGAGACAGCGGCATCTATGACGGTATCGCACCCAGACTACGCTAAGTTAGCTGCTCGTATTTCTGTATCTAACCTACACAAAGACACTAAAAAGACGTTTAGTGAGGTTATGACAGATCTTTACGAATATGTAAATCCTCGTACAGGTAAAAAAGCACCATTATTGTCTGATGAAGTGTATAAGGTTATACAAGACAATAAAGACAGGCTAGACAGCACCATTATTTATAACCGTGACTATGGTTATGACTATTTTGGTTTTAAAACATTAGAGCGTTCTTACTTACTTAAACTTAACGGAAAAATTGCTGAACGTCCACAGCATATGTTAATGCGTGTTTCTGTAGGTATTCATTTAGATGATTTAGATGCAGCCATAGAAACGTATGAGCTTATGTCTAAAAAATATTTTACACACGCCACTCCTACTCTATTTAATTCTGGAACACCAAAACCACAAATGTCTTCTTGCTTCCTGTTAACTATGCAGGATGATAGTATAGATGGTATTTACGATACACTAAAGCAAACAGCAAAGATTTCACAATCTGCAGGAGGCATTGGATTATCAATTCATAATGTAAGAGCAACAGGTTCTTATATTTCTGGAACTAACGGAACATCCAACGGTATAGTGCCTATGCTGCAAGTTTATAACGACACAGCAAGATACGTAGACCAAGGTGGTGGAAAACGTAAAGGTTCATTTGCAATTTATATTGAGCCTTGGCACGCAGATATTTTCGATTTTCTAGATCTTAAAAAGAATCATGGTAAAGAAGAAATGCGTGCAAGAGATTTATTTTACGCAATGTGGATTCCAGATTTATTCATGAAGCGTGTAGAAGAAGATGGTAACTGGACATTAATGTGTCCTAATGAGTGCCCAAATCTATTTAACGTACACAGTGAAGAGTTTGATGAACTTTATTTGAAGTACGAATCTGAGAACAAAGGACGTAAGACTATTAAAGCACGTGTACTTTGGGAGAAAATTCTTGAATCTCAAATTGAGACCGGAACACCTTACATGCTTTATAAAGATGCAGCTAACCGTAAATCTAACCAGAAAAATTTAGGTACAATTCGTTCTTCTAACTTATGTACCGAAATTATGGAGTACACAAGTCCAGATGAAGTAGCGGTATGTAACCTAGCCTCTATAGCATTACCAATGTTTGTAAAGAATGGTGCTTTTGATCATAAAGAATTATTCAGAATAACAAAACGTGTAACTAAAAACCTTAACAAGGTAATAGATAGAAATTACTATCCTGTTAAAGAAGCAGAAAACTCTAACTTCCGCCATCGTCCTGTAGGATTAGGTATTCAAGGTTTAGCAGATGCATTTATTATGCTGCGTATGCCATTTACAAGTGATGAAGCCAAGACGTTAAATCAAGAGATCTTTGAGACACTTTATTTTGCTGCAGTTACAGCATCTATGGAGTTAGCAATAGAAGAAGGACCATATTCTTCTTACGAAGGTTCTCCAATAAGCAAAGGAGAATTTCAATACAACTTATGGGGAATTAAAGACGAAGAACTTAGTGGCCGATGGGATTGGGCAGGTTTAAGACAAAAAGTGTTAGAAAATGGTGTTCGTAACTCATTATTAGTTGCACCTATGCCAACTGCATCTACATCTCAAATACTAGGGAACAATGAAGCTTTTGAGCCATATACATCTAACATCTATACAAGACGTGTATTATCTGGAGAGTTTATTGTTGTTAACAAGCACCTACTAGAAGATTTAGTGAATCTAGGTCTTTGGAATAACGACCTTAAGAATGCTATTATGCGTGCAAATGGTTCTATTCAAAATATAGATGGTATTCCTCAGGATTTAAAAGAGCTTTACAAAACTGTATATGAGCTATCTATGAAAGACATTATAGATATGTCTCGCCACAGAGGTTACTTTATAGACCAAAGCCAGTCGCTTAACCTCTTTATGGAAAATGCGAACTACGCTAAGCTTACATCTATGCACTTTTACGCTTGGAAAAACGGCTTAAAAACAGGTATGTATTACTTGAGAACTAAAGCTGCTGTTGATGCAATTAAGTTTACAGTTGAAAAAGCTAAAAAAGCAGAACCACAACCACAACAACAAGAGGTTGCTGCTAAAGCTGCTGAAACATTACAACAAGCAAAAACGCAGTTAGAACCACAAGCACAAACTGTACAAGCACCAGAAGTTGCAAAAACACAACCAGTTTTATTTGACAATGTGAGTAATACTGAAACTACCGAAGAGTTATCTCCAGAGGAATTAAAAGCAATAATCCAACAATCTAAAGATGCTCAAGGTGATGACTGCTTAATGTGCGGTTCATAACCTAAAGACCTAGTAATGTTCTAGAACTTACTATTTAATTTGTGTTAATTAAAATGCGGATAATCTTAACTGATTATTCGCATTTGTCTTTTATAACAACATACAATCTATTTTGCTATCTTTAGTTATGGCACAACATAATGAGTTAGGTAAAGAAGGTGAAAAACTTGCAGTACGCTTTTTAAGCGACAAAGGCTATACTATACTCGAAACCAATTATCGGTATTTAAAAGCTGAAATTGATATTATAGCTAGAATAGGAAATGTAATTTGTGTTGTTGAGGTAAAAACAAGAAGTACTTCAGAATTTGGAAACCCACAGGAATTTGTAAAACCAAAACAAATAGGCTTATTAGTTAGCGCAATAAACAATTATATAGAGGATATAGAAGATGATGTTGAAATTAGATTTGATATCGTCGCTATTGTTAAAAATAAACTAGGCACTACTGTAGAGCATTTAGAAGATGCTTTTATGCATTTTTGAAACAGTATTACAAATGTGCACCTCTATTTAAGTAACGGCAAATAAGACGCTCTAAAATTGTGCTACTAACCTTTCAAAATCTTCAGTAGTATTATAAACATGTGGTGATACTCTTATAGCATTACCACGATAAGACACAACAACTTTAGCGTCTTCCAACCTTTTCTTCAACACATTTAAATCCATATGTTTTGGTAAATAAATACCAAATAAATGGTGAGATCTATATGCATCATCTTCAATAAAACAACCTTTACTTCTTAATGTATTTACAGCTTCAGAAGAAATAGAGTTACAGTAATCCTGAATATGTTGTGGTTTCCATGATAATAACTGTTCTAAAGCAGTAGTAAGCATTGGCGTTAATATAAAATTACTACTTTCTCCAACTGAAAAACGACCAGCTTTTGGTTGAAAGTGTTCTTGATAGTTTACCAAGTTTGTGAAATCTTCACTACCTAGTCTGTTCATCCAATTATGTTCAATAGGATTGCCATTACAAAGTGAATCTGCATAATACGCCATACCAAGTCCATATGGTCCTAGTAGCCACTTGTATCCTCCACAAATAAGTGCATCTACATTAAACTCTTTTATAGAAAAAGGTAAAGCTCCAACACTCTGTGTACCATCTACAACTAATTTGGCTCCTACATTTTGAGTAGCTTCTCGAATAGCTTTTAAATTAAATAATGTGCCATCTGCCCAATGAGAATGCGCAAGTGAAACTACTTTGGTGTTTTTAGTAATACTTTTGAGAATTGAATCGTTCCACAATTTACCACGATTTATATAGGTATCGGGCGCCTTTATGGAAACAATCTTAGCACCTACTTTTTTTGCTTCGTGTTGCCAAACATATACGTTACTAGGAAACTGCTCATTAATTAAAATAACTTCATCATCTCGCTTTAAATTGCAATTTTGAGCAACATTAGCCATACCATAAGAAACTGATGGAATAATGGCTGTATGTTCATAATTATCTGCAGAAATAAGTTCTGCAAAGCGTTTTCTTAACGTTGTACGTGCATCAAAAAAATGTTCTGAGGTAACATTAAAAGGTTGTTCTTTTAAGTGCACCATATCTACACCAACTTCACTTACAGATTTTAACTGTGGAGACATATAAGCACCATTTAAATAGGTAATGTCTTTAGGTAAATTAAATAAATGACTTTGATTTTGTAGCATAATATTATAGTACGAGGTTATATTATGAAATATACGCTTTCTCTAAAAAATATGTAACTATAGCTTCTTTCATTAAAACACTCTGCTCACCAGCTTTTAAATTTGGAAGCTGGTCTAGCACTTTGTAATGAGGCCAGCCATCATCATCAAAAAATTCAAACTCATAATAACCATAAGGTTCAAGTAGCCTGCATATTGCAATGTGCATTAAATCTATCTTATGGTCTTTTTTATATTTATTGTGAGGTTTACCTAATTCTTGTACACCAATTAGATATATAATTGCATCTAAATCTAATACCTCGCCATCTGCAAATTGTGCAGAAAGCTTATCTACAACTTGTTGCCAACGTTGCTTTAATTCTTCATCTCTTGCCATAGTGCAAAGATACTTAAGTTGAAGCGCATAATTACCTATATTTGAGATATGAATTTTATAGATATTATTTTAGGGATATTCCTATTACTAGGGCTTGTAAGAGGTTTTATGAAAGGCTTTTTTGTTGAATTAGCTTCTTTGGTTGCATTAATTGCAGGTATTTTTGGCGCTATTCACTTTTCCTATTATGCAAGCTCTTTTATTGCTGAACATGTTGATTGGGAAGAAAATTATATAAACCTTGCTGCATTTGCTGTAACCTTTATCATAATTATTGTAATTATTTCTCTTGCCGGAAAATTACTTACAAAATTGGCAAATATCATTGCTCTCGGTATTTTAAATAAATTGCTTGGTGGTGCATTTGGAGTAATAAAAATGGCATTTTTGGCTAGTGTAATTATACTATTTTTTGAAGCAGTTAATAGCAACAATTCATTAATAGAACAAGAAAAGCTAGACAGTTCTGTACTCTACGCTCCAGTGTCTAAAATAGCTCCTTTAGTATTACCCTCAATTTTGAAGGAGGCAAAGAATAGGGATATCCTGGATAAGGATAAAAGATACATTGGTGAAGAAAAATAATTCAAAATATAAAAGCACCTCAGTTTATAAAGACTGAGGTGCTTTTTAAATTTTACTTTCACAAACTATGAAAGTATACAATAAATTTTAAAAGTTAATCTGATAATTGAAGTTTTAAGTACTCCAAGCAATCATATATAGTATCAAAAATATCCTGTTCTTGGATAAGCTTTGGTATAATACCTACAGCTTCCAACATTGTTCGAGGCTGAGTATCAAGACCTACTAATAGGACTTCGATTCCCTTTCCTTCAAGATCTGTTATAATATCTTCTAAAGCATATACACCAGATTGATCAATATAAGGGACACGATCCATTCTAAAGATCACAACACTCTTGTCTTTTGAGTTTCGTTTTACTTCATCTTTAAAATAGGAAGTAAATCCAAAAAACAATGGCCCATATAATCTTTTGATGAGAATTTTTTCTTTGTTGGTCTCGTAAAAATTACCTTCAGTTTTCCACTTGGAGTCATTGTCATCAATATCAGATAGTGTTCCTGTAGTAAGTCCTCTTTCTGCCATATCACCAGACTTCTTCATAAACAGTAAGCAGGCTAATGCCACACCAATTCCTACAGCTTGAATTAGGCTTCCAAAAGTGGTCATTAATAACACAAGAATCATTACAAATGCGTCGCCCTTAGGTACTTTTAAAAGATGCTTTAATCCTTTAATATCTATAATCTTAAATCCTATTGGAATAAGAATACCAGCTAGTACACAAAGTGGTATTTCAGAAGCTAAAAACCCAAGTCCTAATAATACAGCTAATAAGAACAAGCCGTGAATCATACCTGAAAGACGTGTTGTGCCACCAGCATTTATATTTACAACAGTACCTTTTGTAGCACCAGCACCAGGAATACCACCTATAAGACCACCTATTGCATTACCAATACCTTGCCCTATAAGCTCTCTGTTTGAGTTGTGCTTGGTTTTAGTCATACTATCTGCTATTACTGAGGTTAACAATGAATCAATACTACCTAGTAAAGCAAGGATAAATGCATACTCTAAAATAATGGAAAAAGCGTTTAAATCTATTCCAAGAATTGTATCAATTTTTAATTCTAGGAATGAAGGTATCTCACCTATGTCCTTAATTAAAGGAACATCAAAATTGAAAAAATAGCCTATTAAAGTCGCTACAATTAGTGCTACAAGTGCTGTAGGAATAGCTTTATTAATTTTAGGCCAAATTATATACACAGCTATAGTAATACTTCCTAACAGAAGTGCTTGTGGATTAAACTCTGCAAATAATCTTGGTAAATCCTTCATGATTTTTATGGTAGACTTGGCAGAGTCTAGTCCAACAAATGGAAATATTTGAAGAATAATGATAATCAAACCAATACCACTCATAAATCCAGAGATTACCGGATAGGGAAAGTATTTTACATAACCTGCAATATTAAGAAAGCCAAAAACAATTTGGATAAGCCCAGCAAAAACGAATGTTGCTAAAATTATACCCATACCAGCTTCAAGACTTCCTGTAAGCTCTATTGCAGCGACAACAAGTGCTGCTGTCACAACAGTCATAGGACCTGTAGGGCCACTGGCTTGTGTTTGTGTACCTCCAAAGGCGGCAGCAAATATACCAACTGCTATCGCACCGTAAAGTCCTGCAGCTGCTCCCATTCCAGATTGTACTCCAAATGCTAAAGCTAATGGCAATGCTACTACTCCTGCTGTAAGACCACCAAAAAGATCGCCTTTAAAATGTTTGAACGTTATCATTAAATTAATTTTACTTAAAAGATTAGTTTTCAATTTTAAATAGTTGTGTAAAACACAAACTCATAATTGCATCAATTAAAAACCATAACTACTGATGCCTGTCAGTAGATATGGTAATTATTAGGCTCCTCGTCTAAAAGGTTGTTTTTTCTCTTGATTAAAGAACTGCTCGTAGCTTTCTGGGTTTTCTGTGATTCCTCTCTCAGAAATAATCTTTATATGAATGTTACGCTCTTCTGCTCTAAATTTAAAATCGTCTAATATCTCAATAATATCATGATCTAAATATTTAGCCTTTCTCGTATCAATTTCTAAGAATGAATTACTCTCAAGATTGTTTAATTCTTTCAAAATTGCTCCTTTATTAATAAAAGTAACTTCTTCTGCAAGAGTCATCTTAACATGGTTTTTACCATTTGATGGTTCTTCGATATGTAAAAAGTGAGAGTTTTGGTAGCTTTTTATTACAATTACTACAATACCAATTGCAAGTCCTAAACTAATACCAATTAATAAATCTCCAAACACAATACCTATTACAGTAACTATAAATGGTACAAATTGTTTCCAACCTAAAACAAACATTCTTTTAAAGGTAGATGGCTTAGCTAATTTATATCCTACTAAGAATAGAATAGCTGCCAATACAGATAAAGGAATAAGGTTTAGAATATTAGGGATTAATATAACAGATATTAATAATAAGAAACCGTGAAGGATTGCTGATAATTTTGTTTGTCCACCAGACTGTATGTTAGCCGAACTTCTTACAATAACCTGTGTAATTGGTAGACCACCAATTAAACCAGATATCATGTTACCTGTACCTTGTGCAAATAACTCTCTGTTAGTAGGTGTTGTTCTTTTCTTAGGGTCTAACTTATCTGTAGCCTCAACACAAAGTAGTGTTTCTAAACTTGCTACTAAAGCAATTGTAAATGCTGTTATCCAAACATCTGGATTACCAATAACACCAAAATTTGGGAAGGTAAACTGACCTAGGAATGAGTCAAAATCATCTGGAATAGGAACACTCACTAAGTGTTCTTGACTAATACTCCAACCTGAAATATCTTGAGTAGCTACAAAATAAACAATACCTGCAAATACTGCTACTAAAGGTCCTTGTACTAATTGAAATATTTTACCTTTTTTAGATAAAACTGCTTCCCATAATATTAAAATCACCATAGCAATAACTGCTATTAAAGTAGCGCCAGGACTTATATTACCAATAATATTTCCTAATTCAGAAAATGTATTTTCACCGTCCATTTGTAAAAATGCCCAATCTCCTTCTGGATCTGCATCATAACCAAAGAAATGAGGAATTTGCTTAAGTACAATGATAATACCAATACCTGTTAGCATACCCTTAATTACGGATGATGGAAAGTAATATCCTATTATACCACCTTTTAGAAGACCAAAAACAATTTGAATTGCTCCACCTAAAACTACAGCTACTAAGAAGTTTTCATAACTCCCTAAACTTGCAATTGCAGCTAGTACAATAGCGGCAAGACCTGCTGCAGGACCACTTACCCCTAAACTAGAACCACTAATGGCTCCAACTACAATACCACCGATAATACCTGCAATTAAGCCTGAAAATAGTGGTGCTCCACTAGCTAATGCTATACCAAGACAAAGAGGAATAGCAACAAAAAATACCACGACACTAGCTGGAAAATCGTGCTTTAAATTCTTAAACATATAATATATTTTAATGCAGAAAGACTTTTATCTTTCTGTTGTTTTTAATAAATAATAATGGCAACAAGACAACCTTATTAAGAGAAAGCTAGCTTGTTGTGACTAAATATATTATGAGAATTTTGGTGGCGGATATGCCGTATCTATATACACAGATACAAATGTGCAATTGTATTTGAAGTATTGTTTGTCTGTATCTAAGAAATCATAATACTTAAATACAACATCATTTTCAGAATGACTGTAATCTTTAAAGTCTAATTTGTTTTTGCAGTTTTCTTCCTCAATTACAACGACACTCATTACCTCTTGATCAAATATAAGAGACAATGTAGGTACAATTGTAAAGGCTAAAAACCCTATGAGAAATATGAATGCTTTAAACTTTATCAACTCTAAAAATTTATGAAATGCAAAAGTATTGAATTTAAAAAAATTAACATTTAAACTAATGTTAAAGCTATCATCAAAGTGCCTTTAATTCAGTTTTTAACAGCCAACCTTGTTTGCCGTCTGCTAATTCAATTTTTCTCCAAGAATCAAAATCTTCTAAAATTTTAGCCTTAGTACCTTCATGTAATAAGAATAGCTGTTCGCTTCTTGAGTTAGGCTCACTTCTTACAACAACTTCTTCTGGAAAGATAATACCAAAACTTTTTTGTTCCAACACAGATTGCTGTTGGTAAGCAAATACAACTGCACATATTGCAATTAAAAATGCTAAACTGCCGCCTATAAAGAACAATCGTTTTTTTAATGATGCTCTAGAGAAGTAATAAAGAAGTATTAACACCACAAAAGAAATTGAAGCTATTACAGCAAGCCAAGCCCAACCATTTACGCTTAAAGTAGCAATAACAGAGTTTACAATTTTAGAAACTCCAGTTTTAGGAACCTCATCTATAGCATCAATAGTCATTTGTCTTGCGTAAGCTAGATTGTTTGTTACATCTGCATCATTAGGATCTAGCTTAAGAGCTTTTTCAAAATAATATACGCTAGGCCCAACATTATTTAATTTATAATGAGAATTTCCTAAGTTATAATATACAGATGTGCTTTCGTATCCATCTTTAAGGATAGATTGGTATTTAGATATAGCCTCTTCATAGTTTTCATTTGCATAGGCTTGGTTAGCTTCTTTAAAAAGCGACTCAGACTGTGCAATGGTAACAGTTGTAATAAAAAGGGCACATATTATAGTTACAAACTTCATAATCCTAAATTAACATCCTACCATTAAATTAAACTCTATAATCTTTTCTGTGGTTTTACCATTCTCATCTGTTAACACTACTTTGTACCAAACATTTTGTGACTTTATACCAATACCGTTTTCTGTGAGTGTTTTGAATGGGTTTATCATATTTGCTACCTTTTGGCTACAAAGTCTTCTCAGATCATCTTTGATTTCTGCTACAGATATTTTTTCTTTGAAAGTCTCATCTTCTACCTCATCTTTAAGTGATGTAAACGTATTATCTTCTAAAAGTGGAGGCATTAATCTCCAATCACTTTTAAACGTATAGCTTCCCGATAAATCGCAAAATGGTTGCTCATCAAAAACAACAAGGCTTTTTTCTACGCGCTGATATACTTTTACGTTTACATTGCGTTCTGGCTGTACACGTACCCATTTATTAAATGGAGAGTCTCCATAAGACACCTTTACCGTTACCTTATCTTCTGCATTAAACGTATTGTTTTTAGATAACAACCTAACATCTTCTATATAAACAACAGCATCATTAAACTGTATCTTTATACGTTTATCTATCTTTTCTGAAGATAACTCTGATGTTAATACGTAGCCTAAGATATGTTCAAAAAACCTGTAGAATCTAATTTTTGAGAACTCGCCTTTTTCGTCAAGAATTTCTACTTCTGTACCATAATCCAGTACATCTACATCTTTAGCATCTGCACTAGGCACTTCTTTTAATGGCAATCCATTTTCTGTACAAACGTATTTAAGAGTTTTAGCAAAGCCAAGGCTTGAAACAAACATTGCAAGAACTACAACTATCTTACTAAGATTATATGTGTTTTGTGCGCCATTCATATCCTTACATTTGTTTATCTATTTGAGAAATAACTCTGCTTGCCTTATCATAATCCTGTTGCATTGCGGTATTGCTACTTGGAGTATATCTTGCAAATTCACAATTTTCCAATAATGAGATATATTCAATACTAGGTGCTTCATCTGCGCCACGTTCTTTTAATAAACGTTGTATCCTATCCTTACTCATCTCACTAGTTTGAATATTTAATTTTGCTTTTAAATAATTGTGTAAAGCGCGCTCTAAACTTTCATAAAACGGTTTTTGGTCTCCTAGTTTTTTCTTAGCATCACTTAAATACTTTCTAGCTAATTTATCTGCTTTTCTAATTCGGTTTCCTCTAACATCATTTGCTCGCTCCTCTCGTTTCTTACCAAATATTATAGCTAGTGGTATAAGTGCCAATGGTCCTAACAATAATATCCAGAAGCCAATACTCTTAAAAAAGGCCTGATCACCAATTGGTTTTAAATTGGCGTTTTGTTTAATAAACCTAAACGGAGTACCTGTAGTAACAACTGCTTGTTTGTTGTTGCCCGAAGTTACACCTGTTGCCGTTGCATTTCCAGTATTTTCTGGACCCGAAAGTACATCGATCACAATTTCTTTTGACGTTATTGTTTTATAAGTTTCAGTTTCTAGGTCGAAATATGAAAAGCTAATTGGAGAAATAGGGTACTTACCTTTATAGTTTGGAATTATAGTATATGTTTCTTCAACACTACCTCTCATGCCGTTAACAGTAGTTGAAACTCTCTCTTTACGTTGAGGCTCAAAAACTTCTAATGAGCTAGGCACAACAAGTTCTGGGAAATTAAACATTGAAAGATTTCCGTTACCTGAAATTTTAACTACAGCATCTAAGCTTTCTGTAGCCTCTAGCTCTGTTTTGTTTGTGGTAACTTCAAAATTAAATTTACCTACAGCATTTGTAAAGTTTGAAGGTTTTCCTTCTGTAGGAAGTGGCTTAACATCTATAATTCGTTTACCTGCACTCACGTTTTTCTTTACTGTTTCAAACAAACGTCCTCCAAAAATATCTCGTCTGTTTGAAGGCACATCTACATCTATAGATAATGATAGTGGCTCAATTTCTAACTTTCCAGATTTTTGAGGATACAATACTGTTTTCCTTAGTGTTACATAGCGATATTGTTCTCCTTGATATGTGCCATTTTGTACTTTAAGTTGTTTTATATCTATACTCTGGCTCCAAAAATCTGCATATTTAGGACTCGCTATTTCACGCCAATTACTTACAGAAGTAGATGGGCTTACATATAACTTATAGGTAACTGTAACGCCTTCATTTAAATATGGGTTGGTTTTAGAAACCTCTGCAACTAAATGTATATTATCATCTGCCACAACGCTGGCATTATTACCATCTGTAGGATTTTCTACAGCATTTGTAACCGTTATTTTTATGGGTGTTGTCTTATAAGTAGTTCCTTCTATATCTATTACAGCTTGTTGTATAGTAAAGTTACCAGTAGCTGTTGGCTCTAAAAAATACTTATAACTTTTCTTATAAGTACTCTTACCATTTATCCAGCTTTGGCTAACAGATTGGTACGGACCTCCAACTTTTCTAAACCCTGTAAACTCTGGAGGATTAAAGTTATCTCCATCTTTGTTCATGGTAAACTCTACACTTAAGCGTTCATTAACACCTAGTTTAGTTTTACTCACACTGGCTTCAAAAGAAATTTGAGCAAAGGTGTTTGCCCCTATTAAAACCAAGCAAATTAATAAGACATGTTTTAATTGCATTACCAATCTTTTTCTGTTTTTACTTTTGCAGCTTTCGCTTTCTTAGCATTTAATTTCTCCTGAACCTTTGCTTCTTGGTTGGCCATAGTTTCTAACAGGTTCTGTATTTGTTGAGGGCTAAGCTGCCCTTTGCCTTGTTGAGGCTGTTGTTGTTCTTTCTTTTCCTTACCGTCGTTATTTTTACCATCACCTTGTTTATCGTCCTTAGGCTTTCCTTCTTCACTTTCGTCTTTATTGCCTTGGTCTTCCTTGTTTTCTTTATCATCTCCTTCATTACCATCTTCACTTTCTTCACCTTTATCGTCTTTGTCTTTTTCGCCTTGATCTCCTTCTTTCTTCTCTTGATCGTCTTGCTTATCCTTGTCTTTATTTTGCTCTTCGTTCTTCTTATCATCATTACCGCCACCACCATCTTTCTGCTCTTTTTCTAATAAGCTTTTGGCCAAAGCAAGATTGTAACGCGTTTCATCATCATTTGGATTGTTTCTTAAAGCTTGCTTATAAGCTTCAACAGCTTTAGCGTATTTTTTATCGCGCATAAATGTGTTCCCTAAATTATGGGCACTTTTATGTTTTAATTCTTTTTCTTCTGAAGCTGTTTCTGCTGTAACATACTTTTCACCTGCTTCACTTACCTTATCCTTGGTGTAATATAAGTTTCCTAAATTATATTTTGCTTCATGATTATTAGGATTTTTAGCAATAGCTTTTCTATATGAAGCCTCTGCAAGCGGAAAATTATCTTCTGCAAGATAGTCTTGAGCTTCATTTAATAAATCTTGAGCTTCTTGCTCTTGCTTTAGTTGCTCTTTAGTTTTTTGTTGTGCCTGCGTGGTAATAGTGAACACCAAAGCACATAGCAAACTTAGTATAAGAGATACGTTGTGTTTAGTTTTCATTGTTGTTAATTTATATAGGTTTGAATGCCTTAAACAGCATTCGTTTAATTTTGTTTTTTATTATAATTTTTCAATAATTTCTGAAGGCAGAAACATTTCTAAAATTGGTTTCATATTCTTCTCTACTACTATAAACTTCCAATTAGTTATACCATTTGGAGATTCTGCTATTACACGTTTTTGAACGCTTATTTTATATTGGTCTTTATCTTCTAAATACGTCACATTCTCTTCACCAAAGTTTTTATAAAATGATACTAACATCATACTTTGTTGTAACTCCTTTTTTTCTTGCAGTTCTTCATCTTCTGAATCTTCCACAGAGTTGTCTACAAAACCAATATACATATCATTTGAGTAGCTAAGTGTAGCATAATACTTCTCGTTTATGAGTTCTGGTTCATTAATGTCCTTAATATTAGTATTATCAAACCTTAAATTCATAGACTCTGAGTTAAAAGCGCTTTGCATTGCAACCAGTAATTGTTCTCTTGGGATTAGCTCAAAAATACCTTCTGCTGTATACTCTATAGCTGTTTCAAATTCTTTATTGATTATAGCAGTTAAGTAGGTATTAAAATCTGTTTCAATTTCCTTCTTGGCATTTTGGGAGTATCCAGTTAACGTAGCTGCTAAAAGAATTACATATGTAATGATATGCTTCATGTATTTAATCTATTTGTTTTTCGTTGAACAAATTCAATTTTTTAAGCCAACTTGTTCTTCGTTCCAGTAAAAATACTTCTAAAACTAAAAAGAAAATTCCGAAGCCTAAAAACCACTGAAACTGGTCTTTAAAATCTGCAAACTGCTTAGCTTCAAACTCTTTCTTATCCATATTTTGAAGGATTTCTGTTACTTTCTCTACGGTTTCCTTAGTGATGTTATTATATATATACTCACCATTAGCCTCTTTAGCAATATCTTTTAATGTTTCTTCCTGTAGCCTTGTAATTACAGTCTGATCATTTTGATCTTTCTTATAATTAAGCACAACACCATTGCGTTTAATTGGTATTCTGCCTCCTTTTGTTGTTCCTACACCAATGGTAAAGATTCTTATTCCTTCTTCACTTGCTTCTTCTGCAATGTTTACAGAATCGCCTTCATGGTCTTCTCCATCACTAATAATAAATAGCACACGGTTAGTTTGCTCATCATCATTATAGTAGGTTTTAGCTAGTTGAATTGCCTCATTTATAGCTGTACCTTGACTACTCAACATATCTGTATTCATATTTTGCAAGAACATCTTAGCACTTGCGTAATCTGTGGTAATAGGCAATTGCGGAAAAGCACTTCCTGCATATGCAATAATACCTACACGATCACTAGCCAAACTATTTATAATTTGAGTGACCAACTGTTGAGACTTCTCTAAACGGTTAGGAGCAACGTCTTCTGCTAGCATACTCTTTGACACATCAATTGCGAAAACAACATCAACACCTTCTCGTTTTACTGTTTCTAATTTCGTGCCAATCTTAGGATTTACTAATGCAATTGTTAAACAGGCAATGGCCAAGCACAGTACAACTATTTTTAAAATTGTTTTAAAAACAGATTGGTTTGGGCTTAGCTTTTTAAGCAAGTCTTTATCTGCAAACTGAGATTGTTTGCGTTTTTTCCAGATTAATGCAGCAATTAATAGCAGTAGTAATACTGGTACAATTGCCAACAGCCAAAAATATATGTGTTCCTCTAAGACCATTTATACAAAACTTCTAAAAATTGTAAACCTTAATAACACCTCAACAACTATTAATCCTAATGCCGCTAATACTAAAGATCTAAAAAGCTCTTTGTAGTTATAAAATTTAAACTCTTCTACTTCTGTTTTTTCCAGCTTATTTATCTCTTCATAAATAGCTTCTAATTTCTGATTGTTAGTAGCTCTAAAATATTGACCACCAGTTACAGTAGCGATTTGTTTTAAAAGGTCTTCATCTATTTCAACTTTCTGATTGCCATATTGAAATTGGCCATTAGACTTTATACCAATAGGAGATAATGCCATACCATTACTACCAATACCAATAGTGTAGGTTTTAATGCCGTACTCCACAGCTAACTCACTAGCTAACTTAGGGTCTATTGTACCAGAGTTGTTTACACCATCGGTAAGTAAGATTATAACCTTACTTAAAGCTTTACTGTCTTTTAGTCTGTTAACAGATGTTGCTAATCCCATTCCTATAGCAGTACCATTCTCAAGAACTTCACTAAACTTTACATCATTTAAAGCACCAAGCACTATACTTTTATCACTCGTAATAGGTGTTTTTGTGTAGCTTTCTCCAGCATATAGAACAATACCTACACGATCGTTAGGACGTCCTTGTATAAACTCTGAAGCAACATCTTTTAAAGCTTCCAGTCTATTTGGCCTAAGGTCTCTTGCTAACATACTCGCAGAAACATCAATAGCCATAACTATATCTATACCTTTTGTGGTCTTAGTTTTAGTTGAAACATCTACCGTACGAGGTCTTGCCATTGCAGTTATTAAAAATGCTAATGCTAATAGGCGCAACACAAATAGTAGCGGTCTTATATTTACCAACCAGCTTTGCTTTACTTTAAAACCTTTTATAGTAGATATTTTTAGCTCTGCAGTTTGTTTACCTCTTTTAATAATGTACCAAGCAATTAGTACTGGCATTATTAAGAACAACCAGAACCACTGCGGATTTTCGAAAACAAAATTATCTAACATTACTGAGCACTTTTTTGAAGTTCGATACTATTAATAATACGGTTTGATATTTCTTCACCAGCTTCATCATTCTCACCATTTACAACCATTATTTGTTGCATACCAATGTTATTATTAAAAACCAGTAATTGAAACGCAGATTTTTGACCCGTAAAGTTTCCTTGCTCTTTAGAAAATGTAAACGTACCATAAGCTTTTAGTCCTTTAATACCGTTTGCTGTAGTAAACTCATCTTCTTTTACAAACATATTATTAGCTCCTTGCTGCTCTAGCATTCCTAAATTAGCTTGTACAATTGCACTTTTATCTACCTCTTTTTGTTCCTGCTTAAACGATGTTGTGTTAACATATACGTAAAACCCGTTTATAAGGCTACCATAAGTAAATAATTGATTGTCCTTAACAACTTGCTCTACTTCTTTAGGCAAAGCTGCATCTTTTCTTACCAATACTTTTGGTGTTGTAATTGCTACAGATGGATAACCATAATCACTTCTTACCCAATCACCTTGCAAAAGTTCTTTAGTAGGATGACCAATAAAGCTATCTTTAATATAATCTGTTCCTTTTATTACAATTAAACTAACAAAGAATACAACTAATACAAAGAGACCAACTATAACAGAAATTATAATCTGTTTACGTTTTCGCTTTTTAGCTTTAGCTTCTTGAAACTCTATAGTATTCTCTAACTCTTCTAGTGTAGGTTCTGGAATTGCAGCTTTTGTATCTTTAATAATAACTTCAACTCTTAATCTGTCTGCTTTTACAACGCCTTCATCTGGATTCATTTTTGCAAATTTCGCTAAATCTGCACGCATTAAAATTTGTTTGAAATCCTTAATTGTTTCTTGAGACAGATCTAACTTTCCTTGTTGTTTTTTTGCTTCCATTAAAGCGATTAACTCTTCTGTTGTTCGCTCCATTGCATGATCGTCTACTTTTTCATCTATAAAGCGACGTGCAGAATCTGTTAATCGAGAATAGTAGTTTTTGTAGTCTTGGTTTTTAAGCAAATCAGACTTATCCAAAGCTTGTAACTCAAGCATTGCTTTTTCAAATGGAGGAATTTTTACTTCTGCTTCTGCTTTTTTCTTCTGTCTTCTAAAGATTAAAAATAACAAGCTAGCTACAACCATAGCTATAAGAAGCAACCACCATATCCAAGTTGGTATTTGAAAACGACTAGGCACCTCCACAGATGGTTTTATAGGATACATTTTCTGTTTAGTTGTATCTACAGCTACATCTGCAACTTCAACTCGCATAGAGTCTGTTAGTATGACCCTATCATTAATCATAACTCTTTGTTGCGGGATGGTATAACTACCAGAATCAAATTGTGTTAAGCGGTATTCCTTTAAGAGTCTAAAACGTTTTTCTAATCGTGTTGTATCTGCCAACAAACTTTCCACCATTTCCATAGGAGCAAATGTTTGTCCTTCGGGAAACACAACCACATTGGTTGAGTCTGTTTCTACCTGAATGCTATACGTTATCTGTTCTCCTATTTTTATTGAAGTAGAATCTATAGTAGCGTTTACTTCTTGAGAAAATGAATAGGTAATGGCGAAAAGCGAAACGAAAATAGCAGTAAGCGTTCTAACCGAAGTTGAAAACACTTTGTTTATATCCATTTTTAAGTTTTCATTCATCATTTAAGCTCTTCTTTTAAAATAACCCAATAATTTCTTTACATAACTCTCATCTGTACGCGTATGTATTACGCCAGACCCACTTCTTCTAAATGTGTTTTCAAAGTAATTTACACGCTCATTATAATGTTTGGCATAATTAACTCTTACAGTCTTTGATCCTGTATTTACCAATAACAACTCTCCAGTTTCTTCATCTTGCATTTGAACCATTCCTAAATTAGGAATAGCTTCTTCTTTTTCATCATACACGCGAATACCTGTAACATCATGTTTTTTGCCTACAATTTTCATTGTTTGCTCATAACCATCTGTCATAAAATCTGATAAGACAAAAACGATAGCTTTTTTCTTAAGCATGTTAGACAAGTATTTTAAAGCTTTTGTAATGTCTGTCTTTTTACTTTGTGGCTTAAACTCTATAAGTTCTCTTATTATTCTCAAGACATGTAAACGTCCTTTTTTTGGAGGTATAAAAAGTTCGATTTCATCAGAAAATAAAAGCAATCCTATTTTATCATTATTCTGTGTTGCCGAAAATGCTAAGGTTGCTGAAATTTCTATGATTATATCTTTTTTAAACGCTTGGTTTGTACCAAAGAATTCTGAACCAGATATATCTACCATTAAAACCATGGTTAACTCACGTTCTTCTTCAAAAATCTTTACAAAAGGCTCATTATACCTTGCGGTTACATTCCAATCTATACTCCTTACATCATCTCCAAATTGATATTGGCGCACTTCACTAAACGTCATACCACGACCTTTAAAAGTACTGTGGTACTCGCCACCAAACACGTGATCGCTAAGGCGACGTGTTTTAATTTCAATTTTACGTACTTTTTTTAGGAGGTCTTTGGTGTTCATTGTCTTTAATCGAAGAGTCTTAAATGCAATTTGATTTTTGAATTTTCAAAGTAGAGTTAAGTGCTTAGCAAAAAGAGATTAGTAACTCAAAACATTACTTCCTAATTACTAAAGCTCAGAAACTACTATGGCACTTCAATCTCATTTACAATTTTATTAATAAGATCTACGCTGGTAACATTTTCTGCTTCAGCTTCATAGGTTAACCCAATACGATGCCTAAGTACATCATGTACTACTGCACGCACATCTTCTGGCACAACATAACCTCTACGTTTAATAAAGGCATAGCACTTTGCTGCGTTTGCAAGGTTTATACTACCACGAGGTGAAGCTCCAAAGTTTATTAATGGTTTAATATCATTAAGATTGTATTGTTCAGGATAACGTGTTGCGAAGATGATGTCTAGAATATACTTCTCTATCTTCTCATCCATATAAACTTCTTTAACAGATTGTTGGGCTCTCAAAATTTGATCTATAGATACAACTGGATTTACAGTTTCAAAACTGCCTTTTAGGTTAGCACGCATTACCATTTGCTCCTCATCCATCTTAGGATAATCTATCACTGTTTTTAACATGAAACGGTCTACTTGGGCTTCTGGCAAAGGGTAAGTTCCTTCTTGCTCTACTGGGTTTTGTGTTGCCATAACTAAGAAAGGCTTATCTAACACAAAGGTTTCATCTCCTATGGTTACTTGCTTTTCCTGCATAGCTTCTAATAAAGCAGATTGTACCTTGGCAGGAGCACGGTTTATCTCATCTGCCAATACGAAATTGGCAAAAATAGGACCTTTCTTAATGCTAAAGTCATTAAGCTTCATATTGTAGATCATAGTTCCCACAACATCTGCAGGCAATAAGTCTGGTGTAAATTGAATACGGCTAAATGTCCCGTGAACAGCTTTAGACAACGTGTTTATTGCTAAGGTTTTTGCCAAACCCGGCACACCTTCTAATAAGATATGACCTTGTCCTAAAAGACCAATAAGCAAACGCTCTACCATATGCTTTTGGCCAACAATTACCTTTCTCATTTCTAATGAAAGCACATCTACAAAAGCACTTTCTTTTTCTATTTTTTCATTTAAACTCGCAATGTCTATCGACGTGTTTTGTTCCATAGATTCAATTATTTAATTCACAAATTTAAAAAGCTAACTAAAGCTAAACAAATTCCTATTTTTAAAAAATATCTTAAAAAAGTCGCTTTTAAAAACCAACTTTTATTTAAACGTGTAAGTTACCAAAGCCTTATCAATATATGTACTTTCGCATTAGATAAGTTTCAGTAACTAACAAATACGAAAAGATTAGAACTATGTTGCAGGAAAAATTACAGTTTTCAAGAATTATTCAAGGAGTAATGAATTGGGGTGCTTGGGGAGCAAAAATGAGCACCCAACAAATGGCAGAACAAATTGAACACGTATTAGACCTTGGCATAACAACTTTTGATCACGCAGATATTTATGGTGGTTATACTACTGAAGCTGAATTTGGAAAAGCATTTAAGGAAAGTGGTGTAAACCGTGAAGATGTACAACTCATCTCTAAACTAGGCATACAATATCTTTCTGATGAGCGGCCTTATAACCGTGTAAAACATTACCAATATGATGCTACCTACATTTTGGAGAACACAGAACGGTCTTTACAAAAACTAAACACCAACTATTTAGATTTGTTGTTACTTCATAGACCAAGTCCACTTATGGATCCTTTAGAAATAAAAGGCGCTATCGAAAGGCTACTTACAGAAGGTAAAATTAAATCTTTTGGGGTTTCAAATTTTACACCAAGCCAGGTTGCAATGCTAGAAAAACATATTAAGGTTTCTGGTAATCAAATTGAATGTAGTATTACCCAGTATGAACCAATGCTAAATGGTGTTTTAGATGATATGGTTACTAAGAACATACTGCCAATGGCCTGGTCTCCTTTAGGAAGTATTTTTAAGGAACATACACAACAAACTATGCGTGTACAAAATGTCTTAAAAACACTACGCGCTAAATACAGAACTACTATAGACCAAATTCTTATTGCTTGGCTACTAAAGCATCCTTCTGGTATACATCCAGTAATTGGAACATCTAAGGTTTCTCATGCTAAAGCAGCAGTTAAAGCACAAGAAATAAACCTTGACATACAAGATTGGTTTGAGCTCCTAATTGCAAGTCAAGGTCATAAAGTTCCTTAATCTAAATCTTTTGGCAACTTTCCAAATGCTCTAGTATCTTCTTTGGTTAATATCTTAAAATCTGCAGATTTTGGAGCATTTTCTAGAACATGGTTAAGTTCTTTTGGGAATGTAGTCATCTTACGTTCTTTAAGATCCATCCAGCATCCTAACATATCGCAAGTCGCTAAGTTTTTTCCATTTGAATCGTAAAAATTATGGACAAATTTAAAAAGTGAACCATCTTCACTAACGCCACCAACCTCAAAAGATACTTTAATAGGTTTGCCTTGTAATACTTCTCTAAAGTAAAAGATGTGTTCGTAAAATATGACTGGGCCAATATTATATTTAGCCATTTCTTTTTGGCCAAAACCATTTTCAATTAGGTAAGCCATTCTGGTGTGACTCATAAAATTTATAAATGCAGAGTTTGCTAAATGACGATTCGCATCTAAATCGCTCCATCTTATATCAAATTCTTTTGTAAACATATTAGTAGGTTTCTTGTGGTTGTTTATTAATTAATTTAATTCTTTCTAACACAGCGTTTACCACAATATCACTTTCAAGATTGTGTCCTAAACCTTCTGTGTAAAATGTTTTAATATCTGGGTTTTGTTTTACGCCTTCCTGTATTGGTAATATTGGTGTTACCTTATCTTGAGTTTCATGAATAACCAAGATTGGCTTATCTATCAATTTAAAGAATTGCGCCATTGTCACTCTATCTGCAGGAAGTTTTAAAACCTCATTTACTTTTATTAATAAATTTTGAATTGATTTTGTTGACAGGCCCAACATCACTTTAAAGTATGCGAAGATGGCATCCATCCCAGAAGGCGCACCCATGATTACATAGCTACTTACATTTAAGTTGGTGTTTACTAAAAAAGCATACGCAGTAACCATACTACCTAATGAGTGACAAACCATAGTATGAATATGGCCTATATGTTTTTCTGAAGCCGCAATTGCTTTACGGTAAATTTCAAAGTTAAGAGCATTACCATCAGACAATCCGTGTCCTTGGGCATCTAAGGCGTACGCTGTATATTCAGTTAAATCGAGTTGATCTATGTAAGGCTGCCAACGTTGTGAATTGCTCATCCAACCATGAACAAAAAACAAACGCTTTTTGCCTGTGCCCCATTTATGTAGCACAACATTTTGATTGTTAATCTCAAAATTGTGTTTTATACTTTTTTTAAAAAACGCTTCTCCTTTTTCTGTAATTCCTACACGTTTTACTCTACACAACAACTTAAAACTAAACTCCCTATTCCAACTTGGGAACACAGGCGCTGTTCTATTAATTATAAATCCTAATATTTTTAATATGAAATTCTTCATCAATTTATTTTGATACCAATTGGTATTTAAGATCGGTTTTAAAGACTTACAGATTGTATAACCATCTCAAGGTGTTTTACGCAATGGGTAATGGCTTTCTTATTTCGTTCTAGTTTACTCATCATTATTCCTCCTTCTAAAGAAGATATAACTATAGTAGCATAAAACTCTATATCTATATCTGGTTTTACCTGCTTGTTTTTTATACCGTTTTGAAAAAGTACCTTAATAGAAGCTCTAAGTTGCGCCAACATATTAAATGCTTGTTGTCTTAATACAGAGTTAGAGTCATCTACCTCAACAGCAACATTCATAAGAGGACAACCACCTTCATAATAAGGAGATTCCATATAATTCTCAAAAAATTCGAATATGGCATCAAACTTTGTTTTAAAAGTTTTCGCTTCTTTTATGCTAGATCCTAAATTAGAAAACAACAGCCTAGATAAATTACGTAATGCCTGTTGCTCTAAGTCTTGCTTACTTTCAAAATGCCTATAAATAGCACCTTTTGTAAGACCAGTTGCTTTAGTAATATCACTTATAGAGGTGGCCTTGTAACCTTGTGTATTAAACAGGTTGGCGCTCTCTATTAAAATCTTTTGTTTTGTTGCTGTTGCGTTTCGCATACAACAAAGATACCAAACGGTATCTAAACCTCAATACAATAATGATCTTTATATTGATTTTTCAACTAAATTTGTTACTTTAAAGCGTAATTATTCTTATTTATGGATATTAACCATCAACTTATTACTGGATTGAGCTGTGCATTTATATTGCTCGTACTAGGTATAATTTTCTATAAATTTCCACCAAAGAAAATTAACTCAGTATACGGTTATCGTACACCTAGATCTATGACTAATCAAGATACTTGGGATAGTGCAAATACATTTTCTTCAATATGGATGATACGCTTTGCGGTGTTTACATTTCTTGTAAGTGGCGCTAGTTATGTCTTAATTCCAGAGTATAGCGCATTAATAACTGTTATAGTTTTAGTGCTTTTAGTAGTTTTAATCTTACCTCTAACAGAATCTCACTTAAAAAGACACTACACAAAAAGTGGTAGCCCTAAAAGTGTAGTTGATGAATATGATTTACCTCCAACTGGAGTTACTAGTAGCGAAGAAGAGTAACATCTTAAATGTTAACTTCATCGGTTTAGAATTAGTAACTTTGCAACTTCTTAAAAATCATTTATGATTCAATCCATGACTGGCTTTGGCAAAAGCACATTACAATTGCCTACCAAAAAAATATCGATAGAGATTAAATCTCTTAATAGCAAGAGTTTAGACCTAAATGCTCGTATGCCTAACCAATATCGTGAAAAAGAGTTAGATATGCGTAAGCTTATTGCATCTTCACTAATGCGCGGAAAGGTAGACTTTAGCTTGTATATTGAAACTACATCAGATGATACGACTAGCGCTATTAACAGCGAGGTTGTAAAGTCTTATATGCAGCAACTTAAGCAAGTAGTAGCTTCTGATGATACAGAACTCTTAAAGATGGCTATAAAAATGCCAGATGCCCTAAAGACAGTTCGCGAAGAAATTGACGAGACAGAATACGACTCTATCTTAAATACTTTAAAAGAAGCCTTAGTTGAAATAAATAGATTTAGAACAGATGAAGGCAAAGCTTTAGAGGACGACTTTAATCTTCGAATTTCTAATATTAAGAATTTGCTTGAAGAGGTTATTAAGATAGATCCAGATCGTATAAACCAAGTTAAAGAACGCCTTCGAAAAGGAATTGAAGAGTTAAAAGAAAGCGTAGATGAAAACAGGTTTGAGCAAGAACTTGTTTACTATATTGAAAAATATGACATTACAGAGGAAAAAACGAGGTTAGACAACCACCTTTCTTATTTTACAGAAACTATAAATAGCGCAGACTCCAACGGAAAAAAGCTTGGTTTTATAAGTCAAGAAATTGGTCGTGAAATAAACACGATAGGATCTAAATCTAATTATGCACCAATGCAGCAACTTGTTGTTCAGATGAAGGATGAGCTGGAAAAAATTAAAGAACAACTACTAAACGTTTTGTAATGAGCAAAGGAGGAAAACTCATAGTATTTTCGGCACCTTCTGGAAGTGGAAAAACTACTATAGTAAGACATTTATTAAAACACCAATCGTTAAATCTTGAGTTCTCCATTTCGGCAACATCAAGAGAGCCGCGCTTTGGCGAACAAGATGGTGTACATTATTACTTTCTAGATCTTTCAGAGTTTAAACGCCGAATTAAAGAAGACGAGTTTTTAGAATGGGAAGAAGTTTATAGAGATAACTTTTATGGCACACTAAAGTCTGAGGTAGAACGTATTTGGGACGAAGGCAAAAATGTAATATTTGATATTGATGTTGTTGGCGGCCTAGATATTAAAGAGATTTATCCAGAAAAAACACTTGCCGTTTTTGTAAAACCTCCAAGTATAGAGGAGCTTAAAATTAGACTTAAAAAACGCAAAACAGAAACAGAAGACAAGATTAATATGAGAGTTGCAAAAGCTTCAATAGAGCTAAAGACTGCACCACAATTTGATCATATTATACTTAATGATAATTTAGATGTTGCACTTACAAAAGCATATAATCTTGTTTCAGATTTTGTTGGCGCAGATACTAATACAACAGAAGACTAGTGAAAACCAACAAGAATATAGGCTTGTATTTTGGGACATTTAACCCTATTCATATTGGGCATTTAGCTATTGCTAACCATATGGCAGAGTTTTCAGAATTGGATGAAATATGGTTAGTTGTTACACCTCACAATCCGTTTAAGAAGAAAAGTACGTTACTAGATAATCATCATAGATTAGAAATGGTGAGACTTGCAACAGAGCATTATCCTAAGCTTAAACCAAGTACTGTTGAGTTTGATTTACCACAACCAAATTATACTGTAAATACACTTGCTGTTTTAGAAGAAAAGTATCCAGATTACATGTTTAATTTAATTATGGGTGAGGATAATTTAAAAAGCCTTCATAAGTGGAAAAACTATGACGTGATTTTAGAGCGCTATGGTATTTTTGTTTACCCAAGAATTTCTGAAGGTGTTATAGAGCATCAATTTAAAGATCATCCTAAGATAACTAAAGTTAAAGCTCCTATTATGGAGATATCTTCAACATTCATAAGATCTTCAATTGCAGATAAGAAAAACATACGCCCATTATTACCAGAACACGTGTGGTCTTACGCAGATGAGATGAATTTTTATAGATAACCTACTATTTACAACATAAAAAAACCTGTCTTATGACAGGTTTTTTGTTTTCTATAAAGATGTAATTAATCTTCTTGTGCAGGAATACGTAATACTTGTCCTGGATAAATTTTATCTGGATCTGTAAGCATTGGTTTATTAGCTTCAAAAATAACTGGGTATTTCATAGCATTACCATAGTACTTTTTTGCAATCTTACTTAAGCTGTCACCTTTTTCCACAGTATGAAACTGTGCTTCTGGCTCTTTATTTTCAACTTCCATTTGATCGTCTACTTGAGCAATTCCTGCTGTATTTCCTACTACAAGAACAATTTTTTCTCGCGTTGCTTGGTCTAAAGCCTTACCAGTAATTGTAGCCGTATCACCTTCAATAGTTACATTAAGGTTTTCTGCCTCTAGGCCTAAGTCACTAACTGTTTCTTCCATAGAGCTTGCAGCCTTCTCATTAGCCTCTTTAATCTTAGCTGCGTTTTCTGCAGCCGCTTCTGCAGCTTCTTCCTTGTCTGTTTTGCCTATACCAAATACTTTGGCTCCTGCATTTTTAATAAATGAAAATAATCCCATTGTGTTTTCTTTTGTTAATTATTAATAAGTACCCAATTTACAAAAAGCACTCACTAAAGACAAGAGTCTTTTTATAAATCCGACTTAAATTCTTATCAATGTTTTAAGAGTTATTTAGCAGTAAACTATTAACAAGACTTTGCTTACAATTGCAACTTTAAAAGCCTCTTTAAAAGAGGCTTTTAATAATTACTTTTTTATGTAGATGCTCCATCTTTAGTGAGCACTTTAAATTCTGCTTTGCTAATACGTTTTTTTGAGGTGTTATTTTTAAGTTTATATTCAATATATCCTCTACCTCTAAAAGTATACGTGCTTTCTGAAGCTGGATGAAATAACATTATTGTATTATCATCTGGTATAGTCATCTCAAAGTACTCATTTCCCATAGGCTCATAGTCCAAATAAAGCCCTTTAACGTAACCGTTATTAGAGATATCTGTAACTTCGTAGTGACCTTGATAATCCCAAACGACATCATTAGGATGTGTTCCTTGTGCATCTATTGAGCTTTCAAAATTATCACCTTGACCAAATGGTAAGAATTGTATAAAGTTTTCTTCATCAAAAGCATTTACATAACCATTTGCACTAGTTGCAGTTTTTTCCCATAGTTGATATTCTTGTAGGAAATAATGTATATTATTATAAAACACAAGATCATAATCAAAAGTTGAACGTTGATAGCCGTAAAATACATATCGCGTACCTGATGACAAATCTTTCAATATCATTTTATTTGCCTGTCCTTCTATAACTTGAAACCTATGGTAACCATCTTTATCATGGCTAATTTCTAAAACATCCTGAAAAGCATCAAAATACCCTGTTTGTATGCCAAAACCACCGCCTCGAGAACCAATGCCAACTAAATTATTATTAGCATACAAATCTCCTTGCTGAAATGACAATGTAAAAGCAATTTCTAAAAAAGGTACTCTAGTTGCACCTGCAGTTTGCTCAACATCTAAATACCATAACTCGTAAGTTTGTAAATACTGATTTAAAGTTAAGGTAGGTTCTGGGTTATTTACTTCATAGTCTTGATCATCTACAACCTCTACATAACAAGACGTCATCACTAACCCTACAAAGAATAACATGGTAAAATTTAGTATCGTTTTCATAACGTTTAATTTTGGGATTCTATAATTTGGGTTTCAAAGGACGTGCCAAAAACACAAACCATTGTATTGCAGCAATATATATCGCTATCATATTTTGTATTTTTGGTGATGAAAAGATTAGACTATGAATGACGAACCAAAATTTGCCGTAATTGGCGGCGGAAGCTGGGCAACAGCCATTGTAAAGATGCTTTGTGAAAATTTAAATGAGGTGCATTGGTATATGCGTAGCGTTTATGCTATAGAGCATTTAAAGAAAATGCAACATAACCCCAATTACTTAAGCTCTGTGGAGTTTAATACTGAGCAGCTAAAGTTAAGTAATGATATTAATGAAGTAATTAATGCGGCAGATAACCTAATCTTTGCTGTACCAAGTGCTTTTATATATAGTGAATTACAAGAGCTAACAATACCCTTAAAAGACAAGAAGGTATTTAGTGCCATAAAAGGAATTGTACCAGAAACTGGACTAATTGTAGGCGAACACTTAAATGAAACCTACGAAATCCCTTTTGATAATATAGGTGTAATTACAGGACCTTGTCATGCAGAAGAGGTTGCCTTAGAGCGTTTATCCTATTTAACAGTAGCTTGTGCTAATGAGGATAACGCAAAATTCTTTGCTAAATATTTAACGTGTGATTACATAAATGTAAAAACATCTGAAGATGTTACTGGAACAGAGTATGCTGCCATGCTAAAAAATATTTATGCTATTGCAGCAGGAATAGCTCACGGTTTAGGCTACGGAGATAATTTTCAGAGTGTCTTAATGAGTAATGCTATTCGCGAAATGAAGCGCTTTATTAAAAAAGTGTACAAAATGAAGCGAAATATTAACGACTCAGCTTATTTGGGAGATTTATTAGTAACAGGTTATTCTGTATTTAGTAGAAACAGAATGTTTGGTAATATGATTGGTAAAGGTTACACAGTAAAAAGTGCTCAAATGGAAATGAGTATGGTTGCTGAAGGTTATTACGCTGCAAAAAGTGCTTACACTATAAACCAAGACAAAAAGAAGAAAAGAGCTAAAACTCCTATAATAGACGCTGTTTACAGCATTTTATATGAAAACAAGAATCCTAAAAAGGTATTTGATAAGTTAGCCGAAAAATTAGACTAACCTATTTTTCCTTTGGCTCCCAAGAGTCTATAAGGCTTATACTTTCTGTTATAAAATACTCCATAAATTTCACCAAGTCTTGAAGTTCGTGATTATAACTTTTGGTATCCTTAGTCCTTGCCTTTAATATATCTTCTAAAACTCTTACATGATCATTAAGCCCCAAAATGTCTTTTCTAAACATAGTTCTCCAATGATCTAACTTAGAGTAAAAATAGCGCTTCCTCTCACCTAATTGTGTTTTGTAGCCAATACGTCCTAATACCAATAAGTTATTTATAGCATTACTCGTAGCACTTTTACTTAATTGTAAGGTCTCTCGTATTTCATCAAACGTTAAACTTGTTTTGTCGGAAACCGTTAAGAGTGCATTTACTCTAGCAGATGCTGGTGCAAAGCCAGATTGTTCTTGGATAACCCCAAATCTTTCTATTAATTCTTCCTGTTCTCTAGTTAGTTTAGACATTTTCAGCAGTTTAGTTATTTATAACTCCTAACACAAATATAAATTATTGATTCAATTTTAATAAAAATAGCATTTCTTTAACATAATATTTGTTGATATTCTGATTTATTTTACACTAATCCCTATAAAGTGTATCTATTCTCGTCCAAATACAACAATGAGTTAATGTTTTATTATTTTTTTTCAATCTTAGTTTTCACTTCTTTAAGTTCTTTAGTTTTGGAACTATAAATAAAACTTTGAACTGAAATTATGAAAAAAAACTATTCTACTCAATTACTTACTTGTCTCTTATGTTTTGTTTTTACTCTAAGTGGTATTGCGCAAGATACTAACTCAATTATATCAACATACATCTCTGCCCATAAGAAAGACCTTAAATTGTCTGGCGCTATTACTTTTCACACAAATAGTATTGGCAATCTATCTAACAAAAATTACAATGTTGCATACCTACAACAAACCTTTAACGGTATAAAAGTTTCTAATGCCAATGCAACTGTTGTTTTAAAAGATAATAAGGTCATTAGTTTTAAGCATACGTTTATAAATAATTTAGAAACCAAATTAACCGGTGCCGCAACAGCACCTAGCTTAACACCAAATCAAGCTGGAACTGCCGCACTTAGTGCTTTGGGACTTACAGATCTAAATCATGTACAGCTCTTAGATTTTGCTACAAAAGAAGACATCAATGCTCTGCAATTATCTCAAGAAACCCTAACTGCACCATTATTTTATGAGAAAGCAGCCAATGGGAATTACGTGTTAACTTATGAGATTATCGTCAAGGAGCCTACGCCGCATTGGTGGTTGTCTAAAATTAATGTTACTACTGGTGAATTAGTTTCAAAATACGACCTTAATATATCGTGTAACTTTAATGCGCCTGTTGTAACAGATGCAAATCCAGCTCTAAATACTCACACAACTCACAAACACGTTTTAAACACTAATGCTCCATCTGTACTATCTAAAAAAAGTACAACACATAGTAATTCTTATACTAATATTCAAAGTGATGGTGCTATTTATAATGCTTTTCCGTTAAGGGTAGAGACACCAATCCATGGTGATAGAGAGTTATTAATAAATCCATCTTTAATTGCTACACAACCTGTTGATAGGCCCATACCATCTCCAAGTGGGTGGCACGATTTAGACGGTGTACTACAAACCAATACTAACGGTAATAATGTTGCTGCCTATGAAGATTCTGACAACTCAAACTCTGCTTCTTCTGCCGGTTCTTTAGTGGATGGTGGTGCAACCTTATTATTCGATTTTCCTTTAGATCTTACTCAAGAACCAGATGTGTATCAAGACGCTACAATTGTTAACCTATTTGTTTGGAATAATTATGTACACGATGTGTTTTACGCATATGGTTTTGATGAAGACAACGGAAACTTTCAAGAAGAAGATTATGACCGTTTTACAGGGTTTGACATTCCATTAGTTACAGCGCACAATGGTGATGGTGTAGCTGCAGAAGCACAAGATGGTAGCGGCTTAAACAATGCTAATTTTGCTACACCTGCAGATGGTGGTAATCCAAGAATGCAAATGTTTTTATGGGGCGCATCACCTTTTGGAGAGTTTCTTAATGTATACTTTTCTGGAGATTTTGATGGTTTATACGCATCTACAAGATTTCCTTTTGTAGATATTCCTCGTGCAGAAGATCCTGAAGTTAGCGGAAGTTTAGTAGTTATTGAAGATGATGGTGCTGCCTACACTGGTGCTAATGGAGGTACTGCTGGAGCTAGTCCAGATACAGATGATGGTTGTACTAGTATTGTTAATGCTGCTGCGCTAAATGGAAACATTGCAGTAATTAGAAGAGGTGTCTGCACATTTACTACTAAAATTTATAATGCTGAAGATGCTGGAGCAATAGGCGTAATTATAGTTAATAATGTAGAAGGTGAAGGTCCTGCAAATGGCGGTGGAGAAGCTACAGAGCCAATTACAATTCCTACTATATCTATCTCTTTTGAAGATGGTGATCCTATGATAAATGCTCTTAACAATGGAGAATCTATTACGGGTCGTATAATTGACAATGGTCCTTTAGCAGACTTAGTAATGAAGGATGGCGATTTAGATCAAGGTATTATTGCACATGAATATGGGCACGGTATATCTACCCGATTAGTAGGTGGAAGAAATAACTCCAACTGTCTTTTAAGCTTGGCATTCGAAGAGCAAATGGGTGAAGGCTGGAGCGATTTCTTTGCGTTGGTAATGACACAAAAATTAACAGATACAGCAGAACAACCAAGAGGAATAGGAACATATGTACTAGGTCAAGATGTTTTAGGATCTGGTATAAGACCAGCACGTTATTCTACAGATTTTTCAGTAAATGATTACACATATGAAGATTTAGGAAATGCAGAAATTACGGTACCACACGGTATAGGTTTTATATGGTCTACCATTATTTGGGATATGTATTGGGCATTTATTGACGAGTATGGGTTTGATGCAGATATGTATTATGGTACTGGCGGAAACAATATGGCATTACAATTAGTAATGGACGGCTTAAAACTACAAACTTGTGGTAATGTAGGATTTGTTGATGGTCGAGATGCAATACTTATGGCAGATGAGGCTTTGTATGATGGTGCTAATGAATGTTTAATACGTTCAGTTTTTGCTAGAAGAGGTGTTGGTGCACTTGCATTTCAAGGAACTGCTATAAGTAGAATGGACCAAGTACCAGATTTTACTATTAGTGATCCATTAGGTACAGATTGCGAAGCCGTATTAGCATCGCAAGATTTAAACAAAACTCTATTTACAGTGTATCCTAATCCTGCATCTCACCAGATACACATTAACTCAAATAAAAATAGTGGCTTAGCCAATGTTGAAGTTTATGATGTAAACGGTCGTAAGGTAATTAGTAAAAATATTGATCTTGTAAACACAGCTACTTTAAACACAGCTAAATTAGAGACTGGAATTTACGTGTTACAGATAAACACAGATAACGCTACATATACGCAGAAGGTTATTATACAATAATATATTAAGAGTAGTAATTTGGGGAAGAAATTGGGAGGCTTTTGGCTTCCCTTTTTCGTTTTAACTAGTTTCCTAAAATACCTTCAAGCTTCATAACAGGAAGCTTATCAAGATATTTTTCTTTTATAGTATTTGCCTTGAAAAGAAATGTTTTCTCAAACATCTTATTATCCTTAAAGTAAGTTACTGAAAATTGGTTGTTGAGAGCTAATACCTTGGTTTCTAAAAACTCAATCTTAGCATAACTTTTTGCAGGCAACAATTTTACTTGATGGCGAAACTCTGCTGTAATCTTAGTATCATTAAATCCTTTTGAAACAATTAATGCCATTTCAATAGGTTCTTTACCATCGTTAATGATATAGGCATTCCAATCTTTTGTGTGGTATTCTGGGTGTTCTTCTAGAACAGCTGCAATGTAGATATCTTTAGATTCTGGTATCGTTATGTCTTTCTTCATTACTCCTAATCCTTAATCTTCTGATTTTATTTTCCAAGCACCCCACAAAATAAATACAAGTATAGTCATTATAGCTATTCCCACAATACCTAATATAAGATCTATAAGACCTGAAATAAATGTAAGAATTCCTATTACTATGGCGGCAATTACCAAAAGGGTGATCACTAAATTTTTCATTATAAGACGCTTTTAAACTGTTCTAAGAAGCGTACATCATTTTCACTTAGCATTCTAATATCTGGAATTTGATGTAGCAACAATGCTATTCTATCTATACCCATACCAAAAGCGAAACCAGAATACTCTTCTGGGTCTATTCCGCTATTTTTTAAAACGTTTGGATCTACCATACCACAACCCATAATTTCTAACCAACCTGTACCTTTAGTCATTCGGTAGTCTGTCTCTGTTTCTAATCCCCAATATACATCTACTTCTGCACTTGGTTCTGTAAATGGGAAGTAACTAGGACGAAGTCTTATTTTAGACTTCCCAAACATTTCTGTAGTGAAATACTGTAATGTTTGCTTTAAATCTGCAAAGGATACGCCTTTATCTACATACAACCCTTCTACTTGATGAAAGAAACAATGTGAGCGTGCAGATATAGCTTCGTTTCTATAAACTCTACCAGGTGATATTGTTCGAATAGGCGGTTTGTTATTTTCCATGTAACGTACTTGCACACCAGATGTGTGTGTACGTAAAACAACGTCTGGATCTTTTTCTACAAAGAAAGTATCCTGCATATCTCTGGCAGGATGATGTTCTGTAAAATTTAATGCAGTAAAATTGTGCCAATCGTCTTCTATTTCTGGACCATCAGAAACATTAAAGCCAATGTTTGAAAACACTTCGATAATTCTATTCTTAACTAAAGAAATAGGATGACGTGCACCAATCTCTATCGGCTCACCAGGTCTGGATAAATCACCGTATTTCCCATTATCATCTACAGTAGACTCTACTGCATCTTTTAAAGCGTTTACTCTATCTTGAGCAGCATTTTTCCATTGATTAATAGCTTGGCCAAATTCTTTCTTTTCTTCGTTAGCCACATTTTTGAACTCGGAGAAATATTGATTTAAAAGACCTTTCTTACCAAGGTATTTAATTCTAAATTCTTCAATTTCTGCTTCAGTTTTAGCTTCAAAAGCTTCAACTTCTTTAATATAGGCTTTAATCTTATCTAACATATCGTGTATTCAAAAAGGGATGCAAATTTAACCAATTTGGCGATTTTACGTGAGTCTATTCAGTATTTAATCTATTTAATAACATTGGTTGTACTTCTTCAAACCATTCGTTACTTAAAATACTAAGCACAATGCTATCTCTGCGGCCATTTGGAGCTGTACAATTATTTCGTAAAACACCTTCGACAGTAGCTCCAATGTTTTTCATTGCTTTTATGCTTCGCGCATTATTATAATCTGCCCTAAATTCCACGCGTTCAAAGTGTAGCGTTTCGAAAATAAATTTTAGCAACAGATATTTGCAATGGGTATTTAAGCCTGTACCTCTGTAAGCTTTACCATACCACGTATAGCCCAAAGAACAGGTTTTATGATAACGATTTATATCATATAACCTTGTAGATCCAGCTATACTATTATCGCGTTTATCTGTAACTATAAAAGGATATGCTTTTTCTTCTTTTTTAGCTTGTAATGCCGTTTGTATGTAAGTTTCTAAAGCACTTTCTGAATTTGGTTGCTGTAATGAGTAGGTCCAAGTTTCGGGTTCATTTAAGGAATATTGCAACAAGTGCTTTGTAGCCTTTTTTGAAAGCGGACTTAATTTTACCCTTACATCTTCTAATATTATTTCAGCATTAAAGTCCATTAGTAATTAACATTTTGATGTCTATCTAAATAGATGAAATTAAACATAAAAAAAACTGCTGTACCACCTGCCAAATGCCATAACCAATGTGTTCCCATTGATAAAAACTCAAACCTATCTGAAATTCTAAACATAACAGCCAAAGCAAAGGTGAATGCAGACAACGCTACCCAAACTCCATGTTTAAAGTTTACCTTAAATAGATAAAGACAAATGGGCAATAGTACACTAACAGCTGTAATTATATAGCCTATAGACTCTGTATATCTTACTGGAAACGGCAAAAACCGAAGGCCAAATGAGCCACCAACAAAAAATGCTGCTAGTAATAAGCGTCGCCACCAAGATTTTGAAAATTTGAAAATAAAATAGAATACTGCAGATACTGTAAGCACTAAAATTGGTACATAATCCATTAAAAGCCAAGCTTCGTGACTTCTTAATCCATGATATAATGTGCCGCCAACATAACCTATAAATAAAATAGGAAGAACCCAATATCCTAAAAATTTATGGGTTTGATTAGAGTTATAAATCTTAACTCCAAAATAAATAACAATTGCCAGAAAAATAATGTTGCTAAAAGTATTAAATGGCTCTACAGGAAAACTGCCAGGCAAGGTCTCTGTATAAACAGGACCAGAATCTTTAGGAAACTCTAATTGTAATAAAATACGAGATACTAATTGTTGTGCCATTCTCACAAATATAGAAAAATATAAAGCTGATTATTAAGCTTTTTGGGAGCTTAAGAAAGATTTAGTAAAATAGATTACTCTTGAGTATTTACCAGGATAACTTCTTCTGGAGTAACAGCAAATACAACGTCGTCTTTATCTGGAGTCATAATATAGTTACCTGTAAACTCCCCAAAGGCTGGTAAGATAAGTTGGCATTTTCTTTGAAAAAAGGCTGGTAATTTTAAGAACTGCCTGCCTATTCCTCTTAATTTTATACCTGGATGAATGTGTCCAGAAAAATTATATAGCGCATCTCTTTCTTCTGGTATATGGGTAAGAAGAAAGCCGTCTAAAACCCACTCAGATACAAGCTTTACACCCAACTCCTCATATCTGTCTGGAGAAATAATATCATGATTACCTACCACCAAGACAATAGCAGCAGTTTGAGTACTTGTCCATTGTTCAAAAAGCTTCCACTCTGTATTAAGGTTGCTATGAAAAAGGTCACCAAGGAAACAAATTATTTTAGGAGCAAAACTTTGTATAACATCTTGCAGTTTTTCAAAGTTTTTAGCAATTGCTTTTTTAGGTACTGCACTACCGTGTTTTCTAAAATGTGAAACCTTACCTAAGTGAACGTCAGAAATTAATAGCATTTCTCTTTCATGCCAATACATAGCTCCGCTAGGGTGAAGCGTAAAATTGTGGTTTTGTATAGTAATTGGCTTATTCACCTCACAAAGTTATGGGAATGCTCTTTGCCTACAATACATTAAAAGAAAATCTTTTTGAATACGTTGAATATAATTTAATACAGCTTTTAATTCTTAATTAAATTAAATTTATATGGTACAAAGCAGTAAATTATTTGGAAAGCGTGGCAATCATTCGCTTAATGCGGTCTGCTAATTTTTCTGAGGAAAGCTTTTCACGTAACCTGTCTGTAATTATAGGGAAACTAAATGGAGTTGGTTTGCTGCAAGGTTTCCATACAATTTGCTGTAATTTAATTCGCTCTAAGGCTTCTCTTAATCTGCCTTCTTCTAAAGAATGCTCAAAAGTTTCTCTAAAAGCCTGTTGAAAGAGTAAATTGTCTGCTTCATAATCTCTAAATACATCAAATAATAACTGCGAATTACTTTGCAAGTGCTTCATTTTTACAGATCGGTTTGGGTAGCCTGTAAAGACCATACCGCTTATTACCGCTATATCTCTAAACTTACGCCTTGCCATTTCTGTAGCGTTTAAACTGTTTTGAAGATCATCTAATAAATATTCTGATGTAAACAAGTTATTATCAATTACCTCATTTATATCTACCTCTTTATCTGAAAGTATTTCGAAACCATAATCATTAAAGGCTAATGAAAATGTGATGGGAGACAGTAAGCTTATACGATAAGCTAATAAACTTCCCATAGCCTCGTGTACAAAACGACCTTCAAAGGGATAAAATACATTATGGTAGCCTTCTCTTGTTTTAAAAGTTTCGATTAAAAATTGATTGTCTTTAGGAATACAGCTTTCTTTACGTTGTTGTTTAAATATATGCGCCAGCGATTTAAGCTCTCTCGATTGCTTATTTGAGTTGGTAGCCGCCAAATACAATTCATTACGTAGCAACTCAGACATTTGAGCAGAAAACGTTAAGCGGCCGCCCATCCAAGCAGGCACTCTATTAGTCCTTTTATTACTGTTTTTAACGTGAACTTGCATTCCTTTAATCCTAATAAATTCAAGGTTTCTACCAGCAAACGTAAAAACATCACCTCGTGTAAGTTTAGAGGCAAAATATTCTTCTACCATACCAATATAGCCGCCAGTTTGATATTTTACAGTAAGGTTTGCATCTCCAACAATGGTCCCAATTTGCAACCTGTGTCGCATAGCAACACCTTTATTGTTTACCTTAAACAATCCATTATCTTCTACCTCAACTTTTTTGTACTCATCATAGGCCTGTAAAGACTGTGCACCCATTACTAAATAGTTGCAGAGCCATTGAAAATCTTCTTGAGTTAAACCTTGAAAGCAAAATGTTGAAGCTATTTCTGGGTAGATATCCTTTGGAAGAAAACCATTAGACACTGCCAAAGTTGTTAAATGCTGAAGTAAAACATCGTAGCTTAAAAGGTATGGCAACCTATCTTCAACCGCCTTCGTTTTTACTGCTTTTTGCAATGCAGAAGCTTCAACCAATTCCATAGCGTGCGTTGGCAAAAAATGTATTACACTCGTTTTTCCTGGTTGGTGGCCACTACGACCTGCACGTTGTAAAAATCTGGCAACACCTTTTGGTCCACCTATTTGAATTATTGTTTCAACTGGAGCAAAATCGACACCTAAATCTAAACTCGATGTACAAACCACTGCTTTTAGGGTTTCGTTTCTTATGGCGTCTTCAACCCAAAGTCTTGTATCTTTATTTATACTACCGTGATGCATTGCCATTTCTCCAGCAAATTCAGGATGTTTTTCTAATATTCTCTGAAACCAAATTTCACATTGGCTACGTGTATTTGTAAATAATAACGTAGATTTTGAAGCTTTTAAGATAGGAATTACCTCATCTAATAAATGAAGACCAAGGTGACCGCGCCAAGGAAATGTTTCCATTTTATCTGGAATAATACTCTTAACAACAATCTTTTTATTAATGTTTGCCTTTATTAATACTGAATTTTGAAACGCCATTGTTTGTGGTCCCAAGAGTACTTCTCTAGCTTGGTCTAAATTACCTATTGTAGCAGAAATACCCCAAATTCTTAGTGTGGAAGCAACTGTTTTTAATCTTGATAAGGCTAACTCCATTTGTACGCCACGTTTTGTGCCTAGAAGCTCGTGCCATTCATCAACTACAATAGCTGAGCAATCTTTAAATACCTTATCATAACCTTTAGAGGAAAGCAATAGTTGTAAACTTTCTGGTGTTGTAATTAGCAGGTCTGGCATTGCTCGTTTTTGTTTAGCCCGATCTTTTGGAGAGGTGTCTCCAGTACGAATACCTACTGTAAGTGGTAAGTCTAAACCATTTATAACACGCTCACTTGCTTGTTTTATTTCTTGTGATAACGATCTTAATGGCGTAATCCAAATAGCTTTTAGCCCTTTTTTATGTTTGGTTTTATACTCAGAATTGTTTTTTATGTAATTAAGCAAAATTGGAAACCAAAGCGCATAGGTTTTTCCGCTTCCAGTAGGTGCATTTAACAACCCATGTTGTCCTTTTAAAAAAGCTTGCCACGTTTGTTTTTGAAAAGGAAAAGGTGACCATCCTTGGTCTTTAAACCACTGCTCTGCTACTAATAAAAGTTCCTTTCTATTCATATTACTATTGAATTTAAGGAATTAAGCGTTTTAAATCTTCTAAAGTATTTGCCTCTTCTAAGGGTTTATCTTGTCGCCATCTTAAAATTCTCGGAAAACGGGTAGCTACTCCACTTTTGTGTCTTTTGGACTCTGCAATCCCTTCAAAAGCAATTTCAAAAACATGATGAGGCTTTACACTTCTTACAGGACCAAAGCGCTCAATAGTATTTTTCTTAATCCAAGCATCAACTTTTCTAAACTCAGCATCTGTAAGTCCAGAATAGGCTTTTGCAAAGGTTACAAGTTCTGTTTTATCATCATTCCATAATCCAAACGTATAGTCTGTAAACAGGTTACTTCGTCTTCCATGACCTCTCATTGCGTAAGTTAATACGCCATCAATTGTTAATGGATCTACTTTCCACTTCCACCAATCACCTTTTTTCCTACCAACTAAATACGGAGAATCTAGTCGTTTTAGCATCAAGCCTTCAGATTTTTTATCTCTTGACGTTTCTCGTTCTTTAGCCATTTCTTCCCAAGAGGAAAAACTCATACGCTCACTTAGCTGTAAAGGCAATGTTTCTGTCTGAACGTAATTAACTAAAGTTTCTAAAACCTTTCTACGTTCAATAAATGGTTTAGATCTTAAGTCTTCTCCTTGCCACTCTAATAAATCATAAGCCTTTAAGATAACAGGCACTTTCTTTAAAAGCGCCTTAGACACTGTTTTTCTACCAATACGCTTTTGCATATCATTAAAAGAGCCAATTTCTCCATTGGGGAAAGGGAGCAACTCACCATCTATAACAGTGCCATTAGGTATTGCCTCTGTAAACACTTTAAATTCTGGATATTTATCTGTTACCAACTCTTCGCCTCTACTCCACACAAAAAGCTCGTCATTTCTTATAATAACTTGGCTTCGTATACCGTCCCATTTATGTTCTGCACTCCAATCTTTTACATTACCTAAATCTTTTGGTTCACCTTCGATAGCATAAGCTAGATAAAATGGATAGGGCTTACTTAGGTAGTCTTCTTCATTTTCTTCTAAAATTAACTCCTGAAAAGTAGTGGATTTTGGAGTCCAATCTCCCATAAGTTTATAGGCCAAGATATCTTCGTCTATTTCTGTAGCTTTAGATAATGCTCGTGTCATTAATTTTTGGCTTACACCAATCCTAAAACTACCAGTAATAAGTTTACAGAACACAAAACGTTCATAATAGTTTAAGGACGTCCAGTTTTCAACTACATATTCTTTTTTCTCTTCTTCACTTCGGGGTTTTAAGGCAACTATTTCTTCTAAGAACTGAGATAAGGGCTTCTCTGAGTCTTCTTCTGCATTAGGAATTACTAATGCTATTGTTTCTGCCAAGTCTCCTACAATATGGTATGACTCCTCAAAAAGCCATAATGGAATTCCAGACAGCTCACTTGCCCATTGGCGTAACAATGTTGTGTTTACTGGCCTTGGTGGCCTTCTGTGAGACAGAATGGCAATTGTCCAGAGTTTGTCTTTTGCATTTGCTGTTTTAAAGTACTGTGTTAAAGCCTCAACTTTTTTTGTGGTTTTATTTGTACTATCAAGCGTCTTAATAAGTGATGCAAACTGTTTCACGATGCCTCTTCTTTTTGTGTTTCAAGTTCTGCTAACTCGCCTTCAAATTGCGTGCTTTCTGTTCTGGCGTCATAACCTTGTTCTTGTAAAAACCTTGAAAAGATATCTGTATAACCGTGCGTGCAAATAATTTTTTCTGCACCAGTTGCCTGTATACTTGAGAGCAACCCTTGCCAATCACAATGATCGCTTAACACAAACCCTTTATCTATTGCGCGTCTTCTTCTTGCTCCTCTAAACGTCATCCAACCACTTGCACTTCCTGTAACATAAGGTACCATTTTTTTAATCCAAGGACTACCATGAGCACTTGGTGGTGCTAAAACCATTTGCCCTTTTAGATCTTCTTTTTTTGTGTCTCTTGTAATTCTTATAGTTTCTGGCATATGTACTAGTGGTCTTACTACTTCGGTCATATTTTCAATGGCTGCATGAGTAAAAATCTTACCAATACTAGGATCTAAATGCTTTAACAAACGTTGTGCTTTTCCTAAACTGTATCCAAACAACACTGAAGTTTGACCGTTGTCTTGATTGTCTTGCCACCAATTATTAATATCATTAAACACTTGTTTTTGGGGCAACCATTTAAATGCTGGAAGGCCAAAGGTACATTCTGTTATAAATGAATGGCACTTTATAGGCTCATATGGCACAGCAATACCATCATCTTCTGTTTTATAATCTCCCGTAAACACCCAAACTTCACCTTTATGCTCTACTCTAATTTGGGAGCTTCCTATAATATGACCTGCTGGAAATAAGCTAAATTTCACATTGTTTATTACAAATTGCTCACCCCATTTTACACCACTTACATTTATGTCTTGTCCAAGCCTATGCTTAATAATTGCAACGTTACTTGTATGCGTAATATACTGTTTATGACCCCAACGTGAATGGTCTGCGTGACCATGGGAAATAATAGCCTTATCTACAGGCTTCCAAGGATCTAGATATACCTTGGCTGCTGCACAATAAATTCCTTTTGAATTAAACTGAAGTAATGGTTGTTTTGGCATTTGACTAAAATTAATCATAATGCCTAGTTTGATAAAGCTTTTAATAAATTCTTAGGTATTGTTTTGCTTTATTTTAAACTTTAAAAAAGATTTCCTAAGATAGAATCTCTATTTGTTATTTGCTTTTAAAAAGATTTTTTCGACCACCGAAATAAGTTCCTCTTGCTTAAAAGGCTTAGATATATATGCGTTCATTCCAGCTTTAAGACAAGCTTTCTTTTGATCTTGAGAGGCAAACGCGGTAAGTGCAACTATTGGTATTTTCTTTAAATCTCTATCTTTTAATGAACGTATAGCCCTAGTGGTTTCAAAACCATCTAAGTTTGGCATTTTAAGATCCATAAGAATAATGTCATAATCTCTTACTTGAATGTATTGTAGGGCTTTTTCTCCGTCTTGAGCTACATCTACATAAAAACCACCATGATTTAAAAGGGATTTTACAACTAACAGTTGGTTTATTTCACTGTTATCGACAAGTAGTAAATTGTATTTTTTATTGTCTTTAAATACAGATGTCTCTATAGATTTACCTATTGTTTTTGGAGACGTTCTTAAGTTTAATTTAAATGGTAAATACACTCTAAACTGACTGCCTTTGCCTAGCTCACTCTCTACTTGTATTTTTCCTTCTAAGGCTTCTACCAAGGTTTTTGTAATTGCCAAACCTAAGCCCGTACCCTTTTGTTTTTCTGAAGCATTCACTTGATGAAAACTTTCAAAAACAGAACGTAAATGATCTTCTGGAATACCTTGCCCAGTATCTTCAACATAAAAATCTACACCTATTTTATTAGCTCTTTGAAAACTTTTCTTAACCACCAAAGAGACATTACCAACATTGGTAAACTTAATGGCATTTTCTAAAAGGTTACCTAATACTTGTTGAATTCTTAATTTATCTCCTATAGTATTACTAAGGATTTCCTCATCATACTCTACAGAAAAATTTATGCCCTTACTTTTAGCTTTTTCTTTGTAAACCTTAGCTATATCTAGGATAACTTCTTTTAAATTTATCTCTTCATTCGAAATTTTAAGCTCACCTAACTCTATCTTGGCAATATCCAACATATCATTAATTGTAGCAGTTAACTGCTCACTAGCGTTGGTAATTACATCTAATAATCCTAATTGTTCAAAATTAAGATTGGTTTTTTTTAATAATTCTGAAAAGCCAACAATAGCAGTTAAAGGTGTTCTTATTTCGTGACTTATATTAGCTAGGAATTTATTTTTAAACCTGTTTTGCTGTTCTAACTGCTGGTTTTTTAACACCAACATTTGCTTAGCAATAATAGATTCATTTCGTTCCTGAGCTATTGTATTTAATTCCTTATAAGGTTCTGTATAGTCTATTAATGTAACTGTAAGTTGGTGTGCTTCTTTTTTAAAAGAGACATCGCATATCCTATCTTGTTGATTAATGTCTAAATGAACACAAGGAAATGAATCTATAGTATTTGGATTATCCATAATTACTGCAGCAATGCTTTCAAAAAATGGATGGCTTTCAAAAATATTATCTCCTTTTTTAAAATTGAAGATGTTATTATTGAAATCGATAATTTTTCCTTCTAGGTCGCAAAACACTTCTTGTGTGTTTATTCTAGAATAAATACTGGTTGAATTTGTCATACGCCAAGCTCATTTGCAAGTTCATTAAAAGCTTTATCTACATTTTTTCCAGATTTAGCACTTGTAAAGTAATTTATATCAAGGTTATGTTCTTTTACATATTTTAAGACAGACTTAATGTCGGCTAAATCTGATTTATTAGCCAATACCTTAATAGGGATATTGTGTTGTTTTAAGATCTCTATCTCTTCAGCTAAATTTTCATAGGTTTCAATTCTAGTTACATCAAACACATATATTATTGCTTGTGATCCTAGCAGATATGATGCTCTAGTATCTTTTACAGAACGGGTGCCTTCTATATCCCATATTATTAAAGATAACTCATCTCCATTTTTAAGAGTTAATGTTTTCTTTTTTATCTGTACACCTAATGTAACTAAGTAGTCTTCAGAAAAAGCCTGATCTACAAAACGTCTTGTTAAGGAGGTTTTACCAACTCCAAACTGACCCAGTATGACTATTTTTTTTGCGCTACTCATCTTCAAAAAATTCTTCTAATATATTATCGCAGGTTTTATCTGCTTTATTTTTTGATAAGGCTTCGTAAAAATCTAACAACTTATCTTCTAATACTTCTCTATACATAATCGTATAACTGCCAGAAACAACAACCGCGATATACTTTTTATGAAAATTCTGAATATGAATAGTATATAACTCATAAGAAATTGCCTCTAAGTTTTCTGCCTTTCCAGAAAAAGCATCTTCAACAAAGCTTTTTATGGCGGTAATCATACCAGAAACCATATCCTTATCTATATGCTGGTTAATGCTATAGTGACCTTCTACAATACCTGAGCCTTTTTCTATAACAAATACTTCTTCAATTTTAGGGTTTGCAAGTTCACTAACAATTAAATCTTCTTCACTTATTCCTGTAATTTTAGATTTTGCCTTGCGTTTAAAGCTTGCAAAAGAAAATATAGATTTGGTCTTAGAGTTTATGCTTTCCTTTAGCAGCTCCATTTCATGAGCTACATATTTCTTAATCATCTTACCTAAAATGGGAAAGAGTGCCTCTACAACTTCATCCTTGCTGTTTTTAATTTCTGCCTTAAGAGTTTTGGTGATTGTTGGCCCCAATGTTTTAGGCATTTCTTTTACAAAATGCTCAAGCTCTTCCTCTATTATGGGTTTTACATTTTTAGAAAGCCTATCATTATCATTAAGGTGATTTTCTAAATGATTTATACGCTCAGATATTCTATTTGCAAACGTTGTGTCGTCTGTAAGTAGTAGTTCTTTTAGTAGTTTGAGCTTATCGCTTTCATTCACCATGATTGGCGTTTATGATGCTATTTTTTTTGAATTTTTTCTCCCAAAGAAATTAAGAGATCTCCCAAAGTGTCTTTGTCTACTTTTTTAGCTTGTAAGTCTTCTGCTTTATCTTCAAGAGTACTTTCTAATTCAGTAATTCTAATATTTACATCTGTACTTAAAGAGTCTATGCTTTTCATTAACTCATCTCGAGTTTCATCTACATAGTTTTGCAGTGCTTCTCTTTTGGCGTCAATGTCTTTCTTTAAAGCTTCAAATTCTGAATCGTATTGCTGTATATTCTCACCAAATATGAGATTTTTTATAGCTTCTAACTTTGATGTAGAATCTATAATTCCGTTTTGATCGGTAGTTGTTTCTTTTTTTGACATATGCAGGATGCTGAAAAAGTTAAATTATGTTAACGAAGATATAGTTTTTAAAAGAATAAAATTACAAAGTGTTTAAATAACTCTATGGCTTACTGCTTTTTGCCATAAATTCCTCTGCTTTTGTAACCATATTTTTACTTCCGCAGAAAAAAGGAACTCGTTGGTGAAGTTCTGTTGGTTGTATATCCATAATTCTTTGGTAGCCATTGCTAGCCTTTCCTCCTGCTTGCTCTGCTAGAAATGCCATAGGGTTACATTCATATAACAACCTTAGTTTACCATTTGGAGCTTTTGAGGTTTCTGGATAAATGTATATACCGCCTTTTATCATATTTCTATGAATGTCTGACACAAGTGAGCCTATATACCTTGAGGTATAAGGACGCTCTCCATCTTCTGTTTCTTCCTGGCAGTATTTAATATAATCTTTTACACCTTGTGGGAACTGTATATAGTTTCCTTCGTTTATGGAGTATATATGACCATCTTCTGGAAACTTCATATTAGGGTGAGATAAGTAATAAGTTCCTATTGCAGGATTTAAAGTAAATCCATTAACACCATGACCTGTTGTGTAAACAATCATAGTAGAGGTACCATAAACAATATAACCTGCCGCGACTTGTTGATTCCCTTTTTGCAAAAAATCGTCGATTGTTACTGGAGTTCCAGATTTTGTAACTCGCCTGTAAATTGAAAAAATAGTTCCTACAGATACGTTTACATCTATATTAGAACTACCGTCTAAAGGATCTATTAAAACTACATATTTGTTTTGGTGGTCTTCGTTATGCCCTTCAATAGTTATAAAATCATCATTTTCTTCAGACGCAATACCACATACAATCTCCCTATTGGTAAGGGTTTGTATAAAACGCTCATTTGCATACACATCTAACTTTTGTTGGTCTTCACCTTGTATATTTGTATCTCCTGCAGCTCCAGTTATATCTACCAAACCTGCTTTGTTTACTTCGTGGTTCACCACTTTTGCAGCTAGCCTTATAGAATTAATTAAGCGAGAGAGTTCTCCTGAGGAGTATGCAAATTCACTTTGGTTCTCGATGATAAATTCGCCTAATGTTTGAAAAGTCTTATTCATAAGATGGTCTGCTAGTGATATTTTTCACAAAAATATCTAAAAATAAAAGGTCTACAACGTTTTCGTTAAACTTAAATGATTTGTCTCTACTATATTTGCAGGCTATGAATAGCAAAAACATCACTATTGAGCTTGCCACAAAAGACGATATGCCTTTTGTTTTAGAACTCATACAGGAATTAGCCACGTTTGAAAGAGAGCCAGGCGCAGTAGATATTACTGTGGATGACCTCATAAATGATGGCTTTGGTAAACAGCCTTTATTTACTTGTTTTGTAGCAAGAGTAAATAATATTATAGAAGGTATGGCACTTGTTTACTTTAGGTATTCTACCTGGAAAGGTAAAACACTTCATCTTGAAGATTTAGTAGTAAGAGCCTCAAAACGAGGAACAGGATTGGGTAACGCTCTTTTTAAACAGGTTATTAGCTATGCAAAACAAGAAGGTGTTGGGCGAGCAGAATGGGTAGTTCTGGATTGGAATACTAATGCCATTAAGTTTTATGAGCGCAGCGGAGCAACAATACTTAAAGATTGGCATTTGGTACAAATGAACAAAGAGCAACTTAATAATTATACTACAAACTAACTGACTAAAAAAAATGAACATATTTAAATTTGGAGGCGCATCTGTTAAAGATGCCGAAGGCGTAAAAAATGTTGTTGAAGTTTTAAAAGTTACAGGTCATAAACAGAAAGTTGTAGTTGTTTCTGCTATGGGAAAAACCACCAATGCTTTAGAGCGTGTTATTTCTTGTTATTTTAATAAGGAATCACAGCTTTCTCAAGAAATTAATGACCTGGAAATGTATCATCAAGTTATATTAGACCAGTTATTTTCAAACAGAAGTCATGAAGTTTACTCAAAAGTAAGTGCCTTTTTCTCTGATTTAAAACGATTCTTAAAGCATAACAAATCACCAAAATATGATTTTGTTTATGATCAAGTTGTTGGTTATGGTGAGCTAATATCAACCACTATTATATCTAATTACCTACAAGATATAGGATTAGAAAACCAATGGCTAGATGTTAGGTCTTGTATACAAACAGACAGCACCTATAGGGACGCTAAGGTAAATTGGGAAACATCTCAGGAAGCTATACAAGCACAGGTAAACAAATCTTCTCTTACGATAACACAAGGATTTATAGGTGCAGATGATAACAACTACACAACAACACTGGGCAGAGAAGGTTCCGATTATACTGCAGGAATTTTCGCGTATTGTTTAAATGCTGAAAGTGTTACAATTTGGAAAGATGTTCAAGGTGTCTTAAATGGAGATCCTAGAGAGTTTGAAAATACTACATTATTAGAGCAAATCTCATATGAAGAAGCAATTGAATTGGCGTTTTATGGTGCCTCTGTAATACACCCAAAAACACTACAACCATTACAACGAAAGGAAATTCCATTATACGTAAAGTCTTTTTTAAACCCTACAACACAAGGCACAGCTGTTAGCAAAGGACAAACTTTAGTTCCACACACACCTTGCTTTATAGTAAAGAAAAATCAAGTATTAATTTCTTTATCATCATTAGATTTTAGTTTTATTGTTGAAGATAATATTAGTGAGATATTTAGCTTGTTTCATAAATATCAAATGAAGGTAGATTTAATTCAAAATTCTGCTATTAGTTTTTCAGTATGTGTAGATAACAAGTTTAGACAATTAAACAACCTTATAAATCACTTAAAAGCAAAGTTTAAGGTATCGTTTACAGAAGGTGTTTCACTATATACCATAAGACATTTTGACGATGTTGCAGTTAAACGCATAGAAGGGCAGTTTGATGTTTTACTAAAACAAGTTGCGACGGAAACTGTACAGCTCGTTGTAAAGGCTTAATAATTTGTAATTTTGCATTAACTAACACACTTTAATATGCCTATAGTCTCTGCTAATGAAATTGCTAAAGTGCTTAAACTAGACAAGCTTGGTTTGTTAGGTAATACTATAGGAAGTGTTTTATTAAAAGCCACTAAGCTTTCTAAGATTAATGCCATTTATGAGACCAGAAAGGATCTTAATGGTGTTCAGTTTATAGATTCTATTTTAAAAACCTTAGAAGTTGAATTTGATATTCCTGAAGAAGACCTTAAAAGAATTCCAAAAACTGGTGCTTTTATAACGGTTTCAAACCATCCTTTAGGAGGTATAGATGGTTTAATTTTAATGAAACTTTTACTTGCCAAGCGAGAAGATTATAGGATTATTGCAAACTTTCTTTTGCATAGGCTTGAGCCTGTAAAACCTTACATAATGCCTGTAAATCCTTTTGAGGATCATAAAGAAGCAAAGTCTAGCGTTGGCGGCTTAAAGGAAGCTTTATCTCATTTAAGAGATGGAAAGCCGTTGGGTATGTTTCCTGCCGGAGAGGTTTCAACCTATAAAGAAGATAGCGTAATTGCAGATAAACCTTGGGAACCTAGTGCTATGAAATTAGTTCAAAAAGCTAATGTTCCTATTATTCCTATTTATTTTAAAGCGAAAAATAGTGCACTTTTTTATAGATTATCTAAATTAAGTCCTACACTAAGAACTGCAAAGCTACCTGGTGAGATGTTGTCTCAAAAGCATCGAAAAATTCAAGTAAGGATTGGCCATCCTATTTCAGCAAAAGACCAACTAGAATATAAAACTCTTGAAGGTTTTACAGCTTACATTAGAAAAAGGACTTATTTGTTGGACAATTCATTTGACAAGAAGAATATTCTAGATCAGATTCCTAAACAAATTAAGAGAACTAAAGCTCCTAAGAAAATTGTTGGAGAGACTCCAGATGACTTAATGCAAAAAGAGGTAGAGTTCTGCAGAGCAAATGATAAACGTTTACTAGAAAGCAAAAACTACGAAGTATTTCTTGCAAAAAAAGAGATAATCCCAAACATTGTACAAGAAATAGGTAGACTGCGTGAAATAACTTTTAGAGCCATAGGCGAAGGCACTAACAAATCTATTGACACAGATAAATATGATGAGTATTATCACCATTTATTTTTATGGGATAATGACGCTCAAAAAGTTGCTGGTGCTTATAGAATGGGGCTTGGAAAAGAAATTTTCAGGGATTACGGTATTGAAGGTTTTTATATGAACGAGCTGTTTAGGTTTGAACCAGAAATAACCACACTTATAAGTGAGTCTATCGAAATGGGTCGAGCATTTATTATTGCAGAATATCAATTAAAACCAATGCCTTTATTTTTACTTTGGAAAGGTATAGTACATACCACTTTACGTTATCCTGAGCATAATTATCTAATTGGTGGCGTTAGCATAAGCAATAATTTCTCAAACTTTAGTAAGAGTTTAATGATTGAGTTTATGAAATCTCATTATTACGACCCTTATTTTGCACAGTTTGTACGGCCAAAAAAGGAATTCAAGGTAAAGCTTAAAGATGCAGATAAAGACTTTGTATTTGATGCTAGTGAAGCAGACCTAAACAAGTTTGATAAAATTATAGATGAAATTGAACCTGGAAACAATCGATTACCTGTACTTTTAAAAAAATATATAAAACAAAATGCAAGATTGCTATCGTTTAATGTAGATCCTTTATTTAATAATTCTGTTGATGGACTAATGTATATTAAAATTGCAGACCTTCCTGAAAGTACTGTTAAACCTGTCATGGAGGAATTTCAAGCAGAGATGGAAAAAAAATATGCTATTTATAAAGCAGAAGAAAACAAGTAATTACTTACTAAATTAATTCTCTGTTTTTGAAACATATAAATAAAAAACAATAATTTAATCTAGTGTTTTTTAAGATACTTCATTAAATTGTATATTTTAGTTGCGAATTTTTATCGCTTACAGCAAGTATTGTTTATGAGTCCCCAAACTATTAAAACATTATTAAGCTTAACCACACTGCTTTGCTCTGCCATAGCGGCAAGACCTAATGATGGACCACCGCCACCTAATTCTTTAACACCTTTTCCAGGTTTACCTGTACCAATTGATACTAACATTGGCATAGCATTAGCATTGGGCGTATTAGCTGGTATTTATTTTATCTTAAGACAAAGACGTATTTCCAAGTAATCGTTTTACATATTTACCAATTACATCAAACTCTAAGTTTACAACATCTCCTTTTTGTAATTGTTTAAACGTTGTGTGCTCATAGGTATAGGGAATAATAGCAACACTAAATGTATTTATCTCAGAATCCACAACTGTAAGGCTTACTCCATTAATAGTTATAGATCCTTTCTCTATAGTCACATTGTTTAGTGCTGGATCATATTTAAATCTGTACTCCCAACTCCCATCTTTCTCTTGAGCTAAAATACATTCAGCTACTTGATCAACATGTCCTTGCACAATATGTCCATCCAGGCGAGCTCCTAACTTCATTCCGCGTTCAAGGTTAACCAAATCATTAACCTTTAATGACCCTAAATTAGACTTGTTAAGGGTTTCCTGTATTGCTGTAACACTATAAGTATTGTCAGTAACAGCAACTACAGTTAAACAAACGCCATTATGAGCAACACTTTGATCAATTTTTAATTCTGAAGACATATGTGCTTCAATAAAAATATGAAGATTATCTCCATCTTTAGTCAAATCTTTAACTCTACCTAATTCCTCTACTATTCCTGTAAACATTCAGTATTTATTTAGTTACCTTTATCTTTGCAAAAATAGTTATAATTAATGACCCAAAAACAACAGTTGAAAATAGGAATAAGTATAGGAGACCTAAATGGCATAGGAGCAGAAGTTGTGCTTAAAACTTTTGAAGATGAGCGTATATTAGAGTTTTGCACGCCTGTTATTTTTGCAAACTCAAAAGTGCTTTCATTTATAAAGAAACACTTAAATATAGATCTTCAATTTCAAGGTATTTCAGACCTTAATAAGATTATAGATGGTAAAGTAAACGTTTATAATGTTTGGAAAGAAAATGTAAATATCAACTTCGGGACGCCAGACACTAAAGTAGGAAGCTATGCTTTAAAATCTTTGGAAGCTGCAACAGAAGCTTTAAAAAATAAGCAAGTAGATATATTGGTAACAGCACCAATTAACAAAAACACTATACAATCTGAAGCATTTAATTTTCCTGGTCACACAGACTACCTTGCCAAAGAATTACAAGGAGATAGTTTAATGTTTATGGTTTCAGACTCTTTGAGAGTTGGTTTACTTACAGACCACGTAGCCGTAAAAAATGTTGCTTCTACAATTACGCCACAATTAATAGAAAAGAAGGTTAATAGCATATATCATTCATTAGAAGAAGATTTTAGGATCAGGCAACCAAAAATCGCTGTATTAGGCATTAACCCACATAGTGGCGATAATGGTGTAATAGGTAAAGAAGACGAAGAAGTATTAAAACCTACCCTAAAAAATATAAACAACAACGGTAAATTAGTTTATGGTCCATATTCTGCAGATAGTTTTTTTGGCTCACAGAATTATAAAAATTTCGATGCAGTAATCGCAGCATATCATGATCAAGGTCTAATCCCATTTAAAACTTTGTCTTTTGGTAATGGCGTAAACTACACTGCAGGACTATCAAGAGTAAGAACCTCTCCAGATCACGGTACCGCGTTCGAAATAGCCGGAAAAGGACAAGCAGATGAAACCTCATTTAAGCAGGCTGTTTTTACAGGAATGCAAATTTTTAAAAACAGAAAAGAGTATAAAGAGCTCACTAAAAACCCTTTAAAAAAACAGCCAAGAAGGAAAGAGAGAAAATAAAATGAACTTACATGTTCATTTTGAATGAAATAAAGTTTTTTAATTCCGTAAAATTACTATCTTTGCACCCGCCTTTTCACAAGGCTAGTGTAAGAGAATAGATGTAGAGATGAAGCAGTTAAAAGAATTTACAATCCCTTTTGTGGGATTGAAAGTAGGAAAACATCAGTTTAATTATACTATAGGACAATCGTTTTTTGACGTTTTTGAGTACGACGAGTTTAATGACGCTAATGTTAATGTGACCTTAGATTTTGAAAAAAAACCAACTATGTTTGAGTTGCTTTTTCATATTTCTGGCACTGTTAATGTTAATGGAGACTTAACTAATGAGCCGTATGACCAGCCTATAGAAAATGAATTAAAGCTGGTTGTAAAATTTGGCCCAGAGTTTAATGACGAAAATGAAGAGCTTCTTATTTTACCTCACGGTGAATATGAAATAAATGTACAGCAATATATCTATGAAGCCATAGTTTTAGCTGTACCATTAAAGCGAATTCATCCAGGCATTGAAGACGGTACTTTAAAGACAGATGTTTTAAAGAAGCTAGAAGAACTTAGTCCTAAACAAAAAGAGAACGAAGAGGTTGATCCTCGTTGGAATAAATTAAAAGAATTACTAAAAGATAAATAACCCATAGCCATGGCACATCCTAAAAGAAAAATCTCGAAAACTAGAAGAGATAAGAGAAGAACTCATTATAAGGCTAAAGCTCCAACTTTGGCAAAAGATCCTGTAACAGGTGAAACTCACTTGTTTCACAGAGCACACTGGCATGAAGGTAAATTATATTACCGTGGTCAAGTTCTTATAGACAATACTACAGAGGTAGAAGCATAAGCTTCTTACACTCATTTATATTAAAAACTCCCCTTTGGGAGTTTTTGTTTTTTATGCACGAATTATAAAAAACTTCTATTTTTTGAGTCATTACGGGAAATTTTAGTAATTTTCCAACCATTTTTTAGCGTGATAGCCAAATTTTGGCTCTTACTAAAAAGAACTATATGAGCAACATCACAGCAGCAATCACAGCTGTAGGAGGCTATGTCCCAGAATACGTGTTAAGCAACAAGGTCTTAGAGACTATGGTTGATACAAATGATGAATGGATTACCACTAGAACTGGTATAAAAGAACGTCGTTTGTTAAAGGAAGAAGGAAAAGGCACGTCATATTTAGGTATAAAAGCCGCAGAAGATCTAATTCAAAAAATAGATCTAGACCCAACAACAATAGACTTAGTTATTTTTGCAACAGCAACACCAGATATGCCAGTAGCATCTTCTGGAGCATATTTAGCTTCTCAAATAGGAGCTAAAAATGCCTTTTCTTATGATCTGCAAGCAGCTTGCTCTAGCTTTCTATACGGTATGTCAACGGCTGCCAGTTATGTACAAAGTGGTCGCTACAAAAAAGTACTATTAGTAGGCGCAGATAAAATGTCTTCTATCATTGACTATACAGACAGAGCAACTTGCATAATTTTTGGAGACGGCGGTGGCGCAGTTTTGTTCGAGCCAAATGAAGATGGTTTAGGACTACAAGATGAAATTTTAAGAAGTGACGGTATTGGTCGTGAATTTTTAAAAATAGATGCAGGCGGATCCATATTGCCAGCTAGCGAAGAAACTGTGGCAAACAAACAACATTTTGTACAACAAGATGGCAAAACAGTATTTAAATTTGCTGTGTCAAACATGGCAGATGTAAGCGCAAGCATTATGGAGCGCAACAACCTAACAAATGAGGATGTAAGCTGGTTAGTAGCACACCAAGCCAATAAAAGGATTATAGATGCTACTGCTAGAAGAATGAACCTAGATGAGTCTAAGGTTCTTATGAACATACAACGCTATGGTAATACAACTTCAGCCACATTACCATTATTATTACACGATTACGAAAAAAAATTAAAGCGAGGTGACAACCTCATTTTCGCCTCTTTTGGAGGTGGCTTTACTTGGGGTTCAATTTACCTCAAGTGGGCATATAATTCCTAACAAAACTAAATAAACACCTAAACAACGTATCATTATGGAGTTAAAGGACATTCAGAATTTAATAAAATTCGTAGCCAAATCTGGCGCAAGCGAGGTAAAGCTCGAAATGGAAGATGTGAAAATCACCATTAAAACTGGTTCAGACGAAAAAGAAACTATCGTACAGCACATGCAAATGCCTGCACAAATGCCACAACAGATGGCTGCTGCACCTGCACCAGCACCAGCACAACCTGTAGCGCAAGCCGCGGCTGCTGCACCAGCTGATTCTAATAATGGAGATGACTCTAAGTATATTACTGTAAAGTCTCCAATTATTGGTACTTTTTATCGCAAACCATCTCCGGATAAAGATCTTTTCTGTGAAGTAGGAGACTCTATCAAAGAAGGTGATGTACTTTGTATTATTGAAGCAATGAAGCTTTTCAATGAAATAGAAAGTGAAGTGTCAGGAAAAATCGTGAAAGTATTAGTAGACGATTCTTCTCCTGTAGAGTTTGATCAACCATTATTCTTGGTAGATCCTTCTTAATCACCTTTTGTTTTAATCTGAGTTGGTATGATTATATCAACTTCAAATGCTGAAACAGTTATGTTCAAAAAAATTCTAATTGCCAATAGAGGCGAGATTGCATTACGTATTATACGTACTTGTAAAGAAATGGGTATAAGCACTGTTGCTGTTTATTCTACTGCAGATGCAGAAAGTTTGCACGTTAAGTTTGCAGACGAAGCTGTTTGTATAGGACCAGCACCAAGTAACTTATCCTATTTAAAAATTCCAAATATTATTGCTGCCGCAGAAATAACAAATGCAGATGCTATTCATCCTGGATATGGTTTCTTGGCAGAAAATTCGAAGTTTTCTAAAATATGTGAAGAGCACGATATTAAGTTTATTGGTGCTTCTCCAGATATGATTGATAAAATGGGAGACAAAGCTTCTGCAAGAGCTACAATGCAAGCTGCAGGTGTGCCTTGTATTCCTGGATCAGATGGCCTTTTAAAAGATTTTGCAGAATGTAAGAAAGTTGCAAAAGACATGGGTTATCCAGTTATGCTTAAAGCTACTGCCGGTGGTGGTGGTAAAGGTATGCGTGCTGTATGGAAACCTGAAGACCTTGAAGATGCTTGGGATAGCGCAAGACAAGAAGCAGGCGCTGCCTTTGGTAACGATGGTATGTATATGGAAAAGCTTATTGAAGAGCCTAGACATATTGAAATACAAGTTGTTGGAGACAGTACAGGTAAAGCTTGTCACTTATCAGAAAGAGATTGTTCTGTACAACGCCGTCATCAAAAACTTACAGAAGAAACTCCTTCTCCATTTATGACAACTGCCCTTCGTAAAAAGATGGGTGAAGCTGCTGTAAAAGCTGCTGAGTATATTAAATATGAAGGTGCAGGTACTGTAGAGTTTTTAGTTGATAAGCATCGTAACTTCTACTTCATGGAGATGAATACCCGTATTCAAGTAGAGCACCCTATTACAGAACAAGTTATTGATTTTGATTTAATTAGGGAGCAAATCTTAGTTGCTGCTGGTGTGCCAATTTCTGGTAAAAACTATACTCCTAAACTACACTCGATAGAGTGTCGTATAAATGCAGAAGATCCTTATAATGGATTTAGACCTTCTCCTGGCCGTATTGAGATACTTCACGCTCCAGGCGGACATGGAGTTCGCTTAGACACTCATGTTTATGCAGGTTATAGTATTCCTCCAAACTACGATTCTATGGTGGCAAAACTTATTACAACGGCTCAAACAAGAGAAGAAGCTATTAATAAGATGAAGCGTGCTTTAGATGAGTTTGTAATCGAAGGCGTAAAAACAACTATTCCTTTTCATAGACAACTTATGGATCATCCAGATTATATTGCTGGAAATTATACTACTAAATTTATGGAAGACTTTAAAATGAAAGAAGAATAAAACGTTAACTAACTAACCAATGTTTTAAGGCCTCGATATCGAGGTCTTTTTTTTGCTTTATATTAAACGTAAAATTATTAGATATTTTAGTGGATTTATGGAACAATAAGTATCTTACAATATATGGAAATACTTAATTCAAAAAGCTATTGGGATAGGCAAACCTGGTTTACAACCAACGATTTTATTATAATTGGAAGTGGTATTGTTGGTATAAATACTGCATTAACACTTCGTGAAAAATTTCCAAAAGCAACTATTACTATATTAGAACGCGGCCCTTGGCCACAAGGTGCCAGCACCAAAAATGCTGGCTTTGCTTGTTTAGGTAGCATCTCTGAATTACTGAAAGATTTTAAAACACACTCTTCTGAAGATATTTTTAAACTAGTTGAGAAGCGTGTTTTAGGGTTAGAAAGACTTCGTAACATAGTGGGAGATGATCACTTAGAATACAAACAGCTTGGTGGCTATGAAGTTTTTCTTAGAAAACACAAGGCGCTTTTAGAAAAAAGCCTAGATCATCTCAATGAGATAAATGACTTACTATACTCATTATATAAAGCACCTCTGTTTTCTGTTACTGAAAACACATTTGGATTTTCTGGAATAAATTCAAAACTTATAGTAAATGCTTTTGAAGGCCAACTTAATACTGGTAAAATGATGCAGGCGCTTATCAATAAAACACAAGATGCCAATATTACTATATTAAACAATTGTAATGTTAATGAATATGTGGAACAACACACTAATGTGCTTTTACAAACTAATTTAGGTGACTTTAAAACAAAAACATTGCTAATTGCTACTAACGGGTTTTCTGAGCAACTTAAGATCTCTAATGTAAAACCTGGAAGAGCTCAAGTAATAATCACTAAGCCAATTAAGAACTTAAATATAAAAGGTACATTTCATATAGATGAGGGCTATTTTTACTTTAGAAATGTGGGTAACCGGTTATTATTTGGAGGTGGAAGAAACCTAGCACTAAAAGAAGAAGAGACCACTAATTTTGGAGAAACAGAATTAATACAAAGTACATTAGACACGTATTTAAAATCACACATATTACCAAAAACTCCTTACGAAATAGACATGCGGTGGAGCGGAATATTAGGTGTAGGAAATCAAAAAAAGCCTATTTTAAAAAAAGTATCTAAAAATGTTTACTGCGGTGTCCGTTTAGGTGGTATGGGTGTTGCTATAGGAAGTCTTGTAGGTAAAGATTTAGCAAATTTAGCAACAGAATGATAAAACGTATTTTTAAATTTTTTGGTAAAATTCTACTTTGGTTTTTTGCAATGAGTATTATTTGGGTTGCCCTACTCAAATTCATACCTGTTTATATTACTCCATTAATGGTTATCAGGTATTTTGAAAATAATGAACAAAATAAATGGACTCATAAGTGGGTGCCGTTAAAAGATATATCTAAAAACCTTCAGCTTGCGGTTATTTGTTCAGAAGATCAAAAGTTTGTGTATCATAATGGATTTGATACCAAAGCAATTGAAAAGGCATATGAAGCTAATCAAAAAGGAAAAAAACTACGCGGTGCAAGCACCATTTCTCAGCAAACTGCTAAAAATGTGTTTTTATGGCCACAACGAAGTTGGACGAGAAAAGGACTCGAGGTTTATTTCACGTTTTTAATTGAGCTTATTTGGGATAAAGAACGCATTCTAGAGGTGTACTTAAATAGTATTGAAATGGGAGATTCTGTTTACGGAGCTTCTGCAGCAAGTATGTATTGGTTTGGAAAATCTGCTGCTACATTAAGTATAGATGAAGCAGCTGCAATTGCTGCAATTTTACCTAACCCAAGACGCTATAGAGCCAACCCTTCATCACCATATGTACAAAGACAAAAAGCCTGGATAAGACAACAAATGTATTATTATGGACCGTTGATTTTAACTAAAACCAGTACTGAAACTAAAAAATAAATCTGGTTTAATTTTTGAAGTAATTGCTATAAAAAAGCTGTAATGTCTTTACATATAAATAGCAAATCTGTGAACACCTCTATGCGAGGAAATAAAAGCAAGCATACCAAACCAGAATTACTTTTAAGAAAAGCATTATGGGCATCAGGACTAAGAGGTTATAGATTACATTTTAAAAAATTAGCAGGTTCTCCAGATATTGTTTTTTCAACCAAAAAAATCGCCATATTTGTAAATGGTTGTTTTTGGCACAGGTGCCCTAAGTGCAACCTAAATCTTCCCAAAACTAACACTGAATTTTGGAAAGATAAGTTTGATACTAATATGAAACGAGACCAGAATAATTACGTAACATTAATAAGGTCTAATTGGACCGTTCTCACTATTTGGGAGTGTGACATCAAGAAAAATTTAAAAGAGCAAGTACTTAAAATTGAATCTTTAATAAAAGATGTAAATGCTTACTCTATTACCACTAACGAACCACTGCAATTAGCTGCAGAAGACCTTTTAACCTATGGCTATAACATCTGAATTTAAAATTAAATTACTTTCCCATTGTGAATCTTTAGTATCTACCAAACTAGAAAAGATTAAACACGCTATAGCAGATATTGTAGAATCTTTAGAGTCTGAAACAAAGAGTACTGCTGGAGACAAACACGAGACAGATAGAGCCATGATGGATATTGAACGTGAACAACTTGGAGCTCGTTTAGATGTTGCAGAACAACAATATCAAATTCTTAAAAATATTAGACAACGTGATATTAAACCTTCTAAAAACATTCATATAGGAAGTTTAGTAAAAACCACTAAAGCTATATACTACATTGCTGTTTCTGTAGGTGCTATTACCTTAGATAACGAAACAGTTTATGTCATTTCAAAAGAATCTCCTATTGGTATGCTTCTTATGAATAAGACTGAGAAAGACACTTTTGAGTTTAATGGTGAAACCATGACTATTAAAAGCGTTTACTAACGATCATTAAAATTTATAAGTATTTCTGTATGTATTGGTAGTGCAGTATTGTGTTTTAAAAGCAAATTATCATTATTAAATACAGCTTCAATTAACCAAAAATCACCTTTAAAATAAGATTGCTTTACAGTTGCCTTGTGTTTCCCTAATTCTTCAACCGTAATTTGATAAGGGTAATAAACTTGTTGTTTGTATTTAAAAACATCATCAAAAAAAGAGCAAACATATAAATCTTGGGATGTTTTGTAAATAGTTTCAGGCGTGTCTTGTGCAACAAATTTACCGTCTTTCATTACCAAGATTCTATCAGAAAATGATAATGCCTCTTCACTTACATGTGTTGCTGTAATACAAGAGATTTGTTTGTCTTTTAAATACTTATACAACCGCCTACGAAGCTTATTTTTTCTAAAGTTATCAATATGACTAAACGGTTCGTCTAACAAAAGTAGTTCTGGTTCTTTAGCTAGAGCTCTTGCTAGTGCAACACGTTGCTGTTGACCTCCACTTAATGTTTTAACTTTTTTAGTTTTAAATGAAGTCATTTCTACAACTTCTAAAAGTTCTGCAATACGTTCTTTTCTAAAAGACATATCTAAACGGGACAAGTGCTTACCAATGTTATCCTCTACAGTTGTATAAGGCATCAAATTAAAGTCTTGTGATACATATTTTATAAAAGGTTCTCCAGGTACAAGATTAAAATTTGGACCTAGCAGCTTCTTATTATTCCAATAAATCTCTCCTGCCTTAAGTTGAAGCGTTCCATACACAAGTTCCAGCAATGTACTTTTACCACATCCACTTTCTCCTAAAATAGAAATATGTTCACCTTTAGTAAGCTTAAAGTTTATAGCTTTTAAAACAGGTGTTTTAGCATATTTAAAGGCTTGTATATTTACGTTTAGCATAATGCAAAAATAAACCTGTTAGATTATTCTCTAACAGGTTATAAATTATATTTAGAAATTATCTTAGTCTTTAAATTGTTTCTTTACCGGCAACTCATCATAACCCATATTGTAAAGCGTAAAACCAAAAATATCTGCGTACTGCTCTATAGTTTTACTTACTGGTGTTCCTGCACCATGGCCAGCATTAGTTTCAATTCTAATTAATGTAGGAGCATTTCCAGCTTGTTTATCTTGCAACTCTGCAGCATACTTAAAACTATGCGCTGGTACTACGCGATCATCATGATCTCCAGTAGTTACCATTGTAGCAGGATAAGAAACACCTTCTTTTACATTGTGTACTGGCGAGTATCCTTTTAGGTATTGAAACATTTCATCGGAATCTTCTGCCGTTCCATAATCATATGCCCAACCTGCACCTGCTGTAAAGGTATGATAGCGTAACATATCCATCACGCCTACTGCAGGCAATGCTACTTGCATTAAATCTGGTCGTTGTGTCATCGTGGCTCCGACTAATAATCCACCATTTGAACCGCCTCTAATTGCCAAATATTCTTTTGATGTGTAGTTCTTCTCAATTAAATATTCTGCCGCAGCTATAAAGTCATTAAATACATTTTGCTTTTGTAGTTTAGTACCAGCATCATGCCAAGCTTTACCGTATTCTCCACCACCGCGCAAATTAGGAACTGCATAAATTCCACCTTGCTCCATCCACACAGCGTTTGCTATACTAAAACTTGGTGTTAAACTTATATTGAAACCTCCATAACCATATAGTATCGTAGGGTTCTTACCATTAAGCTCTGTCCCTTTTTTATAGGTTATAATCATGGGTATTTTTGTACCATCTTTAGAGTTAAAGAACACCTGTTCACTCTTATAATGGTCTGGATTAAAATCTATTTCTGGTTTTACATATAGCTCTGAATTACCATCTTCAATATCATACTTATATATGCTGCCTGGTGTTACATAATTTGTAAAAGAGAAATACAGTTCTTTATCTTCTTTTTTAGCACCAAAGCCACCAACTGTTCCAACTCCTGGAAGTTTAACTTCACGTATTAATTTACCAGCATAATCGTATTGTTTTACTTCGCTTACAGCATCTACCATATATTCTGCAAAGAAGTAGCCACCAGCTTTACTAGGACTAAGCACATGTTCTGTTTCTGGAATGAAATCTACCCAATTTTCTGGTGATGGGTTTTCAGCATCAACCGTCACAATTTTTTTATTAGGTGCATTTAGGTTTGTTACAATATATAGTTTACTGCCTTCATTTTCTATAACGTATGAATCTGTTTCGTAGCCAGAAATTATAGTTTTAAAATCTGAATTTGGCTTGGTAAGGTCTTTTATTCTTAAATCGTTTCCTGAGGTTGATACACTTCCTGAAACAATTAAATACTTACCATCTTCTGTTACACTGCCACCAACATATCTTCTTTTTTCTTCTTGTGTTCCTCCAAAAATAAGTTTATCCTCTTTTTGAGAGGTTCCTAGCTTGTGATAATATAGTTTATGCTGGTCTGTTTTTGCAGACAACTCACTGCCTTTAGGTTTGTCATAACTTGAATAATAAAATCCTTCATTCACGTTCCAAGACACACCACTAAATTTAATATCCTGTAAAGTATCTTCAACACGTTCCAAGGTTTCTGCATCTACAACAATTACTTTTCTCCAATCACTACCGCCTTCAGAAATTGAATAAGCTGCTTTACTTCCATCTTTAGAAAAGTTTAATCCTCCTAATGATGTTGTACCGTCTTCACTAAACTTATTTGGATCCAGGAATACTTTAGCATTTTCAGGGCTTTCGGTAGATTTATACCTATAAATCACACTTTGGTTTTGCAACCCATTGTTTTTAAAATAGTAGGTATACTCACCTTCTTTAAAGGGTGATCCCAACTTTTCATAATTCCACAGTTCGGTTAATCTGTTTTTAAGATCTTCTCTAAAAGGAATTTTGTCTAAATATCCAAATGTAGCTTGGTTTTGAGCTTTCACCCAATCTTCGGTTTCTTTACTGCGATCATCTTCTAACCAGCGATATGGGTCTTTCACCTCATTACCAAAATATACATCTACGGTATCTACTTTCTTTGTTTCGGGGTATGTCACTGCTATGGTTCTATCGGTTTTAGTCTCTGTTTTACAGCTAAATATTGTTGCTGCAGTTATTGTTACAAGGATGAGTTGTTTCATTAGTGTGAGTTTAATTCAGCATAAAAATACAAATTAAAAAAAGCCTCTTAATTTTGATTAAGAGGCTTTTAACACATATATACTATTTATGCAAATAGTGGTCTAAACTTAGACCAATGTTTATATATAAGTATTCCATTTAAAATAGCAACAATTAATGCGCCTCCTATTCCTGGTAAATCAAGAAAAAGGTGGAATAACAATATGTTTACAGAGATTGGCGCTAGAAGAACCAATGCAAAAGGTGTCCATTTATTAATTAATAATAAGATCCCAATAAAAATTTCGATTGCACCTACTACTGGCAATACATAACCTGTTGCTGCAAGCTCTGTCATAAACTCTGCTGCGCTTGGAGGTAACTCTGGCATTGGCAAAAGCTTTAAAAATTTATTAAGCCCAAAAACAAGTAACATTAGTGCTAATAGATAGCGTACAATTTTAGTAAAGGTTGAATTCATAAATTATTAATTTGGTGGTTAGTTCTTTTAAAGATATAAAAAAATCCTCAAGCTTTATGCCTGAGGATTAACCTCTTAATTATTTATGAATTTACTTACTAAGTAAGTATAGATTTATATGCATCCCTATGTTTGTACATTAAATAGGCATTTACAATAGCTACTAAAATTGCTGGACCAATATTAGGAAGGTTTAAAAACGCATGAAACAGCACTATGTTAATAGATATTGGAACTAACATAGCTAACGCCAAAGGCACCCATTTTTTTGTAACAAGCATTACTCCTATAACAACCTCAGACAAGCCTACTAAATGCATTAAGTATCCTTTTCCTGTAGCTTGCTCACCAGCATATCGCAATGCTTTAAATAAATGATCTGCTTCTGGGTAACCTGTAAAATCGAAATCTGGCATAAACCAGAAAAATTTATTTAGACCGAACATAAAAAGCATTAAGCCTAGGCCAATTCTAAGAATAAGGTTTACCCATTTCATTTTTAAGTATTTAAAGTTAGTTACGGAAACTTAGTCCTAACTACACTTCATAACTTACAGTACTGGTGTTCTTAATAAGGTTGTTTTTTAGTAAATATTCAGCAATCTGCACAGCATTTGTAGCTGCTCCTTTTCTTAAATTATCACTAACAATCCAACAATTTAATGTGTTTGATTGAGAGTGATCTCTTCGTATTCTTCCTACAAATACATCATCTTTACCTTGTGCATAAATAGGCATTGGGTATGTGTTTACGTCTGGATTATCTTGTACTTTAACACCTTCTGTATTTGAAAGAATAGCTCTTACTTCATTTAAATCAAAATCAGAATTAAACTCTAGGTTTACAGATTCGCTATGACCACCTACAACTGGTATTCTTACTGCTGTTGCAGTTAGCGCAATACTTTTGTCTGATAGAATTTTTTGAGGTTCGCGAGTAAGTTTTAGTTCTTCTTTAGTATACCCGTTTTCTTCAAACACGTCACAATGTGGTATAGCATTCTTATGAATTGGGTAAGGGTAAGCCATTTCACCTTTTTCACCAGCAAGCTCATTTCTTAACTGTTCAACAGCTTTAACACCTGTTCCTGTTATTGATTGATAGGTAGAAACTACACATCTTTTAATACCGTATTTATCGTGTAACGGCTTTAAAACCATGACTAATTGTATTGTACTACAATTAGGGTTGGCAATAATCTTATCTTCTGTAGTTAACTCATTTGCATTAATTTCTGGCACGACAAGCTTAACACCTTCATGCATTCTCCACGCAGAAGAGTTATCTATAACCGTAGTACCAACATCTGCAAATTTTGGTGCAAACTCTAATGAAGTGCTTCCTCCTGCCGAAAATATAGCGATATCTGGACGCTGTTTTATTGCATCTTCCATACTTATAACCTCGTAAGGTTGATTGTTATAAATAACCTTTTTTCCTATAGATTTCTTTGAAGCTACAGGAAGTAGCTCTGAAATTGGAAATTTACGCTCTTCTAAGACTTTAATCATAACACGGCCTACCATTCCGGTAGCGCCTACAACAGCAACTTTCATCGTTTTAATTTTAAGTTGATTTATACATATTGTAAAATTAAGGAATAGATGGTTATGTAGGTACTCTAAATATGATATTATATGCGTGTATATTTTATTCAAAAAAAGACCCCGAATCTTTTTCGCAAAAGTTCGGGGTTTAATAAAACTAAATGTGCATTGTAGCGGTGACGCTGCGTATTTTTAATATTATTTCTTTCTTAATTCGTCACGTATTTCGATAAGTAATTCTTCTTGAGAAGGTCCTTTTGGTGCTGCAGGTGCTGCTTCTTCTTTCTTCTTTGTTTTCTCGTAACCTTTAAGTAACATATAAATTACAAATCCTATAATTACAAAGTCTATAATTGCTTGTACAAAATTACCCCAAGTCATTATTGCTGCTCCAGCTTCTTTAGCTGCTGCAATAGTTTCATAGGTCCCACTGCCGTCTAATACCAAGAATAAATCGTTTACATTTCTACCTCCTAAAAGTAGGCCTATAACTGGCATTATAACGTCTGCTACTAAAGAGCCAACAATTTTGCTAAAAGCGCCTCCAACAATTACTGCTGTTGCTAAAGCTACAATATCACCCTTCATTAAGAATGATTTAAAATCAGAAAAAAATCCCATAGTTTTGGTTTTAAGTTATTTGGTTAAATATATTTCTTATTAAATAAATTATAAAAGCATTATCAACTTTTGATAGACCTTATCGACAAAAGGTTCTTTTTACTCGTTGAGATACAGATGTGAGTATTTCGTAGGAAATTGTCTGTGCTCCTTTAGCAAATTCTGATGCATTTTGATAAGCCCCAAATATTATTACCTCATCACCTTCCTGGCACTCAATACCGGTAACATCTACCATAGTCATATCCATACATACATTTCCTAATATTGGTGCTTTTTTACCATTAACTATAAAGCACCCTTTACCCTTACCATATTGTCTTCCTATACCATCTGCATGCCCTAAAGGAATTGTTGCAGACACGGTAGTTCTATCTGCAATAAATCCACGATTATACCCAACAGAACTGCCTTTAGGAATGTTATGTAATTGAGATATTACAGATTTTAATGTTGCAATAGGTTTAAGAGCAAGGTCTTCTGTTGAAGAATTTCCGTATCCGTAAAGTCCTATACCAGAACGCACCATATCAAAATGAGCTTCAGGGAAGTTTAAAATCCCCGATGTATTGCTTTGGTGCCTCATAGGCATATATCCAAATTCAGTTTTAAAGTCTTCAGTAAATGAAACAAATGAGGAAATTTGATTGTGTGTAAAGTCTGTTAGGTTGTGATCTTCACTCGCCACAAGATGAGACATAAGTGAGGTCACTTTTACTGCAGTAGTGTTTTTAAGCAATGAATACATTTCTGGCACATCTTTTTCATTAAACCCTAACCTGTTTAAACCAGAGTTAAATTTTAAATGAATAGGATATTCTTTTTGCTTGAGTGTTTGTGCAGTAGCTATAAATTCTCTAAGCGTTTTTAAACTATAAATACTTGGCTCTAAACACCGCTCAATTAATTCTTTAAATGCATTAGCTAATGGATGCAATACCAAAATAGGTGTCGTGATATTTTCATCTCTTAATCGTACACCTTCACTAGTATATGCCACCGCAAAATAATCTGCACCTAATGTCTGCAACTCTTTAGCAACCATTACAGAATCACTACCATAACCAAAGGCTTTTACAACAGCCATTAATTTTACAGAAGTATTTACTTTACTTTTTAGGTAGTTGTAATTGTGCCCTAAAGCACTAAGGTTTATCTCTAGGACTGTTTCTTGGGCCTTAGGCATTTTGGTTATTAATTATTTGGTGTTTTTTTAGCCTCTAATTCTTGAGCTTCTTTTACTGGCATGGTTTTTAATTTCTCTCGTAACCTTGCCTTAAAATATGCTGCTCTACTTAAAGGTTCATATTCTTCAGTTTCGCCCAACATAACAAGTTTGTCATTTTCAGACTTTCTAAAACTATATTGCGCTAAATTTCCTGTACGTGTACAAACCGCATGTACTTTAGTAACATACTCTGCTGTAGCCATAAGATTAGGCATAGGTCCAAAAGGATTGCCTTTAAAATCCATATCTAGACCAGCAACAATTACTCGAATACCTTTGTTGGCTAGATCGTTACAGACCGCCACAATCTCATCATCAAAAAATTGAGCTTCATCTATTCCAACCACGTCACAACCATCTGCCAACAATCTTATATTTGCGGCAGCAGGAACTGGAGTGGAACGTATTTCGTTAGCATCATGAGAGACTACCATATCTTCATCATAGCGTACATCAATAGCTGGTTTAAAAATTTCAACCTTTTGTCTAGCAAATTTTGCGCGTTTTAGCCTACGGATAAGCTCTTCGGTTTTACCGGAGAACATAGATCCGCAAATGACTTCTATCCAGCCAAATTGCTCTTTGTGATTTACCGTGTTTTCAAGAAACATTTTGTAATTTTCAATTCTGAAAGTGCCACAAATTTAACCAAAATCAATTGGCTCTACATTGAAATCTCATAAATTATGAAGAAAGCGCTTAAAGCCGAATTAACAAGTCTTGCTCATCAAATTTTACAATTGAAATCTACAGAAGATATCAAGACGTTAAAAGAGATGGCTGCAAAACTCCATGATAAGCTTACAATTTTAGAATTTACAGAACGTCATTTTGATGGCCCACAACCTACAATTGGCAGAAAAGATATTGTACAAGCAATTGAGAATGCAGATAACGATTATGAAATTACACCTTCTGAAGAAGTTATTGTTCCATTAAAAGACAACACAACTTCTAAAATTGAAGAAGTAAGAGAAGAGGCACAACCAGATTTAGATATTATAAAGGCTACCGAAAAAGAAATTAAACCAAATACGTTGTCCCAAGAAGAAGTAGAGTATCAAAAAAGACAGCAGCAACTAGAAGCCTTAGAAGCTAAAAATAGGCTTATGAAAAATGATATGGTAGATATTGGTGGCGTTAGCTATGATGATTTACCAGAATTTGAACCTATAGGAACACCAGAAAAACCTAGCACACCCAAAAAAGAGACTGCGAAAGCCACTCAGGACACAAAAAAATCTAAATCCTTAAATGACCGACTTAATACAGGAATTGCTATTGGCTTAAATGATCGCTTAGCATTTATAAAGCATTTATTTAATGGAAGTGCTGGTGACTATAACAGAGTATTGTCTCAACTAAACACTATAGAAAGTAATGAGAATGCTCAACATTTTTTAGAAACTGTTGTTAAGCCAGATTATAAGAATTGGGAAGGCAAAGAGCTGTATGAAAATAGGTTTAAAGAAATTGTCGAAAAGAAGTTTAACTAACCGACTTAAATAAGATAGAATATGAGAATTCAAAAAATTATTTACTGGGTAGCTACAGCTCTATTATGTGCATTAATGCTTTATTCTGCTTCTTTTTATTTTTTAGAAACAGATACAGTAAAAGGCCTTTTTGAAAGCTATAACTATCCTACATATATTGTTATCCCTTTAGCCATTGCAAAAGTACTTGGTGTTGTAATGATTTTATGGAGACGTAATGCTTGGTTAACATCTTGGGCTTACGCGGGCTTTTTCTTTGATATTGTGTTAGCATTTTTTGCTCATCAACAAGCTGGTGAAGACACAACTACAACATTAATAGCCCTAATCTTTTTATTAATATCATTTTTCTTTGGAAAAACTGTTAGAGCTTAATTTATGAGTAAACTATTTTTGGTACCTACACCAATAGGAAACTTAGAGGATATGACTTTTAGGGCAATACAAACCCTAAAGGATGTAGATTTTATTTTAGCTGAAGACACTCGAACTAGTGGCAAACTCCTAAAACATTTTGAAGTTTCTACTCCTATGCACTCACACCATATGCATAACGAACATAAAAGCGTTGTAGGTGTTGTAAAGCGAATACAATCTGGAGAAACCTGTGCATTAATTTCAGATGCTGGAACACCTGCTATTAGCGATCCTGGATTTTTATTAACACGTGCCTGTATTGAAGCTAATCTAGATGTAGAGTGCCTTCCTGGAGCAACTGCATTTGTACCAGCATTGGTAAATAGTGGGTTGCCGAATGACAAGTTTGTATTCGAAGGGTTTTTACCCGTTAAAAAAGGAAGGCAGACAAGACTTAAACTTCTTGCTGAAGAAACTAGAACAATGGTTTTTTATGAGTCTCCACACAAGTTGGTAAAAACACTTGGAAACTTTGCTGAATATTTTGGTGCAGACAGACCCGTTTCTGTATCTCGTGAATTAAGCAAACTTTACGAAGAAACCATTAGAGGAACTGCGACTGAAGTTCTTAAACATTTTGAAGAGAAAGCACCTAAAGGTGAAATAGTAATTGTAGTTGCCGGCAAGTAACAAAATACATCCTTAGCCTTAAAGTTTTTCAGACTCTATATAAAAGTCTTTTTTAACAACCACTTTCTTTATAGTTTCTGGAAAGGTTTCTGTAGTCCACTCTTCTGTTGGAACTATCCATTTCTCATTTCCATTTACAGAAATTGTTATAGGCATGTCAAAACCTTTTACAACGTTAGTATACCTAAAAGACATTTTACTGCCATCTAATTTATATTCTAATTTAGGAATTTTAGTGGTTCTTAAATACTGATCCCAAAACTGGGTTAGATTTATTCCTGTTTCTTCACTCAAATAATTTTCTAACTGCTCAGAAGAGATTGTTTGGTGATAAAACTCTTTATTAAGACCTCTTAAAATACCTCTCCATTTTGCATCGTCATCAACCAATTGTCTTAACGTGTGTAGTGTATTTGCACCTTTATAATACATATCTCCACTACCTTCGTGATGAACATTATAAGTTCCAATTAATGGTCTGTCGTTTCTTATGGATCTTCGGGTACCTATAACATATTCAGATGCTGCCTCTTCACCGTAATAATAATCTAAAAACAAACTTTCAGAATATGCTGTAAAAGATTCATGTATCCACATATCTGCCACATCTATATGTGTTATATTATTTGCAAACCACTCGTGACCAGCTTCGTGAATTATAATAAAGTCAAACTTTAAACCCCAACCTGTTCCGCTTAAATCGCTTCCTAAATAACCGTTTTTATAGTTGTTGCCATAAGTAACGCTACTTTGGTGCTCCATTCCTAAATAAGGAACTTCAACTAATTTAAAACTGTCTTCGTAAAATGGATAAGGGCCAAACCAATGCTCAAAAGCTTCCATCATTTTCGGTGCTTGCTTAAACTGAGATTTTGCTTTTTCCAAATTTTCACTCAAGACCCAATAGTCCATATCTAAAGGTCCTTTTTCACCATCATAGGCTTCAGAAAAATTAACGTAATCTCCAATATTTATATTTACACCGTAATTATTTATAGGATTAACAACTTGCCAATACCAGGTTTTTGTATTACCGTTATCTTCGGTTTTTACTAACCGACCATTACCTACTACTGTTAATTCTGCTGGTGCTGTAAATGCCATTGTCATACCGTTGTCTGGCTCATCATACGCATGATCTTTGTTAGGCCACCAGATACTAGCACCAATTCCTTGGTTTGATGTAGCAATAAATGGTTTGCCATTACCATCTTTTTTCCAAGAAAAACCACCATCCCAAGGTGCATTTTTAGCTTCTTGAGGTTTACCAGAAAATGTGAGAACAATATTATAGTCTTCCCCTATTTCCTGCTTTTCTTGTAATGTGATAAAATGTGCTGCTCCTTCTGAAACTACTTTTAAAGGCGTTCCGTTTTGCTCTACCTTATCTAAAGACATTGGTGACTGTAAATCTACCTGTAAAACATTTCCTTCGGAAAGTACTGTGTAGGTTAACGTATTAATTCCGCTTATAGATTTACTTACTGGAAATACCTCAACATTTAAATCGTAGTGTTTTAAATCCCACCACGCACGTTCTTCAGTTATACTACCTCGTAACGTATCTTGTCTTGTAAACTCTTGTGCAGAGAGTGTTAAATTCACTAATAAAAATACAATCACCCACATTCTATTTACAGTAAACCCTAATGTCATAACTCTAGCCTTTAATTTTGAAATGACTACAAATATAATGCTTAGTGATAGGATATCTATAAAAGAATGTTTTTCTGCAGTAACTGTTATTAAGAATATAAAAAACCTCATAAACTTAAAAGCTTATGAGGTTTAGTATTTGTAATTACTCTTTAATCGTAATAAACCTTAAAGAGTATATTGTTTGTACAACAATTACAGATCAAACTTGATACCTTGTGCTAAAGGAAGTTCTGTTGTGTAGTTAATTGTATTGGTTTGGCGACGCATGTATACTTTCCAAGCATCACTACCACTCTCGCGGCCACCACCAGTTTCTTTCTCTCCACCAAAGGCACCACCTATTTCTGCTCCAGATGTTCCAATATTTACATTTGCAATACCACAATCACTACCTGCTACAGATAAGAAGTGTTCTGCTTCACGTAAATTATTTGTCATAATTGCAGAAGACAAACCTTGGTTTACACTGTTTTGTAAATCGATAGCATTTTCAATATCACCAGAATATTTTGTTAAATATAACACTGGCGCAAAGGTTTCGTGTTGTACGATTTCAAAATCATTTTGAGCTTCAGCTATAGCTGGTTTTACGTAGCATCCACTTTCGTAACCTTCACCTTCTAAAACACCACCTTCAACAATAATTTTTCCGCCTTCTTCTACTACGCGTTCAAGTGCTTTGTTGTAGTTAGCCACTGCATCTTTATCTATAAGTGGACCAACGTGATTAGTTTCATCTAAAGGATTTCCAATCTTTAATTGTCCATAAGCATCGACAATAGCATTCTTCACCTTATCATACATAGAATCGTGAATAATAAGACGACGTGTAGATGTACAACGCTGTCCTGCTGTTCCTACTGCGCCAAACACAGCACCAATTACAGTCATTTTAATATCTGCATCTGGTGTTACGATAATTGCATTGTTACCACCTAATTCTAATAAAGATTTCCCTAAACGTTCTCCTACTTTAGATGCTACAATTTTACCCATTCTAGTAGATCCTGTAGCAGAAATTAATGGCACACGTTTATCTGTAGTCATAAATTCACCAACCTTATAATCTCCATTAATTAAGCAAGAGATACCTTCTGGTAAACCATTTTCTTTAAATACACGTTGTGCAATGTTTTGACAAGCTACACCTGTTAATGGTGTTTTTTCTGAAGGTTTCCAAATACATACATCTCCACAAACCCAAGCTAAAGCAGTATTCCAAGCCCAAACAGCTACTGGAAAATTAAATGCAGAGATAATACCAACTACTCCTAATGGGTGGTATTGTTCATACATACGGTGTCCTGGACGCTCACTATGCATTGTTAAACCGTGCAATTGTCTGGAAAGTCCTACTGCAAAATCACAGATATCGATCATTTCCTGAACTTCTCCCAAACCTTCTTGGTAAGATTTTCCCATTTCATAAGATACTAACTTACCTAATGGTTCTTTAAGACGACGTAGCTCCTCATTAAATTGTCTTACAACTTCACCACGTTGTGGAGCTGGCATTTTACGCCAAGTTTTAAATGCGCTTGATGCTGTTGTAACAACTTTTTCGTAGTCGTCTTTAGTTGTTGTTTTTACTTTAGCTATTAATTGTCCGTCTACTGGAGAGTAGGAAGAGATTTCTTCACCAGAAGAAAACCAATCTGACCCTGTAGATGTACCATTATTAACTTCATTTATGCCTAATTGCTTTAAAGCTTCGTCTATTCCGAATTCAGTTGCTACTGCGCTCATTTAGTCTATTGTTTTAAGTTGTTTTCACAAAAATAGGTAAATAGAATTGGGCTGAAAAACTTATGCAACTTATTCAGTTGCAACAAATCGTTCATCAACAGGCATAACAGTTCCGCAGTTGTCACAAGTACGTTTTTCTTTACTGCCATAAAATTCCTTAAAGTGTTTTAAAAAATCTTTTTCAATATCATTTAAAGGGAATTTTACTTCATAAAGTTTGTTATTGCAGTTATCGCAATACCACAATAAACCATCATCTACATTAAGCTTTTTACGCTTTCTCTCTACAACCAAACCAATTGAATTTTCATGACGCACTGGTGAGTGAGGTACACCTGCTGGATGTAAATACATATCTCCAGGTCCAAGTTTCATTGTTTTTTTCTCACCATCTTCTTGAATATGCACTTCAATATGACCCTCTAACTGATAAAAAAGTTCTTCTGTTTTATTATAATGATAATCTTTTCGAGCATTAGGTCCGGCAACAATCATCACTATGTAATCTTCTGCATCTTTATATAAATTCTTATTACCAACTGGTGGCTTTAGGTGTTCTCTATGTTCTTCAACCCACTTATTTAAGTTGAATGGTTTTGCTATTGCCATAACGTATTTTCTATATTATTTTACTATCACTAAAGATACAAAACTTTCCACGCGTTTTAAGAAAATACTATATTGCAAGCTCTATGAATATAGCCATACTTTCGCGTAGCGAGCACTTATACTCTACCAAAAGCTTACTGAAAGCAGGAAGGTCTAGAGGTCACGATATGGAAGTTATAGATCCTTTGGCTTGTAACTTAACTATTAAAAGTGGTAAGGCTGTACTAAGATATTATGATGACATTGTTAATGATCTGGATGCCGTTATACCGCGCATTGGCTCATCTCAAACTGCAACTGGTGTTTCTGTAGTACGACAATTTGAAGCTTTACAAGTTTTCTCCACTGTTTCCTCTCAAGCAATCCTTAACTCCAGAGATAAATGGACATGTTTTCAACTTTTGGTAAGACAACAAATACCAACCCCAAAAACTGTTATTGGTAATTTTTATGGTGATGCCGAAGGATTATTAAATCAGTTTCCTGACGGGCCAATCATAATTAAACTTCTTGAAGGCACACATGGAAATGGCGTTATATTAGCCGAAGGCCGAAAACATGCGTTAACTACTATTGAAACACTTGAATCCTTAAATGCCCGTTTTGTATTGCAGGAGTTTATTGAAGAATCTAAAGGCGCAGACCTTAGGGTTATCGTGGTAGATGGTATGGTGGTTGCCGCAATGAAACGCCAATGTGCTAAAGGAGATTTTAGAAGTAATTTACATAGAGGCGGCACTGCAAAAAGTGTTTCACTCTCAAAAGCCGAAGAACAGGTTGCGATTAAAACGGCTAAGACTTTAGGTTTAGGGGTTTGTGGTGTAGATATATTACAGTCTAAAAATGGCCCTATGGTCTTAGAGGTAAACTCCACACCTGGTTTAGAAGGTATAGAAAAGACAACACAAAAAAGTGTCTCTAAATCTATAATAAGCTATATTGAAAGACATTATAAACTTTAAAGTTTTCTCTTCTCTTTAGTAATTAAACTTTGTATTTAATTTTTGGCGCTACTAAATATCCCATTGCTATCTTGTAACTTTGCAGCTTTGGTTTTAAATTTTATTACCTTGCAAATACTATGGACAAAAAGGTTATAGGACGTGTAGACGTGGTTAATTTCCCTAAGTTAAATCTTAATGAAATATCTATTAAAATAGATACTGGCGCTTACACCTCTAGCATACATTGCAAGGATATAGAAGAAGTTGATGGTGTTTTAAAATGTAAGTTTTTAGATGACACTCACCCAAACTATAATGGTAAAGAATTTAGCTTTACCAATTACGATGTAGTATATGTAAGAAGTAGCAACGGCCAGGTAGATGTGAGATATAGTATAGACTCTAACATTAAGATTTTTAATAAGGTTTATAAGATATCATTATCACTTAGTAGTAGAGATGATATGCGCTATCCTGTTCTTATTGGCAGAAAATTTTTAACCAAAAAGTTTATAGTAGACACAGAGTTTTCAAACCTCTCTTTTGAAGCAACTTCCCAAGAAAACACTAAAGATGTTTCTTCAGAAATTTTATAACCTTTAATTTAACGAAGCACTCAAAATTAAAGGCTTCAATTATATTGATCTTATGAATATCAAAATTTTATCTAGAAATGCTAACCTTTATTCAACACAGCGTTTAATTGAAGCATGTAAAAAAAGAAAGCATGATGTAGAGGTTATTGATCCTTTAAAGTGTGATCTAATTATTGAAAAGAGAAAACCAACTATTGTATATAAAGGTCGTGTATTAGAACACGTAGATGCTGTAATACCTCGAGTAGGTGCCTCTATCACATTTTATGGTACAGCTGTTGTACGCCAATTTGAGATGATGGGTGCTTTTACTACTACAGAATCTCAAGCTTTAGTAAGAAGTAGAGACAAACTAAGAAGTTTACAGTTGCTTACCAAAGCAAGGTTGGGTATGCCAAAAACTGTTTTTAGCAATTACTCTAAAGACGTTTCGCAAATTATTAGTCATGTTGGTGGCGCTCCAGTTATCATTAAAGTACTAGAAGGCACACAAGGATTAGGTGTGGTTTTAGCTGAAACTGAAAAGGCAGCAGAATCTGTTTTAGAAGCATTTAATGGCTTACAAGCTCGTGTTATTGTACAAGAATTTATAAAGGAGGCAAAAGGAGCAGACATTAGAGCATTTGTGGTAGATGGACAAGTTGTTGGTGCAATGAAGCGCCAAGGTAAAGAAGGAGAATTTAGAAGCAACCTGCACCGTGGAGGATCTGCAAGCATTATTGAATTAACAGACGAAGAAGAGATTGCAGCAATTAAAGCCGTAAAAGTTATGGGGTTAGGTGTTGCAGGTGTAGATATGCTACAAAGTGAGCGTGGCCCATTGATACTTGAGGTAAACTCATCTCCAGGATTAGAAGGTATTGAAACAGCAACTGGAAAAGACATTGCAAAATCAATTGTTCGTTATATAGAAAAGAACATATAATGGCTCATATAGACGATCAAAACGTACTTTACATTTTTGACCAAACTATTTTACCAGGAGCAAAAGCTACCATTAATTTTAATATGGCTAAGCTTTACACTACAACCAATGTAGATGTGCCTATAATTATTGAGCGCTCTAAAGTTCCTGGCCCAACAGTACTTATAACTGGTGGTATACATGGTGATGAAGTAAATGGTGTCGAAATAGTAAGGCAACTAATATCTAAAGGCATTAATAAACCTAAAATAGGGACTATTATATGTGTTCCTGTTTTAAACGTCTTCGGATTTTTAAATATGAATCGTGAATTTCCAGATGGTCGCGACCTTAATAGAGTATTTCCAGGCTTTAAGAATGGTAGTTTAGCAAGTAGACTTGCTTACCAATTCACAAAAAATATTTTACCTGTTGCTAATTATTGTTTAGACTTTCACACTGGTGGTGCAAGTCGATTTAATGCACCACAGATTAGAGTGAAAAAAGGAGATGCAGAAGCTTTAGATTTTGCTAAAGTATTTAACGCGCCTTTCACTATGTACTCTAAAACAATCCCAAAATCTTACAGAGAAACTTGCGGAAAACTAAATATTCCTATATTACTTTTTGAAGGCGGAAAATCTCAGGATAACGATAAAACCATTGCAAAATATGGTGTTGATGGATCTATGAGAATCTTAAATCACCTAGGTATGTTAGATGATAAATTTAGTGTACCAGACGTTAACGCTCCTACAGTAATTATAGACTCTAGCACATGGATAAGAGCTAAATATAGTGGTTTGCTACACACAAAAATAGAATGTGGCAAACACGTAGAAAAAGGAGAATATATTGCCACAATAACAGACCCATATGGTCAATTTAGACATAAGGTTAAAACTAATAATGAAGGGTATATTATTAATGTAAATCAATCTCCTATGGTATATCAAGGAGATGCCATTTTTCATATTTCAACTTCAAGTCAATCTAATGAAGAAGCAGAAGGCGAGGACAACTAATAAACTACGTAGGCAAAACTTAAGTGTAGAAACTCGTGAAGAATTAAGCATGAGAATTGCAAATAAAGCATTGCAACTTCATATCTGGGAACATTCTTTTTATCATATTTTCCTAGCAATTGAAACACAAGCCGAAATTAATACAGAATACCTGCTACATATTTTAAATGGTAAGGACAAACAAGTAGTTATACCTAAAACAGACTTTAAAACAAGAGCTATGAAAAGCATCTTGTTATTGGACAATACACGGTTAAAGTTAAACGCCTACAATATACCAGAACCATTAGATGGTATAGAAATTACTTCTGAACAAATAGATGTTGTATTTATACCTTTATTAGCTTTTGACAAAACAGGGCAACGTGCAGGTTATGGTAAAGGGTTTTATGATGCCTTTTTAGCACTATGTAAACCTGAAACCATTAAAATTGGATTAAGTTTTTTTGAAGTTGAAGAAGAACCCTTTGAAGATGTCTTAAACACAGACATACCTCTAGATTATTGTGTAACACCAGAAAAGGTGTATTCTTTTTAAGCTTCTTCTTCTGTTTTAGGAAATGCTTTCTTATTGAAGATTAATAACATTACAACCCCTATAAATATTACAGAATCTGCAATATTAAAAACAGGCTCAAAGAATCTAAAATACTCACCACCCCAAAATGGCACCCATTCTGGTAAGTAACCTTGGTATAAAGGAAAGTAAAGCATATCTACTACTTTACCATGAAATAACGAAGAATAACCTCCTTCTTCTGGTAGGAAAGTAGCCACTTGATGCAAGCTGTCATTAAAAACAATCCCGTAAAATACAGAGTCTAAAATGTTACCTAAAGCACCAGCAAATATTAATGCTATTGAAGCTATTAATACTTTAGAACCATTTTTCTTTACACTATCCCACAACCAATATCCTATACCAGCAATAGCGACTATTCTAAATAAGGTAAGAATTAACTTTCCGTAGTTACCTGGCAACTCGAAACCCCAAGCCATTCCAGGATTTTCTATGAACCTAATTTTAAACCAACTTAATACAGCTACCTCATCACCCAGTATAAAATTAGTTTTAATGTAAATCTTAGAAATTTGGTCTATTAATAAAACCACTAGTATAAGTAAGGATGCTTTCTTTAAAGACATAAATTGTTTCTTATTATCAAAATAGTGTAAGTACGCTGCTATAATAAAATTAAACGCACTTTAACGGGAGCAAAAATAAGCTTTTTTTATTGAGATTTTGTGATGGTAATATTGCCATCTATAGTTTTAAGCTTTAAGAGTTGTTGTCCTGTATAATCTAGGTTATTTATAAGTGTACCGTGCCTGGATTCTGCTTCTACTCTTGATGGGCTTGTTGCTACTGCAATATTTCCGTTATAAGTGTTAACCAATAAATTACCATTAAAATTACTGAGGACACATTGCCCTGATTTTAATTCTAATTGTAAGTACTCAAAACTACCTTCTCCAAACACTGAGGCTACATTGCTTTGTATTTGTACAGATAAATTTTCTGGCACTTCAAGAATAACTTCCATAGCCAATACTTTGTGAGCGCTTAGCTTATCATAACCACTTGTAAGTATTTGTGGATATTTTGACGTTACTTTTAAAATTTCTCCAGTAAGTTCTGTAATTAAGGATATGTTTTGATAGTATTCACCTTCAGAGGTTGTTTTAATAGTTACAAACGGAGTCTTCGCTGTTTTTAATGTGATTTTGAAAACCTCATTACTTTCTACCAAGATGGTTGTTATCTCATTTGCATCAATTTGTTGTTCTGTTTGTTTTTGAGCAAAAGTATTTTGTTGAACAAGAATTGCGAAAAAACAACAGACTGTAAAATATATTTTAATACTACGTATCATCATTTTATAACATCAAAAAACGCCCCAAATAGGAGCGTTTTTAAAAATTATCTTTTAAGAAACAACTACTGTTGCATATTTTTAGCCTCTATACTTAAAGTAGCATGTGGCACAAGTTTAAGACGCTCAGGATTTATTAGTTTTCCTGTTACACGACAAATACCGTACGTTTTGTTTTCTATACGTACTATTGCATTCCTAAGATCACGTATAAATTTTTCTTGTCTTCTAGCTAACTGTGCGTTGCTTTCCTTACTCATTGTTTCACTACCTTCATCAAATGCCTTAAATGTTGGCGCAGTATCTTCTGTGCCATTACCACTTAAGTTATTGTATGCTTCTTCATACATTTTAAGTTGATGTTCTGCAGATTCAATTTTTTCTAATATAATAGCTCTAAATTCTTCTAAGTGCTTATCGCTATATCTTTCTTTTACATCTGTTTGTGCCATAATGATTTAGTTTTTATCTATAAATAGCTTCGTAGTTACATCATCAAACTCAACTACTGTACCATTATCTAACTCTTCTACAAGATCGAGACTTGTAGCTAGAGTTTCGTTTTTAATATACTCCATATTGTCTGTTACGGCAGTCTCGATTTTGCCGTCTTTTTGTATTTTAATAGCAATGGTGTCTGAGACCTCATAACCACTATCTTTACGTAGGTTTTGAATACGATTGACAAACTCTCTTGCAATTCCTTCTTTTCTAAGATCTTCAGAAATTGTCACGTCTAACGCTACCGTGATTCCAGAGTTGTTTGCAACTAGCCAACCTTCAATGTCTTGAGAGGTGATTTCGACATCTTCGAGGGTCAATTTAGTTAAATTCCCATTAACATCAATACTGATTTCGCCTTCTTGCTCAATTTTTGTGATTTCTTTAGCATTCATCTCTGATATTGCTGAAGCCACAAAGCGCATGTCTTTTCCAAAACGCGGACCAAGAACTTTAAAGTTAGGCTTAATCTGCTTTACAAGAATATCGCTTGCATCATCTAAAAGCTCTATAGTCTTAACGTTAACCTCTGTTTTTATAAGGTCTGCTACTGCTAAAATCTCGCTACGCTGTTGGTCGTTTAATACAGGTATCATAATACGCTGTAATGGCTGGCGTACTCTTATTTGTTCTTTTCTTCGTAATGAAAGTACTAAAGAAGACACTATTTGTGCCTTTTTCATTTTACTCTCTAAACTTTTGTCAATGACCGTTTCATCTGCTATCGGAAATTCGGCCAAATGTACACTTTCAAACGGCTCCTTATTTGAAGCCATTATTAAGTCTCTGTAAAGTTTGTCCATAAAAAATGGAGAGACTGGAGCTCCGAGTTTAGATACGGTTAACAAACACTCAAAAAGTGTTTGATATGCTGATATTTTATCTGTTTCATAATCGCCTTTCCAGTAACGCCTTCTGCTTAATCTTACAAACCAGTTACTAAGGTTTTCTTGTACAAACTCAGATATTGCTCTAGTTGCTCTTGTGGCATCATAATCATTATAATATGAGTCTACATCTTTAATAAGTGAATGTAATTCAGACAATATCCAACGATCTATTTCTGGGCGTTGCTCTAAAGGAATAGGGTTTTCATCATATGTAAAGCCATCTAGGTTTGCATACAGACTAAAGAATGAATAGGTGTTGTAAAGCGTTCCAAAGAATTTGCGTCTTACTTCTTCTATACCTTCAATATCAAACTTTAGGTTATCCCAAGGATTGGCATTGCTTATCATGTACCATCTTGTTGCATCTGGTCCATAAACAGAAAGTGTTTCAAAAGGATCCACAGCATTTCCTAAACGCTTAGACATTTTTTGACCATTCTTGTCTAAAACTAATCCATTAGAAACTACATTTTTGTATGCAACATCATCAAAAATCATTGTTGCAATTGTGTGCAAGGTGTAAAACCATCCTCTTGTTTGGTCTACGCCTTCTGCAATAAAATCTGCTTTACGCCACGTGGTCTCAACAAGTCTTTTATTCTCGAATGGATAGTGAAATTGTGCATATGGCATACTTCCACTATCAAACCAAACATCAATTAAATCTGCTTCACGACGCATTGGCTCTCCTTTAGAAGATACCAAGATAATTTGGTCTACTATATTTTTATGTAAGTCTATCTTATCATAATTTTCTTCGGAGTTATCTCCTACTACAAATTCTTCAAAAATATCTTTCTCCATTATGCCTGCTTCAACAGACTTTTTCATTTCAATTTTAAGGTCTTCAACAGAGCCTATCATTAACTCTTCCTTACCATCTTCTGTTCTCCAAATTGGCAATGGAATTCCCCAATAGCGAGATCTAGACAGGTTCCAGTCATTAGCATTTGCTAACCAATTTCCAAAACGGCCTTCACCTGTTGCTTTAGGTTTCCAGTTAATTGTTGTGTTAAGCTCGTGCATACGATCTTTAACATCTGTTACTTTTATAAACCAAGAATCTAACGGATAGTACAAGATTGGCTTATCTGTACGCCAGCAGTTTGGATAACTGTGCACATATTTCTCTACGTGAAATGCTCTATTTTCTTCCTTTAGCTTTATGGCTAACTCAACATCTACAGATTTCTCAGGCGCTTGCCCTTCATCATAGTACTCATTTTTCACATATTTACCAGCAAACTCACCCATATGTTTGGTGAATTTCCCTTGTAAATCGACTAGTGGCACAAGGTTGTCGTTATCATCTTTTACTAATAACGGTGGTATTTGCGGTGATGCCTGCTTAGCTACCAAAGCATCATCTGCACCAAATGTTGGTGCTGTGTGCACTATTCCTGTACCGTCTTCTGTTGTAACAAAATCTCCAGAAATTACTCTAAATGCATCTTGAGGGTTTTCGTACGGCTTAGCATAAGATAATAGTTGCTCATAGCGTATACCTACTAAATCTTTTCCTTTATGTTCTGAAACTATTAAGTAAGGTATCTTTTTGTCGCCTTCTTTATAGGCTGAAAGTTCTTCTTCTGTTTCAACAGCGCTAAAACGCTTGTTAAATTGTTTAGCTACTAACTTTTTAGCTACAATTACTGTAATTGGCTCAAAAGTATATTGGTTGTATGTTTTTACAACCACATAATCTATCTTAGGTCCAACTGTTAATGCTGTATTACTTGGTAATGTCCAAGGTGTTGTTGTCCAAGCTAAGAAGAATAAATTGTCTTTATATGCCTTTAGCTCTTCGGGCAATGTTGAAGCATCTGCTTTAAATTGTGCCACCACAGTAGTATCAGACACATCTTGATATGTTCCTGGTTGGTTAAGCTCATGAGAGCTTAAACCTGTTCCTGCTTTTGGAGAATAAGGTTGTATGGTATAGCCTTTATAAAGCAAACCTTTGCTATAAATTTGAGACAACAACCACCAAACGGTTTCCATGTATTTAGACTTGTACGTAACATATGGATCTTCCATATCTACCCAATAGCCCATTTTTTCGGTAAGGTCATTCCAAACATCTGTATATCTCATTACTGCTTTCTTACAAGCTTTATTGTAATCTTCTACAGAGATTTTAGTACCTATATCTTCTTTAGTAATGCCCAGTTCTTTTTCTACTCCAAGTTCAATTGGTAAGCCATGAGTATCCCAACCTGCTTTACGCTTAACTTGAAAACCTTTCATACTCTTGTAACGAGGGAAAATATCCTTGATACTACGTGCTAACACGTGATGAACTCCAGGCAAACCATTTGCAGATGGTGGTCCTTCAAAAAAGATAAAGGGCTTATTGTCATCTTTAGAGCTGATAGATTTTTCGAAAATCTTGTTTTCTTTCCAGTAGTCAAGAATTTCTGATGCTATTTTAGGCAGGTCAAGTCCTTTGTATTCAGTGAACTTCGTACTCATTACTGTGCATTTTCTAATGAAGTGCGAAAGTAATGAATTTTTGGGTAAAAATTAGGGTCTTTAGTCTCTGTAAACATTGTAGTTGCTTCACACTAAAGCGTTTTTATAATTTGAAAAAACTTGAGTTAAAATTTTTAAATTCTTTTATTAAAAATCATAGCTTAAGGCAAGAATAAGATTTCGTCCTGCCGCTGCTATTCCAGAAGAGTAAGTTCTGTATCTCTGGTCTGTTATATTTTCTACAGTTGCTGTTGCTTTTAGGTTATCTAAAACATCGTATTGAGCTGTAAAATTTAAGGTGTACCAAGATGGCGAATATGGATTTCCATTCTCATCAATTGCATATAAATATGGTTTATCCTGCTCACTTGGTGCTAATTCTTCAAAACTAAATTCTCCATTATATTCTGCAAATGCATCTAAAGTAATTTTGTTTTTACTGAATTTAAAGTGTGTATTTCCAAAAACTGGAGCTGCGTGTCTCAAAGGTGCTTCTGTACCATCATCTAATTCTTGTGTGCCTTCTGTAATGTTTATTTGAGATGTAAGCTGAAGGTTTTTATTGAAATTTACTTCTGTACCTGCTTCGAAACCATATACTTTTCCACTTGCTGCATTTTGTATGGCTTGTACTTGGCTAGGTTCTCCTTGATAATCTATGGTAGACTCTCCATTCAATGTAAAATCTCTTCTAACTAATGCATTATTTAAAAGCGTATAAAAACCACCTATATCAAACTTTACATTATTATTAAAGTTTAGTGTAAATCCTATTTCTGTATTATATGCATATTCTGGATCTAAATCTGGATTTGGCACTACTACAGAACCTGGTTCACTATCAAAAACCTTTCCTACATCGTCTATATTAGGAGCCCTAAATGCTGTTGAAAATCCTAATTTTGTTCCAAATAATGCTGTTGGTTGCCAAGATAATCCTGCACTACCCGTAAGTGCACCTGTGTTAATATCTGCTTTATCGAAAGGAAAATCGTAAAAACGGTCATTAAATGTTGCGTTAACAATCACTTGATTATATCTGGCACCAGTTGTTAAGGTTAAGCCATCTTGCAATGACCATTGTGCGCTTGCATAAGCAGCTGCAGATTGCCAAGTAGAGCCATCTGGGTATCTTGAGGCATCTTCAACAGATTCGTTAGTATTTATATTTGTTTGTTTTCCGAAGGAGCTTACTTTATTATGAACATACTCTAAACCATAAAACACCTTATGCTTCCCTAGTGATTTTGTAAAATCTAGATTGGTAGAATAGGCATTTACAACTTCATCTGTTTCAAAACGTATATTTTCACCAAAATTTCTATCATTTCTACTTTCTTCAAATTTTTGGTAAGCTAGCGTAAGATTAGCTTCATCATAAAATAATGTAGATTGCGTTTGCCTTATATCTAAATTTGTTGACAGCCAAGATTGAGGTCCATAATACCACTCTGCTGCTCTAAACTCTCCTTCATTCTTACGTATTAACCTATCGTATCTTGGGTAGTCTGAGGTTTCAGAATAGCTTATTCCTAAATTAAAATCCCATTTTGTATTAGGAGAAAACCTAGCTTTTTGCATAAGATAAATTTGATTAAAACCTGTCTCTACCTGCACTTTAGGATCATCATTAAGCACAACCAGGTCTTCTCCGTTTTGAGTAGTTTGATAGTCTGGTCTTAAATACTCATCTGGACCGTGACTCCCCATTTTTAAATCGTCAAAATCACTATAACTTACACTAGTTAAGAACGCCCATTTTTCTTTTCCAAAATTTATATCTACATGGCCTGTTTTTTCAGCATTTGCAGTAGCATATCTCACCAATGCATTTCCAGAAGTTTTTAGATTAGCATCATTAGAAAACTTAGGTTTTTTAGAATAAAAATTCATGACACCACCAACAGCGTCACTACCATAAACTACAGAGCCAGGTCCTAAAATAACCTCTGTGTTCTCTACAGCTAATGGGTCTATAGAAATAATATTCTGCACATTTCCTCCTCTAAATATTGCCGTATTAAACCGAACACCATCTACAGTTATAAGCAACCTATTTGTTGAAAATCCTCTAATAATTGGACTGCCACCACCAAGTTGACTCTTTTGAACAAAGACCTGACCAGTACTCTCAAGTAAATCTGCTGAAGTTTGAGGGTTTGCAGCTATAATATCCTTAGCTTTAATACTTACTATTTTTTGAGAGACTTCTTTTTCTTTCTGAGAAAATTTAGACACAGACATTACAACCTCATCTAATGCGTTTTCTGAAGCTTCTAAATAAATCGTATTTCCTTCTTTTAAAACACTTGCTTTAGTGGTTTTAAACACTTTATGAGCAAGGTGCTTAAAGATTATAGTTTCAGTTAGTGTAAATGATTTGAGACTAACACTACCGTTAAAATCTGTTACACTACTTTTTGATTTATCTAGATTAAAAACAGCCACATTAAATAATGGGTCTTCTGTATCTTCAGACAACACTATAACTTCCTGTGCTTTTAAAGTACATACACACAGTAAACATAAGCTTAGTATAAGTAGACGCATTAGGAGTAAATTTCTTTTAAAACCGTTAAGGATTTCGGTTTTCTGAAGCCTTGCAAATGCAGCTCATAATAAAGAAGCAACATAGACAACATACCCGAACGGTTGGTTTGGTTTAGTTTTAGTTCTTCTAAACCATCAAAATTTATGCCTAATAACAGTTCTAAAGTATCTTTATGAATTCCAGAAATACAATATGAATTGGTAGAAACTTCTTGGAACGTACCATCTAACAAATTGAAAAATGATGCATTTTTGTTAGTTCCTTCTGGGTAAAATCCTAAAAACAAGCTTAGTTTGACTAAAAATAACAAGTGAAAGTTTGATGAATTATACTTATCAAACCATAAAAAAGCGGTTTCCAGAAAGCCAAATAATTCTGGGTTTTTTTCCTCTTCTTGTATTGCATTCCTTAGTAACTCTGCCAAAAACATGATGACAGTTGACTTTAATAAGTCTGTGTGAAGTGTTTGATATGTTGCTAGGATTTTAGCATCTCTAAGTGTTTCAAGAGTTCCTTTATCTTTATGTTTTGCTACGACTTCCAGCAATGTTAATGGCTGAAATTGTGAAGCCCTAAACTTACCTCGCTTACTTTTTAAAATTCCTCTTAGGAGATAAGATTTTAAACCACTACTTTCTGTGAAGAGTTTTACAATAAGGTCTGCTTCTCCATACTTTAATGCACTTATAACTATTGCTTTTGTAGTTACGAGCATTAGCGAATAATCATAAGTTTATGCACCTTAGTTTCCAGCGCATCTTCTGCAGTAATTAAAATTAAATAAACGCCAGAAGCTACTCTATGTCTTCCAAATGCTGTAGTATCCCACTCAATACTTCCACCTACAGAAGTATCTTCATAAACAAGATTTCCAGTGATGTCTGTTATTTTAACATTAGCTCTTGCTGTAAGACCATCTATTACCACTACGCCATTAAAGTTTGGTCTTACTGGGTTAGGGTAAGCTCTAACATTTTCTAAATTATCTTGAGGGCTAGTTGCTGTAGCATTATAAGCCAAAAGACCATTTGGAGTACCAATATATACTCTTCCAGAAGCTTCATCTATACGTATATCTGTAATAATATTTGATGGTAATGGTGAGTTTTCTTTTGTAAACCTTAATAAGGTTTCTTGTCCATTTGGTGATAAGTAAAAAACACCAGATTGTGCAGTTCCTATCCATTTATTGTTTGCGCCATCAACTTCAATAGATGTTACAAACTGACTAAATAACAATTCTTGTGGCACACCATTCTCTTCAATAATAATAGGCTCTACAGTTACATTATCTTCTGTAAAGATACTTTGTGGATTAAAAAGAACTCGTAGACCTGTTAAAGACCCTATCCACAGTCTTCCATTTTGATCAAACTCTAAAGCTCTAATATCATTATCTGGTAAGCCAGCTCCGCCAACATCATCTTTTAATTGTGTAACTATTCCTGTAGAAGGTTGGTACCCCACTAAACCTTGTGTTTGTGATCCTATGTATAAATTATCATTTCTATCTATTACTATTTTACCTAACAAACCATCTCCTAAGGTTGGAATGTTATCTATCAAATCATCAATAGGCATAATAACATCACTGTCTTGTTCCTTTTTATATAAAGCAATATCTGTAAATCCTTGAGCTAGATACAGAGTACCTTCTGAGTTAAATGCCGTACCATTAACACGGCTACCATCTGTACCATTAGGAATAAAATCGAAAATTGCAGAATTATTTCCTGTAAAAAATTGCGTTGGCACTTCATCATTCACTTCTAAAAGCCCATCGCCAAAAGAGCTAAAAAAGACTTGTTCGGAGTTAAATGGGTTTGAGGTAACTTCAATAATATCTAAAGCACCCATTAAACTGTCATAAGGAATATTTCGCCATTCATCTTCTACCAAATGACTTATACCTCTATCACTTCTAGGGTAAGGGTTATAAAATATGTTATGCTCACCAAAAGTAACCCACAGCTCATTGTCTAAAGCTTCCATATTAAATATGCTGTTTAATAATGGTCCATCTGGGCTAATAACTACAAATTCTGGAGATAACGTTGTACTTGTTGCAATTAAGCCAACCTCATCATGACCAATAAAAAACTCCCCATTTACCACAGTAGTTGCCACATAGTTCTGTGAAATATCCTGAAGCGTTGTTATGGCATTTAAAAGGGTTAAGTTTTCATCATAAACCCTTACAAAGCTTTGGGTTGTTAGTATTAGTTCGTTTTCATTATTTACACGCAAATCTCTAGCTCTTAATCCTAAAGACTCTTCAAACACTAAATTGGTTCCTTCTATACGGTGTAAGCTTCCGTTATTTTGAACAGCATAGACTTGGCTTCCTACTACCTGTACTGCATCAAAACTAGATGTTGTTATGCCTTGCCACTCTTCAAAATCTATAAGATCTTCACTAGTGACATCTGCATATCTTATACCTCCTGAAAATGTTGCAGCATATATTGTTTCGCCACGAACTGTTGTTTGTTTTACTTGTAATTCTTCTCCATTATCTCCTATCCTATATGTGTCTCCAAATTCTAAGTTAGGAAGATTATATAGGACAATTCCAAAGTCTGTTGATACATAGATATTATCTTCAAACTCCATAAAATGATTAATGCGTTTATCTAATGGTGAAATTGAAACCTCTTCTATAATACCACCTACCGAAGTAACCTCTGTGCTGTTATCATTTATAACTTCAATTAACCCATTTTCATAACCAATAATTAAGGATTCGTATGTTTCTGAATAATGTATTGCAGTAATAAGCTCTCCAGATAATCCGTTAACAGAAGATACAGTTCTTACAGAATCTGTTGGTATATCATAAATAAGTATTGCGTTCTCTGCTGCTGCATAAATCTTATTGTTTCCATTACTAACATCTTTAATGTTGTAGTAGGAATAAAACTCTGTCCAATTCTCTGAGAAATCCTGAGCAATTAATGACATTGGCAGAACAAGAACTAACAATTTAAAAACTAACTTCATTTCTTTTTTCTAATAAGCTGTGTAAGCCTTACACTATAACTTGCAAGGACAATTATTATTGCAGGTAAATAAGGAAACGAAAACCTGTAATTATCTGAATATATGATAGCAGCCTGTAATATAGACCCTAAAATTACCAACGCAAAAATAAAGGATAACAAATGTACAGATATACGTTTTCTTAAAACACCTTTAATAAAACTCCATAAGAACAGCCCTACAAATAAAATTTTACCAAAAACAATAAGCGGTCTTTGCAAAAACCAAATGCCTTTATACACTATTACCACTGCAGGATTACTGATATGAGACTGATCCCAATATAATTTTACTCCCCAAAAAAGTTTCCAGGATAAAAATACTTGCTTAATATAATCCTTAGGGTTGGCTATAATTGTTGCCTTAGACATATTAGCAAGCTCATTAGAAAGATCATAAAAATTATAACCTGTAGCTTTCATCATAGGTTGATATGCGTCCCAAATTGAATAATATGTATATCCTAACTGTTCTTTATCTTTCTCTATTTGTTTTACATAAATATCCCTTACAGTTGCATAATCATCGGGTGCTTTATGTATAAAGTTAACTGTTTGTTGTGCTAGGTTATACCCAAAATAGCTACTTAACGTTGCGTATCCTGTATTTTGTTTATTTAAAAACGCCCAACTTCCTACTGCTAAAAGTGTTGGTATTGTAATAATTAAGATAGGCTTAATGATTTTAAATTGTAATTGACTCCAAAGTGCTATTCCTAAAAAGAGGATAATAATTGGCAGGATGTAAATGAAAAATGGCTTTGTCATTACCAGCAACAATATTGACACTGAGAGAATTCCAAAATGACTTGGTTTAAACTTTCTCTTTATAATATGAAGTTGTAAGATATAAAGTATCGCAGTTAGCAAAAATGCTGAAAAAGTTTCTGTAAGAATTCCTTTTTCAAAAAACACAACATGCAATAAACACGAATATAAAATAGCAGCACCTATGGCTACTCCCTTATGAAGTGCAATACTTCTTAAGAGCCAATACATAAACAAACTGGTGCAAATGCCTAGTAGATGTTGAATTAAAACAACTAAGCATAAATTTTGAAAGCCTAAAAGAATAAGCATTGAATAACCTGGTGTTCTGTAACCTTCGTATCCTATTAGATTAGCCTCAAGCAAGCGCTTTGCTAAATCTAAATAGTTTTCCGAATCGTTAAATAGTGTTGTATTGGGGTAGAAAATAAACGTAATGAGTCTCACTACAACTGCAAAAGCAATAATAGACAGTTCAGGGTTTTTAAAAACAAATTTTGTAATCCTATTCACTATAGTTTAATATAGTCTAAAAATAAAAAAAAGCCATCTACAAAAGTGTAAATGGCTTTTAAATAAATTATTTGTTTGTTTATACAGCGCCTTGAGCTAGCATTGCATCTGCTACTTTTACAAAACCTGCAATATTTGCACCTTTCACGTAGTCTACATAGCCACCTTCTTCGCTACCGTATTTTACACATTGGTCATGAATGTTGTTCATGATCTCATGTAATTTTTTGTCTACTTCTTCTGCTGTCCAGCTATAACGCATAGAGTTTTGAGACATTTCTAATCCAGATGTTGCTACACCTCCAGCGTTAGACGCTTTTCCTGGAGAGAATAATATCTTAGCATCTTGAAAAACAGTTACAGCTTCTGGAGTACAAGGCATATTAGCTCCTTCACCAACTAGCATACATCCATTCTTAACTAATGTCTTAGCATCGCTCTCCTCTAACTCGTTTTGAGTAGCACAAGGCAAGGCAACATCACAAGCTACAGACCAAGGTGTCTTACCTTCAAAGTATTCTGCGTTAGTGTATTTATCTAAATATTCTTTAATACGACCTCTTTTTTCATTCTTAAGCTCCATTACAAACTCAAGTTTTTCTTGGTCTATACCATCATTATCTAAGATATATCCTGAAGAATCTGAAAGTGTTACAACCTTTCCTCCAAACTCAATAACCTTTTCTGCAGCATATTGGGCCACGTTACCAGATCCAGAAATAACAACTGTTTTATCTTCAAAAGAATCTCCTTTTGTTTTAAGCATATTTTGCGCAAAGTATACGTTACCGTAACCTGTAGCTTCAGGACGCATTAAAGAACCACCATACTCACGGCCTTTTCCTGTTAATACACCTGTAAATTCGTTTCTTAGTCTTTTGTACTGTCCGTACATAAAGCCTATTTCTCTTCCGCCTACACCAATATCTCCTGCAGGAACATCTGTATCTGCACCAATATGACGTTGTAGCTCTGTCATAAAGCTTTGGCAAAAACGCATAACTTCATTATCAGATTTTCCTTTAGGGTCAAAATCTGAACCTCCTTTACCACCACCCATTGGTAATGTTGTAAGAGAGTTTTTAAATGTTTGCTCAAAAGCTAAAAACTTAAGTACGCTTAAGTTAACTGTTGGGTGAAAACGTAAACCACCTTTATATGGACCGATAGCAGAATTCATCTGAATTCTGAATCCTCTATTCATTTGTATTTTACCGTTATCATCTAACCAAGTTACACGGAACATGATAATACGTTCTGCCTCAGTCATACGCTCTAATAAACGTTTATTCTGATATTTTTTATTTTCTTTTATAAAAGGGATGACAGTTTCTGCAACTTCATGAACTGCTTGCATGAATTCTGGCTCATTAGCATTTCTTAGAGAAACTCTGTCTAAAAATTCTTTTACTTCTTGTTCCATAATTAAAGTATTGTTTCGGTTTGCGAAAACGTTTGAAATAAATAAAGTGCAAATATAATGGTTATATAAAAAAGGGCGTTTAATTTTGTGATATTCCTATTATTTTTTAAGAATTTTTTATTCTTAACTTTTAAAACACACACCTTTCTATTTTGTTAAGTAACTATTTATATATTTGTTTTGTCTCAAAACTAAACCTACTAAAATGAAAATCAAGGATATTTTACTTGGTTTGGCCCTTCTTTTAGTGTCATTACAAACCACAAACGCACAACTTGGGTTTTCTCAAGAAATAGGTGTTGCAGTTGGTCCTGTTGCCTTCTTCTCAGATTTTGGACAGCGTTATGACATACAAACAAATACTCACAATTCTGGATTAGGAATTGGCTTATTACATTACATAAATTTTGCATATCGCGCAGATTGCAATTGCTATACAAGAGACAAGTATTTTAATGACCACTTTAAACTTAGAACCGAAGCAGATTACCACGCTACTAACCTAGATTTTTTTGGTGATGATGCAGAAAGCAACACATTTCAAGGTGCTAAATTAAGAGCTCAGCACGGTAAAGCTAAAGTTTTTGAAATAGGATCAAGTATAGAATATTGGCCACTAAGCATTAGATCTTTTCAAGCAAACGGTTATAGGCTAGCACCCTTTATAAGTGCTGGTGTACATTATGTTTACTACACACCAGAGGTATATTCAGATTTAGGTCCTTTAGGCTCACCAAGCACAACATTTAATTCTTTTTTACCAGACCCTACTGTAGGCAGAGAAGCTAGTATTGTTCCAGAAGACGGCTCTACTTATGCTATAGTTGGTGGTCTTGGAGCACGTTATAAACTTGGACCTTTAAGCGATCTTATTTTTGAAGGACGATGGCATTATTATGGCTCAGATTGGGTTGAAGGTTTTTCTCCACAACAACCAGGAAACCCAGATAACAAAGCTAATGACTGGATTTTTTGGATTCGTTTTGGATACATTTATTATCTCGAATAAGCATATTTAATTAACTTAAATAACGTCTTATTAGTTTAATTTTTTATCCTAATGCTTGCTTAAGATCTGCTAGTAAATCTGATTCGTCTTCTATACCTACACTTAATCGTATAAGAGAATCTACAATTCCCATATTTAAACGGTCTTCTTTAGGGACACTTGCGTGTGTCATACTTGCCGGATGTCCCGCAAGACTTTCTACACCGCCAAGAGATTCTGCTAATGTAAATACTTTTAAGTTTTCTAAAATCTGAATTGCAGACTCCCAAGATCCTTCTTTAGTTGAAAAAGATACCATGCCTCCAAAATCTTTCATTTGTGCTTTTGCAATAATATGGTTAGGGTGCTCTTGAAATCCTGGCCAATATACCTTTTCAACCTTTGGGTGACTTTTTAGAAAATGAGCTACAACTTTTCCATTCTCACAATGTCTTTGCATTCTTACGTGTAAAGTTTTAACGCCTCGTAAAGCTAAAAATGCATCTTGCGGACCACATATTGCACCACTAGAGTTTTGTATAAAGTAAAGTTTATCTGCTAGTGCCTTATCATTTACAATTAGAGCTCCCATTACCAAATCACTATGACCACCAATGTATTTAGTAACAGAATGCATTACTATATCTGCGCCTAAATCTAATGGTAGTTGAAGGTAAGGTGTCGCAAACGTATTGTCCACAGCTAGAACAAGTTTATGTTTAGACGAGATTTGAGAAACTGCTTTTATGTCTATAATATTCATCATAGGGTTTGTTGGCGTTTCTATCCAAATCATTTTAGTGTGGTCATTAATATGCTCGACAATATCTTGAGCATTTTCCATATCTACAAAATGAAACTTTATACCAAACTTCTGGAATATCGATGTAAACAAACGGTAAGAACCACCATAAAGATTATTTGTAGTTACAACCTCATCGCCAGGCTGAAGCAACTTTAATACAGCATCGACCGCAGCCAAGCCAGAGCCGAAAGCTAATCCATACTTTCCGTTTTCTAAACTTGCTAAACTTTGCTCTAAAGAGGATCGTGTTGGATTGGCGCTTCTAGAATACTCATACCCTTTATGACCGCCAGGTGTAGTCTGCTTATAAGTAGAAGTCTGGTAAATAGGCGTCATTACAGACCCGAATGCTGGGTCTATATCGTGTTGTCCTCCGTGAATTGCTTTTGTATTAAATTTCATTGTATTGTTTTTAACTGTTTGTGTAAACACTTAGATTAATCTTTACACAAACTTTTTTAAAGACATAATTACTCCTAGATGTAAACCTTCGTGATAATTATTAAACTGTAAGGCGTCTGTAACATTGGTTAGCGTGTTTCCTAACATTACCGGATACTCATTATAAGTTTGAAAACGGTCTGCACTTATATCTAATTCTGTTTGTTCTATAGTGTATAATAGTTGCTCTTTTATAATTGAGACATCCTTTTCAGAAACATCTCCCATTGGCTTTGTGCCTTTTGTATATGCTTTTACAAAGTCTTTTTCAATTTTAAAGTTGAGGTTAGATAATCCATAAACCAGACCTTGCTGCACAGAAATTACGTGAGCTAAATTCCAAATAATGTTGTTATTGAATGCTTCTGGAATATAATTAAGTTGTGCTACAGAAAGTGGTTCTATGATTTTCAACATGGCTTTTCTATTGCGGTATGTAAGATCTAAAATAGCGTTCATAGGTATTATTATAAAAATTCTAACATATCAAAAATACCATTTCAAATTGGGAAAAGATACCTTTGTAAAATCATAAAAATAACCACGTTATGAAAAAAATATATTATCTATCTACGTGTGACACCTGTAAGCGTATAATGAAAGAATTAAACCTTCCTTCTTCATTTATTAAACAGGATATAAAAACACAGGGTTTAAGCGAGCAAGATGTAGAGGAAATGCAAAATCTTGCCGGAAGTTATGAAGCGCTCTTCAGTAAAAGAGCACAACTTTATAAACAACGTAATCTTAAAGATGAAGATCTTATAGAAGATGATTTTAGAGATCTTATTCTTGAACACTATACCTTTTTAAAACGGCCTGTGATTATTAATAACGATCAAATTTTTATTGGTAACAGTAAGAAAGTTATTGAAGCAGCTAAAGAAAGTTTATAATTTTTTTTGAATAGCTTAGTCTTGCATTTTCCTTAAAGACTAAAGCACAATACCAGCCAACCTATGAACAACCGTATTCTTGCATTGCTGGCAGCTTTTGCAGCAAGTGCTATTTATGGTGCAAACCACACTATTGCCAAAGATTTAATGCCAACAGTTATACAACCATTTGGTTTTATTCTTTTAAGGGTATCTGGTGCTGCATTGTTATTTTGGGTTGCTAGTTTGTTTTTACCTCGAGAAAAGATAGATCGTAAAGATTGGTTACGTTTTGTAGCCTGTGCTCTGTTTGGCATGGCAATTAATATGCTGTCCTTTTTTAAGGGATTAAGCCTATCTACTCCTATTAATAGCTCTGTAGTTATAACATTATCTCCAGTTTTGCTTTTAGTGCTTTCTGCTGTTTTTTTAAAGGAACGTGTTACCCTACTAAAATCTATAGGTATTGGGTTGGGACTTGCAGGCGCTTTGCTTCTAATTTTATTCGGAATGAAAGAGCAACCTAATGCCCCTAATATTCCTTTAGGTAATTTGTTGTTTGTATTAAATGCCTCTTCTTATTCTGTTTATCTCATCTTAGTGAAGCCGATTGCTAATAAGTACAGGCCTGTTACTCTTATGAAGTGGTTTTTCTTATTTGCTGTAATTATAAATTTACCTATTGGCCTTTCTGAATTTACCCAAGTGCAATGGACAGCGTTAAGCTTAGGCTCTATTTGGAGAATGCTTTTTGTAATAATTGGCACTACGTTTTTAACTTATCTATTTAATATTTATGCCTTAAAAATACTAAGCCCATCTACTATAGGTGCTTTTATGTATTTGCAACCACTACTTGCAACATTAATTGCTGTTTTAGTAGGTTCGGATATCTTAACAACGCTTCGCATATTTGCTGCTGCTTTAATCTTTACAGGTGTTTATATAAGCTCTAGAAAACCTAAAAAAAGGTTACAATCTAATAATATTCAGCATTAAATAAATAGTGTATCTTAGTGTCATTAACCTTAATACCAAAAGATTATGACAACCCAAGAAGTAGCAGACCAATTAGTTAAATGGTGCAATGAAGGTAATGAAGCAAAATGCTATCAAGAGCTTTACAGCCCAGATGCCGTAAGTTGGGAAATGGAAGCAGACCCAAATGATGCTATGGCAAAATGCGTAGGCATGCAAGAAATACAGAAAAAAGGTGAATGGTGGTACGAAAATTTTGAAGTTCATAGTAGCAAAGCCAGTGAACCAACTGTAGCAGATGGATACTTTACAACACGCTTTGATATGGACACAACTCACAAACCTAGTGGACAACGTTCTAAAATGAGTGAACTAGGTGTTTATAAGGTAAAAGATGGTAAAATTACAGAAGAGCGCTTTTTTTATCAGAATGGAGAACAACAGTAGTCTTATACTGTTTTAAACTAAAAGATTCTGTAACTCTTATTTTATTTGTTTAGACAAATATTCTGCATCTTTTTTGATGCCACCTAGAGTTGCAGATCCTCTTGTGTGCAACCAAGGTAATCCTATAAAATATAAGCCTTCAATAGTACTTACACCACGTTTGTGCTTAGGGTAACCTTCATGATCTAGCTCTAAACCTTCTATCCAACTAAAATTTGGACGATAGCCAGTTGCCCATATCACATTTCTTACATCGGTTAACTGTTTCTTTTCTGTTTCAATTATATAATCATGAGCATCATTAGTTCTACCTACAGCGGTAACTTGTGGTCTTGCTAAAATCTCTTTTACATCTGTACCAATTACTGGTTGCTTAGAGTGATTTATTTTATTACCAATCCAAGAGTTTTTACTAAAACTTAAAAACCCTGTAATGGTAAACCACCACCATAATGTCTTACCTAAGATTTCTTGAGGTAGTGTTTTTACGTCTGTATCTCCAGAAAAATAAGTTTTCCTACCATTATCGGATATTTCATCTAAAATTTGAAATCCGCTATCTCCAGCACCAACTACCATTGCTGGCCCTTCTTGTAATTGTTTAGGGTTTTTGTAATAATTACTGTGTATTTGAAATATGTCTTTAGACATTAATTTAGAACAAGGCGGCGTGTATGGGATATGAAAAGGACCTGTTGCTACTACAACCTGTTTTGCTTCATATATTCCATTATTAGATGTAAGAATAAATTTGCCGTCTCTTTTTTCAATTTTCTCTACCAAACAATTTAATTGTACGGGTATGCTAAATTCATTTACATAAGCCTTAAAATAACTTGCTACTTCATATTTGTTAGGGTAATACCCTTTTTTAGCGGGAAATGGCATACCTGCTAAATGGTTAAATTCTGTTGGTGTAAATAAGGTTAATGAATCCCAACGATTTAACCAACTAGCACCAACTTCATTTTCTTTGTCTAAAACTAAATACGATTTGCCCTGTTGCTTTAAATAATAAGCCATGGAAAGTCCTGCTTGTGCTGCACCAATTATTATAAAGTCTAACATTGTAAATATTATTAGGGATTTAGTATTCTAATTTGCTCAATGAGTATAATACAAGAGTTAAAGAGATTTAAAAAATCCTATTATGTATTAAGTTTAAGGCTGGTTTGAAAACGCAAATATAAAACTATCCAAAGGGTTTAGTGGTTATCGTCTTCCTTTTTACCAAACAGAAATCCTAATGGCAAAAACACTAAGAAAAACATATACCAACCTGTTACCAAACCTACGATAGTAATAATGGTAGCTATGATTACAATAATCCATTGAGTTTTTCTAGAGAATTTCAATACCTATAGTTTTATAAACTTTTCTCATAACACTCTAAGCATTCATTTAATGGCGAGCCATTGTTATGTACACAATCACAAAACACAAGACAAGCCTCTGGATTAGTGGCATTCATACAATCTTGTTGGCAGTCTGAAATTGAATTTCTAGGCATAAGTAGTGTTTTGTTTATTACAACAATAAACCCTACAATTACCACAAACACCATAAAAGAACCTACAACAAACCTCCAAGGAAAGTGCTTTGTTTTTTCATTAGCAACTATTAAGTTTTCCGTTGATGTTTTATGATACCACGGAAAGATAAATTTAAGCTTATGGTAATCCCAACAAAGTAAAAATATATTGGCCAAGAGCATTAATGGTGATGACAACAAAGAACCATCAAACCTTACAGAGAAAGATAGTAGCGCAATATTTAAAATAACAGGAAAATACAAAAGTGCTCCTAATGTTGCTGTTCTGGGAATAAGCAATAGCACGCCAGCAAGTACTTGAGCAACACCAATTGCTGTATAGTAATATCCTGTATGAAATAACGCTGTTAAATAGCTTCCCATAGGATGCATATCTGGAAGCGCTGTGAAACGTTCTCCAATAATCTTTGTAAAACCCGCAGGAATAAAACCAATAGCAAGTACAATCCTACAGAAAATAGCAAACCACCCAATCCATATATTATGTCTGGCTTTTTTATGAGCTCGTTCAAACCTTGTTATAAGATGATGCATTACAACTAAAATTCTGTTTTAAGACACTTGTTCTTGTTGTGCTTTTTGAGACTTAAAATCTAAAGGTTTTAAAACTTCTAAAGCCTTATCAATTGTCTTTACTTTATCAAAAGTAACTAAAAGCCTTAAGCCGTTTCTTGTTTTCTTTTCTTTCATCACTACTTGACGAGGATGTGTTTGCACATATTGTAAAACCTTAGTAAAGGTATTACTTTGGTAAAAAGGACTTTGTTGATCGTTTATAAAGTAGCCAATCATTTTACCTTGCTTAAGTATTAGCTTTTCAATACCCACTTGCGTAGCTATCCATTTTACCCTTACAGAGTTTAATAAATCTTCTGCTTGTTGTGGCAACTCTCCAAAACGATCTAACAGGCGTTTTTCGTATTCCTCAAGTTCCTTCTCTTCAGAAATAGAGTTTAGCTCTGTATAAAGGTTTAAGCGTTCAGAAATATTATTTATATAATCATCTGGAAATAAAAGGCTAATATCTGTATCTATAGTGGTGTCTTTTAAGAAAACTCTATCTTCTTCTTTAGTGTCGTAAAGATCTTTAAATTCTGTTTCCTTAAGCTCTTCAATAGCTTCATTTAAAATTTTCTGATAGGTATCGAAACCAATTTCATTTATAAATCCGCTTTGCTCACCTCCAAGTAAATCTCCTGCTCCACGAATTTCTAAATCTTTCATGGCTATATTAAAACCGCTTCCTAAATCTGAGAATTGCTCCAACGCTGTAATACGTTTTCTGGCATCATCTGTCATTGCAGAATATGGTGGTGTAATAAAATAACAGAATGCCTTTTTATTACTACGACCAACACGGCCACGCATTTGGTGAAGATCTGAAAGACCAAAGTTATTGGCATTGTTTATAAATATGGTATTGGCATTTGGTACATCTAAACCACTTTCAATAATTGTAGTAGACACTAGAACATCAAAATCTCCATTCATAAAACTTAGCATAAGTTGCTCCAGTTTTTTTCCTTCCATTTGGCCGTGACCAATTCCAATTTTTGCATCTGGCACTACACGTTGTATCATACCAGCAACTTCCTTAATGTTTTCTATACGGTTGTGTACAAAATAAACTTGACCGCCTCGTTGTATTTCATATTGCACAGCATCACGAATACTTTCTTCTGAAAATCTAATTACATTAGTCTCAACAGGATATCTGTTTGGTGGTGGCGTTGTAATGGTACTTAAATCTCTTGCAGCCATTAAACTAAACTGAAGCGTTCTAGGTATTGGTGTTGCTGTTAAGGTAAGTGTGTCTACATTTTCTTTTATGGTTTTTAGCTTGTCTTTTACAGCCACACCAAATTTTTGTTCTTCATCTACAATTAACAGCCCTAAATCTTTAAACTTTACAGTCTTATTTACTAATTGGTGAGTTCCTATAATGATATCTACCTTACCTGCCTCTAAATCTGCTATGGTTTCTCGTCGTTCTTTAGCGCTTCTAAACCTATTTAAATATTCCACCGTGACAGGAAAATCTTTTAAACGTTCACTAAATGTTTTATGATGCTGAAACGCCAAGATTGTAGTTGGTACTAAAACTGCTACTTGCTTACCATTATCTACAGCCTTAAATGCTGCTCTTATGGCAATTTCGGTTTTACCAAAACCTACATCACCACAAACTAAGCGATCCATTGGCCGCTCGTTTTCCATATCTTTTTTTACATCTTCTGTAGCACTACTTTGATCCGGTGTGTCTTCATATATAAAAGAAGATTCTAACTCAAGTTGCATTGTGGTATCTGGACCAAATGCAAACCCTTTTTCTAGGCGTCGTTTTGCATATAATTTTATAAGGTTAAAAGCTATTTCCTTAACCTTAGACTTGGTTTTTTGTTTCAGTTTTTTCCAAGCTTGGCTACCTAATTTATAAACTTTAGGTGCTTGCCCATCTTTGCCATTATACTTGGTTATTTTGTGTAGTGAATGTATGCTTAGGTAAAGAATATCTCTATCTCCATAAATTAACTTAATAGCTTCTTGCTTCTTACCCTCAACATCAATTTTCTGTAGACCACCAAATTTTCCAATACCGTGATCTATATGTGTAACATAATCTCCCACAGTAAGGTTGGTTAGCTCTTTTAAAGTAATGGCTTGTTTTTTAGCATAGCCATTCTTTAAATTAAATTTATGATAACGCTCAAAAATTTGATGATCTGTATAGCAAACGCTATTACTTTCATCATCTATAAAACCTTGGTATAAAGAAACTGTTACTGTTTCATATTGCTTTACGTTAAGCTCTGCATCATCAAAAATATCATGAAAACGCTTGGCTTGCTGTTCACTTACGCAAGCTATATAGTTGTGATAACCATCTTCATGGTTTTCATTTAAATTTTCAATAAGCAAATTAAATTGCTTATTAAAGCTTGGTTGTGGTCTTGTATGAAATTGTATGGTGTCTGCCGCACCAGTACTTTTATTTAAAATTTCAAAATGCGTAAATCCTTTAAGTTGCTCTTTTAACAGTGCTCCTGTAGCAAATAACTCTTCTGGTTCACTGTGTTTAGTTTCTGCATTTAATGTTTTAAAAGCTTGTACAGCCTTATCAAAGTTTGAATCTATTCTTCCAAATACAAGCTCTGTATTTTTACTGAAGATGATAGTTTTATGATGAATATATTTCAAGAAGCTTTCTCTAGATTCTTGAAGCAACTTATTTTCGACATTAGGTATTATCGAAATTTTTTTGGTTTGCTCTAAAGACAACTGTGTCTCTACATCAAAAGTTCTTATGCTATCTACTTCATCCCCAAAAAATTCAATTCTAAAAGGCTCATCGTGACTAAAGCTAAATACATCTAAAATACCACCACGTAAAGAAAATTCGCCTGGTTCAGTAACAAAATCTACACGATGAAACTTGTACTCAAACAATACTTCATTCACAAAATCAATAGAAACCTGTTCTCCAACACTAAGTTTTAGCGTGTTTTTCTCCAACTCCTTTTTGGTTACCACCTTTTCAAAAAGTGCATCTGGATAGGTAACGATTAAGGCTGGTTTTCTTCTGGAATTAAGTCTGTTTAAAACCTCAGCCCTAAGTAGTACATTGGCATTATCTGTTTCTTCTATTTGGTAAGGTCTTCTGTAGCTTCCGGGATAAAACAGCACCTCATCATCTTTTATAAGTTGCTCAAAATCATTTAAATAATAAGCTGCTTCTTCCTTATCGTTAAATATGGCCAAGAATGGTTTGTCTGCTTGCTTAAAAGCTTCTGCAATAGCAAAAGATACGGCAGATCCAACAAGTCCTGTAAGGGTTGTTTTATGATAATTTTCTTGAGATTGGGCAATAGTGTCCTGCAGTTTCCTGAATTGAGGAGACCGAGAAAAGGCTTGGGAAATAGATGTCTTACTCATGTATACTACAAAGATACTTGTAACCTCTAAATTATAGAATGTTATCTATAAGTTTTTACAATAAATGTATAGCGTACCACAACCGCGATTATAACATACATTTAGTATATTTAGAAAAAACTATATTTTGAAGAACCTTATCCTAGCAATTACTTTTCTTTTATGTTTATGCAGTTGCAGTAATGATGATGATAGCACGAACCAAACGTCTAATTTTGAAACTTTAATTGTTGGGGAATGGCAATTAATTGAAAGCTACGATAATGAAGAACTTATTTCTTTAGGAGAATGTGAACTAATGACCACCTTTAATTTTGATAGTAATAATGAATTTGGGTTTGTTGATGTTTTTACAAATACAAATGGTAACTGTAGTGTTTTTAGCATATTAATTGGTACTTATACCATAAGTGAGTCTATTCTCACTTATACATTATCATCTGGAGATGTTTCTCAAGTTCAAATTACCCAACTTAATACCACAACATTAGAACTTACAGTAAGTACAGACGATGGCACATTAACTAAAGTGTACTCTAAAATAAGCTCTTAATTTTGATTTTGGGTAATATCATTTTATAGTCTTTATATTTTTATAATTTAGCAGCAAAATAAACAAAACTCAAAATGAAAACATTTAAACTTATTTTATTAGCTGCAATAATAGCCTGCACCACAGCATCTTGCAGTAGCGACGACGACTCCAACAATGGAGATGTTGCAGATTTCAATACATTAATTATTGGTCAGTGGCGCTTAACTTCTGAAGTAATTAACGGAGAGCCAGAACCTTTAGATGATTGCGAAACCTCTAGCACAATTACATTTAGTGAGGATACTGTAACTTCTGTATATGTTTATACTAATGACGAAAATGAATGTGAAACAGAAACACCAGATGTATCAACCTACACTATTTCTGGAAACACCGTTACTATAAGCTACGATGGCGGTTCAGATAGTGGTTCAATAGAAACACTAAACAACTCTACACTTACATTTTCATTTACAGATTCTTTTGGAGACGAAACAGAAGTGTTTACAACAACTTATACAAGAGTTAATTAAAACGTTTATTGCGTTTAATGTCTAAGCATCACTTTTTAGTGGTGCTTTTTTTGTGTCTAGATATTTTAAGAATCCCTAACTGTTATGTAAGCTTTAAAAACATAGCGTGACTTATTTAAGAGAATTTGTGTTTAGGCAGCCTATTATTTACAATTTCTATAACACGGCTGTTATACACCAACTCTTAATTTTACATAAAAAGTTATGGCCTACAAACATTTTGACGTCTTTATAATAGGATCTGGAATTGCAGGACAAACCTGTGCAAAAAAACTTGCTAAAGAAGGATTAAACGTTGCAATTGCAGACGACAGAGAATTTGGAGGTACTTGTGCTAATAGAGGTTGCGACCCTAAAAAAGTTATTTATGGTCTAACCCATATCTTACAGAGAAGTAATGATCTTTTAGGAAAAGGGATTACCACAATGCCAGAATATTCTTGGAAAGATCTTATGGCCTATAAATGTAACTTTACAGATGCAGTGCCAGCTGTAACAGAAGAAAAGCTTGAAGATTTAAATATCACTTTATACCACCAATCTCCTGAATTTATAGACCAGAGCACTATCTCTGTAGAAGGAAAAACTGTCACTGCAGATAAGTTTGTTATTGCCACAGGTTTACATCCAAGAAACTTAGGATTTGATGGGTGTAAACTCATGAAAGTAAGTGATGATTTTCTTGAGTTAGAAACACTTCCTGAAACTATGATATTTGTAGGCGCAGGTTATATCGGGATGGAGTTTGCCCATATGGCTGCACGTTGCGGTGTAAAGGTTACAGTTATTGATTTTGCCAAACGACCTTTAGGTAATTTTGATGAAGATATAGTTGAAGAACTTGTAAAGGCTTCAAAAAAATTAGGTATTAAATTTATTTTTGAGGCTGATGTAAGACAAGTAAAACATTTAAGAAAAAACTACGAGGTTGAGTATTTAAAAGATGGTAAACTGCAAACTGCAAAGGCAGAACTTATTTTTAATGTAGCGGGACGAGTTCCTGCTACAGAAAAACTTAAACTTCAGAAAGGTAATATTGAATTTAATAAAAATGGGATTGAGGTAAATAGCTATTTGCAAAACCCAACAAATAAAAATGTATATGCCTGTGGAGATGTTAGTGATCACGCAGTACCACTAACGCCTTTTTCCGGCAGAGAAGGAAGTACCGTAGCCACAAATATTTTAGCAGAATTAAACTCCAAAACAACTTCTAAGAAAAAAATTACTTTTCCTCCTACACCATCGGTGTGTTTTACAATACCTAATGTAGCAAGTGTTGGCATTTTAGAAGCCGATGCTAAAAATGAGTCTTTAGAGTATATTGTAAAATCTGGAGATGGTAAAGATTGGTATAATGCTAGAAGAGTAAACACTTCTGTATACGCCTATAAAATAATTATACACAAAGAGACCGATAAGATTTTAGGTGCACATTTAATTGGTCCACAAGCTTCAGAAGTTATCAACCTTTTCTCAATGGCTATATTTAAAGAGATGACAGCTGCAGAGCTTAAACAAATGGTCTTTGCATACCCAACTTGGGGAACAGATGTAGCTGCAATGGTATAAAATTTTGGTATTAGGCACGATATTTGGTCTTTTAACGGATATAAATACACATTAACGTTTTACAAATTTCTATCTTTGTTTTTTTTAACATAGTATTAAGATTTCTATTTCGTTAGATTTTAAATTATTTATGCGCACCATTTTTACCTTTATACTTTCATTTATTCTATTTGTTTCTAATACAAATGCACAGGTAGGCATCTCTACTACAACACCTCAAGCAGCTTTAGATATAACCTCCACAGATTCTGGCATATTAATACCAAGAGTTGCATTAAACTCTTCTGCAGACACTGGCACGGTTTTAAATCCAGATGGTTCTCCATTAGTAGAAGGCACTATGGTTTTTAACAATGGTAACGGTACCTTGACAGAAAAAGGGTTTTACTTTTGGAATGGTTCAGATTGGGATAAACTTGTAGATAATACACCGCATATTCATATCGGTAAATTTAGAATTACCTCAACAGGCACAGTTAATTTTACAGGATTACCTTTTAAGCCTTCTCGTATTGTTTTTACCGCTTATGCAAATGTTGATGATTATAACCAAAGCGCTAGCAATAGTACTGGTAACAATAACAACAACACTAAGGAAAACACTCACGGTTCAATGAAGGGTTATGCTTATGAAATTGATGGATCAATCTTACAGCAATCTATTTTTAACGGTGGTTCTGGAAACTCTATTAATGATATATCACGTTACGCCTCTTCAACAAATTGTATTGGCTTAAGGTACACCAATCAAAATGGAGGTAATTTAGGGCTAACAACTGCTACGCTTACAGCATTTAATGATGATGGTTTTACATTAAATATCACCAATGCAGTAGATAATGTAGTAGTAATTTATGAAGCTTACAGGTATTAAGAGTTCGGTTCTTTATTTAAGTACTCTAAACATTTTTGGTAAGGGCTTGTATCTTTATTTTTAATAGCATGAACGCTACTGCTTACAAGTAATAACCCTCCAGTAATTAAAGCACAATAAACAACAGCTTCCTCTATATTATAGTTTGCCACACTAATAGCCACTAGTGCCCAAGCACCTACCAATGCAAATTCTCGCATGTTTCTGGTCCAAGTAATGGCTAAATTAATACCAGTAGCAATTACTATCATAACTATTGTCCAAAACTGATGCGATAGTCCAAAAGCATTCCACTCAATTTTTGTAAGATATACAGAAACATTTGCAATGCATGCAACTGTTAACCAGCCACTATAAAACACAAACGGCCACCAAATAAATAAAATTACAGCTATTGGAGCATCCCAAAGTTCCATACTATTTTTATAAACTATTTTAAATAGACAAAACAGCAGGAAAAAAATTACAACTACCGAAGCTAATATATAATCTGAAACAAACAAGTAACACCACAAGCTATTTGCCAAGCAACTTAGTGTAAACCACCAACCTGTTTTTTGTATAAAATCATCATCCCTAACTTTAACAATCAAACTTCTCGATTGGTAAATCACAAAGCCGAAAAGCAACAAGTAAATAAGACCCCAAATTGAAAATGCATAACCAGCTGGCGTAAACATATTACTATACTTAGCACTTATTTCTGCTTGAGTTGCACCGTTAAAAAGACCTGCGCTGGACGCATAATTCATAAATATTGTAATAGCAAACACAACTATGTTTACTATTTGTAAGGTCTTTTTCATGTTTAAGAGTTTATTTTATTAATGCGCTTCTAGCCAATCGTTACCTACACCAACCTCTACATCTAACGGTACGCTTAAGGTGTAAGCGCTTTCCATTTCTGTTTTTACTAAAGTTTTAATGTCTTCTAACTCATTTTTTGGAACATCAAAAACCAATTCATCATGTACCTGAAGTAACATTTTAGTTTTAAAGTTTCCTTCGGCTAATTTTTTATGAATATTAATCATAGCCACTTTAATTATATCTGCTGCACTACCTTGTATTGGCGCATTTACAGCATTTCGTTCTGCAGCACCTCTTACAACACCATTACTAGAATTTATATCTTTTAAATAACGGCGTCTTCCTAATACGGTACTTACATAACCATCTTCACGAGCATCATCTACTAGATTACTCATGTAGTTTCGAAGCTTTGGGTAGGTTTTATAATACGTGTCGATTAAGTCTTTCGATTCACTTCGTGTAAGGTCTGTTTGGTTACTTAGCCCAAAAGCTGAAACACCATATATAATACCGAAGTTTACGGTTTTAGCATTACTACGCTGTTCTCTTGTTACCTCATTAATAGGTACATTAAAAACTTTTGCTGCAGTACTGGCGTGAATATCTTCACCATTTTTAAAGGCTTCAATCATTGTGTCTTCCTCGCTTAATGCCGCGATAATCCTTAATTCAATTTGACTGTAATCTGCAGCGAGTAGTACATAGTCTTCATTTTTAGGTACAAATGCCTTTCTTACTTGCCTTCCTCGTTCTGTACGTATTGGTATATTTTGAAGATTAGGGTTATTACTACTTAAACGACCTGTAGCAGCAACGGTTTGCATATAATCTGTATGCACTCTACCATCTTCTTCAACTTGCTCTGGTAGTGCGTCTACATATGTACTTTTAAGTTTTGCCAACCCACGATAGTCAAGTACATTTTGAATTATTGTGTGATCTGCGGCAAGATAACTTAGTACATCTTCTGCAGTTGAATATTGTCCTGTTCTGGTTTTCTTAGGCTTTTCTACTAGTTTAAGTTTATCAAAGAGAATTTCGCCCAGTTGTTTTGGCGAGCCAATATTAAATTCTTCTCCAGCTTCTTTATAAATCGAAGCCTCTAAAGTTGCAATGTCATTGTTTAAGTCTTCAGCTAAATTATTTAAAAATGCTTTGTCCAAATTAATACCTTCCAACTCCATTGCTGCCAATACACGTAGTAATGGAATTTCAATATCATCAAACAATTTTTGGGTATTGGCATCTCCCAATTCTTTTTCAAAATGCTCTTTTAATTGAAGTGTGATATCTGCATCTTCCACCGCGTACTCGGTTTGATCTTCTAAAGGCACATCTCGCATACTTTTTTGATTCTTACCTTTTTTACCAATTAATGTTTCTATTGAAACCGGTGAGTAATTGAGGTATGTTTCTGCAAGCACATCCATATTATGGCGCATGTCTGGGTTTATAAGATAATGTGCTAACATGGTATCAAAAAGAGGTCCGCGAACTTCTATATCATACTTATGTAGTACTTTAATATCATACTTTAAATTTTGCCCAACTTTCTGAATGTCTTCGTTTTCAAAAAATGGCCTTAATTCTTCTATTAATTGTTGTGCCTCTTCTTTGTTATCTGAAAACGGCAGGTAAAATCCTTTACCAGCATCCCAAGAAAACGCAATACCTACCAACTCGGCAGTTAAAGGATTAAGTCCTGTAGTTTCTGTATCAAAACAAACAGATGTCTGTTTGTTTAAATTTTGTAGAAATAGCTTTAAGCCCATTCCAGATGTTGCTACACTTTGGTAATGGTGTTCCTTTGATTTTATGGTCTGCCTTGATGATGCCTCTTCAACATCATCTGCTATCGTGCTATTAGCATCAAATAAGTTGTATTGTCCTGCACCTGCTTGAGCTGCTTTTTTCGAAGCTGTTTCAATCTTCTTAGCCGTTTCTGTATTAGAGACTGCTGCGCCAACACTTGCTTCTGCCTCACCAGAGAAAATTTTTACAAATTGATCTTTAAGTCTTCTAAACTCAAGGTCATCAAAAATTTCTGCTACAGCTTCTGCATCTGGCTCAGACAACTCATAGTTTTCTGCATTAAAAGTAACATCACAATCTAGCATGATTGTTGCCAATTTTCTAGAAAGTCTTCCTAACTCTGCGTTAGCAATAACTTTCTCTTTCATTTTACCTTTAAGCTTATCTGTGTTTTCTAATAAACCTTCTAATCCTCCATATTGCTTAATAAATTTTTTGGCTGTCTTATCTCCAACACCTGGCAAACCTGGAATATTATCACTAGCATCTCCCATCATCCCTAAGTAGTCTATTACTTGCTCTGGTCGCTCTACTTCAAACTTTTTCTGTACTTCTGGTATTCCCCAAATTTCTATACCATTACCCATACGTGCAGGCTTGTACATAAAAATATTTTCTGAAACCAATTGCGCATAATCCTTATCTGGTGTAACCATAAAAACTTGGTAGCCTTCCTTTTCGGCTTGCTTAGAGAGTGTTCCTATTAAATCATCTGCCTCTACACCTTCAATTTCTATACAAGGCACGTGCATAGCTTTTAGTATACTTTGTATGTATGGCACTGCTATTTTAATTGCGTCTGGAGTTTCATCTCGATTGGCTTTATAATCTTCATACATCTCTACACGATCACTACTACCACCTTTATCAAAAGCTACGGCTAAGTGGTCTGGTTTTTCACGTTTAATAACATCAAACAATGAATTCATAAAACCCATGATGGCACTTGTGTCCATCCCTTTTGAGTTTACTCTTGGGTTTTTTATCAACGCATAATAGCCTCTAAAAATTAGAGCATAGGCATCAAGAAGAAATAAACGTTTTTGAGTGTTTTCTGGAGTATTGGTCATGAGAATGTGTTGAAAATCTTGAGATGTTGAATAGCTTCAAAGTTACTAAAATGAAGAGTAACCTCATGATTTATTTATACTATAGGTTTAAAGAAACAGCATTCCTATTAATCTTAATAATTAATACACCTACACAAATTGGCGATGCAATTAATTGTCCTTAAATTTATCGATATTTGTAACTAAGCATTTTAGGTCTAAGTTCAGATTTTGTATATTAAGATAAAAATTAAAACACATGCCTTTTTACCATAAACTCGGTAAGATTCCTCATAAGCGTCATACCATTTTTAAGAAACCAGATGGCTCATTATACTATGAGCAGCTTTTTGGCACAATTGGTTTTGATGGTATGAGCAGTAACTTATACCACGAACATAGACCTACACAGGTTAAAAAAATAGACGGCAGTTATGATGTAACTCCTAAAGTAGCTACCAAAAACAATATGCATTCTTTACGCCTTAAGGGTTTTCAGGTTATACCAGAACCAGATTACTTAGAAAGCAGAAAGGTAGTGCTTACAAATAGCGATGTAGATATTACATTAGCATCGCCTCAAAATTTAACACAAGACTATTTTTATAAAAATGCAGATAGTGATGAGTTATTATTTGTACATAAAGGTAGCGGTGTCTTAAGAACGCATTTAGGTAATTTAGATTTTAAATATGGAGATTACCTTTTAATACCTAGAGGTGTTATTTATAAAATAGATTTTGATGATGAAAACAATAGACTATTTATAGTTGAGTCACGTCGTCCTATATACACTCCTAAACGTTACAGAAATTGGTTTGGACAATTGTTAGAGCATTCTCCATTTTGTGAGCGTGACCTAAGACAACCTCAAGACTTAGAAACTCATGATGAGGTTGGAGATTTTGTAATTAAAGTAAAAAAGAATAACGAAATCTTCAATATGGTTTATGCCACGCATCCTTTTGATGTTGTTGGGTATGATGGCTATAATTATCCATATGCATTTTCAATACATGATTTTGAACCTATAACTGGTCGCATACACCAACCGCCACCAGTACACCAAACATTTGAGACAGATGCCTTTGTAGTATGTAGTTTTTGTCCGAGAAAATACGATTACCATCCAGAAAGCATTCCTGCACCTTACAACCATAGCAATATAGATAGTGATGAAGTGCTGTATTATGTAGATGGTGATTTTATGAGCAGAAATGATATTGAGCCAGGACACATATCACTGCATCCTGCCGGCATACCTCACGGCCCACATCCAGGTGCTGTAGAACGTAGCATAGGGCAGACAGAAACTGAAGAGCTTGCTGTTATGGTAGATACTTTTAAACCATTAATGGTAACTGAAGAAGGTGCTAAAATAGCAGATAAATCTTACCACCAATCTTGGTTAGAACACTAAAAAATACAAAAGACTTTATAATGATAGATAATAAAACACCAGAACTAGAAAAAGTAATAGAAGGCGCAGAAGATTTTCTACCCTTATTAGGAACAGATTTTGTTGAGCTTTACGTAGGTAATGCAAAACAAGCAGCATATTATTACCAGACTGCTTGGGGTTTTGAGCCAATAGCATATTCTGGACTTGAAACTGGTCGCAAAGACAGTGTTTCTTATGTTTTACAGCAAGGAAAAATAAGACTTGTACTTACATCTTCACTACAACCTGGCGGTACTATTAATGATCATATAAGTGATCACGGCGACGGTGTAAAAGTTGTTGCACTTTGGGTAGACGATGCCACAAAAAGCCACGAAGAAACTACTAAACGTGGAGCACAATCATATATGGAACCTTACACCGTAGAAGATGAATACGGGAAAGTTGTTCTTTCTGGAATACACACTTATGGAGAGACTGTTCACGTATTTGTAGAGCGTAAAAATTACGAAGGTGTCTTTTTACCAGGTTACAAACCTTACAAACCAAACTACAGCACTAATAATGTAGGTCTAAAGTATATAGACCATATGGTTGGTAATGTAGGCTGGAATGAAATGAACAAATGGTGTGAGTTTTACGCAAAAGTAATGGGCTTTGCACAAATGGTTTCGTTTGATGATAAAGATATTTCTACCGATTATACAGCCTTAATGAGTAAGGTAATGAGTAATGGAAACGGTAGGATTAAATTTCCAATTAATGAGCCTGCTGAAGGAAAGAAGAAGTCTCAAATTGAAGAGTATATAGACTTTTACAATGGTGCAGGCGTACAACATATTGCATTAGCAACAGATAATATTATTGAAACTGTTACAAACTTGAGAGATCAAGGTGTAGAGTTCTTATACGTACCAGAAACTTATTATGACACCGTTTTAGATCGTGTTGGTGAAATTGACGAAGATCTTGCACCATTAAAAGATTTAGGAATACTAATAGATAGAGATGATGAAGGCTATTTATTGCAAATCTTCACTAAACCAGTTCTAGACAGACCAACAATGTTTTTTGAAATCATACAGCGAAAAGGAGCACAATCTTTTGGAAAAGGAAACTTTAAAGCGCTGTTTGAAGCGATAGAACGCGAGCAAGATCTTAGAGGAACTTTATAAGTTTTTTAAGAAATTTTATGAAAATATGATTTATAGTTTTATATTTGACTGCTAATCATAAATAGATTATGTTAATGGCTAAAAAGTATTTGCTCAATATCTATTAAGTTTATACTTTTGCCGAGCTTTTTTCGGAGTGGTTACTGAAAGGAGTGAATTTCATAATTTAAGATTTAGTTGGTTAATACAATTAAAAACTCCATCGGTAACGGTGGAGTTTTTTTCTTTTTTTACCTTTGGAACAGTAATTGTAAATCATCTTAAAAAGATCACTAAATCTTATAACCACATGAAGACTTTAATAGCATTTACATTACTCCTAACTACAACTGTATCAATTGCTCAGCAAAAAGCTTTCGACACTAATGAGTGGCTTCAATTTAGGATACATTATGGTTGGTTTAATGCTAGTGAGGCAACTTTAGAGGTTAAAGAAGACACCTATAAAGGAACACCTGTTCACCATATTGTAGGCAAGGGAAAATCTACCGGATTATTGCATTTATTTTTTGAAGTAGACGATAATTACGAAACATACGTAGACAAAACCAATGGCCAACCTTATAAATTTATTAGAAAAATAAATGAAGGCGGTCACACCAAGGATATTGAAATTAATTTTGACCACTCCAAAAACACTGCTTTAGTACACAACAAAAAATACAACACTAAAAAAACATTCACCACAAAAGAAAAGGTGCATGACATGCTTTCTGCATTTTATTATCTTCGCAATAATTTAGACCCTACAACCCTAACATCTGGCGAGGAGCAAACCCTAAATCTATTTTTCGACGAAGAAAATTTTAAGTTTAAACTTAAGTTTTTGGAACGCGAAACTATTAAGACCAAATTTGGAAAAATAAAATGTCTTAAATTTAGGCCCTACGTACAAGCAGGTCGTGTTTTTAAGGAGGAAGAAAGCTTAACATTTTGGGTTAGTGACGACCCTAATATGCTACCTATTAAAATAGAGGCAGACTTAGCTGTAGGTTCTTTAGAAGCAGACTTAAGTGCTTTTAAAGGTTTGAAACATCCGTTCCAGATTGTCGTTAATTAAAATATATGAGTAACATAGACCCTGAAATTGCCAAAAAAATAATTCAATTAGAAAAAAAGTTCAAGAACTCTGGGCAAGACATGGGTTCCTATTTAGATGGTTTGTTGCACGAACGCTATCTTACCTATTGGGATTACATACATTTAGATACACTTCTTAGCCTACAAATACCTAAAACACATTTTCCAGACGAAGAAATATTTATAGGCTATCACCAAATTACTGAACTCTACTTTAAGCTAATCATACATGAGCAAAAGCAAATCATAGATGACAAAGGCCAAAAGGCAGAGTTTTTTATTGAAAAAATTACACGAATAAATAGATATTTCAGAATTCTAATAGATTCTTTTGATGTTATGATTCGTGGTATGGAACGAGAGCAGTTTCTAAAGTTTAGAATGTCTTTATTACCTGCAAGCGGATTTCAATCTGCACAATTTAGAATGATCGAGGTTTATGCAACTCCACTAAATAACCTAGTACACCCTTCACTAAGAAAAGATTTAGAAACTTCTGAAGATATTGAGAACCTATACGAACAATTGTATTGGAAACGTGGAGCAACAGATTTAAAAACAAAAGAGAAAACCTTAACACTTAAACAATTTGAATACCGTTATACACCTCGTTTTATAAGAATTGCCAACGAAGTAAAAGGACAAACTATTTTTCATAAATATGAAGAGCTTCCAAAGTCTGAAAAACAAAATAAAAAACTTATTGAAGCGTTAAAAAACTTAGACCTAAACGCAAATGTAAACTGGAATCTTATGCATATGGGTGCAGCCTATAGGTATTTAGACAAAGAAGGCAGTGCCATACAAGCTACAGGAGGCACCAACTGGAAGCAGTTTTTGCCACCAAGCTTTCAAAAGATTGTATTCTTCCCGTCACTCTGGACAGAAGAAGAGCTAGACAATTGGGGACAAGAATGGGTAGAACATTTATTTAACACAGAAAAAATTAAGCATTGAAACACCTCTTATCACTTTTCGCATTAATTTTAATTTTAAGCTCTTGCGGAAACGAGCCTAAACCTGAAACAGAACCAATGGCCATTGCTCCAAAACCAATCGTTAAGGAATATGGCTTTAATACAGAAGAGTATGAATTTGTAAGAGATACCGTAAAATCTGGTGACACTTTTGGTACTATATTAGACGCTCATGGCGTTCCTGCCCAAACAGTGTTTAACATTACAAACTCTGTAAAAGAAACATTTAATCCAGCTCGAATAGGCATAGGAAGACCTTATGCTATATTAAAATCTAAAGACACCTCCCAAACTGCACAAGCTTTTATATATGAAAATGACAAGGTAGATTATACTGTTGTTAATTTTTCAGATAGTATTGGCGCGTATAAAGGTCAAAAAAAATTAACGGTAGTAGAAAAAGAAGCTACAGGCATCATAAACAGTTCGCTATCAAAAACTATGGAAGATAGCGGCCTAAGTGTTGTGCTTGCTTACAAAATGGCAGATGTCTATGCTTGGACTATAGATTTCTTAAGATTACAAGAAGGCGATAGATTTAAAGTTATTTATGAAGAAAAGTATATAAATGACACTATATATGCCGAATTGGGAAGCGTTAAAGCTGTTTATTTTGAGCATAGAGGCGAACCGTTTTATGCGTTTAATTTTAAGCATGACTCAATTATTGGTCAGCGAGAATATTATGATGAAGAGGCAAATAACCTAAGACGTGCTTTCCTAAAAGCACCTGTGCAGTTTAGTAGGATTTCTTCAAGATTCAATTTAAAAAGGCGAATTAAATATTACGGGTATAAACTAAGGCCTCATAGAGGTACAGATTATGCAGCAAGTGTTGGCACTCCTATTTTAGCTACAGCAGATGGCGTAGTAACCAAATCTGAATATAGAGGCGGAAATGGAAACTATGTAAAATTAAGGCACAACTCTACCTATGAAACACAGTATTTACATATGAAAAAACGTAAAGTTAACGTTGGTCAATATGTAAAACAAGGAGATGTTATAGGTTGGGTAGGTATGACCGGAAATACTGGCGGACCTCATGTTTGTTACCGTTTCTGGAAAAATGGCGTACAAGTAGATCCTTTAAAACAAGACTTACCTAGTGCAGAGCCTTTAGAGGAAGCATTAAGAACAGAATATTTTATGCATATAGACGACTTAAAACGTCGTTTAGATGCATTAGAATTTAAAGAAGAGAACACAAACATCATAGCAAAACTATAACCAACCAGAACTTATGGAAATCATTAAATTTATTCACTCCTATTGGGCATATCTAGTCGTAATTGTGGTAACTGTTGCCACTATAAATGCAGTAATAGGTTACGTTACAAAACGAGAATTTGTACCACGAGATTTTAGACTCGCATTATTTGCTTTAATTGTAACGCATATTCAATTTTTAATTGGCTTTGTTTTATTCTTTGTTAGTGATAAGGTAAGGTGGTTTGATAGTGATACAGAGGTTTCAACAATTATGAAAAACTCAGATCTAAGATTGTACAATCTCGAACATCCATTAGTAATGATACTCACTGTTGTTTTTATTACAGTTGGTTATTCTAAACATAAGAAAAAGCTTACCAGCACGCCAAAACTTAAGATGTTAGCTATATTCTATACGTTAGCACTTATTCTATTACTTTCTCGAATTCCTTGGAGTTCTTGGTTAACATTTTAATTAATCCATTTATGAAGTATTTTATCTTAAGTTTAGTAGCAATTGTAATTGTATCCTGTGCTACAGAAAATAAACAACATACAATAGTAAGTGGTACGCTAACAAACAACTCTAAAGATATCGTTGCCGTTAATGGTCATGGAGAAGCTTACGAACTAAAGGTTGATAAAGAAGGTAATTTTAAGGATACCTTAAACATTTCAGCAAATGGTTACTATTACTTTTTTGCAGGAAGAGAGCGCACAACAATATACCTTGAAAAAGGAAAAACCTTAAATGTAACTGTAAATACAGATGAGTTTGATGAAACTATAAATTATAGCGGAGATCTTGCAAATGAAAATAATTATCTGGCTGCTAAATATCTTTATAATGAAGCCAATAGAGACATGCAATCTCTTTACGCTAAAGAAGAAGCTCAATTTAAGAATGCACTATCAAGCTCCAGCAAAAGTTATGACAGCATCTTAAGTGCAAACAATGTTACAAACACTGCATTTCTTGAGTTAGAAAAAGACGATATAAGATACGCAGAAGCAGGTAATATTTTAAATTATGAAACCTATCATAAATACGCGACTAAAAATGATTCATTTAAAGTTTCGGAAGGGTTTTATAGCTCAGTAAAAGATTTAAATTACAAGGATACTCTTGCATATAAAAACTCAGAAGTTTACAGAGGGTTAGTGGCTACTCATTTAAACACCATTATTTCTAAAAAACAAGAAGAAGATAGCACAGCAAACTACAGTGTTACTTTTGTTGAAACAGTTAATGATGAATATGCTAATGGTACTATTAAAGACAATGTACTTACCAATTATCTAAGCGGTTATGGTTTAAGACCAGATGAGCATTTAGAGAAAATTTACTCAACGTATATTAGCACAAATCCTACTAAAGAAAACCTAGAAAAGGTTAACAAGCGCTATAATGTTTTAAAGGATATTACTCCTGGTAAAATTTCACCAGAGTTTAGTTTTGAAAATATAGATGGCTCAACTACAAGTTTAAAAGACTTAAGCGGTAATTATGTTTATATAGATGTTTGGGCAACTTGGTGCGGACCTTGTATCGCAGAAATACCATCATTAAAGCAAGTTGAAAAAGACTATCATGGGCAACCAGTTAAGTTTGTTAGTATTTCCATAGATAATGAAAAGGACAAACAAAAATGGAAGGCAATGATTGAAGAAAAGGACTTACAAGGCATACAATTATTTGCAGATAACAATTGGGAATCTAAGTTTGTTCAGGATTATGGTATTCAAGGTATCCCAAGATTTATCTTGATAGATAAGAAAGGTCATATTGTATCTGCAGATGCACCTAGACCTTCTAATCCAGAATTAAGAACAAAGCTTGATACATTGCTAAAATCTTAATCTGTTAATTAATTATATTATTAAAAAAGCCCTTTTGAAATACATCAAAAGGGCTTTTTTATTTGAGTTTATTCTTTAATTTACTTCTTTAATCAAGTAAACATAAACCGGAAAGTGGTCACTAAATCCGTTTGTAAAACCACCATCGCTCCAACTTCTAAAAGGATATCCTTTGTAACGTCCTCTTGGATTAGCTAAGTAGTTTTTATTATAAATTCCCACTTTGTAAAACCTGTAAGAAGAAAAATCTTCATCTAATAATGGCTTAGACATAATCATTTGGTCAAATAAATTCCAACCATCTCTATAGGCTAAAGTACCAATACCTTGCTTAAACAAATCCATCATAGGATTATAAAGATCTTTAGTTTCTAAATTTTCTTTTTCGTCTTTAGCGCCAAGAACTTTAGTCACACTTGTATTTGTAGGGTCATCATTTAAATCTCCCATAGTGATAATCTTAGCATAAGGGTTTACCGCTTGTAAAGAATCAATAATACTCTTGTTTAAAGCTGCAGCCTTTTCTCTTTTGTATCTACTACGTGCCTCACCACCACTTCTCGATGGCCAGTGATTTACAATAAAATTCATTTCATCTCCATCTAATAAACCGGTTACTAATAACTGGTCTCTAGTATATACACGTTTTTCAGGATCATTATTATCGTAAATTAACAACTCATGATTTGTAGCGCTCTGTAGCTTAAATAAGTCTTTTTGGTATAAAAGAGCAACATCAATACCACGTCTGTCTGGAGAATCATAATGAGCTATACCATAATTTTTTTCGACTAATCCTGGCTGATTCACTAGATCTTCTAAAACTTTTCTGTTCTCCATTTCACATAAACCCACTATTGCTGGAGAGTTTTTAGCTACATCTGCACCTATTTCAGAAATTACCTTAGCCATATTAGCTAACTTACTTTGGTAAGCTTGCTCCCTATCGTTTTGCATTTCCATTATAGGACTAGCCTCATCATTCTTTTCTGTATCGTCCTCTGTATCAAATAAGTTCTCTAAATTGTAAAAAGCTACCGTTAACACATTGTATTTTTTTTCAGTTGAAACTTTGCTTTCAGTAGTTGCAACTTTAGAGCTACCGCAACTAAATGCAAGACAGGCAATTAGGAAGATTGTAATTTTAGTTTTCATAGTTTATATTATATTAATGTAAAGCCTTGTTCAAAATAAGCGTCAAAAGTAAGAATTAAGCAAGAATAATGTACATTTGCCGTCCCTTAATAATAATTTCTTAATCTAAAACATGTATTAATGAGGCACTTACTACGTAAAACCCACATTGTATTTGTATTTATGTTTACACTTAGCCTTACGGCGTTTGCTCAGCAAACTGTTGTACAAGGTAAAGCTGTAGATGGCGTTACAAATGAAAATGTACCAGATGTTACAGTTACAATTGAAAACTCTAACATCGAAACTCAAACTGATGGTTTAGGAGAATTTTCTTTTGATGCTAGCCGAGTAATTGGAGAACAAGTCATTGTTCTTTACAAGCAAGGTTACACAACAAAGCGTTTTCCTATTACTATTAATGAAGGCGAAACCCTTAATTTAGATGTCCTTTCTATGGATATTGATATTAATGAGGAACAACTTCAAATCGGAACCATTTCATTATCTGACAACGAGCTTGATCAAGATAACGAAAACACTGCATTTAACATCTCTGGATTATTACAAGCCTCTAGAGACATATTTTTAAATGCTGCTGCTTATGATTTTAGTGCAACATTTTTTAGACCTCGTGGTTTAGATAACCAGTTTGGTGAAGTTCTTATTAATGGTCTTAATATGAACAAGCAATTTAGCGGTCGTCCACAATGGGGAAATTGGGGTGGCTTAAATGATGTTCAACGTAACCAGGAATTCTCAATGGGCTTATCTGCTAACGAGTATTCTTTTGGTGGTCCTGCAGGAACTACAAATATTATAATGAGAGCTTCTAAGTATCGTGAAGGTGGTCGTGTATCTTATGCAACTGCTAACCGTAGTTATACGGGTCGTGTTATGGGTAGCTATAGCTCTGGTTTACAATCTAACGGTTGGGCTTATACTGTTTTAGCATCTAGACGTTTTGGTGATGAAGGTTACATAGACGGTACTTTTTATGACGCTAACTCTGTGTTCTTAGCTGTTGAAAAGAAAATAAATGACAATCATAGCTTAAACCTTGCTGCTTGGTATACACCAAACAGAAGAGGTCGTTCTACAGCTATTACAGAAGAAGTACACAACCTTAAAGGTCGTGAGTACAACCCACTTTGGGGTTACCAAGACGGTGAAATAAGAAACACAAGAGTAAGAAACATACAAGAGCCTATTATAATGCTTAACCATTATTGGGATCTTTCTGAAAATACAACCCTTAACACAAACGTAAGCTACCAGTTTGGTGAAATAGCAAACTCACGTGTAGAAAATGGAGGTACTACTTTAGTAACAACACCAGACGGGCAATCTACTTACCTTGGTGGTGCAAGAAACCCAGATCCTTCTTACTACCAAAACTTACCAAGTTACCAATTAAGGTTTCCAAATCCATCACCAGCAGATTTCCAAAATGCTTATTTAGCACAACAGGAATTTATTAACGATGGTCAATTTGATTTCAATGCATTATATGAAGCTAACAGGTTATCTGCTGCAACTGGCGGTAATTCAATTTATGCAATACAAGAAGATGTAATTGATGATACACAAATACAGGCTAACACAATCTTAAGTTCTACACTTACAGACAACATTACTTTAAATGCAGGTCTTAACTACAGAAACTTAAACAGTGCTAACTACGCAAGAATATCAGACCTTTTAGGAGGCACAGGATATTTAGATATAGATAACTTTACAGAGATTACAGCAAACGAGAATACAAACTCAACAGATGCTGCTCAGAGTGATTTAAACAACCCTAACCGAATTGTTGGTGAAGGAGATCGTTACAAGTACAATTACGAGATAGATGCTAATGTTGTTGGTGGTTTTGCACAAGCACAATTTAAATACAACAAAGTAGACTTTTTCGTATCTACTAAATTATCTCAGACATCTTACCAGAGAAATGGTTTATACCGTAACGGTAACTTTGCAGACACCTCTTTTGGTGAAAGTGAAAAGCTAGATTTTTCTAACTACGGTGCAAAAGCTGGTTTAACCTATAAAATTACAGGTCGTCATTTAATTGATGCTAATGGTGGTTATATTACAAATGCACCTACAATTAGAAGCGCATTTAGTAATGCAAGACAAAACAATAATACTGTTACAGGATTAGAGTCTGAAAAAATTACTTCTGCAGACCTTAGCTACATTTATAGAAGCCCAATGATTAAAGCTAGGTTAACTGGTTTTTACACTGGTTTTGAAGACGGTACAGATATTGCATTTTACTTTACAGAAGATGTAAACAACGGTGAAGGTGCATTTGTTCAAGAAGTTTTAACAAACATAGAGCGTCGTAATATAGGTGCAGAACTTGGTATTGAAGCACAAGTAACTCCAACTATTAAATTAAAAGCTGCAGCATCTTTTGGACAGTATACATTTAACAACAACCCAGATGTGTATTATACAAGTGACGACTTTAACAGAGTAAATACAGATGATGATCCATCTAATGACAACCCTAACATTAACAGTGTAGGCGAGTTAAGATTTGGAGATGGTACTGCTAAACTAAAAGATTACCACGTTGCTAGTGGTCCAGAACAAGCGTACCAAATAGGTTTTGAATACCGTGATCCTAACTTCTGGTGGTTTGGTGTTACAACCAACTATTTTGATAATGCGTATATAGATGTAAGTACTATTACGAGATCTGATGCATTTACAACAGATATAGATGGACAACCATTTAATGATTATGATCCTACAGAAGCAAGAGCTTTATTACAGCAAGAAGACTTTGGAGATTATATCTTAGTTAATGCAGTAGGTGGTAAATCTTGGAAAATAGACGACTACTTTGTAGGCTTCTTTATTACTATAAATAACATTTTTGACGAAGAGTATAAAACTGGAGGTTTTGAGCAATCTAGAACATCTAACTTCAGAAGTTTACAAGAAGATGTTAATAGAGAAAACGGTCGTGTGTTTGGACCACGTTATTTCTACGGAAACGGCACAACTTACTATGCTAACGTCTACGTAAGATTTTAATAATAAACTTTAGAACAACACTATAAATACAATAATGATGAAAACGAATTTTAAATTATTAGCAACATTTCTACTAAGTATAGTAGTTCTTGCATCTTGCGTTCAAGATGACGATTTTGATATTCCTAATACAGCACCACAAGAAGTAAACCTTGATGGTCAAGTAATAGGTATTGGTGCTGTACAAGCAGATTTTGTACAAGCTCAAGACTTTTTCTACAATGAGGATACATTTAATTTCTTCACTTATGATGATGAAAGTGATGATACAGCAACTTATATGGAAGGTTATGTAATCTCTTCTGATGAAGGTGGTAACTTCTTCGAAGAAATAATTCTTCAAGATAAAGCTGAAAATCCAACAGTTGGTATTAAATTATTAATTGATGTAAACCCATTATTTACATCTTATGAGTTTGGTAGAAAAGTGTTTATAAGATTAGATGGTCTTAGTGTTGGTTTAGATAGTGGTGTACTTACATTAGGTGTTCAAGATGGTGACCGTATTGGTAAAATTGCGCCTTCTTTACAAAGCCAAGTTATTGTACGTTCTACAGAAACTGCAGAAATTGTTCCTCTAGTAAAAACAATTAGCGAAATTAAAGCAGACGTAGATGAAGATGACGCATATGCAAACCAATATTTAAACCTTTATTTAAGTGTACCAAGCGTACAGTTTACTCAAGATGATGTAAATAATGGTATTACTTACGCTGGTGAGACTTCAGATGAGTTTGATGGTGAGCGTATTTTGCAGGAATGTAATGAAGCTGGAACAGATGTTACTAACTCTATTATTTTTAGCACAAGTACATTTGCAGACTTTAAAGGCTTAACACTTCCTTCTGGATCTGGATCTATAGATGGTATTTTATCATTAAACTTCTTTGGGGAAGACTACATAATTAATGTAAACTCTCCAGAAACTGTAAACTTAACAGGTGAGCGTTGCGATCCTCCAACACCATTCTTTACTCAAAACTTTGAAGGTGCTTCTATCGAAGATCTTGTTGCTAATGAAGGTTGGACAAACCAAAATGTTAGCGGTGGTTCTGTAGATTGGTTCTCTTCTTCTTTTAACGATAACACATATGCTCGTATTTCTGCTTTTAACAGCGGTCAAGCAGAAGCAGATGTATATTTAGTAACACCAGCTATTAACTTAGATGCAACAGAAAATGAAACTTTACGTTTCGATTTAGAAATTGCGTTTGATAATGGTAACATTCTTTCTGTTCTTATCTCTACAGATTTCACTGGAGATGCTTCAACAGCAACTTGGACAGATTTAAATGCTAACATTCCTGACGGACCAGGATCTGGATTTGGAGGCTTCCAATCTATTCCTGCTGTAGATCTTTCAGGTTATGATGGTGATGTTTATATTGCTTTCTTCTATGAAGGTACAGACTCAGAAACTACAAGATATCACGTAGACAACATTAGTGTTGCAGGTGAGTAATTCTTAATAGTATATTATTAAAAAGCCCGCAAATTGCGGGCTTTTTTTATACTTTCTTTTTTCCAGAGTTTACTAGAAATACGCCAAATAATATAATTCCCATTCCTACAAACTGCCAAAAACCAAAATCTTCATTATCAAGTACACCCCAAAATAAAGCAACAATAGGTATAAGGTAAGTTACAGATGTAGCAAAAATGGCACTGCTCATTTGCACCAATTTATTAAATAAAACTTTAGCCATACACGTACCAATAATGGCCAGTAAGACTACATAACCTAGTGCATTGTATAGTTTCGGATTTGATGTAACTTCAGAAAAAGGAAAATCTGAGAACATTAGTACTATAAAAGCAGGAATCATAATCCCTATAAAATTACCAACAGTAATTCCTATAGGATGTATATTTTGCATATACTGTTTAATAAGGTTTACATTTATTGAATAGCAAACCGAAGCCACTAATACAAACCCAACAAACCAATAATTTTGATGAGGGTTAACATTTGCACCACTAAATATTAGGACTAAGCAACCTAATAAGCCTATAAATACACCTATTGCTTGTCGCTTAACAAAAGCTACACCAAATACTAGAACGCCTAATATAAGCGCTAATAGTGGTGTTGTAGAGTTTAAAATAGAAGCAACTGCACTATCTATCTCTGTTTCGGCAAATGCAATTAAAAAAGCCGGTATTAGCGTCCCTAAAAAGCCAGAAAGTATCACCCACTTCCACTCACTTTTCTTAATTGATTTTAAATGTTTAAAACCTATAGCAATAAGCACCATGCCTGCAATTAAAATACGAGTTGCCCCTAATTGCAATGGTGTTAAGCCTAACAATCCTTTTTTTATAAGAATAAAAGAACTGCCCCAAACTAATGAGAGTATTATAAGGTAAACCCATTTAATACGATCTTGATGCATAACCTATATTTAAGTTTGCAAAAGTCGGAATTTAAAAAGGGTTACTATACGATTAATGGGTAATCTGTATTTATTTTGAGTTTACGTAAAATGCGTGAATTACTCCTGGTAACCAACCTAAAGCAGTTAATAGTAAGTTAATTAGAAAATCGACACCTAGGCCTTTTTTTAAAGCTACTGCTAATGGTGGTAATAAAATACTTAAAATGATGGTTAGTAAAGACATAATAATTTGTTTTAACCTAAAGATACATAGGTTTATAAAGCCTTTACGCTAAAGAATTATTAATTGTGAAACTGTTAACTAAAGACCTAGTCTTGCCACTCCACAGTTTCCATAAGTTGCTTAATATCATTTTTAAGATATGCAGCAGCAGGATAAATTGAATCGAAATTAGGTGTTGCCCTAAAGTAAATAGCGCCAGTTAAAAAATGATTAATGCTATCTGTAACATAAAATTGCGCTTGGCTAGCAGCATTACCTTCTACCTCATAAAACATACCGTAGGTATTATGAGATGGATTAAGGTACTGGTCTCCTTCAATCACATCTGCTTTTTTGGTATGCTGCAATGGTAGCTTTTGGCCATCACGTAATAAAGTGTCAAGATTACCATTTACTTCTTGATAAGTTATAAATAATGTGCCATTAAGTTCTGGATATTCTATATCTACCCAACAAGGATTATTTACGCGAGATGGCTTAACCTTGGCCATTGTGTTTATTTCGAAAGTATAAGCGCAACCAACATCTACTTTTTTATATTCTGCTTTAGAATACTCTAAAGCCAAAAACGCTTTAGGTTTAGGTTGCATTTCTTCTTGGCAGGACCAAAAACATAATAATGATATGATGACGACTAAATACCTCACTCTGGATGAATGCTAAATTTTATTTGTTTTAAACGTTTGTTATCTATTGCTTCAATTGTAAACGTATAATTCTCGAAACTTAGTATTTCACCTTTTTGAGGAAAGCCTCCAGAAATCTCCAAAACAAAACCAGCAAGAGTTTCAGCTTCACCTTTAAAATCTTCAAAACCAGAATTGTTTTCTAGTTTAATGACTTTATAAAAATCTTTTAATGGAGTTTTTCCTTCAAAAATATAATTAAACTCATCTAGTTGACTAAATATGAGATTTTCATCATCAAACTCATCACTAATATCGCCTACTATTTCTTCAATAATATCTTCTAACGAGATTAAACCACTAGTACCACCATATTCATCTACCACAATTGCTAAGTGATTTTTTTTGTCTTTAAACTCATTTAGCAAATCATCTAGCTTCTTGTTTTCTGGAACAAAATAGGGTTCTCTTAAAAGTGTAGTCCAATCAAATACTTTTCTATGTAAATAAGGCAATAAATCTTTCACATAAAGTATACCTTGAACGTTATCTATACTTTCTTCAAAAACGGGAATACGACTATATCCTTTTTCAATAACCTCAGGAATAATTTCTTTGTAGCTCTGCTCTACATTTAGGGCAAAAATATCCATTCTCGGTTTCATGACTTGTTTGGTATCTGTATTACCAAAAGAGACAATGCCTTGTAGTATTTTTTGCTCTTCTTTCGTTGTATCTTCCTCACTTGTAAGCTCCAGTGCTTGTGATAGCTGATCTACACTTATGTTAGATTTTTGCTTCCCTAAGCGCCTATGTATTCCTAAAGTAATGCCACGCATTGGTAAGCTAATAGGTGAAAATACTTTATCTAAAACCCTTAACGGATAAGCCATTGCAAAAGCAAATTTTACATTGTTCCTATTTGCATAAACCTTAGGCAAAATCTCACCAAAAAGCAATATTAGGAAGGTGACGATTACAACTTCAATAATAAATCTAAAATCTATACTGTAACCAATTACTTGAGTCTCTAAATTTAAATTGCCTAGATAGTATTCTCCTAATGAAGCAAATAATAACACAATAGCAATATTTATAAAGTTATTAGCTACTAAAATTGTTGCTAAAAGCTTCTTGGGTCTATCTAATAAATTTATTACAATTTGTTCTTTGGCAGAGCGTTTAGTTTCGTCTGGCTCAAAATCTGTTGGTGCTAATGAAAATAAAGCTACTTCAGAACCAGATATTAATGCAGAACATAAAAGTAGCACCATTAGCACTATAATGCTAAAAATCTGTGAAAAGTCGAAAGAGACTAATAATAACGGTAAACTCGAGGGATCAGGATCCAAATACTTAGAAATTAGTTTAACTTAAATTAAAATGGCAAATCATCGTCTTCATCTACAGAAGAAGATTGGCTAACTTGAGGTTGACTTGCTTGCTGAGCTGGCTGTGATTGTTGCTGAGTGTTATTAGATTGGTTTTGACTTTGTGATGGTTGTTGTACTGGACCACCTTGTTGGTCTTTTGGTGTTAAGAACGTAAAGTCTGTACATTGTATTTCTGTAGAGTACCTATCCATTCCCTTATCATCTTGCCACTTTCTAGTCTTAATACGACCTTCAATATATACCTTATCTCCTTTTTTAAGGTATTTCTCACAAACCTCTGCGCCTTTATTTCTCACTACAATGTTATGCCACTCTGTATTAGAAACGCGCTCACCAGTAGTACGGTTGGTATACTCCTCATTGGTTGCTAAAGGGAAACGGCCAATGCTGCCGCCACCTTCAAAGTAGTGCATCTTAACTTCATCTCCTGTATGCCCTATTAGCATCACCTTATTCAACGTACCAGCCATAATTTAATTTTTTGTAAAAATACAAATATCTACTGATTTTAAGTAGATTGTTAACAAAGTGTTGTGTGTCACTTAAAATGAAAAATCTTCCAAAAATCGCGCTATTAAAACAGGAACGGGATAGTCTTTAAGTTGATGTGTAGGTATACCGTCGTTTAAAGTACTCACTCTTACAATCCAAAACTTAGTATACAAGTGCTGGTGTGAAAGTTTGTGTACTATTGAAGCATCATTAAATAGCGAAACATTATAATTTTCATTAATATCATTACTTATATCTGAAGCCTTAAAAAGAGACAAGAACTCCGTTTCAGAAATGTCTTTTTTAGTTTCGATACACGGAAACTCGTACAATCCTTGCCAAATGCCTTTGCCTACTCGTTGTTTTATTTGTGTGTTTTCATTGTCAGACAGTAAAACTATATAGTTTAAATATCGTTTTTTAATTGTTGTCTTTTTCAGTTTTACCGGTAAACTTAATACGTTATCATCTTGCAAAGCCTTACAACTATCACTAAAAGGACATGTATCACAAAACGGATTTTTAGGTTTGCAATGCCTAGCCCCAAACTCCATAATGGCTTGGTTAAATAACGCAGGTTGATTTTCATCCAGAAGCAACTCTGCCATAGCTTTAAATTCTTTTATACCTTTTGTTGAATTAATAGGAGTTTCTATACCAAAGTATCTTGAAAGCACTCTATAAACGTTACCATCTACAACAGCAACGGGTTCGTTATAACAAATACTAGCTATAGCACTAGCGGTATAATCTCCAACGCCTTTTAGTCTTAAAAGCCCCTTATAATCTTCAGGGAATTTACCATCTCTCTCATTTGCTACATATTTTGCTGTCTCATGTAAATTTCTTGCGCGGGAATAATAGCCTAGGCCTTGCCAATTTTTCAATACCTCTTCTTGAGAAGCTTTAGCCAAATGAAAAACTGTTGGATATGTCTCTGTAAACTTTAAATAATAAGGTAATCCTTGTGCAACTTGGGTTTGTTGGAGCATAATTTCACTCAACCAAATAAAATACGGATCGGTAGTATGCCGCCAAGGCAAGTCTCTTTTGTACTTTAAATACCAATTAATGAGTATTTTGGAAAAATTAAGGTCTTTTTGCATATCTTGGCAAGGTAAAAACTTTATTAGGTTATAATTAAGAGAATTAGGTTTGAAATAATGAGATATTAATGCTTATATTTGCACCCGCAAAAAAAATTATCAAACCCCAATATTAATACATATTATGACAAAAGCAGATATCGTAGCTAAGATTGCAGATCGCATTGGAATGGAAAAAAACGAAGTTCAAGCTACAGTTGAAACCTTTATGGAGGAAGTGAAGACATCTTTAGAAGGTGGTGAGAATGTTTATTTAAGAGGTTTCGGAAGCTTCATCATTAAAGAACGTGCTGAAAAAACTGGAAGAAACATTTCTAAGAATACAACTATTAAAATTCCTGCACATAACATCCCTGCTTTTAAGCCAGCTAAAGTATTTATGGAAGGCGTAAAAGAAAATGTTTCTGTAAAGAAATAAATTTAAAAAATTAATTAATCTTAAATAACACAGCGTATGCCAAGTGGTAAGAAAAGAAAAAGACATAAGGTAGCTACTCACAAACGTAAGAAACGTCGTAGAGCTAACCGCCACAAGAAAAAGTAGTCTTATACTACTTTTTCTTGTTTTTACGTTCATTGACATAGATTACAGTTTTACATAAAAAACTAGTAATTGTTAAGAAAGCTATTATACCTAATAGTTACTGTCCTGTGTGACATAAATATAAATAACACCACACAAGTATTGTGCATTTGCACAGTGTGCGTGTATAAATCTAACTAATATGAACAAAGAGTTAATTATTAGAACGAGTTCATCTGGAGTAGATTTTGCCTTATTAAAAGACGGACGATTAATAGAACTTCAACAAGACGAAGATGATAACAAGTTTGCTGTTGGTGATATTTTCACTGCAAAAATACGCAAAACTGTACCTGGCTTAAATGCCGCCTTTGTAAATGTTGGCTATGAAAAAGATGGTTTTTTACACTATCATGACCTTGGCCCACAAGTAGGTTCATTATTAAAATTCGTTAAACAAGTAACAACAGGAAAGCTTAAAGACTTCTCTTTAAAAAACTTTCCTTTGGAAAAAGATATAGATAAAAATGGCACCGTTAACGATGCGTTAAAATCTAATCAATCCATTTTAGTACAAGTTGTAAAAGAACCTATCTCAACTAAAGGCCCAAGAATTAGCAGCGAGCTCTCGCTTGCCGGACGCTATATTGTCTTGGTTCCTTTTTCAAATAGAATTTCTGTTTCTACCAAAATAGGAACTAAAGAAGAAAAAGAACGCCTTAAGAGACTTGTAAAAAGCATTAAGCCGAATAACTTCGGCGTTATAATTCGTACTGTTGCAGAAGGCAAAAAAGTAGCCGACATCCATACAGATCTTCAAAATTTGATGGATCGCTGGACGGCTATGTGCAAAAAAATGTATAGGCCAAACTATCCTACAAAAGTATTAGGCGAAATGAATAAAGCGTCATCCATCCTAAGAGATGTTTTTAATGACAGCTTTACGTCTATATGCGTAGATGATGAGACCTTACATACTCAGATAAAAGATTACGTTGGCGAAATAGCGCCAGAAAAAGAGTCTATCGTTAAGTATTACGATAGCAGCAAAGTGCCAATTTTTGAAAAATTTGGTATCGAGCGACAAATTAAAACGTCCTTTGGCAAAACAGTTTCTATGAGTAAAGGTGCTTACCTCATTATAGAACATACTGAAGCCATGCACGTTATCGACGTAAATAGTGGTAACAGAAGCAATAAGAGCAAAAGCCAAGAAGGCACAGCACTTGAGGTAAATATGATTAGCGCAACAGAGGTTGCAAGACAATTACGCCTTAGAGATATGGGAGGCATTATTGTTGTCGACTTTATTGATATGGGAAAAGCTGAAAACAGACGTAAGCTTTTTGACCATTTAAGAGATGAAATGAGTGACGACCGCGCAAAACATAAAATACTACCTCCAAGTAAATTTGGACTCATACAAATAACGCGACAGCGTACAAGACCAGAAACCAACATTAAAACACGCGAGGTAAACCCTAGCAACAACGGAGGCGAAGAAATTGAAGCTCCTATAATTATTGTTGAGAAAATTAAAACGGACTTGCAAAAAGCAATTAAAAAAGGGCATAAAAAAATGAGTATTACTGCTCATCCATTTATTGCCGCTTATTTAACTAGAGGATTTCCTTCTCCACGCGCCAATTGGTTTTTTGACCATAAGCGTTGGGTAAAAGTTTTACCAAGAGATGCTTACACATATCTTGAATATCACTTTCATGATAAAGATGGAAAACTCATGAAGTTATAAAATATTAAAACCCACATCAATTAATTTTGATGTGGGTTTTTTTATACCACACTTTCAATATCATACAATATTAAAAATGCATAATTTGTATCTTGCTTAAACATGAACTCTAAATCCCAAACATCTTACACCGTAAAAGAAGCAGAGCAAGCTTTAAAGCGCTATTGTGCATATAGAGAACGATGCCACAAAGAAGTTGAAGAAAAACTTAAAAAAATGAATATGATTCCTGATGCAAGAGATCATATTATTTATATACTACTACAAGAAAACTATCTTAATGAAGAGCGCTTTGCAAGAAGTTTTGCAAGAGGAAAGTTTAGAATAAAAAAATGGGGAAAGCGTCGAATAATCTCAGAGCTTAAATTTAGGCAAATATCTAAACGAAACATAGAATTTGCATTAACAGAAATTCCTACTGAGGAATATTACACAACATTTAACGAGCTCGCTTTTAAACGCCTAAAACAAATTAAAGAAACACAACCCCAAAAAATTAAAAAGAAGCTGGCAGACTACCTCCTATACCGAGGCTGGGAGTCTAGCTTAGTATTTGAAAAAGTAAATGAGATAGTTAATTAGTGCTTTGTACTTAAGTTATTACGCTTATGCGTTCGTCTTATAGCTTCTCTATTTTTATACTGTATCCAACGTTCTCCAGCTATTTTTCTCATAAGGTTATCAAAGTAACGCATAAACCCTAAGTTGTATACAGCTTTAGAAAGGTTAGTAACACTTTTAGGAAATGCTCTCAAGCTCATTGAGAATCCTGGTGTTAAATAATGCATATAATGCCAATAACCTTCTGGCATATACAATGTTTCACCATGATTTAATTCACAAACCAATCCTTCAGCCTGTTTTAAAGCTGGCCATTTTGTGAAGTCTGGCTTGCTAAAATCTATATCCTGTCTTGCAACTAACGCATTAGGAACTTTATAAAGATATTTAGTTTCGGACTGCGGAAATAAAATACAACGCTTTTTGCCTTGAAAATGGAAATGAAAAATGTTTGCATAATCTATATCGTAATGCATAAACACCTTAGAGTTTTCGCCTCCAAAAAATAAAAAAGGCACACTCTTAACCCATCTTAAACCCATATTAGGATATTTAAAATCCTTTTGCAAAACCGGAACTTGCTTCATTAAATTATAAAGGAAAATGCGGTAATTAGTTGGTTGCTTTTTAAGAAGCTTAATATAATCTTTCATCTTCATTTCTGCGTGAGGCTCATTAAATTTAAGCTTGCTGGAAATAGGCCTATCGTCATATAACGGCACCTTTAAATTTCCTGCAACAGAATCTATATATTCAAAATCCCATTTTTTAAAAGCGGGCCAATCTTCTATTAAACGCTCTATAACAACAGGTTTCTGTGGTTTTAAGTAATGTTCAATAAAATCTTCTTTTGAAATAGATTTTACTCTCGGTATGTCTTCTAAATGAAGGGTATTACTCATAATTTCTGCACATAAATAACGTGCGTCATTTTTAATGAACAAAATTAACGAAATAAAAGGTGCTTATTACACGGTTGTAAAAAACAGTTTTAATTAAGCTATAAGTAAACTTTATACTGCTTTAGCCTTACCTTTTGCCTCTTCGTTACGTTCAATTTTATGACCAGGACGAGACCATTTTGGCTTTTCTCCCAATGCTTGGTACTTTGAATCTTGAGACTCCACAGTTTCTGGCTGAGATTTCTTTACAAAAGGCTTTTGAGGATTAAGACCTAATGCTTTAAACATTTCCATGTCTTCATTAACATCTGGATTAGGCGTTGTTAATAGCTTATCTCCTGCAAATATAGAATTGGCACCTGCAAAGAAACACATTGCTTGTCCCTCTCTACTCATTTGTGTTCTTCCAGCAGATAAACGTACTTGCGTTTGTGGCATTACAATACGTGTCGTTGCCACCATACGCACCATATCCCAAATAGGTATTGGCTCTTGATCTTCCAATGGCGTACCATCTACAGCTACTAATGCATTTATAGGTACAGATTCTGGCTGTGGGTTTAACGTTGCTAAAGCTACCAACATTCCTGCACGGTCTTTAGTACTTTCACCCATTCCAATAATACCGCCACTACACACAGTAACATTTGTTTTTCTTACGTTATCTATTGTTTTTAAGCGGTCTTCAAAACCTCTAGTAGAAATTACTTCTTTGTAATATTCTTCAGAGGAATCTAAATTGTGGTTATAGGCATATAAACCAGCTTCTGCCAATCGGTGTGCCTGATTTTCGGTAAGCATTCCTAACGTACAGCAAACTTCCATTTCAAGTTTATTAATAGTACGAACCATTTCTAAAACTTGCTCAAACTCTTCGCCGTCTTTTACATTACGCCAAGCTGCTCCCATACATACTCTGGAAGAGCCACTTGCTTTTGCTCTTAATGCTTGTGCTTTTACTTGCTGCACACCCATAAGATCATTTCCTTCTATATCTGTATGATAGCGCGCTGCTTGAGGACAATAGCCACAGTCTTCTGGGCAACCACCTGTTTTAATTGAAAGTAATGTTGATACTTGTACCGTATTAGGGTCATGGAATTCTCTATGTACAGTTGCTGCTTCATACAGCAAATCCATAAAGGGTTTATTATAAATGTCAAGAATTTCTTCTATAGTCCAGTTGTGTTTAGTCGTCATAGTACTGTAATTGAAAACCCAAAAATAGTAAATAAGATACTCTTTTGTTTCAATTGTACTTTTTAATGACGCAACAAGGTTGGATTAAAAAGAAATTCTTGCATTTAACAGAATAAATCTATGTTGATTTATTCGAAATCTGAGTCTGCAAACTCTGGATTCACTACTATATTAGATACTTTAAAATCTATAGACTGTGGTCCGAAAGACTGTGAAATAGTCATAGGGAACATAATACCCTCTTTTTCTTGATAGTCTTTATAAAGTGTTGTTACAACCATTGTTTGAGCACCTTGTGATCTTGTTTGGGTAGATTTAACCTTTAGTCCTGATTTTACATCATAATAATCTTCAACATTTTCTGAAGGCATTACCACATAAGCATCACTACCGTCTACTGCTTCTATCCTAACTAACTTTGCTTCACCTAGATTAAGTTCTGGAAAAGGTAGTGCATCTGTTTTACCTTTTGCTATTTGCTCTTCGTCATAAGGTACCTTTTGACCTTGTGCCATAGCATAACCACTTGTTCCATTAAATGCTTGTTTGCTCATTACATTACCCATTACATAAAGTGATTGAGCCATTTTTCCTGCTTTAGACTTCTTAATCTCTAGCTCTAATGGCGTGCCTTGCATTGTAGCTCCAGCTGTCATAGATAATGTATTCACAGCTTCTACCTTAGCTTTTCCTCCAATAGCCTCTAAATAACTATTGTAAACAGTTTGAGCTGTTACACCTTCTGGTATTTCCTTATCATAAACAGGTTTATCTACCTTGTTTCCTTCCTTGTCAAAGTAAAAAACAGGTGTTTTCTTACCGTTAAGATTTAAGTTTTCTAAACCTTCTACAACATCTTTACCTTTTCCCGCTACAACAATTCTCATATTATCTACCATTACATATTTATTTGCAGCAGCTTGAACATCTTCCATAGTTACAGCATTAATATTCTTAAGGTAGTTTTTGTAAAAATCTTTTGGAAGATTGTAACGTTCTATGTTTAAAGCAAAATTTGCAATAGTTGCTGGGTTTTCTAATTGCAACACGAAATTTCCAGCATATTTATTCTTTGTATTGTTAAGGTCTTGTGCAGAAACTGGTTCTGTACGAATACGTCTTAATTCTTTAACCATCTCGACAATTGCAGAGTCTGTCACCTCATTTCTAACACTTGTTGATGCTACAAATCGAGATGCGTAAGGATCTGCCCCAATGCTAGATCGCGCTCCATACGTATAACCATTAGCCTCACGTAAGTTCATATTTAAATAACTTCCGAAGCTACCACCTAAGATTTGATTAGCCACCAAAGCGCTAAAATAATCTTCATCATTCATTTGTAAATCTATAGTGTTTTCTAATCTCAATTCACTTTGAACTGCATTAGGCATGTCTATAAAGTTTACCTGTGTGTATTGTGCGTTTACTGGCTTTACAGTGGTTTTAGAAAGCGCTTCAGATTTTTTCCAATCTCCAAAGGCATCTTTAACCAATTTTTTAGCATCTCTAAATTCAATATCACCAACAATTACTAAATATGCCTTAGATGGTACAAAGTAGCGATCGTAGTAAGACTTTACATCTTGAAACGTAATGTTATTAATTGTTTCTTCTGTAGCAAACTCACCATAAGGGTGTTTTTCGCCATATGCTAAGTAAGAACTAACTCTACTTGCTACTGCACCAACAGACTTTTCGTTACTCTTAATACCTTCAATTAACTTTGTTTTTTCTGCTTCAAAATCTGTTTCAGTAATTAGAGGATTTAAGGCTCCATCTGCCATAAGTTCTAATACTCTAGGAAAATATTTTGATAATGAGCTAGCAAAAGCACTTTCTGCTCCTATAGATACATTTGCTCCTAAAAAATCTACTTCTTCAAGATATGCTTCTTTAGCAATAGTTTTAGTACCATTTCCTAATACTGCGCCAGTAAGGCTACCTAGTCCTGCCTTTTCATTTTCTGAATGCGGATCATTATCTAGAATTAAACTTGCTGTTACTCTTGGAAGTTTATTGTTCTCTACCACCAATACTCTAAGTCCATTTTTTAAAGTAAAGCTATCTGGCTGTCCCAAATTAATGGTTGGTGCTGGTCCTGGTTGTGGTTGTTTGCTTCTGTCGATTTGTGCTGTGACACCTAAAGTGACAAAGCAAATCATAAGCATGGAAACTAATTTAGTTTTCATAAAGTTTATATTTTTTAATATTATTTAGACTCTGGTGTTGGTAAGTAATCCAACTCCAAACGCTGATTTTTATTTAAATATTTATTAGCTGCTTCTTTAATCTCTTCTCGAGTTATAGAACGGTAAATTTCTATCTCCTTATTTATAAGATTAATATCTTCATAAAGCATATAGTATCTTGCTAATGAGTTAGCCACACCTTGAATGCTAGAGTTTGAACTTACAAAGTTATTCTCAAACTTATTTTGAAGTTTTTGATATTCTCTTTCTGAAATTAATTCATTTTTAAGCTTATTAATTTCCTCGTCCATAGCTGTTGCAAGAGTAGATAGCTCTGTATCTCCTAATGGCAGTGCGCCCATAATATATGTACCGTAATCTTCCTGAGGTCTTGTGAAAGCTAACACCTGTAAAGCTGATTTATCTTGATCTACCATTTTCTTATACATACGAGAACTCTTTCCGTCTGTAAGAATTGAAGAAATCATCTCTAAGATATAAGCATCTCTTTCTTTCATAGATGGTGTTCTGTACACATATAATTTTGCAGGAATTTGAATGTTATCATCATATTCAGTTGCTGTAATAGTTTCTGAAATTGGAGTTTCCTTTATATCTACCCTAGCAACCTCTTCTCCAGAAGGAATTGCTCCAAAATAGTTTTTCACCATAGCTTTAGTTTTAGCTACGTCTATATCTCCTGCAACAACTAATACAGCATTGTTAGGCGCGTAATATTTTTTAAAGAAGTCTTTAAACTCTTGAAGTTCTGCTGCATCTAAATCTTCCATGCTACCTATTACAGAATTAGCATACGGATGTTTATCAAACACATATTTATTAATACCCGTTGCATAAATAATCTTACCATAAGGCGCATTATCTATACGTGAACGCTTTTCTTCTTTTACAACTTCATTTTGAGTCTCTACCCCAATTTCATTAATTACTGGGTGTAACATACGTTCAGATTCCATCCAAAGCCCTAACTCTAAACTATTGCTAGGAAAAGTTTCATAGTAATATGTTCTGTCTTGAGTTGTGTTGGCATTATTGCTACCGCCATTTGCAGCTACAATATTAAACCACTCACCACGTGCAATATTTTCTGTGCCCTCAAAAAGTAAATGCTCAAAAAAGTGTGCAAATCCAGTTCTTCCTGGAGCTTCATCTTTTGCACCTACGTGATACATTACGCCAGTGGTTACTACTGGTGCACTATTATCTTGATGCAGGATAACGTGTAAGCCGTTATCAAGATCAAATTCTGTGAATTCAACCTGTTGTGCCTGGGCAGTAAATACTGCTAAAAATGCACAACCCCAAAAGGTTAGTAATTTCATATTTTGTTTAGTTTAATTAATTAATATGGTTTACAGTTATATATGTAGCCTAATAGTACTACATGTTACATTTTAAATAGAAAAAATATTGAGTGGCCTTAAATTGGTCTAGCCGAATTAAATGTTACTCGAATTCTGAAGGCTTAAAAGTGGGGTTTACTTTAATTTCTGTTACTTCAAAAAAGAGTGTTGCATCTCCAATTTTTTGAGAAATTTCTGAAGGGTATAAAATACCCTCAACATTGCTATAGTTTCGGTAACTCGTAATAATTTTTTCGCCAGAATCTTTATCGAAAACTACACTTTGAGTTTTTAAACCTGTTTTAAAATCATAATATTCTTCAGACACATCACTAAACGCTACTACTAGCACATCTCTCTCATTTAGAGTTTCAATTCTCAGTAGCATAGAGTATTCTGGCAGCAACTCCAAAAAAGGATGAGATTTATATCTTAAAGCGTTTAATTCTGAACTTCCTATAGATTTTTTTTGACCGCCAGACCAAATGTAACTGCTGTCTTCTGTAATTACCAACTTACTCAATGTATTACCTCCAACTAAGACTTGAGACATGTAATTATTATCTACGCTCTTTTTTATTTCTAAATTTAATCGCGTTTCATTGATAACGGCTTTCGCCTTTATGGTAAGGCTATTTATTTTTATAACCTTTTCTATACCTCCAATTGCATTTAAATAATTTTCAAAAACAGTTTCTATTGTTACACCTTCGGGAAGTTTTCTTTCAAATTTTATATCTTCTACACGCTCTGCTCTTGTATTGTAAAATTTTACAGGGACAGTTTTTCCTTTCAGCTTAATCTCTTTAAGACGTTCGTAAAACTTATAACCATCTGCCATAATAACTATACGCATTTGGTTTACTTTAAAATGAAGTACAGATGCCAACCTTACTTTATTTGCATCCACCTCACTAAAATCAACATTTGGATAAGCCTCTTTGAGCTCAGATATTATTTTTTTTAATCTAGAGTCATCAATCTGTTGAGTTCTTATAGTTTTAATGATATCTAAAACATCCATGATAACTTCTGGCGTTTGTTTAGAAGCTGTACTAACATTTACTATGGCTCTAGATGCTAATGGCAATATTTCTAAGAAGGCTTGTGTTTCATATGATTCATTACTTAATAACGTGTTAAGTAATTTTAAAGCTACTAAGCTTTCAGGATAATCAACGCTTTCTTTACTTAAATCTGTGGTATTTAAAAATTGAATCCTACTATACTCTATACTATCGTTCTGTATAAAATTAAGCTGAGTATATTGTGGGTTTACGGTTTCTGCTACGGTTGAGTTTAAAGAATTAGACGCGGTCCAATTTGAAAAAGTGTTTAAAAGCAAGTTTTTAAGAAAGTTGATAGATAAATCACCTTTAATATGAAGTGATGCATTTTTAGGAACAGCAAAACGTTGGTAGTGTATTATTACATCTTGTAGTGTAATTGCATTTAATGATTTTATTGTTGAAAGCTCTCCATAAGGATGCTCTGGACCATAGGAAAGTGTTTTCCCTACACGGTTAACAATATCTAAAGGATTATCTGTTGTGTTAGAAATGCTCGAAATTAACTGGGATTTTTCAGCTTGTAATTGATTTTCTGAAAATTTTGGAGAAACTAAAACATTTGCAAACCACTCAAAATGATCTGTGAACTTAGATGTCAAACTTGTAAAATTTGACTTGTTGATGCCTAAATTTACTTCCACAAGCCCTTCTTTTGTTTCTGCAGAGTAATTATCACCCTTGGCATTTAAAAGATTATCTGTTACAGCATCTATTCCTGCGATTTGAAAATCTGAATGGGGTAAATTATTAATAGACAATTCTACTGAAATTACTTTAGAAGTATTTTTTGAGAGTATAACAGTTAATCCATTCCTTAATACGAAAGTAGAATCATTTATTGTTTTAAAAGACTCGCCTAAATTTTGATCTACAGGCTCTTCTGCCGGCACCTGAGAAAAGACAGGTACGTTTAAAAAAAATGCCAGCAAGAAAACAAGAAAGCGTTTCATTATAAAGAAAAGTTCAAAAGATAATCACTTATACAATACTTAAGGTTGTCAAAATTAACAGCCCATTAAGTGAAAATAACAGAGTTTTTTCTGAAATTTACGTAAATCAACGTTTTTATTTATGAAAAATCTAACCATTCCTATAAAATACGGATTAGCTATTGGCACTGCATTAATAGCATACTTCTTAATTTTGTCATTATTTGGTGCACATACCAACCCTATATATAGTTTATTAAATGGTGTTTTAGCAGGTTATGGTATTTATGAAGGCATAAAGCACTATAAGCTACTTAAAGGTGAAAAATTTAAATATCAAAAAGGCTTTGCAGCAGGAATGCTATCTGGTTTTAACGCTACAATTTTATTTAGTGTGTTTATGGGTATTTACGCGTCTCACCTAAACCCAGCATTTTTAGATAATATACAATGGCGTTTAACAGGAGAAACAGGTTTAGGACTCTTTTTATTCGAAGTTATTATCATGGGGTTTGCAACAAGTGTTGTATTAACACTCTCTTTTATGCAATTATTTAAGAAAAGTTGGAATACAAAAGATGGTAAAAGACACACTTACAACAAAGAAGAAAAAAAATAACTATATAAGTTCTTGTTATTTTAGCGATTAGCAGTATATTTGCACCCGCCTTTTAAAGAAGGTGAATTTTTAAATTAATTATTTAATAAGTACGCTATGTATGCAATTGTAGAGATAGCAGGGCATCAATTTAAAGTTGAGAAAGACCAAAAGGTTTATGTTAACCGTTTGTCTGCAGAAGAAGGTGACAGTGTCGAGTTTGACAATGTACTTCTTGTAGGTGATGGAGATAACATTACTTTAGGCGCCCCAGCTATAGACGGCGCGCTAATAGGCGCAAAAGTCGTGAAGCACCTTAAAGGTGACAAAGTAATCGTTTTTAAGAAAAAAAGACGTAAAGGTTACAGAGTAAAAAACGGACACAGACAATACTTGTCTGAAATCGTAATTGAAAGCATTACTGCTTCAGGCGCTAAGAAAAAGGCGACTTCAAGTAAAGCAGAAGCTAAGCCAAAAGCGAAAAAAGAAACAGCTAAAGCAGCACCAAAAGCTACTGCAAAGAAAGCATCTGGAAAAGCAGACGATCTTAAAAAGATTGAAGGCGCAGGTCCTAAAGCAGCAGAAGCGTTAGTGAATGCAGGAGTTGACACTTTTGAAAAATTAGCTAAGGAAACTCCAGAACATATTTCTGAGATTTTATCTGAAGCAAGTTCAAGACTAGCACATTTAGTGACAGACACTTGGCCAAAGCAAGCTCAAATGGCAGCAGATGGTAAGTGGGATGAACTTAAAGAATATCAAGACAAATTAGACGGCGGAATTGAAAAATAACGCTTAAGTATAACCTTATCCTTAATTTAAGGACTAAAATTTAAAACCATGGCTCACAAAAAAGGAGTTGGTAGTTCGAAGAACGGTAGAGAATCAGAATCGAAACGCTTAGGTGTAAAGATTTTTGGTGGTCAAGCTGCCGTTGCAGGAAATATCATCGTAAGACAACGTGGTACTGCACATAATCCAGGTGAAAATGTGTACGCCGGTAAAGATCATACGCTTCACGCAAGAGTTGACGGCGTTGTGAAATTTACAAAGAAAGCAAACAATAAATCTTACGTAAGCGTAGTACCTTTCGAAGCTTAATATTTGCTTTAACAATTTTTTAAAAACCCACTAATTTTTATTAGTGGGTTTTTTCTTTTAAAACTATTTTCAAACAAACTCTTAGCACTAATATCTTTATACTTTGTATAGATACATTTATCTTTGTGCCTTAAAGTAAAACCAATGAAGACACTTAAAGTTGCAGACGTTTTAAAAAGCGAGCAATATCATCAAGAAATAGCAGTTAACGGATGGGTAAAAGCATTTAGAAGCAATAGATTCTTAGCTTTAAATGATGGCTCTACAATTAATAACCTACAATGTGTTATAGATTTTGAAAACTTGCCAGAAGACATATTAAAAGAAATTAATATTGGTGCAGCGGTACGCATTAAGGGTATTTTAGAAGAAAGTGAAGGCGCAGGACAGCGCGTGGAAATACAAGTAAAAGACATAAAAATAGAAGGTGTAGCAAATCCTGAAGATGTTAAGCTTACAATTTTATCCCCTAAGCGTCATAGCTTAGAAAAACTTAGAGAGCAGGCACACTTAAGAGTAAGAACAAACACTGGCGCAGCAGTAATGAGATTACGCTCAAAACTATCATTTGCTGTACACAAGTATTTTCAAGACAACGGTTTTTACTATGTAAACACGCCTATTATTACAGGAAGCGATGCAGAAGGTGCTGGAGAAATGTTTAAAGTGACTGCAATGGATTTAAAAAATCCTGCTAAAAATGAGGATGGTAGCATAAACTACAAAGAAGATTTCTTCGGAAAAGAAACTAACTTAACTGTTTCCGGTCAATTAGAAGCTGAAACTTTTGCATTGGGCTTAGGACAAGTTTATACATTTGGCCCAACATTTAGAGCAGAAAACTCAAACACTTCTAGACATTTAGCAGAATTTTGGATGATTGAGCCTGAAGTAGCATTTTGTGATCTTGCAGGCAATATGGACTTAGCAGAAGATTTCATAAAATATGTGATTGGTTATGTTTTAGAAAACTGTGATGAAGATCTTGAGTTTTTAGAAAACAGATTGGTTCAAGAAGACAAATCAAAACCTCAAGCAGAACGTTCAGACATGTTATTAAGAGACAAACTAAAGTTTGTTTTAGAAAATAATTTTAAGCGTGTTAGTTACACAGAAGCTATAGATATACTAAAGAGCTCTAAACCAAATAAAAAGAAAAAGTTTAAATATATAATTGAAGAATGGGGCGCAGATTTACAGTCTGAGCACGAACGCTACTTAGTAGAAAAACACTTTAAATGCCCTGTAATCTTATTTGATTATCCAGCTAACATTAAAGCGTTTTATATGCGTTTAAATGAAGATGGAAAAACAGTAAGAGCTATGGACATACTTTTTCCAGGTATTGGAGAAATAGTTGGCGGTTCACAACGTGAAGAGCGTCTGGATGTTCTAAAAGAGAAAATGACTGCTCTAGACATACCTGAAGAAGAGCTTTGGTGGTATTTAGATACAAGGAAATTTGGCACGTGTGTGCATAGTGGTTTTGGATTAGGGTTTGAACGCCTTGTGCAATTTGCTACCGGTATGGGTAACATAAGAGATGTAATTCCATTCCCTAGAACACCGCTTAATGCAGAGTTTTAAAATTGCAATTAGTTGAAAAACATACTGTAAAAGAAGTTACGGCTCATATTCGAATTCAAGAATATGGGCCGTTAGTCTTTAATACATTACCTAGCAGAAGCAGTGTAAAAAAGGCTATAAAAAAAGGATTAATATTTATTAATGGTAAACAAGCAGACTCTGCAGATTGGATTGAAGAAGGACAACTTCTAGAAGTTTTTCAATTAAAACCTACAACTAAACATTTTAAGCTTAACCTTGATGTGTTATTTGAAGATGACTATGTAGCCGTTATAAATAAACCAGCAGGTTATCCTACAAGTGGTAATTTCTTTAAAACAATTGCTAAAGCCTTACCCTATAATTTAAAGATTTCTACTAAAAATGATGCTCTTTTAATACCACAACCCATACATAGGTTAGACAATCCTACATCTGGAGTTTTAGTGGTTGCTAAGACCAAATCTTCTCAAATAAATTTAAACAAACAACTAGAGTTAAAGGGCATTCAAAAAACATACATTGCAGTTGTACACAATACTCCAGATAGTAATATGCTTTTTAATGACAATATTGATGGCAAAGAATCTGAAAGTAAATTAGAAATCATTAAAACCTTTAAAGTTAAAGATGATATATATTCTTTAGTTGAGCTATTTCCAAAAACTGGAAGGACGCATCAATTAAGAATACACACTTCTAAAGCTGGTTATCCTATTGTAGGTGATCAACTATACGGCATATCTTCAGAAAAAAATAAAAAATTGTTGCTACACGCTAAATCTATTCAATTTAAACATCCGGTTACTGGTAATGAGGTTTTTACAACTTCAGAATTGCCAAAACGTTTTGAAAAATTATTAAACCTATCATAAACTAAGCCTTCCTAACGTTTTTATGGCATCATTTTGGTAAATTTACTAGTAAACCAACTCCATACATGCTAAGACAGCAACTTAAATATAAATTATCTCAAAAGCTTTCTCCTCAACAAATACAGTTGATGAAGCTTATACAACTTCCTACACAGGCGTTTGAACAACGTGTAAAGCAGGAATTAGAAGAAAATCCTGCCCTTGATAGTGGCAAGGAAAGAGATGAAAAACATGATGATGATTTTGACAATTCTCAAGATGATTATGAAGAGCGAGAAACAATTGAAACAGATATAAATGTTGATGAATATCTTAGTGATGATGATATTCCTAGCTATAGATTAAATGCTAATAATTATAGTGCAGATGATGAGGAAAAAAGTGTACCCTACGCATCTGGAACATCTTTTGGTCAATTTTTAAAGACACAGTTACAAACCTATAGGCTGAGTGATATTGACAGGCAAATTGCCGAGTTTCTTGTAGGCAGCGTAGATGAAAGCGGTTATATAAGACGCTCCATAGATGATGTGGTAGATGATTTGGCATTTACTCAAAATGTATACACAGACAACGAAACTGTATCTAAAATTTTACAGATTGTACATCAATTAGATCCCGCAGGAGTTGGAGCAAGGTCTTTACAAGAGTGCTTATTAATACAATTAAAAAGAAAAACACCTACTAAAGATATAGATCTTGCTATTCGTTTGATTGAAGATGCTTTTGATCATTTCACTAAAAAACATTACTCCAAACTATTATCTAAGTTTGATATTACAGAAGATGAGCTTAGAGAAGCTATAGATGAAATAGAACATTTAAATCCAAAGCCTGGTGGCGCTTATTCTGGTAATACACGTATTGTAGAACACGTTGTGCCAGATTTCACTATTAAAATTGTAGATGGTGATTTAGAGCTTACACTAAATGGTCGTAATGCACCACAAATGCACGTGTCTCGGGATTATAGCAATATGATGAAAGGCTATAAAGAGGCTAAAGAAAAAACCAAGGCGCAGCGCGATGCTGTGATGTTCATAAAACAAAAGCTAGATGCTGCCAAGTGGTTTATTGAAGCCATTAAACAACGTCAAGAAACTCTATTTGTTACAATGAGCTCTATTATGCATTATCAAAAAGAATACTTCTTAACTGGAGACGAGCGCAATTTAAGACCTATGATTCTTAAGGATATAGCAGATGAAATAGAAATGGATGTTTCTACAGTATCGCGCGTAGCCAATAGTAAATATGTAGATACTCCTTATGGTACAAAACTTATTAAAGAGTTTTTTAGTGAGTCTATGACTAATGACCAAGGCGAAGAGGTTTCTACTAGAGAGATAAAAAAAATATTAGAGATAACTGTAGCAGAAGAGAATAAACGCAAACCATTAACAGATGAAAAGCTTGCAAAAATTTTAAAAGAAAAAGGTTATCCTATTGCAAGACGTACCATTGCTAAATATAGAGAACAACTAGATATTCCTGTTGCAAGGCTAAGAAAAGAAATTTAATGAAGTGGTTTCTTAAACTTGGATCCTATTTATTTCATCCACTTTGGATGCCCTTTATAGGAAGTTTTTTCTATTTCTATATTACACCTCGGTATATAGATATTTACGTTATTAAAGCGCAACTATTAGCTATTGGCATTGTTACAATCCTTATCCCTATCATTTATTTTTTTATGCTTAAAAATATGGGGCTAGCACAATCTATATTTCTAAAAAATATAAAAGAACGCAGATTGCCTTTATTGTTCTTTGTTATCTTGCTTTTACTCTTAATGAATGTAATAATAAATAGAATAGATGTACCTGAATTGTATTACTTTTTTGGAGGTATATTAATCGCTTCATTTACTAATTTCTTATTGGCATTACTTAAGATTAAAGTAAGCTTGCATATGGTTGGTGTTTCTGGCTTAGCTATGTTTACAATTGCCCTAAGTATTCATTACAATATAAACTTGTTAGCCATTATAAGTGCACTTGTAATAATAAATGGTTGGGTAGCATCTTCTAGACTTTATGCAAAGGCCCATACAGTTGTAGAAGTTATTTTAGGAATAGCAATTGGTTTCCTGCCTCAACTATTCTTATTGAAGTTTTGGCTATAGTTAAAGAATATAAAACATTAAGCCTATTTTTAAAGGCACCAAATTAACAGGAGTATTTTCATCTTCTAAAGTGCCATCAAATAAAGGGTTAAGGCTATAGTAAAAACTAAAATTAAATACATTATAACCAAAAGTAAATGTACCAGCAACTCTAAATCTATTCAATTCATCTAACTGTGTTTGATTAACTGCATTATTAGGTTGCTCAAACTTCGATTTAAAGTGATATATGTACCCTAATCTTACGCCAGCATAAATTCTCCAAAACTTATAATCTGTTGCTGTAGAAGTTCTCCAACGCAACTCTAAAGGAGCTTCTATTAAATACGTACTAAATCTATTTGTATTAACATCTAAATCACCTCGATCTACAACATTAAATATAGTTTGTTCAGTTTCTTTTTCTCCAATGAAAAGATTTTGGTTATAAGTATTTATAGACCAACCAACACCAATACCAAAACCAAAGTTTCTTCGCTTGTTAATTGGAATATCTCTTATATAGCCTAAGTGTAAACCACCAGAAAAACCATTTTGAGAAAAGCCTCCTGGTTTATCTAAAAGTAAGTTAAAGCCAAATCCCACATAAAATTGATCCTCTAAATAAAGACTATCAACTGTAGTTTTTTGAATAGAATCGAACCTACTGTCGTAACGTTCTGGAGACTCTTGAGCCCTCAAGCTTACAAAAGAAATCGATGTTAAAAGTATGAGTATAATATGTTTCACAATAGCAAAAGTACAATCTATTAAAGTATGGGCATAAAAAAATCCCAATCAAATAAATGATTGGGATTTTTAAGAATTAAACTAAGACAAGTTTATTCATTATTCTTACTAGACTCACCTTTTCTTGTGGTATAGTTTATTTTAAGTGCTTCTGCACGTCTAAGCTCTTGCTTAATGTCTGATACAAGACCCATATTAGTCTCCTTATCAACTTTTAAAGCTGTTGTTAATAGAGGAACTAACTCCTCACGCTTAGATTCTCTCTCAGTATATATAAATTGCTGTATGTCTTTAACATCTGCAAATTTATCATTTAACTGAATACGTGCTTCTTTACCAAATGTAGATTGATAACGCTCACTTGGTTTACCTGCATATATATACATCACCAAATCTTTCTTATCTAACTTTTCTACTTGGTCAGCATAAGGCAACTCATTCTTTACTTTAAGAGTGTTTTGTCTCATAACTGTTGCTACCATAAAGAAGAATAACAACATAAACACGATATCTGGTAAGGAAGCGGTAGAGATAGCTGGTAAATCACCATTTCCTTTCTTTTTAAATTTAGACATAGTTTTAAAATTTTATGTTATTAACCTCGTTTCTTTGGTTCTGCTTCAGAAAGCTTTTCTGGATACATATCCTTAATTTGCTGGATACGTTCTTTAAGCTTTTCTTTATCACCATTGTAGTTTGCATCTTTATAGGCATCTTCCATCTCGATAAAGCTAACGTTAAATAAACGCTGAGCTTCTCGATTACGAAGTTCGTTATAAGCTGCAACCAACTCATTTTGTACTGCAATATAAGTTCCATACTCAGTTAACGCATCATTCTGTAAAGATATTACAGCTTTATTAGGGTTATCTGACGATGCAGGATCTTTTGCACCTCTACAATATGTACAAGCTTCTGGACCTTGTCCTCCACCGTTATCCAAAAAGGTAACAGCAGCTTCACGAAGGTCTTCAAGCTCCATTGGTGAATCCTCCACTAAAAGGTCATTATTACTGTTTACAATAACAATAAAAATGTTCTTTTCTTTAAGTGGTGGTGGATCTTGTTCTTCTGGTTGGATAGGAGGTAATTTACGAGAAATACCACTATCCGTCTCAATTGTTGTTGTTACTAGGAAGAAAATAAGAAGTAAGAAGGCAATATCAGCCATACTTCCTGCATTAACTTCTGGTGCTGATCGTTTTGCCATAATTACTTAAAGATTTTCTTAGCACCAGTCACAATCATTGTGCCAATTGCTATAATTGCTAGGAAATAGAAAGTATACAATCCTGTACCAACCCATTTAGAACCACTAGCAGATAGCATTTCACCGTCTTTCATTGGTGTTTCTACACCATTAGAAATAAGATAAGCTACAACTACTACAGCTAAAAATGCGCCAACAGTAATTAATGTATTTTTTATATTTCCAGAAAATAAGCCTTTTAAAACAAAGATGACTACAAACAATACCGTTAACAAGAATACTGCATAAGCAATATACATTAAGGGTTGCACCAAACTTTGGTTTCCTGTTGAGAATAGCCAAATACCCATAACTAGAGCGACTACACCCAACAACAGGGCTACTAATTTTAATATTTTATGTAAAGCCATAATTAATTTGGTCTTTTAAAAGTTATTACTTTCTCTTTTTGTATGCTACAAGCATATCAATCAATGTGATTGATGCATCTTCCATATCGTTAACGATACTGTCAATTTTTGCAATAATATAATTGTAAAAAATCTGAAGGATAATAGCCACAATAAGACCAAATACAGTTGTTAAAAGTGCTACTTTAATACCACCTGCTACAAGAGAAGGTTGCATATCACCAGCTGCTTCAATTTTATCGAAGGCTTGAATCATACCTATTACCGTACCCATGAAACCAAGCATTGGTGCCAAAGCGATAAATAAAGAGATCCAAGATACATTCTTTTCTAATTGTCCCATTTGCACACCACCGTAAGCTACAACTGCTTTCTCTGCAGCTTCGATACTTTCGTCTGCGCGATCAAGACCTTGGTAGTAGATAGATGCTACTGGACCTTTTGTGTTTCTACATACTTCTTTAGCAGCTTCAACTCCACCGCTATTTAATGCATCTTCTACATCTTGAGCTAATTTCTTAGTGTTAGTTGTAGAAAGATTTAAGAAGATGATTCTTTCAATGGCGATAGCCAAACCTAAAATCAAACATAAAAGTACAATCCCCATAAACTCAGGACCTCCTTCTATAAAACGTTTCTTTAATTCTTGATGGAAGCTAGCAGACTCCTCTACTGCATCGTCAGCTGCGTCTTCTTGCGCGACTACTGCTGTTGTTAACGCTGTTGCGTCTGTTGTTGCGTTTGCATTAATTGTGCTGAAAACCATTAATGACGCAATCGCCAAAATTGAAAATAATCTTTTCATTGTTATTGTCTTAATTTAATTAGTTAAAGGGTTAAAGATAAAAAAATATTAGTTGTTTAAAAACGTAATTGAATATGATTAAATATAATCGGTGTTATTCTCGTTTATTTACCATTAATAGATGTTAAAATTACAGTTTTAGCAGAGAGGAAGGGATTCGAACCCTCGATACGCTTTTGGCGTATACACACTTTCCAGGCGTGCGCCTTCGACCACTCGGCCACCTCTCTATACAATCTTTGTTTCCTAAATGGTGCGCCAAATAACGAAAAAATAAGCGCACCATAAAGGATTTGGCATAATTTTAAACCAATTTTAGGATATTTCTCCACGTAATGAAGTTTCAAATATAGTCTTAAAGACATTTGGCGCTAAATTCTTACCTAATAAAAACATTAGTTTAGCTACAGCAGACTCTGTTGTCATATCTTCCCCAGAAATAACGCCTATTTTTTTTAATGCAACACTGGTTTCGTATTGTCCCATTGCAACGCTACCACCACTACATTGTGTAACATTAATAATAACGACACCTCTTTTAATGGTTTTTTTAACTAGATCTATAAACCAATTGCTTGAGGTTGCATTACCACTTCCATAGGTTTCGAAAATAATACCTTTAAGATTTTCAATATTCAATATTTGTTCTAATATTTTCTGATTTACACCAGGAAAAAGTTTTATAACAATAATGTTATCATCTAAATCTGTGTGTAATATAAGTTTTTTTCGACGGTTAGGGATTTTTAAAGCAGTATGGTTAACTTTAAGGTGAACACCACTTTCAACTAATTCTGGGTAGTTTAAGGAAGCAAATGCTTCAAAATGTTCTGCATTAATCTTAGTGGTTCTGTTTCCTCTATATAGTTTATATTCAAAATACAGGCCTACCTCTGCTATTACAGGCTTACCGTTTTTTTGTAATCCTGCAATTTGTATACTCGTAATAAGGTTTTCTTTGGCATCTGTTCTTAAATCTCCAATTGGCAACTGTGATCCTGTAAATATTATTGGTTTTGCCAGATTCTCAAACATAAAACTTAATGCTGATGCAGAATACGACATGGTATCACTACCGTGTAACACAACAAATCCATCGTAATTATCATAATTGTTTTCAATAATTTCTGCCATATCAACCCAATATTTAGGGTTCATGTTCGAGGAATCTATAGGTTCTTCAAAAGTTACCGTATCAATGGTGTGTTCTAAAAGCTTAAGTTCTGGTATGTTTTGTAAAAGCTCATCGAAATTGAATGCTTTAAGAGCTCCAGTCTCGAAGTCCTTGATCATACCAATGGTACCACCAGTGTATATTAATAAAATGTTTGCTCCCTTTTTCATATTCCAAATACGTCTTTTGAGTTCTCTGTAGTTACTTCAGCAATTTCAGCTACAGTTAAATTATATATGTCTGCTAACTTTTCTGCTATATTAATAAGGTAACTACTTTCATTTCTTTTTCCTCTATAAGGTGTAGGTGCTAAATATGGCGCATCTGTCTCTAATACTATATGTTTTAACGGGATATTTGCTAAATATTTATCTAAACCTCCGTTTTTAAAAGTTACAACACCACCAATTCCTAATTTCATATTATATCCAATTGCTTGCTGTGCTTGTTCTTGTGTTCCTGTAAAGCAATGAAAAATACCATATAGACTCTCGTCTTTTTCGCTTTCAAGAATTTCAAAAACCTCATCGAAAGCATCTCTGCAGTGTATGACGATTGGTAAATTTTTAGATTTAGCAAGTTGTATTTGAGATTTAAATGCTTCTTGCTGCATACCAAGCGTGCTTTTATCCCAATATAAATCGATTCCTATTTCACCTACAGCAATAAAGTCCCGTTCATCAAATTGTTGTGTTACGTGTGCTAATTCTTCTTTAAAATTTTCTTTTACATGTGTTGGATGTAAACCCATCATTAAATGTACATGGCTAGGAAAGTCTTTTTCTAATGAATACATTGCTTTTGTATACGTAGAATCTATCGCTGGTATAAAAAAACGGGTTATGTTATTATCTAAAGCTCGTTGCACCATGGCATTTCTGTCTTCATTAAAAGACTCACTATATAAATGGGTATGCGTATCTGTTAAAATCATACTGCAAAAGTAAGTATTTAAAATCCCTATTTTTGAAATAGGAATTTAGATTTTAACGACATTTGCAGCCTATGACCTTAAGACAGCTTCTTTTAAAAAAAGGGTATAAACGCATAAAGCTTATACGCACGGCAACAAATCACTTAGAATTAAAAGCTACAATTAACTCAACTGAAGGAACATTTATTTTAGATACAGGTGCATCTAGCTCTTGCGTTGGTTTTGAGGCAGTTGAACGTTTTCAACTTTTAGCCGAAGACAGTAATGTTAAAGCTGCTGGTGCTGGAGCGACCGATATGCTTACACAGCTTTCGTCTAAAAATAAAATAACCATAGGAAAATGGGCATATAAAAAACTTTCTTTAGTTTTATTTGATATGACTCATGTTAACAGTGCTCTATTAGCACACGATGCAGAACCAGTTAATGGCATTATTGGTGCAGATGTTTTAAAAAAAGGAAAAGCTGTTATAGATTATAAAAGTATGTGTCTTTATTTAAAGTAATCACTACTTAACGCAATCCAAAGCCCTTAGCTGCCCACCATGGTTTTACTATAACAGATAATCTTCCTGCTTTTACCATTGGGTCACTATTGGCTAAGCTATCTGCTATGTCTTTTGTAGGTACATTATAAATAGTTATGCCTCTCATATCGCCATCATCTCCAAATGGTCCAGATATATCTGCCAAACCTAAATCGTACATCTTTCCTAAATGCGCCATATGTAACGTTTGCAAACTATCTGCTACTTCTTTGGATTGATCCCTTTGCTCTCCTCTGTTTAAAAAAGCAATAAAATACTTTTGCATTACTATTGTATCTCCAGTTTTTTCGTCTTTATAAGGAAAAGTTTCAAATCCACGAGCCGTAAGGCTATCTACCAAATAACCTGTGGTTTGTTCTTTTATTTGCTGGTCTTCTATGATCTCTGAGGTGTTACTTTTTGTTTTGTTTGTATCACAAGAAAAAAGTAAACACATAGGAATTGCAATAAAGAGTAGGTTTTTAATCATTTATCCAAGTATTAAATGGGGTTTTACTTAATTGGGAATTATAATATTTGGTATCTCCTGTAACTTCTTCTCCTAACCAGTCTGGTTTTAAGAATGTTTCATTTTCTTCAGAAAGTTCTACTTCTGCTATAGTAAGTCCCTTATTATCTCCTTCAAACACATCTATTTCGAAAGTATGTGAGCCAGATTGTACTTCATACCGAGTTTTATCAATCACGCCTCTTTCACATAGCTTTAAAAGATTTTCAGCTTCAGTAATTGTAATTTGCTTTTCCCATTCAAAACGACTCCTATGAGATGCATTTGGCTTCCCTTTAATGGTTAAAAATGCACTCTTATCTTTAATTCTCACACGCACTGTTCTTTCAGGATGTGTATTAAGAAAACCTTGTTTAATAGTATAACTGTTAGATTTTTCAGTTATAAAATCTAAAGAGGTTACCAGGAATTTTCGTTCTATTTCAATCATTATTTCGCTAACATACGAATTTCATCTGAAGGTATCTTACTTGAGTTGTATCCTGTTTTTGCAACGTGCATCATTGCTTTTGCAATATCCTGAGGATGAATTGATCTAATTTTTTTTGGTAAGATTGGATTAAGTACAGAAAAGAAAGCTTTTGCAATTGTCTCTCCTACTCGAGACTCGTTTCGTTTTCCGCCAATTAACGATGGTTTAAAAATGTATGTTTCATTACTATTGTAAAACTGGACATCTCGTTCCATTTGTCCTTTTACTCTATTATAAAAGACTTTGCTTTTACGATTAGCTCCCATTGCAGATACCACCAAAAGCTTTTCTATATTATTGAGACCTGAAAGTTTTGCTGCATCTATAGGAATCCCATAATCTACTTTCTTGTACATTTTTTTATCTGGAGATTTAGATTTTGTAGTACCAATACAGCAAAAAACATCATTTGCTTTGAATTCGTTGCAATAATTCTCCAAATTGAATAAATCTATAAGGTGCTCTTCTATTTTAGGATGTGTTTTTTTTATAGGAGATCTTGAGAAAAGAGTAACCTTTTCATAAGATTCATCTTGAAGTATTTCTTCCAACAAATGATGACCTACCAATCCTGTTGCACCTAACACTATGGCTGTTTTAGACATATGCTATTACTTTTATCTTTATTCGTTTCTAAAAAATAGGGGGCGAAATTTGTGAAATGAATAATAGTTTTAAACATTATTTACTCATCACAAATGAACTAAGTGGTAGTTTCTTTTCTCGTAATAAAGATATTAAATTTACCGTATGAGTAAGCATTTTTTTGAAAGAAAAATCATACACGTAGATATGGATGCATTTTACGCCTCCGTAGAGCAGCTCGATAATCCAGATTTAAGAGGAAAACCAATAGCTGTTGGCGGTGGAGGCAAGCGTGGCGTGGTGAGCGCAGCAAGCTACGAAGCAAGAGTGTTTGGTGTGCGCAGTGCAATGAGTGGCGCTCAAGCTCAACGTCTTTGCCCAGAATTAATTTTTGTAAAAACAAATTTTACTCGTTATAAGGAGTGTTCTCAGCAAATTCGGGAAATTTTTTATGAATATACAGATAAGGTCGAGCCGCTTTCACTAGATGAAGCCTACTTAGATGTAACAGAGAATAAAAAAGGTAATCCAAGTGCTACATTAATAGCAAAAGAAATTCGAGAAAAAATAAAAGCAAAAACTGGTTTAAATGCTTCTGCTGGTATCTCTATAAATAAATTTATTGCTAAGGTTGCAAGTGACATTAATAAACCAAATGGTCAAAAAACCATAAATCCCGAAGAGGTTATACCCTTTTTAGAAACTCTGGACATTAGAAAGTTTTACGGTATAGGTAAAGTAACCGCTGAAAAAATGTACCTCCATGGCATCTTTACAGGTAACGATCTTAAATCTAAATCACTCGAATATCTTGAAGAGCATTTTGGAAAAAGTGGCACATACTATTATCACATCGTAAGAGGTATACACAACAGCGAAGTTAAACCTCATCGCACTCGTAAGTCTTTAGGTGCAGAACGTACCTTTTCTGAAAATATAACATCTGAGCTTTTTATGATGGAACGTCTTGAGCATATTGCTGAAGAGATTGAACGCCGTTTAGAAAAGAGTAATGTGGCTGGCAAGACGGTAACACTAAAAATTAAATACAGCGATTTCACTCTACAGACAAGAAGTAAAACATTGCCGTATTATTTACGAAAAAAAGAAGTTATACTTGAAACTGCAAAAGAACTTCTGTACCAAGATGACATGAAAAATAGCGTAAGGTTGCTCGGCATTTCACTATCTAACCTTAATACAGAAGACCGTCCTAAAGCAAAACCATCACTAAAAAAAGAAATAGCAGTACAGCTTAAGTTTGAATTTTAAACGTGTTTCCCTACCTCAAAACCGTGCTTCCCTAAATATTGGTTACCACTTTCAATCGCATCACCTTCAAGCGTTGTTCCCATACTATCATTCCATCTATTAAGATATCCAAAGAGAGAAATAACACCTAACATTTCTACAATTTCACCTTCGTCCCAATGTTCGTGTAATCGTTTTTGGATATCAGCATCTACAGCATTTGGTACTTGGCTAGCAGCCAATGAAAAATCTAAAGCAGCACGTTCTGCGTCGCTAAAAGCACTATGTGTTCTGTATTCCCATATATTATCCAGTTGCTCTTGCTCAGCGCCATAGCGTTCTGCAGCTCTTATAGCATGCGCTTGACAATAACGACAACCAGTAGCATTACTACTTACCCAAGCAATCATACGCTTTAAAGAAGAAGTTACACGACCCTCATTTGCCATTACCGCTTTATTAAGATTAATAAATGCTTTTGAAATAGCAGGTCTGCGTTGCATAGTTAATACTGAGTTTGGACAAAAGCCCAAAGTCTCATTAAAAAACTCTGCAAGCTCAGCAGTTTCCTTATCGTGAGAAGCATCTAATGGTGTAACTAATGGCATATCTTAATTATTTTGAGTTTAGTTTATAATATATTAATGTTATTGGTTTTTTATTTTTATCGTCTTAACGTTTAAGTAAATAGGACCATTTTCTACAGGATAGCCATCTACACGTTTAGCAGTAATCTCAACATATTCACTGTCAAAATCATCTAAAATAATCGTATCGCTGGTTAATGCATATACATCATTTTCATTAGTCAACGTATGAGTTCCATATTGGTAGGTTGTAATACCTTGCACCTTTAAAACACCTTCATAAGTTGATGTTTCTGGTGCCACTTTTGTACTCTTACAACCTAAACAACATAATACTAAGAGTATTACATATACATATTTCATATCTTCAATTTTCTGAAAAGTTAAGTAATTTTTAAGTACTTTGCCTAACAGATTTTCCTCTCTTTTATGCGTTGGACGTTAAAACCAAAACCAGATTATACAAAAGTAACAGCTCTGTCTGCAGCCTTATCGGTTCCAGAAAATATAGCCGCATTGTTAGTACAACGTGGTATTACAAATTATGACGAGGCTAAATCTTTCTTTAGACCATCTCTAAGTGAGCTCCATAACCCATTCTTATTGAAGGATATGGATGTTGCGGTTACACGTATTGAAAAAGCTATTAAAGAGTCTGAAAATATTTTAGTTTACGGCGATTATGATGTAGATGGCACAACAAGTGTTGCATTAATGAGCTCTTTTCTTAAAACAAAAACACCTAATGTTGCTACATACATTCCAGATAGGTATGATGAAGGTTATGGAGTATCATATAAAGGGATAGACTTTGCAGCAGATAATGACATTACATTAATTATAGCTTTAGATTGTGGTATAAAAGCGATTGACAAAGTTGCCTATGCAAAAGAAAAGGGAGTAGATTTTATTATTTGTGATCACCATAGGCCAGGCAAACAGATTCCAGATGCTATAGCAGTGTTAGACCCTAAACGAGACGATTGTAATTATCCTTATAAAGAACTTTGTGGCTGCGGTGTTGGCTTTAAGCTCATACAAGCTATTAATGAACAGTCTGGCGGAACAATAAATGACCTTTTAGGTTATTTAGACTTGGTAGCTACAGCCATTGGAGCAGATATTGTACCAATGACTGGAGAAAATAGAATTTTAGCCTACCATGGGTTGCACATTATAAATACAGCACCTAGAATGGGGTTTTATGCCATTATAAAACAGGTTAAAAAAGAAACTTTAACAATTACAGATGTTGTTTTTATTATAGCGCCGCGTATTAATGCTGCAGGAAGAATGAAACATGGAAATCATGCCGTTACCCTTCTAACCGAAACAGACATTAATCTAGCTGCAAAGTACGCTCAGGAAATAGAGACCTTTAATAAAGACAGGCGTGAGGCAGATAAAAGTATTACTGAGGAAGCACTACTACAAATAAATGATAATTCAGAAAAAGATTGTAAAACCACAGTCGTTTATCATGAAAGTTGGCATAAAGGTGTTATTGGTATAGTAGCATCTAGACTAACTGAAACTTATTATAGGCCTACGCTAGTATTCACCAAAAGTGGAGAAAAGCTTGCTGCCAGTGCACGCAGTGTCAAAGGGTTTGATGTTTATAATGCCTTAGAAGCCTGCTCTAAACATATAGAACAATTTGGTGGCCATAAATATGCAGCAGGCTTAACCTTACTAGAAAAAGATTACGAAAACTTTAAAGCTGAATTTGAAAAAGTAGTCTCTGAAACTATTGATGAGCGTCTCTTAACTCCAGAAATTAATATAGACTCAGAACTAGATTTAGCAGATATTACCCCTAAATTTTTTAGAATACTTAAACAGTTTGCTCCATTTGGGCCAGGAAATATGCATCCAACATTTATGACCAAAAATGTACGCGATACAGGTTATGGAAAATGTGTTGGACAAGATAATGCTCATTTAAAACTTGCAGTGCAACCTAACAATGTGCCAAAAAGCGATAAACGTGGCATTGGTGCCATTGGTTTTAACCTAGGCAATAAATGTGAGCTTACAACAGATAGAAAAACTTTTGATATTGTTTACAGTATTGATGAAAATGAATGGAATGGTAATGTAAGTTTGCAATTAAAACTTAAAGACCTAAACGCCTAATGAACTACATTGGCTCTAAACAAAGCTTACTTCCTTTTTTAGAAAAAACAATTTTAAATGTCTGCGGAAATGACATTTCAGAATTTGTGTTTTGCGACTTGTTTGCAGGAACAGGAACTGTGGGACATTATTTTAAGCTGAAAGTAAAACAAGTCATTTCAAACGATTTGGAGTTTTATAGTTTCGTGTTAAATCGCAACTATATTGGCAATTCAAGAGCTATTGATAGCTTTAAACTTTTAGAACAATTAAGAGGTGTTAAAGGAGTTGAAGGCTTTATTTTTCAAAATTATGCTGAAGGTGGCGCAGCAAACCGACTCTATTTTTCAGCTGAAAACGGGAAAAAGATTGATGCCATTCGCCAACAAATTGAAGCTTGGAAAACTGCTGAAAAAATTTCAGATGATGTCTATTTTTTCCTCTTGGCAAGTCTTTTAGAAAGCGCCGATAAGGTTGCTAATACCGCATCAGTTTATGGTGCATATTTAAAGAAATTAAAAACCTCAGCTCAAAAAACGCTAGAATTAAAACCTGCTGAATTTGCGGAAACCAATCAGGATAATTTGGTGTTTCAACAAGATGCAAATTCGCTTATAAAAGAGATTAGTGGTGATATTTTATATCTAGATCCACCTTACAATGCTAGGCAATATGGTGCAAACTATCATTTATTGAATACGATAGCACACTATAAACCATTTACACCAAAAGGAAAAACCGGTTTGCCAGAGTATAATAAAAGTGACTATTCTAGTAAACCCAAAGTTGCAGAAGCTTTTGAGGAACTCATAAAAAATGCAGGTTTCAAATACATCTTTTTAAGCTATAATAATGAAGGCTTACTGCCACCAGAACAGCTTCGTGAGATTTTAGAGCGCTATGGTAGGTATGATTTAGCAACTACAAAATACAATCGCTTTAAAGCAGATAAGACTGAGAATAGAAACCACAAAGCAAGTAGTGTTGTGGAGTATTTACATGTCTTGACAAAATAAATTTCCTATAACATTATCTAATAAGCGTCTTACTCTTTAAATGTGTTTAAGCTCATAGTTTCCCCATCAAACTTCCCATAAGTATAATATGAAATCCAATCACCAAGGTTGATGTATTTTGAGTTGTTGCCAACTTCTATTTCCAAAGGTAAGTGACGATGCCCAAAAACAAAGTAATCGTAATGTTTTTGCTCCAGTTTGCGCTTTGCATATTGCACCAACCACTCATTGTCTTCACCTAAAAACTTGGCATCTTCATCACCACTAATAAGTTTGTTTTTTACTGAAAGGTGTTTGGCTATGGGAACACCAATATCTGGATGCAACCAACGGTAACACCATTGAAAGAATTTGTTGGTAAACACTTTTTTCATACGCTTATAACCTTTGTCGCCAGGACCAAGACCATCACCATGACCAATTAAAAAGGTCTTATCGTTAAACGTAAACTCCTTTGGTTTGTGATATACAGGAATATTCAGTTCTTTTTGAAAATAATCGCGCATCCATAAATCGTGGTTGCCTACAAAAAAATAAATAGGGATGCCAGAGTCTCTAATTTCAGCGAGTTTACCAAGTACACGTACAAATCCCTTAGGCACGGCATGTTTATACTCAAACCAAAAATCGAATAAATCTCCTAATAGGAAAATAGCTTCGGCATCTTTCTTTACCTCATCTAACCACGCAACAAATTTTAACTCTCTAGGTTTAGAAAGCTCATCTGTAGGCGCACCCAAATGGTTATCGCTAGAAAAATAGATGTATTTATCTTTAGGAAGCTTCATTCTTACATATTATCGCTTGCATACCACTCTGCAAAACTCGTTTCGGTTTCCTGAAGCTTTAGGGAATGTAGAGAAATATGCTCTGGTAATCTAGTTTTAATTTTTTCAGCAAAATCTGTTACCATCATTTCACTAGTAGGTTGGTAGTCTACTAAAAGTACATTGTGCCCTCTGTTGCTAAGTTCTTTTGCAAGATCCACGTGTGGTGTATTTTTGTTAAATACAGTAGCGTGATCATAAACATCTACAATCTCTTCTTTTACAATCTTTTTAAGGTCTCCAAAATCTATCACCATACCAAACTTTACGTGTGAGGTATCGCTTATAGGTGTTCCGATAACTGTAACGCTTAACTTATAGCTATGACCATGTACATTTTTGCATTTACCATCGTAACCATAAAGTGCGTGACCGGTTTCAAAAGAGAATTGTTTTGTTATTCTTATGTGACTCATGACATTATTATAGGCTTCAAAGATACATATTTTAGAGCTCGTCATTTTTTTCAAATCATATGAAATCAAAATTTATATTTGCGCAAATTTTAAAGCGTGAGCACAACACAACTTTTTGAAGATATTACGTTTACAGAAAACGAAAGTTACGAGCGTATTATAAGTGACCTCATCACTAAAAAATACAGTATAGTAGATGATTTTTTTACTCTTGAAGAGGTTTCGACTTTAAAAGAATCTTTATTAATAAAGTATGAAGAAGATTCTTTTAAAAAATCTGCTATTGGCAATTATACCAATCAAGAAATAGACAAAACCATTAGAGGTGATTTTATTTTATGGATCGATGAGAAAAAGGAAGAGCCAACAGAGCAGTTGTTTTTTGCTAAAGTGAATAGCTTGGTATCTTATTTAAACAAAACTTGCTTCTTAGGCATACTAACCAAGGAGTTTCATTATGCTGTTTACCCTACCGGAACATTTTATAAAAGGCATTTAGATACTTTTCAAAATGATGATAGGAGAAAACTTTCTATGGTGTTTTATTTAAATGAAGATGGTTGGTTGCCAGAATTTGGTGGAGAGCTCACACTGTATTTAGATGGAGGCGACAAAACTATTTTACCGTTGCCAGGACGCGTGGTTATTTTTGAAAGTCAAGTCATAGAACATGAGGTAAAACGTGTCATGGCTAACGAACGTTTGAGTATAACAGGTTGGCTTAAAACAAGATAAAAGCTTATCTGTTTTTTATTTTTTTATAAATAAATACGCCTACTAAAACTAGTCCTAATATTAAAAATAAACCTGCGCCACTTAAGAACTGTAAAATTTCCATTGTTTCTTTTTTTAGCAAATATACATGATAAAGCTGTGATTATTGAACTGCTGCTTTTGGTGCATATTGTTTTCTAAAGGCTATTATTAAGGCTCCAGCTCTAAACAACATCCACACTACAAAAGCTACCCAAATACTGTAGAGCTTATAGTCAAAATAATCTAATATAAATAAGGTTGGCACAAACCCTACAAAGGTAGAAATGAGTAAGACATTTCTTAGATATTTCATTTTACCTAATCCCTTAAAAATTCCATCGAAAATAAACGCGACGGCATTTAAAGGCTGCATAAGTGCTACTATCCAAAAAACTTCTTTGTAACGTTGTATAACCATAGGTTCTTTACTAAACAACAAACCTAGTGGTGTGTATAAAAGAAAGCCTATAACTACTAAAAATAGACCTACGGCCATACCATATAAAGAAACTTTTTTAGCTAGTTTTAGTAAGCCTTCATAATCTTTTGCACCAAGTAACCTTCCAGATAATATATTTCCCGCTGCCGCGTAACCATCAATAAAAAAAGCAGAGAAGAGCCAGATGTTTATGAGGATTGTTTGAGCTGCAATATAGTTTTTACCATAATCTGTAGCAAAAGCATTGGCTAAGTATAAGGCAACGTTTAGCGCAATAGTTCTTACAAATAAGTTTAAAGCCATTCCTATTAGAGTATACAGCTCTGTATGAATAGGGAATTTTAATCTAAGACTAATATTTGTTTTCTTTAGTAAAAGAAGTAATGCTAAAATGGCCATTACCGCTTGAGCTATAAGACTCGCATAAGCAGCTCCCTTTAAACCAAATTCTGGTATATAGCCATCAATACCATACACTAATATAAAATCTAAGCCTATGTTTAATACTGCTCCTATAATAGCAACTACCATTGGCCAGAAGGTATTTTGTAATCCTCTAAAAATGCCAAACACCGCAAACGTAAAAAGTGTTAGAGGAAATCCCCAAACACGTATTTCATAATAGTCTACACAATACTTTAAAATAAGACCGTCTGCATTATAAAGACTAAATATATCTTGGATAAAGAAAACTGTGCTCCCTAATATAACAATGCTAAGTAAGACATTAAAATATATAGCTTGTGCGGGTAACGTTGAAACCTCATCAAGTTTATTAGCGCCATAATATTGGGATATAATGGCTTGAAGAGCACTTCGTGTTTGCCCTAAAATCCATATTAAAGCAGACAAAAAAGAACCTACAATCCCAACGGCAGCTAAGGCTTCTGTAGCGTTAACATCAATATTTCCTACTACCGCCGCATCTGTTGCAGAAAGAATTGGTTCTGCAATACCTGTTAGCAATGCTGGTATTGCCAACTTGTTTATGTGCTTAAAAGAAATATTGAGTTTAGACATGATTAAAAACTCTTACCAAATTTATTACCTATCAAATTTGGCAACTGTTGCGTATTGTAAATTTAGCATATCCATTTGTGTAAACAATAATGGAATGTTAAACAGCAATGGTCTTATAGATTTTGTTTTGTTTATACCTTCATGTGTGGTGATTGTATATCCAGCATCTTTATACATGGTTTTAATGCTCTTATTAGTAAAGAACCTTAAATGTGTTTTATCCATAATACCATGACCTTCGTACTGCCAATCTTTTTTTACAAGTAGTTTTATAAAAGCATTGTAATACCTCATATTGGGAATTGAGCTTATAACAACACCACTTGGTGCTAACTTGTGTTTTATTTGGTCTAAAACATCATAAGGATCTACAAGATGCTCAAGAACATCATTAAAATATATTACATCAAAGAAATTGTCTGGTAAATCTTTTATAAAAGATTCACAAGGTCCTGAAAATACGTTGTCTAAAACCTGTTCTGCTTGTTTAGCTTCTTCATCCATGTATTCAATACCCCAAACTTCAGCAGAATTTTTAGTTTTTATTGTTGCTGCAAAAGCACCGTTACCACAACCAACGTCTAATACTTTTTTAGCATTAGCTGGAAGATAGGCCAGCATTTCTTGTCTCACATTATTATAATAGCCGTCTGGTTTATTGTTGTAATCCATATTTGTTTTTAGAGATGTTATTTTGAAGGGCACGAATTTAGACAAAAAAAGAGCATTACCACTAAAAGTATAGGAATGTACAAGTGAAAGGCAATAACTAAAGATGTTTTTTAGAAAATGTGTTACTTTGTACTAAATCCTAACAATGGTCTCTAATCTTAAATGTTCACTTATAACACCAACCTATAATTGGCCTGAAGCCTTAGAGCTTCTGTTGTTAAGTATTAAAAATCAAACACATTTACCTAATGAAGTAATCATAGGAGATGATGGCTCTACTCAAGACACCAAAAATCTTATAGAACGCATGCAGGCAGATTTTCCTGTGCCATTACACCATATTTGGCATGAAGATCTTAAAAACAGAAAGCCTGCAATTATGAACAAAGCTATTGCTAGCGCTAAATATGATTATATTATAGAAATAGATGGCGATATTATTATGCATAAAGATTTTGTGAAAGACCACTTATCTCTAGCTGAAAAAGGTCAGTTTTTATATGGCAGTAGAGTTAATATACAAGAAGACTATTTGCAGACTCTTTTCAAAGAGAAAAAAATAACATTTAATTATTTTTCGAAAGGCATAAAAAAAAGAGGCAGAACTTTAAGAATTCCTTTTTTAGCAAATTCTTATAAAAAAGAAGACTCGCGTTCTTCTAAATTAAGAGGTTGTAACATGTCTTTTTGGAGAGATGATTTTATTAAGGTTAATGGGTTTAATGAAGGTTTAACCGGTTGGGGAATAGATGACAGTGAAATGATACAACGCCTTATTAATATAGGTGTAAAAGGCAAGCGTCTTAAGTTTAAAGGTATTGTGTATCATATTTATCATAAGGAACAAGACAAAAGCCATATTGAGATTAATGAAATTATAGAACGCGAAACCACAGAAAAAAACCTAACCTATATTGAAAAAGGTGTAGACCAGTATCTTAAAAACGAATAAATGGTCGATATATCTATCATCATCATAAACTACAATTCTGAAGATTATACGGTTAACTGTATAAAATCATTGTTTGAGCATACCTCAACTACTTTAAAATGCCAATACATAATTGTAGATAACGGCTCTACTAAAAAAAGTTACCTACACGTTAAAAATTATATTGACTCTATTGCTAATGAACACCCTATAATATTAGTAAGAAGTAACATAAATACAGGTTTTGGTGGCGGAAATATGCTAGGTGTACAACACGCTAAAGGACAGTATTTAGCATTTGTAAATAATGATACTGTCTTAGAGAGTGATTGTCTAGTTGTGTTAAAGAAATTTATGGACACGCGTCCAGATGTTGGTGTTTGTGGTCCACAAGCTTTTACAGACGACAAAAAAATATTGCCTACTATAGATCATTTTGCATCTCCAGTAAGAGAAATATTTGGAAGAAGTTTCTTGGAAACCATACAGCCTAAAAAGTACCCTAAACGAAAGCGTTTGTACAGCACTCCGCAACAAGGACAATTTATAGCAGGAAGTTTTATGTTTTTTAGAGCATCAGACTTTAATACAATTGGTGGTTTCGACACTAATATTTTCCTTTATTATGAAGAAACAGATACTTGTAGAAGACTAGCTAAATTAAACAAAAGCGCATACTTAGTTCCGGAAGCTTCTTTTATACATTATCACGGTGCAAGCACCGAAAAATCTGTAGCCATTAAAACCGAATTAAAGATTTCCCTATTATATGTGGTAAGAAAACATCAAGGCTTAATTCCTTTTTATATTCTACTTACGTTTCTTCAAGTAAGGTACTTTATAAGTAGCCTTGTAAAACCTAAATATTGGAGTTTATTTTATACGTTGTTTTTACAAGCACCATTAACAAGGTCTCTTAAGCACAAACAACAAATTACACCTATCTATTAAACCTATGAATATTTTAATAGAATGCAGGTACGCAATTATCCCAACCAAAACTTATGGTGGCATAGAGCGTGTTATTTGGTGTTTAGGAAAAGAGTTGAGTAATTTAGGGCACCAAGTCTATTTCCTGGTTGATAAAACGTCTGTCTGTAACTTTGCTACAGTAATACCTTATGATGCATCTAAATCCATTGAAAGTCATATCCCAGAATTCATAGATGTTATTCACTTTAATAGAACACCAACATTTAAAGTTAAGAAACCCTATGTGGTCACTATACACACAAATCCTCCAGAAAGTGAGAATCTAAGTAAAAACACCATTTTTATATCTAAAAACCATGCGAAACGTTATGGCTCTGAAGCTTTTGTATACAATGGGATAGATTGGAGTGACTATCCTAAGCCTAATTTAGAGAGTACTAGAAACGGATTTCATTTCTTAGGCAAATCAGCTTGGAAATTAAAAAATGTCTTTGGTGCTGCAAAGATTGCACTAGCTGCTAATGAAAAATTACATGTGCTTGGCGGAAAACGATTTACATTTAGAAACTTTAAAAGAGGTTTGGTATATATGTTAAGCCCTAAAGTGATATTTCACGGCATGGTAAATAACCAAAAGAAAATTGAAGTTGCAGAAAGCTCTAAAGCCCTAGTTTTTCCTGTTATATGGAATGAACCTTTTGGCTTGGCAATTATTGAAAGCCTTTATGCTGGCTGTGCTGTGTTTGGTACTAAAGTAGGTGCATTAGAGGAATTAATCTCACCAGAAGTAGGTGTAACAAGCAACTCATATGAAGATTTAATTTTTGCTGCAAAATCCTTTAATTACAATCCTAAAGCTTGTTATGACTATGCTGTAAAAAACTTTAATGCCAAGGTAATGGCTCTTGGTTATATCGCTTATTACAATACAGTTTTAGCTGGAGACACTGTTAATCCTGAGCCACCAAAATTTGTTTCAGAATATAATACTGTTCCAAAAATTGTATAAAAACAAGTTTAAAACACTTAAAAATTACTCGTACTTTTACTTATATTTCTTTCAATAAAACATAATTATGAAAAACATACTCGTACCTATAGGCTCTTCAAAAAATGCAATTAGTAATTTACAATATGCTATAGATTTGGCGTCATTTATAGGTGATGTAAATGTGTATGTTATTTCTGTTTTTAAAGAATTTTCTAAAGCTGGAACAGGAACAAGGCTTAATAGGGTTATAGAAGACGACACCAAGAATAATCTTGAAGATGTTATAAATGCTGTGGACAAAAAAGACATTTCGGTTGTAGCACATCCATTAAAAGGCAATGTCGTTGAAGGTGTAGAGCGTTTTAACAAGCATATTCCTGTAGATTTAATGGTTATTGGCCCAAGAAGTAATTCTGTTAAAGAAGAAGTTTATTTAGGAAACACTTCTGGTAAACTTGTAAAACAAACCAACATACCAATTTTAGTAGTACCAGAAGGTTACACGTTTAAAAATGTAGACAGTATCTTAATGGCCTTTAAAAGCGGTACAATTAGTAAGAAAAAGGTCTTAAACCCATTAATGGAGCTTATTGAAGGTTTTGATGCTGAATTAAACTTATTACGAGTAATTACACCAGACGCTACAGAGGAAGATGCGAAGATTAATGACCGTCTTACAAAAATTAAGAACAGTATAGTTGAGACAGAAAATGCCACTACATTTCAAGGAGTACTAGAACACTTTCAAAGTCATAATCCAGATATGCTTTGTGTAGTGAGACGTAAACGCGGATTTTTCAAAAAGCTTTGGGAAAAGAACATTATCCTTAAAAAAGAGTTTTACTGCAATATCCCATTGTTAGTATTAAGCGGAAAATAAAATTTCAACATTTTTGGGGGATTAGCTCAGTTGGCTAGAGCGCTACGCTGGCAGCGTAGAGGCCATCGGTTCGAATCCGATATTCTCCACAAAAAAAGCCGAAACTAATAATTTCGGCTTTTTTTTGTATTCTTAAAGTAACTAACTATTTGTTATCTACTTTTTTTGTGTCTTCATCGTCGTCTTTGCTGGCATCTTTAAATTCTTTAATACCACTTCCTAAACCACGCATTAATTCTGGAATTTTACGACCTCCAAATAATAAAAGTACAACCACTACGATTAGTATAATCTGTGGTGCTCCAATTGCTAAAGATATAGATGCTAAAATCATTGTCATTATATTTATAGACTGCAAATTTACTAAGAAATTTGTTATCTCTTCTATTAATAGAATATAATTCAATAACCAAACGTTTTCTTAGTGGTAATATCGAAAATAGTATCTTTGTGAACCAGCAAAACGCTATGGCTAAGAAAGAAAAAAAACAACTTAAGAAAAGACTGCTTCATAAATACCGAATGGTTATTTTAAATGAAGACACTTTTGAAGAGCGCGTCTCTTTAAAGTTAACGCGTTTAAACGTGTTTATATTAGTTACACTAACGTCTTTATTGCTTATTGCAGGAACAACAGTACTTATTGCCTTTACTCCTTTAAAAGAATATATTCCTGGTTATTCTTCTACAAGTTTAAAGCTAAAAGCTACAGAGCTTACTTATAAAACAGACTCGCTAGAAACAGCACTTGCCATTAATAATCAATATTACGAAAGCATTAAAAAGGTGCTTAGTGGCGATGTTAAGTCTACAGATATTGATAAAGATTCAATTTTAGAAGCAGCAAGAATAAGTATAGACTCTATTAACCTGTCACCTTCTGAAGAAGATTTAAAGCTAAGAGAAAAGGTAGCTTTAGAAGACAAGTATAATGTCTTTGAAGAAACAAACCCTTCAAATTTAAATGTTACACTGTTTCCTCCAGTAAACGGTAGCATTTCCGAAGGTTATAATTTTAAAGAAAAACATTACGCTGTAGATGTTGTTGTTGCTAAAGATGCACCAATTAAAGCTGCAGCAGACGGTACCGTGATATTTGCAGAATGGACAGCAGAAACCGGCTATGTTATTATAATTGAACACGGCAATAGTTTAATAACCGTATACAAACACAACTCTGCATTACAAAAAGAACAAGGCTCTTTAGTAAGTACTGGCGAAGTTATAGCCACAGCAGGATCTACTGGAGAGTACACTACAGGACCACATTTACATTTTGAGATTTGGAGTAATGGATACCCATTAAATCCTTCAGATCTTATAGATTTCGAATAACCTATGTCATTAAAATCTTTTGCAGCAAAAGTCTTTGCTCATTATCACAGGAGAAAAATAGATCGTTGGGCAGCTAATCCTATTAAAACACAAGAGCGTGTTTTAAGGGAATTAATTAATGGTGCCAAAGACACCAAATTTGGTAAGGATCATAATTTTGTAATTATTAAAGACCATACAGATTTTGCTAAATATGTACCCGTAAGAGATTATGAAGATCTTAAGCCTTATGTAGAAGAAGCTGTAGCTGGAAAAGAGGATATCTTATGGAAAGGTAAACCTCTTTATTTTGCAAAAACCTCTGGTACCACAAGTGGATCAAAATATATTCCTTTAACCAAGGAGTCTATGCCTGGTCATATAAACGCTGCAAGAAATGCCATACTTTGTTATATAGCTGAAACAAACAATGCAGATTTTGTCGATGGAAAAATGATTTTTCTGCAAGGAAGTCCCGAGCTAAATGAGCAAAACGGTATTAAGTTGGGACGCCTATCTGGTATTGTAGCCCATTTTGTACCAAACTACCTTCAAAAAAACAGAATGCCAAGTTGGGAAACCAACTGTATAGAAGATTGGGAAACAAAGGTAGATGCTGTTGTAGAGGAAACCATTAATGAAGACATGACTGTTATTAGTGGTATTCCGCCTTGGGTGCAAATGTATTTTGAACGTTTAAAGGAAAAAAGCGATAAGGATATAAAAGACCTTTTTAAAAACTTTAATCTTTTTATTTATGGCGGCGTTAACTATGAGCCGTATAAACCCATTTTTGAAAAGTTAATTGGGAAGAAAGTAAATAGTATTGAACTTTATCCAGCATCTGAAGGTTTTTTTGCATTTCAGGACAAACAAGATGATAATGGCATGTTGCTTCAGCTAGATTCTGGTATATTCTATGAATTTATTGAAGCAGATAAATTTTTCGACAAAAACCCTAAACGCCTTACATTAAAAGACATTAAGTTAAATGTAAACTATGTTATGCTAATCTCTAGCAATGCAGGATTATGGGCTTATAATGTTGGAGATACCGTTCAGTTTACTTCACTTAAACCATTTAAAGTAATAGTCTCCGGACGCATAAAACATTTTATTTCTGCGTTTGGCGAACATGTGATTGCCAAAGAAGTTGAGGAGGCAATGAAAGATGCTTGTAGTTCTTACCAAGTCTCTATAAGTGAGTTTACTGTAGCACCTCAAATAGAACCAAAACAAGGACTACCCTATCACGAATGGTTTGTAGAGTTTGAAACAGAGCCAAAAGATATAGCTGCATTTTCAAGCAGAATAGACCAGGCTTTACAACAGCAAAATTCTTATTACAAAGATTTAATAGATGGAAAAATTCTTAGACCACTAGAGATTTTTAAAGTAAAAAAGAATGGCTTTAAGGAATATATGAAAACTCAGGGCAAATTAGGCGGTCAAAACAAACTGCCAAGACTGTCTAACGACCGTAAAATAGCAAATAGCCTTTACGAATTGCAATCTTAAAAAAACTATCTTAGCATTATATAATGAGTAAGGAAACACAAAATAACAGAAGCAGAGCACAAGAAAGTACAAATGCCATAGAGCGCATGTACATAACGATGAGACATTTGTTTAATCGCGGATTTTATAAGCCTATGGGCGTTTCTGGAGAAACACTAAGAGAATCTCTACTAACATTACGACCAGAAATATATGGTACAATAGCAGAAGAAAAAGTAGAGCTTCAAGGTTTGCTTTATGTTATAGACAGGCTGCCTTTTGGTATTGAAGAATGTAGTTTTATAAACTTAACGAGTGATGAAGGTTACGGTGACTCTCACTTTAAGCCTATTATTCCTCCTAAAAGAAGACGTAACTGCTATCGTATAGATGATGAGCAGATGAATATTGAAATTACTAGAGGTCGCTCAGAAATTTACGATATCCTAACGCATCTTACTTTTTTATTTATGGAGTCTCATAAAATTATGCGTCGTGTTATAATAAATGAGAATGGTGATGTAACTAGAGATTGGAAAAAATTAGAAAAGGCTGTCCTTCAAAAAGAAGATCTTTCACAAGCAGAACGCGAGATAGCATTAACTCACACTGCTAATATTATAGGTAGGACATTTAAGGAGGTTTCAACAGTATATCCACAGTTTAACACTTCAGACTCTAACGACCGTTTTTTACATGTTATTTATTGGTTAGGAAAACTGGCTATTGAAGAGGTTATACACAATAACAAACGCCTAGTAACCTTTACACCAGTACTAAGAGAGCGTTTAGGACACCATATTCATGGAGAAATTTGGGCTACAAAAATAAAGGAAACGCTTTTAGAGCTAGGTTTACTTGAAAGACCACTACATATTATTAGCGCCAATATGCATAGTGTTATGAATACACTATACGCACCCACATCTTTAACTACAGAGCTTAAAAAAAAGAACATAGATGCTATTTATGAAGACTTAAGTAACTCTGCAAGTGGCAAGTTGCGTACTAAAGTTATGAAAACAGCGTTAGCAAATGGCATGACTTACTTAGAGGATAAAAGTGGTGCCAATATAAATGTTCAAATTTTTGATATTGCTAAATTAGATAAAAGTCTTGAGGCTAAAACAGCACCTGTAATTATGGTTATGGATTATGCCTTTGGTGAGCAAGCCTATGAGACTATGGATGAGCTTTTAAAACCCTACACTACAGAAAGTGGCACAACACTCATGAATGTGAAAAGTGTTTCAATAATGGGTAAAGCTGGGATTTTGCAAGGTGGCAAAGGAGACATTATGATTCCTAATGCACACTTGTTTGAAGGAACAGCAGATAATTATCCATTTGTAAACGAATTAAAAGTAGAAGATTTAGAAAATCAAGGCTTAGATGTATATGATGGTAGTATGATTACCGTTATGGGTACTTCATTGCAGAACAAGGATATTTTACGTTTCTTTCACCATTCAACCTGGAATGTTATAGGACTAGAAATGGAAGGTGCGCACTATCAAAAAGCAATACAAGCAGCATCAAGAATAAGAGGTAGCATTAAAGACGATGTAAAAGTAAGATACGCTTATTATGCAAGTGACAATCCTTTAGAAACAGGAAGCACACTTGCTTCTGGAGGTTTAGGAACCACTGGTGTAAAACCAACATACCTGATAACTAAAAAAATATTAGAACAAATACTTAATTAAAGCACTATGAGTGAAGAGACTACTCAAAAAAAAGATAGCCAAGAAGAAATAAATATTATTGAGCTATTTAAAGTTATCGGAAACGGATTTGGCAACCTTTTTAGATGGATAGGACGGTTAATTCATAACGTTTTTGTTCTATTTATTCTTATTCTAAGCTTTTTAAAAAAATATTTGATTTTTATAATTATTGCAGCCATCCTTGGATTTGTTGCAGAGCGTATTGCATCAAAGTATAAGTCTGAGGTTTATGAAGCTACTGCAGTTGTACAAACTAATTATGAAATCGAATTTCAATTAAGAGCAAGAATACAAGAATTTAATGAGCTAATAATCAATCAAGACTCCATTAAATTAGGCCGACTTTTAGAAATAGAACCATCTAAAGCTGCTAAATTAATTTCTTTTGAAATAGAGCCAATATATAGTATTAATAAATTAAGATTTGATTATTACGATTATATCTATGAGCAAGATTCTACTCTTCAAAAAAACTTCAGCTTCAATATGTATGAAGAAGAAATGCGATTTGAAGATTATGATAATTTTGAAATAAAAGCGCACTCTTCGGAAAACGAAAGTTTTAGCTTATTAAATAATAAGCTTTGGGATTTTTCAGACTCACCTAACATAACAGATCGTAGAGATAGAGAGATGGATGTTCTTTTAAATAAAAAGAAACTATTAGAAAATTCTTTAAAGAGTATTGATTCAACTAGATCTGTATTAAGGCAAGTCTTAATTACAGAAGCAAATAAACCGCAAAATGGCGCCGGCACCAATATAGACCTAGGAGCTAAAGAAGCTTATAAAGAAACTCCTGAGTTGTATTCATATGAAAAGGATTTAAGCTTAGAATTGGTGAGTACAATTCAAGATATTAATAAATCTAAAAATTTTGTAAATGTCATTAAGCGATTTCCGGAGTATGGTAGTCCATTTAGGATAATTAAAAGTTATTACCTCAGCATAGCTTTTATTCTATTAGCCATTCTTATAATATTAGGTATAAAATTATTTAAATATTTAGGAAGTGTAGAACAGAATGAAACTTGGAAATTCAAAAAGCTTTAATAGTTAGTTATTTGAACAAGATGTTAATTTAAAATTTGAAATTTTGAGCCAAAAAATTGCTTTAATAACTGGAGTTACCGGACAAGATGGTGCCTATTTAAGTGAATTTCTTTTAAAAAAAGGTTATATAGTACACGGCATAAAACGAAGATCTTCTTTATTTAATACAGATAGAATAGATCACTTATATCAAGATCCACACGTAGAAAATCAAAATTTCTTTTTACACTATGGTGATTTAACAGACAGCACAAATCTCATTAGGATCATACAAGAAGTAAAGCCGGATGAAATATACAATTTGGCGGCTATGAGCCATGTGCAGGTGTCTTTTGAGATGCCAGAATATACAGCTAATACAGACGGTTTAGGTGCGTTACGTCTCTTAGAAGCTATACGCATATTAGGAATGGAAAATAACGTTAAACTTTATCAAGCCTCAACATCTGAGCTTTATGGTAAAGTTCAAGAAGTTCCTCAAACCGAAAACACTCCTTTTTATCCTAGAAGTCCTTATGCTGTTGCAAAACTCTATGCATATTGGGCAACAGTAAATTATCGTGAAGCTTATAACATGTTTGCTTGTAATGGTATTTTATTTAATCACGAATCTCCTATAAGAGGCGAAACATTTGTTACAAGAAAAATAACTAGAGCTGCGTCTAAAATTGCACTTGGATTACAAGATAAAATGTATTTAGGAAATTTAGATGCTAAAAGAGATTGGGGGCACGCTAAGGATTATGTAAAAATGATGTGGATGATTTTACAAGCTGAAGAGCCCGAAGATTGGGTGATTGCTACTGGTAAAACTACATCTGTTCGTGATTTTGTTACAATGGCTTTTGATTATCTTGGAGTTACATTAAAGTTTGAAGGAAAAGGCATTCATGAAAAAGGTATTGTAACAGCTGTTTCAAAATCAGAATACAACATTTCTTTAGGACAAGAAGTAATTGGAATAGATGAAAAATATTTTAGGCCAACTGAAGTTGAGCTACTTATAGGCGATGCTTCTAAAGCATTTAAAAAACTAGGTTGGAAACCCGATCATAAATTAGAAGACCTTGTGTATGATATGATGAAAAGTGACCTAAACCTTATGAAAAAGGAAAGCTATCTTAAGAAAGGCGGTTATACAATTATGAATTATTTTGAATAAATATGTTGAAAGATGCTTTAATATTTGTTGCAGGACATAGAGGTTTAGTTGGCTCAGCTATTGTTAACGAGCTTAAGTCTAGAGGCTATCATAATATTATAACCAGAACACATAAAGAGTTAGACCTTACCAATCAAGTTGAAACAGAACAGTTTTTTTCAGAGCATAAACCCGATTATGTTTTTTTAGCTGCAGCTAAAGTTGGTGGTATAGTAGCTAACAATACGTATAGAGGATCATTTATTTATGAAAACTTAATGATTCAAAATAATGTTATTCACCATAGTTATTTAAATAACGTTAAGAAGCTTCTATTTTTAGGAAGTACTTGCATTTACCCAAAAGATAGCCAACAACCTATTAAAGAAAATTATCTTTTAAACTCACCTTTAGAGTACACAAATGAACCATATGCTATAGCTAAGATTGCAGGAATTAAGCTTTGTGAGAGTTATAATATTCAATATAATACAAACTATATATCTGTAATGCCTACAAATCTTTATGGGTATAACGATAATTTTGATTTAGAAAAATCTCACGTACTACCAGCATTACTTAGAAAAATACATTTAGGTAAAGCCTTAGAATTAGATGATTGGGAAATTATTAAAGAAGATTTAAATAAGTTGCCTATTGGTGCTATTTCTGGAAAATCACCAAAGGAGGACATTCTTAAAGTATTAACCAGCTTTGGAATTACAAAAAAAGATGATGTTGTCTCTGTTGAAATTTGGGGAAGTGGTACACCTAGGAGAGAGTTTTTATGGAGTGAGGATATGGCTAAAGCTTGTGTCTTTATTATGCAGCAAGTTAATTTTAATGATTTAATAAAAGACAAAGGCTCTTTTATTAGAAATACCCACATTAATATTGGTACAGGAAAAGACATTTCTATTAAAGAATTAGCGTTTAGCATAAAAAAGCATTTAGGATTTAGAGGAGAATTTACCTTTAATACATCAAAACCAGACGGAACATTAAAAAAATTAACAGATGTTTCTAAACTTAATAAATTAGGTTGGTCTCACGACATTGAAACAGAAGAGGGTATTCAAAAATTATACAATTGGTATAAAGCTTCAAAGTAATTTAACTAATTGTATATGTTTAAAAACTACCTAAAAGCCAAGGAGAATAGAACAATAGCTTCTAATTACGTTTCGCTTTTAGTGCTTCAAGCCGCTAATTATATTTTACCGCTTCTTGTTTTACCTTATTTGGTAAGGGTACTAGGTACAGATAAGTTTGGTTTAATAATGTTAGCACAATCTTTAACTATCTTCTTTAATGTGTTTGTAGATTATGGTTTTAATTTAAGTGGTACTAGAGAAGTATCTTTAGCAAGAGATGACAAGAAAAAGCTTTCGGAGATCTTCTCTGCTATTTTCGTTATAAAGGCTTTCCTTTTATTAATTGCCTTTTCAATCTTTTATTTTATAATTAGTGTATTTACAAGGTTTAGCGTAGATATTAGTGTTTACCTTTATAGCTTTGGTTTAGTTATAGGGCAAGCTTTGTTTCCTGTTTGGTTTTTTCAGGGAATCGAAAAAATGAAATTTGTAACGCTAATAAATATTTTAGCTAAATCAATTTTTACTGCACTTGTTTTTATTCTAATTACAAAAGAACAGGATTATATTTATGTCCCTATATATAATTCTTTAGGCTTTATAATTGCTGGGTTACTTGGTGTGGGTTTATGTTTTAAGTACGTATATATTACGCGTCCAAAAATTGACTTAATTAAACAATTGCTATCAGATAGTACAAGTTTATTTGTATCTAACTTTGCAATAAGCCTTTATACAAGTAGTAATGTATTTATTCTTGGTATGTTTACTTCAAATACAACTGCTGGGATTTACTCTAGTATTGAAAAATTAATTTTAGCTATTAAAAATGTATATACGCCTCTTTATCAAGCATTTTATCCTTGGCTTTCTAAGCAAGGTGATTTAAAGAAAATCAATACTATTAAAAAGTTATTGCCTTATATACTTTTAGTAAGTACTATCATTTCGATCATTATTATAGTACTCGGTAAAACATTATTAGATATAATTTATGACGACAATTTAATTTCTAATTATGCAATTGTTTTTAAAGCATTAAGTTTAATCTCTATATTTTCAGGTTTAAACATGCTTTTTAACGCATTGTTTTTGCCTGCAATAAAGAAGTACAAGACACGAATGAATATTATGATTTGTGCTGGTCTGTTTAATTTAACCGTAAGTCTTGTCCTTGTAAACTATTATGGTATTTATGGGACAACAATTAGTGTTGTATTGACTGAATTTTTATTATTAATTCTCGGATATATTTACTTTAAAAAATATGCTACAGTTTCATGAGTAAACTTATTATCATACAAACTGTCATTCCAGATTATAGGGTAAAATTCTTTACCTACTTAAAAATAAAATTAGAAGATAATTTTATTTTATTTGGAGGCGAAAGATTTTTTAAAGAAACTATTACAACAGACAAAACCATTAGCTTCCACAGAGCTGTTAAAAACATCTTTTTCTTTAATAGAAACTTTTTATTCCAGACAGGGCCTTTTTGGAAATATGTTTTAAAACCAAATACCACATTTGTAATTAGCCTGAATCCTAGAAATATATCTAATTGGCTAATATTAATTTTAAGGAAAATTCTAAATAGAAAAACTATTGTTTGGGGACACGCTTGGCCAAGGTCTGGTCCTAATAGCAAAAGTGATTTGCTTAGACATTTTATGAGGTTATTAGCAAATGAAATAATTGTATATACAAAAACTCAAGAGGAAGAGTTATCATTAAAGATGCCGTCTAAACCTATCTATACAGCTAGTAATGCTTTAATTTTCAAAAAAGAAATGGTGGCTTCTACTCAAGACCTTAATGACAAGAATAATATTTTATATGTAGGCAGGTTAACAAAAGGCAAAAAACCACTTTTTTTAATAAAAGCATTTCTTACTTTACACTCATCTTTGCCAAAAAATAGCCAATTAATAATTATTGGCGATGGAGAAGAAAAAAAGGCTCTTGAGAACTACATTATAAAAAACAACATTGCTCATAAAGTTAAATTATTAGGTCATATCTCAAATTATTCTGAGCTAAAAACTCAATACGACAATGCATTGTTTAGTGTTTCTCCTGGATACGTTGGGCTTTCAGTAACTCAAAGTTTTGGGTTTGGGGTACCTATGCTTGTTTCTGAAAATGAAAATCACTCTCCAGAGATTGAAGCTGTACATCCAAATGAGAATGCGTTGTATTTTAAAACTGATGACATTGAAGACTTTAAAAATAAAAGCCTTTTATTTTTTGAGAATAAAGACTTCTGGATTAATAAACGTTCGGTAATTTGTAACTTTTGCCAAAATAAGTACTCTATTGAAGCTATGGCAGAACCCTTTTTAATGAACTTAGATTAAAGTTACATGAATTTAAGGACCTTTTTAATATTTGTGTATTTAGTAACTAGTATTCCGCTATTTCTGTTTTTTTATACAGATATAAGTGTATGGTTATCCTTCTTTGTTAATTATTTATTTATTACAGCTATTACATACTATCATTTAGAGGTTGAAAAAACATATTCTCCATTTTTATCTGCATATATAGTTTTTAATTTTTTGTTTTTTATTGTAGCTCCTATCATTCAGATTAATGCAATTGACCCAGAAGTTAATACTTTTATAAATTTTTTCCCTTACAGTTCTAATGTTGTTATTTATACTAATGCAGTAATATTATTCTTTAATATAATATTCTTTCTTAGTTATGTTCATTTTAAGAGTAAAAGAGTATATATAAAAGCCCTCCCAAAATCTCCATCTCCATTTACACCTATTATTGCAATAACTTTAGTAATAATATGTGCAGTTATTTTGATTACAAATTTTGGCTTTCTAATAAATGAAATAGAGCGAGCCAACTGGATGAAACCAGACACTTCTGTAGGGAGTTTACTTATACGTAAAAAAGTACTTTTCTTGGTCCCATTGGGTGGTGTAGCTATTTGCTTTAGCTATTTAAGAAGTAAAGTTAAATTAAGCAGAAATAGTATTATAATTTTTGGTGTAATGCTAATAATGCTATTTATACTGTTAGTGCTTAAAAATCCATTGACCGAAAAAAGAAATGCACTAGGACCTATTTACATTTCCCTAATCTATCTTTTCTTTCCGAAGATTATAAATAAAAATGCAAAGTCATTTCTGTTTTTATTTATCTCGATGATTATAGCATTTCCTCTAATCTCAGCACTTACACACTTAAGGATTACATTTCAGGAAATGATTGAACATCCTGAAGAAATTGTAGAATATCTGCAAAAAGAAGGAATATTAAGAGCTTTTAGCACCTTGCATTATGATGCTTACGCTAATATTATAGCAACTGTAGACTATGTTAAGTTAAATGGTCTAGAATATGGACATCAACTTTTAAGTTCCTTATTGTTTTTTATACCTAGAGGTATTTGGGAAGGAAAACCTTACTCAACTGGCCAGGTTGTTGGCGATCATTTAATTGAAGAATATGGGTTTAGATTTAATAACATATCTAACCCTATTGTTTCAGAAGGATATATAAACTTTGGTTGGGTTGGTGTTTTTTTAATGGCCATTGCGCTATCCTTTGCTATCATAAAACTTATGCAATGGTTAAACTCAGGCGATGCACTAAAAGAAATTATTTCATTTTATTTTGCAATACACCTATTATTCTTGCTTAGAGGAGATTTCACAAATGGCTATGCATACTTTATAGGAACACTTTTAGGCGTTGTTGTTATACCTAAAATAATTGAGAAGTGTATAACATTTAGTTTTTCTAAAAGTAAAACAAGCTCATGATGCAATTTTCTTCTAAAAACTGGTTTTATTTGGGTTGTCTAGTTATGATGTGCTCTATTTTATTGCCTTTTGACAAAAAGCCATTAGCCATTGGTGTTTTTGCTCTTTTTGCTCTCATTACTATAATAAAGAATAAATTAAAATTTAATCTCAAGTTTTTTTTAATAAATGCTTGTGTCTCAATACTTTTTTTAATTAGCCTCTTATATACTGAAAACCTTGACACCGGATTTAAAAAAATTGAGCAAACAGCATCACTATTAGTCTTTCCTTGGTATTTTGCTTTTTTAGTAAACTCTAAATACAAACTTTACGGTAACTCTAAAGTCCTTTATAAGTTATTATACGCATTTATCCTAAGTGCTATTTTACTTAACCTGTATTATTTCTTATACTTTTATTTTACAGAGTTTACGTTTGCTGACGTTTTATATCATTATTCTCATTTAATAGATGATAAGATTGAGGGTTATATGATTCATCCCATATACCTATCTATGCACTTGTGTCTTTCGCTTATATTTTTAATGTTTATACCTCTTAAACGAAATATTTTAAACTTTACAATAAGAGGTTTACTTGTGTTTCTTATAGTATTTTTTATGTTTTTAATGAGCAAGAAAGGACCAATGATAGCCATAGGTCTAATAGCTCTCTTTTATTTTTTTAAACACAACAAATCCTCATTAATTAGAGGTTTAGGAGTATCTATAATATGCCTTTGCGTATGCTTTCTTTTTATTAATGATAGAGCTAACAGAAACTTTAAAGAACTTTTTTCTATAGATACTATTGAGAACAATGTGACCTCAACTAACATTAGGTACTCTATCTATAAAAATGCTATAGTAATTTTTAAAGAAGAGCCATTAATTGGTTATGGTATTGGAGACTCTAAGAATACACTATTCGAAAAGAACAAAGAAACATCAGACCTATTATTTGCTGGGCAATATAATACTCACAATCAATATTTAAGTTTTCTACTTGCATTAGGTATAATAGGCACGACAATTATTATTATCTGTTACATAATAGTATTCAAAAATCAAAAATCAAAAAATAATTATTTGGCTATATATACTATTGCATTTTATGCTTTAGTAATGCTAACTGAAAATATTTTAGAACGCCAAGATGGTGTTATCTATTTCAGTTATTTTAGTTGTTTCTTACAAACAATATCAACACAAGAATTACCTTGGAGAAAAAACAACGTATAATAATTATTGGGCCATTCCCTAACCCTATTACCGGTCTTTCTGTTGCCAACCTTACCTTATATGAGGGTTTGCTAAACAAGAAATATATGGTTTCTAAATTAGACACATCCTACTCTAAATTTGAAGATAAAACAGGTAGTTTTAGTTTTGATAAATTATTCTTTTTCATTACAATAAGTTTCAATATAAAATGTGTTTTAAACAATGATGTTATATATATAACCATTGGTCAAAGTTTCTTCGGGGTATTAAAATATAGCTTTTATATTTTACTAGGTAAATTATTGTCTAAAGAAGTAATTATTCACTTACACGGTAACTACCTGGGTGATATGCACCACAACCTTAGTGGTTTAAAAAAACAATTAGTAAAATTTATCTTATCTAAGATAGACAAAGCTATTGTACTTTCTAAGTCTTTAAAAAATAATTTCACTCCTTTTATTGATGTTTCAAATATATATGTATTAACTAATTTTGTATCTAAAGATATTCTACTCACTAATACTGAAAAGGAGAAATTAGAAACAATAAACGAACCTCGAATAGTTTTTTTAGGTAACTTGATGACAGGTAAGGGAATTCAGTATTTTTTTGAATCTCTAGAGAGTTTAGAGTTAGAAGGTTTTAAGTTTACCGCTAAGTGTGCTGGTACAATGGACTCAAAGAAAACTGTAGAATACAACAAAAAAATAGATAGCATTAATAGCCTTGAGTATCTTGGTGTTGTTAGAGGAGAAAAGAAAAAACAGCTTTTAAAATGGAGTAATATATTAATATGTCCTTCTGTAATGGTTGAAGGCTTACCATTATCTATTTTAGAAGCAATGGCTACTGGCAACAAAATAATTGCAACAAAGCAACCAGCGCTACAAGATATGTTTAATAACACTCAAATTACATTTATTAAAAAAGAATCGTCGTTTGAAATTTCAGAAGCTATAAAAAAAGTTTCTAAGCATTCTAGAGCACAAGAGGATATTATTAAATTTAATATGAATTATATAGAAAAACTTACAACTCTAAAGTTTATTGAGGGTTTTATAAGTATTATGAATATTGAAAATGAATGAATTTCAAAAATTAGATGATTATAGTACTCCAAATGGTTTTAGAGGTAAATCAAAAGTTTACGTCCAGTTTTGGTGGATAGCACAATCGTTATTATTTAAACCATCTCCTCAATTATTTTATGGTTGGAGAAGATTTATTTTAAGATGCTTTGGCGCAAAAATTGGTAAAGGCGTTTTAATAAGATCAAGCGTTAGTATTGTATACCCATGGAAAGTTAAAATTGGCGATTACAGCTGGATAGGAGATGATGTTGTTTTATACTCTTTAGGAAAAATCAATATTGGAAAACACGCTGTCATTTCTCAAAGATCATATCTTTGCACAGGTTCTCATGACTATTTAAAAAGAGACTTTGCTATTTTTGCAAAACCTATACACATTAAAGATGAATGCTGGCTCGCAACAGATGTATATGTCGCACCAAATGTTACAATTGGAAAGGGTACCGTTGTTGGAGCAAGAAGCTCAGTATTTAAGGATTTGCCAAAAGGAAAAGTATGTTTAGGCAGTCCTGCAAAAGTTATAAAAAATAGAAGCACAGCAACATCATAAAACAATAACTCTCATTGGGATAAATTTTTATCCTGAAGACACTGCTATAGGTCTTTACTCTACACAACTCATAAATTACCTAGTTAACAAAGGGTATGCGGTAAATGTAATTACAGGTTTTCCATATTATCCACAATGGGAAGTTTGGAAATCTTATAAAAACAACCCTAATTTCATAAAAGAAGATATAAATAACATTACTATATATCGTTATAAACAGTATGTGCCTAATTCTCCGTCATTTATTAAACGTATCTTACATATATTAGATTTTAGCTTCGGCAGTTTAATCAATTCATTTAAAATAAAATCGACAGACCTTGTAATTTCAATAATACCTGTAACGCCATCAGCAGGTATAGGTTGGTTATTAAAAAAGAGATTAAATGCTAAATTATGGGTTCACATTCAAGATTTTGAATTTGATGCTGCTTTACAGTCTGGTTTAACTACAAAAAAGAAATTTAGCTTAAAAACGCCACTCTTTGGTTTGCTTTTTAAAGTTGAATCTTGGTTGCTTAACAAAGCAGATATTACCAGCACTATTAGCAATACGATGTTAGAAAAACTAAGTGCTAAAACAAAATCACCAACATATTTCTTACCTAATTGGGTAGACAATGAAAAGATAGACAAGACTTATAAAAAGCCTCATAAATATTTTTCATCTAATAAATTTAAAATTTTATATTCTGGCAATATAGGAGACAAACAAGATTGGGATACTTTTGTACAATATGCTTCAAAGTTAGATAAGCAAAGGTATGAACTCATTGTCATTGGAGACGGCTCAAAAAAAGCATGGCTAAAAGAAAACACGAAAACATTACCACAGGTTTCTCACTATGAACCTGTTCCCTATGAGGATTTAGGACATGTTCTTTCAAGTGCTCAATTGCATATTTTGTTTCAAAAAACAGAAATTGTTGATACAGTAATGCCCTCTAAAATATTAGGGATGATGGGTAGCTCTGTTCCATCTTTAGTAACTGGTAGCAGTTTATCTGAAGTTAAAAAAACAATTCAAGAGAGTGAAGGTGGTAAATACGTTGATGAAGCTGAGTTCAGTATTAATGCTCTTTTAACTTATACAGAATGTCTTTTTAATGATGAATCCTATTCACAAAAGATTGGTGAAAATGCAAAGTGCTATATCATTAGTAAATTCTCAAAAAATGTTATTTTAAAAGAAATGGAAAGTAGGATAGCAACTCTTTTAAAATAGTATACCTTAAAAAGAGTTTTGGAGTACTATATTTAATATCTTAACTTTAGTAAGACAAACATCAGCTAAACTCTTACCTATAAAAAAACATTACTTTACATTTGCTACGATTTAAAAACTACCAGGTTTAGTACTGCAAATATGCTATGCCTTAATGTAAAACAAGTTTCTATGCCAAAAAGAGTATTAATAACTGGTGCTGCCGGTTTTGTAGGATCACATCTTTGCGATAAATTTATAAACGAAGGTTGTCACGTTATTGGTATGGATAATCTCATAACTGGAGATTTAAAAAACATAGAACATCTATTTGCCTTAGAAAATTTTGAATTTTACCACCACGATGTTTCAAAATTTGTACACGTTGCAGGAAGTTTAGATTACATCATGCACTTTGCTTCTCCTGCAAGTCCTATAGATTATCTTAAAATTCCTATTCAAACATTAAAAGTAGGCTCTTTAGGAACCCACAATTTACTTGGCTTAGCTAAAGAAAAAGGTGCTCGCATATTAATTGCTTCAACTTCTGAGGTTTATGGAGACCCTAAAGTTCATCCTCAGGCAGAAACGTATTACGGTAACGTAAATACTATTGGACCAAGAGGCGTTTATGACGAAGCAAAACGCTTTCAAGAATCTATAACTATGGCCTATCACAGGTTTCATGGCTTAGAAACAAGAATTGCAAGGATTTTTAATACCTATGGCCCAAGAATGCGACTTAATGATGGTCGAGTAATACCTGCATTTATAGGACAGGCGTTAAGAGGTGAAAACCTCACAGTATTTGGCGATGGTTTACAAACCCGTTCATTTTGTTACATAGATGATCAAGTTGAAGGCTTGTATAGTTTATTAATGAGTGATTATACAGATCCTGTAAATATTGGTAATCCAGAAGAAATTACAATCTTAGATTTTGCTGAAGAAATTATTAAGCTAACAAACAGCGACCAGAAAATCATATTTAAGCCTTTACCAACAGACGATCCCTTACAAAGAAAACCAGATATTACCGTTGCTAAACGAGAGTTGTCTTGGTCTCCTAAAGTGTCTAGAGAAGATGGTATGCAAAAAACCTATGCGTATTTTAAAGGGTTAAGTGAAGAAGAGCTTTATAGAAGCGAACACAAAGACTTCTCTAAGCATATTGTAAAATAATGATTTACAGAAGAGGACGATATTCAGGATATATAAGACCATTTAATTATTTGGTCGACTTGTGTATTGTAAATTTCTTGGCTTCTCAATTTATATTGATGCCTTTAGAGTACCTCAACTACATAATTTTTGTAACTATTGGCTGGTTAATTTTATCTTTAAAACTTAGGTTTTATGATGTTTATAGGTTTACTAGAGCCACTAAAATTGCAGCTTTAGTTTTACAGCAAGCCTTTTTCTTTACCCTTATTGTTTTTTCCTTCTTTGGGTTTTATAATGAACTTAATAGGAGCGCTACAGAAATTGTAATTTATATAGCAGAAGTCATTGGGCTTATAACCCTAATTAAGTTCACCATTTTTTACTTTCTTAAGAAATATAGAGTAATTCTTGGAGGAAATTATAGGCAAACCGTAATTGTAGGTGTAAATGAAAAAACCCTTAAGCTTAAAGAGTTTTTTACCAGCAACCCAGAATACGGCTACCATTTAAAGCATATGTTCGAGGTAAATGATACCAACGAGCTAGCATTACAAGACTGTTATGAGTTTATTTTAACTAACTCCATAGATGAAATTTACTGTTCTATATCTGAGCTAAACGATGAGCAGATGAAAAGCCTTATAGATTTTGCAGACAACAATCTTAAGGTTCTCAAATTCTTGCCGGATAACAAGGAGATTTATACTAAAAAAATGAATTATGACTATTATGGGTACTTACCCATTTTATCATTACGAAGTATTCCTATAGATGATCCTATAAATCAAATAATAAAACGTGTTTTTGATATTGCATTATCCATATTTGTACTTGTCTTTATTCTTACTTGGCTCACACCTATTCTTGCCATCTTAATACAATTAGAATCTAAAGGACCTGTATTCTTTAAACAAAAACGAAACGGGTTAGACTATAAAGAATTTAGTTGCTATAAATTTAGGTCTATGAAACCTAATCCTACAGCACATATACATCAAGTTACTCGTGGTGATACACGTATTACAAAAGTTGGAAAGTTTATAAGGAAAACAAGTATAGATGAGCTTCCGCAGTTTATAAATGTATTGTTTGGAGACATGTCTGTAGTAGGTCCTAGACCTCATATGGTTAGTCATACAGAAATGTATGCAGAGCGTATAGACAAGTTTATGGTACGCCACTTTGTAAAACCTGGCATTACAGGATTAGCACAAGTAAGTGGCTTTAGAGGTGAAGTTGAAACAGACGACGATATTATTAACCGCGTAAAATATGATATTTTTTATGTTGAAAATTGGTCGCTTCTGTTAGATATTAAAATCCTACTGCTCACAATTAAAAACACTGCTAAAGGTGAAGATAAGGCCTACTAAGCTTCAATAGCATTTAATAGCTGCTGTAACTGTTTTTCAATCACAAAATGCTTTTTAGCTATAGCTTTTATTTCAATTCTATTATCTAATAAATCTTTAACTTTTAAAGTGCAGAGAGTTTCATTAAGCTCCTTATAATCCTGTGTATTAATAACATAACCCAAAGCATGTTCTTTTACAATATGCTCTCCTTCGCCACCTGCCATATAAAGTATTGGTAGCCCAAAATGGGCTATTTCAAATATTTTTGATGGCACTGAACCTAAAATAGGTCTAACTAAAGGAACTAATGCAATATGATGATTTTCATATAATGTATGTAACTCAGACTTTGAGACTTCACCATGACATATAATATTATTCTTGTTAGCACTATCTAAATATTGAAGTAGCGCTTGCTTTTCAGGTCCGTCACCATATATATGAAGCTCAACATTTTCCGGAAGCTTAATATGTTTACATAACTCCAAAATACCTTGTGCAACTCCTAATAAGCCAGCATATATGATTTTTACAGGAGCATTTATTGAAATTGTAGAGTCAGTATTAAATTTAATATCTGGAAAATTCCTGTATAACACCATTTCCTTTTGTGGATGTATGCTACGCACGTGATCTAATATTTCTTGAGATTGCCCCATAACCATATCAGCTTTTGTATAATTATAGGCTTCAATAGTTTTTAGATAGTTGTAAAATTTTCCTTTTTTTAATGCACCAAGATCCAATCCTGCTTGTGGCCATAAATCTGAAACATTTAAAATAACCTTTCTCTTCTTTGAGGCATACAGCCTTATTGCAGAATATGCAATTAGTAAAGGTGGCGATTGTATTATTACTACTTCTGCAGGCTTTTTAAAACATCTATAAAACAATAAACTCACAGAAAATGATAGCATAGAAAATAACCGTTTCCATTTATTTTTTGAGTTTGTAGCATAAAGCCATAATCTATGAACGCTAATATTAGCTTGCGCTTCTTTCCTAAAAAATGAACGCCTATAACCCTTAAAAATTTGCCCTTTTGGATAGTTTGGCAACGGACAAAGAACCGTTACCTTATATCCTTTTTTAGCTAGCAATGTAGCTAAGAAGCTAATTCTATTTGAAGCTGCTCCTGTTTCCGGAGGAAAATAATTAGTTACAATACAGATCTCTTTCATAATAAAGATTCAAACTGTTTTAATTTTCCGCTTTTGCTTCGTTTTAATTGCTCTACTCTAATAAGTTCTAAATGTAAACCTGGTTCTAAATAATTGCTCAAAGCTTCCTTTACCCTAGTTTTAAATGCTTGAGTTAGTTCTTCTTTAGAGACATATTCAATTTTAAACGAATCCAGCTTTGTTTGTTTTACAACAAATTCTTTCACATTGCCTTGATCCTCTATGACACTTTTAGTCACGTAATAAAAGGTTAAGCCTGGAACAATTTTACCGCTTGGTGTTTTAGCAATATCATTTGATCTGCCAATAAGAGACTTTAAAAATGTATGTTTTGCAGTACTATCTTCTCTCAAGATGCCTAAATCACCTATTTCATAACGTATAAACGGGTGTGCAGTATTGTAAAGACTCGTTATAACCAGTTTTCCAGGTTCACCAAGAGATACTGGTTTGTTTTGTTCATTTAACACCTCAACAAACAACGTTTCTGTGTTTATACGCCAATTGCCCTCTACATCCTGAAACGCAATAATATCCAGCTCACTAGCGCCGTATTCATTTACTATAGGAATTCCTAAATATTGCTCTAAAAGTAATTTGTCTTCCTCAAAAAGCATTTCACTTGTAACAACGCAAACTTTAAGGCTAGGGCAAATATCTTTAAGTATGATGTTTTTTTGTTTTAAATATTTAGCAAATAATACAATTACGCTCGTATAACCATTTATGTAATCAAATTGTTTAGCTGTAAATGTTTTAATATAAAACTCATGTGTTTCTTCATTTATATTAAATATTGGAAACCTATAACGTTTTGCAAAAGTGTCTTTTACACGTTCCTTATAATACCCTAATTTATCTAAAGGAATACCATAAAACCTGGCTTGGTAGGAAGTATTGAAGTCTAAGCCTAAGCCACCAAAATTCTTAATAATATTAGCCCAAGTTAAAGCATGACAAGTTTTGTCTTTAGCAAAAATGAAAGGGTGACCACTTGATCCAGATGTTTTGTTTACATATGTGTTTTTAGCTGTAAAGCCTGCACTCAAACGATCCTGAAGCGGAACCTGGAAATTACCTTTGGTTACTATTGGCACATCTGACCAATGCTTAGGCAGTTTACCATTACATAAAGATTTATAATACGCGGTGGTATTAAAGTGATGTTCTACGATGTTAAGCTTTCTCTCGTCTATATAGCTTTGGTAGTCTTTCTCAGGTATATTAACAATTTCACTTAATCTACGTTTTGCAGAATTAAGTGGATAATTATTAAGTTTTAATGAGAGGTTAAACCAGTTCACGTATAGTGTTTCAGAAAAATCGAAATTACAAACATAATTTTACTTGGTATATAAATACTCTAGTAATTCAGTATTAAAAATATGTATACAATTAATCTAAATTGCATAGCATTAGCTTTCTCCCTACATCATTAATTCTCTATTTTTGCAAAAAACAACAGTATGAATATTCTTTTATTAGGCTCTGGAGGAAGAGAGCACGCTTTTGCTCATAAACTTATTCAAAGTCCGCAGTGCGATAATCTTTTTGTTGCTCCAGGAAATGCAGGAACAGCAGCTATCGCTAAAAATTTAGACTTAAGTGTTACTAATTTTCAGGCTATAAAAGACACTGTGTTAACACACCAAATTAATATGGTTGTTGTTGGTCCAGAAGATCCTTTAGTAAATGGTATTTATGATTATTTTTTAAAAGATGACTTACTTAAAGATATTCCTGTTATAGGACCATCTAAAGAAGGTGCCCAATTAGAAGGTAGTAAAGATTATGCAAAACAATTTATGTTTAGACATAACATACCTACTGCAGCTTATGAGAGTTTTACTGCAGCTACTGTTGAAAAAGGACACGATTTTTTAGAAACATTAAATCCTCCATACGTATTAAAAGCAGATGGTTTGGCTGCAGGAAAAGGTGTTTTAATTATAAACGACCTAACGGAAGCAAAAGAAGAACTTACCAATATGCTTACCAACAAAAAGTTTGGTGAGGCAAGTACAACTGTTGTTATTGAAGAATTTTTAGATGGTATTGAGCTAAGTGTTTTTGTGCTTACAGATGGCAAAAATTACATTACATTACCTACAGCTAAAGATTACAAACGTATAGGTGAAGGAGATACTGGTTTAAATACTGGTGGTATGGGTGCTGTTTCTCCTGTTCCCTTTGCAGATGAAGCATTTATGCTAAAAATTGAAAATGAAATTGTTAAGCCAACTGTTAACGGTCTTAATAAAGAAGATATTGATTATAAAGGTTTCATTTTTATAGGATTAATTAATGTAGATGGCCAACCTAAAGTTATAGAGTATAATGTAAGAATGGGAGATCCTGAAACAGAAGTTGTACTTCCTAGAATTGAGTCTGATTTGCTTGAAGCTTTTGTGAAACTTTCTCAAGGCAAATTAAACGACATTACACTTACTATTAACCCAGATACAGCTGCAACTGTTATGGCTGTTTCTGGAGGATATCCAAAAGCTTACAATAAAGGCTTAGCAATTTCTGGTCTTGCAGATATTAAAGATAGTATTGTATTTCAAGCTGGAACTGCACAAGACAGTAACGGAATTGTTACAAGTGGTGGTCGTGTTCTTGCTGTTACTTCTTTTGGTAAAAACCACAAAGAGGCATTAAAAAAATCCTACCAAAACATTGAAAATATCAAGTTTGATAGGATGTATTATCGTAAAGATTTAGGTTTAGACCTAGATAAGTATTTATAAGAATGAATGAGCAGAAACATCTGTTCTGTCTTCATTGTTGTCTTTAAAGATACGTAGTTGCTTTAACCAGTAAAAGAAAGCCACAAAAGTAATTAAGATAAAAATCCAAGACATAAAGTTTGCTAACCACCAGCTTTCTAGCTCTAGGTTTGCTAATGCGTTATAAGGAGCTAAAAGAATAGTTTCAAAAAACCATTGTATGCCTGTAAAAAAATCTTCCATGATATCAATGTATTATATTTACAATGCAAAAATAGCAAAATAACGTATGCTCACAAGGTTTTTTGGGCAATCTAAGCCTATAAATTTTTTATTTGTAGCCATCTATATGATGGTCTTCTATATCGTTGCTAACAGATTAGTGTTTTTTGGAGGGTCATCTTTTATAACAATCCTTAAAGAAGTTGCCTTACTTCTACTCTACGTTGTTGGTATGGTCATTCTAAATTTTATTGCAAAGAAAAACGACCTAAACAAGGTAAATACCTATAAAATAATACTTTACGCTTGCTTTACTGTGTTGTTTATTAATTTATTACAAAACAATAGTGTCATTAGCGCCAATATTTTTGTCATCTTAGCCTTGCGAAGAATTATAAGCTTAAGGACAAATAAAGACATTAAAAAAAAGATTTTTGATGCAGCTTTCTGGATTTGCATTGCTTCTTTATTTCAATTCTGGACAATCTTATTTTTAATCATTGTGTATTTTGGAATACTATTTCATTCTAACAGAAGTTGGAAAAACTTTGCAATCCCTATTACCTCTGTAAGTTGTGTCGCTATTTTAGCTACAACGTATATGTTACTAACTCAAGACAGGTTTTTCTTGTTTTCAGATTGGTTTCAGTTTTCAAACTTCAACTTTACCAAACTTAATACAATTACTATTTTACTACCTATTAGCGTAGTGCTTGCTATGGTTGTGTGGGTGTCTGGTTCTTATTTAAAGGCAATTCAAAATGCTTCTATTTCACAAAAACCATCTATGTATTTAATACTCATGACATTATTTGCATCTATGGCAATTGCTATCTTTTCTCCTTTTAAAAATGGAAGTGAGCTTTTATTTATGTTTGCGCCACTTTCTGTAATGACTGCAAAATATTTTGAGAGAGAAAAAGAATTTTGGTTTAAAGAAGTTCTTCTTTGGCTACTTATTTTAATGCCTATACTTATTCCCATAATCTTTTAATGGCGTATAACATAAACCATATAGAAGCTGAGCTAAAACACCGTTGGAACTACAAATACCAATGGTTTAGAAAACAGGAAGACATATGGGACAAACGGTCAAGATTTATTTACAACACTAAATCTTGGGAGGCACTAGTTCTTAAAATGAAACATGCTGTTGAAACCTATGGCTTCGAAAAAAGACCTTTCTTTTATTATACCATAAACAGGTGGTATAATTTCTGGAGTGCCAAAGCTATTGAACAATTATTTTGTAATCATACTGCTGTAACACCAGAAGTAAACAAAAAGCACAAACACATAGATTTTTATATAAATAAAACGCCTTTTGATCATAAAACGACAGTGTTCCCAAAGGGGTTTGGACACACGTTAGATTATGCTATAAATCACGAAGAGGAACTAATTTCTTGGCTCTATGAACACCAATCTAGTCAAAGTAGACTACACTATAAAAATAGATTATTTGTTATAATGTATGCTAAGGATAATGCACACTGGAAATTAAAAGCAAATTTAAATTGGCTTAAGCCTAAAATTACTGAGTTTTTAAATCAAATAAGTGAATCAAGCCTTTATGAGTTTCAATTTGAGGACAATTATAAAACCAAATCTAGAATACTTTGGGCTATAGAATAAGACATAAATAGATTTATAATACCTTTACAAAAATTAATACCCGTTCTATGTTTTCAGAAAAAGCAAATAAAATATTTAAGCAAGTTATAGATAAATACCACGTTGTAAATACGGTTGACCAAGCATTTGAAAACCCATACAGCAACGAAGATGAACTTTTAGAGCATTTGCTATATAGAAAATGTTGGATAGACACTGTACAATGGCATTACGAAGACATAATTCGTGACCCACAAATAGATCCAGTAGCTGCACTTAAACTTAAAAGACAGATTGATGCTTCTAACCAAGATCGTACAGATATGGTAGAGTACATAGATAGCTATTTTTTAGAAAAGTATAAAGATGTAACTCCTAAAAAAGATGCTACCATTAATACAGAAAGTCCTGCTTGGGGTGTAGATAGATTATCTATCCTTGCCTTAAAGGTGTATCATATGAATGAAGAAAGCGTTCGTGAAGATGCTACTGAAAAGCACCGCATGCAATGTCAACAAAAATTAAATGTTCTTTTAGAGCAACGCACAGATTTATCTTCTGCTATCGATCAATTACTTACAGACATTGAAAATGGAGATAAGTACATGAAAGTGTATAAGCAAATGAAGATGTATAATGATGATGATCTTAATCCTGTATTAAGAAACCAAAAGTAAAATCCTTTTTTGGAGCCTTTACCAAAACATATACTAGTCATTAGGTTTTCTGCAATGGGAGATGTGGCTATGACAGTTCCTGTATTAAAACAATTTGTAAATACATATCCTAACGTAAAGGTAACAGTTGTAACAAAGCCTTTTTTTGCAACTCTTTTTAAAGACATTCCAAATACAGAAGTTTTTAAAGCAGATGTTAAGCAAAAGTATAAAGGTGTTTTTGGGCTTTTTAAATTATACAAGCAATTAAGATCTCTACAAATAGATGCAGTCGCAGATTTGCACAATGTTTTACGCAGTAAAATATTAAGAGCTTTTTTTAAGCTTGGAGGTATTTCCACATTTAAAATTGACAAAGGTAGAGTCGATAAAAAAGCACTTACTCGAGATAAAAACAAAGTCTTTAAACCACTTAAGTCTACTCACGAAAGGTATGCTGATGTGTTAAGGGCAATTGGCTTTCAGATAAACTTGAAGCCGATACCAAAGAACACCACAACGCTTAATCCTGAGTTAGTACACCTTTTGCAACCTTCTCTACATAAGCTTATTGGTATTGCTCCCTTTGCTGCACACCAAGGTAAACAATACCCTTTAGATAAGATGGTTGCTGTAATTGAAACCCTTTCGAAAAAAGACCACACTAAAGTATTATTATTTGGAGGTGGTTTGGCAGAAATTGAAGTTCTTACAAAGATTGCCTCTCAATATGACAATGTAATCTGTTTAGCAGGAACACTTGAGTTTAAAGAAGAGCTACAAGTAATCTCTAACCTAAACCTTATGATAGGAATGGATAGTGGTAATGGGCATTTAGCAGCAATGTTTGGAGTGCCCGTACTAACAATTTGGGGTGTTACACATCCTTATGCTGGTTTTGTGCCATTTGGACAACCTGAAGCAAATCAACTTATTCCAGACTTAGAGAAGTTTCCTAAAATACCAACTTCCATTTATGGCAACAAAGTCCCTAATGGTTATGAGGATGCTATGTTAAGTATTCCTGTAGAAAAAATAACAAAAATGGCTATTCAAATTATTGAAGCCTAAACCTCATCAAAGTCTACAACTACTTTTGGGGTAGTTGGATGCGCTTGGCAGGTTAAGATTAAACCTTCTGCAACCTCATCATCTGTAAGAATTTGGTTTTTGCGCATTTCCGCTTTCCCTTCGGTTAAACGAGCAATACAAGAACTACAAATACCTCCTTGACAAGAGTAAGGCGGATCTAAGTCTTGATTTAGAACAGCATCTAATATAGATTCACTCTTTTTCATAGTAAATGTTGTTTCCTCATCATCTAACATTACTACAACTTCTGTATTTCCCTCTAAATCTGCTTCAATAGAGCCTTCTGTGTTAGAGGTAAACAATTCAAAATGAATGTTTTCTTCAGAAATATTATTTTCTTTTAAAACATCTGTTACATTTTCAATCATTTTTTCAGGACCACATAAGAACACATCTTTAAATGTATAATCCTTGTATCTGTTTTTTACTATAAAGTTAACTGTGCTTTTTTCTATTCTTCCAAAGTGGGAAGCATCCTCTTGAGACTGGCTGTATACAAACTCTATAAAAAGTCTGCTTGCATAATTGGCTTGTAACTCTAACAACTCTTTATAAAAAATTGTTTCTTGAGGTGTCCTGTTTCCATATACCAAAACAAACTTAGATGTTGGTTCTTCCTCTAAAGCAGTTTTTAATATAGATAGTATAGGCGTAATACCACTACCAGCAGCAAAAGCCGCATAGTTATGCTGAGATGTGTTATTTGGCTCGTAAATAAATTTACCTTCAGGAGTGTGCACCTCTAAACTATCTCCAACTTTTAGTTTATTATTAGCATAGGTAGAAAATGTACCATCTTCAACTTCTTTTACTGTTACCTTTAACTCGCCACTCTTAGGTGTAGAGCAAAGCGAATAAGACCTTCTAATCTCTTCGCCATTAAGCATCATTTTAAATGTAAGATATTGTCCTGCCTTAAACTTATAATTGTCTTTTAGTACACTAGGAACTTCAAAAACTAAACTTACCGCTTGTGGTGTTTCTCGAATGATATCTTTAATTCTAAGAAATTGAAATGCGTCCATATTAAAAAATTAGAGTGCAAAAATACAAAGTCATTGTAACATATTTGATAAATTCGACACTTGTATAGTGAAAAAACTCTCAAAACATGATCAAACGGTTCATCTCATTAGAATGGAAACAGTTTAAAAGATCCTCTTATTTTCAAAAAGGATTAGCAATAAAAATCCTTTTAATTTTTGGAGCACTCTATTTTATGACTGCTGCCTTTTTTCTTGGTATTAGCGCCTTTTTTATGGCAGAAGAGTTTGTAAAGGATGTTGATCCTTTTGTGACCATTAACAACTATGTTATTTATTGGTTTTTATTCGACTTGGTGTTTCGATTTTTTATGCATCAACTTCCTGTAATGAATATAAAGCCTTATATGATTATCCCTATTAAACGAGAAACTGTTATACACTACCTTTTAGGGAAAACTACAATTTCGTTTTTTAATCTTTTACCGTTATTCTTATTTGTACCAATAACTGGTGTGTTACTGTTTAAAGGTTATGCTGCGCTTTCTGCATTAACTTGGTTGATAAGCATGTTAGGAATAACATTATGTAATAACTTCTTAAACTTTTTAATTAATAAGAACAACGTTTTCTTTTACAGTCTACTATCGGTATTGGCTATTTTTATAGGGTTAGAATTTTATGATATTTATAAAGTATCCAAGCCATTAGGTGTTGCATTTTATAGTCTTTACACGCAACCTTATTTAGTTATCATTCCTTTAATAGCTGCATTTGGACTTTACAAGGCTAATTATAGTCTTGTAAGAAGTGGTTTTTACCTAGATGGTGCAATTTCTAAAAAAACAAAAGCAGTAACCACCGAAAACTTATCATGGTTAGACCGTTTTGGAAGTATAGCTGTCTTTCTTAAAAACGATATTAAACTTATTAAGAGAAACGCAAGGCCTAAGCAAGTCCTAATGATGTCTTTTATCTTTTTATTTTATGGGCTTATATTTTATACTCAAGAAACTTATAGAGAGATGCCAGTATTCTTAGCGTTTGCTTCAATATTTGTCACAGGTGGTTTCCTTCTTTCTTTCGGGCAATTAGTACCTTCTTGGGATAGCGAATATTATAAGTTGCTTATGAGCCAAAACATACCTTACAGAAAGTACTTAGAATCTAAATGGTATTTAATGGTTGTAGCTGTTGCAATTTCTTTCATTTTAAGCACACCATATATTTATTTTGGTTGGGATATTTATGGAATGATAGCTGCAGGCGCACTTTTTAATATTGGATTAAACAGCTTTATAACCTTGTTTGGTGGCGCCTTAAATAGAGTTCCTGTAGAGTTAAATGTTAAGGCAAAAGCATTTAGCAATACACAAGGATTTAACCCTACACAATTATTAATAGCCTTACCAAAAATGATTGGTCCTATGCTTATTTTTTATGTGCCCTACAAGCTTATAGATTTTAATGCAGGCATAATAGCACTAGCCATTAGTGGTATTTTAGGCATTGCGTTAAAAGGCGTTTTTCTTAATAAGATAGAAGCCGTTTACCAAAAAGGAAAGTATAAAACTATTGCAGCTTTCAACGAAAAAAAATAACCTAACAAGAATTGGATATTATGATCACCACAACAAACTTATCAAAATCATATAACGGCGCAACTGTTTTAAATGTTGAGCATTTAGAGATTCCTAAAGGCGAAAGCTTTGGTCTTGTAGGTAATAATGGCGCAGGAAAAACCACATATTTCAGTTTACTTTTAGACTTAATAAGACCCACTACAGGACATATAGAAAACAATGCTATAATAGTAAATGAAAGCGAAGACTGGAAACCGTTTACATCATCATTTATAGATGAAAGTTTTTTAATAGGTTATCTAACTGCTGAAGAATACTTTTATTTTATTGGCGATTTAAGGGGCCAAAACAAAGCCACAGTTGATGCCTTTTTAGCAGATTTTGAAGATTTTTTTAATGGAGAAATTTTAGGGCAGAAAAAATACTTGAGAGACCTTTCTAAAGGAAATCAGAAAAAAGCAGGCATAATTGCAGCACTTATAGGTAACCCACAAGTTATTATTTTAGATGAACCTTTTGCCAATTTAGATCCTACAACTCAAATTAGACTAAAAAGATTAATGAAAGAGCTTACTGAAAACAGAGAAGTAACGTTATTGGTTTCCTCTCATGACTTGCTTCATGTTACAGAAGTGTGTGAACGTATTGTGGTGTTAGAAAAAGGAGAAGTTGTTAAAGACTTAGCTAAATCTCCCGAAACACTAAAAGAATTAGAAGAGCATTTTAACAGATAGCAACTTAAAATACACTCTATAATTCAGTACAATTCTATGTTTTAAATTGTAAAATCTGCTTATTTCAAAAAAAGTACCTTATTTTTACGACCCGTGATACTAAAGTAGGCGGTTTTCAGTTAGTTATAGTACACAAAATAAGCGCTTTTTGATTTTGAAATCTACGCATAAATACATCATACTTTCCTTAACACTTTTACTTCTTGTAGGGTGTTCTAGAAAAAAGGACAAATTTATAAACCGTGGTTGGCACGCTATGACAGCCTACTACAACACTATGTTTAATGGCAAACAAGCTATTATACAAGGTGAAGCAGAGCTTGAGGCCTCTTTTAGAGATAACTATTGGGCAATACTGCCTGTAGAGCGGTTACAAATAGAAGAGCAAGCCTTATTACAAGGAGAAACCAAGAATGCAAATTTTGAACGTGCTGAAGAAAAAGCAACTAAAGCCATTCAAAAACATAGCATGTACATTGATGGCGAGGAAAATAACCCTCAGATGGATGAAGCTTTTATAATGTTAGGTAAGGCGCGCTATTTTGATGGTCGTTTTATACCGGCACAAGAAGCCTTTAACTATGTGCTTAGACGCTATCCTACTAGTAACACAATTACAGAAGCTCGTGTTTGGAAAGAAAAAGTAAATATTAGACTAGACAACAACGAACTAGCTATTGAAAATTTAAAAGAAATTCTTGAAGAAGCTGAAGAAGAAGATCTAAACAAACAAGCTGTTGCAGAAGCAGCTGCAATGCTTTCTCAAGCCTATATAAACCTTCAACAATTAGATAGTGCTATAATGCCAATTAAATTGGCTTCAGAAACTATAGATGATAAAGAAAAACAAGCACGATATACGTTTATAAAGGGACAACTTTATAATAATATTGGTAAAGTAGACAGTGCCAATATTGCATTTGATGAAGTTATAAAGCTTAACCGAAGCATTCCTCGCAGATATCTAATTAATGCTTATGTTGAAAAAGCAAAGAACTTTGATTTAGATAAAGGCGATAAAGCTGAATTTGAAGAATTGCTTACACGCCTTGAAACATATTATGAAAACAGACCATATCTAGATAGAATATATTTGGTTATGGCAGACTACTATCAAAAACTAGACTCTACAGATCTTGCTGTTACTTATTACAATAAATCTTTAAGAACACAATCTGCAGATAATTATTTAGTTTCAAGAAACTATTTAAGGCTGGCCGAAATAAATTTTGACAATGCAGAATATAAAGAAGCTGGTAATTATTTTGACAGTACACTAACCAACCTAGATAATACCACAAGAGAATTTAGGACCATTACAAAACGTCGTGTTAATCTAGACGATGTGATTCTTTATGAAGGCATTGCAAGAGCAAACGATAGTATTTTAAATGTTGCTAATTTATCTGCAGAAGATCAATATTCATATTACCAAACCTATGCAGATGGTCTTAAAGCTACTGCCATAGCACAAGCAAGAGCAGAAGAGTTACCAGTTACTGGTGCAACAAACTCCTTTTACAATAAGCAAACCAACTCTCGAGAGTTAAAAGGAATAGGTGGTCCTAAAGTAAAAGGTGATTTTTACTTTTACAACCCTACAACTGTGGCTTACGGAAAACAGGAGTTTGAAAAAGTTTGGGGCAGTCGTAAATTAGAAGACAATTGGAGAACTGGCGGTTCTGTTTTTTCTAATACAGAAACAGAAGAAGAAGATATAGATCCTATTGCAGCTTTAGAGGAAGATCCGAGATTTGACCCTCAAACCTATGTAGATTTAATTCCTAAAAACCAAAAAGTACTTGATAGTTTATCTACAGAGCGTAATTTTGCCTACTACCAATTAGGTCTTATTTATAAAGAAAAGTTTAAGGAATACAGTTTAGCTTCAGAAAAGCTTGAAGGCTTATTAAACAACAATCCAGAGGAACGCTTAATATTACCTTCTAAGTACAATCTGTATAAAGTTTACGAAACCACTGGAGATACTGCCAATGCAGATCGTGTAAAGAACGATATTTTAAATAATCATCCAGAGTCCAGGTATGCTTCAATTTTAAGAAACCCAGAATCCTTAAAGAATGATGAAAATAGTCCAGAAGCTATTTACGCCACGTTATACAAACAGTTTCAAGAGCAAAATTATGCTTTAGTATTAGAAAAATCTGAAGAGTATATTCAACAATTTACAGGAGATGATATTGTTCCTAAATTTGAGTTATTAAAAGCTTATGCTGAAGGCCGTTATCTAGGATTTGAAGCTTACAAAGAAGGTTTAAATTTTGTAGCCCTTAACTATCCACAAAGTGATGAAGGTAAACAGGCTGCCAAAATTTACAAACAATCTATTCCATCGTTAGAATTTAAGGAATTTGAAAAAGATGGTAAAGAAGGTGAGTTTAAATTAATTTATCCAATAGACAAAAACGACACTACAGTTGATGCAAAAGCACTTAGGGAAAAAGTAGATAAAGCTATTGAAGATTTAGGGTACACTAACCTGTATACATCTTATGATGTTTATAATCCTTTCCAAAACTTCCTAGTAATACATGGTTTAAACAGTAGCCTTGGTGCAGAAGGATTTGGCGAGCTTTTAAAAGACAACAAGAATTATAAAATTACAAATGAGTTTTTTGGTATTTCTTCAGAAAACTATACTATTGTACAGATTCATAAAAATATTGATGCTTACAGAGAGTTTTCAACTCAATAAATAGGCCTTAACTCTAAAACAATCACACTATGTTTTCAGACAATAATTCAGGTAAAAAATCTCGAAATAATGAACAGGTTTCGAGAGAACAAAATAAAATTTCACAAGGCACAAAAATAGTAGGTGATATTGTTGCCAAAGGAGCTTTTAGGATAGAGGGCACTGTAGAAGGTACTGTTACAACTCCTGGAAAAGTAGTTGTGGGCAAAAGTGGCTTTATTAGTGGTACACTTACTTGTGAAAATGCAGATTTTGAAGGAAAATTTTCTGGGAAATTAGATATTGCAGATACATTAACACTTAGGTCTTCTTCTCACATAGAAGGTGAAGTTTTAGTAGGTAAGCTTGCTGTTGAACCAGGCGCAACGTTTAACGCGTCATGTGCAATGAAAGGCAATGTAAAATCGTTAAAAAACGACGATGACAAACGAAAAGAAAAGTCCGCTTAATTCTTCTTACGCTAAATATTCAGGCATAGCCTTTCAAATGTTTGCCATAATTGCAATTGGTGCTTTTGGAGGTGTAAAGCTAGATGAATATCTAAATAACCAAAACAACCTTTACACTATAATTTTTAGCTTAGTGGCTGTACTTGCAGCTATATTTTTTGTCATTAGGCAAATTTTAAAAATGAGCAAAGATGATAATGCGTCTTAAAACGCACTGTTCTTAAAACCAACTTTATGAATTCTATTCAAGAAAAAGAATTTAGAAGACGCCAAATAAGTTTTGTAGGCCTTCTTAGTGCCATTACTGTTATTTTACTTGGGCTCCATTATTATATATACTACTACTTTGCAGCTTCTATTGATCTCAAGATACCACTATGGACAGTTTATGCATTTCACTTTATAGTTGTATTGCTTATTTATAGCTTTATAAACTACAGGCATACTTCCGGAAAGACAGATGTGTTTAATGTTTTTATGATACTTACGTTTTTGAAGATGATCCTGGCTGTGGTATTTTTATTACCCGTATTACTTTCATCCTTAGAAAACAAGGTGCCAGACGTGCTTAACTTCTTCTTTCCGTATTTCATTTATTTAGGGTTAGAAGTGTGGACCGTCACCAATTTTTTAAAGGAAAAAACAAACTAAAAACTTTGACTAATTTTTTTGTTTGCCAATTCATTTAATGTGCGTACTTTTGCACCAAATTTAAACAGGTTATTTTAACGCAATTTTGCAATGAATATTACTCTTAGACAATTTATTTTAGGCCTTGCATTAGTAACTACCGTACTTAGCGGTTTTGCAAAAGACGCAAATACAGAAGAACCTGAGGAAGGCTTTAACGTGAAAGAAATGATAATGCACCACGTTAAAGATGCGTACGGTATGCATATTATAGACTATAATGGTCACGCAATCTCCATTCCTCTTCCTGTTATTTTATGGACAGACAATGGTCTTACTACATTTATGTCTTCAGAGTTTCATCACGATTATCACGGTGAAGTTGTTGTAGAAAAAAATGGAGGTAAGTTTATTAACCTTCATGAAAAAGTGTATCAGTTAGACGCTGGTGCAGATTCTGTACAGTTAGACGAAGAAGGTCATGCTACAAATGCACAAATACCAATTGATATTTCTATAACACGAAATGTGTTTATGATGTTTATTTCGGTTATTGTTCTTCTCCTTATATTTATTACAGCAGCAAGAAAATACAGAAAATCTGATACTAATGTACCAAGTGGTATTGCAAGTTTTGTAGAGCCATTAATCATTTTTGTACGAGATGAGATTGGTATCCCAATGATTGGTGAGCACAAGTACAAAAAATACATGCCTTTCTTATTAACGGTATTCTTCTTTATATGGATTAACAACATTTTTGGATTAATCCCTATTGCAAATGGAGCAAACCTTTCTGGTAACATTGCATTTACAGCTGTATTAGCAGGATTTACATTTATTATTACAACATTTAGTGGTAACAAAAATTACTGGCAACACATTTTCTGGATGCCAGGTGTACCAGTACCAATTAAAATATTCTTAATCCCTATTGAATTAATCGGGATGATTGTTAAGCCAGTTTCATTAGCTATACGTTTGTTTGCTAACATTACTGCAGGACACATTATTATCTTAAGTTTAATTTCTTTAATATTTATTTTCAACTCATTAGCTGTGGCACCAGTATCTGTAGCATTTGCATTGTTTATTAGTATTATCGAGATAATTGTAACAGCAATACAAGCTTACATATTTACAGTATTATCTGCGCTTTACTTTGGTATGGCTGTAGAGGATCACGATCACCATTAATAACGGAGTAACTTAATTAATTTTAAACTATATATTATGACTATTACAGGAATTGCAGCAATTGGAGCTGGTTTAGCAGCTATCGCAGCGGGAATCGGTATTGGTAAAATCGGTTCTTCAGCAATGGAGGCAATGGCTCGTCAGCCAGAGATGCACGGTAAGATTCAGTCTTCTGCACTTATCTTAGCAGCATTCGTTGAGGCGGTAGCACTATTCGGTGTTGTTGCATCACTTATCTAATTAAGGATTACAAAACTTCAACAGTAACGGTTGGTTGCTGTTGAAGTTAATTTTAGTTGAATTAATTATCTAATTATTATAAAATGGAATTATTAACACCTGGATTTGGACTTGTGGTTTGGACGGTTATTACCTTCCTTATCTTATTTTTCCTTTTAAAGAAATTTGCTTGGAAACCTATTTTAGGAGCAGTTCACGATAGAGAAACTTCTATTAAAAGTGCTTTAGACTCTGCAGAGGCTGCACGTCGTGAAATGGAAAACCTACAAGCAGACAATGAGCGTATTCTTCAAGAAGCACGTACAGAGCGTGACTCAATTATTAAAGAAGCACGTTCTATGAAAGATAAGATGATTGCAGACGCCTCTGATGAAGCTCAAGCTAAAGCAGATCAAATTATCAAGCAAGCACAAGCTGCTATCCTTTCAGAAAAACAAGCTGCTATTGCAGATATTAAAAACCAAGTTGCTAACTTGTCTATTGATATTGCAGAAAAAGTAGTTCGTGAAGAATTATCTAACAAAGAAAAACAAGCTAAGCTTGTTGAAGATATGTTAGGTGACGTTACTTTAAACTAATATAACATGGCAGCATCAAGAGCAGCACAACGTTACGCAAAAGCCATCTTAGATTTGGCTATTGACCAAAACAACGCAAAAGAAACTAACGAGAACATGAAGCTTGTTAGCAACACCATTGCTGCAAGTGATGACTTACAGCTTATGCTTACAAGTCCTGTAGTAAAATCTGCAGATAAGAAAGCAGTTTTAAGACAGGTTTTTAAAGACGGTAACGCTATCACTATTGGTCTTTTCGATATTCTTATTGAAAACAAGCGCGTAGACATATTACAAGATGTTGCAAAAAAATATACGTTTTTGTTCGACCAAATGAACAAAACAGAAGTTGCAACCGTTACTACTGCAGTACCTTTAACCAAAGAGCTAGAAGCAAAAGTTTTAGCAAAAGTTAAAGAGCTTACAGGAAATGACGTTTCTTTAGAAAATAAAATTGATGAAAACATAATTGGTGGTTTCATCCTTCGTGTTGGAGATTTACAGTACAACGCGAGTATTGCAAACAAATTGAATACACTTAAACGTGAGTTTACAAACAACACTTACGTTTCAAAACTATAATTGATTTAAAGATTAAACAAAATGGCAGAAGTTAATCCAGCTGAAGTATCAGCAATACTTAAACAACAGCTTTCAGGTTTTGAAAACAAAGCCTCATTAGACGAAGTTGGTACCGTTTTAACCGTAGGTGATGGTATTGCTCGTGTATATGGTCTAAGCAACGCACAATATGGTGAATTGGTAGAGTTTGAAACTGGCCTTGAAGCTATCGTTTTAAACTTGGAGGAAGACAACGTTGGTGTGGTACTTTTAGGACCATCTGTTGGTATTTCTGAAGGGTCTACAGTAAAACGTACACAACGTATTGCATCTATTAAAGTAGGTGAAGGTATTGTTGGTCGTGTTGTAGATACTCTTGGTAATCCTATAGACGGTAAAGGCCCTATTGAAGGTGAAACTTTCGAAATGCCATTAGAGCGTAAAGCGCCAGGTGTTATTTATCGTGAGCCTGTAACAGAGCCATTACAAACTGGTATCAAATCTATTGATGCTATGGTGCCAATTGGCCGTGGACAACGTGAGCTTGTTATTGGTGACCGTCAAACAGGTAAAACTACCGTTTGTATTGACACGATCTTAAATCAAAAAGAATTTTACGATGCTGGTGAGCCAGTATATTGTATTTATGTTGCTATTGGTCAAAAAGCATCTACCGTTGCAGGTATTGCTAAGACGCTAGAAGACAAAGGTGCAATGGCTTATACTACTATTGTAGCAGCTAACGCATCAGATCCTGCACCAATGCAGGTATACGCACCATTTGCAGGAGCTGCAATTGGAGAGTACTTTAGAGATACTGGTCGTCCAGGATTAATTATTTATGATGATTTATCTAAGCAAGCAGTTGCTTACCGTGAGGTATCTTTATTATTACGTCGTCCACCAGGACGTGAGGCGTATCCAGGTGACGTTTTCTTCTTACACTCAAGATTATTAGAGCGTGCAGCAAAAGTTATCAATGATGACGGTATTGCAAGAGATATGAACGACTTACCAGACAGCTTAAAAGATAAGGTAAAAGGTGGTGGTTCTTTAACTGCACTTCCTGTTATTGAAACTCAAGCAGGTGACGTTTCTGCATATATCCCAACAAACGTAATTTCTATTACAGATGGGCAGATATTCTTAACTTCAGATTTATTTAACTCTGGTGTACGTCCAGCAATTAACGTAGGTATTTCTGTATCTCGTGTTGGTGGTTCTGCACAGATTAAATCTATGAAGAAAGTAGCAGGTACATTAAAGCTTGACCAAGCACAGTTCCGTGAACTTGAAGCATTTGCTAAGTTTGGATCAGACCTAGATGCTGCAACCTTAAATGTAATTGAAAAAGGTAAACGTAACGTTGAGATTCTTAAGCAAGGTCAAAATGATCCTTACACTGTAGAAAATCAAATTGCAATCGTTTATGCTGGATCTAAGAACTTATTACGTAAGGTTCCTGTAAACAAAGTAAAAGAATTTGAAGTAGATTACTTAGAATACTTAAATGCTAAGCACAGAGATGTTTTAGATACACTTAAAGCTGGAAAATTAACAGAAGAAGTGACTAACACATTAGAAAAAGTTGCTGCAGAGCTTTCTAGTAAATACTAAATAGAACAAAGACACAGACTTTAGAGTATAGGTGCTCTAATAAGATCACCTATATTCTTTACTCTTTAATCTATACTCTTAATACGAATGGCAAACTTAAAAGAACTTAGAAATAGAATTACATCGGTAAGCTCAACGATGCAGATTACTAGTGCCATGAAAATGGTATCTGCTGCTAAGTTGAACAAAGCTCAGGACGCTATTACAAAAATGCGCCCTTACTCTAATAAGCTTACTGAATTATTACAAAGTCTAAGCGCTACTTTAGATGCAGATAGCGGAAGTGATTTTGCAGAAGAGCGCCAGATAAATAAAGTGCTTATTGTTGCTATTTCATCTAACAGAGGATTAGCAGGAGCTTTTAATACCAACATTATTAAGAAAGTTAAATCTCTTACAGAAACTACATATAAAGGTATTTCTACAGAGGTTATAACTATTGGTAAGAAGGCTAATGATATCTTAAAGAAAACGCATACAGTTACAACAAACAACAACAGCCTTTTTGATGATTTATCATTTGAAAATGTAGCTGAAGTTGCTGAGGATTTAATGGCTAAATTTAAAAACCGTGAATACGATAAAATAGTTATCGTTTACAATAGTTTTAAAAATGCAGCTACGCAAATTGTAATGAATGAGCAGTTTCTTCCATTAGTAGCAAAACAAAACGATGATGTTGATACGTCTAGCGTATCAGATTATATTTTTGAGCCTTCTAAAGAGGAAATAGTAAATGACCTAATTCCTAAGTCTTTAAAAATGCAATTGTATAAAGCTATGCGTGATTCTTTTGCTTCTGAGCACGGTGCACGTATGACTGCAATGCACAAGGCTACAGATAACGCTACAGAGCTTAGAGATAGTCTTAAATTGTCTTACAACAAAGCAAGACAAGCAAGTATTACAAATGAAATATTAGAAATTGTTGGTGGTGCAGAAGCATTGAATAACTAATAATTTTTATTCCTAATTAAAAAAGCTCCAAATAAAATTTGGAGCTTTTTTAATTATAATAATATGCTATTATTTGAATATCGTCATTAGCTGTACCTAATTTAAACTGGATATTACCAGAACCACTTGCATTACCAACACTAACTTGAACTGCAAATAATGCTTTGTAAGTTCCTGCTGGCAAACGTACATAATCTGAACCTGTATTATGGAAACCATTTGCTTCACCTACTGTTCTGCTAGAGTTATTATAAAATTGTCCACTAAGACCAAGTAATGCTTCTGTACCAAGACAGTTTAGTAAATCTCCAAAAAGATTACAATTTACAGTAGCTGGGTTTATTGTATTACCATCTAAATCTTGAGTTACAAAACTGTTGTCAGAATCATCCACAAGATAAATTCCAGTTTGAATTATTCTAGCTCTTTGGTCACTAATTTTAAAGTTATTATTCTTTCGAATACTCCAAGATACAGAATAATTAATTTGGATGATTGCGTCTCTTACTAAGGTAAATGTTGTGTTTAATGGCCTATTGGTTCTGGTAAAAGCAGAGCCTCCACCAGTTTGGTTAACTGTTACACCATTATCGTCTAAATAATTAGAGAAATCTAAAACAATTTCAACGCTAGGAGGTGACGTTGCTAAAGTTAAATCACCATTTTCATTAGCATAAACTCTAGTGCTATTTCCTATACCGAGGTTATTTACATTATTAGCAGCGCTTAAACCTTCAACTTTAATATTTGTAGTATCATCACCAGCGATATGTAAAGTCTCTTGCGGCGAGGTAGTATTAATACCAACTTGTGCACTGGAGAGCGTCGTTACTAATATAAATAGTAATAAAACTTTAAGTATGTGACTAGTGTTAAACATTAATTATAAAGTCTAATTTTGAGATAATCCTTTGAACCTCCAAAACCAATACTAGTATAGGATGAGTTGCCGTCTTTGACAACACCGTAAAAGTAAATAGTATGATTTCCTGTTGGTAATGTAACATAGCCTTGACTATTAACATAAGCGTATCCAGCAACTCCACCAGAACTGGATGTATAATATATTCCTTTGATTCCATATTTCTTTGAGATTTCAGTAGTATTAAGACCATCACTATTGAGGTCTATTCTAAAAAATATTTCACCTGTTCTAGATTTAGCATCGGTAATTGGTGAAAGTGTATTTGATTTTAAATCATCTCCGGCAAACAACATTGTAACCGCATAGTTAACTTCTATTATTGATGGTTGTGGGATTGTAATTGCTTTAGTAATAATAATAGCTTCGTTTGAGGTAGATGCGAGGTCACTATTTATAACAGTACCTGTATTAAAATCTAAATTACTGGGATTATCAGGAATAAAATTATTTTCTTCTAACAAAAACACCAAAGGTGTATTGTATTGCGGGACCAATGTGAAATTTCCAAAACCATCAATAGATACTGGAGCAAGATCAATACCGTTATTAAAAGGGTTATTTGTTGCATTTAAGCTTTCTATTCTAATTGTAGAAGTATCTCCTGCAATATGTAAATCTTGTTGAGGTTGAGTTGTACCTATTCCTACTTGAGCAAAACTTAACATTGGTAAAAATAAAAATGGAAGTAAGTATACATTCATTCTAATACATTCTAAATAAGAGTGAATCAATTCCAGAACCAAAAACAACACTCGTTGCTAAATAGCTGTCGCCAGAAGAAACTTCGCCAAAAAAACGAATTGTATATGTTTGTGCTGCCGGTAATGAAACATAACCTCTACCTACATTATAATAAGTTTCATTTGACCCTGTATTACCAAAAGAAAATGAGGGTGTTCGATTTGTAAAATTCTTGGAGGCAATACCATATGTTGCACCACCTACAGTAAAGTAATTTGTAATTCGTCTTGAAAGATAATCTTCAATCTCATCACCTGCGGCATTAGAGTTTACTTCAAAGCTTATATTATATTTTATTTCTAGAATAGTTGGCCTTGTAGTAGTGACATTAAAAGAAAACACCTCTTCTGCTCCATTACCATCTGAATTTGTGAATGGATTTAATGTAATAGTCGTTGTAGTTTGGATGGCATCTTCGTCCTCACTAATGTAGAGTGTATTAAAATCTAATAAAAAGTCTCCATCTTCATTTATATACAGTGGAAATGTATTATCACTTAAATTTCCGTTACCATCAAAATCACCTGAATTACTTGCATTATTAACTGCATTTAAACCGTCTAGTCTAATTGTGCTTGTTGTTCCTGCAATGTGAAGTGCTTGTTGAGGGTCGTTGGTATTAATTCCTACACCTTGTTGAGCAAAAAACATATAAGGGAACATAATTATTAAATACAAGTGTCTCATTACAAGACAAATATAACCTATCTTTATGTCCCTTTATGGCATTTCTTAATTAAATATAATTTATCGTTTAAGCACAATTAAAATTGATGAAAGGTAAAATTACGTTCTGTAAAATGATTTGAGAAGTTGACTAATTAATCTTTTTAACAATATTTTAATATATTATAATATTTAATCTCTTGATCAAGTGTAAAAAAGTTAAGTGGTAAAGTAATTATACTTTTTAATCTTCATTAAATAACAGCTTAATTATAAAATAGATTTCATTTTATATTAATGTCTTCTCCAGTTAAACTCTCTCGTTTCGCCTTTTTTTCCTAGAGTATTAAATTTATAACTAAGTCCAAACATAACATAACGTTGTAGTACTGTACTTTGTGTATCCTGAATATAATCTTGAGTAGCTGTTCGTCTTGTATTATTGTTTTGCTTTAAGATATCATACGCCTTAATAGAAGCGGTAAAAGCGTCGTTATAAAATGAGTATAAAAGTGAACTATTCCAGAACAGGATGCTTTTTTCAAATCCTTCAGCAACATCTGCATTGTAATTATAATCTATATCATTTACCCATTCAAGCTTTTTAAAGAACGTAGCTGTAGTAAAAAGGTTTATGGTATGTCTTACGTACTCTCTACCTTCAAACAGGTCTAAATTAAAGCTATTCTCTGTATAGTTAAGTGTGTAAGATGGTCTAAACTCAAATTTATCTTTTAATATATAGGCAATATTTACAGATGGCGAATACGTTACAGTTCTACTAGCATATTGTACTGCATTATTAAAGTTTACGTTTCTGTTGGCGTTTATGCTTCCTCTAAGCCCGTAACGTATGCTTTGTAATGAATCTACCTTCTTTTGTTTATTAACTCCTATGCTAAAGTTTAAATTGTAATTACCATTTACATTGGTATACGTAGTGTTTCTTACAAAATTTTCATCAACAGTAGTTTGAGCTACCACACGATCATTGGTAAATGTAGCATTACCATAGCTGTAAACTCCAGATTGGGTTTTAAAATCGTAAGAGTTATATCCTAAATAAATATTATGATTGTTAGAAGGGCTTAAGTTTGGATTACCCTGTATAGTGTTTAGTGGATTAGACACATCTACAAAAGGAGATAGTTGATTTACGCTTGGAGCATCATTACGGAGCCTATAACTAATATAAGCTCTAGATTGTTTAGTAAAGTTATATCTAAAATTACTTGAAAGTGTTAGTGCATCAAAATTGTTTTCAAAATTAATGTCTCTTAATGCATCGTCACTTTCTAAAGTCCTATGTATATAACCAGCACTAAAACCGGCTCTTAGTTTATCGGTTTGGTATTGTAACCCTAACTCTGGTTCAGAACTGCTATTCTTATTTTCAAAATCTGTACTCTGTTCAAGATTAAAATCTGAATAGTTTTGGTTAGTTTCATTAAAGTCAAATACAGACTGGTTATCTTCTCTTGTATTTTGTTCGTAGGTATATTCAGCATTTAAGAATAGTTTTTTCTCTATTAAAGGAATTCTCCAATCTGCTGAGACCTGAAAACCATTGTCTGTATTTTCACCGTCTGTAAATTGATTTCTTGTAATTGTTTCTGGTGTGTCTCCAAAAACTTCGGTATTAGAAAACAGGAATCTTTCGTTTACATCCTTATTAATGTTGTTTTCTACTCCTAACCTTACAAATCCACCTTTTTTACCATACTTCTTTGTAAAGTCTAATTCTCCTTGAAAGTTGGTGCCTGTTCTATCAGATTGTGTAGAGGCTTCAGATTGGTTTGTAAGTTCACCATCTATCGTTCTGCTTTCTTCATTAGAATCAAAGTTTGAAAGTCCTGTATTGTATGAAAATTCAGGTCTAAATAATATTACAAAAGTTGAGTCTACTTCAGACCTAAATCTAGCATTAACTGTATGAGAATCTATATTACTGTCTGAACTTGATATAGAATTTGTAATAAACCTATTGTCTGGCAAAATGTTTTCTCGCTGGGTAACTTCGTCATTATATGAGTTAGATGCAGAGTAAAAATAATCTGTAGTAATGTCTGTTTTTTTCCATAATTCATTAGCAAAATTAACGCCTGCTGTTCTGGAGTTGGTAATACCTTGGCCACCACCAAAAGAACGCCCACCAACATTAAAACTGCCATTGCCATTAAAGCTTACAGAACGCGTATTAGAAAAAAGCCTTTGTATTTCTCCAAAACTAAAACCTGGTGAGTTAATATTATTACCACCACCTAATACGCTAACTCGCAAATCGTTATCAAAATAATTTAAAAGTCCGGCATATTCAAAACGTTCATCGGTGCCTGCACCTGCAGCTACCCTACCAAAAATTCCTTTGTTTTTATCTTCATCTATAGTAAGGTTTATGGTTTTGTTGGTTTGCTCTCCATCTTCGCCGGTAAAAGCCTCAGAATCTGTTTTAGTGTCTGTTACTTGTATTTTCTTGATAATATCCTTGGTTAGGTTTCTTGTTGCAATTGTAGGATCATTACCAAAAAAAGGTTTTCCATTAACTAATATCTTGTTTACTGGTTTACCATTAACTTTTATGGTGCCATCTGGATCTACCTCAACACCTGGCAATTGTTTTAAAAGATCTTCAACGTTGGCATCTTTCTTAGTTTTAAACGACTTTACATTAAACTCCAATGTGTCCTTTTTAATAGTAATTGGTGCGCGTGTAGCAGTAATCACAACATCTGACAAAGATTCTGCCTGCAAACCAAGAGGAATAGTTCCTAGATCTATTTCTGAGGAGTTTATCTTTACAACTTTAGAATAGCCAGCGTAGCCAGTAAAACTAATATTTACTCGCATTTCTGGTAAACTAGATTCTGTTTCTAATAAGAAAAGACCTGCTCTGTCTGAAATGGAATAGGTTATTAATGTACTATCTGAAACTTTTTCTGCAAAAACAGTTGCTGCTTCTAAAGGTGTTTTCGAGGTCTCATCTACTATTGTTCCTTTTATAGTAACACTTTGAGCAATAGATGTTATCGAAATGAAGAAGACTGCTAAAAATAAGTAAACGTTTTTCAAGAGTGTTGATTTTTAATTGATTGATGAATTGTCGACGAAAATAACCAAACAGACTATGTAAAACATAGTCTTAAATTATTTTTAAGTTTTTATTAACACAAATGCTCTTTTAGTTAGGTCTTATCATTGTTTTACAACGCTTTGGCACTTAATTTGTTTTGTACCTTTAAACTGAAAATCTCAATATTATGAAATTAGCTACTTTACTTTATGGTATTATTCCCTTAGTGTTTTTTTCCAGTTGTTCTTCAAGCCAGCAGCTACAAAACTTTGTGCTACAAGAACAGGTGCCTTTTGAAATAGTTGAATATTATTATCAAGATTGGCCTCAACATACAAGAACATCTCCTGCAGGAATACACGTTACCATAGTTTTAAAAGAGAATTTAAACTCTATTGAATTAAAAGAGGTTTTCTTTAGGGATAAACAAGTTGCATTAAAGCCTGAACTACGTGCGCCTACGGTGTATGTAGGGAAGTTTCCTAAACAAACTGACCGTATCTTAAATGCCGACCCTGTAAAAGAATACGGTAATAAACCACCTCAATTTTCTAAAAATGGTTCTTTCAAATTGTCCTCTAATGACGCTATAATTTCCTACACAGAACGTGGTAAACTACTGTATTACAAGCTAACAGATATTGAAGAGCGCGGCACAAGGCAAGCTCCTAGAAATCCTAGGTAATTATTTTTTAAGAATTTGGTAGTTATCATCATCTACCTCAACAACCTCATAGGTCTCTGCAAACCACGCATAGTCTGTTTTATTTAGTTGCTTACTCATTGTTACACTAAAATTTTCTGAAACCCTTGCATTTGTAAGTGTTGCTCCTTTAAGCGATTTAACAGAGAACTCTGCGCCTCTAAGATCTGTTAAACTTAAGTCTGCCTTAGTTAGGTCTGCACGCTTAAAGCTTGTGTTTTTAAGAATAGCGCCTTTAAAGTTAGTAGATTCCAGATTTGCTAAATCTAAAACTGTATTGGTTAAATCTGCATATTTAAAATCTGCATTTTCAAAATCGTTACCGCTAAAATTTGAATTACTTAGGTCTGCATAAGACAGATTAATATTTAATAAATCCTCATTAATGATGGAAACGCCCACCATTTCTGCATAACTGAAATCTAATCGTTCTAATAAAGATCCGTTTAGTGACGTGTTAGAACTTAGCTTTAAACTTAAATCACTTTCAATTAAAGACAATAACAAATAGCCTCGTTCTGGGCTTAGAACGCGTTCTGTAAGACTATCATTCTTTAAGTAACGATATGGCTTTAGCATTTTACTTAAAGCAATTAAACGACCTGTAGTTGGTTTAGAAATTCTGTTTGAAGGTGTTCTGTCTATTTCATCATTAACATCCTTAATCATGTTATCTAATAAAATAATGACATTGCCACGACGTTCTGCTTCTTGCAAATAGGTTTGTTGATCTAAACGAATATTCTGATTTTGAAATAGTGTTTTCTGATCATCTATTAACGTGGTTTGCTTGGCAAGGTAATAGGTTTGAAAAATAAGTAAAATTGAAGGTAAAATTGCCGTAAGCACCAACAGGAAACCAACTCTAGTAAGCCTTAGTACTACTGCAGAAAGTAAATTGGACAATGTTTCACGAGAAACACGACGGTCATCTCCTAATTCGTTTAAAAAATCTTCGATTGAAGTTTTGAGCTTTACACCCAAAACCATACCTGAAGAACGTTTTAAAAAGCTCCACCCTAACTTTCTTCGTTTTCGCTTAGATTCTTTTTGAGATGCAAAGGTGTCTCTTAGCTTTTTGTTTTCAGCCTCTAATTGTTTAATCTTCTCTTCTTGAGTCATTATTAAATTTGCATTAAAGGCTTATTTTATACAATTAAAGCTTCATTTCTGGAACATCTCCATCTATAATGAGTGTACCTTCTGTTGCCTTTTGTATTTCATCTACACTAACGCCTGGCGCACGCTCTAAAAGCTTGAAGCCTTCTTTAGTAACCTCTAACACTGCAAGGTTTGTAACCACCTTAGTTACACAACCAACTCCAGTTAACGGTAAGCTACAGCGTTTTAATAATTTAGATTCTCCAGCACGGTTAGTGTGCATCATTGCCACTATAATATTGTCTGCACTTGCAACAAGATCCATAGCTCCGCCCATTCCTTTTACCATTTTACCTGGTATTTTCCAGTTGGCAATATCTCCATTTTCTGCTACTTCCATAGCACCCAGAATTGTAAGGTCTACGTGTTGGCCTCTTATCATACTAAAGCTTGTAGCAGAGTCGAAAAAACTTGCGCCTGGCAAGGCTGTAATAGTTTGTTTACCAGCATTAATGACATCTGCATCTTCTTCACCATCAAAAGGGAATGGCCCCATTCCTAAAACACCATTCTCACTTTGAAACTCTACATCGATATCATCTCTAACAAAGTTTGCGACCAATGTTGGTATCCCAATGCCTAAGTTTACATAGTAACCATCCTTAACTTCTTTAGCTATGCGTTGTGCTATTCCATTTTTATCTAACATATACTCAATTTGAAAATTTTGATGATTGCTTAATCTCTTTGTCTTACTGTTCTTTGTTCAATTCGCTTTTCATAGCGTTCGCCTTGAAAAATTCGTTGTACAAATATGCCCGGAATATGTATTTGGTTAGGGTCTAACTCTCCTGGCTTAACTAACTCTTCTACCTCTACCACAGTAACCTTTGCAGCACCACACATATTTGGATTAAAGTTTCGCGCTGTACCCTTAAAGATTAAATTACCTGCTTCATCTCCTTTCCAAGCTTTTATAAATGCAAAATCTGCTTTAAATGCTTCTTCCAACACATACATTTTCCCGTTAAACTCTCGTACTTCTTTACCTTCGGCGACTTCTGTACCATAACCTGCTGGTGTGAAAAATGCAGGAAATCCTCCTTGTGCAGCGCGGCATCGTTCTGCCAAGGTACCTTGTGGAATAAGCTCCACTTCTAACTCACCACTTAGCATTTGACGTTCAAACTCATCGTTCTCTCCAACGTAAGACGATACCATTTTTCGTATTTGCTTTTTTTGAAGCAACAACCCTAAACCGAAATCATCTACACCTGCATTATTAGAAATACACGTAATGTCTTTTACGTTTAATTTTACTAAATGTGCAATTGCATTTTCTGGTATGCCGCTTAATCCAAAACCGCCTAACATAAATGTCATGCCATCTTGTACGCCTTGCAATGCTGCTTCTACGTCTTTTACTGTCTTTTTAATCATTATCTAGATTTAATGATGGGAATTTACAAAAAATGAGAGGACATTAATAATCCTATACCCTCATTTATGATTGTGATTTATTTTAAAATTTTAGAGTACCTGTTTGTACTGTTTAGTATGTTCTTTGCCTCTTCTATCTCTGGATTATTAATAACATAATAATCATAAAGACCTTCTTTGTAGAAATAACGCTTTATAATCTCATCTGTTATAAGACGCTCTATTTCTGGCTTCTTATCATCTATAGCTTTTGTCTTGGCTTGTTGTATAGATGCTAGAAAGTTATTGTAGTTATTCTGCACATCATCATCAAACTCTTCTTTAACTGCAATTTCAAGGGTTTCTTTTAATTCCTTTTCGGTTTGGGTAGTATACTTAAAGTTAGTTGTTTTTAAAAATTCTTTGAAGTCTGAAAAATCTGAGCTAGTGAATTTAAAATCTTCTGGCGACTCTAACTTATGAGTGTAGTAATAGTTTGTGGCAAAGTTAAAAATGGCTTCATCTTGAACTAACGCTGATGTTACGCCACTAAATTTAGAAGTTTCTAACTGTACATCTGGAAGTACGCCACCGCCATCAAAAACACTTCGGCCTGCTTTAGTTTTAAACTCATTATATTCTGCAGATTTTGTTCGCACTGCATTACCATCTTCGTCTCTATTCCAATAATCTAATGCTTGTATACAACGACCACTTGGTGTGTAGTATCTTGAAATAGTTACTTTAAGTTGTGTGCCATAAGTAAGCTGTTTTGGTCTTTGCACTAAGCCTTTCCCAAAACTTCTTGCGCCAACAATTACAGCTCTGTCATAATCCTGCAAGCCTCCAGAAACAATTTCACTGGCAGATGCACTACGTCCATCAATTAAAACCACTAATGGAATTTCAGTATCTACAGGTTCATTTTTAGTAACATACGTTCTATTATACTTCTTTATAACAGACTTTGTGGTAGTAACTAACTCTCCTTTTGGTATAAATATATTTGTCACATTTATAGCTTCACTTAATAAGCCTCCAGGATTTCCTCTTAGGTCTAAGATAATTTTATCGGCACCATCTGCTTTTAATGTTTTTAAAGCATCAATAACTTGGGTAGACGCTTTAGCATTAAATTTAGATAACACTATATAACCAGTTTTATCTTCTAGTAGTTTATAATATGGCACTGCTTCAACATCTATCTTTCCTCTTTTTAACGTGGTTGTTTCTTGTTTTCCTTGTCGTAAATAGGTAACCTGTACTTCACTACCTGGTGATCCTTTTAATAACTCTCCAGCGTCACTATCAAAATCTGACAGTACGATATCTCCTATCTTTATAATTTCATCTCCAGCTTTAAGGCCTGCATTATCTGCCGGATAGCCTTTATGAGGCTCTATGATTGTAATTTTATCATCTCGTGTTTTTACAGATGCTCCGATACCAGTATACTCTCCAGAGTTTCGAATACGTGCTGTTTCTACATCTTGTTCATTATAAAATTTAGTATAAGGATCTAATTCTGTTAACATAGATTTTATGGCAGTATCCATAAGTTCTGCAGGGTTTGTTTCATCTACATAATTCATGTTTAATTCCTTAAACAGCGTAGTAAAAATCTCTATCTGCTTAGCAATTTCGAAGAAATCATTTTTGAAACTTACTGTTGTAAAAAAAATACCGACAGCTACTACCGAAAGTATAATGCGCTTTTTCATTATTTTGAAGTGTTTTTATTTGAAGACTTAAGCCAATGTCTTATTACAATAGCAACTACAAGTCCTATTATAAGTAATGGCCATAGTGTTAAGATGCCTAAAAATACAGAAGAAATACCGAACCAACCTGACTTTAGAGCATTCACAATTTTTGTTCCGTAGGAAACTGTAATCCCAGTATTAGAAATTTCCTTATAAAAATTTATGTTTAGTGTGCTATAAGATACTTGACTTTGCAAATACTCTAGTCTTCCTTGTTTAGCTTCTATATCTTCTCTAATTGTAGAAAGTTCTCTCTCGATTTCTAAAATTTCTTTTACAGTATTTGCTTTAGATAAAAGCTGTATATATCTTGATTCTAATTCTCGTTTAGCCTTTAAGCGTGCTGTAAGGTCTATAAATTCTTCTGTTACATCTTGTCTGGAAATAGATTTTGTATCAAAGTAGTTTACGCTCTGAGAAATGCTATCAATAATGACTTGAAAGTTTTTAGATGGTATTCTTACCTGTAAATTTTGGTATTGCCTGTTGTAATTTTTGCCAGAATTATCGGTTTGAATATAACCCTCATAGGTGTTAAGCAAAGCCTTAATTTGAGAATATGTTTTAGAAAGATTTTGTGTTTGAAACTCTAATACACCTGTTTTTATAATTTTTTGCTCTTGGGATGTATTTAAATTTGGGGTTGTTGTGGTTTCTATTATAGTTTCCTCTAAATAATCTTCAGAATTTTCAATTGTAAATTCTTTTGAAAAAGACTCTGTAGAATTTTCTCCGCAAGCTAAAACCAACAACACACAAAAACTAAGACACGGCTTTGAGAAATGCCCCAACAAGCTTTTTAAATTTAGTTTCAACAAATTCATATTCAGGTGTTTCTTTGCCAATATAAACGATGAGAAGCGCAAAGTGTTGCGTTGTCCCATTATAGACAAGGTACTTATTTTTTCTGAATGATTCTCTGAGTAAGCGTTTTATTCTATTTCTATGAACCGCTAGTTTAAAGTTTCTCTTAGGCACAGATACACCAACTTTAAAACCTTTTACATCATTATCTTTTAAAGGTATATAGTACATTCTTAATGGGTATGCAGTTACAGATTTTCCATTTAAGAACAACTCGTTTATAAGTGTTTTTCCTTTTAAATGTTCTGTATTTGGAAAGCTTTGGTCCATAGGTTTCAAAGATACTGCTTATAATAAAATTCCCTCTTTTTAAAAAGAACAAACCCTAAAGTGTGCTTAATAAAAGCTTCGCTTTAGGGTGTGTAAAATTATATTTTTTAGAATTATTTAATCTCTGAAACTCTTAATGTGTTTACCATACCTTTATCTGAAATTGGCATTGCTGCTAGGTTTATAACAAATTCAGATTTTTTAACATACTTCATTTGTTTTGCAATACCGTTAACATCTTCTACAGTATCGTCTGTACTAGTAAACTTGTCATAGTAGTACGCATGCACACCCCAAAGTAAGCTTAATTGTGTAAGTATGCGTTTGTTTGATGTAAATGCTAATATATGTGCACTAGGTCTCCAAGCAGAAATTTGAAATGCTGTATAACCACTATTTGTTAGTGTACAAATAGCTTTAGCCTTAATTTCATTAGCCATATGTGCTGCATGATAACATATTGATTTTGTTATGTATCGCTTAGTACGAATATGTGGTGGCTCTTCTGGTACGTGAATTAATGGAGAGTCTTCCACAGTTTTAAGAATCTGACACATTTTTTGAATTACCTGAACTGGATATTGTCCTACAGAGGTTTCTCCACTTAACATTACTGCATCTGCACCATCCATCACAGAGTTTGCTACATCATTAACCTCTGCACGTGTTGGCGTAAGGCTAGTAATCATTGTTTCCATCATCTGTGTAGCAATAATTACAGGTATTCTTGCTTGCTTTGCTTTTAGTACTAATTGCTTTTGTATTAAAGGTACTTCTTGTGCTGGAATTTCAACACCTAAATCTCCACGCGCAACCATTAAACCATCACAGTAAGCAACTATCTTATCTATGTTCTCAACGCCTTCTGGCTTTTCTATCTTGGCTATTATTGGAATTTTGTGCTCGCTATGTTTTTTAATGAGTTCTTGTAATTCTTGCAGGTCTTCTGCGTGACGTACAAAAGATAATGCCATCCAATCTACTCCTTGTTCACAAGCAAAAATGGCATCTTTAACATCTTTTTCTGTTAATGCAGGTAAAGAAATGTTGGTATTAGGTAGGTTTACTCCTTTTCTAGAACGTAAAGGACCACCTTGTATAACTTTGGCTTTTACTTCATCTTTTTTATTTGTTTCTAAAACTTCAAAGATTAGTTTACCATCATCAAGAAGAATACGCTCGCCTGCCTTTACATCTCTTGGGAAGGTGTCGTAGTTCATATACACACGATCTGCTGTTCCTTCAAATTCTTCGCCGGTACAAAAGGATAATTTATCGCCTTTACTTACAATAACTTCACCTTTCATTACACCTACACGTAATTTAGGGCCTTGTAAATCTCCAAGGATAGATGCGTTAAATCCATACTTTTCATTAAGCTCTCTAATCATTGAGATGCGTTTCTTTACATCATCATAATTAGCATGAGAAAAATTAATTCTAAATACATTGGCACCTGCTTCAAGCATTTGTTTTAAGACCGTTTTAGTAGACGTTGATGGTCCTAAGGTTGCTACAATTTTGGTTTTCTTTCTATTAGGCATAAAATGGGCTAAAGTTATTATTAACTATTATTTAAATACGAGCCTTTCTTTCTGTTTTAAATCTTCAGTGTTTATAAGATAGGCTGTAACTATGTGTTTTATTTGATTAAGTTCGAACAATATCCGCTTTATAGGAATTGCATTAACAACTTCATCTTCAATTTTTAAAAAATAATCTGCGTTTTTGTATTCTTTAAGTAATGAAATTATAGAATATCTGTTTTGTTTGCTTCCAAAAAGATCGTCTTCTGTTATGTTTTTATTTGATGTTTTAAACTTATTTGCTGTCAAGTAATAATCTGTTTCTCTTATAGCATCTTCAAACTGAAATAAAGGTGCGTTAATTACAGTATCTCCTTGATAAATTTCTATGTCACTTACTCTTTCAAGTTTTAGTTTTAGTTGCTTGTTTACAAAGTATGCTATTCTATAAGGCTCCAAAGAGCAATGAATTGCAATGAGTTTAAACTCGTCTTCAAAAACAGTGTCTAAAATGAGTTTATTACCTTTCATATTTTACAAGCTAACAGCTAAAGATAAAATATGAGGTATAAAAATAAGAGGGAAAAAGATTAAATCTTAATTAAATATATTACGAAAACGTTTGCGACTCATAAGATTTAGTCGAAAACCTTTTTAATCTTAGACTGAAATGCGAAAAATGCTCTTTTAGATGCTTTTTCCTCGGCTTTTTTCTTTGAGGTTGCTCGTGCTTTTGCTACCACTTTTTTATCTATCCGTAATTTAACAGCAAAGTGTTTCATTTCACCAACTCCTGTGTCTTCATATACATCGTAGTGAAATTCTTTTTTTGTTTTTTGACAATATTCTATTAGTAAGCTTTTGTAACTAATAACTTTGTTCTCTAATTGTTCTATATCTACATAAGGCTCTATTACACGCTCATGTATAAATCTTTTACAACTTTTGTAACCTTTATCTAGGTAAATAGCGCCTATTAAGGCTTCAAATAAATTGCCGTGAATGTTTGCTCCAAATTGAGTTTTTGGAATATTTGTTTTTACAAGACTTACTAAATCTAAATCTTTACCTAACTCGTTAAGGTGTTTTCTGGAAACTACTTTGGCCCTCATTTTGGTTAAATACCCTTCATTACCTCCAGGTACAGCAGAAAATAAATGTGCAGCGATAATAGCACTTAGCATTGCGTCTCCTAAAAACTCTAAGCGTTCATAGTTTTGCGCATTCCCTAATTCATCTACTTCATTTAAAGATCTGTGTGTAAATGCCTTTTTATAAGGTTTTAGGTTTGTTGGTTTAAACCCAACAAGGTTTTGTATAGCACTAAAAAAATTCCCGTCCTTTTTTGAACGGGAATTTAATATGTTACGAATGATACTCATTCGTATTACTCATTAAGTTTTCTAAACAATACACAAGCATTGTGTCCTCCGAAACCAAATGTATTGCTCATAGCAACATTTACTTCTCTTTCCTGTGCTTTGTTTAATGTTAAGTTCAAATTTGGGTCTATATTCTCGTCAACCGTTTCGTGGTTAATTGTTGGTGGCACGACACTATGTTCCATCGATAAGATAGACGCAATAGCCTCAATTGCACCAGCAGCACCTAAAAGGTGACCAGTCATAGACTTTGTTGAATTAATATTAATCTTCCCGGCATGCTGTCCAAATACTTGACTGATTGCTTTTAATTCGGCAACATCTCCTAAAGGAGTAGATGTACCGTGTGTGTTTATAGCATCAACTTCAGAGGCATCTATACCTGCATCTCTTAAACAGTTTTCCATAACGCGTTTTACGCCTATGCCATCTGGATGAGGTGCTGTCATGTGATAAGCATCACTAGACATACCGCCACCTATAACTTCTGCATAAATTCTTGCGCCACGTGCTTTTGCGTGTTCAAGTTCTTCGAGAACCAAAGCTCCAGCACCTTCTCCTAATACAAAACCATCTCGGTTAGCATCAAAAGGTCTGGAAGCAGATTGTGGGTTATCATTTCTGGTAGATAGTGCATGCATAGCATTAAAACCACCCATACCAGCCTCAGTCACTGCTGCTTCGCTTCCTCCTGTGATAATAACATCACAATGGCCTAGTCGAATATAATTTAAGGCATCTATCATTGCGTTAGCAGATGATGCACAAGCAGAAACTGTGGTATAATTAGGACCCATAAATCCATGTTTAATAGAAATGTTTCCTGGCGCTATATCTGCAATCATCTTAGGAATAAAAAACGGATTAAAACGTGGTGTACCATTGCCTTGAGCAAAATTTACAACCTCATCTTGAAATGTTTGTATTCCTCCAATACCAGCTCCCCATATTACTCCTACACGAAACTTATCTACTGCATCTAGGTCTATACCTGCATCTGCAATAGCTTCGTCTGAAGAAACAAGGGCGTACTGTGCAAACTTATCTAACTTACGGGCTTCTTTTCTATCAAAATGCTTTAAAGGATCGAAATCTTTGATTTCGCAAGCAAATTGCGTTTTAAAGTTAGCAGGATCAAAGGAAGTGATTCCGGCACAGCCGCTCTTCCCTTCTACCAACCCGTTCCAATATTCGTTAATATTGTTACCAATTGGGGTTAATGCCCCTAAACCTGTTACTACAACTCGCTTTAACTCCATAATGCAGTTATTATTTAGCCTCTTCTATATAAGAAATTGCTTGACCAACTGTTGCAATGTTTTCAGCTTGGTCGTCTGGAATCTGAATATCGAATTCTTTTTCGAATTCCATAATTAATTCCACTGTGTCCAATGAATCTGCTCCTAAATCGTTTGTGAAGCTTGCGTCGTTAACTACTTCGTTTTCGTCAACACCTAATTTGTCTACGATTATTGCTTTTACTCTTGATGCAATGTCTGACATAATCTCTAGTTTTTAAAATGATTAGACGGCAAAAATAAAAAACTTTACCTTAATAAATGTTTAATGTCTTAAAATGTGGCAGGATTTTCTGTAAATTTATCCTACATCACCTAATTTTGGGGTCTAACCGATATTCATAAATAATTTAATTTGGTCACTTCTCTACATCATAAGCGTATTGTCATATTTGGTTCCGGCAACGGATCCAACGCCGAAAACATTATTAAATACTTCAAAAAAAACAATCAAGCTGAAGTGACTCACGTCTTCAGTAACAACAAGCGCGCCAAGATCTTAAAACGCGCCTATAATCTGGATGTCAATGCTATACATTTTGACAGGTCTTCATTTTATGGCACTAATGAAATGCTTAACCTCTTAAAAGACATACAACCAGACCTTATTGTGTTAGCTGGTTTTTTGTGGTTATTTCCGGAAAAGATTGTAGAAGCCTTCCCAGATAAAGTTATAAACCTTCATCCAGCTCTTCTTCCAAAATTTGGCGGAAAAGGCATGTATGGAGCAAATGTTCATAAAGCTGTTGTTGAGCAAAAAGAAGAAAAAACAGGAATTACCATTCATTTTGTTAATGAAGTTTATGACGACGGAAAGATTATTGCTCAATTTGAAACAGAGTTAAAACCAACTGACACTGTTGAGGATGTTGCTTCTAAAATAAATGAGTTAGAGATGGAGCACTTTCCTAAAGTTATAAACGAATTATTATTCCCAGAACGCTACGACACAAATGGCAACTAAGTCTCCCAAATTTTATGTTGTATGGAAAGGAAAAAAACCAGGTATTTATAAAACTTGGGCATCTTGCAAAGCTAGCATAGATGGCTATAAAGGTGCATTGTATAAATCTTTTCCAACCTTTGCAGCAGCACAAAAAGCCTATAATGGTAATTACGAAGATTTTAAAGGCAAAAGTGCAAAGCTTAGAGTCCTTTCTGAAGCAGACAAATTAAAATATGGAACTCCTAACTTTAACTCAATTGCTGTAGATGCTGCATCTAGTGGAAATCCTGGGAAAATGGAATATCGCGGCGTAGACACTAAAACTAAAAAACAACTTTTTCATCAAGGGCCGTTTTTACAAGGCACAAATAATATAGGAGAGTTCTTAGCGTTGGTTCATGGCTTGGCCTTTTTAAAAAAACACAACAGTGATAGGATAATATATACAGACTCCAGAATAGCTATGGGTTGGGTTCGTAAGAAGAAATGCAACACCAAACTATCATTAAATGCCAAAAATAAAAATGTGTTTGAGTTGGTAAAGCGTGCTGAGCATTGGTTAAAAACCAATTCTTATAATACACCTGTTGTAAAATGGGAAACAAAAGCTTGGGGAGAAATTCCCGCAGATTTTGGGAGAAAGTAACCGTCAAAATTGTTCTTGATATAATATATAATTCGGAAATCCATTTTTGATATTGTACCTTTGCAAATTCAAATTAAAAACTCAACATGGGCAAATTATTGATCGTAGGAACCGTAGCTTTTGATGCTATAGAAACACCTTTTGGAAAAACAGATAAAATATTAGGTGGCGCTGCTACTTATATAGGATTGTCTGCTTCAAATTTTGGAATTGATAGCGGTGTAGTTTCAGTAGTTGGGGAAGACTTTCCACAAGAACACTTAGACCTCTTAACAGAACACAATGTAAATATAGATGGTATTGAGATTGTAAAAGGTGGTAAAACATTTTTCTGGAGCGGTAAGTATCATAATGACATGAACTCTAGAGATACTTTGGTGACAGAATTAAATGTTCTTGCAGATTTTGATCCTGTTGTTCCAGCGGCTTATCAAAATGCAGATGTAGTCATGTTAGGAAATTTGCACCCATTTGTACAAATGCGAGTGATAGAACAAGTGAAAAATCCTAAGCTAATTGTATTAGATACAATGAATTTTTGGATGGACAGCGCCTTAGAAGAACTCAAGCAAGTTATTGCCAAAGTAGATGTAATTACTATAAACGATGAAGAAGCTAGACAATTGTCTGGAGAGTATTCTTTAGTAAAAGCAGCAAGAGAAATAGAAAAAATGGGACCTAAATATGTTGTTATTAAAAAAGGAGAGCACGGCGCATTACTTTTTCATGATGACAAAATGTTCTTTGCTCCTGCACTACCGTTAGAAGAAGTGTTTGACCCTACTGGAGCTGGAGATACATTTGCAGGAGGCTTTAGTGGATATTTAGCAAAAACTGAGGACTACAGCTTTAAGAATATGAAAAATGCCATAATTTACGGCTCTAACCTAGCGTCTTTCTGTGTGGAGAAATTTGGCACAGAGCGAATGGAAAGTCTAGACAAGAAAGAAGTTGAAGAACGCTTAGAGCAGTTTAAGAAATTAACACAATTCAAAATAGAATTATCATAACTAAAAAACGCCCTAAATTATTTGGGGCGTTTTTTTGTACAACACCAAACGATTATGAGTGATGTTTTAAAACACGAGTGTGGTATAGCCCTAATACGCTTGCTTAAACCTTTAGAATACTATAAGGAAAAATATGGCACAGCATTTTATGGTGTTAACAAAATGTACTTAATGATGGAGAAGCAGCATAACCGTGGCCAAGACGGTGCCGGTTTTGCTAGTATTAAGTTAGATGTTAAGCCTGGAGAGCGATATATTAGTAGAGTAAGAAGTAATCAAGCTCAACCTATACAAGATATCTTTGCTCAAATTAATGAACGCGTTAATCAAGAGCTTACAGACAATCCAGAATATGCAAATAATGTCGAGCTACAAAAGCAGCACATTCCTTATATAGGAGAATTACTTTTAGGCCATGTGCGTTATGGTACATTTGGTAAGAATAGTATAGAAAGTGTACACCCATTCTTAAGGCAAAATAACTGGATGCACCGCAACCTTATTATGGCTGGTAACTTTAACATGACAAATGTGTTTAAGTTATTTGATAATTTAGTGAAGTTAGGACAGCATCCTAAAGACAAAGCAGATACCGTTACGGTAATGGAGAAGATAGGCCATTTTGTAGATTCTGAAGTAAGGAAACTTTACAAAAAACTTAAAAAAGAAGGGTTTAGTAAGATTGAGGCTTCTCCAGAAATTGCTAAACGTTTAAATATTGAAAAAATCCTAAAAAAATCTTCTAAAGATTGGGATGGCGGTTATGCTATGGTTGGTCTTTTAGGACATGGTGATTCATTTGTATTAAGAGATCCTGCAGGTATACGACCAGCATATTATTATAAAGATGATGAAATTGTTGTAGTAGCATCAGAGCGACCAGTTATACAAACCGTTTTCGATGTAAAGTTTGATGATGTTAAAGAACTAGCGCCAGGACACGCAATTATCACCAAAAAAGATGGATCTGTAAGTATTCCTGAAATATTAAAGCCTTTAGAGCGTAAAGCCTGTTCGTTTGAACGTATTTACTTTTCAAGAGGAAGTGATGCAGAAATTTATAAAGAACGAAAAGAGCTAGGTGCACTACTTTATCCTGAAGTTTTAAAAGCAATTGATAACGATACCACAAATTCTGTATTTTCTTTTATACCAAACACAGCAGAAGTTTCTTTTTACGGTTTAGTTGAGGCTGCTCAAGAAGACCTTAATAAACGCAAAAACGAAACAATTTTAAATGAAAAGGAAACACTAACAGATAAACGTTTAGAGCAAATACTCTCGCACAGGCTTCGCACCGAGAAAATTGCAATAAAAGATGCTAAGTTAAGAACGTTTATTACCGAGGATAGCAGCAGAGATGATCTTGTTGCACACGTATATGATGTTACTTATGGTGTTGTAAAGCCAGAAGATAACCTAGTTATTATAGATGATAGTATTGTACGCGGAACCACACTTAAAAAGAGCATTATTAAGATGATGGACCGTCTTAAACCTAAACGTATAGTAGTTGTATCATCTGCACCACAAATACGTTTTCCAGACTGCTATGGTATAGATATGGCTCGTATTGAAGATTTTGTAGCTTTTAAAGCGGCATTAGAGCTATTAAAAGAAACCAACCAATATCATGTTATTGATGATGTTTATAAGAAATGTAAGTCTCAAGAACACCTAGAAGACAAGGACGTAAAGAACTTTGTTAAAGAAGTATATGCGCCGTTTAGCTATGAGGCTGTTTCTCAAAAAATAGCAGAACTTTTAAGTGATGAGACTGTAAATGCTGAAGTTAAAGTAATTTATCAACCTATAGATAATTTGCATAAAGCCTGCCCTAAGAATTTAGGAGATTGGTATTTTACAGGAGATTATCCTACTGTAGGCGGCAATAGAGTCGTAAACAGAGCATTTATAAATTTTGTTGAAGGTAATAAGGAGCGCGCCTACTAAACGCGTCGTTAGTCCGAGTAATATGTATTTTATCTAATTTACTGAAAAACACATATTTATTTAAGTTGACTATATTACATTTGACGATACCATAACTAAGTAGGTTAAGTTTATGGTAGATTTGGGGCAAAAAAGGGTGGTTTATCCACCCTTTTTTATTTGCATATAATGCATAAAAAAAGGAGGCTTTTAAGAAGCCTCCTTTTTAAGTCTGATTAAATATTCAGATTATTTATTCTCTGCATAACGCTTAGAAACCTCTGTCCAATCAATCACATTAAAAAATGCATTTACGTAATCTGGACGACGGTTTTGATAGTTTAAGTAATATGCATGTTCCCAAACATCTAACCCTAAGATAGGGTAACCACCACAACCAATTCCTGGCATAAGTGGGTTATCTTGATTAGCTGTAGAACACACTTCTACTTTACCACCTTCTTGTACACAAAGCCAAGCCCAACCAGAACCAAACTGGCCTCCAGCTTGACTTGAAAATTCGTCTTTAAAAGCTTCAAAAGAACCAAACTTAGCATCAATGGCTTCAGCAAGTTCTCCGGTAGGCTTTCCGCCACCATCTGGAGACATCACTTCCCAAAATAGTCTGTGATTAAAGAAACCACCACCATTATTTCTAACGGCTGTATTGCTCATCTCTAAATTTGTCAAGATATTTTCAATAGTCTTGCCTTCAAGATCTGTTCCCTCAATTGCTGCGTTTAATTTATTTGTATAACCTTGGTGATGCTTTCCATGGTGTATAGTCATGGTCTTTTCATCAATATGTGGCTCTAGTGCGTCATGCGCGTATTTTAGTTTCGGTAATTCGAAAGACATATTATAGATTTTTTATTAGTTATTATAAGTTTCCATCAAATTTAATGATTATAGAAAGCTTTAAAAACTTTTCCATGTTATAAAAAGCTTAAAGATTGTACCTTTAATCCTATGCAAGATGCTCCCTTCAAAATTTATAACGCTTCAGCAGGATCTGGTAAAACCTTTTCCTTGGTTAGAGATTACCTCTCTTTATTGTTTTCAGCTAAAAAAACAGATGCTTTCAGGTCCATTTTAGCAATAACCTTTACAAACAAGGCCGTTGCTGAAATGAAATCTAGAATTGTTGAAAACCTTATAGCGTTTTCAAAAGATAATACGCAAGATGATTATTTGGCCATGTTAAATGCCGTTGCCAATAGTACTAATATTAGTCAGGATCTTATAAAAACAAGATCTGTAATCCTACTAAAAAAACTAATTCATAATTACGCAGCCTTCGAGATTTCAACAATTGATGGCTTTACGCATAGAGTATTAAGAACATTTGCCAAAGATTTAGGGTTACCTTCTAATTTTGAGGTCACTATGCAGGTAGATGATATTTTGCACGAAGCTGTAGATAAGCTAATAGCAAAAGCTGGAGAAGATAAAGAGCTCACTAAAGTTTTAATAGATTTTGCATTAAGTAAAGCAGATGATGACAAAAGTTGGGACATTTCAAGAGAACTATACAGCATTGCAAAGCTGTTAACTAAAGAAAACAACCTTGATCATTTAAAGGCTTTTGAGAATAAAGACTTAAAAGATTTTAAAACTTACACTAAAACTTTAAATGACAAAAAACAAGATATTACAAGCGCTATTAAGCAAATTGCAGAAAATGTCTTTAATCTTTTAAATGAGAATGGCATTTTACCTGAATATGCATTTACTGGTAAGTATGCATATAAATATTTTAATAACCTTAAAGAAGGAAACTTAGGGAAACTAACATTTACTGCAGGCTGGCAAAATGATTTAATAAATGGCACAAAGCCAATTTATTCAAAATCCAGCAAAGACTTAAGTAAAGAACAAAAAAGTATTTTAGATGGCCTTAAACAACCAATTGGATCATATTTTGAAGACTCGAAAAACAAGGTTCTTTTACTTAATTTTATAGAGCACATTTCCAAAAACATTATTCCACTTTCTTTACTAAACAGCATTAAAAAAGAGGTTGAAGCAATTAAGAAAGAACGTGGTTTATTACTCATTTCAGAATTTAACAACACAATTGCAAATGCTATAAAAGGACAACCTGCACCATTTATATACGAACGTTTAGGTGAACGGTATAGACATTTTTTTATAGATGAATTTCAAGACACCTCAGAATTGCAATGGCAAAATATTATTCCATTAGCAGAAAATCCTCTAATTAGTTTAGATGAAGATGAAAATCAAGGAAGTTTATTGTTGGTAGGAGATGCCAAGCAAAGTATATATAGGTGGCGTGGTGGCAAAGCAGAACAGTTTATAAATTTATGTAATAAGATATCGCCGTTTTCTATAAATCCAGAAGTCACTAATCTTCCAAATAATTTCAGGAGTTTACCTCAAGTTGTAAATTTTAATAATGCATTATTTAAGCATATTGCTCAATATTTTAAAGTAGAAGATTATGAATCACTTTATGAAAAATCACCACAGGAAATAATAAAAAAAGACAAAGGTTATGTTAATCTTAAATTCTTCGATCTAAAAAACAAAGAAGAAGAGAATGAGGTTTTCCCTGAAGAAGTTTTAAAGATTATTAAAGAATGTGAAGCTCTTGGTTATAAAAAATCTGATATCTGCATACTAAATAGAAATCGAAAAGAAGGCGTAGTTATAGCAGATTATCTCAGTGAAAAAGGCATTTCTTTAATTTCTTCTGAAACCTTACTGGTAAAAAACTCTAAAGAGGTTCTATTTATAATTGATGTTCTTAAGCTAATAAAAAACCCTAAAGATGCACTTACCAAAGTTAACTTGCTCCACTATTTGATTGCTTCAGAAAAGATTCAAAAAGATGAAACGCAGTTTATTTTAGAAAGCCTTCAAAAAGATCACGAAGATTTTTACAGTTCATTAGAGCAATACAATATAAATTTTGATCATAATTTATTGACAAGTTTAGCTCTCTATGATGCCTTAGAGTATATTATTTCAAGCTTTAACCTTTTACAATCTTCAAACGCTTATTTACAATACTTTTTAGATTTCGCTTTCGATTACGGTAATCAAAATGTTGGAGGTATTCATGGATTTTTAGAGCATTGGTCTCAACACGAAGATAAATTAAGTATTGTTGTTCCTAAAGGAGAAGATGCAGTACAATTGCTTACTATACATAGAGCTAAAGGACTTGAGTTTCCAGTTGTTATATATCCATACGCTTCAGAAAATATTCTTGATACTAAAATGGATGATATCTGGGTTAATTTAAAAGATCCCTATAATGATATTCCAAAGGCTTACATTTCTGCTAGCTCTAAGCTAGAAACGCTGGATGAAAGCATGGCAGTACCTTATGAGTATCTATTAAATGAAAAGCAGATGGATGGTGTTAACGTTCTATATGTTGCACTAACCAGAGCTAAAGAGCAACTTTATGTTTTAAGTAAAAAAGATATTAACTCAAAGGGAGTTGTAAATACAAAAACGGTTTCAGGTTTATTAATAGATTTTTTAATTAATGAAAACATTTGGGACAACACTCAGACAAGTTTTCATTTTGGAGAACCTCATTTTAAAGTATCTACAGAATCTTCATCTTCACAAGCAACACAAACTCAGTCTAAAGTAGAAACACTACCATTTAAGGAACGTTCAATAACACTATCTACCAATTCAGGAAGGTTATGGGGCACTACACAACAAGAAGCTATTGATGAAGGTATATTAATTCATGATATTATGGCAAATATAAATTCCGTTTCAGATTTGGAATCTGCCATAAACTTATTTGTAGACAAAGGTATTTTGCCAAATGATGATGTTTTGAGGGTAAGAAAAAAGGTAAAGACTATTATTATGCATCCAGAATTAAATACATACTTTAAGGAAGCAAACAAGAATTACAACGAAAGAGATCTGGTTTCAAGAGATGGTAAAATCTTAAGACCAGACAGAATTAATGTGGTAGAAAATAACACTGCAGTAATTATTGATTACAAAACCGGAGTGTTTAATGAGCAGAATGAGCGTCAAGTTAAAGAATACAAGAAAGCTCTTGAAGACATAGGTTATACTGTTACAAAAACTATTTTGGTTTACACTAATGAAAGCCTTACCATTAAGAATGTGTAATTTTACAAGAAAAATCAACCCTATATTATGTACGGAAAAATAAAAGAACATTTACAGAACGAAATTCAAGAAATAAAAGATAATGGGCTATTTAAAAAAGAGCGTATTATTACGTCACCACAAGGTGCAGAAATAAAAATATCAACAGGTGAAACAGTTATAAATTTTTGTGCCAACAATTATTTAGGGTTGTCCTCTCATCCAGATGTAATACAAGCTGCTAAAGACACTATGGATACTCATGGGTTTGGAATGTCCAGCGTAAGATTTATATGTGGTACTCAAGATATACACAAAGAGTTAGAGCAAAAGATTTCAGATTTTTTTGAAACTGAAGACACCATTCTTTATGCTGCAGCCTTTGATGCAAATGGTGGTGTTTTTGAACCACTTCTTACTAAAGAAGATGCTATTATTTCAGACTCTCTTAATCATGCATCTATAATCGACGGCGTAAGACTCTGTAAAGCAGCAAGGTATAGGTATGCAAACGGAGATATGCAAGACCTAGAAAAACAACTTCAGGATGCAAACGCAAATGGAGCTCGCTTTAAGATAATTGTAACAGATGGCGTATTCTCTATGGATGGTCTTGTAGCGCCTTTAGATAAAATTTGTGATTTAGCAGATAAGTATGATGCAATGGTTATGATTGATGAATGTCATGCATCTGGATTTATTGGTGAAACAGGAATAGGAACATTAGAAGCTAAAGGTGTTTTAGGACGCATAGATATTATTACAGGAACACTCGGTAAGGCTCTTGGTGGTGCTATGGGTGGTTTTACAACAGGTAAGAAAGAAATAATAGAGTTGTTAAGACAACGTTCTAGACCCTACTTATTTTCAAACTCTTTAGCTCCAGCAATTGTAGGAGCATCCATAAAAGTGTTTGATATGTTAAAAAATGACACTACGTTACGTGATAAGCTAGAAAAAAATGCTGCTTACTTTAAAAAGGAAATGCAAGATGCTGGTTTTGATATTGTTGACGGAGACTCTGCAATAGTACCAGTAATGCTATACGATGCTAAGCTTTCCCAAGAGATGGCAGACAGATTATTAGAAGAAGGAATCTATGTAATTGGGTTCTTTTACCCTGTTGTTCCTAAAGATAAAGCAAGAATAAGAGTACAACTATCTGCTGCTCACGAAACTCACCATATCGACAAAGCCGTTAAAGCATTTATAAAAGTTGGAAAGGATTTAAACGTTATTTAAGGTAAATCAAGGCCTCTGATGTTAAAGGCATTAAGAAAATTTTATTACAAATGTCTTTGATGATTAGTTGTAAGCGCTTACTTTTGTTAGCAATTAACACTTTAAAAATTAAATTAATTAGAATATGAAACATCTTAGCAAAGTTTTATTCGCTACGTTATTTGTTCTTGGATTTTCTGTTGCTCAGGCACAGGACGAAAATAATCCTTGGGCTATTGGCGTTGGTGTAAACGCAGTTGATTATTTTTCAGCTGGTGAAGACCAAGGTCCTCTTGGTTCTTATTTTCAAGAATTTTTTAACGTAGAAGATCACTGGAATATCCTTCCATCTATCTCAAGAATATCTGTAGGTCGTTACATTGGTAACGGTTTCTCTGCAACTGCAGTAGGTACAATTAACCAAATCGACAGAATTGGTGATGTAGAAGTTGGTGACCTTGCTTACTACGGTATCGATGGTATGTTAAGCTATAGCTTAAGAAACGTACTTAACGGTCCTGGCGGATGGGCAGATCCATACGTTGGTATTGGTGGTGGTTACACTTGGTTAGAAGAATCTAACAACGCTGCTTTACCAGATAACTTTAGTAACGATGATGGTGACTTAGGTACTGTTGGTGTTGGTACTGGTAACGTTACTGCAGGTTTAAACTTCTGGATTTCAGAAAACCTTGCAATTAACGCTGCTTCTACTTACAAGCACGTATTTGAAGATGCTTACGGTGCACAGCACTTCCAGCACTCTTTAGGTGTTGTTTTCACATTTGGTGGAAAAGACACAGATGGTGATGGTATCTATGATGATCAAGACGAATGTCCAGAAACTCCAGGTTTAGCTGAGTTTAACGGATGTCCAGATACAGATAGCGATGGTATTGAAGACCGTAAGGATGACTGTCCTAACGTAGCTGGTACAGCTGAGTTTAACGGTTGCCCTGATACAGATGGTGATGGTATCCCAGATCCTAAAGATGACTGTCCTACAGTTGCAGGTATCCAAGCATTAAACGGATGCCCAGATGCAGACGGTGATGGTATTAAAGATAGCGAAGATAACTGTCCTAACGAAGCAGGTCCTGCATCTAATAACGGTTGCCCATTCGAAGATAAAGATGGTGACGGTGTATTAGACAAAGATGACCAATGTCCAGATGTTGCTGGTACTGTTGCTAACAACGGTTGTCCAGAAGTTACTGTTGAAGTAATGAACGAATTAAATGAGTATTCAAGAACTATCTTATTTGACCTTAACAAGTCAACTATCCGTTCTGAGTCTTTCGAAACTTTACAGAACATTGCAGATATAATGAGCGAATACCCAACAGCTAAGTTCCATATTGAAGGTCACACAGACAGTCAAGGTAGTGAAGCTTACAACGAGAAGCTATCACGTGAGCGTGCTGCTTCTGTAAGAACTTACTTAACTACTAAAGGAGTTGCTGCTAACAAGCTTACATCTGAAGGTTATGGTGAATTAAGACCAATTGCTACAAATAAAACTGCAGCAGGTCGTCAACAAAACCGTCGTGTTGAAATTAAATTAGAGAAAGACAGAAAGTAGTCTTTAACTAAATAAATATTAGGAAACGCCTCGAAATATTCGAGGCGTTTTTTATTTTTAGAAGATGATATCATTCTTAGAGCAAACCTTAAATTCTATTGAAAACACTTACCAGGATTTAAGTAAACCTATATTTATTCTTCCCAGCCAAAGAGCAGTTAGTTTTTTAAAACAGCTCATGGCAAAACGTACCAATAAAGCCACATTTCTCCCGGAAATTTATAGTATTGAAAGTTTTATTGAAAAGGTTGCTGGCTTACAGCAAATAGATAATACCACTACACTTTTTAAGCTATACGAAGTTTATATAAGTCTAATTAACAAAGAAGACCAAGAAACCTTCGAAACATTTAGTGGTTGGGCGCAAACTATAATAGGAGATTTTAATGAAATAGATAGATACCTTATTCCTTCCGATGAGTTCTTTAATTATCTATCTGAAATTAAAGATAAAGACCACTGGTACTTAGCAGATGAAAAAACAACACTCATTGAAAACTATTTAAAATTCTGGAAGCAACTACCTCAACTCTATAACGCGTTATATTCCAGTCTTATTTCTTCTAAAAAAGGGTATCAAGGATTAATATACAGAGAAGCTGCCAACAACATAGACACCTATCTGTCTACAAATAACAAAACACATATTTTTATAGGGTTTAATGCATTAAATAATGCTGAGCAACATATCATACAACAATCAATCAAAAAGGATTGTGCAGAGGTGTTTTGGGACTTAGATGAGGTGTTTTATAATGATACATTTCACGACGCCTCACATTTTATAAGATCATATTATAAGAATTGGAAAGTTTTTGAGAACAAACAGTTTAATGGTGGCCATAATTTTTCTAATAAGAAAGAAATTTCAATCATTGGAACACCAAAAAAAATAGGGCAGGCAAAAGCAGTAGGTCAAATTTTAAATGACATACCAGCAAATAAACTATCTAGTACAGCTGTAATCTTAGGAGACGAAACTTTGTTACTGCCATTGTTAAATGCAATCCCTAAGCATATTAAAGATGTAAATATTACAATGGGGTTACCGTTACAAAAAGTTCCGTTAGCTTCTTTTTTTGAACTTCTGTTTACATTACAACTTAACAATACATCAGAGTTATATTATAAACACGTTTTAGAATTATTTAATCATCCCTCATTACAATATGTATTAGAGGTTTCAAAGCTTAACGTTGTATCTTATATAAACACAGGAAATATTGTTTCAATAAAATTTGATAGCCTTATTGCACAAAGTAGCGCTGAAGAAAGTGAAATAGTAAAATTGCTTTTCTCAAGTTCAGAGAACAATCCAGAGCACTTCATTTCCCGTATTTTAAAAATAATTCAATACCTAAAGCAAAACTTATCTGTAGAGCAGTCTGTATTAAGAGAGTATCTATACCGTTTTAATGTGCTATTTAATAAATTAGAACATTTACTGTCTACCTTTTCTCATATATCTAATATTTCTGTATTACACACTATTTACAAGGATATGCTATCTAATGAAACCTTAGATTTTATAGGGAAAAAACACGATGGCTTACAGATAATGGGAGTTTTAGAAACTCGTGTTCTAGATTTTGAAAACATCATTATAACCTCTGTAAATGAAGGTATCTTACCATCTGGAAAAAGTGCTAATTCTTATTTGCCTTATGATTTAAAGAAAGAATACGGCTTACCTACCTACAAAGAAAAAGATGCCATATACACCTATCACTTTTACCATATGTTGCAGCGTTGTAACCAAGCACATATTATATTTAACACAGAAGCCGGCGACTTAAATAGTGGTGAAAAAAGTAGATTTATTACACAATTACAGGTAGAGGCTCAAAATTACCCAAAGCATTCGTATAACAATTTAATTACACTTCCTAAAGTTCCAAAAATCACCTCGCAATTAAGAACTGTACAAAAAACAGCTCAGGTAATGGATCAAATAAAATACAGAGCTAAATCTGGGTTTTCTCCATCTGCACTAACATTATATATGCGAAACCCTATAGATTTTTATACGCGCTATGTATTAGGTGTAGGAGATACTGAAGAGGTTGAAGAAACAGTGGCGTATAACACCTTAGGAACAGTTGTGCATGACACCTTAGAGCAATTATATACACCATACATTGGTGAGCTGCTTAATGCTGATATTATTAAAGTTATGACGACTAAAGCAGATAAGCAAGTAGCCCTAGAGTTTAACAACACCTATTCTAAATCTTCTTTAGACAAAGGTATGAACCTCTTAATCTTTGAAGTTGCAAAGCGTTACGTTCATAATTTTTTGAAATTAGAAAAAAAACGCCTCGATAATGGTGAAGATATTCAAATATTAAAAATAGAAGAAGATAATAATGTTCCTATAACAATAAATGGGATAGACTTTCCTGTTAATTTGAGAGGAAAAGTAGATCGTGTAGAGAAAACAAATGGCATAACGCGTATTATAGATTATAAAACAGGTAATGTAGATCTCGCTAAAGTAACCGTTAAAAGCTGGGACGATCTAAATACAGATTATGATAAGTATTCAAAATCCTTTCAAATTCTTCAATATGCATATATGATGCATTTAAAAACACCCTTTTTAAATCCTATTGAAGCTGGAATAATTTCATTTAAAAATTTGAAATCTGGATTTCTACCATTCAATTATAATAAAAACACAGAAATAACTACCGAAACATTTAAGGCATTTTCTGAGCAATTAGAGCAACTAATTAAAGACATTTGCAATCCTAATATTCCGTTTGTAGAAAAAGAACTTAAAGACCCATTTAAAGGATGACCATAACACAAAATATAGCCGTTAAAGGACAGCACAACAAACCAATTGTAACAGATTTATTTTTTAAACAAAATACAGATAAAAAACCTGTAGTTATTTTTTGCCATGGCTATAAAGGCTTTAAAGATTGGGGTGCGTGGAATATTATGGCTGAAGCGTTTGCCAATGCAGGTTTGTTTTTCGTGAAATTTAACTTTTCACATAATGGAGGTACGTTGGAGCAACCTATAGATTTTCCAGATCTTGAGGCCTTTGGAAACAACACGTATACTAAAGAATTAGATGATTTAGAGTCTGTTTTAAATTGGCTTACCGCAGAAGATTTTGAACACGCACCACAGATAGATACCACAGATATTACTCTTGTTGGTCATTCTCGTGGTGGTGGTATTGTCTTAATTAAAGCTGAAGAAGACTCAAGAGTAACTAAAGTGATAACCTTAGCATCTGTAAGCGATTACAAAGCGCGTTTTCCTCGCGGAAAAGACTTTGAAGCTTGGAAAAAAGATGGCGTAATGCACGTTGTTAACGGAAGAACAAAGCAAAAGATGCCTCATTATTTCTCATTTTTTGAAGATTTTAAGGCTAATTACGAACGCCTAAATATTCAAAAAGTGGCAAAGCGTTTAGAAAAGCCACTTCTTATTCTTCATGGCACGAATGACACATCTGTAAAAAACTATAATGCTGAGAATTTGAAAAATTGGAATGAAAACGCCACGTTGCGCTGGATTGCCAATGCCGATCATGTGTTTAACACCAAACATCCTTGGGAAAGTGATACTTTATCTAAACAGTTAAATTTAGTTGTATTGAAGAGTATCTCATTTATTAAAGACTAAAAGTTTTTTTTAGGTAACTTATACTTTTGTGACAACATCCCTTTAATTCGTTCACCTTTTAAATTAAGCTTAATCAATGTATCCTTTAAATACAAATATTGATGAGCATCTGGGGTAATAGTATTTCCATAAAGTTTTATGGTGTCTTGCTTTATTGTATAATTTCCTACTACAGTAAATGCTGAACCTGAAGTTTCTAAATATACTTGATTGAGCGTAAAGTTATAATCTTCTTTTAGGTGTAATTCTGTTTTAATTCCTAGACAGTCTGCACATGGTAGGGTTCCTATGTAGAGTCCTTTTATAGAGTCATTATAAAATCCTTTTGAAACTACTTTTTCGTGAGAACTTTGTTTTGAGGAGTCAGTATTCTTGCAAGAAGACAAACCTAGCGCAACTAAGACTATGCCTATAAAAACCCTCATTGTCAACTTTTAAACAAATTGATAATCGCCAAACTCCTTCTCAACCTCATCAAATACAGCAAATACATCTTTACTGTCATCACTCGTTACCATTTTCATACGGTATTCTTTAAAATGTGGGATGCCTTTAAAATAGTTGGTGTAATGTCTTCGGGTTTCAAAAACGCCTAGTTTTTCGCCTTTCCAATCAATACTCATTTGTAAATGACGACGTGCGGCATCTAAACGTTCTATCATATTTGGTGGTGGCAAATGTTTTCCGGTTTCAAAAAAGTGTTTTACCTCTCTAAAAAACCAAGGATACCCAATACTTGCACGACCAATCATAGCACCATCTAATCCATATTTGTCGCGCATTTCTACAGCGCGTTCTGGTGTGTTTACATCACCATTACCAAAAACAGGAATGTGCATTCTAGGATTATTCTTTACATCGGCTATTTGCTCCCATTTTGCATCACCCTTATACATTTGCTTACGCGTACGACCGTGAATGGCTATTGCAGCACAACCTACATCCTGTAAGCGTTCTGCCACCTCAACAATTTTTATAGACTCTTCATCCCAACCCAATCTGGTTTTTACAGTAACTGGCAATTTCGTGTGTTTTACCATAGCTTCAGTTAAAGAAACCATTAAATCTATATCCTTTAAAATTCCAGCACCAGCGCCTTTTGAAACGACTTTCTTTACAGGACAACCAAAATTAATATCTATGATATCTGGTCCAGAAGCTTCAACAATCTCCACACTTTTTAGCATAGATTCTAAGTTGGCACCAAAAATCTGAATCCCAACAGGTCTTTCCTTCTCATAAATATCAAGCTTCATCACACTTTTTGCCGCATCTCGAATTAAACCTTCCGAAGAAATAAATTCAGTATACACAACATCTGCACCTTGTTCCTTACAGAGTGCACGAAATGGTGGATCACTAACATCTTCCATTGGTGCTAACAACAATGGGAAATTACCTACGTCTATATCGCCTATCTTAGCCAAATGCTTAAATTTTAATGCAAAAATAAGAGTTTAAGCAAGAACTATCTAAACAGAAGTAATTAAAGCACCTTTAAAATTGATTGCATTTTAAAATAGCGATTTGAAAACCACTATATTTGCAGCCTTATTTAGACGTAGACTATGAAGCATATTCGCAATTTTTGTATCATCGCCCATATTGATCACGGTAAATCTACCTTGGCAGATCGCCTTTTAGACTTTACAGGATCTGTAACTGCTCGAGAAGCACAGGCACAACTGTTAGACAGTATGGATTTGGAGCGAGAACGTGGTATTACCATAAAATCTCACGCCATACAGATGAATTACACACACAAAGGCGAAGAATATACCCTTAACCTTATTGACACGCCAGGCCACGTAGATTTCTCTTACGAGGTATCTCGAAGTATTGCAGCTTGTGAAGGTGCCTTATTGGTGGTAGATGCTGCTCAAAGTATACAAGCACAAACAATTTCTAACCTATACCTAGCATTAGAAAATGATTTAGAGATTATCCCTGTATTAAATAAGGTTGATTTACCTTCTGCTAGTCCAGAAGAAGTGACAGATGACATTGTAGATTTATTAGGATGTGACCCTTCTGAAGTTATTCCTGCAAGTGCAAAAACAGGAATTGGTATAGAAGAAATTCTTACTGCAATTATAGAGCGAGTACCTGCTCCAAAAGGAAACCCAGATGAATCTTTACAAGCATTAATATTTGACTCTGTTTATAACCCTTTTAGAGGTGTTGAAACTTACTTTAGAGTCATTAATGGTAGCATTAAAAAGAATCAAGAGATTATGTTTATGGCCACCAAGAAAACCTATGGTGCAGATGAAGTGGGTACACTTAGGCTTAAACAGTTTCCTAGACAAGAAATTAAAACTGGTGATGTTGGTTACTTAATTACCGGAATAAAAGATGCACGAGAAGTAAAAGTTGGAGATACTATTACAGATGCTAAAAACCCTACCAAAAATATGATTGGTGGTTTTGAGGATGTAAAACCAATGGTTTTTGCTGGTATTTATCCTGTTGATACTGAAGATTTTGAAGAACTACGTTCAAGTATGGAAAAACTTCAGCTTAATGATGCGTCTTTAGTGTTTCAACCAGAAAGCTCTGCAGCATTAGGTTTTGGATTTAGATGTGGTTTCTTGGGAATGCTTCACCTAGAAATTATACAAGAGCGTTTAGAACGTGAGTTTGATATGACTGTAATTACTACAGTACCTAACGTATCTTACCACGCATTTACCAATAAGAATCCAGATGAAATATTATTGGTAAACAACCCTTCAGACCTTCCAGAACCATCTAAACTTAACCGCGTAGAAGAACCTTTTATTAAGGCAACAATAATTACAAAGTCAGACTTTGTAGGAAATGTTATGTCTCTTTGTATTGAAAAGCGTGGTATTATAACTAACCAAACTTATTTAACAACAGAGCGCGTTGAGTTAACGTTTGATATGCCATTAGCAGAAATTGTATTCGATTTTTATGATCGTCTTAAAACAGTTTCTAAAGGCTATGCATCTTTTGATTATTCGCCAATAGGTATGAAAGAATCTAAGCTTGTAAAAGTAGATGTTCTTTTAAATGGAAATACGGTTGATGCCCTTTCTGCCCTATTACACCAAGACAATGCTTATGATATTGGTAAAAAAATGTGTGAGAAGCTAAAAGAGCTAATTCCTAGACAGCAATTTGACATTCCTATACAAGCTGCCATTGGTGCTAAAATTATTGCTAGGGAGACCGTAAAAGCGCTTAGAAAAGATGTTACCGCAAAATGTTATGGTGGAGATATTTCTCGTAAGCGTAAACTTCTTGAAAAGCAGAAAAAAGGTAAAAAACGTATGCGCCAGGTTGGTAATGTAGAAATACCACAAGAAGCATTTATGGCTGTATTAAAGCTAAACGACTAAGTTTACTTGCAACAGTAATCTAACAAAAAAGGAAAGTCTTTTATTAAGACTTTCCTTTTTTAAAATATTAATGCTTTAAAAGATATACTAAACTATATTTTTTAAAGCATTTTTTATAAGTATTACATAGAGTTATCTTCATCTTCCATAGCAGTTGTAGAGTCTGCTAATTGCTCAACATCTATTGGTTTTCCTAGGTAAACTAATTTATGTCCTTCAAAATTTTCAACGTTTACATCTTTACTAAATGAGCTTAGTATATCTATTTGTCCATCTGCCTTTTTTATAAATAGAGGTACCATATCTTTTTCAGATTTAGTCATTTCTATAAGGCCTTCAAATTGTTCTTTAGTATCTATATCTATTTCTTGTATTGCTGGATATTTTCTAGCAACATCTGTAAGTTTTATATAATCATCTGTATGTGAGAATAAACCTTGTCTTGGGTTTTTTTGAGGGTTATTCATTTCTTCTGGGCTAATGAGTCTAAATGATCCATTTTCACCAAATTGAGCTTCAAATTTATCTAACGCATAGTTATTAATTTCTGCATTTCCTGTTAGAGCCATTAAGTACCCTACATCATTCAACTCAATATTACTTATTAAATCATCTGCATAAACACTAGCTTCCATTGCCTCTAAGCCTAATTCTTTTGCTTTTTTGATATTTAAGTTGTTACTATCTACCAAAACAACGTGACGCCCATTTTTATGAAGGTAGCTAGCTATTAAGCGGCTAACCTTTGAAGCGCCAATGATTAAAATGCCTTCTGAGTTTTTCAAAAATACACCCACTAGTTTGGCAAACATCCTTGCAGTTGTTGCATTTAATAATACCGTTCCTAACACTATCATAAATACCAATGGCGTAATGTACTCTGCGCCTTCAATTCCTTCTTGTGTTAGTTGTAAACCAAATAAGGAAGCAATACCTGCAGCAACAATACCACGTGGTCCTACCCAACTTATAAATAGTTTTTCATTAAGCTGTAATCCTGAGTTTATACTGCTTAAAAAGACGCCAAGAGGCCTAATTAGTAATACTACAATTGCAAATAGTACTACTGCATTCCAATTAAAGACTAATAGTAAATCATCTATATTAATATTAGCTGCAAGCAGAATAAATAGTATTGAAATTAATAATACAGAAAGAGATTCTTTAAAGTATAAAAGTTCCTTTATGTTAGGAAGGTTAATATTACCCATAACCATACCCATAACAACTACAGAAAGTAATCCGCTTTCGTGTGCAAACAAATCTGAAAGTACAAACACTGCTAATACCATAGCAAGTGTAAATACGTTTAGTAGGTAATGAGGAATCACATTTTTCTTTATTGCAAATGCTAAAGCATGAGCAAATGTAAAACCAAACGTAAAGCCAAAAAGTACAATTTTACCAAACTCTTCTAAAGCGGTAATAGTAAACTCGCTACCTGCTCCAACGCTTATAAATTCAAATACCAAAACGGCAAATAAAGCACCTATTGGATCTATTAAAATACCTTCCCATTTTAAAATAGCAGAAACATCTTTTTTTAGTGGCACGTTTCTAAGTATAGGTGAAATTACTGTAGGTCCAGTTACTATTATTAAAGCTGAAAACAAGAATGATATTGGCCAGCTTAAAAAGAAGATAAAATGTGCGGCTAACGCTGCTCCAAAAAATGTGACAATAACCCCAATTGAAATTAACTTAGTAATTACAGAACCCGTAGTTTTTATCTCACTTAACTTTAAAGTAAGACCACCTTCAAATAAAATAATTCCAATGGCAAGACTTACAAAGTAAAATAAGCTCTTTCCTGGAAATAAGCCTTTTTCACCATTCCATATAGGTTGTATTAATTTAACACCGCCATCTGTGTATAACGTTGCTAAAGGACCAACTAAAAGCCCAATTAAAATAAGCGGCAAAATTGCTGGGATTTTAAACTTCCAAGCAACCCATTGTGCCAATATTCCTAAAATGATGATACCTGCTAATTCTAACATTTACGTATTTTTTCGGGAAAATAACACCTTTTGAGCTCAAAACATAATGAGGACACGAAAAAAGGATATAATATTCTGTTAAATGCAAGGCACAATCCTCTAAACTTCGTTTTAATTTGAATAGCATTTAGTAATTTGCAAGCTATGACATTACACCCTATTGAATCTGGAAATTTTAAACTAGATGGTGGCGCTATGTTTGGCGTTGTTCCTAAAAGTTTATGGACAAGGACTAACCCTGCAGACGCTAATAATATGATTGATATGGCGGCTCGCTGCCTTTTAATTGAAGATGGCGACAGGCTTATTTTAATTGACACAGGTATGGGTGACAAACAAAGTGAAAAATTCTTTGGATATTACTATATGTGGGGAGACCATTCTTTAGATGCGTCTCTGGCCAAAGCTGGCTTTCATAGAGATGATATAACAGATGTTTTCTTAACACATTTACATTTTGACCACTGTGGTGGTTGTATAATAAACAATCCTAACGGTAACGGTTATCTGCCTGCTTTTAAAAACGCTAAATTTTGGACCAATGAAAACCATTGGAATTGGGCTGTAAACCCTAATGCAAGAGAAAAAGCATCTTTTTTAAAAGAGAACATCTTGCCAATGCAAGATAGCGGACAACTTAACTTTATCAAGAAAACGACTAAAGATTCTTTCCAAACATCATCTGAGTTAGATTTTGGAATCTTTTTTGCAGATGGTCACACAGAAAAACAAATGATTCCGAGGATAGACTATAAAGGAAAAACACTTGTATTTGCAGCAGATTTATTACCAACTGCCGGCCACATACCGCTACCTTATGTAATGGGTTATGATACAAGGCCGCTATTAACCTTAGATGAAAAAGCACAGTTTTTAAACGAAGCTGCAGACCATAATCATTACATATTTTTAGAACACGATGCTCATAATGAAATTATAACCGTGCAACATACAGACAAAGGCGTTCGTCTTAAAGATACTTACACATTTAATCAATTATTTAAATAACTAAAACACATGACTATAAAATTTCCTGCGGTAGCAACTGCCGCTATTACAGCTAGTATTATACTTTCAGGTTGTGGAAGTGCAGTACCTACTATTGTTTCTACACCATTAGAAAACATAGATAAGCAACCTCTAAAGACAACAAGCCTAAATGAGGTACAATTAAAAGGTTGGGGTGGCGCAGATATTGTAAGCGATACTATTCCAGGAATGAGTGTTGAAAAAGCCTACACAGAAATCATTAAAGACAAACAAGGACAAAGCGTTATTGTTGCTGTAATAGATAGTGGTGTAGATATAGAACATGAAGACCTTAAAAATGTAATCTGGACCAATACAGATGAAATTCCAAATAATGGAATTGATGATGATAAAAATGGTTACATAGATGATATTCACGGATGGAATTTCCTAGGTGATATTGTTGAAGAAAACATGGAATATGTGAGAATTCTTCGTGATGGCTACTCAAAGTTTGAAAACGCATCTGCTTCAGATTTTTCTGGAGAAGACTTAGAAGCTTACAACCAGTATGTTGAAGCTAAAGCAGAATATGATAAAGAATACGGAGAAGCTATTCAAAACAAACAACAGTACGAAGGTATTTACCAACAGCTTAAAGCTGCACATTCCGCAGTAAGCAAAGAAATAGGTAAAGAAGATTATACCAAGAAAGAATTGTCTGAAATGACAACAACATCTGAGCAATTAGGGCAATACAAAGGTTTTCTTACGCAAATGTATACATATGCAGAAGGTCAAACTATTCCAGAATTTATGGAAGGTATAAAAGAAGGCGTAGATTATTTTGCAGGTCGATTAAACTCACATTTTAATCAAAAATTAAATGCTAGAGCAACTATATTAAAAGACAATCCAGACGATTGGTCAACGCGTTATTACGGTAATAATGATGTAGATGGTCCAGACCCTAAAAAAGCAGATGCAAAACACGGTACACACGTTGCTGGTATTATTGCAGCATCTAGAAATAATGGTGTTGGTATGAACGGTGTTGCACAAAATGTTGAGATTATGGTTATACGTGCAGTGCCAGATGGTGATGAGTATGACAAGGATATAGCAAATGCAATACGCTATGCTGTAGATAATGGTGCTAAGGTTATTAATACAAGTTTCGGAAAGTATTTCTCTACACATCCAGAATGGGTAAATGATGCTATAGAATATGCAGCTAAAAAAGATGTTCTAATCGTAAATGCCGCTGGAAATGAAGGTTTAAACCTAGATGAAAAAAGAGTGTATCCAAACGATCAAACACCTACAGAACCAAAGGAAATATCTGATACATTTTTAACAGTAGGTTCATTAACATACACATATGGAGCAGAAATGGTATCGTCTTTTTCAAATTACGGAAAAAGCAATGTAGATGTATTTGCACCAGGTTCTAAAATTTGGTCCACAACACCATTAAACGAGTATGAGTACTTACAAGGAACATCTATGGCCGCGCCTGCAGCTGCTGGCGTTGCTGCTATGGTTCGTTCTTACTTTCCTAACTTAAAAGCATCAGAAGTAAAACAAGTTTTAATGGAAAGTGGTTTAAGCACAACACAAACTGTTGTAGTTGGTGGTGAATCCAGCAATACAAAACCGTTTACAAGCTTATCTACTTCAGGTAAAATGGTAAACCTTTACAATGCTTTAATTTTAGCAAGTAAGAAATAAGAGAGACTATTCTTATTGTTTACAGTAAGAGCCTTTAAACACTAAACTTTATAACTATGACAAAATACTTATCAGTACTGATTTGCTTTTTAAGCCTTTCAGCTATCGCTCAAAACAACACCTCATATTGGCAACAACACGTTGATTACAATATGGATATTGATATGGATGTTGAAACCTTTCAATATAAAGGAACCCAAAAATTAGAATACACTAATAATTCACCAGATGATTTAAACCGTGTATTTTACCACTTATATTTTAATGCATTTCAACCAGGAAGTGAAATGGATGTTCGTTTACAAAACATTCAAGATCCAGATGGTCGTATGACTACTGAAGATAAGAAGAGTAGAATTATGTCTCTTTCTGAATCTGAAATGGGTTACATTAAAGTAAAATCTCTTACACAGGATGGTAAAGAAGTTACTTACAAAACTGTAGGTACTGTTTTAGAAGTTGAATTAGCAACACCTATAAAATCTGGTGACAAAGCTACTTTTGAAATGGAATTTGACGGTCAAGTACCTCAGCAAATTAGAAGAAGTGGTCGTAACAATGCAGAAGGAGTATCTCTATCTATGACACAATGGTACCCAAAGATGGCAGAATATGATTTTGAAGGTTGGCACGCAGATCCTTATATAGGACGTGAGTTTCATGGTGTTTGGGGAGACTTTAATGTAAACATTACTATTGATAAAGATTACATTATTGGAGGAACAGGTTACCTTCAAAACCCAGAAGATATAGGATATAACTATGGCGATGAAGGCCCTAAAGGAAAGAAAGGTAAAAAAGGAAAGCTTACCTGGAAATTTAAAGCACCTATGGTTCATGATTTTACGTGGGCAGCAGATCCAGACTATATTCATGATAAAGTAACTGCTAATGATGGTACTGTTTTACATTTCTTATATCAAGACAACGACAGTATTAAAGAAAACTGGAAGAACCTTCAGCCAAAAACAGAGCAGATTCTAGAATTTTTCAATGAAAATATAGGACCTTACCCCTATGAACAATACTCGGTAATACAAGGTGGTGATGGCGGTATGGAGTATGGTATGAGTACTTTAATTACTGGAGAGCGTAAGTTTGGAAGCCTAGTAGGTGTAACAGCACATGAGATGGCACATAGCTGGTTTCAGTTTATACTAGCAACTAATGAAGCGCAACACGAGTGGATGGATGAAGGTTTTACTAGCTTTATTAGTTCTGAAGCTATGAATGTAGTTATGGGCGAAAATAAAGAAAACCCACATTCTGGTTCTTACAGAGGCTATACCTATTTAGCAAACTCTGGTGTAGAGCAACCAATGACTACACACGCAGACAGATATAATGTAAACCAAGCTTACAGCATTACTGCGTATGCTAAAGGCGCTGTATTTTTAGCACAGTTAGAGTATTTATTAGGAAATGATCTTCAAGATGAAATTATAAAAGAATATTATAACCAATGGAAGTTTAAGCACCCTACACCAAACGATTTTATACGCGTTGCTGAGAAAGTATCTGGAGCAGAATTAGGTTGGTATTTGATAGACTTTGGTCAAACTACAAATACAATAGATTATACAGTAAAAAGCATTGAAGGTAACACTGCTACATTAGAGCGTATAGGTTTAATGCCAATGCCAATAGATGCTAAAGTAACATTTGCAGATGGCACAACTAAAATGGTTCACATTCCATTACGTATGATGCGTTGGGTAAAACCAAATGCAGAAAATGTTCAAGAAGATTGGCCTTGGGCAATGCCTACATATGAGCTAAAAATGGATAAGGAAATTTCTAAAGTAGAAATAGATCCAAGTCAACTTATGGCAGATGTTAAGCGTGATAACAACACGATGCAGAAATAATATAAGATTTAGGAGCCTTTCCTAAATGACTATTTCAATTACAAAAAACCCTGTTAGAGTCTTTATTATCTAACAGGGTTTTTTATTTAAGATGTTATTTTATAACAATCTTTTGAACACGTTTATATCCATTAACTTCTAAATGCAAAAAATATAAAGCACTTGGTAAATTGCTTAGATTAATAGAAGTACTATGTTTATTAAACGTATAGCTTTTAAGGGTTTTACCATAAATGGTTATAACTTTTACATTAATAGTATCAACGGTAATGCCGTTTAAGTTAAAAATACCTGACGATGGGTTTGGGAAAACTGAAACTTCGCTAAGTTTATTATCTTCTATTGAAAGGCTAATGTTCGATTCTAAAAAATCTGGAACACCACTATTATCTGTATCATCATCTAAAGGCGATCCATTGTTATTATAATCTTCGTCTATAGTTAAAACACCATCACCATCATCGTCATCATCTAAGTAGTTTTCAATTAAATCTTCATCTGTATCAATAAACGCAAACGATTGTAAACCTGCGCCAATACCTGTTATTTCTGTTAATGTATCTACGCCATCGCCATCATCGTCATCATCTAAATAATTAGGAATATCATCTTCATCTGTATCGTCATCATTTAAATCTCCATTAGTATTTAAGTCTTCATCAGAGTCGCTTATCCCATCATTATCACTATCTGGCAAAGTTAAAACCAAATCAAAATTTTCAATAGTAAAACATCCAAATTCAAAATTAGTTACTCTAATATATATTGTTTGTGGGGAAAATAAGTTATTATAAGCATTTGGTGTTACTATGGCATTGTTATCTGCTAAGGCATCACTTTCTGTTTCAAAATATACTACATCATAGTTTGAGGGAGACAAGCCATTTAAAACAATAGGAGTGTTTTCAGAAAGGTCAAAACTTTCTGTACCGTCTTCATTGACATCTTCTAATATAAGATCTATGGGCTCTGCAGTTGCAGGATTAAGTCCAACACTAATTATTAAGGTTGTAGTATCATAAGTACTATCCGTAGTATCCTCTGCACGCGCATAAATTGTCTGCGGATTAGTCGTATTTGTAAAAGGACTAATTAATGGATTTATTTTATTATCTGCATCGGTTTGTGAGGTATGATACGATACAGTTACATTATTTTGATCTCCTATTATTTGAGCATCATTTACACTAAGGTCAAACTGAGAAAAATCTGTGTCGCTACAAGCAGTTAAATCTGATGCTGGATTAGCAACAGCTTGTGCTTGTGACAAAGAAGTTATAGTTAATAAGATAAAGCAAAGTAGTAGTGTTCTCATAGTTAGTTTTTTATAAATGTAACTAAAAAAACTTTTAGCCTCAAAGAATAGAGTTTACATGCTCCTGCAACTTGGTTACAACTGTATTTTCAAACCAAGGATTTTTCATTCTCCAAAAACGATTAACTGGTGAAGGATGCGGGATTACAAAATACTCCGGTAAATAGTCATTGTAGTTTTTAACCTTCTCTGTTAAGTTGCGTTTATCATCTGGTAAATAATAATTTTGAGCATAAGCACCAATTAATAATTTAAGCTTAACGTGTTTTAGCTCATTCCACACTTGGTCGTGCCACGTAGGTGCACATATTTTCATTGGTGGTAAATCTCCTGTTTTAGCTTTACCAGGATAGCAGAATCCCATTGGTAAAATTGCAAAATTGTCTGTATTGTAAAAAGTCTCTTCCGTAACCCCAAGCCACTCTCTAAGCTTCTTTCCGCTTTGGTCTTTCCACGCTACACCACTTTCATGAACTTTACGACCTGGAGCTTGGCTTATCAAAACTATTTTAGAGTGTTTTGCAGCTTCAATAATTGGTCTAGGGCCAAGAGGAAGCTTATCTGCACAAAGGCTACAGTCTCTAATAGTTGAAAGTAAATTCTTCATAATATTTAAAGTTAGAACTTCTTTTTTCCTCAAACACAGCTTTAAACAATTTTGTATCTTAGAATGAAAATAGCTAACAATGAGCCATTACAGCATAAAACATATTGAAGAGTATTATCAAGTATATAGAAAATCTGTTAGAGATCCCGAGCTGTTTTGGGGTGAAATAGCCGAAGAACATTTTTTATGGCGAAAAAAATGGGATCGCGTTTTAAGTTATGATTTTAGCAAACCTGAGTTTAAATGGTTTGAGGGTGCCCAATTAAATATTACAGAAAACTGCTTAGACAGACACTTAACCACAAGAGCAAATAAAACGGCACTTCTTTTTGAGCCAAACAATCCCGAAGAAAAGGCACAACATATTACTTACAAAGAGTTGTATGAGCGTGTTTGTAAGCTTGCAAATGTCTTAAAACAAAAAGGGGTTAAAAAAGGAGATCGCGTTTGTATTTATTTACCTATGATACCTGAGCTCACCGTATCTGTATTGGCTTGTGCAAGAATTGGCGCCATACACTCTGTTGTTTTTGCAGGGTTTTCATCTAAAGCTTTAGCAACTCGAATAAACGACTGTGACTGTGAAATGGTCATTACCTCAGATGGATCTTATAGAGGCCACAAAACAATAGATTTAAAAGCAATTGTAGATGAAGCATTAGAGCAATGTAGTGGCGTTAAAAACGTATTGGTGGTTAAACGTATTAATTCTGAGGTCTCAATGACACCTAACAGAGATTTCTGGATAGAACCACTGTTGAAAGAGGCTAGTGCAAATTGTCCTGCAGAAATAATGGATGCAGAAGATCCATTATTTGTTTTGTATACATCTGGATCTACAGGTACGCCAAAAGGAATGGTACACACTTGTGGAGGTTATATGGTATATAGCGCCTATACATTTAAAAATGTGTTTAGATATGAAGAAAATGATGTGTATTGGTGTACAGCAGATATTGGCTGGATTACAGGACACAGTTATATAATTTACGGTCCTTTAGCCAATGGTGCCACTTCCTTAATGTTTGAAGGTGTCCCTAGCTACCCAGATTTTGGAAGGTTTTGGGAAATTGTAGAAAAGCATAGAGTAAATCAGTTTTATACTGCGCCAACAGCAATTCGTGCTTTGGCAAAAGAAAACCTTAAATTTATTGAAAGTCACGACCTGTCTTCCTTAAAAGTATTAGGTACTGTTGGAGAACCAATTAATGAAGAGGCTTGGCATTGGTATAATGTTAATGTAGGAAAAAAACGCAGCCCTGTTGCAGATTCGTGGTTTCAAACAGAAACTGGTGGTATAATGATATCTCCTATTCCGTATGTTACAGCAACAAAACCTACATATGCAACATTACCTTTGCCTGGAGTACAGTTAGCGTTAATGGACGAAAATGGAGATGAAATTAAAGGCAACCAAGTAGATGGCCGTTTGTGCATAAAATATCCTTGGCCTGGTATAGCTCGTACTATATATGGAAACCATAAACGGTATAAGGACACCTATTTTTCAGCATTTAAAGGTATGTATTTTACAGGTGACGGTGCATTAAGAGATGAAACTGGATATTATAGAATTACAGGACGCGTTGATGATGTTGTAATTGTTTCCGGGCATAATATGGGTACTGCACCTATTGAAGATGCTATTAATGAACACCCAGCTGTAGCTGAAAGTGCTATAGTAGGTTTCCCTCACGATATTAAAGGAAATGCACTGTATGGGTTTATTACTCTAAAGGAAACTGGAGAAGGAAGAGATCACAATAATCTTAGGTCAGAAATAAATCAATTAATCACCGAATATATAGGTCCAATAGCCAAGTTAGATAAGATTCAATTTACAAAAGGGCTTCCTAAAACCCGTTCAGGGAAAATTATGCGCCGTATTTTAAGAAAAATTGCTAGTAAAGATTCTGAAAACCTTGGAGACATTAGTACCTTGCTAAATCCTGAAGTTGTTCAAGATATAATAGACACATCTCTATAACACATTAAAAACTATGAGCGCATATGACGCTGTAATTATAGGATCTGGACCAAATGGACTGGCTGCCGGAATTGCACTATCTCAAGAAGGTAAACGCGTACTTATTTTAGAAGCTCATAAAGAGGTTGGTGGTGGCACAAGAACTGCAGAGCTTACCTTACCTGGTTTTCATCACGATGTTTGTTCTGCCGTGCACCCTTCAGGGTTTATATCACCGTTTTTTAAAACATTACCTTTAGAGAAGTTTGGTTTAGAATGGATACATCCGGAGGTTTCTGTTGCACATCCATTAGACAATGCTCCTGCTATTCTTTTAAAAAAATCTATTAAAGACACTTCTACACAATTGGGGCAGGACTCTAATCGCTGGGTGTCTTTATTTGAGGAGTTTGTAGGTGCATCAGACGCTCTGTTTAAAGATACAATGGCACCATTACAAATTCCCAATAATCCTATTTTACTTTCTAAATTTGGTTTAAAAGGTGCGCGCTCTGCAGTATCTTTTGTAAACTCTTATTTTAAAGATGAACAAGCTAAGGCATTGTTTGCGGGATGTGCCGGTCATAGTATTTTACCATTTGATAAAATGTTAACCTCAGCTTTTGCTATGATGTTTGTAATACAAGGCCATGTTACCAATTGGCCAATAGTAAAAGGAGGCTCACAAAATTTAGCAAAGGCACTTTCAGGTTATTTTGTAAGCTTAGGAGGTACTATTACAACCAATACTCGTATTACTAATTTTGAGCAACTACCAATAGCTAAAGCTTATTTGTTTGACACAGACCCTAAGCAGCTTGCTGCTATTTGTAAAGCTGAGTTGCCAAAATCTTACCTAAACCGTCTTCATAACTATAAATACGGTCCTGGAATTTTTAAAGTAGACTGGGCTTTGTCTGAATCTATTCCTTGGAAAGATCCTAATTGCTTAAAAGCATCAACAGTTCATGTTGGTGGTACTTTTAATGAGATTGCAAAAAGTGAAAAAGACATGTGGGAAGGCAGACATTCTGAAAAGCCATTTCTAATTCTTTGTCAACAAAGTGAATTTGATGCAACTAGAGCACCAAAGGGGCAACATACAGGATATGCCTATTGTCACGTACCAAATGGATCTACAAAAGATATGACAGCTGCTATAGAAAGCCAAATAGAGCGTTTTGCGCCAGGGTTTAAGAATATTATACTAAGCAGACATAAAACCTCAACAAAAGGGTTTCAGGATTACAATCCTAACTATTTAGGAGGTGCAATTACTGGCGGAGTTTCAGATATTTCTCAATTATTTACGAGACCAGTTGCAAGGTTAAACCCTTATTCCACTCCTAATCATTCAATTTATATTTGCTCTGCATCTTCGCCACCTGGTGGTGGTGTTCATGGTATGTGTGGTTATTATGCGGCTAAGAGTGTCCTAAATAAAAAAGCCACTATCAAAAGATAGTGGCTTCTTAAAGGTTTAATTTTAAACACTATAAACTAGTTCTTAACAATTTTATAAGTGTGTACGTTGTCTTCCGATTTAACTTTTATAATATATAAACCAGATTCTAAGCTGTTAGTATTTAGGTTAATATAATTATTGTTCACCTTATTCTTTAAGACTTCCTTACCTCTAATATCATAAATTACAACTTCATCAATTATATTACTATAGGAGATGTTAACTTCATTTTTAATAGGATTTGGGTAAACTTCTAATTCATTTGATTCAACTTCATCTGTACTTAGCGTAGAAGAATCATAAGCAGCGATTCTAAATTTACCAAATTGTTGAGACCATCCCCAAACTCTTACTATTACCGTTTCACCTGGTGTTTTATCTGTAAATAAAATTCCTGCAAATTGGTTACCTCCTATTACAAATTGATCATTACAATAAGCTGTTGTGGTATTTGGTGGTGGTAAATTATAATAATAAGGCTCTAAAGTGTCTGTACCGCAAGATCCTGTATAGGTTTCGATTGCAGTATCATAAAGGTTTGTTTCGTCAGGCTCAACCCTAGTTTCTATAGTAAAGCTACCAGATTCTGGTACTACCACTGTAAACCAAATATCTCTTCCTCGTGTAGAAAAATCTAAAGTACCACAACTAGGAAAGTTTGAGTTGCCTGGATTTATTGTTGCTGAAGTGTTTGTAGCTACTATAAAGCTATCTTCAAAACTTTGTCCAACATTTAATGCTATTGGGTTAGTACAATCATCATTAGATGGTGGTGCAGGAGATTTGTAAACACACAAATCAAAATAAATTGCTTGTGAAGATAATGCAGATGTCACATTTATATAATAGGTTTCATTTGCTTCTAAATCTCCCAATACAATATCTTCACATTGGTTGGTCTGTGAAGGAAATTCTTCTGACAGCGGATTTAAAAATCCTGGAGTTCCATTATAAAGACTAATAGATAAAGGCGCTGCACCATTTACTAAAGATGCAGAAAATGTATACTCTGCGCTTTCTGTTGGTGTAAATGTATACCAAACATCCGGATTAGAGTTTGTACAATAAGACTCTCCAGAGGTGCTTGCGTTTGCAGTGTACCCAACGACACTGTTCTCACACATATCTATGGTAGATTCTAATATCTCTTCTGCATTTGCTGTATCATTATTATCTGGTGAGTCTGGAAATGGATAAACACACATACGGTATTGTGTTGTTTCAGATGCACCACGTGCGTTAATGTAGTATGTTTGGCCACTATTTAAGACTGCACTGTAATATCTTGTAGCGCATCCTGTTTGGCTTGTAAGATTTCCTGGTGTGCCTGTAAAAATACCAATGCGTACATTTTGATTGTTAGAGTTTAAAGACTCTATTTCAATAGCATACATCTTAGTTTCAGTTGGTGTAAATGTGTACCAAGAATCTACCCAAAAATCATAATCTACACAGTTAAACTCTGCAGACTTTGTAAAGCCTTGAAAGTTTGAGATTTCTGAATTTTCGCATTCGTAAGTTGCAGATAACTCTGTAGCAACTGCTCCATTTGCTTCGTCAGATTGTGCACTTAGGTTGCAAGCCAATACTAGCGAAGCAATTAAAAGTATATATCTAGTCATAATAAGTGGTTTTTAAGTGTAACAAAAATCAAAAAAAACAAGTTATAAAGTAGGTGTTTTTTAACCGTTAACTTATCGTTAACCGAAGTGAACTTTTTTAAAATCAAATAAGTAGATAAGTTTACATCACTAAAAATTAATATTCAGATTAAACATTTAGATATCATGAAAAACATTTACATCATTTTAATTCTTGTTGCTGCAACCTTAAAGATAAATGCTCAAGTAGTTTCAATTAATGACATTACATTAGGTGGAATCTCTACTAGTACTTTTCAAGAAACCCCTATAGATGCAGATGATAATTACTCGTACTCACAAAGTATATATTTGCAATCTGAAATTAATGTTGCTGGGACAATTTCCAAAATTACATATTATACAGATGGTGTCTTAGAAAACTCAAATGACATTACCGTTTATATGGCAGAAAAAACTGAAGATGTCTTTTCATCCAATGATGATTGGCTTCCGTTTAGTAGTCTTACTGAAGTTTTTTCTGGAACATATGAGGTTTATGGTAATGAGGTTTCAATAATACTAGACACACCTTTTAACTACAGTAACACTTCTAACCTTGTTATAATTGTAGATGAGAATCAAGACGATAGTGATAGCAATGATTTTATTACACATAACCTAGGTTTCTCTGAAGCAAATGGTAGAGTTTTACACTATGGGAATAACTTTACAAACCCAGACCCAATATCTCCTCCAAGCGGTACAAGAGATTATTATAGACCAAATATAGAAATAGATTTTAATGAGATAACTTGTTTTCCTCCAAGTAACATTGCCATTGGCACCATAGAGCCTACAGCAGTTACTATAAGCTGGGAATCTCCTGTAACTAACTGGGACTATGTTATCCAATTTGCAGGCTTAGGAAACCCAGATGCTGCAACACCAGTTGAAGCTTCTTCTTCCACAATTAACCCACAAGGTTTAACTAGCAATACAGCCTATGAGTTTTTTGTAAGATCAAGTTGTGATACAGATGATACAAGTGATTGGATTGGCCCAATAAATTTTAGAACTGGTTGTGAAACTGTAAACGATTTTTCTGAATCTTTTGAAAGTTTACCAGATGAATTAGCTATCCCATATTGTTGGTCTGTAATTTCAACATCTACAGGTACAGAGGCATCTTACAAAGTAAATTCAAGCGCGTCTCAATCCTATTCTCCAGATAATTATTATGAAATTCAAATTAATGAAGATGATGAGTTATTTGTTATTTCACCACAAAGTCTAACTATAGCAGATGGTACGAAAAGAATTGAGTTTGCTGCAAAAGTTAATTCTACCACAAGTGGTGAAACTACTTTAAATGTAGGTCTTATGACAGACCCCAATAGCGAAACAACATTTGAAGCGCTGTCTTCATTTACACTAAACAGCTCATCAAACAATAACAATAATTATACTTTATACTATGTAAACATACCTGAAAATATTAACGCAGATTATTTAGCATTTAACATAGAAACAACATCTACGTTTAATAAGATTGTTAGTCTAGATGATATTGTGATTACATCGCAACCAAGCTGTTTTGAGGTATTAAACTTGGAAGCTAGTGAAATTACAGACACTTCATTTAACCTTACACTGGAGGCAGATATACAACCACAAACTCAATGGGAATTGGTTGTTGTGCAAACAGACTTAAATTTTAATCCAGACCTAGAGACGCCTATTGTAGTGAACACACTTACAACTCCTATTACAACAGATTCTGATGGAGGCTCTATTTTACCAAACAGTCCTTACAGAGTGTTTATAAGAGCTAATTGTGATGCTGCGGGAAGTGATGGCTCAGGATATAGTAGTTGGTTTGGTCCATATGATTTGAGAACAGATTGCGCTCCGTTAAACAATGGTTTTACAGAAACGTTTGAAAGCTATAGTAATGCAGATTTTCCTTTTTGTTGGTCTAAGAACATGACTTCAACAGGTTCTCCGTTAGTGCAAGTAAGCAGTTTTGCCAGTTATGCAAACTCAGGTAGTAATTCTTTAATAATGAATACTGGTAATGATCCTAATGCCAATATCTTATTAATACTGCCACAAAGTACAATTGCTAATGATGGTAATCATAGATTGGAATATTATGCAAGAAAAACAAATGTTAATACAGATATTAACTTGATTGTTGGTACAATGAGTGATCCTTTAGACGCTAATACCTTTGAGGAAATTACAGCAGTACCTGTATTAACTGGAGGTACTTCTGGAGAAAATGTACAGTATTTTGTAAACTTACCTTTTAATGATAATGACTATGTTGTATTAAAGCATGAAGCTGGAGATGCTGCTAGTGTTGCTCTATATTTAGATGATGTTACAATTACAGAGCAACCAGATTGTACAGAAGTGTTTAATGTTACAGCGAATAATGTTACAGCTTCTTCTGTAAGCGTGAGTTGGGAGTTTATTGGAGACCAAACACAATGGGAGTATATTGTACAACCATTAAATACTGGAATTCCTGTTTCTGGACAAAGCACGATGAGTAATACTTCAAATTCAGATTTTAGTATGTTAGATGCTAATACTAGCTATGAAATATATGTTAGGGCAAATTGTGATACAGATGGTTATAGTGATTGGTCTGCTCCCATAACTTTTACAACACTTTGTGTAGGTGAGTCTGATAACTTTACACACAGTTTTGAGGGCTTTGAGAGCAATACACCTATTGAGCCTTGTTGGTCTAGTTTAATTACTCCTTTTTCTACAAGTCCTACAATAACGTATAGTAGTACACAAGCACAAGATGGTAGCTTAAGCGCAAGACTTTATAGCGGAAATTCCACAGATACTGATTTATTATTAATTAGTCCTCAACTATTAGGTTTAGATGCCACAAAACAAATTAGTTTTTATGTTTATGATAATGATATGGGTGCTTTAGAAGTTGGTACAATGACTAATAAAAATGATGCCACAACCTTTACACCATATCAGATTTTTACAGATGCAGATTTAACTGATGATGCTTGGGAACAGAAGATTGTAACCTTTGAAGACTATACCGGTACAGATCAATATATTGCTTTTAGGTATGTTGCTGCTTCTACTTTTGACAATTTATTTATTGATAACTTTAGCTACGACACAAATCCAGTGTTAAGCACTTCAGAAAATAGTTTAAGTGACGTTAGCATATATCCTAACCCTGTAAAAAACGCGTTACATATAACTGGAGAGCATATATCCTCTATTACCATTTATACTATTAATGGTAAAAAAGTGTTTTCTAAACGTGAATCGCTTGAAACTATTAATATTACAAACCTAAATGCAGGTATATACTTTGTAGAGTTAAAAGACCAAGACGGAAAACGTATTATGAAAAAAGTAATAAAGCAGTAGTAAGATAGATTAACAACTATAATTAAAAAAGGCTCTCAATTATGAGAGCTTTTTTTATTGATCTTTAATTACAAACTCTAAACCAACACCTCTTACACTGTTAATACTAATATTCTTATCATCTTTAAAGTGTTTTCTAACTCTTGAAATAAAGACATCCATACTTCGGCCAGAAAAGAAGTTACTTTGCCCCCAAACATTGTCTAAAATATCATCTCGTGGTATAAGGCTATTTTTATTTTTATAGAGATAAACAATTAACTGTGCTTCTTTTTCGGTAATCTTAAAAGTATGGTTTTCAATAGTTAACGAAAGATTTTTTACATCAAGCAAGTATTTTCCTATTTGTAAGGTTTCAAAGACCTCTTCTTCGATATTAATTGTTTGCTGCTGCTTTGTTCTTTTAATAATATTATTTATTCTTAAGATAAGCTCCTCTACCTCAAAGGGTTTAGAAATATAATCGTCTGCACCAATACTTAACCCTTTAATACGGTCTGGTTTGTTTTTTCGTGCTGTTAAGAATAAAAAAGGTGTTGCTGGAAATTTCTTGGAAATTTTCTTGGAAAGACTAAAGCCATCAAGCTTTGGCATCATTACATCTACAATACAAATGTCAAAAGAGTGCATTTTTAACAAATCGAAAGCTTCAACACCATCTTTAGCCCAAAATACTTCAAACTTATTAAGTTCTAAATACTGTTTTAGAGTCGTGCCAAAATCTATATCATCATCTGCTAATAAGATTCTTTTTTCCATTGCTTAAAGGAAGTTTTATAAAGAATGTAGAGCCTTCATTTTTCCGACTTTTAACATCCAACGTTCCTTTATGAGCATTTATAATTTGTTTGCAATAATAAAGGCCTAAACCTAGACCCTTAAAATTGTGTGTGTTTTTCTCACTTACCCTAAAGAACTTACCAAAGATAAGTGTTTTATTTTTTTTAGAAATTCCTATTCCATTGTCTGAAATAGAAATAATATGTTCAAAATTTTCAATTTGATACGTTATTTTTATAACGCTTCCTTCAAATTTTACTGCATTGTTTAATATGTTGACAATTGCTGTGCTAAAGTAAAATTGATCTACACTTACCTCTTCTGAAACATCTGAAATAGATTTTATAAATTGAATATGCTTTGGCAGTGTTAATGCATAGTCTTCACTTAAATCTTTAAGAAAGCTTGAGAGGTTTACCTGCTCTTTATTAAGGTTTATATCATTATAACCAACGCTATTGTCTACTACTTGGTCTATAAGGTTTTGGAGTCTTTTATTTTGCCTATTAATGGTATCTATAGAGTCTTTTGCTATGTCTTTATTGTCTTTTGCAAACTTGTTAGTTAGCGTTTTTGTAGCAATAGATAGCGTTGCTAAAGGTGTTTTAAGCTCATGAGTGATATTATTTATAAAGTCTGTTTTTATGTCTGATATACGCTTTAACTTTAAGAGGTTTCTTATAGAATATGTTACTAAAAGAATGATAAAGAGAAAGAGCAAAAACGCAACAAAAAACAGTAATAATAATCTCTTAAATATGATAGTATCCCAATTTAGGATCTTCATATAAATTGTTGCTCTATACTTTATATCCACAGTAGATTCTTGATTAAGCGTATTAGTATAGTCTTTATCAAAAGTCCAGTTCCAGGCATTAATAATTAAGCCTTCATCTGTGGGAAAATTTGTGCCTAATAAGAAAATAGGTTCATCTTTTCCATCTATTAAAAGATCTTCTGTTTCACCGTTTTCGGACAGCTGAATAGAGGTAGCAATTTTTTTAAACTGAATATTATCATCTAAGTTGTAATACTCTGCTCCTTTTTTAAAGTAGTCTAAAAACGTATCGTTTTTTAAGCTGGAAAACTTTTCCAAACTGTTTAGTAAGGAGTCTTTAGTTATTATTCCGTTTTTATATTCTGGAATTTTTTCTACAAATTCCATTCTATAATTCCAGGAAAGCGAATCTACATATGGTGTTTTTACTATACTGCCTATTTTAGTTCTAGACTCCACAGCATAGCTTTTCTTTCTTAAGTCATACGTATTGAAAATTAAATAGCCTTGCATTGTTGTTAAGGCTATTAGCGCAAGTATTGCACCTACTATTAGTAGTTTAGATTTAATTTTCATGAAGTTAAAACTAAGACAAAAATGTAAAACGAAAACTTTTTATATCTCTTGTTAACTTTACATTAACCGATTGGTATACATTAAAAACAAAAAAAAGCCGCTATCAAATGATAACGGCTTTAGTTTCTGTGGTCCCACTTGGGCTCGAACCAAGGACCACCTGATTATGAGTCAGGTGCTCTAACCAACTGAGCTATGGGACCTTTTGACAAGTGTTTGCCAAAATAGAGCGCAAAAATAACACTTTGATAAATTTCAGGCAAGCTAAATGTATCATTTCTTAATATCTTGACATAATTCTACTAAAACACCGTTAGAAGATTTAGGGTGCAGAAACGCAATAAGCTTATTATCTGCGCCTTTTTTAGGAGTTTCATTTAATAATTTAAACCCTTCATTTTTTAGTCGCTTCATTTCTTTTTCAATATCCTCGACAGCATATGCTATATGATGAATGCCTTCACCACGCTTTGCTATAAACTTAGCAATGGCACTATCCTCATGCGTTGCGCCCAAAAGTTCTATCTTACTGTCTCCAACTTTAAAGAAGCTAGTAGTTACACCTTCACTTTCTACATCTTCTGCTTTGTAAGGAGCAACACCTAATAATGTTTCATATGTTTTATTAGCTTCTTCTAGGTTGCTTACAGCTATGCCTATATGTTCTATTTTAGTTAACATAATTCAATTTTAATTGTGATTGGTTTACACGTTGTAAATCTAACTTAATGCGCTAAATATCGTATTTTTGCACTATGGAAACAAACAGACAAAAGAAAATAGCAGGCGTATTGCAGCGTGATTTGGCAGATGTTTTGCAAAGTGCTTTACGCGAAGCTGGCACTCAAGGAATCATTATTTCTGTGACTCAAGCAAAGGTAACTACAGACTTGTCTCAGGCAAAAGCCTATTTAAGTATATTTCCTTCAGATAAAGCAGAAACAGTAATTGCTGAAATAAATAAGTTGAAATATCAAATTAAGCATCAAATAGCGCTTAAAACAAAGAACCAATTACGCAGAATGCCTAACCTAGAGTTTTTTAACGATGATTCTTTAGATTATATCGCAGGAATAGAAGATGCTGTAAAAGGTAAAGAAAACCCAATTGAAAACAGAGATTTATTAGATAAACGCAAGAAAGCAGGTAATTGAATTTTTCCTATTACATCGCTAAGCGGTATTTATTTACAAAAAGTAAAAACAATGCTATAAATATTATCTCATTAATAGCTACTATTGGTGTTTTTGCCGGTGCTTTAGCGTTATTTATTGTGCTATCAGGGTTTTCTGGGCTTAAAGATTTTAGCCTTTCATTTACTAATGAGTTTGATCCAGATTTAAAACTACTTCCAGAACAAGGCAAAACAATAGTTGTAGATAGCCTTTTGCAAGAAAAAATTTCTGAAGTTGAAGGAATAGTAGCATACTCTAAAGTGATAGAAGAACGTGTCTTTTTAGATTTTAGAGAAAAAAACCAGATGGCTTTTATTAAAGGTGTCGATGAGCGTTTTAAAAGTGTAAATGCTATTGATAGTTCTTTATTTTATGGCACTTGGCTAAGTGATAAACCTAGCCATGTTGTGCTTGGTAATGGTATTTCGCAATCACTATCTCTTGGAACATATGATTATGGTAGCACATTAAGATTAATGGTGCCAAAGCCAGGAAAAGGACAAATTACAAATCCCACAGATGCTTTTAATGCTAAGCAAAGTGTGGTTTCTGACATTTATAGCATTAATGAGGAACTAGATAATAAGTATGTTTTTTCAAGCTTGGCATTTGCTCAAGAACTTCTGGAATTAGATGCAAATGAATTTTCTGCTCTCGAAATAAAACTAAGTCCCACAGCTAAAGAAGATGATGTAAGAGCATCTCTAAATAATTTATTTGATAAGCCTATAAATATTAAAAATAGAATACAGCTTAATGATAAGCTTTATAAAATGCTCAATACAGAAAACCTTGCTGTATACCTCATTTTTACATTAGTGTTAATTATCGCCTTGTTTAATGTGATAGGCTCTATTATTATGGTTATTCTTGATAAGCAGGATAACATTAAAACACTATATAATGTAGGTGCAAGCGTTTCTCAGATAAAGAAGGTCTTCTTGTTACAAGGAACGTTAATGACGCTTTTAGGAGGCGTTTTAGGGCTCTTTGTAGGTGTATTAATTATTTATGCCCAACTACAGTTTAATATGATCATGATTACTCCTAGCTTACCATATCCCGTAAGTCTTACCATAAAAAACATATTGATTGTTTTTGTGACAATTATGTCTCTTGGAATCATGGCGAGCTATATAGCTTCGAGTAGAATACATAGAGCTTTAGCTTAATTACAAGGCTCTGTTGTTGTGTCATTAAACCAGGTATTAAAATACTTAATCCTATCTAATGTAAATTCAGTTAAAAACATGGATTCACAGATCCCATAGTTGTTATTTGAAGATCTGTTTACTTCAGAATTTGGAAATCTTGATTCTAACTCAAAATTTCTAAACCCTAACCATAGTTCTTGAGATTGCTTTAAGCGTTTTGAAAATTCAGGATTTTCATTGTGACCCTTTAAAATAGAATTAAAGAGACTTTTAAGTTCTTTATCTGATTGTAGGTATTCAGAATAAGCTACTTTTTCTAACTCTGCTTGGTTTTGGGAGTATGTAAGAGAGAAGAAACAAATAGATACTACTAGTAATATATGTTTCATAATCTTTGGTGGTTTTTAAAATCCTATTTTGGCTGATTTTAATATGGCCTCTAACTCAAACATATGATCTCGTTTAGGAGCCGATGGTGCAAAGGTAAAACCTTCTAGTACAATATACCTATTATTTGCCTTATCTTCAATAGTATAGTTAAGAAAAGGTCCTGCCATAAATGCATTTTTAACTTCCCATGTTCCTTTTGTTTCATAAGCAAACCTACCATCTATTTCACTTTCGAAAAGGTATGGTGCGTATGCAGCCTCAGTAATCATATAGCTGCCGTCTACAGGTCCAGGAATATGTGCTTGACCAATACTGTCTCTCATTTTAATTATACTAGAGATAACATTTGTATCTGCATTTATCTTTTGCATAGGTATTTCATATATCATAATATTCATACCTCCATTTTTAAGATCTTTACGAAGCCAGAAAAACTTATCGTCTTCTTTAGCATATCTGTATGCCGTTGGAAATTTTAAAGAAACACCTAATTTCTTCTTAATAACATCATCTGCCTTTAAGGATTTGTTAATCCTGCGTTGCTTCTCTTTTATTTCTGTTTGTTTAAACACTGCAACTATATCTGCTCCTCTTTCATTAATTAATTTAGCAATTGAAGCCGCATCTGGCCCTTTAGCAATGACACCCGTTTGTGGCCTAGCAAATTGATTTCTTACAATTTTTAAAGCTATGGAATCAGATTTTTCAACTTTTAGGTAGGTTCTGTTTTTTGTCACAAAACCGCTAAATGCCTTTGGTGGAATTTGATTCATGTTAAATAAAGGCTCTTCTTGTGGTAAACCTTCAACGGTTGCTGCAAGGTTTGTTCTTATGGCATCTCCAACTTCACCTTTCCACAAATCATTTTCTACAATAACAGAAAGGTTATTAATGTTTCCTGAAGAGGTTGTGAGTATAACCTTTTCGTCTTCACAAGAGGTAAACACTGTTGCTAGAACACTTAACAGTAGTACAAATTTTTTCATGATGTTGGTTTTGCGAACGCGCCTAACCTTTAGATAGTTTTAGTCGCATTCCTGGTTTCAAGGAATTACTGCTAATATCGTTCCAATTTTTAAGATTTGAAACTGAAACACCAGGAATTTTATTCGCAATGCTCCAAAGTGAGTCGCCAGACTTAACTGTATATACTTTTCCTGTTATAGGTTTTGAGCTACTAGCACTATTTCTGGTTGCTGCCACAGGCTTTCTTGGATAAATGGTTAGGCGTTGTCCTATTCTTATATTATTACTACGTAACCTGTTCCAGCGTTTTATACTGCTTACACTAACGCCGTAGCGTTCTGCAATTTTTCCTAAAACATCTCCAGATCTTACACGATACCTAACCTTATCATTAGCTTCAACTAAATTAGGTAGCGGCTTCTCTCTTTTTTCTAACTCTGTTTTAGCATATGCATATACTGCATTTTCATGAGTTACAAATATTCCTGCTTGCTCTGTTGGCAATCTTAAATAGTAAGCTTCGTCTTCTATCTTAGGTATTATCCCTAGTTTATAGCTTGGGTTTAAAAACTCTAACATTCCAGAGTCTAATTGCGTTACTTCTGAAATTTGATCAAAAGTGATCATATCTTTTATATGAATTGTATCTGTTTTAAAGTATGGAATCTCAGGCCTTTTAGGTTGAAAGCCGTGTTCTTCAGCATATTCAAAAATATACATGGAAGCTAGGAATGCAGGCACATAACCTGCTGTTTCTCGTGGAAGAAATGGTCTTAAATTCCAATAATTTTTATAACCGCCACTACGTCTTACTGCTTTATTTACATTACCTGGACCTGAGTTGTAGGCTGCTAGTGCCAAATCCCAATCTTCAAAAATATCATAAAGCTTAGAAAGGTATTTACAAGCTGCTTCTGTAGCCATGATAGGATCCATACGTTCATCTACATAAGAACTCACATCTAAGTCATACATTTTACCGGTAGAGAACATAAATTGCCATAAGCCAGTTGCTCCTACGCGAGATTTAGCTCGTGGATTAAGAGCAGACTCCACAATAGCCAAATATTTCATTTCCAGAGGTATGTCATACTTGTCTAACATTTGTTCGAACATAGGAAAGTAATATTCACTAATAGCCATAAGGCGTTCGTAACTTTCTTTATTTCGTTTTAAGTACGATTTTATGACGTTCTCTAAAGATGGATTATATTCAATATTAAAAGGCGTTTTAGCGTTAAGTTTTGCTAAACGTGCTTTAAGAGTGTCTGTTGGTAAATCAAAAATTACTGTCTCGTTATATGGTAAACTGTCTAATTTTGCGTGAAGCTCTTCGAAAATATCTTCGTTGGAAAGCTCTGCCATCCACAATGAATCTACACGTATGGCTTCTTTAATATCCTGTAAAGGTTCTTTATTTTCAAGTCTTACTAATGCAGCAGGAATGGTACGTTTAAACTCTGGGTTTTTTGTGTCTACAACTGTAGTATCAATGCTTTTATACATTGTTATTCCTGTTGAATCCTGAATAATCTTACGTGGTTTTTTAATACTGTCTTGAGCACTAACACTTGTTGCTCCTATTAGGAGCGTAATAAAGATATATCTAAACATAAATGGGCTTTGTGAGCAAACGATAAAATAGGAAAATTATTCTTTAATCTTCCAACGCTGCAATTCCTGGTAATTTTTTTCCTTCTAGCATTTCCAACATTGCACCACCACCAGTAGATACATAACTTACTTTGTTCTCAAAACCAAATTGCTTAACGGCAGCAACACTATCACCACCACCAACTAAAGAGAACGCTCCTTTTTCTGTGGCTTCTTCTATATAATTACCTAACTCTATAGTTCCTTTTGCAAAAGGCTCCATTTCAAAAACACCTAATGGACCATTCCATAAAATAGTTTTAGATTGTAATACTACGCCTTTAAACTCCTCAAGAGTTTTTGGGCCAACATCTAAGCCCATCCAACCATCACTTATGTTATCTACAGCTTCAATATTTGTATTTGCAAATTCAGAAAAACTGTCTGCAACAATCGCATCAGAAGGAAGGTGAATTTGCACGTTTTTTTCTTCAGCTTTTTCAATAATTTCTAGAGCAAGGTCTAGTTTGTCCTCTTCAACTAAAGAACTTCCTATTTTACCACCTTTGGCTTTAATGAAAGTAAATGTCATTCCGCCACCTATAATAAGATGATCTATCTTGTCTAAAATATTTTCTATAACAGTAATCTTAGTGGATACTTTTGCACCTCCAAGGATAGCTGTAACTGGTTTGGTAGAGTTATTAAGAACTTTGTTTAAGCTCTCTATTTCTTTTTGTAAAAGGTAACCTACACATTTGTCTTCAAAATAATTTGCTACTACTGTTGTTGAGGCGTGAGCTCGATGTGCTGTACCAAAAGCATCATTTATATAAACATCACCTAATTTAGACAGCTGCTTTGCAAATTTCTGATCGCCTTTCTTTTCTTCTTCATGGTATCTAAGGTTTTCCAGTAGTAATACTTCACCGTTTTCTAACCTAGATACTGCATCTTCTGCAACTGGTCCTACACAATTAGAAGCAAATTTTGTTTGCACACCTAAAATTTCAGAAACTTTAGAACAGATGTGTTTTAAAGAATATTCTTCTTGCTCTCCTTTAGGACGCCCTAAGTGTGACATTAAAACAGCAGAACCACCATCTTCTAAGACTTTAATAATTGTGTCTTTTGCAGCTTCTATTCTAGTTGTGTCTGTAACTTCAAAATCATCATTTAAAGGCACATTAAAATCTACTCTAATTAATGCTTTTTTATTTTTGAAATTATAGTCGTTAAGGGTTTTCATAGTTACAAAGTTTAAAGGCAAAAGTAATGAAATATCTCTTTTAACCATTGTTAAGTAAAAGAGGTTAACATTACTCATTTCTATAAATTTTAATTTTCAATATCCTTTGCTATGGGAATGCTATATTTGCGTATGCTTTTTAAGGATATTATCGGGTTGCCCCACATTAAAAACCACCTTACAACAACTGCCGACAGGCGCAGGATTCCTCATGCACAATTGTTTGTTGGTAAAAGCGGAAGCGGGACTTTACCAATGGCAATTGCTTATGCACAATATATTCTCTGTAATAATAGCAACGGTGATAATTTAGAAGACAATTCTTGTAATATGAGGTTTAATAACCTGTCTCATCCTGATTTGCATTTTGCGTTTCCTGTTGCCAACACAAAAGAAGTGTCTAAACATGCTGTTTCTAATCACTTTATGGCCCAATGGCGAGATTTTGTTAAAGACTCACCTTATGCAGATGTTTTTGATTGGTATAAGCGTTTAGAAATAGAAAATAAACAAGGAAGAATTGGCGTAGATGAAGCTCAAGATGTTGTAAAAAAACTGTCTTTAAAAGCTTATGAAGGTGGTTTTAAGTGTATGATTATTTGGGGTGCAGATAAAATGAATACAGAAGCTTCTAACAAGCTACTAAAGCTAATAGAAGAGCCACCTGAAAAAACTGTATTCCTATTAATTACAGATGATGAGGATAGTATTATTCAAACTATATTAAGCAGATGCCAGGTATTGCATTTTCCACCTTTAGGAGAAGGAGACATAGCAAAACATCTAATTGATTATGAAGGATTAGATATCGTAAATGCTCAAAAAATAGCGCATCAGTCTGATGGTGATTATAATATTGCCATGCATTTATTACACAAGAATGAAGACGATGCACTTTTTGAAGAATGGTTTATTACTTGGGTACGTACCGCATTTAGAGCAAAAGGAAATAAAAAGGCAATAAATCCATTATTAACTTGGAGTGAAACAATAGCTAAATCTGGTAGAGAAACCCAAAAACGATTTTTAGAATACTGTCAAAACTTTTTTAGACAAGCTTTGCTTATAAATTACAACACACCAGAGTTAGTTTACCTACAGCCACAAACCTCTGGCTTTGATATAAATAAATTTGCACCATTTGTACACGAAAATAATATCTTGCAAATAAATGAAGCGCTACAAGATGCAATGTATCATATTGAGCGAAATGGAAATCCTAAAATTATTCTTAGTGATTTAAGTATTAAGTTAACTAGGTTCTTACACACAAAAAGCGCCTAGGCAATTTTAAATTAACATGATAAAACAGATTTTTTCTTTACTTAGAATTAAAGATTGGATTAAAAATCTGTTTGTTTTTTTACCTGCATTTTTCTCTGGTTTAATTTTAGAACCAAATGTTTTTAAAGCTTCACTTATAGCATTTCTCCTATTCTCACTTTCAGCTAGTTTAATCTATATTATAAATGATTATGTGGATAGAGCACAAGATAAATTACATCCTTTAAAAAAAGATAGACCAATTGCAAGTGGTAAGATTACACCAAAAGGTGCTTTAATTATTGCTGGCGTATTAGCATTAGTAATTACAATATTAGGATTATATTCTTTTTCCCTATTACTATTGCTGCCATTACTTCTCTATATAATTTTAAATCTTGGTTACAGTTTTGGTCTTAAGCATATTCCTATCTTAGACGTAAGTATAATTGCTATAGGGTTTATTTTAAGAGTGGTGTTTGGTGGCTTAGCCACAGAAATCTTTGTCTCTAAGTGGGCTTTTTTACTCACATTTTTTCTAGCGTTAGTATTAGCTTTGGGTAAACGTCGTGGCGAGCTTATTTCAATAAGCTCTACATCTCGAAAAGTTTTAGATGGTTACAATAAGGAGTTTTTAAATACTGCGTTAATTATTTGTGTGACTATTACTTTAGTATGCTATGTGATGTACACAATTTCAGATGATGTAATTGTTGCATTTGGATCAGACTACATATACTTTACTACTCTGTTTGTTATTATAGCATTACTTAGGTATTTACAACTTACGTTTGTTTATAATAAAACAGAATCTCCTACAAAAGTGGTTTATAGTGATCATTTTATGCAGGTTATGATTGCGCTTTGGCTAATCTCATTTGCATTAATCATTTACTTCAAGTAAATGCCAAAACTAAAACACATAACCAATTGGGGTAACTTCCCTAAAATTAAAGCTCAAGAATTTAAGCTTAGAAATACAGACAATTCTCAGGAGTTTTTTAATTGCAAGACTATAATTCCACGTGGAAACGCAAGGTGTTATGGCGATGCATCCTTAAATAGTAGTGTTGTTTCTACACTACCTTTAAAACACTTTATAAATTTTAATAGCAAGAAAGGGTATATAACTTGTGAATGTGGTGTCTTATTTTCTGATATATTAGAGTTTATAGTTCCTAAAGGATTTTTTCTTCCTGTAACACCTGGCACAAAATTTATTACCGTTGGAGGTGCAATTGCAGCAGATATACACGGCAAAAACCATCATAATGAGGGTTGTTTTTCAGAGTTTGTTATTGAGTTTAAGTTGTTAACTGCACAGCACATAATAATAACGTGTTCAAGAACTGAAAATGAGAAGTTGTTTTGGGAAACTATAGGTGGCATGGGTTTAACAGGTATTATCTTAAGTGCTACATTTCAGCTTAAACCCATAAAAACATCATACATAAAACAAGAAAGCATTAAGGCTAAAAACCTTGATGAAGTATTTCAGCTTTTTGAAACCCATGAAGATTCTACTTATACCGTTGCTTGGATAGATTGTCTTAAGAAAGGTAAAGGTCTTGGCAGGTCTATACTTATAAAAGGAGACCATGCAGCACCTTCCGATTTAAGTAAAAAACAATTAGAAAAGCCTCTTAAAATACACAGTTCCGGTAAACTTAAGATTCCATTCTTTTTTCCAAGTTTTGCTCTAAATACTTTCACAGTTAAAGTATTTAATCTACTATATTACTTTAAGCAGTTTCATAAAACAACAGCAAGTGTTGTACATTATGATTCATTTTTTTATCCCTTAGACGCCATACACCAATGGAATAATGTTTATGGAAAAAATGGATTTATACAATATCAATTTGTGGTAGATAAAGCCCGAAGTAAAGCTGCAATGAAAGAAGTTTTAGAAGCTATCTCTAAAAGTGGACAAGGATCTTTTTTAGCTGTATTGAAGCTTTTTGGCAAACAAAATATTAAAGCATTTAATTCATTTCCTATTGAAGGGTATACGTTGGCATTAGATTTTAAATTGAATAAAAAAGTTTTGCAATTGATTCCTATTTTAGATGCTATTATTTTAAAATATGAAGGACGCATTTATAGAGCAAAAGATTCTTGCTCTAACCCGAAATTAACCAACTATGTAACCGCACATAACCCTAAATTTGATTCTATCCAGAATAAACGAATTAAATCCCACAAGACCATATGATAGTATTAGGAGCAAACTCTGATGTAGCAAAAGCTTTTGTTGAAAAGATACTCAAAGAACAACACTTAAAGCGAGTATATCTTTGCTCATCTAATCCTAAAGAATTAGCGCCTTTTAAAGCTCACTTGGAGGTTAAGTATTCTGTTGATATTGAAGTTTTAGAATTTAACTTATTAGCTAACACTGTTAATATAGATTATTCAGCGCTTGATTATAAACTTGTATTTTGTGCTTCTGGTTACTTAGGGAAACCTGCAGAAAAAGGCATTTTAGATGAACACGATAGTTTAAAAATTGTCACAATAAACTATGCAAAGTTAGTGGTAGAGCTTAATAAGATAGCAACCGATTTAGTTTCAAAAGGCTCCGGTACTATTATAGGATTAAGTTCTGTTGCTGGAGAACGCGGCAGGCAGAGTAATTTTTTATATGGTAGTGCAAAAGCAGGTTTTACAGCTTATTTAAGTGGTCTGAGAAACTATTTGGTTTCAAAAAATTGTCACGTTCTCACCGTAAAACCTGGTTTTATGGATACTAAAATGATTGAAGACATAGATACGCCTAAGCCTTTAACCATAACTGCCGAGAAAGCTGCACATCTTATTTATAAAGGCTATAAGTCTAAAAAAAACACAATATATATAGCTGGAATTTGGAGGTATATTATGGCTATAATAAAAATGATTCCAGAATTTATATTTAAGAAACTGTCTCTTTGAAAACACTTTATCTATATGATTTTGATGGAACCATCACCACTCGTGATTCACTTTTCGATGTCCTAAAGCTAAGCACAAGTACGTTTATTTATTATTTGAAAATTTTACAGTTTGCTCCAAAATTAATACTCACCAAACTAGGTATTTTAAAAAAAGGGCAAACCAAGGAATCTTTGGTTTCATTGTTTTTAAAGGGATATTCTAAAAAAGAATTAGAAGAGCTTGCAAAGCGCTATTTAAAATTAGCAAACAAGGAATCCTTATTTAGAAAAAAAGCCTTAAAACAACTTGAAACCGATCTTAAAGGCGGAGATGTATATATTGTTTCTGCATCTTTAGAATTTTGGCTTAAACCAATAGCAGCTGCATTGGATGTACAATTAATTTGTACTGAGGTTGCTTATAATGACTCAGTCTTTACAGGTAAATTTTCTACACCTAATTGCAATTATGCTGAAAAAGCTAGACGCGTAAAAGCAGAGATAGACCTTTCAAATTATGATAGCATTGTTTATTATGGAGATTCAAAAGGAGATTTAAACATGAAGCCCATAGTTACCAAGTTTCATCTCAATTATTTTAAATAAAAAAACGCTTATCCTAAGACAAGCGTTCTGCTAAATTAAAAAGTTGGTTAGTTAGAAAGTTACTCTTTAACTTCAGCATTAATTTCTTCAAGAACATCTTGAGTAATATCCTTACCTTCTTTAGCATACATAATGTTTGCTGTTTCATTAGATCCAAAAATGTAAGTGTAACCGTTATCCTTACCGTAATCCTTTACATAAGTTTTAACTTTTGTAATTATTGAATCTATTTCCTTATCACTCTCTGCTCTTAACTGCTGCGAACGCATTTGCTGTTGTTGTTGCAGTTGTTGTTGTTTTTGCATTAGCTTTCCTTCTGCTTCTTGACGTTGTGAATTAGACATAGAGTTAGCGTTGCTTTGGTATTCTTGTACTTCTGCTTGAAATTGTTTTGCTACAGAATCCATTTCTTTCTTCATAGCTTCTGCCATAGTATTATACTTGGCTTCTGTATCTTTCATTTCTTTGTATTCCTTTAATAAAACAGTATTGTCTACATAAGCTGTTTTATCTTGGTTGCAAGACGCTAAAACTAAAAGCGCACCTAAAGCAATTACAATAGTTTTCATAATGTTTGTTTTTCTAAATTAAGCGGCAAAAATAGGAAAGTGTTTATGAAATATTGCATTTTACATAAGTATAATTAAAATATATAGAATTTACAATTAACATAATTTATATTTATCAAAATGTCTGCAAATAAATCAATTCTAAGCTATTTTCTAAGGTGCAGCTTATAAATTATGTTGCTCAGCTTAAAAAAGGCTTAAAAAGCACTTTAAACAGCGAATTATATAGTTTTAAAACAATAAATAAGCGAAGAATACTCTCCAGAATGCTTGGCTTTTAAATTAGAGAGAAATCCTGTTTTAAGCGCTTTCAATTTTTGAAAAGAGGAGTTTTTATATTTCTCAGAAAGTAGGCTTACATAATATGCATCATATGTCATAGGAAATGTATTCTCTAATTTAAAATTAAATTGAGCAAATAACTTTTTTATGCCTTTAGGTGAAAAATGCCAAAGATGTCTTGGCACATCATAAGCAGCCCAAAACTCTTTATAGTATGTTGCATCATAAGACTTGTAATTTGGGACTGCAATAATTAAGATTCCATTCTCTTTTAATAAAGATTTTAAGGTCTCGATATATTCAAAAAGATTCGGCACATGTTCTAACACATGCCAAAGTGTAATGACGTCATACTTTTGAGTTGGTAACTGATTAATGTCTTCAACTAGTAATATTTTTTTTTGATTAGCTAGACTTCTCGCTTTTGAATTTGGCTCTACTCCACTTATGGACCAACCATCATTTTTTGCTGCATTTAAAAAATCACCTGTTCCTGCTCCTACATCTAAAAGTGATCCTTTGTTTTGATTAAAGCTCGAAACTATTTCTAATTTCTTGTTAAGCATGATTCGCTTCACACTCTGATATATTTTATCAACAAGAGTGGCTTTAGAATCTGTGTGAGAAATATAATCTTCACTTTCATAATAACTATCTAACTCATCTAATTTAGGTTGAGGATATGTAACTAACATATCATATTCATCCCAATATTTAAGCTGAAAGAACTCTTCGCTTACAGTATAATCTTTACAGGTAAGTTTGGTGTTTAAGGAAGAGAAATCTGGGTAATTCATATAAATTAAAAAAGATGTTCCACGTGGAACGTAAATTATTTATCTTCCCAAATACACTAATAAAACAGAAATATCGGCTGGATTTACTCCACTTACTCTACTAGCTTGAGAAACTGTTCGAGGTTGAATTTCTTGAAGTTTTTCTCTTGCCTCATAGCTCATTGACTTAAGTTGAGAATAGTCAAAATCTGAAGGTATTTTTACATATTCTAAACGCTGTAATTTATCTGCATTATTTTTTTCTTTTTCTATATAGCCAGCATATTTAACTTGCACTTCCGTTTGCTCTAAAACTTCAGTATCTAGATTGTGTTCTTGAATATAATTTTCAACGTCATTAAATTGTCTAACATCATCCATAGTAATTTGAGGACGAGAAAAGAGTTTAAATAACTTATCGTTTTGTTTAACTGTAGCTGAATTATTTTCTTTTAAAATTTCATTTGCCTCTTTCCAATCATAGCTAGTATTCTTAAAAAAATCAACAAAACTTTCAGACTTATCTTTCTTATCTAGCATTTTATTATAGCGTTCTTCAGAAGCTAATCCTATTTCAAAAGATTTTCCAGTTAGCCTAAAGTCTGCATTATCTTGTCTTAAAAGCGTCCTATATTCTGCTCTACTTGTAAACATTCTATATGGCTCTTCTGTACCTTTAGTAATAAGATCATCTATTAAAACACCTATATAGGCCTCATCTCTTTTAAGTATAAACTCGTCTTGTTCTTTTACTTTTAAAGCTGCGTTTACACCAGCTATTAAACCCTGAGAAGCTGCTTCCTCATAACCTGTGGTTCCATTAATTTGACCAGCAAAAAACAAACCATCAACAAGTTTAGTTTCTAATGTATGTTTTAATTGAGTAGGCGGAAAATAATCATATTCGATTGCATAACCAGGTCTGAAAAATTTAACCTTTTCAAAACCAACTACAGATCGTAAAGCTTTAAATTGAACATCTTCTGGCAGTGACGTAGAGAAACCGTTTACATAAACCTCGACGGTATTCCAACCTTCAGGTTCAATAAACATTTGATGTCTATCCTTATCTGCAAATCTATTAATCTTATCTTCTATGCTTGGACAATATCTTGGTCCTATACTTTGTATTCTACCATTAAACATTGGTGACCTATCAAATCCTTCTCGAAGTAAATCATGTACTTCTGGACTTGTGTAAGTCATATAACAAGAACGTTGTTTTTCTAAAGGTTTAGTAATGTCTGAATATGAAAATTTCCAAGGAATATCATCACCTGGTTGTTCTGTCATTTTAGAATAATCTAAAGAACGGCCATCAACTCTTGGTGGTGTACCAGTTTTCATTCTACCAGATTCAAATCCTAAATTTAATAAGTCTGCTGTAATTCCTGTAGCGGCTCTTTCTCCTGCTCTACCACCACCAAACTGTTTTTCTCCTATATGGATTAAACCATTTAGGAATGTCCCATTTGTTAAAACAACTGTTTTTCCTCTTACCTCTAAACCTAAAGATGTTCTTACACCAACAAGTTTGTCTTTTTCGACAATTAGGCCAGCAACCATTTCTTGATAAAAATCTAAGTTTGGGGTTTGCTCTAACTTAAGTCTCCAATCTTCTGCAAAACGCATACGATCACTTTGTACTCTTGGACTCCACATTGCAGGTCCTTTAGATTTGTTAAGCATCTTAAACTGTATTGCACTTGTATCACTTACAATACCACTATAACCACCTAAAGCATCAATCTCTCTTACAATTTGACCCTTAGCAATACCTCCCATAGCAGGATTGCAAGACATTTGTGCAATATTTTGAAGATTCATTGTAATTAACAATGTACTACAACCCATATTTGCTGCTGCTGCTGCTGCTTCACTTCCTGCATGGCCTGCACCGACCACTATAACATCATATTCACTTTCAAACATACCTATTGTTCCACGTGGAACATTTTAAGTTTTTCATCTTCTTTTTCTCTCATTAGCTTAGCTTCATCGTCAGTTTTGTCTTTATAACCACAAAAATGTAGAATACCATGAACTAAAACACGCTTTAATTCATCGTCAACACTGACGTTAAACTGTTGAGCATTTTCTTGAATTCTTTCAACAGAAATAAATATATCTCCGGACAAATCATTGCCTTCAGACGTATCAAAACTTATAATATCGGTATAAGTATCATGATCTAAATACTGTTGATTTATAGATAACAAATACGCGTCATCACAAAAGATATAATTAATTTCTCCTAAATTTTTACCTTCTGAAGCAATGACAGATAACAGCCATGAGTTAAACTCATCTTCATTAATAATAAATTCAGTTTCTGTAAAAAAATTAATCATTCTCTTTAAAATAGTCTTGTACTTTCTGCTTATAATCTTGGCGCAAAGGTAAGGTTTGTCTATTTAAAATTTCAGTAGTATTAAAGTATTCCTTGGCTTTTAAAATATGAGAATTTGTGGGGTTTGAAAACGATTTTAAATTAGATTTAGATTCACGCTTATCGTCTTGACCTTGTTCTAAAGTAGCACTATCTAACTTTAGAAGTTGATGTTTTAAATTGGTCATTTGTTGCAAAACTTTATTATCAAATCCTTTGTCTAATAAGCTTTGTTCTACTTGCTCCATTTGTTTAGCTAATCGTTCTGCGTCTGCTCCTAAACCTTCTTCTCTTATTTTATCTTCTAACTGATTTCTTAATTGTTGTTGCTTTTGATAAATTTCAAAAAGTTCACCACTCATTTGTTCATCAAGTTGATTACCATCTTTTCCTTCACCTTCTTTGTTTCCATTTTTACCATCTGTACCGGATTTGCCATTCTCTCCAGAAGAACCTCCTTCACCACCTTCACCACTCTTACCGTTTTTACCTTGAGAACCTTCACCTGGTTTTTGTCCAGGTTTCATTCCATTCTTTAACTGTTCACCTAACTCCTCTTGCTTTTTGATAATATCTGGTAATTGAAAACCTTTACCTTGCCCTTCACCTTTTCCTTTGCCCTTACCTTTTCCAGATTTTCCTTTTCCTGAAGAACCCATAGATGCATTCATATTATCTAAACTATTGGCAAGTAAAAATGCAAGTTCATTTGCAGCGGTAACTGTGTATTGTTGGTTAGAAATACCTTGAGGTAAATAATTATCAGAAAGGCGCTCTAAGGATTTATCTATATTAAATTCAATGTCTGTTAGCTTCTCATTTACAATTTCACCTAGTTCTGCATTACGTAAAGAAAGAGCATAAAGACTATCATCTATGTGAGTAAAATTCTCCCTTAAAACAGATTGTCTTTTTAATTTTTTAGCAAAGGCAGGATTATTACGTTCCATAGCTTTAAAATCGTCCATAAGACCTTCTTGTTCAAAGGAAAATGTAACAAGGTTATCTAAAATTTGACGTAACATTTCTGCATCTTCACTTTCACCAGATTCACCAGACTCTTGCATTTGAGAAGCCATTTTTTGACCCATTTCTTTCATCTTATCTGCAGCAGATTTTTGCTTTTTCTGAGCGTCTTGTTTATCTGAATTTTTTTGTTCACTTGATTCTTCCTCTTGATTTTCTTTAGATTCACTATCTAATTTTTCTGAAGCGTCTTCTTGATCTTCTTTTATAGATTCTTCTTTTTCTTCATCACGAGATATATCCATTGGTTCCTTAAGATCTTTATTTTCCTCTTCTAGATCTTTTAAATCTTCTTGTAACTTTTTAAATTCTTTATTTAATTCTTCTTGGGCTTCTTTAGTGTTTTCATCGCCATCATTCTTACTTAGTTCTTCTTGTTTTTGTGCAAGTTTCTCAAGGTCTTCAGCAACTTTTAAAGCTTTTTTCTCTACATAGTAACGTTTTGTAAGTTCTAAGAGTTGTTCTAAGTTTTTCTCTTCATTTTGGTTTTGCTTAGCAAGCTTTTCTAGTTTTTCAGATAATTCTTCTTTATTTATTTTATCCTGTACTTTTTGTAACTCTTCTAACAACTCTTCGTTCTTTTTAAGTTGCTCTTCATTACGCTGAAAGCGTTCTTCTAATTTTTGTTTAACAGGATCGTTTTCAGGATTATCTTGTTGAAACTGCTGAAGGTTTTCTTTCATCTTCTTACTAAACTGCTGCATAATTTGTTCTTGCTGCTTTTGGCGTTTCAGAAATTCTTCTAACTTTTTCTTATCGTTAAAATTAAGTGCTTCCTTCTCTTTTTGTAGTTGATTTAATTCTTCCAATTCCTTCTCTCTATCTTTCATCTTTTCAAGAGATTTATTCATTCCAGAAATTGTTTCTTTTTGTTCTTCAAACTGTTGCTCTTCTACTTCATTATCTGTTAATTTTCTAAAACTAAATACTTCAGATTTTACACGCTTAGAACCGTTAACCCTATCATTATCAAATACTTGAAAATAAAAGTTATAAGGTACACCCTTAGGCAAACTTAAGGTGTCTGGGAAAGCGTAGACAAAATCGTCATATGTTGTAGAATTAATTGCAATTGGCAACTTTTTAGAAGAAGCTTCATCTTCTGAGGGATAATACACTAACTCTAATTTAGATAATCCGTAATCATCTGAAGCACTTCCGAAGAAATACATTGCTTGCTTATTTAAAGAATCTGTTTCACTTTTTAATACTAATTCTGGATATTGATCCTTAATTACACGTAAACCATAAGCGAGATTTTCATAATTTTTTAGTTGCTCGTTACTTGTAGAAATCTCATAATTAAAGTTATTAAAGATTCTTTTTTGTAAACTAAACGTATTGTCATTTACGGTAAACTCTTGCGTAGTATAACGCAATATCATAGATACTTGGCTTGTACTCTGTGTTGCAAGATCCCAAGTAATTGTTGTGCCTTCCGGAATTGTGGCACTGCCGGTTCCTTGTAAAACCTCATCTCTCCTACCAGTATATGCAGGATAATTTAAGGCCATATTAAAACTTAAAAGTGTAGGAACTTTGGTTAATGAAATAGTGTAAGGTATACTTTTAACTTCGTTTGCAGATAAGTAAAAGCTTAATGGTTCTTTAAGTTGATTAAATGTGTATTGAAAAACACCGGCAGAAACAGATTTCATAAAATAAGTTTCGCCATTGTAATTTATGGTAGCTTCTTGTGGTATAAAATTTCCTGTGGTTCTTACTTCAATAGTAAAATCTTGATTTTCCTTTGCGTCTAAATTATCATTTACTACAAAAAATTGAAAAGGTGCTGGTGGCTCATAAGCTTGTTGGTAATTAACAACACGATCGTAACTTTCTGTAAATAAATTACTCTTTCCAGAAATCCAAATTGCCAATAAGATTAATACTGGTATAGCTAGATATTTTAAATACTTAGTGTTGTCTTTAAAATTTACTGCAAAATTAAATTGTATAGGTTGCAGTTCTTCTGCTTTTTGATCTATACTCGCTAATAATAATTCTGAGCTCTCTGTATTTTGTTTTAACTGGAGAACGTTTAATAACTTATCATTTACCTCTGTAAAATGTTGTCCTATTATTGCAGATGCTTGCTCATAGCTTATGCCTTTAGATAGCTTAAATAGTTTAGATAACGGGTAAATAATAAATCGGCCAAAAAGTGCAATTTCTACGGCTATAAATGTCCAAAATAAAATGGTCCTGGCTAAAGGACTTAACCAAAGCACCCATTCTAAAAATACGGTAAGGAGAAAGTACAGCAATCCTATTGCAAAGAATAATATAATACCCTTTAGCAGTTCATTGGTGTAATATTTTCTGATAAACCGCTCTAGCTTATCTATAATTTGATTATAATGATTCATTAATTGTAGCTGTCTTACTGTAACTGTTAAACTTACAATTTATTCTGTTGATTGCCATATCTCAAAATAATCAAAAATCCTGCCGATAAAGTTGAGGCTAATTGGGTTATGTAATCGTTTCTCAAACTCTTACCTTTGCAACACTAAAAATAAATCTTTTATGTCTCAAAAAGTAAGAGTACGTTTTGCTCCAAGTCCTACAGGACCATTACATATTGGTGGTGTACGCACTGCCCTATTTAATTATTTATTTGCTAAAAAACACGGTGGAAATTTTATCCTAAGAATTGAGGATACAGACCAAAATCGTTATGTCGAAGGTGCAGAAGACTATATAAAAGAAAGTTTGGAATGGTGTAACATACCTTATGACGAAGGTCCAGGAAAAGATAAAGGCTATGGTCCTTATCGCCAAAGTGAACGTAAACACCTGTACAAAGAATATGCAGACCAACTTATTAGTAGCGGTCATGCGTATTATGCTTTTGATAGTGCTGAAAGCCTAGATGCGAACCGTAAGAGTCATGAAAAAAACGGTAAAACTTTTATTTATAACTGGCACAACCGTGAGAAATTAGACAACTCTTTAACAATGCCTAAAGAAGAGGTTGAAAAGAGAATTGCTGCAGAAGATTATGTAATAAGATTTAAGTCTCCTCAAGATGAAACACTATATCTAGATGATGAGATTAGAGGTGAAATGACTATTGACACCAATGTATTAGATGATAAGGTATTGTTTAAAAGTGATGGAATGCCAACCTATCATTTAGCCAATATAGTAGATGATCATTTAATGAAAATTACACACGTAATTCGTGGTGAAGAATGGTTGCCTAGTTTAGCACTTCACGTGTTATTGTATAGATCTTTGGGTTGGGATGCTCCTAAATTTGCACACCTACCTTTAATTATGAAACCACAAGGAAAAGGTAAATTAAGTAAACGTGATGGAGATAAAATGGGCTTTCCTGTATTTCCACTACAATGGAAAGACAAAGATAATAACATATCTGCTGGATATCGTGAAGATGGATATTTGCCAGAAGCTGTTATTAATATGTTAGCCTTTTTAGGATGGAATGAAGGTGAAGGTTCTGAGAAGCAATTTTATACGCTTGAGGAACTTGTAGAAGCTTTTAGCTTAGAGCACGTGTCTAAAAGTGGTGCTAAATTTGATCCAGAAAAAACTAAATGGTTTCAACACCATTACCTACAACAAGTTGGTAATGAAGATATAGCATTACAGTTTATCAATTATGTAAATAATAGTGATAAAGGTGTCTCTTTATCAAAAGACAAAGATTTAGCATATATCACCAACATAGTTTCTATCTTAAAAGAACGTTGCACGTTTGTTTCAGATTTATGGGAAGAAGGTAGTTTCTTGTTTAAAACACCTAATTCTTACGACGAAAAAGCTGTTAAAAAAGCTTGGAAAGATCAAACAGGAGATATAATGACAGAATTAGCAGGTGTGGTTTCAACTATTGAAGATTTTACTGCAGAAAATGTTCAACAAGAAGTAAAATCTTGGATTAACTCAACAGATTATGGTTTTGGAAAAGTTATGCAGCCTTTTAGGTTAAGTCTTGTTGGTGAAATGTCGGGGCCAGATGTTTTTGTAATCGCATCTTTACTTGGCCAAGATAAAACATTAGAGCGTTTAAGAAATGCAATAAGTACGTTAGGCTAGTATATTATAACTCATTAAAAGGGGAACGTATAATTACGTTCCCCTTTTTTAGTTTTATAAATAAAATACTAAGCCAACGGCTATTAAACTTAAGTTACCCTTAAAATCTTCTGTAGTTTCAGTGAGGTTTTCATCATTTAACCCATTTAAAATATTAGTGAAACCATATTGGTATTGAGCCCAAAGCCTCACATTTTCAAAACCACCTGTAAGACCCACTATTGCTACGCCATTAATTTTAGAAATGTCTTCAATTTCTTTTGCGGTTAATGTTGTGTAACCATCTATTATATAGTTTTCATATTGCTCATTAGTAGTTAGCTTACTATTTATTAAAAGTGCTGGTCCAGCTTCAATACTAAGATGTTGCTCTATAATATTATAACTAGCTAATAGGTTTAACTGTACTCCAAAAATACCAAACTCAACATCGCGTTCTTGAGAAGCAACCGTTTCTCTAGCCTTGATATTTACATTTAAGTCGTAAAAATTTAGGCCATAAATTAAATCAAAATTGTTGTAAAAAGCACCACGAGTGGTAAATCCTGCTTTAAAACCTTCAGCAGAATTAGTATTAAAATTATCTGTCTTAATATCAAAAATTGTAAGACCACCTTGTAATCCAATACGGTTATAACTGTCATTATAATTGCGCTGGGCAGATGTTGTTGTAACAAATAGTAGGCATGTTACTACTAAAAAGTATAGAGATTTCATTAGAGAGCTTTTTAAGTATAGTTTTCTGCAAATGTAATCCTATTAAATTATGTAACTTTCTATCAACTAAAAATCTATATCTATGATCTTATTTCTCATTCCCATTTTAATCTTCGGGATTATCATCTTATTCTCCGGAATTTTCACTGTAAAACAACAAACAGCTGCAATTGTAGAGCGTTTTGGAAAATTTCAGAGTATTAGAAACTCTGGACTTCATTTTAAAATTCCAATATTTGACCGTATTGCTGGCCGTATAAACTTAAAAATACAGCAACTAGATGTTTTGGTAGAAACTAAAACTAAGGATGATGTGTTTGTTAAATTGAAAATCTCTGTACAATTTCAGGTAATAAAATCTCGTGTGTATGATGCGTTTTATAAGCTTGAAAACCCACAAGACCAAATTACATCTTATGTTTTTGATGTTGTAAGAGCAGAAGTTCCTAAGATGAAATTAGATGATGTTTTTGAACGTAAGGATGATATTGCTATTGCTGTAAAGTCTGAGCTTAATGAAGCAATGTCTGATTATGGTTATGACATCATTAAAACGCTTGTAACAGATATAGATCCTGATGTTCAGGTAAAGGCTGCTATGAACCGTATTAATGCCTCAGAACGCGAGAAAGTGGCTGCAGAGTATGAAGCAGAGGCAGAACGTATTAAAATTGTAGCAAAAGCTCGTGCAGAAGCAGAAAGCAAGCGTTTGCAAGGACAAGGTATTGCAGACCAACGTCGTGAAATTGCACGTGGTTTAGAGGAAAGTGTAGATGTGCTAAATAATGTTGGGATTAATTCTCAAGAGGCCTCTGCATTAATTGTAGTAACACAACATTATGACACATTACAATCTATAGGAGAAGAAACTAACTCAAACTTAATCTTACTTCCTAATTCTCCTCAAGCAGGAAGTGATATGTTAAATAATATGATTGCTTCATTTACAGCTTCTAACCAAATTGGTGAGCAAATGAAATTAGCAAATGCTAAAAAAGGAATTGTAAACAAAAGCAAGAGTGGCGACAGAGATTCTGAAAATGACAAATAATGAATATTAGGGCTCATTGGCAGTTTTATAAAGATTGCTTTCCATTTATATACAGCTTTGCATTAGTATGCTTAGCATTTGTAGATGCCCTAACAGGATTATTTATCTTATTTACAGTAGCAAATGGTATAGGATTCCTGGCCTTTTCTTCATTGAAAAGTCAGGAATTTTATTTTTATTATAATTTAGGAATCAGCAAGCTAAAGCTATTGCTTAGCTTAGTTATTATAAACGCTATTGTTGGTTTACCATTTGCCGTTATATTTATAATTTTTAAACAGCTCTTTTTTGCAAACGCTTAGTATTAAGAATGTCCATAAATCTTTTGGAAAGAAAACTGTTTTAAATAATGTTACTCTTTCTGTTTCAAAGGGTGAAATTTTAGCGTTATATGGAAGAAATGGCTGTGGAAAATCTACGCTATTAAAAATTCTATTTGGCACTCTTAAAGCTAACAACATAGAATTATTAGTAAATGGTACCGCAACAACTCCAAAAGCTTCGAGATTAAATAAGAGTATAGCTTATATACCACAACATCCGTTCTTACCGTCTTCTCAAAAAGTTAGGGATATTATACCAATGTATCACCAGAATCAAGAACTACAAGATGCGGTGTTTTATGACCCATACATTGCAAGTTTTACAGCTAGAAAGGTATCTGAACTTTCTTTGGGGCAAAGGCGCTATTTTGAAGTTGTATTACTTGCCAATAGCTCACATCCTTTTTTATTAATAGATGAGCCGTTTTCTATGATAGAACCTTTACATAAAGAGCGCTTAAAAGGCTTTTTGAATTCTATAAAAAGAACAAAAGGAATTATTATTACAGACCATTATTACAATGATGTCTTAGAGGTATCTACCCAAAATATTATTCTTAAGGATGGCTTAATAAATACTATTACTACTAAAGAAGATTTATTAAAATACGACTATTTAAAATCGGTATAAACATAAAACCCCGAAGATAAACTTCAGGGTTTTTACATTTGGGTATTCTCTTTTTCTAAATCTTTGCGTCGTCTACTTTTTTTACTCTCTTTATTCCCAATAGTTTATTTACTGCTTTTAGTACAAATGCTTTTTGTGCAATTGCACCAGCAACATTGCTTATTAAGCCTATTGGAGATAAGCTATTTTTTACTTCGTGGTAACTAATTTTTACTTCTTCAAGATCTATATCTTTCTGAAGCTTTAAAATCTTCAGATCCTTATCAATCTCATCAAAAGAACTATAAATCTTTTTCATCTTCAAAAAATATGTCTGAGAATTTTTTAAGTAATAATTTTTCTAATGGCCTTTTAAAGAAGACGTATACTAGTACCATTAATAATACATATATGCCTCCCATTATATAGAAACCAGTAATGATATCACCTACAGCCTGTCCTATATTTCTTGCAATTGCAATAGAAAATATTAGTATTGCCATGAAAGCAATTGCGCCTAATAGCAAAGACATGCTAAGAATTACGGTAGCTTTCATAAACTTCTTAAAGAAGCTAAGCTTGTAAAACTCTATACTACTGTCTATATACTTTTTAGCATTATCATTAACGTCTCTTACGTTTTCTGTAACGTTTCCTAATCCCATAAATGGTTTTTAGCTTACTGCTTTCTTAGCGTTTGCTTTCGTTTTTTCAACAACATTTTCTTGCTGTAATTTTGCATTTTGTTTGCGTAAAGCTTCTAGCTTTTCTTCCATTGCAACAATAATATCGTCTGCTTTATGGCTAGCTGAGTTAAGAGTATCATTAAGACGTTCTTCAAAAGTAGCTTTTGCTTTCTTAGCTTGTACACTAAGATCATCTGTAGTTTCTTTTACTTTTTTGCTAAACTCTTTTTTAGCTTTATCTGCGTTCTTTTTTAACTTCTTTCTAGTCTTTTCTCCTTTGTCTGGAGCGTAAAGTAATCCTACTCCTGCACCAATTGCAGCACCTGTTAATAATGCTAACAATGTATTTCCTGTATTTGCCATTTTAATGTGTTTTGTGTTAATTAATCTGTTTTAGCAATTTACGCGAAAGTTAAACAACACTGTGTTAATTGCTGGTTAACTATTTGAACGTTAGTACTAAAGTTTTCTTAATTATGATTAGACTCATATCTTACTTAAATGAGCTTCAAAATAGGTTCCAAAAGTACATATATGCCAAAATGGCTCTCAAATACCAATTTGAGAGCCATTTTAAAGGGAACATATTGTATTTAAGTATTATTTACCTTTCCAAGAGTCTCTAAGCGTTACAGTTCTATTAAATACTAAATTGGTGTCTGTCGTATCTTTATCAACACAGAAGTATCCTATACGTTGAAATTGTACTGTATCTAATGGTTTAAGTGTTTTTAAATGAGGCTCAACATAACCAGTAATGGTCTTTAACGAATCTGGATTTAAAAATTCCATAAAATCTTTGTCCTTATGTCCATCTGGAGATTCATCATTAAACAACCTGTCGTATAACCTAACTTCTGCTTTAACGGCATGCTTAATTGAAACCCAATGTAGGGTACCTTTTACTTTTCTTAAAGATTCTTCTGTACCGCTACCGCTTTTACTCTTAGGATCATATGTACAATGAACTTCAGTAATATTACCATCGGCATCTTTAATAGCTTCTTCTGCTTTAATAATGTAACCGTTCTTTAATCTAACTTCTCCACCTAATTTTAATCTGAAGAATTTACGGTTTGCTTCTTCTTTAAAGTCATCTTTTTCAATATATAACTCTCTTGAAAATGGAACTTCGTGCTCACCTGCAGAAACGTCTTCTGGATTATTTTCTGCCATTAACCATTCTTCTTCTCCTTCTGGATAATTTGTAATTACAAGTTTTAATGGGTCTAAAACACCCATTACACGATCTGCTTTCTTGTTAAGATCTTCTCTAATCTTAAATTCTAATAAAGAAACATCAATCACATTTTCGCGTTTAGCTACTCCAACGGTATCTATAAAATTCTTAATAGATTCTGGTGTATAACCACGTCTTCTATACCCTGATATTGTTGGCATTCTTGGATCATCCCAACCAGAAACTACGTTATCTTCAACTAATGTGAGTAATTTACGCTTACTCATTATGGTATAACTTAAATTAAGACGCGCAAACTCTCTTTGTTTAGGTTTTGTATTACTAGTATAAATATTATCTACAAACCATTCATAAAGCGGTCTGTGTGGTTTAAACTCTAATGAACAAAGACTATGGGAAACACTTTCTATATAATCACTTTCGCCATGAGCCCAATCGTACATTGGGTATATGTGCCAATCATTTCCTGTCCTATGGTGTGCTCTATTTAAAACACGATACATTATAGGATCACGCAGAAGCATGTTTGGGCTTTCCATATCTATTTTTGCTCGTAAGACGTGTTGGCCGTTTTCAAACTCACCATTCTTCATCTTTTCAAATAGATCTAAGTTTTCTTCAACAGATCTGTCTCTATAAGGTCCAGGTTTTCCCACTTGCGTAGGAGTACCTTTTTGTTCTGCCATAGCTTCACTAGATTGAGAATCTACGTAAGCTTTTCCTTCCTTAATAAGTTGTACAGCCCAATCATAAAGTTGTTGAAAGTAATCTGAAGAATAACATTCTTTATCCCAAGTAAACCCAAGCCACTCTATGTCTTGCTTGATAGCATCTACATATTCTTGTTCTTCTTTCATTGGGTTAGTATCATCAAACCTTAAATTCACTGGAGCATTGTAACGCTCACCTAAACCAAAGTTTAAGCAAATAGCCTTACAGTGGCCAATGTGTAAATAGCCGTTTGGTTCTGGTGGAAATCTAAATCTTAGATCTTCCTTAGAATACCCATTTTGTAAATCTTCCTCTATGATATGCTCTATGAAATTGAGCGATTTTTCTTCAGACATAATGTTATGAAATTACCTAGTATTATTAAGGTGATTTTAAGTTTATAATGCATCTGTTTATTTTATAAACAGAACTGCAAAGTTATGAAAGTAAAACGCTTCAACTCTTATAATACTTAGGAAAACTCATGTATTGAATTACCTTTGTAAAAACTTAACCCATGGGAAAAATACATTTAACCAATATAAAGGTCTTTGCCTATCACGGCTGTCTTGTTGAAGAGAGTAAAATTGGTAGCGACTATCTTGTAAATTTAACTGTAGAAGGTGATTTATCTTTGTCTGCAAAAACAGATAATCTTAATGATACTATTGATTATGTACATTTAAACAGAGTTGTAAAAGAAGAAATGAAAGAACCATCTCATCTTTTAGAGACTGTTGCAGAACGTATTTTAACTAGAATTTTTGAAGAATTAATTATTGTACAAAGCGCTACTGTTTCTGTAAGTAAAGTAAATCCTCCTATTGGTGGAGACGTTGCTATGGTTACTGTAGAGCGTACAAAGCGAAGGTCATAAAAAAAGATTGTAGCTTTGCAATATAGGAACGGTTAAACTAACATTTTTTGTTATATTTGCCGTCCAATATTGGTATCGTGGCCGAGTGGCTAGGCAGAGCTCTGCAAAAGCTCGTACAGCGGTTCGAATCCGCTCGATACCTCTAAAAACCCTTAACTAACGTTAGGGGTTTTTTATTTTTTAATGGTTTTAAGATATAAACGTTCTACCTTTTCTCTAGCCCAAGGCGTTCGCCTTAAGAATTTTAAACTGGATTTTATTGTAGGATTGCTATTAAAGCAATTAATCTTAATACGATCTCCTAACTCATCCCAACCGTAATGATTTACAAGAGTATCTAAGATATCGGCCAATTTTACACCGTGTAAAGGATTATTAGGTTGTTCTTGCATTATTTTAATGGTGTTTCTGGAATACGTTCTTCTAACTCGTGTTTTAATGCATCTAATTCTGAAGGAAATAAACCTTGACTTATAAGTATTACTCCAAATATGATAATGATAATACTTATAATACGTTTAAAATTGAATATTCTTACTGGTGTTAGTTTGTGATTTAACTTTTTAGCAAGCAACATCTTAAATACATCTACAACTAAATAAGTGGCTAATACAGTGCCAAAGAATACGAGAAGTCTGTTAGGTTGCATATCCATCTTAGGGCCAAATACTATGATTAAACCTAGCCAAAATCCTAAAACACCAATATTTATAAAGTTTAAAAGAAAGCCTTTTACTGCAAGACCTATATAATCACTCTTACTTAGTTTTCGTATTTCAGGTTGTTCTTCTTGAGGTAATGCTTTTTTAAGTTTCATGAAAGCCATGACACCATAGGTTGTCATGATAACACCACCAAAAATAAACAATGCAGGATCATCTTTTATACGTTCTAAAAGCTTGCTTGTAGAAAAATAGGCAATTAATAAAAAAATAGCATCTGCTAGGATAACACCAATATCAAAAGACAAAGCAGCTCTAAAACCTTTTATTGCAGCAGTTTCTAATAATACAAAGAATACTGGACCTAAAAGGAAGGCCAGAAAAAATCCTAGAGGTATTGCTGTAAAAATGTCCTGAAACATTGTTAGTTTTTTACAAAGATATGCATACTTACTATCCTTGTGTTTCTACTTCGGCTTTACTTCCTATTAGTGTAAAATCTAAATGACGTTTTACAAGATCTGCATCTTTTACTTTTACATAAACTTCATCTCCTAATTGATACACTTTTTTAGTTTTTCGACCTACAATAGCATAGTTTTCTTCATCAAAATCATAGTGATCATCTGAGATGTCTCTTAACCTTACCATACCTTCACATTTGTTATCTATAATTTCTACATAGATTCCCCATTCTGTAACTCCAGATATTACACCTAAGAAATTTTCATCTTTATGATCCTGCATGAATTTAATCTGCATGAATTTTATAGAGTCACGTTCTGCTTTGGTAGCTAAATACTCCATCTCACTACTATGGCTACATTGATCTTCATAAGTTTCTGCGTCTGCAGATTTACCTTTATCTAGATAATACTGTAATAAACGATGTGCCATGACATCTGGATAACGACGTATTGGCGATGTGAAATGTGAATAATAATCGAATGCTAAACCGTAATGCCCTATATTTTCTGTAGAATAATAGGCTTTACTCATAGTACGAATGGTAAGCGTATCTATTAAATTTTGTTCTTTAGTACCATTTACATCTTGTAAAAGTTTATTTAAAGATTGCGTAGTAGTCTTTCTTGATTTAAAATTAAGAGTGTACCCAAAACGACCTACAAGGTTTTGTAAGGCACTTAATTTATCTGAATTTGGCTCGTCATGACAACGGTATACAAATGTTTTTTTAGGGTCTTGTTTACCTATAAATTCTGCTACTTTCTTATTGGCAAGTAACATGTATTCTTCAATAAGTTTATTAGCATCTTTAGATGTCTTAAAGAAAACTCCAACTGGTTCATTAGCTTCGTTAAGCTCAAATTTAACTTCAACTTTATCAAAAGAAATAGCACCTTGACCCATACGTTTTCTACGCATGATTTTAGCTACTTTGTCCATTTTTAAAATAGCATCTGCAATAGCATCGTCTGTTTTATAGGCTTTTCCTGTTAAAGAAACATCTGCAGGAATGCTAGTGGATTTACTTTCAATAATTGCCTGAGCTTCTTCGTATGCAAATCTGGCATCACTATAGGTTACAGTTTTACCAAACCATTGATTGTGTATTTTTGAGTTTTCATCTATCTCGAAAACAGCTGAAAAGGTATATTTTTCTTCATTAGGACGTAATGAACAAGCATTGTTAGATAATACTTCTGGAAGCATTGGCACTACTCTATCTACTAAATAAACAGATGTTGCACGTTCATAAGCTTCATCATCTAAAATTGTACCTGGTTTAAGATAGTGAGATACATCTGCAATATGAATTCCTACTTCGTAATGCCCGTTTTCTAAAATCTTAAAACTTAAGGCATCATCAAAATCTTTTGCATCTTTAGGATCTATTGTAAAGGTTAGCGTATCACGCATATCTCTACGTTTCTTAATTTCAGATTCTTGTATAGATGTATCTATCTTGTTAGCAAACTCTTCTACTTCTTTTGGAAATTCATGTGGTAATCCATATTGTGCAAGAATCGCATGTATTTCTGTTTCATGTTCTCCTGGAACACCGAGAACTTCTATAACGCGACCAAAAGGAGAATCGGCTTTTTCTGGCCAATCTTCTAGCTCTACAACGACCATCATATTATTTTCTGCGCCGTTTATCTTACTTTTTGGAATAAAGAAATCTGTATACATTTTAGTATCCTGAATGTTTACAAATGCAAACTTTTCTGAGATAGTAATAACGCCTACAAATTCTTTTTTCTTTCGTTCAATTACTTTGGTAATTTCACCTTCATTCTTGCTTTTTCTTCTGGTATTATAAATATATACCTCTACCTGATCACCGTGAAATGCTTTGTTAATATGCTTACTAGGAATGAAAATATCGTCTTCTAAATCTTCAACGACCACATAACCATCACCTTTACTAGTCATATCTAAGGTACCAGTAACATAGTCTTGAGGGCCATTAAATTGAAATTTACCACGATCTACCTCAACAATTTGTTGTTTAGCAGCTAATTGGGAAAGTTTTTTTATGATTTGATTTCTTCCGCTAGCATCTGTAATGTTAAGTTGGGAAGCAATTTGTTTGTAATTGAAGTTTTGATTTGGACGCTTACGAATAATGTCCAATATAGTTTTAGTAAGGTTTGGAATCTGTGTAGATTTTTTCTTACCGAATTTTTTCTTGCTCATTTATTTAAATTAGGCTTAAAATTACGGCTTATAAATTAAACAATATGAATTCTATGATAGGAATAACACATACAAACATATGGTTGAACCATAATTTTATATTTAATAATAATATTTTAACGATATTTTAATAAATAATTTTCACAACTCTTAAAATTATCATAAATTTGTTTAAGACAAGGATTTAACTTGTGTTGCACATATGAAAAAAATAAGAATCATATTCGTTTTATTCATTCTAATTTTTCTCTTAGGAATATTTGGTTTTGCTAGATATATATCTAATTCTTTAGCAGATGACCATAAAGAATCCTTCGATGAAAATTCAGAACAAACTTCAATATACAACGGCTTTTAATTAGCCGTTTTTTTTTGCTCTATACTATACTACATTAAACTTAGTAATATTTTTTTAGCTTCTGTTTTTACTAAAATTAAAATCTCATTTTTAATAGTTGTTATTAACAGTATATATAACTATCATTTTTTTTCTTTTAAATTTTAAATAAAACTGTTGGGTATTATAGTGTGTTAATAGCGGTAAAGAATTTTAAATTTTTCTTTTGATTTTAGGTTATTAATATTCTATCAATACTTATTCACAATGTTAAAATTATCTAAACATTTATAAATCAACCTGTATTGAAAATTAATAACAAAAGTTGTGTTTTAAAAATTACAATTGTTGACAACCTGTGGCTAAAATCTATTTCTAATTCTGGTTGTTAATAACTGTTTTTTTAGTGCTGAAAACTTTTAATTAAGATCTAACAACTTTACTTGTTTCTTATATAAATCTGGTTATAATGAATTTTTAATCGAGATTTCAAAATTTTGTTTTGCATTATTAATCACGAGTTATAAACAACAACTAGTTAATTGTTAATATATTGATTGTTAGATAGTAAGGTGTTAATTTTAGTTTTGTAATTAACAATGTAAATCTTCTACTTTAACTACCTTTGTATCATAAAATTAGACTTATTATGAAAATTGCTATTGGTAATGACCACGCTGGTACATTTTACAAAAATACAATTGTAGAGTACCTTAAATCTGAAAATATTGAAGTTATTAATTACGGGACAAACTCTGAGGATAGTGTAGATTATCCAGACTTTGTACATCCTGTTGCAGCAGATGTAGAGTCTAATAGTGTAAATCTTGGTATTATAATTTGTGGTAGTGGTAATGGTGCATCTATGACAGCTAATAAACACCAAGGCGTACGTTCTGCTTTATGCTGGACAAAAGAGATTACAAAACTTGCCAGAGAGCATAATGATGCTAATATTTTAAGCATTCCTGCACGATTTACATCTGTACAACAAGCTTTAGAGATGGTTAAAGTGTTTTTAAATACTGAGTTTGAAGGTGGTCGTCACCAAACACGTGTAGATAAAATAGCGTGTTCTTAATATGATTACAATTGCTATTAAAACATTTAAAGAACTTAGTACCGAAGAGTTATATAGTATTCTTCAACTAAGATCGGAAGTATTTGTGGTAGAACAAAACTGTGTATATCAAGATATAGACTTTAAAGATCAAAATGCTTTACATGTAATTGGTGTGAAAGATGATGCTATAGTTGCTTATACAAGATGTTTTAAGCCTGGTTTTTATTTTGAGGAAGCAAGTATTGGTCGTGTTGTTGTAAAAGATAAAGAACGAAAATATGGTTATGGTTATGATATAATGAATGCATCTATTAAAGCTATTAAAGATGTATACGATACAGACACTATAAAAATTTCTGCTCAAACCTATTTAAATACTTTTTATACTAATCTTGGTTTTTCTAATATAGGAGAAGGCTACCTAGAAGATGGTATACCACATATTGCAATGATTAAATCATAAAAAAAACCTCTTAAAAAGAGGTTTTTTTATTTGGTAGTTAGCGTTTTACAGATTAATTAATCTTAATAAGGTTTTTCTGCATATCTAAATCACTCAACATAGTGTTTGTAAATTTATAATGACCTCGAGTTGTAATGATTTTAAATTTCTTATTCTTCATATTACTAAGCAACTGAAGAAATTTCCATTTACTTTTAAGTAATCTTGGTTTTTCGGACTTTAAGCTTACCTCGTAAATGTATTCTTCACCATTACGTTCTGCTACTATATCTGGTGTGATAGTAGTTTCTTGTCCACGACCTTTGCGTATGTACGATTTTGGGGATTCGTAACCCTCAACGTCTGCCTTAATATTCTCAAAGCCTCTTTCTTCTAAGTACTCTACAGATTCCTTTAAGAACACTGTACTTTCATTTTTATCTATCGGTATCATAACTCAGAATATAATAAAAATTAAGCGAACTCACAACTATTGAGGCTATTAGCCTTTGTTCTTGTACTTTATATGCTTATTAAACGGTGCATAAAGTTGGTAAGTAATAGTATTTGAGGTAGAATGATCTAGTATATCTAAGCCATATTTTATTTTAGAAGGATCTGCATATACAAAGGTTCCAAATAACCGATCCCAAATAGAAAACATATTACCAAAATTACTATCTGTCCAAGGTAATTCCCAGTGATGGTGAAATTTGTGAACCGTTGGTGTTATAAAAACATAACTTAATGCCTTATCAAATTTAGAGGGTAGCTTTATATTGGCGTGTGTAAAGTATGTAAAGAATACACTTAAAATTCTATAAAATAGGTAGTAAGAAATTGGCATTCCCATGATGATAACTGCAACTAAAGCAAACGTTTCCCGCAATAAAAAATCTAATGGATGGTGTCTTGTACCTGTTGTGGCATCTACATTTAAATCACTATGATGTACAATGTGGAGCCTAAAGAATAAAGGTACTTTATGTAATAGATAATGTACTAAATATTGTGCTATAAAATCTAACACTAATATGGCTAGAAAAAGCTCAATAATAGTAGGTAATTCAATAAGATGTAAAATACCGAAATTATTGTCATCTAACCATTTAAATATTCCTATCGTAAATAAACCGAATAAGAAATTAATTAAAAAAACAAAGCCTAAAAGTATAAAGTTGGTCTTTGCATGTTGCCATTTCTTGTACTTAAATTTTACAAAGGAATAATAACCTTCAGCAATCCAAAATACACTTAATATAAGCACAACCCAACCAACTTTTAAGGCAGTTGGCAATGTCTCAAAAAAGTGCAGAAAAGCGTTCATTGTTTAAAAGTCTAATTCTTCTGGAACATCTTCATCACCATTATTAGTGTTGTTTTCTTCAAATTCTTCACAATCTAAAATGGTCGAAATATTTTCTGGTTTAGGGAAGTTTCCATCAGAAACCTCAATATTTTCATCTGCATAAAGGTATTTCATATAAATACCCCAAATAGGAAGTGCCATAGTAGCACCTTGACCATATCTTGTAGATGAAAAGTGTGTGGCACGATCTTCACCACCAACCCAAACGCCAGTTACTAAGTCTGGTACCATACCCATAAACCAACCATCACTATTATTTTGTGTTGTTCCTGTCTTACCTGCAATAGGGTTTTTAAAATCATAAGGATAGCCTGTAACAGCATTCTTATAGTCTTGCCTAGATGTTGCCCAAGTACCTCTTAAACGGCGTCCTGAACCTGCTTGTGTAACACCTTCCATAAGGTTTACTGTTACATAAGCAGCTTCTTTACTTAACACATCTTTTGTTTCTGGAATATGTTGATAAAGCACTGTGCCATTCTTATCTTCAATACGAGTAACAATAACTGGCTTAACATACACGCCTTCATTTACAAAAGCACTATAAGCTGAAACCATTTCGAAAATACTTAAATCTGGTGTTCCTAAAGCAATAGAAGGTACTTCAGGTATTTTTCGGGTATCTACACCTAATTTATCTATTAAATCTATAACAGGTTTAGGGCCAACTCTATCTAAAAGCCTAGCGGTAACAGTATTTATAGATCCTGCAAGAGCATCTTTTAAAGTAACTAAACCACCATAACTACCGTCACTATTTTTAGGAGTCCAATCTTTTGTGTTACCGTGTTTTCCTGCTTCAATTGTATATTGTGTATTAGGAACTTTATCACAAGGAGAAAGGTGTAATTGATCAATTGCAGTTGCATAAACAAAAGGCTTAAATGTAGAACCTATTTGTCGCTTTTGTTTTTTAACGGCATCATACTTAAAGTGTTTATAGTTAATACCACCAACCCAAGCTTTTACTTCACCTGTTTGTGGTTTCATACTCATCATACCACTTCTAAGAAACGATTTGTAATAAATGATAGAGTCTCTAGGCGTCATTGTTGTATCTATATCACCATCCCAACCAAAGACACGCATATCAGTTTTCTTTTTAAAGGAAGCTCTAATGTCTTTTTCAGATTTTCCTTCGGCAGTCATCTTTTTCCAACGATCACTAACCTTCATAGCGCGTTGAATAATGTCTTCTGTTTCGTCTACGTCTATATCTCTAAAAGGCGCTGTTTTATTCTTCTTATTTTGTCTTGTAAATTCTTTTTGAATGTGAGACATGTGTTCTTTTACAGCATCTTCTGCGTGTCTTTGCATATCTGAATCTATGCTGGTATAAATTTTTAGACCATCTCTGTAAATATTATATGTTGAGCCGTCTGTCTTTTTATTTTCCTTAATCCATTCTTTTAAAAACTCTTGAAGGTAGGCTCTAAAATATGTTGCTACACCTTCATCATGACCTTCTGGAGAATATTCAATATTTAGATCTTCGGCTTGTAATTCATTTTTAACCTCTTCTGTAATAAATCCATTTTTAGCCATTTGAGCTAATACAACATTACGACGTTGTTTTACAAGTTCTGGTCGCTTTAAGGGATTATATAATGAAGAGTTTTTAAACATACCAGCTAGCATTGCAGACTCTACAGTATTAAGTTCCATTGGCTCTTTACTAAAGTATATACGGCTTGCAGAGCGTATACCTATTGCTTGATTTAAGAAATCATACTTGTTAAAATACATAGTAATAATTTCTTCTTTAGTATATTGGCGTTCCAACCTAACAGCAATTACCCATTCTTTTACTTTTTGTAGCGCACGCTGAAATTTACTTGAGCTTACCTGATCTGTAAAAAATTGCTTAGCCAATTGTTGTGTTATAGTACTAGCTCCACCTTTTGTTCCTAAATAAGTAATAGCTCTTGCAGTACCTCTACCATCTATACCAGAATGGTCATAATAACGCTCATCTTCAACAGCTATTAGAGCATTTACTAAGTGGTCTGGTAAAGAGTCATACTTAACTGGAGTTCTATTTTCCTTATAAAACTTTCCAAGTGTTTCTCCTTTAGAGTCTATAATCTCTGTAGCAAGATTAGTCTCAGGATTTTCCATTTGGGTTTCATCTGGTAAGTCACTAAACCAAGCAGTAAATAAGAAAAGAAGTGCTACAGATAAGATACCTCCAAAAAAAAGTATCCAAAACCACTTTATATATTTACTAAAACCCTCCTTACTTTCTTTTTTCTTTGAAGAAGATTTAGGTGCTGTCTTTGCCATATTCTTATGTTATTTTGAAGTTGGTTTTTCTATTCTTACACCTACTTCTGTAATACCTTTTAATGTTTCTAATCCTGCTACAGAGCCGTTTTGTCTCATGGCATGTTTAATACTAATGCTATACTCTCCAGCTTCATTAAAAACTAGATGTTCTTTATACCAAAGTTTATTTTCTTTTATATCTCCAAAACCATCTCCCATATAAGTACCATCTGGATATGCCATAGGATACTCTAAAGTATCTGTAACTTTTTTACCGTTAGGATATTGTAACTCTGTAATTAAAAATAAGTTACTAAAATTATAGTCGCTTGTGTTTCTTAAGTTAATAAACGCATTATAGGGTTGTATCGTATCTAATCCAGAAATCTTAAAGGTTAATGGCTCTTTAGAAGACCATTGTCCAGAAACTGTCTTATAATTATCATATACGCTATTATCTGAACAAGAGCAACATAATAGGCTAAGACATAAAACGATTAAAAAACGCATGAATTATTTCTTTTGAGAATTGTTTTTAGGTCGCTTACTTTTTTGTCGTTTATTACGACGACGCTTGTTATTGTTACGCTTATTCTTAGGTTTATCAAAACGTGTGAGACTGTCTTCTCCTACAGAATCTTTAAACGTATTTATTTCTGAAGCTGTTTCAACAACGTAATCTTCTAAACTTGCCACAGGTTCTCTTTTCTTATTGGCTTCAATAATTTGATGAACTCTATCTGTACTTAATTCAAACCAGTTCATCCATTCACCTTCATAAGCAAACCACATAGATCCTTTAAAAATGTCTATTTTTTGACAAACAGCCTTACCTTTTTCTGTAAAAAGCTTGGTATCTTGTTTAGGGAAGTTGTTTAAAGCGTCTAAATATGAATCTAACTCATAGTTTAAGCAACATTTAAGCTTACCACATTGTCCTGCAAGCTTTAATGGGTTTAATGATAGTTGTTGGTATCTTGCTGCAGATGTGGTTACACTCCTAAAATCTGTTAACCAAGTAGAGCAACATAATTCTCTACCACAAGACCCAATACCTCCTAACCTACTAGCTTCTTGTCTAAAACCAATTTGTCGCATTTCTATACGAGTTCTAAATTCTTGAGCAAACTCTTTAATAAGTTGTCTAAAATCTACACGTTCTTCTGCTGTATAATAAAAGGTAGCTTTAGAGCCATCTCCTTGAAACTCTATATCACTAATTTTCATTTTAAGCTTAAGCCTTATAGCAATTTGCCTAGCTTTTACTTTAAAAGGATCTTCTTTGGCTCGATAATCTTGCCAAATATCAATATCTTTTTGTGAAGCCTTTCTATATATTTTTTTAACCTCATCGCTATTGGTTCTTACTTTTTTCTTACGCATCTGCACTTTAACAAGCTCGCCTGTAAGTGTTACAATACCAATATCGTGTCCAGAATCGGCTTCTGTAGCTACAACATCACCAATAGAAAGTGTAAGGTGTTCTGAGTTTTCAAAGAATAGTTTTCTGCCGTTCTTAAACCTAACCTCTACATAGTTAAAAGGAGCTACTCCTTGTGGGAGCTCCATATTTGAAAGCCAATCAAATACTGTAAGTTTATTACATCCATCTGATCCGCAAGTTCCGTTATTTTTACAACCTTTAGGTTGGCCGTCTTTACCTGTCGAACAACTTCCACACGCCATATATCATATATATTGAAACAAGTACTATTATTATAGTCTTGTTGTATTAATTATCTACTAGCGTAAAGATACCAAAATATAGTGCATTGATATTTTTAAGCTTTATATTTTAATTTTTCTGAACGTCCCTTCTTAAAAATCTTATTACTGTTATGAGATCCTTTTCGCAATTCACGTTGTGTCTCAATAGGTAAGGCATTAATGTCTTGACATTCTGTCGAGCAACACGTATCCATAGCTTTTGAACACTCTTCACATTGTATAAATAACAAATGGCAAGCCTCATTAGCACAATTTACGTGAGTATCACAAGCTTTTCCACATTGGTGACAGTTTGAGATGACATCATCTGAGATACGCTCACTTCGCCTATGGTCAAACACAAAATTCTTACCAAGAAACTTATTTTCTAATGCTTTTTCATTTACCTGTCGGGTATACTCTATAATACCACCTTCTAGCTGAAATACGTTTTTAAATCCTTTATGCTTATAGTAAGCACTAGCTTTTTCACAACGTATGCCACCAGTGCAATACATAACGAGTTTCTTGTCTTCTTTATGATCTTTAAGATCTTCTTCAATAATATCTAAAGAGTCTCTAAAAGTATCTACATCTGGTGTGATAGCATTTTTAAAATGACCAATTTCACTCTCATAGTGGTTACGCATATCAACCAACACCGTATTAGGGTCTTCAATAAGTTGGTTAAATGTTTCAGCATCTACGTGAACACCTTTGTTAGTTACATCAAAAGAGGTGTCATTTAAACCGTCTGCAACAATTTTAGGACGCACCTTAACTTTAAGTTTTAAAAATGATTTAGCATCTTGCTCTACAGCAATGTTAAGCCTCACATTTTCAAGAAAATTTATATCATCTATAAAAGCTTTAAATTCATTGAATTTTTTTGCTGGTACAGATAATTGCGCATTTATACCTTCATGAGCAACATAAATTCTTCCTAGAACCTCAAGTTGGTCCCAAGCAAGAAACAGGTGATTTCTAAAAATTTCTGGATTGCCAATTTTGGCGTATTTGTAAAAAGAGAGCGTAAGGCGGTCTTCTCCAGCCTTGTCTATAAGTTCTGCTCTTTCTTTTGCGCTTAATTTGTTGTACAGTTGCATGCTATACGTGATTTAAGGTTAAGAAAATTTAAGCTACAAAGGTAGTTAAAGTATATTTTATTGCTACAATTAAAAATGCCCGATAAGTTGAGATTACCTTATCGGGCATTTTTCGAATGGCTAATTCGTTACTAAAATTTTTTGTGTTCTAAAAAAATCGTTGTAACGCATTAGCCTCCATCAGCTTTAAAGCTACAACCTAAAAGGATTGCAGCTTTGCAGCTTCCTGAAGAGTTCAAAATAATTGTTTTTTGAAAAAACTTCATAGCACTTTGTTCATTTGCTTTTATAAAAGATGCTTTATTTTTAAAAAGGTTGCGTGTGTTGATATGTTAATTTTAAAAACATTGTCCTTAGCCAAAAGAGTTACTACCTTAGCGGCATAAGACAGAATTTAATAAAAGATTGAAAATGAGCGATAAAAAAGAAAAAGAAGCAAAACTAAAAGCACTAAAGCTTACTTTAGATAAGATGGACAAGACTTATGGTAAAGGTACAGTCATGAAAATGAGTGATCAATCTGTGAGTGATGTTGAAGCAATTTCTACAGGTTCTTTAGGTTTAGATTTAGCTTTGGGAGTAGGTGGTTACCCTAGAGGACGTATAGTTGAAATTTACGGTCCAGAATCTTCAGGTAAGACAACCTTAACCTTGCACGCCATAGCAGAAGCTCAAAAAGCGGGTGGCATAGCTGCTTTTATAGATGCAGAACACGCTTTTGACCGTTTTTATGCTGAAAAATTAGGAGTAGACTTAGAGAACTTAATTATATCTCAACCAGATAATGGTGAGCAGGCTCTAGAAATTACAGACAACTTAATTAGATCTGGCGCTATAGATATTATTGTAATTGACTCGGTTGCGGCACTTACACCTAAAAGTGAGATTGAAGGTGAAATGGGAGATTCTAAAATGGGTCTTCACGCAAGATTAATGTCTCAAGCATTAAGAAAGCTAACAGGATCTATAAGTAAAACCAAGTGTACCGTTATCTTCATTAACCAATTGCGTGAAAAAATTGGAGTTATGTTTGGTAACCCAGAAACTACAACAGGTGGTAATGCACTTAAATTTTACTGTTCAGTTAGATTAGACATTCGTCGATCTACACAAATAAAAGACAGCAATAGCGAGGTGCAAGGTAATAAGACACGTGTAAAAGTTGTTAAAAACAAAGTAGCACCACCATTTAGAACTGCAGAGTTCGATATTATGTACGGTCAAGGAATTTCTAAGGTTGGTGAAATTATTGATATTGGTGTAGACTATGAAATTGTTAAAAAAGCAGGTTCCTGGTTTAGCTATGAAGACACAAAGCTAGGACAAGGTAGAGATGCTGTAAAAGCATTATTACTAGATAATCCAGAGTTAATGGAAGAGTTAGAAACCAAAATTAAAGCCGCCATAAAAGTGGCAAAAGAATAAAACAAAAAAAATCTCAAATTAATTTTTGAGATTTTTTTTTGTCTCAAACGCAACCATTTATAAAAAATTGCATCTTAATAAAAAACCCCATTTTAATAAGATGAAAAAATTAATGCTTTTGCTACTTTTAGGTGTATGTATTACCGCTTGTAGCATTGATGATGAAGAAGACTTTGAGTTTGAGTTTGTTAACGTAGAGAGTGTAAACCTTCCAGATACACTTGTGTTTGGTAACACGTATCAATTTGAAGTTGTTTACAATCGCCCTACAGAATGCCATTTCTTTGCAGGATTTGACTATGCTAAAAATCAAAACACCAGAGAAGTTGCGGTGATTAATGCTTTTGAGCAAAACCAATCTTGTCCAGAGATGGAAAACTTGACTGGAACAACAGATTTAAATTTTATTGTAGAGCGAGACGATTTTTATATTTTCAAGTTCTATCAAGGAGAAGACAGTAATGGTGACGCACAGTTTTTAACCGTTGAAGTTCCTGTTGCAGAAAATTAATTAACAACAGAAAATTTGAGTTTAGATCAACTCATTCTTAAATGCAAAAAGCAAGACATAAAGGCACAAGGACAGCTGTATCAATTATTTGCAGATAAGCTGTTTAGTGTAAGCCTAAAGTATTCTCGTAATTATAGCGAAGCAGAAGACAATTTGCAAGATGCTTTTTTACAGATATTTAAGAAAATAGATCAATATAAAAATAAAGGTTCTTTTGAAGGTTGGTTAAAACGTATTGTAATAAACATAGCACTTCAAAAATATAGGAAGCAAACCTATTTTGAAATTGTAGACGAACAACAACTAGAAGAACCTAGTGTAGAAGTAGAAGAAAATGATATTAAGTTAGACTTTCTTTTAAAGTGCATACAACAATTACCAGACAGGTACAGGTTAGTATTTAACCTATATGTTTTAGATGGTTACGCACATAAAGATATTGCGGATTTGTTAAGCATCTCTGTAGGAACATCTAAATCTAACCTTGCAAGAGCAAGACATATATTAAAGGCAACTATAGAAGACGCCCAACCAAAAGGACAACAGTCTCTTTAAAAAGACTAATGAAAGAGGAAAAAAACATAGATAGATTATTTCAAGAAAAGTTTAAAGACTTTAACGCAAAACCTAGCGCTAAAGTTTGGGCTAATATTGAAAAGGAACTCAAAGAAGATAAGGAAAGAACGCCATTTATTATCCCATTATGGTATAAGATTGGAGGAATTGCAGCCGCATTAGTTTTGGTATTTTGGTTTTCCCAATCATTATTAACTACAGATACTACTAATACTATAGTTGATCAAGATGGTTTAGAAAACACTAAAGTTAAAACCCAAGTAGAAGATAAAGATACAGTTAACAACAATTCTAAATTAGACGTTGTTGAAAATACTAACAAGACACCTGAGCCTGAAACATCTTCAACCAATGAAATTGTTTCTTCAACTGGGCAAAAAACATCTAAAGAAATTAAATCAAATAAGAACACGTATAAATCTTCAGTTACTTTAAAAGAATCTATTTCTAATGTTAAAGGTGATATTAGAGTAGCTAACAAGAGTAACGTAAATCAAAAACAGAATAATAATTTAGAGCCTTTAGACAAGCGTTTAAATTCTAATGAAAACAATAAGTTTCAGCAACCTAACTCTACTCAGAATACTACTGCAGTAACTTCTGAAGACAGTAGCACTAACTCCAACATTTCAAGTGAAAAAGAAAATAATGAGACTACTGAGGTTGCTGAAACTAACTTACCATCGCTTTTAGAAGAAGCTGAAAAACAAAAGCAAGCAGAGACAGAAGATGAAGATGTAGTGGAAGCTACTACTTTTAAAAAATGGAATGCAAGCCCTTATGTTGCTCCTATTTATGCTAGTGGTTTTGGAAACGGTAGCACTATAGATCCTCAATTTTCAGATAATGAAACTAGTAGTGATGTTACTTTGGCATATGGTGTAAATGTATCTTATGCAGTTAACGAACGCTTAAAGATTCGTTCTGGTGTAACTAGAATGACACACAGTACCAACACAAATAATATTGCATTTAGTCCTTCGGGAAGAGAAACATCTCTACAAAACTTAAAACCAAACACTAATAGCGGTGTGTATGTACAAGTAGGAGATAGCGAAACCCTTACGCCAACCGCTACATCTACCTTTACAGAAGACCAGCTTGTAGCAGATAGGACATCAGTATTTTTAGGAGACTTAAATCAACAATTAGGATTTATTGAAGTTCCTGTTGAGCTTGAATATGCTCTAATAAATAAGAGGTTTGGTGTTAACCTTATTGGTGGTGCCAGCACGTTGTTTTTAGAAGATAATAGTATTGCCGTTGTAAATAATGGTAATAGAAATGAGATTGGTGAAGCTACAAATGTAAACAACGTGAGTTTTTCAACAAATCTTGGATTAGGAGTAAATTATAAAATTACAAGTAGCCTACAGTTTAATGTAGAGCCTACATTTAAATATCAAATAAATACGTTTAGCAACTCTAGTAATTTTAACCCTTATTATTTAGGTGTATATTCTGGGTTTAGCTTTAAGTTTTAAAGTATAATGTTAGCGAGGTGGTTCTCCTAACATTTGTTTTAGGTTAATTTTTAGTTGGTTAGGTAGTTATTGCAAAACTCTATCTGATGAGATAGCTTACAGCAATGATGACGAAAATCCGTTCTTTTAAGAGCGGATTTTTTGTGCTTTTAATTCATTTAATATTTCAGTTCTGCACGCAGATTTTAAATCTGCTCTATTAGCTTGCGATTTCCCTTTTGTATTAACAAACTTTAAAACTTTAGCTCTTGTTTTTCCTAAACTACCGCTAAAGAATGTATAAGAAAACCGAGCTTTATTATCATAAAATACAATAGGCACAATAGGTATTTGATGCTCTATTGCCAGCCTAAATGCACCATCTTTAAATACATCTAATACAACAGACTCATCATCTGGAACACCACCTTCAGGAAAAATGCAAATACTTATTCCTGTATCTAAGCGTTTTTTAGCACTATCAAATACAGCTTTTCTGCTTGATGCATTATTGCGATCTACCAAAATACAAGTACGTTTATAAAAGAAACCGAAAATTGGAATTTTAGCCAACTCTGCTTTACCTACAAAAACAAATGGATTTTTTATGGTGTGTAGCATTAGCATAATATCTATCATACTAGTGTGGTTTGCTATAAACATATAAGAATGTCCTGGTTTAGGTTTTTGCTCATACGTTCTTGAAGGAATAAAACCCATACCATATAAAATAAGTTTACCCCAAAAACGCGCTAACTTAAAGAAGAAAGGATACCAGGATTTTTTTGAAATGCTTATTAATAAAATAGGGAACATAATGACCAATGGTAAACCCATTAATAGGTAAAACCAAATGCGCCACAGAAGGATAAAAAAATTACGCACTAAAGACATCTTTCAAAAGTAGGGATTTGTATGTCATATTTCTTAAAAAAAGTACCTTTGCTGTCAAATTTAAAGATAACAGAATGTCTAGGATATTAACAGGCGTACAAAGTACTGGAACGCCACATTTGGGTAATTTATTAGGAGCTATTATACCGGCAATAGAAATGTCGAACGATCCTAAAAACGAATCATATCTATTTATAGCAGATTTACATTCGCTTACTCAAATAAAAGATGCAGAAACATTACGCCAAAATACCTATGCCACCGCAGCTACTTGGTTAGCTTTTGGTCTTGATGTAAACAAGACTGTTTTTTATCGCCAAAGTGATATACCTCAAGTTACAGAGTTATCTTGGTATTTAAGCTGCTTTTATCCCTACCAACGCTTAACATTAGCACATTCATTTAAAGACAAAGCAGACCGTTTAGAAGATGTAAATGCAGGCTTGTTTACATATCCAATGTTAATGGCGGCAGATATATTAATTTATGATGCTGAAATTATTCCAGTAGGAAAAGACCAACTGCAACATATAGAAATGACAAGAGATGTAGCTTCCAGATTTCACGCTAAATTAGGAGAAACCTTTGTGATGCCAGATGGCAAGATACAAGAGGAAACTATGTATATTCCTGGTACAGATGGAGCTAAGATGAGTAAATCTAAAGGAAACATCATTAACTTATTTTTACCAGACAAGAAATTGCGTAAGCAAATAATGACAATTGAAACAGATAGCACACCGCTTGAAGAACCTAAGGATACAGATACTTGTAATGTTTTTGCACTGTATAAATTATTAGGTACTAAAGAACAAGTAGAGCAGATGATGCAAAACTATGCTGGCGGAAACTATGGTTACGGTCACGCCAAACAAGCATTGTACGAACTTATTATTGAAAAATTTGCTGCCGAACGTGAGCGTTTTAATCATTATATGAATAATACAGATGAAATAGATGCTGCTTTAAAAATTGGACAAGAAAAGGCAACCAAAACCGCTAACGAGGTGTTGAAAAGAGTAAGAGAAAAATTGGGATATTAATTTATCTAAAATACTAGAAGGTATAGCCAAGTCTTAAATGCAGATCTACTGCCACATCAGAATCATCTACGATAAATATTCTGTTGCGGTCATTTTGATAAAATAGTTTTCGATAACCAATACCTATACCTGTTTCATAGGTAAAGTGTTTTCCTACTGTACGCTTAATTGCCCATTTCGGTATTATTTGAAGATCTGGAATAACTTCAATATTTTCAACATTACTAATGACAAATAAATTGGGGTGATAACTAATTTTAAGTGCTAGAAAGTTTGCTGTATTATTGGCTATCTTTTTTCCTTTTCTAAAACGTCTATTAAGGTTGTAATACCATCTTGGTTCTAAAGTTATAACAGGTGTTAAAAGAAATTTATCATTAGAGCCAATAAACTCTGCATTAAAAATATCTGCATCAAGACCTATTTCTGTACGTAAGGCAATGGTGTTTGTGAGTCTTGCTTCATTATGACCCCAAATACCAAGAAAGCCAGTTTGTATCCCGTATAAAGATTTTTCAACACTTGCCTTTTGAGTGGACGTTTGTGCGTTTATATTATTAGTTATCGCTAAAAATATAAATGCGTATAAAGCCTTTTTAATAGGTGATTGATGCATAGAAATAGTTATTAATTCTCTAAATCTAAACAATAAAAGTTTAAAACACTTCGAATAACTTACCAGGTAACGGTCTTATAACACCTTTCATTTCCATAGTAAGCAATACAGAAGCAATTTTGTAACTAGGCATATTACAGCCTAAAGCAATAAGGTCTATGTGCTCTTTACCTTGTTCTTGTAAATACTTATAAATAGTTTTTTCTGTATCATCTAATTCTACAAACAAGCTTTTTTGAACTGTTTTTGGTTTTTCATTTATGTCCCAATTTAGCATATAAATTAAATCTGCTGCACTTGTTAGTACGTGTGCCTGCTGTTTTTTAATTAAGGTGTTACACCCAACACTTTGTGTGTCTTTAGGTCTTCCAGGAACTGCAAAAACCTCTCTGTCATAAGAGTTGGCAATATCTGCAGTAACTAAGGAACCACCTTTCTCAGCACTTTCTATAACAATTGTGGCTTCACTTAAGCCAGCAATAATACGATTACGCTTTAAAAAATTATTTCTGTCAAAAGTATCACTACTCCAAAAGTCTGTAATAAAACCACCATTATCTTCTATCTGTGACACATACTTAGAGTGTACTTTAGGATAAATTTGGTTTAAACCATGAGCTAAACAACCTATGGTTTGCAATTGGTGTTTAACAGCAGCCTTTTGCGCAGTTATATCTACACCATAAGCAAAACCAGAAACTATTATTGGGTTTAATGGAGACAATGATTCAATAAACTCGTTACAAAAAGAGATGCCTTGTGTGGTAACTTTTCTAGTGCCAACAATACTTATTATATGCCTGTTATTTAAATTAATAGCGCCACGTTGAAATAGTAAAATAGGGCCATCTGTACATTGCTTTAAGCGCTCAGGATATTCAGAATCCATATAGCTCTGTGTAGTGATATTGTTAGCTTTTATAAATTCGAGTTCAGTTTCAGCAGCGTCAAATAAACTTACATCAAACAATCCTTTTATGCGATGCTCTCCAATACCATCTATTTTTAATAAATTTTGACGTTTCTCCTTAAAAACACCTTCAACAGATCCTACAACAGCAATTAATTTTTTTGCTGTGGTATCTCCAAGATTTGGCGCTTTCTGTAAGGCAAGAAGATGTAAAAGGCTATTGGTATTCATGACAGTTGACTAAGTTACTGTATTTTATCAATTTTTAAGCTGTTGATAAATTTTAAGATTTGTCTTCTACCACGCTATTTTTTCTGTTACTTTTGAAACAATGACTATTTCTCAACACATATCAGATTTACTATACCGATACGAGTGCGTAATTGTTCCAAACTTTGGAGCCTTTATTACTCAAACAGAATCGGCACGCGTTCACGAAACTACCAATGCATTTTATCCGCCAAGAAAGGTAGTATCGTTTAATGAACAACTTCGAAAATCTGATGGGTTGTTAGTTAACCATATTGCAACTACAGAGCATTCTAACTATTATGCGGCATCTTCAAAAGTTGAAACTTTTGTTAGAGAATCAAAATTGGCATTAGATACAGAGAATACCTTTTCATTAGAAAATATAGGTACCTTTTCTAGAACAGAAGAAGGAAAGTTATTATTTGACCCTTCTTACCATATAAACTACCTAGCATCATCTTTTGGTTTATCTTCTTTTACATCTTCTTCTGTAGTAAGGGAAACTGTACAAGAGCATTTAGAGCAAGACGAAATAGAGGTTGAGGAACAAGCTCCTGTAGTAGTTTTAGAAAAAACAAGAGAAACCAAACGTCCATACTTAAAGTATGCTGCCGTTGGCTTGTTGGCACTAGGTCTTTCTGGGTTTTTAGGTTTAAACTATTATAGCTCTCAAGTAAAAGCACATAACATTGCAGAACAACAAAAAGCAGATGCTCAACTAGAACAACACATACAACAAGCAACGTTTGTTATAGATAACCCTTTACAGCCTGTTACTTTTAAGGTAGAAAAACCAAAAGGTAATTACCATATTATTGCTGGAGCATTTAGAGTTGAAGAAAATGCAGATAAAAAGGTAAGCCAATTAGAAGCTAAAGGCTTTAAAGCTAGACGTATTGGTAAAAACAAATATGGTTTACACCAAGTTGTATATAGTAGCCATTCAGATAGGCTAGAGGCTTTGCAGGCATTACGCAATGTAAAGCGTGACGAAAATGCAAGCGCTTGGTTGCTTGTACAGGACAAAGATTAAATAAGCGTTAATTACTTTTATACTCCTCATTTCCATAGTACCTTTGCAAAAAAGAAAATGCTATGGAGGCAAAGACCCCAAAAGAATCTAAAACTACGTATACAGACTTGGTATTACCAAGCGAAACCAATCCTTTAAACAATCTTTTTGGAGGTGAGCTTTTAGCAAGAATGGATCGTGCAGCAAGTATATCTGCAAGGCGCCACAGCCGTCGTATAGTAGTAACTGCATCTGTAAATCACGTTGCATTTAATAGAAGCATTCCCGTAGGAAGTGTTGTTACCGTAGAGGCTATTGTTTCTCGGGCATTTAGAACTTCTATGGAAGTTTTTATTGAAGTGTATGTAGAAGATAGAGAAAGCGGTCTTAGAAGCCTTTCTAACGAAGCGATTTATACATTTGTAGCTGTAGATGATTTAGGTAGTCCAGTTGCAATACCACCATTAAAACCAGAAACAGACCTTGAAATTTCTCGTTATGACGCTGCATTAAGACGTAAGCAATTAAGTTTAGTGTTAGCAGGTAAAATGAAAGCTAATGATGCTACAGAACTAAAGGCACTGTTTGAAGATTAACTAAACAGTAATCACATTACATTTTAAACACCCAACTTGCTGGATTCAGTTTTTGGGTGTTTTTATATATAAGGAAGTAAAGCGTTGTTTTTCCTGTAGCGGTACTTTTTCCTATTTCGCCAAGATCTTGATTAATATCTACATCATCTCCTTTTCTTACAGATACGCTAGATAGGTTAGAGTAAATTGTAATATAGTCACCATGTCTTACCATCACTACTTTATTAGCACCCTTTACAGCTTGTATCTCACTTACCTTTCCTCCAAATACTGCACGAGCACGACCCTTATCTTCAGTATCTATCCTAACACCATTACTTGAAATTGTGGTAGACTTTACAATAGGATGTGGTTGTGTACCAAAACGCATAGAAACCACACCATTTTTAACTGGCCATGGTAACTTACCCTTGTTTTGTTCAAATTTAGATGCTAAGGCTTTAGATTCTGGTGTAGCTTTAAAACGACCACGATCCACATCTTCTTTAGCAGCGCCTTTATTACTTTTTGCAATGGCTTCCCTAATAATGCGGTCTATCTCATTATCTATACGGTTAATTTCTTGCTGTTTCTTACGAATCTCAGCAGTAAATTGACCTTCTTTCTTTCGTATTTGTGCAACTAATACTTCTTGCGCCTCTTTATCTTTTCTTAATTGCGCTTGTACAACTTTATTTTCTTTAATGAGTTTGTCTTTATCCTTACGCTGCTCAATTAAATCTGCATTTAAGGTTTGCAGCATTTTTGTGCGTTCTTGTATTTGCTCACCTTGCTCTTTACGATACTCTGTATATTGTTTCATATACTGTACACGTTTATAAGCTTGCAAAAAGTTTTTAGAAGATAACAAGAACATAATTCTGTTTTGGTTACTTCGGCTTTTATATGATTTGACAATCATCTTGTCATAATCTTCTTTTAAGCTCACTAACTCATCCCTAAATTTTTCAATTTTCTTTATGTTATTGTTTATGTTTCGAGTAAGCAGATTAGCTTGTTGGTTAGTAACCTTAATTAGCCGTTCTGTTGTAGAAATTTGAGTATCTAAGTCTTCAACCTGAGTTAATACAGATTTTTGCTTTTTCAAGTTACTTGTACGTAAGGCATTAATACGCTTAATTTCCTGTTGTAACTCAAAACGCCTGTTTTCTAACTCTTTACGTTTGCTGTCTTGTGCATGAGACAAAAATCCTCCTAAAAGAAGGCTTATTATTACTAAGGTTTTTAGTACTCTACTCATTTAAGTTCAATTTCATCATAACCACTTGGGATACTAAAAGGAAAGCTTACATCTACATTAAACTCTACAGACCTGTATTCTATATCTATTAATGTGTTTTTATTGTTTTGGTTTGCAACAATATTTATTTCATTTGGAAACACTTGACCAGAAATAGTTTGATAAGTGGGATAGGTCACAATTGCACTTTGGTTTTCATTATTATTTACCAACTGCTGCGCTTCTGTTTTATATGTTGATGCGTTTAGCAAAAATAACCTCGTAAATAAATCAAATTGTTTTTTTGGTTGAAGAACATAACCACGATCTGAAGTTTCTAATATGTAAGGCTCTTGTCTTAGGTCATAAATTGTTTGGCCTAATAAGATGTTTTGAACTTTATTAAAATCTAATTCAGTTCCTAGTACATCAGATAATAACCTAAAATCACCATCAAAATAACTTCCTGAAATTTTCTCGTAATATTTAACGCTATTAGGTGTAATTAAAACTTTAGCAAGTGGTATACCTAATATATTAGCACTCATCCATATGGCTTTATCTTTTTCCATACGTATGCTTACAGAAACGTTTTGAGTTTGCTTCTCATCTTGGTACCGCACTTTTAAACGACCTGCTAGCGTTTCAAAACTAACTGCATTTTCATAATGTTTTTTAATAACATTTGCTGTTGCTAAATCTGTAGTGCCACTGGTTTCTGACACCAATTTTTTGCTTCCGCAAGACATTAGTATCAAAACGATGCAAAGTGATAATAGTGGTTTGTAGGTCATTAATTGGCTTGTTTTTTAGCTTGGGTAGCTCTATTTAAAAACTCTGTAGCTTTTGCATTATTGCCCATACCTTTATATGCCTCGCTCATTTGAGTGAACATATCTGCTTGCATTTGAGCATCTTCAATAATATAATCTATGCCAAATTCTAAACTTTCTAAGGCTTTATTAAAATTGGATGTGTTGTTATAGGCCACACCTTGTAACAAATAGAGTAGTGGTTGTGAAGGGTATACCTCTAATGCTTTTGATGTGGTAATAATAGCTTCTTTAAATTGAAGTGCATCAATTTGTAATAAAGCTAGGTTTTTTAATACTACATAGTCTGTAGGATAGTCGTTTAGCGCCTCAAAAAAATATGCTAACGCTTTAGGCTTATCTTTCTGCTCTAAATAAAACAAACCTAATTCTTTAGGGTCTTTATCATTGTCTTCATCACTTAATACAGATTCTAATTCATTTGAAACCTCAGGGTTTTCAGTAGAATAACGCATAAAGTCTTTAAGAACCTTTCCTTTTGTTTCCTTATCTACTTGATTGCTTTTTAAGACTATTTTCATAGATGCAATTGCATTTTCAACTTGGCCTTTTTCTAGATAACCTTTGTAAAGTGCTAAATGTGCAGGTTCTGCATCTGGATGCGCTTTTAATAGGCGCTGTGCAGTTGAAAAGGCTTTATCATTAGCTGCCATCTCACTATAAACATATATAAGGTTGAGGTAATTTTGAATATTGCCTGGAGCTGCCTTTATCTGTTGCTCTAATCTGTTAGCTTGTGCTTCTTTATTATTTGTTTGGTTGTAAATAACACGGCGTAAATTATCTCTGTAAATACTGGAACCTTGAGCATTGTCTATCTCATCTAACTGCTCTATAGCCTTATCAAATTCTTTAGTACGTTGGTAAAGCTTAGCCAAGTCTTCCTTATAAATAATGTTATAAGAAATAAGCTGTTTTACTGTTGTTACTGCAGCCTGGAAATCCTGTTTACTAAATTGTACATCATACAATTCTTTTAAGATGTCTTCATCATCTTTTCGATAAACCAACGCTTCTTTTAGGCTTTCTTCTGCAGCGTCATATTGTTTTAAGGCGTTGTAGTTTTTCCCTAATTCAAAATGAATGACTGCATTTTTAGGCTCTTGTGCTAAACAACGCTGTAATGCTTGAATGGCACGATCATAATTTTCTATACCCTTTTGTTTTAAAGCTTCAAAAAACTGCTCTTTAAATGTATTAGATACATTACCTAAATCATCTACATTTATATCTTGTTGGGCATCATCTTCCTGTGCCATCAACAGTGTTGAAGACAAAAAGAAAGTTAAAAAGATACAGATGAGTTTCAAGCGTATAAAATTTATAATTTTTAAATCAACTTTTATTCCAACTTAGAGTAATCTCCAATACTAATTTCGGTAAAATCGCCATTATATACAGCGTGACTACCAATCATAGCATTGTTAAGTTTTGCGTTCTTTATTACAGTATTGTGCTGTACTAAACTGTTTTTTATGGTAACATCTGTAAGTTTACAGTTATCTCCCAAAGAAACATTAGGACCAACGGTAGTGTTTTCTAACACAACATTTTCACCTATATAGCAAGGCTCGATAATTTCAGAATTTGTTAATGTAACAGTATCGCTAACTAAAGAATTGCCATCTTCTTTTAGGAACTGTAGCATTCTAGAATTAGTATCGACAGTAACAGTTTTGTTACCACAATCCATCCATTCATCTATTTGACCGGTTTTAAATACATTTCCGCTAGTCATCATTCCTAAAATACCGTCATTTATTTGATACTCGCCACCACGAAGAATGTTGTTTTCGAGCACACTTTGTAAGTGTTCTTTTAAAACTTCAACCTTTTTAAAATAGTAAATACCTATTACAGCAAGATCTGAAACTTCTTCTTCTGGTTTTTCTACCAAGGCTGTAATTTCATTATTATCATTAAGTTGTACAACACCATATTGTGAAGGATCTTCGACCTGCTTTACCCATATTACAGCATCTGCGCTAGGATCTAGTTTAAAGTCTGCTCTAAATAACGTATCTGCATATGCTACTACTGCAGGACCATTTAAAGAATCTGCAGCACACATAATAGCGTGACCAGTTCCCATTGGTTTATCTTGATAATAAATAGTGCCTTTAGCACCTAACTGTCCGGCAATCTCACGTAAATCTACTTCTACCTTTTCACCAAAATCTTCTCCAATAATAAATGCAATTTCATCAATTGGTTCATTTAAAACTTTTGCAATATCTTCTACCAATCTGTGTACAATTGGTTTACCTGCAATAGGAATTAATGGTTTAGGTACTGTAAGTGTATGTGGGCGTAGCCTAGAACCTCGACCTGCCATTGGAACAATAATTTTCATATCTCTTGTCCTGTTTAGGACTAATTTTAGTTAGTTAATTTTTAAAATGTACGTGTTATTTTGTACCAGTACTACCAAAGCCACCTTCACCTCTAGAGGTTTCAGATAGTGTAGTTACTTCCTGCCAATCAGCTCTTTCATGCTTGGCTATAACCAATTGAGCTATGCGCTCACCATCTTCTATTTTAAAGTTTTCGTTGCTCAAATTTACAAGAATCACTCCAATTTCACCTCTATAATCTGCATCTATTGTACCAGGCGCATTTAATACAGTAATTCCTTTTTTAGCTGCCAAGCCGCTACGTGGTCTAACCTGAGCTTCTATACCAATAGGAAGTTCAATAAACAATCCTGTTTTTATAATAGCACGCTCTAATGGTTTTAAGATTACCGATTCACTTAGGTGTGCTCTTAGGTCCATTCCTGCAGAAGCGATGGTTTCGTAATGAGGTAGTTTATGAGATGATTTATTAATAATATTAATGGTCATATACTAGTTTGTTTGTTAGTCTTAATTGTAACTCAAAATATTGTCTTTTATTGAAAGAGATTCTGTATCTATTTTAAAAATTGTTTAAGTTCCTTGCGCTCTGAAACATATAAAGCCCCAAAAAACACAGCTATTAATAACACTCCTATAATAAGGTTGCCTCTAAACAACAAGAACGAAAGTGCAGAAAACCCAAGAGCCAAAACAGTAAAAATCCCCAGTTTTTTTAAATTATAAGGTATAGGGTAGTGTTTTTTGCCAAAATACCAGGATAAAATCATCATTGTGCCATATGCAGATAATGTGGCAATTGCCGAACCCTTATAACCAATACTTGGAATTAGCCAGAAATTTAAGGCCAATGTAACTAAGGCTCCAACAATTGAGAAGTATGCACCAAATTTAGTGCGGTCTGTAATCTTATACCAAACAGAAAGATTAAAGTAAATACCCAAGCATAAATTTGCTAATAAGATATAAGGCACTACAGGCATTGCTTCCCAATAAGATTCATCGCTTATAAAAAGCTCTTTTAAAACATCAACAAACACAATAACAGAAAGTAAAATGCCTAAGCCAATTAACACAAAGTATTTTGTAATTACAGCATAAGTTTCTTTTGAGTTTTTTTCTTTGGAGTGGCTAAAGAAAAAAGGCTCGATTCCTAATCTAAATGCAGTGGCAAAAAGAGTAATAAACAATGCCAATTTATAACAAGCTGAATATTCACCAATTTGAGACTCTGCAGTTTCTGGTGGTAATAAGTAATCTAATAAAATTCTATCAAAAGTTTCATTAACTGCGTACGCCAAGCCTGCTATCATAACTGGAAACCCAAATCGAAGCATTTTCTTTAATAGTGAAAAGTTTATTCTAAGTTTAATTTTAAAGTAAAGAGGAACCAACATTAAAAGTGTTAGTAAGCTGGCAATTAGATTAGAAATAAAGATATATGAAACCTCTGCACCAGAAAACCAAATACTATTCCAAAACACTTCTTTAGAAGGGTTTATAAGATCTTTTAAAATAACTAGGAAGAAAACATTTAACCCCAAGTTTATAGCAACATTAACTATCTTTAATATGCTATAAAGCATAGATTTTCCTTTCGCTCTTAATATTGAGAAAGGGATGATTACCAAGGCGTCTAAAACTAAAATCCAGATCACGAAAGTGATATACTTAACATCAATATTTATTAAAGATGCTAAGTGAGATTTTAGGTACAGTGCTAAGCCTAAAAAAATTATGGAGCTAATTGCAATAGAGAGTGCAGATGTGCCTTTTACACTGTTTTTAGTCTTATCATCGTGATAAAACCTAAAGAAAGCAGTTTCCATACCGTAGGCTAGGATAACATTAAAAACAACTATCCAAGCAAATATTATTGAAACTTTACCGTATTCCTGAGTAGGCAGCAAGTCTGTATAAAGTGGCAATAAAACAAAACTCATCATTCTAGGTATGACCGTAGCTAGGCCATAAATAACGGTTTGCTTAAATAAGTTTTTTAGAACACTCAATCGTATTGATTTAAAGTGTAAAAGTAGGAAACTTTATAGGATTAGATGCCTTTAGGAATAGCTGCTATTAAACGTTTGGTGTAATGCGTTTTTGGGTTTTCATAAATATGGTCTGGATCACCTTGCTCTTCAATCTGTCCTTTATTCATGACAATAAGCTCATCTGCCATATACTTAACAACAGACAAATCATGAGAAATAAAGATATAGGTAAATCCAAAATCTTCTTTTAACTCATTTAACAAATTAAGCACTTGCGCTTGCACAGAGATGTCTAGGGCAGAAACAGATTCATCACACACAATTAGTTTTGGTTGCAATGCTATAGTTCTAGCTATACCAATACGTTGGCGTTGGCCGCCACTAAACTCGTGAGGATACCTATAATAGTGTGAAGCGTCTAAGCCTACGCGTTTTAAAATAGAAATTACTTTTTCTTTACGCTCGTCATCGTTTTGGTATAATTTATGAACTTTCATAGGCTCTTCAATTGCTTTACCAACAGTAATCCTTGGGTTTAATGAAGAAAATGGGTCCTGAAAAATTAACTGAATATCTTTACGTAAAACCCTTAAAGCTTTGCCCTTTAATTTAGTAATATCTTCTCCCTTATAAAATACTTTACCCTTCGTAGCCTTGTGAAGTTGTAGAATAACATTTCCAAGTGTAGATTTTCCGCATCCACTTTCACCAACCAATCCTAAGGTCTCACCTTCATAAACTTTAAAGCTTACATTATTAACTGCCTTTACAATGGTTGTTTTATTAAATAATCCGGCATTGCTGTAAAACTCTTTATCTACATTAACTACTTCCAATAATGGTTTTTGCTCAAAGAGTTGTTTCCTAAATAAACGTCTTTCATTGTCACTTATCGTTTCTGTTGGTACAGTATTGTTCACAAAGTCACTAACTGTAGGTAGTCTTTTTAAATGAATTTTAGTATTAGGTTTAGATGCAATTAATGCTTTGGTATAAAGTTGCTTAGGTTGCAAAAATATGTCTTCTGTTTTGCCTTCTTCAACAATATTACCTTTGTGCATAACAATAACACGTTGAGCAATTTCTGAAACCAAAGCCAAGTCATGAGATATAAATATAATACTCATTTTAGTTTCTTTCTGAAGCTCCTTTAAAAGCTGAATTATTTCTTTCTGTACAGTTACATCTAATGCTGTTGTTGGTTCGTCTGCAATAAGAATCTTTGGTTTACAGGCAATAGCCATGGCAATCATTACACGTTGCATTTGGCCTCCACTTATTTGATGAGGATAGCTTTTAAAAATATCTTTTGGCCTAGGTAACTTAACCTTTTCAAATAACTGAAGCGTTTCAACCTTAGCTTTAGCAGGTGTTATGTCTTTATGTTGCAATATAATTTCAAGTACCTGTGCTCCGCAAGTCATAGAAGGGTTTAAAGCACTCATAGGTTCTTGAAAAATCATAGCAATCTCTTTGCCTCTTAACATTGTCATTTGGGCGTTAGAATATTCTAGTAGAGAAGTTCCTTCAAATATGATATTACCAGAAGTTATTTTAGAGATTTTCTTAGGCAAAAGACCAGATATAGCGAGAGTAGACACAGATTTCCCAGAACCAGATTCACCAACAACGCCAAGTATTTCGTTAGGTTTAAGATCAAATGATATGTTGTTAACAACCGGAATAAAGTCGTCTTGCGATTTAAAAGCAATGGTTAGGTTCTGTACAGTTAACATATCTTCAAAAGTAATCATCTTTTAACAATTAATAGAGGTAAAGTCGTGGCTTTCAAACTATGGTTAAACCATAATTTTAACAAAAAGAACACTCTATTTGTTAACAATAAGTTAATTTATTGTGCGCTTCAACGATTATAACATAGTGTTTAAATAAAATTCATTTACTTCGGTTACTTTTTGTGAATTCAGGAAGTATTTACACAATTCATTAACTAAACCCTTTATTTTATGAGAAATTTTTATGGAAGTGTATTTTTCGCTCTTTTATTCTGTGCTCCAATGCTACAAGCACAAACAGATCGAAGAGACGAAAAACGCAATGTAAAGCAACCGCCTAAACTAATTGTTTTAGACGATACTCAAAGAAAATCATCTAGCCCTCAAGATGTACTAGGACAAGTTTATAACCTAGGCCAAAACAATCAACTTACTCCTCGAAAGCAATCTACAGATAATCTCGGATTTTCACAGCAAGAATTTCAACAACGCCATCAAGGCATTCCTGTTGAGTTTGCAATTTCAAAACTACATTCTAAACAAGGTATCCCACAAGCAGTAAGTGGTGAGTATTATCCTATAAAAGATTTAGATGTTACAACAACATTAACTAACCAACAAGCATTAATGCGCGCTGTTAACCACATAGGTGCGCAACATTATTTATGGGAATATCCAGATGCAGCTGCAGAAATGGATGGTTACCAAAAACCTACAGGTGACCTAGTAATTTTACCAATGTATAATGGTGATGAAATTTCCACTTACAAGTTAGCCTACAAATTTGATATTTATGCAACGTATCCAATTAGTCGTGGAGATCTTTATATAGATGCTAAAAATGGAGACGCATTATTTTACAATGCAACTATTAAACACGCAAACTCTTTTGGTCACGTAGGTGAGCCAATGGTAACTGTATCTCAATTTGAAGACGATACAACGTATGATAATTATACAAGCATAGCTATGATGGCTAGTGGTACTGCTGCTACACGTTATAGTGGTTCTCGTACTATTGAAACTCAACTTACTGGTGGTAGCTATAGGTTAGCAGATACTGGTAGAGATGTTTATACTCGTGATGCTAAAAATCAGGCGCCAGGAGGCACGTATCCTTACATTAATAATTATGATGAGTTTACAGACAATGATAATAATTGGACAACTGCAGAGCATAGCGCAAATAAAGATAATGCGGCTTTAGATGCTCATTGGGGTGCAATGGAAACGTATGATTACTGGCAACAAGTTCACGGTCGTGATAGTTACAACGGTAGTGGTGCACAAATTAGAAGTTATGTTCACGTAGATAACAATTATGATAACGCATTCTGGAATGGTTCTGTAATGTCTTACGGTGATGGTTCTTCGAATGGTAATGAAGGAAATGGATTTTTTGATGCGTTAACAAGTATAGATGTTGCATCTCACGAAATAGGACATGCTGTAACAACGTTTACTGCAAATCTTGCATACCAAAGAGAATCTGGTGGTCTTAATGAAGGCTTCTCAGATATTTGGGGTGCAGCAGTAGAGCATTTTGCAAAAGGAAATGGAAGTGATACTAATCCAACTGATGAAGTTTGGTTAATTGGAGATGAAATTGATAGACGAAGCGGCTCTGCAGCTCTACGCTCTATGAGTAATCCAACATCATTAGGACAACCAGATACTTATGGAGGACAATTCTGGCAAAACCCTAATTGTGGAACACCAACGCAATCTAATGACTATTGTGGAGTACATACAAACTCTGGTGTATTAAACTACTGGTTTTACTTATTAGTTGAAGGTGGCAATGGTACAAATGACGTTGGCGATGTGTTTTCAGTAAGTGGAATTGGTATGGATAAATCTGCTAAAATTGCCTACAGAACTTTAAATAACTATTTATCTGCAAACTCTACGTTTGCAAATGCAAGAGCTGGCGCAATACAAGCGGCTAAAGATCTTTATGGAGCTGGTGGCGCAGAAGAGCAGGCAGTAACAAATGCTTGGCATGCCGTTAATGTAGGTGATGCTTTTGGTGGAGGAAATGGTGGCTCTAACTATTGTGCCTCTAATGGTAACAGTGTTGCAGATGAGTATATCTCTAGAGTACAATTGGCAGATATTAATAATACTTCTGGTGCCGGAAGCGGTGGATACCAAAATCATACAGCTGTGGAAACAGACTTGGCAAAAGGTGATGTATATACAATTACAATTACACCTACCTGGACAGGAACTGTATATTCTGAGGGCTATGCCGTTTGGATAGATTATAACCAAGATGGTGATTTTTCTGATTCTGGAGAATTAGTTACAAGTGTTGCAGCTACACAAAATACACCTGTAAGTGGTAGCTTTACAGTGCCAACCAATGCTTCAGATGGAGCTACTCGTATGAGAGTTTCTATGAAATATAACGGTGTGCCTAGCGCTTGTGAATCATTTAGCTATGGTGAAGTAGAAGATTATACAGTTAATATTGGAAGCTCTGCTGCAGATACTCAAGCACCTAGTGTACCAACAAATTTATCTGCTTCTAACATCACAGAAACTACAGTAGATTTATCTTGGAATGCTTCAAACGATAATGTTGGAGTAACAGGATATGATGTTTATCAAGGAACTGCTTTATTAGGAACTACAGCTAATACATCTGCTCAAATTACCGGATTATCTTCTGGAACTAATTATACATTTAATGTTCGCGCAAAAGACGACGCAGGAAATGTATCTGGAGCTAGTAATACTGTGTCTGTAACTACAGACTCACCAGCATCTGGTGGTGGTTGTGTAAATGGTATTTCTTCATTCCCTTATTCAGAAGGTTATGAAAGTAATTTAGGAGCTTGGACGCAATCTACTTCAGACGATATAAACTGGACTAGAGACGCTAGTGGTACACCATCTAGCAATACAGGACCATCAAGTGCGGTTGAAGGTAGTTTTTATGTTTTTGTTGAAGCTTCTGGAAACGGTACAGGCTATCCTAACAAACAAGCAATTTTAAATTCACCTTGTATAGATTTATCTGCTACTGCACAACCAAATTTTACATTTAAGTATCATATGTATGGTGCATCAGATATGGGAAGTTTAAAAGTAGATGTTAGTGATAATGATGGAGCAACTTGGACAACGTTATTCTCCGAAACAGGAAATAAAGGAAATGCTTGGCAATCTGCAACTGTAGATCTTTCAGCTTATAATGGATCATCTATTAGACTAAGGTTTAATAGAACTACAGGCTCTACGTGGCAAGCAGATATCGCTATTGATGATGTGAGAGTTATAGATGGTACAGCAGACATTTGCGCAGGTGTTGCACCTTATAGCAGTTCTCAATCTTATAGTACTGGAGATCGTGTTACGTATCAAGGTAATTTATTTGAAAGAACAGCTAGTGGTTGGACAAACTTGGGAGCTTGTGGATCTTCTTTTGGAATCACAAACTTAGTGCCTCAGGCGCCACCAGTTAACTCAACATTTAATATTTACCCTAACCCTGTAAAAGGAACATCTTTACAAGTAGACTTTGTGTCTCAAAAAGAAGCAACATTTACAATAGTTAATATGTTAGGACAGCAAGTTGCAAAAGGAAACTTGAGCAACACGTTAGAAGTAGGAAATCTAGAAAGTGGTATCTATTTACTAAATGCTACTATAGATGGACAAACTATAACAAAACGCTTTATTAAAGAGTAAATTAACCAACACTTAAATGAAAAGGTCGCTTTAGAAATAGAGCGGCCTTTTTTATTTTATGTTAAACGTACACTTAAAATATGTTAATAAGACTTTTCATACATTGATTAACCTCTATTTTTGATAAAATAAAAAATTAAAGATAGTTATGAAATATGTAATTAAAATAAGCTTGATAATGTTAGCTGTTATCTTTTTAGCTTGTAATGAAGATGACTCTTCAAGTGAAGAACCAGCTAGATTAAGTGTTAAGTTAGTTGATGCTCCTGGTGATTATGATGCTGTGTTTGTAGATGTACAAGACGTTGTTGTAAAATATAACGGTAATTTAGATGATGAAGACGATGTTGTAATAGGTGACGTAAATTCTGGTATTTACAACTTATTAGAACTTACTGGTGGAGCTAGCGTATTATTAGTTGATGATAATATACCTGCAGGGAACATAAGTCAGATACGATTAATTTTGGGCACAAACAACTCTGTTGTTGTAGATGGAGAAACATTTCCTTTGAGTACACCAAGTGCACAACAATCTGGATTAAAAATACAGGTAAATGAAACTTTAGAAGGTGGTATTTTTTATGAGTTTATTTTAGATTTTGATGCAGATAAGTCTATCGTAAATCAAGGTAATGGAGGCTATAGTTTAAAGCCAGTCATAAGAGCATCTACAGTAGCGGAAAGTGGTGCAATTTCAGGAACAGTAAACCCAAGTGACTTTCAAACAGAAGTTATAGCGGTTTCAGGCGAATTAGAGATTACTACATATACAGATGCTACAGGTAATTTTGTTTTAAGCGGCGTTCCAAATGGTGTTTATATAGTATCGATAAACCCAGATCCAGAATCAGGATTTGAATCACAAACTTTTGTTGATGTTGAGGTGGTTAATGGTGAGGTTACATCTATAGGTAATGTAGAGCTTTAAAATTAATTTTATAAATACACTAAGCCGCTTTAGAAATAGAGCGGCTTTTTTATTATGTATTAACTGAAAAGTTATCTATAAACTCTTTATAGAAGAGAAGTAATGGGTCTAATGCTTGCCCCAAATTTTTAAATTGAAGATGATAACTGGTTTTTAAATGATAACTACTAGCAATGTCAAGGCAATAATTCTTTATTCAACTGTTTTTTAATTTTTCTCTGGTTAACAGAAAACTTAGAATTAAAATAATACCTATTCCGATTACTAACAAACCGTATTTGAATAATCCTGTTAGAAAAAATATAGGAAATCCAACATAACGACCTTTTTCAGATATTTGAACAAGATCAGATATGATGTTAGAATTCTCTAAAAAGAAATAGCAGATAATACAGAATAAGCTAATTATGTATAGTCTTATGATTATTGAATTTCTTTTATTGCGATTTAATGTCATCTTCAGTTTTAAATTTGCCATCAGAACCAGCAGATGTAATTAAAAATCCTTTGCCATTATTTGTTATTTCAAACTGATATTCTCGATTCCACGCATCTTTTTTCCAACCTTGTCTAATAGGACTATTTCCGATTAATTCGTTCAGTTCCTTTGGATATTTCCCGAGCTTTTCATTCCAGTTTTCCATTCTCTTACTCATTTCATGTATTTCTTTTTTCGTTTTATCTGGAAATACTGATGTCCTTTGGTAAGTAAAAAATAGAATTGCACTTATACTTCCTATAATTAAAACAGCAATTAAAATTAATGCACTCGGTTGCATAAAATATTTTTGAATCGGTCTTTTAGTACCGTCTTCTCTTTCTTTTTTACTTATCCGCTTTTGGTGTTTATAATCTTCGCGAATCAGTCCAAAATCTGCTAAAATCGAAAGTATTAATTCAATCATTTAGTTCTTTTCTCAAATGTGCTACAACTTCCTATAGTTTGAAGTTCAAATGTAGTAGTCTAAGTTCTTAAAATCTTTAAACTGAAAGTACCTCTGAGTCATGCAAAAGCTCTTCATTTCTTAATCTTAAGAATATTTGGGCTACAGAAACGGTGTCTTTTTCACAGTATATAATAATACGATCAACATCTTTTTCATTATAGAAAACATCACGAACCTGGCTACCATCAATATCATCTTTAGGTGAAGGAATCCCTAATATTTTGGTAAGTAATTTTAGAGACGTATAATGTTTGTAATCCCCAAATTTCCAAAGTTCCAATGTATCTAGATGTGGTATTTCCCAAGGTTTTTTTCCAAATAAATTAAGTTTAAATGGCAGCTCGATATGATGTATTATCATACGGCGAGCAATAAAGGGAAAGTCAAATTCTTTACCGTTATGAGCACAAAGCAAATGATGAGGTCTATTAAAATGAGATTCTAAAAGCCCCTTAAAATCTCTTAATATTTTTGGTTCATCTCCGTGAAAAGAGGTTGTTCTAAACTGCCTGCTGTCACCTTGAATTTTAAAATATCCTACAGATATGCAAACTATCTTACCAAATTCTGCCCAAATACCTGCACGATCATAAAAGTCTTCTGGTGTAAACTCGTCTTTACGTTGGTATTGAGTTTTAGTTTCCCAAAGTAATTTTGTATCATCATCTAACTCACTCCACTGTTTATACTCTGGTACAGTTTCAATATCTAAAAATAAAATGTGCTCAAGATTAAGCTTAGAAATCATAGTTTATCTATTTAAATGAAAAGATAACTAAAAAAATAACGCCTTTTAATGTTCGGCCATCATGCTGTAGGCTTCTTCTATGTAAGTATAAAAATCTTGGGTAAATGGTTTATCTACAAACTGCCCACGTTTATGACCTAAGCGAACAATGATGACATTATCTTCTGGTATAGTTATTACATACTGCCCTAAAATACCGCGCATTGCAAAAATATCTTTTCCCAAATGGTTACTTAACCAAAATCCATAACCGTATTCAGGACTGTCTTTAAATCTTGGCTCGATTGCAGTGCTAACAAAAGATGAATCTAACAGCTGTTCTCCGTTCCAGGCACCTTTGTCTTTATAAAGTTTACCAAAGCGGGCAAAATCTTTAGCGTTGCTTGCAATGCAACAATATGATTTTTCCATTCCAGAGTCTTCACTATCTAATTGCCAGGTTGCATCTTCAAAACTTTCCATTGGTGTCCAGAAACTTTCTTGCAAATAGTCTGTTAGTGTTTGGTTGGTCGCTTTTTCTATTACCATTCCTAAAAGCTGTGTGTTACCACTTAGGTATTTATAGGATTCACCTGGGTTTTCAACAACATTTAACCCTAAAATTACATCTCTTATATTAGTGTCATAATACGATCTTGCGGTTAAGGAAAATGGACTTGAGTAACTCTCGTCCCAATTTAGCCCAGAAGACATAGACGCCAAATCTCCTACGGTCATTTCTTTGCCTAGGTCTGTATTAAACTTTGGAAAGAAATCTGCTACAGGTTGGTCTAAACCAGTAATAAAACCATCTCGGATGGCTTTGCCTAAAAGTGTTACGGTAATACTTTTAGCCATTGAAAAGCTATTGGTTTTAGAAGTGTCTGAATAGCTTTCAGCATAGTCCTCATACCAAATACTATCATTTTTTATAATGACATACGCTATGGTTCCTAATCTATCGTTTATTTCATTTAAGGTTGTTGTTGGTGTTGCTTGATTGTATAGCTTGTGTTTAGGCCAATCTTGAGGGTTTTCTGCCTCAATTAACCTATTGTCAAAATACTTAGCATCATCTATAAAAGCAGTTGTATGGCCAGTTAGGTAAACAACGCGAACACCTTTAAGGATATAATCATAATCAAAGATATAGAGTAGTACTATGGCCAAACCAATAATTAGCAGTATCCCTTTAAAAACAGATTTTAAAAATTTCATGAATATATCTAATGTTTAAAACAATGTACCTTGTGTAACAGCACTTTCGTGATTTAGTAGCCATTCTTTACGCCAAATGCCACCAGCATAACCGGTCATACTACCATCACTACCTATAACCCGATGACACGGAATTACTATAGATATAGGATTCTTACCATTAGCACTAGCTGCGGCACGAATTACTTTTGGGTCACCCAAAGCTTTCGCCATATCTAAATAAGATGATGTTTTAGAAAACGGAATTGTACACAGTTGTTGCCACACCTTCTGTTGAAACTCTGTGCCTTGAGGGTTTAATTTAAAAGTAAAATCTTTAGTTTTCTTGGTAAAGTAATCTGTAAGCTCTTGTACGGCTATGGATAAGCTTTTGGGAATATCTTCGGTAAAGGGTTTGGCATCTTCTAAAAATAAAATAGACTGTACGCCATTTTCATCTCCTAAAACTTGAATAGCACCTAGAGGAGAACTAATAATAGCTTCATCTAATTTATTAAGCTTTAGAGGATCCATCTTCATTAGCTTTTTTAGACTCTAATAATCCCATACGTTTTGCGCGGTTTTCCCAGTTTTTTCTAGCTAGCTCCTGCATATCTTCCACACGGTCACTCTCATCCATAATTTCTAGACCTAAAAGCGTTTCAATAATATCTTCCATGGTTACAATCCCTACAGAATTACCATATTCATCTGATACCATGGCAATATGTGCGCGTTTCTCAACAAAAAATTCAAAAAGTTCTGGTATCGGTGTGTTGTTAGAAGTCATTAAGATATCACGCCTTAATGTAGATAAAGCGTCTGGTCCTTTGTTGTCTAACATTTCCTCTAGCACATCATCTTTAAGAATAAAACCAGTAATGTTATTAGTTTTCTCTTTATAAACAGGAATTCTAGAAAATTTTAAATGCTTGTGTTCTTGGTAAAACTCTTCGATAGTCTTTGTTTCATCTTCAATAATAGCTACAGAAAATGGTGTCATTACATCTTTAGCTTCAACAGACTTAAAGACCAATAAATTTTTAATTACAGTGGTTTCATTTTCTTCAAAAACGCCTTCTTCTTCAGCGGCGTCTGTAATAGCCATAAACTCTTCTCTGGACATTGTACTTACGTGCGCAGATTTTCCAATAAGTTTTGTGGTAAGTGTAAGAATCCAAAGTATACCCGTATATTTTAACGGAAACATAATAAGCTTTAAGAACTTTGCTGTAAAGTTTCCTAAGCTTTTCCAATAGGTAGCACCAATGGTTTTAGGAATTATTTCTGAAACAACAAGAATTAATACCGTCATAATTGCAGACACAATACCTACAGAATTATTTCCACTTCCAAAAGCCTTTTCTGCTTGCACACCTACCAAGATGGCACCAACCGTATGCGCTACGGTATTTAATGTTAAGATGGCTATTAATGGCTTGTCTATATCTTTTTTAAACTCTGCCAGAGTTTGTGCGTAGCCTTTCCCTTCTTTAGTTTTAATTTTAATAAATGTTGGTGTAACACTTAAAAGAGCTGCTTCTAAAATCGAGCATAAAAACGAAAAAAAGATAGAAACTACCGCGTAAATTATGAGTAATGTCATTAGATGATAAATTTTTGTGACAAGTTAAGGAAATAGACAATGTCTTTGTATTAATCCTTTCTGAAAAATAATGATTAACGCTAAACCTTTCTTACTTTTAGTATAGAATTGAATTATACCACTTAAAAAATTTAGAAAAGATGCCAAAACAAGAGATTAGCATTACTACAGATGCTGTAATTTTTTCTACATTATCCAATACAGATTATGTATTACTCATACAGCGTAAAAACGATCCGTTTAAAGATGAGTGGGCGCTTCCTGGAGGTTTTTTAGAAACAGATGAAACCTTTGAAACAGGAGCTAAACGAGAATTAAAAGAAGAAACAGGATTGGATGTAAAGGCTCTTAAACAAATAGGAGTTTTTGGAGCTATTGGCAGAGACCCAAGAGGACGAACTATTAGTATTGCTTTTGTAGGAACAATATCTAGCACTCCTAAAGTTGAAGCTGCAGACGATGCAAAAAATGCCAAATGGTGGCCTTTAAATAACCTTCCTAATTTGGCATTTGATCATTCTGAAATTATAGCAAAAGCTTTAAAAGCGCTATAAAAGTTTTACTGCATCTTTGGCAAAATAGCTAGCAATCATATTTGCGCCAGCTCGTTTAATTGATACTAACTGCTCTAACATTACAGCATCATGATCCAGCCATCCTTTTTCTGCGGCAGCCTTAAGCATAGCATATTCTCCACTTACTTGGTATACAGCTACAGGTACATCAACCGCTTCTTTTACATCTCTTACAATATCTAAGTAACAAAGTCCCGGTTTTACCATAACGATATCTGCACCTTCTTGTACGTCCATAATAGTTTCCTTAATGGCTTCGTCTCTATTCGCTGGATCCATTTGGTAACTTTGTTTATCCTTAGGAACATCTTTTACATCTACAGGAGCAGATGCCAAAGCGTCTCTAAATGGTCCATAAAATGCAGAGGCATATTTAGCCGAATAACTCATAATACCGGTATTATGAAAACCTTCATCTTCTAACAAGCTACGAATCTCGAAAATACGTCCATCCATCATATCACTTGGTGCAACTATATCTGCACCTGCTTTAGCATGAGATAAAGACATTTCTGCCAAAATTGCATTGGTGTCGTCGTTTATTATTTGGCCATCACCCACAACACCATCATGACCAAAAATTGAATATGGGTCTAACGCCACATCTGTCATAACAATCATATCTGGACATGTATCTTTTACGGTCTTTATGGCGCGTTGCATTAGTCCATCTGGATTTAATGCTTCTGTTCCTGCATTGTCTTTTAAGTTATTGGGAACTTTAACAAATAAAAGCACAGAACGCAATCCTAAATCCCAAAGCGACTTTACTTCTGCTTTTAAAAGATCTAAGCTATATCTGTAATAATTTGGCATAGATGCTATTTCATCTTTTACGCCAGAGCCTTCAGTAATAAAAAGCGGTACAATAAAATCATTAGGTGAAAGCATGGTTTCTCTAACTAATCCTCTAATAGATGCGTTAGTTCTTAATCTTCGGTTACGTCTTAATGGATACATTATTCTGTAGGATTTTTTTCAATTTCAAAATAAAAATAACTCATTCCTGTACCGTCATAGGTTTCTAGCAATGGTCTAAATTGTTCTCTTATGATAGTATCTTGGCGGGTTTTACCAAAATCTGAAAAGATTTTATCAAAGTCTTTTAAGGCTACGTCTTTACCAAACACCACTGCTGTTAAAAATGGTTTTTGTGTTAGCACTTGTCTGTAATTTTCTTGAGTTGTACCGTTTAGCGTCCACCTTAACAATGCTTTCTCATAAAAGGGTTTTGCCTTATCTTCTTCGCCAGTAAGTTCATAACCTAAACCATTATGCATAAAAAGTGTAGGTGATTGAAATTCTTCGAAGCGCATGGCGTCTTCTGTATTTTCTAAATACTCTTGGTATCTCTTCTCTCTTAGAAGAATGTCGCTTTTCATAATGTAAGCGCGCTCGTTATGGTAAGTTCTAATACATTGTGTTAGTTCCTTTAAAGCATCATCTATTCTGCTAGCTGTTAAATAGGTTACTGCAGCTCTCATGTGCTCTTCTTGAGATTTAAGTTCTGTTAAAGGCTCAGGATCTGATAAGATGTCCAATTCTTTATTATTCTTACAAGAACTAAGTGTAATTAGTAAGATTAGTATTGTGAAAATATGCTTCATTTTAATTGTGTTTAAACCCAATCTTTGGGGTGTTTTAATACGTGTAATAATTTGTCTTCTTTGGTACCTTTTTCTGGTTTGTAATTATAGCGCCATTGTACGTGAGGCGGAAAGCTCATAAAAATACTTTCTATACGGCCGTTTGTTTTTAAGCCAAACAACGTGCCTTTATCATGTATTAAATTAAACTCTATATAACGACCGCGTCTTATTTCTTGCCAATCGCGTTGTTCTGGTGTAAACGGTATATCTTTTCTTTTCTCTACAATAGGCACATAAGCATCTAAAAAACTATCACCCACTTGTGTAACAAAGTTATACCAATCTGTCATACTTCGTTCTGGTGTGGCTTTACAATGATCAAAAAACAAACCACCTAAACCTCTAGCTTCATCGCGGTGAGCATTATAAAAATAGTCGTCGCATTGTTTTTTGTATAGCGCATAAAAAGAAGGGTCGTGAGCATCACAAACAGATTTGCAAATGCTATGAAAATGAATAGCGTCTTCCTCAAACAAATAATACGGTGTTAAATCTTGACCGCCACCAAACCAACTATCTACCAAAGTGCCGTCTTTCTCATACATTTCGAAATAACGCCAGTTTGCATGTACAGTAGGCGCAAAAGGATTTTTAGGATGTAATACTAAACTTAAGCCACACGCAAAAAAATTAACATCGCCAACGTTAAAGTATTTTTGCATTGCTGGGTTTAACGGTCCGTGAACTTTAGAAATATTCACACCGCCTTTTTCAAATACATCTCCATTTTCTATAACTCGGCTTCTGCCACCGCCACCTTCTTCGCGCTCCCAAAGGTCTTCTTTAAACTTGGCTTTGCCATCAACCGCTTCTAGCTTTGCAGTAATGGTATCTTGTAATGTTTGTATGTAGTTAAAAAACTGTTCTTTCATAGTACTCTTAAACTATAAGGTTTTATGTTGCTGAAGCTTTTCTAGTGTCACCTTACTTGCTGCAGTTACAGATAATGGTAGTACCAGAATAATACCTATGATTGGTATAAAAAGAAATAGTATAAACACCAGACCGTTGCCTATGGCTAAGCCTCTATTTTGTTTTACAAATGAAATACTTTCTGAATAATTATAATGACGCTCCAATGTATAGTCCATATTTCCAAACCCTGCATAATAAGCTTGAACAGCATACAATAATACAGTAGAGAAAATACCTACAACCGGTATAAACCCTATAAGTAGGATAGGTACTGTTAACAATAACTCCATAGTAAGATTACGCACGTTAATTTTTATACCTCGCCATAATTGTTGTGCATTGTTTGTATCTCTGTGTGAATGAACTGCTTGAGGGTTAAAATGTTGCTCAATCTTTTCTGAAACAGGACTCATAAATGGCGCACTTAATGCCATAACAATGTGTTTGTAAAGTATAAGTCCAATTGCAATAATTATAAGACCACCTAAAACAGTGCTAATTGTAGTAAATGTTGCCTTGCCCCAATCCCAGATCCAAGCTTTAGAAATAAGTGAACCGATATTGTCTGACAATCCCCAAGCAGAAATTCCTATTAGCATAGCTGTAACAAAACTAATAACCATTGGGATAGCAAAGTATTTCCACAGTTTTAATTTAGAAATTAAACTGAAACTACTTCTGTAGGCTGATATTGATTTAAAAACTGATGTTATCATAGCTTAAATATAAACCAATTCATTAGGATAACGCTCTACGTCTTCTACCTTGGTAATTTGTTTTGCATTACTAGACTTCTCTTTTAAAAACTGAATTAATTCCTTTTCAGATAGATCTAAAGTTTCAGAAAAAAACTGACGCCCTACCATATTATTATGTAAATCCATAACAGTTTCTAATGGTGCATTGGGTGCTAGTTTTTCGTGAAGCGTAGTTACTTGTTCTGCCCAATCTGTTGCTGCTGCCTCATTTTTTGTGTAAGCTACATTTGCCAAAAGAATGTTCCATAACGCATGTCTAAATGCATTTGGTTTTCCATTTTTATGTTGTGCACTACCAAACTCCTTTTGAGAGATAGACATAGTCTTAGAGGTGGCTTTAAGCGTTGGGCGAATTAACAAGGGACGTTGTATAAAAACAACTCCTAAATTTAGTAATTGCTTTATACTTAGTTTTTTAAGTCTGGACCAGATTTTCATAGTCTTAATCGTTTAGAACCTCTTTATTTCTATAAAAATCGGTGTCTTTATTTTAATACACTTAAATGAGACAAGATTAAATCACTATTTACTTTTATATTCCTTAACAGCTTCAATAAATGCACCTGCATTTTCAATAGGGATATTAGGTAAAATACCATGTCCTAAATTAACTATGTACTTGTCTTTACCAAAAGCATCAATCATTTCAGTAACCATACGCTTAATTTCTTTTGGTGGTGAGAACAAACGCGTAGGGTCAAAATTACCTTGAAGTGTTATACTGTTGTTAGTAAATTTTCTGGCATTTTCTGCAGTTATTGTCCAATCTACACCTAATGCAGATGCGCCACTTTTGCTCATCTCGTCTAAAGCAAACCAACAGCCTTTTCCAAATGCAATTACTGGTGCCATATCTTTTAAGGCATCAATAATTTGTTGAATGTATTGCCAGCTAAATTCCTGATAATCTACTGGAGATAACATGCCGCCCCAAGAATCAAAAACTTGTACTGCATTTACACCAGTTTCAACTTTACGCTTTAAATACGCTATAGTAGTATCTGTTATTTTTTGAAGCAATAAATGAGCAGCAACGGGTTGAGTAAAACAAAACTCTTTAGCTTTATCAAAGTTTTTAGAGCCTTGCCCTTGCACACAATAACATAAAATGGTCCACGGTGACCCTGCAAAACCAATTAATGGCACTTCATTATTAAGTTTTTCCTTAGTCATAGTAATAGCATCCATAGCATAACCTAAGGTTTCATCTATATTAGGGACAATAACATCTTGCTCTACTTGTTTTGCTGTGCGTATAGGTGTAGGTAGCCAAGGACCAACGCCTGGCTTCATCTCTACATCTATATTCATAGCTTGAGGGATAACTAATATGTCTGAAAACAAAATAGCAGCATCCATACCATATCGGCGTATAGGTTGCACGGTAATTTCACTTGCTAATTCTGGAGTTTGGCAACGCGTAAAGAAATCATACTTGTGCTTAAGCTCCATAAATTCTGGCAGATAACGACCTGCTTGTCTCATCATCCAAACTGGAGGACGCTCAACAGACTCGCCTCTTAATGCTTTTAAAAATAAATCGTTTTTTATCATAACTATATCAAAATGTCTTATTTAAAACCTTTACTGTCTTTGCTATAACACTTTCAATCGAGGTTGTGTTAGCAATTGCAATTTGATCTGTATAGAGCTTTGCTGCCGTAGCTGTAGTATTACCAATACAGACAATAGTTTCTTTTTGTGGCTTATTTGCTCCAAAATAACTTTGTACACCACTAGGACTAAAACACATAATGGCATTAAATGTTCTTTGGAATTCTTTTATGTTTAAACTTGTTTTGTAAACTTCTATCTCCGTAAGGTTTATATTATGTTTGTGTAAGAGCTCTGGTAATGCATCTCTTCTTTTATTTCCACAGAAAAAAGTAAACGTTGCTTCAGGATATTGTATTGTAATTTTTTGTCCCAACGCTCTAGAGTGTTCCGCGTGTAACATGACGTTATACCCTAGATTTTCTAAAGCTTTCCTAGTGTTTTGCCCTACACAAAACACGCGTTCAATCTCAATATTTTTGTCTTTTATAGCAGCAACAGCATTTTGACTAGTAAAAATACCGTTCTCTATCCTTTTTGGTAAACTAACCTTTGTAAATGAAATGTTTATGGCATTATATTCTACCAGACCAAATCCTGTATTTAAAACCAACTCTCGTTGTGAGCGCGTAAGAATTTTGGTAGATAATATACTAGCCATTTTATGATTTGTCTAGCGAAGCTTTAATATCTGCCATAAGATCTTTACCGCCTTGATCTAAAATCTCGATAGCACAATTTCTACCCAGATTACGATTTTCTTTAAGAGATACTCGCTTCTCAATTTCTAATTTTTGCTTGCCATCTAAACTAAATAAACAACCTCTAAACCAAATGTCCTTATCCTCAATAACTGCTAAAGCACCAATTGGAGCAGTACAGCCACCTTCTAAAGTTTTTAAGAATTCTCGTTCTATTGTGGTACAAATTTCTGAAAAGTGATCATTAAGTTTGGAAACAGCTTCTTTACAAAATACATCCTGCTCCATAACTGCAATAACCATAGCGCCTTGTGCTGGAGCAGGTAGCATCCAATCTAACTCAATAAAATGCTCAGGCAATACATTTATACGTGTTAAGCCTGCTTTGGCAAAAATAGCTCCGTTCCAAGAATTGTCTTCTAATTTTTGAAGTCTTGTATTCACATTACCTCTTAAATCGACAACCTTGTGATTTGGATATTTATTTAACCATTGTGCTTTTCTGCGTAAACTTCCTGTAGCAATAGTTCCTTCTGCTTCTAAAAAATCTAACCCTTTATGTACTAGTATGTCTTTAGTGGCAGCACGTTTTAAAACAGCACCTTGCATGATACCTTTTGGTAATGCTGTAGGGACATCTTTCATGCTGTGTACAGCAATATCAACATCGCCATTAACCATAGCCACATCTAATGTCTTTGTGAAAATACCGGTAATACCCAATTCATAAAGTGGCTGATCTAAAATTAAATCTCCAGTCGACTTAACTGGTACAAGTACAGTTTTGTAGCCTAAGTTTTCTAGTTGTGCTTTTACAGTATTAGCTTGCCATAATGCCAACTCACTATCTCTAGTACCTATGCGTATTACTTTACTCATTATACGTTATCTTCTAAGTGAAACACACGTTGAATCATCTCTAAACTTTCATCAATAGTTTTACCTTCACTTTTAAGATGGTTGGCAAACTGTGTGGTAATTTTTTGAATAAGACGGTTGCTAATAATTTCTGCTTGTTGTTGATTAAAGTCTTTAATCTTCTTGCTCTGAAAATCTATTTCAGCATCTTTTAAATCATTAAGCTTCCCTTTTAGTGCTTTTATAGTAGGTGCAAACTTTCTTGTTTTTAGCCAAGCATCAAATTCTTCTTTAATCTCAGCAATTATTTGCTCTGCCTGCGGAATTTGTTTAGAACGCTTTTCTAAAGTTTTGTCTGTAATGGCAGATAAATCATCTAAATGAACCAACGTAACGTTATCTAAATCCTTAACGTCTTCTGAAACATTTTTAGGAATAGATAAATCTAAAATTAATAAAGGCTTTTTAAGAAATAATAAATCTTTATTAATGGTAGGTTGTTGTGCGCCAGTTGCAACTATTAGTATGTCTGAAGAAGAAATCTCAGACTGTATATCTGCATAATCTTTTACAACTAAGTTAAACTTTCCGGCAATTTTTTCAGCTTTGCCTTTAGTTCTGTTTATAAGTGTAATATGTTCGTTATTGGTATGTTTAATAAGGTTTTCACACGTATTTCTACCTATTTTACCTGTACCGAATAACAATATGTTTTTTTCTGATACATAAGGAACTCTAGCCAATATATATTGTACAGAAGCAAAGCTTACAGATGTTGCACCGCTAGAAATCTCTGTTTCATTTTTTATGCGCTTGCTTGCTTGTATAACGGCATTAATTAATCGCTCCATAAACGGATTAATCATACCAATCTTTTTAGATTGTTTAAAACCGTGTCGTAGTTGTGAGATAATTTCGAAATCACCGAGAATTTGGCTGTCTAAACCAGTACCTACTCTAAAAAGATGATCTATAGCTATTATATTCTTGTAAATGTAAGAGACATTCTTAAACTCATCTACAGTACCATGAGTGTGCTCACAAAGTAACTTAATGAGTTGAATCTCGTCTTTTGCAAAACCATAAATCTCTGTTCTGTTACACGTAGAGATTACAACAATGGCAGGAATGCCATCATCTTTAGCTTGCTGTAAAATTGCAGATTGTGCTTGCTCAGAAATACTAAAATGACCACGTATTTCGGCATCGGCTTTTTTGTAATTAAGACCGATGGCAAAAAAATTGGCGTTAGCCGCTTGGGGAAAATGTCGCTTCAAGTTTTGTATCATAAAGACGGATGCAAATGTAGAGTGAAGAGTTTTTAAAAAATAACGCTAGAAGTACGATTTGTAACGATAGGCGCAGAAAATTATCTAAAAATGGTAAAATTTGAAGCAATTCAGCTAATTTAGTGGTGGGAAACAAGGTATACATTAAAATTATTTAGAACTATTCTAAATAAATAGCTTTTAAAACGATGGATCATTCAATAAAAAATAACGCTGAAAGTTTGGTTAAAGAAACACATATAGAAGATGGTTTTTATGTGCTGAGGTTACAAAATGAAACGACTGATAGCAAGCAGTTTATACGTGAAGTAAGTAGAGATTTTATACAATTTCATTTTTGCGTGAAAGGTGCTGCTCAATTAGCATTTAATGATGGTGGTTACCAACTGCCATTACATGAAGAGCACTCCATATTACTTTACAATCCTCAGCGAGATTTGCCTATGGATCTTACTATTGAAAAAGATTCTTGGGTGGTTTCGGTACTTATTCCTATCAAAAAATTTCACTCATTATTTTCTACAGAGGCCAACTATATTACATTCTTAACGGCAGAGAATAAGGATAGAAAGTACTATAAAGACGAGATTATTTCACCATCTATGGCAGTTGTGCTTAACCAACTTATGAACTATAATTTGCATCCATCTATACAAGCGCTATACTTTAAAGGAAAAGCTTATGAACTGTTAAGCCTTTATTTTAATAGGCCAGCTAATGCAGATATTGAACAATGCCCATTTCTGGTAGACGAAGATAATGTTGCGAAAATTAAAAAAGCCAAGCAAATTATTATTGCTCGCATGGCAGAACCACCAACTTTACAAGAGTTAGCAGATGAAATACAATTAAGCTTAAATAAATTAAAAGAAGGCTTTAAGCAAATTTATGGAGACTCAGTTTTTAGTTTCTTGTTTGATTATAAAATGGAAGTAGCACGACAACTTTTAGAAAGCGGCTCACACAATGTAAATGAAGTGGGCTTAAAAGTGGGTTACAGTACTGCAAGTCACTTTATTTCTGCATTTAAAAAGAAATATGGAACTACTCCCAAGAAATATGTGATGGCACTTAGTTAATTTTCAATTAACTGTAACAATTTAAAATTTGATGCATCTTTAAAGCATAACCAAACAAAACATATCATGAGAGTTACTATTAAACACATTATAGCTTTTTCAACTTTAATTTTAGCATCTGTATTTTCTGTAAGCGCACAGACAAAGACTTATGACGTATCAAATTTTAATAAGATTACTATAAATCCACACATACAAGTTACATTTATAAAGGGTGACAAAGCTTCTGTAGTTATTGAGAGCAGCACAGAATCCTTAGACAAGCTTAATGTTGAGGTAGACGATGAGACTCTAGAGCTATATTTAGATGATGCAAGAGTTTACACTAAATCTGAGAAAAATAATAATATTAGAAAAGATGTATATAATGGTACAGTAGTAAAAGCTACGATAACATATACTACTATAAGTGCATTATCATTAAGAGGCGAAGAGCGTTTTGATTTTGTAGATAATGTAGAAGCAAAAGACTTAAAATTAAGTGTTTATGGAGACTCTCAAGTATACATGAAAGAAATTGAAGTTGAGAATCTTAAAATTGCAACCTATGGTGAAAGCTACCTTATGATTGAAAGTGGGACTACAAACTATCAACAAATTAGAGCATATGGTGAATCTAAGTTAAATGCAATAAATGTAGATAATAAGGAAACCAAATTAACAGCTTATGGCGAAGGCACTTTCCAACTTAACGTTTCAGATAAATTAAAAGTTACGTCTTATGGAGAAGCTGTTGTAACCTATAAAGGAAATGCTAAATTAAGCAGAGGTTTAAGTTTTGGAGACGCTACTGTAAGAAAATTATAAATACACTTTTTAATAATTTATCAAAAAAACCTGAAGTCACTCGCTTCAGGTTTTTTGTATTTAAGAACATTCAGCTTTAAAGTATATACTAATTGCAATAGTATTATCACAAACTCTTATCATTTGTTCAAGTTTATAAATGATAAGAAATCGTAATTTTACACTCGCTAAACTAAAGCTATGAGCAAAGGTGTTTTATTGGTTAATCTGGGCTCACCAGAAAGTACCGACCCGAAAGATGTAAAAAAATACTTAGACGAATTTTTAATGGATCCTCGAGTTATCGATGTTCCATATTGGTTTCGAGCATTCCTTGTAAAAGGTATTGTTTTAAATACAAGACCTAAGAAATCTGCAGAAGCTTACTCAAAAATTTGGTGGGAAGAAGGTTCTCCACTAATTGTATTATCTGAAAGACTTCAAGATAAAATTCAAAAGCAAACAGAAATACCTGTAGATTTAGCTATGCGCTATGGGTCTATGACTATTGAAAAAGCATTAAAGCGTCTTACAGATAAAGGAGTTAATGATATTCTTTTAGTGCCTTTGTATCCTCAGTTTGCTATGGCTACAACAGAAACTATAGAGGTATTGGCAGAGAAGCTTCGCAAAGAAAAGTTTCCACAGGTTAAACTAACAAGCCTAGCGCCATTTTATAACAAACCAGATTATATTGAGGTGTTGTCTAGAAGCATTAAAGAAAAGCTAGACACAACAAATTATGACCATTTGTTATTTAGTTATCATGGTGTTCCAGAGCGTCATATTCGCAAAAGTGACATTACAAACTCTCATTGCCAAATAGACGGCAGTTGCTGCAAAGCTCAAAGTGATGCACATCGTTTTTGCTACCGTCACCAATGTTATGAAACGACACGATTAGTAGGAGAAGAATTAGGATTAAAGCCTGGCACATTTTCTACATCATTTCAATCTCGTTTAGGTTTTGATCCTTGGTTACAACCTTATACAGACAGAACTATAGAGCGTATGGGTAAAGAAGGCATTAAAAATATGGCTATAGTAACACCAGCATTTGTAAGTGATTGTCTAGAAACCTTAGAAGAAATTGCTATGGAAGGTGAAGAAATTTTCCACGAAGTAGGCGGAAAAGAATTCACTACCATTCCTTGCCTTAATGATAGAGATGATTGGGCAAAAGTAATGTCTAACTGGATTGGTAATTGGATTGAGAATCCATCTGCAATTAATACAGTAAATTTGGCTGAAACGCAAATTGCATAATGGCCAAGTTTAGTTCAGAAGATTTAGGAACAAAGTCTATTAGCAAACTACTTATAAGACAGTCCTTACCAGCGTCTATAGGTATTTTGGTCATGTCTCTAAACATTCTGGTCGATACTATTTTTGTAGGAAACTGGATAGGTTCAATAGCTATTGCAGCAATAAATGTAGTACTTCCTGTATCTTTTTTCATCGCAGCATTAGGAATGGCAATAGGTATTGGTGGCTCATCTATTATATCTAGAGCATTAGGAGCAAACAATAAAAAAAGAGCCCTCAAGACATTTGGAAATCAGATTACGGTTACACTTTTACTAACCGTTTCCATGGTGATTTTAGGCTTAGTATTTATAAATGATCTTATTCCTGCATTTGGTGGTAAGGGCGATATTTTTGAACCTGCAAAAATTTACTATAAAATTGTATTATATGGTGTGCCCATACTTGCGTTAAGTATGATGGGAAACAACGTCATACGCGCAGAAGGCAAGCCAAAGTTTGCAATGATTGCAATGATTATACCATCAGTTGGAAACTTGGTTTTAGACTACGTATTTATTAACCTGCTAGATATGGGTATGTATGGAGCAGGATTGGCAACTACGGTATCTTACGTGCTTTGTTTTGCCTATATATTGTATTTCTTTTTATCTAAACATTCTGAGTTACGTATAAGCCTTTCAGATTTTGGCTTAAATATGCCAATTCTTAAAGAAATGTCTGCTTTAGGATTTGTCACATTAGCTAGACAGGCTGTAGTGAGTATCACCTATCTTTTAATGAATAATATTTTATTCGATTTGGGAGGAGAGTCTTCTGTGGCTGTGTATGCAATTATTGGAAGAATGCTAATGTTTGCCTTATTTCCTGTACTAGGTGTTACGCAAGGTTTCCTGCCTATAGCTGGTTATAATTATGGAGCATATAAGTTTCCTAGAGTACGAGAAAGTATAAACAAAGCGATATTATACGCCGGTGTTTTAGGATTATTTGTATTTGCATTTATAATGATTTTCCCTACAGAAATAGTATCCGTATTTACAGATGATGAACGTGTGCTAACAGATACACCAACAGCAATGCGCATTGTATTTATGGCTGTGCCTATAATAGGAATCCAATTAATTGGCTCTGCTTATTTTCAAGCTATAGGAAAAGCTATTCCAGCACTTTTATTAACCCTAACACGCCAAGGCTTCTTTTTTATACCGTTAGTTTTAATACTTCCTAACTATTTTGGAGAAATTGGTGTCTGGATAAGCTTTCCAATTGCAGATGTGTTGTCTACAATTGTTACTGGTATATTTTTAAACAGAGAGATCAGAACTAAGTTGATTCCTAAGTCCTCTAACTTAAAGATAGACTAACGTATTTTCTGTATATTTAGACTTTAATCTTCTAAGTATTACCAATGAATTATTCAACCAAAATTCTATTTCTCCTAACCACTTTATTCTGTTCATTTTTTTCTGAAGCTCAAACTGTCAACGAAGACCTATATGACGCATTAGAGTATCGCTTAATTGGCCCTTTTCGCGGTGGTCGTAGTGCCGCAGTAACTGGCGTGCCAGACCAACCTAATCTGTTCTATTTTGGGGCAACTGGTGGTGGCGTTTGGAAAACCTTAAATGGAGGTCGCACTTGGGAAAATATTTCTGATGGCTACTTTGGTGGCTCTGTCGGTTCTATTTCTGTTGCTGAAAGTGATAAAAATGTTATCTACGTTGGTGGTGGCGAGAAGACCGTTCGTGGTAATGTTTCCTCAGGTTATGGTGTGTGGAAGAGTGTTGATGCTGGTAAAACTTGGAAAGCATCAGGATTAGATAAAAGCCGACATATCTCCAGAATTCGCATTCACCCTAAAAATCCAGACATTGTTTACGCTGCTGTTATGGGTAACCTTTACAAAGGCACACAGGAACGTGGCGTTTATAAAAGTACAGATGGTGGAAAAACCTGGACTAAAAAACTTTTCGCCAATGAAGATGCAGGTGCAGTCGATTTAACCTTTGATCCAAACAATCCACGAATTTTATACGCATCAACTTGGAATATCCGCAGAACACCATACAGTTTAAGTTCTGGTGGTGATGGTTCTGCACTTTGGAAAAGTACCGATGAAGGTGAAACGTGGACAGAAATTTCAAAAATGAAAGGTTTTCCTGAAGGTACTTTAGGTATTATTGGTGTGACGGTTTCCCCAGTAAATTCAGAACGTGTTTGGGCTATTGTCGAGCATAAAGATAAAGGCGGCTTATACCGAAGTGAAGATGGTGGCGAATCGTGGAGCCAAGTGAATGACGAGCGAAAAATTCGTCAACGTGCTTGGTATTACACAAGAGTCTATGCCGATACACAAGATGAAGATGTGGTGTATGTGTTAAATGTGCGCTACCACAAATCAGAAAACGGCGGAAAATCTTTTGAAACCTACAACGCGCCGCACGGCGACCATCACGATTTATGGATTGCGCCAAATGACCCAACTCGAATGATTATTGGTGATGATGGTGGCGCACAAGTGACTTATGATGGTGGCGAAACTTGGAGCACCTATCACAATCAGCCAACGTCGCAGTTTTATCGTGTGACGACAGACAATTCATTTCCATATCGCATTTATGCTGCACAACAAGATAACAGCACAGTAAGAATTCCTCACAGGACTGAAGGCCGCTCGATTTCAGAGGACGACTGGGAGTCTACTGCTGGTGGTGAAAGTGCTCATATTGCAGTTGACCCAGAAAATAATGACATTGTTTACGGCGGAAGTTATGACGGTTTTCTAACAAGAGTGAATCACGACAAAAACACGGTGCGAAGCATTAGTGTTTGGCCAGACAATCCTATGGGACACGGCGCTGAGGATATGAAATATCGCTTTCAATGGAATTTCCCTATTGAATTCAGCAAGCATAATCCTGATAGGTTGTATACCTTTTCAAATCGCGTACACGTTACTGAAGATGAAGGGCAAAGCTGGAAAGTAATTTCGCCAGATTTAACCCGAAACGACCCAGAAAAGTTGAAATCTTCTGGAGGTCCAATTACGCAAGACAACACATCTGTAGAATATTATTGTACGATTTTCGCTGCTCAAGAAAGCCCGTTAAAGGAAGGCTTGCTTTGGGTTGGTAGTGATGATGGTTTGGTGCACGTGACCAGAAATGGTGGAGAGACTTGGGATAACGTGACGCCGAAGAATATGCCAGAATGGACAATGATTAACAGTATTGAACCAAGTGCATTTGATGAAGGTACGTGCTATGTTGCAGGAACGCGATACAAATGGGGAGATTTTCAGCCTTACTTATATAAGACTACAGATTACGGGAAGTCTTGGACTAAGATAACAAACGGTATCAACGAAGAGCATTTTACAAGAGTACTTCGTGAAGACCCGAAACAAAAGGGATTACTATATGCAGGAACAGAAACAGGAATGTACATTTCGTTTAACGATGGTAAAAACTGGAACCCATTTCAGTTGAATTTACCAATAGTTCCTATTACAGATTTAACCATAAAAGACAACAATCTAATTGTCGCAACACAAGGTCGAGGCTTATGGATAATTGATGATTTGAGTGTTATTCATCAGGCGATGAAAATGAGCAATAAAGATGTTGCTTTAATGAAGCCGAAGCCAACGTACAGAATGCAAGGTGGAAGTCGTGAAGGCTCCTTGACTTCAGGAACAAATCATCCAAGTGGTGTGATGACGTATTTCTATCTGAAGAATTATGATGAGAAAAAGGACACGATTTCAGTGACCTATTTAAATAAACAGAATGACACGTTGAAGAGTTTCAGCAACCATTCAAAGAAAGATAAGTTAGACGTAGAACAAGGTGCGAATCTGACAACTTGGGATACACGTAGCAAAGGTGCTGAGGTTTTAGACGGAATGATTTTATGGTGGGCAAATCTAGATGCGCCAAGAGCCTATCCAGATACTTACAAAGTTAGATTGAATGTTAACGGAAAAGATGAAGAACAATCGTTTGAAATCATTCCAAACCCAAACAGTGAGTCTACTGCTGCAGATATGAAAGCGCAGTATGAGTTTATTAGCGATGTTAATGAAACGGTAGATAAAGCGCACAAATCCATAAAGAATATTCGAGCGATTAATAAGCAATTGAAAGATTTTCAAGAGCAGTATAAGGATGATGAACGCACAAAAGAGTTGAGAGAAAAAGCTAAAAAACTTCAAGACGATTTTACCGCTATTGAAGAAGCGTTATACCAAACCAAAAACCGAAGCGGACAAGACCCTTTAAATTTTCCAATCAAGTTGACGAACAAATTAGGACACTTAAACAGCTTAGTAGGAATGGGTGATTTTGCACCAACAGAGCAAGACAAAGCCGTAAAACGTGAACTAGAACAACAAATAAATGCAGAGTTGGTGAAGTTTGACAATTTGGTGACGCAAGAGATTTCAGAATTCAATACACAGTTTAATAATTTGAAGTTGAATTATTTATTTGTTGAGGATAAGGAGTAAAAGCAAAATACTAATTCGAGCAATAACCTAAAAAGCACTAAAGGCAGATCTTCTATCAAAAAGAGTCTTGCCTATATAAATACATATGGAATATTACCTTTATATAAAAAGTCTGCATCTTATATTCGTTATCACGTGGTTTGCAGGACTGTTCTACATTCCGCGATTGTTTGTGTATCAAATAGAAGCCTTCAGCAAAGATGAGCCAGAAAAATCTATTTTGGGCAAGCAACTTAAGCTTATGGCAAAACGATTATGGTTTATAATCACGTGGCCATCTGCGGTACTTGCTGTGCTATTTGCGCTGGTTTTACTTCATCTTCAACCAGGACTGCTTTCATTACCTTGGATGCAGGTTAAGCTTGGCTTTGTTGTTTTACTTATTGCTTATCATGTAAAATGTCATTTAATATTTAAGGAGTTACAAATCGATGTGGTAAAATGGACAAGTAATCACATGAGATTATGGAATGAAGGATCAACAATCATTCTGTTTTCAGTAATATTCTTAGTTATTGTAAGAGATGCTGTAAACTGGGTTTATGGCGTAATAGGCATCATTTTATTTTCTGTAATCTTAATGCTTGGTTTTAAAATGTACAAACGCATAAGAGAAAAAAATCCAGAGGCGTAATTGGCGTTATAATTGATATAAATTTTCCCTATGAAGCATTTTAAATTGTCTTTAAGACGTCGCATTTTCATCTTTATGATCCTATTGGTATTGGGAGCATCTATACTAATTGCAGGTGTTACAATTTATCAATATAAAGAAGAAAGTGAAGACTATCACAGAGACCGTTTAGAGCGAAAAGAAGAAGCCATAAGAGAGAATATTAATTTTGTACTAAGGAGTACAACCTATGAGATAACACCAGAAAATATTGCCTTAATCTTTAAAGAGCGTAATAAGATTTATGAGATGTCTCAGGTACATAACTTACCATTAAATATATATTCTTTAGAAGGCAACTTGCTTTTAAAATCGAAGGAGAGCTTCTTTAAAGACTCAACAGATATACAGATTAAAGCAGAAATACTAGAAGATCTTTCAACATCTGTAGATAAACGGTTTATATTAAAGAGTGAGCGTAATGGCGAAAAGTTTCAATCTTCTTTCACCTATATAACAGACAATAAATTTAGGCCACTAGCCATTTTAAATTTACCCTACTTAGAGGAAGACGACTTTTTAAATAAAGAGCTGGCAGAGTTTTTATTACGCTTAGGAGAAGTATACTTGCTTATGTTAGTTGTAGCCATAGCACTTTCCTATTTTTTATCCAGATACATAACCCGTTCGCTTAAAACAATTTCAGATAAAATAACAGAGACACGACTTAATAAGCGAAATGCTAAGATTGAGATAAATGATGCTAGCGAGGAAATTTACACTTTAGTAAATGCCTATAACAGTATGATTGATGAGCTGGAAGGAAGTGCAGCAAAACTAGCCACTAGCGAGCGCGAAGCAGCTTGGAGAGAAATGGCAAAACAGGTTGCTCACGAGATTAAAAATCCGTTAACACCAATGCGTCTTAGTGTACAGAGTTTTCAAAGAAAATTTGATCCTCAAGATCCAGAAATTAATCATAAAGTAGAAGAGTACTCTAATACACTTATTCAACAAATTGATACAATGAGTAGTATTGCCTCTGCATTTTCCAATTTTGCGAAAATGCCAGCGCAACAATCTGAAACATTAAACGTCTCAAAGATTGTAAAATTAGCGCTAGATATTTTTAACGAAGATTATATCGAGTTTCAAACAGAAGATGAAGAAATCTTAGCAAAATTTGATCGTACTCAACTTATACGTGTAGTTACCAACTTAGTTAAAAATGCTATTCAGGCTACAGAAGAGCAAGAAAACCCTATGATAAAAGTAGATGTCTCTCAGGATAATTATTACGTTTGTATTGCGGTACAGGATAATGGTGTAGGAATTCCAGAAGACAACAAGCCTAAAGTTTTTGAACCTAAGTTTACCACCAAGAATAGCGGTATGGGCTTAGGATTAGCAATGGTCAAGAATATTGTGGAAACCTTTAAAGGAACCATTACCTTTGAGTCTCAAGAACACATAGGAACAACATTTAGAATTAAATTTCCAAAACATTAAAACTATGAATTACGAAAATATTACAGTAGAGTTTAAAAATAACATTACCTACATTACTATAAACAGACCTAAAAAGCTTAACGCACTTAATAGAGATACTATACAAGAACTTCACGAAGCATTTACTGAAGCAGATGAAGACAAAGACACTAAAGTTGTTATTATTACAGGATCTGGTGATAAAGCTTTTGTTGCTGGAGCGGATATTAGTGAGTTTGCAGATTTTTCTATTGAAAAAGGAAAAGAGTTGGCTGCAAAAGGACAAGAACTTCTTTTTAATGTAGTCGCTAACTTAGGAACACCAGTTATTGCAGCCGTAAATGGATTTGCACTTGGTGGCGGTTTAGAGCTAGCTATGGCAGCACACTTTAGAATAGCAAGCGACAATGCTAAAATGGGATTGCCAGAAGTAAGTTTAGGTGTTATACCTGGTTATGGTGGCACACAACGCTTACCACAATTGGTAGGAAAAGGGCGCGCCATGGAAATGATTATGACAGCTGGCATGGTAGATGCTAACCAAGCATTACAGTACGGTCTTGTAAATCATGTAACAACAGCAGAAGAGTTAATGCCACTTGCAGAAAAGCTTGCTGGCAAAATCATGAAAAACTCAACCGTAGCCATTAAAGCAGCAATTGCAGCTGTTAATGCCAATTACGAAGATGGTGTAAATGGCTTTAATGTAGAAGTAGAGCAATTTGGAAAAAGCTTTGGAACAGAAGATTTTACTGAAGGAACTACTGCATTCTTAAACAAAAGAAAACCTGAGTTTCCAGGTAAATAAGCTCATCAATATTTCAATTTGTAGGTAAGCTTCAAAATGCTAATTTTGAAGCTTACTCCTAAAACCTTCATTTTGAAAAAATTATTACTAGTAACCGTGTTTCTTTTAGGATACACGCAGGCCTTTCTTGCTCAAGACTTAAATGTTGATATTAAAACCAGCGAGGTTTATAAAGACAAAAAGAAAAACACCACATTAAGCTTTACAGCATCAGACGGTAAAGGTGGTCTCTTTGTAGGTAGAAGCTACTATGGTGGCCTACTTAAAACCTTAAAAGGATATTATATTGAGCATTACGACAGTAACTTAAACTTAGTTAAGGAATTTGATTATGAGATAGATAGAGAGACTGTACAGCAAGCCTTTGTAAACAATGGAGAGCTTCATTTGTTAACCACGCAATATGATAGAGATTCAAGAGAAATAAAATGCCTTGTACAGAGTACCTCTGTAAATAACTTCAAGTTTTCTTCAAAAGAGCTTATGTCTTTAAACATTAAGGAATCCTCAGGTCGATTTGTTGGGTTTTATGGTATTGGTTTACAGCAGGTAGATGGTGATAGCTTCGGAAGCATATCGCTTTCTAAAAACAATAATTACATTGTTGTAAACTTTGATATTAAAAACAAGGATGAGGAAACACATAAAATTCATGTGTTTAATAAAAATTTTGAAGAAGTTTTTACTAATACGTTTAAGAGGGACATTAAAGACAGAAAGTTTGCATTAAAAGATATAAGTGTAGATGATAATAATGGTACTGTTTATCTCTTAGGGAAAGCCTATACAGATCAAAAGAGAAAAAAGAAGGAAGGCGGCAAATATCAATATGAGCTATACCGTATAAATGCAAAAAGTAGCAAATCTTTAAGTTTTGATACAGACGATAAATTTGTAAGATCACTTACTCCTGTTTTTGATAACGACCGAGTATTTTGTGTAGGGTTTTATTCAGAAAAAAACGACAATAGGTTCAAAGGTGTTGGGTACTTCAACATAGATCCAGAAACTCTTACCATAACCAGTAAAAAATTCTCTCCTTTTACAGAGCAGTTTATTATGGATAAATATGGAAAAAGTAAAGATAAAGAATTAAGAAACATTTCTTACAGAGATATACTAATTACAAGCGATGGTGAATGCCTTATTAATGGTGAAGAGTTTTACGTAACCTCACATTATGTATCCAACCAATATGGAGGTACTTGGAGATACACCTATCACTATAGAGACATTGTAAGCTTGAAACTAGGTAAGGATGGTGATTTAATTTGGGCTAGAAACATAAACAAAAAACAGGCATCTAGTGCACCAAGTGATTATTTATCTTTCACTTCTACCTATCACAATGACAAGGCTTACATTTTTATAAATTGCTCAGATAAAGTTAGAAAGTTACGTAATGATCGTTTAGAGTTTAAAGGAATTAAAGCCAAGAAAAGTAACCTTTATGTGATTACAATTGATAGTGCAGGCACTTATGACTATAAAAGTTTAATAGATGATAAAGACGCCGAGGTTCCTTTTAGAGTTGGAAATGGTATTTATGACTTCTCTAACGAAATTATATTTTTAGGACAGCGCGGAAAAAAGAAACAACTACTTAAACTAACTCTATAATATCATAAAACCGAAGTTTAACTTCGGTTTTATTTCGCCCCTAATAATGGATATATTCCATATATTTGTTTAAAATCCATTATTGAAAACTCCAAATTTTATAAAAGGTCGAGGTGCACAATCTCAAGTACACAATAAATTTTTTGAGCTTTCCCATGAAGAGCGAGATGATTTCCTTAATTATTGTGCTGTTGAAGATGAAGATAGAACTGTAAAAACCACATTTATTGAAACCTTTCCTAAAAGTATTATTAACAAGGTAACAAGCCCAGATGTTGGGATGTCCTATTCATTAAATCCGTATCAAGGTTGTGAACATGGTTGCGTGTATTGTTATGCTAGAAATTCACACGAATATTGGGGATATGGCGCAGGCATAGATTTTGAAAGTAAAATTTTAATAAAAAAGACAGCACCTCAACTTTTAGAAAAGAAACTACAAAGCAAGTCATGGAAGGCTGCTACAATTGCCTTATCGGGAAACACAGACTGCTATCAACCTATAGAAAAATCGCTTAAGATTACAAGACAATTGCTTAAGGTATTTTTAAAATATAAACATCCTGTAGGGATAATCACTAAAAATGCTTTAATACAACGTGACTTAGATATATTAACTGAACTGGCAAAAGACAATTTGGTATCTGTATATCTATCTATCACAAGTTTAAATGAACAAACTCGACGCCTATTAGAACCAAGAACAGCAAGTATAAAAAAACGACTAGAAACATTAAGTAAACTTACTGAAGCTGGCATACCAACAGGTGTTATGATGGCGCCTATAATACCCAGTATTAATAGTCATGAAATCTTACCATTGGTAAAAGAAGTATCTCAACGAGGAGCCCATCGCGTAGGGTTTACCATTGTAAGATTAAATGGAGCTATAAGCCATATATTTAGCGAATGGATTAGAGCTACTATGCCAGATAGGGCAGATAAAGTATTACACCAAATAGAACAATGTCATGGTGGTACTTTAAACGACTCTCGATTTGGAAAACGTATGACAGGTGATGGTGAAATGGCACATTATATACATCAACAATTTGCAATTGCGAAGGCAAAGTATTTAAGAGATTCTGCTAAAATCTCTCTAAACTGTGATTTACACCAACACTATAAAACAGGGCAATTATCTTTATTTTAAAGTTGGCCTTCCCATTCATTTAAAAATTGATCTAGGTAAAGCTTCATAAATTCGTGTCGTTTCTTGGCTAAAGATGTTCCTGTTTCTGTATTCATTAAATCTTTCAGCAGCAATAACTTTTCATAGAAATGATTAAGAGTAGGAGCGTTAGAGGCTTTATACTCTTCCTTAGTCATATTAAGATTAGGCTTAACATCAGGATCATATAAAGTTCTGTTTTTATAACCGCCGTAATTAAATGTACGAGCAATACCTATAGCTCCTAAAGCATCTAGTCTGTCTGCATCTTGAACTATCTGTAACTCTAAAGAATTAAAAGTACTAGAGTTGTGGCCACCTTTGTAGGATACAGCATTTATAATATTAACGACATGCTCAATAACAGAAGAGTCTACATTTTGAGAAAAAAGAAACTCACGTGCAATTTTAGGACCTACGGTTTCATCGCCATTGTAAAATTTAGAGTCGGCAATATCGTGTAATAATGCGCCAAGCTGTACTACAAACTCATTTGCATTTTCGTGCTTAACAATAGTAATGGCTGTATTTAGGACACGTTGTATATGAAACCAATCGTGACCACCTTCAGCATTTCTCAAGGTTGTTTTTACGAAGGTAATAGTGTTGTTTATTACCTTTAATTCTTCAGAAGAAACCATATGCAATTACTTCACCATAGCAGGATTAACCCATTTAAAATGAGTTACTTCTTGTGGTATCTTAATGCGTTGGCTAATACGTTCCATACGGTTGGGTAATGCCATCACAAAATCTCTAGCTTTTTGAGCTTCATCTGTTAATTCATTTAAATTGGCAATGTCCCATTTTACGATAAGCTTACGCATAATGTCTACATAATCTTGAGCAGTATAAACTCCAATACGTTGGGCAGCATTACTAAATTCTTCGAACGCAGCACCAAGAGAGTCTCCAGATTCTCGTAAAAATTGAGCAGGCATGACAATTTTATTAACCATCATATCTTTAAATGCAATCATCATATTACTAGGATCCACCTTAAAGATTTCTTGAACAAAACGACTATAAGCGTTGTAGTGTCTCATTTCATCTCCAGAGATGATAGTACACATTTTAGACAAAGATTTGTTTTTGTATTTACGAGCCAACTTAGCAACTCTATTGTGAGAAATGTACGTTGCTAGTTCTTGAAAGCTAGTGTACACAAAGTTCTTATATGGGTCTTGTCCAGTACCAATATCAAAACCATCCATAATAAGGTGTTGTGTAGTACGCTCAATTTCTTTCATGTCTACTCGTCCAGAAAGATATAAGTATTTGTTTAACGTATCACCGTGACGGTTTTCTTCGGCTGTCCAGTGGCGTACCCATTTACTCCAACCGTTACCTTGTACACCATCATGTTGGTTAATACCTTCTACATCCATAAGCCAAGACTCATAGGTAGGCAACGCTTCTTCTGTAATTGTATCTCCTACTAAGGTTACCCAAAAATCATAGGGTAGTTCTTTAGCAAGCTCTCTTATTTCTTTTACCTCGTCAAAAAATGTATCTTCATTTTGTGAATTAGGAAGAAAATCTGTTGGCTGCCAAATGGTGTCAACAGGAATAAGAAACTCTTCTAAAAAGCCATCAACTTTCTTTTCTAAAAGCTGCATTACTTCTAATCTTACATTCGTTAAGGCCATTATGTTTGTTTTGTAATTAGTATGTCTTTAGTAATCGTATGTTCAATATGTGCTAATAGTTCCTCTACATCATCAAATTCTGAAATAGGAAATGGTTTGTGCACGTTGTGTTTTAAATGTACGCCAATATTCATAGGAAAAGCACCATGTTCTACAAGTTTCCACGAGTTGTTTATAGTAACAGGAACAATCCACGCATTAGGCATATACTTAAATAATGTTTTTAATCCGTTTGGAGCAAATCGTTTTGGCATCCCTTTTTTACCACGAGTTCCTTCTGGAAAAATAACTGTACTTCTGTTATTTTCTTGTAGGTAAGTTGCAAAGTTTTTTAGAGCTGGTAACGATTGTCTAGGATTCTTCCTATCTATTAAAACGGAACCACCATGGCGTAAATTGTATGAAATGCTAGGAATCCCTTTACCTAACTCTATCTTACTTACAAATTTTGGATGTAGCTTTCTTAAGTGCCAGATTAATGGCGATATATCGTACTGGCTTTGGTGATTGCTTACAATAATACAAGGAGCGCCTTTTGGTAGCTTATGAGGGTTGCTAAATGTATTACGTGTTCCCAATATATACGTTGTCGCAATAAGGAAAAAGTTAAGAATATCTACACTCTTTTTATGTGCTTGGTAACCAAACACGTTAAAACAAACCCATTGTATGGGATGAAATATTAATAGTGCAAGTCCGTAAAACAGATAAAATAGCACTGTTAAAGGATATGATAGAAGCTTCTTCATAAGTAATTATAAAGCACAAAAATAAGGTATAACACCAAGTGAAATACCTTATTTTTTTAAATAAAGTATGCGTGCATAAAATTTAATGCACGATTAAACTAACAGTACTCGTTATAAGCATCTTTTAAGTTGTCTGCAATCATATCTGCTGGACGACCTTCAATATGATGACGCTCAAGCATATGAACTAACTCACCATCCTTAAATAGTGCAATTGACGGTGAAGAAGGTGGAAACGGAATCATTTTAGCTCTAGCCGAATCTACAGCTTCTTTATCTACACCTGCAAATACAGTTACTAATTGATCTGGTTTTTTAGCATTTTGAATAGATGCTTTTGCGCCTGGTCTTGCATTTGCAGCAGCACAACCACAAACTGAATTTACCATCACTAATGTTGTTCCAGGTTTGCTTAATGCGTCGTCTACCTGAGATGCAGTTGTAAGCTCATTAAACCCTACGTTAGTAAGGTCTTCCTTCATTGGTTTTACTAATTCTGGTGGATACATATATTTTGAATTTTTTTGTTATTCTTTAAGTCGCAAAGATACTTATTTTATTACGTCTTAATAACAACATAGGTTAATGACGCCTATAGAGGTATTGAAACTTCTTATGGCTAAAAAACTGAAACATATTCGTATTTTTGCCAACCAATTATAAAACATAAACATGGTTAAGTGGGTGTTGGCCTTGGTAGGTTATTTTATATATAGGTTTCCAGGTGCTATTGCAGGATATCTTATAGGCACATTAATAGACAGTTCTTTTGAAAGTAATAAGAAATCTGGCCGTAAAGGTTTTGATACAGTGTTTACTACCAGCAGAAGCCAAAACGTTTCTCCAAGTGATTTTGAGCTTAACTTGTTATCTCTAGCATCTATAGTTATTAAAGCAGATGGTAGTGTAAGCCAAACAGAATTAGATTATGTACGCGCTTACTTTGTACAAGCTTATGGAAAGGAACGTGCTAACGCTACATTTAAGACGTTTAATGATGTTATAAAAAACAGAGAAGTTTCTGCACAGCGTATTTGTACATACCTTAACTCAAGAACACGCTATGAGGTGAGATTACAAATACTTCACTTCTTATTTGGCATAGCTCAGGCAGATGGTAGAGTGTCCTCTCCAGAGGTTTCACAACTTAGCTCTATTGCAGGCTTTATGAGAATTAACCAAAATGACTTTAAAAGTATTAAAGCCATGTTTGTTAAGGATGCTAATAATGCCTACAAAATACTTGAGATAGATAAGACAGCCACAGATGCCGAAGTTAAGAAGGCATTTAGAACTATGGCTAAAAAATACCATCCAGATAAATTACAACATATGGATGAAGCTTACCAAAAAGGAGCTCGTGATAAGTTTCAAAAAGTACAAGAGGCTTATGAGACTATTCAAAAAGAACGAGGCTTTTAAGCTAACGTTATCTATTACACGTTATTCCTTGTAAATTCCAATATTCAATTCGCCATTTGCATTCATATGTGCGCGATACATACCTGCAGTATTAAACTCCATAGCAATATTCCCTTTATTGTCTATGGCTACAATACCACCATCACCTCCTAAATCTGGTACTTTTTTCTGTATCACAAGCTCTGCAGCGTCTTGTAAAGACAAGCCTTTATATTCCATTAAAGCTGAAATATCATGAGCAACCATAGCTCTTATAAAATATTCTCCCCAACCTGTGCTAGATACTGCACAAGTTGCATTATTGGCATATGTGCCAGCACCAATTATTGGAGCATCTCCTATGCGGTTCCAACGCTTATCTGTCATTCCTCCTGTTGAGGTTCCTGCGGCCAAATTTCCATCTTTATCTAGAGCGACACATCCAACAGTACCAAATTTGGAATCTTTTATAAAAGGGTCTTCTGCTAAAAGTGCAGTTTTCGTATTAGTATCTAATTCTGCTTGTTTGCGCTTTTTTAATCTCTGTAAGGAGTTGAATCGCTTTTCAGTATAAAAATATTGTGGGTCCACTAGCTTTACACCTTGATCTTCTGCAAATACTTCTGCTCCTTTGCCTGCTAGCATGACATGATTAGAGTTTGTCATTACTAATTTTGCTAAATTAATAGGGTTTTTTACTCGTGTAACACCAGCAACAGCGCCAGCGTTTAACGTTTTGCCATCCATTATTGAGGCATCTAATTCATTAGTTTCATCATGCGTAAACACAGCACCTTTACCAGCATTAAACAGAGGTGAATCTTCTAAAATATTAATGGTTGCTGTAACAGCCTCTAAACTTGTACCACCTTTTTCTAAAATTGCATGACCTGTTTTTATAGCTTCAGCAAGTTTTTCTTCATATGCAGTTTCTAAAGAGTCTGACATGTTTTTTTTGAGAATGGTTCCGGCACCACCATGAATAACAATTCCAAAATGATCTTTAGGGTTGTTTGCTTCATTTGTACTAGCAGTTTTGTCTTCTTTTTTTACTGTATTTGTACAGCTTAACAATAGCAAAGCGAAAACAGTAGTAATGATAAATTGTTTCATGGTCAAAATTTTAATCTAAAGATATAAAATTCAGCAGTCATTAATCAGAAATCGTATTTTTGATATATATACACGACTATGAAAAGAGTACTTGCAATTGGAGATATACATGGTGGTTTAAAGGCGCTGCAACAAGTTATGAAGCGTGCTGAGGTAACTCCAGAAGATAAACTAATATTTTTAGGAGATTATGTAGATGGTTGGAGTGATAGTGCCAAAGTAGTGTCTTACTTAATAAACTTAGCAAAACAGAACAGTTGTGTATTTATAAGAGGCAATCATGATGATTTGGTTCATAACTGGTTAAAAACAGAAGAAACTAATGAGACGTGGCTTGCACATGGTGGTCAAGTTACTTTAGATGCTTACCGTAAGTTAACAGATGAAGAAACTAAGAAGCACAATACCTTTTATTCTCAAATGGTAGATTATGTGGTAGATAATGATAACAGGCTTTTTCTTCATGCAGGATTTACTAATCCTAACGGGCCACAACATGAGTATTTTAAGCCTATGTGTTATTGGGATCGCACTTTATGGGAAATGGTCTCTGCAATGGCTAATAAACCAAAAGATGCTTTTAAGCATTATCCTAAGCGGTTAGATCTTTATAACGAAATATTTATTGGGCACACACCAACCCAACGTGTAGGGTCTGATGTCCCTGTAAATTATCAAAATGTTTGGAATGTAGATACTGGAGCAGCCTTTAAAGGAGCTGTCTCTATAATAGATGTTAACACTAAAGATGTATGGCAAAGTGACCCAGTTATGTCACTTTATCCAGATGAGCCTGGTAGAAACTAATGCCTATAAAAAAGCAGCATCAATAGGTTCCCAAAGCTCAATTTTGTTACCTTCAGGATCTAAAATCCAACCAAATTTTCCGTATTCGTATTCTTCAATTTCTCCTACAACAGTAACACCTTCGTCTTTTAAGACTTTAAGAAGCTCAACTAAATTCTCTACGCGAAAATTCATCATGAATTGTTTTTCAGAAGGCTCAAAATATTTTGTGTCTTCTTTAAATGGGCTCCATTGTGTAGAGCATTTGTTTCCATTTTCATCTTTCCACCAAAACGTACAGCCGTAATCGTCTGTATTTAATCCTAAGTGCGTGTTATACCAATCTTTTATCTGACCTGGATTTTGAGTTTTAAAGAAAAAACCACCTAATCCTGTTACTCGTTTTTTCATAATATAGCTTTTGGTTAGTTGAAGTGTTTTATAATTTTATCGACAATGGTTTGGGCTAATTTTTCTTTACTTTCAATAGTCCAACCAGCAACGTGTGGCGATAAAATTACATTTTCAAACTTAAGAAGTTTAGAAAGATCTTGTGGCATTTCTGAAGAGAATAAGCTTTCAAAAGACAGTTTTTCATATTCTAAAACATCTAAACCAGCACCTAATATTTTTCCATTTTCTAGAGCTGAAACTAAATCTGCCGTTACAACACTCTTTCCTCTAGCGGTATTAATAAGCCAAAAAGGCTTGCTAAATGCATTAATAAATTCAGCATTCACCATTTTGTCTGTAAGTGGTGTCCAAGGTGTATGAAGGCTTAATACGTCTGCTTTTTCTTGAAGCGTTTTTAGAGAGACTTGTTTTGCATGCTCATTTCCTAAGTTATCTTTAATGTCGTAACACAACACATTACAATTAAACCCTTTTAGTTTTTTTGCAAAAGCGTTGCCCATATTACCATACCCAATGAGCCCGACAGTTTTGCCCTCTAGCTCTACACCGCGATGTTGTTCTCGTAACCATTGGCCAGACTTAACTGTAGCATCTGCTAAATTAATTTTATTAAAAAGGTTGAGTAGTAATGCTAAACTATGTTCTCCAACAGCATTTCTGTTTCCTTCTGGTGCGGAGAAGAGTGCTATGTTTTTAGCGTTTGCGTAAGGAATATCTATACTCTCTAAACCAGCACCAACACGAGCTATAAATTTTAAATTTGTAGCAGCATCTAAAAATTGCTTATCTATATTAAACCTACTCCTAATTACGATGCCTTGATAGTTTTTAATCTTTTGCTCAACATCTTCTTTAGATGATGTGTAATCCTCCTCATTAATATAACCAGCATCAGCTAACTGCTTAAGAAGAAGTGGGTGATTATTATCTAGATGTAAAATTTTCAAAACTTAAATTTTAGGATAGTGGGTTTTCGTTTTTTTATCTATAACGTTGCCTGTATGCTTGGTGTCCAGCTTTTCAAATAATAAGACGTGAACCTCTTCACCGTTTTGCGTTTTAGGGCAATGCTCTACACCTTTAGGAACTACAATAATTTCGCCTTGGTTTACAATTTCTATAGAATCTCGAAAGTGCATTTCTAGAGTTCCTTTTTGTACAAAAAACAACTCATCTTCTTGCTCGTGTTTATGCCAGACAAACTCATCCTTAAGTTTAGCCAGTAACACCTGCATATTGTCTACAACTGCTATTTGATGAGGTGACCACTGTGCTTTGAAACTCTTAAACTTCTCTTTTACATTTATAGGTTTCATAGGCTTTTATTAAGATTAAAACATATCCTGAATCTCCTTAGGTACTCTTGAAGGTCTTTTGGTTTCAGATTTAAGAAGACACCATTCTGTTTTAGCTTCAACTATGGTTTTGTTGTCTTTAGGTCTGTAAATTTTATACTTACGTTCACTTTTTACGCCTTCTAGAGAAACTATCCAAGTTTCAATTACAAGCTCATCTCCTTCAAAAGATGCTGCTTTGTAACTTATGTAGTGGTTAAGTGCCACCCAAACATATTCATCTTTTACAGATTGTACTGCTCTTTCTTCCCAGTGCTGTTCTGCAATATCCATACACCACTGTAGGTAAACCACATTATTTACATGGTTAAGATCATCTATAGCAGCTTTTGTAACCACAAAAGTTTTGGAGAATTTACGTTTCAAAACCCTAGTATTAGTTTAGCGAGATAGAAAAATAAGAAGATACCGAAGATGTCATTACTTGTGGTAATAAAAGGTCCTGTTGCAATGGCTGGATCTATGCCTTGTTTATCTAAAATTATTGGTACAAATGTTCCTATTAGGGCTGCTACTATTATTACAGAAAGCATAGAGACGGCAACCGTTATACTTACCATTTGTTCTTGCCCTACCACAAAGCCAAAAAGCATTACTAAAAGCCCAAGAGCAGTACCATTTATAAGACTTAAACCAACTTCTTTAAATAACCTGTTTAATAGGCTTCCTTTAATGTTATCATTGGCTAAACCTTGTACTATAATTGCACTGGATTGTACGCCTACATTTCCAGCCATAGCGGCAATTAAAGGCGTGAAGAAAAACAGAATCGGAAAATTTGCAAGTGCTTCATCAAAACCTTTCATGATATAAACACTGCCTAAACCTCCAAATAAACCCAAGACTAACCAAGGTAATCGTGCTCTAGTGAGTTGCCAAACATTATCATCTGCTTCTACATCTTGAGATATACCTGCAGCCATTTGGTAATCTTTCTCTGCCTCTTCCTTTATAAAGTCTACAATATCATCTATGGTAACTCTTCCTACAAGTCTGTTCATTTCATCTACAACAGGAATGGCTTCTAGGTCATACTTTTGCATAACTCTTGCCACTTCTTCACCTTTTGTGTGCACGGTAACAAAGTCTACCTGAGGAATAAAAATATCGCTTATATGGGCATTTCGTTTTGCAGTTAACAAGTCTTTTAGAGACAAACGGCCTTTAAGTTTCTCTTTAGCATCTACCACATAAATAGAATGTACACGAGTTACATTTTCGGCTTGTTTTCTCATTTCTGCAACACAGCCTGTAACAGTCCAATCTTCATAAACCCTTACAAGTTCTTTTGCCATAAGACCACCTGCAGAATCTTCATCATAGCGTAATAACTCGACAATGTTTTCTGCGTGCTCTTCATCTTCCATTTCGGAGATGACCTGTTGGGCGCGTTCTTCAGAAAGCTCAGAAATTATATCTGCAGCATCATCGGTATCCATTTCTTCAAGCTCTTCTGCAATTTCTTTAGCAGATAACTTGTTTAAAATGCGCTCTCTAACATCTTCCTCTAGCTCCATAAGAGCTTCAGAAGTTTTTTCACTGTCCAGAAGCTTTACGATATAGGTTGCTTCTTCTAATGAAATTTCATCTAAAATCTCTGCAATATCGGCAAAGTGAAGGTCTTCAAAATGAAGCAAGAGCTCTGCGTTGTTCTTTTCTTGAACAAGCAGCTTAATTTTTTCTATAAGTTCTGTGCTAATTTCGAAAGTCATCTTTAAGATGGTTTTGTGCGATTACAAATATAGTGAATAGGAGTTAGCGACTATCTCTTTTTAATTACACCGTTAAATCTTTTTGAATAAGTGCAGTTAACTCTAAAAAGGCCGCTACAGATAACTGTTCTGGGCGTTTGTTAAAAATATCATTAACGCGTAACTCATCTGAAAGTTGAAAGGTCTTTAAACTATTTCTAAGTGTTTTTCTTCGTTGCTGAAATGCTTGCTTTACTACTCTAAAAAATAACTTTTCATCTACATTTAAACTGTAGTCTTCTTTTCTTGTGAGTCTTAACACACCACTTTCAACTTTTGGCGGCGGATTAAATACTGTAGGTGGTACAGTGAACAAATACTCGGCATTATAAAATGCTTGTGCCAAAACAGAAAGAATACCATATGCTTTCGATCCTTCTTTCTCACAGATACGTTTTGCAACTTCTTTTTGAAACATTCCTGTAAACTCTGGAATTTGATCTCTAAGCTCTAATGTTTTAAAAACTATTTGAGTAGAAATATTATAAGGGAAGTTTCCTGTTATGGCAAACTGTTCATCACCAAACAATTGAGACAAATCATACTTTAAAAAATCTGCATATAATACACGAAATGATTTGCTTGAAATCTTACTAGCATGCTCTATGCTAAAATGATCTTTTAAATAATCGACAGATTCCTGATCAAGATCCATAGCGGTTAATGCTACATCTTTTTCTAAAAGGTACTTTGTAAGCACACCTGTTCCAGGTCCTATTTCTAATACGTGATCATAACCTTTAAATGATAAAGTATTACCAATCTTCTCGGCTGTTTCTTCATCGTTTAAAAAATGCTGACCTAAATGTTTTTTTGCTCTTACCGGATCGCTCACATTGTAGTTTTAAGTTGTTGCTTATTTTGCTTGAGCCATAGCTTCTCCTACAACTTCCATTTCTGTCCTAAAGGATACAAATTTACCTGCAAAGCGTTTGCTTTCATTCCTTAATCTATCTGCATCTTCACTGTAATATCGATCTAACATAGCTTTATCTTCTGTAAAATACTGTACAGAGTATGTAAAACCTCCCATTTCTTCTTCAACAAGAACACGAGACATAATGGCTCTTGAAAACTTTTTAGTGTCTAACATCATAGGGATGTGTTCTTTTTGCATCCATTGTATCCACTCGTTGTGAGCGCTTTCTTCTACGTTTGTGGTAACGTTGTAAATAATCATAAGGTTGTTTAGTTTATATCGTCACCACGTAAAGTGCGGTAACGTTTTCTTGCATCTACATAAAAGATACTGTCTGCATAATCAAAAATTACTTTTTCATAATTTGCTTTTGCATCTTCTGGTCTTGCAAGGTGTTCATCATATAATTTTGCTAAGCCATAATAGGCATCATCGCCTAATATATCTGTGGGATAAAAGGTTATAATTTTTTTATAATTGGCTTCTGCTTTTTCAAATTCTTTAGCTTCAATAAAGAGGTTTGCTTGTCTTAGCAGCGCTTCGTCCTCAATTTTTTCACCTTTATGCTGTATTAAAATCTCCTCAAGCACCGCAATGGCAGCTTCATTTTTCCCTTTAAAAGTTAATAGGTCTGCTTTTGCAAACTTTTTTAACGCAGTTTGGGTGCTGTCTTCTAGAGAGTTGTCTTTTATAAGTAAACTTAGCTCCATAGCATCGTTTGCTATAAGCTGTGATGCCGAGGCTTTTAAAACATCTAGTTGAGTTTCACTCCAAGAAAAATCGCCTTTATAGTAACTTGTTTTAGCAACCTTAAAGCGTGCTTCTTGAGATAAGGTGTTATTTTTTACAATATTCTGAATTTGAGAATAGTAAATTAATGCTTGGTTAAATTTTTCATCTAGAACCAGAATATCTGCCAAGGCCATTTTAATTGTCGCTTCCTGAAATCTATTTTTATCTTGGTCTAGTAAGTTTTTTAAAGTTGAAATAGCACTTGCAGTTTGCTCTTTTTTAAAGGCTAAAAAATTAGCATAAGCAATTTGTAGCGACATGGTTTCAATGCTTTTACCGTAAGCTTGAAACAAAGAAGAAAACTCTTCTTCTATATCATCCCAATGTTTAGGTGTTGCATTTTTAATATCTAATCCTAATTTTAACTCGTGTGCTCTTAGTTTGGTTTCTGGTAATCTTGCTTCTTCAACTATATAGCTTAAAATATCTCTTGCGGCATCATTATCGTTATCTTCAATAGCTATTAGGGCAACATCGATTATGCCTTCCAAAGTTTCTTGAGTTCTTAAGTACACCGCTTTTTCTTGGAGAAATGCTTTTTTATATTCTTTTTGTTGAATAAATAACCAACTAAGCATTTCATTATACAAGACTTTGGGATCTTGCTGAAGCCTTTTTAGTAATAAGGTCTTTAAAATAACATTGCCGTCATTATATGGATCTTCACTTATAAACTGCTCTATATTTCTATTAGCAGTTATCATATATTGAGGGTTTTTATTAACTAAATCTAGGTAACTATTAAACATCTTCTCGATATTACCTTGTTCGCCATAAAGTCTTGCCAATTGTATGTCGAAATTAGACTTAGGGTTTAAAGTCATCCCTTTTTCGTAAGCTGTAATAGCCTCATCTAACTTATTGTACTTTTGAAAGGTAGACCCAATAATATAAGCGCTATTAGGATTTTGGTCTATTAGCGCCAAAGCCTCTTGATAATAAGTATTAGCTTCTGTAATTTTATCTTGAAGTTCATAATTATGCCCTAACTCTATATAGGTGTTTGGAAATTGAGGTGATTGCTTAATCTTTTCTAAAAGTAAGCTTTCTACTTCCTTATATTCTTCTAACTGCTGATGCGCATTGACCAACCCCATAAAATAGGTTGTATTAAACTTTTGTTTTTTATACAACTTTTCATAGATGGCTTTTGCCTTTGCATATTCACCTTGCTCTACATAGTTTCTTGCCAACTGTTCATTTTGTGCGAGAACAGCTAGATTTATAAATAGCAGAACAAAGAATATAAGGTAACGCATAGGCTAAAGATACACATTTGAAAAAGGAAATAAATCAAAAACTAAGCCGAAGCAATTACGGTATTAGTTTATAACGTCAAATCCGCAATAAGGCACTAGTACTTCTGGAATTTTTATACCATCTGGTGTTTGATAATTTTCTAAGATACCTGCAAGTACTCTTGGTAATGCTAAAGCACTACCGTTTAAGGTGTGTGCTAATTGCTTACTGCCATCTGCAGATTTATACCTAAGCTTTAATCTGTTAGCTTGAAAGGTTTCAAAGTTTGAGACAGAAGAAATTTCTAACCAACGGTCTTGTGCTGTAGAAAACACTTCGAAATCATAAGTTAAAGAACTTGTAAAGCCAAGATCACCACCACAAAGTCTTAAAATTCTAAATGGTAATTTAAGCTCTCTAAGTATGTCTTTTACATGTTCTACCATTTGGTCTAAAACTGCATAAGAGTCTTCTGCTTTTTCAATACGTACAATCTCTACCTTGTCAAATTGATGTAACCTGTTTAAACCTCTAACGTGTGCCCCATAACTTCCAGCTTCACGACGAAAACAAGGTGTGTAACCTGTGTGAGTTATAGGTAAATCTTTTTCATCTAATAAATCGCCACGGTATAAGTTAGTTATAGGTACTTCTGCAGTTGGTATAAGAAATAACTTATCTACAGTAGCCTCATACATTTGTCCTTCTTTATCTGGTAACTGCCCAGTTCCAAATCCAGATGCTTCATTTACCAAATGTGGTACTTGTACTTCATTATATCCGGCAGCAGTATTCTTATCTAAAAAATAACTTATTAAAGCACGTTGTAAACGAGCTCCTTTACCTTTATAAACAGGAAAACCTGCGCCTGTAATTTTATTACCAAGCTCAAAATCTATAATGTCATATTTTTTTGCAAGTTCCCAGTGTGGTTGAGAGCCTTCTGCCAATACAGGAATATCACCTTCATTAAAGACCTCTTCATTATCTGCTTCATCTACACCTGCAGGAACAAGATCATTAGGAATATTAGGAATCTCAAATAAGATATTTTGTAACTTTTCTTCAGCGTCACGAAGTTCATCTTGTAGTCGCTTAGAGTTTTCTTTTAAGTCTGCAGTTTGCGCCTTTACAGCATTTGCTTTTTGATGCTCACCACTTTTAAACAACATACCAATTTCTTTAGAAAGGCGATTGCTTTCTGCCAAAACAGCATCTAAATCTGTTTGAGAAGCCTTGCGCATATCATCATATTTTAAAGCATCTTCAAATAATGAAGTGGCATCAAAATTTCTCTTTTTTAAAGCTGTGATATAAGCGTCTTTGTGCGCTCTAATGTTGTTGACTTGTAACATAATGGTCTTTACTAAATTGAAGCTTCAAAGGTACGTTGTTGTTTAGGCTTATCAAAGTTTGAAGTTTATTAAAACTTAAAAAGCTTCTACCATAATGATGATAGAAGCTTTTTTTAATACGTTTTATAAAGAGAAACTATCTGGTAAATGTAGTTTCAAAAGAAATAAGTTCTCCAGAAGATGTGTAACCTTCTTCTATAAGGCTTAAAATACTATCGTTTATAATACCTATCTCAATTTGAGATTGATTTTGGTTTTCAATAAATAATAAAGCATCATCTGCTTCAAACTCATACAGTAAAGACTTTGTACTGTTTAAATTACAGTCTTCTGTATCTGAGTTTATTCTATATGTTGTGGTTGTTACTTGCTCACCATCAAAAGTAATTGTGCCGCTTTTGTTACATTCATTAAGCGTGACAGTTTCGCCGTTTTGTGTTTGATTAGACAATTGCCAAGTTCCAATAATTAATGCTGCTCTATTTATGGCACTATCTTCATAATCTACGTCTAAATCTTCTGTAGAATCTGAGCAAGAAATTAAGCTTGCAACAAAAATACAAAACAGAAAAAAGGAGTTTGTCCTCATAATTGGGGTTTTTGTGGCAAAAATATGCTTTTTATAGATATCTAACCACCTAACCTAAAATAAGTTAACACTTTTTAATTATTTATAATGGACAGTAATATTTGTTGTATAAAAAATCCTCGTTTAGTTAAAAACGAGGATTAATAATCATAAAAATGATAGTTTTAGTATCTGTAATACTCTGGTTTAAAAGGTCCTTCAACCTCAACACCAATATAATCTGCTTGATCTTTGCTTAATTCTGTAAGCTCAACACCAATTCTTTCTAGGTGAAGTTTAGCAACTTTTTCATCTAAATGCTTTGGTAACATATATACTTTGTTTTCATAAGCATCTTTGTTATTCCAAAGTTCAATTTGTGCTAATGTTTGGTTTGTAAATGAATTACTCATTACAAAACTTGGGTGTCCTGTTGCACAACCTAAGTTTACCAAACGACCTTCTGCTAAAAGAATAATATCTTTTCCGTTAACGGTATACTTATCTACTTGAGGTTTAATCTCAACTTTAGTATCACCGTGATTATCGTTTAACCAAGCTACAGCAATTTCGTTATCAAAGTGACCAATGTTACAAACAATTGCCTTGTCTTTCATTGCCTCAAAGTGCTCACCTCTAACAATGTCTTTATTTCCTGTTGTTGTAATAACGATATCTGCATTACCAACTACAGTTTCAAGTTTTTTAACTTCAAAACCGTCCATTGCAGCTTGTAGCGCACAAATAGGATCAATTTCTGTAACAGTAACGATAGATCCTGCACCTTTAAAAGACTGCGCGGTACCTTTACCAACATCACCATAACCACAAACAACAACACGCTTTCCAGCAAGCATAGTATCTGTTGCACGACGAACAGCATCAACAGCACTTTCACGACAACCGTACTTGTTATCAAACTTAGATTTAGTTACACTATCATTAACATTAATAGCTGGCATAACTAAAGTACCATTCTTCATACGCTCATAAAGCCTATGCACACCAGTAGTAGTTTCTTCAGAAAGACCATTAATTCCTTCAGCAAGTTCTGGATATTGGTCAAAAACCATATTGGTTAAATCTCCACCATCATCAAGAATCATGTTTAATGGCTTGCGCTCTTCACCAAAAAATAAAGTCTGCTCAATACACCAGTTAAACTCTTCTTCTGTTAAACCTTTCCAAGCATAAACAGGAATACCAGCAGCAGCAATTGCAGCGGCAGCGTGATCTTGAGTAGAAAAAATATTACAAGAACTCCATGTTACTTCTGCTCCTAATGCTACTAAAGTTTCAATTAGTACAGCAGTTTGAATTGTCATGTGAAGACATCCTGCAATACGAGCTCCTTTTAATGGTTGCTCATTTTTATACTCTTCACGAAGAGACATTAAACCAGGCATCTCTGCTTCGGCCAATTCAATTTCTAGACGACCATAAGCCGCTAGAGACATATCTTTTACTTTATAAGGCTCGTAAGCCACAGATTTAGTAGACATATTGTTATATTTGATATATCCTGAAACGTTTCAGGAGTTATTAATTATTGATTTTTAAATCGGTCGCAAAATTACAAAATACCTATCATAATATATGCCTCTTTATAAAACTATAACACTTGATGAAGTTACTAAAGTCCTCATTTGGAAGATTGAAGAGGATTTTGAGTGGCTATCTAAAGATGTAAAGTTAACAACACATTGCCAAAATAGAGTAGATGGCATGAAATCTGTATTGCACAAGCGTGGTTTTATGAGTGTTAGGCATTTACTTTTAGAAGCTGGTTATACAGATTTTGATTTGTTTTATGATGAGTTTGGAAAACCACATCTTAAAGATGGAAAAGAAATCTCCATCACACACAGTTACAATTTTAGCGGAATTATAGTCGGTAACTCTCCAGTAGGAATAGATATTGAAAAACAGCGCGAGAAAATTCTTCGTATCGCGAGAAAATTTACACCTATTGAAGAGTACAGAACTCTGGCAAATGATGAAGCAGTCATGCGAAAGCTAACAATAGTTTGGTGTGCCAAAGAAGCTATTTATAAACTTTACAATAAGCAAGGTCTTGGCTTTTTAGAACATATAAATGTAAGAGACTTTGATTTTGAGATCCTGAAAACAACTGCTGAAGTTAATTTTGAAGATGCCCACTCAGAATACACAATAGATTTTTTAGAGTTTGAAGGATTTACTTGTGGATATGCATTACCTAAAGCTTAGCCTAAATTGAAACCTCAGAGAAGTAACACTTTATATAAAGCTTTTTTAGAAGGACAAGAGTTATTTGCAATTCTTATAGATCCAGACAAAACCCAACCAAAGCAATTACCGCAACATCTTAAAAAACTACCCAACCAAACTACGCACATATTTGTTGGAGGCAGCACTGTACAGAAAGACCAAACAGAACCATTAGTAAAAGCACTAAAACAACATACAACGTTACCAGTGTTTTTATTTCCTGGTGATGCATCTCAAATTACCAATACAGCAGATGCTTTATTGTTTCTTTCTTTGTTATCTGGTAGAAATCCAGAGTTTTTAATTGAACAACACGTTAAGGCTATACCAAAATTAATATCGACTAACCTAGAGATTATACCTACAGCATATTTATTAATAGATGGCGGCATAAAAACAGCTGTACAGCGTGTAAGCAACACAAAACCAATGGCTCAAAATAATATTGATGCAATTGTAAATACAGCTTTAGCAGCAGAGTTTTCTGGAAAAAAACTAATTTACCTTGAAGCTGGTAGTGGCGCTAAGCAATTTGTAAACCCTGAAATAGTTAGGGCAGTATCACGCGTAGTTTCTATTCCTATTATTGTTGGTGGTGGTTTAAGAGATAACAATACTATAGCAGAAATTTATAAGGCAGGAGCAACCATGGTTGTTGTTGGTACTGCTTTTGAAAACAATTCATTTAAAAGTTAAGGCTTTTAAAACTACCGTTTCTGTTAAAAAATAATTATAAATTATAACAACTTGTAAACAGTTTAATAGCCTATTGTTTAAGACATTTGCTTGCTTGTAAATCAGCTTAAAATTTGACTAAAGAAAAAGAGCATAACGATCCAAAACAAAAGCGACCACTTTGGAACCGCATATTGAGAATTTTTTTAAAATTCTTAGCTGTACTCATTTTACTATTTATTATTCTTGTTTTAGTAGTTAGAAGTGAATGGGGACAAAACCTAATTGTAAGCAAGGCTGTAAATTATGTATTTAATAAAACAAATACTAAAGTAGATATAGAAAAACTCTTTATCACTTTTGATGGCGATATACAGTTAGATGGCTTGTACTTAGAAGATAAAAAAGGAGACACACTCGTATACTCTAAATCTTTAGAAGCCGGCATACCACTTTGGGAAGCTATTAATGGAAATATTGGGATAGATAATGTAGACTGGAAAGGCCTACGTGCCAACATTATTAGACAAGACTCCATAAATGGATTTAATTATGAGTTTCTAGTTAATGCCTTTACTCCAACAGATACCACTACAACTGCAACAGATAAAGACGCTCAGTTTCCAGAGATTAGTATTGGGACCATAAACTTTAAGGATTTTAAGGTAAAGTTTATTGATGAGGTAAGTGGGATAGACAGCAAGCTTAACTTAGGCGAATTTAATCTAGATATGGATGAATTTGATCTAAATCAAATGCGTTTTGAGATAGATAATGTCTCACTAAAAAACACAGCAGCTTCATTTACACAAACTAAAAGTGTCCCAGAAACAGAAGATCTAAATGAGTCTCCTAAACCCTACATATCTATAGGAAAGTTATCCCTAGAAAAAGTTAAAGGAACTTTTGAATCTGTTCCTAACAAACTTTTTGCAGATGCTAATATTGGTGAATTAATTTTAAAATTAGATGAGGCAGACTTGCTCAAAAACACTGTCGATGTATCTCAGCTTTCATTAAACTCTACTTCACTTTTATTTAAAATAGAGGATACTCAAGAAGATGAAGATGAGGTCTCTAACCCTACAGTATCACAACCTTTTGAGTGGCCAATCTGGACTGTAAATGTAGACGGTATTAAAATGAGTGATAATAACATATCCTATTTTAAGAACAATGCAGTGTCTAAACGTGGTGTATTTAATCCTGATGCCATTATTATTAATGACTTTAATTTTGAAGCAGAAGACCTTCAATTAAAAGAAAAATCTGCATTAGCAAGTATTAATAATCTTCAATTTACAGAAGTATCTGGCATACAGTTAAAAGAAACTAATTTAAATCTAACGGTTACAGATACAGAAGCTACTGTTTCAGATTTAAACCTTGAGGTAAATAATAACTTCTTAAGAGGTCGCTTAAAGTTAGACTACAATAACATAGCTTCAGCAATAGAAACTCCTGAAAATGCAACTATAAATTTAGATATACCAAACCTTATAGTTAATGTAAATGATGCTTTTCTGTTTCAACCAGAATTAAAACAAAACGAATACTTGCGTGCTTTAAGTAAAAAAAATATTTCTGGATCTCTAAGGATGTATGGGTTATTGAGTGATGTTAATATTCCTAATGCACGTATAAATTGGGGGAATTCAACATCTATTTCAGTTAAGGGACGCATTCAAAATGCTACAGACGTAGAAAACCTTCAGCTTAATATCCCGACGTATATAGTAAACTCAACCAAAACAGATTTAAACCAATTTGTAGTTGAAGATTCTTTGGGTGTAAGTATTCCTAAGGACATTCAGATTAAAGGAAGTTTGCGCGGTATGTTGAATGATATCACAACAGATTCTCGAATTGTAACAACTGACGGTAATGTTACTATTAATGGAAACTTTAAGAATGCAAACGCTATTGCATTTAATGCTTTTGTTGAAACAGATAGTCTTAAGCTTGGTAAGATTTTAAAGAATGACCAACTAAACACACTTAACTTAACCCTAAACGCAAATGGAAGTGGTAGTACTATTAATACGTTAAATGCTAATGTTAGCGCAAATATTAGAGACTTTAAATACGCCAATTACACCTATGATACAATTGCTTTGCAAGGCGAATTAAAAGATGGGCAAGGTCCTATTAATCTAGACTACAAGGATGAGAATTTAAACTTGAAGTTAAAATCTATAGTGACTTTAGATTCTGTTTCACCACAAATAGATGCAACTTTAGACCTTGTTGGAGCAGATTTGCAGGCACTCGGTCTAACTAAACGCAATATTAAAACGGCGTTTCAATTTAATGTTAACTTTGAAGGAAATGCAGATACGTTTGATGCTCGAGCAACAATTCACGATGCTGTAAGTGTATACGACAACCAAACCTATCTCATAGGTGAGCTAACAGCAAATACATTTGTAAGACCAGATACAACCTATCTTAAGGTAGATAACAGGATGTTGAATTTAGAATTAGAATCTAATGCAAACCCAACACAAACAACTACTGCAATTACAGAACATATAAACACCTATCTATCTAAACAAGAACTACCAGACAGCTTAAAGTTTGTAAAGCTTAAGCTGAAAGGTAAATTAACCGATGCACCTGTATTAAAAGATGTGTTTTTAGCAGATTTACGACAACTAGATACTGTTAATATAGATGTAAACTTTAGTGCAGAAAAACGAAACCTTGTCGCAAAAGTTGAAGCTCCATTTATAAATTATGCAGACAATGAACTAGATAGTCTGGCATTTAACCTTAACTCTTCGAGAGACAGCTTAACCTTCAATTTTGGATTAAAATCTTTAAAAGCTGGACCTATTGCTATAAAACGCACTGAGATTTTAGGTGAGGTTTCTAACGATTCCTTAAAGCTAGATTTCTTAGCCTATAATGATACAGAAAAGCTCATTCACTTAAAACCAGAATTTTTTAGACAAGGTGATAGCTTAAGTGTACATATAAACCCTTCAGACCTAACATTAAATGCCAAACCTTGGAGTATTCCTGCTAATAATAGGCTTAGGTATATAGATAATGTATTAGATATCGATGACTTTATACTTAGTAATGAAGGGCAATCTGTTACAATAAGCAACAAGAAACCTAACGTAACCAAAGACCATTTAGGCATAGATTTTAAGGGCTTCAAACTTTCCAGCATTTTAAGTTACTTAAACCCAGATAAGGTATTGGCAAAAGGAGAACTTAATGGAGAGGTTGTTTTAGAAGAACCTTTTGGACAATCTGGTCTCCTTGCAGATTTATCTATACAGCGATTTCGTGTTATGGATGTAGATTTAAATACTTTAACCTTAAAAGCTAATTCTTCTGGTGGTGATAAGTACAATCTAGATATGCTTGTAAACGGTGGCGCTGTAAACTTGCAGTTAAAAGGAGATTATCTAGCAAAAACCACAGGAGCAGAACTAGATTTAAACTTAGATATTAAAGAGTTTAAAATGAAAGCTTTAGAAGGTTTTAGTCAAGAGCAAATTAAAAATGCCAGCGGTAGTTTTAAAGGTAATATAGCCGTTTCTGGAACAACGACAGATCCTCAATATGAAGGAGACCTTAATTTTAATGATGCTAAATTTAACGTCGCTCAACTTAATGCAGGCTTTCAATTAGGTAATGAAACATTGCGTTTAGATAATGCGGGTCTGTATTTTGATAATTTCAAGATAGCAGATGAAAAAAAGAATACTTTTACTGTAGATGGCGATGTATTTACAGAGTCGTTAATAAACCCTGCGTTCAACCTGAGTTTTAAGGCAAAAGATTTTAAAGTACTCAATTCAACAAAAGAAGATAATGATCTTTATTATGGTACTGCAATATTCGATTTAGATGCTACATTAAATGGTGATTTAGAGCTACCAAAACTAAATGCTACGCTAAATGTAGGATCAGAAACCAATGTAACATACGTATTGCCACCAAGTCAAGTTGCGGTGGAGAGTCGAGATGGCGTAGTTATTTTTGTAAACAAAGACAATCCAGACTCAATTCTTACACAAACCCAAGAAGAAGAATCTGCCATAATATCTGGTTTCGATATAAAGACCAACATAAAAGTTGGAAAAGAAGCTGTGGTAAATGTAATTATAGATGAGCAAACAGGAGACAACTTGCGTATACAAGGTGATGCCGATTTAAAATTCAATATTTATCCAAATGGTCGTACTACACTAACAGGTCGCTATACAGTTAATGATGGGCACTATGAACTAAGTTTATACAACTTAGTGAAACGCCGTTTTGAACTGAGAAAAGGCAGTACTATAACTTGGGCAGGAGATCCTTTAGATGCAACTCTAGATGCAAGTGCAATATATAGAGTTAAAACATCTGCTTCTGCATTAATGGCAAGCACAACATCTGGAGCAGACATTTCTACAAAACAACGTTTCCGTCAAGAATTGCCCTTTTTAGTGTATTTAAATGTTGATGGCCAATTAGATGAACCAAAGTTAACCTTCGATATTAATTTACCAGAAGATGAGCAAGGTGCTATAGGAGGTCAAGTATATGGACGTTTGCAACAATTAAATCAGCAAGAAAATGAGTTAAATAAGCAAGTGTTTTCACTGTTAGTTCTTAACCGTTTTTTTCCAGATACAGGCAGTGATGGTAGTGGTGGTGGTACAGCAAGTATTGCGAGAGATAACATAAATCAAGCTTTAAGTGACCAGTTAAACGTTTATGCCGATAAGCTTTTAGGAAATACAGGTGTAGAGCTGGACTTTGGATTAGACAGTTATACAGATTATCAAGGAAACAGTCCAACAGAACGCACCACGCTTGATGTGGCTGCACAAAAGAAATTTTTAGACGACCGCTTAGTAGTTCGCGTAGGTAGTGAAGTAGATGTACAAGGAAGCAGTAATACACAAGGTGACGGCAGCACAACACCATTAGTTGGTAATGTAAGTATAGAGTATTTAATAACCGAAAATGGTAAATATAGACTTAAAGGATTTCGAAGAAATCAGTTTGAGAATGTTATAGACGGCCAACTCATTGTTAGCGGTCTTGCCATTATTTTCACTCAAGAGTTTAATAAGTTCGATGAGTTATTTAAAAACTTCTTGAGCAGTAGAACAGGTGCTGATGCAAAAAAAGAAGAAGAAACCAAAGTTGAAGAAGAGAAAGAAAAAGTGAATAAAGACAATGAGTAATCACTATAGGCTAGAAGAATTATAGCAAATATTATAGGGTTTTTAAAACCCTATATAAGTGGGATACAGCCTATAACGTGTCAATTAATTAGCTCATTAAATTTATTCGGCTATCATATTTAAATAAGAAACAAAGACTTGAAATCACACATACATACATACAAACTTCTTACACTATTAATTGCTATTGGACTTCTTACTAGCTGTAGTGCAGAACGTTTCGTGCCTGAAGGAAAATTTCTTTATGACGGTGCAGAAGTTTTTATTGTAAATGATACAATTGTACAAGATGATGCAACGGTACAAACTCAATTAGAAGCAATTTTAAGACCAGAACCTAACACCAAATTTTTAGGTAACAGGCCTGGTTTAACCTACTATTATAAAGCACAGCGTGAAAAATCAGGTTTTTTAAATAAATGGTTAAATAAAAAATTTGGAGAAGAACCAGTATACTTAGATAATGTACAACCATTGGAGGTTGAAGATATTATTAAAAACAGATTAGAGAATATGGGTTTCTTTTATACAGAGGCCAACTATGAGACCTATAGAGATTCAGCAAATAAAAGCGCAACGCTTAGCTATTCTGTAAAGCTGAAACAACCCTACAAGCTACAAAGCTATCAACTAGATTCAGACTCATTATTAATATACCAACCTATAAAATCTACATTAGGAGATTCGCCACTTAAAAAAGGGAATCGGTTTGATCTTGGGTTAATGAAGTTGGAGCGAGAACGCATAGATAGAGAACTAAAACAACGAGGTTATTATAATTTCAATTCTGGATTCTTAATTTTTGAAGCAGATACAAATAGATATGATGCTAAAAAATTCGACCTGTTTGTTAGGCTTAAAAAAGACGTGCCTAAAAAATCTATAATTCCATATAAAATTAGAAATGTAAACATATATCCTAACTATGTACAAGGCAATGATACCACTTCTCAAGACTCCGTAAGATATGCCGATAAAAACTTTATACAGTCTGAAAATTTCTTTAAACCTAAACGCTTAGACCCATATATACTTTTAGAAGAAGGTAATTTGTATGATCCCGTAGCATCTAGAAATACAAGTAGACGACTGGCTGGTATTGGTGCCTATAAATTTGTGAATATAGATTATAAGGAGATAGACACATTAGCAACAGATAGTTTAGGCATTTTAGATGCCAATATTTATCTGTCTCCATTAAATAAACGTGCTTTAAGAGCCGAGTTACAAGCGGTAACTAAGTCTAACAACTTTGCTGGTCCTAACCTAGCATTAACCTTTACCAACCGTAATCTTTTTCAAGGAGGTGAAACCTTAAATATTACGGGAAAAGTAGGATATGAAACACAATTTGCAAGTGGAGAAAATGCTGGTTTAAGTAGCATAACTTTAGGTTTGGGAGCCGACTTAATTTTTCCTCGACTATTGTTTCCTGTAACAATTAGTAAGAATTACTTTAAATACGATATTCCTAAAACCAAGATTAGTTTAGAAGGAGATTATCTAAATAGAAGTCAGTTATACAGTATAACATCTGGTTCTGCAACTTTTGGATATTTATGGAATGCTAATAAGTATGTAACACACGAGCTTAACCCCATATCTATACAATACACAAAGCTTGGAAGCACTACAGATGAATTTAACCAGATTTTAGAAGACAACCCATTTTTACAAAACAGTTTTGAGCAACAGTTTATAGCAGGTTTAACCTACTCTTTTTATTATAGCGAAATGGCCTCTCGTAGGACGCATCAATTTTATTTAAATACAAATTTAGATGTTGCAGGAAATACCGTTAGTCTGTTTGGCCAAGAAGGTGACAATGGTAAAGACGAATTTTTAGGATTGGAGTATGCCCAATATGCAAAGTTAGACATAGATGTGCGTTACCATTTTAACTTTGGAAAAGAACAGAAAATAGCAACTCGCTTTTTTGCTGGTTATGGCTTGCCTTATGGAAATAGTGAGGTACTACCTTTTACAAAACAATTTTTTTCTGGAGGTCCTTACAGTGTTCGTGCTTTTAGAACACGTAGTTTAGGTCCAGGAACTTTTCCCTTAAATAGCGAAGACGATAGGGAAGACACATTTTTTGATCAAAGTGGTAATGTAAGATTAGAAGCAAATATAGAATACCGCTATCCTATATTTGGTGTAGTTAAAGGAGCTGTCTTTGCAGATGCTGGAAATGTTTGGAATACAAATAATGATGAAACGTCATTACCTGGCGGCGAGTTTTCTTCAAGCTTTATTAATGAGTTAGGAATTGGAGTAGGCACAGGCGTTCGCGTGGATATACAAGGCTTTGTAATTCGCTTAGATTATGCAGTGCCAATACATACACCTTTTAAGCCTGAAGGTGAACGTTATGGATTTGAAATAGATAACTCTGTACTAAACTTTGCTATTGGATACCCTTTCTAAAACCAGAGCTGTAAGCGTTAAATTTGTTGAAAAATATTACTAAGGCCTTAAATCAATTAAATCAATTGGTTTTCTGCTCATTTTAGGAAACCGAATAGCGTTTAAAGATGCTTTATCATGAAACTCAACGCGTGGCAACACACGAAGTTTTGCTCTAAAATGATCTTTAATCTCTTGCAGAAATGCTTCAGAAGGATGTTCTGTAGCTATTTTAATTAATATTTCATCTGTTCCTAAATCATTGTGAGAAATTTCAATCACAAAACAAGATATTTCATTAAAGTGATTAAGTACATTATACATTGCTGGCGGATACAATGTGGTGCCTTTATATTTAATCATTTGTTTTTTTCTTCCTACAACTGGTCCTAAACGCATAGTGTTTCTTCCACAAGAACAAGGTTCTGTATGTGCTTTAACCATATCTCCGGTTTTAAAACGTAATAATGGCATTGCCTCTACACCTAAAGTAGTTATAGTAAGTTCTCCAACCTCACCATTCTTAACGGGATTATTCTTTGCGTCTAATATTTCTGCAATAATAAGTTCAGGATGATGATGTCCTCCTTGGTGTTCTGAGCACTCATTAAAGGCAGTACTCATTTCTGTGGAGGCATATGTAGAGTATAGCTCTATATCCCAAGCAGACGTTATCTTTTCAGACAATACATTTAACGAAAAATCATCATTTCTTATAGGTTCACCAATACAAATAGCGCCTTTTACTCCAGTATCTTTTAAACTAATATCATGTTGATTTGCAAACTCAATAAGCTTTAATAAAAAAGAAGGCACACAGATAAGATATGTAGGCTTAAACTTCTTAATGGTATCCCATTGTAATTCTGGAATACCAGAACCTACTCGTATGATTCCAGAACCAAGCTTGCGGCTCCCTAAAAAATAGGCCAAGCCTGCCATAAATCTTCGATCTATAGTGGTCATTAATTGTAAGACATCATCTTTTTGCACACCGCTACATGCAAAAGAAATAGCCTCGTTATATGCTAATCTATCTAAATCTTTATCTGTTAGTGCAAATATTACGGGCTCGCCTAATGTGCCAGAAGTTGTTACATAATCTACAATCTTATGATTTGGAACACAGATAAATTGGTTGTTGTGTTGCTGTAGGTCTTCTTTAGTTGTTACTGGTAAATGTGTTAAATCTTCAAGTGTTTGTATTAACGATGGCTTAATGTTTTCACTTTTAAAAAGGTTCTTATAATATGTAGAATGCTCAGAAATGTAGGACAACATTTCTTTAAGTTTCAATTCCTGAAACATTTTTATTTTAACCGCAGATTGCGTTTCAATTTCTGGAATCATATTAATTTACCTTCAATTTTTTAATGTACAAATTTATACGCTCTTCATCTGGAAGTGTTGTAATAACTTTTGTCTTAGCATCTTGAAATGCTATTAATGCTGCAGCTTTATAGCCTTTGTTTAAGTAGTACAATCCTTGTAGATAATACGGTTTCCAATAGTCAGGATTTAATGAGATAAGTGTATTAAATTTTACTCTAGGAATGTCATCTTCTTGCTTTAGGAGCATTTCAACTTCACGCTCTAAAACTCTGTAAGCCTCATAGTTTTTATAAGCTTCTGTAGTTAAAAACTTATCTTTTGAAATATTTAATGTTGACGTAGATAAACTTGTATTGTTCAATTTCGAATTGTCTTTTGAAAAAATCTCATTTAAATCATAAGCTACAAATTCGCCTAATTGATAGGGGTTAGAAGACACCCAAACCTTTAATTGCTCTGGCTGAAACACAATGCCATGATGTGCTAAGAGCTGATTTAATGCTTTTTCATTACCATAACCTAACGGCTGGTTATTCAAGCCCTTTTTATTTCTTAAGATAGAGACAGCTTCAGTAACACTCAATTTATGTTCTTGAGATAAGAGTTCTTGCATACGGTCATATCTATATTGAGAATGACTGTTTTTAATCCAATCTAAATTTCGTTGGTCTTGTTGGTAAGCTTCACTTTGAAAGTGGTTAGAACAAATTAGCTGTTGTGCACTATTTGGCACCTCATACACTCCAAAGTTTGAAGGAGAAACTTCAATTAAAGCCGCTTTCCCATCTTTTGCGCTTCCTATAAAAATTGCTTCAGATACAAACACCTCTCTTTTTTTTGCAATAGCTACAGCTTCATCTATAGTAGCTGCATATTGTAGTATTTCTCTAGCTACAATTGATATTGGAGTCTTTGCAATTAATGGAATTTTAGATTTTCCTGCATTTATTGTTACCGTTAATCCTTGATTGTTCATGCCAGAAACAACACCCATCATGCCGCCCCAAGTATAAGACATATACTTATAGCCATTATCTGGATTTACAAATGCTATTATCTTTTCTTCAGCAAACTCATCTCCTGCATAAAAGTCGAAATTTCTTCCAATTAGTAAGTCACCATTTTCAGACTTCTCATCCCAAACAGCAAATGAAGAACAACCAACTAAAGCTAAGTCTTGTAATGCATGACCTATGTCATGCGCACCGTGAAGATATAATGATCTTAAATACGGAGATGCTATATAATCATACTCGTGCCCAGAGTATCTTGAAACACCATAAATTTCTGTCTTAAACTCTTCGGGAATATAAGTGTACATTTTACGATTATACCACGCTAAGAATTTTCGTAAAACGCCTTGCCAAGTTTTATTAGGTACAAGATCATTTACTTTAGTAAAGAAAACAGACTCTTGCTTAATAATAAGCTCTTTTGTGAGGCTGCCAGTAATTAGTCCACGCTCTAAAGGGTCTCCTTCTACATAAAGTTCCCAAAGACCTTGCTTATTTTTTGTCAAGAAATTTTGTTCAATTCTAAATGTGGAGTCATTTACCGTTTCTCGCTCTACAATAGTTGAATTGTATGGAGCTGTTATTGGCTTATGGTTAATAGATTTATTAACACCACAAGACCACATTAGTCCAAGGAAAAGTATGTATATAGGTTTATATGTAAATTTTTTGTTGAACATTTAAAGCGTCCCGTTGTCTAATTTCTCTTGAGTCTTTTTCTTAACTAGGTTCTCTTTGTAGTCTAGCCATTTTTGTCCTCTAATCTTACGCATAGCATTTTCAAAATGACGCATTATAAACACATTATAAAGTAATGTGCCCAGTTTTTTGGGAGATCTAGGAAACGCTCGTAAAGACATAGAAAATCCTGCGGTATCATAACTTACATAATGCCAATAACCGCTAGGAATAAAAAGAGCATCGCCATGGTGTAACACTGCTTTTATACCGTGTGCTTTTTTTAAGGCAGGATAGCTTTTAAAGTCTGGTTGTTCTATATTAATTTTTTCTATGTTATGAATGGTATAAGGCACACGGTAAAGATATTTTGTTTGTTCTGGCGGAAATAACCATACTGTTTTTTTGCCATGAAAATGAAACAGCATGTTATTAGCCAAATCTATATCGTAATGCATAAGGACTTTAGAGCCTTCTCCTCCAAAAAATAACACAGGTAACTTTTTAAAAAACTTGAGTCCGATGTCGGGATATTTAAAATCTTTAGTTAATTCTGGAATGTGGTTAAGGATGTTAAAAAAGAACATTCTAAGATCTGTGGGCTCTTTTTTAAGAAGCTCTATATAATCTTTAAGCTTCATTTTTTTTACAGGTTCTGCAGAGCTTTGCCTTCCTTTAGTAGGAACACTATCATAAAGAGGCACTGTTAAATTACCAGCTAAAGATTTTATATAATCTAAACTCCACGTTTTATAAGCAGGCCAATTTTTTGTTAGGTTACCTATAACAACAGGTTTTTGAGTTTTGAAATAGTTGTTTGTAAATTGGTCTTTAGATATAGTCTCAACACGATCTGCAGCAGTTGTTTTAATACTATCCATAACGCATTAATAGTTTAAAATGAGAATGTAAATGCTTAATTGCTTTCCCATACTTTTTTCATTAAATACTCTGTTCCTAAAATTTCTCCACAAGTTAATACACCGCTTATTGTAACGCCTAGAATACCGTGCATATTTGTACTCTGTCCTGTAAAGAATAGATTTTCTATCTTGGTTCTTGCAGAAACATTAGAGTGTAATGGAAAATTCACATCTTTTTCGTACCCATACATTGAGCCTCTATTACTACCAATATAATCTCTGTATGAAAGTGGTGTTGAGGTGTACACAGTTTCAATACAAGCTCTAATATCTGGAAATTTTTTCTCTAATTCTTTTATAAATTGTTCTGTTTTTTCTTCCTTAAACTCTTTATAGGTTTGGCCTCTGTTGTTCTTGTGAGTAACTGTATTAAAGGTGTCTTCCCAAGGTTTTACTTCGTCATAATTCATATAGGCTAAGGCTGTAAAATTGTCTGCCCAAATGTCATTATTAGTTTTTGGACCCATAGAAATCATATAAGATTCTGGCCAAGATTCATTGGTGTAGTTTTGGGAAGACCAAACAGAATCTTCCGATTTGTAGTGGTATACATTGTAATTCTTGTAGCGAAAGGTATTTGGCTTTAAAACTACGTGAAGGCTAAATGCAGCTATTGTACTTTTTATATTTTTTATTCGTTTAATATAGGATTTTCGTAAAGCATCTGTCTTCAGAATATCTAAGGTTAACTTTGGTTCTATATTCGAAATAAATGTTTTTCCTTTTATTATGTGACCTTGGTTTGTTTTAACAGATACAGCAGTTTTGCCCTCACAAGTAATTTCTGTAACTTCTTGATGTTTAAATGCATGACCGCCATTTTCAAACAACCGTTTTATTAAAAACTTAGATATTTGGCTTCCTCCGTTTAAGCACCTATAGGCACTTTTAATATAAGAGTCAACAGATAAGGCGTGTACATAAAATGGCGTTTTATCTCCTTGACCAGCATAAAGCAAATTTGTTCCTGCCAATACGGCTTTTAATGTGTTGTTGTCTGTTATAGAATCTATATAAGATTTTGCACTTTCTTCAAACAAGTTAAAATCATCATATTCTGGTTTCCCAACTTTCATACAGTATAAGGGAAACTTAGATGTAGTATCTTGAAGCTTTTTGCAATATTCAGAAATTGCTGTCTCTTCTTGAGGAAATTCTTCTAATAATGTGGCTTTAAAGTTATCTATACCTTGAGCGTGGCGGTATTCTTTGTCATTTTCTCCAAATGTTATAACATCAAAACCATCTTTATCTAACTTTTTTAGTTTTAGGTCGTCTATAATATCTAAATATTTAAAATATTGATACATATTTTGACCTTCTTCTAGTCCGCCTATATAATGCACACCTGTATCAAAAATTGTTTTTTCTCTTACAAAGGTTTGTAGGTTTCCGCCATATTGGTTGTTTTTTTCCAAAATGCAGACACTATATCCTTCTTTTGCAAAGATATTTCCAGCTACAAGACCACCTAAGCCACTTCCTATAATTACAATATCGTATTCTTGCTTTAACTTCAATCTTCAATTTTTTTAAAGATACTAAGATTGTCTTCTTTAGTTATTAATTTAAATGCGTTTGTATTACCAACTCTGTTTAATATACCATTTGAATTTATAATAATGATACTCTTATAGTTGCTGAAATTAATTGTTATTTCATCTTCAGAAAAGTTATCTAAAATTAAAACAGATGCAGGCGTATTTAAAACGTCTTCTATCTTGTTGTAAAAGTTTAATTTATAATCTGAATGAGAAGTGTAGCTATTGTTAAGTCTATCCAAATCTTTTGTATTCTTAATAGCACTATAAATTTTACGATTTGGTGCGTGTAACGCCAATAAGATATCTAACTGTCCTTTATGGTTGCCAAGGTGTGCAATAGTTTCCTTTTTGTCTAGAAAATTAATAATATGGAAATAGATTGTCTTATTTTTTTCTAGATCTAATTTTACGTTTTCAAACAGTTTGTGTCCTTTGTATTTGTACTCGTTTAAAATTCTATCTTTAAAATAGGTTTCTGTTTCAATCCTGTTTCTTAGGTTATTAAATTCAGATTTAAAGTATTGGCTTATAAGTTTAGATTTTTCTTTGTATGAAGTGCCGTAAGCTTCACTGTTGTAGGGAATACGCTTTAAAACTTCAACAGTAATTTTACCATCTTTAATAGCAAAACTACCTTTAGGAAGCACTTCACTATTACCGTGAATAAGAATAGGAATTATGTCTAATTTTAATTCTTCAGCTAAATAAAATGCACCTTTATGAAAACGCCTTATGTAGTTAGTTTTAGATCTTGTGCCTTCTGGAAATGCCATTAAACTGTAACCTTCATCTACTTTTTTCTTTAAATGCGACACGCCTTTCTCAATACCTCCAGAAACTGGATAAAATCCTGCTAATTGAACAGCCTTACCAAATATTGGGGAATTATAAACCCAGTCGTTAACCAAAAAAATAAGTTTTGGATGCATCATTCCTATCACGAGGATATCTAAAAAAGAGGTATGATTGGCTATAAGTATTGCTGGTTTATCAAACGTTTCTTTTGTTGTATTAATAACTTCTTTTTTTACAAACGGATTGGTGTTTAACACAGATTTCATAAAACCAGATATTGTTTTATGAAGAACAATCATTTTACTGCTCTTTTTAATTGGTAAAACCTTCATTACCGTAACACTTAACAGAGATAGAAGTAATCCTCCTAAGCCATAATATAAAAATGAGAAACCAGAATGTATTAGTTGTCTTAGTGTGGCTGGCAATTGGTGCTTAGAGCCAACCAATACTCGAAATAATAAAGGTTGTATTGTAAAAGCACAAAACATTGCAGAGAATATCCCAATTATGCAAACCAAAGCTATACTGTATAATGCAGGATGCTTGGTAAAGATTAATACACCAATGCCCAATATGGTTGTTATTACAGAAAGTGTGATTGAGGTTTTGTGAGTATATAGAGTTGGTGTCCCAAAACGGTACTCTTTTAACAAGCCGTTGGTCATAAAAATGCAATAATCTACACCTAGACCAAAAATAAATGTAGAGATTATGATGTTAAAAATATTAAACTCTAAACCTATTAACCCCATAAGGCCAATAGTTAATAGCCAACTTAATAGTATAGGTATACTGGTAATTAGTGTAAGAGTTATGCTTTTATAAAAAAGCAATAAAAGAACAACCACTACAATTAATGAATATCTAATAAGCTTATTAAAATCTGTTTTAAGGTTACCAAGTAGTGTTTCATTTATTTGCTGCCTATCTATAACAATCGTATTTTCTAAAGTTTTAAATGCATCTTTTACTTCTGTAACCTTTGCCTCTTTAACCTTGACTAAAGAAGTTACTGTAGTAAAGCCATTTTTAGTAGAAATATAGTCTGCAAGATTTATAGACGCCAAAGAATTATAGTCTGCAACATTAATAGGAGAAAAGGGTTTTTCTAAGACTCCATAAAAGGTGTTGAATGTAGTAGGTTTAAACCCAAACTTTGAACCTTCTGTTACCATCTCTTGTTGTAGTCGAGCTGTTTTTGTAGAATCCCAAAAGGTGTTCCAAGCTGAGATTTTTTCTTGTTGTAACGCTTTAGATTGTACAAGTGCACCAACATTGCTAAAGTTTAAAACTGTCTTATTTTCCTCAAGCGCGTTTAGTGTTTTATATATGTTGTCATTTTGCTGAAGAGCAGTTTGTAGAGTGTCACTATAACCGGTAATGTAAATAGATTTAGCTGAAAAATTTGTGAGCCTGTCTAAGCGTTGTTTAGCTTCAATTAAAGACTTTGGCTCATAATTAAGTTTAGAGATGTCATTATTAAATGAAGCGCTTTGATAAGTAAAGGCACTAACTATAAATAAAACTATTAAAGTGCCAATTACCCATTTGTTTCTGTGAAATGAAAATTTAGAAAAGGAATCTATTATGTTAGATTTTTCTTGAATCTTTGAGTTTACACGATACACTTGCGGTATAAAAATTAAGGCAAAAACTGAAGCGCCAAGAACACTTATTGCAGCAAAAATCCCTAAATCTTGTAGTGCTTGTGACTTAATGAAAATTAAACATAAAAAAGCCATTGCAGTGGTTAAACTGCTCATTAAAATCGGCTTGGTCACATCTTTGTATAACGCTTTTACATCTGCGTTGTTTCTTAAATGCGTAAGAATATGTAGAGAATAGTCTAAAGTTACACCTAATAATACTGAGCCAATACCTAAGGATATTGCAGAAATTTGAGTTCTTATTAGAAAAAGAGAAGCAATTGAAAGTAATCCTCCAAAAAGGGTTGGAACAAACAGTACTAAAGGTATTTGCACCTTTCTGTAAAAGAAAGCAAAAATAAGTAGCAAAATAGCCATTGCTATACCAACAGTATACTGTACATCTAATTTTATTTGCTTTGCATTTGCTACTGCAACAAGAACACCACCATAAACTTCTAATGAAGCCTTATTTTTAAACGTTGTATTTAGTGAGTCTTTAATTAAATTTAAAGTTTCTACAAACACAGCATTCTCGTCTGTTTTTCCGGTGCCATAAGTTGGGGTGAGAAAAAGCAATACATTTTGCTCATCCTTACTTAGCAAAAATCCATTCTTAATTTTAAATTGATCACCAATACCTAGTGTTTCAAGTTTTTTTAATCCAATAAAGGATAACCCTAAAGGATCTTTTAAAATTGTTTCTTTCGCAATTATGCCACTAGGAGAAATTAATGTTCTATAATTAGATGCTAGAGTAGCACTAATACTGTCTGCTTTAATCTTATGAGCCAGTTGTTTGTAATCTGTACTATCTAAAAATAAAGGCAGGTTGTTGTAAACAAAATCTAAGGTATGTAAAACATCGGCGTCTTCTATTTGGCCTTGAACATCTTTGATATAATTAGGCCTAAGACCAGAGATACTATCTACAAAAGCTGAAGCCATGTTTGTTAGATCTTCTGCACTTCCGTTATCAGATTGCCTAATGTTTACAATTATCTTATCAGTAAAATTAACGTTGTTTAATACCTTTTGAAGCTCTTTACCTTCTTCATCTGCAGGAATTAGTTTGGTTATATCTTCTTCAAACTTAAGTTGCAGTGCCGTATAGGCTAGCGCAGAAAATAAAGCAAGAAATAAGAAAAGGCTTAATAGCTTTCTTGATGCAATTAAATTATATGTCTTTAAAAAGAAGTTATTCATTTTTAAGACTATTTTTTTTAGGCTTTAGCATATACAAAATAAAATATCCTAAACCACCAAGTGCAACTGCGCTTACAGTTGCTAAAATTAAACTACCAATAACATAGGTTTGTAAATGGTTGAGTACGCCGTAACCTTTTGTGATATGCTCTAATTGGTAGGTGTCTTCTTGTCCTAAAACAAAACTACCAATGTTCATACTAGCTAAAAATACAAAGGGAATAAATGGCGGCAAACTAATATTAGAGCAGGCAAATGAAATGGCTTTGTTTAGCTTGAAGAATATAGATAAGAATATAACCCCAATTGTGTGAAACCCCCAAAATGGAGATAACCCAATAAACACTCCTAAAGCTATTGATAGTGCTTTCTTTTTAGGCGAGTCTTGATGCCCCAAAATATCTTCATATATAAATTCCTTGAAGCGCTTTGACTTAAATTTCCTGTAAAAATCTCTAGGCTTTATATAAAAAAATGCGACGAGTAGTAGCCAAGTGTTCAAGATGCTTATGCGTGTAAAATCTTGAAAAGGCCTAAAATGGGATACGCGCTCATTCTCATCATACAAAACATTTATAGGTATATTTTTAACTGTAGCACCACGCCAAGCAGACTTTACGATAACTTCTATTTCTAGTTCAAATTTATCTGTATATAACTTTGTATGTTTTATGATATTTAAAGGATATAGTCTAAACCCAGATTGGGTATCCTCTAGCCAGATGCCTGTTTCAACTCCATACCAAAAGTTAGAAAACTTATTGCCAAAACTACTCTTCTTTGGGACACCAACTTGCGTCATGTTTCTTGCGCCAATTAATAACAAAGAGTCGTCTTGTGCTATTTTAAGCTCTTTGATAAATACTGGGATATCTTTTGGAAAATGTTGACCATCAGAATCTATTGTAATTGCATAGGTAAATCCTAATGCAATTGCAGTTTTAAAACCTTGTTTTAACGCGTGTCCTTTACCAATATTTTTAGTGGAATGTAATACGATAAGATTTGGGTAACCTTCTAAAATACTGGTGGTATGATCTGTAGATCCGTCATTTATGATTATAAGATCTTGGGTGTGCTTTAAAACGCCATCAATAACGCGCTTTAAGGTATTTGCATTATTATACGTAGGCATAATAACACAACATTTAGAGGGAAAGGTATGGTCTGTTAAAGATATTGCCATTAACGAATCTAGATTTCTTGCAACTACAAGATTACAAAACTAAGGCGCCAAGCTAAAGTGTTAACGTTACTGTATTGCTATTACCACACTGCTTTTGCCACCTATGTCTTGGCGACGAAATTACTCTTTTTAATTGTAACGTAAAATGACCTAAACAGAAGGCGGCTTTTAATTACCTATTTAGAAAATGTGTCTTCTAAATTTTTAAACTGAGCTCTTAAGTTTAAAGCAATGGTATCATTATAGGAGATAATGGCTTTTACCTTAATAACCTCTTCAACTTCAGAAATAGCAATGCTTAAAACTAACTTAGGATTAGCCTCTGGATTAACTGTTTCTAAAAACTTTACGTTAGATGAAACAGAAAGAAATAACGATCTGTCTAGAGCTTTTTCTGTCAACTCTTTTATAATCTGAATAGAACAAACACCAGGTAAAATTGGATTTCCGGGAAAATGACCTTTAAATATGTCGTGATCATTATTTAGGGTTATAGAGGCGTTTACTGTATTGTCTTCAAAAGAAAAATGATCTGTAGTATATAGTCCTTCAATAAGCATAGAAATTCTGTTTTTAAAGCTTTTGTAATGCTAAACTTAGCTTTATAGTATGGTGTTTAATTGTAATATAGTGTGCGCTTGCATTCTTAATATCTTCAAAAATAAATGTAATTTTCTCTTTAGTTGATGAGGTGTTCACAATTTTTTTGAGAGACTTATTCTCTTTAGAAAACGCATAAAAGTTAAACCTTTTTCCATCTCTAGTTTTATATACAGTCTCTGTATTAGAAGAATATTCCTGTTGTACCACAAGAGTTTCTTTCAACAAGATTTTAAAATCCCTTTTTAAGGTATTTATTAGTATCGGTTTGTTTAGAGCATCAACTATAAAGTGGCTTTTAAAAGCATCTTCTTGAAATTCAAAATCAAATAGTGTGCTTCCAAATTCTGTAGTAAAAACCACACGATGTGTGTCTTCACTTATTTTTTTTATAATTAGTATACCACCAAAATGGTTGCCATAAACATCTATTTTAGACTTGTATACATAATCTGTATTAGGATTAGAAAAATAAGGGTTGGTTATAATATTCGTTGAACTAGTGTTGGCTTCAACTAAATTACGAGTTGTTTTTAAGGAACAGCTGCACAGTAAACATAAAATTAGGCTAGTGAGTAAAAACCGCATTGCTTACAGGTGTGTTTAAAACTCTATTCTTAAATACAATACGAGTGTAATCTTGAGAAGGTTCAATCATCTTTACTTCAAATACTTGAGCATTGGTTTTATCAAATAATAATTCAAACTGCGCAATGTAATTTGATATCGCTTTCTCTTTTGGGATAAAGGTAGCTTTGTAGTAAGTGTTGCTTTTAAGGTAAGAGATATTAAAATCATTTTCAATAAACATATCTCCTTTAATGCTGCTAATTATTAACTCATTTAGATTTTTAAACAGCTTACTGCTACCAATATCTACATTACTTTTGGTGCCATCATCATTAATTAAAAGTTGGTCTTCTTTAAAAATTACACTGTAGGAAAATGGTTTGGTATACTGCCACTTTACCAAGTTTGGGGATTTAAAAACCATATGACCATTTGTCTCAATATCATTGGATAGTATGTCCAAATGTTTGTACTGCGTAAAATCACTTTTAATTGTAGTAATAGATTTAGCTGAAGCTTTTACATTTTCCTTAAAGGTTTGTATTTCAGATTTACTCATAGACTTTTCTTGAGCAACACTGCTTAATAATAGTCCAAATATAAAAATGAGTGTGATTAACTTACGCATAGGCTTTAATCTGAAAAAGCTGGTTAACAGTAACCGACTTAAGGTCTTTAGTTTTTAAAAATAACAATAACCGTTCCAACACAGCTACGCTTTTTTCACTTGTATCGTGAAGCAAAATAACATCTCCAGGTTTAAGATTTTTTGTAATTCTTTTAAAAATAGCATCTTCTGAAAGACTTGTGGTATCTAGGCTTCTTTGGTTCCAACCGATTGCGATTAAATTTAAGGCTTTAACTGCGTGTGCAATATTAGGATTAGTAACGCCAAAAGCTGGTCTAAATAATTGTATGTTTTTACCTGTTTGTTCTCTTAATAGGGCATTTGTTTTTTCCAGCTCTTTTCTAACTCTTGTTTTTGAAAAAAAACCAAAAGTTGTACTGTGAGAATACGTATGATTTCCAATGGTGTGGCCTTCTTTTAATATAGAGGCTACAACGTTTGGATTTTCTTCAATGTGTTTGCCTATTAAAAAAAATGTGGCTTTTGCACTGTGTGTCTTTAAAAGTTTAAGGACATCTTGTGTAAATTTTGAATGAGGACCATCATCAAAAGTAATAGCTACTTGTTGTTCTGTATGATTAGGTTTAGAGTGTAGCGATTTAAAAAAATAATTTAATCTAATAAACCAGGATCCCAATAAAACACACACTAACCAAATAGAAAAAAGGACTACATATACCCACCAATTTATTTGGTTAAATATGTGAATTATAGCTGTTGTAATAACAATACAGCCAAAACCAATATTTACCAATTGTCCTATTCGCATGACTTTAATAGTGTAAAGCTGTGGTGTTCTCCACGATACTGGTTGTATAGTAAAATTATAGATTGCTTTGTCTTTAAAGACTTACGCTTAATAATATCTTCTGGGGTTTGTTGATGCCTTATTAATTGGCTTGCTGTATATAATGCAAATGCCGATGCGGTATGATACTCGCCAATTAAATGTTTGTAATAAAGTATGCCCGTATGAGCTTTGAGCAATGATGTGAAGGTGTTGTAAAAAGAGTCAAATTCAACATCACCGTTATAGCCTAAAACCACACTGTCTAAATTTTCTAAGGTTAAGTTGTGTGCAGATAAAAAAGCAATTAAAACTTCATTTAGATGTTCCTTTTTTAAGGTATTATGCATTGAGGTGCCTAAGAGTTTAGCATAAGTAGAATCTTGACGCTTGTTAGAAAGCACAAAGAAGTTTGCGCCTTCACCAAATATTGCACCCTTTGTAGTACTATTTAATAATTGGTTAGAAGCTGTAGCGGCATTTTTAATGTGATTAATTTTTTTGTGAATTTTTATAGAATGGTCGGAAAGCTCATCAATACCACCAACTAAAATGGTTTCCGCTTCATTAAGCTCGAGTTGTAAAGAGGCATCTAATAAAGCAGACTCAAAAGAATTACTTGCTTGAACATAGGTGAAATTATACCCTTTACAATTTATGTCTATTGCAATTTGACCTCCAACTGTATTGTGGGTAGACTGTATAAAAGGTGTTGGTGTAAGATATTGTTCATCATTATCTATAATGCTACCTACAAACTTTTCTGTATCTATAATACAGCCCATTCCTGTTCCTGTTATTATTGCATTTATTGTAGGATGGTTGGCGTTTTTTAAAGCAATTTTAGCAGCGGTAATACCCATTTTAACACCGTTGGCCATACGTCTAGCTTTAGAAGGCACTATGTAATCTTTATAATTTGGAGAAACTGCTGGAAGTACCGTGTTGTTGTAATGTATAACCTCGTTTAAAAAATGAGTGTTGTCATAGGTTTTCTGAGACGAAATTGATCCTAGTCCATTTATGTAAATAGATTTTTTCACGCGTCTTTAGAAAATATTAATGTAGAGCAATTGCCACCAAACCCTAAGGAATTTGACATTACGGTTTGTAGTTGCTTATATTTTAAATTAAGTTGAGGTGTTAGTGTTGAATCCTTCATCTGTGTCTTAAAATTTAGATTTGGAAACACAACCTGATGCTGTAATGCTAAAATTGAAAAAACAGCTTCTACAGCACCAGCTGCAGCCAGCGTGTGTCCTGTAAACTGTTTTGTAGAACTAAAATCGGGAACAACGTCTTTAAAGACACGTGTAATTGCACGACTTTCAGATAAATCATTATTTACTGTTGCAGTACCATGTGCGTTTATGTATGATATTTCTTCAGGAGTTAAGCTGGCTACATTTAACGCCTTTAGCATAGCTAAGGTTGCACCTTCACCATCTTCAGAAGATGCTGTTTGATGAAATGCATCATTGGCATTGCCGTAGCCTTTCACATAACCTAAAACCGGTTTGCTTTCAGTAGTTATAACAGTATCAGACTCTAGCACTAAATATGCTGCAGCTTCGCCTAGATTCAAGCCATTTCTATCATTGTCAAATGGTGTGCAAAACGTATCAGATAATATCATTAAAGAATTAAATCCATTAATAGTAAATTTAGAAAGGCTGTCTGTTCCTCCAACTATTACACGATCTAACTTTCCTGCTTTTATAAGTCTTGCACCTAACATAATAGCATTTGCAGCAGATGAGCAAGCAGTGCTAATTGTTGTTACAAAAGCATTTGTAATATTAAGCTGTTCTGCTATTTTCTTTGTGGTGTCTGCTGCATGGTATCCATCTATATACTTCTCACTTTCTTTAGTGTCTAAAAACTTGTAAAAGTGTTGCTCCGTTTTATCCATACCACCAACAGTTGTGGCAGAGATTAAACCTGTTTTATAGCTTGAGGTGTTAGTAATACCTGCATTAGTTACAGCTTGCTTTGCTGCATAAACACCTAGCATTGCTGTTCTGGAGTAGTTATGGTTGTTAGGTAAACTTAAAGTTGCTGTTAATTGCGCGTTGGATAATGAAGCTTCTCCAACTAGTATTTTGTTTTGGTGGTGTGTCTCTAAATGTTTAACTCTGCCTAAACCCGAAGTTGAAGATAGTAAGGCTTCGTAATTCTCAGCCACATTGTTACCAATAGCTGAAATTATTCCCATTCCTGTAATAGCAACACCTTTATTCAATACAGTTTATTTAGTGCGGTGTTCTTTAATATAAGTTGCCATAACCTCAACAGACTCAAATATTCTTTTACCATCTTGAGGATCAGTTAATTTTATACCATAGTCCTTATCTAGCATAACAATTAGCTCTAACGCATCAATAGAGTCTAGACCTAAGCCATCTCCAAAAAGAGCATCATTATCTTCAATATCCTCAACTGCTACATCTTCTAAATTTAGCTGCTCTATAATTTTCTCTTTTAATTCTTGTTTCAATGCTTCCATTAGGAATTATATAAATGGTTTAATTGGTCTGTAGTAAATGGGATGTTACCGTTTTTGCCTACTAAAAAGAGAATGGCTTCATTATTAGTGTCATCAACATTAACCCAACCACACAATACTTTTTCTGCTTTATTTGTGTGTAGCAATGCAGTAGTATAAGCTAATAAATGATCTGCATTGAACGCGTCAAAGATAAAAAAACTATTCTCAGAGTATAGTTGGTGCTTAATACTAATCTCACCCAAACAAATGTTGGGCAATGTATATACAAATGTTGAGGGACTTGGATAAAAACTATCTTCATCTGAAATTGATTTCTGATGTTTTCTATCTGTATCTAAACTGGATGCATTGTTAGAAAATACTAAGGCAATATCAGTTTCTGAATTGACTTGAGAGTTTAAAATAACATCTGCAGTTAGAAACGCCAACTTACTTAACGTATCCATTTTAAAAAACTTAGGATAGTTAATATCGAGTGTTTTATAGGCACTTTTAAGAAACTCCTGAAGCGTTTTGGCAAGGTTATCTTTATAGATAGTTTCTCCATTAAGCGAAATGCTATGCTCGTTAATACTACAAAATTGCTCTATGGTGTAATTATCGTTCAATACTTTTAATTTACTTTTTTAAACACAGCAGCAGTATTACAACCGCCAAAACCAGAAGCCGTTTTTAAAAATATACGTAAGTTTTTTTCTTTGGTTTTGGTAATAATATTAAGTGGTTTAGAAGTGCCCTGAATCTTAAACCCTAAAGACGTAAATAATGTATTTTGATGTAATGAATGCATACCTACAATAGTTTCTACTAATGCAGAAGCTCCTAAACTGTGTCCAAAATACCCTTTTAAACTATGTAAAGGTGTTTGCTGAAGCTCTAGCCTATTAAAAGCAATAGCTTCCATTTCATCATTAAATGGTGTGGCAGTACCGTGTGCAGAAATAAAATCGATATCAGCTTTAGAAATATCTGCATCATTTAAAGCTGCTTGGACACTTCTAAATAAGCCTTCGCCAGTTCGCGATGGTCCAGAAATATGATTGGCATCATTTTTCGTGCTATCTCCCAAAACTTCAACAGCTTCCTTACATAAATGATCTTTGCTTTTTGTAACAAGTGCACTTGCAACAACTTCTCCTAAATTAATTCCATTTCGATTAGTATCATATGGTCTGCAAGGTGATAAGCTCATTGCTTGAAAACTATTAAATCCTGAAAGAACAAACTTTGAAACCAGATCTCCACCAACAACAAAGACATGATCATAAAGTCCTAAAGTGATGTATTTTTTTGCAGCTGTAATAGCCAGAACGCCAGAAACACAAGCATTAGATAATACGACAGCATCATTCTTAAAATTAAAATGAGAGGTTATAGTCTTACCTAAACTGCTTAAATATGCTCTTTCTTCTGGGAATGGATTGGCATTATCTAAAACATCGATATTGCCTTTTGTGGTAGAAATTATGATACCAACTTTTTCATCTAAATTTAAATTGGCTGTATTTATGGTGTCCTGTAACGAGACAATCATCATCTTTTCTAAAACGGTGTAATCATGTTTAGCATTTAGTTTAGAGAAAGAGGTTTCTAAAATCTCCTTATTTATAACCGAAGTGTAAAATGGTTCCTGAAACAGCTCCTTGTCGTGCAGTTTCTTTAGCCCAGAAACTTCATTTTTAATGTTTGAGACCACAGCCTTGCTTGAAAAACCAAGTGATGATATAATAGTATTATGAGATACATAGACGTTACTCATCTAACAATCCTACTTTTTGTTTCCAAGCTTTAAAAAATGGTGGAATGGTTAAGGATAAGTCTCCGTCTAACTCTACAAAAACCTGTATGGTTTCTCCTGTACAAACTATTTGTCCTTGCGGATTATATATTTCGTAATTAAAAATCATCTTAGCTGCAGGAGAATCCTTGTATATTGTTTTAATAGTAGCAACATCTCCGTAGCGAAGCGGTAATTTATGCTCTGAAGTAGATTTAACTATCGGTGTGCTAAAGTTATGTTTTTTTTGGTCTAAGTATGAAATGCCATGATGTCTTCCAAAAGCTTCTCTGCCGTCTTCAAAATACTGTATGTAGTTACCATGCCATACTATTCCCAAAGGATCTGTTTCAACAAACCGAACTCTAATTTCACTTGTAAATGAAATCTCTTTTGCTTGTGACTCATCTTTTTTTGGCATTTTAGATAGTGTTTTAAGCGTTAGCAATAGCTGTTTTCATTTCACATTCAGATATTAATGTGTCATCTTTCATACAACGTAATTTCACCAATGTAATACCCATAAATTCGGTTACAATAGTTGCGGTTGTTGTTAGTACATCTGTCACCTTTGGCAATGTAAAAACCTCTACTTTTTTTATGGCGCCAATAAACCCAATTGGCACATCTCCTTGTTCATCTTTATTTTTATAACCGCTATGTAATGCAATGGTTTGTGCCATATGTTCAATTATACCAGCTTCTGTAAATGTGTTGTGGGCTGTAAAGATATTTTCTTCTGTTATTGTTAGTGAAGCTTTAACTTCTGTATCAGAATACGCTAAAAGTTTATCTACCATGATAATAGGCTCTCGTTGAGGTATTAATGCCTTAATCTGTTCTTTGTCTGAAACTGGAAGTGTATTAATAGCCATAGTAGTCTTTTTAAAACGGTTCAAAAATACAATAAATGGTACTTGTGTAGTGAGATATTAACGGGACTTGTACACAGATTACTCTTAAGTTTATATTTAGTTCCAAAACTTAAAATAATTAAACCACTGTAAAGGATATTTTTGAAGTACAAGTTCTAAATCTTGTATGTAAACTTTTAAAATTTCTTGTGCCGATTTTTGTTCGGTTTGTGTGGTACGCGTGTATAAATGGTAATGTGTTTTAGACGCTTTCATAACATATACAAAAGCAACAGGTGTTTTTAGTTTAGATGCTATTTGAAATGGTCCTGAAGGAAACTCTGCTTCTGCACCTAAAAAAGTATCTGTAAATGTTTTGGTATTATCTATATAGCGATCTCCTGTTATGCACACCAATTCTCCATTATTTAATGCTGCACTAATCTTATAGATATGAGAAAAGTCATTTTGAATAACTATTATCTTAAGGTTTGATTTGTGTGTAACCTTATTTAGGTACGCTTTAATGTGTTGGTGTTCTGCATCTGTAATAACTAGGTTTATTTGAGATTGTAAATCGATATCATCAAAAAAGAATTCTCCAATTTCAAAATTACCTATGTGGGCACTTATTAAAATACCGCCTTTTCCTTGTTTTAATAGTGCGTTTAGCTTCTCTATACCATCAAACTCATAAGTGAATTTATGTTTTAAACCACTACCAATAGCTGTTTTGTCTATAATAGTCTGTCCAAAAACTATATAGTTCTTATAAACAGACCAAAGGCTTTTAATGTTAGAGTATACTAGCCTTTTATTAAAATAATAAAATAAAGCTTTGGTGCTTTTAACGCTAAATAAGAGGTAATACAATGCTACAGGTACGAGGAGAATATAAGCTGCAGTAAGACCAAGATTCTTAATAAAGAATACAAAGATTTTATAGCCTAAAACTGTGCCTTTAGATTTTCCTTCCCATTTGGTAGCCATTAAAATGTAGGGGTTTGCTTAGTTTACCTTACGCTCAATAAGGTCGTAAAAATCTTGAAGGACAACCACGTTGGTAAAATCATCTCCTACAAGCTTCACTCCAAAGTTAGACTCAACCGCTACAACTAGGTCTACAAAGTCTAAGCTGTCTAACTCCAAGGTAGTTTTTAAATTTGCTTGAGGCGTAATATCATCTTCATCCGCCTCAAATTCATCTATGAGAAAATAATTTACCTTCTCAATGATTTGATCTTTAGTCATCTTCCGTTACAATTTTTTTGATAATTAATGCTGAATTGGTCCCGCCAAATCCAAAAGAATTGGACAAAAATACATTAAAATTTTTATCCATAGTTTTAGATACCAAGTTTAAATTTTGGGCAGCTTCATCAGGATGTTCCAAGTTAATATTAGGAGCAATAAACGAGTGTTGCATCATTAGCATAGAGTAAACAATTTCACTAGCTCCTGCCATCCAGCATTCGTGACCGGTCATAGATTTTGTACTGCTAACATAAGGCTTGTAGTCTCCAAATACCTTTGCAATAGCTAACGCTTCATTAGCATCTCCTACTGGTGTCGAAGTGGCGTGTGCGTTAACATAGGTAATTGTCTTAGGGTCTATGTTTGCCATCTGTATAGCTTTGTTCATTGCTATAGATGGCCCTTCGACATTTGGTGTGGAAATGTGCTCTCCATTAGATGAAAAGCCATAACCTATAATTTCTCCAAGAATTGGCGCACCTCTTTTAATTGCAGATTCATAACTTTCTATGACCACAGTAGCCGCGCCACCACTTGGTATTAAACCGTCTCTGTCTTTATCGAAAGGGCGTGAAGCTTTCTCCGGATTTTCATTGGTAGAAAAAACGCCTAGACCATCAAAACTACCAAAGGCTTCCTTATTAATTTCTTGAGCACCACCGCAAATTATAATATCCTGAAGGCCGCTTTTAATTAGGTGGTAGCCTAAACCAATGGCATGAGAACCACTTGCGCAGGCAGCACTAATAGTCATGTTTACACCTCTTAATTTAAAGATGGTAGAAAGATTCATGGTAACTGTGGAGTTCATAGCTTGAAAAATAGCTCCAGACCCAACTAATGTGGTGTCTTTCTTATCTCTAACTTTGTCTATTGAATCTATCACAGATTTTGCAGTGCTATCATTACCAAATAAGATGCCTACTTCATTTTCATTTAAATAGTCTTGAGATATTTTAGCATTTTCTAAAGCTTCAATTGTAGAAGCATAAGCGTAAAAACCTTCTTGTCCCATACTTATACGCTCTCTTCTTGACAGTTGTTTTTTAAGGTCTGGAAGCTCGACCATGCCAGAAAGACAAGACCTATACCCAAACTCTTTTCTATCTGGGTCATATTTAATACCAGACACACCATTATAAAGAGATTCTTTTACTTCAGAAAGATTTTTACCGATACAAGAATAAATTCCCATACCAGTGATGACCACACGTTTCATAATTTTAAATTTCTTGCATTATGAATAGATACCGCCATTAATATTAATGACTTCTCCGGTAATATACGAAGCATTTCTTGAAGCTAAAAAGGAGACTAAATGCGCAACTTCTTCTGCTTCTCCAAACCTATTGGCAGGAATTAACTTTTTAAGTTCCTTTTCATTAAGCTCACTTGTCATATCTGTATTTATAAAACCAGGAGCTACAGCATTTACGGTAACATTTCTTTTTGCCACTTCTTGTGCTAAAGCTTTAGTTGCAGCAACTACAGCACCTTTAGCGGCAGAATAATTGGTTTGGCCAGGTGTACCTTTTACGCCAGATACAGATACCATATTTATAATACGACCGTATTTATTTACCAATAATTGCTTAATAAGATGATTGGTGACATTAAAAAACCCATTTAAACTGGTATTTATAACACTGTTCCAATCTTGAGTTGTCATCCACATAAATAAGCCATCTTTATTTATACCTGCATTATTAACTAAAACTTCTATAACAGCTTCTGGGTTGCTTTCCTGCCAAGCGTCTAAAGATTTTGATACACTTTCTGCATTGGCAACATCAAATTTTAAAAGTTCAGCTTTATTGCCTTCAGCTTCTACAGCAACTTTTGTCTCATTTGCTGCAGTTTCATTGCTATTGTAGTTTATAAGGATTTTATAATCACTGTCTTTTGCTAGTTGAATGCAAACTGCTCTGCCAATACCTCTTGAGCCACCTGTAACCAATGCATATTTTGTTTTTTCTGACATATATGTAGTTTCTGTTATACAACAAAAATAGAGTGTTAGTCTTGCTCTATTTCAGTTTCAATAATAAATGATTTTACCTTATTAACATAAGGATACATAACCACATCTTCTTTAAAAGCGGGAACTATTTCTCTTATTTGATCAAAGAAAACCTTTGTTTTAGAAGATACTTTGTCTTTTACATCTAAGAACTCAATGGCTTGAACAATAGTTATTAATTCAATAGCTACAACTTCAAAAGCATTTTCAATTACTTTCTTAGTGATTAAAGCAGCATTTGTGCCCATACTCACAACGTCTTGGTTGTCATTGTTGTTAGGTATGCTATGTACATACATTGGGTTAGAAAGCATTTGATTTTCTGCAGTAGTAGAAGTTGCAGTAAATTGAACACCTTGCATCCCAAAATTTAAACCAAGTTGTCCTAAATTCACAAAAGGAGTGAGAATATTATTTAGTTTAGAATTTAGCAGGTAATTAAGCTGTCTTTCTGCAAGCATACTCAACTTAGCAACTACAATTTTTAACTTGTCCATCTCTAAAGACACATAGTCACCGTGAAAATTACCACCATGATATACTTGTTTATCTTTAACGTTTACAATAGGGTTGTCATTTGCAGAGTTTACTTCTTCAATCAGTATTTTTTCGACCATATTTAAAGTGTCTAACACAGGTCCTAATATTTGTGGAACACAACGTAAAGAATAATATTCTTGTACTTTTTCTTCGAAGACAGTAACGTTCTTGTTGTCTTTATAAAGGTGATGCTCTCTTTTTCGAGTTAATTTGCTATCAGATAAATGGTTGCGCATCATTTCTGCAATATCACGTTGCCCAACATGCTTTTTTGTATTATTAAGCTCAAAAGATAAATGATCATCATAAGCTTGTACAATTTCATTTATAGCAGAAGAACAGGCAACCATCCAATGTAAAAGACGTCTTGTGTAGAGTGTGTTTACAATGCCAATACCTGTCATAACAGAGGTGCCATTCATAATAGCTAAACCTTCTCTCAACTCTACTTTAATAGGATTTAAATTGTCTTTGGTAAACACATCTTTGGTTAATAAGCGTTGGCCTTTAACAAAAACTTCGCCTTCACCTATTAAAACAAGAGCCATATGTGCAAGTTGTACTAAGTCTCCACTCGCGCCAACACCACCATGCTCATAAATTAAAGGTGTAATATCTTTATTTATTAGTTCTGCCATTAAAGCTACAACAGATTTGTGAACGCCAGAATTTCCTAAGCACAATGTGTTTAGTCTTGCTAACATTGCTGCTTTTACATAACGTCCTGTTAATGGGTTGCCAGTTCCAGAAGCATGACTTCTTATTAAGTTGTATTGTAATTGTATGCGTTGGGAGTCTTCAATCTTATATTGTGCCATTGGGCCAAACCCAGTATTTACACCATAAATAACTTTATTTTCAGAAAACGATTTTAAAAAATTGAAGCTTTCTTCAACAAGCTCTGTAACAGATTTATCTATGGTAATCTGTTCTTTATTAAAAACAACTTGGTAAAAATCTGAGATTTCTAATTTACCCTTTAGTGTAAACATGTATTATAATTCTTAGTGTTCTATTCGGGAAGAATAAATTTTAAAAATAATTTGAGCTACAAATGTATACTAAAACTAAGTATCTGTAATTTTAGGGCATGAAAAATATAAAAACAGATGTTCTTGTTATTGGAGCAGGACCTTCTGGATGTGTTGCATCTGCATATCTACAGGCTAACAACATAGATGTGTTAGTTGTTGAAAAAAGTAAATTTCCAAGATTTGTTATTGGAGAAAGTCTACTGCCTAGATGTATGGATCACTTTGAAGAGGTAGGACTTTTAGACTGTCTTAAGGCTGAAGGTTTTGAGGTTAAATCTGGCGCACGATTTATTAAAGGAAATAAAGTGTGTGATTTTGAGTTTGATAAGAAATTTAGTCCTGGTTGGGATTGGACATGGCAAGTGCCTAGAGCAGATTTTGACCACGCCCTAACAAACGAATTGCAACGAAAAGGAGTTTCAATATATTTTGAACATGAAGTTGTAGACGTTGAATTTTATAAGGATGGAAGCTCTAAGACTTCACTTAAAGACAGAAATGGTGTTATTACTGTGGTTGAAGCTAAGTTTGTAATAGATTCAAGCGGTCATGGAAGAGTTTTACCAAGATTATTGGGTCTAGACAAACCATCAAAAATACCTAAGCACTCGTCTTTATTTACCCATGTAAAAGATTTAAGAAGACCTTCTTCTTTAGAAGGAACAAGAATAACGTTTGATGTTATTAATAAGGATGTTTGGCTTTGGGTTATTCCTTTTTCTAATGGAATAACTAGTTTAGGTTTAGTAGGTCCTACAGACTACTTTGAAGATTTTAAGGGAACTACCACTGAAAAACTACAACAATTAATGGCACTTTCAGATTTTTATAACCCTAGATTTAAAGATATAGAATACGAGTTTGAGCCAAAAATGATTAAAAATATCTCAAAATCTGTAACAAAATTATATGGTAATGGGTTTGCATTAACTGGTAATAGTGCAGAGTTTTTAGACCCAGTATTTTCATCTGGAGTTACTTTTGCTACAGAGTCTGGGCTTTTAGCGGCTAAACTTGCAGCTAAAGAGATTACTGGAGAGAAAGTTAATTGGGAAACAGACTATAAGGATTACATTCTTTCTGGCGTCACTGTATTTTCAACTTATGTAAGTGAATGGTATACAGGTAATTTGCAAAAAATATTCTTTTATGATAAAATAAGCCCTAGTGTAAAAGCGCAAATTTGCTCTGTCTTGGCTGGTTATGTTTGGGATACTACAAACCCTTTTGTGAAAAACCATCATAGACTTGTAAAAACATTGTCTAAGGTCATAGACTTAGAAACTGAAGGCAATACAGATTAAACAATCTAGTCTTACTCTTTCTTGCTAAGGGCTAGTTCCCATTTCCAAGCACTCTTTAAAGCATTTTGTAAGCTGTATTTTGGTGTCCAGCCTAATACAGTTTTACTTTTAGTAGTATCTGCGTATGCTGCAATCACATCTCCTTTTCTTCTTTCTGCTATTTTGTAATTCAAAGATTTTTGATTTGCAGATTCAAAAGCATTTATAACCTCTAATACAGAATTTCCGGTTCCAGTACCAATATTAAAAACTTCATAATTGTCTTCGCTTTTTTTATTAAGAAGACGTTCCAAAGCTACAACGTGAGCTTCTGCTAAATCCATAACATGAATATAATCTCTTATACATGTACCGTCTTGAGTAGGGTAATCATCTCCAAACACAGAAAGTTCAGCACGCTTACCAATAGCTGTTTGAGTGATAAATGGAACTAGGTTTTGAGGTACACCTATAGGAAGCTCACCAATTAAAGCACTGGAATGAGCACCAATTGGATTAAAATAGCGTAATGCAATAGCAGAGAAATTTGGATATGCATTGCAAGTATCCTCAATTATTTGTTCTCCAACTTTTTTTGTGTTTCCGTAAGGAGATTCTGCTGGTTTTATAGGTGCACTTTCAGTAATAGGAAGTTTGTCTGCTTGTCCATATACAGTACAGGAAGAGCTAAAAATTAGTGGTGCAGACGCTATCTTTTGTAATTCTTGTAATAATGTGGTTAATGTGCCTAAGTTGTTTTCATAATAGGCTAGTGGTTTATTTACACTTTCTCCAACAGCTTTAGAAGCCGCAAAATGAATAACACCATTTATATCTTTATGCTTTTCAAAAAAAGATATGACGTCTTCTTTTTGTCGCATATCTATTTTTTCAAAATCTGGAGACTTACCGGTTATTTCGGTAATTCCTGCTAATACATCTAATGAAGAGTTGCTGAGGTTGTCAATAATTACAACGTCAAACCCTTTATTTTGTAAGGCTACTACAGTATGTGAGCCAATATATCCTAAACCACCTGTAACTAATATTTTCATAAAACAATTATACGATTTTCTTTATTGAAGAAAACAAAAAACCCTAGCGTTTATAGCTAGGGTTTTTTATATAAGTTCCGAAAAATTATTACCAGATTCTCACTCGTTTTTCTGGCTCTAAATACATTGCATCTCCTTCTTTAATATCAAATGCTTTATAAAATGCATCTACATTTAAAAGAGGTTGTGTAGCTCTGTAACGACCTGGAGAATGCGGGTCTGTCTTAATTTGAGAACGTAACGCTTCATCACGTTGTTTTGTTCTCCAAACAGTTGCCCAACTCATAAAGAATCGTTGTTCTGGAGTAAAACCATCAATATTTTCAGGGCGACCATTTTCTTCATAATATTTCTGAAGTCCGTCATAAGCACCTAATAAACCACCAAGGTCACCAATATTTTCACCAAGTGTAAATTTTCCATTTATGTAAACACTGTCTAACACCTCAACTTGGCTGTATTGTTCTGCTAAAGCATTACCGCGTTCAGTAAATTTATCTAAATCTTCTTTAGACCACCAGTTAACTAAATTTCCTTCTGCATCAAAACGAGAACCGCTATCATCAAAAGCGTGAGAAATTTCGTGACCGATTACAGCGCCAATTCCACCATAATTTACAGCTTCATCTGCTTTGTAATCGTAAAATGGTGGTTGTAGTATTGCTGCTGGAAATACAATCTCATTGTTAAATGGATTAAAGTATGCATTTACAGTTTGTGGAGACATTCCCCATTCTTTTCTATCAACCGGCTCATTTATTCTATCTAAGTTGTCTTTAATTTGCCAAGCAGCAACAGCAACCATGTTGTCATAATATGATTTGTCTGAAGAAACCTCCATTGTTGAATAGTCTTCCCACTCGTCTGGATATCCAATCTTAACAGTAAATTTGTCTAATTTTTCGATAGCTTTTGTTTTTGTGCTATCACTCATCCATTCTAATTTTTCAATTCTTTCTTGATATGCTTCAATAATATTAGCAATCATTTTTTCTGCTTTAGCTTTAGCTTCTGGCGGAAACTGCTTTTCTACATATAATTTTCCTACAGCTTCACCAACTGTGTTGTTTACTGTTGCTAGAGCGCGCTCATCTGCAGGACGTTGTTTTTTAGTTTCATTAAGATATTTGCTGTAAAAATCCCAATTTGCTTTTTCAATTTCTGTAGTTAAATAACCAGCAGATGTATTAAGTGTAGCCCATCTAAGTAACGTTTTCCACTCATCAATATTTCCAGTATTAAGTTTTTGCTGTACAACTTCCATATACTTTGGTTGCATAACAATTAAAGTATCTACATCTTTTTCTACTCCCATATCCTTTAACGCTTCTTCCCAAGAAATTGCAGGCACCATTTTTTGAACTTCAGAAATAGAACGAGGATTATTAAAGTTTCTGAAATCACGACTTGCAACCTTATCTAATCTTGGTGTAGCTAGCTCTGTTTCTAATTTAAGAATAGTTTCTGCTTGTTTGCGAGCTTCTTCTTCTGAGTCTCCTAAAAATTGAAGCATTCTTGTAATATGGTTAACATATTCTAATCTAATTTCCTTTGACTTAGAATCTGTATTTGTGTAATAATCTCTGTCTGGTAAGCCTAATGAACCTGGCGTAAGATATGCCGAGTTAATTGATGAGTTATTTGGATTAGAGAATGCTGCAAGTCCAAAGAAAGGTTGTGCAACTAATACCGCTTCTTCTGTAATTACTTTTTGAAAGTCTTCGGTAGAGTTTATGTTTTCAATTAATTTTAAAGCTGGCTGTAACGGTTTAATACCTGCTTCATCTCTTGCTACAGTATCCAGTTCAGATTCAAAAATAGCTAAAGCTTTTGCTTGGTCTGTGCTTGCATCATATTTGCCACTTTCTTTAGCTTCTGCTAAGATGTTAAGTACATTTTTATCTGTTGATTTACGTAAAACACCAAAACCACCCCAACGTGATTGGTCGTCTGGAATTTCAGTATTCTTCATCCAATTACCATTAACGTAATTGTAAAAGTCGTCTTTAGGGTTTACTGTGGTATCCATGTTTGAGAGGATGATACCGTGTTCTCCTTCATCTGCCTTGGCAACATCTTTGTTGTCTTTGCAAGACACAGTCACTAATGCAACAGCACAAGTAGAGAGTAAGAAAGTTTTGAAGTAGGTTTTCATTATTCTGTAGTTTGGTTTAAGTTATTTAAGAAAAATAATTAATTGCGACGCTAAAGTTACAGAATTGAAGCGATTTAAGTATAATTATTATAACATTGTTTATTGAAGTAAAAACAAAAAAGCCTTAACTAATAAAAGTTAAGGCTTTTGAGCTCCCCTTCTTGGACTCGAACCAAGGACCCTCTGATTAACAGTCATATTTTTATCACAAAACACCAAAATAACAAACGATGAAAAATGCTTTAAATTACTTGCAATACAATGATTTAATGTGAATAATATTTGATTTGTTATGTTTATTCTTTGCTTTATTGTGTTACATTTGTGTTACAATTGTGTAACAACATAAATAATAAGGTTTGAATATAGCAAGCACAAAAATTTACTTAGATAGAAATAGACCTAAAGAAAACGGAAAATGTTCTGTAAAAATTAAAGTTACATTCAACAGAAAACGAAAATATTTTGCTACTGGAGTTGATTTAACGCCTGATGAGTTTGAGCAAATTTTCTATGGTAAGCGTAAAAATCCAAAGCAAAAGGAAATTAAAAATCGCATAGAATACTTTGAGTCTAAAGCAGACGATGTTATTAAAGCTCTCAAAGTTTTTTCTTTTGATGCATTCAAAGAACACTACTTAGATGAAAGAAACACGACCGACAGCGTTTCATTCGCATTTGATAAGTACATTGAGAGTCTTAAAGTTGAAAAGCGAATTGGTACGGCTGTAAGTTATGAATGTGCTAAGAATAGTATTTCGAGCTTCAATAAGAACTTAACCTTTGCAGACATAACACCAAATTTCCTAAAGAAGTATGAAAATTGGATGCTTGAAAACCGCAACAGTATTTCAACAGTAGGTATTTATTTAAGAAGTCTAAGGGCTGTTTACAATAAGCAAAAGATTGACAAAACAGCTTATCCTTTCGGTAAAGAAAAATACACGATACCAACCAGTGAGAACACTAAAAAGGCTTTAACCATTGATGAGGTTGGAAAAATTTTTCATTTTGAGATTGAGCCGAACAGTACTAAAGAAATGGCAAGAGATTACTGGATATTCCTATACCTATGTAATGGTATGAACGTAAAGGATTTTTGTTTGCTTAAATGGAGTAATATTTCTGATAATATTATTAGATATTCAAGAGCTAAAACAAAACGAAGTCAAAAGAAACAAAAAGAAATAACCGTGGCACTCAAACCGCAAAGCCTTGAAATTATAAGAAAATGGGGGCAACCCTCAATAAACAAAGATGCTTTTATCTTTCCGCACCTCAACGATAAAATGAATGAAGTACAAAAAAGAGCTACGCATCAACAACTAACTAAAATCATAAATAAATACGTTAATCAAGTGGCAAAAGATGTAGGTATAAATAAAAAAGTAACAACCTATTTTGCAAGGCATAGTTTTGCGACTATTTTAAAGCGTTCAGGTGCTAATATCTCAATGATAAGCGATTTATTGGGGCATAGTGACGTATCTGTAACCGAAAGTTATTTAGGGCAATTTGAGGACGATAAAATACAAGAGCAAACAGACGTTTTAACAACAGCATTTGAAAAAGCTATGTAATTTTTTTACGCTTCACATTAATCACTAATTCAATTATAAAATGATAAACATTAACACCAACGGAAAAGGCGTGCCGTTTATACAACAGCGTGTTCTTACAGATACTGAAATGCTTAAAATTCTGAACAGTGATAAGTTTACTGGAGCTGAAAAGGAACAGGTTAGACAGCTTCAAAGGAATTTAAATAAAATGATAATTGAACAGGGCTTTTCTAAGGACCGTTTAATACCAATGATAGACAGCAATAACAAAACATTTATTTGGTTCGACTAAGGCGACCGTAAGTATAAAAGACAAATGATAGGACTTGTTAAAGATGATTGGCTAATTAACAATCATAATATTTTTGAATTACAACAGGATATCGAACTGTCAATATCTGTTATTCAATATGAAATACTAAACCAAATAGAATTAAAAGACATTAATTCCATTGAGAAATATTTAAGGTTTGAAGTTGATATATCTCAAGAAATATGGGGAACTGAAAACCTCACTATTGAAAAAGTCTTTGCAGATTTTTTAGGACTTGAAAGCATTAACCCCTTAGAACAAATAACGATTAAGATTAGTCAAGTTTTAAACTATTTACAATTATCCTTGCTTAAAGAATACTACGAAAATAAACACAAAAACATACTTACTTTTTCCCAGTATAAAACGCAATATAATTTATTGCTCCAAAGTTTTTTGAATTCAAATATTGATACAGATGAACAAGATTTTATTAAAGTTGAACTGAGCTTTTGTAATAAACTTATAACTGAACTTGATAAGCCTGTTTATAGCTTAATTAGCCCTTTAAATAAGATAATAGACAAGCCTTGCGATTTCAAGAAAAACCTTACAAACAGCATTGATAAACGTAAAAAATTCCTTGAACAAAAGGAAAAAGAAAAGCTACAACCAGTCAAAGAAAATGAAACTGAAAAGAAAATTGAAATTTGGTATTCCGAGTATGAGCTAAGACGGTTTATTGATATGGCTTTACGTTGGGGCATTGATGCAGTTTATAACAGTAGAACAGAAAACAACCCTTATTCTGTATACGACCATTTCGTGAAAAACGCCCGTATAAACTTTGATTTGTTTGCTCAACAATTAAATACGAAACTTACCGAAAATGAGAATTGGAAAGCAATAGAAATAGACTTAAACAATCGTTTTCTTATAGGACTAAAAAAGTACATTAATTGGTACAATGAGAATAGAAAAGAATTAAATAAATTTCAACCGTATTGCCCGTATTCTTTAATGCTCAATGTAATCGAAAGCACCAAAGCAGAAATTATAAAATACTTTCCTGATTTAGAAAATAAAGTCTTACCACCTCTACAAACCGAAATGCCAAAGCCTGAGCAAGACGAAGTTTTAAGTTTTCAAATAACACACCCTAAAAGAACTGAAATAGCTAATGCAATTAAAAGTAAATACAGAAGCTATAAAGGAAAAGATTTTAAAATACTTTATGAAGCTTTATTACAGTTAGATTTATTTCCTAAAAAAGGAAAAAGAAGCGTGTTTTTTAGATGTTTGCAAAACGAGGGTTATAATATCAATAACGTTCAAATGCTCGAAGATAAGCATTTTAAAAAAGGGCAAATTCTAAAAACAACAGATAAATATTTACTTTCAGAAGACGAAAGACAACGTGATGAGATAATTGAACATTTAAAAACAATAATTGAAACAAAGTAAATCACTTGCACAAAGTTGTATTTACTTGTATGCAAGTTTTTACAACTGAATATCAACAAGTTAAGTATAAAAACCATCATAGTTTTACAGCAGTATTAATTTAAAACTGTTGTAATGGAAAACTATTTAACTCACGACACCTTACCACAAGGAGTAACACAGCTAATTAAAGAATTTAGCGAACTCAAACGCCTGATAATTGAAAAACAGGAAACGAAACTCACCGAACAAGCCGAACAATGGCTTGACCTCAATGACCTATGTAAATACGACCCTGAAAAACGTGCCAAAGCGACTTGGTACAGCAAGATTTCGAGGGGCGAAGTGCCTTACCACAAACGAGGTAAAAAGGTCTATTTTCTAAAATCCGAAATTGATGCGTGGCTAAAGCAAGGCAAATGCAAGTCAAACGCTGAAATTGAACAGGAAGCCGAAGCGTATTTATCTAACAATAGAAAAGGGTTGAAATAATGAGAAACACTAATAACAACCCTTTGCATAAAAGACAAGACAAAGATAAGCGATTTAAGGCACAATTAAAGCAAGTTTACACAGCTTTGATGGCAAAGCCTATGACAATGAAAGAAACAGATGTTTACACAGGCGTAATGCGTGAAAACATTTGTAGATACATAGGTACTTTACGTGAAGAAGGTAGAATTGCATTGGTACGAAAACGTAAATGCACAATTACAGGATATAATAATGTTGGAGAATACACAGCAAATCCTGATTTATTCCCTGTTTCTAACCAATTAAAACTACCATTATGTTAGCAGATGTTATAGACTTAGAGATGAAAGAAAATACTAAAGGGTTTCCCTTAGATGTATTTCCTGATGCGATACAGGAACTAATTAAAGATGCTGAAAACACAAAGCTATTCAATCCTGATTATTTTAGTGCTGGCATCCTTTCGGCTTGCTCAACAGCAATTGGTAACAGCGTTTCATTATACAATGGGAGTTATAGCGCAAAGCCTATCCTTTGGATTTCAATAATTGGAAGCCGTGGCGTTGGTAAGTCTCATCCATTGGAGTTTGCAAAGGCTCCTTTGGAGCAAAAAGATAGTGATGCTTATACTTTTTATAAAACTGAATTGACTGAATATGAAAAACAGGAAGTCAAAGGAAAAAAGCCGAGATACTCAAAACTTATCCTAAATGATTTCACACCTGAAAAGCTGGCAGACGTATTACAGCATAGCGAAAAGGGTATCCTGATATTTCAAGATGAGCTGATGAGGTGGATTAACAGTTTTGACCAATACAAAAAGGGTGGCGACCAGCAGATGTATTTGAGTCTTTTCAACGGCTCTACATTAACAGTCGAGAGAGTGTCTAAAGAACCAATTAGAATTGAGCAAACTAACGTAAATATTATTGGTGGAATGCAACCCGAGATTATCAAACAGCTGGCGCAAAATAACAGAAGCGAGGACGGTTTCTTAGACCGCTTTTTATTTGTGTATCCTAAAAACTTGAAACCCTCACTGTATACAGGCAAAGATATTTCAGGCAGAAACAGGGAAAACTATTGGCGTTTTATAAATAACCTCTTAGATGTTCCTGAAATGACTATTAAGGCAAAAGCGGACAACGTTGAAACCTATAAGCAATGGCAACATCAAAAGATAACAGAATGTTTTGATGATACGATTGAGCGTGCTATTCAAGCAAAGATGGAAACCTATGTTTGGCGTTTAGCTTTGGTGCTTGAAATGATGCAACAGGCAACCCTTGGAGACTTTACTCCATCTTTGAGTAATGCAAGTCTAAGTAATGCCATAAGGCTTGCAGAATATTTCAGGGAAAACGCCTTGACCATCAATGACAAAATAACCGTAAACAATCCTTTGGAGGACATTACAGGCGACCAGTTGGAGCTTTACACGGAATTACCCTATGATTTCAAAAGAAGTCAAGTGCTGGCTTTATTTGAAGCCAAAGCCATAAAAGGTAGAAGTATTGACCGCTTCCTTAGTAAGAAAAAACTCTTTCAGAATTACAGACACGGACACTATAAAAAGAAACACTAATGACAATTTCGACAATTTCGACAATTTTGCACTTAACTCGTTGTATTTCATTCTATTGTGTAATTATTTTAAAATGGCAAATTGCCAACTTTGCCAAATACAAAAATAATATTGCCAAGTGTAAGCCATTGCTATTACTGCAATTTGTCGGAATTGTCAACTTTGCCAACATAATAATAAAATGACTCCATACAGATACATATTAGACACCTCGAGCAAAAAGTATAGATGCCCTAAATGCCAAAAGAAAACCTTTGTTTGTTTCATAGATACTGATACTGGCGAAGTGATGCCTGATGAGTTTGGCAGATGCGACAGGGAAAGCAAATGCAGATACTTTAATGTTCCTAAAAGTGAAATAAAAACTGATTTCAACTATGAGTACATACCACCAGCCAAGCCATCTTATCACGATTATAATTTAGTAATTGAAAGCGGACGTAATTTTAAGGCTAACAATTTCATTAAATTTTTGAAAAGCATCTTTAATGCTGATGAGGTTAAAGACACCATTAGACGTTATTTAATTGGCTCTACTAAGTATTTCGAGGGCGGTACAGTCTTTTGGCAGATAGACGACAAGCAAAATGTAAGGCACGGAAAAGTAATGGCTTACGATGCTACAACTGGAAAGCGTTCAAAGGATGCAAACGGCAAAGCACATATTAATAGTGTACGCAGTATAATGAAGCTAAAGGATTTCAATTTGAAACAATGCCTGTTTGGGTTGCACTTAATCAATGAAACTAACTGCAAAAAAATTGCTTTGGTAGAAGGTGAAAAGACCGCAATAATGATGAGCATTTTTAAGCCTGAATACCTTTGGTTGGCTACTGGAAGCAAGCACGGTTTCAAATACGAATACCTAAAGCCGTTAAAAGGATTTGAAATTGTAGCGTTTCCTGATAAGAGCGAATACAGCGACTGGCTGGCAAAGGCTAATAAGGTTAAACGTTATGGCTTAGATGTTTCTGTTAGTCAATGGATGGAAACAACAGCTTATCCTGATGGAACTGATTTGGCAGACGTGTATTTAATGGAGCGTAAAAAGTCAAGTCCTGAAACACCTCAACAATTTTCAAAACTGGAACAAGATGAGACGGTTAAAAAAAGTGAAAACCGCATTTATTCAACAAGTGAAAAGATATTGAAAAAACTTGCTTGCATTAACCCTAATGTATTGGAACTCGTAAAGCAATTTGAATTGACCGACATTAATGGAATTGCATTAAAAGTACAATAGCAACTCACTAACAACTCTAAAACAATGGGAAAAGAAAAAAACTTTGGTACTAAGATTAACTCTAACGGGTTTAGTAAAAATCCTGAAAATATTAATAGGAAAGGGAGACCAGTCTCTATAAGGCAAAACTTAAAAGATATGCTGGAGAATGAGGGAGAGCTTAGAGTAGACCCTGAGAACGTTATAAGCGTTAATAAAGACGGCAGTGTATCTATAAAGCTCCCTAAGACTGATGCAATAACGTATAAGCTTATGGACTGGGCTATTAATGGAAACGGAAACGAAAGCATTAAAGCTATACAGATAATGCTGGAGCAGATAGACGGAAAACCAAATAAAACAATTGATGTTAATGAGAGGTTAGAGATACCTCTTATAGATATTCCTATAACACGCTGGGTTGAGTAATTACTTAACTTGTATTTGTAGTATTTAATTAATCATACAAAATCAAAACAATACGCGCGCGCGTGTTTAATTTAGATACTCAAAAATTGTTGCTAAAAACCAAATTGCGTAACAATTGTGTAACAATGGAAAATAAAAAAAGAGCTACATTTCTGTAACTCTTTCATTTTCAACGCTCCCCTTCTTGGACTCGAACCAAGGACCCTCTGATTAACAGTCAGATGCTCTAACCAACTGAGCTAAAGAGGAATGTATTTTAAAATTTTTACAATCTTGTTGCAAAAAAGAACTAATGTTTCTTTCAAAACGGATGCAAATATAAAACAATTTTTAAACTCGCAAAATGTTTTCTTTTATTTTTTTGCTATTCGAAAATAGCTCTGTAAATATCATTACCGTTTGCAAATAAAACTAACGCAATAATAATAAAGAAACCAACAAGTTGTGCGTATTCCATAAACTTATCTCCTGGCTTTCTTCCGCTTATTATTTCATAAAGGAGAAACATAACATGACCACCATCTAATGCAGGAATTGGCAAAATGTTCATAAATGCTAATATGATAGAAATTAAGGCTGTTGTCATCCAAAATGCCTGCCAGTTCCAAGCATCTGGGAATAAGTTCCCTATTGCTCCAAAACCACCAACTTGTGTTGCACCTTTGGCTGTAAACACATATTTAAATTGTGCTACGTAGTCCCTAAGTGTGTCATAACCATAGCTAAACCCTTCTGTTATACTTTGTCCCAATGTATATTGCTTAGTTTCAATACTTACGTTTTGCTTTGCAGACAAGCCTAGGTTCTCATCTTTTTCGGCAATTAAATTTAAAGTTTGTGTTGCTCCGTTTCTTATTACACCTACAGTAAACTCATTAGTTTCTAGGTTTGCTCTTTTTCTTTTAAACTCATTAAAAGAAGTAACTTTTTCTCCATTTATAGAAGTTAAATTATCTCCAACCAGAAAACCTGCTTTATCTGCTTTTGTGTTTTTTCCTATACTATCTAAAGTTACAGTTACTAGAGGTTGTATAGGTGTTGTAAGACCAGACTGCCAAAGTGTGTCACCAATATCTTCAGGGATATTTAATGTTTCCCTTGTACCGTCACTGTGTAACACTGTTATAGTATTTACATCTCTTAGCATTAAGTCTCTGTTAATAGCTAAAGAGTTTTCGTAGTCTTTGCCATTTACTTGTAAAATTTGATCTCCATTTTGAAATCCGTATTGCTCAAACTCTTCAGCAACATATAAGCCGTCTGGCATTTGTTCTGGGCCAGTGTAACCGCTTCCCCAAACAAATAAAACCATCATATATATAAAAAACCCTAATACAATATTTACAACAACACCACCAACCATAATAATTAGGCGTTGCCAAGCTGGTTTTGAACGAAACTCCCATTCTTTTGGTTCTTGGGCCATTTGTTCTTTGTCCATGCTTTCATCTATCATACCAGAGATTTTAACATAGCCTCCAAGTGGTAACCAGCCGATACCATAAACTGTCTCGCCAATTTTCTTTTTGAAAAGAGCAAACTTCACATCAAAGAATAGGAAAAACTTTTCTACTCGAGTTTTAAAGATTTTAGCAGGAATGTAATGTCCAAATTCATGTAGGACAATTAATAGTGATAAACTAAGTAATAACTGTATAGCTTTTATAAAGAATGGACTCATTTCCATAGTGTTGTCTAAATTTTAGTGTGCAAAAGTAAACTTTTCAGAATTTATGTCTCTTTTAAAGACATTTAATTAGTAAAGATTTAGCAATCTGTGTTACAAAATATGTTGCTGGATTGTAATTTTGCACAAATAATTTTCAGATGCTTCAGTTTTTTTCAAAATACAAGTGGTTTTTTGTGGTGATGTTTGTGCTTTCAGCAATTATTATCTACACATTTTATACCGTTTTAAAACCAACAAAAAAGCTGCCAATTTATCAGCCTGCAGATGTTAATGTTGAGTTGGTAGATACTACTGTACAATATGTAAGGAAGTATCATAAAATAAAAGATTTTGAGCTCATAAATCAAAACGGAGAAATAGTTACCCAGCAGGTCTTTGCAAATAAAATTTACGTAGCAGATTTTTTCTTCACTACCTGTCAAACTATTTGCCCTATAATGACAGATCACATGGCTAACCTTCAAGAAGAGCTACTTAACAACGATAATGTTTTGCTCTTGTCACATACCGTACAACCTGAAGTTGATAGTGTGCCTCAATTAAAAAAATACGCAAAAAAGAAAGGTGTTATAAATTCTAAATGGCATTTAGTAACTGGTAAGAAGAAAGACATTTACGATTTAGCCAGAAAAAGTTATTTGGCAAGTAAAACAGATGGCAACGGTGGTCCTTATGATATGATACATACCGAAAACTTTGTTTTGGTAGACCAGCAAAGGCGTATACGTGGCTTTTATGATGGGACTAAGCCAGAAAGTATAACTGAGATTTTAGAAGATATTAAGATTTTAGAACGAGAAGTAGAGTAGTTATAGAAGTTTATCTCATTATATTTTCCAAACCACTATAAATCGACTACTTTTGCTTATCTAAATTCAATCTAAATAAAAAAGTTGAAAGTAACTGTTGCTCATTTAAAACGCGGCCAACGCGGTATCATAAAAGATATTTCTGCAGAGGTTATTCCTTTAAAGCTTCTAGAAATGGGATGTTTGCCTGGCAATGAAGTAACATTGGTACAAACTGCGCCATTTAAGGATCCTATGTATCTTAATATAAATGGGAGCCATTTGGCTATAAGAAAAGAAACAGCTTTAAATATTGAAATAGATATTATCTCGTAATGCCCAAAAACATCAACGTCGCTCTTATTGGAAACCCAAACACAGGAAAGACATCTGTCTTTAACCATTTAACGGGTTTAAATCAACAAGTAGGAAACTATCCAGGTATTACTGTAGAAAAGAAAGAAGGTATTTGCAAATTGCCACGAGGCCTTAAAGCCCATATTTTAGATCTTCCAGGTACTTATAGCTTAAACGCTTCATCCTTAGATGAAAATGTGGTAATTGAGTTGTTATTAAATAAGAACGATAAAGATTACCCAGATGTTGCGGTAGTAGTTAGTGATGTTGAAAACCTAAAGCGAAATCTATTACTTTTTACACAGATAAAAGATTTAGGTTTACCAACAATTTTAGTGATTAATATGGCAGATCGTATGAAACGAAAAGCCATTAGTCTTGATATTCCTCTTTTAGAGAAACAGCTTAAAACTAAGATTGCTTTAGTTAGTGCCCGTAAAAAAGAAGGAATAGAAGAACTTAAAGAGTTAATCACAAATTTTAAACATATTTCCGACGAGCCCTGTGTAAATGCATCTGTAATAGCTCCAGATTATTTTGACAGGTTAAAAAAAGCATTTCCTAACCAATCCCTTTATAAGTTATGGTTGGTGATTACACAGGATGTAAACTTCGGAAAAATAGATAGAAAAAGGCCAGATGGTATTGCCTCTTTTAAAACTGAAAACACGAGCACTCTTAAACGGCTTCAGCAAAAAGAAACCATTTTAAGATATCAATTTATAAATGGCGTTTTAAGAGAAGGTTTAACTGTGGATAAAGAGAATGCTAAAGACCTTCGAGCAAGACTAGATAGGATATTAACCCATAAGGTTTGGGGGTACCTTATTTTCTTTGGAATCTTGTTGTTAATCTTCCAAGCTATTTACGACTGGTCTAGCTACCCAATGGATTTTATTGATGGCACATTTGCCTCTTTGGGCGAATGGGTTAAACAAGTATTGCCAGCTGGTGCATTTACAAACCTTATAAGTGAAGGAATTATACCTGGCTTAGGAGGTATTATCATATTTATACCTCAAATTGCCTTTTTATTTCTCTTTATTTCTGTTTTGGAAGAAAGTGGGTATATGAGTCGAGTGGTCTTTTTAATGGATCGAATAATGAGACGATTTGGCCTTAGTGGTAAAAGTGTTGTTCCATTAGTTTCAGGTACTGCTTGTGCCATTCCTGCTGTTATGGCATCGCGAAATATAGAAAGTTGGAAGGAACGGTTAATTACAATTCTTGTAGTGCCATTTACCACGTGTTCTGCACGGTTGCCTGTTTATCTTATAATAATTGCTTTGGTGATTCCTGAAGAGAAGTTCTTATTCTTCAATTTACAAGGGTTAACCTTAATGTTGCTTTATCTCTTGGGATTTGGAATGGCTATATTTTCTGCATTTATCCTTAATAAAATTCTTAAAATTAAAAGTAAAACTTACTTTGTTATAGAAATGCCCAACTATAAGCTGCCAATGCTTAAAAATGTGGCTATTAATGTAATAGAAAAAACCAAATCTTTTGTTGTAGGTGCTGGTAAAATTATACTAGCAATTAGTATTGTACTTTGGGTATTAGCTAGTTATGGTCCTGGTGAAAAATTTGAAAATGCAGAAACTTACGTTACTGAAAATATAGCTGCAGCAAATGCTACACAAGATGAGATAGATAAACACGTTGCCTCTTATAAACTTGAAAATTCTTATATAGGAATTATGGGTAAGTTTATTGAACCTGCAGTAAGTCCTTTGGGTTATGACTGGAAAATAGGAATAGCTATTGTAAGTTCTTTTGCAGCAAGAGAAGTATTTGTAGGAACATTGGCCACAATTTATAGTGTTGGTAGTGATGAAGAAGAAACGATTAAACGCCGTATGGCTGCAGAAGTGAACCCAATTTTAGGAGGACCTTTATTTAATCTTGCAAGCGGAATAAGCTTGTTGTTATTCTATGCTTTTGCCATGCAGTGTATGAGTACCTTGGCAATAGTTAAAAGAGAAACCAATACCTGGAAATGGCCGGTATTACAACTTGGTATAATGACAGCTATTGCTTACGTTGCAGCATTGGTTGCTTTTCAATTATTAAAATAGTAAATTAAAGAGATGGAACAATTGCAGAATATACTCGTAATAATCACAGCTAGTTTAGCTGTAATGTATTTAGTGGGCAAGTTTATTTGGAAACCAGCTTTTTTAAAGCCAAAAGCATCTAAAGTTGGTTGTGGTGAAAATGACTGTGGTTGCCACTAGTCTAAAAATCGACTAGCATCTTCGGTAGATATCTTAATTACCTTCTTTATAAACGCATCATCTTCATTTACTAATTTCTCAAAAGCATTACTGCCATATAATTGTTGTGCCATTGTTGCTTTTAGGTAACGTTTTAGATCAGGTAAATGATTTTTAACTTGTAGCCTATATCCTTGGTTTGCCGTATAGTTTATAAATTCTTGAGCTGTAGCATTTGTAATAAGTTCTTTCTCTACAAATTCATTAAAACTTAAACTCGTATAAAAGTCTCTGTTTTTTTCTAAAAGATTAAACACAAACCTGTTCATAAAGCCGCTTCGTAATAAAAAACGAATACTTTCACTTTCATATGAGGTGTCTTTAGGTATAAATATATCTGGTATAATACCGCCGCCACCATAAACAATTTTACCTTTTGGTGTTCTAAACTTTAAAGAATCTGCAACTGTTATACTGTCTTGGCTAATAAGCTCGCCATTTTTATATCTGTTTAAGTAATCACTAAAGTAAGCGTCGTTCCCATTTTCATAAGGTTTTTGGATGCTTCTTCCAGTAGGCGTGTAATAACGTGCAATGGTAAGGCGTACAGCGCTACCATCTCCTAGTGCCATTTCGCGTTGCACTAATCCTTTACCATAAGACCTGCGTCCTATAATTAATCCTCTATCGTTGTCTTGTATGGCTCCAGCTATAATTTCTGATGCAGACGCAGATGTTTCATCAATAAGCACATAAATACCACCATCTTCAAAGTTTCCGCTTCTTGTAGCGTAGGTGTTTTCTACCTTGCCCTTTTTGTTTTTTGTGAAAAGGATAAGCTTGTCGTCTTCTAAAAATTCATCTATAATTTTAGTGGTTTGACCAATATAGCCTCCAGGATTTCCGCGTAAATCTATAGCCAGTTCTGTGGCGCCTTGTTGTTGTAGGGTTGTAAGTGCCTGCTTAAATTCTGTATAGGTGCTTTCTGCAAAGCGGTTCATTTTTATATATCCCAACTCATCTGTTAGCATATAAAAGGCATCAACACTTTTTAGGGGAACATCACCTCGCTTAATTGTGGTTTTGAAGGTTTTGTCTTCACTAGGCCTGTAAACCGTAAGCGTTACATTTGTATTTCTTTTCCCTTTTAGAAAATTTGAAAGAGAATCGTTAGTTACATTATTTCCAAATAGCTTTATATTGTCTGCATAAAGTATTCTGTCTCCGCCAACAATACCACTTTTTTCACTTGGGCCACCTTCAATAGTATTTATAACAGAAATTGTATCTCTTATGGTGTAAAAACTAACACCAATCCCTACAAAGTCTCCTTTCATATTTTCGGCAACTGCTTTGTATTCGCTTTGAGGTATATATGTTGAGTGTGGGTCTAAATTTTCTAAGATGCCATCTACAGTAACATCTACAATGCTATCTGTATTAACTTGGTCTACATACTCATAGTCTATATAATCTATAAGTCTGTTTAGTTTTTCTTTTTTAGGGTTAGAGGCAAAAAGGCTTTCGCTTCCGTTAGAGAAGTTAAGCTTTGCGCCTAGAAATATTCCAAAAGCACAGGCTATGCCTAAAAAAAGTGGGAGATAAGATTTTTTGTAAAATTTCAAGTTGTTTGTGTTAGTCGTCTGGATTAGAAATATGTTCTATAAGGACGCCAGCTTTTTCTAAAAATTTCAATCCAGAGTTATCTTTATAGTCGTGTTGATATACAACGCGTTTTATGCCAGATTGGTGTATGAGTTTGCTACAATCTTTACAAGGAGACATTGTTATGTATAATGTTGCGTCCCTACAGGATTGTGTGCTTCCGGCAACTTTTAAAATGGCATTAGCTTCTGCATGCAATACATACCATTTTGTATAGCCTTCATCATCTTCACAATAATTTTCAAAACCAGTTGGGGTACCATTGTACCCATCACTTATAATCATCCTATCCTTTACAATAAGCGCGCCAACTTGTTTTCGTTTACAATGCGACAGCTGTCCCCATTCTCTAGCTATGCGTAAATAGGCTTTGTCGTATTTAAGTTGTTTTTTTTGAGACATTTAAGTGGGTTTAAAACTTTTTAAAAGTAATAGATTTATTATAAAAAAGAATTTAAGAGCTTACCAAAGCCAGTTTTCAAAAAGTATAGGTAAAACTATACCTATTACTATAGAAGAGGAAACAATAATCCAATCTCTGCGACTTATGCTTAATAAAGACTGGCAAACAAAACTAATTCCTAGAACGGCTAATACTACAAGAATTTGAGATACTTCTATTCCAGCTGCAAACCCTACTAATGGCAAAACTTTTTGATCTCCAGTAGCTATCATTTTAAAATACGTTGAAAACCCAAAACCGTGTATTAACCCAAAGAAAAGCGTCGCAATGTATTGACCATAATGTTTTCTGGCAGTTGTGTTTTTATCCGCAATCTTTAAATTGTAAACAGCTGCTAGTATAATGGTTACGGGTATTAAAAACTCTATAATTGAGCTGTCAACCGTAAAAATACCGAATGATGATACTATTAATGAGAGTGTGTGTCCAATTGTAAACAGCGTAACCAGAGCAAGAACTTTTTGCCATTCCTTAAATGAATACACAGCTACTAATACAATAAAGAACAATACATGATCGTAGGCGTTAATATCTAAGACGTGAGTTAAACCAAGCTCAAAAAAAAGCTGTAATTGATTCATTGTTTTTAATAGTTTAATTGGAGCTTATAAAGGTACTTAATCTATAGTAGATACGTTAACAGCTATTTCTGAAGAATGATTAAAAAGTACTTTTCAATAAAAAACCCATAATAACAAATAGAATTTGCTGTTATGGGTTTTCGTACTCAAGGCGGGAATCGAACCCGCACAACCGAAGTTACTGGATTTTGAATCCAGCGCGTCTACCAGTTCCGCCACTTGAGCATTAATGGACGGCAAAATTAACAAATTATTTTATAGGTAACCTTAAATTTCACCACATTCTTTTACCTTAAACTCAAAGAATTACCTATTTTTGCACCTCATTTTGAAAACTTAAGCTTAACCAACTCAAAATCAATATGCCAGAGGTTACTACAGAAGCAAAAATCTTTGCTTGTACACAAAGTAAAACACTAGCTGAAAACATAGCAAGCCATTACGGTGTGCCAATTGGTAACGTTATAACATCAACTTATAGTGATGGTGAGTTTCAGCCTTCATTTGAGGAGTCTGTAAGAGGTACAAGAGTTTTTATTATTGGGTCTACAAATCCTGGACCTAATAACTTAATGGAAATGTTACTTATGCTTGATGCTGCTAAACGTGCATCTGCAAGACATATAACTGCAGTATTGCCATATTTTGGATGGGCAAGACAAGACAGAAAAGACAAACCAAGAGTGCCAATTGCGGCAAAATTGGTAGCAAAAATGCTAGAGACTGCTGGAGCAACACGTATAATTACAATGGACCTTCACGCAGACCAAATACAAGGCTTTTTTGAAAGGCCAGTAGATCATTTATTTGCTTCAACAATTTTCTTGGAGCAAATTAGAGATTTAAACTTAGACAATCTTATGATAGCTTCTCCAGATATGGGAGGTTCTAAAAGAGCATATGCATACAGCAAAGCTCTTGAAAGTGAGGTTGTTATTTGTTATAAACAACGTGCCAAGGCCAATGTTATTTCGCATATGGAGCTAATTGGTGATGTTACAGGCAAGAATGTCATCCTTGTAGATGATATGGTAGACACTGCTGGAACATTAACAAAAGCTGCAGATTTAATGATGGAGCGTGGCGCAAAAAGTGTACGAGCAATATGTACACACCCAATTTTATCTGGGAATGCTTATGAACGTATAGAGAATTCTAAACTGGAACAATTAATTGTTACAGATTCAATCCCTCTAACACAAAAAAGCAATAAGATAAAAGTGGTGTCTTGTGCTAAACTCTTTGCAGAGGTTATGACAAGAGTACACCACAACAAGTCGATTAGTTCGACATTTGTAATGTAATTTATTAATTAATCAAAATAGACTAATATGAAGTCAATTACGATTTACGGATCGAAAAGAGAAAGCCTAGGGAAGAAGGCAACTAAAGCCCTACGTAATGCTGAAGCGGTTCCTTGCGTATTATACGGAGGAGAAAAACCTGTACATTTTTCAGCAGAAGAAAAAGAGTTCAGAAACCTTATCTATACGCCAGATGTACACACTGTCGTAATTGAATTAGATAATGGAGAAAAGTACAATGCAATTGTACAAGATCTTCAGTTTCACCCAGTATCAGAAGCTATCTTACACGTAGATTTCTACGAAATTGTAGATGGTCGTCCTATTACTATGGAAATTCCTATCCACAGTGAAGGTGTAGCAAAAGGTGTTAAGAATGGTGGTGTTTTACGTTTTAACCTAAGACGTTTAAAAGTTAAAGGTTTAGCTAAAAACTTACCAGATTATATCGTTGCAGATGTTACTAAACTTAAAATTGGTAACAAGTTATATGTAACTGAAGTTGCAAATGACGATTACAAAATTCTTCACCCAGATAACACGGTAATTTGCCAAGTTAAAACATCTCGTAACATTACAGCTCTTGATGATGAGGATGATGAGGATGAAGTGGCACCAGGAGATGTTCCAGCTACAGAAACAGACGATGTTGCTGCAGTTAAAGAAGGAACAGACGAATAGTCTTAAATCTCATAAGCAAATCATAAAACATCCGTCCATATGGCGGATGTTTTTTATTTTTACAGAAGTATGTTAGCATTCTTCGGAAGACTTTTTAGTAAACCAAAAGACGCTTCACCAGAAATTGACCCTATGCGAAAATTTTTGATTGTAGGCCTAGGTAATATTGGGCCAAAATATCACAATACAAGACACAATATTGGTTTTAAGATATTAGACCATTTAGCAGAACAAGAAGATCTTGTTTTTGAACCTAATAAATTAGGAGACACTGCAACCTATAAATTTAAAGGACGCACCTTTATACTGCTTAAGCCATCTACATTTATGAACTTAAGTGGAAAAGCTGTAAATTATTGGATGCAGAAAGAAAAAATTAGAACCAGTAATTTACTAATTATAACAGACGACTTAAACTTACCATTTGGTACTATACGTTTAAAAACTAAAGGAAGTGATGGTGGTCATAATGGATTAAAAGATATACAGGCACAGCTAAAAACAGTTGGTTATCCTAGGTTTAGGTTTGGGATATCTAATGAGTTTTCTAAAGGAAGGCAGGTAGACTACGTTTTAGGTGAATGGAGTGAGGAAGAAGAATCACAGATGAAAGAACGCTTAGATACCTCTGTAGAACTTATAAAATCTTTTGGCACTGCAGGCGTATCTATCACAATGAATACATTTAACGGCAAATAATTTTGGAGCAACACACAAACGCTAATACATTTTCAGGTTCTAAAAATACCGTTGTAACAATTGGTACTTTTGATGGTGTACACATAGGGCATCAAAAAATAGTAAATCGCTTGGTTAATCAGGCTGAACTAGATTCTGTTATCCTTACATTTTTTCCGCACCCAAGAATGGTGTTACAGCAAGACAACACAATAAAGTTGTTGCATACTATAGAGGAAAAAACAACCGTATTAGAGCAATTAGGCTTAGATCATTTAGTTATACATCCTTTTACAAAAGAGTTTAGTAGGTTAACGGCTCAACAATTTGTAGAAAACATTTTAGTGAATCAATTAAAAGCAAAAAAAATTATAATAGGTTATGATCATAGGTTTGGTAGAAATCGTACCGCAGATATAAGCACTTTTAAAGACTTTGGAGAACAGTATGGATTTGTGGTTGAGGAGATTACAAAGCAAGATGTTGATGATGTTGCTGTGAGTTCTACCAAGATAAGAACTGCGTTGCAAAAAGGACAAATAGAGAAAGCAAATGCTTTTTTAGGACAACCATATATGTTAACCGGTACTATTGTAAAGGGTAAAGGAATTGGTAAGACCTTAGGCTATCCCACAGCAAACATTCAAATTGAAGAAGCCTATAAGCTAATTCCTAAAAATGGAGTTTACATTGTTAAAACAAACTTTAAAGGAATCACATACTTTGGAATGATGAATATTGGGACTAACCCTACAGTTGGCGGTAAATCTCAAACAATAGAGACCTATTTCTTTAATATGGATACTGATTTGTATGGAAGTAAAATGACCATACAAATGCTTAAGCGTATTAGAGATGAAAAGAAATTTGCGAGCGTAGACCAACTTATTGAAGCGATGCAGAACGATGAGAAAATATCAATCAATTATATTGAAACGTTATCATGAACCTCAATAAACTCCTCTTTAAGCAAATAGACAACAGTGCACTTATCGTTTTTAGATGGATATTTGGGCTACTCATTACGTTAGAAGCTTGGGGAGCTATTTTTACAGGTTGGATAAAGCGCACCTTAATTGAACCACAACAAACCTTTAATTTTATCGGCTTAGATTTCTTACAGCCTTTACCTGGAGATGGTATGTATTATTACTACGCATTAATGGGACTTTTTGGGGTATTGGTAATGATAGGTTATAAGTATAGGTTTAGCATGTCTTGCTATACAGTTATGTGGGCGTGTGTATATTTAATGCAAAAGTCTTCATATAATAATCATTATTATTTATTAATGTTGTTGTGCTTTATAATGATCTTTTTACCTGCGCACAGATGGGCTAGTGTAGATGCTTGGAAAAAACCTAGCATTAAGAAGATTAAAATGCCAAGATGGGTTGTGCTATTTATAATAGTTCAGCTTTGGATTGTATACACCTACGCATCAGTGGCTAAACTTTACCCAGATTGGCTAAATGCAACCGTAGCAGAAAACCTTATGAGAGGTAAGAAAGACTATTGGTTGGTTGGAGACTTTCTTCAACAGGATTGGGTACATTATTGTATTGCATATACCGGTATATTATTCGACTTACTTGTTATACCACTATTGCTAATTAAACGTACACGTTGGTTTATAGTTATTGCGAGTGTATTTTTTCATTTGTTTAATAGCTTTGTTTTTCAAATAGGTATTTTTCCTTATCTCTCATTAGCATTTATTTTATTTTTCTTCACGACAGAAACGATAAACAAAAGATTTTTAAAAGGAAAACCTCATTATTCTGAAGGTGAAATTATTATACCTAACTATAAACCAATCCTTATTTGTATTACTGGAGTTTGGTTTATTATTCAGATAGGGTTGCCATTAAGGCATTGGGTAATACCAGACAATGTTTTGTGGACCGAAGAAGGCCATAGACTTAGCTGGAGAATGATGTTGAGAAGTAAATCAGGAAGCACTTCTTTTGTGGTTGAAGAAAAGGATACAGGAAAAAGAACCCGAGTAAATTTAGAAGACTACTTGACTAGAAAACAACTTAGGACAGTGTCTTCCAAACCAGATTGTATGTGGCAATTTGCACAACGTCTTAAGAGTGAATATGCTGCCAAAGGCAAGGATATAGCGGTGTATGTAAATTCTCGAGTAAAAGTAAATGGTAGGCCTTATCAGCAATTTACAGACCCTAATGTAGATCTTGCAAATACCAAATGGGATTATTTTGGACACGCCACTTGGATTATGCCAAGTAAATTAGAAGAGGTTAAACCTATGCTTAAGAAGTAGATTTTTCATTCTCTACATCTTCCATATCTTCTTCTTCTGCAATTATCCTTAAAGATGGTTCTCTCATAACCTCTTTATTTGCAATCACTTTTTCTAAAGATAGTAATAGCGCAGGCAATAAAATAAGGTTAGAAAGCATAGCAAAAAGTAGCGTAGCAGAAACCAAGCCTCCAAGCGCTTTTGTGCCTCCAAAATTACTAATCATGAATATTGAAAATCCAAAGAATAATACAATTGATGTATAAAACATACTTACACCGGTTTCTTTTAAAGCTGCATAAACAGACTTCTTAATACGCCAGTTGTTTGCTTTGAGCTCTTGCCTATATTTTGCCAAGAAATGAATAGTATCATCTACAGAAATACCAAATGCGATACTAAATACTAAAATTGTTGAAGGTTTTATAGGAATGCCTAAAAAGCCCATCATACCAGCTGTTACTAATAATGGTAATAGGTTTGGTACTAGTGATACAAAAATCATTCTAGCAGACCTAAACATCCAAGCCATAAAAACAGCTATTAGTAAGATGGCTAATGATAGTGAAAGCACAAGGTTGTTTACTAAATACGTAGTTCCTTTTTGAAAGATTAATGCACGACCTGTAAATGTTACATCATACCTGTCTTCTGGAAATATCTTATTAATTTGAGGCCATAACGCTTCCTCTATGCGCTCCATTTTTTCTGTACCAATGTCTTTCATAAACGTAGTCATGCGGGCATACTGTCCTGTGGAGTCTACATAAGTGCTTAATATATTACCGTTAGCAGATGAGTTTTTGGTATAGGGTAAGATGAAGTTGCGCTCTTGAGAAGTTGGCAATTGGTAATACTTAGGATTACCATTGTAATAAGCCTGTTTTGTATACTTTACCAAACTCACTACAGAGAGTGGTTTAGAAAGTTCAGGAACATCAACTAAAAGCTCTTGAAGTTGATCCATACGTTTAAGTGTGGCAGCTTTTAATACTCCATTTTTGCGCTTAGTATCAATAAGAATTTCTAATGGCATAACGCCACCAAATTCATCTTGAAAAAACTCAATGTCTTTAAAAAAGCTAGCTTCCTTAGGCATATCCTCAAGTAGGCTTCCTGATAATTTTATGGTATAAATTCCTATAATACTTGTTACTAAGAGAATTATAGAGACTATATAAATCATTATACGTTTATGGCGCACAATGTTTTCTATCCAATTTACCCAACCTTCAACCCAACGTTTATTCAAATGCTCAAGGTGCTTTTCTTTAGGCATTGGTAAGTAACTATACAGTATAGGTATAATTAAAAGACTTAACAGGAAGATGGCTAATATGTTTATTGAAGCCACAACACCAAACTCTTTAAGAAGTGTGCTGTCTGTAAGTATAAACGTAGCAAAACCAGAAGCTGTAGTTACGTTTGTCATTAAAGTTGCATTACCAATTTTAGTAATTACACGTTGTAAAGACTTTGCTTTATTACCGTGATTTTTAATTTCTTGTTGGTATTTATTTATAAGGAAGATACAGTTAGGTATTCCTATTACAATGATTAAAGGTGGTATTATGGCCGTAAGAACAGTAATTTCATATCGCAGTAGGCCTAAGAACCCAAAAGCCCACATAACACCTATAAGTACAGTAATCATAGAAATTAAAGTGGCTCTAAAGCTTCTAAAAAAGAGGAAGAAAATCAAGGAGGTTACAAATAATGCACCACCTACAAACAATCCAATTTCATCAATAATGTTTTGTGAGTTTAAGGTCCTTATATAAGGCATACCAGAGACATAAACATTAATGTCTTGGCTTTCTTCAAACTCCTCAATAATTGGAATGAGTTCTTTTAGTATAAAGTCTTTACGGGCTTTTTTATTTATAATAGCCTTGTCTAAATACAGTGCGGTTTGTACGGTATTGGTCTTCTTGCTATATACCAAGCCTTCATAAAATGGAAGCTTGTTAAATATGGTAGTTTCGTAGTTTTTTAATGAATCTGCATTTAAAACTTTTGGTGCAGCATCAACAAGCTCGAACCTGTTTGGGTCTGAAAATTTTTCTAACCTCTTAAGGTTGTCAACTCCAATTGTAGATTCTACTTCGCTGTAAGTTCTTAGTTTTTTGGTAAGGGCATTCCAAGCTTCAAATTTCTTGGGTATAAATAATGTTGAGTCATTTGTGGCAATAACAATAAGATTACCTTCTTCTCCAAACTTGTCTAAGAATTTATTGTACTCAATATTTATAGGGTGATCATCTGGTAGTAAATTGGCTTCAGTAAAAGAAAACTGCATGTGTTTCCATTGTGAACCAAGAAAAACGGTAGCACCAATTACTGCAATTAATATTAATAGACGATTTCGAAGTATAAATCGTGCAATTGTATTCCAGAACCCAAAACTGAATAGTTTAGCCATCAACTCAAATTAAGAGCTGCAAAGTTAGGCATTGTTAGGAATACTAAAGGATTGTAAACTTACAATTTAAGGTAAAATGTAAATTTAATAGAAAGGTTGTCTGTCCAGTCTGATAAATGGTAGGCGCCATACCTATAAGCAAAGCTGGTTCCGAACCCTAAAAACAGTTTGTTTATCTCTAAACCGGCTTCATTATAACCGTGATTTAGTGTGTTGTATGGCCTACTGTGGTTTTCTTGATTGCCACTATCACCTATAGCGTGACGTGAAATAAGCACAACTTCTGGCTGAAACTTAGTTGTAAAATTAAGCGGCCTTAATGTGTGTCTTATTTGTAAGGTTGCAAGTTTATCACTAAAAAACTCACTAAAATACATAGTTTCAAAACTTCGTCTTCCGGCTACTGAAAAGCGTTGAAACACAGTTTCTTTAGTTGGTGCGTTAGGGTAGGCGTGAAATAAATGCGTTAGGGGTATGTTACCAAAAGAATAATCTCCTTCTAGCAAAATAGCTGTGTGGCTTTTATTTAAGCGTTTAATCTGATAGTCTATTTTAGCACCAATTTTTGTGTAATTGAAGTCACCTTCTAAAACACCATCAAAACTTTGAACTATTTGAGCAGAAAACTTAGGGAAATTTTCCTCAAACTCTATCGTCTTTCTCGGCCCTCTCAAAAACTTACTAAAAGGGCTCCATCTTACTGCAAAAACAGCTTCGGTTATGCGATAATCATTGTATAGCACGCCGTCATCTAAAAAGCGGTATCCTGCTGTTTGGAAAATATGACTTCTCCTGAACATAGTTTCAGTAAGAAGTTTGGGAGTAAATTTATGTTGTAAGCTTGTACGCCACGTTTTATGCTGGTAGTAAAAATCTATATTAACCAATCTTGGTTCAAAAAGAGAATACACCAACTTATCTGTGAGGTAAACAAAACTACCAACCTCTGCAACATCGCTTGTATAATTTACATTAAACCAAGAAGAAGACTCTTCTCGAAGCAGCACACCAGCACCAAAGCTATATTTAAAGGTGTGATCCTTAAATCCATACACACCGTAACCTTCTAGCCTAAAGTCTTTTGAAAATTTTTGATTGGTAATACCGCCAGTTCCCAAACGCATACCTTCGTAATTATTATATTTTACAAGGGTTCTTAAATCTACATCCCAAAAACCGATAGGGTAATAACCTTCATTAAAGTTTTGAATAACATCTATACGGCGTTCAATATTTTCTGCTTTAACTATACTGTCTACGCGTTTAGAGGTTGCTTTGTCTCTATCTGTAAATGGTTCTGACCTGTAAGTTTCCCAAAACGATTCAGGTTTATCAATTGCTTCTGGTAAGATTTCAATAGCGTAATTACCACGGCTAAGCGCTAAATCTGGATTTAAAACAACATCTGAAACTGTAGATGTTGAGCTTAAGTATAGCTTGTCTGCATCTATACCGCTTATGGTGTCATTTTTTTTAATGTTTTTTCTTTGTAATTGTCCTACAGAAATATTTCCACCAAAAACAGAGATAGATTTACCTCCTTTTCCAGGTTTTATTGTCACAGATGACGACTCTGGAAACCACACATCTTGTGAGTTTAGATAACTAAACTCTTGTGTGGTTTCAATATTTACAACACCATTTAATTGTCCTATTGCTTTTTGAAGCGCTAAAGACTCTGTGTCTAAATAAAGAACTCCTTCTAAACCTGCAACTGCTCGCTGTCTTTTTGGCTTAAAGTAAATTACATAAGCTGGCCTACTACCAGTTGTTGTGTCTAGTATTTTATACCTGTAATTATTAAAGGGCTTTTTTGAAAGTGGGCTTGCATAGTCGGTTTCAAAAACAGTATAGTCTTCTTTATACCACGAAAGTGACTGTAGTTGTAATGCTAAAAGTTCATAAACTGGTTTCTCAAAGCCGGCAGTATTAGTACCCTTAACAGTTTCTTTTAATCCTTTTTCCTTAGAGTACTCGTAAGTACTTACCTTTTCTGAAAGATAGGCTCTACTTGAATTTATAAGTGTTTCAATTTCAAAATTAGCAGAATCTACGTCAACTTTAAAATCTTCATTATCTATAATAAACTTATTATAAGAGGTGTATTTATAAGAAGACAGTTTTTGATCTGGATCGTTCTGAGTTTTATTTTTAATAGCTAATGCTATAATCTCATTTGCAGGATTATTTTGCTCTGTAAGAACAACCTCATTAAGCTGTTCTTGAGATGCTTTAAGGACAATGCTATACTTAAATTTTGAGTCTTTTAGCTTAATAGTTTTTGGAGCAAAACCAATATAGCTAACTGTAAACTCTTTAGCAGAAGTAGAGTTTGTGAATTCAAAAACCCCATTAATATCTGTTAGGGTAACAGGATTATTGTTTATGCTTATTTGCGCAAATGCTAAAGGCTCTTTTTGTGTTGTAACTGTTCCTGTAATATATTGTTGAGCAGTTCCCGTTATAGAGAACAAGCAACAAACAAAAACAAGCAGTCTTAGCATAACAATTTATTTAAAAAAAGACTGCCTAAAACATAAAGACACTCTTAATGATAACCATTAAGACAACGCATTAATGTTTTAGGCAGTATATAATGTCTAAATGAAAAATAGTTAGACTTTCATAATTTCAACCTCTTTTGCAGCATACACTTCATCTATTTTTGCAATGTATTTATCTGTAAGGTTTTGTACGTCTATCTCTGCGTTTTTCTTAAGATCCTCAGAAGCGTCTTCTAACTTCTTAATTTCTTGGTTTGCATTTTTACGGTCATTTCTAACCCCAATTTTAGATTCTTCAGCTTCGTTTTTAGCTTGTTTAGCTAATTCTTTACGACGCTCTTCTGTTAATGGTGGCACGTTTATAATTACGCTCTCTCCATTGTTCATAGGATTAAAACCTAAATTGGCATTCATGATAGCTTTTTCAATCTCCTGGATCATAGATTTTTCAAAAGGCTGAATAGATATTGTTCTTGCGTCTGGTGTATTTACATTACCAACTTGATTAAGAGGTGTTGGAGACCCATAATAGTCTACCATTACTCCAGATAACATTGCAGGACTAGCTTTTCCTGCGCGTATATTTATAAGTTTCTTTTCTAAGTGCTTTATGGCTTTTTCCATATCTTCCTTAGTGCTGTCTATTATAAATTTTAAATCGTCGTTCATGATATTTATAGTATTTTAAAAAAACTCAAATCAAATGTTGCGCCAAAGTTACATATTAACTTTGGTTCCAATAGTTTCTCCAGAAACCACTTTTAGTAAATTACCTGGTGTATTCATATCAAATACAATTATCGGCAATTTGTTTTCTTGGCTTAATGTAAATGCCGTTGTATCCATAACTTTCAAACCTTTTTTAAGAACATCATCAAACGTTATGTAATCAAACTTAGTAGCTTCTTTATCTTTTTCTGGATCTGCTGTGTAAATACCATCTACACGAGTTCCTTTTAAGATTACATCTGCTTCAATCTCTATAGCTCTAAGAACTGCAGCAGAGTCTGTAGTAAAGTAAGGATTACCTGTGCCTCCACCAAAAATAACCACGCGTCCTTTTTCTAAATGGCGCATAGCTTTACGTCTAATAAAAGGCTCTGCAACTTCATTTATTTTTATAGCGGTTTGTAAGCGTGTCTGTATACCGGCATCTTCACAAGCACTTTGTAGCGCCAAGCCATTAATTACAGTGGCTAACATACCCATATGATCGCCCTGTACGCGATCCATACCTCTACTAGCTCCAGCAACACCTCTAAAGATATTGCCACCACCAATAACTATTGCAACCTCTACACCTTTATCTATAATAGTTTTTATATCCTGTGCATACTCTGCTAGGCGATCTGGGTCTATCCCGTATTGGCGGTTTCCCATTAAAGCTTCACCAGAAAGTTTGAGTAAGATGCGTTTGTATTGCATAGGTAGATATTAAGTAATGTGAAATTTTGCACAAAAATAATCAAAAAAACTCAGTGTGCTTAGGATATTAAAACTAGTGTATTAGTTTTTACGTTAGTATGTAAGATACTTTATTTATTTTCGACCTAATAGTTTAATATTCAGTAGTTATGACCTATTCCTATAAACCTTTTTTATTAGTGTTATTTTGTGCGTTTATATCTTGTAATGTAGATGAAGATGCCAACAAAAATAACGAAGACAATAATTTTAATACAGTTAATGAGGTGCCAGAAGAACCTAATGATAACACACCCTTAACGGCAACCTATACTGTTGAGTTTATTGGTGAGTGGACCGCAGAAAGTCATCCTAATATGTTTCCTAATGATGACCATTTTTCTAAAACCATACTACTTACGCATAATGCTAATGTGACTTTATTTACTGAAGGCGAATTGGCTAGTACAGGTATTGAAGATATGTCTGAAATAGGCGACAATGACAATTTAGAAGTTGAAATGCAAACGTTAATATCTGCTGGAGAGGCAAACCAATATAAAATTGGACCAGCAAGTATACCAGGTAATGGCACAGATTTACTTACTGTTGAAGCTACTCAAAATTTCTCTAAGTTAAGTTATGTAGCTATGATAGCGCCAAGCCCAGATTGGTTTTCTGGAGTATCATCTGTATCATTATTTGAAAATGATTCTTGGGTAAACACTGTTGAAATTGATGTAAAGGCCTATGATGCTGGTACAGAAAACGGAAATACATTTAGCTATGATAATGCTGAAACAATACCGCAACAACCAATTACCCAAATATCTGACGCACCATTAGGAGATGGAACAACAGTATCACCACGTTTAGGTTATTTAAGAATAACGTTACAGGAGTAAAAACTTGCATTTTTATTTTGAACGCTTACTCCACTTTATTTAAAGTATAAAAGCCAAGGCGAATACGATCATCGCCAAGCTCGCCTAATGGGTACGTGAATGTGCCAGAAACCCGCATAACAAGCTTAATTTGCTCCACAGGATTACCTTGGCTGTTGGCAGGGATGTGCTGGATGTACATTCTATAGGGTATGTAATCCCGCTGCGGATCATCTATATGTAATTTGACTGCCAACTCGTCTGTGCAGGTCTCACACAACTCGGTATTATTTATGTTTGTTATGTAATTTCCCTTAATGAGGTGTTCATAAGGATCTGTCGAAGATTGTAGCTCTCCTAAAGAGTTGACAAGCTCTATACCTTCACTATTGATGTATTTATATTCACCATAAAGCATGTCTTCTTCATATTCAGCATTAGTATATGATGTGGTAAGATATTTCTCGTTAAAAACCAGAGATAGTTCAAATGTTTCCAAGCCACTGGTAACCTTCCAAGTGCCAACCAACCTGCCCAAATCATTGTTAAAGTCCTTGTAGTAGGTATTCTCTTGTGCTATTTCACGCCAGTTGTCGTTACTGTAAAGTGGTTTGGTCTCCTGTACAAATTGCGCCTTGCAGGATATTGCTGTTAACAGTATTATAGCTATCAAATATATTCTAGTCATCATCATTAATTACAGGTGTTTGAGGTGTCCAGTGTATCATTTTCGCCTAAGCCTAATTTAGTCCAGTTAGAGATTTGCTCTGTATAAAATTAACTTTTTAAAAACAAAAAAAGGCCTCTCATTTCTGAGAAGCCTTTATATAGTAAAGTGTTTTAAGATATTATCCTAAAGTAACACGTTTAAACGCTACAACATCTGCATCGCCTTGGCTAGCTACATATTGTGCTACGTTTTTGCTGTCATCCATAATAAAGCGTTGGTCTAGCAATGCTTTTTCGTGGTCTAAAGTTGTGTTGTCTGCAACAAAACGCTCAACCTTACCTGGTACAATTTTGTCCCAAATTTTTTCTGGCTTTCCTTCAGCTTTTAATTCTGCTTTAATATCTTCTTCTGCCTTAGCCATAACTTCTGGAGTTAACTGAGACATAGAGATGTATTGAGGAACATTCTTTTGAGTTTTTCCTAAACGGCCCAACTCAATGTTTTCCTTTTCAATAGCAGCAATACGAGCATCTGTTTCAGAAGCAACGAAATCTGCATCAAAATCTTTATAAGATAATGTAGTTGCACCCATAGATGCTACTTGCATAGATACGTTTTTAGCAACCTCAGCAGCATTGTCTATTTCTTTAGACAAACCAACTAATGCTCCAATTTTGTTACCGTGAACATAAGAGCCTACAAATGGTGCTTCTAAAACTTCAAAACCACCAATTTCAATCTTCTCACCAATAACACCTGTTTGCTCAATAAGTTTTTCGGCAACAGTCATACCATCAAAATCTGCAGCAAGAAACTCTTCTTTAGAATTTGTGTTTATTGCAATATCTCCCATTTTGTTAGCCATTTCTACGTAAGAATCGTTCTTAGCAACAAAATCTGTTTCACAGTTAAGAGAAACAACCACACCTTTAGTGTTGTCGTCGTTTATTTTAGCAACAACAGCACCTTCACTAGAGTCTCTGTCTGCTCTCTTTTCAGCAATTTTCTGTCCTTTTTTACGTAAGATGCTAATTGCAGCGTCGAAGTCACCTTCTGCTTCAACTAAAGCTTTCTTACAGTCCATCATACCGGCACCGGTAGCTTTTCTCAATTTATTTACGTCTGCAGCAGTTATTTTTGCCATTGTATTTATATTTTATAATTTAAAAAAAGTCGTCAAGCTAATTTTTGCTACTACTCAGCCAGCAGAATGCAAAGAAAAACTCAACGACTTTAAATTGTATTACCTAATTGTTATTTATTCTTCTTCGCTAGATGCTACAGCTTTTTTAGCAGGAGCTTTCTTTGCTGCAGGTTTAGTCGCTTTTTTAGCGTCTTTTTCTGCTTTAGATTGCTCTTTGTCTGCCTTACGCTCGTTTAATCCATCTACGATAGCATCTGTTACGTAAGAAATTACTTTCTTAACAGATTTAGATGCATCATCATTTGCAGGGATTGCGAAATCTACTTCTCTAGGATCACTGTTGGTATCTACCATAGCGAAAATAGGAATGTTTAATTTCTGAGCTTCTTTTACAGCAATGTGCTCACGAGTAATATCCACTACGAATAATGCACCTGGAAGACGCGTCATATCTGCGATTGAACCTAAGTTTTTCTCAAGTTTTGCACGCATACGCTCTACCTGTAACTTCTCTTTCTTTGATAATGTATCAAAGCGACCATCTTTTTTCATACGGTCTACAGAAGTCATCTTCTTAACTGCCTTACGGATAGTTACGAAGTTGGTAAGCATACCACCAGGCCAGCGCTCAGTGATATAAGGCATGTTAGCCTTCTCTGCTTCTTCAGCTACAATTTCTTTAGCTTGTTTTTTAGTTGCTACAAAAAGGATCTTACGACCACTAGCAGCAATTTTACTAAGTGCATCTGCAGCCTCTTGCATTTTAGCAGCACTTTTGTAAAGGTTTATAATGTGAATCCCGTTACGTTCCATATAGATATACGGAGCCATATTTGGGTTCCAACGTCTTGTGAGGTGACCAAAGTGGACACCAGCATCAAGGAGTTCTTTAACTTCTATGTTATTTGCCATTTTATTAAATAGTTTACGTTCTGTTTGGACTTAGCAATACTCAGGTGGTCACTTGCGTTCGCCGAGAGTATTTAGATGCTAAACTAACTTTCGATACCAGATCGAAGTACAGCACTATAATGTTTATAATTTTATGAAATTCCTCAAGAAACTTCGCCAACCAAAGGTTAGCAGAAATATTAACGTTTCGAGAATTGGAATTTTTTACGGGCTTTCTTCTGACCGAATTTCTTACGCTCAACCATTCTTGGGTCTCTAGTAAGTAAACCTTCTGGTTTAAGAACCAAACGGTTCTCAGCATCTAGCTCACACATAATTCTTGAGATAGCCAAACGGATAGCTTCTGCTTGTCCAGTAATACCACCACCAAATACATTGATACTTAGGTCATACTTGCCTTCGTTCTCTGTAAGCATTAATGGTTGTGCTACTTTATACTGAAGTGTTCCGGTTGTAAAATAGTCGTTAACGTCTTTTTTATTTACAGTAATGTTACCGCTACCGTCTTTAAGGTAAACTCTGGCAACAGCTGTTTTTCTTCTACCAATTTTGTGAATTGTTTCCATTTACACCAAGTCGTTAATGTTAATTACTTCTGGTTTTTGAGCGTCAAGCGAATGCTCTCCACCAACAAAAACTCTCATGTTTCTAAACAACGCTGCGCCTAATTTGTTCTTAGGTAGCATTCCTTTTACTGCATTCTCGACAAGACGCGTTGGGTCTTTTTCGAATAATTGCGTAGCCGTAAGACTGCGTTGTCCTCCTGGATAACCGGTGTAACGTTGGTATTCTTTGCTAGTCCACTTTTTACCTGTAAGGTTGATTTTTTCTGCATTAATAACAATTACGTTATCTCCACAGTCAACGTGAGGTGTAAAGTCTACTTTGTGTTTACCACGTAACATTCTGGCAACAACAGAAGACAGCCGTCCAAGGCTCTGTCCCTCAGCATCCACAAGCACCCAGTTTTTTGTAACTGTTGCTTTATTGGCAGACACTGTTTTGTAGCTTAATGTGTTCACACTAATAAATTTTAATTATACAAATAGTTTATTTCCGTCTAAAAAAACGGAGTGCAAATGTACAACTATTTATTTATTCGGCAACACCTGATTTTGAATTAATTCTGAAGTGCTTAACTCCTTAATTTTAATGGTTTATATTTGGCAAGCTTAATCTTTAAAACAATACGTTATGCACTTCAATAAATACATCCTGAAATCTACTTTATATATAGGTGTTCTATTTCTGTTTTTTAGCTGTGATAATGATGACAGTTCTTCAAATTTAATTGAGCCTACTCCAATTCTAAATGGCACCTACATACTTACAACATTAAACGCAGATGTTCCAGTTGATTTAAATAACGATGATATTACTAACACAGACTTATTAGAAGAGACCTCTTGTTTTGATATTATGGAAGTCAACTTTAATACTGATGGCTCTTTTAGTGCTATAAACTCTAAACTTGATTTTAATGGTGGTGCAAGTGGTAATGAGGTTACTTGTACAACGAGAACAGATAGCGGTACTTGGTCTTTAACCGAAAATGCACTTACATTATCTGTAATTATTGCAGGCTCTACAATTACAGAGACTAAAGAAATTTCACTTACAGATACTACATTTTCATTTAATGTTACAGAAAGTGAAATAGATGCTTATGTTGAAGACACTTCAGAAAGCTCTTCTAGTAGTATAACAGAATTGTTTTTAGAATACACTAAACAGTAATCTTTCTAAACTAAATGAAACATATTGCGTTGTTTCTTTTTTTATGCACATCATTTATTCAAGTGATGGCACAAGATATTACAATACGTGGTAATGTTATAGATTCTGAAGGTAGTCCTATACCTTTTGCCACCATAAAATGTTTAAATACTTCACTAGCAACGACGACATCCTTAGAAGGTACTTTTTCACTTCAACTAGATGAGCCAGCTGTATACAAATTAGAAGTTGCAGCAGCTGGATTTAAAACTTTTTATGAGACTCTGGATGTAACAACGGGTTCCAAAACTGTAAGGATTAATTTGCAAAAAGATACAGAGCAGTTATCGGAGGTCATTGTAAAATCGCCATCTAAAATTAGCTTATTAAACCAGCAGGCTTTAGCTATTTCAACTTTAGACTTTTCATTAAGTCAAAATAGCTCCCAAGATGCTTTAGATATTTTAAATAGAGCAAATGGCATTCGGGTAAGACAAACTGGAGGTACAGGAAGTGATATTAATATTTCTATACAAGGAGCTCAGGGAAATGCCATAAGACGTTATTATGATGGGCTACCTTTAAAATATCTAGCGTCTGGAATAGATATTAATAATTTTCCCGTAAACCAAATAAGCAGAATTGACATTTATAAAGGTGTAACACCATTACAGGTTGGTACAGACGCTTTAGGTGGAGGTATACATATAATTCCAAAGACATTTTATACCTCTTATATAGAAGCCAATTATCAAATGGGAAGTTTTAATACTCACAAAGCTTCAGTTAATTTGTTCACACTTAATGAAAACAATATGTTTTTAGGGTCTAACTTGTTCCTTAATTATTCAGACAATACATATAGGATTGATGCGCAAGATTTTAATGAAGAGACTAGACAAGCAGAACATGTTATAGAAGTAGAGCGTTTTAATAATTTATACAGATCCTATTATGCAGATGTTTCTGTTGGATTACGTGATAAACATTGGGCAGATGCACTTAAATTAAACCTAGCTTACACCAATACATTTAAAGAAATACAAACTGGAGTTTTGTTTAACCCTGTAAGACCTTTGGGAGATGTGTTTACTGAAGATGAAGGTGTTAGCGCAACTTTAAGCTATAATGTTAACCTTTTAAATGATAAATTGACGATTGTTAGTAAATCTAATTTGGGTGTTTATAAAGAAAAAGTGACAGACTCTACTTCTAATTTTTACAACTGGTATGGAGAGCCATTAACAATCACAAATACTATTGGTGCCGAATTATTTAGTGAGCCATCCTTAATAGAGATAGACAAAACTATTTTTTTACAGCGACTTACAGGAATCTATACCATAAATGATAAGCATAGTCTAACGGCAAGTAACCTATATATTCATCAATTCAGAACAGGAAAAAATGCACTTATAGCTGCTGAAAATGATGTGTTACAGTTTCCTTCTAGATTAAACCAGAATTTTGCAGGAATTGAATGGAAAGGAAGCTTTTTTAAAAATCATATTGAAACAGTTGCTACATATAAAAACTACCATTATGCAATACGTGGTACTAGTAATGAAAATGCAATAACTAATGAGTTTGTGGAGCAAGATGTATCAAAAAACTATAGTGGAGGAAATCTTGCCCTAAAATATACGGTGTCACCAAAATTGTTTTTTAGAGTGTCTTATGAAACAGCATATAGGTTGCCTGAAGATACAGAGGTGTTTGGAAATAACACTACCATACGTGCCAATCTAAACTTAGAACCAGAACAAAGTAACAATTATAATTTTGGAACATCATTTAAGTCCTCATTATTTAAAATACCATTTTCTGCTGAACTAAATGGATTTTACAGAAAACAGAAAGACAGAATAATCTTATTGGCTTCAGGATTCGATTTGGCGCAATATTTTAATGAAGAAGAAGTAGAAATAAAAGGAATTGATGGGTTTGTAACTTTTAAACCATTTAAAAACTTTCAATTAAATATGTCTGCTACATATCAAGATGTACGCATACAGAGTGCTTTGGTAGCAGCAGATAATAATCTTATAGGTACACGAGTGCCTAATTTACCATCATTTTTTGCTAACGTAGATGTAGGTTATACTTGGGAAAAACTAATACACGAAGAAGACCAGTTTAAATTAAACTATTACTATAATTACGTAGAAAAATTTTCTTCCATACGCGAAGCCAATGCTTTGCAAAACATTGCTAACTTTGTTCCTACTCAACATATTAGCAGTCTAGAATGTATTTATTCTGGAAAGCACGAAAAATATTCAATAGCATTGAGAATTAATAATATGTTTGATGATGATGCTTATGACAATTTTAGAGTACAACGACCTGGTCGTAGTTACTCTATTAAATTAAGGTATGTGATAGATTGATTATGAAGAACATTTTACCAAATCTTATTATCGTTTCTTTTTTAACTATTGTTCTTAGTTGTGCAACAGATGATGCTATACCTGTTGCAGAGAACACTACAACACCAAATCCCACAGAAGATCCTACCGAAGACCCACAACAGCAATATGATTATATGCTTTATACAAGAAGTGGCTCATCTTCTAATGGGTTTATAACAGGATTTGACAATTTCCCGGAAGGCGATTTAGATATCCCAAATTTACCAACAACATTGGCCTATCCTTCTATATCTGGAGGTGTGTCTTACAACCGTTACACAGTTAATCAACAAAAATTGTTTGGTGGAGCTGGCTACCAAAGAGTTATCTTAGATGAAAATAAAGTGCCAAATGAAGGCGAGATAATTGAAACTTTAGGCGGAGGCTCAAGTGTAGTTATTCTTAATGACACCAAAGGATACTACACAGATTTTAATACGCTAAATATTCAGATATTTAATCCTCAAACTTTTCAAAGAATAGGTGAGATAGATATGAGTCAAGCTTATAGTATTCCAGAAAACGATGCTAATTATTACAATTCACTATATGTTGTTGGCAATACACTTTATGCGTGTTTGTATACTGGTCGTTCCTTTCCGCCATTTATATACGAAAGTAATGTAGGAAGTATAGTTGCTATTATAGATACTGCTACAGATACATACCAGTCTAACATTTTTAGGGAAGAGACTAAGTATCCTGGACAACCCTTTTTAAGATTTAAAAACAGCACTGTAGATGAGCAAGGTAATTTATATTTACCAACCCAAGGTGGATTTGGTTTAGAGGAAGACCCAGAAATTCCTGTTTTTGCAAAACTTACACGAATATCTAATGAGACCTCAAATTTTGATGATTTTGAGTTTATTCCTCAGTTAAGCATACCTTCATCTAATGCCGAAACCGTAATAAATGCAGGGTTTTTATATGTAGGTAACGGTATAGCCTATACTAATGTGTTAATGGAAGATCCAGAAACTTCATCAGATTTGGTAAACAAAGCATTAATGCGTTGGGTAAGGGTAGATCTAATATCGCAAACAGCTCAATTAATAGAAGGCATACCTAGAAATGCAGGCCTTACAACCGGAATGGCTTATAATTTTAATAATAAAGTACAGCTTCCTGTTTATGACCCAGAATCAGGAGAAAGTGCTATTTACGAAACAGATCCTTCTAGCACGCTAGGTACAAGAGTATTTAATGTTACCGCTGGCGGAATAATTTATGGATTTTACCAAGTTGAAGAATAATATGAAACCTACATTTTACATAACCTACATATTGCTTTTAGCTGTTGGCTATTTGCAAGCCCAAACTTTATCTAACGGAGATTTTGAAACGTTTGGAGTTCAAACTACACAACTTTATACACGAGATGGTGGCGCCTATAATGGAGAAACCTGTATGATAGATGGTGGTACTATTCAGGAAGCTGGTACTTATGAAGGCGTTGGAAGACCAATAGGATTTACAACTACAGATGATGCTTTTGAGCAATCACCTAGTACAGTAGAGCAAACTACAGACGCCAATTCTGGCGCTTCTGCAATACAATTAACAACAAACGGTTTTGATGTTATTGGTTTGGTAGGTTTATTTGAGCCAGAAGTCCTTAGGCAAGAATTAATACCTGTTGCTTACCCATTTACTGCAGTACCAACATCTATAGATGGATTTTATAGACATATGAGTGGCGTGCCAAGATCATTTCCTCCAGGAACTTGCACAAGCGATGGGCAGTTAGAAGAAACAAGGACATACACTGGCGCTTTTAAAGTATATGCAGTTATGACTAAGTATAACGAAACCACCGATGAAGATGAAATAGTAGCCACCGTAAACTCAGAGTTTCCTAATGCTACAGATTATACGGCTTTTTCTGCGCCTGTAACAGTTGTGCAACCTGGTATAATTCCAGATAAAATTGTGTTTGTAATGTCTTCTTCTCCAGAATTTATAAGTCCTAATCCTGTAGCTATTGTAGGCTCTAGGTCTTTTGTAGATGACGTAGATTTTATATTTCCAGTTTTAAGTGTAGAAGAAACTATTGATAAAACAACAAATTTTTCTGTTTACCCAAACCCAGCAACATCTCATTTTTCTTTAAATACAGAAGTTCCAAATCTTGAATTCAAATTATATAACATTTCTGGAAAATTAGTAATGCAAGGGTTTGCAGGTTCTAAAAATCACCAGGTAAATATTTCTTCATTAACACCTGGAATGTATTTTTTAAACACCAAATTAGGTGCTACTAAGTTAATTGTTAACTAACTAAATCTTAGTAAACCCTATCTAATATTTATTAATGATATGTCTTCTAAGGGAAACTTAAAAAGTTAAGGTTTTCCTAAAATACATGGTACGCTGTAACAAGATGATAAAGTGATGAGTCTTTAAAGTACATCAATCAAAATAATCATCAATCAATTCTAAGTTTCTAACTGCTTAGAAATCAAAAACCAACCAATCCATGAAGACACTATCCTTAAGTCTTTTAGCCCTTTTATTATCCTCATCTATATTCTCTCAAGATTCTACAAAAGTTGAAGTTCCTAAGCGTATTTATACAACAGCTAGTATCTCGAGTTATAGTACACCAGAAATAGATGGTATCTTAAATGATGATGCTTGGAATGCTGTAGAATGGACTACAGATTATATAGAAAATCAACCAGATGAAAACACACCGCCAACCGAGCAAACTAAAATGAAGATTGCTTATGACGATAAGAATATTTACGTGGCATTTAGATGTTATGATGCAGAGCCAGAAAACATTGTAAAGCGCTTGTCTAGAAGAGATGGCTTTGAAGGCGATTGGGTAGAAGTAAACTTTGATAGTTTTAATGATGATCGCACAGGGTTTTCATTTACAGTAACTGCAGCTGGCGTTAAAGGAGATGAATTTATCTCTAACAACGGAAACTTTGATGGTAGCTACAACCCAATATGGTATGTAAAAACAAATATAGACACAGAAGGTTGGACAGCAGAAATGCGTATACCATTAAGTCAACTTAGGTTTAGTGCAGATCAAGACCAAGTTTGGGGTTTGCAAAGTACACGTAGGTATTTTAGAGCAGAAGAACGCTCATTGTGGCAAAGACTTCCTGCAGATGCTCCAGGTTTTGTAAGTGAGTTTGGTGAGCTAAGAGGTTTGGTTGGCTTAAAACCACAAAAACAATTAGAAATTCAGCCCTTTATTTTGGGGCAACAAGATGTGTACGAGGAAGAACGCGGCAACCCTTTTAGAGATGGTGCCGACACTAAGTTAAATACAGGATTAGATGCTAAGATAGGTATTACTAATGACCTTACTCTAGACCTAACTATTAATCCAGATTTTGGTCAAGTAGAGGCAGATCCTGCGGCCATTGCACTGGATGGTTTTCAGTTGTTTTTTCAAGAACAACGTCCTTTTTTTGTGGCCAACTCTAACATTTTCAACTATTCCTTAGATAATTTTTCGCCGGGCAACTTGTTTTACTCAAGACGAATAGGGCGAAGCCCTCAAGGTTTTGCGCAAAGTGATAATATTCAATATACTAATCAACCAAACAATACTACTATTTATGGTGCTGCTAAGTTTAGTGGTAAAACTAAAAATGGATGGAGTTTAGGAGTTATTGAAAGTGTGACGGCTAAAGAATTTGTAGAAATTATAGATTTTGATAACCAAACCACAGAGCAAATTGTAGAGCCGCTCACTAATTACTTTGTGGGTAGAGCCCAAAAAGATTTTAATGACAGAAATTCTTATATAGGAACCATGTTTACTGCTACTAACAGAGATTTAGAAGATGGTCAATTTTTAAATTTTCTTAGACGTGATGCTTATTCAGCAGGTATTGATTTTAAACACAACTGGAAAGATAGAAAGTATTATTTAGAAGGAATGGCTTACGGTAGTCATGTTAAAGGAAGTAAAGAAGCAATTGCACGAACACAACAATCATTAACACATTTATTTGGAAGAGTAGATGCAGGTCATGTTGAAATAGACACAACTAGAACATCCCTATCAGGAACAGGTGGCCGTTTAGAAATAGGAAAAGCTTCTGGAGGAAATTTTAGAGCACACCTAGGTGGAACCTGGCGCTCTCCAGAGTTGGAGCTTAATGATATAGGCTTTTTAAGGCGTGCAGATGAGATTAGACAGTATGCAAGATTAAGCTACCAAACATTAAAACCCTTTGGAAATTTTAGAAGAATAAATGCACAATACAGACATTACAATTCATTTGATTTTGATGGAAATTATAATGTAGCAGAACATCGCTTAGATGGTTTTGCACAGTTTAAAAATAACTGGGGAATTGAAACTGGTTTTATTCATAAACCAAGAAACTATAATGTGAGTACATTACGTGGAGGACCAAGGTTTAGATTCTCTAAAGAGAATATTAACTACTTTTTTATAGGGTCAGACTCTCGTAAAAAATTTGTGTACAGTGGTGGTTATGTTATTTCTGAAGCTGTAGATAAGCAATTTACCTATTTAGAGTTAAGTGCAAGGATGTCTTACCAACCTACAGATGCCTTAAACCTTTCTATAAGGCCTGTATATTCTAAAAACCCTAACCAAACACAATATGTTGCAACACGAGAAGTAAATGGTACATCTAGGTATATTACTGCAAATATTGAACAGCAAACGTTAAGTGCACAGTTTAGATTAAATTATACATTTACTCCTAACTTTTCGCTTCAGTTTTATGCACAGCCATTTGTATCAACAGGACGTTATTCTAATTTTAACTATATTACAGATGCAACTGCAGATAATTTAGAAGATAGATTTCAGCTGTATAATGACAACCAAATAAGCTTAGAAAATGGAACCTATAATATAGACGATACAGAAAATGGAACTACAGATTATAGCTTCTCAAACCCAGACTTTGCATTTTCTCAATTGAACACAAATTTGGTGTTGCGTTGGGAATATATACCTGGTAGCGAGTTATTTTTAGTGTGGTCATTAAATGGTAATGCTTTTGAGCAACCCGACAACCACATAGCATCTACATTAACAGATTTTGTAACAGAATCTAGACATAGTAATACATTTCTATTAAAAGCAACTTATAGGTTTGTTCTTTAAAACTTCCAATTATGAAAATATTAGTCACGTTAATCCTTTCTATTCTTACTACATCTTTAGCAGTTGCTCAATATAATTTTGAGCCTACCACAGAAAATCCCTTTGGGCAACCTCATCCAGATGCTCCACAACAACTAAAAGATTTTGAGCCTATGATAGGTATTTGTGATTGCAAGTCGATGAGCAGAATGCCTGATGGTTCTTGGAGTGATGCTGTTGATATGCAATGGACATTTAAGTATATTATGAATGGTATGGCAGTGCAAGACGAAACTTTAAAGGCAGACGGCAAACACTCTGGTAGTATAAGACAGTTTATAGCAGATAGTAGCAAATGGTATGTGCACTATTATTCAAGCAATGCGCCAAGCTTAGTGCTTCCTACTTGGGAAGGCAAAAAGAAAGATGGTGCAATAGTGTTATATAGAAATCAAAAATCGCCTAATGGCATAGACGGTTTTTATAGGCTTACATTTTATGATATGACTAAAACAGGTTATAAATGGATAGGTGAATGGGTTAGTAAGGATGAAAGTATTGAATACCCTACTTGGAAAATAGACTGTGCCAGAAAAATTTAAAAGAATATATCTTGAGCCAACCTATAAGTGTTCGCGTGAGCTTCAATAATTTTTTTTATGTCTTTGGAATAGCCGCCACCCATACTAACTTCAACAGGAATATTTAAATCTTTACAAAGTTGAAGCACAAACCTGTCACGTTCTTTACAACCTAAGATACTACAGCTTAATTTGCCGAGTTTATCGGTTTCTAGAATATCTACGCCACTTAAATAAAAAATGAAATCTGGGTTAACATCAGAAATTAGCTTAGGTAGTGTTTCCTTTAGTAGTTTAAGATAATTATCATCAGTGGTGTGAGATGGTAATGCAATATCTAAATCTGATGATTCTTTTTTAAAAGGGTAATTTTTTTCACCGTGCATAGAGAATGTAAAAACAGAGGTGTCATCTTTAAAAATCTCTGCTGTACCATTGCCTTGATGCACATCTAAATCTATAATTAAAACTTGCTTTGCTTTGTTTGTGTGCTGTAAATACCGAGCACCGATAGCTTGATCGTTAAACATACAAAAGCCTTCACCTCTGTTGGTATAAGCATGATGAGTGCCTCCAGCAATATTCATAGCAATGCCATACTCTAATGCAAAATCACAAGCTTTAATAGTGCCGTCTGCAATAATAAATTCACGCTCTACCAAAGCACTGTTAAGAGGAAATCCAATTTTTCGAGCAGCTCGTGCGTCTAGCGTTAAGTTTTTTAAATCTGAAATATAATTTGTGGTATGTACCAGGTCTACAAAGGTTTCAGAATAAACGGGCTCAAAAAAGTTATCAGGATCACAAGTGCCTTCGTATATTAATTGCTTAGGTAAAAGCTCATATTTTTCCATAGGAAATCTATGTCCTTCTGGAAGCGGAACTTTATAAATAGGATGATATGCTATTTTAAGCATAAGCTGTTAGGCTTCTATTTAGCTAATAGATTTACCGTTAGGGATGCCTGTAACATCTGGGTTTACAAAAACTAAATTCCCGTTGGCATCTTCTGTCATTAAAATCATTCCTTGACTTTCTACACCTCTTAGTTTACGTGGTGCCAAATTAACTAATACAGTAACTTGCTTGCCTATTATATCTTCTGGTTTAAAGCTTTCTGCAATACCAGATACAATTGTTCTTACATCTATTCCTGTATCTACCTTAAGAACTAAAAGCTTTTTAGTTTTTGGCATTTTTTCAGCTTCTAAGATAGTACCTACACGAAGATCCATAGAAGTAAAATCTTCAAACTGCACGGTCTCTTTTTCTGGATCTACAACAGCATTTTCAACTTCATTAGCCTTTTTGCTTGCTTCTAGCTTGTCTAATTGTTTTTGTATGTGTTCATCTTCAATCTTACTAAATAATAATTCAGCTTTATTAATTTGATGACCAGCTGGCAATAATGCATTTTTACTCGAGATGTCATTCCAGCTATTTTTCTCTGCAGAATCTTGGGAAGTTAAATTAAGAATGTCTTTAAGTTTATTTGAAGTAAACGGTAAAAACGGCTCACTTAATGTAGCTAAAGCAGCTGCGATTTGTAATGCTACGTACATTACAGTTTTTGTGCGCTCCGCATCTGTTTTAGCAGTTTTCCAAGGTTCTTCATCTGCTAAGTATTTATTACCGAGTCTTGCAACATCCATTAAAAGCTTTTGAGCTTCTCTAAAACGGTAGCGTTCTAAAGAACTTGCAATAACATCTGGATATGTCTTAAGTTCGGTTAATGTTTGTTCATCTATTTCACTATACGTGGATGGTTCTGGAACATCGCCGCCATAATACTTATTGGTAAGTACAACAACACGATTAATAAAGTTGCCAAAGACAGCAACTAGTTCATTATTATTGCGGGCTTGAAAATCTGCCCACGTAAAATCATTGTCTTTTGTTTCTGGAGCATTTGCTGTTAAAGCATAGCGCAAAACATCTTGTTGCCCTGGAAAATCTTCTAAATATTCATGAAGCCAAACTGCCCAATTTTTAGAGGTAGACAACTTGTTGCCTTCTAAATTTAGAAATTCATTTGCTGGCACATTATCTGGCATAATGTAAGAGCCTTCTGCTTTAAGCATACTCGGGAAAATTATACAGTGAAATACAATATTATCTTTCCCTATAAAGTGAAGTAATTTGGTGTCTTCATTTTTCCAATATGGTTCCCAGTCTTTTCCTTTTGCTTGTGCCCATTCTTTTGTTGCAGAGATGTAGCCTATAGGAGCATCAAACCAAACGTATAGTACTTTGCCATCTGCACCTTTTACAGGAACAGGTATGCCCCAATCTAAATCTCGTGTTACAGCTCTAGGTCTTAGGCCATCATCTATCCAAGATTTGCATTGTCCATACACATTAGTTTTCCAGTCTTTTTTATGGTCTTTAAGGATCCAATCTTTTAAATAATCTTCATATTGGTCTAATGGTAAAAACCAGTGTTTTGTTTCTTTTAAAATAGGCTTAGCTCCAGAAATAGCAGATTTAGGGTTAATTAAATCTGTTGCGTTATGAGAAGTTCCGCAGCTTTCACATTGGTCGCCATAACTTTCTTCATTACCACATTTTGGGCAAGTTCCTACAACAAAGCGGTCTGCGAGAAATTGATTGGCTCCTGGATCGTATAATTGTTCTGTAACCTCTTCAATAAACTTATCATTTTTATAAAGGTTCTCAAAAAACTCCGATGCAGTATCGTGATGTATTTTAGCTGACGTTCTTGAGTAATTATCAAAAGAAATTCCAAAGTCTTCAAAGCTTTTTTTGATGATGGTGTGATACTTATCAACCACATCTTGTGGGGTCACACCTTCTTTTTTCGCTTTTATAGTAATTGGCACACCGTGCTCATCACTACCACAAACAAACAACACATCTTCACCTTGCATACGTTGGTAGCGTGCATAAATATCTGCAGGAACATAAACACCTGCTAAGTGTCCTATATGTATTGGCCCGTTTGTATAAGGTAAAGCCGCTGTAATGGTATATCTCTTTGGAGTGGTCATAGTCTATTTTTGAAGATGCAAAGATAACAAATCTCAACCGCTTGTAATACCTATGTTTCCCTCATAAAATCTTTATATTTGAGGCATGATAATTCCGCCATATTTAAAAGAAGGAGATACTGTTGCAATTGTGTGTACAGCTCGAAAAATCTCAAAAAAAGAGCTAGATCCAGCTATAAAGTTATTAACGCATTGGGGATTAAAAGTTAAGCTAGGAGATACTGTAGGGAAAGAATATCATCAGTTTGGAGGTACAGATGTACAACGTGCAGAAGATTTTCAAGAGATGTTAGATGATAAAGAAGTGCAAGCCATTTGGTGTGCCCGTGGCGGATATGGTACTGTAAGAATGATAGATGAGGTTAATTTCTCTAGTATTGAAACAAACCCAAAATGGATTATTGGGTATAGTGACCCTACTGTATTACATTGCCATATACATAATTTAGGAGTTGCAACCATACATGGTCAAATGTGTTTAGAAATTGAAAACAAAACTGAAGCTACAAGAGACACATTAAAAAATATATTATTTGGAAATTATGATGCTATTAAATTTGCTTCAGACTTTAAATTAAATAGAACAGGTCATGCTAAAGGACAACTAATAGGAGGAAATTTATCTGTGCTATCTAGTATTTTAGGTAGTAAATCAACAATAAAAACAGAAGGTAAAATTCTATTTCTTGAAGATTTAGATGAGTATTTATACCACATAGACCGTATGGTACATAACATAAAACGTAACGGCTTTTTTAAAAACCTAGCAGGATTGGTCATTGGTGGCTTAACAGATATGCATGATAATACAAGCCCTTTTGGTCAATCTGCAGAAGAGATAATTGCAAATGCTGTAAAAGAATTTAATTTTCCTGTGTGTTTTAATTTTCCTGCTGGACATAGTAAAGATAATCGTGCGTTAATATTTGGAGCAGAAACAGAATTAATCGTCACAAAAGATAATGTGGTTTTAAAAACCGAAGCTTAAAATTATACATTGTGATTTTAGCACTTTGTTGTTACATAACTAACCTCTAATCACAAAAATACTTAACCAACTATGATGAATTGGGAACAACTATTATCTCTTAAGCGTTTTGGAGATACAAATAAGCGTTTAAGAAAAGAACAAGACGATACACGATTGGGCTTTGAGGTAGATTACGATCGTATTATATTTTCCAGCTCTTTTAGGAGTTTGCAGGATAAAACTCAAGTTATCCCATTGTCTAAAACAGATTTTGTGCACACAAGATTAACACACAGTTTAGAGGTAAGTGTTGTGGGGCGAAGTTTAGGACGAGTTGTTGGTAAGAAGCTTTTAGAAAAACACCCACATCTTTCTGAGACGTATGGGCATCATTTTAATGATTTCGGGGCTATTGTTGCTGCAGCATCTTTAGCACACGATATTGGAAATCCGCCGTTTGGTCACTCTGGCGAAAAGGCTATAGGAGACTTTTTTAAATCTGGAAAAGGAAATAGATTTAAAGACTCTCTTACAAACGTTCAATATCAAGACCTTTGTACCTTTGAAGGAAACGCTAACGGATTTAAGCTTTTAACTGAAACAAAAAACGGAGTAACTGGCGGTTTAAGGTTATCTTACTCAACCTTGGGTGCTTTTATGAAATACCCAAAAGCTTCGTTACCTTATAAACCAACAACTCAAATTCACCATAAAAAATATGGTTACTTCCAAAGTGAGCAGGAAGTCTTTAATGATGTAGTTAAGGATTTAGGATTAATTTCTGAAACTGTAAAAGATTCAGAAACTTACAAAAGACATCCGTTAACGTTTTTAGTTGAAGCCGCAGATGATATCTGCTATACAATTATAGACTTTGAAGATGGTATAAATTTAGGTTTAATAGATGAGGAGTTTGCTTTAGAATATCTAATTAATTTGGTTAAGGATAAGATAGACACAAAAAAATATCATCAACTCGTTACCAAATCTAATAGAGTAAGTTATTTAAGAGCATTAGCTATTGGAGTGCTTATTGAAGAGGCAGCTTCAATTTTTATTGCAAATGAAGAAGCTATACTTAAAGGTGACTTTAGTTCTGCATTATTAGATAAGTCACAGTACACGGCACAAATAGATGATATTATAAAAATTAGCATTAACAATGTATATCAATCTCAAGACGTCTTAGAGAAGGAGATATTGGGCTACCAAGTAATCGGAACATTATTGGAAGTTTATACAGATGCCGTGTTTAGTAAGAAAAACAACACAAATACAAATTTTAATTCATTGATTTTGAAAGGTTTTCTTAAAGAATTCGACTTAAATCAAGATGATTATTCTATTTTAATTGAAATTTCTTCACTTGTAGCCTCTTATTCAGACAGTGAAGCCCTTAGAATTTACCAGAAAATTAAGGGCATGTTATAGATATCGAATAATCTAAATATTAGTTATTTAGTTAATTATTTATTAAGAAAAAATTACTATTTTCGACAACTCGCTATTTTTTAAGTTTAAAACACCCAATATGAAATTGAAACTACTATTATTTTTATGCTGTTTAAGCTTTGTAGGCTTAAATGCACAAACCACAGAAACACTTATTCAAAACTATCTAGAAAGAACACATGAATCTTTAGGGGTCACTCTAGAAGACGTTCAAAACATTAAGATTGTTTCTGATTATGAAACACAGAAAACAGGTTTACAACACGTTGTTGTACAACAAACCGTAAATGAAATTCCTGTTTTTAATGCTTTTGCAACAGTAACTATTAAAGACAGCTCTGTAATTTTTGTTGGTAATAGTCTTATTGCAAATATTAACTCATTAACAAATACTAGTGCTCCTAGTTTTAATACAGAGGCTTCAATTTCTAAAGCTGCACAAGGTTTAGAAATCAATGTACCTTCTGGCTTAGAAATAATAGGTAGTATAGATGGTGGCGTACTTTTTAATTCAGGAAGTATTTCTCAAGAAGACATCCCTGTAAAACTAGTATACCAACCAACAGCTAATAATGATCTTAGGTTAGCTTATGAGGTAACAATCTTAACTGTTAAAGGCGACCACTGGTGGAACGTAAGAGTAGACGCTCAAACAGGAGAAGTTATTTCTAAGAATGATTGGATTGTGTCTTGTAATTTTGAAAGTGATGCAAAAACATCAGACGCGCCAATTTCTCATAAGGCTCACAATCACACAAATGCATTTGGTTATGCTGAAAACACAATGATGGTAGATGGTTCTCAATATGAGGTGTTTCCGTTGTTAATAGAATCTCCTAACCACGGTGCTTCTCAAATAGTATCTGAACCTGCTGCTGCTAATGCTTCTCCTTTTGGATGGCATGACATTAATGGTGTTGCTGGTCCAGAATATACTATTACAAGAGGAAACAATGTTTGGGCACAAGATGATAAAGATGCAGATGATGCTCCAAACGGATATTCTCCAGACGGTGGTGCAACTTTAGATTTTTCTGGTTACAATACGAACACAGACCTTAACCCTTTAGCTACTACAGATTTTGCAATAACAAACCTTTTCTTTTGGAATAACTTAATGCATGACATTTGGTACCAATACGGTTTTGATGAAGCGAGTGGTAACTTCCAAGAAAATAATTATGGTAATGGAGGTTCAGGATCAGATTATGTAAATGCAGATGCACAAGATGGCTTTTCATTAAACAATGCAAACTTTGGAACACCACCAGATGGCGGAAACCCAAGAATGCAAATGTTTTTATGGTCTGCAACTGGCCCAGTTGGAGCACCTTTAACAATAAACAATCCAAGTAGTATTGCTGGAGCTTACGAAGCTACAGAGCCATTATATTTTGGTTCTGGTTTATCAGATACTCCAATAATTTCAGATATCGTATTTACTACAGATATGACATCAACTGAAACAGATAATTTTGGTAATCCATTAGAAACATCTAACACAGATGCAAATGACGGTTGTGGAGTAATAACAAATGTTGCTGAGGTTAATGGTAATATTGCTATTATTAGAAGAGGAACTTGTCCTTTTGTATCTAAGGTTAAAAACGCTCAAGATGCTGGAGCAATTGCTGTTATTATAGTTAATAACGTTGCAAATGATCCTTTAGTTAACATGGCTGGTACAGATAATACTATTAACATTCCTTCTGTATTTATCTCTAAAGAAAATGGAGATCCAATATTTACACAGTTGCAAACATCTAATGCAGTTGATGGTCAATTATTATCGCAACCATCTCAACGTATAGATGGAGATTTTGACAATGGTGTTGTAGCACACGAGTACGGTCACGGAATTTCTAACAGATTAACTGGTGGTCCAAGTGCAGCATCTTGTTTAGGTAACCCAGAACAAATGGGTGAAGGTTGGAGTGATTTCTTCGGTCTTATGTTAACACTTAAGCCTGGAGATCAACCAGAAGATATTAGAGGTATTGGTACATATGTAACAGGACAGGAAATAGATGGTGTTGGTATTAGAAATGCACCTTATTCTACAAGCTTTGCTATAAACGACTTTACTTATGCAGATACAAATAATGAAGCTCAAGTTTCTGTGCCACACGGTGTAGGTTTCGTATGGGCAACAATGCTTTGGGATATGACTTGGGCATTAATCGATGAGTATGGTTATGATGCAGACCTGTATAATGGTACTGGTGGTAACAATATTGCGATGCAATTAGTTATAGATGGTCTTAAGATGCAATCTTGTAATCCTGGATTTATAGATGGTAGAGATGCAATATTAGCTGCAGATATGGCTGTAAATGGAGGTGCAAACCAATGTTTAATTTATACTGCATTTGCACAAAGAGGTTTAGGATTTAGTGCAGAACAGGGAAGTAACTTTAGTAGAACAGACCAAGTTGAAGCATTTGATATGCCTCCTACTAATGTTTTAGATTGTTCTAACCTTTCTGTTGCAGAGAATACACTTAGTCAATTTAAAGTATATCCTAATCCAGCAACAAATGTTATAAACATTAGCCTAAACAAAACGTTAGCTAATGATGTAAATGTTAGTTTAACAGACCTTCAAGGAAGACAAGTTCTTAAAACTAAAATAGGAACAGCAAGTACAACTTCTATAGATGTATCTTCTATTTCTAATGGGGTTTATATTCTTTCTTTAGAGTCTAATAACAAAACATATTCTCAGAAAGTAATTATTGAGTAAGCCGTAAAGGTTTAACCAAAATTCATATTCATATTAAAGCAGAGCTATTTTATAATAGCTCTGCTTTTTTTTATTAATACTACAAGTATTTTAAGGTGACGTTACTAATAGTTTGTTGTTGAGCTAGTCTAGGTGTTTATTGCCTAACAAAAGACAGCTATGGTAGAGAATTGCGAAATTCTGTGTAGGACTTAAAAGGTTGAAATGCAAAAATTATAGCTAAAATTACATTGTTGATTTTCATAAAGTTAAAGTAGTAACAAAAGAATAAGGATAAATTAAACTTTACGACTCATTTATTATGTTCGCTATCTAATATCATGCAATTTGTCATGATTTAGAAACTATTTTACTTAAAAAATACATAATATGAAAAACAAGTACACATCAAGTTTTATGGTGCTTTTTTTAGCCTTAGTATCCTTTATAGGTACTGCTCAGGATAATCAAAGTATCATTAGCTCTTATTTAGCTAAAAATGCTCCTTCACTAGGATTAAATTCGTCAGATGTTTCAGAATTTACAATTACTAGTGCAACAACTCTTTCAAACAAAGAAGTAAAAGTTGTTTACTTATTACAACGTATAAATAATGTAAATGTTTCTGGTGCTAGTGCAACAGTTGTTATTAAAAATGGCGAAGTGCTTAGCTTTAAGCACGGTTTTGTTTCAGACCTATCAGCAAAAACAGATATTTCTTCAGCAAGCCTTTCTCCGGTACAAGCAGTAAATTCTGCTGCAAATCATTTAGGCCTTCAAGGTGAATCAAATGTAATGGTAACAGACTATAAATCTCGTGAAGATTTATTAATAGAAAATGCTACAGATACTAACTATGAAGCACCACTTTATTACGAAATTTCAGATAATGACAGGTATATACTAACCTATGAGGTTATAGTAAAAGATCCTAAAGGTGCTTGGTGGAATGCAAAGGTAAACGCGAGCAATGGTCAACTTTTAAATAAAGTGAATATGACTATTACTTGTAATTTCGACCTTCCTTACGAAACAGATGCTGTAATAAACAACCATAAATCTCATTCTCATACAGTAGAGAAAAATGGACAATCTAATTTGGTAGATTCTTACTCTAAGATTTCACCATTTAGTGCTTCTGCTTCATCTGCATTAGTTTCAGACGGTGCAATTTATAATGCCTATCCACTACGTGTAGAGTCTCCATTACATGGTGATCGCGTAATATTAAATGACCCTTCAGCTGTAACCCCAGATTTAGATGGTTTAGTGCCTTCTCCTTTTGGATGGCATGATGTTGATGGTATGGCAGGTGCAGAATTTACAACTACACAAGGAAACAACGTTTCAGCTTACTTAGATACAATGGATAATGATGCGCCTACTGGCCCAGAAGTATTTGTAGATGGTGGAGCAAACTTATTATTTGATGATGAAATTGATTTTAGTTTAGAACCGTCAGAATACAGACCTGCTGTTATTACAAACTTATTTGTGTGGAACAACTATATGCATGATGTTTGGTACAACTACGGTTTTGATGAAACTAGCGGAAATTTTCAAGAAGCTAATTACGGACGTTTTGTAGATGATGGTAGTTTGTTTGGACCAGATGGTGATTCAGTTAATGCTGAAGCACAAGATGGTAGTGAACTTGCAGCGCCAACACTTAACAATGCAAACATGGCAACCTCTATGGATGGTTCTAATCCTAGAATGCAAATGTTTTTATGGGGAGCGGCACCATTTGGCGATTTCTTAGAAGTAATTTCTCCATCAGATGTAGAAGGTTCTTATTTCGCATCTCGTTTTCCTTTTGTTGATATTCCAAGAATAGAAGATGGTGAGGACCAGATTAGAGCTAATATTATTGTAGTAGAAGATGATGGTACACCTTATTTAGGAGATGATGGTGGTACACCAGGCCTTAGTACAGAGTCTAATGATGGTTGTACTGCATACTTAAATGCTGCAGATATTGAAGGGAATATTGCAATTGTTAGAAGAGGAGTTTGTGCATTTGCTACAAAGATTAGACGCGCTCAAAATGCTGGAGCTATTGCGTGTATTATTGTAAATAATGTTGAAGGTGAAGGTCCTGTTAACGGTGGTGGTACACCAGATGAGCCTATCACTATTCCTGCAATTTCAGTGGGACAAGTTCAAGGAGATGCTATTATTGCTATTGTAGATGGCGGTGGTACTGTAGACGGTCGTGTTATAGATAGAGGACCATTATCTGCAACAGTTATGAAAGATGGTGATGTAGATCAAGGTATTATAGCTCACGAATATGGTCATGGTATTTCTACTCGTTTAGTTGGAGGTAGAGATCAATCATTATGTCTTTTAAGCTTAGTTGTAGAAGAGCAAATGGGTGAAGGTTGGAGTGACTGGTTTGCGTTGGTTATGACACAAGAATTAGATGATACAGCAGTACAGCCAAGAGGTATTGGTACTTATGTTTTAGGACAAGATCAATTAGGTTCTGGAATTAGGCCGGCACGTTACTCTACAGATTTTGCTGTAAATGACTATACATATGGAGACCTTCCAAACGATGAAATTACAGTACCGCACGGTGTTGGTTTTGTTTGGTCTACAATTCTTTGGGATATGTATTGGGCATTTATAGACGAGTATGGTTTTGATGCAGATATCTATAATGGTACTGGTGGTAACAATATGGCTATGCAATTAGTAATAGATGGTCTTAAATTACTGCCTTGTGCACAACCAGGTTTCGTTACAGGCAGAGATGCTATTTTAGAGGCAGATGACTTGTTATATGATGGTGCAAACGAATGTTTAATTAGAAAAGCATTTGCAGATCGTGGTGTTGGTGCATTAGCAATACAAGGACTAGCAAATAGTAGAATGGATCAAATTGAAGACTTTACAATAAGTGATCCGCTAGGAACAGATTGTGATGCGGTATTAGCTACTAATGATGTTGATACTACAATTTTTGCAATATACCCTAATCCTTCTAACGGAAACATAAATATTAATTCAAACAAAAATAATGGCTTAGCAAAAGTTGAGATGTTTGATATTAATGGTCGTAGAGTTTTAAGTACTCAGATAGACCTTACAAATACAGGTAATGTTAATGCTACGCAATTAACAACTGGTATTTATGTAATTAAAGTTAGTACAGATACTTCTGTACACACTCAAAAATTAGTAATTAAGTAAGTAGTTTGATAGTTTAGTTCTAAAAGGGGAAAGTGTAATGCTTTCCTCTTTTTGTATTTATAAAAGTGAAAGTAAGCAGTCTTTAATTTTACTAGAAGATAACTCACAACGATCATATAGCTCTTCAATTTTACCATGATGTATAAAACTATCTGGCACTCCAAGAATTTTAATAGTGGCTTTATAAGAATGCATATTTGCAAACTCTAGTATTGCAGAACCAAAACCACCAGAAATGGTACCATCTTCGATAGTTATTATAGTATTGTAATTTTTAAAGATGTTATGTAGCAACTGCTCATCTAACGGCTTTACAAATCGCAAATCATAATGACCAATTGCAGCCATATGTTCATCTTTTAAATTAGAAATAGCTTCGGTAACTTGAGAGGCAATAGCACCAATTGAAAGTATGGCTATAGTGTTACCTCTTTTAAGCTCTACACCTTTACCTATTTGTAATTTTTTAAAATCTGTTTTCCAATTAAGAATATTTCCTCTTCCTCTAGGATATCTAATAGCAATTGGTAAGCTTAGCCCTAATGATGCAGTATATAATATTTGCCTAAGTTCAATTTCGTTTCTAGGAGCAAATATTATTAGGTTAGGTATAGCTCTTAAGTACGCCAAATCAAAAACACCATGATGTGTAGCACCATCTTCACCAACTAGACCAGATCTATCTAAACAAAATACAACTGGTAGTTTTTGTAAAGCAACGTCGTGTATAACTTGGTCATAAGCTCTTTGTAAAAATGTTGAATATATATTACAAAAGACAGTAAAACCTTGAGTTGCCATACCAGCAGAAAGGGTTACAGCGTGTTGTTCTGCAATCCCAACATCAAAAGCCCGATCTGGAAAAGCTTTCATCATATTTTTTAAGGAACTGCCGGTTGGCATTGCTGGTGTTATCCCTATTAATTTTTTGTTTTTCTTTGCCAACTCAACTAATGTGAGACCAAAAACATCTTGGAATTTAGGTGGTAAAATAGCGTCGTCTTTAGGTAGCAAATCTCCAGTAAGCTTATCAAATTTTCCAGGTGCGTGATACTTAACTTGGTTTTCTTCAGCTTGCCTTAAGCCTTTACCTTTGGTAGTAATAACGTGTAAAAACTTTGGCCCTTTTTTATTTTTTAAAATTTCAAAAGCATTTAATAATGCATTAATATCATGACCATCAATAGGACCGTGATAATTAAAGTTTAAAGCTTCAATAATATTGTCTTGTTTTGGCTTTTGACCAACTTTTGCTCGTGTTAAATAGTTTTTTAATGCGCCAACACTAGGGTCAATTCCAATAGCATTATCATTTAAGATAACGAGTAAATTTGCGTCTGTTACGCCTGCGTGATTTAAGCCTTCAAATGCCATCCCACTTGCAATTGATGCATCTCCTATAACAGCAATATGTTGCTTTTTAAAATCACCGTTTAAGTTAGAAGCTATTGCCATTCCCAAAGCAGCAGAAATTGAAGTTGAACTGTGACCTACACCAAATGTGTCGTAAGAACTTTCACTACGCTTAGGAAACCCACTAATACCATCTATTTGTCTATTAGTGTGAAATACATTTTTTCTGCCAGTAAGTATTTTATGACCATAAGCTTGGTGGCCAACATCCCAAACAAGTAAATCTTTTGGGGTGTTAAATGAATAATGTAATGCAATTGTAAGCTCTACAACACCAAGGCTAGCTCCTAAATGCCCTTCTTTGGTGGCTATAATTTCTATTATAAATTCACGTAACTCCTTAGCTACTTGTGGTAACTCATTAGGCTGAAGTTTACGAAGATCTTCAGGTAAATTTATGGTGTTTAAAAACTTAGACATAGGTGCAAATTTAAGATATATAAACACAGTTAAGCAGCGTAGCTGTCCAAATTTAAAATCCTATTTTTGATATATGTTACAGCCTTTTGATGATACGTATTTTATGAAAAAAGCCCTTCTTGAAGCAGAAGAGGCTTATGAAAAAGGTGAAATACCTGTTGGCGCAATTGTGGTTGCAAATAATACAATTATAGCAAGAAGCCACAATCTTACAGAGCTTTTAAATGATGTAACTGCACATGCCGAAATGCAAGTAATAACATCTGCAGCAAATCATATTGGTGGTAAATACCTTACAGATTGTACTTTGTATGTTACTTTAGAGCCTTGCCAAATGTGTGCAGGAGCGTTGTATTGGTCACAAATTTCAAAAATTGTGTTTGGCGCAGAAGATACTCAGCGTGGGTACAGAGTTATGGGCACAAAGTTACACCCAAAAACCAAAGTAGTATCCGGAGTTTTAGCAGAAGATGCATCATTACTTCTCAAGCGTTTTTTTATTGAGCGTAGAAATTTAAATTAGTACAACTCTAATTTTATTAACGTATCTTTAACAACTACAGTTTACGTTTTATAGTAACTATAGTTAATAATGCAGGGACAAACAGCAATTTTAATCTTCGCAAACTCATCTCAGGTAGATTTGGGAAGAAAAGGTATGTTAGGTGATAAGGGTTTATTTAACACCTTAAATGCACATACACTATCAATTGTAAAGTCTACAAAGCTTCCGTATTTTCAGTTTACAGAACATGAACAAGTTGGAAACTCTTTCGGTGAGCGATTTACTAATGCTATAAAGTGGGTATATGCTAAAGGGTTTGACAATGTTATTACAATTGGGAATGACACACCACATTTAACTGCTAAAACACTTTTAAATACTCACAGACTTTTAGAAAACAACACTTGTGTTCTAGGGCCATCAACAGATGGTGGTTTTTATTTAATGGGACTTCATAAATCTCAATTTAATGAAGGCCTGTTTACAAAACTACCGTGGCAAAGTAGAAAGCTATCAAAAAGCATAACGTTACTGCTGTCTGCATTTAAAGTTGAGGTTATAAGACTAGAAACTTTGCAGGATATAGATGCTGAAGAGGACATAAAAAATGTCTTACGTTTTAGCAAAAGTTTAAACAAGCACATATTAAATTTATTAAGGTCACTTATACCTTATGTTACGCAAATTTTCAGCGCGAAAAATTTGCAAATAAGTCATTTTCACTCGTACTCATTTTACAATAAGGGTTCACCATTTGGATTGTCAATTTAGTAAAGCCTTCAATTTTGTTGGAGCACCATTAAATAAACCAATCTTTTTAGAATCCAAAAACAATGAAACAACTTTTCATTGGCTTTGCGTTATTGCTTTCTGCAATGAGCTTTGCCCAAACTACTATTACCGGAACTGTTACAACCACAGCTTCTGGAGAAACAGTGCCATTTGTAAATGTTATTTTAAATAATAGCACGACAGCTACAACTACAGATGATAATGGCCGCTACAGTATCGACATAAATTCAGAATTAGATGTCCTTAAATTTTCTGCTTTAGGCTTTATTTCTCAATCTATAACAGTTGGTAACAAGACCATAATAAATGTAGCATTAGAAGAATCTACAACAGACCTAAATGAAATTGTAATTACGGCTTTAGGATTTAAACGAGAAACCAAAGAGTTAGGATATGCCGTACAAAGTTTAGGTAGTGATGATATTCAAGAAGTTAAAGCTGTAAATTTTCTAGATAATTTAAGCGGAAAATTAGCAGGTGTTACTATAAGTCAAGGAGCAACAGGTGTTGGTTCTACTTCAAAAATAACAATACGAGGTGAGGCTTCATTTTCTAATAACAATCCCTTATTTGTTGTAGACGGTACACCTATTAATAATAATACGGTTTTTAATTTCACAAATGAAGCAGCAGCAGGTTTTCAAGAAGTAGATTTTGGTAATGGTGCTATGGAGGTTAATCCAGATGATATCGCTTCGGTTTCAGTATTAAAAGGACCAAGTGCAGCAGCACTTTATGGTACTAGAGCATCTAACGGCGTTATTGTTATAGAAACTAAGAATGGAGCAAACAAAAAAGGCTTAGGAGTAAGTTATAATACCAGCCTTTTTATAGATACTGCATTTAGGTTGCCAGATTTTCAAAATGAGTACGGCCAAGGAAATTCTGGAGAGTTTGAATATGTAGATGGCTTAGGTGGCGGTATAAACGATAATATAACATATTCTTGGGGGCCAAGGTTAGACCAAGGCTTACTCATACCACAGTTTGACAGTCCTGTTGTACTTGCTAATGGCACAATTGTAAGAGGTGGCGATACTTCTGTTTATGATGGCCAACCAATAACTCCTACAGCATTTAATTCAAATCCTGATAACCTTAAGGATTTTTATGAGACAGGTGTAACAACTATTAACAACCTATCAATAGCTACTGGTTTTAATACTGGAGATTTTAGGTTATCTCTTACAGACTTAAGAAGTGATGGTATTATTCCTGGCGTTAACTTAGACAGACAAACCATATCTACAAAGCTAAATTTTACACCAACTCAAAAAACAAAAATCACGTCTAACATAAGTTATGTAAACTCTCAAAGTGATAATAGACCATCAAATGGATATGGTAGTGAAAATGTAAATTACTCTTTAGTAGCTTGGGGACCAAGATCTTTAAATATAGATAGCTTAAGAGATTACTGGCAACCTGGTTTAGAAGGAGTACAACAATACTCTTTTAACTACACCTTTTTTGACAATCCATATTTTATCCTTTTTGAAAATAGAAATAGTTTTAATAGAGATCGTGTTTTTGGAAATGTTTCTATCAAACATAATTTTACAGAAAAGCTAAGTGTTGCAGTAAGGTCTGGAATGGATTACAGTAATGAAAAACGTCAATTCTTAAGAAATTTTAGTTCAAATAGATTTAAAAATGGTGCGTACGCAGAGCACGATGTTTTTTTTAGAGAAATAAATACAGATATCTTAGTAAACTATCAAGATATTGTTGGAGACCTTTCTTTTGATGTGTCTTTAGGAGGAAACAGATTAGATCAAAATGCATCTACCAAACAATCTCAAGCAACTAATTTAGCACAACCTGGTATATTTAGTCTTAACAATGCAGCTTCTCCTATTGAAGTATTTCAGTTTGAGTCTCAAAAGCGAATCAATTCTATTTATGGCTTGGCAAAATTTGGGTATAAAGACTACCTATTTTTAGACATTACAGGAAGAAACGATTGGTCTAGCGCATTAGCAACTCCTTTTTCGGTAGATGGTACATCTTTCTTTTACCCTTCAGCTTCAGCAAGTTTTATATTGTCTGAGGTAGCAACGCTTCCAAGCATATTTTCTTACGCTCAGCTAAGAGCAAGCATAGCACAAGTAGGTAATGATACTAACCCATACCAAACCTCAGGAACGTTTGTCTCTCAAACCCCATTTAATAGTCAACCTACATTTAGCAATCAGGATTTAATTCCAAATGCAAACCTAAAGCCAGAAAGCACCACATCTTATGAGGCAGGTTTTGATGTTCGTTTTTGGAGAGATCGTCTTAATTTAGATTTTACGTATTATAATGCATTAACTAAAGATCAAATAATATCATTACCAATTGGTATATCCTCAGGATATAACCAACAGGTAGTTAACGGAGGAAAAGTTCGAACAGAAGGTGTTGAAATTATTGCAGGCTTAATACCAATCATAACAGATAAATTTAGGTGGACAACCACATTTAATTTTAGTAAAAGTGTTGCAACTGTTGAAGACTTACCACAAGATGATGGTCGCCTAACTTTAGGCTTAAGTAGAATTTATGACAGTGCTAACCAAACGGTTTTCTTTCAAGTTGAAGAAGGTGGTCGCGTAGGTGATTTTTATGGAACAGGCTATCTTAAAAACGAAAACGGCGATTTTATCCTAACCGATGACGGAAGATATATTGCAGATAATAATTTACAGAAATTTGGAAACTATAATCCAGATTTTATGCTAGGATGGAACAACCAATTCTCCTACGGTAACTGGAATTTGAGCTTCCTTTTTGATTGGAGACAAGGTGGCGAAATTGTATCTAGAACTAGAGCTTTAGGTAATGTAGGTGGACAATTGGCAGAAACTGCTTTTAGACCTGAAGGCGGCATTATAGCTCAAGGTGTTGTAAATACGGGTACTGCAGAAAATCCTAACTATATTCCTAATACAACTGCAGTAACTGCAGAAAGCTACTACCGTCAATTTTATGATAGAAACCACGAAGAAAATAATATATACGATGCCTCTTATTTAAAGCTAAGACAGTTTTCTGTGGGTTATACCTTTAAATTAAATGATGGATTTATAGGACTTAAGGAAGGTGTAGATGTAAACCTTTCTTTAGTTGGAAGAAACTTATTTGCTATTACAGAAAACCCGCATTTTGATCCAGAGCAATTAGCCGTACAAGGACAAAGTTTTGTAAGTGGTGTAGAAGATATGAGTTATGCCACAACAAGAAGTATAGGTTTTAAAGCCGGATTTAATTTCTAATAAACACACTCGTTAGAGTGTTAAACACATACACAATGAAACATTTAGTATACATATTAAGCCTGTTTTGTCTATTAGGATTAAGCAGTTGCACCAAAGATTTCGAAGATATAAACACTAACCCGAATGCACCTAATTCAGTCCAACCAAGTTTATTACTACGTCAAGTAATTTATGATTTTGGTGAGCAGATGAGTTATGAGGGCTTTGTAGCTGGAGATTTACTATCACAACATCGTACAGCACTAGACTTTAATTTGTTTGACAGGCACGCATTAAAATCGCCACAACTAGGAGGAAATCCTTGGCCAATTTTTTATACAAACTTAAGAGATAACGAAATTATTATAAACCAATCTCAGAATGTTGAAACGTTTGCAGTATATGAAGGTCCTGCGCTAATAATGAAAGCTTATATGGCAGGTATCCTAACAGATTTATTTGGAGACGTTCCTTATTCAGAAGCATTTAATGGTATAGATGGTACAGTAAAACCTAGTTATGACTTACAGGAAAATATATACAATGCAGAAGATGGCATATTTGATAATCTAGAAAAAGGAGTTGCAGCAATTAATGCATACCAAGGCGCAATACCTTTAGAAGGAGACATTCTTTTTAACGGAAATCTTCAGGCTTGGATAAAATTTGCAAATTCATTAAAAATTAAACACTTAATGAGAGTGTCTAATAAAATGGATGTGTCTTCAGAGTTACAAGCAATTTTTAATGAAGGCAATTATATTTCTTTAAACTCAGAAAATGCAATATTCAATTTTACAGCAACAGAACCAAACAGTTTTAGGCTAGCACAACTTAGAATAGGAGATTTTAACAATTTTGTTTTATCTGAAACTATGGAAAATGTACTTCAAGATCTAGAAGACCCAAGATTAGGAACATTTTTTAGACCGTTCGATAATTCAGATTCTGGAGGATTTAACGGCTTAATTAATGGGATAGATGCTTCTCAAACAAGTATTGCACTAGCAGATTATTCAAGAGCTGGCACATTATTTAGAGAAGACACGTCTGGCTTAGATGCTAACTTTTCAACAGCTTGGGAAACAAATTTTTTCTTAGCAGAAGCTGCAGAACGTGGAATAATAACAGCTAACGCTCAACAACTATACGAAATAGGTGTACAGCAAGCTTTTGAGTTTTGGCTTACAGATCTTCCAGAAACATATTTAACTACTGGAAATGCTGCTTACAACACAGGAAACAACTTATCGCAGATTCTAACCCAAAAATGGATAGCTAATATCATAAACGGTTATGAAGGTTGGACAGAATGGCGCCGAACAGGTTTCCCAGAATTTATGCCTGTAGATGCTAGCTTAAATGATGGGCTTATTCCTGTAAGAATGCCCTATCCATCTGAGGAAGAAGCTCTAAATGCAGATAATTATAATGAAGCTGCAACTGCTACAAATGGGAACAGTATTAATGCAGAAGTTTGGTGGAACGAGTAATTATTGGCTTTGCCTAAAAATTAAAACGTATGAGTGTAGAGTACTGGCAATGGATTTTAGTAATAGGCTCAAGTCTGTTATTATTTTTCTTATCACCATTAGCAAAAAATGCATCAGAGTTTTTTAAAGCAACTCACCGCAAAAAGGCTCCTAACGCATTAATGCTAACAGGAAGCCTTATAATCTCTTGGATTTTTGCTAAAAGCATTACCAATGCTGCAAACTTAGGATTAGATTATGGTATTGTTGGTGGTGTTGCATATGCTGGTTATTACTTAAGTTTTGCTGTTGCTGGTTTAATAATATATAAGATTAGAGTAAAAGGTGGCTTTAGCAGCATACACGAGTTTTTAACTACAAAATTTGGAAAAGGTGCTGTTGCACTTTTCTCTATACTTATATGTATACGTTTATTTAATGAGGTGTGGAGCAACACCATAGTTATAGGAACTTATTTTGGAGATCAAGGTACACAAGCTTATTATTGGTCAATCTTAATATTCACAGCGCTTACATTAGCCTATGCATTAAAAGGCGGTTTAAGTAGTTCTATTTTTACAGATGTTATACAAATGGGGCTTTTTGCCATTTTACTCTCAGTTATTTTAGGCGTAATATTTACAGCAGAAGATTTTACCATAAAAGATGCCGCTACTTCTGGAACTTGGTCGTTAGACTTAGGTCTTAATTTATTTTTTGCAGCACTCATACAGTCGTTTAGTTACCCGTTTCACGACCCTGTTCTTACAGATCGTGGTTTTTTGAGTTCACCAAAAGTTACACGGCGTAGTTTTATAATGGCAAGTATATTGGGCGCTATATGCATTATAATGTTTAGCATTATTGGGGTGTATGCACAAAGTGAAGGTTTTAAGGGTCAAGCAGCAGTTGAGGTTGGTAAGGCATTTGGTGTGGTTATATTATTGGTTATTAATTTTATTATGATTACTTCTGCAGCGTCAACATTAGACTCTACGTTTTCATCATTTTCTAAATTATTGGCTGTAGATCTTAATTTAGGAAACACATTAAAATTTGGTCGTTTGGCAATGATAGCAGTTGCTATCTTAGGAACCATACCAGTTTTTTTAGATGCTGAAATATTATCTGCTACCACAATTTCTGGAACTATGGTTATTGGGCTTACACCTGTTTTCTTATTCTGGAATATAAAGGTTCCTAAACTAAGCTTTTACCTAAGTGTGTGTTGCGGATTAGTATTTGGCTTTTTACTTGTTTTTGGCTGGTTTCCTGAAGCTCTTAAATTTTCAACCGGAAAATATGCAGATTTACTCTGGATTAATGTCTGGGGAATACTATGTTGTATGATGTTATATATGTTACCAAAATGGATAAAAAATTAACAGATTTAGGGACTGTAAAAGGTAAAATGCTTTTGTTTGGAGGCGTTTACAGCAATTTACAAGCTCTTGAAGAACTTATAAGAATTGCAGATAAACAAGGTATACCGCCAGAAAATTGTATTTGTACTGGAGATATCGTTGGGTATTGTGCGCAACCAGAAGAGGTTGTTCAGACATTTAAAAAATGGGGCGCTAGGAGTATATTAGGTAATGTAGAGATACAGCTTCGTGATGGTGCAGAAGATTGCGGTTGTGATTTTAGAGAAGGTTCTAGATGCGATGGCTTTTCTCAACTTTGGTTTCCATATGCGCAAAGCAAACTCAGCAAATCCTCTTTAGATTATATAGCATCGCTTCCAGACCATATAACATTTAACTACGCTGGAAACCAAGTGGGCATTTTACATGGGTCATATTTTAATGTATCAGAGTTTATATACAAATCAACTAACTGGGAAGTTAAAGCACCAAACTTTTCAAAATTAAATGCAGATATAATTGTTGGTGGCCATTGTGGCTTGCCTTTTCAGCATTTGGAAAATGAAAAGTACTGGTTAAATCCTGGCGTTATTGGTATGCCTGCAAATGATGGTGAGCCACACGTTTGGTATATGACTTTTAATGACGATGGCTTATTTAAATACAACCATCATACCCTTAAGTACAATTATAAATTAACAAGCTCTTTAATGCAAAATGGATTGTTGCCAGAAGAGTATGCCAGAACCATAATTACAGGCATTTGGGATAACACAGAAATACTACCTGCTTATGAAAGTGGCCTGCAAGGGTTTGGTATTGTGCTTTAAAGAGGTTAGTGCAAAAGAAACTAACCAAAACAATTATCTTTGCAGTCTTAAACTATTACTATGAGTAAAACCATTACTGGGTTTTCTAAGCTAAGCAAAGAAGAAAAAATTGACTGGCTAGTTACTACGTTTTTCGAAAAAAGTTCAAGCGCTGTACATATACTTAAACAATACTGGAACACCAATCAACAGTTACAACAACTGCATGACGAGTTTACAGAAAACACAATTTCAAATTACTATTTACCTTTTGGTGTAGCACCAAACTTTTCAATAAACGGAAAAAACTATGCTATACCAATGGCAATAGAAGAAAGCTCTGTTATAGCAGCAGCAAGTAATGCCGCAAAATATTGGTTAAATAGAGGTGGCTTTAAAGCAGAAGTTTTAGATACTCAAAAAGTAGGGCAGGTTCATTTTACATTTCAAGGAAGTGCAGAAATATTAAAGTCTTTTTTCTCTGAAGTTAAACCTAAATTACTGGCCTCTGTAGCAGCACTCACTAAGAATATGAAAAAGCGCGGAGGTGGCGTTTTAGATATTTCATTAGTTAATAAAACTGAAGCTTTACAAGGGTATTACCAATTACATTGCACATTTGAGACGGTTGACTCTATGGGCGCGAACTTTATAAACAGTTGTTTAGAGCAATTTGCTGAAACTTTTAAGACTGAAGCGTCTTCATATGCAGCATTTAATGAGGAGTTACCACATATCGTAATGAGTATTCTTTCTAACTATGTCCCTAATTGTATTGTTAGAGCAGAAGTCTCTTGTCCTGTTGAAGAGCTTTCAGATTCTAAAATTCCTGACGGAAAAGAGTTTGCTGAAAAATTTATACAAGCCATTAATATTGCAGAAATTGAACCTTTTAGAGCCGTTACTCATAATAAGGGAATAATGAACGGAATAGATGCAGTTGTGCTCGCAACAGGAAATGACTTTAGAGCTGTTGAAGCAGGCATACACGCCTATGCTTCTAAAGATGGACAATATTCTAGCCTTACACACGCAAGTATAGATAATGGTATATTTAAATTCTGGATGGAAGTACCTTTAGCCTTAGGAACCGTAGGTGGCTTAACAAGTTTACATCCTTTAGTAAAGTTAGCATTGCAATTATTAGGAAGTCCTAATGCAAAAGAATTAATGAAGATTGTTGCAGTTGCTGGATTGGCTCAAAACTTTGCTGCTATAAAATCTTTAACTACAACAGGAATACAGCAAGGCCACATGAAAATGCATTTAATGAATATTTTAAATCAGTTTAATGCTACTGCAGATGAAAAAACAGCAATGGTAAAACACTTTACTACAAATACTGTTAGCCATAGTGCAGTGGTTGATGCACTGGAAACTTATAGGTCTTAACTATGGTAGTAGAAAACCCTAAATATTTTTACAGTCCAGGTAAATTATTACTTACTGGAGAATATGTGGTTTTAGATGGTGCTAAATCTTTAGCAATCCCTACAACATTTGGTCAAACACTTAAAATAACTTCTATTCCAGAACAGGTTTTGCGTTGGCAAAGTGTAGATGTAAATAATAATATTTGGTTTCAAGCAGATTTTGAATTAGATACAACCTCAAAAGTAGTCACTAACTCAACTCTTGAAGTTGCCCAACGGCTTACACAAGTCTTACAAGTTGTTTGTGATTTAAATGATGGCTTTAAAGATAACTTTAAAGGAACACTTGCAATTACAGAGCTTGAATTTCCAAATAATTGGGGTTTAGGTAGTTCTTCTACGTTAATTAATAACTTAGCCAACTGGGCACAGGTTGATGCCTTTAAGTTACTTAAGCAAACCTTTGGAGGCAGCGGTTACGATATTGCTTGTGCACAACATAGAACACCAGTTTTGTATCAACTAAATGAAGGCTTAAACATTAGTACAGAGGTTTCTTTTAAGCCATCCTTTCATAAAGAGCTGTTCTTTGTACATCTTAATAAAAAGCAAAACAGTAGAGACTCAATAAAGCATTATAGAAGTGTTCCTAAAGATACCTTACGTAATGTATTGTCGAAAATTTCTAAATTAACAGAACGAGTTTTAACTGCTAATTCAGTTCAGGAGTTTTCAGATACTTTAAATAAGCACGAAACTATAATTTCGCAACTTATTAAAACACCTACAATTAAGGAACAGCTATTTTCAGACTATCCTAAAACTATTAAAAGTTTAGGAGGTTGGGGTGGCGACTTTGTCTTAGTAGTAGGAAACCCAGAAGATAAAATCTATTTTAAGGAAAAAGGATACCATACTATTTTATCTTTCGCTGAAATGATTGCATAAAAAAACCTCCAACTTTAAATTGGAGGTTTTTTTTATGAATTAAGATTCTACTAGTAAAATCTAGATCTATTATCTTCAATCTCTGTAGCTTCTTTTAAAGCATTGTAAGCTTTAGTGTTTACTCCAGATGTTCTTTTATTAGATTCCTGAAATGAAAACGCTTTGTAGTTGTCTAATGGTGTAGCTTCGTTACGCTTTACAACTTTAACAACATACACTCCATTTTTACCTTGTAATGGAGCACTTGTAGCACCTTCTTTAAGGCTAAACGCTGCGCCAACAACTTCTGGCTCATTACCAGCACCTGTTAATGTTGGACTTTTAAGGTTTAGAGCGTTAGAAGTTTGAATTTGCACGCCTTGGTTTTGAGCAATTTCTGCTAAAGTATTTCCTTTAATACGAGATTTAAGAATCTCTGCTTTCTTATTATTCTTGATAATTGGAGTAGCAGTGATTGATGCATCTTCAACATTCATTAACCCTTTTTCATTCTCTCCAGTTACTTGCACTACAACATATCCTTGAGGAACGTCAAAACGCTTAACATCTCCAACATTAGTTTCTTCATTAAATGCCCAGCTTACAATAGAACGTTGTCTACCAACTCCAGGAATATTTTCATCTAAAGCTTTAACACCTTTTACTGGTCTAGCAGTAAGATCACTAGATTTAGCTAACTCTGCAAAATCACCTTTACTAGCTGCGATTTCAAACTTAGTTGTTTCAGCAAATAAATCGTTAGTAGTTTTTTCTGAAGCTTCAATCTCTCTTACAATTGTTGCAAGTTTAACAGCTTTTTCTTTATCTGTTTGTTCTTGTATGTCTATAATATGAAATCCGAATTGAGATTTTACAACTCCAAGATCTCCTTCATTATTTTGAAAAACATAATCATTAAATACAGGAACCATACGACCTGGTGTAAAGAAGCCTAAATCTCCACCTTTTGCACCTGAAACCTTATCTGCTGAATAGGTAGTTGCAAAATCTGTAAACTTATTACGATCTCTTCTTAATACAGATGCAAGGCTATCTGCAAGTTGCTTAGCTTCTTCTTCTGTACGTTCAACATCTGTAGCAGTTTGTAAACCTGTATAAGATATTAGTATGTGTCTTGCCTTAGCAGAATCTGGCATAGACTTAGTGTCTTCTAGTCTAGAAAGCTTTAAAGTGTTACCATCTCTGTATGGGCCATAAACCTCACCTTTATTTAAGTTGAATAATTCATCTGCAAAATCTTTAGGAAGGTTTTTTTTAAACTTGTAGTTACCATCGTAACGCACATCTGAGTTTGCATTAACAAAAGTCTCTAAGTTTTTAGAGTTTTTTAATCCTAAAAGTGTGTCACCAGACTCTACTCTGTTTTCTGCCATTGCAGCAACTTCAGCTTTCATGTCTTCTACATCTGCATCTGAAGCTTTTTCTTCAAATAAAACATATTGTAAATCTCTACCAGCTTCGACAGTATACTTATCTGGGTGAGCTTTTATATATGCTTTAATTTCATCTTTGCTTACTTGTGCTTCACTTTCATCAACAGCTGTCCAAGGTATTTTTACATATTCTACATCAACAGTATTGTTTTCTAGTAAGTATGCTTGCTTACCTTCTAATAATGTTGCACCAACACCAGCTTTAATCATATTAAAGTACTGAGTTTCTTTAGCTGCTAAAGCAACTTGGTCTTCGTAGTTTTTCCACTGTTCGTAAGCTTGAGGAGAACTCGCTTTAATGTTAGCTAAATATTCTTGAAGTTTTTGCTCGCTAAACGTACCATTCTCATCAGAAAATGTAGGGTTACCTTCTAATTGTAAAGCCATTGTTGCTTTTAATTGTTCTGGGCTAACCTCTATACCTAGCTTTTCAAATTGCTGTGCCAATACTACTTCTCTAACTTTTGCATCGTAAACTCTGTTTACTGCTTGCATAGTAGATGCATTTGGTCCTAGTTGCTTAGAATATAAGTCAACTTGTTTAGCAAATTCTGTACGGTCTATATTTTCACCGCCAACTGTAGCTACTGTATTTTCACCTTTACTTGATGAAAAGCCGCCGTTTCTGATAACATCTGCTAATACAAATGAAAATAACGCCAATGCTATAATGATGATCAAGAAGATTGAGCGTTCTCTAATTTTGTTTAATACTGCCATTGTAATTTATTCTTTTGTCTTGAATAGTGGGCGAAAATAAGGTTTTAGCACATAACATGAAAGAAAATGTGTGTAAAAGTTACACAGTGTAAAGACCTAGTTTTCTTGGAGGTTATGTAGCTCTACTAGTTCTATTTTTGTGTTAGAAACTTCAAGAATGTGTAGTTTAAAGTTTTCAATTTCTACAATTCCGCCTTGTTCTGGAATGTCTTCTGTAAAGTGAACAATCATACCACCTAGGGTTTCATAATTTTCACTTTCAGGTAACTCTAGCTTATAGGCTTCATTAATATAATCTACTTCTAATCGAGCAGAAAATTTATACACATTATCGTTAAGTACTTCTTCAGTAAGTATTACAGAATCATGTTCATCTTCTATCTCGCCAAATAATTCTTCTACAATATCTTCAACGGTAATCATACCGCTTGTACCACCATACTCATCTATAACTACAGCAATACTTTTTCTCTTTTTTATAAGTGTATTAAGAATATCCTTTATTAGCATAGTTTCAGGTACGAAAACTACTGGCATTAGAATTTCTTTTACCGTTTTAGGTTGCTTAAAAAGTTCGAATGAATGTACGTAACCTATAATATCGTCATTTGTGTCTTTGTACACTAGTATTTTAGATAGGCCTGTGTCTGTAAATAATTTAATTAGATCTTTAGGTTCTGTTGTAATATCAACAGCAACAATCTCTGTACGAGGAATCATTACTTCTCTAGATTTTACTTCTGAAAACTCCAAAGCATTTTGAAAAATCTGTATTTCACTATCTACTTCTTCATGTTCCTCGATAGCCTCCATTTGTTCTGTAATGTAGTTGCCGAGCTCTACTTTACTAAAGGCTAGTTGTACTTCATCTCCATCTGTTTTAAAGAATTTTTTTAATACAAGGTCTGAGACCCATATTACAAACGATGAAATAAAGCCAAATAAGATATAAAATACATATGCTGGTGCAGCAAATATCTTAAGTAAAGAATTGGCATAAATTTGAAAGAAGACTTTTGGTAAAAACTCTGCAGTAAGTAAAATTACGAGTGTAGAAATTATAGTTTGGGTGAGTAAACTAAGGTCTACAAAAATATATCGAAGTATCTCATTTTCTACAGGAAGCATGTTTTGAAACAATGCCAAGAGTAAATCGCCCATAAAAAATCCATAGATAACTAGGGCAATGTTATTGCCAACCAACATGGTTGCAATAAATTTTGAAGGTTTTTTGGTAAGACGTCTTAGGATATTGGCCAAGAAGCCTGCTTGCATCTTCTCTATTTCAATATGTATTTTGTTAGAAGATACATAAGCTATTTCCATTCCTGAGAAGAAAGCAGAAAGGATAAGAGATAAAACAATGATAATGATTTCAGAATGCATTATTCTTGGCGATTGTTATCTTCAATTTTACGCCTAAATTTTCTTTTAAAAAAGAATAAAAATAGCGCAACTGCAGCAAAAGCAAGAAGCATATAAGATCTGCCTCTGTCTGTTGCCCATATGCTTATAGCTTCACCAATAAACCAAACGGCTATGGCAATATAAGCGTATTCAAAAAATTTATAGAGTTTCATAATACTGTACAATAAGGTTGTAAAAGTACAGCTATTTTTCTTCTTCTTCTAAATACATGACACCAACGTCTGATCTGGATAGAAATTTGGTGAAATCCTTATTGCTGTCAAATCCTTCACCATTTGTGGTAGAGCCACTAGGAAACAATGCAGTATAAGGTTGGTCTGTAAAGACCCATTGCTTTTGTTGGTCATAATATAATTGTTCTGCGTAGACAATTGTACTATCGCTAGTAACAATTTTTACATTTCCTTGTAAATCTATTAAGCCCGTTGGTTCATAGATTATTCCATAATCTGCATAAACTGTATTCTTTTTGTTACTGTCATCAAAAAAATCTACTGTTAATCCATCTGGAAATTCCCGATATGGAAATTCTTGATTTGAGTAATCCTTAAGTTTAGCACTTTTAAGGTTGGCTACCACTTTGCCAGAATCTGTATAAAAAAGATTTATCTCTTGTCCAATTGCCTGTGGGCCATCCTGTAATAACTCAAAGCTACGAACCTCGTTTAATTTTCCTTTACAAGAAAAAAGCATTGCTATAACAAAAGTTACAGCAATGCTCTTTATATATATATTATATGTGTTTTGCATTTTACAAGTTAGGAACCTTCACAGAAGATCCAATCCAGCATCCTATATTTACTGTCTTTCCAGCCATGTTTGCTGAGAAGATATCAGATTTTTGTGGAGCTCTACCTCTGTAAGCTGCAGCAGCTTGATCTGCATTACTCTTAATTGAAGGATCTACACGACCAGCTTTAGACGCCATATCTGCAGCTAACCAATATACAGATCTCTTTTCAAAAGAAGTACCACCACAGTTGTTTACACTTTTAGCGTACATATCTGCAATTTTTAAGTATGCAACACCTAATGAAGGCTTGTTTTGTAACGCTTTGTTGTAAAAGCTCCTTGCAGTACTGTAGCTACCTTTAGCTTTAGCGCTTTCTGCCAATCTGTAGTATACTTTAGCTCTCTTAGTTGGGTCTGTCTGTAACTCGGCAGACTCGTTGTAATATTTAAGCGCTTTAGTCATATTTCCAGCTTGCTCTTCTAATCTACCTAAGTAGAACGCAGAATCTGCAGAAGGCTCATTGGTGTGTAATGCTTCAACTAGTTTCTTAAATAAAGGATCATCTGTACAATCTTTACCACTTAAACGACCAGCAGCACTTTTTAACCAGTTGCTATCAGTTTTCTTTTCTTCAAACTGTCCTTGGTATAAAGGGATAAGGTTTTCACAATCTGCAATTTTTCCAAACTTACCGTTAATACTTCCAGCTACTACACTGTAGTTTTTAAGATAAATTTCTCCATTCTTAAGACTAATCTTTTCAGATCTGTTAAGAGACTCTTGGTTATCTTGCTTTTCAATAAGAGGAGTTACTTTAACAGCTAACTCATCATTTTCTTTTTCAATTTTAGTGATTACCTCATCATATTTATCAAACACTTCTTGAAGATCTTTTTTACCAGCTTCTTGAAGGTCTATTAATAAAGAAAAGTAAGTAAGTAAACCTTTAGGACTTTTAAAAGATGCCTTATCTGTAGTCCAAGCTTTATCAAAAGCAGCATATTGCTCTTCTGTAGTACCTAATTTGTTATCGTACATTACTTGTGCTATATCTGCAAGAACATCTCCCTTATCTACTTTAGGGTCATTCTCAAAATATTTAAGTTTTGCTTGATGTGCAGCAATTAAATTTTCTGCATTTTGCTTTTTATTAGCTTCTGTGCTTTTATCTAAAAAATGCTTGTACATACGCACACCATATTGGTATGTTGCTAATGAGTATGAAGGGCAGTCTTTCACTAATGTTTCATAGTGAGGTTTTGCTGCGTCGTATTGCTTATTCTTAGCACTTGTTGCAAAAAGCGACAATTGTGTTGCACAGTCTGCAGCTTGTGCATTAGTGAACTGTATGCCTAGAAATAAAGCTGTTATTAATAAAGTTGCTTTAGTTTTCATAGTATTTAAAATGGTTAATTAAACTTAGTTTTTTCAAACCACTTGTCATTTAAAGACAAGCCGATTATAATATTGTAAAACGATTCTTTTATTAAGCCTGCATCTGTTGTACCACGTTGTCCGTATTCAAAAGATAGGTTAGCATTTGTAAATAATCGTCCTGCTGGTATACCTACTCCAAAAGATATGCCAAACTCGTTAATGTCTTCTCCTCTTAGGTTTAGACCGGTTTCTTCATATCGTGCTCCAAGCCTATAAACAATTCTGTTTAAGTAACTTGTAAGGTCATTATATTTTGGAATATAAAAACCTCCAACTTTAAATTTAGAGGCGTCGTCAAAAATAACGTCTTCATTATTAAAAGAACGATTATTGAAGTTACTTTTTTGTGAATTTACATACTCAAGGCCTGCATACCACTTATTCGCTTTTCCTATCCCTAATCCTAAACTAATTTCTGAAGGGTTTTTAAAATCTGAATCTTCTAACTCAATATCTTGTCTGTCTGCTACTAATTCTTGTCCTGAGTTACCCACAATTACTGTAGCCAATTCCCTGAAGTTTTCAACATTTATAGTTGTTGAAGGCATATAGGTTGCTGTAGCAGTTAAGTCTAAATTCTCAGTTAACTTAGTGTCGTAAATAGCACCAACCTTAAAACTGAAGCCTAAGAAATCTGATCGGTTAATTTCTCTAGTTCCAAACTGTATGTCGTCTTGAAAGCGAATGCTTTTGTTTTGAATATTTCCAAAGTTATATTGAAAATCTACACCAATGTTAAAGTTGTCTGTAACTTTATAAGCGGTAGAAAGCGCTACTTTATTTAAGCCACCTCTACCAGTAAATTGGTCTGATGAGCTTAATGACTCTCCATTATCAGGTTTTATGTTATAGCCAACTGTTGTGCTAGGATAAACTGAAAGTCCAAATCCTAGTCTACCTGCTGGAAATCCTAATGCTAAATAATCAAAGGTGGTGTGTGAAGCAGACTCAGAAGCATTTGCGTTTTCTAAACTTAAAGATTGGTGACTAGCTCCAACTGAGTAAGCAGTAAGGCGTAATTTCGCGAAACTTGCTGGGTTTTGTAAATTTATGTGAATACTATCACTATAGGCACCCAAACCAGCCATTCCTCGCTGTTCTGCAGTTCCTCTAAATTTAGTTAAACCAATACCATAAAATGAATATGGAGATGAGGTTCCTTCCTGTGCATTTGCCGTCAACACTATACCTAAGAGCGCTACGATTACTACAAATCGTTTAATCATGTGTCTTTGTTAAATTCTAAAATATGGTTTAATCCTTCCAACAAAAAATTAGAGTTGGCAAAGATGCTATTTTTTATACGTTTAGACAAAAAATCAGCGTCTCCACCAGTAAAAATAACTGTTAAATCAGGATATTTTTCTTTATAACGGTTTATAAAACCATCTATTTCATTACAAGTGCCCAAAATGGCACCACTTTGCATACTCTCAGATGTACTTTTCCCTATTAAGTTTACATTATCTGTAGCCTTAAGTAATGGAAGTTTTGCTGTAAATTCATGCATAGCCTTAAAGCGCATTTGTAATCCAGGTGAAATAGAACCTCCATGATATTTATTTGTACTATCAATAAAATCATAAGTTATACAAGTACCTGCATCTATAATTAAGACATTTTCATTTGAATATGCCTTAGCAGATCCAGCTACTAAACCTATACGATCTAAACCTAAAGTTTCTGGCGTATTGTAATTGTTTGTATAAGGGACGCTGGTAAATTGATTAAGTTGCAAAACAATAGTATACTTTTCTAAGAAATTTAAGTGTTCTGTTGGGTAAGTAGACGTGTTAGATATTATAGAATGTGTGATATTAGACCAGTTTTCTAATATTTCTTTAATTTTTTTTTCAATTTCATTAGATGAACAAATTGTTCTTTCCTTAAGGGTAACGTCCTCAAAAACTGCAAGTTTAGTTCTCGAGTTACCTATGTCTATTATCAAATTCATCTTTTTATTTATGGTTTTGTAAAATTACAAACGAATTTTTTAGTCTTTATGTTGTAGGGTTTCAAAATTGATTTTATATTTGCGCTCCTTAATAATAGGTACCTTAGCTCAGTTGGTAGAGCAACGGACTGAAAATCCGTGTGTCCCTGGTTCGATTCCTGGAGGTACCACTTTTAAAAATGTAATTCCCTTGTAGTCAATAGATTGCAAGGGTTTTATTTTTTAACAGCGTTTTTTACAGCGGATTATGAGCTTAAAAGAAAAGGAGCATCTTGCTCCCTGACTTTATTGACCTAGCTTTTTTGCGATATAAACAGGACAGTACATTTTTTTGTTTCCTATTCTTAGCTTATACTTTAAATACCCTTCATTCTCCATTTTAATTAGGGTTGTATCGCTTTTAATCCCAAAAAGCTCCTTCACCTCTTTCGAGGTTAGCAACCTTTTCATATTGTTTAAAATTACTTTTCGATATACCCCAAGTGGGAACGCATAGGGTTATTTGCTCTGAGTATATCTGCCCGCTATTTTACCACTTACTACGATAATAGTAAGAATTTACTATAAAGTGCAAGTAGATTTCTGTAATTCTTTGAAGTGATTTGAAACTTACCTATTGACTTATCGAAAAAAAATGTCCATTGTTTGAAAATAATATAGTTCCTGACGGTCTTTTAAGTTCCGTCTAACTATTTATTTACGAATAAGGAATCAGAAGCAGGGTTTTAGACTTACTGGCTTATGGTTTCACTATATAGCAAAGAGAAATGGAAAAAGAATATTATAGAGTATATGAGATAAGTAAAATGTATAAAATTACTTCTAGGTATGTAAGAACTAAGATTAAACAGTTAAATGATTCTGGTAAATTCAATAATAGAATAGAAAAGGATAGTGAAGGTCAATGGCTCGTCCATCATTTAGCCTTACCGCTATTTAAAAGACAAAGAAAACAGAAACAATCTTATTATGCTTTAACAGTAACCTTCAATAATGATTACACCAATGAAGATGTTGAAACTGTTATGAATTGGGTATGCAACAGGACAGGGTTGAACGATTTGGAGTTTTACTACACTATTGAAAAAGGTTTGAAGACAGATAAGACCCACGTACATTCCTTTACTAACTGTAAGACAAAAAGAAAACTAATTGAGAATTTAAGACTAGGATTCTCTAAAGTAGGGTACAAAGAAGTGCCTGTATATGACCTTGAAGGGTGGAAAAATTACATTACCAAAGAGGGAAATAAAATAATAGAAATTAAAAACTAAAAACTATGGAAACACTAGAAAATAACCCAAGATTGCATTTTCTGCTTAAAGAATTTGTACTAATCAATTACGAATCCGATGCTGACACTTCGGAAAATGTTCTTTTAAGAGAATACAACTTTTTAAATGATACCAATCAACTAAACCTATTGTTCGAGCTTGAAACATTATTAACCCAATGGGATAAGGATAAAAGTTATGATGAGGTGAGGACTGCATACTTCAACCTACCATTGCACCAGAGATAACCTCTCTTATTATAGCCGTCAATGGTTTTCGATATATCACAATCAATATGGCGCAAAAAAAATTTCTGAAATTTTTGTACCAAAATGCACCAAGCGTACGGGTTTAAGACAGGCTATAATTTAATAAATGTTTGATTTTAATAGTGTTAACAGCAATGTAGTCAGACAGCTAAAGATAATATTACTGAAAAATGGATTTAGATGAGAAAATACAGCTAAAGCAAAAGGAACTATCCCTATCGGATAGTCCAGAGAAAAAAAGCCAAATACAACAGGAATTAAAAAAGCTCCAACTGCGTAAAGAGATTGAAGCTATTAAAAGGCGTATAGAGCAGATTAACTAGAAGGGTAAAGGATGGAAGATACTCTATCTTTCATCTCACCTTGTAGTTTTGCTAAAATCTTTGTTTTGTAGGATTCTCGAATTTGATTGTGTTCTACAAAGGCTTCATTGTTATAGCTCCATTGATTTTCATCCCAAAATCGTTTAATTCTGCCATCTTCGTAAAATGTAAAATCATTATCCTTCATTCCGTCACCGATATGAACGGTGCAAATTATATTATCATTTTCCATAACTATTGTCTTCCAATTAATGGGTTAATTTTATTTCTAAGATATGATTCGACTTTTGGTAAAATCATATTGTAATTGACTACTTCAATTTTAACGGTACTAAGTCTAAACTCTGCATCCAACAAATTTTCTCTAGAATGTAGCTTCATTGCGAATGTAGGTTTATGCAACTCTTTATAAAGGTGATTATGAACCCTTCCACCTATTTGTTTTGATTTACCTATGTAAATAGGCATCCATTCCAACAACTCATTATGTGCCTTGATTCTTTTCTTAGTAAAATTTGGTGTAAACTTTCTTTTATAACGTTCGGCTTCCCATCCTTCCTTAAAAGAGGTTAACCAATGGTTGTAATCAAGATTTTCAAAATCTGTTTTTACTTCAAAAAGATAAACTCCCGAATAAACAATATCATTCCAAGGAATATCGTCTTTGGCTGTTCTAGGGGTAAATTCGCAAATAGGCTTGAATACTAAAGATTCTGCTATTGTTGTTATTTGCTTTGCGTGAGCTTTTAAACTATTGTCAACATCATTTAGTGTAATCATACAGCTAAAATAGCTTTAACTTTCTGAACTGTACCTAAAGAGCATTCGGCAATTTTAGCCGTGTCTCTAAGAGAATTGCCCTTTTTTAATGATTTAATTACATTTGGATATTTAGATAAAAATTCTTCTTTAGCTTCAACAGAACCACGAACACGACCTTTGTAAGTGCCTTTTGCCTTTGCAATAGCAATACCTTCACGCTGACGTTCAAGTAAAGTCTCACGTTCCATTTGCGCTACATTACCCATAACACTTATTATGAGATTGAAGGTGCTATTAGGTTTTCCATCAACAAGGCTCGTAATGCCGAGATTGTCAACCATTAGATTAACGCCATTGTCTGTAAAGAATTGAACTGTTTGGAGTATGTCGATGAGGTTTCTACCAAGTCGGTCAATACTAGAAACAGACACGTAAGTAATTTTTCCAGATTTGATATCTTCCGTTAGTTCCTGACCTTTTGGTCTTGTAGTAAAAAGTACTGACCCACTAATTACATCGTTGTAAATGATTTCACCTTTAGCTTGTTTGGCTAATTGACGTTCGATGTTCTGATTTGCTGTACTTATTCTGTTGTATCGTGCCTTCATATCTGAAATATTATAAATCAAAGATACCAGGTTTATTTTGATGTATCAAATTTAGGGTGGTTTTATTTAGTACATTAAAATATATTATAATTACTAATTTGGGTGTTTAAAACTGTACTACGTTTAAATTGTAATCTAAATTTAATACATTATTTTGAGGTCATGACAATTGAAAAATACCAACAACATATTGCTAACCTTATTCAAAACACACCTGTGGTATCAGGAGATGTTTTTGACCCTGAGTTTACACCAGATATAGACGACTATTTAAATACGTTTGAATTTTATCAAGAAGCTTTGAGACAACATGCGGATTTCGGTATTGAACCTGCCTACTTGTTTTTTAGAAACGATTTCAGTTTAAATGCAGGAGCTACGAAAACAGATGATAACATATTTTTAGTTTCCATTAATATGGGAACAATTAACTGGCTTATTACAAGATTAAAGAACAATACGGATTTAGTTACAAGTACAGATGTTAACTTATTTAATATTTTAACTCCGTATCTTGACATACCAATTAATCGCCTACTATACCAATCTTGCTGTCATTATACATTTTATCATGAGATGGCCCATCTTGTTCAAGACTCTGATTTATTACAAGAAACTCTAAGCGAGAATCCAGAAGGAGTTGAGGATTTTAATATAGACCGTCATTTATTAGAGATAGATGCAGACACTTTCAGCGCATTATGTTTAGGAACTCACATAATACAATATTGCGAAAGGATTTTCGGTCAAAACTACAATCGAGAAAATTTGGAAGCTCTAGTCGTAATGTTTTCAATAGGTATTTTTCTATATCTCCTTTCATTTTCGGGAAATTCAGAGCAATTTTATTTGCGTGAATCAACACACCCACATCCTGCAATAAGAATCACTAACTTTTTAATGGTTCTTACACATTATTGCAATAATTCTTTAGAAGCAAGAGATAAAGGCTTCACAATCAATCAAGGTAATATGTTTATTTATGCGATGGAAATTGCAGAGGAGCTTCAAGATTTCTTTTTTGAAAATCAAACTGTATCAACGTTCAGACAGACTATGATTGATAATAGAATAGAAGCAGTAGCATATTTAGGAGATTTAGTTGAAACAAATAATGTTTCAATAGACACCGCAACGCACAAATGGAATCTAAGACATCAAAACCAAAACAATTAGTTTCTAATAGGCTTGACATTTAAGTCAATTAGGGTAAAATTTTATTAAGTTTAAACAAACAGAGAAGATTTTGGTAAAGTGGTTTGTATCCCATGCAACATGATTCATTATCAATCATTTGAAGTATTCTGAGAAAGAGTTAATTTAGACACCTAATTTTAAAAAAAATGGCACATTGTAGAGATTGCAGACATCCAGATATATTCGGAAGCGATGGTAGATGTGAAGCATGTTGGGGTAGCGGAGAAGATGGTATTAAATCTTTAGTGGATGGAGCAATAAGTGCAGTTACAGGTCTTGACCATGAAAAAGCAGATTGCGAGGTTTGTTCTGGTACTGGGCAATGTCAAACTTGTGGAGGAACAGGTTACGTTAAGGACATGCCTGATGAAGATGATATTGAGGTTGATTCCAACATCGCAACGAATTATGATTCGTACAGTTCGGATGACTATGATTACAGCGATTATGACTATGGCTCAACAACCAGTAGTAGCACTTATTCCTCTCCAAGAAGAAAAACAAGTAGCTCACAAAGTGGATATATAATTCCGATTATTATATTGTGTGTTTTATGCTATGGTGGATGGTATCTATACGACAATGTATCACAAAAAAATGAAAGGAAAAGACACTATCAAGAGCTTCAACAAGGGCAGAATAATATAAATCGGCAGGTCTATGTTAATAAAAACAATATCAATATTTATTCTGGAACACGTACACCGAATAGTTTATTAAATACTCAGGTCATTGATAAACTGAACTACAAAAATCAAGTTACAGCAAAGTATTCAATCCTTGGAACGAATTGGGTTTATGTTGATTATATTAAAGGCGGTCAAAGAAATGTCGGTTATGTAAGGCAGAGTGATATCGCTTACGATAAGCACTTTGATAGAACTTATAACGGAAACATTTATTTCAGATTCTCTTACGGAAAGTATCATACTTTAGATTCACAAACGAAGCAAAGTCTGGATGCTACATTCAAAAAAATATCAAAGTATAATGACCCAATCATCGTAGAAATAGCGAATTATGAAAATACAGGTGCTACCATAAATTATCTCTATTCATCTATTCGACCTTTCGCAAAGAAGTATGATATCACAAATATCAAACATAGATTTTTACGACAGAATAAAAATCGTAAAGAGCGCACAAACTATTTCATTGTGAGAACAAATAAATGATTCATTAAGGATAAAAATTTAAAAAGAAGTCCTTTTCTATTTTTGTGCAAAATCGTTTTAGTCTAAAACCGAACGATATTCAACCTTTAAATGGTTATCAAGAATTAGGATTAAGGTTGATTTATCTAGAAATCTGTGAGTGAGTTGTCATTGATAACCTAAAAACAATATGCCTGAATAAATACCAAATGTTATGTTTAGTGTAAAAATCACACAAGCCCATCTTATTTTAATTCTGCTATCTTTAGAAAATAAATTAGACCTATGGACAAAACTTTAAAGTTTGATATTTTCAGATTTCATTTACTTCCCATCACAACTAAACAAACATCTCTTTTCGGTGAAAATATCACCTATGAAGAGTTGGTGCAGAAAAAGAATGAAGTGTTTAATAAATTTGTTGAGGATTTGCAAAATATAAATACTGGACTGCCTTTAGAGCTGTTCAGCTATGAGGATGATAGTTTTCTGTTTAGAATCGCAAACCCCAAAAAAACTATAATCTATAAAGACTTTAAAGAAATTGTAGAGAAAACAGAACCATACGTTTTTCTAGCCATCAATACGAATGATGATGTTCAAAAAATTGGTATTAGCCATAATCCAGAAGCATTCAGTACCACGACTGTAACTAAAAATGCAGTTTTAAAGATTTTTAATAAGTATTTGAACCAAAACAGTCTAAGTATTGAGCTAGAACAGATTTTTGAGGAGAATAAGTTTTGGAGTGTAGCCAATAAATATCAAGGGCGGATAAAACTGATTGATTTTGAAATCATTAAACCCAATATGTCGAGGATTTCACAATCCATTAAAGCTACCTTAAAGCCCTTGATTCAAAATACTAATAGCCATAAAACGCACGTAAAACTTTCCGCACCTGAACAGGGAGTACTAGAAAATATTGATAAAGAGAATAAGCAAGTTGAGGGATTGGTGAGCTATTCTAGTGAAGGTGGTGGCAACATCACCATGAAGGTATTAGGCTTAAAAAGTAGAATCAAAACAAAGAATATGGCTAAAACCAAAAAAATCAATGAACTCCAACTTAAAGGCTCACCAGAACAAATCATCAAGGTTTGGAAAGATATTGTAGAATAGAGAATGTTAGACCAAATAAAAGATATTGCCCTATACCTAGTCTTAGGTCTGATAATAAATCTGCTATCGTTTTTCTTAGCTAATGACTATCTAGTTAATTATCTCTTAGACAATCTTATAACCATTCAATTAACTCTTTTAGCTATCAATACTGCTACCTCTGGTTTGGTAGTGTCCAAAATGCAAGATATTAAAAAAGAAAACCCTCATCTGGACTTAAAACCTATTTCTAAATCACTTCTGGATTCATTGAAAGAGCAAATTATTTTGATAATCGTTGCAATCGCCTTACTAATAATTATTGACAGCCAAATAACCGAAAAACTAGAGTACACAAAATATTTTGACTTTGGTTTAGAGGTGTTTCTTATTGGTGTATTTATAAACTCTGTTCAGATTTTATGGGATACGGGAAAAGCAATTTTTGTTATGATTGATATGACCAATACGGATTAGTATTTCTTATTCCTTCTAGAGTTTTCATTGCGGTCAATTTGAGAGGAAATTTTCGCAACCGTTTGTTCACTCACAGTATTCCAATAGTCCTTTAACTGGGAAATTTGGCTAGTAGGTAAATTAGCAAGGTTGTTTAGGTAATCCTTATAAAAAATCCACGCTCTTTGATAATCTCTAGAGCAGTATTCATATCCAGAATTTTGAGAGTAATCGTAATCCTTAGCACACTTGTAAAATTTTTCAGCTTCAAAGTCTGCTTTGTTTTTCCAGTCAGAAAAAGTCCATTCAGATTTTTCTTTTCCATTGCTAAAAACCTCATCGTCATACATAGTCCTGTCAAAGTATTGTGCAACTAAAAACAGTCCACCAATCACAACGACCGCAATAAGTAATATGGATGTGCCTTTGCCTTTAGATTTTGATTTTTCAAATTTGGATTTTTCGTTCATCATATACTTATTGATGAAGTCATTTTCGTCTTGGGTATATTGATACTTATTTGCACCCACTTGTCTTTTTAAGCGCAAATATTCTTTGATTTTTATGATTTCTTCTTCGGTTAAAGCATCTATTTCACCTACTTCTGGTGCAGGATGAAGCTTGTAATTTTTACCATGTCCAAATTTTTGTATAAAATTCATTTAAAATCTTTTTTTCAAATTTAGACAATGGTTATTATAAATCATAACCCTGTGTAAAGATGTATTCCGCACTTTACAACGGTGAAAACTTCCGATAAAAACTATTTAGAAAAGGTAGGTGAGAATATTGCCAAATTAAGACGAGAAAAAGAAATGTCTCAAATGGATGTTTGTGCCATTATTGATATGGATAAACCTAATTTATCTGCGATTGAAAATGGAAGACAAAATGCAACCATACTAACTTTAAAAAAAATTGCTAACGCTCTTGAAGTGGATGTTAGCAATTTTTTTCTTTTTTCTGAATAGTAGAGTTTTTGGCTCTAAATGGTCACAAATTTTGATTCGTAATAAAACGAAGCGAGTAATCTTTCCGTATTGTCTGAAATAAGATTTTGCCCAATTATTTGTTCAGTTCCCTCAACACCTTCATAAGTATATATATAAGACCCTAATTCCGCTTTAGTCATATTGGTATATTTGCTAAAGTCATAACCACACTTAATCTTGTCCTCAGCTTTTTTAAATTCTTCCCACATCTCTTTATCAGAATCTGGTAGTTGGCTACTTGAATAGAGAGTTACGAATAGTTGTAACAGGTGGGTAGCACGTTCATCTAAGTCCTCTTGACTAATATTAAAATTGTACCTTTTTAGAACATCTTTTGGGTTTAGGTTTTCTAGTCTCGTATTCCCATTAATAAATTGACCCCAAAGGAATTTCTTTAGGTCATTATCCATTTTCTTTTGTGTCATCATATAGTTTATATTTTAGATTAAGTTCTTTTGAATGATTGCGATATCGTCTGGCTCTATGCCATATAAATCATATATTAATTTGTCTAACTGGTTTTCTAGATTTTTGATTTTTCTATCGTAAAAATCTATGTCAGAAGATGAAAGAGAATTGGTTTTTAATTTGACAGTTTCGGTGATGCTTTCAACTAGCGATTCAATTTCTTTAACTTGACTATCTTTTGCTTTCAATTTAGGTACTGGAAATTGACGAAAAACCTTTACGCCTATATCAACACCAATACCCCTTTTTTTTCCGTTCGTAAGAAACCAATACGTTCCAAGTTCTGAATTTAGACAGCCAAGTAAAAATTCTAAGGAATATTTTTTATTCTTTTGGATAACAACCGAAAAAGAGAAGCCACAATACATTTTATTCTTATCGAGGTAAAATTCTGGCTGTGCAAACATTCCTTTGCAAAGTATTTTGTGATTTTCAAAATACTTTACATTCCTAGGTCTATGTATTCCAAAAGGCTTATTAGATGAGGTAATATATTGCTTCATTTTTTGAAGATGATTTCTAACGTTAGGGTATTCCCCATCTTCAATGAGTTTCTTTATATTTTTATCAGAGTATATTAGGTATTGTTGAGGTTCTCTAATACCGTACTTTAAAACATCATTAGTATTTACGTAAGGTTTAACAATCTCATTTTCATTTTTGGTCAAACCTAACTGGTCAATTTCTTTCTTATTTAAAACAAATACACCTGTACCTATTGGAAATGTATCACCGAAATTATCATACTGTTTTTTAGAAACTTTATCTACGGACTCCTGAACCCCAACGGAAGAATCATAGTAATCATCTAGTGAACCACAACCTTTAAACTCAACCTTATTTAGGCTGTAGTTAATTTTACCATTGTTATCAAAAAGTTTATTTAATGGAATGTCTTTAGTTGTGTAACTCTGTTCTATCTCTGGCAGTTGGATATCAATAATTTCCCGAATTTTTGCTTTATAATTTTTCTGCCTACCCTTTTTGAAAATAAACGTATTATGCTTTCCGCTTACATCTTTGAAAACTTTTGCACTTTTATAATCTACTATTTCTACAACTTGAAAATCCGTGTTTATGTGACTTCTTAGAAGTTTTGCCCCATCATTCTTTGTCCAATAACTATTAGTGATAAATGCAAGTATTCCATTTGTTTTGAGGATTTCATAACCACGATGCACAAAATAGTACCAAAAATCCATTTTACCAACGTGATATTTAACCCCTAAAGAAGTTTTATTTACTGGGTCAAACACCTCTTGATTACCTCGCTCTTTTAAATATGGTGGATTTCCCACTATGGCATCAAAGCCACCATTTTTAAAAACATTGAGAAAAGATTCTTTATAGCTAAAAGGGTTTATACGTTTTTGCTCATCAATGGTATAGTCGTCCACGTTAAGAATATCCCACCCTACTAGAGAGTTTCCAGATTGTATGTTTTGGGTAAGGTCTGGTAATACTTTACTAAAAGCTGTTACCTGTCCAGATTTTGTTGTGCTACCAAAACTTTCATCTTCTAAAAGTTTGAGAAATAAAGATAATTGAGATACCTCAACCGCTTGATTGTCTATATCAACTCCATACACACAATTTAAAAGAATTTCCTGCTTTCTTTTTAAAGTTAATACCCAAACCCCTTCGCTAAACATTGCGTTCCCTAAATCCTCACTTCTACCGTCTATTTCGGTTTTTCCTTCTAACTTATCGACATAATAATTTTTGTGATAGTCGATAAGGTATTCATATACCCCAATAAGGAAACTACCACTACCACAAGAAATGTCGGCAAATGATAGTTTATCAATTTCTTTTGGTGTTTTTCCTTTGATTAATTTACCTACACTCTTATCAATTATGTAATCTACAATATACTTGGGTGTGTAGAATACGCCACCTGCTTTCCTTACTTCTGGCTTTTGTATAATATCTACCTTACCACCTTCAATACTAACCACCTTGCCTAAGAAACGCTCGTAAATACTTCCTAAAATGTGTACTGGGATGGAATTAAAATTATAAGGTGATTCTTTTGAAGATATATCATAACATAAATCTTGAAATAGACCTTTGTCTATTCCACCGAATGAAGGTTTATCTATAAAACTTTCTTTAAATACTATTCCGTTGTATTTCCCATCAAACATTTTAGAGAGCTGAACAAACTCTTTCCAATCTTTTAGCTCATTTATGTATTCCTCAAATTCAATTTGTTTGTCCTCTAAAAATCGTACAAAAACAAGCCTGTCAATTGTTTTTTGAGTAGCTTCTGTAAGCTGTTGAGGTGTCAGCGAATTATCTTTTGCATAGAATCCCCTTGCTAGGTCAAGCCTTAAAGAATCAATATATTCTAAAAAATCATCATCAACAGATTTGTAACCACCACCAAACATTTTTAGTTGTCTCTCTTTCGTTTTGGTTTTGGGGATTTGTGTTTCCACAAAATGTATAAGAGAGCCATCTGCAACCGCTTCACGGCTGAATAAATAGTAAAGCTCCCTAAATATTGTTTCGTCCTTATACTGTCTAAAATTATATTTTCTGACTGCTGTGCTTACTGAAAATTTAGGATGAGGTTTAGTTCTGCAATCTATTACTATAAACTCTTCAAAATCTGTGAGGATTGATAGTGGTGTTTGTGAGTTCCACCCGTATTTGTGTGTTTGAAGGTAGTAACCTGTATTGTCTTCCAGAAGTACAGCAGGTTTTTTTGCTTCAACAAAAAAGACTGGATTTTTAAAATCTGGTTCAAGGTAAAAGGCATAGTCTGCAAACTTTTTATTTTTGCTTCCTTCCTGTTTTTGGGTCAGTTCTAACTTGACTTCCTGTTTATAGGGGTTCTTTTGAAAATCGTGGGTAACATCCCACCCTAAAGCACTAAAGAACTTATTTATAAAATCCTCACGTACACGAGTTTCAGAGTAACTAGGGTTTTTATAATGGTTATATCCTGTTTCAAAATCATCAACTAAATCGGAAACTTTTTTATAGGCTTCTAAATAATTATCATTCATATAGTATGGGCTTGAAGCCATTTTAAAGTTTAAAGATATTAGAATTTATTTTGTTTATCTCCATTGCAAATTGTTTCGCCTTATCAAGCATAGACTGTTTGTTATAAGTGTCAAACATTCTGTTTTTAGATGGTTTGTCTGGATGGGTAACGTTTGAGACAATATTTTCTGGAATTTGATAATTCGCTAGTATTGATGTAAACGTCTTTTTTGCATCGTGGGTTGAGATTGCTTCAAAAAGTGGCTTTTTAAACTCGAATAAACCACTTTTATATGTATCTAGCTTTACATTTACTTCACGTTCCAAGCCTATAACTTCAAATAAGTCTTTAAGATTAGAATTGGTTTTTGAGTTTGCATAAAATTTGGGAAAAGTGCCATTGTAATTTTTTATAATCTCTGAAACTGGCTTTAGAATTGGGATAAAACATTCAGTGCCAGTTTTGTTATGTTTGCTATGAAAATAATCAAATGTAATTCCCTCAGAATTATAGGTTTGTATTGGCTCTTTATACAATACATTCATCGTTTCATTTCTGGATGCAGTAAGTGAAGCAATCAAAATATACTCCTTTGCATTTTGCAATGCTGTATCATGAGAAACGTTAGCGTCTATGATAGATTGAAGCTCATCTTCTCTAATATAAAGGTCTTTAGAGCTTTCAGAACGTTCAACCAATAAATTTTTTTGACTAGGATTGAAGTCTGATGTGAAGCCTTTTTCTAAGGCTTCTTTAAACAAACTAAGGAAGGACGTTTGCTTTTTACGTAAAGAGTTTTTTAAAAAGCCGTACTCCTTTATTATTTGTTTTTTCGGCTGATTTGGATTGTCAATTGAGTATTTGCCTTTTAGAATGGCATCAAGTGTGTCGAAGAAATTCCAGTAATTATCATCTGTAAAGGTTTCAAATCTTAAAGAATTTCCAGTTGCTAAATTATAGTTCTCTAAATCACGAGCTAGTGTATTGTATGTTTTGATGGTGCTGTTTTTTCTTCCCTTTTGAACACCTCTGCGAAGGTTATCTTTATCCTTAGCAATTCTAGAATTCAAATACTCTAAAATGGTGGGTTGCTCTTGAATTATATTTGCCTTCCTTCCTAAATATATTTCTACTTGCTCTTTAAACTCTTTTGGATTAGGTATTTCACCTTTCCTATCATACTCTTTATAAACCTCATCAATCGCATCTTCTAGTTTATTCATTGCACGTCTTATGGTGCTATTATTTTTTTGGGATTTTGAAAATATCGCTTCATCGTGTTTGAAGTTGTCGTCCTTGTTTCCGAATTGTTCTGGTTTAATTGACTTTTTGAGTGATATGCGAAATGGTTTGTAAGACTTCCTGCCGTTACTGGAAATTACAGCATATCGGTAACTCACCTCTGCCATTATAGTTCGCTTAGTCTTGACTTTACCTCGGTTGGATTCTAAAAAATATCTTATTTTCGGCTCTTCCATCACCGTAAAGATAATATTTCAGCGGAATTTACAGCGGAATTTTGTGTTGTTAGATGGAAATATTTGAAAAGTATTGAAACTTAGAACAGTTGTAATACCTTTTATAACAGTTTGTTTTGAAAGGGTTTGAAAAGTATTGGTCAGAATTGGAATATAAAATTGTAGTTCTGGAGGTACCACAAAAACCCTGAAACATTTGTTTTGGGGTTTTTTGTTTTTTAATCTTGAGCATTCTATATAAAAAAAGCGCTTCAAAATTTGAAGCGCTTTTTAAGTTCTTAAAAGAAAAAGATTAGATACCTAAGTCTTTCTTTACGTCTGCCATAAGATCATAACCATCTGCAAGGATTACTCCAGTTCCAGTTGTAGAGTCTATAACATAATCAAAACCTTTAGCTCTAGCTACTTTTTGAACAGCAACACGAGCTTTCTCGTAAACTGGCTTTAATAGCTCAACTTCTTTCTTTTGAAGATCTTGTAATGCGTTCTGACGGTACTGTGCAATTGTTTGCTCTGTAGTTTGCATTTCTTGGCTACGCTTTGCATTTTCTTCAGCAGTTTTACTTTCTGCTTCTTGTGAGTATTGCTTGTATGTATTAGAGAACTCTGTCATCATTGTTTTGATCTCTGCATCATACGTGTTTTGAAGCTTCTCCAAATCGCTCATCGCTGTTTTATAGCCTGGCATAGCTTCTATTAGCTCTTGAGATGCAATGTGGGCTACTTTGCTTTGTGCCTGTGTAAATGCAACTGCTCCAATAGTTAAAGCGAATGCTATAATGAGATTTTTGTACTGTTTCATTTTAAAAATAATTAAGTGTTAATTTTTGTATTTATTATTATGTTGATTTTTTGGTCTATTGACCTCCGTTTTCTCGTTCTTCTTTTGCTTTTTCTCTTGCTTCGAGTATAGAGTCTTTGCGTCTTTGGCGCTCTTCTAAAAGCTTAGCTCTTCGAGCTTCATATTCTGTTTTTCTAGCATCTCTTATACTGTCACGTTGTCTTTTACGTTCTTCAATTAAAGTTTCGCGCTCGTTTTTCTTTTCTTGAATTTCTTGTTCTTTAGCTTCATCTGCAGCAGCTTCTTCTACACTTTTGTATTCTTCTTCAAGTACTTCTTCTTTTTCCTTTTTGCTAGAGACTTGCTTTCTCTTAGCAGCTCTATTAATGCTTCTTAAAATTTGGTCACTAATATCGTGACGCTCTGCAGCAAATAACATAACTAAGTCATTGCTTTTTTCAAAAACAAAATCGTACTTTTTTGCTTCAGATATTTCTTGAACTGCTGCAAAAACTTGGTCTTGTACCGGTTGTACAAGTCTTCGCTTTTGTATCATTAAATCTCCTTCTGGACCAAATCTGTCTTGTTGGTAGCTATATATTGCTTCACGTTCATATTTAATGTCTTCCTCGCGCTCTTCAATAAGTTCTTTAGTAAGTAGGGCTCTTTCATTGTCAAGGTTTCTCTGCATATCTTCAATTGCAGCCATTTTCTGTTCAATTTCAGATTTCCACTTTTGTACTCTACCGTTTAGTTGCGTTTCGGCTTCTTTATACTCAGGTACATTCTCTAAAATGTAATCCATATCAATATAACCTACTCTAAGGCTTCTGCCTTGAGCTTGAGATTGATGAAGACCAAAAAACAACAATGCTGTTACTACTAAAAGAACTCTTGTTTTCATACGTATTATGTTTATAGAAATAATCGTGCCAAATTAAAACTGTTGTCCAATAATGAAATGTGTTTCCCAACCATTAGACCCTGTTGTACCTGGAATAGGATCAAATCCGTATCCGAAATCTATACCTAATAATCCAAATGCAGGCATAAATATACGTAATCCTATACCAGCAGACCTATTTAATTGAAATGGATTAAAATCTCTAAATCCATCATAAGAAGCTCCACCTTCTGCAAATGCTAACATATAAATTGAAGCTGCAGGTTTAAGTGTAATTGGGTGACGTAACTCTAACGAGTATTTGTTATAAATTGTTGCACCATCATTTTGAGTGGCTTGACTTAAAGAACTTCTGTCAATTGGTACAAGGGATTGGTTAGGGTAACCTCTTAATGCTATTGTTTCTCTACCATCTAAGCTAAATCCTCCAAGACCGTCTCCACCTAAGAAAAATCTTTCGAATGGAGGAACACCTCTATCTGAATTGTAGGCGCCTAAGAAACCATACTCTGCACTTGTTTTTAATACAAATTTTCCAACTAAACGATTATACCAAGTACCGTTAAATTTAATCTTGTAGTACTCTAGCCACTTAAATTTTTCTTGATCTACTTCGGCAGCTGTTAATGTACCGTCTTCCTGTTGTTGATTAAGCGCTTCGTAATCTGTACCATTCCATAATGAATATGGTGGTGACAATTTTGCAGTTACAGAAAACTGAGAACCAGATGTTGGGAACACAGGATTTGTTGCAGTGTTATCTCTGCTCAATCCAACAGTTAAAGCAAGGTTGTTTGAGTATCCGTCTCCAAAAGTAAATAAGCCAGTATTGTAGTTTTGAAGGTTAAAGTGCTGAAAGCTAATTGCTCCAGATAATGTAAAGAAGTCATCTGGTACTCTAAGTCTTTTAGCAAGACCTAAAGAACCACCAGTAATTAAAAACCTTCTATTTCTGTCTGTGTCTCTTTGTTGTGCGTTATAAAAATACTGTACAGTATGAGAAAGTGACGCAGAAAGTCTTACAGGTTTCTTGCCGCCTAACCAAGGTTCTGAGAAGCTTAAACTATACGTTTCGTAAAAGCTACTAGCTTGTGCTCTTACAGATAGTTGTTGGCCATCTCCCATAGGTAATGGTTTGTAGGCTTCTTTGTTAAATATATTTCTTATTGAAAAGTTGTTAAAAGATAGCCCTAGTGTACCTACAAAGCCACCGCCACCATAACCACCTTGTAGTTCAATTTGGCTTGATCCTTTTTCTACAACAGGGAAAACCATATCTAAGGTTCCTGAGTTAGGATCTACGTTTTTAAACTGTGGTTCTAAAACTTCTGGATCAAAAAACCCAAGTTGTCCTAATTCTCTAATGGTTCTTACTACATTACTCTTGCTGTATTTTTGACCAGGTTTAACGCGTAATTCTCTATATATTACATTGTCATTAGTCTTGTCGTTACCAGTTACGGTAACGTGATCAAAATAAGCTATCTTGTTTTCTGAAATTCTAATTTCAAAATCTATGGTGTCATTATAAACTCTAGTTTCAACAGGGTTAATGGTTGAAAATAAATAACCATTATTTTGATAAAGGTTGGTAAGATCTACAGCATCTGGTTTTGTAGGGTCTGCAACTTGCTTTTCTAATAATGTACCATTGTAAACGTCACCTTTCTGAACATTAACAATTTGTTTTAACTGCTCATCTGAATAAACGCTGTTTCCTAAGAATGAGATGTTACCAAAGTAGTAACGGTTTCCTTCTTCTACATCTAACTCTAAAACAATACTATTATCATCTTTCTTTATAATAGTGTCATTAGTAATCCTTGCATCTCTATAACCTTTTTCTTTGTACTTTTTAATAAGGCTAGCCTTGTCACTTTTATACTCTTCTGCAATAAACTTAGATCTTTTCCAGAATCTCCAGAATTTCTTCTCCTTAGTTTTTTTCAGTTGTTTACTAAGCTTAGCGTCTGAAAGTGCTTCATTGCCATTAAATTGAATGTCATCAATTTTTACTTTTTCACCTTTATCTACATCAACAACCATTAGCACCTTATTGGAGTTAGGTAAGGTATCTTCAACTTTTACGGTGTTAATCTTAACTTTAGCGTTTAAGTAACCTTCTTCTTTATAAGAATTGGCAATACGGTTTTGTGTTGTTGTAATGAGGTTTTCTGTAACTCTTTTTCCTGCAGTTAACTTATTTTCTTTAATAAGCTCTTCTTTTTTCTTTTTGCGTTTAAGACCTCTAATTTTTGTTTCGGCAAGTTCAGGAAGTTCTTGAATTTCTATCTCAAGATCAACTACATCTCCTGTTATCTTAGTTACATATATATTAATGTCTGAAAACAAACCTAAATCCCATAGCTTATTAAGTACTTTACTAATCTTAGTACCTGGAATGAAAATTTGTTCACCAGTTTTAAGGTTTGTAAATGCAATTACTGTTTGCTCGTTATAACTCGTTGTTCCAGTTACATTAATTTCACCAATAGTATACTTAGTACTGTTAGGTGGAAGTTCTTTATCTTGAGCTTGGGTTGCAAAAGTTACTCCTATAAAAAATAGAAGGGTAAATAGTTTTTGTGTCATTCCTGCTTTAACTAAGTTGTTCACTCGTTTTTCCAAATCGGCGTTCTCTATTTTGATAATTGTGAATGGCATTTAATAGGTCCTTCTTTCTGAAATCTGGCCATAATACCTCGGTAAAAAATAATTCTGCATATGCAATTTGCCATAAAAGAAAATTGCTAATACGTTGTTCTCCGCTTGTGCGAATAAGAAGATCTACATCTGGTAAAAAATTTGTGTATAAATGCTCTTCTATTAATTTGGTGGTAATATCTTCTGGTGTAATTTGATTAGAAGCAACTTGCTCTCCAATACCTTTAACCATTTGAAGTATTTCTTCTCTAGAACCATAACTTAATGCAAGTGTTAGGTTCATATGAGTATTGTCTTTTGTTTTCTCTTTTACTTCTGCCAGTTCCTTTTGGGCTTTTTTAGGAAGACTTGAAATTGTACCTATTGTAGAAAGTTTGATTTTGTTATCCTGCAGTGTTTTAATCTCTTTTTTTAGAGAAGACACTAAAAGATTCATAAGCTTATCCACCTCAAATTTAGGACGATTCCAATTTTCTGTTGAAAATGCATAGAGTGTTAAATTCTTAACTCCTAATTCTGCACAACCCTCAACAGCTTCTCTAACTGCTTTTGTGCCCTTTTCATGACCAGCTACTCTTAACAAGCCTTGCTTCTTTGCCCATCTTCCATTACCATCCATAATTATGGCAATGTGTTTTGGTAAAGCGTCTTTATTTATAGTATAGTCTTTGCCCATATTATTAGAAGTTGCAATAACAAGGTTTTCTACCAAAAGAGTAGGTTAGTGTAATGCCTGTAAAGACATACCAATCATTAGTGTTTATATTTCCAAATGGTTGTGCGCCGCCATCAGAACCTAGTTCTTCAGGATTGCTGCCATCTAAATTGTCTGTAAATGTATAGCGTGCGCCTACTTCAAAACCAGCAATTAAATGCCTGCCAATGGTTGCTTTAAAGCCCACAACTGCAGGTATTGCTATATTTATATTGTCGCCACCACGCTTTAGCTCTATACCATCTCTAAAAATTTGATTAGCATAAAAGCCAGTTAATCCTGTGTATAGGTAAGGTACGGCTTGTCTTTTGCCGTTATGCAGATTCCATTCCCAAAATGTATACTCTATACCCAAAGAAGCTTCTGTAATATTGTTAGTAAACTCATAACCTCTTTGTTGCCTTCTTGGCTCGTCTGAGTTAGCATCATCTGCATTAATTTCTGCGTGCAATAATGAAAACCTAAAAGAGTGCCTGTCACTGCGATTCCATTTGAACAACAAGCCGCCAGCCAACGAGTTAGGGTTTATGAAGCTAGAGTTGCCGACGTCTCCAATATAATTGGCGCCACCAACAAAGCCACCTATCTCATAGGTTTGTGAATACGTGTAAGTTGTACAAAAAATCATGATGATAAATGCGGTTAAATGCCTCATAGATTTTCAAAAGTTTGCAAATATAACAATAAAGTTCTCGTGCGTTGAATTTTCGACGATTTTGTCGTATTCTTAAAACACATCTATTAGATATTTATTGCTTTAATTGCGCTTGTCCTGACCCCAAAGTAACTTTTTCCTTAAAGTCTTAGGAAAGCTTGAGCCGTTTAGTTCTACTAAATGAATTTGAAACGGCGCCTTTTGTACTGTAAGGACGCTGTTTTTTTGAAGTGTTGCAATTCTTGAGTCCATACTTACTAAAAAAGTATCTTCTCGGGTAGAAACTTTTAATTTAATCTTGGTGTCATCCTTTATGATTAAAGGTCTGGCGTTAAGGTTATGTGGAGCAATTGGAGTTAATACAAAATTTTGAGTGTCTGGCATTATAACTGGACCACCACAACTTAAAGAATATCCTGTAGATCCAGTTGGAGTAGATACAATTAAACCATCTGCCCAATAAGCATTAAGATAATTGTCATTCAACCAGGTTTCCACAGTAATCATAGAAGTAGTGTTTCTCCTACTTACAGCAATTTCGTTTAATGCAAAGTTAAAATCGTTTATAGTAGCAGGCTCTTGTTCTGAGTTGATTTGTAAAACACTTCGTTTAGAAATAGAGTAATCTCCAGATAAAATATGACTAATACTTTCTTTTATCTCTTCTTTTTGTATTGTAGCTAGAAAACCTAAGCGGCCAGTATTAATTCCTACAATGGGAATGTTGTGGTGTCTTACATAGTAAATGGTTTTTAAGATTGTACCATCGCCACCTATGCTAAAAAAAAGATCATAACTGTCATCCAACTCTTCAAAAGTAGAAAAGTGATTGTACTCTTTCTTTATAGTCTCGTGATGATTAATTATATCTAGGAAGTTTTCCTCTATAATTACATCAATTTGAGCTCTATCTAACTCATCTAGTAATTCTTGTATGTACTTACCAGCGTCTTGATGGTAAAATTGACCATATATACCTACTTTCATAACTTATATATTTAGGTATTTGTCAAGATATTTTGAACGGTCTTTTAAATTCTTGTAAAAGGTATCTTCTTGATGGGAAGAAACTATACTATAACCATATCTTCTAAAAGATTGTAAGACTTCATTTATGGCAGATTGCCCAATCTTTATTGTAAGCTGAACCATATCTTTCTCCATTTTTGAAATAAACGCACCAAGCACATTTGCCTCGTTAGATTCAACTATCTGTGAAATTTCACTAAATGAGTAATCGTTTATACCTTTTTCTACAACTAAAATACCACCAGCTTCATTTAAGAAAGGTGTTTCATTAAATAAGCTTAGAATATCATTTAACTCAACGTAGCCAAGATATTTTTGATTTTCATCCAATACAGGCATTAAATTGGTATGGTTTTGAGCAAAGTTCTCTAACACATCTAGCCAGTTATCTGTAATTCTGCAGAAAAAAGTTTCAAATGCATACTGGCAATCTTGCAATGTCTTTCCAGATTCAAAACAACGTACATCATTTTCAGAAATACAGCCAATATAAACACCATTTCTAGCAACAGGAATATGTGTATAAGTAAGTTGGTCAAAAACATCTTTAACTAAGGCTATGTCCTGATTAATATCTTGTATGTCTATATCATTAATGATATAATCTTCAAAAAGCATATGCAAATTTTACTTGCAAATTAATCAATTTTAAAGACACCACCATGGTGCAACTTTGTATTTTTGTAATTCAATAATAAGTTATGACAAAATTAAGTGTAAATATTAATAAGATAGCTACTCTTAGAAACTCGAGAGGTGGCAATTATCCAAATGTAGTTCAAGTAGCTAAAGATGTGGAGCGTTTTGGTGGTCAAGGTATTACTGTGCATCCTAGGCCAGATGAGCGCCATATACGTTATCAAGATGTTAGAGATTTGGCACCTATTGTGACTACTGAGTTTAATATAGAGGGAAATCCAAATCCTAAGTTTATAGATTTGGTGTTGCAAAACAAACCGACACAAGTTACTTTAGTGCCCGATGCTGTTGATGCTATTACATCTAATGCTGGTTGGGATACTGTAAAGCATAAAGACTTTTTAACTGAAATTATTTCAGAGTTTAAAAACAACGGTATCCGTACATCTGTATTTGTAGATCCTGTTGCGGCAATGATTGAAGGTGCTTCAAAAATTGGAGCAGATCGCATTGAGCTTTATACAGAAGCTTTTGCAGATAAATTTACTATTAGCCCAGAAGAAGCTGTAAGACCATATACAGAAAGTGCAATGTTGGCACATTCTTTAAATTTGGGCATAAATGCAGGGCATGATCTGTCTCTTAAAAACATTGCTTATTTTAAAGAAAAGGTGCCATATTTATTAGAGGTGTCAATAGGGCATGCATTAATAGGAGAAAGTCTTTACTTGGGTCTTGAAACTGTTATTTCTAATTATTTAAAAGCATTAAAATAATATGAAGTTGCATTCTAATATAATAGGAGAAGGAAAGCCATTGTTAATATTACATGGTTTTCTGGGAATGGGAGATAATTGGAAAACACTTGCAAAGCAATTTTCTGAAGATGGTTATCAGGTTCATCTAATAGATCAGAGAAATCACGGTAGGAGTCCACACTCTGATGACTTTTCTTACGAGTTGTTAGCTGAAGATTTAAAAGACTATTGTAAACTTCATAATCTTGAGTCCTGTATTTTACTCGGTCATTCTATGGGAGGAAAAACAGCAATGCTGGCAGCTACTAATGCACCAGAGTTGTTTGAAAAACTAATTATTGTAGATATTGCACCCAAATCTTATCCGCAGCACCATCAATCTATTCTTAAAGGATTGTCGTCATTAGATTTTAACACCATTAAAAGTCGAGGTGGTGCAGACAAAAAACTTTCAGAATATGTATCAGAACTAGGTGTAAGGCAATTTTTGTTAAAAAACTTATACTGGATTAAAAAGGGGCAGTTGGCCTTAAGGATGAATTTAAAATCTTTAATTGAAAATATTGAAGAAGTAGGAAAGCCTCTACCTAATGGCAAAACATATAGTAAACCAACATTATTTATTAAGGGAGAACGTTCAGATTATATTACAACTGAAGACGAATCTTTAATTTTGAATCATTTTCCAGAGGCTAAAATTGAAATAATTAACAACTCAGGACATTGGGTTCACGCTGAGAATCCTGACGCTTTTTACGCTAAAATTATGAAATTCATATAAATGCACTGTCTATATTATGTATGCATAATAATTTTGCCTAATCTGTTGTAGAGTTCATATTTTATTTTAAATTTACGACGTTAACAAAACCTTAAAAAACATATAATATGAAAAAATTATTAACGCTTGCTGTATTTACCTTGGCAATGGCATCTGTATATGCAGGTGGTTATCGAGTAAGCTTACAGGGACAACGTGCCTTGGCTATGGGACACACAGGTGTCGCTGTTGTAAACTCAGCAGAATTGGCATTTTTTAATCCTGCAGGTTTAGTTTATTTAGAAAATAAGCTAAACGTATCTGTCGGTGGTTTTGGTGTCTTTTCAGATGTAACTTATCAAAACACAGAATTTGGAACGTCTTCTCAAACAGACAGTCCAGTAGGAACACCTCTTTATCTTTATGCTTCTTATAAAGTGACAGATTGGTTTACAGCCGGTTTAGCTGTTTATACACCTTATGGTAGTACTGTAGAGTGGCCAACAGATTGGTCTGGATCTCATCTGGTAAACAGAATAGACCTTCAGGCTATTTACATTCAGCCTTTAGCATCATTTAAGATTAATGATATCTTGAGTATTGGTGGTGGTCCAATTTATGTAACTGGTGCAGTTGAGTTTAATAGAAACATTAACAGAACTCTTACAGACGAACAAGGTGTAAGATCTAATGTTACGATAGAAGATTCTGGAGTTTCAGAATGGGGATATAGTGTAAGTGCTATGTTTACTCCAACAGAAAAATTAAGAGTAGGTTTTAACTATAGAAGTGAGATAATTCTTGATTCTACAGAAGGAACAGCAACGTTCTCAAACTTCCCTAACTCTCCAGCAGTACCAGCAAATGGTGACCAAGGCTTTTCTGCAAGTCTTCCTTTGCCAGCAGAATTAACTGTAGGTGTATCTTATGAATTCTGTGATAAATTTACTTTTGCTTTTGATTATAACAGAGCTTTCTGGGATGTATACAATAATTTAGATATTCAATTTGAAGATGGTAACGAATCTTTAAACCCAAGAAACTACGAAAACGCAAATATTTGGAGATTTGGTCTTCAGTATGATGCTACTGAGAAAATCACTTTAAGAGGTGGTTACTATTTTGATGAGTCTCCTGTTCAAGAAGGCTATTTTGCTCCAGAGACGCCAAGAAACGACTCTCACGGATTTACTGGTGGTTTATCTTTCCAGGTAACGCCTAGCTTAGCAATAGATGCTTCTTTCTTATATGTACGATTTGAAGAGGTAGATGCTTCTTACGATTTTTATCAAGAAAATGGACAGAATGTGCCATTTGAAGGAACATATAAATCTAGCGCGTTCTCACCAGGTTTAGGTGTAACATACAAACTATAATAACACATTATATAAATTAGCATATGAAAAACTATATAAAATACTTTGCAATTCTTGCCTTAGGCTTTGTAGCTTGTGAGCCAGAATTAGACAATCCTATTGAAGATGGAGGCGTGTATGACTCTGGTGATGCAGACTTCTCTAACTTTGTTGCAGTTGGTAACTCTTTAACTGCAGGTTTTGCAGATAATGCATTATACCTTCAAGCACAACAAAGTTCTTATCCAAACATTCTTGCAAATCAATTTTCACTTTTAGGTGGCGGCGAGTTTACGCAACCATTAGTAAATGATAATGCTGGAGGTTTACTATTAAGCGGTACTCAAATTACAGACAATCGTTTTGTGTTAGCTTTTGATGCTGCTGGTAATCCTGGTCCTGCTGTTTATACAGGACAAACTCCTACAACAGATATCTCAAACGTCCTAAGTGGACCATTTAATAATATGGGTGTACCAGGTGCTAAGAGTTTTCATTTAGGATTAGAAGGATATGGTAATGTAGCAAACTTTCCTGCTGCTGCTAACCCTTACTTTATAAGAATGGCATCTTCTCCAAACGCTACTGTTATAGGAGATGCTGTCTCTCAAAACCCAACATTCTTTGCGCTTTGGATAGGTAATAATGATGTATTAAGCTATGCTACAACTGGTGGTATAGGTGTTGATCAAACAGGAAATTTTGATCCTACAACTTATGGATCTAATGATATTACAGACCCAAATGTATTTGCACAGGTTTATAGCGGTTATGTATCAGCTTTAGCTTCTAATGGAGCAAAAGGAGTTTTAGTTAATATTCCAGATGTAACTTCTATTCCATATTTTACAACTGTACCTACAAACCCAATACCTTTAGATGCGCCTACGGCTGCATTTGCTAACAACGCTTACACAGATTATAATAACGCAATTGCACTTTATGCATCATTTGGAGTAATATCGCAAGAAGAAGCAGCGCGACGCAATATTAGTTTTCAGGCAGGTCAAAATGGAGCTGTAATCTTAGACGAAACATTAACGCCATTGGTAAACCCAACAGATGGATCTCAAATTCCACCATTACGTCAATCTGCGTCAGGTGATTTAATTACATTACCAGCAGCATCTGTATTAGGAACATTAGCTAACCCAGATGATCAAACATCTGTAATTGGTGTAGCAGTTCCTTTACAAGATCAATTTGTTTTAATTCCAGAAGAGCAAACTTCAATTTCAAATGCATCTGCAGCTTACAATGCAACGATTCAAGGTTTAGCAGAAGCTAACGGCTTGGCTTATGTTGATGCTAGAGCAGAATTAAATGCAGTAGCAAATGGAGGCATTAGTTTTGATGGCGGTACAATTACATCTGTATTTGCAACAGGAGGTGCATTTTCTTTAGATGGTGTACACCCAACGCCAAGAGGATATGCATTTACAGCTAACGCTATTATAGATGCGATTAACTCTACTTATAATGCTACTGTGCCAAAAGTTAATATTGGTTCTTATAGCACTGTTAACTTAAGTAATAGTGTTGGTGGAAACTAATTAGATAAAATTTATTAAATTTATAAAAGCGCTTCAAATTAATGAAGCGCTTTTTTTAATGATACTATGAAATTTATATTAAGACTTTTACTAACTGCATTAGCAGTTGTTTTATTAGCAAAACTCCTTCCAGGTATAACAGTTACGGGATACTTAAGTGCAATTATCGTTGCAGTGGTGTTGGCATTACTTAAATTAATTGTAAGACCTGTTTTAGTTATACTAACACTACCAATTACTGTGTTAACATTAGGGCTTTTCCTATTGATTATAAATGCAGTAATTATTTTACTTGCAGATGCTTTTATTGATGGTTTTGCGGTAAGTGGTTTTTGGATAGCATTAGTGTTTAGTATCTTATTATCTATTATTCAATCTATATTGTTCTCTGTATTAGATACAGACAACGACTAATTAAGGCACAGCATTTTAGGAGTTGTAGGGTCTCAAGAAAAGCCGTATTTTTGCACTCCAATTTTTAAGAGGTTTTACAGAATGAATATCAAAAGAGAAGACATCGACTCGTTAAATGCAATAGTAACAGTTGATATTGCTAAAGAAGATTACAGCGAAAACGTAGAGAAAATACTAAAGAACTACCGTAAGACTGCTAATATACCTGGTTTTAGAAAAGGCCAAGTTCCTATGGGAATGGTAAAAAAGCAATATGGTAAAGCTGTATTGGTAGATGAAGTAAACAAATTACTAGATCAAGCCTTAAACAAATATTTAACCGAAGAAAAGTTAGATGTTTTAGGAAATCCACTTCCAAAAGAACAAGCAAACTTTGATTGGGATGCAGATGACTATAAATTTGAATTCGAACTTGGTTTAACTCCAGAGTTTGAATTAGATCTTCAGCCAAAAAAGGCAATAACATCTTATAAAATCATTGCAGATGATAAGATGATTGATAGCCAGATAGAGCGTATACAAAAGCAATACGGTAAACTTGAAGCTAAAGATACAGTTGCTGAAGGTGATCTTGTTGCTGGTACTTTTAAAAATGAAGAAGAAGGTATAGAAAACACAACTACGCTTCCTTTAGAAAAGCTAAAAGGCAAAGCAAACCTTAAAAAGTTTGTGGGAGCTAAAGTTGGAGATACTATTAGCCTTAAAACAAAAGGTCTTTTTGAAGATGATCATGACCTAATGGAATTCCTTAAAGTTGAACATGACAAAGCACATGGTCTAGATATTCCAGTAACATTTGAAATCACAGAAGCAAACAAGCAAATTCCTGCAGAACTTGATCAAGAATTATTTGACAAGCTTTTTGGTAAGGATACAGTGAAAACTGTGACTGAGATGAAAGAAAAAATCAAGGAAGATGCAGAAGGGCAGTTTAAGCAACAGAGCGATCAGCAATTATTAACTGATGTTTCTGAGTATCTTATTGAGAACACAAAATTCGATTTGCCAGCAGAATTTCTTCAGCGTTGGATAAAAGCAACATCAGAAGAAGAAATCACTTTAGAGCAATCTAAAGAAGAATATGAAAAAAGTGAAAAAGGGCTACGTTTTCAGTTAATTGAAGCAAAGCTAATAAAGGACAACAACCTTAACGTTAACTTTGAAGATCTTAAAGCTTTTGCTAAAGATCGTATTAAGATGCAGATGGCACAATTTGGTCAGATGAATCCTTCAGATAAAGAGTTAGAAGATATTGCTGCACGTGTACTAGGTAACCAAGATGAGGTTAAGCGTATGACAGAGCAGTTAATGAATGAACGTCTTTTAGGATTCTACAAAGAAAACGTGAAACTTAAAGAAAAAGAAATGAGCTACGAAGATTTCGTAAAGGAAGTTTACGAATAGTCGTTTAGCAGAATTAATAGTATCTTTAAAGCGTTAAGTCTGTTATAGGTTTAACGCTTTTTTTGTCAAAAAAGAAAAAGAAATTATCTATGGATTACGGAAAAGAATTTGAAAAATACGCAACGAAACATCACGGTATAAATAGCAATTATTATAATGATATTGTTAGTAGCATGATTCCAGTAGGGCTAACTCCAAATATTATTGAAGAACGCCAGATGAACATAGCAATTTTTGATGTGTTTTCTAGGCTAATGATGGATCGTATTATATTTCTAGGTACAGGAATTAACGACCAAGTTGCTAACATTGTACAAGCACAACTATTATTTTTAGAAAGTACAGATGCAAATAAGGATATTCAAATTTACATAAACTCACCAGGCGGAAGCGTTTATGCAGGTCTTGGTATTTATGATACTATGCAGTTTATAAAGCCAGATGTTGCAACTATCTGTACTGGTATGGCAGCTTCTATGGGTGCTGTGCTTTTATGTGCAGGCGCAGAAGGTAAGCGTAGTGGTTTGCCTCATTCAAGAGTTATGATACACCAACCTTTAGGAGGTGCACAAGGACAAGCAAGTGATATAGAAATTACAGCAAGAGAGATTCTTACGTTAAAAGAAGAGCTTTATAAAATTATCTCTAAGCATAGTGGTCAACCTTATGATAAAGTTTATGAGGATAGTGATCGTGACTATTGGATGAAAGCAGATAAAGCCAAGGAATATGGTATGATTGATGAAGTGCTTAAAAGAGAATAAGCAGAAACTAAAAAAAAGTTATGGCTAAGGAAACCTTAGAATGCTCGTTTTGCGGGAGAAAAAAACCTGAAACCAATTTATTAATTGCTGGGTTAGATGCACATATTTGTGATAGGTGTATTGAACAGGCACATGGTATAGTTTTAGAAGAATCTAAACAAGATGCTACAGGAGAGCTTACTACAGAGTTAAAATTAAGAAAGCCTCATGCAATAAAGGCCTTTTTAGATGGGTATGTTATTGGGCAGGAACACACTAAGCGTGTTATGTCTGTAGCGGTATATAACCACTATAAGCGTTTGTTGCAACAACCAAGTGATGATGATATTGAGATACAAAAAAGTAATATCATTATGGTTGGTCAAACAGGTACAGGAAAGACGCTTATTGCTAAAACCATTGCAAAGATGTTAAACGTACCTCTTGCAATAGTTGATGCTACTGTTTTAACTGAAGCTGGTTATGTAGGAGAAGATGTAGAGAGTATATTAACGCGCTTATTACAGGCAGCAGATTATAATCTGGAAAAAGCACAGCAAGGTATTGTCTTTATAGATGAAATAGATAAAATTGCTAGAAAGAGTGATAATCCATCTATTACTAGAGATGTTTCTGGAGAAGGTGTGCAGCAAGCATTATTAAAACTTTTAGAAGGTACAACGGTAAATGTACCACCTAAAGGAGGAAGAAAACATCCAGACCAAAAGTTTATTGAGGTAGATACCGAGAACATTCTTTTTATAGCTGGTGGAGCTTTTGATGGTATAGATAGAAAGATTACTAAGCGTTTAAATATGCAGGCAGTTGGCTTTAGCGCATCTCTTAGTGAAGATCAAATTGAGAGAGATAATTTATTAAAGTATATTATACCTAAAGATTTAAAAGATTTTGGTTTAATACCAGAAATTATAGGACGCTTGCCAGTACTAACTTATATGAATCCTTTAGATAAAGGTACTTTAAGAGCAATACTTACAGAGCCTAAAAATGCCATTATTAAGCAATATAAAAAGTTGTTTGAGATGGATGAGGTAGATTTTCATATTACAGATGGAGCCTTAGATTATATTGTTGAAAAAGCTATTGAATATCAATTAGGTGCCAGAGGTTTACGATCGCTTTGTGAAGAAATATTTACAGATGCAATGTTTGACCTTCCAGATAGTGATGAAAAAGAATTTAAAGTAACTAAAGCTTATGCTGAGGAGAAATTAAATAAATCTATTATTAAAAAATTGAAAGCTGTATCATAAGTTTAAAATTGTATAATATTATTTCATAAAACTGCGCTTTTTTAAAGCGCAGTTTTTATTTTTAGGATATGCAAAACAATGCACCTATAGGTATTTTTGATTCGGGAGTTGGAGGTACCTCAATATGGAGAGAAATTCATCAATTACTGCCTTTAGAGCAGACAATCTATCTTGCAGACAGTAAATATGCTCCTTATGGTGAAAAAACTAAAGATGAGATTGTTGAACTTAGTATTAAGAATACAGAAAAGCTAATTAGCTTAGGTGCTAAAGTAATTATTGTGGCTTGCAATACAGCAACTACTAATGCCATAAAGCATTTAAGAGCAAATTACACATTACCAATAATAGCTATAGAGCCTGCTATAAAACCTGCAGCATTAAATACTAAAACCAAAGCAGTAGGAATACTTGCTACTCAAGGCACTTTAAACAGTGAGTTATTTACACAAACATCAGAGCTATATGCGAGAGATATAGATATTATTGAAGTCTTTGGTAAAGGTCTTGTACCTGAAATTGAAGCTGGCCGACAGGATGGAAAAGAGGTTGAGCGTTTGCTTAAATTATATCTAAAACCAATGCTGGATAAAAATATTGATTACTTGGTTTTGGGTTGCAGCCATTACCCGTATTTAATTCCTAAGCTTAAAGAATTGCTTCCTAAAACAGTAACAATAATAGATTCTGGCTTGGCAGTTGCAAGGCAAACAAAAGCAGTTTTAGAACATTATAATTTATCTGCTATTTCTCCACAGCCAGCACCAATATTTTATACTAATTCTGACAATTTAGAACCCTTAAGACAAATTGTAAATACAGATGAAAAGCGTTATTCTATACACTATTTAGATTTTTAATTGCAACCTAAATCAATTCTAGATTGCTCATCATTGTTAGGAAAACAATTACCAGAGTTAACTGTGTTGGGAACATAGCGTAATAAATCTGGGTCTCTTAAAGCGTCTTTTAGGAAAGCTGTTAGGTCTGTTATTTCATCACTCGTTAAATTTGAAGAACCAAATTGCGAAGCTAGTTGCGTAGAAGGAACTTCAGCGCTTTGTGCTACACCATTGTTCTTGTACTCTACAACCTCTCTAATGGTTGAAAACGTTCCGCCATGACCAAATGCACCAGCATCTGCTAAGTTATATAGCGTAGGTGTTTTAAATTTATAATCATCATCTGGGTTTTGTGTAAAACCACCACGGCCTTTTTTAACGCTTTCAAAATCAATAGATGGTAAAACCATGGCTTCTAGAGAACCGTCAAAATCTCCAAAACCAAACGCGTGAAACTCTTGGTCTTTTAGTGCAGGACCATTGTGACATTGGTAGCATAAACCTTTATCGAAAAATAGATTTGCACCTCTTTTCTGTTGATCATTTAATGCTTCTAAATCTCCTTTTAAATACTCTTGCCAAGGCGCTTGGTTTGCAAGAATTGTTCTATTAAAAGCTGCAATTGCTAAAGCAGCTGTTTTTCTAGTATAACGTTCAGATTGTGGAATGTTATAAAATGCAGCATCAAACATCGTTCTGTAGTTATAGGAATCTACAAACTCTTCATTAACTTTTAAACGGTGTTCTAGCTGGCCTTGCATAGCTTGTACCTCTACGCCTTGAAAACCTTCAGCATTTTCTGGAATATGATCCCATTGAGCTTCGGTACCTGCATTTGTTCCGGTGCCGCCAAATTGCCCATTCCATAACATAACATCTTGATAAGCTAAGTTTAAAAGTGTTGGTGGCCTTACTGCTTGTATATCTACTGAGTCTAGTGGCATTTCAGTATTAAATGTTCTTCCTTCGCCATTAACTCCAAAACCAATGCCGCCTTCTCCAATACCTTGTCGTCTTCCTGAGAAAAATCCAGAAGCTACAGGATGGCAAGTTGCACAGGTGTATTGCCCGTTCATTTCATCCATTTTGGGATTGCCGCCTAGAGCAGTTTCATGAAGTAATAGTTTCCCTAAAGCTACTTTTTCTGCCGTAATTGGATTTAGTGGATCTTGAGGTATTCGGGAAAAATCATCACTATCTGGAAGAAGGTAATATGATGTGCCAACGCCGTTAGAAGCATTAATAAGATTAGTGATGAGCTCATCATCTAAATCGCTTGTATAGCTTTCATAATTAGCGTTTTCTGTTTGGCAGGATGACAAAACGATAACTAATACCAATGCGTAAAATACCTTCATATAAACGGATGTTAATAAGACGTTAAAGTTATAATTAACATGTGATATATACAAGAGCTCTTAAGTGATTGGTTTTCTTAGTGTTATTAAGTACCCAATACCAAAAGCAAAGGCAGCAGGAATAAGCCATCCGAGACCAAAATTAGATAAAGGTATGCTGTTAGAAATTGTAGATATTACCTGAGAATCTGGAGCTATAACTTTTAAAGCGTCTGGTATACTAAATATAGAAGTGAAAATAACAACTAACTTCATGATTAGTTGATGCCTTAGTTTATCTGAAAGTATATTAAGAATTATTAATACTATGGTTAGTGGATAAACTAGCATAAGGATTGGTAATGCAAGAGTAATAATAAAATCTACTGAAAATGCGCCGACTACAATACCAAACAAACACGCAGTAGTAACACTTGTAATATAGGAGTACTTATATTTAAATTGGTCTGAGAAAAAATCTGCAGTACCTGTTACTATACCTACAGCAGTAGTAAAGCAAGCTAAAGATACCAGAATTGCAAGGCAAATACTTGCATAAGGCCCAAGTGTTAAACTGCTTATGCCAGATAATAATTGTGTTCTTGTAACGTCTTCACTAAAAAGATGTCCAAATAATGCACCTTCATAAATTAATCCGCAATAAATTATGAGTAATCCTAATGCAGATATTATTGCGGCTTTTGTTATTAATTTTTTAGCTTCAACTTGATTGTTGTAGCCTTTAAGTTTTACCGAGATAATTATCACACCGCCAACAACCAATGCGCCAATAGCATCAAAAGTTTGGTAGCCTTCAAAAAAACCGTCAAGTATTGGAGTTTTGAGTGAAGATACTTTCATAGTTTCAGTATCCTCAAAAATTCCGAAGAAAATCATTCCTAATATTAAAATAAGAATAGCAGGAGTTATGTACTTTCCAATGTTATTTAATACAGTAGATCTTTTGGCAACAAATATGAAGACCAGTCCAAAATATAAAATGCTAACGGCTAACGGTGAGATGTTAAAGAATGGTTCAAAAGCCATCTCATAAGTAAATGCTGCAGTTCTCGGCGAAGGTATTGCAGCAGAAATGCTATATATAAAAATGCAGAAAATAAGACTAAAGACTTTAGAGACAGGTTTTCCAAAATCATACATTGTACCTTGTATTCTTGCATGAGCAAAAATACCTAGTAAAGGTATTCCTATAGCTGTGATTATAAACCCGATTGCTACTAAATACCATTCTTGGCCTGCTAAAAAACCTAACATAGGTGGTAGTACAATATTACCTACACCAAAGAACAGTGCAAATAATGCAAAACCTACTATAAAATCATCTTTGCGTAATCCCATTTAAAATCGAAACTTTGTGCAATATATACTTTTTGGATGATTATAAATTTTAGAGGAACGCAAATACATTATAATGTAGAAGGAAAAGGAGATGCTCTTGTTTTGCTTCATGGCTTTTTAGAAAGTAGTACAATGTGGAACTCATTAATGCCTGTACTTTCTAAGAGGTTTAAGATTATAGCTGTTGATTTGCCAGGTCATGGAAAAAGTGGGGTTTTTGGAGACATACATTCAATGCAATTAATGGCAGATTGTATTTTAGAAATTCTTAGAACTGAAGATGTAAAAAATGCTCATTTTGTAGGGCACTCTATGGGCGGATATGTTGCATTGGCATATTTAAAAAATAACTTAGAGCAGGTAACTTCAATAACATTATTAAACTCAACTCCTTCAGAAGATTCTATATCTAGAAAGAAAAACAGAGAGCGAGCTGTACAACTCATAAAAAAATATCCTCAAGCATTTATTAGTATGGGTGTTACTAATTTGTTTGCCAATGAAAAAGCATCAATATATGAGGAAACAATCAAAGCCATGAAAGCTGAGGCAAATACATATCCTATTGATGGTATTATAGCAAATATAAAAGGAATGAAGACACGAGAAGATACACGAGAGTTGCTACGTAACTATAAAGGCCAAAAAAATATTATTACAGGAAAAGAAGATCCTATTGTTTTATTTAATGAAATTAAAAACATAGCAAAAGTAACAGATAGTAAACTATATTCACTTTCTGGAGGACATATGAGTCATATTGAAGCTAAAAATGAAGTCTTAGATATTATTCTTCGTCTTGAAGCGCATTCCAGCCACGTGCAGTAAGTTCTATTTGCTGATTGCCTCTAGTAATAAGATGCTTTCCTTCAGATTCTGGTTTCATATGGCCTATGATTGAAAAATTAGGGTTGCCTTTAATTTTTTCAAAATCTTTTTGGTCTACTGTAAATAAGAGTTCGTAATCTTCGCCACCACTTAATGCTATTGTTGTGCTATCTAAATTAAACTCCTCACAAACAGTTATCATGCTAGGGTCTAATGGTATCTTATCCTCAAATAAGTTAACACCAACGTTAGAGTGTTTGCATAAGTGTAAAGTTTCAGAAGACAAACCATCGCTTATATCTATCATAGATGTTGGCTTAACTTCTAACACATTTAAAAGTTCCTTGATGTCCTTGCGGGCTTCAGGTTTCATTTGTCGCTCTAACAAATAGGTATAAGGAGATAGGTCTGGTTGGTTATTAGGATTTACCTTGAAAACTTCCTTTTCTCTTTCTAAAATTTGAAAGCCCATATAAGCTGCGCCTAAGTCGCCACTTACTACCAATAAATCATTTGGCTTGGCACCACTTCTGTAAGTTACCTCTTCTTCTTTGGCGTGACCTACAGCAGTAACAGAAATTATTAATCCAGATGTTGAAGACGTAGTGTCTCCACCTACTAAATCTACATCATAAATTTTACAAGCTAAGTGAATACCAGAATAAAGCTCTTCTAATGCTTCTAAAGGAAATCTGTTTGAAACTGCTATTGATACTGTAACCTGAGTAGCCTTAGCATTCATAGCATAAATATCCGATAAGTTTACCATTACTGCTTTATAGCCTAAATGCTTTAAAGGCATATAAGACAAGTCAAAATGTACACCTTCAATTAAGAAATCTGTAGACACTAGTGTTTGTTCACCGTTAAAATCTAAAACTGCAGCATCATCTCCAACACCTTTTTTAGAAGACGTGTTTTTTAATTCAACATTGTCCATTAAGTGATCTATAAGTCCAAATTCTCCTAGTGAGGACAGGCTGGTTTTGCTAATATCTTTATTGTCAAACATTATCATATATTTACGAGCCACAAAATTAAAGTATTAAACCACAAAACCATGAAGCACCTATTACTTTCTTTATTTTTTATTTCATGCCTCTCATTTTCACAAACACCTTGCGAAAATGGCTTTGCAGGAATATACCCTTGCAGCGGTTACGATTTAGTCTCTGAAATTAGCTTATCAACGCTTTCTGCAACTGCTAGTTTAGCAAATGATTCTTGGGGATGGACAGATCCAGATACTGGTAATGAATATGCAATTGTAGGCTTGAGTAACGGTACTGCTTTTATAGATATTTCAGATCCAGTAAATCCAGAACACTTGGGCACGCTACCTACACAAACATTTAATAGTTCATGGAGAGATGTGAAAGTTTACAATAACCACGCATTTATTGTGAGCGAAGCTGCTAATCATGGAATGCAGGTATTCGACTTAACCAAATTAAGAAATGTAAACATATCTACTTTTTTATTTGCAGACGCTGTGTATAGTGAGTTTGGGAATGCGCACAACATTGTTATAAATGAAGACTCTGGTTATGCTTATGCTGTAGGGACCAATACATTTAATGGCGGTCCTCACTTTATTAATATACAAGATCCTCAAAACCCTGTAGCAGCTGGTGGTTTCGCTATGGATGACTATAGTCACGATGCTCAAGTAGTAACATATAATGGGCCAGATACAGAGCACGTAGGGAAAGAGATACTTATTGGTAGTAATGCCAGTATTGTTTCCATAGTAGATATTTCAGATAAATCTAATCCGGTTTCTATCTCTACAACATCCTATGGTCAAGTAGGTTACACGCACCAAGGTTGGTTTACAGAAGATCAACGCTATTTTATACTTGGTGATGAGCTTGATGAAACAGAAGTTGGATTCAATACAAGAACAATAGTGTATGATTTAAACGATTTAGATAATCCAGTTATTCACTTTGAATACTTTGGACCAACGTCTGCCATAGACCATAATGGTTATGTAAATGGGGATAATTTTTACCTTGCTAACTACAGAGCTGGTGTAAGAGTTTTAGATGTCTCGAATATTGCAGCTGGCGAAATGACAGAGATTGGTTTTTTTGATACTTATTTGGCTAATGACAGTGCTAACTTTAATGGTGCTTGGAATGTTTATCCTTATTTTGAGAGCGGCAATATCTTAATAAGTGATATAGAACGTGGCTTTGTTTTAATAAAAAAGAGTGAGGAAGTATTAAATGTTTCTGAAGTTGATAATGAGGAGACATTTAATATTTATCCTAACCCAACTACCAATTACTTAAAAATATCATCTAACAATGCATTAAGCTCAATTGAAGTTTATAACGTTTTAGGAGAAATGGTGTTACAAGAAACAACAAGTTTAAAAGAATATACACTAAATGTAGAGCACCTGAGCCAAGGTGTGTATGTTCTTAATATAAATGGAAAAGCAACTAAATTTATAAAGAGCTAATATTAAAATTACAATGCACGCACTGTAAAATTCGATTAACTGAGTTTTTTATCGACAATACTAAGTGAAGCCGCTATCTGCGGCTTTTTTTTATGCCTTAATTAACAGCGATTTATATCGTAAAACTATCTCTTGAGTTAAATTGCAAGGTGATAATTGAAAATCTTAATTCCCATGAAAAAATCTCTACTTTTTATTGCCTTATTAACTATTTGTAACCTGAATGCTCAACTATTTGAATGTATTGGTGATGAAACTGCTGGTATAGGAACAGCAGGACCTTATTTATGTAATGGTTATGATCTTATGGCACAAATTACCTTAACAGAATTTGATGCTGCTTTAGACTTAGGTCCAGCAACACCACCATCAACAGGTAGTGATTCTTGGGGATGGACAGATCCAGCTTCTGGAAGAGAATTTGCAATAATGTCATTTACTGAAGGCTTTGCCTTTGTTGAGATTACAGATCCAGAGAATCCAGTAATAACAGCTTCTGTTCCAATTACATCTACAGACGTACAAAGACTTTGGAGAGATGTAAAAGTATACAACAATCATGCATTCATGGTTGGAGAAGATGCAGATCAAGGTATGAAGGTGTTTAACCTTAATAGATTACTTACGGTTACTAATCCACCAGAAATTTTTGAACCAGATACATTTTTTCAAGGGTTTGGTAGTGCTCACAACATAGCGATAAATGAAGATTCTGGATATGCTTACCCTATAGGCGCAAGAGAATTTGGAGGTAGTGGCCAAGTCAATGGTGGCGGCCCAATCTTTATAAACATTCAAGACCCAGTAAATCCAGTTATTGAAGGCGGTTACGATTCAACAGACGATATGGTAAACTCCTATACTCACGATGCACAGGTTGTAATATATGATGGTCCAGATACAGATTATACAGGACAAGAAATTTATATGGGAGCTAATGAGTCTACAATGATAATTGCAGATATTACAGACAAGTCCAATCCGCAATATATTAGTGATATTTCATATGCGTCTGCAACTTACACACATCAAGGTTGGTTTAGTAAAGACAAGCGTTATTTTTTAATGGGTGATGAGTTAGATGAAATTATGAATGGTTTGCCAACTCGAATAGCAGTTTATAATGTAGAAGATTTAGACAATCCTTTTGTGCATTTTATTTGGGAAGGTCCAACTACCGCTACAGATCATAATATGTATATTATAGATGATACCCTATACTTAGCAAATTATGCAGCAGGTATGCGTGTTCTGGATATAAGTGATATTGACAATATGAATTTTGTTGAAATCGGCTTTTTTGATACGTTGCCAGGTAATGATGTAGCTGGAACAGCTTCAGCTTGGAATGTATATCCTTATTTCCCAAGCGGGAATTTAATTATTAGTGATGTAGCTGAAGGATTATTCATAGTTAAAAAAACAGAAAATCTTTCCGTAGAAGATATAAATAAAACAAATGTTACCATGTTCCCCAACCCTGCAAAAAACACTACAAATATAACTGTAGATGGTAATGTAATACAATCTATTAAAGTTTCAGACGTTCTTGGTAAAGAGATTTTTATGGTCTCTTCATTAAATAGTGATACTTTTACGCTTAATACAAGTAATTTTCAAACTGGCGTATATCTTATAACTATTAATGATAACGTCACAAAGAAACTAATAATAGAATAAATGAAAATAAAACACATTACCTGCTTAATTGTACTTTTTACATTTTTAATAACCCCATTTTCTTGTAGTGATGATGATGGAGTGCCTGTTACAGAAACTCCTACAGAAGAAGATCCTGGAGATGATGGCGGTGATGATGGTGGAGACAATGGCGGTAATGAAAATGCTGTTACTCCTTGCGAAGATGGCACTGCAGCAGGATATCCTTGTAATGGGATAGACCTTTTAGCAAATGTATCTTTACTTGAGATGAATGCAAATGATGGTAATGATTCTTGGGGATGGACAGATCCAGACTCAGGAAACGAGTATGCATTAATGGGATTAAATAATGGTACTGCTTTCTTAGATATTACAGACCCTTTAAACCCTGTGTATTTAGGGAAACTACCAACCCATACTACATCAAGTATATGGAGAGATGTAAAGACCTATAACAATCATGCATTTATTGTTAGTGAAGCTAATGGTCATGGAATGCAAGTGTTTGATTTAACAAGATTAAGAAATGTACAAAATCCTCCAGTACAGTTTACAGAAGATGCACATTATGATGGTTTTGGCGATGCTCATAATATTGTAATTAACGAGGATACTGGTTATGCTTACGCAGTAGGAACACAATTGTTTAATGGAGGTCCACACTTTATTAATATTCAAAACCCACTTAACCCAATTGGTGAAGGCGGCTTTGCTATGGATGATTATAGTCACGATGCTCAAGTTGTAACTTATACAGGTCCAGATACAGAACACTTAGGTAAAGAAATTTTAATAGGAAGTAATGAAACTATAATTTCAATAGTAGATATTACAGATAAATCTAACCCAATAGGATTGTCTACTATTTCTTATGAGCAAAGAGCATACACGCACCAAGGTTGGTTTACAGAAGATCAAAGTCATTTCATTTTAGGAGATGAGCTAGATGAGGCGCAAATAGGCTTTAATACAAGAACAATAATTTTCGACTTTAGTGATTTAGATAACCCACAATTTAAATTTGAATATTACGGTCCAGAAGCTGCAATAGATCATAATGGTTATGTAAAAGGAAATGAGTTTTACCTAGCTAATTATACAGCAGGTTTAAGAATTATAGATGTATCTTCAGTAGCATCTTCACAAATGCAAGAAACAGCTTATTTTGATACATATCCATCTTCAAATTCTGCAAACTTTAATGGCGTTTGGAATGTGTACCCTTATTTTTCAAGTGGTACAATACTTGTAAGTGATATAGATAGAGGTTTATTCCTCTTAAAGAAACAATAACAATGAATTTTATAATTACCCCAAACCGTTTTTTAGGCGCAATATTATCTGCACTAATAATAGCAATTAGCTTTTCGTGCTCTCAAGATGATAATGTAAATGTAAACAGCAATCCAGATGTTCCAGGCGAACCAGTAGAACCCGTAGAGGAAGTACCTGAATTTGCCGGAGAGCTAGATGTTGTAATGACTTATGGTGGGAGTAATCAAGATGAAGCAAAAGCTGTAGTTGAAACGCCAGACGGAAATTTTGTAATAGTAGGGACAACAAGAAGTACAGATGGTGACATTGTAGATAAAGAAGCACCAAATTTTGATGTTTGGTTATTTAAAGTAAACCCACAAGGAACCATATTGTGGTCTAAAACCTATGGAGGTACAAATGATGAATTTGGTGAAGATGTTATAGTTACAAATGATGGCGGTCTAGCTGTTATAGGCTATAATTCGAGTTCAGACGGAGACACCTCTTCAAATGCTGGTTTTTTTGACCATTGGTTATTAAAATTAGATGCTTCAGGAAATTTAGAATGGCAACAAAGCTATGGTTATGAAGGTCAAGACCAAGCATTTTCATTACTTCAAACAGATGATGGCGGCTTTTTCTTTGGTGGCTATTTTGATGTTTCTGCGAGTAATGGTAATGGTAATGATGGTTTTACGGCAACAAGCCAACAAGAGTCTTCAAACAACTTTACCAATAGTGCAGCATTGCATGGTGTTGGAGAATTTTGGGGCACCAAGGTAGATGCTTCTGGGACACTTCAGTTTAGAAGATATTTTGGGGGTTCAAGCAACGATAGGTGTTATGGAGTAATTGATACTGCAGATGGTGGCTATTTAATGGCTGGCGCTTCAGAAAGTACAGATTTTGATATTTCAAACAATAAAGGGAGTTATGACTTTTGGGTAGTTAAAGTTAATGCAGATAGAGAGCTAGAATGGCAACGTTCTTATGGAGGCTCTGAGATTGATATGGGCTTTGGCTTTACAGAAACTTTAGACGGAAATTACTTAATAACTGGAGATACAAGAAGTAGTGATCAAGACGTGTCTAACCTAAAAGGAAATGCAGACTTTTGGGCCGTAAAAATTAATGGCTCTGGAGATATAATTTGGGAAAACACATTTGGCGGAACTCAATTTGATGCTGCTAGAACAGTTGTGCAAATGTCTGATGGTCGCTTAGCTATTGCAGGCAGCTCAAGAAGTAATGATATAGATGTTGCAACAAATAATGGTCAAAACGACTGTTGGATAGCAATTGTAAGTTCTTCAGGAAATATCGACCAAACTTTTAGCGTTGGTGGTAGTGATTTAGACTTTTTATATGATATTTACCAGACCCAAAATAATGAACTTATAGCAGTGGGTTCTTCTTCAAGTAATGACCAAGATATTGTTCCAAACAGAGGAAGTTCAGACGTTGTTTTTATAAAAATCAATTAAATTTCAGAATGAAAAAATTAAGTATTCTTGCAATAATTGCTCTGCTTTTTGCCTCTTGTAATACAGATGAAGATGCAAATAGAAACTCAGAATTAGGGAATCCTACTTTTGGAAACGTAACTTTTACATTTGCAAATGAAGTAGATGGTGAGCCTCTACAATTAGGGTCTACAACCTATGTAAATTCTAACAATGAAACGTATTCTGTCTCAGATTTAAAATACATAATTAGCAATATTGTTTTAATAAATGATAATGGCTTAGACTATGTGGTACCTGAAGAAGACAGTTATTTTATTATAGATCAGCAACTGTCTAGCTCTTTAACCATAACCTTGCAAGATGTACCGTCTAGAGACTATTCTGGCATTTCATTTGGGTTTGGTGTAGATCAATTTAAATACCCATTAAATGGTGTAATGAATTTTGTGCCAAGAGCAGATGAGGCAGGAATGCTTTGGAGCTGGTCTGCAGGATACCGTTTCTTAAAGTTTGAAGGCGATTATACTACTGAAGAAAATGCAGAGCCTACACCGTTTATTGTACACGTAGGAAGTCACGGTAGCACGTTAGACAACTATCAGGAAATTATAATGCCGCTTTCTAACTTTACTGTAAGAGATTCTGAAACGTCTGCATTTGGAATAAAAGCAGACATCAGTAATATTTTTGATGGTAATAACAATTACTATTTCGAAACTAATAATGAAGTAACTATTGATCCCGTAAATGCTCCAATCATATCAGATAATATGAAAACAGTATTTACAATAAACTAATACATATTTGAAGAATTTCTGGTTCATAAGCATTTTTGCACTCTGTTTAGCGTGCAGTTCAGATTCAAGTGGTGAAGAAACAATTACTGAAACACCACAGGATGACGAATATATTCCTGTACCAGATTCTAATTTAAATTTTCAGGTACCATCTAATTTTCCAGATGCTACTTATGATATAAGTAACAATCAACCTACTCAAAATGGTTTTGAGTTAGGGAAAAAGTTATTTTATGACGGAAAATTAGCCTCAGATAATGTTGTGTCTTGTGGGTTTTGCCATATTCAAGATTTTGCATTTACACACCACACACATATTGTAAGTCATGGTGTAGATGGAGCTTTAGGCACAAGAAACGCACAACCTTTATTCAATTTAGCGTTCTTAGATGAGTTTACTTGGGATGGTGCAGCACAACATTTAGACACACAACCTATTATACCAATCACTACAGATGTAGAGATGAACTCAAGCTTTAATGAGATAATCTCAAAATTAAGTGAAGACCAAACCTATCAAAACATGTTTAAAGATGCGTTTGATAATGGTGAAATTAGCTCGGAAAACATTTTAAAGGCATTATCTCAGTTTATGGTTATGATGGTATCTTCAAATTCAAAATACGATCAAGTTGTAAGAAATGAAGGTTCAGTCTTTACAGAAGCAGAAGAAGCAGGCTTGGCTATATTCGAACAAAAATGTGCCTCTTGCCATGCAGGTCCGCTATTTACAGACCAATCTTTTAGAAATAATGGATTGCCTATTGATGCGCAATATAATGACATAGGAAGAAAACGTGTAACAGGACTAGATGAAGACCTGCGTAAGTTTAGAGTTCCTACATTAAGAAATATAGAGGTTACCTTTCCGTATATGCACGACGGCAGGTTTCAAACCCTTACAGATGTGCTAGACCATTATTCAGATGGTGTTCAGGAAGATGTTACATTAGACCCAGTTTTTGTTCAGGAAAATGGTTCTAGAGGAATTCCACTTTCAAATTTAGAAAAAGATCAATTGGTGGCTTTTTTAAAAACACTTACAGATAACAGTTTTATCTTTGATGATCGCTTTTCAGAATTTTAATTCTTTTTAAACATAGCGTGTAAGAATCCCATATTATAAGGGACAAACACACTATAAGTTTTTTCAATAACTACATTACATTAACGCAGAGACTAATTATGGTAAAACAAGCCATTTTCAGTATATTTGCACATATTTTCAAAACGATGATTAAAGTAAGCGAAGGCGCAAAAAATAGAATCTCATCTCTCATGGCAGAGAGTGGTTATGATGCATTAAAAGATTACGTTCGAGTAGGCGTAAAAAGTGGCGGTTGCAGCGGGTTGTCTTATGACTTAGATTTTGATAATAAGACAGAAGAAACCGATAAGGTTTTTGAAGACAACTCAATTAAAATTGTAGTAGATAAACGAAGCTTTTTATACCTAGTAGGAACAACCTTAGAATATAGCGGTGGTCTTAATGGTAAAGGTTTTGTTTTTAATAATCCAAATGCACAAAGAACTTGCGGCTGTGGAGAAAGCTTCTCGTTATAAAGAGGTAGCTTAATTCACTAAACAATTAGAATTATATTTAATGGCATATACAGAAGACGATTTACAGAAAGAGCTCGAAACTAAAGAGTATAAGTACGGATTTTATACAGATATAGAATCAGACACTTTTCCTGTTGGTCTAAATGAAGATATTGTAAGAGCAATTTCCTTAAAGAAGGAAGAGCCAGAATGGATGACAGAGTGGCGTCTTGAGGCATTTAGAGAATGGGAAAAAATGGAAGAGCCAGATTGGGCAAATGTAAATTACCCAAAACCAGACTTCCAAAACATTTCTTATTACTCTGCTCCTAATAAAAAACCAAAGTACGAAAGCTTAGATGAGGTAGATCCAGAATTATTGGACACGTTTAAAAAGCTTGGTATATCTATAGATGAGCAAAAGAAGCTTGCTGGAGTAGCGGTAGATATTGTTATGGATTCAGTTTCTGTAGCAACAACATTTAAGAAGACATTGGCAGAAAAAGGAATTATATTCTGCTCAATTTCTGAGGCTATAAAAGAACACCCAGAACTTGTAAGAAAGCATATTGGTAGTGTGGTGCCTCAAAAAGATAACTTTTATGCAGCATTAAACTCTGCTGTATTTAGTGATGGTTCTTTTTGCTACATTCCAAAAGGAGTACGTTGCCCTATGGAGTTAAGTACTTATTTTAGAATTAACCAAGCGGGAACAGGACAGTTTGAGAGAACTTTAGTTGTTGCAGATGAAGGTAGTTATGTAAGTTACTTAGAAGGTTGTACTGCGCCATCTAGAGATGAGAACCAATTACACGCAGCTGTTGTAGAGCTTATTGCTCTAGATGATGCTGAGATTAAATACTCTACAGTACAAAACTGGTATCCTGGTAACGCAGAAGGAAAAGGTGGTGTTTTTAACTTTGTGACTAAAAGAGGAATTTGTGAGAAAAACGCAAAAATTTCTTGGACTCAAGTAGAAACCGGAAGTGCTGTAACTTGGAAATACCCTAGCTGTATTTTAAAAGGAGATAATTCTGTTGGAGAGTTTTACTCTATTGCAGTAACAAATAATTACCAGCAAGCAGATACTGGAACTAAGATGATACACTTGGGTAAAAACACCAAGAGCACCATTATATCTAAAGGTATTTCTGCAGGACATTCTCAAAACAGTTATAGAGGTTTAGTTCAAATAAACTCTAGAGCTACAAATGCGAGAAACTTTTCGCAGTGTGATAGTTTGTTAATGGGTAATAAGTGTGGTGCTCACACATTTCCATATATAGAAACAAAGAATAAAACAGCACAGGTAGAGCACGAGGCTACAACAAGTAAAATTGGAGAAGACCAAATATTCTATTGTAACCAACGTGGTATAGATACAGAAAAAGCAATTGCATTAATTGTAAATGGCTTTAGTAAAGATGTATTAAACAAGCTGCCTATGGAGTTTGCTGTTGAAGCTCAGAAATTATTAGAGATTTCGTTAGAAGGCTCAGTAGGATAAGAAATTTAAAGCTTTAAACTAAAAACACAAACAATGAAACAATTATTTATCATAGCAACCTTACTTTGCTTTGTAGCTTGTAAAGATGCAGAAACAAAAGAAGTTAAGCCTTCTGAAGCTGAAACAGAACAAGAGTCTGTAAAAGTAGAGCTGTATAAGTTTGATGGTGGTCAAGTAACTGCTAACAAGCTAAGTTTGTTTTCTGAAGGTGATAAATATAAAGGAGAGTCTAAAACATTGGCAGATGGTTTCTACCTAATTAAGCACCCTAAGGGAATATTATTATGGGATACAGGATTGCCAGAAAATTTAGTGGGAAATGAGCCATATACAACTCCAGATGGCGGTTTTACAATAACTAGAAAAGATTCAATAGTAAACCAATTAGCTACAGTAAATGTTACTCCAGAAGACGTAAATTATATTGCATTTTCACATATTCATTTTGATCATACAGGAGCTGCAAACCATTTTAAAAATTCAGAATGGTTGGTTCAAGATTCTGAGTATAAATTTGCAAATGGAGATTCAATAAAAGGAAATTCATTTTACGCACCAGCAAGTTTTTCAGAATTAAAAAAAGTAGTTCAATTATCTGGAGATCATGACGTGTTTGGAGACGGCACAGTAATTATTAAAAATATGCCAGGTCATACAATAGGTCATCAGGTGTTAATGGTAAGTTTACCAGAAACTGGTAATGTATTGTTATCTGGAGATATGTATCACTTTGAACAAAATAGAGAAGAATCTGTAGTGCCACAGTTTAACTACAGTATTCCACAGTCAAAGAAATCTATAGCAGAGTTTGAAGAATTTGCTAAACAAAACAATGCTAAAGTAATTATACAGCACGACGCTAAAGACTTTAGTGAAATGCCAGCAGTATTAAACTAATAATATAACTATGAAACATCTTTTTATTGCTTGTCTGTTACTAATTGGTTTAAGTTCTTGTAAGAACGATGTAGAGACAACTCAAGATAATACAGAAGAAACGGTAGTAGATAGTATTCCAACTATAAAAGGAGAGTTTATCTATATAGCAGATGCTGCGGTATTAAAAGGAGATAATTTTATATATGGTGTAAAAATAGACGCCAAGGCACAAGAATTAGCAGAGCGAGTAAAGCCGCTAAAAAGAGAAGATTTCGATATGGTTCCTGTTGAGGTAAAGGGTAAAATTATGCCTAATAAAGAAACAGAAGGTTGGGACGAAATTGTTGAAATTAGAGAAATAATAAAAGTATCTGCACCTACATCAGAACCTGCAGTAAAAGTAAAATCAAACGATAATAAATAGGTAACACCTATTTTGAATTTTAAGATATGTTAAAAATTAAGAACCTGCATGCAAGTGTAGACGGAAAAGAAATTTTAAAAGGGATAAACCTAGATATTAAAGCTGGAGAAATTCACGCTATAATGGGCCCTAACGGTTCAGGTAAAAGTACATTGGCATCTGTGATTTCTGGGAAGGAAGAGTATGAGATGACAGAAGGTGAAATCATACTTCATGATGAAGAAATTTCTGAAATGGAAGCAGATGAGCGTGCACACAAAGGTGTATTCTTGTCGTTTCAATATCCTGTTGAGATTCCTGGCGTGTCTGTAACTAACTTTATGAAGACTGCTATAAACGAATCTCGTAAAGCAAGAGGCTTAGAAGACATGCCAGCTAAAGATATGCTTAAGCTTATTAGAGAAAAATCTGAGCTTTTAGAGATAGACCGTAAGTTTTTATCTAGAAGTTTAAATGAAGGGTTTTCTGGTGGTGAGAAAAAGAGAAATGAGATTTTTCAAATGGCAATGCTAGAACCAAAATTAGCAATCCTAGATGAAACTGATTCTGGTCTTGATATAGATGCACTTAAAATTGTAGCAAACGGTGTTAATAAGCTACGTAGTAAAGATAATGCTGTAATCGTAATTACTCACTACCAACGCTTATTAGATTATATCGTACCAGATTATGTACACGTTTTGCTTAATGGTAAAATTGTAAAATCTGGCACCAAAGAACTGGCTTATGAGCTAGAAGAAAAAGGTTACGACTGGATTAAAAAAGAAGCAGTACACTAAGAAAGTTAGAATCTGCTAGAAGTTGCAAAGCATCTTATATATAGATGTAAAATGTTGAATTGAAGGTGGCAAAATTAAAATGCCACAAAAAACTTCCTGTTTATCAGGATATAGATATGGATTTAAAAGATAAATTGTTGTCGTCTTTCTTGGCTTTTGAAGATGGTCGAGATGTAAACAACTACGTTCATGATATAAGATCTGAAGCTATTAAAGCTTTTGAAGAGCAAGGCTTTCCTACCAAAAAGCAGGAAGCTTGGAAATACACCTCTCTCAATAGCGTGCTTAAGCAAGATTATAGCATATTCCCTAAAAAAGAAGACGCTATAGATTATCGTGATGTAAAGAAGTATTTTATTCATGATATAGACACGTATAACATTGTGTTTATAGATGGTATTTACAGTTCACATTTGTCACAAACAACACACGATAAGTTTGATGTGTGCTTAATGTCTTCAGCTTTAAATCACGAAAAATACAAACCAGTAATAGAGAATTATTTTAATAAAATAGCTCCTAAAGATGGTTTAAATTCTTTAAATACAGCATTTTCTCACGAAGGTGCATATATCCATATTCCTAAAAATAAGCTTGTAGATAAGCCTATACAAATTGTAAATTTTGCTACAGGCAATGAGGCTTCATTACTATTGCAACCAAGAAACTTAGTGGTTGTAGGAGAAAATTCTCACGTTCAGATTATTGAGCGTCATCAAAGTTTAAATGACAATCCTGTATTCACTAATGCTGTTACAGAGATCTTTGCAGATAAACGTGCAATAGTAGATTATTATAAAATACAGAACGATAGGCAATCTGCCTCTTTAATCGATAATACCTATATAGACCAAAAAGGAGAAAGCTTATGTAGCGTACATACCTTTTCTTTTGGAGGAAAGTTAACGCGTAATAACCTTAACTTTTATCAAAATGGAGAGCGTATAAACTCTGTTCTTAATGGTGTGACAATTATAGAAGACAAACAACACGTAGATCACAATACATTAGTGCATCACATAGAGCCAAATTGTGAGAGTCACCAAGATTACAAAGGTATTTTTGATGATAAAGCTGTAGGTGTTTTTAACGGTAAAGTTGTTGTAAATAAAGAAGCTCAAAAGACTAACGCCTACCAAAGTAATAACAACATTTTGGTAAGTGATAAAGCAACAATAAACTCTAAACCTCAATTAGAGATTTTTGCAGATGATGTACGCTGTACGCACGGTTGTACAATTGGTCAATTAGATGAAGACGCCTTATTCTACATGAAATCTAGAGGAATTCCTCACAAAGAAGCAAGAGCCTTATTAATGTATGCATTTGCAAACAACGTTCTTGAAAGTGTGAAAATTCCAGAGGTTAAAAAGAGAATCAATAAAATTATAGCAAACAAGCTAAATGTAAGTTTAGGATTCGATTTGTAATAACAGTCTAAAATAGTCCACAATGAATAGTGTAGCAAAAAACAATACGTTTAATGTGGAAGCTATAAGAAAAGACTTCCCAATTTTAAACAGAAGCGTTAATGGTAAGCCATTGGTTTACCTTGATAATGGCGCAACAAGCCAAACACCTCAAGCTGTTATAGATGTTATTGTAGATTACTACAGTAATTACAACGCTAACATACATAGAGGTGTACATACGTTATCTCAAGAAGCAACAGATAAATATGAGGAAGCACGTAAAATTATTCAGGCACATTTTAATGCAAAACATGCCTATGAAATTATTCTTACGTCTGGTACCACGCAAAGTATAAACCTAGTAGCTAGTGGCTACAAATCTTTACTTAAAAAAGGAGATGAAGTTATTGTCTCTGCTTTAGAGCACCACAGTAATATTGTGCCTTGGCAAATGGCATGTGAAGTTAGTGGAGCAACCTTAAAGGTCATTCCTATGACGCAAGACGGTATATTAGATATAACTGCCTACAAAGCGTTAATAAATGAAAACACGAAACTTGTATTTTGTAATCATGTATCTAATGCCTTAGGTGTCATAAACCCTATTGAGACTATTATAAAAGAAGCACATAAAGTTGGTGCAAAAGTGTTGATAGATGGCGCACAAGCTTGTCCTCATATTAAGCCAGATGTACAAGAATTAGATGTAGATTTTTATGTAGCCTCTGCACATAAAATGTGTGGTCCTACAGGAGTAGGAATGTTATACGGAAAAGAAGAGCTTTTAAATGCATTGCCGCCTTATCAAGGTGGTGGCGAAATGATAGACCAAGTAACGTTTGAAAAAACAACCTACGCAGGTTTACCACATAAATTTGAAGCAGGAACACCTAATATATGTGGTGGTATTGCTTTTGGTGCCGCTATAAATTATATGAATGCCATTGGGTTTACAACTATAGCAACATATGAAAATGAGCTACTAGAATATGCTACAGAGCAACTTAAGGCATTGGGCGATGTAAAAATATATGCAGACACTAAAGATAAAACTGCTGTTATATCGTTTAATATAGAAGGATTGCATCCTTATGATATTGGTACTATAGTTGATAAACTTGGTGTAGCGGTAAGAACAGGTCACCACTGTGCGCAACCAATAATGGACTTTTTTAAAATTCCGGGAACTATACGAGCATCACTTATGTTCTATAATACCAAAGAAGAAATCGATATCTTTATAAAAGCCGTAAAACGTGCTAAAATGATGTTATCCTAAAAAAAGAATTATGAAAGCAATATTAAAAATAAGCCTAATACTTACTATATTCTGTTTGTATTCTTGTGCAGAAACACAACAAGTGTTAGAAACTACAGGACGTGTGCAATTAGATGGAACGTATACAATCACTACCTTAAATGGAGATTCAGTTAATGGAATGACCATAAATTTTAGTGGGATCACAAAACGAGTTTCTGGTAACGGTGGTTGTAACCAGTATTTTGCAGATTATACATTAAACAACCTTACACTAAGTATAGGTGATATAGGCGCAACAAAAAAAGCTTGTCCTAATTTAGATAATGAAACTGAACTTTTTGAGGCATTAGCAAATGTTGGTAGCTATAACTCTGTAGGCAAAAGTTTAACCCTATATTCTAAGGACAATAATGATGTTTTAATTGAAGCAACAGAAAACTAAGAGGTTTGAGTAATATTAAAGACATACAAGAAGAAATTATAGAAGAGTTTGCCATGTTTGACGACTGGATGGACCGCTATGAATATATGATAGAGCTAGGTAAATCTTTACCACTTATTGATGAGAAATATAAAGTTGAAGAAAATCTTATAAAAGGATGCCAAAGTAAAGTTTGGGTTCACGCCGAGATGAATGATGAGAAAATAAGCTTTACCGCAGATAGTGATGCAATAATAACCAAAGGTATTGTTGCAATATTAATTAGAGCTTTTAGCAATCAACATCCTAAAGATATTTTAGATGCAGACACCCAATTTATAGATGAAATTGGCCTTAAAGAACATTTATCTCCTACACGAGCTAATGGCCTTGTAAGTATGATAAAACAATTAAAGATGTATGCCATAGCATACCAAACACAACTAAATTAACATGGCAGAAGAAACTTTAAATACAGAAGAGTTAGGAGAAAAGATTGTACGCGTACTTAAAACAATTTTTGACCCAGAAATCCCTGTAGATATATATGAACTTGGTCTTATTTATGATGTTTTTGTAAATGAAGATGATGAGGTTAAAATCTTAATGACATTAACTACACCAAACTGCCCAGTTGCAGAAACATTACCAAAAGAGGTAGAAGATAAGGTGAAGTCTTTAAAAATGGTTAAAGATGCAGAGGTCGAAATTACTTTTGATCCGCCTTGGAGTCAAGATTTAATGAGTGAAGAAGCAAAGCTTGAATTAGGAATGCTATAATATGGCAACTGAAGAATTTGGATACGAGATTAAAAATAGAGTTGCAAATAGCAAACTCAAAACGTTCGATTTAGAAACTTTATACCCCAAAGAGCCAACTTTTCAACTCGATATAAAAGATTGGTTACTGGAAGAGTTGGTATTGCAGGAAAATAAGTTTAGAGAACATGCAAAAGCTCATGATTGGAGTAAATACAAAGATGCTAATTTGTGTTTACATTGTTCTTCTGAAGCAATAATACCTGCTTGGGCGTATATGTTACTAACAACATATGCTTCAGAATTCACTAAACTCACTATTGTAGGTACCTTAGATACACTTAATACATTGTTTTTTAATGAAGCCATTTCAAATTTAGATGTATCTTCCTATAAAGATGCACCTGTAATAGTAAAAGGGTGCTCTAATAAGCCAGTACCTCAAAATGCATATGTTTTACTTATTCAAAAATTACAGCCAGTAGTAAAGAGCTTAATGTTTGGAGAAGCTTGCTCATCTGTTCCGCTTTATAAGAAGTAAAGTATTACACCGATAAAATTTACACTTAATCGATTAAGGACAACCGTTCTTAATCGATTTTTGTTAAAGACCCTATAAGTATTATTTTTGAAAAAAATTAAACAATAAACAACCTACCATGAAAAAACTAATTATTGCATTAGCAGTATTTGCAGGAGTATCTTCTGGATTTGCTCAAGATGAAAAAGAACAACCTAAAGAAGGATGGACACGCGCAGGACAATTTTCATTACTATTTAACCAAGCTGCTTTTAACGCAGAGTGGCAAGGTGGTGGTACATCTAACTACGCTGGAAACATTGGTATTACGTATGATTTTAATTACAGAAAAGGAAAGCTTTCTTGGGATAATAAAATTATTGGAGAGTATGGTCTTACAAAGATTAAAGACGATGAGTTTACGCGTAAAACAAATGACCGCCTAGAGTACAATTCAATATTAGGTAGACAATTAGAAGAAAGTAACTGGTACTTATCTTTCTTTTTAAACTTTAAAACTCAATTTGCTAAAGGTTATGAGTTTAGTGAAGAGGAGTTTACAAATACAGATGGTGTTTTAGAGACTCGTACTATAAGAACTGAGTATACACACTTCTTATCTCCAGGTTATTTACAATTTGGTCCTGGCATGCTTTGGAAGAAAAGTGAAAACCTATACGTTAATATAGCACCAGCAACAGCAAGACTTATTTTTGTTGATAGTGATTTTACATCTATACCTGGATACGTAGATGGTGATTATTTTGGAGTTGATGCTGGAGAGTCAACTCGCTTTGAATTTGGTGCAGCAGTTTCGGCATACGCTAAGGTGCAGTTGTTAGAAAATGTATCTATGGAAAATATCTTAAATCTATATTCTAACTATTTAGAAGACCCTCAAAATGTTGATTTAGATTATACAATGAATCTTAATATGAAAGTAAACAAATACTTGTCTGCTAATGTAATATTCCAAGCTATTTATGATGATAATGCTGTTGGAGCATTTCAAATTAGAGAAGTACTTGGTGTAGGATTCAACTACGGATTTTAATATCTCTTACAGCCCCAAATCTACATGGTCAACCTATTAATTTAGGTTGGCCTTTTTTTATGCGTTTATTTAAACCTGAGATAGTTTCTTAATAGTTCTTAAAGCATCAATTTAATGAGTTGTTGTACGTTATTTAAAACTTACAGATAAAAAAAACCCAATGCAATAGCATTGGGTTTAAAAATTAAGACAATTAAATTTTTATTTTTTAATGATTACAAACTCAGAGCGTCTATTAGTTTGTCGTTGTTCATCAGAACAATTTTCACCACATTCAACTGCTGGTTTGCTTTCACCAAAACCTTTACCAGAGATTCTTTCTTTTGCAATACCTTTTGATACTACATATTGAACTGTACTCTTAGCACGACGTTCAGATAAACTCATGTTATAGTCATTAGGACCTTTGTTGTCTGTATGACTTTCTACAAAAATCTCCATTTCTGGATATTTATTCATAACCTGTACAAGCTTATCTAATTCAAAAGCAGCTTGAGGCTTAATGTTAGATTTATCATAGTCAAATAGTATTGGGTTAAGAATAACGCGATCTTCAGTAACTATAGCTTCAATTGGTTTTAACCTAACAGTTAATTCTTTTGTTGCGTCTTTTGTTGCTGCCATAGTAACCGAATTACTTTCGTAATCATCTATGTTTACTTGCGCTTGATATGCCTGCTCACATTGTACAGTAAAGTTTGTCATACCATTAGCGTCTGTCACAACAGTTGTTATTTTATTCTCTTTGTCATCATACAAATCTACATTTGCATTAGAGATTGCATTATTGGTTTTGTCATCTACAACTTTAACAGCTAATTGAACTTCACATAACGGCTCAATTAAAGTGACACCATATATATTGTCTACTAATGCTTTTCCTCTGTTAGAAGACACGTAGCCGTTCCCAGATTCAAGGTTTAGAGTAAATGCAAAATCATCTCCTTTACTATTAACAGGAGTACCTATGTTTTTAGCTTTTCCATATTGACCATTGTTGTTTGAAGCATAAAATACATCTAAACCTCCAAGACCTAAATGACCATCACTTGAAAAATAAAGAGTTCCATCTTCATCTACGTGAGGAAAGTTTTCTCTTCCAGCAGTATTAATATTAGCGCCTAAATTTTTAGGAGTTCCGAAACCGCTAGAGGTAACCTCTACCATATAAATATCAGATTGGCCTTGTCCTCCAGGCATATCGCTAACAAAATAGAGTGTTTTACCGTCTTTACTTAAAGCAGGATGACCTATAGAATATTCAGAATTGTTGAATGGTACAGACTTAACATCTTTCCAAGTGCCGTTTACATTTTCAGCAAAATAAAGCTGTAATTGTCCTACGCCATTTTCATCTTTACCATACTTACCATCTAAGTATTGGTTTCGAGTAAAGTACATACGATTTCCATCTGAAGAAATTGCGACAGAACCTTCATTGTATTTTGTGTTTACTTCACCTTTTACAAGTTCTGGTTCTTTGTAAGTACCTTCAATAATAACTGCTTTATAAATATCTAAAGTAGGTTGTTCATTCCACCCATACTTTTTTCTACTTTTATTTCTAGCAGATACAAAGTATAAAGTATTTCCGCTTACAGCACCACCAAAATCTGAATACTCAGAATTTAGCATTTCAATAGCTTCTAAAGTAAATTTCTCTTCGCTACCTAATAGTTTAGGAACATAGTTAGGGTTTTCTAAAAATGTAATAGCGCGATCATCGTTAGGTGCATTTTTTGCAAACTGCATCATAACTTCATTACTCTTTTCGTACTTGTTGTTGGCTTTTAACATTTGAGCATATCTAAATAATTGCTCATTTGTAGCATTACCGTCTTTTACAACTTTAGCATAATAGGTTTCTGCAGCTTTTGTATCGTAAATGTTATAATTAGCTTCTGCCAATTGTGCATAAACATATGTGTCTGCTTTACCTTTTTCAATCAACTTTTCGTAATCCTCTATGGCTTCTAAAAACTCATAGCGGTCAAAATGTTTGTCTGCTTTTTTGGTGTCTGCATTCTGCGCTTGCATATAACTAAAACTAAGCGCAACTAATAGTGTATAAATATATTTCATAGTAGTGTCTTGAGGGTTTAGAAATAACGTGGAGAACGGAATGTTTTCTTGTTAAAGAATACATCAAAAATTACCATAGCTTCAAAAGATGAAGGTGCATAGTCACCTATGTCTGACAATACGTAGTCATAGGCAAATCCTAATTGAACCCAATCTGTAGCTCTTATGTTAATAAGACCACTAACGGCATCTTCTAAACGGTATGAAGCTCCAATTTCTAATCTGTCGTACATTAAAAAGTTTGCATTTACATCAAAAGACACAGGAGCATCAAATGCTGTTTTTACTAAAGCAGATGGTTTAAATTTTAGGTTTTCAGAAACTTGAAACACATATCCTGCAGTTGCAAATAAGTGCTCAACCTCATTACCTAATTCTAGGTCGTTTCCATTTTCATTAATTTCTAAATGAGTAGCATTTAAAAAGTTAGGGATGGAAGCACCTACATACCAATTGTCTCCATATAATAAGAAACCAGCACCAAAATTAGCAAATGTTTCATTTGAGTTTTGTGAAAATGCTTGATCGTTATTGTCTTGAGAGTTGTTACCAACATCTATAAGTCCTACATCGTGAAATGTAGCACCTGCTTTAACACCAAATGCTAATTTGGTAGTTGCTCCTAAATCTAAGCGATAAGAAAAGTCTGCATAAACGTTAGTTTCTTTTACAGGACCATTTTCATCTGCAATTGCAGAAAGACCTAATCCTGTTTTTTCTCCAACAGGTGAGTGTGCAAAGAAAGTAAATGTTTTTGGTGCGCCTCTAAAGCCACTCCATTGGTCTCTATATAAAACACCAACATTTAAGTTTTCTTTTATACCAGCATATGCTGGGTTTACAACACTCATGTTGTACATGTATTGGGTGTATTGTGGGTCTTGTTGAGCTGTTGCAAACTGACTTGCAAACAGCAGAACAAAACTCGAAATTACCAGTAGTTTTTTCATAGTGAAATAATATAAAATTTTTGGTTCTAGTTAGTTTAGTTAGCGTTACGGTTTAGGTAAATCCATCCCGTTTGCATATCTCCAAATACAGGGTCTGCACCATTAAGCTTAATTACATAATAGTATGTTCCTGTTGGTAACTTGTCCCCATTATCAGATTGGCCACACCAGTCTGCAACGTAATTGTTTTTCTTGAACACAGATCTTCCGTGACGGTTAAACAACTCTAATGATGTAATTCCTGTTCTTTCAGATAAGAATTCTAAATCTAAACAGTCATTAAATCCTGGAGTAGTGTCTGGTGAAATTCCTTGAGAGATTCTACAGTTATCTATTTCATAACGCTGTACATCTATAGCGTTGCTACCTGTACAAGATCCTTTTGAAACGACTACGTAAACTCCTCTAGGAGATTGCGGGTCTGATGGTATTTCAATAGTTAGAGTATCATTAGTTTCTCCAGTTAATGGTGTACCATCTTCCTCAAACCATTGGTAAGTTACGCCAGACTCACTTGCAACTGCAGTAAGAGTAATGTTGTCTCCGCCGCAACCAAATACAGTGTCTTCTCCACTGTTTATTTGAACAGTTATATCATCTCTTAAGTTTAATGTTACATTATCTGAACTGCTACAAGCTCCTGCAGTAACTACAACTGTATAGTTACCATCTTCTATAGCTTCTAGAGTTGCGTTGGTTTCTCCAAAAATAACAGTACCATTTAAAGACCACTCAAAAGTTACATCTGCAACATTATAGTTACTAGGTGTTGCATCTAAAACCTCAGGAGTTTCAAAACAAGTTTCAAAATTCTCTCCTAATTCAATTGCTGGTGCCTCACCTTCTGTAATTGTAACAGAATCTGTAGATGTACATTCTCCAGAAGTAACAGTAACGCTATACGTACCTAAGTCTGTAGTTGATAGTGTAGCATCTGTTTCTCCAGTTAATACTGTACCATCTAAAGACCACTCGAATGTCGAGTCTGCTACATCATAATTACTTGGTGTAGCGTCTAAAATTTCTGGTGTTAGGAAACAAGATGTGAAGTCTGCACCAAGGTCAACAGCAGGAGCATCTCCTTGTTGAATAGTAATAGAGTCTGTTGCTGTACAAGTTCCTGTAGTAACAACAACACTGTAAACTCCTGTTTGAGATATCGTAAGAGTAGCATCTGTTTCTGCAGCTAATACATTGCCATCTAAAGACCACTCGAACGTTGTGTCTGCTACATCATAATTTGAAGGTGTAGCATCTAAAACAGCAGTGTCTACAAAACAGCTGTTAAAATCTACTCCTAAATCTACATCTGGAGCAACTCCATTTGTTATAGTAATAGAATCTGTGTCTACACAATTTCCAACTGTAACTGTAACTGCGTAAACTCCTACAGAGGTTATATCTAAAGTTGCGTTAGTTTCTCCTGTTAATACACTTCCATCTAATGTCCACTCAAAAGTTGCGTCTGCAACATCGTGATTAGAAGGTGTAGCATCTAACATTTCTGGAGTAATAAAACAAGTTGAGTAATCATCTCCTAAATCAAAAACTGGAGATTCACCATCATTAATAGTAATAGTATCTGTAGTTGAACAAGTTCCTAAACTTACAATTACAGAGTAAGTACCATTTTCTGTAGCAGAAAGAGTAGCATCTGTTTCATCTGTAAGTAATGTGCCATTTAAAGACCAAGCAAAAGTTACATCTGCTGGAGCATAATTAGAAGGTGTTGCATCTAAAACAAATGGATCTACAAGACAAGATGCAAAATCTTCACCTAAATCTACTATAGGAGCTTCACCATCTGCGATAGTAATTTCATCTGTAGATTCACAAGCACCAACAGTAACTAAAACAGAATATATACCATTTTGAGTAGCTGAAAGTGTAGGGTTAGTTTCTGCTGTTAAAACAGTACCATCTAAAGACCATTCATATGTTGCATCTGCAGGATCATAATTAGAAGGTGTTGCATCTAAAACAACAGGGTCTACTAAACAAGATGCAAAATCTTCACCAAGATCGATCATAGGTAGATCACCAGGCGTAATAGTAAGTGTATCAGATTCAGAACAAGCTCCTAATGCTGTAACTGTTACGGTATATGTACCTAGTTGTGTTGCAGAAAGAGTAGCATCTGTTTCAGTTAATAATTCATTACCATCTAAAAACCACTGGAAAGTCACATCTGTAAGTGGATAGTTACTTGGCGTAGCATCTAATATTGCTGGAGTTTCTAAACAAGAGCTTATGTCTGCTCCAAGATCAAACAATGGAGTTGTTGCCACTGTAATACTTTCTGTAAGAGAACAAGAATCTACAGTAACTGTTACTGTGTAAGTTCCGGGATCTGTCACGGTAATTGTAGGTGTAGTTTCAGATGTACTCCATTCATAAGTAGGTGTGCTCATTGAACTGTTGTTAGAAACAGTAGCGGTTAAATCTGTACTGCCAACAAAACAACCATCTGTAGCATCACTTGTAACTTCTAAATCAAAATCTGCATTTAATGTTACAGTAACGTCATCTGTAACCACATTTGGTGTACCATCACAATTAAAGTAAGTTGTAGAGGCAGTATATGTAGTAGTTTGTGTTGGTGTTACAGTTAATTCTAAATCTGTACCAACAACGTTTCCGTCTTCATCTTGCCACTCAAAGATATAAGCACTGTCTCCAGCGTAGCTAAATCTGTACAGTTCGTTTTGAGCTTCCCAAGCACCACCATTTCTGTCAGCTGGAGCAAAACCGATAGTACCATCTGCATTTTGAATACCCGCAATAGCAAACCCATCATTCCAAGCTGTACAAACTGGCTTGTCTACAAGGTTAATATCTATAACATTGGAAGATTCATAAAGTATAATTTGTTGCGTTGTTTCAAAGTTGCTACAAGAACCACTGAAGTGAACAACATCTGTATAGTTAATTACAAATTGTCTAGAAGGAGCAGATCCTAAAATAGTATACTGTATTTGTGTAGGATCTCCAGAAATTGCTGGATTAATATCGTGCCAAGCACCCATAATAGAGTTTACAGGAATGTCTGGACTTGGTATTGCGTCTCCAGCATCTATGTTCCAAGGGCAAAATGCGCCTGCTTCATCTAAATCGAAAGTTACAAGACCATTTGCACCAATAAGTATTTGACTATAAGTTTCACCAAAGAAACAGAAATCGAAACCAAGATCGATTACTTCAGACCAACGGTCATCAATTGTTAAGTTAGTTGGTGTACCATCTCCACCAGTTGGAGGTAAAATACATCCGTCTAGTTCATTAATATCATAGTTTTGAAGGTCTATACCGTTAGCATGAACATTTGCAGTAAGTGTTACTTCTGGGCTAGGGCACACCACTTCTAAATCTTCACCAGCGTATACTATAGAACACTCGTTAGGTGGCGGTGGACATAAGAAAGATAAGGGCTCACTAATTTCAACACAATTAGGGTCTTCACTAGCGGCAGTTATAATTACTTCGTCTGATGCAGCAAATGGTCCAAGAACCACAGTACCAACATCATTTAAAATTTCTCCTGCACCACCAAGGTTATCAGATATATTTAAAGAGCTTATGCTACCAAAATCTGAAACGTTTACCTCTACACTATATTCAAAGTTGTCACAATTTCCATTAACAACATTAAAATCAATAGTAGGAGCTATACACGTTTGACAGCCAATTTCAAAATTCCACTCATCTTGAGAACCACTTGAACAACTTACAGACGAGTCTGACTGTATTTGTAGGGTGATAGTGTCTCCTGTAGAAGTCCAGGTAAAACCTGACAAATCTCCTGAGTTACCATAAGGGTTGTCTTCATTAAGATTTGTACCGTCTGTATCTAAGACTAATACTTCGTCAAAAGTTTGTTCTGTTTCTCCACTTATAAAGGTAAGTGTTAAGGGGAAACCATCGTTGCTTTGAAATACTAATTGGGTGTTGTCGCTATTTCCGTAACAATAGGTTTGGGAAACCGTTCCAGCACTACAATCAATAATTGTTTGTCCAAAGGTCATAACTGGAAATGTTATGGCTAATACAAACAATAGAAAAGGTAATTTTTTCATCATTTATCTTATAATTTGTTATGAAGTCGTGAATATATATAATTCATCAGGAATACTAAACCTTTGTTAACATTTTAACTGTACATATTTTATGTAATTTGAATGATTTGATAATAATATGACAATTAAATAACAATATTTATGAGAATAGTTAAATTTGAACCACCTTAAAATCGTAATATTATCATAAAATTTAGTTAATATTAGGTTTAATATTTTTTTCATATTTCTATAAAAAACCTGTTTTAACCGATAAAGAAATACTGAAAGTGTAAGTGAATTTTAAGTGTTTCTTACATACTATTGCATTATTCTAATTTTTCTAATGTTACGTAAACCGGAAAATGATCACTATATCCACCTGTATAGTTTCTGCCACCAAAAGTTCTATGTGGTGTTCCTTTATACTTTCCATGCCGTTGTTTTAAAAACTCCGGATCATATATTGAGGCACTCTTAAAGTTTAATTTTTTCTTTTGATATTTTAAAAATGAGTGACTTATAATAACTTGATCAAACAAGTTCCAATGTCCTTTGTATTTAGTGGTTCCTTTAGATTTTGTGAGAAGCGTTTCCATAGGGTTATACAAACCAAACTCAATTAAGCTTTTAATTGAATTATCATGTGGGTCATCATTAAAATCTCCCATAACAATAAATCGTTGATTGGGTTGCTCTTTAGATAGCGCTCTTAAAATAGCCTTATTTTTAGATGCAGCATTTACTCTTTTATACTCTGTAAGACCAGAACCGTCTCTCCTTGAGGGCCAATGATTAACTAAAAAAGTAATTTGCTCCTGTAGTAATGTACAAGAAACTTGTAATATGTCTCTTGTAAAGTCTCTAATGCCCTCAGGAGTTTCAATATACAGCTCGTGTGATTTAGATTGAGTAATGTTAACGTAGTTTTTCCTATAAAGTAAAGCCGTGTCTATGCCACGTTCGTCTGGAGAGTTGTAATGAACAAAGTCATATTTAAGAGAACTCAAGGCTTCTGTATTAACAAGGTCTTTCAATACTTTTTTATTTTCAACTTCAGCTAGGCCAATAATTAATGGCGGATGCTTGTGTGTATCTGAAGTGCCAATTGAAGCGATAACCTTGGCAATTTTATTTAACTTTTTCTCATACCTGTTTTGATCCCATTTTCTATCTGAGGTTGGTATAAAATCGGTATCTAAAATATTGGTGTCTTGTATGTGGTCAAATAAATTTTCAACATTATAAAAGGCAATGGTATATAGAGATTTTTTCTTTTTCTTAAAAAAGTTAGGTAGCTTCATCTGCAGTTTCAGTTTATAATTTAAAAATACAATTTCCCAACAGTAATCTTGTGTAAGCCTATGGGATTATCTAATACTAGTTAATATTCATTTTTATTTAGCAAATCTGATATTTTGTATCTTTGTAAGATGCTAGAAAAGAATACAACAGAATATGAAAGTGCTGTCCTCATAGGTGTCATCACCCAATTGCAGGACGAAGAGCAATCTAAAGAATATCTTGACGAGTTAGAGTTTTTAACCTATACGGCTGGAGGTGAAGTGCTAAAGCGTTTTACTCAGAAATTAGAACATCCTAACCCTAAGACATTTATAAATAGTGGTAAGTTAGAAACTGTAAGACAGTTTATTGAAGAACACGAAGTAGGTTCTGCCATTTTTGATGATGAATTGTCTCCTGCACAGCAAAAAAATTTAGAACGCATTTTAAAATGTAAAGTTGTAGATAGAACGTATCTCATCTTAGACATTTTTGCACAGCGCGCTACAACCAGTTATGCTCGTACTCAAGTAGAGTTGGCACAATATGAATATTTACTGCCTAGATTAGTAGGATTGTGGACACACCTTGAAAGACAACGTGGTGGTATTGGTATGCGTGGTCCTGGTGAAACAGAGATTGAAACAGATAGACGTATAGTACGCGATAAGATCTCACTTTTAAAGAACAAGATTAAGAAGATAGATAAGCAAATGGAAGTTCAACGTGGTAATCGCGGCCAATTGGTACGCGTTGCTTTGGTGGGATATACAAATGTTGGAAAATCTACCTTAATGAATGCAATTAGTAAAAGTGAGGTGTTTGCAGAAAACAAACTTTTTGCAACATTAGATACCACTGTGCGAAAAGTAGTAATAAGAAACCTTCCGTTCTTGTTAACAGATACTGTTGGGTTTATTAGAAAACTCCCTACACAGTTAGTCGAGTCATTTAAATCTACATTAGATGAAGTTAGAGAGGCAGACTTGCTGTTGCATGTTGTTGATATTTCTCATCATAATTTTGAAGAGCATATTGCATCTGTAAATCAGATTTTAGATGAAATAGATAGTGCAGATAAACCGTCTATTATGGTCTTTAATAAAATTGACGCCTATGAGCCAGAAACCATAGATGAAGACGATTTAGATACAGAGAAAACTACAAAGCACAATACTTTAGAAGATTGGAAGAAAACTTGGATGAACAGAACCGAGTATGGTTCTCTCTTTATATCTGCATTAAATAAAGATAACTTTGATGAACTGCGTAAAACAGTTTATAATGCAGTTAGAGAAATACATGTTACTCGTTTTCCTTACAACAGTTTTTTATACCCAGAATATGATGATGATTTTAACGAGCAGCAGTAAATAGCACTTAAACTGAATCTGTAGCTGAAAGGCAGAATAAAAAAGCAGAAGCATTAATAAATGCTTCTGCTTTTTTTAATTTATAACGTTATATACTAGTCTCTACCTAAGTAAATACTAATAAAATATAGTAGCGTAGCTAAAGATCCTACTGCAGCAACTACATAAGTTCTTGCGGCCCATTTTAATGCATCCTTACTACCAGATAATTCTTGTTGAGTTACAATGTTTTCTCGCTCAAGCCAAGCTAATGCTCTGTTACTAGCGTCATACTCTACTGGTAGTGTAATAAAGCTAAATAACGTTCCCATAGCAAACATAATAATACCTACTAAAAGTAAAGTATTACCAAATGCGGTTGTTGCAGCTAATACTAAACCTCCCATAATTACCCATTGAGAATATTTAGAAGCAATACTTACCATTGGCACCAACTTACTACGCATGGTTAACCAAGAATATGCTTTAGCGTGTTGTACTGCGTGTCCTACTTCGTGAGCAGAAACTGCTGCTGCTGCTGCATTGCGTTGAGAGTAAACACCTTCACTAAGATTTACAGTTTTATTACTTGGGTTGTAATGATCTGTTAGCATTCCTGGTGTCGAAATTACTTTTACATCTGTTATGCCATGATCTGCTAACATACGTTCAGCAATCTCTGCACCACTCATTCCATTTTGTAAATGTACTTTAGAGTAGGTTTTAAATTTTGTCTTTAATTTGTTGCTCACGTACCAGCTTACTAGCATAATAAGTCCCGCGAGTATATAATAGCCCATCATAGGTTCTAAGTTTTAATTGATTAAATATACAGAATAGATAGCAAATTATTTGCCAATATGAAGTTAAGGCAAAATGGCAGTTTCAATTAATCGAGACGTTCAAGTTTTCCTTTTCGTTTTATTATGTTTTTATAGTCCCATTGAATATCTTCAGCTTTTTTTAGCCAGTGTTTAATGTCTTCAGCATCAATCTGGTCAACAGTATTATAGGTAATTTCTGAAGCTTTAAAGGTGCCAGTTGCTTTTAGATTGGGTTCTTCAAAAGATTGTCCGCTCCAAAACATTAAACGCAAACCACGCTTCAATTTTCCATACCCAACAATAGGGTTACCATTAATAAACCAAACCGGATGTGCATGCCATATTTTAGATTCGGTATAGTTAAGATTCATGTCAATAATATGAGCAAGCTTGTCACAAATAGCATCGTAAGGCGCTTCTTTAGCGCTGTTGAATGTTTTTATTTCGGATTTCATAGACACTAATTTATCGCTTAATTATTATTATTTCAAGCAACGATACGGAATCTTTTAAGTAGATTTTTTTACTTGACGCAGATTCTGAATCAAGTTCAGAATGACAAGAAAAAAGACTAATTTCTATTCGTAATTCCTGATATCTAGCTTACCCAACAATGTTTACAATCTTTCCTGGAACTACAATAACTTTTTTAGGGGTTCTGCCATCTAGGTATCCTGCTGTTTTCTCGTGTGCCATTACTGCTTTTTCTATGTCATCTTTACTAAGGTCTAATGGTAACTCCATAGTAAATCTCATTTTTCCATTAAAAGAAATAGGATAGGCTTTGCTACTTTCTACCAAATGTTTTTCTTCAAATTTTGGAAATTCTGCAGTAGCTATAGAAGTGCTGTGCCCTAGTTTTTCCCACAACTCTTCTGCAATATGAGGTGCATAAGGTGAAATTAAAACTGCCAATGGTTCAAGAATAGCTCTCGAATTACATTTTTGAGATGATAATTCATTTACAGCAATCATAAACGTAGAAACCGATGTATTAAAGCTGAAATTCTCAATATCCTCTTCAACTTTTTTGATGGTTTTATGAAGAGTTTTTAAACTTTCTTTATTTGGTTCTGCATCTGTCACTTCAAAGTTCTCGCCGTTATGATATAGTTTCCATAATTTCTTTAAGAACGAGTGCACACCTGTTATACCAGCTGTATTCCAAGGCTTGGCTTGCTCAAGCGGACCTAAAAACATCTCATATAATCTTAATGTATCTGCACCATATTGTGCACAGATATCATCTGGATTAACAACGTTGTATTTAGATTTAGACATTTTTTCAACTTCGTGACCAACTATATATTTATTGTCTTCTAATATAAATTCAGCATCTTTAAACTCTGGTCTCCAAGCTTTAAATGCTTCAAGGTCCAATTCGCTTGAAGCGTTTACCATACTAACATCTGCATGTATTGGCTGAACGTTCTCATCACCAATTAAATTTTTAGAAATAAATACATTGGTCTCTTCTTTTCTATAAACAAAAGCACTTGTCCCCAAAATCATTCCTTGATTAATCAACTTCTTGGCAAATTCTTTTACAGGAACTGCTTTGATGTCATACAGGAATTTTGTCCAAAAACGTGCATATAGCAGGTGACCTGTAGCGTGTTCGCTACCACCAATGTATAAATCTACCTCTTGCCAGTAGTTCATAGCATCTTTGCTGGCAAAGGTTTCGTTGCGCATTGCTTTTTCCATATATCTAAAGAAATACCATGAACTTCCAGCCCAACCTGGCATTGTATTTAATTCTAATGGAAATACAGTGTCACTATTTACTAAGTCATTACTTACAACTTGGGCATTTTCTGTGTTCCAAGCCCAAACATCTGCACGACCTAAAGGTGGCTCGCCTTCTTCTGTAGGTAAATATTTTTCTACTTCAGGTAGAGTGATAGGCAAATGCTTCTCTTCAATCATTTGAGGAATGCCATTCTTATAATATACAGGAAATGGTTCTCCCCAATAACGTTGACGGCTAAATACCGCATCACGTAATCTATAATTGGTTTGTCCTTGCCCAGATCCTTGTTCCTCTAATTTATAAATAGCCAATTTCATTGCCTTTTTGTACGGCAAATCATTTAAAAAGTTAGAATTGGTAATTATAGTTTTTTCTTTATCTGCAAAGGCTTCTTCAGAAACATCAACATCCTTAAAAATGTTTACAATTGGTGTCATACCTTCTTGTCCCGCAAAATGATTGGCAAAATCATAATCACGTTGGTCACCACAAGGTACCGCCATTACAGCACCTGTACCGTAACCTGCTAAAACGTAATCACCAATCCAGATGGCAACCGGTTCTTTAGTGAATGGGTGCTCTGCATAAGCTCCTGTAAATACACCACTAATGGTTTTCACATCGGCCATACGCTCACGTTCACTTCGCTTTGCAGTCTTTTCTATATAAGCTTCAACAGCGTCTTTTTGTTTTGGTGTAGTTAATTTTGCTACTAACTCGTGTTCTGGAGCTAATGTCATAAACGTCACACCAAAAATGGTATCTGGACGTGTTGTGAACACGCCTATTTTTTCATTGTGCCCTTTTACTTTAAAATCTACGTGGGCACCAATCGATTTTCCAATCCAATTGCGTTGTGACTCCTTAAGTGGTTCTGGCCAATCTATATCATTTAAATCTTGTAATAGACGTTCAGCATAGGCTGAAATTCGCATACTCCATTGTGTCATTTTTTTACGAACAACAGGAAAGCCACCACGTTCTGAAACACCATTGACGATTTCGTCGTTAGCGAGAACAGTTCCTAATTCTGGACACCAGTTCACTTCACTTTCAGCTAAATAGGTAAGGCGATATTTTAGTAGAATATCTGCTTGTTCTTTTTCAGAATAGTTGCTCCATTCTTCAGCAGAAAATGTTTCAGTGTCTGCATCGCAAACGGCATTTACATTAGAGTTACCTTCAGTTTCAAATCGCTTGATAAGGCTTTCAATAGATTCAGCTTTATCAGAATCATTGTCATAATAGTGATTAAACAGTTCAGTAAAAATCCATTGCGTCCACTTATAGAATTCTGGTTCGCTTGTTCTTAACTCTCTACTCCAGTCAAAAGAAAATCCTATCTGGTCTAATTGGCGACGGTAGGTTTTTATATTTTCTTCTGTAGTAATTCTTGGGTGTTGTCCTGTTTGTATAGCATATTGCTCTGCAGGCAAACCAAATGAATCATAACCTTGTGGGTGTAATACATTAAATCCTTTATGACGTTTGTATCGCGCATAAATATCACTTGCAATATACCCAAGAGGATGCCCTACGTGTAAGCCAGCACCACTAGGATAAGGAAACATATCTAGCACATAGTACTTTGGCTTCTCGCTAGTATTACTAGCGTGAAATGTACCGTTCTTGGACCAATACTGTTGCCATTTTTTTTCAATCTCGTTAAAGTGGTAATTGCTCATTTGTGATGTGTATGCTGTTAAACCTATTTTTAATAAATAGATGTCTGATAATTAGATTTTGAAGCTGCAAAAATAACATTAATGTACGACAACGTAAACTTTGAACGTTGTTAGTTAAGCAGAACCGATTTCTTTAGTATTTTTACCAAAACAAACCTACAAATGGCTCGCAAATCGTCTTTTGAACGTTATCAAAAACGCCGCTTGATTACGTCCTACTTTTCAGTGGTAATTAGTATCTCTCTTGTCCTATTTTTATTAGGATTGCTAGGTCTTTTAGTTTTAAACACTAAAAAGGTAGCAGATCACTTTAAGGAACAAATTGCATTAACTATTTACTTAAAAGATAATGCCAAGGATGTAGAGATTAAACAACTGCAAAAGAGTTTAGCGCTTGCAGAGTATACTAAATCTGCCACATTTGTAAGCAAAGAAGAAGCAGCACAACAACATAGCCAAGATATTGGTGAAAATTTTATGGATTTCTTGGGCTACAACCCTTTACAGAATAGTATAGATGTTTTTATGAATGCCGATTATGTAACGTCTGAAAGAATTGAAGAAATTTCAACAGAGATTACTGCTAAAGATTTTGTTGATGAAGTTACCTATGACAAGCCTTTAATTTCATTATTAAATGATAACGTAAAACGAGTTACATTTTGGGTTTTGGTAATAAGCGGCATATTTACTTTTATTGCTGTATTACTTATAAATAGCTCTATTAGGCTTTCGGTATATAGTAAACGTTTTACTATTAAAACTATGCAAATGGTTGGTGCTACTAAACGTTTTATACGAAGACCGTTTATATGGAAGAGTGTAAGATTAGGAATGCTTGGCGCATTTTTGGCACTTTGTGGTATGGCGGCAATTTTATATTACTTAAACGAGAGCTTTCCAGAATTAAATATTTTGAGCGATCCAATTTTAGTTGGCGCTTTATTTTTGGGTGTGTTTGTTGTAGGTATAATAATCACTTGGATTTCTACGTTTTTTGCAACACAGCGTTTCTTAAACTTAAAGACAGATGAGCTGTATTATTAAGTAGTTACCTTTTAAAATTTGGTATATCGCTTTATATAGTTCTAAGAGATAAATATGTTACTTTGCAGCTTATAAATACTTTTTTACACAAAGGGTTATAAACGCTAAAAGAGTACTGAAATTTAATAATTATGGGAGAACAAAAACGAAAAGAACAACGCGAACCTAAGTTTATCTTTACAAAGAAAAACTATCAGGTTATGGCTATTGGCCTTGGTGTTATTGCTTTAGGGTTTATCTTAATGTCTGGTGGTGGCAGCGATGATCCAGATGTGTTTAACCCAGAAATTTATAACTTCAGACGCATACGTTTAGCGCCATTTTTAGTCTTATTAGGTTTTGGGATTGAGGTGTATGCAATCCTTTTAAACCCAAATAAAAAGAAAAAATAAGCGTTAAAATTTACTTATGAGCGAATTAGACGCACTCTTACTTGGTATTATACAAGGTCTTACAGAATTTTTGCCCGTATCTTCTAGTGGGCATTTAGAATTAGGAAAAGCAATTTTAGGTGACACAAGTTTACCAAGTGAATCTTTGTTGTTTACCGTAGTAGTTCATTTTGCAACTGCACTAAGTACTATTGTTGTTTACAGAAAAGACATTTTAGATATTTTAAAAGGCTTGTTTCAATTTAAATGGAATGACGATTTAAAGTTCTCCTTAAAAATTATTTTATCAATGATACCTGCTGCTGTGGTAGGTGTTCTCTTTGATGAGGAGATTGAAGCTTTATTTAATGGCAATATCTTGTTTGTAGGCTTTATGCTTATTGTAACAGCCTTGTTATTATGGTTGGCAGACAAAGCTAAAGACACCAATAAGAATGTCTCTTTTCCAAATGCATTAACTATAGGAATTTCTCAAGCAATAGCTATTTTACCTGGAATTTCAAGAAGTGGTGCAACCATATCAACAGCGGTACTACTAGGAATAGACAAAACCAAAGCAGCTCGATTTTCTTTCTTAATGGTAGTGCCATTAATCTTAGGTAAAATTGCGAAAGACATTATGAGTGGAGACATAACAACTACGTCTTCAAATAATTTGGTCTTAATTATTGGCTTTATATCTGCGTTTGTAGCAGGTCTTGTTGCGTGTACCTGGATGATAAAATTAGTTAAGAAAAGTAAACTGTCTTATTTTGCTATCTATTGCCTTGTTGTAGGTTTAATAGCAATTGGCGTTGCCTATTTTCAATAGTATTTTTTAAGAATTCTTACCTTTGAAACTCAAATTTTCACATGTCTCAAAGTCAATTTTCTGCAGAAAAATTTAAAGAAGGTCAAGTTCTTTTACTTGATAAACCCTTAGAGTGGACCTCTTTTCAAGTGGTGAACAAAGTGCGTTGGATGATTAGAAAATCCTGCGATATTAAAAAGATAAAAGTAGGTCATGCAGGAACGTTAGATCCATTAGCAACGGGATTGCTACTTATCTGTACTGGAAAGTTTACCAAAACCATTAATGAGTTAATGGGACAGGAAAAAGAATATACTGGCACAATTACTTTAGGTGCAACCACTCCTAGTTATGATCTTGAAACAGTGGTTAATGAAAACTTTGATATATCTCACATCACGGCAGATTTAATACACAACACTACAGCCCAATTTACCGGTGATATTTTACAACAGCCACCTATATTTTCAGCATTAAAAAAAGATGGCGTTCGTCTTTACGAACACGCGAGAAAAGGTGAAACTGTGGATATTCCTAAAAGGCAAGTACATATTTCAGCATTCGAAATAACCAATATCGATATGCCAAATGTAGAGTTTAGAGTAACGTGTAGTAAAGGGACTTATATTAGGAGCTTGGCTAATGATTTTGGAAAGGCATTACAATCTGGAGGACATCTTAGTGTGTTAAGACGTACTAAAATAGGGGACTTTAACGTTAATGACGCGTTAAAAATAGAAGATTTTGCACGGTTATTGCCTGATTTTGAGGAGAATTAGTGTTTTTAAGAATTATATTTACACACTTGAATTTAACGAACTCACATAAAGCCCTTTTATTGTCCATAGCATTTGTGGGCGTATTAATAATTGCATTGTTCAGTTTTAAAATGAACCAGGAACAAAAGCAAAAAGAATTACTTATGGAGTTAGATATAGAAGAACAATTAGCTCAAATTAAAGAGCAGGAAGAACTACCTCCAAAACCACAAACAACTAAAATCACAAAGTCTGTTACCAATGAAGCGTTTAACGAAAGCGAGCAAGTTACAGATGAAGATTTTGAAAGTAGGATGCAAGACATTATTGAGCGTAATGCAGAACAACGTGAAGCTTTAGAAAGCTCTAACTCTTCAGGTTCTGCAGATTTAGATAGTGGTCAAGGCAATGCTAAAGAAACTAGTAAGCCAATCTCTAAAGCAGATGCAAAGCAGACAACTTCTAAATATAAAAGTAACAGAAGAAGTAATATTTCTTATTACTTACCTACTAGAGACAAAATTAAGATACCTAACCCAATATACACGTGTGATCAAGAAGGTACTGTTGTTATAAATATTACTGTAAATGAATACGGGTTGGTTACAAAAACAGACTATAATAGGTCTCAATCAACGACTAGTAACGGGTGTTTGGTAGATGAAGCATTATATTATGCAGAACGTGCTCGGTTTAGTGAAGACGCTTCAAAAGACAATCAAAAAGGTACAATTACGTACCAATTTCAGAATTAATTAAGCTAAAATAATCTTGGGCTCCAAAAGCGTTAAGAAGTCGTTTATTATAGTTTCTCCTTTATCTTTATTATACCAAACCTGTAAGTGCTCTTTAAATTCAGGATCTAAAGCACCGTGTAACGCTTTGTAGTCTGCTACCATTTTTGTGGCAACAGATGGTCTTGGTCCCCAATCTGCATCAATACTATCTGTAGCTTCATTATATAAAATAACCTTTGGAATTGCCTTCCCACCATTGGTTAAGAAACAGCTCATAAGTTCAGGATGTTCATCTCTTAGTACAATCTTTAAGTTGAAATTAGAATTGAGTTCCACAATTTTTTGAATTACAGGTAAAATTTGAGCAGCATCTCCACACCAACCTTCAGTAATAACTAAAAACGTAATAGGTGTTTTAAAGGCTTCAAATTTTTGCTGTGCCTTTTCAGAAATTTTAATGGTCTTACCAAGACGCTTCATACGTCTGTCATTTAACACGCTGTAATCTAACAATGCTTCAGTTTGTTCATTTCCTGTAGACTTGTTTTGAAGTATTAAGTTAGACACCAATGTTCTATAAGTGTCATAAGACATTCCTGTTTTTAAACTTTCTTTTACTATTTGAAGCACTGCTGAACTCATAATCACTAATTTTTATAATCTGTCGGTAAGCCTTATTTTTACTTACTCACAATTTATAATAAAGATATGGAAAAGCATCGCTGTGGTTGGTGTATAGGAGATCCTTTGTATGAGGCTTATCACGATTTAGAATGGGGTGTTCCTTTGTATGACGAAGACCAGTTGTTTGAGTTTCTTATCCTAGAAACATTTCAAGCGGGTTTAAGTTGGATAACCATCCTTAGAAAGCGTGAAAATTTTAGGGCTGCATTTCAAAACTTTGATTATAAAAAAATAGCGCAATATAACTCAACAGACATTGAGCGTCTTATGGCAGATGCTGGTATTGTAAGAAACAGATTGAAAATAAAGGCCACCATAACTAATGCCCAACAATTTATGAAGGTGCAAGATGAGTTTGGTAGCTTTTCAAAATACATTTGGGGTTTTGTAAACCATAAGCCAATACAAAATGCCGTTAAGCATTATAAAGAAGCACCAGCAAACACACCTTTAAGCGATACTATAAGTAAAGATTTAAAACAACGCGGATTTAAATTTGTAGGTTCAACCGTAATTTATGCACATATGCAAGCCACAGGAATGGTGAATGATCACGAGGTTAATTGTTTTAGGTATAACGAAGTTAAATTATAAATGAATACAATGTATAAATATGCGTTATATACAGTTGTTTTCTTTTTAACGGCTACAGGATTTAGCCAAGTTAAAAAAGAATACGAGAAACGTATTTCTGATGCTGACTTTCCTGCTGAAGCTTTGTCGTTAATCTCACCATTTAAAAAAGAATTTAATCGACTTAAATACTACAAAGAATTTGATGGCGACAACCAAAGTTTTGAAGCTAAGTTTAAATATGAAAGTAGTCATTATAGCGCAGAGTTTAATAATGAAGGTAAATTAGAGGATGTTGAGCTTAAGCTCTCAAAAAATAAACTTCCAAAAGCACTTTGGGAAGCAATTAAATTAAATTTAGACTCCAACTACGAACGTTGGAAGCTAGAGAAACTACAATGCCAGTACAACCATATAAATAACCCAAAAGAAACTTTAGAAAAAGCATTAAATAAAACTCAAACTAAACAAGAAAACTATGAGTTAATAGTTGCTATAAAACAAAAAGGGAAGCTTAAAAAAATGGAGATTCTTTTTAATGCAAGAGGCGAAGTTTTAAACCGTAGAGATATACTAAGACGTTCTTATGATTTCCTTATTTTCTAAAGTATTACTAGGTGTGTTTTTATGTCTTGGCTTTTTGGGCACAGCTCAAGATGGTACAACGCTATTAAATCAATCTTCAATTAAACTCAATATAAAAACAGAAACGCGTTGGTCTTATAATTTTGGCACAGAATATAGAACCTTATTAACCGAGTCTATTGGTAATTCACCATTAAAGTTTGATAGTCAACATGTAGAGTTTTCTCATAATACAAGTTATGAGGTAGGCTTTTATGCAACTCTAAGTTTAGGGGTAATGTATAGATTTAGAAATCCTTTTGAAGCTAATAAAGGGAATGAGCTTAGAGTGTCTCAACAATATAGCTACGCAAAACCTTTTAATGCTATTAGGATAGGTCATCGCATAAAGGTAGATGAGCGTATTTATGATAGCGAAACTGTTATTAGAACTCGATATAGGATTGCTTTAGATGCACCACTAAGTGGTTTAAAATTAGATACGAAAGAATTTTATGGTGTAATATCAACCGAAGCTCTGTCAAGTTTTAGTGAGAAAGCGAAACCAGAAATAGACCAACGTTTTACTTTAGGGTTGGGCTATCAGCTTTATAAGAATATGAAGTTACAAGGTGATATTGAATATAGGTTTGAAAATTATTTTAATACTACAGAACAACGCATGTTTCTAAATTTAGGGCTTATAGTCTCAATGTAATACTTGACTATTTTAGAAACTCTAAAAACGATTCCCTTGAAATTTCTTTAGCACCTAGACGTTCCAAGTGATTAGTGTGCATCTGGCAATCAATAAGTTTTACACCTTCGCTTTCAAGTTTTCTCACTAATGATATAAACCCGTATTTTGAGGCGTTACTAACTTTTGTAAACATACTTTCTCCACAAAACAGGTGTTTGTCTTTTAGGTAAATGCCATACAAACCGCCTACCAGTAAATTGTCTTGCCAAACCTCTACAGACGTTGCAACACCTTGGTGGTGTAATTCTGTATAAGCATCAATCATTTGAGATGTAATCCAAGTACCGTCTTGGTCTGGTCTCTCAATTTCAGAACACGCAGTTATAACATCTTTAAAATGGGTGTTGTATGTTACTTTAAACTTTTGTTGATTAAATAATTGGCGCATACTTTTATGAACTTTTAGTTCTTTTGGAAATAACACCATCCTTGGATTTGGTGACCACCACATAATCATTTCGTCATCATTAAACCAAGGAAAAATACCAGAGTTATAGGCTAATGACAAACGTTCTGGAGATAAATTTCCGCCTACAGCCAACAAGCCATCTTGATTAGCTTCACTCGGATTGGGGAACCATAACGTCTCGTCTAATAAGTACATTTACTTGGCAGTTAAAGTGTTGCTAATGTTAAATCTATAATATGCGGTTGTATGTCTGACTTTTTTTAGTCATATTTGAGGTAACCTTTATAGCATAAATTTTGTTCATCATTGCTTTTTTAGAGTTTTGTCTATACGGGTTAACCTAAAACCAAAATATGAAACGCTTCGCTTTTGCGAGGCGTTTCGCTTTCTATTAACTTTTATTAAGGTTAAAAAAGCTGTCTACGCAAACTTAGTAAATACTAAAAAGAGAAGTGAAATCTTGATGAAAGCTTTTTAATAACAGTGCGGTTTTAAAAGTTGCAAAGTCATTATCTCTATTATATGCTTATTTTGAGTCTTTAAAAACCACTGTGCTTTGGCGTTCTCTATTAACGTGCAGTTGTGTAACATCTGGTCTTGAGTAATGCCCAACAGGATCAAAATTTTGGCGCTCTTTATATACGCTCTTAAAATCTATAGTTTTATAAATTATACCTTCTTTATTAATTATTGGCTCTAAAAGAAATTCACCATCTGGGCCAGCAATTGCAGAACCACCATTACTAAGTTGTGTTGGTGCATTTTTTAATATGTCATTTAAAAAAGGTGTGTCTTCAGGAAAATCTTTAGTGGTCATAACACTCGACACAGAAACGACAAAAGAACGAGACTCTCTAGCTATAAAACGCGTAATATCTTTTGTGTTATGCTCACTGCCAGGCCAAACAGCAATATGTAAATTTTCACCTTGTGCATAAAGAGAAGCTCTAGGTAAAGGCATCCAATTTTCCCAGCAATTAAGACCGCCAACTGTAAATTGCTTAAGCTTGTGTACTTGTAAGCCATGACCATCTCCTGGAGACCACGTTAGGCGTTCATCATAAGTAGGTTGTAATTTCCTGTGAACAGACTTAATCTCTCCATCTGAATTTATAAACACTAAAGACGCATATAGGCTATGACCACCACGATCCTTAGGGCGTTCTATAATGCCAAGATAACATGACATGCTGTGAGATTTTAGCGTACTGCAAATTTCATCTAAGTCACCATCCTCTATACATACTGCATTATTACAATAATGTGCGTGCAAAGTTTTATTAGTGTCTAAATTCCAACCAGCGCCATTGGTGTAAGCTAACCAATGTGGGTAGCCAGGTAAAACACCTTCTCCAAATACTATTAACTCTGCCTGTTCTTTTCCAGCATTATTTATAGTGTCTATTATTTTTTCTGTAGTGGCTTTTTTATTTAGCCATACTGGAGAAATTTGGGCTAAAGCAAGGTGTAATGTAGATGAATTGGTTGTCATAAAAATGCACTTATTTTCTATTGGTTAAGATAAGATAACATTTGTAATTTTTAAACCTATTTTAAACATACTGTTTCCCTTAATACATATACAAATAACATATAAAAGGATGCTTTTAATTGCTATAAAAATAGTCCCTTAATTTAATTAATGAGAATAAATGAATTGTAACCGAAATGTAAATTATATGCTGATTTAATTTAGTGACAACCTTATGGTTATGATTGCTTAATTGAATGTTTTTGAGTGGATTAACATACCTTGGTATATTAGCATTGTCATTTATTAATCAATAAAAAAAATCAAAAAAAATGAAAACGCTAATTACAATTATTGCAGTAAGCCTGATGACATTAACCTCATCTTTTGCAAACACAGATCCTCTTGAAGATGATGCCAAAGAACAGCTTAGAGAGCAAGTTATGGTATTGTTAGAAAACCCAACTGTTGAAGTAGACAACGCTTCAATAAGCAGTACAATTACTTTTACAATTAACTCTAATGGAGAGTTGGTAGTTTTAGATGTAGCTACAAAGAACACACAGGTAAAACAGTTTGTAATTAAGACCTTAAATTACAAGAAGACGACAATGGTACCACAAAACTTCGGAAAAGTGTTTAAAGTAAAGTACACTATAGAGAAAGCTTAAAACTAACAAGAGTTTTTGCTAAGAACCTGTTTCAATCCTGAGACAGGTTTTTTTTATAGAATCCTATTTAGTAAAAGTTGAACATCAATCAATACAATACTCAAAACACCAAGAACTATAATAAACTTGAGGAAATTGTGAAGCAACACATATTGTATTTTCGAAGTAGAAACCCATAAAAACAAACAGAAGACAATAAGTAGAATTATGCTTCCGTAGAAATAGAAATCCATATACCCTAACTTAAACTTAGTAATGAGCAGGAATATAGGTACTAAAGTTAGCATAGCTAAAATTGTTAGCATCTTCTTGCTAAATGTAACGCCATAGGTAACTGGAATTGTATGATAGTCTTGTGCTAAATCTCCTTTTAGGTTCTCCAAATCTTTTACCAATTCTCGCATCGCAATTACTAAAAATAGAAATGTCGCATGTACAAATATGACTAAGTCGAAATTTTTATAGTATACAAATACAGCAAAGAATGGAACTACAGCCAAAACTGAAGCCGTTATATTTCCTACAAATGCAAACCTCTTAAGTTTATGCGAGTAAAACCAAATAGCAAAAATATAGACACTAAAAAAAAGCACAGCTTTAAATGAAATATAACTGGCCAAAACAACCGATAAAAAATTAAAGATAAAATAGGTGTTTAGTTTAGTGCGTTGTTTTACATAACCGTCTATTTTGCTTTTTAATGGTCTGTTTATAACATCTTTCTCGGCATCGTAAAAATTATTTATAATGTAGCCGCCAGCAATTGCCAAAGCAGATGCTATTACCAGTATAAAAAGGTTATGGTCAAACAATACTTTAGATAATGGCAGTTGCGGTGCCAAAATATAAATAGAGGTAAGGTATTGTGCTAAGATTATAACTAAGATGTTATAACCTCTAATTGATGAAAATAAACTTAAGATTTTTAGCAACACGACCTTATGAGTGCGCTTTAGGAAAGACATAACTTAAAAGTTGTAAACGACTTCTAGATTATGGCCTTGTAAAGATTTTCTAGCTTTGTCTATATCTTCTGTAAAGCCTAAAATATAACCACCGCCACCAGAACCACAAAGTTTCAAATAATAGTCATTAGTGTCTATGCCTTGTTTCCATAAATTGTGAAACTGCTTAGGAATCATAGGTTTAAAGTTGTCCAGAACAACATGAGATAGTTGTTTAATATTCCCGAATAAAGATTTTACATCACCTTTAAGAAAATCATCTACACAAGCATCTGTATGTTTTACAAACTTGTCTTTTAGCATTTTTCTAAAACCTTCTTGCTTCATGTTTTCCATAAACAATTGTACCATAGGAGCAGTCTCTCCAGTGCTACCGCTATCTAATAAGAAAACAGCACCTTTACCATTTTCTGTTTGAGAAGGTATGCCTGCTGGTTCAATATTATCTTTGCTATTAATTAAAATAGGAATGCTTAAATAGCTGTTTAACGGATCTAAACCTGAAGACTTTCCGTGGAAAAACGATTCCATTTCGCCAAAGATAGATTTTAACTTCAGTAATTTTTCTCTAGTTAAGTTTTCAAGTACAGTAATTTTGTCTTGCGCGTATTGGTCGTAAATGGCAGCTACTAAGGCACCACTACTACCAACACCATAACCTTGAGGAATGCTAGAATCAAAATACATTCCTTTAGATATATCTGCATTTAAGCTTTCAATATCAAAAGAAACAAGTTCTGGTTGTTCTATCTGTAGGGAGTTTAAGTAATCTGCAAAGCGTTTAAGGTTGCTGTTGCTATCTTTAGTCTTGTCACTTTTATTCTCATCTATTTTAAGAGCGCCATTATAAAAATTATAAGGAATAGATAAACCTTTAGAGTCCTTAATGATACCATACTCTCCAAAGAGTAAAATTTTAGAATAGAATAAAGGACCTTTCATAAACTTAAATTAAATTATAGCAGAAGCGCCGCTTCCTACATTATCACAAAGATACTCACCATTTTTACAATATGCAACTAACTCTTTTTTAATGAAATCCAAGGTTTTATCAGCTTCGTTTTTGGGGTAGAGAAGGTGTACATTTGCACCAGCATCTAATGTAAAGCAAAGATTTAAATTGGTTTCTTTTCTAAACGCCCAAATCCTATTAATTATTTCAAGAGTATTCGGTTTCATTAAGATAAAATAAGGGTTGCTTGTCATCATCATAGCGTGCAAGGTTAATGCCTCACGCTCTACTAGGTTTATAAAGTCTTTTAAATTTCCAGATTCTAATATTTCTAAAAGACTAACCATGTTGTCTTGTGCTTGGTTAAACCGTTGTTCAGAAAACGGATGACCGTACATAAGTTGATGTCCAACTGTACTAGATACTTGCTTTTCGCCCTTATCAACAAGTAAAATAGTGTCTTGGTAATCTTTAAATACAGGATCTATTTTATCATATTTTATGGCATAGTTATTTGTACTTTCAGGAATAGCTTCATGTTTTCCCCAAATCATCATCGGTCCATCTATACTTCTACTTGCGCTTCCAGAGCCTAAACGTGCTAAAAAAGATGCTTTATTCTGAAAATATAAATTGTCTTTTAAGTTATCGATTTGCTTTTCTAATGCAACTAAACACATGGAAAGCGCAGCCATCCCACTAGCAGATGATGCTATTCCAGAACTATGCGGAAAACTGTTGCTAGTTTCAATTTTAAACTTATAGTTTTTTAAAAAAGGTAAATACTCTTCAATTCGCTCAAAGAATTTCCCAATCTTAGGTTCAAAGGATGTTGTTCTTTCACCATCTAAATAAACCTGAAAGGAATAGTCATTTGTTAAGTTTTCCTTTTTCTCAAAATGCAATGTTGTAATAGTCTTACAGGTATTAAGCGTAAAACTAATAGATGTGTTTTCAGGAATTTGAATATCTCGTTTTCCCCAATATTTTACTAACGCTATATTGCTTGGCGCTTCTGAAGTTATGCTGCCTTTTTCTGGAAGTGATGAATAGTCTTTCATCAAAAAATTAGATGCTGTCATACCGCAAAGATACTATTGATTATGATTTGTAAACCCTGTTTTAGTTTTTAATACAATTGGAAAACTAAAAACAATTCCTAAATTAGTAGCAACTAACAACTCATGACCAAGAAAAAACTCATAAGAATACTATTGGCAATTGCAATTTGCCTAATAGTTGGTTTTTTAGGAGCTTACGCAACTCAAGCTAGTGTTGCTACGTGGTACTCTACATTAGAAAAACCAAGCTATAACCCACCAAATTGGGTGTTTACACCAATTTGGACAACATTATATGTGTTAATGGGAGTTGCTGCAGGCCTAGTTTGGAGCAAGGGTTTTTACCACCTTTGGGTAAAGACTGCTTTATACCATTTTGGATTTCAGTTATTGTTAAGTTCTGCTTGGTCTGTCGTATTTTTTGGCTTACAATCTCCTTTGTTTGCACTCTTTGTAATTTTAACTCTATTTGTGCTAATACTTTTAACTATAAAATGGTTTAAAATTGTTAAGCCGATTGCAGCATATTTAATGATACCTTATCTACTTTGGGTAGGCTTTGCAATAGTTTTAAATTTTGAGATTTGGCGCCTTAATTAATTTAATTTATAGTGTACCGCTTTGTTTTGAAGCGTTGATAATAAGTCTTTATTTATATTAATCTTATGCTTTCTGCTAGGCATGTGTAGCTTCACTTTGTCTTCCATTTCATAAACAACAAAGTTGAGTAGCTTGTCGCCTTTGTGCTCATCTAATATAGATTTTAAACTCTGTATGTCATCGCCCTTTAATTCATTTACATTTATTTGAATGGTTAGTTTTCTTGCATAGCGCTCTAACACATCCTGAAGCATTTCAAAATTATTAAACTGTATTCTCGGATCACTCTTTTTGCCAGTTTGCCTATTTGTAAAACCTTCTCTTATAAATGCTTTTACATACAGAAATGAATTAGGGATTAGCAAGTGTCTGTACTTTAGGTAATCTTCGCCATAAATTTTAAACTCATAAGTGTTATGGTAATCTTCTGCAGTAAAAATTGCCCAACCTTTATTGGTTTTTGTGGTAAGGTGCCTAATATCTGTAAGAATACAAGCTAATGATAGCTCTGCATTTAGCACCTGTTGTAAATCTTCAAGGTAATTGAGGTTAGCGTTACAGAAAGACTTCATTTCTATATTATAATCATCTAACGGATGCCCAGAAATATACATACCTACCACATCACGCTCTTTCCTTAATTTTTCCATAGTTCCCCATTCTTCACAAGGAGGCACTACAGGTTCTGGAATTTGTACTTCACTAGCTTCACCAAATAAACTTACTTGAGAGGAGTTTTTGTTTTCCTGGTACTTTGCAGCATATCGTATTACTTTTTCTAAGAAAGTGATACCGTCACCTTCATCTAAAAAATACTGTGCTCTGTGAGTGTCCTGAAAACTATCAAAACCACCAGCTAAAGCGAGATTTTCAAAAGCTTTTTTATTGGCAGCACGTAAATCTATACGTTTAGCCATATCGAAGATCGATTTAAAATGACCGTTTTCTTTTCGCTCTGCTACAATGGACTCTACGGCACTTGAACCCACACCTTTTATTGCTGCCATACCAAAACGAATGGCACCTTCTTTATTTACAGAAAATTTTCTGAAAGATTCATTAACATCTGGACCTAACACATCAAGTTTCATACGTCTGCATTCTTCCATAAAGAATGTTACCTGCTTTATGTTGCTCATGTTGTTAGATAAAACCGCAGCCATATATTCTGCAGGATAGTGTGCTTTAAGGTAGGCTGTTTGGTAGGCAATCCAGGCATAACAAGTAGAGTGAGATTTATTAAAAGCATAACTTGCAAAGGCTTCCCAGTCTTTCCACACTTTTTCTAATTTTTCTGCATCATGACCTTTAGCTGAAGCCTGCTCAATAAATTTAGGTTTCATTTTATCGAGTACAGCTTTTTGCTTCTTACCCATTGCTTTACGAAGGATATCTGCTTCACCTTTTGTAAAATCTGCAAGCTTTTGAGATAAAAGCATTACTTGCTCTTGGTAAACCGTAATACCATAAGTTTCCTTAAGATATTCTTCCATTGCAGGTAAATCATACTCTATGTCTTCATCACCGTGTTTTCTGGCAATAAAACTTGGTATATATTCCATTGGTCCTGGACGATAAAGCGCGTTCATTGCAATAAGGTCATCAAAGACTGTTGGTTTTAAAGACTGCATATGTTTCTGCATTCCTGGAGATTCATATTGAAATATACCTACGGTTTCACCACGTTGGAATAGTTCATACGTTTTTTCATCATCTAAAGGAAAACTGTCTGGGTCTAATTGTACGCCGTGTTTTGCTTTTACAATCTTTACGGTATCCTTAATAAGAGTAAGTGTTTTTAGACCAAGGAAATCCATTTTAAGTAGTCCAGCATCTTCTACTACAGAATTGTCAAATTGTGTGATGTATAATTCACCATCCTTAGACCTTGCAATAGGAACAAAGTTGGAGATATCATCTGGTGTGATTATAACGCCACAAGCGTGTACACCAGTATTTCTTACAGAACCTTCTAAAACACGAGCCTGATTAACGGTTTGAGCCTGTAAATCATTTCCGCCTGAAATGCTTAAAAGTTCTTTTACGCCTTCAAAATCTTCACTTCTAAATTTTCTGGAGAGCTCTTTTTCATCTACGCCAAATATTTTACCAAGCTTAGTCATATCTGGAATAAGTTTGGCAATCTTATCTGTTTCGTGCAACGGTAAATCTAAAACACGACCGGTATCTCTTATGGCAGATTTTGCTGCCATAGTACCGTAAGTTATAATCTGTGCTACTTGATCACTACCATATTTTTTAATTACGTAATCCATGACACGGCTTCGACCTTCGTCATCAAAATCAATATCAATATCGGGCATACTTACACGATCCGGATTAAGGAAACGCTCAAAAAGTAGATCGTATTTAATAGGGTCTATATTGGTAATTTTTAAGCAATAAGCTACGGCACTACCAGCAGCAGAACCACGACCTGGACCAACAGAAACGTCCATGTTTCTTGCTTCTCTAATAAAGTCTTCTACAATTAGAAAATATCCAGGATACCCTGTTTTTTCAATAATAGATAGCTCAAAATCTAAACGCTCTTTAATCTCTGGAGTTATCTCTCCATAACGTTCTTTTGCACCTTCATAAGTAAGGTGTTTTAAAAATGCATTTTCGCCTCGTTTACCACCATCATCTAAATCTTTAGAATCTTTAAATTTTTCAGGAATTTCAAAGGCTGGTAATAAAACGTCCCTAGCAAGATCAAACCCTTCAATTTTATTTACAACGTCTTGCGTATTGGTAATTGCTTCTGGAAGGTCTTTAAATAAAGCCTTCATTTCATCATTACTCTTAAAATAGTATTCTTGGTTGGGTAAACCATAACGATAACCACGTCCTCGGCCAATAGGTTTGCTTTGCTTTTCTCCATCTTTTACGCAAAGTAAAATGTCATGAGCATTAGCATCTCCTTTTGCTGTGTAATAGGTATTGTTGCTTGCAACTATTTTTATGTCGTGCGCTTTGGCTAGTTTTATTAAAACCTCATTAGCACGACGCTCGTCTTCTTGGTCATGGCGCATAATTTCCATGTAAAGATCTTCTTCAAAATGAGATTTCCACCAAAGTAAAGATTCTTCGGCTTGCTTTTCTCCTACATTTAAAACCTTACTTGGTACCTCTCCATATAGGTTTCCTGTTAAAACAATTACATCTTCTTTGTATTTTTCTACAACAGCTCTGTCTATTCTTGGTACATAATAAAACCCTTCTGTATAAGCTATAGATGCCATCTTAGCCAAATTATGGTAGCCTTTTTTAGTTTTTGCAAGCATTACTATCTGGTAACCGTTATCCTGTCTGGATTTATCATTGTGATCTTCACAGACCTGAAACTCACAACCTACAATGGCTTTTAAAGGCTTTTTGTCTAGGTCTTCACTACCTGCTAAAGATTTGTTATAAGTATTAACGGCTCTCACAAAATGAAAAGCACCCATCATATTGGCGTGGTCTGTGAGTGCTACACCAGGCATATTATTAGCTATAGCATTGTCTACTAAATCCTGGATACTCATTGTAGACTGAAGAACAGAGAATTGGCTATGATTGTGTAAGTGGGAAAACGTAACTTCTTCTAAGACTGCAATGTTTTCTTCTAGCTCTTCCTCTGATATCTCATCGACTCCTTGTTCTTTTTCAAGAGCTTTTCTTATTTGTTCTGAAGCTTTCTTGAGGTTAATATGCTTTAACCCTATAAGTTGAATTGTCTGTGGGTTTTCTTCAGAAAAATTCTCAAAATAATCTGGAGACACGTCTAACTCTTCAGCTGTATAAATACGCTTTCTTATAAGTTCTAAAAAGCATCGCGTTGTTGCCTCAACATCTGCAGTGGCATTGTGAGCTTCATTAAAAGCTTTGTTAAATAAGAATTGGTGAAGTTCTGTAAGGGTAGGCAGTTTAAATTTTCCGCCACGTCCACCAGGAATTTTACAAAGTTCTGCTGTGGTTTCTGTACAAGTGTCTAAAACAGGTAGTTCTTGCAATGGGTTGTCTATGCCTTTTCTGTAAAACTCGGCACCCATAATATTAATATCAAACGCAACATTTTGTCCTACAACAAATTTTGTCTGTTTTAATGCTTCATTAAATTTATGAAGTGAGTCTACCAGGTCTACACCATTTTTATCTGCTAACTCTGTAGAAATACCGTGAATTTGCTCTGAGTCATACGGGATATTAAAACCGTCTGGTTTTATAAGCATATCATCGTGAGACACCAACTTACCCATGTCATCATGAAGCTGCCAAGCTATCTGTATACAACGTGGCCAATTATCTGTATCTGTTATTGGAGCGTTGTAATTTTTAGGTAAACCAGTTGTTTCAGTATCAAATATTAAATACATATGTATTTGAATGTTAGAGTTATATGGGTAGGTTTTAGTGTCTTGATTTCAGACAAAAAAATGTGTTTAAAAGTATAAAAAATGAACGTTTTAAATGCTGAATTATTTGTTGAGTTGTTCACATTATATCAAATTAAAACATTCTTTACACGCAACCTTATTTAATGACACTCATCTATAAAACAACTAAACTACTCAAATGAAACATTTTAAATTTATCTCTTTCTTCTTGCTATTCCTGCTTTTTCAGTCTTGTATTTTTGCTGATGATTTAAATGTAGAAGACAACTCTAGATTGCAGTTTGTTGGTCGTGTAATGTCTGATGCTAATAATCCTATTGTTGGGGTTTCTGTAATTGCTAAAGCAGACTCATATGTTGTAGGCTCTACAACTACAGATGCAAATGGTTTTTTCGATCTTATTTCTCTAGACGCTACTGGAAGAACTTTTAATAACACATATGGTTTGGAGGTTGTTGTAAATGAATTCTCTTTAGATAATGAGTCTTTTACTGAGTACACTTCTGTTTTTATTGATAGTAGAGATCGGTTTTACGATTTTGAAACTATTGAACTTAAGACAAGTGCTCAACTCGAATTAAATATTCAAAATACAGAGAATACTTCTGATACCTTTTCTTGGTCTTTGCACTATACAAATACACAGTGTAATCAATTTTTTGTAGAAGGCCAAATACAGGAAGATGAGTCGGACTGTTATTCGCAAACCTCCGTTTTTAGGACATTAAATGAAAATACACCAAATTTTAGCAGATCCTATTCTGTAGTTCTTAATACTGAAGCTCAATTTACATATAGTGTAAACGGTTCTGATCCTATAACAGAACTTATACAAATTAATAACCCAAACACTGTATACAATGTTGAGTATTAGATTAAGTATAGTATTTTGTTTGGTATTAAATAGTTGTTTGTTTTCACAAAACGATACCAGAGAAGGTGAAGAGGCTGTAGAGTTTTATGATGTAGGTTTTATAAGTATTTCTCCCTATTACCCAATTGCGATTGGTGATAATTTTGCAAGCAAAGCCCAAAATACAAATTTAGGTGCGCAATTAGAGTCTAGGTTTGTTATAGCAGACCATATTTTGATCGGTGCAAGGTTAAATATTTTTTCAGGACAGGTAACAAAACCAGAACTTGTAGGTAATTATGATCTTAGAAATGTAAATTTAATAGGTATAGAAGCAGGTTATAGAATTCCAACTTTAAAGAACTTTAATTTGTCCTTTTTAGCTGGAATAGGTGCTATAGAATATCGGAATGATGTAGATGGAGAAATATTTGAAGATACAGGAGAAGCTTATTCACTTATGGCAGATGCAGACTATAAGTTTTCAAGGCATTTTAGTGCATTTTTAACTGCAGAATATAGGTATGAGTCTCTTAATACTAAAGCTCCAAATAGTACAGTTGCATTTAATAAAGCTTCTTATATAGCATTGTCATTTGGGATAAGATTTTACTTTCTTAACGAACGTGATTAAATAAAAAAAGCCGAATCGTATGAGATTCGGCTTTTTAAATTTTAAGGCTTTATATTAAGCTACAATCTCTAAAGATTTTACGTCTTTAAGAGCACTTTCTACATTATCTTTCTGTGTTTTTAAAACAGAAGATGTGCTTGGTGGTAAGTTTGTTTCGTTTATAATTTCATTATAATTTTCAACAAACGCTTTTTCACCTCTAATAGCTTCCTCTAACATAGCTTCTTCATCGTTAGCGACAAATTTAGATTTAATATTCATCCAAAATCTATGTGCGTCTCCACTAATACTAGTGCCTTTGTCTGGCTCTTGTCCAAAACTCTTAATCTCATTCTTTAATTGGTGCCCAAAGTCATATCTGTCTTTAGCTCTATTCTCGAAATAAGATTTTAGTTGAGAATTTTTTACATTTTCAGCTGCTTGTTTATAACCAGCTTCTGCATCATAATTCTTCTTTAGTAATTCGTTTAATTTATTTGAAACTTGCTCTGTATACTTCATAATAGTAATATTTTGGTTAGCAGACTTTATTTTAAGATGAGGTCTGTTTGTCATCTATTTCAAAGATAAGAAGCTAAACCCTACCTATTTGCCTGTTTAACGCACCTTAACTCAAACACACTTTTGTTTAACATATTTTAATAATAAATAAACAGGTGTTGTGATCTATTTGTAAAAACCGTTAACAAAAAAAGCACTCCTAAGAGTGCTTTTTACAATTTAAGATTAATTATAATTTTAATAAGTAATAGTAAAGTTACCGTTGGTTACCATAATACCACTAGTTGTTTCAAATTGAAATGATCCAGAAGCAGTTCCTGCAGCATTATCATTAGTTGTAATAGTTATCATACCACTAATAGCATTTTCTGAGCCACCACTAATTGCATAAGATGCTCTGTAGTCTCCACCTTCAGTAATTTCAAAATCACCTGTTGCGGTATCTAAAGGAAACGATAAATTGATAACAAAGTTTTGTTGGTTGTTTGCTATAATAAATAATGTATTTCCTGCAACGTTAGTTTGAGTGGTTACGGCTGTATAGTTTGCACCATCAACTAGTGCTGTAAATTGGTCATTATTTTGGCCGCCATCTCCAGGTACAGCATTTGTAATAGGAACTTCATAAATTATACCTTCCTGAAAGTTTAAGGTGTCGTTTATACCTGGTCGCCTTGCATTAAAATTAAATGTAGCTGTAATTTTTCCTTCCTCTATATTAGAAATTACTATTTTACCGTTACCTGAGTTGTCTGTAGTATAAAAAGCATCATCAAATGTTGTGAAGTTAGCTTCACTATTGCTGTCAGACCCAAACAAATAGGTGCCAACTTCTAAAGATTCTGCAGTTACTTCAATAGTTTCAAGAGCAGTTTCGCCAGATATAGTAACAGAACCATCAGTATTAATTGTTGCGTTGCTTGTTACGGCTCTAAAAAACACATTGTCAACTTCACCTTGCAATGCAGGTGTATTTGTTTCGATGGTTTCACTGCAGCTAGATGCTAATAAAAGGGTACTAAATAGTAGGAGTAGGTTTCTCATAATTAAATATAGGACAAGTTTATCTACAAATGTAATTAAAAATTTGAGCTAACATACTTGCAGTAAGAAAAATATAGTATCTTTGCGCTCTTATAAAAATTAATAATAGAGGTCGAGAACCTCACAAATTAATCACTATGCCTGTAAAAATCAGACTACAAAGACACGGTAAAAAAGGTAAACCATTTTATTGGATTGTTGCTGCAGATTCACGTTCTAAGCGTGATGGTAGGTACCTAGAGAAATTAGGAACTTACAACCCAAACACTAATCCAGCTATTATTGACTTAGATATAGATACTTCTGTAACTTGGTTAAACAATGGTGCACAACCTACAGATACTGCTCGTGCAATTTTGTCTTACAAAGGTGTTATGCTTAAACATCACCTTGCTGGTGGTGTTCGTAAAGGTGCTTTAACTGAAGAGCAAGCTGAGAAGAAATTCGCTGCTTGGTTAGAAGAAAAAGAATCTAAAGTTAACGCTAAGAAAGATAAAGTATCTAAAGATGCAGAAGCTGAAAAGCAAAAAGCATTAGATGCTGAAAAAGAATTAAACGCTAAGAAAGAAGCAGAGGCTAAAGAAGCAGAAGAAGCTGCTGCTAAAGCTGAAGCTGAAGCAAAAGCGGCTGCAGAAGCAGAAGCTGCTGCTAAAGAAGAGACTGCAGAAGATGCAGACGCTTCTGAAGAGAAAAAAGAAGACTCAGCTGAGTAATTAAAGAACTAGCGATGACAAAAGAAGAATGCTTCTATTTGGGGAAAATCGTTAGTAAATTCAGCTTTCGTGGTGAGGTTCTAGCTAAATTAGATACCGATGAACCCGAACTTTACACAGAGATGGAATCAGTTTTTGTTGAATTCAACAAAAACTTGGTTCCATTTTTTTTAGAACGTGCACAACTTCATAAAAGCACGTTGCTAAGAATAAAATTTGAAGACGTAGAAGAAGAGGCAGATGCAGATGACCTTATTGGAGCTGAGCTTTATTTGCCGCTTTCTAGTCTTCCTAAACTTGATGACGACAAGTTTTACTTTCATGAAATCATAGGATTTAAAGTAACAGATGAATCTTTTGGATATGTTGGGGTTATTAAAAGTATTAATGATCAAACCTCCCAAACCATTCTAATAATAGACAGAGAAGGAAAAGATGTTCTTGTACCTTTAAACGATGATTTTGTTACTAAAGTAGATAAGGAAAACAAGACCATGATTCTTAATACTCCAGATGGTCTAATAGATATGTACCTTTAGCAGTAATTAACATTTTTTCAGGAAAGTTTAGGCTTTTTCCTACAACCGTAAACAAAAGTTAAACAAATATTAGTGAATCTGAGGTTTGCTGATTATAATTTATTATCTTCGTGAGGATTAACAAAAAAAGAAGAATTAATACACCTTCTTGTTAATCTAAACCGAGAACATTTAAGTTTTCATTTAAGAGGTGAGTCCCGCAAATTGCGGGACTTTTTTTTGTTAAAAAATATTTAAATTAAGATAAATTAACATAAATTTGATGTGTTGGCGTTTAAGAAGAATTAATACACCTTCTGGCTAACTGTGAAAACTTTAATGTTTTTATATTTAAAAGGTAGTCTCGTTTCGTAAGATTCGAGACTTTTTTAATTTTACACTATGTTCAAATTCAAGCACTTTAATATCGAGGATAAAAATGCCGCAATGAAAGTAGGTACAGACGCTGTACTTCTCGGTGCTTGGGTTAAAATCTCAGATTCCTGTAGCTCTATTTTAGATGTTGGCGCAGGTACAGGCGTTATTGCATTACAGATGGCACAACGCAGCAATGCAGAACAGATAGATGCAGTTGAGGTAGACGGCGATGCCTATGAGCAAACTGTAGAAAATTTTGAAAACAGTGATTGGGGAGACAGGCTTTTTTGTTATCATGCAAGCTTCATTCAACTTGTGGAAGAATTAGAAGGTGATGAGTTTTATGACTTAATTATATGTAATCCACCATTCTTTTCAGAAGATTATAAATCAAATACATCACAAAGAGATCAAGCTAGGTTTCAAGACGCACTACCTTTTCAAGACTTAATTTCTGGAGTTTCTAAACTATTGTCTCCAAACGGACAGTTTTCAGTTATAATTCCTTTTTCAGAAGAACAAAAATTTATTGAGATTGCAAAAGAACATAACCTGTATCCGCAACATATTACTCGTGTAAAAGGTCATGCCACTGCACCCATAAAACGAAGCTTACTTTCACTAAACTCTAAAAATGTTGAAGTAATAGAGGATGAGTTAATTATTGAAATTTCAAGGCACAATTATACAGACGCCTATAAAAACTTAGTGAAAGATTTCTATTTAAAATTATGAAACGTTAAGTTGTCTCACGAGTAAGCATTAATTACATTTGTGTTACTAAAACGTTTGAGATGAAACCCGATTTATTCGAAGCTCCAGATTATTATAACCTAGATGACTTATTAACAGAGGAACACAAACTTGTTCGCAATGCAGCACGCGATTGGGTTAAGCGAGATGTTTCTCCTATAATTGAGGAGTATGCTCAAAAAGCAGAGTTTCCTAAGCAAATTATAGGTGGCCTTGCTGAAATTGGTGCATTTGGCCCGTACATACCAGAAGAATATGGTGGTGCAGGATTAGACCAAATCTCATATGGTCTTATTATGCAAGAAATAGAACGAGGTGACAGTGGTGTGCGTAGTACAGCATCTGTACAATCTAGTTTAGTTATGTATCCTATCTGGAAATATGGTTCTGAAGAGCAACGCAAAAAGTTTCTTCCTAAACTTGCTTCTGGTGAGTTTATGGGTTCATTTGGATTAACAGAGCCAGATCACGGCTCTAATCCTGGCGGAATGACTACTAACTTTAAAGACAATGGAGACCATTATTTATTAAATGGCGCTAAACTTTGGATAAGTAACTCGCCATTTTGTGATGTAGCTGTTGTTTGGGCTAAAAACGAAGAAGGCAGAATTCATGGATTAATTGTTGAGCGTGGTATGGAAGGGTTTTCTACTCCAGAAACACATAATAAATGGTCATTACGTGCTAGTGCTACTGGCGAGTTAATTTTTCAAGACGTAAAGGTTCCAAAAGAAAATTTATTACCAGGAAAAAGTGGTTTAGGAGCTCCTCTTGGTTGCTTAGATTCTGCAAGATTTGGTATTGCTTGGGGTGCAATAGGTGCAGCTATGGATTGTTACGACACAGCTTTAAGATACTCTAAAGAACGTATCCAGTTTGGTAAGCCTATAGCTGGTTTCCAACTTCAGCAAAAGAAATTAGCAGAAATGATAACCGAAATTACTAAAGCACAATTATTAGCGTGGCGATTAGGAGTACTTCGTGAAGAAGGCAAGGCAACATCTGCACAAATATCTATGGCAAAACGTAATAATGTAGAGGTGGCTATAAATATTGCAAGAGAGGCGAGACAAATGCTAGGTGGTATGGGTATTACTGGAGAGTATAGTATTATGAGACACTCCATGAATTTAGAAAGTGTTATAACCTACGAAGGAACTCACGATATACACTTGCTTATAACAGGATTGGATATTACAGGAATTTCAGCTTTTAAATAAAATAAAAGCTGTTAAACAATATATAAAGTAGAGGTAAGGCTTTAGCAATCACGCTAAAGCCTTTACTTTTGCAAAAATTTTGCCTCACATGATTTCAACAATCGAAGAAAAAATACAACCACTTCAGGATAAGCTTCAAAACCATTCGTTGTATAATAAAATTAAGACACCAGAAGAGTTGCAGATCTTTATGCAACATCACGTATTTGCGGTGTGGGATTTTATGTCTTTACTAAAATCATTACAATTTAAGCTTACAAAGACTAAAACACCTTGGATACCTATTGGGTCTCCAGAAATTAGATACTTAATTAATGAAATAGTCTTAGCTGAAGAAACAGATGTAAATTTAAAAGGAGAGCGCCAAAGCCATTTTGAGATGTATATAGATGCAATGAAAAAAGCAGGTGCAGCAACAGAACCTATTGAGGAGTTTTTAAAGCATATAGAACACGGCACAGATATCTTCTTAGTTATTGCAATAAGTGAGTTGCCTATGAGTGTAAAAGAATTCCTGAAATTTACGTTTGAGGTGATTGAAGAAGATAAGCCACACAAAACCGCTGCAGCATTTACATTTGGTAGAGAAAATCTTATTCCAATGATGTTTAATAGTATTATTGAAAAGATACAAAAGGAGTTTCCTAAAGATGATTTAGAGCTGTTTAAATATTATTTTGATCGTCATATTGAGTTAGATGAAGATGAGCATGGACCAATGGCTCTTAAAATGATTGAAAATCTATGTGGAGATGATGAACAAAAGTGGAAAGAAGTTGAACAAGTTTCTAAAGAGGCTTTAGAAAAACGTTTAATTTTATGGAATGGTATAGAATTAGAAATAGAGCACCACGTACCAGCTTAATACTTAACACATGAAATATTTAGTACCCTTAATATTTATTTTTACGTCTTTGTTGGGAATGTCTCAAAACGAAGCAATAAGTGTTGATGTTGCTAAAGATAACGATACACTTATTTTCTTTGTATCTAATAATACAGACTTTACTCAAGATGTGATTTTTACTGTAAAAGATCTTGAAGGATTAGAAGGAAACACAAACCCTTTATTAAAACGACTAAACCCTCAGGTAACAGATATTTTTCACAAACTAAAGATTACAGGTCCTTACAATTATAATTTTGATTTTTTAAATGAGTTTCCAAAAGAACACCTCATTAATGAAGCGTTTACAGTAGGAGATGATATCTTATTAAATAAAGGGATTGTGATTTTTGAAAAAACAGATTGCGGAAGATGCCAAACAACAATGGCCTATTTAAACGCTAAAAACAAACCTTACGCTAAGCTTAATATTACAGACAACCCAATGTATAACCAATTAATGTGGGAGTTGTTAGAGCTTAATGGATATTTAGGAGATTCTGTAAAAACGCCAGTAATTTTAGTTAACGGAGCAATTAGTTTTTCTCACGAAGATTTAGAAGGTTTCTTAGAGCAGCTCTAGTTTTCTTTATTGTAAAATTCATAAACCAAGCTTGCCTTTGCTACACCAACAACCTGTTCAAGGTCTTCTCTTTTAGCCGATTTAATTTTTGAAATACTTCTAAAGTGTTTTAATAACTCGACTGCAGTTTTTTCACCTATTCCAGTTATATTTTCAAGTTCAGTGCCTAAAGCAGCGCTACTTCGTTTTTGTCTGTGAAACGTAATACCGAAGCGGTGTGCTTCATTCCTAAGGTGTTGTATTATTTTTAAAGACTCAGATTTTTTGTCTAGATACAAAGGGTATTTATCTGTTGGGTAAAATATTTCCTCTAGGCGTTTAGCAATACCTACAATAGCAATCTTTCCACGTAAACCTAAGTCGTCTAATGCTTTTACGGCAGAAGATAGTTGGCCTTTACCACCATCAATTATAATTAATTGCGGTAAGGGTTGGTCTTCATTTAAAAGACGCCTATAACGTCTAAAAACCACTTCCTCCATACTGGCAAAGTCATCTGGACCTTCAACAGTTTTAATATTAAATTTTCTATACTCGCTTTTGCTAGGTTTACCATCTTTAAACACCACACATGCTGCTACAGGATTTGTACCTTGAATGTTAGAGTTGTCAAAACATTCAATATGTCTTGGTTCTTCATTAAGTCGTAAATCTTCTTTCATTTGCGCCATAATACGCTTAACGTGCCTATCTGGGTCTACAATTTTCATTTGTTTAAAACGCTCTTGCCTAAAATATTTAGCGTTTCTGGTAGAAAGGTCTACAATACTTTTCTTGTCTCCTAGCTTAGGAACGGTCACCTTTAAATCTTCACCTACCTCAACATGCATAGGCACATAAATTTCTTTAGATTGAGAGTTAAAGCGTTGTCGTATTTCAATAATACCAAGCTCTAGTAACTCTTGGTCACCTTCATCTAACTTCTTTTTAAGTTCAATAGTGTGAGATCTTATTATTGAGCCGTGAGATAACTGTAAAAAATTAACGTACCCAAAGCCTTCATCACTAACAATTGAAAATACATCAACATTATTAATTTTAGGATTTACTACTGTAGATTTGCTTTGGTACTTTTCTAAAACTTGTATCTTTTCTTTTATGCGCTGAGCATCTTCAAACTCCATACGCTCTGCGTGACCTTTCATCTGGTCTTTAAATTTAATGAGCGAATCTTTAAAATTACCTTTTACAATCTGTCTTATATGATCAATATTGCTATGGTATTCCTCTTCTGTTTGGTAACCTTCACAAGGACCTTGACAGTTTCCTAAATGATACTCTAAGCAAACTTTGTATTTACCGGCATCTATCTTTTCTTCAGCTAAATCATATTTACAAGTCCTAAGTTGGTATAGGCCTTTAATAAGGTCAAGCAAGGTATGTACCGTTTTCATACTTGTAAAAGGACCATAATATTCGCTGCCATCTTTAATAACACGTCGCGTAGGAAATACTCTAGGAAAGCGTTCTTTTTTAATGCAAAGCCAAGGATAGGTTTTGTCATCACGAAGCATGACATTAAAACGAGGCTTCAGTTTTTTAATTAAGTTGTTTTCTAGCAGAAGTGCATCTGTTTCAGAATTAACTACTATATGCTTTATGTTTTTAATCTTCTTTACCATCACACCAATACGATGACTGTCGTGCTTTTTAGTAAAGTAGGAATTCACCCTTTTTTTTAAGTTTTTAGCCTTTCCAACATATAAGATTTTATCATCCTTATCAAAATATTGGTACACGCCAGGACTGCTTGGCAAAGTCTTTACTTGTATGTCTAAAGGTGGTCTTTCCATTACTTTCAAAGGTAAAATATTTAAAGGCTGTAGTAAAATGGGTGCTACTTGAGGACGTTAAACTTTTACTAAATGTATAGGAGTACCCCTATTTTAAAAATCTCTACACCTAATTTTATCGTTAATACTTAAGATGAGTAAAAATGTACACAATGCTAACCTATCATATGTAGGACGATTTTTCGTCTTAATATTAGCTGTGTGTTATTTACTTACGCCACTGCATCAAACCTTAAAAAACAGTATTCACGACATATCTCACGCTATTACAAAGGTTGAGGCGCAGCAGCACCAACACCAACACATAGCAAACTCCAAAATGGGAAGACGTGTTATGGCGCACAATCACAGTCATAACACCCATCAACATAAAGTTTTGTCGTTTTTTAATGCACTTTTTGATAGTGACACTTCTCCAGATCAAAATTTAAAAGACTCAGATGTTAAAGTAGATAAGCGAGTTGTAGATATTGAAACACCTATATTTTTAAAGCCAACGTTATTTCAAGATCATAAATTTAGTTACCTACTAATATTGAAAACTTCAGATAGAGGTTTAGACTCTCCGCCACCAGAACACCTTTCATAGTTAATTTTTGGGCATAATGTTAAGAAACCAAGCGTATTAAAATACGTTTTTTCTAAACATGGCACTAGTGTCTTAATACTAGTGATTGTACTGTGTATTGCAATAATTCTGTGATACTTCAATTGTCCAAACACGTCCTTATTTTTTTTCATTTAATGTATTGCTCAGGCCTGTTTGGCTTAAGCTTTAGAAAATATAATTTAACTATGAAGACACTTTTCTTCACTTTTATGCTGTGTGTGTCAGCATCACTATTTGCACACGATTTAAACGGTACTGTAGTAAACCAAGACAATGAACGTTTAGAAGATGTTTATGTGTTTAACCAAAGAACAAGCACTGCTGTTTATACAGACCATAATGGTAATTTTAAATTAGAAGATGTAGAGGTTGGCGATATTATTATGCTATCCTATATAGGATTTAAAAACTACACATTAACCATAACAGAAAAAGATTTAAATAGAATCATAACCATATCATTAGAACAAGCCAATATTTCATTAACACAAGTACAAATTACACCAGAAGTTAATACACTTAACAAATTTGTAGATGTAGATATTAAAACTAATCCTGTAAAGTCCTCACAGGAATTAATGAGAAAAGTGCCAGGTGTTATTATTGGTCAACACGCTGGTGGTGGTAAGGCAGAGCAAATTTTCTTACGTGGTTTTGATGTAGATCACGGTACAGATGTAGCTATAGGTGTAGACGGTATGCCTGTAAATATGGTATCTCATGCACATGGGCAAGGTTATGCAGATTTACACTTTCTTATCCCAGAAACTGTAGATAACATCAATTTTGGGAAAGGGCCATATACTGCAAGTGTTGGTAACTTTAATACAGCAGGTTATTTAAACTTTAAAACCAAAAAACGTATTGAAGAAAGTAGTGTGTCTTTAGAGTATGGTCAATTTGAAACTTTAAGAACAGTAGGAGTATTTAATGTATTAGATGATGATAATCATAGTGCTTATGTAGCAGGTTCATTAAACTTAACCGATGGTCCTTTTGAGTCTTCTCAAAACTTTAATAGGTATAATGTAATGGCCAAGTACAATTACAGGTTGCCTCAAGATCAAGAATTAACATTAACAATGTCTCATTTTACTAGTAAGTGGGATGCTTCAGGGCAAATTCCTCAGCGCGCAGTTGACCAAGGTCTAATTGGTCGATTTGGAGCTATTGATGACACAGAAGGTGGCCAAACTAGCCGTACTAATATTAATATTGAACACACTAAGTACTTAACAGATACAAAGACATTAAGTACCAATGCGTTTTATAGTAAATACGATTTTGAGTTGTTCTCCAACTTTACATTCTTTTTAGAAGATCCCGAAAATGGAGATCAGATTCGCCAATTTGAAGACCGTAATTTATATGGTTTTAAAACTGTGTTAAGCGATAAGTTTTATGATACCGCCACTAACTTTGAATATCAAGCAGGATTTGGTTTACGTTATGATAATGCAGATGATGTGCAGTTAAGCAGAACTAAAAACAGAAAAGAATTGCTGGAGCGTTTAGCTTTTGGAGATGTAGACGAAACAAATATTTACGGTTTTTTAAATACTGAATTTGAGTTTGGAGACTTTAAGCTTAATCCAGGTTTACGATTAGATTACTTTAAGTTTGATTACGTAAATAACTTAACTGAATCTTATGACAATGCATCAGAAACTAAACTAACCGCGAGCCCTAAACTTAATCTTATTTATACACCTACTAATACGGTACAGCTTTTTGCTAAAACAGGTATAGGGTTTCACTCTAATGATACAAGAGTAGTAACTGCAAATAACGGTGAGGATATATTACCATTAGCATACGGTGCAGATTTAGGAGGTATATTTAAAATTACAGACAACTTAGTATTTAATACAGCGTTGTGGTACCTGTTTCTTGAGCAAGAATTTGTTTATGTAGGAGATGCGGCAATAGTTGAGCCAAGCGGAAAAACTAGACGTTTAGGAATTGATGCTGGATTACGATATGAGCCACTTTCCTGGTTGTATTTGTACTCAGATATTAATTATACCTACGCACGTTCTATAAATGAGCCAGAAGGCCAGGATTATATACCCTTAGCACCAGATTTTACTTCTACAGGAGGAATTACAATACAAAACCTTAATGGCTTTTCAGGTGGATTAAATTATAGGTATTTAGATGATAGAGCTGCAAATGAAGATGACAGTATTGTAGCTGAAGGTTATTTTGTTACAGATGCAAATATTAACTACACCTATAAGAATTATACATTTGGTATCGCTATTGAAAATTTACTTGATACAGAATGGAATGAAACTCAATTTGCTACAGAAAGTAGATTGCAAAATGAAGTAGAACCAGTAGAGGAGATTCACTTTACACCAGGAACTCCATTTTTCTTAAGAGGAAAGGTTACTGTTACATTTTAAGATTTAATTAGTTATTACATTCAAAACCCATTTAAACACGTTTTAAATGGGTTTTTATGTACGAGACACTAATTGTATTTTACCTTTCTTAAAATCCTAACGCTGTCTTTAAAGTTAGAATATGCATCTGTATCATAGGATTTTAAATGATACTTAGCAGACTCTAGTTTTATCAAGGCATCTTCAAATTCATTAAAATAACAAATGAGATAGGTTTGCGGTAGTTGAAAAACATCTAATTTTTCTGCTGTAGTAAGTGGTGCTTTGTTTTTTAACTTCTCCAACAATGTATTGGCAGAATTATAAATATGATACAAGGTTTTCTTATCATATTGTGGCGGCTTAAATAGCAATTTGGTTTCTATGTCATAACTCACATTATCTTTAAACTTTATAGAAACCTCTTCAAGTGGGTAATATTTTTTTTGATGTTGCAGTCCTAAATATACATATTCAATAATTTGAAATTCATCTTCTGTAATGCTAAAACTTACTTCATCTAATTCAGAATAAAAAAGCTTTACTTGTTCATTAATCAAAGCAATATCTACTCTGGAATAGTAAACATTTTCTTTCACTGTTTTTTTCTTTCCAGCCCAACATACTACAAAGTACTCCTTAAATACTTTGTATTTGGGATTAAAATCTTTACGCTTATTCAAAAAATCAAAAACACCATCTAAGGTTAGTTCTACATTGTTTTGAGCGTGATCCTCAATTGCTTTTACTATTTCTGAATTTTTGTCTTCAATCTTTAAATCATAAACCTTTGGCATAGATATGCTACCGTCTCTAAAAAATACAGAGCCTCCATAGTATTTCCATATGTTCTTTCTAAGCGAACAAATTTTTCCTTTATTGGGTCTAATTGTTACTAATCCTACAACCTTGTCATCTGGCAAATGTGGAAAAGGTATGTTTTCATATGCTACAATTGGAGCATTACTTAAATACGCGTTTACTAAATTTTGAATTTTTGCATCGTCATAGAAATCGACACCTGAAATACTGTTATCTTCATCTTCTACGCCAATAACTATATAGCTGTTGTTTTCTGGGTTGCTATTTGAAAGTGCACAAATATGTTTAAGAAATTTGGCTTTTCCTTCTTTGCTACCTAAGCTAATCTTACGCTTTTTGTCATAAAAGCTGTTCTCATCATTGTGAGCAAGTAGGTGCTTTATAAGAAGACGTTTATTAATCACTACTGAAGATTTTCTTCTAGAAAGATAACAAAGATTTTAGCTATTACAGTTAAGTTATTATAAAACAAAAAACCTCCTACAACTTAATTGTAGGAGGTTTTAAATATTGTAAAATGTGTTTTTAAGATTCTTTTACACTTGCATTAAGATATTCGCGGTTCATACGTGCAATGTTTTCTAAAGAAATTCCTTTTGGGCATTCTATTTCACAAGCTCCAGTATTTGTACAGTTACCAAATCCTTCCTTGTCCATTTGCTCTACCATATTTAAAACTCTGCGAGTAGCTTCAACTTGACCTTGAGGTAACAATGCAAACTGGCTTACTTTAGCAGATGTAAACAACATAGCACTTGCATTTTTACAAGCTGCTACACAAGCACCACAACCAATACAAGTAGCTGCATAGAATGCATCATCTGCATTTTGCTTTTCTATAGGAATAGCATTTGCATCTTGAGTGTTACCAGATGTGTTTACAGAAACGTAACCACCTGCTTGCTGTATACGATCAAAAGATGTGCGATCTACTACTAAATCTTTAATTACAGGAAATGCCTTTGCTCTAAATGGCTCGATAGTAATTGTATCACCATCATTAAACATTCTCATGTGTAATTGACAGGTCGTAACTAATCGGTCTGGACCGTGAGGCTCACCATTAATTTGTAAAGAGCAACTACCGCAAATTCCTTCACGACAATCGTGATCAAACTCAACAGGCTCATCACCTTTGGTTATTAATTCTTCATTAAGAACATCTAACATTTCAAGGAAAGACATATCACCGTCTATACCGTCTATATTATAGGTCTGTATACCACCTTTGGTATCAGCATTCTTTTGTCTCCAGATTTTAAGTGTCAACTTCATAGTATCTTATTTGTAACTTCTGGTTTTAACTTCAATATTTTCGTACTCCAAGTTCTCTTTATGTAGTACTGCGGCGCTTGGTTCACCTTTGTACTCCCAAGCAGCTACGTACATGAAGTTTTCATCATCACGCATTGCTTCACCTTCTTCTGTTTGGTACTCTTCTCTAAAGTGACCTCCACAAGATTCATTTCTATGTAGTGCATCTTTAGCAAAAAGCTCTCCTAGCTCTAAGAAGTCTGCTACTCTTCCAGCTTTTTCAAGCTCTTGATTCATTTCATTTGCATCTCCAGGAACTTTTACATCTCTATAAAATTCTTCACGCAACTCCTTAATTTCGGAGATTGCAGACTCAAGATCTTTAGCATTTCTGCTCATCCCACACTTGTTCCACATAATAAGCCCAAGCTTTTTATGAAAGTGGTCTACAGATTTTGTTCCATTGTTGTTTGCTAATTTATTTAAACGGTCAACTTGTAGTTTTTCAGCTTCATCAAACTCCTTAGTGTCTGTAGGAATTGGTCCCGTACGAATATCATCTGCTAAATAATTACCAATTGTATATGGCAATACAAAATAACCATCTGCCAAACCTTGCATTAAGGCACTTGCACCTAATCTGTTTGCACCGTGATCACTAAAGTTAGCTTCACCTGTAGCAAATAATCCTGGCACTGTAGTTTGTAAGTTATAATCTACCCAAATACCACCCATAGTGTAATGAACAGCTGGATAAATTTTCATTGGAGTTTCATATGGATTCTCATCTACAATCTTCTCATACATTTGGAATAAGTTACCGTACTTGTTCTCGATAACTTCTTTTCCTAATTCTTTTATTTTAGCTTCAGAAGGGTTGCTTATTTTTTGAGTAGCTGCAGCTTCTTTACCATAACGTTGTATTGCAGAAGCAAAATCTAGGTATACTGCTTGTCCAGTTTTATTAACACCATAACCAGCATCACAACGTTCTTTAGCGGCACGAGAAGCAACATCTCTAGGAACTAAGTTACCAAAAGATGGGTAACGACGCTCTAAGTAATAGTCACGATCTTCTTGCTTTAAATCTGTTGGTTTTAATTTACCTTCTCTAATCTTCTTAACATCTTCAATATGTTTTGGTACCCAGATACGACCATCGTTTCTAAGAGACTCAGACATTAATGTTAATTTTGATTGGTGATCTCCAGAAACAGGAATACACGTTGGGTGTATTTGTGTGTAGCAAGGGTTTGCAAAGAATGCACCACGCTTGTGAGCTTTCCAAGCAGCTGTTACGTTACTACCCATTGCGTTTGTAGATAGGAAAAATACGTTACCGTAACCACCAGAAGCAATTACTACAGCATGTGCTGAGTGGCGTTCAATTTTTCCTGTCTTTAAATCACGAGCAATAATACCACGTGCTTTGCCATCAATTTTTACAACGTCAAGCATTTCATGACGTGTGTAAGATTTTATTTTACCGCGGTTTATTTGTCTGTTCATTGCTGCGTATGCACCAAGAAGCAATTGTTGTCCTGTTTGTCCTTTAGCATAAAACGTACGCGATACTAATACACCACCAAAAGAACGGTTGTCCAAAAGACCTCCATACTCACGTGCAAAAGGAACACCTTGTGCAACACATTGGTCAATAATATTAGCAGAAACTTCAGCTAATCGGTATACATTCTCTTCACGAGAACGGTAATCGCCACCTTTTACAGTGTCATAAAATAAACGGTAGGTAGAGTCACCATCTCCTTGATAGTTTTTGGCAGCATTAATACCACCTTGTGCAGCAATAGAGTGCGCACGTCTTGGAGAATCCTGGTAACAAAATGTTTTTACATTATAGCCTAATTCAGCTAAAGTAGCAGCAGCAGATCCACCTGCTAAACCAGTACCTATGATGATAACATCTATATTACGTTTGTTAGCTGGGTTAACTAGGTTAATGCTATTCTTATGATTGGTCCACTTTTTGGCAAGTTCGCCTTGTGGTAATTTTGAATCTAATATTGACATACTTCTGCTATATTAATGATTGAAACGCTTGCTGAATTAATAATACAACCTCATTGTCGTGTAGGTTAGGCACAGAAACCAAATGATGGTAAAGTGCTATAAACACAAATCCTGCAGGTATTACAATGGCGTAAGCTTTGGCAAATTTGCTAAATGCACCTCTGTATCCTTTTGTCCAGCCTAAAGATTGCATAGAAGATGCAAAGCCGTGGAAAAGGTGAAGTGCTAAAAACACAAATGAAATAACATATAGTCCTGTTCTTACTGGACTTTCAAATTTGTGTACCAGCTCTGGGAAATAACGATCCTCTACAGCTTCAGACACATCTACATATTTATAGATAATCTCTGGAACCCAAAAATCATAAAAGTGCAAGCCTAAAAAAGCTAATACTACTAATCCTGAATATATCATATTACGAGATACCCAAGTAGAATTTTCGTTGCCTTTAAAACTTACATAACTAATACCACGTGCATTTCTGTTTCTATATTCTAAAATGAAGCCCATTATAAAATGAAAGAGCACACCGAATATTAATACAGGCTGTAGTAAAAATTGAACAACAAAGTTTGTACCCATAAAATGAGAGGTTTCGTTAAATAAGTCTGGACTTATAACGGACATCATATTAATAGTAAAATGTTGAGCTAGGAAAAAAACAAGAAACAAACCAGAAAGTGCCATAGCAACTTTTCTAGCGATAGAAGAGGAATTAACTCCCATTGGTTACGTTTTAAATTAGGAACACAAAAATACGGCGCAAATAGCTGTTTCACAAATATTGAAACCTACAATGCGCCTTATTTAGATTGTTTATAAGTTGTTTAACCTTTAAAGCTATTAAACTATTTCACTTTAAAGAGATTAGTTTGTGTTTTACCATTCCCAGAAATTTCGATAGTATAGGTTCCTTTAGGTAAATAGTAATTTCCATTAGATGCTTTTTCAAGATTTAGATCTTTGTCTTCTTTGCGTAAATGTTTTACACCAGAATCTGATAAGGTTAGATTATAATTAGCATAGTTAAACCCTTTTGAAGCATTTATAGCTTTAGAGAATAGTGTCTTATCATCTTTAGAAAGAACCTTTAAGGTATAATCACCATTAGCATTGGTATAAAATTTAATTGGTAAGCTAGGCTCATAGGCATCTAACCAAGAGCTCCAAGAGCTTCCCCAACGTGATGACTTTCTAATATCTTCTATTTCATAGACAATTAAAGTATTGTCTTTATTACTGTCAAAACTTTGTAAAGGTTCAATGTTTGTTTTGTAAATACTACGACCGTGAGTACCTAAAAGCAAATCTTTAGCTTCGGTTTGTATTTTAATATCGTGTACTGCGACATTTGGTAAACCTTCTGAAAAAGCTTCCCACTTTTCGCCATTATTAAAACTAACATAAGCACCATTGTCTGTTCCTAGATATAACACGTCTTCATTTTCTGGATCCTCAACAATGACATTTATAGGAGATGCAGGTAGGTTGCTGCTTATGTCTTCCCATGTAGTTCCGTAGTCATTGCTCATATATACATAAGCTCCAAAATCATCAAACCTATACCCGTTAAGTGTTACATAAACACGTTCTTTTTTATGTGAAGAAGCTTCAACTCTGCTAACCCATAAATCTTGAGGTAAAGTTTTAGAAATATTTCTCCAGTTGCCACCAGCGTTATTGCTAACATGAACTAATCCATCATCGCTACCAGTATAAAGTAATCCAAATTGAAATTCAGACTCATCTATAGTTGTTAATGTTCCGTAAGCAACATTACCTTTCTTGCCGCCATTAGTAAGATCTCCAGATATAGCAGTAAAATCTTTACCTTGATTCATAGAGCGCATTAGTTTGTTGCCTCCTAAATATAAAATATCTTGATTGTGGGAACTTAACAAAATAGGTGTTTGCCAATTAAACCTGTAAGGTGTTTCTCCTAGTTCATGTTTAGGTTGAATATAAGCTTGCTCACCAGTTTCTCTGTTTATTCTAAAATAATTTCCAAATTGGAAACCTGTGTAAACTATATTGTGATCTCTGTTATCTACTTGTATTTGCATACCATCGCCACCCATTATACTCTTCCAAGGATATTGTCCTTCTTGGTGCCAAGATTTATCTTCTGGAGCATTATGAGCACCAACCCATACACCATTATCCTGTAAGCCACCATATACATTGTATGGTGTTTCATTATCTACCTGTATAGCATAAAATTGACCAACAGATGGTTGGTTGGCTTTAATCCAATTTTCACCATCATCATATGTAATGTTTACACCACCATCATTACCATTAATTAGGTGGTTAGGATTGTTTGGGTTTATCCAAAGTGCATGATGATCTGCGTGTACATTTTCTGCACTTATGCTTATAAATGTTTTACCACCATCTTTAGATTTTAGTATTGGTACGCCAGATATATAAATATGGTCTTTGTTTTTTGGATTTACTTGTATTTGCGCAAAGTAGTAACCATAGCTGTAAAAGAGATCATCAATATAATCTTCATTCATTTTAGTCCAACTCTTTCCGCCATCATTGCTTCTGTATACTTCTGCTCCAACCACTGGTGTGTCAAATAATAATGAATTTGCATCTTCTAAATACTTAGCAAGATCTACAGGTTTTACAGAGCCTGTACGTACCATTTGTTTTACATTTTCTGCTCTGTATTTTTCTTGAAACCCATTTTCTTTAAGGTAAGCATTTAGTTTCTTGTCTTCTAAAGATAAGAAGGTTTGTGCGGTCATTGCTTTAAAGTCATCTTTCTTAAGTTTCCCAGAAGTGTTGTCTTCATTTTTAGAGGTCTTTTCTCTTCGGAATTGACTATCGTGTACTGCATAAACTGTATTGTCATCGTAAACAGCAAGGCCTATCCTTCCTACGCCTTGCCCTGTTGGAAATCCAGAGCCTTTAAGGGAAATCTTCTCCCAAGTGTTTCCTGCATCGGTACTTTTATAAATTCCAGAACCTTCTCCGCTTCCGTCAAAATTCCAAGCTTTTCTGTCTTTATCCCAAGACGCAGCAAATTGAATATTAAAATTTTCTGGAGATACAGCCAGGTCAATGATGCCACTTTCAGAATTAACGTATAAGGTTTTATTCCAAGTTGTACCGCCATCGGTTGTTTTGTATACACCACGCTCTTCATTTTCTGAATATAAATGTCCTACTGCAGCAACCACAACTTCATCTGGATTATTAGGGTTTATATGTATTCGGCCTATGTGATGTGAGTCTAATAAGCCTTTGTTAACCCAAGTTTCACCTTTGTCTGTACTTTTTAAAATACCTATACCAGCATAACTGGAGCGAGAAGAGTTATTTTCTCCTGTACCAACCCATATTGTTCCGTTTTTCCAGTCTACTGCAATATCACCTAGGTTTTGAGTATCACTATTATCCATAATTGGCGTGAATGTGGTGCCATTATTATGCGTATACCAAAGACCGCCACTAGCATAGGCTACATAAAACTCAGACGGCATATTTGGATTAACATCTACATCTACAACACGGCCACTCATAACTGTTGGTCCTATGTTTTCAAAAGGAACATTTTTTACGATGGAAGTTTCCATCATAGTTGCTTTTTGCTGTAAAGATTCTTTAATTGTTTGAGCAGATGTTGCTTTGGTTTGTGCAAAACTTGTAAGTGCGAGACCAATACAAGCTATCGTGGTAAGATATGGTTTAATCATTATAGTGGTTGTTTTTAGAAGGCTCAAATTACAAAATACAAATCTAATTTTTATCATTTTTTACCCTATTGAAAGTGTCTTTAGGTGCATGATTAAGATTTTAACTTCAAAAGATTGCAAAAACTTCAAATTTACACTCAGTTTAACACGCATTGATTATCAATTTCTTAATTTTGAAAGACTAGCAAATTAGTACCAGTTATTGCATTTTTAGCATACTGGATAATCTTTATTTTTTAACCTAAAACGATCTGCATAGCAGAGAATGAGTATGAAGTACGACCCAATTAATCCGAAATTATTTATTAAGAACCGTAAAAATTTTATGGCTCAGATGAAACCATCTAGCCTTGCAATTTTTAATTCTAATGATATATATCCTGTAGGTGCAGATAGTACCATGCCCTTTAACCAAGCAAGAGATATCTTTTACTTGAGTGGTGTAGACCAAGAAGAAAGTATTTTAGTATTATTTCCAGATGCTCCAAAAGAAAAACATAGAGAAATATTATTTCTAAAAGAAACTAACGAGCACATTGCTGTTTGGGAAGGAGAAAAGCTAACAAAAGAAAAAGCCTTAGAGACTACAGGCATAAAAACGGTGTATTGGCTTAAAGAGTTTGATAAAATTCTTTTTGAAGTTATGACTCAATGTGATACTGTATATATAAATACAAATGAGCATTACCGCGCAAATATTGAAACAGAAACTCGAGAAGCACGATTTGTAAAAGGATTATTAGAAAAATATCCAGCACATAGTGTTGCTAAAAGTAATCCTATCTTACAACGATTACGCTCTGTGAAAGACCAGATAGAGTTAGATATAATGCAAAAGGCCTGTAATATCACAGAAAAAGGATTCCGTAGGTTATTAAACTTTGTGAAGCCTGGTGTTTGGGAATATAATATAGAGGCAGAGCTTATGCATGAGTTCTTAAACAATCGCTCTAAAGGGTTTGCATACACACCAATTGTTGCCAGTGGTAATAATGCTAATGTTTTACATTATATAGAAAATAACCAACAGTGTAAAGATGGCGATTTAATACTTTTAGATGTAGGAGCAGAGTATGCTAATTACAGTAGTGATATGTCTCGTACAATTCCTGTAGGTGGTAAATTTACCAAGCGCCAAAAAGAAGTGTACAATGCAGTAAATAAAGTAAAAAATGATGCAACTAAACTATTGGTGCCAGGAGCATATTGGGAAGAGTATCATGTAGAAGTTGGTAAGATGATGACATCTGCATTGATTGATTTAGGTTTGTTAGACAAAGCCGATGTGAAAAATGAAAACCCAGACTGGCCAGCATACAAAAAGTATTTTATGCACGGTACCTCTCACCACATAGGGTTAGATACGCATGATTATGGTTTACTTCATGAGCCAATGCAGGCAAATAATGTATTTACTGTAGAGCCAGGAATTTATATTCCAGAAGAAGGATTTGGTATTCGATTAGAAGATGATTTGGTTATACAAGAAAATGGCGAACCATTTAATTTAATGGGCAACATTCCTATTGAAGCAGATGAGATTGAAGAGATAATGAATAGCTAATAAAGTTAAAATACTTTTAAGTTGATTATATTTATTCTGGTGATAGCGTTTTAGAACACATCACCAGAATTTTTTTATAATAACATTAGCAAATCAACGTAGTATAGGACTATTAATATAATTATGAAAACAGCATTAATAACAGGCGCAAGTAGTGGTATTGGGCGTGCAACAGCAATAGCATTGGCAAAAGCAGGATTTAGCTTAATTCTTTGCGGAAGGCGACAAGAACGCTTAGATGAATTAAAAAATAAATTGAGCACATTGGGCAGAATGCATACGCTTAATTTTGACATAAGAGATAAAGATGCCGTCTTTAAGGCTATTGATACTTTGCCTTCAGATATTAAAGCTATAGATGTGCTTATAAACAATGCGGGAAATGCGCACGGTCTAGATCCTATTGAAAAGGGAAGTTTAGAAGATTGGGATGCCATGTTAGATATTAATGTAAAAGGCTTGTTGTATGTAAGTAAGGCTATTTTACCAGGAATGTTACATAGAGAATCAGGTCATATTATTAATGTAGGATCTACTGCAGGAAAAGAAGTATACCCAAATGGAAATGTGTATTGTGCCAGTAAACATGCTGTAGATGCACTAAACCAAGCAATGCGAATTGATCTTAATGGAAAAGGTATAAGAGTTGGTGCCATTAATCCTGGAATGGTAGAAACTGAGTTTAGTAAAGTGCGTTTTAAAGATGATGTAGAGAGAGCAGAAAACGTATATCAAGGTTTTCAGCCATTAAAACCAGAAGATGTTGCAGATATTATTACGTTTATGGTAACAAGACCTTATCACGTAAACATTGCAGATCTTACAGTAATGTGTACAGCACAGGCTTCTAGTACTATAGTAAATAAAGCCTAAATTTAAAAATTCAATAATGTCTTTAGTTCATACCAAACTACCAAATACAGAAACTTCAATCTTCTCAGTAATGAGTAAGATGGCTAATGAATATAATGCATTAAATCTTTCTCAAGGGTTTCCAAATTTCGAAAGTGATCCAGAGCTTATTGCATTAGTTGAGCGCGCTATGATAAATGGCCATAACCAATATGCGCCAATGCCTGGTGATATTTTCTTAAGAGAACGTATTATTGTGAAAACAAATACGTTACATAACAGCAACTATACTTCAGAAGAAAACATTACTGTTACAGCTGGCGCAACCCAAGCTATTTTTACAGCTATAGCAGCAACTATAAATAGAGGCGACGAGGTAATTATATTTACGCCTGCATATGATTGTTACGCACCATCTGTAGAGTTGTTTGGTGGTGTGGTTAAAGCAATTCAGTTGAAAGCTCCTCATTTTACACCAGACTGGAATATAGTTAAAGATACCATTACAGATAAAACTAAGATGGTTATCATAAATACACCACATAATCCTACTGGTACTATTTGGAGAGAAGAAGATATGCTCACATTACAATCACTACTAAAAAATACAAACATACTTTTATTGAGTGATGAGGTGTATGAGCATTTAATTTATGATAATGCTACACATTATAGCGCTGCAAAATTTGAAGATTTAAGACAGCGTAGTTTTATAACAGCTTCTTTTGGAAAAACATTTCATAACACTGGCTGGAAAATGGGCTACTGTATAGCGCCAAAAGAGTTAACTAAAGAGTTTCAAAAAGTACACCAGTACAATGTCTTTTCTGTAAATGCACCTATACAGAAAGCGCTAGCAACGTATTTAAATGATGCATCACATTACTTGAAGCTGAGTGACTTTTATCAGCAAAAAAGAGACTTTTTCTTAAAGCAAATACAATCATCTCGATTTAAATTTACACCTGCTAAAGGCACGTATTTTCAATCATTAGATTTTTCGGAGATAACAACTGAAAGTGATGTTGTGTTTGCCGAGCGCTTAACAAAAGACTACGGTTTGGCAACAATACCAACTTCAGTTTTCAATAAAAATAAAGAAGATTTTAAATTGTTAAGAGTGTGTTTTGCCAAAACTGATAGCACGTTAGAAAAAGCAGCCAGCATACTTAATAGTATTTAACATACTTTAAAACTAACTAACAGTATTTTAATAGTTGTTCTTATAGTATAACCTGTTTCATTTTTAGTTTTATAAAAAAAACAATTATGAATTATACACTCAAGAACATTTATAAAATACTAACTATTGTAACCTTAGCTTTGTTTGGTTTTACAACCCAAGCACAAGCAGACTTAACAATTAATGGTTATTTAGAATCTGGCGATGAGGTTGCTAATGCAGGAGATAGAGTTTCATTAGAGTACGTTATGCGTAATTTAGGAAATTATGATGTTGAAGATCCTGTTGTAAGCTTTTACCTTTCTGAAGATCCTATCGTAGGAGGTAATGATTATTTCTTAGAATCTGAAGATGGTTCAGACCTTGAAGCTTATGAGGTTGAAGATGAAAGTGAACAAGTCCCACTACCTTACAATATTCCTAGAGGACAATACTATGTACTGTTAGTTATAGATCCTTACGATTACGTGTCAGAACGCAACGAAGGAAATAATGTTGAAGCTGTACCAATCACAATTCAATAATAACAAGACATTTAAGTATTAAAAAAAGACGAACTATTTAGTTCGTCTTTTTTATTCAGTTTGTTTTAAGATTCTTTAAGTCCGTTTAGCATAGCCTTACTTGTCTTTTCAAGATCAAATTCTGTTTTCCAGTTCCAATCTTTTCGAGCGGCGCTGTCATCTATCGAGCTTGGCCAAGAGTCTGCTATTGCTTGGCGGTAATCTGGGTTGTAGGTAATTTCAAATTCTGGGATATGAGACTTAATAATTTTTGAAATGTCTTTAGGCGTAAAGCTTAATCCGGCAAGATTATAGGCGCTTCTTATAGTAAGGTTTTCTGCTGGCGCTTGCATTAACTCTAATGTGGCACGAATAGCATCATCCATATACATCATAGGTAGCGCTGTATTTTCAGATAGGAAACACTCATACTTTTGTTCTTTAAGCGCTTCAATATATATATCTACAGCATAGTCTGTTGTGCCGCCACCTGGTAAAGTTTTGTAGCTTATTAAACCAGGATACCTTATACTTCTTACATCTACCCCATATTTATTAAAGTAGTACTCACACCAACGTTCTCCTGTTTGTTTACTTATACCATAAACAGTGCTAGGCTCCATTATTGTCGTTTGTGGTGTGTCGTTTTGTGGTGTTGTAGTACCAAATACAGCAATACTAGATGGCCAGAATATGCGCTCTATCTTTTTTTCTTTTGCAAGATTTAAAACATTGAATAAAGAATTCATGTTAAGGTTCCAGGCACGCATAGGGAATTTTTCTGCAGTGGCACTAAGCATAGCAGCCATAAGGTAAACAGTGTCTACTTCGTAATGCATGACAACCTCTTCAATAGCTTTTAAATCTGTAGCGTCTAACTGCTCAAAAGGACCAGAAGCCATAAGAGTTTCGTTACCTTCTCTAATATCTCCGGCAATAACATTATCAGGACCATAAAGGTCTCTCAGCTTCATTGTGAGTTCAGTTCCAATTTGTCCGCAGGCACCAATAACAAGAATAGTTTCAGGCATAATAGTTGTAATTTTTTTTGAGGTTTCAAAGGTATTTAATTTTAATACAGAAAGAGAACTCTTTTTAATAATCTCAGTATTTTTAAGAGCACAACGTGTCAACCGATGCTTATATTAAATGATATTGAAGGGTTTGTGGTTTAAAAGCGATAATTTACTTTTACCAAATGAAGTTATTAAGAATTTTAGGTATAGCAATATTTGTATTTACTGCTTGTGAAGATAATACCACTGTAACAGAAAATGCTGCAGTTGGGCAAGACTCTATAGTACTTAATCAAAAAGTTAAGTCTGGCAAAACAATACAAGTTACCTTGCAAAGCGAACCAAATGAGATTGTGGTAAATTGGTTGGCATATATTACAGCACAAGATGAAATACGTAATTTAGAGAATGCAAGCTTGCAAAATGTAGTAGAAAAAGCAGTGCCATTATCTAAAATAATGACAGAGCTAAGAAGTACTGTGCCAGAGCAATTATCCTCTAAGGCAGTTATGTCTAGGCTTGTTGTGTTAGAGACAAAAACAAAAATCTTAGAGCAGTTAACCAGAAGACAAACCTTAGATGCAGACAAGGTTTTAGTTATAGCTAAAGAATTACCACAGGATTTTGAGAACTTTAAGCTTCAGCTAAATGAATTATTTTTAAAGACACCAGATCAATTCGAGATAGAATTAGATGATAGGTTAGATTCAATTCAAAAAGCAAATGAAGAAAATTCTCAATTACAATTAACTCCAAAAGAGTTGGAGCCTAATGAATTTAAAGTTTTAGGATCAGACAATTAATTATGAAACAACTATTTACCTTACTTATAGCTATTGCACTTTTAAGTTGTAATGACCATCCACATGATCATGATACATTAACAGAACCTGTTTTACAGCCTAAAACAGAGGTGAAGAAAGAAATTAACTCCAGATTAGATGCTTGGCATAAGGCTGCTGCTGAAACCAATTTTGACATCTATTTTAATATAATGACAGATGACGGTGTTTTTATAGGAACAGATGCTACAGAAAATTGGCAAAACTCTGATTTTAAAGAATTTTCAAAACCTTATTTTGATAAAGGTAAAGCGTGGAATTTTACAGCATTAGACAGAAATATTTATCTAGGAGAATACCAAGATGTTGCTTGGTTTGATGAACTTTTAGATACTCAAATGGGCATCTGTAGAGGTAGTGGTGTTTTGGTAAAAGACAGTTTAAATTGGAAAATAAAACATTACGTATTATCCATAGCGATACCTAATGAAAATGTAAAAGAAGTTACAGCTCTTAAAAAAGAGTTTGATAATGCGCTTATAAAACGCCTTTCACAAGACAATTAAAATTTAAAGCTCCTTATTAAACTCAAACCCCAATAGAGTGTTTAATTTTTGAGAGTAAATTACTTTACCCTTAGACACAGACTCTTCATCAAATTGAGGTTTTACCAAATCCATAGCTTCTGCTTTAAATTGATAGTAATTTTTACGGGTTTGGTGTATAGGGTTTACAGCATGAAATGTTTCTCCAAAAACGCCTTTGTTAATTATAAGGTTTAAAATGTTAACTGCATCTTCTTGATGAATCAAGTTTACTGGAGCTTCTGGGTTTTTAAGGTCTGTTTTACCAGACAATGAAATAGCAGGATGTCTGTCGCCTCCAATTAAACCTCCAAATCTTACTATTGTAGTATTAAATTCTTTGGCTTGTTTTACTAAAGTTTCACCTTCAATTAGTTTTCTGGCTTTTTTTGAGATTCCGTTAGGTTCAGTTTCTTCTGTAATAACTTTAAAACCATCTTCGTCTGCTTCCTCATCCTCAAATACAGATGTGGTGCTTACATAAAGTAAGTTCTTTACATCAGACTCTTTTAATACAGACATGAAATGAGCAATTTTAGATGCATAATTTAACTCTGGCTGTTTTCTTAAACGTGGCGGAAAAGCCATAACTAATGTCTCTGTATCTTTAAGGAATTCTAAAATATCACCATCTATATTGTGTTCATTAAGCTCTATATTAAATGGTACGATACCAACTTCAGACAACAGTTTAAGGTTCTCTTTTGTTGTTGTACTTCCTTTTACAGTGTAGCCTTGGTCTAAAAGTTTTTTTCCTAGAGGTAGTCCTAGCCAACCAGTGCCTAATATTGAAATTGTTTTATTCATAAACGTTTATAGGTTTAGGTATTGGAGTAAAATCCCAAGTATTTAAGTTAATTGTTTTTTTAGAAATTATAGCGTCATTAAGTACAAATGGCTTTGGTATCATAGTGTTATTACGTTGTTGTAATGGCACTTCAGGATTAGTTAATAAATCATTAGACGCTTCATAAAGCACAAATTCTGGTTTATGATTTTTGTCTAATTCAATACTCAATCTTAGTGTATCCATATCTGTAACATAATACGTTAGTACATGATTACTATTGCGTTTCTTGTATTTATGAGGCCCTTCATTTTCTTTATCTGTATTTCCTACAGTAAGATTATTAGCAGAAAACGACTTAAAACTTATGGTGTCTTTTGTATATAGCTCCATACGATTTAGTCTTCTGTTAGGAGCTATTTTAAAATGATAGGTTGTTGTGGCGGCAGAAGAGCTATCATTTCTAATAATTTCTATACTAGGTTCTGGTACACTAACTGGCGGTGCAATTTTAGAAAATGTGTATCCAGTATTGTATTTGCTTTTAAACGTTACCTCAGGCTTATACTCAATAGGGTCATCTCCTAAAACACTCTTTGTCCAATCATCTAAAATTGAATCATAAGTATACCAATGTGCTTTTAAATCGTCTTGATTAAAACTATAAACCAAACTATTTGGTTTTGGTTGTTCCTCACTAAATTGAGCATTAAGATGTGCTTTTATAAAGAATACAGCGCTTAACAAAAGAAATACACTTCCAAATATATATTTGCGTTTATAAAAGCCGAATACAGGTAATAATAAACCAAAAAGTAATACGGTAAATAAAGAACTTACCATGAGCATTTTTAAACCTAGACCTACTGGAAAAAATTGAATAAGTGGCGCTAATATTATAATACTTAAGCCATTTATAAGAGCTAAAAGTAAAGGCATTGGCTTTCGTTGTCTTATACAAAGCCAAAAAGACAATAATCCTAAAAATACAGGAATTATAAAAAACGAAACTCCTTTTAAACCAATGGCAATTGCTATACATACAATGAGCCATATAGTAATTGGCGCAATTAAAAGATTAACTGTGGTAAGTGTTTTTGCCAAGCGAGCGTAAACAAACCAAATAATACCAAGAGTAAGACAAACAAAAGCTGCTATATAGAAGTGACCGTTGTAAGTGAAACCCTGTAAAATTTCTTGATATTGAGGATATATAGCCAACAAGGCTTTCCATCCTAAAAAAGAAATTAATGGTGCGCCTATAAGAACTACTAAAAAAGGAATAAACCCTAAAAACAACTCTTTACTTTTTAATCTTCTTTTTTTGAAACCATATAACAAAAGCCCAATAAACAAAAGTATAGCAAGTATTAACATAGGTGTTACCCAAGCAAAAGGGTAATGCACTAAAGTAGAAAACGGTAAATCAAAATAAACATCGTCATTTTCTGTGTGTAAATTATCAAGGTTAGTGTTGCTAAAGTGTTTAAGCAATGGCATTAAGTAACTGGCTTGATGTGCCAAGGAAGTTTTATCTAAACGTTGTGGGCTGTCTAAAGCAGTGTGGTAATCATAATGATCATCAATAAAAGCAAAAAAGAAAGAGTTTATATTCTTGTCTTCTCTAAATATAGTTGAGTCTGTATCATTAGGTAAAAGTTTATAAACACTATACATTAAGGATGTTGCCACAGGAAACTCAACATTTGCTTGATTAAACGAAGCTATTAAGCCGGAGTTTCCACCATTTGTTTCAACAATCATATTACTTGGTCCGCCACTACCGCGAGCTTCAAAATTTAAAACGAGACCTACATCATTAGCCCAATCATGTTCATTAACAAAAAGTTTTGCGCCATTTAATCCTAGCTCTTCAGCATCTGTAAATAATATAATGATATCATTTTCATGTGAAGTTTGGTTGCTTAAAAACGCTCTAATACTTTCAAGAATTGTAGCAACACCACTTCCAGCGTCGCTAGCACCTTTAGCAGAATGAGGATTACTATCATAGTGAGACATAAGCACCAGAGCTTTAGCATCTGGATTAGTGCCAGGTATTCTGGATAAAATATTTATAGGCTTTACCAAGATGCCATCATCAGATAAGCAATAGCCTTCTTGAGTTTGAACTTCTAACCCCATTTTTTGCAACTGCTGTACAATATAGTTTCTTACAAATGCATGTTTAGTTGTGCCAACAGCATGAGGATTTTGCCCTATCTGCTCTACATGACTAAATGCTCTATCCATACTAAAGCCAGAAGTGGTGTAATTGGCGTCTGGCAGCAATCTTGCGAAACTAAAATATAGTAGAGCAAGAATTAAAAATAGACTTGTAAGTGTAGAAAATAAGTTTTTCATAATACGAAATCGTAAAACTTAAATTTATGAAATAATAGTGTCAATATATAAATTCTAGTCAAGTGGTTTTGTATGTCATGAAAAAAGCCTCTATAACTTAAAAGAGATAAGTTGTAGAGGCTTGATAATTAAGTTACTCAATATTATTTTATAATATCTTTAGAAGCTTGAAGCGCTGCAGAGATACCATCTGGCTTTTTGCCACCTGCAGTAGCAAAAAATGGTTGACCGCCACCGCCACCTTGTATGTGTTTCCCAAGATCTCTAATAATTTTACCAGCATTTAAATCTTTTTCGGCTACTAAATTTTTAGATATATAACAACTTAATAAAGCTTTGCCATTATGATTAGAGCCAAATACTAAAAATAAATTATCTACCTCACCGCCAATTTCAAAAGCTAAATCTTTCATACTGCCAGCATCTAAATCTATTTCTTTAGCAAGAACATTAATACCATTTATGGTTTCAAGTTCTTGTTTAAGCTCTGCTTTTAAATGTTTTGCTTTATCTTTTAATAATTGCTCTACCTGCTTTTTAAGCTCAGAGTTTTCTTCCTGTAATGAGCTTACTGCTTTTACAGTATCTTGAGGATTTTTAAGAATACTCTTTACATCTTCTAAAATCTGATTTTGTTTTGCGTAGTAAGTATCAACAGCATCATTACTAATAGCTTCAATACGTCTTATGCCAGATGCTACAGCACCTTCAGAAATTATTTTAAAGTGTCTTATTTCAGAGGTATTGTTAACGTGTGTACCGCCACAAAGCTCCATAGATTTACCAAAGCGAATTGTTCTAACTGCATCGCCATATTTTTCGCCAAACAATGCAATTGCGCCTTCGTCTAATGCTTTTTGATGAGGTATGTTTCGTTGTTCTTCCAGAGGAAGTTGTTCTCTTATACGAGCGTTTACAAAATCTTCAACTTGAGTTAGCTCTTCTGCTGAAACCTTCGAGAAATGTGAGAAATCAAACCTTAAATTTCCACTATGAACCATAGATCCTTTTTGCTCAACGTGAGTTCCTAAGACAGATCTTAATGCTTGGTGTAATAAGTGTGTGGCAGTGTGGTTAGAAGCAGAGCGCATACGTTGCTTGCTGTCTACAACTGCTTTAAAAGTAGCTTCTGGGTGTTTTGGAAGGTTTTTAGTAAAATGTACAACTAAGTTGTTTTCCTTTTTTGTATCTACAATATAAACAACATCGCCGTCTGGAGATTCTAAATATCCTTTGTCTCCAACTTGACCACCACCTTCTGCGTAAAACGGAGTTAAGTTAAACACAAGCTGATACATTTCTCCATCTTTCTTATTTTCTACTTTACGGTAACGCGTTAGTTTAACCTGAGCTTCTAAATGGTCATAACCAATAAACTCTTGTTCAGCATCATCAATTAATGTAACCCAATCTCCTGTTTCTGTTTTAGTAGCTTCTCGAGAACGGTCACGTTGCTTTTTTAATTCAGCGTCAAATTCAGCTTCATTTAAAGAAAAACCACGTTCTCTTAAAATTAGGGAAGTTAAATCTATAGGGAATCCATAAGTATCGTAAAGCTCAAAAGCTTTCTTGCCAGAAATTTCTTTGCTTTTAGATTTTTCGATAATGTTATCTAATAAAACAAGACCTTGATCTAATGTTCTTAAAAATGAGCTTTCTTCTTCTTTTATAACATTGTAAATAAGGTTTTCCTGCTTAACCAACTCTGGGTAAGCATCTCCCATTTGTTTAGTAAGCGTCTTTACCAATTTATAAATAAATGGTTCTTTAGTGTTTAAGAATGTAAAGCCATAACGTATACCACGACGTAAAATACGGCGTATAACATAACCTGCTCCAGTGTTACTAGGAAGTTGGCCATCTGCAATTGAAAAAGCAACTGCGCGTACGTGGTCAGATATTACTCTTATGGCAATGTCTGTTTTTTCAGAAGATCCATAGGTTGTAGCTGTAATGGTTTCTATTTCCTTAATAAGTGGCGTAAAAGCATCTGTATCATAATTAGAGGTTTTATCCTGTAATACCATACACAAACGCTCAAAGCCCATACCTGTGTCTACATGTTGTGCAGGTAGTTTTTCTAAAGAGCCATCTGCTTTTCTGTTGAATTGCATGAAGACTAAATTCCAAATCTCTACTACTTGAGGATGATCTTCATTTACAAGCTCTGCACCAGATACTTTATCTTTTTCTTCTTTGCTACGTAAATCTACGTGTATTTCTGAGCAAGGACCACAAGGACCTTGAGCACCCATTTCCCAGAAGTTGTCTTTTTTGTTTCCATTTAAAATACGATCTTCAGAAATATGATTCTTCCAAAAATCATAAGCTTCTGTATCACGTTCTAAACTTTCAGAAGCATCACCTTCAAAAATTGTAACGTATAAGTTGTCTTTATTTACCTTGTAAACTTCTGTAAGCAACTCCCAAGCCCAAGCAATAGCTTCTTCTTTAAAGTAATCTCCAAAACTCCAGTTTCCTAACATTTCGAACATTGTATGGTGATAGGTGTCTATACCAACTTCCTCTAAATCGTTGTGCTTACCACTAACGCGCAAACATTTTTGCGTGTCTGTAACTCTACTACTTTTAGGATCTCCATTACCTAAGAAAAACTCTTTAAACTGGTTCATCCCAGCATTTGTAAACATTAGCGTAGGGTCATCTTTAATGACCATTGGGGCAGAAGTGACAATGCTGTGTTTTTTAGATTTAAAAAACTCGAGGAATGTTTTACGAATATCTTGAGACGTCATTAGTCAAATGTTAATTACTTTAAGAAAAATTTATTTTTTTATATTTGTCACTTCCGCTTAGTTTTTTCGTCGTTAAGGGCGTACAGATATATCGGCAAAAATAACATATTTAAACGAATGAGTAAGGTAAAATACTATTATGACAGTGACACACTTTCCTATCGAAAGATAGAACGAAAGAAGGGTCGTCGTTTTGGGTTTACATTCCTTATAGTTATTGGTGTTGCTCTAGCGGGTTTTCTATTTCATATTCTTTATTTAAACCTTCCTCAGATTGAAACGCCAAAGGAAAAAGCTTTAAAACGAGAGTTGGCTAATATGGAAATACAGTATGATATCCTTAATAAAAAAATGGATCAAGTAAATGCTGTACTTACAGATATTGAAGATAGAGACAACAATATATACAGGCTTTATTTTGAAGCAAATCCAATTCCTGAAGAGGTGCGCCGTGCAGGTTTTGGAGGTATAAACAGATATAAGGATTTAGAAGGTTACGATAACTCAGAATTAATTATAAAGAGTAACAAACGTATGGATGTTATTACCAAACAATTGGTAGTACAGTCTAGATCTCTTGATGAAATTGCAGTGTTGGCAGAAGACAAGGAAAAACTTCTTGCTGCAATACCTGCAATACAACCTGTAAGAAACAAAGACTTAAGTAGAATTGCTTCTGGATATGGCTGGCGAAGCGATCCTTTTACTAAGGCTAGAAAATTTCATTACGGTATGGATTTTACCTCACCAAGAGGTACACCAATTTATGCAACAGGAGATGGTGTTATTGAGCGCGCCGATAGCAGATCTACCGGTTATGGAAATCATATTAGGATAGATCACGGTTATGGTTATACCAGTTTATATGCGCACTTATATAAATACAATGTAAAAAAAGGCCAACGTGTTAAACGTGGCGATGTTATTGGCTTTGTAGGAAGTACGGGAAGATCTCAAGCACCACACCTGCACTACGAGATATTTAAAGATGGAGAACGTATTAACCCAATTAATTTTTACTACGGGAATTTATCTCCAGCAGAGTTTAATGAAATTCTACAAAAATCTCAGCAAGAAAATCAATCTCTGGATTAATATTCTTCCTCATGTAACATAACAGTTGCAAATCATACTAATAGATTGTAATACTATGTTAATAGGCACTTAGAGTGTGTATTTTGCAATAATGGTATTTAAAAAATGTCTAATTTAGCAGTATGCATATATCGCTTCCACAGAAATTATATTACAGTATTGGAGAAGTGGCAGAAGCCTTTGGTGTAAATGCCTCTTTAATACGATTTTGGGAAAAAGAATTTGATGTTCTGAAGCCCAAGAAAAATGCAAAGGGAAACAGGAAGTTTACACCTGAAGATATTAAGAATCTTCAATTTATCTATCATTTGGTTAAAGAAAGAGGCTTTACTTTAGAGGGCGCAAAAACTCATTTAAAGGAGCAAAAACACCAATCTTTAAAAACATTTGAGATAATTAGAAAATTGGAGGCTATTAGAGCAGAATTAAACGAATTAAAAAACAACCTTTAAACAAATACCAACCTAAACTCACTATCATGAAAAAGTGGCTTATACCCGTAATTATTATTGTTGTATTAGGATTTGTAATCTATAATATGACTGTTGGCTTTAACAACAATGCTGTAGAGATGCGAGAAGACGCAAAAACAGCTTGGAGTAATGTAGAAAGCTCTTACCAAAGACGAAATGACCTTATCGGTAATTTAGTTAAAACTGTGCAAGGTGCAGCAGATTTTGAACGTACAACTTTAACCGAAGTTATTGAGGCACGTGCAAAAGCAACATCTGTTAATATAGATGCAAACAATCTTACGCCAGAAGCAATCTCTAACTTCCAACAAGCTCAAAGTGGTTTGTCTGGGGCACTATCTAGATTGTTAGTAACTGTTGAGCGTTATCCAGACCTAAAAGCAAATCAAAATTTCCTAAATCTGCAATCTCAATTAGAAGGCACAGAGAATAGAATTAATGTTGCAAGAGATCGTTACAATGCTCAAGTAGGTGAATATGAAAAATACACCAACAAATTTCCGAACTCAATCTTTGCAGGTTGGTTTGGCTTTGAAGAAATGACGCGTTATGAAGCAGATGCAGGTAGTGAAAATGCGCCAGATGTAGATTTCGATTTTAATTAAGCCTATGTCTAAAGTTGAAGATTTTCTTACTAAAAACGACGAAGCAGAAATTGTTGAAGCTATTCGTGTAGCAGAAAAACAAACGTCTGGTGAAATACGCGTGCATTTAGAAAAAACCTATGATGGTGATCATTTTGATCGTGCGTTAGAGTTATTTCATCAATTAAAGATGGATAATACAAAGCAGGAAAATGGTGTGCTAATATACGTGGCTGTAGAGGATAAAAGCTTTGTTATTTATGGCGATAAAGGTATTAACGATGTTGTGCCTAATAATTTTTGGGAAAGCACTAGAGATGCCATGCAAGCCGAATTTAAAAAAGGTGATTTTAAACAAGGGTTAATTAATGGAGTATTGAGTGCAGGACAACAATTGCAAGCCCATTTTCCTTGGGATGCAGATGATGTAAATGAGCTTTCTGATGAAATCTCTAAAAGCTAATGCATAAATTAACAAACATATTACTTGTTTTAAGCTTAGCTATTGGTCAAATGGTTGTTGCGCAGCGCGATATACCAGAAAAACCAAGTGGCGCAGATAATCAAAAACCAGTATTTGATTATGCTGAAATTTTATCTGATGCTGAAGAAGCGCAACTTAATACTAAGCTAATAAGTTATGCAGACACTACATCTACGCAAATTGTAATTGCCACTATTGAGTCTTTAGAAGGAGAATATATTGGTTTATATGCGCCTAAATGGGCTCAAGAATGGGGTATTGGTCAATCTCAAGAAGATAATGGTCTCTTTATCTTACTTTCAGAAAGTGATCGCAAAATTTGGATAACTACAGGTTATGGTCTGGAAGAATATATGACAGACTATAGAACAAAAGAGATTATAGATAAAATTATAATACCAGAATTTAAATCTGGTAGCTATTATAGAGGTTTAGATAAAGGAACCACTGCAATATTTCAAGTTCTCGACGGAACCTTTAAAGGTACACGCCAATCTAATAGTAATGATGGCTTACCTATGGGTGTTATACTTTTCATTATTTTCATAATTATATTTATTGCACTTGCTAGCAAACGTGGCGGAAAAGGCGGCGGTTCTGGAACAAGACGTGCTGGAGACTCCTTGTTAGATGTTATAATCCTTAGCAGTATGGGTCGCGGCAGTTTTGGCGGCGGCGGTGGCGGTTTTGGTGGTGGCTTTGGTGGCGGTGGCTTTGGCGGCGGCGGCGCTGGTGGTGGCTGGTAATCTGCAGAGCATATATTTAACCAGAACCTTTTAAGATCCATTACCCTATTTTATGTCTTCAAAAACTAATTATTTAGAAATAAACAGAACATCATGGAATGCTCGTACAACACATCATATTACTTCAGAGTTTTATGATGTTAAAGGGTTTTTAGAAGGCAATACTTCACTTAAGTCTATAGAGTTAGAATTGCTAGGAGATGTAAAAGGAAAATCTATTCTTCATTTGCAATGCCACTTTGGTCAAGACACTATTTCTTTAGCTCGTTTAGGTGCCGAATGCACAGGTGTAGATTTGTCTGACAAAGCAATTGAGGCTGCAGAGCAATTGGCAGATAAAGCTAATATTGAAGCGTCTTTTATATGCTCAGATGTTTATGATTTGCCAAATAATTTAGAATCGAAATTTGATATTGTTTATACAAGTTATGGTGTTATAGGTTGGCTACCAGATTTAGATGCTTGGGCAAGAGTGATATCTAAGTTTTTGAAGCCTTCAGGAAAATTAGTTTTTGTAGAGTTTCATCCTGTAGTCTGGATGTTTGATGATGATTTTAAACATATTAACTATTCTTATTTTAATAAGGGTGAAATTGTAGAGACAGAAACGGGTACATATGCTCAAAAAGACGCGGATATTACAAACGATTATGTTTGTTGGAACCATAGTATGAGTGAAGTTGTAAATAGTTTAATTAAAAACGGATTGCAAATAAGTACTTTAAATGAGTATGACTACTCACCTTATAACTGTTTTAATAATACCGTGGAGTTTGTTTCAGGTAAATTTAGAATACAATCATTAGAAGAAAAAATACCAATGGTTTTTGCTATAAAAGCTACAAAAATATAAAGTGTGTGTTACTTAATATTATGCTTAAAACATAAGCTGTTTTCAACGTTTTTATATTGCCCATAATTAGGAATACGTTGGTAACCATATGAAGTGTAAAATGAAATAGCTGCTTTTTGTTTCTTGCCGGTTTCTAAAACACAGTTAAAATACCCTAATTCCTTAGCCCAATTTTCAAGAGCATCTAATAGTTTACTAGCAACAGATTTGCCTCTCTCATCTTGTAATACAAACATGCGTTTAATCTCGACCGTATTGTCATCAAAATGTTTAATAACACCACAGCCTATAGGTTTTTCATCGCTATAGGCTACAATAATATGGTTGTACTTGTTTGTATGATTAAATTGTTTGTAGAAAGCATGAAGAATCTCGCCATCTGCTTCAGCTAAATCCTTATTTAAAAGCGTTACTAAATAATTAAAATCTGAATCTTGAGATGTTGTTCTTTTTAAAGTCACCATCATTCAGCAGAGTCTAGTTATTTTTTTCTAAAGTAAATGCTAATAGGAACACCAGAAAAATCAAAGTTTTCTCTAAACTTGTTTTCAATAAAGCGCTTATATGGCTCTTTTATGTATTGCGGTAAGTTAGCAAAGAACGCAAATTGTGGTTGCGGTGTTGGTAACTGCATACAATACTTAATTTTAATATACTTTCCTTTAGTTGCTGGTGGTGGTTGGTTTTCTATAATAGGAAGCATTAAATCATTAAGTTTACTAGTCTTAATTTTTTGATTTCTTGCTTCGTATACTTCAACAGCAGTTTCAATAGCTTTGAAAATACGTTGTTTTGTTAAGGCAGATATAAAGATAATTGGCACATCTGTAAATGGTGCAATCTGTTCGTGAATATGCTTTGTAAACTCCTTTACGCTTTTGTGGTCTTTTTCAACTAAATCCCATTTGTTAACTAAGATCACTATTCCTTTTCGGTTACGTTCTGCTAGCCAGAAAATATTCTGTACTTGGTTATCAAAACCACGAGTAGCATCCATTACTAATAAACATACATCTGCATGTTCAATAGCGCGCACACTGCGCATTACAGAGTAAAATTCTAAATCTTCTTTAACTTTGGTTTTACGGCGTATTCCTGCAGTATCAACTAAATTAAACTCAAATCCAAAACGGTTGTATTTAGTGTCAATAGAGTCTCTTGTAGTGCCTGCAATGTCTGTTACGATATAACGGTCTTCGCCAATTAATGCATTTATAAATGAAGATTTACCCGCATTTGGTCTTCCTACAACAGCAAACCTAGGTAAGCTATCTTCTTCGCGTTCTTCTTTCTCTGGAAGAATCTTTACAAGCTCATCTAATAAATCACCTGTTCCTGCACCATTCATACTTCCAATAGCATGATATTCTCCTAAGCCAAGGTTGTAAAACTCCACAGCATCTGCGTGACGCTCTGCATTATCAACCTTATTTACAACAAGCATCATCGGCTTATTGCTACGGCGTAATAGTTTAGCAACATCTTCATCCATTCCAGTAATTCCAGATGTAACATCGACCATAAATAGGATGACATCTGCTTCATCTATAGCTAGCTCTACTTGCTTGTCTATTTCCTGTTCAAAAATATCATCAGACCCTACAACATATCCGCCAGTATCAATAAGTGTAAATTCTTTACCGTTCCAATCTGCCTTTCCGTAATGGCGATCACGTGTCACACCACTAATGGCGTCTGTAATGGCTTCTCGGCGTTGAATCATCCTGTTAAAGAATGTCGATTTACCTACATTTGGTCGTCCTACAATAGCTACAATAGCACTCATAATCTGTTTAATTTTGTGCAAAAATACGCTATTTGAGTTACGAATAACAGATATGAAACAACTAAGTTTGAGAGTGATTTAAAGTTACTTGCACCTTTGGTGTGGTGTTTAGCATAGTATTTATGGTCGTAAATTGAGAATATTCGCTTATTTTTCACTAAACTTGGCGTTCAATTTAATTTTTCTTTCCATATATGAGAATTATATATAGCTTTTTAGCCCTATTGCTATTTGTTGGTCCTACAACATTTGCACAAAAAGAAATTACACTAGAATCTATTTATGACGGTACGTTTAGACAAGAACGTTTACAATCTTTAAGATCATTAAATAATGGCGATGAGTATGTTGTACAGAATTACGACAGAGCAGCCAATACTATGACGGTAGATGTTTACAGTTATAAAACAGGTGAAAAAACACGAACGCTTATTAACTCTGCCGCTATTGAAGGATTACAGTATTTTCAAGGCTATGAACTTTCTAATAATGAAACCAAGGCTTTACTTTCAACCAATAACGAACAGATTTTTCGTAGATCCTCAAGAGGAATATATTATGTGTATGATTTAAACAATAAGGCAATTGTAAAAGTTAGTGAAAATAAAATACAAGAACCAACTTTATCTCCAGACGGCACAATGGTAGCCTATGTGTTTGAAAATAATATTTATATAAAGCACCTTGAATCTGGTGATACAGAACAGATTACTACAGATGGTGAAATTAATAGTATTATTAATGGTGTGACAGATTGGGTTTATGAAGAAGAATTTGCTTTTGTAAGAGCTTTTGATTGGAATGCAGACAGTAATAAGATTGCTTTTTTACAATTTGATGAATCTGAAGTTCCAGAATTCTCGATGGATCTTTTTAAGAAAGACCTTTATCCAACACAGGATGTATTTAAATACCCAAAAGCTGGAGAGAAGAATGCAGATGTAAGTTTACATATTTATGATCTAAATACTAAGCAAAGTATGCCGGTAAATCTTGGGAAAGAATATGAGTATCTGCCAAGATTAGAGTGGACAAAGAAAGCAAACATATTAAGTGTACAAGCGTTAAACAGATATCAAAACGATTTAGATTTAATTTTTGTTGATGCCGCTGCAAATACTTCAAAAGTTGTTCTTAATGAGAAGGATGAAGCATATATTGATATCACAGACAACCTTACATTTCTAAACGATAACAGTTTTATTTGGACATCAGAAAAAGATAACTGGAACCATATTTACCATTACTCTAAAGAAGGAAAATTAATTAATCAGGTTACAAAAGGAAATTGGGATGTGACAGATTACTATGGTTTTGACCAAAGAACAGGGCGCATCTATTTTCAAAGCACAGAAAATGGTAGCATAAATCGCGATGTATTTTCAATTAAGATGAATGGGAAAAACAAAGCTCAGCTAACTCAGAAAAGAGGAACCAACAGTGCAGACTTTAGTAGTGATTTTAGCTATTTCATTAATTCTTATACGAGCGCAAGAACACCTTACGAGTTTACTCTCATAGATTCTAAAACTGGAAAGAAAGTAAGAGATATAAAAGACAACAAAGCTTTGTTAGAGCAGTTGAAACCTTACAACTTGTCTTCTAAAGAATTTTCGACACTTAATGTTAATGGGAATGATTTAAATATGTGGATGATAAAACCACAAAATTTTGACCCTACAAAATCATATCCATTATTAATGTTTCAATATTCTGGTCCAGGTTCTCAATCTGTAACCAATTCATTTTATGGAACAAACGACTATTGGCACCAAATGCTTGCACAACAAGGTTACATAGTAGCTTGTGTAGATGGACGTGGTACAGGTTATAAAGGCGCAGATTTTAAGAAAGTGACTCAAAAAGAGTTAGGAAAGTATGAAGTTGAAGATCAAATACAGGCAGCAAAACAATTAGGAGCAGAGTCTTATATAGATGCTGAACGTATAGGTATTTGGGGTTGGAGCTATGGTGGCTTTATGTCTTCTAACTGTTTATTTAAAGGAAACGACACCTTTGCAATGGCTATTGCAGTAGCACCTGTAACAAGCTGGAGATTTTATGACAGTATATATACAGAACGTTATATGACAACACCACAAGAAAATGCAAGTGGTTATGATGATAACTCACCAATAAATCATGTTGATAAATTAAAAGGAGATTTCTTATTGGTACACGGTAGTGCAGATGATAATGTACACGTACAAAATACAATGCAAATGATTGAAGCCTTGATACAAGCCAACAAACAATTTGACTGGGCAATTTATCCAGATAAAAATCACGGCATTTATGGTGGAAATACCAGGTTACACTTGTATACTAAGATGACAAACTTTATTAAAGAGAACTTATAACTAACACAAAATAGATATGGAATATAGATTTGGAGGTTCAGCAACCAACCAGAAAACTGTTTTAGGACAACCATCAGGATTATTTGTCCTGTTTTTCACTGAAATGTGGGAGCGCTTTTCGTATTACGGAATGCGTGCTTTATTAGTACTTTTCTTAATAACAAATGTATTAGGAGATGCCGAAAAGGGCTATGCTCCAGGTTGGGGTTGGGAACGTGCAGATGCAGTAATACTTTATGGATGGTATATAGGATTAGTTTACTTAACACCTATAATTGGTGGTCTTATTGCAGATAAGTTTACAGGATACAGAAAAGCTGTTATTATTGGAGCAGTAATTATGACTGTAGGACATGCATCAATGGCTTTCGAGGTTTTTGCAGATTGGTTTTTCTACATCGGGCTAGTGCTATTGATTTTAGGAAATGGAATGTTTAAGCCAAATATTTCTTCAATGGTAGGACAACTATACAAATCACAAGGTGAAGAAAAAGATGCAGGATATACTATATTTTATATGGGTATTAACGCTGGAGCTTTCTTAGGAATTTTACTATGTGGTTACATAGGAGAGAATATAGGATGGCATTACGGATTTGGTTTAGCTGGTATTTTTATGTTCTTCGGAATGTTACAATTTTACTTTGGTCAAAAGATTTTCGGAAAAATTGGATTAAGTGCTAAGGCAGAAACAGATTTTATTGATGAACGCGGCATACAAGCAGAGGAAGATTTATTAGAAAATAAGCCAGAAGAAGTTCCGGCAAATGTGACTCGTGACCGTATTATTGTTATTTCAATATTCGCATTGTTTACTACATTCTTTTGGTGGGCATTTGAGCAAGCTGGATCTTCAATGACCATTTTTGCAAGTGATTATACAGACCGCGCATTAACAGGAGATTCTGCCCTAATATTTAAAATAATTAATACAATTATAACAGTAGTGCCATTGTTGGTAATTACATATGTATTGGGAATGCTGTTCAAACAGACATTTAAAAAGTTTGCTTTATCTAATTTTTGGCTCGGATTAAGTTTTGCTATTATTTGGGGAATCGTAATTTGGATGTTAGTGAGAGAATTTCAATCTGATACTACAGAAGTAGCAGCATCTTGGTTCTCAGTTTTAAACTCATTATTTATCATTTTGTTTGCACCGCTATTTGCAAAATTTTGGCAGTCTAGATTTAATCCTACAGGTCCAATTAAGTTTGCTATGGGATTAATCCTTGTAGGTATAGGTTTTGCAGCTTTAGCTTATGGCTCTATGGATATACCATTAGGTGCTAAAACAGCTTCAGTAAGTATGATATGGTTAGTATTAGCGTTCTTACTACATACACTAGGCGAGCTTTGTTTATCTCCAGTAGGTTTATCTTATGTAAGTAAATTAGCGCCTGTAAGATTAGTAGGTCTTATGTTTGGTATCTGGTTTATCTCTAACTTCTTGGCAGGAGTTATAGGTGGATGGACAGCAAGTTTTATGGATCCTATATTAGACGAACATGGACTTTCAACATTCTTTTTAATCTTTACACTTATTCCAATTGGAGCTGGTATCATTATGGTACTTATTTCTCCTATTATTAAGAGAATGATGCACGGTATTAGATAATTAAAAACTTATTATAACATTTTATACTAATCCTATAACATTTACGTTATAGGATTAGTTTTTAAATGGAAACATTCTAAATAACGGAATGATTTTTGTTTAATAAACATTACATATTATGAAATACACACTACTCTTAGTTCTTTTAATATTTACTACAACGCTATCTGCTCAAGAAGTAGAATGGATGAGTATGAATGATGCATTAGAAGCACAAAAAGAAAATCCTAAGAAGATTTTTGTTGATGTTTATACAGATTGGTGTGGTCCTTGTAAATTAATGGATAAGAAAACGCTGCAGAATAAAGATGTGGCTAAGTATATTTCAAATAACTATTATGCAGTAAAATTTAATGCAGAAGGTACAGAAGAGGTTAATTATAACGACTTTACTTATACAAACCCAAATTATAATCCAGACAGAAAAGGCAGGAACAGTCAGCATTTATTTGCTCACGCTTTAAAAATTACTGGATACCCAAGTATTGTGTTTTTTGATGAAACAGGAAAGGTTATAGCTCCTGTAGTTGGTTATCAAAGCCCAACTCAACTGGAAGTTTACCTTAAAATGATTAACAATGACGACTATAAACGTTTAAATACTGCTGAAGCTTGGAATGCCTATAAAGACAATTTCAACTATAAATTTAAAAATTAATTACCCAAGCTAACCAGCTTACGGTAAGTGTTAGTAGGACTGAATAGTGCTAAGATGTTCAGTCTTTTATTAGGAAAGCTCCTTTTTCTCCAGTTGGATGAAAAGGGAGTTTTTTATGTTTTGCAGTAGCTTTCCAACGTTTTACATAGCTTTTATAATTATTTCCATCTGCTATAATACGTTCTGGAGAAATAGAGTCTATAAGTCTATTTAAATTAATTTTTGGAGAATTGCTAAGTATGATGGTAGCGTTATTAAAAGCAGAACTATAAACACCTAAACTATCAATCACGTAAATACGATTACCCTTAAATTGATAAACATTTTTTAAGGGAACTGTAGAAACTGAATCTAAGTGACTACCAACAATATAATTTGAAACTAACTGCTGAGTAAATGAAGTGCTACTTGAATCTTTAAGCGACACTTCAAAATGTTCTCCTTTTTTTAAACCAATAACGGTTTGAGCAGTTTGCTGAAAAACTACAAACTCCTCAGTAGTCTTTGCAGTGTAGGACTCATACATAAACCCAAGTTGAAAAATAACTACAGCACAAAGTATATAAATGAAGTTTGTAGGCTTAAAACGTTGTATGGATATTAAAATAGTACCAATTAAAACATAAGTAACTATAGTTTGAATTTCTGAAAATGGGATCTCCTTAAATACAAAAGAATTTTGTTGTGCAACCCAACTTATAACAGAATTCATAAACCCGATTACTAGCCTGAAGCCTTCAGCTATAAACGAAGGTAGAATACCCAAAAGGGCTAATGAGATACAAAGAAGCCCATACCCTAAAATGATGCCTAAAAAGGGAATTATGATAAGATTTGTAACAAAAAACAACCCTGGAAATTGATGGAAATAAAATAAACTTAAAGGCAATACGCCAATCTGTGCAGCAATAGTTACAGTAAAAACACCCCATAAGATTCTTGAAATATAATATTTAGGTCTAGGAATGAGTTTAGATAATTTAGGCTGCAATAGTATTATAGAAAATACAGCCAGATAACTTAATTGAAAGCCCACTGAAAATAAAAATTGGGGTTCCACTAATAGTATTACAAGTGCAGATAAAAACAAGGTGTTCAAAGTACTAGTTTTTCTTTTCAGATTTAGTGCAACAGCTAAAAATGAAAACATTGTAACTGCTCTAATAACCGATGGAGATAAACCTGCAATTATTGCAAAACACCATAAAAAGAGTACAATTAAAACAGTTTTAAAGACATTGCCGTGTTTAAACCTGAAAAGTGGTGATAGTATAAGTTGAAGTAGCATTAGTATAATACCAACATGCAAACCAGAAACAGCTAAAATATGTATAACACCAGCAGATGCGTAGTCGTCATACATATCTTTTGAAATGTCTTTTTTTTGCCCTAATAATAATGCCTTTATAACAGCAAGTTCGTCACCTTTAAAACCATTGTCAATTAACGCTATTTCTATGTTGTTTCTCAACGTGTTCGCAATACTATACATTGAAATTTTAACCTCTGAAAATTGAAATATCTCTCGGTTGCTAATACTTACCTGTGCTAATATATTTTGATGCTCAAGATATTTAGCATAGTTAAATTGATATGGGTTTTTGGGTTCTGTAACTTTAGATAGTGTACTCTTAAAGGCTAAGTATTCTCCAATATTATACGTAGGTTTTAAAGAGTCTTCTATGCGAACCTTAAGTAGAATTTTACCAGTAATGGGCTTATTGTTTATACGCTCAATATTGAAAATATAATTTTCTGAATAACTATAAGGCTTAAGCTGTTCTAAAACATGTCCTTTTAAAGTTAATGTGTTTTCATATGAAATTGAGTTTGTAAAATGATTCGGGTTGTTTTTAGGTTGGTTAATTTCCCAAGAAAACATTCCTATACAAACAAATAAGAAAAGTGCAGCTACACCAAATAAGGCATCTTGTTTCTTGCTTCGTTTAGACTTTATAAATAAAATAGTGAAAAATAGGACAGTACTACAAAGTAAAGTAATGACAGGCTTAAAGCTAATGGTAAACGTGTAGGCTATTAAAATACCAGCAATAATAGCTAAGGTGAGCTTTATGATACTGAAATTGAGCACTTTCATATTGAAAAGTAATCAATTTATTTTAATTTAGGTTATCTATAAAACGCGTCTAGCCATTACAAAAGCATTTTGCCAGTAAGCTTCGCTAAAATTAGATACAATTACACCTCTTGAACTTGTTGAGTGTATAAATAAAATATCTTCATCATTAAACCCTACAACTAATCCAACATGGTTTATAACCTTTCTATTTTTATTTGTTTCAAAAAATAATAAATCACCTTCATTAACTTCATCTAATTTTAAGCGAGTGCCTTGTAGAGACATTGCTCGTGAGGTTCTCGGCAACTCTACATCTTCAGTTTTAAAAGAAGTATAGACAAGACCGCTACAATCCATTCCGCGTTTTGTGGTGCCACCAAATTTATATGGCGTGCCTTTAAAATCTAATGCGTAGTTGGTGATTTTAGAAGCGCGCTTGTCTTCTTCGGTTTTTTCGACAAACACAACGTGTTCACTTTTTTTTGCATCCTTTTTGGTTCTTATAACAGGCTTGATCTTTTCTTGTTCTTTTACAGTAGTTACAACTCGAGGTTTAGAGCTACCGCAAGATGAAAACAAAACAAGAGCTAAAACAGAGATTAAAATTAAGCGCATTAAGAGTGGTGTAAAGTGAGTGTGAAATGTAATAAAAATATAAATTGATTATGAAATTGCATCAACAATTAGTTGTGCCGTTTTATCACTAGCTCCTGCACCGCCCAATTTCTTTTCCAAATCATAATAGTCTAAAAACAAGTTTTGTCTGTTTGTATCGTCTAAAATTATACTCAACTCTTTTTTTAATGTTTTGGTATTAAAATCACCTTGTATTAATTCTTTTACTACGGATTTATCCATAATTAAATTAACGAGCGAAATATATTCTAGGTTAATAACACGCTTAGCAATTTGATAAGAGATGGTACTACCTTTATAACAAACCACTTCAGGTACTTTAAATAATGCTGTTTCTAAAGTAGCTGTTCCAGATGTTACCAAAGCAGCTGTTGCAAGACTTAAAATATCGTAAGTCCTGTTCATTACTAAATTTACATTTTGCTTTTTAGTGAATTTAGAGTAGAACGCCGCATCTTGGCTAGGTGCTCCAGCAATTACAAATTGATAGTCTTTAAAATCTTTAGTAACGCTAAGCATAACCTCTAACATTTTAGATATTTCCTGCTTTCTGCTACCAGGTAATAATGCAATGATAGGGCGGTTGTCTAAATTGAATTCAGCTTTAAAATCAGATGGGTTTATAAGTTGTTTTTGCGCAATTGCATCAATAAGTGGATGTCCTACAAAATGCACCGGAAAATTATGTTTATCTTCATAAAACTCTTTTTCGAAAGGCAGTATAACGTACATAGCATCTACATCACGCTTAATATCTTTAATACGTCCTTCTTTCCAAGCCCAAATTTGTGGAGAAATGTAATAGTGTGTTTTGTAACCTTCAGTTTTAGCCCATTTGGCAATTCGTAAATTAAAGCCAGGATAGTCTACAAAAATAATAACATCTGGGTTGTAATTTGTTATGTCTTTTTTACAAAGCGTTATATTTTTAAGAATGGTTCTTAAGTTCATCACCACCTCAATAAACCCCATAAAAGCCAATTCTTTATAATGCTTTACCTGTGTGCCGCCTACATCTTGCATTAAATCGCCACCCCAAAACCTAAAATCGGCTTGAGGATCTTTTTTCTTTAAAGCTTTCATTAGGTTAGCAGCGTGCAAATCGCCACTGGCTTCACCAGCAATTATATAATATTTCATAGGGTATGTCGTATGGTGAAAATCACCTTAAAATTACAAAATTAACAACTAGTGATGGTTAATTAACCAAACTTCAGGATAGCAATAGCAATAGCCGTCATTAATGATACAATTAAAACGCCTTTAGCACGATGGTCTTTTTTCTTTTTGAGAAATACAAAAAATGGAAAGAAGTTAGCTACTGCTCCAAGTGCAATAAGGCTACCTAGAAATTCATTTTCTACAGCAGCATTAAAAGTGCTGTCTAAAGACTCATTAGAAAATATAAGGATGTATAAGATAGTTCCTATACAAGTTGCTATTAAACCAGTTACAAAACCAATTAATAATTCTTTTTTAATATCTATACTAGTCATTTAATTCCCAGCTATTTAAATCTTGAATAAAGTGATGTGCAGTTAAATCAAATTGAACAGGTACTACGCTCACGTAGCCGTTGCTAAGTGCCCATTCATCTGTATCTTCACCTTTATCTTCGTTAATAAATTCTCCAGTAAGCCAATAGTAATCTCTGCCTTGAGGGCTTTTTCGTTTATCAAAATCTTCTACCCAATGCGCTTTGGCCTGGCGGCATACTTTAATGCCCTTAATTTCTTTCTCTTTTAGTTTTGGAAGGTTTACATTTAAAACAACACCTTTGGGTAGGCCTTTGTCTAAGACATGTTCAGTAATCGCTTTTATGTATTTTTTACACGGTTCAAAGTCTGCTTCTAACGAATAATCTAATAAAGAAAATCCAATTGCCGGAATACCTTCTACACCAGCTTCAACAGCAGCACTCATTGTTCCGCTATAAATAACGTTGATTGATGAGTTTGAGCCGTGATTTACACCGCTTACACATAAATCTGGCTTTCTGTGTAAAATTTCTTGTGTTGCTAATTTAACACAGTCTGCAGGAGTTCCAGAGCAGCTATATTCCTTATGGTCAGCATCTTCTGTCATTTTAACGGGGTCGCAATATAGGGTGTCGTTAATTGTTATTGCGTGTCCCATAGCACTTTGTGGGCTATCTGGTGCAACAACCACTACGTTTCCTATGTCTTTCATGACAGATATAAGAGCTCGTATTCCAGGTGCTGTTATACCGTCATCATTGGTAACTAATATTAAAGGTTTTTTGTTAGCCATAAGTTGTAAGTTATAAAGCTGCAAAACTACTGAATTAATAATACCTAAAACTTATGAGTTAGTTAACAAATAATTGGCTAGCTTAGCAGATGTTGGCACGGTTTTTACCGTATATAAAATGAAAACGAAACAATGACCATAATCAGGATTATGAAAAGGAATTATAAAATATTAATAATAGGCTTGGTCTTTGCCATAGCCTCTTGCAGTTTCACAACTAAAAATTTTGAAAACGATAATAAAGATAAATTACTCATAGATCTTATTTCTTATGTGCTTAGCAAAGCCCATTATGATGCAAAAGATATAGATGATAATTTTTCTAAAGCAGTGTTTAATGATTATATAAATGCGTTAGACCCTTTAAAACGTTATTTCTTAGCTTCAGATATTGAAGAGTTTAAGGCTTATGAAGACCAAATTGACGATCAGGTAAATAATTTAGAAGTATCCTTTTTTTCATTAACTCATGAAAGATTGGTAGAGCGTATGAAAGATGCTAAGGCATTTTATCCAGAACTTTTAGAGAAGCCATTCAATTTTAATGAAGATGAAACCATTAATACAGATTATGATAACTTACCTTATGCAACCAGTAAGGAAGAACTAAAAGATAGATGGCGTAAGCAACTTAAATTTTCTACATTATCTACATATTTAGAAAAGCAGGAAGATCAAGAAAGAAGCGAAGATGAAGTTGCTAAAACAGATGAAGAATTAGAAGTTGAAGCTAGAGAAGTTACACGAACATCTTACCAAGAATATTTCGATTTTAATGATGATTTAGAGCGTAAGGACTGGTTTTCAATCTACATAAATGCTATTGTTGAAGAGTTTGATCCTCACTCGTTTTACTTTGCTCCTAGTGATAAAGATAGGTTTGATATACAAATGTCTGGAAAGCTAGAAGGTATTGGAGCGCGTTTACAACGTAAAAGTGATAATATTAAAATTGTTGAAATTATATCTGGCGGTCCAGCTTGGAGAGGTGAAGAGATTGAGGTAGGTGACCAAATTCTTAAAGTAAAACAGGAAGATGAAAAAGAACCTGTAAGTATTGTAGGAATGCGCTTAGATGATGCTGTTAGCTTAATTAAAGGTCCTAAAGGCACAAAAGTAGTATTAACCGTTAAAAAAGTTGATGGTACAATTGAAGATATCGCAATTATTAGAGATGTTGTAGAGCTTGAAGAAACTTACGCAAAATCTGCAATTGTAGATAAAGATGAACAACGATTTGGGGTTATTAACCTTCCAAAGTTTTACTTTGATATGCAAAATTACAAAGAACGTAATGCTGCTAAAGATGTAAAAGAAGAAATTATTCGTCTTAAGAAAGAAGGTATGGAAGGTCTAGTTTTAGACTTACGTAACAATGGTGGTGGCTCATTACAAACTGTTGTAGATATTGCAGGTATGTTTATAGAAGAAGGACCTGTTGTACAAGTTAAAACAAAAGAAGCTGGCCAAGAAGTTCTAAAAGACAAAGACAAGAGCATTCTTTGGGATGGTCCTTTGGTAATTTTAGTAAATGAGTTGTCTGCATCTGCATCAGAGATTTTAGCTGCTGCAATGCAAGATTACAAACGCGCTATTATTATTGGAAGTAAGCAAACATATGGTAAGGGTACAGTACAAAATGTAATGGATTTAAACCGTTGGTTACGCCAAAACGAATATGGAGATATGGGTGCTTTAAAAGTAACAACTCAAAAGTTTTATAGAGTTAATGGAGGATCAACACAATTAGAAGGAGTAAAGAGTGATGTTGTAGTTGTAGATCGTTATAGCTTTATAGATATAGGAGAAAAAGATTTAGAAAATCCGCTACCTTGGGATAAGATAGACTCTGCAGATTATACACCTTGGGAAGGTTATATAGATTTTGAAGAAACAATTTCAAGCAGTAAAGATCGTATGGCTGCAAACGAGCAGTTAAAGCTAATTGAAGAAAATGCTAAATGGGTAAGTGCCCAACGTGAAGACAATGAGTTTTCTTTAAATTATTCAACATATAAAGCTGAGGTAGAAAAAGATGAAGCTGAAGCTAAAAAATACGATGCTATTTCTAAATACAAATCAGATCTTACGTATAAGTCTTTACCTTACGAAGAAGAGTTATTTGTAAATGATACAATACTTAAGGAAAAGCGCTCAAGATGGCACGAAAACTTAAGCAAGGATGTTTATATGGAAGAAGCAATAAGCGTTCTTAAAGATTTAAAGCTTAATAACATTAAGCGCAGTAAAGTAGCAAACATTAAGAACTAATAAATAGAATGGCAAACGCCAATTCATTATCTCAACTCGCGCTCCAAAAATTTAAAAAAAACTTTTGGGGCGTTTTGAGTTTCTGGTTTGTTGTCTTGGGAGTATTACTTGCAATATTTGCTTATGCATTAGCACCAGATAATTCTCAAAATGCTAATCAACAACATATTTCAATTCACTCTAAGAAGCCAGGATTTAAGGCTACTATTCTTACCATACCATCAAAATTAGAGCAAGAACAATCTTTTTTGGATAAACTCTTATTTGGTAAGGAAGACAATTCTACAGAGTTACCTATTGTAGATTATAAGTTTGAGGGAGAATCAATAATTGTAACACCTTATACAGATGAAAGCATTAAAGGTTTGCCTAAAACCTATTCTTTTGCATCTTTTCCCAAAGGCTTAACTAAAACCGAAATCGAATCTCAATTTATAAATGAACAAACATTTTTATTAGGAACAGATAAGTATGGTAGAGATTTACTAAGCAGAATGCTAGTAGGTATTCGTATTTCACTATCTATTGGTTTTGTAGCAGTATTTATCTCGTTGTTAATAGGAATAAGTTTGGGAGCACTTGCAGGGTTTTACGGTGGTAAGATAGATGCAGCTATCATGTGGCTTATAAATGTAACGTGGTCTATACCTACTTTACTATTAGTAATAGCCATTACATTGGCTTTAGGTAAGGGATTTTGGCAAGTGTTTATTGCAGTAGGTTTAACTATGTGGGTAGAGGTTGCAAGAGTTGTTCGTGGCCAAGTAATGAGCGTAAAAAATATGCAATATGTAACTGCAGCACGTGCTTTAGGTTTTACAAATGGTAGAATAATTGTAAAACACATCTTACCAAATATTTTAGCACCAGTAATTGTAATCTCTGCAGCTAATTTTGCTGCTGCAATATTAATTGAAAGTGGTCTTAGTTTTTTAGGTATAGGAGCACAACCTCCAATGCCAAGTTGGGGAGCAATGATAAAAGACCATTACAGTTATATAATTTTAGGTAAAGCTTACCTGGCAATTATACCTGGCTTGGGTATAATGAGCTTAGTAATGGCATTTATGCTAATAGGTAACGCTCTTAGAGATGCGTTAGACGTTAAGAGTTAACTAAAAATTTTATGCCTTGAAAAATTGCTAAACCTAGCAATACGACACCTAAGAATCGAGATACTTTTTTTTGTACAGTTTTGGTGTCACCTTTAACTGTATTACTCCATTTAGAATAACCATAAAGGGTTAAGACTTTACCCAAATAAACGCCAATAAAAAACACTAACAAATCTAATGGAGATGAGTTAGAGGTAATCATTATAAGATGTTTATTTATAATACTGAATGCTACCAACCAATAAATCATCACTGGCGGATTTAACAACGATAGTACAAAACCTTTAAGGTACTTAGAGGTTCCCATGTCATACCAGTGGCTGCGGTCATCATTTTTTGAAGGCTTTTTAACCAGGAAATATATACCAGCTATAAAAAACAAAAGAATGATAGTAAGATGAAGCCACATATTACGCTCAAAGAATGAAGCTATCATCATATTAAAATTAAGTGCTAGCAACGCTAATAAAATTTCTCCAAAACCAGCACCAAGAGCAATTTTAAATGCTGTTTTTTCACCAGACTTAAGAGTGGTCTGTATTACAGAGATATTTACCGCACCTAAGGGAATTGCAGAAAGTATGGTGGCAAGAACACCTACAAACAGGTAAAGTATTATCATAACAGTTTCGTTGAAAAACGAATGGCAAACTTACATGAAAAAAGCCAATAACATTTTTAAAAAATGTTATTGGCTTAGTATTAAGTGCGTTATTTATACTCTTTAGTTTACAGAATCTTTGGCTTTTGTTTTCTTCTTACCAAAGAGACCACCTAAAATATCTTTTGCTGCATCTTTTATCGCATCCTCATTAGTTTTAGGTGTACCTGCTTTAACACTATCTTGTTGTACTGTGGTACTATCCTTAGGCTTATTACCACCTAAAATATTTCCTAAAAGGTCTTTTCCTTTATCCTTAAGATCATCTTTCTGCTTATCTATTATACGTTGTGTTAAACTGTTTACTGCAGCTTGTGTATTTAAGTTTACTTTAGGGCTATTAAATGTTCCTGTAAGTCCTATAGGTAAAGCAACTGTCATTGTTTCTCGTTCCTGTGCACTAAGCTTAGAAAGCAAGCCACTAACCTCACTACCCATATACTTAGCAGGGACATCTAAAGTAACATTATAATTCATATTTTGATCTAAACCGTGTGTGCCTCCAGCAGTTACTTTAATTCCTTTTATATTAAAATCGAATGGTTTTACTTGTATGTTTCCATTATCAAAAGTAAGGTAGGTTTCTAAGTTGTTTAGATTAAGATTGTCAAGATTTAAAAAGGCTACATTTTCAGACAACCGTGCTAACAATGGAGATTGTTCTGCATTTACTTTAGCGGTTAATACTTTTGCAAATGCATTTCCGGCAATGGTTTGTAATTGCGGCGTTAGGTCACCATTAAGATTACCATTTAATTTAATGTTTGTGTTTAAGGCGCCTTGTAAAGCTTTTGCAATTGGAGCTAAACCTTGAAGTAAATCTAAACCTTTAAATGATTGGTCTATGTCTATGGAGTTTAAATCCAAATCCATTGTAAATGTTGGTGTGTTTCCTTTTGTATTTACATTTCCATTTAAGGCAATGTTTCCTCCAAAAAGACTAGATTTTACATTGGTTAAAGATGCTTTTTCATCTTCAATAGCAATAGTTCCTGTAGCATTAGATAACTCAATGTCATCATAAATTACTTTCTTAACATTAAAATTCATTGTTGCAGCTAAGAAATCTGGAATTTTAATTGCTTCATTGTTATTAGGAGTAGTAACTGTATTTTCTGAAGTTGTCTTGGTAGCGGCAGTATTGTCTTCAGCTACCATAAAATCACTAACCTTAAACGTATTTGAGTTTACATTAAAATTACCTTTTAGATCTTGCTTAGACATTAAAAAAGGAATAAGGTTTTGAATACTTCCTGTTGCCGAAATATCTGTTTGGCCACTTGTTGCAGCAAAGCTGTTTAAAGAAATATTTCCAGGTTTAAAGCTTACATCGGCATTAGCAACTTTCAATTCGTTAGGAATGTCTGGAGATTTATAGCTGAAGTTTTTTAAGCTTGCTGTACCATTACTTTTAATGTTCTGATATTGCTCACGCTCTACAGAATTCATATCAAAGATTGTGGTTAAGTCTGTAGTAAACCTTCCATTTAAATCTTGTTCAAGATTAAGAGGATAAACTTTCTCAATATTTGCTAAATCTAGAGAACCTTTAAGCGATAGGTTAACCAACATATTCTCAGTTAAATTTCTAAAGCTTCCTTTTGCGGCAAACACATCTTGATCTATCTTAAATGTTAGGTTACCTATGTTTATATAAGTGTCTTCAACAATACCAGTTTCATTTTTAATATCTGCATTTATTGTAATGTTGTTTACACGTTTAGGTAGCTCTGCATATTTAAATGAGGCATTGCTTGAGCGTATCTTTATGTCTAATGTAGGAATGTGTGTATCGTCTACAATACCTTTAATTTTTCCATCTACTATAAAATCTCCAGTTGTATCTACACCATCTAAGTTTTTAGAATAGGTTTTGGGTATAATAGCTAAGAAGTTTTTAAAGTCTGAAGATGGTGTTTTAAAGGTAATGTCAATATCATTGTTATCTTCATTTACCTGTACAAACCCATTAAATGTTAATGGGAGTTCATTAATTTTTGCTTCATTTTCTAAAAACGTATACTTCTGTTTGTCTAGGTCTAGCTCAAAATTAGCATCTAATGTAATGGTATGGTCTTCTAGATAGTTTACGCCATCTAAATCTAAAGAGACCAAAGCATTAGTCTGTGTTTCTAAAGTAGATTTAGACACAGATAAATCTCCGTTACCTACGTGATTTACATCTTTTAGCTTGAAAAATGTTTTGGTAGATTCATCTAAATAATTAATTCGAGAATCTTTTATCTCATAATGAGATAAATCAAAAGTAAAACCTGAACTTGTTGTATCTGTAGGCGTTTCAATAGTTTGGGGTTGCTCTTTTGCTATATCATAGTTGGCATTACCTAAAGAATCTACTTTAATATTAATGTATGCTTTCTCCAGATTAAGCTCATCTACTTTAATTTGTTCATTCTCCTTTTTTAAAAGTTGCTTTATACCCATTTGTAACTCTAAGCGCTCACCACTTGCTAAGGTGTCGCCTTTAAAAGGATCGTTATTTACTACGCTAAAGTCTTTAATAACAACGGTAGCATCTGGAAAAGAGCTAAACAAAGTTAAATCTAGGTCGCGCCACTCCACTTGAGCATTTACGTTATTATTTATAGTCTTCTTGATAAGTTTTTCTATAGTGCCTTTAAAAAGAAAAGGTGCTGCAATTAATCCTATGACTAGGATTAGAACAAAAATCCCGAATATTTTAAGTATTTTTTTCATATAAATGGTCTAATATTTTAGACTGCTTTTTTTAATTAAATTTCTAACTCTTTTGTAGGTGTTAAGTTAAAGTACTTACGCATTGCAAAGACGGCTGCATAAAGCAAAGGTGTATCTAAAGCAGCAATTAATACTTTAAATAAAAATCCGCTAATTAGTAATTCTGTGAAAATATCCCAAGGCAAAATCTCGAAAGAACATAACAAGAATAGCACACTAAACGTATCTACAAATTGAGATAAGAACGTTGAAAAGTTATTTCGCAACCAAAGGTGTTTTCCTTTAGTAAGGCGCTTCCAAAAATGGAAGATCTGTATATCAATATATTGCGCCAATAAGTATGCCATCATCGAGGCAAAAACAGCTATTGCAGAGTTTCCGAATACTTTTAAGAATAATTTATCATTTATAGGCGAATCTGTCAGTGCTGGTACACTGGCTGCCACCCAAATAATGAGTAATGAAAATACAGAAGCAAATATGCCAGTGGTCACTACTTGGTTAGCCCGCTTTTTTCCATAAATTTCTGATACAATATCTGTTATAAGAAATGTAATAGGATAGGGTAATATACCTACTGAAATCTTAAAGGTATAAATGCCAAAAAAGTCCCAAGAGAAAAACTTCTGAAATATTAGATTAGAAACCACCAAAGAAGTGATAAATAATGCTGCCAATATAAAATATATTCTCTGAGCTAATAAGCGTTGTGATAAAGATAATTCTGTCATTACCACAAAGGTAAATTTCAAAACCTCAAGGTTATATTAAAATTGTGTGAATAATGGAGGGCAACTGTTATAAAAAATCTGGTAATTTTAGGTTTGTTCTCTAAACTTGCATTGGTTGTAATTGGTATCTTCGCAATTTCATGGCATTACCAGAACAACATCTTGTATACTTGTCTTTGGGCAGTAATTTGGGCAATAGATTTGAGCACATGCAATACGCATTAGATGCTCTTTTTGAAACTGTTGGTCACGTTTTAAAAGTCTCGTCGGTATATGAAACACCAGCTTTTGGTTTTAAAGGAGATGCCTTTTTAAATATTGCGGTGTCTTTGCAAACTATATTGTCTCCTAAAGATTTAATGGCTGAAATACTCTCTATTGAAACACATTTAGGGCGCATAAGAACCAAAACTAAAGGTTTTGCATCTAGACCAATAGATATTGATATCCTCTTTTACGAAGATTTGGTAATAGAAACAGAATTGCTCACAGTGCCACATCCTCATATGGCCAATCGTAAATTTGTGTTACAGCCATTACTAGATATAGGTGCAGAAAAAGTACATCCTAAACTTAATAAAACAGTTACTACACTGTTTCAAGAATGTAATGACGACTCTGTTTTAGACAAGCAACCAAAATGGTTGAAAAACCCTAGTTTACAATTTAACTTCAAGGCATTTAATTATCTTGCTATCGAAGGTAATATTGGTGCTGGAAAGACAAGTTTAGCAACAAAAATTTCAGAAGACTTTAATGCTAAACTTATTTTAGAACGCTTTAAGGACAACCCTTTTCTACCAAAGTTTTATGAAGATAAAACACGTTATGCATTTCCTTTAGAGATGAGTTTTTTGGCAGATAGATATCAGCAATTAGCAGATGATATTGCTCAATATGATTTGTTTACAGATTTTATAGTTAGCGATTATGATGTTTTTAAATCTTTAATTTTTGCTCAAGTAACTTTACAGGAAGATGAGTATAAATTATACAGTAAGCTGTTTTATATGATGTATAAGGAATTGGCAAAGCCAGATGCTTACATATACCTTTACCAAAATACAGATCGTTTATTAGCAAATATAAAGGAACGTGGTCGTGAGTATGAACAAAGTATAGACGCTAATTATCTATTAAACATAAATAAGAGTTACTTAAACTTTATTAAAAGCCAACCTCAAATGAATGTTAAGGTAATTGACATATCAGAGCTTGACTTTGTAAATAACAGAGCAGATTATTTAAGAGTTTTACGTGAGATTTTGAGTACTACTCAAAGTGCGGTTTAATTATATTAATTTCCCCAAATTCGATTCCAAAGATTGCCTAAAACAGTCTTCATTTCTTCAGAGTTTCGTTGTGGCTCTTCAATGGTTAATCCATTTTTAGTTTCTACGAGTTTGTAAGAAAACGCAAAATTAAGAGTGTCTGCATAAATATCATAAGCACCAAAACGCAAATCGTTAAAGTAGAGTTGTTCTCCTTTTTTAGAAACAGCATACCAACCTTCAGAAATAGTTATTAAACGACTCAGTGCTTTTTTGTCTTCAACTTTATCTAATAGTTGATGCTGTTTAGGGACTTTAATAAAAGAAATAGACTGAGTGTCAAAGATTGAATAATCTGCTAATAGATAATGGTTGCTGGCATCTATATTAGCAGACCATAACAAACTATTAAACGGTGCTGGCCTAGTGTCTATCTTAGTGTAGTTAATATTTTGATTGTCAAGTGCAGTGGTGAACTTAAAGTAAGTAACACCTTTTAAAAGTAATGTAATTACTAGATAGCTAGAGCTTAATATTAAACCGAGTGTGTTAACACGCTTTCGTTTTTCTGAGGTTCTTGGCAGTCGCATTGCTAAAATTACACAGACTAAAAAGGGTAAAGTGTATAAAGGGTCTATCACAAATATATTCTGATAAGCTAACCTTAAATCGAAAGGCCAAAATAATTGTGTTCCCCAAGTTGTATGTGCATCTAAAAGTGGGTGTGTAACTAATCCCCAAAAAAATAACCAAGACCATTGTTGCCAAGTTGCCTCTTTGGTTTTGTAATAGAGTTTTGAAATTAACCAACCCAATAAAGGAGCCATACCAATACTAAATAATATGGAGTGACTTATACCACGATGTATTTCAATTGCAGTAATAGGATCTAAAAAGTTACCTGCTAATGTATCTAAATCTGGAATTGTACCTGCAATAGCACCCCAAAGCATAGCTTTGTTTCCTACTTTCTTACCAAGAACAGCTTCGCCTACAGCGGCACCTAAAACAATTTGGGTTAAACTATCCATTTATGAGTCTATAATCTGCATTTTCTTTAATAAGAACGAGGCATTCATGTTTTGACAAATTCCGTTTTTTAAGGTGTAATCAAAATGCAACTCGTTATCTTTAATTTCTGCGTCGAAATAGTAATTATGTACTTCGGGTAAGTTATTGGCAACCTCACATAGACTTAAGTCGTGTGTAGCAATTATACCTGTGGAGTTTGTGCCATTTAATTTTTCAATAAACTTTTTAGAACCTATGGCTTTGTCTGTTGAGTTTGTTCCTTTTAAGATTTCATCTAAAATTATGAAATAATCATCCTTAGCAATTTCATCTACAATAAACTTAAGACGTTTTAATTCTGAAAAGAAGTATGAGGCATCATCACTAAGTGAGTCTGTAGTTCTCATACTCGTAATAAGCTTAATAGGATTGTAGGTGCAGGTTTTTGCACAAACAGGTAAACCACAGTTAGCCATAACAACCATAAGAGATACGGTTCTTAAAAATGTACTTTTTCCGGCCATATTTGCACCTGTAATGATAAAGAAATGACCGTTTTCTATATGAAACGAATTCTTTACAGCCACCTCACTAGCCATTAATGGGTGCGCAGCATCTTCTACATTAAATACAGAAGGTTGCTCTGTTATTTTTGGGAAAGTAAACTCTTTATGGTTAAAGCTAAAATTACCTAGGCTGTTGTAAGCATCAAACACAGCAACAACCTCAAACCAATCTGAAACTTGGTGTTTGTGGGCTTTTATCCATTGCTCAATTTTGTAAGATTGAAAATTATCCCATTGTAAAAAGCCGTTGCCAAAAATGCCAAAAAGCATATTGTTACGTTGGTCTAAAGCACTTAATAGTTTTGAGAAACGAGATAATACTAGTGATGCTTGCTCTTTCTCGGTTACTATTTTAGCTTTTTGTTCTTTTAAAAATTCAGAAGAAAATTCTGTAGCTTCAATTTGCTGAATAAGTTGATAGTATTGCTCAAATAAGCCTTGTATCTTAGAAGTGTGAGAAGAAAGCAGGTTTACTTTCTTTACAAATAATCCTGTTATTGCTAAACCAACAAAGAACCAAAAGCCTACAAGATAAACTGAAACAATATCAAAAAAATAAAGCGCAATTAAAGTAATTGAGATTCCGCTAAAAACAAATGGTAGCCAAGTAAACAATTTTGGGATTGCGGGTTTGTAGTTTGCAAGCCATGTCTTTACAGTTTGTGTGGTAATTTCAGTCTTTACCAAGCTTGCGGTTGCAGAAAAGTTTTGGCGCCATTCTGGTTTTTCAGCAAGTTCTTTTATAGCTTCTTGTTTTATTGAGATTCTATGTGTCTCGTTAGCTTTAAGATACTCTGCTAACTTGCGTGCTCCTTCTGTTAACGCAGCTCTGTTTAAATATTGAAAAAACGATTGTGGTCCAAATAAATCTATATCGTGACTATAATGGTGAGCAGGATCTATATATTCTGAACCGTTTGGAAGCTTAGAGTAATTACGGTTAAGTACTTCTAATTCAATTTCATTTAAAGCCACTAATTGTCTTAGCTTGTCGCGTTTTGCCTGTAAATTTGAGTGACGCGACACCAAAAATAAAAACACAGCTATAATCACAAAAATGCTTAATAAAATAGCTTGAGTGTTTGGGTAAGACGCATATACTACATAGGCGCCAACTATAAATACAGCGAGTCTTAACATACTAGACCATAAAAGCTTGGTCTTTAATTGAGATAAGGCTGAGTTATGGGTCTCTAATTGACCTTTGTAAAATTTTTTAGCTTCTTGCATAGCTGCAAAAGTAAGGAATTGAAAGCTCAAAACTCACCTAATTAAATCTGCTGAATAGGGTTTTAAGAATCTAGATTGTTAAGCGATTCTTTTTGTTTTTTTGTGAGGTTGGCTACAACTAAATCGTAACTGTAATCTATTAGAGTAATGAGACGTTTTGCAGGGACATTGCTATTAACATTTACACTGTTCCAGTGCTTTTTGCTCATATGGTAAGCTCCGTAAATATCATCAGGAAACTCATCTCTCAACTCTAAAGCTTTATCTGGTTCGCACTTTAAATTTATAAATTGATTTCCAGACTCCCATTTTTCTAAACCTACTAACGCAAACATTTTATTCATCACTTTAAATACAAGCGTATGCTCATCAAAAGGAAACTCTGCGGTGGTTCCTTTTTTAGATAGACAATAGTTTTGTAGCGCTTCAATATTCATAACTAATAGGTTGTAATTAAGTTATTTAATTGAGAGGCTTCTTGTGATGTAATTTGCGCTTTGGGTAAATGCAAGACTTCATTTTTAGAAGTTCTTAATGCATAGTGTGTTTCATTTTGCTGAACACTTTTAAAAAATTGGTGTTCTAATTCTGAAACAGCATCATCTTCTTGTAAAATAATTTTGTCTGGTGTTATTTGAAATTGAAAGGTATACCCTTCAAACAAACGTGGTTTTAAAAACGGAATTATAATAGGTTTTAAGGTATAATAAATACCGAAAACTAAAGTGAAACCAGATAACGATTGTATGAAGCTAGACTCTACAAAATAGTAATTGTACAAACTTAGCGCTATAATAAAGAGACCACCAAAACGTCTCATAATCTTAAGGTATGGCTTGCCTACTTTATAATAGTTGTTTCTATAAATTGAAATACGTTCTGCTTTAGTAAGTGTAATGGTGCTCATTAATGTAGTTTTTTAATGTCTCCTTTTTCGCCATCTATAGCTAATGCAGAGTAATCTAATTTCCAACCTATAGTTTCAGCTAAGCTTTCCATTAATAAGATGCTATTTAAGGCTTCTTTCTTGGCTTGCTCTAACAATCCACTTTCTGGAACTTTATCAATTATATGTTGTTTGGCCTCGCGGTTCATTTCTGTGAGATCGTGGCTTGTAAAAGGGTTTGCCCAACCTTCACGCTTGTCGTAAAATTTCACATCACTATCTATAGTTAAAATTTCAGGTTGTGGAAAGTTTGAAATTTTAACCAGTTTTTGTTCTGGATCGCTTGTAAGTTCAATCTTATTTAAATCGAACCCAACGTGTGCCTTTGCATTAATAAGTATAATTGCTTTTTTTCTGCCAATAAAGTAATCTACCCATTTGTCTTTTAGGCTTTTGTAATGGTAAATTTCGGCAAAATCACCTTCTACAGTTACCAATTTACAAACACGCTTCATCTTCTCTAAAAGTACAACGCTTTGTGTGTCTGTACGTTTACGAGAATTGCGTTTAGAAAATGCATTAAAAATAAAATAGGCGACAATTGCGCCACCAGCTAAACCGAGGAAAAGTAACTCCATAGACTACAAAGTTAGTAGTTTTTTAAATATCATGGCAGTATCTATAAGCTTCAACAAGTACGAGATGCAAAAATAACTTCTTATCTCTAAAAATTTAAATGGATGAGTTTGTGGTATAGTCTGTTTTATAAAATTCTATAAAGAACAGGTTTGCTTGGTGAGGCATCATTCTCAAAAGAGGCAATTTGTAAATTGAGAATATAGTCTCCATCTTTTACAGCATTTGGTACATAGATTAGTTCTGTGATAGTGGCATTAAACCTTGTGTCATTAGGATAATTCCAGAATGCATGATGTGCCAATAACTCTCCACCATCTTTTTCTTTATCCACACTTGGTAAATCTATAAGCAAGTGCTGTACACCACAACGCCTAATATATGCTGCTGCTTTTTCTGTGAGATACGGCCAATTGGTATTGGAGTATTGGCGTGTTTTCTTTTTAGAGGTATTGGGCAGCGTTCTTATAATAAGTGCTTCGGCTTGATGTGGTTTAAAAAATGTTTTTATCTGTTTCTTAGACAACACAAAGTCTTCGTTACGTTGTTCTGGAACTATAGAAATTACTTTAGCTTTAAACATATATGTTTTTAAGCTGTTGTTAATGCTATGAAACTGTTCTGTAATATGGCCAACACATTCTGTATGTGTTCCGTGCGCGTGAGGATTAAACCAAATGTTGTTAAAGTTTACATCTGCGCCCTCAGAAACTTTACCAACCCATTTTTTATCTGAAACAGGCTCTATTTTTGGGGCTTTTAAATACCAAGCTTCTGGATTGTTATTACCATCTTTAAGAGGTAAAGAAATATCTATAGGTGCATTAAAATCGACAGTGTAAAGTGATTCTTTATGTTTTATGGTGGCGCGCACAGCGAGTATATTTTTTAGAGTTCAGCTAAAGTTACATGAAATAAAATAAGCTCGCTATGTGAAATAGCGAGCTTTATTAAATTTTTAACCCTAACCTTATTTCTTAAGGTTTAGTATAATGATAAACAATCTTCCAAATATAAAAGTAAACAATCCGAAAACGGTTGTAAGAAAAGCAATTTTTAAGCCGCCTGCCATTACGCCTTGCGATACACTGCCAGCACCTTCTATAGCATCAAAAGCTTGTATAAGGCCAATAACACTACCTAAAATTCCCCAAGCTAGAATAAATAATGAGATATTACTAAGCAATGTGATAGTATGATCCTTATTTGCTTTTGTAACAAGTTGCCTAACAAATAGAGCAACAAGAATTATGAAAATGAATACTATTGGCCACATGAAGAAAGGACCACCTTCGTTAATACGATCTAAAAGCATAATACTGTGTTTTAATGATTAATAGGTGTCTAAACTAGGCACTATAAAGCTACATTATTTTTATTTGCGACCAACAACCAATTTATGAGTGGTTTTTACAGCATCTTGTATAAATTAATTATTAATAAACTTGTTATGACTGAAAACCTTGTTAAACCAGTCATTCGTCTCAAAAGTTATAAGTATTGCTCAATTTTTAGCATCTTGCAGTGTGGATATATTAAAATTCAATCAAACTAAATTTTTAGCATCTCATATTCTTTTATGGGTAGGTGTTTGGTTCTTTTTTGTGTATTTCTTTAGTTACAACTCTTCAAACTCACTTTACGTTACTTGGTTTTCTAGTATTTTGTTACCCTTAACAATGGCAACAACCTATACTACTGTTTACTACCTTATTCCTAAATATCTATTAACTAGAAATTATGGGTTATTTGTACTATACTCTACCTACACATTAATCTTTACATCTTATATAGTTATCCTTACAATGTTTGGCAGCTTTATGCTTTTGTCTAATTTTAATGTAGTGGATATGCCGCCTATGAGTAGAAACTTTGTGTTTATACTTATTTTAGTATACCTCATAGTAGGTCTTGTAAGCTTTGTAAGCATACTTAATTATAATTTTAAGACGCTATCAAAAAATAAAGCCTTAGAGAATAAGATATTAGATGCACAGCTAAAAATTAAAGACCAAGAATTACATTATTTAAAGAAGCAAATTCATCCTCACTTTCTGTTTAATTCTTTAAATACCATTTATGGATTTTCACTGAAGAAATCTGAACAAACTCCAGATGTTATACTGAAGCTATCTAATTTGCTAGATTATATTTTATACCAAGTACAACAACCTAAGGTAGCTTTAAAACAAGAGATTATACATATTGAAGATTATATTAGTCTTGAGCAAATTCGTTTTCAGGATACCTTAAAAACTAAGGTAAACTACAACACCTTTAATCCTAATCTTGAAATACCACCTATGCTGTTTTTACCATTTGTTGAAAATGCATTTAAGCATGGCGCAATCCTCAATGGTTTCTTACAGATAGAGATGACAGTAAATGTGCAGACAGCTAGCATTGAGTTTGAGATAAAAAATACAGTAAAATCTAAAACACCAGCTAACGGTAATGGCTTAGGATTACCAACCATTAGAAAGCGATTAGACTTGTTATACCAAGATAATTATGAGTTAAACTCTAGCTTAGTGAATAACTGGTATACTGTTAACTTAAAATTAAACACCAATGTCTAAAACATTTAATGCTATAATAGTAGATGATGAGCCTATTGCTAGAGACATTATACGAACGCATTTAGAAAAGCTACCACAACTACTAGTTATGGCAGAATGTAAAAATGCTATCGATGCTTTGGCAGTCTTAAAAGCAGAACATATTGATGTTGTTTTTTTAGATATTAATATGCCCGAAGTGTCTGGTTTATCTTTTGGGAAACTCATAAATAAAGATGTGAAAATAATTTTTACAACGGCACATAGAGAATATGCTGTTGAAGGCTTTGAGCTTCAGGCTGTAGATTACCTTTTAAAACCAATTTCCTTTGAGCGCTTAAAAAAAGCTACAGATAAATTAACAGGGTTTGTACAAGAAACAGAACAAGAAATTAGGGTTAAAACAGATACACCTTCAGATTTTACTTTTGTAAGAGCCGATCGAAAAATGGTTAAAGTAAATTTTGATGATATTAGCTATGTAGAAAGTTTGAGTGACTATATAAAAATACATACTAATACAGATACAGTAGTTACTAGAGAGACAATTTCAAACTTTGAAGCCAAGTTGCCTAAGCTTCAGTTTATAAGAACACATAGGTCTTTTATTGTTTCAATCTCAAATATAGTGTCTTTTACAAATGAGTATGTTGAGGTGCCAAATAAAGCGATTCCTATAAGTAGAAGCTATAAAGAAGAGGTATTGTTAAGATTGCAGAATTAATAAGTGCTATTTTAAATTCAGCATAAATAATTCTGAAGCAATTCCGTCACTTAAAAATTTACCTTTTTTTGTTACAATAATGGTATCTCCGTCTAAAAATAAAAGATGATCTTCTATAAAATATTTGGCCTGTTGTAAGACGTAAGTTTTAAAATTTAGGCCAAATTCCTTTTCAATTTTACTAAGTGAAATTCCCCAAATGGTGCGTAAGCCTGTCATGACATATTCATTGTACCTGTCTGTAACAGATAACGTTTCAACCTCATTAGGGATAATTCCTTGTTGTATACTTTTAATGTATTTTGGATTGTTATTTATATTCCAACTTCGTTGTTTGCCATTATAGCTATGTGCAGAAGGACCTATGCCAAGATAAGATTTACCTGTCCAGTATGCCGTATTGTTGTTAGAGTGATATCCTTGTTTTCCAAAGTTTGAAAACTCATAATTACTATAGCCTGCTTGTTGCAGTGTTTCAACAAGAATATCAAAATGTTGTTTTGCTAAATCATCATCAACTGGAGGCACAACACCTTTTTCTATAAAGCGTTTAAGTGCAGTATTGGGCTCAACAGTAAGCGCATAACTAGAAATATGTGGTATATCAAGTTGTAGAGCAATGTTGAGATTCTCTTTCCATTTTTGGGTTGTCATTCCTGGAACCCCATAAATGAGATCTATTGAGATGTTATCAAATTCAGTTTTTGAAAATTCAATACATTGTAAGGCTTCTTTAGCATTATGAGCACGATTCATCAGTTTTAAATCGTCTTCAAAAAAAGATTGAATGCCAATACTAAGCCTATTAATTTTAGATTTTCCTAACTCTGTAATTTTGTCTTTGGTTAAATCATCTGGATTTGCTTCAAGCGTAATTTCAGGAGTTTCAGAAACGTTGTAATTAGTATAAACAGTTTCAATAAGGCTATTTAACTCTTCAGCAGAAAGTAGAGAAGGTGTGCCGCCGCCAAAATATATGCACTCCACAGTATTGGTAAGCTCAACTTTACGAAGTGATAATTCTGTTTTAAGAGTATTTACAAGCTCATCTTTTTTCTTTAATGAGGTAGAAAAATGAAAGTCGCAGTAATGACAGGCTTGTTTGCAGAATGGAATATGTATATATATGCTAGACAATGAAAGTAATTAATGTTATTAGTTAGCTATTTTATGTAAACTCAGATGTTATTTTACAATTCGCTTTTCATTCTGTTTTACAAAGGCATCCCAGCCAGAGTAACTTTTACCAACTTCAATACGGCCAGTGTTATAAAAATGGCAAACTGCTGCTGCAAGGCCATCTGTACTGTCTAGGTTTTTAGGTAAGGTCTTAAGTTTTAAAACACTTTGTAGCATTTTGGCAACCTGTTCTTTACTAGCATTTCCGTTTCCTGTTATTGCCATCTTTATTTTTTTTGGCAAATACTCTGTTACAGGAACTTCTCTGCTTAATCCTGCAGCCATAGCTACGCCTTGGGCACGACCAAGTTTAAGCATACTCTGTACATTCTTTCCAAAAAAAGGCGCTTCAATAGCTATTTCATCTGGATTAAACGTGTCTATCAACTCAATTGTACGTTCAAAAATTAGTTTAAGTTTAATATAAGGATCGGTATATTTTTTAAGCTGAAGTTCATTTAACTGAAGACACTCCATTTTTTTATTTACCACTTTAATTACTCCAAAACCCATAATTGTGGTACCTGGATCTATGCCTAATATGATGCGTTCTTTGCTCAAAACTTTAGTGTAAAACGTTACTTTTGGATATGCCGAAGTTGCCTCACAAACTTACACAATTCTTAACTGCTTTCTTTAAAGTAGCTGTGGTGATTTGCGTGTGCATATTTATTTACAAGCGATTACTAGATGAAACGGAGTTTAAAATTGAAAATTGGCTGCAGTTTCTTATAAACAGTAAAATCTTCACGCTTAAAGTGATGATTGTTTTGGTGAGTTTCACACTATTAAATTGGTTTCTTGAATTAAAAAAATGGAAAAGATTAGTTTATCCATTTTCTAAAATAACTCTCAAAGATGCATTTAAACAATGCTTATCTGCTCACGTATTGGCTATAATCACACCTTTTAGGACTGGAGAATACGGTGTAAAAGCCGTGTATTTTCCAAAATTTATGAGAGGTGCCATAATTAAACAAAACGGCTTAGGGCATTTTATGCAATTGGCAGTTACTGGTTTTTTTGGTGTAATTGGGTGTATTAGTATTGCTTTGTCGCAATATCCTGATAAAGCAATTCTCATAATCTTTGGTGTAACGCTATTAATAGCATCTATAATTTTAATAGTGAGAAAGCTAATTAATCGATTTAAACTAGATGTTATTTTGATTACTCAAGTTCTTAAATTATCTATACTTAGGTATCTTGTATTTGCACATCAATTTTATTTCATATTGCTAATTTTTAATATTCAAATAGGGTATGTTTTAGGGATGTCGGTAATTTCTGCAACGTATTTAATTGCTTCAGTAATACCAATTCTTAATCTCTTTGATGCAGCATTAAAAGGGAGTATTGCCATAACATTATTTTCGTTATTTGGTGTAAGTGCTATGCCTATATTTTGTGCAACATTGTTAATGTGGATGCTAAATTTTGTGTTTCCAGCAGGTGTAGGAAGTATATATTTTCTGAAATTAAAGACTCATGATAGGTTAACCACAAAACTAGTGCAGGATGTTTAGCATTGTACTAATAGTTACTTGTTGCTATGTATTGCTGCTTGGTCTTTTTCTTGTTGGTGCCTTAAGGTTACCTGAGTTTAAAGCCACAAACGCTTCTCATTTTACTAAATTTTCTATAATAGTTCCTTTTAGAAATGAAGTCGAGCATTTAAATGAATTGCTAACCTCATTTGAAAATCTAGATTATCCAAGGTCACACTTTGAAATCATACTTATCAATGATTCATCTGAAGATGGCTCTGTCTCTTTAGTTAAGTCGTTTACTTACACAACTAATTTAGAAATTAAGTTGATGCACTCTTATGGAATCACAAAATCACCTAAGAAAGAAGCACTTTTAAAAGGAATAAACAAATCGAATAATAATTGGATAGTAACCACAGATGCAGATTGTGCAGTACCAAGGTTATGGCTAAAGACACTAAATGCTTTTATCATAACCAAAACGCCTAATATGGTAGTTATGCCAGTCTTTATAACAAATGGACATAAAAAAACTTTAGAATGTCTTGAAACCTTGTGCTTGCAGACTGTTACAATGGGATCATTTGGTGTTGGTAAACCTATTATGAATAATGGCGCTAATTTGGCTTACCAAAAATCTGATTTTTTTCATGTAAAAGGATTTATAGGTAATGAACAAATTGCCAGTGGAGACGATATGTTTTTATTTGAAAAATTTATTAAATATAACTTGAGTGTTCAATATCTTAAATCTAATAGTGCAATTGTATTAACTAAGCCTCAAATAAACCTTAACAACTTAATCTCGCAACGAATACGCTGGGCATCTAAAACAAGTGCATCTAAGAATGTTTTGTTAAAGATTAGTGGAGTTCTAATTTTTAGTATGAATTTACTTTTGCTTGTACTTTTAGGTCACAGTATTCTTATATTAAAATTGAGCACCCCTTTATTAATAGCTATTAGCTCGAAATTTTTAATTGATCTTATGATTATGGCTTTTGGAGCCAAATTTTTTATTTACAAGCTTAATTATTTCAATGTCTTAAAACAGAGTTTGGCATATCCTTTTGCAAATGTGTATATAGCTATACGCTCAATGTTCGGAGGTTTTTCTTGGAAAGATAGAGCCTTTGAAAAATAATTTAATTAGAGACTATTATAATAGGAAGGTCAAAAGTTACACCAACAGGAACTCCTCTTTTTTGTGCAGGATAAATTTTAGGCAGTGTATTAATAGCATTAGTGCACCAGATTTCTAGAATGTCTTTGTTTAAGAGGTTATAACCACAAATTTTTTGTAGTTTAACTAATCCTTTATCGTTAATTTTCAGACTTAATGTTATTGTATCATTATTTGTATTACTTTCTAACGGGTGGAAGGTAGACAACTGCTCATAAAAATGAAGAGCTATGGTTTTTTCAAAACATGCTTTTATTTTTTCTCTTTCAGATAAACTTTCACAGAGATCAAATGTTGGGTAGCTATCTACTTTAGACCAATTTATTTGATGAATTTCCTCCTCAACAACATCTTTTGATGAAATTTTATTTAGCTCAAAGCCATTGCATCCAAAGCAAATTATAAGTAGAAAAAATAACGACGAGACTCTCATGGCTTCAAAAATACAAATTGATAAAGTATTAATAAGGCACTTAGAATCATATAATTAATACACCGCTTAGATTTTAGTGTATATATTTTATTTTGAAAACCATTTTACTTTGTTTTCAATAGGTTCTCTGTAGCCTTTTTCAATAGGCTCATCATAATACCCCATATATAGAAAACCTAAACAAGCTTCTCCTTTTTCTAAGTTTAAGAAATCATTAGTGTACTTAATTAAGCTAGGAGAGCTCCAATAACAACCTATTCCAAGCTCTGTGCACATTAACCACATGTTTTGAACTGCCATAGCCGTAGCGGCAACCTCTTCCCATTCAGGAACACGTTCGTTCAGATCTCTCTGCATGCAAATTGCAATCACTGTATGAGAGGATTTAAATTTTTGAGAAATTTTCTTTGCTTTGAACTCAGAAGGTTTTTCTATTTCTTTCAAATAGGTACTAGCTAGAAAATCCCCTAATCTTAATTTTGCATCATCTTGAAAAATTTTAAAACGCCAAGGCTCAGTTTTCTTGTGAGTAGGAGCCCAGTTTGCTGCTTCTAAAACCTGAAGTATAGTGTCTCTAGCAATTGGCTTGGTGTTATATTGTTGGGGAAATACAGAACGTCTATTTTTAATGATATTGAAAAGCATTTTTTATTTTAAAGGTATTAATTTAAAATATGCTTGAACAAAAAATATTGAAATTTTGTTTAGATTCAAATGAGTGATTTCAGAGGTTAATTATCAAGTGTTTAAAGTCTATTTTCTATTTTCAGAATTTTAATAACTTGAAAAAAAACAAAAAATTTAAAAATAATGTTTGTGGGAAAGAAAAAGACATGTATATTTGCCCTCGCTAACAAGCAAACGGTCTGGTAGTTCAGTTGGTTAGAATACCTGCCTGTCACGCAGGGGGTCGCGAGTTCGAGTCTCGTCCAGACCGCAAATTAGCAAAAAGCTTCAACATTTGTTGAAGCTTTTTTTATATATTTACAGTGTTGTGAGCTGAACGTGTTCAGCTAGGCTTGTAGTAGAGCCAATGAGAAGCTTATCCTTTAGGATGGGCTTTTTTTGATTAAATAAACTTTTGGCGTTCTACAAGATAGGTGGTTAAGATTCGATTAAAGTCTTTAGTCGTGTCTGCGGTTACATATTTAATCTGATATTGAATACACTTTAACCTTAAGTTTTTGAAATATTTAGAAATTGCTTCATTGTAATTGTCTTTAATACTATCAGCATATAAATTAATATGCTCTCCTGTTTCAACATCTACATAGCGTTTTGGACGATTGTCAAAATTAAAGTTGAATTCTTTTTCAGAATCATATGTATGAAATAAGATGACTTCGTGTTTGTTATGCTTTAAATGTCGTAATGCATCAAATAACTTTTCTTCATCCTCATTGCTTTGAAACATATCTGTAAATAAGAAAATCATAGAGCGACGATGAATATTTTCTGCAATTTGATGCAAATATTTGTATGTCTCAGTATCCTCTTCTTGTGGATTAGTTATCACTGTTTTTTCTAGCTGATCTAGCAACATTGCTTGGTGACGATCACTTCCTTTTTCTGGAGCATAATATTCATATGTGTTACTATAAATACTTAATCCTACTGCGTCTCTTTGTTTTTTGAAAATTGTCATTAAACAAGCACTTGCCAATACCGAAAATCCAATTTTATTCAAGCTGTCTAAAGTCTGAGTTTTGACTTTTGGATAATGCATAGATGCAGAATTGTCTAAAATTATATGACAACGAAGGTTAGTTTCCTCTTCATACCGCTTTGTATAAAGCTTGTCTGTTTTGGCAAATAATTTCCAGTCTATATGTTTTGTACTTTCACCATTATTATACACTTTATGTTCAGCAAATTCTGCAGAAAAACCGTGAAACGGACTTTTATGCATACCACTAATAAAGCCTTCGACAACCTGCTTTGCTAAGAGTTCTAAATTTGTAAAACCACTTGTTTTATTTACTTGGTCTTGAAGATTCATTCAAATTTTAAATTAAAGCTCACGCGTGAGCCATTAAGAAGTTTGTTTATTTTCTGTAAAAGTCAAGTCTAGCAATAGTTTTAATGTTTTTTTGAAAACAAAATAAATGCTATTAAGAATTAAAGATACACATTTGGAAGGTGAGTAAAGAACCTGTGATATCAATTTAGTATTTAGATATAGAAACAAAAAAAAGGTTTAGCAAACGCTAAACCTTTTTTTTAAAATATGAAGATTAGATTATAATAATGCATCTAATGCTTCAGCATAAGTGTTTTTTGGAGCTACACCAACTTGACGACCTACTACTTCACCATTTTGGAAAACCAATACAGTTGGAATATTACGAACTCCATATTTAGCAGCAAATTCTTGATTTGCATCTACATCTAATTTTCCTACTACAGCTTTACCTTCGTAGTCTTTACTAATATCATCTATAATTGGTCCTACCATACGACATGGTCCACACCAAGCAGCCCAAAAGTCTACCATTACTGGCTTGTCACTTTTTAATACTGTGTCTTCAAAGTTTGCATCTGTTATTTCGAGTGCCATAATTTTTTGTTTTAATTGTTATACAAAAGTAGTCAAATATTTTCCCAAAGCTTACAGTGTAAAAATCAGTTTTAGTTATGGAGCAATACGTCTGGCTTATAATGTTTTACTCAATGTGATTAATTTTGAAACTGTTTTATAATTTCTTGCTGTAATACTTACATTTAGAGTACTCTCCATTTTGTTAGTTGTAAGTTTTGCGCGTCCTGCTCCTTTTTCGTAAACTATATAAACACAAGTTGAGGTTGCTACAAAATGTTCATCGATAAATTGTTGCTTATTTAAGGAAGTGACATTCTCACTTTTAGGCTTACTCTGATAAAAACAAAAATAACTTTTCTCTAACTGATCATTCGTAAACGGAGAGCTTTTAACTAGCTTGTCAAGTTTATTGGGAGTTAATATAATTACTGGTATGTCCCAACCGTATTTATTTTTTATAGCTTGCTTTATGAGTTCCTGAAGGCCATTATTCTCAATAGGTGCTTTAAAAAGAATATTGCCGCTTTGAATGTATGTTTTTACGTTTTTAAATTCTAAACTTTCAAATAGCAGCCTTAAATCTGCCATGAGTATTTTTTTGTGTCCGCCTACATTAATACCTCTTAAGAGTGCTATATATGTATTCATGATTTCTTGAAAATATCTTCTGCAATTAAATAACCGCCAGTCCACGCATTTTGAAAATTAAAACCTCCTGTAATGGCGTCAATGTTTAAAACTTCACCTGAAAAATATAGATTCTTGTGAAGCTTACTTTCAAAAGTCTTAAAGTTAATATCTTTTAAATTAATACCGCCAGCAGTGACAAACTCTTCTTTAAAAGTGCTCTTTCCGTTAACTTTATAAACGCCATTTGTTAGTTCCTCGGCTAAGTTTTGAAGCTGTAAGTTATTTAGATCTGCCCAGTTTTGGTTTTCAGATATATTTGAGGCTTCTAAGAGTTTGTGCCATAAACGTTTTGGTAACTCAAACTGAGCGTGAGTGTATGGAGACTTTTTTGAATTATTTTGTTTTAATACATTTAATTCTTGAAATGTTTCTTCTGTGGAATAATGTGTACGCCAGTTTACAGCTATTTTAAATTGATAATTCTTATCGTTAAGGATCCTTGCTCCCCAAGCAGATAATTTAAGAATCGCTGGACCACTCATACCCCAATGCGTTATTAATAACGGGCCAGAAGCTTCAAGGTTATTAGTGTCTAAAACTTTTACAGATGCCTCTGTAGCTAAGCCCATTAAATCTTTTATCCTGTAATCTTTTATGTTGAATGTAAATAATGATGGTACGGCAGCTTTAACTGTGTAATTTAATTTAGTGAGTGTCTTCCACATTTTTGGATTACTGCCTGTCGAAACTACTAAATGCTTTGTTGTATAGTTATTATTTGTAGTATTAACAATCCAGCTTTCGTTATGAGGTGAAATATCTGTAACAGATTCTTTTAATTTTATATCAATACCCAATTCTTCAGCTTGATCTAAGAAGCAATTTATTATTGTTTGAGAATCATTGCTAACAGGAAAAATTCTGCCGTCGTCTTCAATTTTTAATTCAACACCACGTTCTTCAAACCACGCCATTGTGTCTCCTGTCATAAATCTATGAAAAGGGCCAAGCAATTCCTTTTCGCCTCTTGGGTAGTTTTTAGACAGTTCTTTAGGGATAAATTCTGCGTGGGTTACGTTACAACGACCACCACCAGAAATTTTCACCTTGGTTAAAACTTCTTTACCGCGTTCAAGTATTGCAATTTTAGCATTTGGTAATTTTTCAGCAGTATTTACAGCGGTAAAAAATCCAGCTGCGCCACCACCAATTATTAATACATCATAAACGTTCATAGGGTAAAAATAGTGATTAAGGAGTTGTAAATGTATGTTGGCAAGCCTTAATTAAATAGTAAGGGATCATCTGTTATGATGGCGTCTACCTGAAGATGGCTAAGTGTTTTTATAAGAGAATTAGTATTTACCGTCCAAGTGAAAATTTTTAAGCCTCTTTGTTTTATTAATTGAACAGAATCTTCATTTAACAAACTATAATGTGGATGAAATGAATAGGCATTTATTGTTTCTGAAAAATATAAGGCTTCTTGAAAATTAAAATTAGTAAGTACACCAAGTTTTGCATTGGCATCTAATGTTCTATATGATTTTAATTCTTGTTTGTAAAAACTTGAAATTATAATGTTAGTGTTTAAGGCGGTATGTGTTTTTAGAAGTTCAAAAACCGGTAATGCTGTGTTCCTGCCTTTCAACTCAATGTTTAGATATGCGTTTTTAGGGATAATCTCAAGTACTTCGTTAAGTGTAGGAATTATAAATTCACCTTCTAGTCTTAAAGTCCTTAATTCATTATAAGTGAGACTTTCTATAAGCCTAGAGTCTTTAAAACAACGCTTTAAATCTAAGTCATGAAACACTATAACTTCTCCAGTTTTGCAACAATGTACATCTATTTCTACACCGTTTGCGCCAAGTTGAAAAGCTTTCTGGATAGAAGGCAGTGTGTTTTCGTAAATATGACTTTTAGCGCCACGATGCCCTATGCAAAGAGGCTTATGCATTTTTGAGTATATCTTCTGCAAATTTCTCACACAGATTTATTGTCCCTTTTACATCTTCTAGAGTTGTTCTCGGGTTTATTAAGCACATGCGCAACACAATTTGATTTTGAAGAATTGTCGTTACAAGAAGCGCCTCTCTTGAAGCCATTATCTTTTCACTAATTTTTTGGTTCAACTCATCTAATTCTTCCTCATTAAGGTTTAGTTTAATTGAGTTGTATCTAAAATTAATTACAGCTAGTGTAGCGGGTGATACTACTTCCCATTTAGAACTCTTGCGTAAAATAGCCTCTGTTTGCTCTGCAAGTTTTAAGTTATAATCTATTGCTTTTCTAAAAGCTTTTAGCCCAAATGTCTTAACAGACATATATAATTTTAATGCTCTAAACCTTCTTGTAAGTTGTACGCCATGATCGTAAAAATTTATCTCACTATCATTGCCTTCAACATCTTTTAAATATTCAGGTTTTTCTGTAAATGTATGTTTTAACCACTTGCTGTTTCTTACTAATAGGCAGCCCATTTCATAAGGTTGGTAAAACCATTTGTGAGGATCAACAGTTAGGGAATCGGCTTTATCAATTCCTTTTAACAATTGCTTTCCATTTTTAGCTAAAATTGCTGCACCGCCATAGGCACCATCAATATGAAACCAGAGTTTTTCTTTCTTGCAGATTTTAGAAAGTTCTAATAATGGATCTACAGTTCCTGTATTGGTTGTTCCAGAAGACGCTACAATACAAAACGGCTGTAAGCCTTGTAAACGATCTTTTGCTATAGCATTCTGTAACTTGTTAAGAGACATTTTAAACTCTAAATCTGTTGGGATGATCCTAATTTGATCTCTTCTAAACCCTAAAATGGTAATAGCTTTAATGTTTGAGGAGTGTGCTTGATCGCTAAGGTAAAGAACAGCTTTACTAAAGTCTTCACCACATTTAATACGTCTTGCTGTAACAATTGCTGTTAGGTTTGCCATAGAGCCGCCACTAGTAAAGATACCGCCACCACGTTTAGAGGGAAAACCAAACAGTTTTAAGAGCCAGTTAATTGTTACAATCTCTAACTCTGCTGCGGCAGGAGAAGCTACCCAACCACCAGAAAACACATTAAATCCTGTTGCTAAAGTATCTGCTATTGTGCTTACATAGTTACTTGGTCCTGGAACAAAAGAGTATGATTTTGGATGCGAAACAATATTACTGTTAGACATCACCTTGTCTACCACAAAATTAAGGACGCTCATAGCATCTGTTGGTTCTTCTGGAGCATCTTCAAGAAACAACTTGTCCATATCTTCTCTTGAGCCTTCGGCTACTGGTAATTTAGAGTTTTGAGTATCAAAATGTTCCACGAGTTCATCTATAGCTTTATAGCCAAGTGTTCTCATTTCTTCTTTGGTAAGTTCTAATTTATGGGCGTTTGTTGTCATCACTTAAAATTATATAAAAAAAGCTTCAGAATCTACCGAAAACCTATTTCGATACATTCTGAAGCTTTCAGTGTTTTACTAAGGCGTCTAATAAAGACGTGCTTCAATAATTAATAAAAAAAAGAGCTTTAAAATAAATTTTAAAGCTCTTTGTGCGGGCGAGAGGACTCGAACCTCCACACCTTGCGGCACCAGATCCTAAGTCTGGCGTGTCTACCAATTCCACCACGCCCGCGAGCGATTTTATTTAGAAAACTTCCTCGATAAATTGAGGCTTCCTCTAAAAAGGAATGCAAAGATAAATATTTTCTTATAATTGAAACCTAATTTTTATAAGAAATTTGAGACTGATTTTCGTATTTTTACAAGACATCAAAAAAATGCTATGGCAACAATACAAAAATACCTAGAAGAACATAAGGATCGTATGCTACAAGAGCTTGTAGACTTACTTAAAATTCCATCTATAAGCGCAGATAAAGCATATAAGGCAGATGTTATAAAAACTGCAGATGTTGTAAAACAACGGTTAGAAGAAGCAGGATGTGATGTCGTCGAAATTTGTGAAACGCCAGGTTATCCTATTGTATATGGAGAAAAAATTAAAGATAAATCGTTGCCAACAGTACTTGTGTACGGTCATTACGATGTGCAACCGCCAGATCCTGTAAATTTATGGGACAGTCCGCCGTTTGAGCCTGTTATTAAAAAAACAGAGTTGCATCCAGATGGTGCTATTTATGCAAGAGGATCTTGTGATGATAAAGGCCAAATGTATATGCACGTGAAAGCTTTAGAGTACATGACTAAAAATGATGAGCTGCCGTGTAACGTTAAGTTTATGATTGAAGGTGAAGAGGAAGTTGGTAGTGAAAGCTTAGGGTGGTTTTTAGAGCGTAATCGCGAAAAACTTGCTAATGATGTTATTTTAATTAGTGATACGGGAATGATTGCTAAAGACGTGCCAAGCATTACTACAGGATTAAGAGGTTTAAGTTATGTTGAGGTAGAGGTTACAGGACCAAATAGAGATTTACATAGTGGTTTATATGGCGGTGCAGTAGCAAATCCTATAAATATCTTAACGAAGATGATAGCTTCGTTACATGATGATGATAACCATATTACTGTTGAAGGTTTTTATGATAAAGTAGAAGAATTAAGTGTAGAAGAGCGTGAAAAAATGGCTGAAGCTCCATTTTCATTAGAAAACTATAAAAGCGCTTTAGATATAGATGCTGTATATGGTGAAAAAGGATTCTCCACTAATGAGCGTAATTCTATACGACCAACGCTAGATGTTAATGGGATTTGGGGTGGTTATATAGGAGAAGGAGCAAAAACGGTTATACCTAGTAAAGCTTTTGCGAAAATATCAATGCGTTTAGTACCAGATCAAGATTGGCAGGAAATTACAGCATTGTTTAAACTACATTTCGAAAAGCTTGCGCCTAAAGGTGTAAGAGTAGAGGTTAAGCCTCATCATGGCGGTCAAGCATATGTTACGCCAATAGATAGTGATGGGTATAAAGCTGCAAGTAAAGCTTATGAAAAGACATTCGGGAAAACGCCTATACCTCAACGTAGTGGTGGTAGTATTCCTATTGTATCACTTTTTGAAAGAGAATTAAAAAGTAAGACAATTTTAATGGGCTTTGGTTTAGATAGTGATGCCATACACTCTCCAAATGAACATTTTGGTGTTTGGAATTATTTTAAAGGTATTGAAACTATTCCTTGGTTTTACCACTTCTTTACTAAAATAAAGAAATAGCAATATATCACACTAAACACCTAATAATTGATAATAATCCCGCAAAAAAAGTAAATTTTTGCGGGATTATTGTTTTTGCACTGTATTTTATAATACATTCGTTTTTCAAACCAATAAACCCTTTATTATTATGAAAAAATTATTTTGCCTATTAGCTTTAGGTGTAGCTTTAGTGTCCTGTGAAAATGATACTATCGAGCAGCAATCTGATGAAGTAAATATTGCTTCTGAAACTATAGACCTTTCAGATTTTTCAACTTCTAGCGATAAAAGTTTAGCTTATGATGCACCAGAGAACTCTAGAAAATGTAAGTCGATGGAAGTATTAGAAAGACAAATAAAAGAAAATCCTTCGCTTTATAATAAAATGCTTGCCATAGAGCAGTTTACAAGACTTAGAAATGCTAAGAAACCAGGTGGAGGAAATGGTAATGGAAACGGAAACGGTAATGGCGGAACTGATGGTGGAGGTTCTACTCCAACTGAAGATAACTTAGGGACACTAAATATTCCTGTTATAGTTCACGTTATTTATAATAATGCTAATGAAAATATAAGCGCACAGCAAATAGACTCTCAAATTGCTGTTTTAAATGAAGACTTTAGAGCAACAAATGGAGACGTAAGTCAAGTGCCTTCAGAATTTGCTGGTTTAGTGGCAGATTCAAACATCAACTTTTCATTAAGTCAAGTTATACGTGTAGCATCCACAAGAACATCTTGGGGAACTAATGATGCTATGAAATATGCTTCTAATGGAGGATCAGATGCTGTTACACCAAATGCTGCTTTAAATATTTGGGTTTGTAATATAGGTGGAGGAATATTAGGTTATGCTCAATTTCCAGGAGGAAACTCTAATACAGATGGTGTTGTAGTTTCACCACAGTATTTTGGTACTACAGGTTTTGTTTCTTCTCCATTTGATGGTGGTAGAACAGCTACTCATGAAGTTGGTCATTGGTTAAACTTAAGACACATTTGGGGAGATGGTAGATGTAGACAAGATGATTTTGTTGCAGATACACCATCGTCTGATGCACCTAACTATGGTTGCCCTTCATACCCTACAGTTAACTGTAGGTCTAATGACATGACTATGAACTATATGGATTATGTTAATGATGATTGTATGTATATGTTTTCACAAGGTCAAAAAGAACGTATGAGAGCATTATTTGCTAGTGGTGGTCCTAGAGCTACGTTTGTAAATTAATTTAAAATTTATATAACTTAAACCGCTTAAGAGATTAAGCGGTTTTTTATTTTATTATGGTTTTTAACGAACATCAAAATTTTAACCAATGGTGGCTTTGGGCTATACTATTAGTTATTTCTGTTGTTTTTGGCTATGCTATAATTCAACAAGAAGTTTTTGAAACGCCTTTTGGAGATAAGCCAGCACCTACTTGGGTGTTAATCTTAATCGTAGTTTTATTTGGAGGCTTAGGTTTGCTTTTAAAAGTATTTACTTTAAAAACAAAGATAAATTCTGAAGAGATTTCATTTAGCTTCAAACCTTTGGTATCTCGTAAGTACACTTGGAGTGAAATTAAAACTATTAAAGTTATAGATTATGGCTTTGTAGGAGGTTGGGGCATAAGACTAGCCACAAAATATGGAACAGTTTATAATATTAAGGGATCAAAAGGGCTACAAGTTACTTTGATTAACAAGAAACAGTTTGTAATAGGAACTCAAAAACCAGAAGTTTTAAAAGCGTATTTAATCAGGTTGTCTGAAACTAATACGGTTGTTAAATCTTCTTTACATAATCTGTGATAATTACTATCTGTTGGCCATCAACCTTGCCTTCAATATACTTTTCATTTTCGTGGTCTAAAGAAATTCGCCTTACTGCAGCACCTTGCTTGGCTACAAGACTACTTCCTTTTACCTTTAAATCTTTAATAAGCACAACACTATCGCCTGCTTGCAATACTACACCATTACTATCCCTATGCACAAGTTGATTGCTAGTGTCTACACCATCACCTTCAGCTTTTGCCCAAGCTAATTGATCTTCCTCCATATACATCATATCTATTAAATCTTGTGGCCAACCTTCAGCCTTAAGTCGTTGTAACATTCTGTAGGCCATAACTTGTACTGCAGGAACGGTACTCCACATAGAGTCGTTAAGACAGCGCCAATGGTTAGGATCTCTTTGGTCTGGGTTTTTTATTTGAGAGTTACAGGTATTACAAACCAAAATAGCAGCCTCATCACCATCTTTAGGAGATGACGGTACATTGTAAACGCCTAACTTTTCTGAAGAACCACAAAGTTCACATTGGTTATTGCTGCGCTGCTGTAATACTCTTTCTACACTCATTTTTTGTTTATTTATGGTGCAAAGGTAACCCAACCTCATTAATCAATGTGATTTCGAAACGATATAAAATTCAAGAGAGATTTAATTTTAGAGAACTATAGTCTAACAGCTCTAAAATTATTTATCAGAATATACCTTTATAGGTTCTGTAATCTTTGGACATTTAACAGGTGGTTTTGCTATTGCGGTTTGATTTTTCCTGCGTATATGTTTACAATAATATGCAAACAGCTCATTAGCATCTGCTCCTAGCCATTTTTTTACATATATAGTCCAGAAGTGATATTGTACATACCAAACACCACGTTCTTCATATAACCTGGCAGACGATTCTAACTTTTTATTAATGACAACAAACTCTTTGCGCTCATATAATTCATTAATTAAAATATTGTCTTCATAAATGATAAAAGATTCATCAAAACCTCCAATTTCATTAAATAAAGCTCTTGTAATAAATTGACTTTGATCTCCGCCACGACACGCACGCCAGCTAAATTGCGTTAGCCAACTTGCTAAACGTAACCACCAATGGTTGTTATCAAACTGCATTCTAAAACAACCAGCAAGATTGTCTTTCTGTATTTCCTCTATTATGTAAGTGTCAAAATGCTTAGGAGGAAATGAGTCTGCGTGTAAGAAATAAAGCACGTCTCCTTTTGAGTTTTTAGCGCCTGTATTCATTTGTTTAGCTCTCCCTTTTTCAGATGGTATAAGTTGAATCTTATAGCCATCAGCAAAAAAATTAGAAACAGCTTCTTGGGTGCCATCTGTACTGCCACCATCTATTACAGAAATATCTGTGATATTAGTTGCGGTAGAGCTATCAACTAAATGTTGAAGTAAATTTGTGATGTTATCAGCCTCGTTTAACGCTGGAATAATAATACTAAGCATATACCAAACTTACGGAAAGTATACCTTGAAAGTTTTTTAAAACCTAAAAAAACCCACTTGTTTCCAAGTGGGCTTGCAATTATTTTAAAATAAGGTGCTTATTGCTCGTTAAGATCCCAATTGTATTCCTTAAACGTAATCTCTGCATTAGGATTTATCTTGGTATCACTATACTTATTAATATATTCTGCCAAGTTTGGTTCGAAATCTTTGGTGTAAAAGCTGAAAATCTTAGATAGCTTTGGAGCATTCTCTGAAATCTCATTTTTATCTGAATTTATAAATTCATTAGTTACCAAGTCTAACTGTTCGTTTATTTTTCCAGCAGTATATGCTTCATCTAAAAGTTTTGGGCAAGAATATGATGCACAGTTAATAGCAAAATGAATTCTAGGCTCATTCATTTTTCTTAACACACCGTTTTCAAGAGATCCCAAGGATAGCATACTCCCATCAATTGGAATAAATGCATTGGTAAAAGCACCATTTATATCTTGTATACTATTTGTTGGATAATTTCTCAAAATTAAATCAACCGTATAGGCATTATAAGTATTTATGTAATAGGCAAGTAGTTCTTGTACAGACCAGTTGCTGTTAGGTTTGTAAGATTGCAGTGTATTTAAATAACTGTCTAAGGCAGCTCTGTCGTTTTTAAAACCTTTATAGTCTACAAAACCTGCTTTGTTTACGTGTTTCTTTAAAAGGGCATCCCATTCGCTGTGGTCTACATTTACTTGAGAATTTGCAGTGGTAGACATTAAATCTCCATCTACCTTCTTAGTTGGTTGTCCTTGGCTTGTTAAACCTGCAGCACCAATTAGTGCGCAACTTTGCAATCCAGATACTGTTATGGTTATTATTAAGAATTTGAGTATTAACTTCATTTGGTTTGTGTTTTGGTTAAAGGATAAAATTCCTGTTTAATAAAATCTTTAGGAAAACGCTCATCACCATCAAAACCTAATTCAATATCACGACCGTCTTCTGGAATATGGTTGGTACCAAAAAGGTAATCCCATATACTAAGAGTAAGTCCGTAATTAACACCATACTTTACATGTTTTGGCAAAACTTTAGCATGATGCCATATGTGCATCTTAGGATTATTAAAAATATATTTAAAAGGGCCATAGTCCCAACCAAGATTTGCGTGATTTAAATGGCCAACTGAAAGTGCAAAGAAGTGCACAATGGCAACATCTGCAGCATCAAAACCACCAATTAAAGCAATAGGAATATACAGTGCAGATTTATAAACTACAGGTTCCATCCAATGGTAGCGTAAATGAGCGGCAAAGCCCATTTCTTTTACAGAATGGTGTAGTTTATGAAAATTCCATAGAAAAGGAACTCGGTGTAAAAGGCGGTGCACATTCCATTGTGTGAAATCTGAAATTAAAAAGAAAATAAGTAATCCTACGCCATAAGGAAGCGCATCCACATCAAATAACTGTACGCTTTCCAAACTAACTCCAAAGAGACTTAAGAAATTATCAAAAAGTAACGCTACAGTGTTGGAAAGTGCGATGAACACAATTAAATTCAATAAAAAGAAATTAAAGAACATATAAAATGTATCTAGCCAGAAGTCTTTTCTGAAAATTTTTTGGTTCTTACGCCAAGGAAATAAAACTTCTAAACCCCAAACCACTAAAGAGACTATTATTAATCCATAAAAATAGTTATCCCATTTGTTGTAACTCGTGATTTCTGAGAGGAGATAGTTCCAATATCCCGAATAGGAGTCTTGTATGGTCTGTAAAATATCATTCATAAGCCTTGCAAAAGTAGTCGAAATCTTACCTAAATCATTTCAATTGTAAATACGATTTATTAATAGTTAGATATTGAAACGCTATGGTTTTAATATCGTATTTAAATAACAACCACATTTGTATTGAAACTTTTTATACTATTCTTTTTATTTCTCACAACGACCATAGTTGGACAAAACCAAATTTCCAAAAAGGGGTTGATTTATCATAATAACGAACCACTTGCTAACTGTAAAATTATAAACAGTACAGCAAACTTTACTACAGTTTATTCTGACACCAATGGTTTCTTTGAGATTTCTGTAGCGCTTAATGACACTTTACAATACATATACTCCAATGAACTTGTAAAGACACAGATTATAACAAAAGAGGTTATAGAAAAAGAATGGTTAGAGATTAACATTTCACAAGGTATAAATATGTTAGATGAGGTTGTTTTAGCGCATAGGACAGATTTAAATGCAGTCTCTTTAGGAATTAGTAAACCAGGTATTATGCAACCTACAGTTTTTGAAAGACGGTTGTTAACTGCAGGCGATTTTAAACCAATACATCTTTTAGGCTTACTAGGCGGCTCTTTGCAAATAGACCCTATACTAAATGCTATAAATGGAAAAACTAAAAAATTAAAGAAATTGGTAGCTTTTGAGAGAGTTGCTGCCGATGTAGAATACCTTGAGAAAAAGTATTCATTCTTTATGATGTCTAAATTTAAAATTGATAAAGCAAAGGCAACCTCATTCTTTGTATATGTGGCAGAAGAACAATATTTGAGAAACTTAATTTCTGAAGAAAACGACTCTGGAATTAAATTTTATCTAATAGATAAATTTGCTGTATTTAAATCTTTTGGAAACTAAAAAGAGCCTCATTACAGAGACTCTTTTTTTAAAAATTAAAAACTTAGCAACAACCGCCACCATCATAATGATAGGTAGACTCGCTAAAGTAAATGTCATCTCTGCCTAATGCTTTTAATGCAGCAGCTGTTTTGTCGCAAATTGCCAATGGCTGATTTTTTAATAAAATATGGCCTTTTTTGTCATCAAAATAATCGTCTTTACCGTAGTAAATGGCTGCTTTCCCTGTAAATACACAAGGGCCATCTTCTGGCATTGGGTCTTTAATTGCTGCAACCTCAATAGACTCTATGTAAATTAACTCGTCTGTAGGGTATGTGCCAGGATTTAAGATGCGGTATGGTTTTCTTGCTCTAATTTCGATTGTGCCAAAACCTACATCTGTTAAAGCTTTTACGTATTCTTTTATTGGTAAACTACCACTAAGGCATAAAGCTCTAAGACGTTCGTCATTACGTAGAGTTTCATTCATGTCTTGCTCGCAAGTAGGATCACTCATTACAAGTTTGCCATGTGGTTTTAATACACGGTACATTTCTTTAATGGCACGTGTTAAATCTTCGGCCTTAAAAATATTGAATAAGCAATTTTGTGCAGCAACATCTATACTGTTGTCCTCAACTGGTAAGTTTAGCGCATCTCCTTTTTTAAGGTCTACAAACTCACTTTTAAACCAATCGTTCTGTTCTTCGGCAATCTTAAAGTTTTTGCGAGAAGCTTCAAGCATTTCATCAACAACATCAATACCAACGACACCATTTTTTTGACGGTTAAAATATGAGAACTGTAATAACTCCATACCGCCACCAACACCTACGTAAAGCATTTTAGGGTTATTAGACAAATCGCGAGCGTGAACAGTGCTTCCGCAGCCGTAGTTCATCTCCTGCATGATTTTTGGAATTTTTAAACCTGGTAATTCCCAAATAGGATTTGTAGTGCAACATAATCCTACATCTGGTGTTATTGCTGCTTCCTTGTAAACATCATGTGTGGTGTCTAAATAACTCATAGTTGTAACCTTGTTTTAAATTGTAGTTTGACTAATGCGTGAAGGATTGAGGCTTTGTTGAAGCTCTTTTGCTTTTTTGCAAAAAGCGACTGCCGAAAGCCTGACCTTTAGGGCACGCCATACGCTTATAATGTCTTAATTAATTCTGTAAATAATGTGATCATATGTGGTTCTGCTTTTTCTGCCATCGCTATGATTTCTGAAATATCTACAGGTTTTAAATTGTCTGGGTCACACTCGTCTGTTAATACAGAAACGGCTGCTACCGGTAAGTTTAGGTGGTTTGCCACTATAATTTCTGGAACAGTGCTCATTCCTACTGCATCTGCACCGATAATCTTTAAGTAACGGTATTCTGCTCTAGTTTCTAGCTGAGGTCCGAATACAGAAGCGTAAACACCTTTATGTAGATTAATATCTTTAGATGCCGCAATTTTCTCGATTGTTGCACTCATGGCTTTATCATAAGGAGCGCTCATATCTACAAAACGTTCTCCCATTTTTTCTACACCTTTAAAAGCAAGCGGAGAGCCACCTTGTAGGTTTATATGATCATCTATCAACATCATCTCACCTTTCTTAAAACTGGTGTTTATAGCGCCTGAGGCATTACTTACCAAAAGGTGTTTAATGCCCAACTCGTGCATGACACGAACAGGATAGGTTACATCTGTTAATGTGTAACCTTCATATAAATGAAAACGACCTTGCATTACAATTACATTCTTACCTTCTAAAGTGCCGTAAATAAGTTTGCCTTTATGAAACTCAACTGTAGCAGTGGGAAAGTTAGGAATGTGGTTATAACTAACTTCGTGCTGTATGTCTATATGTTCTAATATTTTACTTAAACCAGTTCCTAGAATGATACCCACATCTGGAGCTGTAAATCCTTTACTTTTTAAATATTCTGAAGTTTCTTCTATATATGCTTTCATAATCTATTGAAAATCTTTGTCTAAATAATTTGGTAAAAATTGCTGAAACGCGTCTACATGTTTAATGTCACTAAAGTAATCTACATCATTTCGTTCTGCTAATACTTTTACATTGGTGTCTTCTAAATCTTTTAAAGTGTTTGCAAGTACAGTATCTGTACCCCAAGTTTTGTTAGTGAAGACTTTAGTTTGCAAGCTACGCATTCCTAATAAATAATATCCGCCATCTTCTGCAGGTCCTACAACCGCATCATGGTTTTTTAATGCAGAAAACGCCTCTTCTAAATCTTCTTGACTCATATCATACATATCACTTCCTATAATGATAATGTTTTTATAGCCATCTTTAAAACCTTGTTCAAATGCATGTTGCATACGTATACCTAGGTCTTCACCTTCCTGTTGGTATTTGGTGTATATAGTTTCATCCCAAATATCATTTTCTCTCACTTTTACAGAATAGTATACAGCTTTATCTACATCTAACTGTTTAGTTATTGAAACTGTATGGTCTAATAAGAATTTGTAAATTTTGAGGGCAGACTCATCTCCAACAGTTTTGGCTAAACGGGTTTTACATTTGCCCAACTCAGGATTTCTAGTAAATATTAAGAGAAGGTTTTCAGATTTAGTATTGGTCATTAGTGTGTAATCTTGTGAGCGCTATTTATAAAAATAACTTGTTTATGTTTAATATACTTTATCTCCAGTTCTTAAATACTTTCCCCATACTTTAGAAAATACATGAACCTTATTTGTTTTCTTGTTTAAACTATCAACTACTGCAAAGCCAGCATCTTTCCAGGCAAAAATACTACCATATAAATTCTGTATATTGGTATAGCCTTTATTGCTTAGCTTTTCGCCAAAAGTCTCACTCCTAATACCAACAGAGCAATACACTACAATAGGTTTAGATTTTGAAATAGATAATGTATTTAAGATAGAGTCGTTTGGCTGTTCACCAACCCAAACGGCATTTGGTAAATGGCTAACTAAAAACTCCTGTTTTTTTCTTGTATCGAGAATGGTATAAGTATCCTCATCCATTTTAAGTTCTTGCACAGAAATGTATGGAATACTACGTGTATTATATTGCTCCAAAAGTGCATCTATATTTTTTTGGGCCAACATTGAGCCAGCAGAAAAAAATAATAGCGAAACCAGAATAAGAGTTTTCATAATTTTAGAAAATACCAGACTAACCTAAAAAAGCTTTTCGACTAAGTTAAATAATGCCTTTATGCTACAGTACCTTGACAACTACTACCAGCACCAGCAGTACAGCCATAGCAATGTTGTGAGATAATTATGTTTCTGTCATTAAGTAAATCTTCATTATACTCTGAAACGTGTTTAACTTTACTTGCAACCTTTAAGCCAAGCATTTGGTTAAAATCACAATCATACAACCAACCATCCCAACTAATTGAAATTGTATTAGTACACATCACATTTTCAACTGCTGCAGGATTATAGGCATCAACTAATTGATACATGTAATCTTCATAATTTTCTGAAGCTATTAGATAGTCTAAGAAACGCGCAATAGGTAAGTTAGTGATAGCAAAAAGATTGTGAAACTGTATGTTGAAATCTTCAAGCAACGCCTTTTTAAAATCTTTCTCCATAGCAGCTTGATCGCCTGGTAAAAAGGCTCCACTAGGGTTATAAACAAGGTCTAATCGTAAATCGCTTCCTGGCATACCATAGCCACGCTCATTTAGTTCCTGCAGTGCTTTAATAGATTTATCGAAAACACCATCACCACGTTGTTTGTCTGTCTTACCACGAGTCCAGTGTGGCATAGAGGATATTACGTGAACATTGTGTGCTTTAAAAAAGTCTGGAAGGTCATAATATTTTTTGTTTGCACGAATAATGGTAAGGTTACTACGTACAATAAAATCTTTAATACCAGCTTTTGAAGCCTCTTCAACAAACCAACGAAAATTTGGGTTCATTTCTGGGGCGCCACCAGTTAGGTCTAACGTATGTGCTCCTGTAGTTTTAATAATTTCAAGACATTGTTTCATAGTCTCGACCGTCATAATTTCCTTACGGTCTGGTCCAGCATCTACGTGACAGTGTTCACAAACCTGATTACACATATACCCTAAATTCATCTGTAAAATCTCAAGGGTTTTTGGGCGTAAAGGGAATTGGTTTATTTCAGAAATTTTTTCTTTAAAAGTTGGCAATTCACCACTTTGAAAAATTCCGTTTGAAAGTATTTCTAACTGTCTGTTTGCATTTGCTAATTCGCTGTCTTGTTTCTTTAGAGACTTAGTCGCCATTCAATATAATATTTAAGATGAGAGTTTAGTGTTTTAAACTCACAGAGCTATTTAAAAATTCAGTTTTAAAAGATTTTAGAATTAAAAATCTTAGTGAGAAAGTTTCTCATATTTGTTCATCATCTGTACACCATGAACTAGTGTCGCGCCACTCTCAATAGCAGCACCAACATGAACAGACTCCATCATTTCTTCTTTGGTAATACCACGCTGTAAGCCATCTTTAGTATATGCATCTATACAATAAGGGCACTTAACAACATGTGAAACAGCTAATGCAATTAAAGATTTTTCTCTTGCAGATAATGCGCCTTCCTCAAATACTTTACCGTAATAATCAAAAAATTTTGTACCTAGCTCTTCGCTCCATTCTGTAATTTTTCCAAATTTTCTTAGGTCTGCTGGGTCGTAATATGTTTTGTTCATGATCTATATTTTTGCCTAAATATAAGTATTAATCGTTATTAACTATAGATACTTACGAGGAACTTGGCATTATAGTTTTTTAAAATAGAAAAGCGTTCCTACAAATTGTAAGAACGCTTTAAGGCTATTTAAATAAATAGAATTGGGATTATTTTTTAATCTGAAGTTTAGTTACAAAAGAATTTCCTTTTGCAGTTGCCTTAACAATATAAAGCCCTTCAGATAAATTACCTGTTTGGATAGTGTCTTGAGTAGAAATGTTTGACTGCTTAAGAATTAACCTTCCGTTCATGTCATAAACCTCTAAAGTATCTAATGCCTGTGTTACGCTAAATCCTTGTGTTGCAGGATTAGGGTAAACAGAAAGTAAAGAAGGTTGTGACACGTCTTGAGTACTCAAGCTATTAGCTTCATTAGCATACACGTAAAATTGACCTGGTTCTAAACTTATCTCATTAGCTGTGTTTGTTACCTCTATAGTTTCATTAGTTAGCATATTATACCAAGTTCCTGTTTCTTGAAATGTTGGGTTTATACTTTGTGTGGTAATACCGAAGTTTCCTAAAACAGTGACATACCTTATAGAGTTTCCTGTAGCATTAGTATCTTCTAGCTGTATTTTCTTTAAACCATTTGCGTTACCAACATCTAATGTAAAGGTTGTAGTTTTAAAAATTGGCTCTGCTAATTTTAACGCTATTAATTGAGACCATGTGTTATAAAGATCTACTCTATTTTGATCATTTAGAAAGTCCCAACCGTCTGGCTTTTCGTCTAGCTTACATTGGTCATTACCATAAGGTGTAGGCAACGTACCGTTAGAGCACGTAAAAATACTTGTTTCATAACCAAGCTCTCCAAATTGCCATATCATCTTAGGACCTGGAACCGTAAAGAAGAACGCTCCTGCAGCTTCTAAACGGTCTAATGCCGTTGGTAAGTCTGTTGCATCATAACTCGCATTAGAGTTTCCGAAAGCTAAATTTTTATAGTTAAGACGTTCTTCGTCATGACTTTCCATATAACTTACTTGAGTTGGTGCGGTAAAATTGTTATTTATATAAGATACACCACTAATATTATTCTCTGTATTATAACCCATTGTACTTTGGTTATAAGGATTTGTCAATTTATTCCACGTCATAATACCTTTTCCTTCATCTAAGCGATAGTTACCCCATTCTATTTCTTCTTGTCTTGAACCTCCATTTCCTAAATGTTCAAAAATGATAAGAAAATCTTCATCTACATCCCATTGTGCATCTGCATATAGTTTTAAAACATCTACGCGGTCTTGGTTATAGCTGTTTGTACAGCCTTCATCACCTTCGCAATTTTGTGTAAACCCTTTAGTTAAGTCCCAACGCATACCATCTATCTTGTATTCTTCTATCCAATATTGAGCGGTTTGCATTACATATTGTCTTGTAGCATTGCTGCTATGGTCAAAATCATTAAATACATTGTAAGAGTGCTGTGCAACTTGGTTAAAATATGGACTTTCTGCAGTTGCTTGACCACCATAACAACCATTGCAATTGTTATACATTCTGTATAATGGGTTTTGCCCTGTTGCTTGGTTGTAAACTACATCAAGAATAATTGCCATTCCTCTAGCGTGTGCCTCATCTACCAGTTCTTTAAATTTATCTGGTGTTCCATACGCCTTGTCTAGTGCCATATGAAATTGTGGATTGTAACCCCAACTTATGTTTCCATCAAACTCAGAAACTGGCATTAATTCAATGGCGTTTATCCCTAATGTTTCTAGATAATCTAGACGATCTATAACATCCTGAAAGTTTTTATTGTCATCAAAATCTCTTACAAGTAGCTCATAAACTACTAAATCTTCTTTTGCAGGCTTTTCGAAATTGTCAATTTGCCACGTGTATTCTGGTGCTCCAGGAATCACCCAGCTAATTGCATCTTGTGTTTTTTCTGATGGATAATCAGGAATGTTAGGAAACGTGCTTTCTGGAATAAACACATCGTTGTTTGGTGTAAGTACTAGGGTAGAGTAAGGGTCTGCTATCGTAATTTCAGTATCAATTAGATATTGAAACAAAAGATTTTCTCCAGGCGTTTGGTTGTTTAATGTAATCCAATGTTTGTCTTGAGCTTCATCAAAATTTAATAAATAGTCATTGCTTAGTGCCCAATCTGTACCATTAAAATTACCAATAAGATGAACATAGTCCTTGTTAGGTGCATAAAGTACTAATGTAACTGATGTGTTATCTTCTGAAATATTTATACCATCTTTCATTCCTGCAGGTACGGCAGCTAACGTAGGGTTGGGTGTTAATAAAACTTGAAATGTTTCACTAAGTGTTTCATTAGTATCTGGATTTGTTGCAACCAATTCAAAATTTGAATCTTCTGAAATAACTACATCATATGTATATGTAGATAGTCCATTTTGAGTATCTGTACTAGTACCATTAACAAAGAGCTCGTAATTTGCAGTAACACCAGTTTCAGCTTGAATACTTAATGTGTTTCCGGCATCTATAAATGAAACTGCTTCTGTAGGATTGTTAAGGTTTAATCCAAATACACCAACATTAAATATAAAATCTCCTGTTTGGCTAGCTCCATTTTGGCTTTTAGCAAGCACGCCGATTCGATCTATATTGGTAGAATTATAAAACTGCGTAGGGTCTGAAATTACATAAGAATATGTACCATCACCATTGTTTGTAAATTGTGCTTCAGCTGGTGAATTACCAAAACCACCACTACCAGTTACTGGTGAGTTGGTTGCAGCATCACTGTTTGGCTCATAAAACCAAGCCCATAAATACACATCTGAGGTTCCCCATTGTTGTTGTACATCTATACCTGATAATGTGATTGTAATTTCATCTGTTTGGTTAAAAGATGCAGGTGTAATTGTGATGTTTTGTGCTGAAAGCGTCATCACCATTAAAACTGCTAAAAATGTAAAGATTGATTTCATAGAAATGTTTTAAGATAAAAAAGGCTGTGAATTACCACAGCCTTTAAAAATTAGTTTCAGATTATAACAAATTCAAAGAAAACTGATAATTTCTAGGATTACTTAAGTCTAATATAACTTCATAGGTTCCTGCCTCGCTAACAGACATATTGGTAGAGCTGTTAAACTCTAACGTACCGTCTGACGCTAAACCAAAGTTAGTGCCCCAATCGTCATTAGCTCTAAACTTAAATTCACCTACAGATAAATCTAACGTAATAGACCAAGTTCTTGAAGCTCTGTCAAAAGTTAGATCCATATCTTGGCTCCAGCCAGAATCATCTCCAGTTGTAGCAAATCCTATAATACCCCAATCTGTTTTTTGTGCAGAGTAAGTAAGATCTGTAGTATTAGCATTTACTAGGTAGTAGCCTTCTCCATCTGGTGTGGCACAATTACCTTCGCCATCTGCAGTAAGTTGTTGTGTGTAAGCTAAACTTCCTGAAGCATCACCATAATCTACATTTCCCCACGCAAAATTTCCATCTGCATCTGGTGTTACAAATTTGTATTCTGTAGTTAAGTACACAAAGCCTTCATAATCGGTTTCTCCAGTTGCACTAGCTTCTAAATAAGGTACAAACGCCACGTTTTCATTTTCGTCAGGATTCCACTGTCCAAAACTAGGGTCTCCACCATCTTGGTGAGGTCCTGGAACTGCCAATCGAGGTCCGTTTAATGGAACATATGTGGTAACAGATACTGTTTGTAGGTTAGAGGTTCTTTCTAACACACCAGTTTCTGTAGTGATTGTTGCCAATAGTCTAAAATCTAAATCTCCTGTTTCTCCTGCTTCTATACCACTTAAATTAGCAATAGTATTTAATGATTGGTGTGTTAAAGCAAAAGACGTCGTGAAGTTATCGTCATTAGAATTTGCTGTTATTTCTTGAGGTGCTGTAAACTCAGTGCCACCTAAAGTAGCTTGTAATGTATAGTTTACAGAGACTGTTGCGCCTTCTGTATCAAAATCTTCAAATGCAATAGTTGCAGCTGTATCTTCCAATGTAGAGTTATCTAAAACTATGCTTGAGCCTTCCACAGGAGCATTTAATTCTGGATCTGCTTCAACATAAGTTGTTGCTGTATATATTAAAGCTTCTGTGTTTCCTGAAGCACTTTCTCCTCTTAAGTAAAATGTAAACTCCTTAAATGGTTCTGCGCCTATTTCTAAAAGCGTTGTATTTAAGTTAGCAACACTTACAGTAAAGCTACTGGTTTGTGTTGTTCCTAAAGTTACCGTAGATGTAAACTCAGGATCTGCAGAAAGTACAATAGTAAAAGGGCCTTCTTCATCTCCAGTAAAAGTTACTGTAGTTGCTGGGTTTTCTGGGTAAGAAAAGTTAAGGCTTAAGTTAGAGACATCTCCATTATTTGCTGTAAATACAGATTCTTGATCTTGTACCACTAAAGACTCATCATCTTCACAAGCTGTAAACAACATAAAGAATGCTGCTAAAAAACTAAGTTTGTATATAAATTTCATAATGTTTAGTTTGATAAGTTAATAGGAATCATACCGTATTTTCCAGATAGGTCATTAAACCAAATCTCGTAAGCATCTGCTACTGGAATTGGAATTTCTCCTGCATCTGTAGAGGCTTGTCCAGAAAACTCACTAGTGCCACCCCAAAGAGTTCCATCTAAACTAAATTGAATACCACCAGTATTTAAATCTGTTGAAAGAACAGACCAGATATGAGGATCAAAAGTAGATTGTGTCATAGCAACATCTTCTGTAGTTGAAGAGCCTGTAATTGTTACTTGTGTGTAATCTGTTGCGCTAGTTTCATCAAAAGGATCTATGCTAAATGTACGTTCTGCAAGATCTATTGTAAATGAGTAATACCCTTCTGAAGGGACACTAAAAACGCCTGGATCATCTCCAGAACCATCATTTACATTTACTTCAGAACCACCGTTTGTTCCCCATTGTGGTTGCCATTGTCCTCTTACTTCAAGAAGTTTAAATGCCATATCTCCACTTAAGAAACGACCTGTATAGGTGTATAGGTTATCGTTTTGAGAATCTCTGTAAAGTAGTGGATTTTCGTTGTTGTTATTCCAATCTGCTTCTGTTGCGTTACCAACTAAATACAAATCTTTAAAAGGATAGGTAAAGAATGGATAGATTTCGAAAACAACAGTGTTTGATGTTGCTGCTAAGCTATTTGTAGTTCCTATTGAAGAATTAACTCTCACATAAACATCTGACCAGTTAAAAGGAGCTAACCCTATTTGGCTTGCTTTTTTATTTAAGTCGTTAACAGTTAGCGTGATTGCATTTGGCCTTCCTTTAGTTACAGTACCTAATGATAAGGCATCTGTGAACTCTGCATTTGTAGCCATTTGTACGTCATACTTAATCTCTGTAGGTACGTTATAATCTGCTTCTTCCCAAGATATGGTAACTGCAGGATTGTCTACATTGCTAGCATCTAATAAGATGCTCGTAATGTCAAGTTCTAAAGCCACTGGCTGTGCAGTAAGCTCTGCTTGAAAATCTGTTGAATCGTCTTCACTACAGGCACTAACTAAAAGGCCTAGTAGGAAAAGCGACGCAATTTTAAGGTTCTTTATCATAATTATTGTTTTAATTGTATTGAATTAATAACCTGGATTCTGTATTAAGTTCGGGTTTGTTGCTATACTCGAACTAGGAATTGGGTAAAGTGTTCTTGTAGCTTCGATAGATGCTCCATCTGGGCTGTCTCCTTTGTACTCCCAAACGTACTGGTTGCCTGTAAATAAGCCAAAACGAATAAGGTCTTGTCTTCTGTGGCCTTCCCAATGTAATTCTCTTGCGCGTTCGTCAATAATAAAATCTAGTGTTAATTGGCTATTTGTAATGTTACCTTGCGTACTACCAAAAGCACGCTCTCTTAATTCATTAATATAACCAACAGCTAGATCTAAGCTTCCGCCGCCACCTCTTAAGTGAGCTTCGGCGTACATTAAATAAACATCTGCAAATCTAAAAATAGGGAAATCAGCATCTGAGAATGTTAGGTCAGATCCTTGTTCTCCTGTTGATGTTCTGTTAGAGTATTTTGTAAGAATATAACCATTATTTCCTTCAGAAACTGGCTGTACGCTTATTGGTCTGCCGCTAGTAATTAATGAATTTCTTTGGTCATTGTTGTAAAGACCGTCTTCAAATAGTTGAGAAAACTCTCTACGTAGTCTAAACAAACCTCCAAATCCTCCAGCACTAACACCTAAAGACTCTCCATTTTGCTCCATTTTACCAACTTGACCTTGTACTAAAATTGTAGTACCACCAAAGTTTTGAGCAAATAAACCATCGTTTACTGATGGTAACATAATCTCATTCTGCGCACCATTTGTATTGTTATCTGCCAAGAAATTATCTAAATAGTTTGGAGTAAGTGTATAACCACTACCAATAAGCTCTTCACAAATATTTAAACAGTCTGTATAACGATTAGTTCCTGTATACACTTCTGCATTAAGGTAAAGTTTAGCTAAAATCATCTTAGCAACACCTTGGTCTGCACGACCATATTCATTTTGTAATGCTGGTGCTAAGTCTGTTTGTGCTTCTAGCAGCTCCGTTTCAATAAAGTTAAATAACTCTTCGCCTACAATTTCTTGTGGAGGTGTAGCAGAACCAATAACATCATTCTCTGTAACAAAAGCAGCTTTTCCAAACATATCTAATAAATGGTAATATGATAATGCTCGTAATACTCTAGCTTCTGCTCTAAATTGAGTGATGTCTTGTCTTAAGTCATCAGAAACACCTCTTGAGTCTAATAGCTCGTCTGTGGTTTGTCTTAAGAATTCATTTGCTAATGTAACTGAAAAAGACGCTCTTGCAAATACTCCTAATATTAAAGGGTTTTCTGCATCCCAAGTACCACGTTGTATACCTCTAATTCCTGGATCATTTTCGAATGTGAAAATAGATTCGTCTGTTGAAAGGTTTTGTAAGTTATATAACCCTCTAATGTATTGTCCAGTACCAGCATCTAAGCCTCCAATATTTGAGCTGCCTGCGCCGCTTAAGCCAGAAAGCGAAAGGTTAGCATAAACACCAGCTAATAAACTAGTATAGCTGTTAGAGTCTGCAAAAAACTCGTCTTCCAAAAGCAATTCTGGATCGTTAGGTGTTACATCTAGGTCTCCTTCACAAGACGTGGTCAATGTGAAGACTGCTAATAACAGTAATAGTATATTGATTTGAATTTTCATTATATCTTTAATTTATAGATGTTATTAAAATTTGTAATTAGCTCCAAATTGGTACACTCTAGCTCTAGGGAAAATGGTGTTATCTACACCAGATGCACCTACTTCTGGATCTAAGCCACTATAGTCTGTAATAACAAATGCATTTTGTACACCTGTCCAGATTCTTAAACTATCTCCCCATTTAGTATCATCTAATTGGATAGTGTATCCTAAAGTAGCATTATCCATTCTTAAGAATGATGCATCTTCAAGATAAATGTCTGATCTTATAATTTCGTCTGTACTTTGAGTAAAGTTAGTTTCTAATACAGATGTAGGTATGTTAGCTAAGAAACCGTTACTGTTTAAATTGTTATAGTATGCATTGTTAGAGCTTACATTGTTATAAACGTAATTTCCTAAGCTAGCTCTTAAAAATACAGAAAGGTCAAACCCTTTATAGTTTACTGTAGAAGAAAACCCTAATAACACGTCTGGATCTGGATTTTTAGAAATAAATCGGTCATTGTTGTCTATTAATCCATCACCATTAAGATCTACGAATGCACCTTCAATAGGGTTTCCGCTTGCATCATAAACTTGCTTATAAACATAAAAAGAACCTGGAGCAAAGCCTTCTCTCTGTAAACCAATATTACCACCAGTACCACCAGCAATTCCTGTAGTTTCAATATCTAAACCAAAAGCAAGATCTTCAATTTCTCTATCTAAGAAAGCAGCATTAAAGTTCACGTTCCAGTTTAAGTCTTCTTGCTGAATGATATCAGAATTTATAGTAAACTCTAAACCTTTAGAGCTAAAACTACCAATATTTAAAAAGCCTTGGTTACTAAAGTTAGAACCATCTGCAATTGGTACAAAAGATAATAAGTCTTCTGAAATATTTTTATAAACTTCAACAGAACCAGAAATGCGATTATTAAAGAAACCGTAATCTAAACCAATGTTAGTTTGTTTAGTCTCTTCCCACTTAAGCAACTCATTTCTAAATTGTGGCTGTGCAATAGGAATAGAGCCGTCTCCAAATTGATATTGAGAGTTAGGTTCTCCTAAAGCAAAACGACTTGTAAACAATAAAGACTGACCAATATTTTGTTGCCCAGTTACACCATAACTTGCTCTTAATTTTAAGAAGTTAAACTTTTCAGACTCTGCAAAGAAATCGTCACTAATTGTCCAACCTGCAGAAACACTTGGGAATGTACCAAAACGCTCATCTGGGCTAAATCTAGATGTACCATCTCTTGTTACAGATGCAGATAAGAAGTACTTATCTTTATAAGACACCTCACCTTTACCTATGTAGGTTAATAAAACTACTTCTGGGTCTATATTAGTAGTAGGAACTATAAGGGTGTTTGGGTCATTTTGTTCTCCAGTAGAAAAACTTTGTGATTCAAATTTTTGGTAGTTATATACACCTTGTACCCCTAAAGTAAAGTCGTTTATAGTTTTGTCGTAACGTAATTGAAAGTTAAACTGCTGGTTAGTTCTTTCGTTTTCATAAGCACTGCTGTTTCCTAGTAAAACAGTTTCACCTTCGTCGTTTACTATTCTTACACCCAAGGCACTTTCTTCAGGTCTCATAAAAGTACCTTTACCAGTACTCTTATCATATCCTAAGTTTAATAATGCACTAAATTCTGGAGCAAAGTGAAACTTATAATCTAAAACAACATTACCAAAATAACGTGTTACTTCACTAACATTTCTAGTTTGCATAAGCTCTGCTACTGGGTTCCTAGCAACATTGGCTAATGGATCTCCATTTGCATCAGTAAATTCAAAGAAACCACCATAAGCAGACCCTTCTTGGTAAATAGGTTGTGTTGGGTCAAAACGCAAAGCACCACCTTCAACACCAGGACTAAACCTGTTATCCTCTAGAGTAAGGTTAGCATTAAGGCTTACTTTTAAGTGGTCATCAAATAAACTAGGGTTAACACGTAAAGAGTAGGCATTACTTTGAAACTCCGATGTTTTTCTTAATCCAGGTCTATCTGTAAAACGCGCAGAAAACCTTACTGGTAATGTGTTTTTAAACAAAGAACCATTTAAAGACAGGTTACTATCAAAAGTTACTTGATTTTCATAAATCTCATCTTGCCAATCTGTATTTGCATCACCTAACAATCCTACATCTTGAGGACGTTGCTCGGCTACCAGTGCTCTAAACTCATCTGCAGAAAAAACATCTATAGTTTTAGCAAGTGTGTTATAACCTACTTGTGTATTAAACTCTGCCTTAAACTTCTTACCACCTTTTTTAGTTGTGATAATAATTACACCATTTGAGGCTCTACTACCATACACTGCTGTAGATGCAGCATCTTTAAGAACAGTAAAAGACTCAATGTCTGAAGGGTTTATAGTAGATAATATAGATCTTGCACCGCCTACGGCATCATTATCTATAGGTAAACCATCTATAACTATCAGAGGTTGGTTAGAGGCACTTAGAGAAGCGCCACCACGAATTCTTATGTCTGATCCTGAACCTGGTGCACCACTAGTATTAATAGATAAACCAGCAACACGACCGCTTAATAAGTTTTCTGGAGTCGCAATGTTACCTTGATTAAAATCTTTTTCTGTAACCGCAGTTAATGCACCTGTGGAGCTTTTCATGGTTGTAGTACCATATCCCACAATAATTACTTCATTTAATTTTGCGGCATCTTCCTTCATTACAAATGATAGGTTAGATTGGCCAGTATAGGTAATTTCTTGTTTTTGAAACCCAACATAGGTTACTACAACAACATCACCAGAATTTAGAGAAATTGAGAAATTTCCATCAAAATCGGTGGAGGTTCCATTTGCGGTACCCTTAATTAAAATATTTGCTCCAGGTATTGGTAATCCAGAGGCAGCTTCAGTTACTGTTCCTGTCACAATATCCTGCGCAAATAAAGAGAGCGGAAATAGCACAAACAGCCATAAACATTTAGTAAGTAATTTCATATAAAATAGTAATGAGTTAGTAAATGATTGTACTTAATAGATTCACTTTTCGTTGTTAAAAATATATAAATCATTAAGTAAACTTTAAGAAATAAAAAATTATCCTCAGCGAAAACGTTTTCGTGTTGACAACTTTCTATTTATGACAATATTTCATTAACATCCGTTTGAGATAAAAGGTTAATAATTATGCATTACCTTTATTGCGAATACAATATCCCATGAATAAAAAAGTCACATTAAAGTCAATTGCCAAGGAGTTAGATGTATCAATTTCAACAGTTTCAAAAGCGTTAAAAGACAGTCCAGAAATTAGTAAGGATACAAAGCAGAAAATTAAAGCATTTGCAAAATTTTATAATTACAAACCAAATAATATTGCTCTAAGTTTAAAGAACAGAAAAACTAAAACTTTGGGCATTATCATTCCAGAAATAGTACACCATTTTTTTACTACCGTAATTAAAGGTATAGAGCAAGTTGCTAATGATGAAGGCTATAATGTGATTGTATGTCTTTCTAATAACTCATTTGATAAGGAAGTTATAAACATGGAGATACTTGCTAATGGCAGTACAGATGGTTTTATAATGTCTGTCGCTAAAGAAACACAACAAAAGAAAGATTATCATCATTTGGTTGAAACCATAAACCAAGGTATGCCAGTTGTTATGTTTGATAGGATGATTCCAGAAATTAACTGCGATAAAGTTATTATAGATGATAAGAAAGGCGCACGGCAAGCGGTTCAGTTTCTAATTGATAAAGGAGCAAAAAAGGTTGCGCTATTAACTACAGTAGATTATGTGAGCGTAGGAAAATTAAGAACTACAGGATATTTAGAATGCTTAGAAAGTAATGATTTACCTATTGATGAATCCTTAATTCTCAAAATAGAAGATATGGACCATTATGCTGAAAAAATCGAAGAATTTTTGAAGCAAACCTCTTGTGATAGCATTTTTGCAGTTAATGAACATTTTGCTGTAGAGGCTATTAGAGCCTTAAGGACACAAGGAAAGTCTGTACCAGAAGATGTCTCTGTAATTGCATTTACAGATGGCGAATTGTCTAAACATTTCATACCAAGTCTTACTACAATTAATCAAAAAGGCTTAGAAATGGGTGCAACTGCAGCAAAACTACTTATTGATAAGCTTGAGCGTCCAGAAGATGAAAAAGAGCTCTACCAAACCGTTATACTCGAAACATCACTTATTGAAAGAGAATCTACAAAATAAGATAACATTGCTTTTTTAGACATTTCTAAAAATTAGTTTATATTTGACCCGATTATCAAACTTAATGATTCACTTTTCGCTGTTAAGTCTTGATAATTATTCTTTGTTAAGGCTTATCGTCTTGTTTAATTAATACAAACGATATGCAAAAACCCAAGTTAAGTTTTTGGGAAATCTGGAACATGAGTTTCGGGTTTCTTGGTATTCAGTTTGGTTTTGCTCTGCAAAACGCAAACACCTCAAGAATATTTGAAACCTTAGGTGCTCAAGTAGAAGATATTCCTATACTTTGGATAGCTGCTCCTGTTACAGGATTAGTTGTACAACCTATAATTGGTTATTTTTCAGACAGAACCTGGACAAAATTAGGTAGGCGTCGCCCTTATTTCCTAATTGGCGCAATCTTATCATCTATAGCTTTATTTATGATGCCTAACTCTCCATCATTATGGATTGCGGCAGGTACACTTTGGATTATGGATGCCTCCATAAATATTTCAATGGAGCCTTTTAGAGCTTTTGTAGGAGATAACCTTCCAGATAGACAACGTACTTTAGGCTTTGCTATGCAAAGTTTCTTTATTGGTATAGGTGCTGTTGTCGGATCTTTACTACCATATATTTTCACCAATTGGATTGGTTTAGAAAATACAGCGGCAGAAGGTGTTATACCACCATCTGTAAAGTGGTCTTTTTATGTAGGTGGCGTGGTGTTTTTATTGGCAGTCTTGTGGACCGTTTTTAAATCTAAAGAATATTCTCCTAAAGAATTAGAGGCTTTTGAAGCCGCTTCTAACGCTAAAGCATCTTTACAGCCTAAAATAGAAAACAGAGAGAAAAACATTAAAAACCAGCAAACTATTGGTTTGGTGATGACTGCAATTGGAGCAATTATAAGCTACTATATCTACGCAAATTCACTCACTAAAGAACTATATATCTTGTTTGTCGGTTTAATTGTATTAGGCACCTTATTTATTATAGTAGCTCAACTTAGAAAACAAAACATAAGAAATGGATTTACCATTATTATGACAGATATGTTGAATATGCCCGAAACCATGAAACAATTGGCTTGGGTACAATTCTTTTCTTGGTTTGCATTATTCTCAATGTGGATTTACACCACAGCATCAGTAACTGGACACGTATTTGGTACTACAGATACTACAACTGTATTATATAATGACTCTGCAGATTGGGTTACTGTTATGTTTACAGTTTATAATGGTGTCGCAGCAGCAGTTGCATTTTTACTGCCAGTACTTGCTAAACGTACAAGCAACAAATTTACACATATGCTAGCTTTAGTAATGGGAGGCTTAGGTTTAATATCTATCTACTTTGTAACTACTAAAGTAGGATTATTGTTGGCAATGGTAGGTGTTGGTGTGGCTTGGGCAAGTATATTGTCAATTCCTTACGCGTTGCTTTCTGGCTCATTGCCTTCAGCTAAAATGGGATATTATATGGGTGTATTCAACTTTTTTATAGTAATACCTCAAATAGTAGCTGCTACAATCTTAGGCTTTTTAGTTAAAGAATATTTTAATAGCGAACCAATTTATGCTCTAATCATAGGTGGTTTTGCGATGATCCTTTCTGGACTATTAACATTAAGGGTTAAAACCAATAAAAAATTAAACATTAGTGATGCAACAAACTAAAGGATTCATATTCGATTTAGATGGTGTAATTGTCGATACCGCCAAATACCATTTCTTGGCTTGGCGCAGTTTAGCGAACCAGTTAGGTTTCGACTTTACTGAAAACGATAACGAAAAGCTAAAAGGCATAAGTAGAGTAAAATCGCTTGAGATGATCCTAGAATGGGGAAACATCACTTTGCCTGAAGAAGAGTTTAATAAGCAAATGGCATTAAAAAATGAAGAGTATTTAGCGCATATAAGTGATATGAATGCCTCTGAAATACTGCCAGATGTTGAGAAAACATTAGAGTACTTAAAAAATAAACAACAAAAAATAGCCTTAGGGTCTGCAAGTAAAAACGCATCTCCAATTCTAGAACGCGTTGGTTTGTTAGATACATTTAAGGTTATAGTAGATGGTAATGCAGTTACTAAAGGTAAGCCTAATCCAGAAGTCTTTTTAAAAGGAGCAAAAGGTTTAGACTTAAACCCAGAAGCATGTATAGTTTTTGAAGATTCAATCTCAGGCATACAAGCTGCAAACAAAGCTAACATGATTAGTATTGGTATAGGAGACTCAAAGGTGCTTCACGAAGCAGATTATGTATTCAAAGATTTCACAGAGATTTCTGAAGCATTTATAAATAAATTAATTGAAAATGAAAACGCAACTCTAAAACAAAACTAAGAGTAGTGTTTATGACTATTGAAAATTTAAAGCAATGAATCAAGAATATATCACAGCCAACGCTTGGTCAATTATAGAAGATGATTTTGACAAAGGCCGCGTAAAATCCTCAGAGAGCCTTTTTAGTTTAGGAAACGGTGCTATGGGACAACGTGCTAATTTTGAGGAAACTTATACAGGAGACACCTTTCAAGGTAGTTATATTGCTGGTGTTTATTATCCAGATAAAACACGTGTAGGTTGGTGGAAAAACGGATATCCAGAATATTTTGCCAAAGTACTAAATGCTCCAAACTGGATTGGGATCAATGTTACAGTTAATGGTGTTGCTTTAGATTTAAATACCTGTAAAAGCATTACTAATTATAAGCGTGAACTTAATATGAAAGAAGGTTGGTATGAGCGTTCTTTTACTGCAATCTTGCCAAATGATGTTGAGGTAAACGTAAGTGCAAAACGCTTCTTGTCGCTAACACATGATGAGCTTGGAGTTATTAACTATAAGGTAACTCCAGTTAATACAAAGGCCGTTATTGAATTTTCGCCCTATATAGATGCAGGTATTACTAATGAAGATACTAATTGGGATGATAAATTTTGGGATATACTATCTGTTACAGAAGCAGACCAACAAGGATTCATTAGCTCTAAAACTATGAAAACAGAATTCCATGTAGGAACTTACATGCAATCTCTAGTCTTTGTCGATGGTCAAAAGCAGAATTTAAAACCATCTGTCACCCAATCAGATTCAGAATTATATTATAAATACACATTAAATGTAAATAAAGGCGAAGAAGCTAGTATTCAAAAATTTGCGGGATATGTGACAGATATGAATCACAAAACATCTCAATTAATTGATGCAGCAAAGACAGTTCTTAAGGAAAGCATCAATTTAGGATATGAAACGTTGTTAAAACAGCAAAAAGATGCTTGGGCTTCAATTTGGGATATGGCAGACATTACTATTGATGGTGATGTAAAAGCACAACAAGGTATAAGATTCAATATCTTTCAGCTTAACCAAACCTATTTAGGAAAAGATGAACGTTTAAACATTGGGCCTAAAGGTTTTACAGGTGAAAAATATGGTGGTAGCACATATTGGGATACAGAAGCGTATTGCATACCATTTTATATGGCAACCAAAGACCAAAATGTAGCAAGAAGCTTATTGGCTTACCGTTACAATCACCTAGATAAAGCTATTGAAAATGCTGAGAAATTAGGCTTTACTAACGGTGCAGCATTATACCCAATGGTTACTATGAATGGTGAGGAAAGCCATAACGAATGGGAAATAACCTTCGAAGAAATACATAGAAATGGTGCTATGGTTTATGCCATTTACAATTATGTAAGATACACAGGAGACTTTAGCTATATTCCAGAAATGGGACTAGAAGTTATGATAGCAATATCAAGATTCTGGTATCAGCGCTTTAACTATAGCCAAGAGAAAAACAAATACGTAATGTTAGGCGTAACTGGTCCTAATGAGTACGAAAACAATGTAAATAATAATTGGTATACCAACTACTTTGCAAAATGGTGTATAGAGTACACTATGTTATGCTTAGATAAGGTTAAGGATGGATATAGTGACGATTATAATCGCATTGTAGGTCATACTAAACTTAATGACTCGGAGCTAGACAAATGGCAAGAATTGGTAAACAATGTGTATTTACCTTATTCAGGTAAGTATGATGTGTATTTGCAGCAAGATAATTTCTTAGATAAAGAGTTAATACCGGTTTCAGAGCTTGATAAAACACAACGGCCAATTAATCAAAAATGGAGTTGGGATCGTATTTTAAGATCGTGTTACATTAAGCAAGCAGATGTGTTACAAGGGTTTTATTTCTTCGAAGATCATTTTACAGAAGAAGAATTAGAGCGTCATTTTGACTTTTATGAACCACTTACAGTCCATGAATCCTCATTATCACCTTGCGTGCATAGTATACAAGCAGCAAAATTGAATAGAATGGACCAAGCATATACATTTTATTTAAGAACATCTCGTTTAGATTTAGATGACTATAATAAGGAAGTAGAAGAAGGTTGCCATATTACAAGTATGGCAGGAACGTGGATGAGTATTGTTGAAGGATTTGGTGGTATGCGTGTTGTAAACGATACGCTATCTTTTGAACCAAGGATCCCAAAAGAATGGGATGCATATTCCTTTAAAGTTAATTTCAGAAACCAAGTGGTTAAGGTAAATGTGTCTCAAAAAGGAAGCACGTTTGAGGTAGAAGGCAACTCAACCTTAAGCATTATCTTAAATGGAGAAGCGTTAAAAATTTCACCATCACAACCTGTAAAGGCATAATTTAAAACACATTATATGAATCGGTTAATAATAGCTATTTGTTTACTTCTAAGCATGCAAACAACGTTTGCACAGTTAGAAAGGTTGGAGCCACCAAATTGGTGGGCAGATATGAATTTAACATCAGTCCAACTGTTATGTTATGGTGAAAACATTTCAGATTATGAGGTGTCCTCTAAAGACATAACTATTGTAAATGTGGAGCGTACAGAAAACCCTAATTATCTGTTTGTTAATGTAAATTTTGAAGGGCTTTCTGCTGGAGAATATTCATTTAAGTTCAAAAAGAAAGGTTCAAAATCTTTCACTAAGGCTTTTGCCTTAAAAGAACGTGATGCAAACTCAAAAGAAAGAGAAAGCTTTAATTCAAGTGATTTGGTGTATTTAATAATGCCAGATCGTTTTGCCAATGGAGATACAAGTAATGACAGTATGCCAAGTGTTACAGAAAAAGTAAACAGAGCAGAACAAGGTGGCCGTCACGGTGGCGATTTACAAGGTGTAATTAATCAATTAGATTATTTAGAAGATCTTGGAGTTACTGCACTTTGGAGCACACCACTTTTAGAAGATAACGACGCAAAATATTCTTATCACACCTATGCACAAAGCGATGTATATAAGATAGATCCACGTTATGGAACCAATGAGGATTATAAGCGCTTGGCAACCGAGATGGAACAACGCGATATGAAATTAATAATGGATTATGTGACCAATCATTGGGGTGCAGAACATTGGTTAATTAAAGATTTACCAGAACAAAGCTGGATTCATCAATTTGAAGACAATAAAGGCAAAGATTTTCCTTTAGATGGCTATGCCAACTCAAACTACAGGATGACAACACAGTACGATCCAAACGCGTCTGCAATAGATATACGTTACTGTGAAGATGGTTGGTTTACGAGTACAATGCCAGATTTAAACCAAAGCAATCCTAAAACGTTAACCTATTTAATACAAAATGCCATTTGGTGGATAGAGTATTCTGGGTTAGATGGTTTTCGCGTAGATACCTATTCATATAATGATAAAGAAGGCATCGCAAATTGGACAAAAGCTATTACAGATGAATATCCTAACTTTAATATTGTAGGAGAAGTTTGGCTACATAATCAAGCCCAAATAGCATATTGGCAAAAAGACAGCAAAATAGGAGCCTTGCAAAATTTTAATTCTCATTGTCCAAGTGTCATGGATTTTACACTTCATGATGCAATTGGTGTAATGTTTAAAGAAGACAACGCCAGCTGGAATGACGGAATGATTAAAGCGTACGATAATTTTGTGAATGACTTTTTATACCAAGACATAGACAATCTTATGGTTTTTGCAGAAAACCATGATACCGGACGTATAAACGAAATTTACAATGGGAGCCTAGACCATTATAAACTAGCAATGACGTTAGTGGCTACCACAAGAGGAACACCTCAAATTTATTACGGTAGTGAAATAGGAATGCGTGGCGACAAAGGAAAAGGAGATGGTGCTATACGACAAGATTTTCCTGGTGGTTGGGCTACAGATGCTAACAACGCCTTTACAAAAGATGGCCGTACAGAAGAGCAAGAGGCATATCATTCATTCTCTAAAACACTTTTCAATTTCAGAAAAGAAACACCAGCGTTACATACAGGAGAGTTATTGCATTACCTTCCAGAAAATAACGTCTATGTATATTTCAGAAGTTTAGAAGATCAAACTGTAATGGTTGTATTAAATAATAATCCAGAAGAACAGACTTTAGATTTAAGTCGTTTTACTGAAGGTATTAAGAATGCTACAACAGGTAAGGAGTTATTTTCTCAAAACACACTAAATTTAGATGATCCCTTAACGGTTAAGGGAAAATCTCCATTAGTAATAAGCTTAAACTAAAAACAATGAAGTCAAATTTCCTTTTAATTTTTGGTCTTGTATTAACTGTCTTTGGCTGTAAGGAAATGACGTTACAGGTAAAAAAAGAGGCAGTTAAAGAAAAACAAATTGCAGAAGAGTTTGTTTTTAAGGTTTTAGATAGCGCAGTTTTAAAAGAAGGCAAGCTATTTAGGGTAGATTCTTTTCCGTCTCAATTTGTAGTCCCAAGAACGGTTGATGTTTGGGTGCCAAAATCCTATTCCAAAGACAGCACGTATGCTGTGTTATATATGAATGACGGTCAAAATCTTTTTGATAGTACCACAACTTGGAACAAACAGGAATGGAAAGTAGATGAAACCTTAAGCAGATTAATACAACAAGATTCAGTAAAAAATACAATTGTTGTAAGCGTGCACAGTATTCCAGAATTTAGGCATAGTGATTACTTTCCGCAAAAACCTTTAGAGCAACTTCCAAGTACAGCGTATGATTCTGTAGTGGTTATGGCAAAAAACAACGATGTGTCTAAAACAGAGTTCGTTTCTAATTCAGATAACTATTTAAAATTTTTAGTTGAAGAAGTTAAACCACAAATAGATGCTCAGTTTTCTACAAAAACAGGTGTTGAGCATACAGTAATAGCTGGAAGCAGTATGGGCGGATTAATTTCGTGGTATGCAGTTACAGAATATCCTAGAATATTTGGAGGCGCAATTTGCATGTCTACACATTGGCCTGGCGCAATGCCGTTTGAAGGCAATCCGTTACCTGAAGCTTATTTTAGTTATCTGGAAACTAAATTACCAAGTCTAGAAACACATAAATTTTATTTTGATTACGGAGACAAAACTCTAGATGCACTATATCCTCCATTTGCAACTCGAGTAGATGCTGTGTTTAAAGAAGCAGGTTTTACAGAAGATAATTTTAAAAATATGTTTTTTAAAGGCACAGATCATAGCGAGGTATCCTGGCAAAAACGATTACACATTCCTCTTAAATTCACATTATAATGATTCGAGTAAAACACATAGTGCCCTTTAGCTTAGTATTATTAGGACTATTAGCTGTGTCTTGTAACACTAAAGGAAAAGCATTAGGACAGCCTTCTGTTATTAAAGGTATGGCAACGCCAATACGTTTAGACGTAGATAGTACATCTGTATTGCTAACAGATTATTTTTTAAATGTTTCTGAAATAGATTCAACAAGTACCACTAAAGGATTTGAAACTTCCATAGATAAAGACAAGACAACACTCAAACTAAAAACCTTAGCAAACGCACCAGCATTGGGCAATCTAAGAGTGTGGTCAAATGGTGTAGCTAATGATATACCGTTATTTAAAAGCGCTAAAGAATCTAAAACAATTTCATTTAAAGCTGAAGAAAATCAGTTTCAAACTGTTCAGCTAAAGGGAGAATTTACAAATTGGGGCACACAACCAATGCGCTATGCAAATGGAGAATGGACATATAGTGAAATTTTTAATCCTGGAAATCATCAATATGTTCTTATCGCAGATGGTAAGGAAATGAATAATCCAGATGATACAGAAACTGTTGATAATGGTATGGGCGGCACTAACTCTGTTATTTCTATTGGCAATAAGAATGCGTTAAAGCCAGAGCTTTCTACGGGAAAGAATAATGTGTCTGCTTTCACAGTAAAGATTAAAAATAACTACAACACTGTTTTAGCATATTTAGACAATCAACTTATTGATGGTTCGTATGAAGAAACAGATTCAGATGAAATCTATATAAAAATCCCAAAAGGCTTAAAAGGGCGTCATCTTATAAGAGTGTATGCATCTAATATAAACGGAAGAGGTAATGATATTTTAGTACCTCTTGAAAATAGTAGTGTTATAAGTGATGCATCTAAATTAGAACGTACAGATTTTCACACTCAGATTATGTATTTCTTAATGGTAGATCGTTTTAAAGACGGCGATTTAACCAATACTAAAAAAGTTGATAACGACAGTATTTTACCAAAAGCCAATTATTATGGTGGCGATTTACAAGGTGTTTTAGACAAGATAAAAGACGGTTATTTTAAAGAATTAGGAATTAATACTGTGTGGTTGTCACCAATAACACAAAATCCCGAAGGCGCATATGGTTTGTGGCCAGAACCTTTAACCAAATTTTCTGGATATCACGGATATTGGCCCATTAGCAATACAAAAATAGACTACCGCTTTGGAGATGAGGCCTTGTTTAAAGAGCTTATTGAAGAAGCTCACAAACAAGATATGAATGTTTTGCTGGACTATGTGGCAAATCACGTTCATGAAGAACATCCATTGTATAAAGAGCATCCAGAATGGGCAACAGAGTTATACTTGCCAGATGGTACGCTAAATACAGAACGTTGGGATGATCATAGATTAACAACTTGGTTTGATACGTTTATGCCAACACTTGATTTTAGCAAGCCAGAAGTGGTAGAAACTATGACAGATTCTGCAGCTTATTGGGTTACAAATTATGATTTAGATGGCTTTCGTCACGATGCCACAAAGCACATTCAATTAGACTTTTGGCGTACGCTAACACGTAAAGTTAAAGAACGCACAGACAGACCTATTTATCAAATAGGAGAAACCTACGGTAGTTATGAGCTAATTAATAGTTACATAAACACAGGAATGCTAGATGCGCAATTCGATTTTAACCTATACGATGCAGAAGTATCAACCTTTGCTAAAAATGAAACCTCTTTTGAGCGTTTAGCAAATACCTTGCAACAAGGCTTAAATTATTATGGAAGTCATCATTTAATGGGGAATATTTCAGGTAACCAAGATAAGGCGCGCTTTATAAGTTATGCTTCTGGAGACGTAAGTTTTGAAGAAGATGCAAAAAAAGCAGGTTGGACACGTGAAATTACTATGAGTGACACTACGGCGTACAAAAAGTTGGCACAGTTGCAGGCCTTCAACCTATCTGTACCAGGTATTCCAGTAATTTATTACGGAGATGAGTATGGTAGTATTGGTGGTAATGACCCAGATAACAGACGTAGGATGAAGTTTGAAAACTTAAACAATCAAGAAACTCAGCTTAAAAACACTGTAACATCATTAGTTAATAAGCGTAGAAACTCAATGGCACTTCAATATGGAGAAACCAAAATTTTAAGAGCAGATAAAGAGGTGATGATTATTGAGCGAAACTATTTTACAGAAGAAGTATATGTTGTTTTTAATAAAACAAATAAAGCTCAAGATATAAACGTAGATGGTAATACCATAACAGTTGAAGCAAACGGATTTAATTTTTTCGAAAAATAACTTAAGACCCTAAATAAAACACACAAACAATGAAAACATATATTTCAGCTTTACTAATAGGACTTGCGTTTGTAGCGTGTAAGTCAGAGCCTAAACAAGAAGAGGTGACAGTAGAAACTCCTAAAGAGATTGCGCCAGTTAATGATGAAATGCTGGAAACAGCAATTATCTATGAGGCTAACATAAGACAGTATTCTAATGAAGGTACTTTTAACGCCTTTACGAAAGACATTCCTGAGCTAAAGCAATTGGGTGTAAAAGTAATTTGGTTAATGCCAATATTTCCTATTTCAGAAACTAAACGTAAAGCTACTGGAGGCGATTTTGCAAGCCTTATTGAAGATGAGGCAGAGCGTGAAAAAATGTTAGGTAGTTATTATGCTGTTTCAGATTTTACAGAGGTAAATCCAGAGTTTGGTACCAAAGAAGATTTTAGAGCACTTCTTAAAACGGCACATGATAATGATATGTATGTAATTTTAGACTGGGTGCCAAACCATACAGGTTGGGATCACGTTTGGATAAAAAATCATCCAGAATTTTATACTAAAAACGCTAAAGGAGAAATTACAGATCCATTAAACGAAGATGGAGAGCCAGTTGGTTGGGCAGATGTTGCAGACCTAGATTACAGTAATGAGAACTTACGTAACGAAATGATTTCAGATATGAAATATTGGTTGTCCGAAGAAGGTGTAGATGGCTTTAGATGTGATGTTGCTGGTAGTGTACCATTAGATTTTTGGGAGCAAGCTATACCACAACTTCGTGATACTAAAGATGTATTTATGTTAGCTGAAGCTTGGGAGCCAGAATTATTAAAAGCTAATTTATTTGATATGGCTTACGCTTGGGATGGTCATCATATGATGAACGCAATTGCATCTGGAGAAAAGGATGCGTCTGCTTTTAAAGACTACATATCTAAAGTTGAAACCGACTACGAAGACAATGACATCTTAATGAATTTTGTAACAAACCACGACGAAAACTCTTGGAATGGAACTATTAAGGAGCGTATGGGTTCTAATGCAAGTGCAATGACAGCGTTGTCATACACAATGCCTGGAATGCCACTAATTTATAGTGGTCAAGAATACGATCTAGATCACAGGTTAAAGTTTTTTGAAAAGGATAGTATACCAAAAACAAAAGCTAATATGTGGCCATTGTTAGAAAAATTAGGGCAACTTAAGACAGAAAACAAAGCGCTTCATGGAGGTAAAGATGCTGCAACAATATCTATTTTAGAAACATCTAAGCCAAATGCTATCATTGCTTTTAAAAGAGAGAAAGCAGAAGATCAATTGGTATATTTAGCAAATGTATCTAATAACCCAATTACATTTACTGTACAATTAGAAGGTGTATATGTAGATGAAATGACAGGAAAAGAAATTACGCTAGCTAAAGATCAGGAACACACATTAAAAGGAAATCAATACGTTATATATACCAATAAATAATCTAACATATTATGTCTCGGTTAAACCTGTAATATATCGCTTAATATATGTTACAGGTTTTTTTATTCTTGTAATTTTAAGAGAATTAAATCCTTTATCTCTAAAAAGAGATGCTCATTACTAACTATTTATCAACCGAAAACGTTTTAGTCAAGAGTAAGATTAGGCGTTTCCTTTTATTCTCAATACATTTAACATAATGAAAGATAAATTGAATCATATTGCTGTCCTAACAAGTGGTGGCGATGCTCCAGGAATGAATGCAGGAATAAGAGCAGTTGTACGTTCTTGTGCATTTCACGATATTAAATGTTCTGGTATTTATAGAGGTTACCAAGGTCTTATAGAAAATGATTTTGAAGTTCTTAATGCACGTTCAGTAAGAAATATTATAAATCGAGGTGGCACCTTTTTAAAATCGGCACGTTCTAAAGAATTTAGGACAAAAGAAGGACGTCAAAAAGCTTACGAAAATCTTATATCTCAAGGCGTAGATGCCTTGGTGGTAATTGGAGGTGATGGTACATTTAATGGTGCAGTTGTCTTTAATGAAGAACATGATTTTCCAATAGTAGGAATGCCAGGTACTATAGATAATGATATTAATGGAACAGATCATACTATTGGTTACGATACTGCATTAAATACTGTTGTTGAAGCTATAGATAAAATTAGAGATACCGCAAACTCTCATAACCGTTTGTTTTTAGTTGAGGTTATGGGAAGAGATGCAGGAGATATTGCCTTAAATGCAGGTATTGGTGCAGGAGCAGAAGAGATTTTAATTCCGGAAGAAGATTTAGGAACAGATAGATTGTTAGAGTCTTTAAAACGAAGTAAAAAATCTGGGAAAACCTCCAGCATTATTGTGGTTTCTGAAGGAGATAAAATAGGTAAGAATATTTTTGAACTCGCAGAGTTTATTGAAACCAACCTAGAAGATTACGAAGTTAGAGTTACTGTTTTAGGACACATACAACGTGGTGGTACGCCTAGCTGTTATGATCGTGTTTTAGCAAGCAGGTTAGGTATTGGTGCCGTAGATGCATTATTGGCAGGAGAGCGAGACATTATGATAGGAACAGTGCACGGTAAAGTTACATCTGTGCCATTTAAGGAAGCTGTTGCAGGACGCAATAAAATAGATTTAGATTTAATTAGAGTGGCAGATATTACTTCGACATAATACAATAAGATGTCTTGTGACAGGCATTGTCGAAATAGTTATATAGAAAAGAAATTATTAATTAAAAAGTTACCCAATACGTTGGGCATTACTATGACAAAATTAGCAATAAACGGTTTTGGCCGTATCGGTAGAATAGCATTTAGAATAGCAACACAACGCGACAATGTAGAAGTTGTAGCAATAAACGATTTATTAGACGTTGATCACTTAGCATACCTATTAAAATATGATTCAGTTCACGGAAAATTTCCAGGGATTGTTGAGGTTAAAGACGGCAACTTAGTTGTAGATGGTAATACAATTCGTGTAACAGCAGAGCGCAATCCAGAAGACTTAAAATGGGATGAAGTAGGTGCAGAAGTTGTAATGGATTGTACAGGAATATTTACAGATTTAGATAACGCAGATGCACACTTAAAAGCAGGTGCTAAAAAAGTAGTTATCTCTGCACCATCTAAAACAGCGCCTATGTTTGTAATGGGTGTAAACCACAAAGATGTTAAACCATCAGATAATATTGTATCTAACGCATCTTGTACTACAAACTGTTTAGCGCCAATGGCTAAGGTTATAGATGATGAGTTTGGTATTGTAGAAGGGTTAATGACTACAGTACACGCAACAACATCTACACAATTCACTGTAGATTCGCCATCAAAGAAAAACTACAGATTAGGGCGTTCTGCAATGGCTAATATTATACCAACATCTACAGGAGCTGCAGTAGCGGTAACTAAAGTAATACCATCTTTAAAAGGTAAGCTAACAGGTATGGCGTTTAGAGTGCCAACAACAGATGTGTCTGTTGTAGATTTAACCGTACGTACAGAAAAACCAGCTACTTACGAAGATATTAAGATAGCATTTAAAAAAGCATCTACTGGAGATTACCGTGGTATTATAGATTATGTTGAAGATGATGTGGTGTCTCAAGACTTTGTAAGCGATGCCAATACTTGTAATTTTGATGCAAATGCAGGAATTGCTTTAAATGATAAATTCTTTAAATTAATTGCTTGGTATGATAACGAGTACGGATATTCTTCTAAATTGGTAGATTTATCGTTACACGTAGCGTCATTATAATTTCATAAATATTTAAAAGAGTCTGGTGCTGTTAAATTATTAGTTTAATAGATGCTGGACTCTTTTCAATTTTACAAACACCTATCTTTAATTAAATTTTATTTATGGTACTCATAGCAGATGGCGGCTCAACAAAATGCGACTGGATTCTATTAGATTCCAAAGGCGATGTAAAGCTTAAGACAAGAACACTTGGCTTAAATCCAGCAGTCTTTAAACAAGAGGTTTTAGAAGAAAGGCTAAAAGAAAATAGTGAGCTTAAATCTATATGTGACATTGTAGAAACAGTACACTTTTACGGCGCAGGTTGTGGTACCAAAACGCCTAAGCAAAACCTAAAAGAGACATTACAAAATTACTTTTACGCAGCTAAGGAGATTGAAGTTAATGAAGATATGGCTGCTGCAGTGTATGCTGCAACAACAAAACCAGGCATTGTGTGCATCTTAGGTACAGGATCTAATTCCTGTTACTTTGATGGTAAAGACATCCATATGGCGGTGGACTCATTAGGGTATATTCTTATGGATGAAGCTAGCGGTAATTATTTTGGCAAACGCCTAATAAGAGATTACTACTACAATAAAATGCCTAAAAAACTTAAAAAAGAATTTGCTGCTAGGTTCGATTTAAATTCAGATGTTATTAAAATGAACCTTTACAAAAAAGAGAACCCAAATATGTATTTGGCCTCTTTTGCAGAGTTTATATTTACCAGTGAAGTAGGAGATTTAAATGCTTATTTCTATAAATTAATAGAAGAAGGCATGCTCAAATTTATAGAGCGTCGCATTCTTTGTTTTAAAGAAGCACAACACGTGCCTATTCACTTTATAGGATCTATAGCTCATTTTTCAGAAGACATCATAAGAGAATGTTTTGAGCCCTATCAACTTGAGTTAGGTTCAATAATTAGAAGACCTATTGATGGTCTTATACAATACTATAAAGACAATATATTATAATGAATTTCCCATCTATAAACCCTACAGAAACAAACGCTTGGAAAGCACTAAAAGATCATTTTGAAAGCATTAAAGCTGAAAAAATGAAAGATTGGTTTGCTAAAGATCCTCAGCGTGCCGAAGAGTTTTCAATAGCTTGGAAAGATGTGTATGTAGATTATTCAAAAAACCGAATAACTGCAGAAACTAAACAACTGCTTTTAAACTTAGCAGATGAGGTGAAGCTTAAAGACGCTATTGAAGCGCAATTTTCAGGAGAAAAAATAAACCAGACAGAAGATAGGGAAGTATTGCATACAGCGTTAAGAGATGCTAAGACCAAAGTTTCTGTAAACGGAGAATCTATTTCTAAAGATGTTCAGGATAATCTGGACCATATGCAGTCGTTTTCTAAAAGTATTATAAACGGCGATTGGAAAGGGCATACCGGAAAGCCTATAACAGATGTTGTAAATATAGGTATTGGAGGAAGTGATTTAGGACCACAAATGGTGGTTGATGCGTTACAGTTTTATAAAAATCACCTTAACGTACATTTTGTTAGTAATGTAGATGGAGACCATATTTCAGAAACGTTAAAACACTTAAATCCTGAGACCACTTTATTTGTCATAGTTTCAAAAACATTTACAACACAAGAAACACTTACCAATGCCAATACGGCAAGGCGTTGGTTTTTAAAAAACGCCGAAGAATCTGCAATAGCCAAACACTTTGTAGCAGTATCTACAAATGCTACCGCCATTAAAGATTTCGGAATTTCAGAAAAAAACAGTTTTACAATGTGGAACTGGGTTGGTGGCCGTTTTAGTTTATGGAGTAGTGTAGGGCTTTCAATAAGTTTAGCTGTAGGTTTTAACAACTTTAAGCAGCTTTTAGATGGTGCAAAAGACATGGATTCTCATTTTAGGAATACAGAATTTTCAGAAAACATTCCTGTTATCACTGCTTTGCTAACAGTTTGGTATAACAATTTTTATGGAGCAGAGAGTGAAGCTATTATTCCATATTCTCAATACCTGCAAAAGCTAGCACCTTACCTACAACAAGGTATTATGGAAAGTAACGGTAAAGGGATAGACAGAAATGGAAAACAGATAGATTACGAAACTGGTACCATAATTTGGGGAGAGCCAGGAACAAATTCCCAGCACGCATTCTTTCAATTAATTCATCAAGGCACAAAATTAATACCTAGTGATTTTATTGGTTTTAAAACTTCCTTACACGGTAATACAGAACATCACGATAAGCTAATGGCAAACTACTTTGCCCAGACAGAAGCTTTGTTACAGGGAAAAGATGAGACAACAGTTGTTTCAGAATTAAAAAACAAAGGTCTTTCAGAATCTGAAATTAAGGCGCTAACACCTTTTAAAATATTTGAAGGTAACAGACCAACCACAAGTATTCTAATTGATAAATTAACACCTAAATCTTTAGGTAGCTTAATTGCTATGTATGAGCATAAACTTTTTGTGCAAGGTGTTATCTGGAATATTTTTAGCTATGACCAATGGGGCGTCGAGTTAGGTAAGCAATTAGCTAATACAATATTAGAAGATTTAAAAGCAGATGGTTTAAAACACACGCATGACGCCTCGACAAGTAAACTATTAAAGCGTTATAAATCTTAGAGCTTCTTAGGTTAAAATGATTACTTAGGGCTCAACTTTTAACGTTGAGCCTTACTTGTTTATATCGATTAGCTTTTCAGTAACTTTGTGAGGGTGCCCGATGCTAATTTTAATTTAGTTTCGAAAAGCTCAATCCTTTATAAATGCTCTTTACTTAGATAATTTCTTAAAATGCAGCTTCAAACAAAAATACCAATACAAGAACAATCTCCTAAAATTAATTATAACTCAAGCTTAGTATTATTAGGTAGTTGTTTTGTTGAAAATATTGGAAAGAAGATTGACTATTTTAAGTTGAAAAACACATTAAATCCGTTTGGTATTACGTTTCATCCATTGGTTTTAGAGCGTCTTATTAAAAGTTCTTTAAAAGATAAATCCTATTCTGAAGATGATGTATTTCAACTTAATGAGCGTTGGCATTGTTATGATGCACATTCAGTATTAAGTGATGCATCTCAATCGAAATTAATTAATAATCTAAACCTTGCTTCTAAAACGTTAAAGCACTCGCTTACAGGCGCCTCACACATTATTGTTACTTTAGGGACAGCTTGGGGTTATGTGCAACAACACTCAACGGAGGTTGTAAACAATTGTCATAAAGTACCACAGAAAAATTTCAAAAAGACTTTAGCTAGTGTAGATGAACTTGTAGTAAGTTTAAAATCTATTTCAGCAACTATTAAAGCCATAAATCCAGAGGCAAAACTTATACTTACAGTCTCTCCTGTTAGGCATATTAAAGACGGCTTTGTGGAGAACACTCAAAGTAAAGCGCATTTAATTTCTGCTGTCCATAAAACAATTTCAGCAACTAATAATACAGCCTACTTTCCATCTTATGAAATTATGATGGATGAGCTAAGAGACTACCGATTTTATAGTGAAGATATGCTGCACCTAAGCCAGATTGCTGTTAACTATATATGGGATCAGTTTATAGCAGCTTGGTTTTCTCAAGAAGGGAAAGATACTTTAAATCGCATAAATGACATTCTAAGAGGTTTAGCTCATAGACCATTTAATCCGAGCTCAGATGCGCATCAAAAATTCATTAAGAACCTTCAGGAAAAAATTGAGGCACTACAAAAGGATTGTCCTCAAATAAAGTTCTAATCTTTCAGTATCTTTAATAGAAAATTGCAAACATGCGTAAAATCTTATTAGGTGCTGTTTTGGCATTGGTTATTGTATTTGGAATTAGGTACTGTGAGCATCAAAAAGATGAGCGCGAGCAGCTAGAAGCAAGTACGGCACTTATACAAACACAATTGCAAAATGTAGGAAAGCTTGTGGTAACAGAAGGAAATTACGCTCAGGTATTTTCATATAACGACTCTAAAGATTTATTATACGGCTTGGTTAAAGCTTATAAAAAAGCATTGGTAATAATTGATGCAAAAGCAAAGGTGAGCTATGATTTAAGTAAAATGGTGGTGACTACCAATGCAGAGAAAAAGAAAGTAATCATCTTATTTATTCCAGAACCAGAGTTGGATATAAACCCAAACATTAAATATTACGATGTTTCTCAAGATTACTTAAACCAATTTACAGAACGAGATTTTAATATCGTAAAAGAGCGTATAGAAGATGATTTGCGCAGAAAAATATCTAAGTCTGAACTTATGACAAATGCAGAGAACAGGCTAATTTCTGAACTTCAAAAAATATATATCCTTACAAACTCTATGGGTTGGACGTTAGAGTATGATGCAACACCCATTAATTCTTCAGAAGAGTTACAGCGGATAAAATTATAAAGTAAGTTATACTAAGGGCAATGAGAATTCCCTATTTATAAATAATTAAATTTATTTTCACTATTCACTATTCACTATTCACTATTCACTATTCACTATTCACTATTCACTATTCACTATTCACTATTCACTATTCACTATTCACTATTCACTAATTTCTATATAACAATCTGTTACGTTTTAGCGTTATGATATACTCATAGATATCATCAATCAAAATCAATCATTATGTTACAACGCTTCTTCATCCTATGTTCTGGAGCAGATAATTCTTTATTAGAAACGTGTTCTAAAGGCGAGCAAAATAAATATGCCGGTATTGGCGCAACAGTATTTTTCACAGCAGTGATGGCTTTTTTAGCTTCTGCGTACGCACTCTATACGGTCTTTGATAATTATTTTGCTGCAATAGGGTTCGGTTTAGTTTGGGGTTTGCTCATATTTAACCTGGACCGCTATATAGTTTCAACAATTAAGAAAACAGGACGCTTTAGTAATGAGTTGTTCCAAGCAGCACCTCGACTTATTTTGGCAATAATCATAGCAATAGTTATTGCCAAGCCTTTAGAGCTTAAGATATTTGAAAAGGAAATAGATCGTGTCATACTAGAGCAGAAAAATGCATTTACTGTTGAAAATCAAAATCAGATAGCCACACAATTTTCTCCAGAAGTTGATGCTATTACAAATGAAATAGATGCTTTAAAGTCTGAAATAGCCACAAAAGAAAATGAGGTTAATGCACTTTATGATATTTATATAAGTGAAGCAGAAGGCACCTCTGGAACCCAAAAACTAGGAAAAGGTCCAGTTTATAAAGAAAAGCGCGATAAACACGATGCAGCTCTAGCAGATTTACAAGCTTTAAAGACGACCAACGCTTCTAAAATAGAAGCTTTAGAGGCACAAATAAGCACTCTCAAAACTAATTACGATACTAAAGTAGCAGACACACAACCAATAGTTGAAAATTTTGATGGTCTTATGGCACGCATTACAGCACTTGATACCTTACCTTGGTTACCATCATTTTTTATTTTTTTGCTATTTCTATGTATTGAAACTGCGCCAATTATAGCAAAACTATTAGCGCCTAGAGGAGAATATGATGTAAAGCTTAGTGAAGCCGAAGATGAGCTTAAGTCTTGGGCAACCCAAAAAGCACAACAACGAGCAAGCTTGATAAAAGCAGATCATATCTTAAATGATCGTGTGTACGGAGATATAAGCACAGAAGAAGAATTATACGCCTATAAAATGAAACGAGCTAGAGAGCTTATGAAACAACAGCAAGAGGCATTTTATAAAAGCCAGACTAAAGTGTTTTAATTATTAATTTTCATTGCAAGGTCCCACATAACAACACCAACGCTTACAGAAATATTTAAAGAGTGTTTACTGCCAAATTGTGGTATTTCAATAACAGCATCACTTTGTGATACAACATCTTGCTGCACGCCTTTTACTTCGTTTCCAAATACAACTGCATAGGTAGTGTTTGGTTCTGGTTTAAATGTGTTTAGCATTATAGCGTCTTCGGCTTGTTCAATAGCCAGTATTTTTACGTGGTCCTCTTTTAAGCGCTCTACCAAAGCAACTGTATCGTTTACATACTCCCAAACTACAGTTTCAGTAGCACCTAGGGCAGTTTTTCTAATGTCTTTATGTGGTGGTTGTGCAGTAATACCACATAAATAGATTTTTTCAATTAAAAATGCATCTGCTGTACGAAATACAGAACCTACATTATGAAAGCTTCTTACATTATCTAAGATGATAATAAGTGGTGTTTTTGTAGCGTCTTTAAATTCTTCAACCGTTTTACGATCTAGTTCTGCGTTTTTAAGCTTTCTGTGTTTCATAACTGCAAAGTTACAAACGAAACTAACGTTGTTACAATGCAATGACAAATGAAATTTTCACCTTCAAAATTTTAGCATTACCCAATACCTTATATTTGCCAACTTATGAGCGAAAAAAGAAAACAGCAAGCAAAACTTTTAAGAAACTTTAGAAGTATACATCGTACGTTGGGTGCACTTCTGTTTGTGTTTTTCTTTGTAGTTTCTATTACTGCTTTACTTTTAGGGTGGAAGAAAAATAGTGGCAACCTCATATTACCATCAACTAAAATGGGAGCAACCACTACTATAAATAACTGGTTGCCTATGGAGCAATTACAGGATATTGCTTTTAATGTATTAAGAGACTCTGTTAGTAGTTCTATAAATTTGGATTTAGATCGTATAGATTCACGACCAAGCAAAGGTGTTGTAAAATTTGTATTTAAAGAACATTATTGGGGTGTACAATTAGATGGTGCAACAGGAAAAGTACTCTCGCTATCACCAAGGCGTGCCGATGTTATTGAAAACATTCACGACGGCTCAATTTTAGATGTTGTATTTAAAACTAATTCTAACATCCTCAAGCTAATTTACTCGTCTGTTATGAGCATATCACTTTTATTATTTACTGTTACTGGTTTTTGGTTGTGGTATGGACCTAAGCGAATGCGTAAGTCAAAACGAACACCTTAGGTTTTTTCACTTTACACATTTAGAGTTGATAACAACCTATATGTAATTGTTTAAAACTTCATTCGGGTATACCTTTCAATTTTGGTACTTTCGCAAGTCAATCACAGCATTTAAATCTAATGGCCAAAGCAAAGAAAGTCACACCATTAATGCAGCAATATAATAGCATCAAGACAAAGTATCCTGATGCCTTATTGTTATTTCGCGTAGGCGATTTTTACGAAACTTTTGGGGAAGATGCTGTAAAAGCAGCACGCATATTAAATATAGTGCTCACTAACCGAAATAACGGTGGCGAGCGTACAGAGCTTGCAGGATTTCCACACCATTCATTAAATACCTACCTACCCAAATTAGTAAAAGCAGGAGAACGTGTGGCTATTTGTGACCAACTAGAAGATCCAAAAGCTACTAAAAGTATTGTTAAACGTGGCGTTACAGAACTTGTTACGCCAGGTGTTGCACTAAATGATGAGGTGCTACAGAGCAATTCTAATAACTTCCTTGCTTCAGTTTACATTGGAAAAAAGCAAATGGGTGTAGCGTTTTTAGATGTTTCAACAGGCGAATTTCTTACAGCGCAAGGCTCTTCAGAATATATAGATAAATTACTGCAAAATTTTGCGCCTAGTGAAATACTTATTGCAAAACAAAAGAAAGCAGATTTTACAGCAATCTTTGGGTCAGATTTTCATACATTTTATATTGAAGATTGGGTGTTTAAGACAGACTATGCCCACGAAACACTACATCAACATTTTGGTGTAAAATCATTAAAAGGCTTTGGTGTAGATCATTTAGAGGATGGTATCATAGCCTCTGGAGCTATATTATATTACCTAAGTGAAACACAACATCATAAATTAAAACATATTACAAGCATAAGCCGCATTGCAGAAGACGCCTATGTTTGGATGGATCGTTTTACTATAAGAAATCTAGAGCTTTATCAAGGCACATCTTTACAGTCTGTAACTTTATTAGATGTTATAGATAAAACAACATCTCCTATGGGAGGTAGAACATTAAAGCGTTGGTTGGCACTGCCATTAAAAAACGCTGAAAAAATAAAAAAACGTCACCGAGTTGTAAACTATTTCCTTAAGCAAAAAACATTATTGAGTGATGTCACGTCTCATATAAAACAGATTGGAGATATAGAGCGTCTCATTTCTAAAGTAGCTACCGCTAAAGTAAGCCCAAGAGAAGTTATTCAACTTAAAAACTCATTAGATGCTATTGTGCCTATTAAGACATTAGCCCTTAAATCTGAAAACGATGCTCTAAAAGTTATAGGTGATAATTTACAGTCTTGTGATTTATTGCGAGGAAAAATAACAGAAACCTTAAATGAAGAAGCACCAGTTAATATACTAAAGGGTAGTACTATAGCTAGAGGATTTTCCAAAGAGCTGGATGAGCTTAGAGATATACGTTTTTCTGGAAAAGAATATCTAGATAAAATGCTTCAGAGAGAAACAGAGGCTACTGGTATTACATCATTAAAAATAGCAAGCAACAATGTTTTTGGATATTATATTGAAGTGAGAAATTCTCATAAAGATAAGGTTCCAGAAAACTGGGTTAGAAAACAAACTTTGGTAAATGCAGAGCGGTATATTACTGAAGAATTAAAAGAATACGAAGCTAAAATTTTAGGAGCAGAAGAGAAGATTGTGCAAATAGAGCAAGAGTTGTTCTCTAAATTAGTTACTTGGATTTCAGACTACATAAAACCAGTACAGCAAAATGCACATCTTATAGGAGAAATAGACTGTCTTTGTGGTTTTGCTACACAAGCTATGCAGGAAAACTATTGTTTGCCAGAAATCACAGAAGACTATAGTTTAGAGATTACAGAAGGAAGGCATCCCGTTATTGAAAAACAGTTGCCACTTGGAGAACCCTATATAACTAACGATATCTTGCTTAATCGTGATGATCAGCAAATGATTATGATAACTGGGCCAAATATGAGTGGTAAGTCAGCTATCCTAAGACAAACGGCACTAATTGTATTATTAGCTCAAATGGGAAGTTTTGTGCCTGCTAAAGCTGCCAAAATAGGATTAGTAGATAAGATTTTTACTAGAGTAGGCGCAAGTGATAATATTTCGATGGGTGAAAGTACATTTATGGTCGAGATGAATGAAACTGCGAGTATTCTTAATAATCTTTCAGATCGTAGTTTAGTGCTTTTAGATGAGATAGGTCGTGGTACAAGTACATATGATGGTATATCTATAGCTTGGGCAATTAGTGAATACTTACATGAACACCCAGCAAAGGCTAAGACACTATTTGCAACTCATTATCATGAGTTAAATGAGATGACAGAAACCTTTGAGCGCATTAAGAATTATAATGTGTCTGTAAAAGAATTAAAAGATAATGTACTCTTTTTAAGAAAACTAGTTCCAGGAGGTAGCGAACATAGCTTCGGAATTCACGTAGCTAAAATGGCAGGAATGCCACAACAGGTATTGCATCGAGCAAATAAAATATTAAAGAAATTAGAGAAAAGTCATTCTTCTGAAGAGTTAAGCGGACAGATAAAAAAAGCAACAGAGCAAGAACCACAATTAAGCTTCTTTAAGTTAGACGATCCTTTATTAGAAGATATAAAGCAGGAAATCATACAAGTAGACATAAATACTTTAACGCCAGTTGAAGCATTAATGAAGTTAAATGAGATTAAAAGAATGCTTGTCCCAAAAGGAAATGATTAATAAAAATAAGGACTTAAATATTTCTTTAAATTATTTTCCTGAAATCCTTTGTTGTTAAGTGAAAGTTATTAAATTTGCAACCGCTAATTCAACAAGTTGAGTTAGTACGTTCATAACAATCGCGAAAATAGCTCAGCTGGTAGAGCGCCACCTTGCCAAGGTGGAGGTCGCGGGTTCGAATCCCGTTTTTCGCTCAGTTACCAAAAAAATGTCGATATTTGAACGCCGATATTTTTAAAGCATTCGTAAATTTTAGAGTTTACGCTCGGGTGGTGGAATTGGTAGACACGTTGGACTTAAAATCCAATGAACATTAGTTCGTACGGGTTCAAGTCCCGTCCCGAGTACTTAGATAAAGCCTTGTTATACAAGGCTTTTCTTGTTTTTAAGGGTTTCCTGAAACCACTTAAAATGCATTACAAAATTGAAATCGTACCTAGACGTACCTAGTAATATAACTGTTACTGTGGGTAAAAAATGATATTCAGATCCAAAACTTTATATTCCAAAAAAGGATGGTAAAGCTACTGTTGAGCCTAATAAATGGTGGTATGTCTATTGGCGTACAAATCCAAACGGTGTTCTTGATAGAAAACTACAGTTCATTAAGAATATAAACCGCTTTAATACAGTAAAGAAGACCGTTAGCAAGTATAAGTGCCAAAATACCCATATTTAGGTATTGTAATTAGTACGTTCAAAAGTTAATTTTGAAACTTAAATTCATTACAAATGAAAAAAGCACTTCTAATTTTAATGTCAATCATTGTTTTCGGTTGTTCCAAAGATGACAATTCCCCAACAGAACCAATTGAGCAAAACCTCACTGTAGAAAGTAACAATGTCAAAACATTTGAGGTTGTTTCAGTTACAGTTAATAATTTGGAACTAACAGACAATACTTATCAAGCTACATTTGGTAATAGTGAAATTACATTAGTGAAATTTGATGATAACTCTCTAATATTTTCAATTCCTGAGATAGAAGAAGGGACTTACTCGTTATCACTTTCGTTAGGGACTGTTGAATTGAACGTTACAGAAACACAAGTTTTAAATACAGATGAAATAATTCAAGACGTATTTGATGATTTTAGTGCAGACATAGGCAATTTGGATAATAGCGACCCATTTATTGCAAGTGAAATTACAGAAGCAGAGTCGTACAACACAGAAGTTTTAGCATTATATAATTCATTGAACGATGAACAAAAAAGGCAAACAGCTATGTTCTATGAGGCGAATAAAGAAGTTTTTAAAAATGAGATAGCCTCTAATTTAAATGGTCTAACAGCACTGTCAAGAACATCACAATCAGATTGCCCAACAGTTGGATTTAAATCAATTTACAGTTGTAGAGCTGCAAATTTAGGTAGTAGTGCAATTGCACTAAAGAATAGTTCAAAAGAATTTTTACAAATATTGGCATTGGCTGGTGCTTCTGCATATCTAGCACCTGCATCTTTTGGTTTATCTGCAGTTGGGACATTTCTAGGGTTAGGAACAGCTGCATATATTTATATGACAGAAGTAAGACCATCTTTTATAATGTTTAAATCAAGTTTAAGGTCTTTTATTGGTGCAAACTGGATATTAACTCAAGCAACATTTTCAGTGATTACAGATGAGTTTACTAGTGAATCACAATCTAGTCTAAATGTTATGCCTGATTTTAGGAGTATAAGTTCAAATGATAATGGAATATCAGAAGAAACAGGATTTTTCATTACTTCTTTAAATACTTTAAACGGTTTTTGGAATCAACTTACAGCTCTTTTCGGAAGTCCGATAAATTTTCAAGAAACATCTGAAAATATTGATTTTGACGATAATACTGACCAGATAACAATAACAAATATTTCAAATTCTAATGTTGAGTTAGAATCACTAAATGGTCAAAATGTAAAATTTAAATCGTTGTCGGGAAATGATGAAAGTTTTAGTTTTGATGTTGAATTTAGCAAAGAAGGCTTTATTGAAAATAGAACAATAAGCGCAAGCGTTTCGATTGAAGAGTTTAACTATCAAGGAGATTGGCTTATGCATTGGTATAATATAAGTGATGGTGCGTTAGTACAAAGTGACAGAATTACTTTTAATGCATTAGGAAATAGCACATCAGCTGAATTTTATCAATATCCTAATCAGAATGGTTGGATGTCCTATCCCGATGACAATTACACAATTTTCTATAATGGAATTTTAACAGTTACAGATATTTACTTTGGACTTGCATTACCATTTGATGTTATTACCGTGGATGACACAATATTTTATGGGACTGCTGGAACCTACAATTTAGAATTAATTAGACAATAGTTACGTTTGCTAACTTTTTATAAAAACAAAAAGGCAATTGTAAAAAAAAAACAGAATGATTCGGGCATATTTCCGAAGTCTGCTAATTTTTATATTTGACTGATTACAACCAAAAACATAACGCACTTTTCAGCGCTACTTCTCATAATCAAGACCGTTATACTAAATTTTCAAAATAATGAATAGATTTAAACTTTAAAGATGAAAAACATAAAAATGAGAATTATACTATTAGTACTGACCTTAACATTTTGGTTACCTAACATCATAAATGCACAGAATAACGTTGCTAAAATAGACATCAATAAACTAATTGAAGAATATCCTGGTAAAGATGAATATGTTAAAGATATTGAAGAGTTAAGTGACGGATTACAAACTAAGTTAGATGATATGTATAATAAGCTAAAAGCGACTATAAATAAATACGAAAGTGAGGCTGAATTACAATCAGAAGAAACAAATATTGAAAGAGCCAAAGAAATTAATAGAGAAAGGGAAAAAATTTCTGAACAACAAAAGTTAGCAATTGAACAATTAGAGAAATTTGAATCTAATTTAAATAGAAAAATGTCTGTTAACGTACATAAAGTTGTATTATATATTGCTGAAAAACAAAATTTAGATTTTGTAATAGACTCATCACATGGTTATAATATAATTGAAGCAGATTGTAAAGATATTTTTAATGACGTGAAACAAGAATTAATTAAGTACATCCAGACACAATAATTACTAAACAATAGCGGTATAAAAAGACGGTAGTTGTGAGAAAAATTTAATATTCCTTAAAAAAACTAATTGTACCAAACCGAGTGATAACAGCTTTTTTAGCTCAACTAGTTTTAAAATATTCTTTGAAGATTATTACATTCTAAAATGATAAAACTAAAAAGTTACTCTATTATTATCTACTTGGTAATTTCGTTTTTTACGATAGAAGGATACTCTCAAATTGATACGACTAACAGTAAAGTCTGGATTTCTTTTAAAAACTCAGCTCACAACATAGGATTTTGTGTGTATCATATTCAACAAGAAGCCTGCGAAGACCATTCAGAAGTAAAGGATGAATTACTAAAAATTAGTGATCCAGAATCTGAAGTCTATTATTACCAATTAGACACTAAATGGGCAAAAAATAGGCTTATTTCCTTAGCTAAAAATAATGCATCTAAACCAGAAAATTATTTTATACTGTTTGATGTCGATCAAGGTTCCTTTGCCAAATTATACGATTCAACTAAAACATCTAACTCTTATAAGATGTTTTCTGTATTTGATTTAAGAGATAATTTTGAAATTAAAACACATAGAAAATCAAATTCTAGTATCATCTTCAAAATAGTTTCAGACAGAGCAAGTTCCATTCTAACCAATACTATGTGGCGAGAGTTTTTTAGTCATAGACTTGGTTGTTTAAGTTCTGAAATTGAAATTTCACTCATTGGTTCTACTTCATTAAAAGATTATCAAAGCTTCAAAGACAAGTTTATGAACTTTGTTGAGAAATAAAAACTGACTACAATACCATCATTTTTTGAAAAAGTAAGCCAATAGCTAGAAAATCTGCTAGTTAAGGTGAGTTTTTTGTAGCTTAATTTTTAAACTTGATTTAATAAAACAGCTTTATAATTACAGAGTATAAGGAGTCGTCTTGTGCTTTATTCAAATTAAAGCAACTAAACTGCATTAGTTTTCATGAATGAGCTGAAATTTAAAACGTATTAAAAATATACCTATAAATGGGTATTGTTTCTTTATAGTTTTAGGCTCATCTTGTTAGCTTTAATTTGGTATATAGATAAAACATCTAATATTATTTGGCATTTTATTGCTTGACTTTGTTTAAATACTCAAAATGACTCTATTTCTAGAAACATTGATTACGACCTAAATTCAAGCACACCAACCATTAAAAATACAATACCTTAAATTTAAAACACCTGAAGACATAGGCACAAACGACATACCCACAAACCAAAAATTTAAAATAGGCCATTTTATTGGCATTACATATAACAGCAAATTCTAAAAACAAAATTAAGGAATTATGAGAAAATCTACCTTAATCATTGCATTATTACTATCTTTTTTCACTACAAGTTCTCAAGTGTATGATGCTTATAACCATGCAGAGCTAAAAAAAGATTCTAAAGGACGCTTTATTGGAGATATATCTGTGTTAGGTATAATGAACAGAGCGACACTTGATGCTGCAGATGATAAAAATTTCCTAAAGGAGTTTACCCTAAAGTTGAAAATTTGGGACTACTTAGGCGAACCTATGGAAATGTATGCATTTCAGTGGAAAAGAAAAAAAAGCTATACCGTTAAAGTAAATAATAGGATAAGAAATTTGTCTTTAGACGATCTTAAAGATTATCCAGATTTACAAAAACGTTTCTTAAATATAAGACCATCTAAAGTAGATGTTAAGATTTCTGGCGTTGCGGGAGATGGAAATTCTACAAACACCTATAAAGTTGGACAAGTTAATGTTCCTGAAGAAATTGTTCCTGTCGTAATGTTGTTTGATTACATCGTTAAAGATGTTGATTTACTAATTGCAAAAGAAGGTGAATATAGAGAGCCCACTGTTGCTGGAAGTCCTTCTACTTGGAATGAGTTTTTCAAATGGTCATATAGCGATCCTAGTATTGGACCAGATATTGATTTAAATATTACAGAAACTAGCTTTAATAAACTTTCAGAAAACGCACAAAAACAACGTATTAAAAAAATTAAGGATGTTTGGAAACAGATTAAACACATAAAGTTAAGGGCAGATCTTAAAACATTAGAATGGCCAGAGCTGGAAATGATAGACATCATAAAAACTTACGACCGCTATAAGAAGCAAAAGAAATTAAAAAAAACTGAAAGTGATGATGATTTTTGGAGTGGAGAAGAAGAGGTAGTCGCAGAAAAAGCTGAAAATGATGATTTTTGGAGTGGTGGGACTAAAAAGAAAACAAAAGATGATTTCTGGAGTGGAAAAGGGTCTACAGAGGAAGAAGTAAATGTTCAAAAAAGTATTGCGACTGCAACAGGAAACCAATACATAGGTCAAAAAGAAGTATTAACCAAGAGGATTACTATTTCATACTATGACCACGGTGAAATAGATGGAGATAGAATAAATATAAAACATAATGGAAAAACGAAAGCAAATAATGTGACTCTCAGATCTTATGATGAAAATTTAAGTTTAGATTTAGAAGAAGGAGTAAACAGAATAAGCTTTGAAGCGTTAAATCAAGGAAGCGCAGGACAAAACACAGCTTCATTCACGGTTTATGATGCGAATAACAATGTTTTATACACTAACGAATGGAAAATAAATACAGGGTTCAAAGGCACATTACTACTAATTAAACTATAAATATGAAAAAGATTATCATATTAACAGCACTCACATTAATTTCAATCACCAATATTTTCGCTCAAACTAAAAATGATCAAGCAAGAGCTTATTACATTGAGGCTGAAAAAAATTATGAGTTAAAAGACTATCTATCTTCATTAGCTAATCTGATAAAGGTTGAAGAGATATTAGGTGCAACCAATGCTCGTGTTTTAGCTTTAAGAGTTAAAATTTCTTATGAAGCAAAAGATTATGACTACGCAAAAAAGTATTTAAAACAATTTTCTAACTATGATTCATCAGAAGCGCTGAAAAATGAGATTTTATCATACATCGTTAAAGTTGATAATAAATTAGAGGAGGCTTTAAGTATAAAAGAAAGAGAAATTATTGCCGAAAATGAAAGTAAACAAGCTGAAGCTATAGATAAAGGGAATTGGGAGAAAGCGCTTTCAGAGAATAACTTTAATAGCTTTAAAAACTATTTATCAAATGAAAATAATATTCTTTTTAGAATAGAGGCCGAGAAAAAAATAAAAAGACTCTTCTTAGCGACGCCTGAAGGGATAGAAAAGTTTATTAAAGAAAATGGTCATAAGGATAAAGGACATGCTTTGTATAAATATAATTATTCAGCAACTGTAACACCTTATGTAATTAAAATAAAGAGTCAATGGCGAACTATGAAAAATAAAATAGAATATTTTACAGATAACTTATATCTAGAAGGTGAAATAGAACTGACAGGAGGAGGAAAAAAAGGGGATTATTATATTTGGGGTCCTTATGGAAATCGTTTAATTACTTTAAATCCGAATTGTGATGCTGTAGCATTTTTTGAAGGCCTTGAAGCATATGTAAATTCTACTGATAATAAAAAAAAGCCCAAATTTATCACTAAGCTATAAACAAAATATACCAGTAGAATTCAAAACTAACTGTTTACAAAAACGTTTGTATTCCATTACGGCTGAATGATATTTGCGTACCACTTCGTAAATAAGCCAAAGTCACATGATTATTAATTAAGTTATAAAGATGAAAAAAATTATCATATTAACAGCACTCACATTAATTTCAATCACCAATATTTTCGCTCAAACTAAAAATGATCAAGCAAGGGCTTATTATATAGAAGCTGAAAAAAATTATGAGTTAAACAATTATCAATCTTCTTTAAATAACTTGAATAAGGTTGAAGAGATATTAGGTGCAACCAACGCTCGTGTTTTAGCTTTAAAAGTTAAAAGCTCTTATGGCGCAGAAGATTATATCAATGCAAAAAAGTATTTAAATAAATTTTCTAACTATGATTCATCAGAAGCGCTAAAAAATGAGATTTTATCATACATCGTTAAAATTGATAATAAAATAGAAGAAGCTAAACTAGAAGCTGAAAGAAAAAAAGAGCTAGATGAACGAAATTGGTTAAAAGCCACATCTAATCACACTATACAATCTTATGAAACTTATTTGAACAACTCTAAAAACACTCTTTATCGCTCTGAAGCTAAAAGAATACTAACTGAAGATGAAGGTTTTAAAGAAATTCGTCTTGCAAAAAAACAGTTAGCAACACCCAAAGGTTTAACTGATTTTTATTTCAAAAACAAATCATATTCGTCTCCTAAAGATTTTGAGCTATCAAAATCTACGGGAATGTTGAAATTAGGCAAAAACGAAAGCTATCGAGAAGGTCCAGCTTATGAAGTTCATGAAATCTATTTAGCTCAGTTAAATAAGGTTAAAATTAACATAAAGAAAGGTAGTTATTATGATATAACATTTTATGGTGAAATAGATAGAACAATTTATAAAAGAAAAAAAAGAGGTTTAGTATTTGATTTTAAAAGACGCTTAACTCATCATACTGAAAAATATTACTCTCCATCAATTGATTTTAAAAATGAGAAAAGTCTCGAACAATTTTTAGAAGCTTTTAAAAAGTATTTAAATAATTCAGGATATTACCCAAGTTTTGTAAAAGGGTAAGTATTCTATATAAGTATTAAAAAAAGATAAATAACACCAAATAAGCTGATTATGATGTTAATGAGCATATGTGATTTTTATGCATTAATAATGACCCAAAAGATAAAACAACCGATTTATTTAAACATATTAATATCGAATTGTAATATTAAGATAATAAAGGGGTGCATAAAAGTTGATGAATTTTATAATCATTAACTATGAAGTCAACCAAAGTATTATCTACAACTTTTCTTTTATTCTTTTCAATTTTATGCAATGCACAAGAACAACAAAATGATGAGACCATTAGAGAAAAAATTAGTTGGATAAATAAATTTGGTTTTAAAAATACCGTTCCGATAAACGATACACTATTAAAGCCAAAACAAATTTTCTTTGGTGAAGCGGTTAGGGATATATTTTATTTTTATGATACGAAAGACAACAAATCAGTTACGGTTGCTTTTGAGGATAAATTAACTAACAAGATGACCCTTACTTGTATTAATGGAGAGTATAAAATTTATATTTCCGATTTATTTACAGCAGGATATACTGTTATATCAAATGAAGATCTAGGAACAATTAATTTCGGAACAAATAAAGAAAATGCTTTAAAAACCTATAAAACGTTCGAAGATTTGTTTTATTTATTAAAATGGGAAGTTGAGTGTATCAATAAATTAAGCGATAACAAATAAATTTTAAAACCAATACAAATATGAAAACAATACAGTTTGTAACCTTAACATTTCTATTAGTGTTTGCCACGGTGATGCAGGCACAAGACATACATAACCCATACGATAACTGTGAGTGCACAGATAGGATGGAACGAGACTATGTTTTTGGCGGCTCAAATATTGTTACTTATAAAGGCGTGCGGTATATGTTTTATGATTATTACAAGCCAGAAAAAAATACGTGTTTTCAGAATTACCTGAATGAATCTAGCAGCATAACTGTAACAGCTTTTAAAGAAAAGCTATTAGAGCACCCAACATTTAAAATGCTGGTCGAAGCTGGCGTGGTACGTCAAAAAAGTATTGTAGGTAAGATATATTGGAAAGCTTCATCGGTAAGTGAGGTTGAGGAAGCTCAAAAGGAAAAAGCTATGGAATACAATTATAGCAATCTTACTCTAAAAGCTATTGACCTAGATGTAGATTTTGAAACACCTTTTAGCAAATTTAAAACCTGTAGTAATTAAAAATCACTAACTATGAAATTCTTAAATGTAGTTGGTCTTTTAATTATAACATTTACAATACAGGCTCAGCATCTCATCATAAATCCAGATCTTATTTCTCATAATGTAGAAGAAGTTATTCTGCCGGTTTCAAATAACGCATATGTCTTAGTTAAGGATAGTACAGCTTATGTTTACAATATAGATGCTGTTTTACCATTTAAAAAAGGTAACATAAAAGAGAACTTCATATTAGATATAAATAATAATAGGCTATTAACCATCGCATTAGTTCCTGAGTATTTTGATAAAGCTGATGAAAATATGAATATCGTGACACTGGTTTCCTATAAATATGAAATTAACTATAGTGTTGTAGATAGTATCAAGGCAAATAATTTAGTTGATAAATACGATTATTTCATCCCTAAGTCAGTTGTTCATGAAACTATTGAGAATCGCGAAACATTGAATTCAGAAGATTTATTTGTCACGAGTATTTATAGTTCTTCAGGTAATTTAGCGCTTCCATCACATTATTTAAGAATAGATAAAAACCAATCTCTATCTGTTTTAAACAATGGGTATCTTACGCTTTCTGAAGTTAAAAATAACAAGGTAGTTAAAGACAAATCTTGGGGATTTTTTAATGGATCAATTAGTCTTCAACGTAGTATAAAAATAGGAGATTTTGCTCGAATTAATTTTCAACGCTATAAGGAAGATTCAGATATCTTAGAAAATTTTTGGTGTATAATAGATTTAAAAAAACAAATTTTCGCTCCTATAGATTTAAAGCAATTTTATAGTAATCTAGAAAATATAGAGGCACAGGACATCTCGTTGATTAATAGTACACCATTCTTTTTCAGGTCTTTAAATGATAATAATGTAAGAATGTACGTATTGCCAGATAATAATTACGTTTGGTTAGATGACCAATCCTACTATTATAGTTCTGGAGACCTATCTAATTATGCACAAATTAAAGTGAGAGATAAATCTTTAAGCCCTAATGTAAATGTGCACCATTATAACCATCCAGACAATATTCTAAAAGCTATTGCGCCGTACGAACCTGAAAAAAATTAAAGCGTTATCAAAGAGCAATGAAAACATTTAAAAAGAAATACCTTTTATAAAAAGTTTAAAATTTGAATAAATGAATTTAAAACTCTCAATCGAGGAAAATAAAAGTAAATTTTTAGATGAAATGATAACCTTTGAAAAAAAGTTTATTCTTCAGCATTATTTTAAAACCAAGAAGGTCATCAATAATGCAGAAAGAGAGATTTTAAAAAAATCACCTAGCAATGAAATTGAAACTATTGCACTTATAGGAGTTCTACTTCTAGAAAAAGATGCTTTAAATATGTTTAGATTAAGAATAGGGTCTGTATTTAAAAGTGATGTTGAGTTAGCAGAGTCCTGTCAAAGATTAATAGACACCAAAAGCATTATAAAAGCCGAAACTGAGTTATTTCATTATGAGTATGAATACGAAGAATCTATAGAAGTGCCTATTATCGATTATTATATCAAATTTTTTAAATAAGAAAAAGTTTCTTTAAAAGGTATTTCTGATTTACTAATTGTAAAAGTAACTGAGTAGTCAAATGCTACTACAAACAATACCAAATTCTTACGTTAAGCTTGTTTTGTATTTATCTAATAGGTAGTGCAGAATAACTTTAATCTGCGCCTTAAAAACTTTAAAATTTTTAAATCATGAGGTTTTGGGCTTTATTTTTTCTTACGTCTATTATTTCCGCCACCTTTTTGAGAGCCTTTATTCTTCTTTCGGTTTGCAAAAAATTCCTGTTTTATACGTTGCTTCTCTTTTTCAGCAGCTTTCTTCTCAGAAGTTGTCATAGGTTTGTCTGTCTGCGGAAAAGGATTGTCTTTTATAACCGTAATTTTTTGCTTAATTAGCTTTTCAATGTCTTTTATGAACTGTATTTCTTCTGGCTCACCAATAGATATAGCTATACCATCTTCTCCTGCACGACCACATCGGCCAATTCTATGAACATAAGTTTCTGGTTCATTAGGAATGTCGTAGTTAATCACGTACTCTAATTTGTCAATATCAATTCCTCGAGCTGCAATATCTGTAGCAACCATTACCCTTATGTTGCCATCTTTAAATGCTTTTAATGCTTTTTGTCTTTGATTTTGAGATTTGTTTCCGTGTATGGCAGCACTTTTTATCTTTTTCTTTAAGAGTTTACGTACCGTACGGTCTGCTCCGTGCTTAGTTTTAGAAAAAACGAGAACTTGGTCTATCTTAGGATCTTCTAAAATATGAAGCAGCAAGTCTCCTTTATTGGTTTTGTTGGTGGTGTATAAATACTGTTGAATAGTTTCTGCAGTAGATGAAACTGGATTTACTTCAACTTTTTTAGGGTTTTTAAGAATTTGATTAGATAGTGTCAATATATTCTTTGGCATTGTAGCAGAGAAAAATAAAGACTGTCTGTTCTTAGGAAGTTTTGTTAGTAGTTTTTTAATATCGTGAATAAAGCCCATATCCAACATTCTGTCGGCTTCATCTAAAACAAAGTACTTAACGTCTTTTAAAGAAATATAACCTTGGTCCATAAGGTCTAACAATCTTCCTGGTGTCGCAATTAAAACATCAACACCGCTTTTAAGCTTATTAGTTTGCGCACGTTGAGGTACACCTCCAAAAATGACTGTGCTTTTTAATGATGTATATTTTCCATAGGCAGAAAAATTCTCACCTATCTGTATTGCAAGCTCTCTAGTTGGTGTAACTATTAGTGATAATATTTTACGCTTACCTTTAGCATTTTCTAAATCGTTTGCTAAATGCTGAATAATAGGAATTGCAAAAGCACCTGTTTTACCTGTTCCGGTTTGTGCACTTCCTAAAACATCTTCACCTTTTAGTATAAGTGGAATTGAACGTGCCTGAATAGAGGTAGGCTTCTCATAGCCTTGTTCATCAAGAGATTTTAAAATAGGGGAAATTATGTTTAGATCTTCAAATGTCATACTTCAAATGTTTTGAGACTGCTAAGTATTTTGGCAAGTATGCATTAAATATCTTAGAGTTTAGGGTAAGTTTAAAGCACAAAGGTAGTGTTTATAACTACGAGAACAGACTAAATGAATAGTAGTAATACTTTAGAGAAGTTATGAGGGACGAGATACAAAAATTTCAAATCGTCTAAAACCTCCCAAGAATTCAAAAATTGATAACTTATTAGACTTTAATTACTATAAACTATACGAACCTTCTTTGCTTGGAAATGTAGCAATGAGACCTTCATATATATCTTTATGAGCTCTAATTTTAAATTTACGTCCGTCATTGCATACGATTACAAATTGAATCTTTTGATTTTTATCCTTAATGTTAATACTGTCAAAACGTTCAACTTCATTAAAATGCAATGGGATAAATCCAATGTCACTTTTAATGATAAAACCTTGTTTTATAAATGTCATCTTGGAGCGCTTAAAAGTATTATAGCTCATACACCAAATACCTATGGATAATAAACTAAGTACTACAAAAATGAATATTATATTTTCAGTAAAATTAAATTCTGAAAAACTAGCACTATAAATATAATAGCCAAATAGTAAAAATGATATCAAAATTATTGGAGTACCAAACCGATTAATGAGATATCTTCCTTTTAACTGAAAGTCTATCATATACTCCATATTACATATATTATTTAATAGTCTAAAAGCTCCTCAATCTTCACCTTCACCTTCTCCGTACTAGGAATAAACGTCTCTTCTAATACAGAATTCAAAGGAATCGCAGGCATATTTTCACTACCAATGGTCATTACTGGTGCATCCAAATATTGGAAACATTTCTCTTGTATTTTTCCTGAAAGCGCTCTTGCAAAAGTATTGTCGCTAGGCTCTTCAGTAACCACTAGGCACTTGCCACATTTTCTAACGGAAGCCATTATGGTATCTTCATCAAGTGGATGAAGTGTTCTTAAATCGACAACCTCAATACTGTCTTGCAATCCAAGTTCTGCAGAAGCATTCATAGCCCAATGCACGCCCATTCCATAAGTGATTATAGAAATGGTTTCTTTCTCTTCCTGTTTCCAGATTTCTTGTAGGACATTCGCCTTTCCAAATGGTAGCACGTAATCCTCATCTGGCATTAATGAGGTTGCACCTTTTGTGCCTTTTACCTTACTCCAATACAATCCTTTGTGTTCAAAAATAACAACAGGGTTTGGGTCGTAATAAGCAGCTTTCATCAAACCTTTTAAGTCGGCACCGTTACTTGGGTAAGCAATTTTAAGACCGCGAATATTAGTCACCACACTTTCTACAGAAGAACTGTGATAAGGACCACCACTTCCGTAGGCGCCAATAGGCACACGTAATATCATTGACACTGGCCATTTACCATTTGAGAGGTAATTGCTTCGTGAAACCTCTGTAAATAGCTGATTGAGTCCTGGCCAAATATAATCGGCAAACTGGACTTCTACAATTGGTTTTAAACCAGTGGCGCTCATACCTACAGTACTACCTATAATAAATGCTTCTTGAATAGGCGTATTGAAAACACGGTTATCACCAAACTTTTGCGCTAAGGTTGCCGCTTCTCTAAACACACCACCTAAACGGCCACCAACATCTTGACCGTACATCAAACATTCAGGATGTTTGCGCATTAATTCTTCAACTGCAAATAGGGCACAATCCACCATCACGACTTTATCGCCGCCTTGCGGTGAGCGTTCGCCTTTCTCTTCAGTAATTGGCGTAGGAGCAAAGTCGTGTGTAAATAAATCTTCTGGTTTTGGGTCTTCGGCTTTTAATGCTTTTTGATAAGCTTCTTCAACTTCAGATTTAACTTCAGTTTCAATTGCAGTTAAGTCCTTTTCAATAAACCCATTATCCAATAATAATTTTTGAAGCTTCGGGTATGGATCGCGAGTCTTTGCTTCGTCTAAATCATCACGATAAAACTCCATTCGTACACCAGACGTGTGGTGGTTTAGTAATGGTACTTTAGCGTGCACTAAAAACGGCCTGCGTTCTTCACGCATTGTTTTAATGACTTTTTGAATGGTACTGTAGCTTTCTTCAAAATCAGTTCCATCTATAGTGACCGCTTCCAAACCGTGAAAACCTGCTGCATATTCGTAAGCATTTTGCGCTCTTGTTTCAGCTTCATTTGCTGATATATCCCAACCATTATCTTGAACCAAATAGAGGATAGGCAGTTGTTTTAAAGCGGCCATTTGAAAAGCTTCGGCGATTTCACCTTCGGTAACTGAGGCGTCGCCTAAAGAACAGACTGTTATTGGCAATTCAGACGTCTTTGAGTCATAACCTAGATTCTGGTCTTCGCGGTACCACATTCCCATAGCCACACCAGTAGCAGGAATCGCCTGCATACCTGTTGCACTACTTTGATGTGGAATTTTTGGCTTATCAGCATCCTTTAAACTTGGGTGCGAGTAGTATGTACGACCACCAGAAAATGGGTCGTCTTTCTTTGCCAAGACCTGAAGCATTAAATCATAAGGTGTCATCCCAATACTGAGCAAAATAGAGTCATCTCGATAATACGGGAACACGTAATCTTGTGGCAGTAATTGCATTCCCACAGCATTTTGAATGACTTCGTGACCACGAGATGTGGCGTGAACGTACTTGGAAACGACTTTAAAGTTTTCCTCATACAATTCTGTCATCGTCTTTGCAGTCGCAACATTTTTAAACGCTTGTTTTAGTGTGTTTTTATCTATGCTCATATTCATTTTCTATTCCTAAGTTTGTCATTCCGTGCTACAACACGGAATCTTTCACGTTCTATAATTTATTTGAACCTTGTCGGTTGTTAGTGATTCTGAATCAAGTTCAGAATGACAAGAGTGTTTTTGTTTTGTCATTCCGTGCTTGACACGGAATCTTTCACATTCTCTATTTTATTTGAACCTTGTAGGTTGTTAGTGATTCTGAATCAAGTTCAGAATGACAAGAGTGTTTTTGTTTTGTCATTCCGTGCTTGACACGGAATCTATCGCTTGCTAAAAATCCCAATCAATTGCTAAATCGTGCCAATCTTTATTATGTTCTTCAATCAATTCAATTTTCCAATCACGCTTCCAATTCTTAAACTGCTTCTCTCTTTTGATAGCATCGTTCACATATTGAAATTGCTCAAAATACATCAGCCTTGTCAAATTATACTGTTTGGAAAAGCCCTCAACCAATTTGTTCTTGTGCTCAATCATTCGACGTTCAAGGTTGTTGGTTATTCCTATGTAAAGTACACCATACATCTTGTTACTTAAAATATAAACGTAATATTGATGTTGTCCTTTTAACATTTTGTCTCACTTGTCATTCCGTGCTACGACACGGAATCTTTCACGTTCTATATTTTTAATTGAACCTTAAAGGTTGCGAGAGATTCTGAATCAAGTTCAGAATGACAAAATATTATTTTGTCACCTTCAACATCCAACCAAATTTATCTTCAACTTTACCTGTTTTAATGCCATCTAAGGTATAGTTTACTTTCTCGCCTATAGGATTATCATCAGAGACATAAATTGTTCCTCCATCATAACCAATGCTTTCAATCATTGCAATATTTACTGCTGTTCCTGTACCGAAAGCTTCTTCAAGCGTTCCATTTTTTTCTGCCTCAATTATTTCATCAATAGTGATACGACGTTCAGTTAAATCAAATCCAAAATCTTTAAGCAACGTCATTACACTTTTTCGAGTTATTCCGTCTAAAACAGAACCATCAAGTTTTGGTGTAATAAACTTACCATCAATCTTGAAAAAGATGTTCATTGTCCCAACTTCCTGAATGTATTTGTGCTCGTGTGCATCTAGCCATAAAACTTGATTGTAGCCATTAGACTTGGCTATCTCTGTAGGTCGTATTGCCGCTGCATAATTTCCAGCCGCTTTAGCTTCGCCAGTACCACCTGCTGCAGCACGTATGTATTGCTTTTCTGCCCAAAGTTTTATGCGTTCTTTAAAAAATGGTCCTGCAGGTGTGGCTATAATTATAAACTTGTAATGTGTGGCGGCGCGCATACCAATATGTGGCTCATCGGCATACATAAATGGTCTTAAATATAATGTGCTACCGTCTTGTTTTGGAATCCAGTTACGTTCAATATTTACAAGTGCTTTTAAACCTTCAACAAAAATTTCTTCAGGTATCTCTTGCATTCCCATACGGCGAGCACTAAAATTTAGTCGTTTTGCATTATCTGCTGGTCTAAACAACTGCGGATTTCCATCTGCATCAACCGTTGCTTTCATACCTTCAAAAATCGCCTGACCATAATGTAATGCCATTGCTGCTGGATGTGTTGGTATGGTGTCTAGAGGAACAACTCTTGCGTCTTTCCAAACGCCATCCTCATAGTCACAAATGAACATATGATCTGTAAAGGCTTTTCCTAATGGGATATTGTTAATGTCAACAGTCTCCAATTTTGAAGTTGTTGCTTTGGTTATTTTTATGTCTAAAGTTTTCATTATTCTATATGATTATGAAAAGCACCTCGACTACGCTCGATGTGACAATGGATGTCAGTTCGAGCATAATCGAGATCAATTAAATTTCTCTATTCGTATCAAACTGCTCTAAATTATCAGCAATTTTCTTTAAGAAGCTTCCGCCAAGGAAACCATCCACAATGCGATGGTCAAAGGATAATGACAAGTACATCATCGATCGAATTTCAATGGTATCTTCGCCATCTTTTGTAATCACTTCTGGTCGCTTTTTGATAATTCCAGTAGCTAGAATCGCCGCTTCCGGTTGGTTAATGATGGGCGTTCCCATCACACTACCAAAAGTTCCCACATTACTTATCGTAAATGTGCTTCCTTTAATGTCATCGCCACCAAGTTTGTTTTCTCTGGCAAGATTCGCCATTCGATTAACGTCTGTAGCGAGTTCCTGTAAGTTCTTTTTATCGGCGTCTTTTACAACGGGAACGATAAGATTTCCACTTGGTAAAGCTGTTGCCATACCAACGTTGATGTGTTCTTTAACGATGATGTTCTTCCCATCTACTGATACATTAATCATTGGAAACTCGGTAATCGCATTGGCGACAGCTTCCACAAATAATGGCGTAAACGTAAGTTTGTCGCCATACGTTTCCTGAAATTTCACCTTGTTTGCGTTTCTCCAATTCACAATGTTGGTCATATCAGCTTCCACATAAGCCGTCACGTGTGGCGACGTATGTTTGCTATACACCATATGGTCTGCAATCATACTGCGCATACGATCCATCTCGACAATCTTACCAGTACCTTTATCCAATTTCAACTGCGGAATTGTGTACGGTTTTGGTTGCTCAACAGCTGGTTGTTCTTTTAAGACTTTTAATTCTGCTAAAGTCTCGTTTAATTCCTGACCCAATTGCATCATTTGTTGACCGATACTTTCGAACTGTGAACCTATATCGCCAGAGATTCCTGCCTTCGCAGGAATGACAGAGAATTGATAAGGTCTTCCAGCATCTATATATTTAAAAACATCACTTTTTCGTAATCGGCCATCATTTCCTGTCGCTTCAATCCGAGCCAATTCTTCAAATGAGATATGATGTTCTTTGGCGATTGAAATGACTAGAGGCGAATAGAATGTATTATTCTGAATGCCTACTGAAGCGGTTTTTTGAAGAGGTTTTTTAGCTGACGATTTTGATGAAGCTTCAACTTTAATTGATTGTTTTAAAACAACTTCATTTTCTTTCGACTTCAAATTCGATTTCGATTTCTCTTCAGATTTAGAATCCGAAGAACCTTCTTCAAGTATTGCAATCTCAGAACCTACCGCAACAACATCATTAGCCTGAGCTTTGTGAGAAATCATAACACCCGAAAATGGTGCAGGCACTTCATTATCTACTTTGTCTGTAGCAATTTCTACTAAAATATCACCTTCTTCAAAAGCATCACCTTCTTGAACCACCCAATTTATGATAGTACCTTCTGTAATACTTTCGCCCATTTTAGGGACTTTAAATGCAGTCTCGCTCATAAGTTTCTTGAATTCTAACAAATTTAATTAATCTTAATGAAGTCTATAGGTATCAACTAAACAATCTATTTGTAATAGAATAAAATTCTGCCTAATATTATTTAACTATGTTTTTATTCTTAATATTGAATTTTAAACCAAACTAAATAGAAGTTCATTGTGATTAAACTAGATAGTACAGATAAAAAGTTACTGAAATTACTTCAAGAAGATTCTAACAGAACCGTTAAAAGTCTAGCTGAAATTTTAGGAAAAACTACCACGCCTATTTTTGAAAGGATCAAGAAATTAGAAAAAGAAGGTCTAATTGATGGTTATGCTGCAAAGTTGAACGCCAAGAAATTAGGGCTTAAGCAAACCGTATTTATTGCCATTACCTTGCAAGGCCATACACGTAGCTTTTTAGAGAAATTTGTAAGCCAAATAAATGATTTTCCAGAAGTGGTAGAGTGCCACCGTATTAGCGGAACCTTTGACTATTTACTAAAACTTGTTGTCAAGGATATTGAAGCCTATGAAACCTTTATCGTTTCAAAGTTAACACTGATTCCTTACTTAGGAAGTGTACAGAGTTTTATTACGCTGAGCACTGGAAAGCAAACGAATGAGTTGGATTTGAGTGTGTTGGATTAACAATTCCTGCGCAGGCAGGAATCTCAGAGTTAGGAGAACCTACTTTCGAAACAGCTTAGATTTTCCGATGTCCAAGTTCCAATTCAAACTCAAATCTACCCAACTCGGATTCATTTCTTTGATGAGATTTATTTTCCACTCTCTTTTCCTTTTCTTCATTTGTCTTTCTCTGGTACTGGCTAGACTCTCATCTTCTAATTCTTCAAAATAGACTAGCTTGTCACAGTTATATCTAGCAGAAAAGGATTTTGGGTTTACTTTATGTTTGTGTTCAAGAACTCGGCTATCTAAATAATTGGTGTAGCCGATGTACAAAATGCCATCGAGTTTACTGGCCATTATATAGACATACCATTTGCTCATTTCCTACTTGTCAGGAGATTCCTGCCTACGCAGGAATGTGTTCAACGTCTTATAAAAGTTCTCCTGCTTCGGTCTATTTTCAGGAATCTCCCGTAAAGGCTCAACTTCTCTCAAGCTTTCGTGACAATCTGCTGGTAGTTGTTGGTAGAGTTTTGTTCCGGCTGTTTTCCAAGAAATCATCTCATCAGACACTTCTTTTATAATTTTAGCAGGATTGCCAACAACTAAACTTCGTGCAGGAATCTTCGTTTCACCTTTAACAAATGCCATTGCACCAACTATGCTCTCATCACCAATTTCAGCGTCGTCCATAATGACACTATTCATTCCAATTAAGCAATTACGACCAAGGTTTGCACCGTGAATAATCGCGCCGTGTCCTACGTGTGCGCCTGCTTTTAAAACGATAGATTTCCCAGGAAACATATGCACAGTACAATTCTCCTGTACATTCACACCATCTTCTAAAATAATTTCGCCCCAATCGCCTCTAATCGCACAACCAGGACCAATATAACAATCTTTACCGATAATCACATTACCAGTCACAGCCGCAAGCGGATGTACAAAGCTGGATTCGTGAATTACTGGGATGTGGTTTTTGAAGCTATATATCATAATAACTTCCTGCGGAGGCAGGAAACTTTTTATTGGTTAGTTCTATGTTTATTCAAATCTAAATTCCAATTAAGGCTTAAATCAGTCCAACTTGGATTCATTTCTTCTATTAAATTAATTTTCCATTCTCTTTTCCACTTTTTAAATTGACGTTCTCTTTTTGAAGCTTCAGCTACTTCACTAAACTCTTCAAAGTAAATCAATTTATCACAGTTATATTTTGCTGTGAAAGACTTTGGATAGAATTTTACTTTATGTTCAACAACTCGTGAATGTATGTCATCTGTAACACCTATGTATAAAACTCCGTTAGGTTTATTTGTCATTATGTAGACGGTCCATTTGGACATAGTTATCGAGTCAGAGATTCCTGCCTACGCAGGAAGCATTAAGCAAACCGCTTCAATTTCTCCTTTGTAAATTCAGATAATACAAGTCGTCCAGAAACTTTAGCGCGCTCATTTAATAAGGTGTCCCAATCGTCGCAACCATCCCAAAAGATTTTCTTCATCTCTTTCATTGCTTCAGGATTGTAAGTGCATAAATGCTCTGCGGTGGCTTGAACGGCTTCATCTAGTTCTTCAGTTGAATCGTAAACGTGTGTGAATAAGCCTTTGTCTTTTGCCCATTCTGGACTATAAAAGGTATTAGCATCAATAGCAATTTGAGACATTCCGCTAACGCCTAATTTACGTGCAACAGCTGGTCCGACCACAAATGGCCCTATACCGATATTCAATTCACTTAACTTGATAGAGGCAAATTTCGTCGCCATACAATAGTCCATCGCACTAGCTAAGCCAACGCCACCACCAACGGTTTTTCCTTGTACGCGACCGATGATGAATTTTGGACATTTACGCATTGCGTTTATCACATTGGCGAAGCCCATAAAAAATTCTTCGCCTGTTTTTTCATCTTCAATAGAAATTAATTCCTTAAAGCTAGCACCGGCACAAAAAGTTCGGTCGCCACCACTTTTTAAGATGATGACAAGAACGCTGTCGTCTTGGCCTGCTTCAGTGATTGTGTTCGCTAATTTTGCAAGAATATCACCTGGCAAACTATTGTGTGCCGGATGAAAAAATTCTATAGTTGAAATTTCGTTTTCTGTATGTTGTTTTACGTATGGACTAGTCAAGATGTTGTTTTTAATGGTATGTCAAAGCGCACTAGATGCGCTTTCGGTTTATACCTAGTTATTTGTTTCTTGGTTTGGTTCTTCAAAAATACTTAAATCCCATTGAGCACTCAAATCTCGCCACTCAGGATTTAACTCTGTAATAATATTCTGTTTCCATTCGCGCTTCCACTTTTTAATCGTCTTCTCTCGCTTTATGGCTTCTTGAATCCACAGGTGTTCTTCAAAATATACCAACTTGTCAATATTATATCGACCCGTATGCGAACCATAAGTGCCGTTCCTGTGTTCAAAAGTGCGACGCTTAATGTCATTAGTCACGCCGACATAGAATAAATGATTTCTCTTGTGAGTCATAATATAAGTGTAATACATATGAACTCTTGTGGACATTTACGGATGACGATTTAGTTAATTAGGAAGCGAATCCGCAATAAATGCGGATTGACATCGCTATAAAATATTAAATTGCTCAAAGTGATGATTCAAGTGCTTTCGCTCTAAAAGCGTCCACTCAAATCTATCTAAGTGTCCGAAGACTGCATTTTTAGTAGTAGCCTTTGCGTTTTGCTTAAAGTATTTCACATAGGCTTCACGAGCATCTAACAGTGCTTGCTTTGCATCGTCAAGGTTATCGTGCTCTAAAGGCATCAACTCATCTTTCTTCATTAATGGCATATGATGGCCTTTTGGAAATGGCTTATAGTTGTACAAAGAATCGTGGACTTTTTCAAGATGCTCTTCTGGTGTTGCAATCTCAAAATCCTGAATTTCTCCTGAAGCGACTTTATAACTCCATTCCAGATGCTCTACCATATGTTGTGGTGTCATAATACCCCATTTTGGTTTAGAATCTTCAGTTAGTTTGCTCAAAGACTTCTGAATAAATTCTTCTGAAATCTCTTCAAAAACCGTTTGCTTTTTCTGAACCATCGTCAAAATTGTCGCAATGGCAACTAATGGTTCTTGGTCTTCATCTGGCTCAGCATCAAAAACTTCAACAAACCATTTCACGATGCCGCTAGGTAATTCTGAACCTTTTTGCTCGCGGTCCACTTTCTGCTTACACGTTAATCGCACGTAAACCGTATCGTTATGATACAACGGACGTAAGAATCTTATTTCCTCTAAACCATAATTCGCTGCAACTGGTCCTTTATTTGGATAGACAAACAAGCCTGCTGCCATCGAAATCACAAAATAACCGTGCGCTGTTCTGTGTTCAAAAATACTGCCGTCAAGACTAGTGATATCTGTATGTGCATAGAAATGGTCCCAAGTCAAGTTTCCGAAGTTTACGATATCTGTATCGGTAATAGTACGCTTATGCGTTTCCAAAGACATTCCTGGTTGAATGTCTTCCCAATGATAAGCAAATGGATGCTTAGGCGATTCTTTATATGCTGAATTTGGTTGATAAATACCAGTAATTTCAGTCAATGTTGTTGGACTTCCTTGTATGGCACAACGTTGTAAGTAATGTTTGATACCACGCATTCCGCCCATTTCTTCACCGCCACCAGCGCGACCTGGACCACCGTGAATTAGGTTAGGCAACGGCGAACCGTGACCTGTACTTTGCTTAGCACTTTCTCTGTTTAAGACTAGTATACGACCGTGATGCGTTGCTGCAGAAACTGTGTAGTCTCTAGCAATCTTATTATCGTTTGTCACGATTGAAGATACCAGCGAACCTTTCCCCATTTTAGACAACTTAATCGCTTCATCTAAATCTTTATAAGGCATCAAGGTAGATACTGGTCCAAAAGCTTCAGTAATGTGTGCCGCTTCATTTTTCAACGGATTGTCTTCGCGAAGTAATATTGGTTTAATGAATGAACCACCTTTGGTGTTTTCACCTATAGTCTGTGCTTCATCAAAATCACCGTAAACGATGTCTGCCGTTTTTGTAATTTCTTTCACTTGGCTATAGACACTTTCGCGTTGTTCTTTGGTTACCAAAGCGCCCATTCTCACTTCCTTCAATCTTGGGTCACCAATAGTGACTTTGTCCAGTTGTTTTCCGAGAGCTATTTGAACGTCTTCAATTAAGTTTTCTGGAACGATGATGCGACGAATAGCCGTACATTTTTGACCACATTTCACAGTCATTTCATTACGGACTTCCTTGATGAACAAATTAAATTCTGGAGTGCCTGGCTTGGCATCTTCCCCAAGAATACAAGCGTTTATTGAATCGGCTTCCATAGTGAATGGCACAGATTCCTCAATAAGTTGCGGATGGTTTTTTAGCATTCGGCCTGTTTTTGCAGAACCTGTAAAACTCACCACATCTTGAGATTGCGTATTATCTAAAATATCTTTAGCGGTACCACTAATTAACTGTAACGCACCTTCTGGCAAAATCCCTGAAGCAATAATTTCTTTTACGACGGCTTCCGTGAGATATGCGGTTTGTGGCGCAGGCAATACAACAGCCGGAACACCAGCCATCCAATTACACGCACACTTCTCTAACATTCCCCAAACTGGGAAATTGAATGCATTAATATGAACCGCTACACCTTCACGTGGCACCATAATGTGATGCGCCATAAAGCGACCGCCACGAGATAAATCGATTGGGTCACCTTCCACGTGAAAGGATTGATTTGGAAATAATTTACGAAGCGAAGCGTTAGCGAATAAGTTTCCAAAACCACCTTCAATATCTATCCAAGAGTCAATTTTAGTGGCTCCAGTTCTGTAGCTTATCTCGTAAAAAGCTCTCTTTTTCTTCTGAAGATAAAACGCCAATTTCTTAAGCATTAAACCACGTTCTTGAAAGGTCATTTTACGTAGCGTGTTTCCCTTTTCTCTTCCGTATTGAAGAATTTCTCCTGTGTTTAAGCCTTCAGTGGTGACGCTTGTAAAGTGCTCGCCAGTCACCGAATCGTAGATTGGGTTACCGTCGCCTTTACCGTCTTGCCATTGGCCTAATATGTAATGTTGTGTTTTTTGCATTTAAAATCTATTTTTTTCATCATAAAAGTGATGAAGATGATATTTTAAAAATTCTTTATTAATGTAATGCTTTGAATGTATTTTTAGCCTTCCCTCAATACCTATCAAATCATAGTCATCTAAAATTGAAAAGCCTCCATAATCAAACATCACATGATGATTAGGGCATAAACATAAAATATTGTTTAAAGTATCTGGGCCATTATGCGGAATACCTAAAGGTTTTATATGAGCAGCCTCAGCATAAAGACCAGAAGAGGTTTCTATCGCTTGATCACAAACTTGACATTTGTAATTATATAAAAGCTTAATACTTTTACTTAATTCTGTATCTCTAACTATTCTTTGGACAGTAGTTTCTACTCTTTTAGTAGATTTATATTCTGACTGATCTTCTTTTAGAATATTTGCAATAGAAATATCATTCTGGTTTTGTTTTCTAAGTCGAAATCTCCAAATATTAAATCCACTTTTTCCAATATCTTTCCAATATTCTTCAACTATAAACAATCCATCGTATCTATATCCTTCTTGGGGAGCATAATTAGATTTTTTATCTGTTCCCCTAATAACTCTTACAGGCAAACCTTTGAGTACATTAAGTGCTAAAGCTTTATTTCCTCGAACTAATTCTTGATCTACCACTTGCTTAGTAGAGCCGTCTTCTCTTCCGCCATGTCCGGTATAGACAATTGTATCACCATGATCTTCGTCATCTTCATATCCTCCTGAAATTACAATTGAGTCAGCTCCTTCATTTTGGCTACCACTAATACCTGCTTGAGTTGGCCTATGTATACCACTGTATGAAAGCTCAAGTCTATTTGAAAAGACCTGTCCTTCATAAGTTTCATCAATATGTCCAAATACTCTATCAGCCATTATTAACCTTGCAATCTAATGATTTGTCCGTTTAATCTACTTTCAATGGCTTTAATATAGCCCATTGCTACTTTTTTCATTGGAACAGGAATATTTCCTGGAAAGTAGCTTCGGTATTTCTCGTAGGCATCTTCTACTAAATCTGACGACACTGCATTTATGCGCAAGCCATTTCCTAATTCTAAAGCAACAGCTTTTACAAAACTATGAATACCACCATTTACCATTGCAGCAGAACTTGTCATATATACTGGTTCATCTGCTAAAATTCCTGTAGTTAGTGTAAATGAACCACGATGATTTAAATAATCCTTACCTATACGAACCAAATTAATTTGACCCATCAACTTGCTTTTGATACCGATGTAGAAATCTTCTTCTGAAAGATTTTCGAACACTTCCCATTTTGCTTCGCCTGCCACACAAATTACAGCATCTAGGTTATCCACTTTCTCATACATCGCCTTGATAGATTCTGAATCTGAGATGTCGACTATGACATCAGCTTTTGAGCGACCAGCGACAATAACTTCGTGTTCCTTGGATAAGGTTGTATTTAAATATCTTCCGATGGTTCCGTTACCACCAACTAATAGGATTTTCATTTTGTTTTGTTTTTTGCGTTAGGGATTGAGCGGTTTGTTTGAACTCTTTTTGCTATTTCAGCAAAAAAGTGAGTAGCGAAAGCCCGACCTTTAGGTAACGCCCAAATTCTATAAATTCGCGTTTTCGATAATCGCCGCATAGCCTTGACCAACGCCGACGCACATCGTAACTAATGCGTAACGCTTGTTAGTTTCCTGCAACTCTAAAGCCGCAGAATAGGCGATGCGCGCGCCTGTGACGCCAAGCGGATGACCGATGGCAATTGAGCCGCCATTAGGGTTAATTCTTGGGTCGTCGTCCTCTAATCCCCATTCGCGAATGCAGGCTAAAGCTTGCGCCGCAAAGGCTTCGTTGAGTTCGATGACGTCCATATCTTCCATAGTTAAACCGGCTTTTTCTAAGGCTTTATTACTCGCCTTTACTGGACCGATTCCCATAATTCTTGGCTCGACACCCACAACGGCAGATGAAACGATTCGCGCCAATGGCTTTAAATTGTATTTCTTAACGGCATCTTCTGAAGCGACAATTGTTGCAGCCGCACCATCGTTTAATCCTGAAGAATTTCCTGCGGTAACACTACCACCTTCTTTTTTGAAAGCAGGTCTAAGCTTACCAAGAATTTCCTTTGTAGTCGTTGGTTTTACAAACTCATCTTTACTGAATTGTATTGGGTCTTTTTTGCGTTGTGGAATTTCAACGGTCATAATTTCCTTTGCTAAACGCCCGTTTTCTTGAGCTTTGGTTGCTTTCATCTGACTGTTATAAGCAAAGGCATCTTGGTCTTCACGACTGATATTGTATTTCTCAACAAGATTTTCAGCTGTATTTCCCATACCATCTGTGCCGTACATTTCGTGCATTTTTGGGTTAACAAAACGCCAGCCAAAACTTGAGTCGTACATCTTACTGTCGTTGCCAAAAGCTTTTGAGGGTTTGCTCATCACGTATGGTCCGCGCGTCATATTCTCAACACCTCCAGAAATGAATAAGTCGCCGTCACCAGCTTTTATAGCTCGGTTAGCGTGGATGATTGCCGAAAGACCTGAACTGCATAATCTGTTCACCGTTTCGCCAGGAACCGAAAACGGCATTCCGGCAAGGAGTGAACACATTCTTGCGACGTTGCGGTTGTCCTCGCCAGCTTGGTTGGCACAACCCATTATAACATCGTCGAATGCGTCTTTTGGGATGTTTGGATTTTTTTCTAGTACGTGTTTGATGACCATTGCTCCCAAATCGTCTGTCCTAACAGCAGATAATGTGCCGTGGTAACTTCCGATTGGTGTGCGTGTTCCGTCTATGATATATGCTTCTTTCATTTTATGAATTTGAAACTGAAATCGAATTTGAAATCGAAAACAGTATTAATTATAATTTAATTTGTCCCATCGAGCGGAGTCGAGATGTTTTGACTTTTGGAGTTTTAATTGTTCTCGACTCCGCTCGAACTGACATTTTGGTGTTAATTTAAAATGGCTTTAAACGTATCGTGCTGACTCATATCTCCACTTCTAAAACCTTTCATAAACCACTCCATACGTTGCCTACTTGTGCCGTGCGTGAAACTGTCTGGCTGAACATAACCTCTGGTTCTTTTTTGAATGGCATCATCACCAACGGCTTGTGCCGCACTTAATGCTTCTTCGATATCGCCTTCGTCCAAATATTTTTTATTGTAATGCGCCCAAAGTCCCGCGTAAAAATCAGCTTGGAGTTCTTGAGCAACAGATAACTTATTAGCATCTGCCTGAGAACGTCCTTGTTTTGCTTGTTGAACTTGGCGTGAAGTTCCTAATAAAGTTTGAACGTGATGCCCAATCTCGTGAGCCGTGACATATGCAATAGCAAAATCGCCACCTTTTGCACCAAAACGCGTTCGCAATTCCTTGAAGAATGCTAAATCCATATACACCTTTTGGTCGCCAGGACAATAAAATGGTCCAGAAGCTGAACTTGCTTTTCCGCAACGCGTGTTTACAACATCGGTAAACAAAACCATTTGTGGTTCTTTATAATCGCCTAAATTATTTTGACGAAATAGCTGATTCCATACATCTTCCGTATCTGCTAAAACAGTCGCCATAAAATCACCCATTTCTTGTTCTGCTGAAGTGAGTTCTCTATTAGATGTTTGCTGAGTCGTCGTTCTGGAATTATTGATTTGCTCAACAATTGGTGCAATTTGCTGACCTGTTTCACCTCCAAAAAGTTGAAGTAAGATGACAATAACAGCAATCACGCCACCACCAGCGGCAACTTTACCTTTGGTACTCATACCACGACGGTCATCGAGATTACCACTTTTTCTTCTACCTTTCCATTTCATATTTAATCGGTTATGGTTAGTCCTTTAAAAATACAATTTTCTAAATGCTTATTCCCAATCTTTGCTCGTTCTGTACACAACGCCTTTAAATAGCGCAACAAGTTGGTCGCCTCGCTTAACTTCGACAATATTGAAGCCTACTTTTTTCTTTGAAACATCTGTCACCGCTTCAGCAGTGATATAATCGCCTTCTTCGAGTGCTTCAATGTGATTAATAGAGGTTTCAATACTCACTGCATATTTTCCGTGTGTGTTTGCTGAAAAGCCAAAAGCAGTATCGGCTAAACTGTATGAAATGCCGCCGTGTGCTTTTCCCATACTGTTCAGCATTTCTTTGCGAATGGTCATTCCAACCTTAACGCGACCTATTTCGACACTTATAATTTCTATGCCGAGCCAACTTGAGAAGTGGTCTTGACTTAGCATTTTATTTGGGATTTTGGTTTTGGAAATAGGCATTTGGGAATAGGGATTTGGGAATAGGGATTTGGTATTAGTGTAATTGGTTTTAGTTCTCGACTCCGCTCGAACTGACAATGGATTATAAGTTAAATTTCTGATTAGAATCCTTCATCCTACGCAGCATCGGTGAACAACGGTATCTGTCTTCGTGGTATTCATTGTATAATTTGTCTAATTCTGTAACGCACCAATCGATGCTCTTTTCATTAGCCCAAGCGAGTAAGCCCTTTGGATAGTTGACACCTTTGGTCATTGCATTATCAATATCTTTTGCTGAAGCGACATTCCAAAACAAGGCATCTGCAGCTTCGTTAATAAGCATCACTAAAGTTCTATTGAAGATGTTTTGCCCTAATTCTGAATCTTTATTTGGCTCTGGTTTGGTTGCATTTTCTGAATAATCATAATAACCTTTACCAGATTTTCTGCCGAGGTATCCTGCTTCGCTGAAACGTTTTTGCGTGAATGCTGGCTTATATCTTGGGTCGTAATAGAACGCTTCAAAAACAGTTTCAGTAACTGTATAATTAACGTCGTTTCCTATGAAATCCATTAATTCAAATGGTCCCATTCTAAAGCCTCCAAATTCCTTCATCGCCCAATCAATTGTGGCGAAGTCGGCAATGCCTTCTTCATATTGTCTGAGTGACTCGCTATAAAATGGTCGTGCAACACGGTTGACAATAAAACCTGGCGTATCCTTTGCAACTGCAACGACTTTCTTCCAACTTTCAATTGTATCTACTGAAGTTTTCAACGTTGCTTCTGAAGTCTGTATTGCAGGAATAACTTCAACCAATTTCATTAGTGGTGCAGGGTTGAAGAAATGAATCCCAACACAACGTTCAGGTTTATTTAGTGATGAAGCAATGGAAGCAATCGACAAACTTGAGGTGTTTGAAGCAATGATACAGTTTTCAGAAACTATACTTTCTAACTCCTGAAACACTTTCTTTTTGATGTCGATATTTTCAACAATAGCTTCAATAGTCATATCAGCATCTGAAAATGATTTCATATCTGAAACATAAGAGATGTTTCCTTGAATACGATTTTTTTCAACAGCATCAATTCGACCTTTCTCAATTAATCGATTTAATATTTTCTCTAAAGCTGTTTTTGCTTTATCAAGAGCATCTTGATTTAAATCGAATATTTTGACTTTACAATCAGCGGTGGCCGCAACTTGTGCAATACCACTTCCCATTGTTCCTGCACCTATGATTCCTACGTTCTTTATCATCTTGAAAATGTAAAATTGAAAATGTAAAATTTCAAAGTTCTATGCCTTTATAATTTTACTTTTATCATTTTGAGTTTATTATTTATCTGCCTTTAAATTCTGGTTTGCGCTTATTTACAAATGCATCCACACCTTCAGCGTAATCTTCACTTTGGGCAGCTTCAATTTGTAGCTTGCCTTCTAATTCTAGTTGTTCAGTAAGTGTATTGGTCATTGATTGGTTGAGCAAACGCTTTGTCATTCCCAATGCTTTGGTAGGCATTTGCGATAGGGTTTGTACTGTTTTTTCAGCTTCAGAAAAATAATCTTCCGCAGAAAAAACTTTGTATATCATTCCCAATTCTTCTGCTTCTTTAGCTGAAACTTTATCACCTAACATCATTAATGCTGAAGCTTTTTGAAAGCCGATTAACCTTGGCAAAAAGAACGTTCCAGCGCTATCTGGCACCAACCCAATTTTACTAAACGCTTGTATAAAACTAGCGTGCTCTGACGCAATGACAATATCACAAGCCAAAGCAATGTTTGCACCAGCGCCAGCTGCAACGCCATTTACGGCACAAACTATTGGTTTTTCAATATTGCGTATAAGTTCAATAATTGGATTGTAATGTTCTTTAAGAATTTTTTTGAAACCTGGATTTAATTCTGGAGTTGTAACTTCCTTCAAGTCTTGACCCGCACAAAATGCTTTGCCTTCTCCTGTTACTAGAATCGCACGAATGCTGTCATCCTTATCACAAGCTTTTAGTTCATCTTGAAACAGCAACGCCATCTCACGATTAAAGCTATTAAAACCTTTTGGTCGGTTTAGAGTGAGTGTGGCAACGTTTCCGTTTATGGTTTTTAGTATGGGTTGGTCGGTCATATTTATTTTTTTTGTCAACCTGAACTTGATTCAGGTTCTCTTATTTTTCAAATTTTGAATAGTATAATGTGATTCTGAAACGAATTCAGAATGACGGCGAGCTTATATTTTAAAGTTCTCGTTTCTAACATAGAGATTCCTGCCTACGCAGGAATTAGGTTAAACATTTAAAATAGTCGAACGGCTCTTGGCAATCGTCACATTTAAACATTGCTTTGCAAGCCGTTGAGCCAAACTGACTTACCAAATGTGTGTTCGTACTTCCGCAGTTTGTGCATTTTACAATCTTGGCATTTCCTAGTAACGCAGCTTTATCTGCTGTGGCGTCCATTGGTGGCGCGATGCCGTACTCTTCGAGTTTTCTCTTGCCATTCTCGCTCATCCAATCTGTGGTCCAAGCAGGAGAAAGAATCAATTTTACTTTTGATTTATAACCGGCTTCTGTCAATGCTTTTTCAATGTCGTCACCAATAACATCCATTGCTGGACAACCGCTATATGTTGGTGTGATTTTTACTGAAACTTTTCCGTCGTCTTCAAAATCTGCATAACGAACAACACCTAAATCTAAAATTGAAAGCACTGGAACTTCAGGATCGGAAACCGACTCTAGAATGTCTATAAGTTTTTTGTTGATATGTGGTTGCTGCTCGGCTACCATTTCATATTAGGATAGGTGCGTTGCATATATTGCATATCGCTTAATAGATAACCAAGATGTTCTGTATGAATACCTTCTTTGCCACCTTTTTGCCAGTATTTACTTTCAGGGATTTCGATAGTTGCTTCTTTTAGAAGATTCTCAACGCGATTGTAATAGGTATCTTTTAGTTTTGAAACATCTACACCAATACCAGCTTCAGCAGCTTCTTTGTCTGCTTCAGTCATCATAAATAATTCATTGGTATAACCCCAAAGATTATTCACGGCTTCCTGAATTTTATTATGGCTTTCTTCAGTTCCATCGCCTAAACGTTTCATCCAATCTCCAGAAAATCGCACGTGATAACTTACTTCTTTAATTCCCTTTTTAGCGATTGCAGCTAAGTTTTCATCTTTACTATTCTGAAGTTCTTGCATTTGTAAAATGTGGAAAACATCAAACAAATACTGTCTTGCGATGACGTAAGCGAAATCGCGATTTGGTTGCTCAACCAAAAGCACATTTTTATACTCACGTTCTTTTCTGAGGAATGCGAAATCATCTTCAGTTTTGTCCTCTTCAGATAAATCGGCTGCGTATTGGTAGTAGCCACGAACTTGTCCGAACAAGTCTAATGAGATGTTAGTGCAAGCGATATCTGTCTCTAAGCTTGGTCCATGACCAGTTAAAGTTCCTAGGCGTTGCCCAAGGATGAGTGAGTTATCGGCGATGCCAAGGATATAATTTATTAAAGTTTGATTGCTCATAGTTTTGAAATTGAACTCGAACTTGAAAATGAACTTGAAATAGTTCAGTCCAAATTTTTAATTCGAGTTACTATAATTCTTATAAGTTGGTCATTTTCATCAACTAAAGGTGATGCCTGTTTTTCTGAAATAAGATTAGCTTTAAACTGAATATTTAAGTTTCTCAAACTCTCTCTTAATTCCTTTAAAACTATCCTTAGTTTATTGATTTTGTCTTTTTGTGTTCCAGCACCTAGTGCTTCTCCATAATTAAGAGCAGAAGAACAAGCTGACCGAATTAATTGTTTTGCAAGATATTCTCTAGCAAATGACACTGGTTTTTTATCATAAAGCTGAACTATTTCTGCAGCAAAATCTTCTAGGCGTTCACTTAAATCATATTTCTTTTCCATATAGCCTTTTCAATTTCGAGTTCAATTTCAAGTTCAGTTTTCGTCAGCTTACATATGCTTCACGTCGTCTGGTAAATCGTAAAATGTTGGATGACGGTACACTTTGTCTTGTGCTGGCTCGAATAGCTCACCATTATTATCTGGATTAGACGCTGTAATGTGTTGACTCTCTACAACCCAAATGCTTACGCCTTCGCTACGCCTTGTGTAAACATCACGCGCATTTGCTAAAGCCATTTCTGCATCTGCTGCGTGAAGGCTTCCAAAGTGACGGTGTTCTAATCCATTTTTACTTCTCACGAAGATTTCCCAAACGGGCCAATTTTTCTTAGTGCTCATATCTTAACTTGCTTTCGCTACTTTTTTATTTTCTTGTTTTTCTGCATAGGCAACAGCTGCATCGCGCACCCATTCGCCTTCATTCCAAGCATTAACTCTGGCGTTCATGCGTTCTTTATTACAAGGACCGTGACCTTTTACAACTTGCCAGAATTCATCCCAATCAATTTCTCCAAAGTCATAGCTTCCTGTCTCTTCATTAAATTTTAAATCTGGGTCTGGAATAGTTAGCCCTAAAATATCTGCTTGAGGGACAGTTTGGTCAATAAATTGCTGACGTAATTCATCGTTGGTTTTACGTTTAAGCTTCCATTTCATAGATTGTTCTGTATGTACTGAAGCATCATCTGTTGGGCCTAACATCATCAAGCTTGGCCACCACCATCTATTTAAAGCGTCTTGCGCCATTTCCTTTTGTTCTGGTGTTCCATTACAAAGCGTCAACATAATTTCATAACCTTGACGTTGGTGAAAACTTTCCTCTTTACACACGCGCACCATTGCTCTTGCATATGGTCCATATGATGTGTTACACAATGGCACTTGATTAATAATCGCTGCGCCATCAACCAACCAGCCAATTGCACCCATATCTGCCCAAGTTAATGTTGGGTAGTTGAAGATTGAAGAATATTTTGCTTCACCAGAATGTAGTTGACGGTATAATTCTTCTCTAGACACACCTAAAGTTTCACAAGCGCTGTATAAGTATAAGCCGTGACCAGCTTCATCTTGCACTTTTGCTAATAACGCAACCTTGCGTCTTAATGAAGGTGCACGTGAAATCCAATTACCTTCAGGAAGCATTCCAACGATTTCAGAATGTGCGTGCTGAGACATTTGCCTGATGTGTGTCTTGCGATACTTTTCTGGCATCCAATCTTTTGGTTCAATTTTTTCATCATTGGCAATGCGTTGCTCAAAGATGTCTTCTAAATTCTTTATTTCTGCGTTGCTCATAATATTTTGTTTATACGTCGAAATCGACAGTTACTTTATCACTTGTTGGAACAGCTTGGCAGCTTAGTACTAAATTTTGAGATACTTCCTTATCATCTAATGCATAATTTATCTTCATCTCGACACTTCCTTCTTTTACCTCACATTTACACGTGCTACAAACACCACCTTTACAGGCGAAAGGTAAATCTGCACCTGCGCCAAGTGCTGCATCGAGAATGTTGTCGTAATCTTTAGTCATTGTAAAGTGAAATTCTTTTCCACCATCTACAATAGTAATTTCTTTTCCTTCAACACTTTGTTGTGCAAGACGTTCTGCTCTTGCTTTGTCTTCATCACTTAATCCTGTGACAAACAATTCATAATGCACTAATTCTTTTGGTAAGCCGGCTTTCACTAACTCATCCTGGATCATAAAAATCATATCTTCAGGACCACATATAAATACTTCATTAGTATCTTGAATATCTACAAAGGTGTGTGTTATTTGTTGAATTTTCTCTGGTGTAAACCTGCCGTTAAATAATTCAATATCTCGTTGTTCTCTTGTTAGAAAATAAAAGATGTTTAAACGTCCAAAATATTGATTTCTAAGCTGTTCTATCTCTTCCTTAAAGATAATAGATTTTGCATTCTTATTCAAATAGAATAGCTTGAATGTACTTTCTGGCTCTAGTGCTAAATGTGTTTTCATCATAGATAAGATAGGAGTAATACCACTTCCTGCTGCAAATACTAAATAGTTTTTGCGTTTTGAGTTATCTATGTCTACACCAAATGTGCCACTTGGTTCCATAATTTCTAGCATATCGCCAGATTTTAGGGTATCATTTACATATGTAGAGAATTTGCCGCCGTGAATTTTCTTTACAGCTACTTTCCATTCTTTATCTATTGGGCTAGAACATAAACTATATGATCTTCTTGTGTCTTCGCCATTTATAATAGCTTTTAATGTAAGGTGTTGACCTTGAGAAAAGTTGAAGGCATTGTGTAGGTCTTCAGGTACATCAAAAGTAATCACCGAACAATCGTCAGTTTCTTTATAGATGTCCTTAACTCTTATATTATGAAATTTAGCCATTTAGAGGTGTAAATTATATGTCTTTATGTTCAATTATTATTCCAAAACTAACAAACGTTAGTTAGATGTGCAAGTATTATCTACTCTGTTATATTTATTCCCGTTGTAATTATGCTGTTAAGGTTAAGTTCTTATACCATCTAAAAGCACAGAAACCATGTCTGTTTTAAGGATATTTACATCCATTTTACCACGTTTTTCATACCATAAATACATAGTCTGAAGTGTAGAAAGCATAGAAAACACAATAACTTCTGGGTTTTTATTTATTATTTCTCCTTGGTTAATACCTTGTTTAATTATAGTTCTGAAATTATTTTCATAGGCATTTCTTAAGGTTACAAAACGTATTAACTCATCTGCTTCAAGATGTTTCCAGTCGTTATGCATCATTGCCATTGCGCCCGAATTGTTTATGCTAATATCAATATGAAGACCTATTAAATCCTGTAATTTATTTATTGAAGTGGTCTCTTCATTAAAAATTTGAGTCATACCAACAGTAAAGGCTTCAGCAATCTCAAGTATAATTGTAGAAAGTATTTCCTGCTTATTTGCAATATGGTTGTATAGGCTAGCTGCCTTTATATCTAAAGCCTTTGCCAAATCTCGCATAGATACAGCATTGTAGCCTTTCTCTGTGATAAGGTCTTTAGCTACTTTAAGAATTTCAGATTTACGATTTAATACTTTCATCATTACAAATATACTAAAAACTAACACTTGTTAGTTAGCTCCATATTATTATTCAAATTAATGCTTCTAAAATTTAAAGGTTTCACTGTAAAAAATGGTGTGTTACACCGACAACTCTTACTTTTGAATGTATTTTGTGCTTTGCATGATTTCATAATAATGACAGGATGAACGAAACCATACAGACAAACCCACTTATAGATAGATTGCCACCACACTTAAAGCAATTTATAAAACCTCAAAACTACGACGATTATACAGCTATTAATCAAGCAGTATGGCGTTATGTAATGCGTAAAAATGTTGAATATTTAGGTAAGGTTGCACACGAAAGTTATTTGTCTGGATTAAAGAAAACAGGTATTTCTATAAATGAAATCCCTAGTATGTATGGTATGAACCGTATCCTTAAAGATATTGGTTGGGCAGCAGTTGCTGTTGATGGTTTTATACCACCAAACGCTTTTATGGAGTTTCAAGCTTATAAGGTGTTAGTGATTGCTAGTGATATTAGACAATTAGAAAATATTGAGTATACACCAGCACCAGACATCATTCACGAAGGTGCAGGACACGCACCTATTATCGCAAGTCCAGATTATGCAGAGTACTTGCGTCGATTTGGTGAAATTGGAAGTAAAGCAATTTCTAGTGCTCACGATATTGAGATGTATGAAGCAGTAAGAGCGGTTTCTATACTAAAAGAAGCAGAAGGTACACCACAAGAGCAAATTGATGCTGCTGAAGCACTTGTTGAGGAGCTTCAGAATAAAAAGGTTGAGCCAAGTGAAATTTCATTAATTAGAAATTTACATTGGTGGACTGTAGAGTATGGTCTTGTTGGAACAGTCGAAGACCCAAAGATATATGGCGCAGGTTTGCTGTCCTCTATTGGAGAAAGCAAGAACTGTATGACAGATGCCGTGAAAAAAATACCATATTCTATTGATGCAGCATACCAAGATTTTGACATCACAAAACAACAACCGCAACTATTTGTAACTCCAGATTTTGCTTATTTACAAGAGGTTTTAGAGGAGTTTGCCAATACAATGGCAGTAAGAAAAGGTGGTTGGCGCGGCCTTAAAAAACTTATTGAAAGCAAACAATTAGGTACTATAGAATTGAGTACTGGCTTGCAAGTCTCAGGTGTGTTTAAGCGAATGATACAGAATGAGGATAATGAAGTTGTTTACTTTGAAACCGAAGGTGAAACCGCATTATCTTACCGTGAAAAAGAATTGATAGGTCATGGTATAGAGCGCCATATCAATGGATTTCGATCGCCTTTAGGGAAATTAAAAGGTATTAATCTCGCCATTGAAAATATGGGTCCACGTGATTTACAAGCTTATAATTTTTATGACGGTAAGCACATTCAATTTGAGTTTGAAAGTGGCATTACTGTAGAAGGTATGAACGTTACAGGTATAAGAAACCTAAAAAGTGAATTGATGTTGATTCAATTTACAGATTGTACCGTGAAATATAAAGATGAGGTATTGTTTAGTCCAGAGGATGGCGATTTTGATTTTGCCGTTGGAAAAGACATTGTTTCAGCCTTTGCAGGTATGGCAGATTACAGATCTTTTAATGTAAACACACATAATCCTTCAACAACGACAACGATAAAAACAGAACGTTCTGCAAAACAAAAAGAACTTATCGAGTTGTATGAGGCTATTAGGAATTACCGCAACGGTGAAACCACTAAGTTTTCACCAGATGCTGTTTTTGATATCTTGAAGAAACACCATAATGAAGATTGGTTACTACCTTTAGAGATTTATGAATTAGAAGTTGAGCGAAACACAACTCTATCAAAAGAGGTGTTCAGATATTTAAATGAATTAAAAGAGCGCAGACCAGAAGTTAGTCATTTAATTGAAGGTGGTTTAGAGCTTTTAGAAACGCCAGAGCATGTTTAGGTTTCAATCATTTTTTTAAGCTTAATTAATTAGAGTATTGCTGGTAATGCTCTTTTATAAGTTTTTCAACAGGTTTATTCTGTGGTGTAAACCTATTGTTTTGCATACCGCCAACTTCTGAATGATTATGAAACCATTTCCATATAAAACCACCTGCAAACCAAGGCTCATTCCAAAATTCTTTAAATAAAGCGTTAGTTAAATTAAGCTGCGCTTCATGATTTATTTTGCCATCTTCACGTTGTGATTCCCAAGGCCTATTTCCGGAATAATCAATACTTCTGTATCCATATTCTGTAAATAAAATAGGCCTATTATAGGTGTCACTTAAGTTCTTGAGAGTTGTTTTCCAAGGTTGCCAAGATTGTCTTGATGCTTTTATAGTTGGAGTCTTATCTTCGGAAATTGGAAAATAAGCGTCTGCACCGATAGCATCCATCTCATTCCAAAATGTAACCTTGTCTACTTTATCCCAATTTTCTGCATAGGTTAAATTACCACTATAAATAGTTTTAATTTTCTTAATGAGTTGAGACCAAAATTTAGGTCTAGCATTTACAAAATTATAAAGTTCTGTACCTATACAAAACCATTCTGCATTGGTGTCTTGAGCTAACTGTGCGTATAATAAAATAAATCCTTCATAACTGTTTTCAAGCGTTGTCCAATGTTCTTCAGAAGCCATCATCATATCTCCTGTAAATTCTCCGCGAGAAATCCAAATTTGAGGTTTAAGCATAACCTTTATGTTAGCATTGTGAAGATGCTTTATGGTTTCTGTCACACCATCTACGCGCTCACCTCGCCATTGTCTGTCTGTGTTGTAAAGAACCTCTGCAGACTCTAAACTACGTATAAACCCAAAAGGCATAACAGAAGCGTAATTTGCGTTTACATTAGTAATAGGTGTAATATGAGAACTATCTATTGCGTCTCGAGAAGCCACTAAGCTTACACCATTAATTTTAGCAGACTTTTTTGTGTCTTTAGGTTGGCTCTCGCAAGACCAAATGCATATAAGGCTTAAAATCCCTAAAATTATAATTGAAACATGATAACGCATATAGAAGCTTTAATGCTCTAAATATAAGACGAATTAATCTACAGTATATTTTAAAATGTCACCTGGTTGGCATTTTAGTGTTTTACAAATAGCGTTAAGTGTAGAGAAGCGAACGGCTTTTGCTTTACCAGACCTTAAAATAGATAAGTTGGCTTCTGTAATACCTATAGCTTCAGCTAATTCTTTTCCTTTTAAATTTTGCGCAGTAAGAATGCTATCTAAATTTATTATGATTGCCATACTAAACTGTTAGATCATTTTCAGATTTTATCTTTAATGCTTTGTCAAAAGCTTGATTGAGAAGTAAAAAGAATACTCCAATAATAAATAAAAATAAAAGTAATTGATAATTTGAAATGCCGAATTCAATGCTAACTTTAGAATCCTTTATAAGATTAAATAGAAATAAGAGCACTAAAGATGAGCCTCCAGAGATAGAGAAAAACTGTCCAATTCGTTTCAAATAATTTACAGAAGTTTTACTAATTAATGACTTCTTTAAAATATGCTTAGACAATTGTCTAAGGTTATGAAAACCTGCAAAAAATAAAACAAACTCTAAAAATCCTATAAACAAAGCTAGGATATATAATGCGGGAATACCGTTACTTTCAATTGGTATATTGGTTTTGAAAATAGTTTGTTGAGGGAAAAATATTAGATATAATATTGTACCAGGAAAAAAGATAACAATAGGTATCATTAAGACATAAGCTATGTCTATAAGTGATTTGAATAAAGTAGTAAGTCGCATATTTAAATTATCGATTAACGATAACAAATATATGCAATTTATCGAAAAACAATAATTTAAGTTGTTAATCTGTTTGTTTTGTCTTGCGTTTAAGCTGTATCCTTAAAGCAAAATAACCAACAATACCTGCTCCAAATGAACCTATAAGAATACCCAATTTAGAGGCTGTTAGTAAATCGTCTTCTCTAAAGGCCAGCTCTGCTACAAATAATGACATTGTGAATCCTACACCTCCTAAAATACTTACTGCAAATATGTCTTTAAACTGTATGCCTGCAGGAAGTCTGGCTATCCCTAATTTATAAGCCAAGTAACTAAAGAGACTAATTCCAATAACCTTACCTGCAACCATTGAAATTCCTATTTGTGAAATTAAATGCGTAGCGCTAAGAGAATCTAAATTTATAGTGATGCCAGCATTTGCAAGAGCAAATAATGGCATGATAACAATTGCAACCCAACCACTTAAGCCATGCTCTAATTGTTGCATTGGAGATTGTACTTGATCTGTTACAGCATTAATCTCATCTACAGCAACCTGTTGTTCTTCTGTAAGGACATGCTTTTTAGGATCACTTTCTTTTAAGCGTTTTAAGTTGTTGTTAAGGTTTGAAAAAACATCCTTTAAATTCACATATCTAACTGAAGGTAGTACAAACGCAAGTAATACTCCTGCAATAGTTGGGTGCACACCAGATTTTAAAAATAATACCCAAATGGCAAGACCAAATATTAAGAATAGGTACTTGGAGAATATTTGTAAATAATTAAGTAACCATAATATGAGCAATAGGCCAATAGCAACACTTAAGTATTCAACATGAAAGCCATGACTGTAAAAAATGGCTATAACAACAATAGCTCCTATGTCATCTATTACGGCAAATGTGGTAAGGAAAACTTTTAACCCTAAAGGCACACGTTTACCAAGTAATTGTAATATTCCTAAAGAAAATGCAATATCGGTAGCCATTGGTATTCCCCAACCGTGTGTACCTCTGTCTTCTTGGTTTAGTAAAAAGAATAATGCAATTGGTACAACAATGCCGCCTAGAGCAGCAAAGACAGGCATAGATGCTTTTTTAAAGGAGGTTAGCTCTCCATCTATTATTTCACGTTTAATTTCTAAACCTACGTATAAGAAGAATAAGGTCATAAGACCATCATTAATCCATAAGTATAGAGGTTTGGTTATAGCAAACGTTGTATCTGTAAAACCAAGAGAAAAATCTGATGCCCAAAGTGCGTGGTAAGCATCTTGCCAAGGTGAGTTTGCCCAAATTAGTGCAATAATAGTACACGCTATAAGTATAAAACTTCCAGAAGTTGAGTGATTAATAAAATTCTCAACGGGGTTTTTTGCTATTTTCAAGGGTTAGTCTTTAAGTGTGTTTTCAATTTTTGTGTCTAATAGTCCAAAGATAAAGTTTACAATGAGAACAAGCACAGTTATTGTGAGCAGTTCCCAATACATGCCAACAGCAGCCAAACAACCTGCTCCAGCGCTACACCAAATAGTAGCAGCTGTAGTTAACCCTTTAATATTTGTGCCTTTTTGAATTATAGCTCCAGCACCAAGAAAACCAATACCTGTTACAACTTGTCCCAAAACACGCGTAAGATCTGTATAGTCTTTATTGCTAAACTCTAATGAAACCAACACGAATATTGATGCACCCAATGCAACGAGCATGTTTGTTTTAAGTCCAGCACTTTTGCTTTTAAACTCTCTTTCTAATCCTATTAGAAATCCAGATCCTAAAGCTAGACTTACTCGAATTATAAAATCTTGTAATTCCATACGCTTGTTTTTATAAATATAATAAGGATTATTAAAATGACCTTATCTTTGAGGTATGTTACCAGAGCGACTACAGAAAAAAATAGATTTAAGAAAAGACAACAATAGTCTAAGAGCTTTAAGGCTACCTCAAAATTTAATAGATTTTAGCTCAAACGATTATTTAGGGTTTTCAAAATTAATTTCTGATGCTAAAATACATCTTGAAGAACACTCAATTTTAAATGGTGCTACAGGTTCTCGATTACTTTCAGGTCATTCAGCTTTATTTGAAAAAACTGAGCAACAAATTGCAGGTTTCCATAATGCAGAAGCTGCATTACTTTTTAATTCTGGATACGATGCTAATCTAGGTTTACTATCTGCAATTTTAATGCGTGGTGATGTTGTGTTTTATGACGAATGGTCACACGCATCTATCCGAGATGGTATAACAATGGGATATGCCAAAGCAATAAAGTTTAAGCATAATAATTTAGATCACTTAAAACAGCTACTTGATAAATTTAAAGGTACTGCAGAATGTTATATTGTGACAGAGTCTGTTTTTTCTATGGATGGTGATCAACCAGACCTAAACCAAATTGTAAACTTATCTAAAGCATATAATGCCAACCTTATTATAGATGAAGCTCATGCAATAGGTGTGTTTGGGAATAAAGGTGAAGGTGTAATCCAGGATTTAGGTTTAGAAACACAGGTTTTTGCAAGAATTGTCACGTATGGAAAAGCTATGGGTTGTCATGGAGCTGCAATTTTAGGAAGTGTAGGCTTAAAGGAATTTCTTGTAAATTTCTCAAGACCTTTTATTTATACAACGGCAATGCCACCACATTCACTTTTAGCAATTGGCTCGGCATATAATATATTACAAAACAACAAAGGGATTAATTGCCTAGAAAAGCTTCAGAACAATATTAATGCATTTAAACGTGAGGTTGCTAGGCTAAGGCTAGATAAGTTATTTATTGAGAGCTCATCTGCCATACAATCTTGTATAGTTCCTGGTAATAATAGAGTGAAGAAAGCTTCAGAATTTTTAGGCGAAAAAGGTTATGATGTACGTCCTATTTTATCTCCAACAGTTCCAGAAGGAAAAGAGCGTTTAAGGTTTTGCATACATAGTTTTAATTCTAAAGTTGAAATCACTCAAGTTCTGCAACACTTAGCTACCTTTGTGTCACATGGCAAACAACTATAAAACTATTGCAGTATATGAATATAGCTACCAAGCCCAAATTTTAAAAGGGCGTTTGGAGGCAGATGGTATTTCTGTATACTTAGGAGATCTATATTCTGTTGAGGCAGAGCCAGGCGCAAGCCAAGCAATGGGAGGCATTAAATTAAAAGTAAAAGCCGAAGACGTTATAAGAGCTAAGCATATACTAAGTTCTTTAAATAATAATGATGAAGATTCACAATGTTTAAGTTGTCCCCAATGCGAAAGTGTGGACATAGAACATGATATTACGGTTAGTGGTACTAGAGATTTATGGGCAAATCTTAAGCATTTTTTTTCAAACTTACTTTTAGATAATCCAAAAATGCAATACCGTTGTACCAACTGCAATACTAAATTTATACAATGACACATACATATTTTGTAACAGGCATAGGAACAGATGTTGGTAAAACTGTTGCTTCTGCTATTCTTACTGAAGCTTTAGAAGCAGATTATTGGAAACCCATACAAGCAGGAGATTTATCTAATAGTGATACTCATAAAGTTGAACGTTGGGTTAACAACTCTAAAACCAAATTCTTTGATAGTGCCTTTAACCTTAAAACACCTATGAGTCCGCACGCGGCCGCAGAAATTGATGGTGTAACATTGTCTAAATCTAAAGTTAAACGACCAAAAACATCTAAAAACCTAGTAATTGAAGGTGCTGGTGGCTTATTGGTTCCTATAAGTAATACTCAAACAATTGCAGATCTTATAAGTAAAAAAGATAGAGTAGTAGTGGTGTCCAGACATTACTTAGGAAGTATAAATCATACCTTACTAACTATTGAATCACTTAGGGCGAAAGGACTTGAAGTCTTCGGTATAATCTTTAATGGACCTTTAACCAAAACCACAGAAGATATTATAACTAGAATGACTAAAGTTCCTGTTATTGGTCGCATTGAAAATGAGCCTTATATAGATAGTCATGTTGTAAAAGAATATGCAGAAAAATTTAAGAATGAGCTTAAGTAAGAGAGATAGCAAAACAATTTGGCACCCATTAACACAACACAAAACAGCTAAATTGCCATTGGCAATTAGTAAAGCAAAAGCAGCTTTGCTTTATGATGAAAACGGTAAGGAGTATATAGACGCTATTGCATCATGGTACACTGCAATGTATGGCCATTGTAACGATTACATACTTGAGAGTGCTTTTAAACAAATGCAAACTTTAGATCAAGTTGTATTTACAGGCTTTACACATGAACCAGCAGTAAAACTTGCCGAAGAACTTTTATCTATTTTGCCTAAGAACCAAGCCAAAGTAATGTTTAATGACAATGGTTCAACATCTGTTGAGATTGGTATTAAAATGGCACTACAATTTCATCATAATAACAACGATAAAAGAGATACACTTTTAGCTTTTGAAAACGGATTTCATGGCGATACTTTTGGAGCTATGAGTGTGAGTGGTCTATCTGTTTATAATGGCCCTTTTGATGATCACTTTTTAAAAGTAGTACGTATTCCAACTCCAGACGGAACAAATAATGCTGAGGTTTTAAAACAACTAAACGCATTGATTGAAACTCATAATATTGCGGGATTTGTTTATGAACCATTAGTACAAGGTGCTGCTGGTATGAAAATGTACGATGCACAAGGTTTAAATGAAATACTTAAGATATGTAAAACAAACAAAATTATAACTGTTGCAGATGAGGTGATGACAGGCTTAGGCAAGACAGGTACATATTTCGCATCTTTAAATATTAAAGAATTACCAGACGTTATATGTCTTTCCAAAGCACTAACAGCTGGTTTAGTTCCTATGGGTATTACAACCTGTTCTCAAGATATTTATGATGCCTTTTTAGATGATAATGTTGGTAAAGGTTTATTTCATGCACATACCTATTCTGCAAACCCTATTGCCTGCGCAACTGCTTTAGCAGGCTTAGAGTTGTTGCAAACTCAAGAAATAAAAGAACAGCAAGCTTACATAATTAAAGCTCACGGAGAGTTTCTTAATAAAATTTCAGCCCATCCAAAGGTGCTTAATCCAAGGCAAAGCGGTGTTATTCTAGCTTTTGAAATGGATGTAGAAATGGAGCGCTATGGCAATTTAAGAAATAAGCTTTTTCAGTTTTTTATGGATAAAGGTGTTTATTTAAGACCTCTCGGAAATACAATTTATATTTTGCCACCATTTGTAATTACAGAAGCACAATTAAAAGCTGTTTATAGTGCTATACTAGAGGCTTTAGAGTCTTTTTCTTAGGGCATCTAAATTTTTAAGTTAAGGCCAATAAACTCGGCTACTATTCACGATATTTGCAGTATCAAATCTACGCTTTGCAACACCCAATATATATAAAAGGCATATCTACAGTTTCTGCTTTGGGAAGCCATCCTGATGATATTTGGACTAATTATTTGTCTCAACGCTCTTTTTTAAAATCTAAGAAAATAGATGATATTCCAACATTTGTTGGAGAGCTTTCTAACACAGATAAAGAACGTGTTGAGCAATTAAAACAATCTGATAAATTATATGCAGAGTTAGATAACTCTGTGTTGTACGCAATGCTATGTGGAAGAGATTTAATTTTAAAAGCACCGCTTAACACAACAGATTTTGGAATAAACGTAGGGTCATCTAGAGGTGCCACTACGTTGTTTGAAAATTATCATGAGCAATACATAAAATCTGGACAAACCTCTACATTAAGCTCACCTACTACTACTTTAGGGAATATATCCAGTTGGCTAGCTCAAGATTTACAAAGCAAAGGCCCTAGGTTTTCTCATAGTATAACATGTTCTACAGCATTTCATGCGATATTAAATGGTGTAGCTTGGTTGCAAGCACAAATGGCCGAAGAGTTTATAGTTGGTGGTAGTGAAGCACCATTAACTCCTTTTACCATAGCGCAAATGCGAGCTATGAAAATTTATGCTGAGGTTGGTCAAGTAAAAAACCCTAACTATCCAAACCAAGCACTTAATTTAAGTAAAACGCGAAATTCTATGATTTTAGGTGAAGGTTCTGGTTTAATAACTTTATCTAAAATACAATCTGAACAAAATGTTGGTGAGATTAAAGGGATTGGTTTTGGAACAGAGACATTAAAACATAGTGCTTCAATTTCTAAAGATGCGGCTTGTATGCAGGCTTCAATGCGTATGGCAATAAAGCAAATAAACCCAAAAGATATTGATGTTGTGGTATGCCATGCGCCAGGAACTGTTAAAGGCGATCAAGCTGAAATAAATGCTATTAAAGATGTCTTTGGAGAACATATGCCAGCTGTAACTTCGAATAAATGGCAACTAGGTCATACATTTGGAGCTTCAGGAATATTAAGTTTAGAAATGGCGCTTCTTATGCTAAAGCATCAAAAATTTATAGGAGTTCCTTTTATTGAAAATCAAATTCAACCTAAAAGAATTAAGAACATACTTGTAAATGCTGTAGGTTTTGGAGGAAATTCTGTTTCAATTTTGGTTTCACTTTAAAGCTATGTTAGCATTTAGAAAGAAACTCGTCTAACACCAAGATTATAAAAACTAACCTCTAATTTTTAGGTAACCCACATTTTCAACTTAACAAACGTTTTGAAAGAACCCCATATAAAAGTCATCATTCCAGCATTTAATGAAGCCAATTCAATTGGTCGTGTTATTGCAGATATTCCCAAACATGTTAATGAGGTTATTGTGGTTAGTAACAACTCAACAGATAAAACTATTGCCATTGCAGAAAGTGCTGGAGCTACAGTTTTAGAGGAAAACCAAAGAGGTTATGGTTATGCCTGTTTAAAAGGCTTGGCTTATATAAAAGAACGTTTGGTAAAGCCAGATATTATAGTTTTTCTAGATGGCGATTATAGTGATTACCCAGAGTATTTAGATGTCATAGTAAGGCCAATTATTAAGTGCGATGTCGATTTAGTTATTGGTGCTAGGGCAAAAGAGCTTAGAGAAGATGGTAGTATGACAACACCCCAAATCTTTGGTAACTGGCTAGCAACTCGTTTAATGAAACTCTTTTTTAAAAGTAGATTTACAGACCTTGGTCCTTTTAGAGCCATAAAATATGAGACATTACTGGGTCTTGAGATGGAAGACAAAACTTATGGCTGGACAGTTGAGATGCAACTAAAGGCATTAAAGCAAAGATTGGCATATACAGAAGTTAAAGTGCCGTATAGAAACAGAATAGGTGTCTCTAAAATATCAGGCACTTTAAAAGGTGCTATATTTGCTGGCGTTAAAATTTTAGGTTGGATCTTTAAATACAGTTTCAAGTAATGGACTTGATTATCATTATTATCTACACATTAGCTTTACTGTTAATCTTCTTCTACAGTTTGGCGCAGCTCAACCTTTATTTTAATTACTTAAAAGCAAAAAAGAGTAATCAGGATTGTGAAACCTTCAATTTAAACAATCCACACGAGGTTCCTTATGTTACAATACAACTTCCCTTGTATAATGAAAAATACGTTGTTGAACGTTTGTTGAATAATATTGCAACTATAGAGTATCCTAAAGATAGGTTAGAAATACAAGTTTTAGATGACTCAACAGATGAATCTGTTTTGCAAACCAAAGACCAAATTGAAGAATTAAGAGCTAACGGTCTTGACATTATTCACATAACCAGAGTAAATAGAAAAGGGTTTAAAGCAGGAGCTTTAAAAGAAGGTTTAAAAATTGCAAAAGGTGAATTTATAGCCATTTTTGATGCAGATTTTTTGCCAAAACCAAACTGGTTACTAAAAACCATTCCCTACTTTAAAGATGAACAAATTGGTGTGGTGCAAACCCGTTGGGGACATATTAATAGAAACTATTCTATGCTTACAAAGGTGCAGGCATTTGCACTCGATTTTCATTTTATATTAGAACAAGTAGGCCGAAATTTTGGAAACCATTTTATAAATTTTAATGGTACAGCAGGCGTTTGGAGAAAATCCTGCATTTTAGATGCTGGTGACTGGCAAGGCGATACCTTAACTGAAGATTTAGATTTAAGCTATCGTGCACAGCTAAAAGATTGGAAGTTTAAGTATTTAGAAGATGTTGAGACTCCAGCTGAATTACCGGTTGTTATAAGTGCAGCAAGATCTCAACAATTTAGATGGAACAAAGGCGCTGCAGAAAACTTTCAGAAACTGTATTGGCGTTTGTTTACAGACAAAACAGTCTCTGCAAAAACTAAATTTCATAGCTTTTTTCATTTACTTAACAGTAGCATGTTTTTACTAGTATTGTTGGTGGCTATATTAAGTGTACCTGTACTATTTATAAAAAACAACAATCCAGACTTTAGCTGGTATTTTAATGTTATTGCTTTTTTTGGATTAAGTACACTTATCTTTTTTATAAGCTATTGGCTTACTTACAAAAAAATTCATGGTGGCGGATTTAAAAATTTTATAAGCTTCATTGCCATGTTCTTTACTTTCTTTTCAGTTGCAATGGGTTTTTCTGTACATAATTCGGTTGCGGTGATAGAAGGTCACTTAGGAAAGAAATCTGAGTTTGTAAGAACCCCAAAGTTTAATATTAATAGTATTAAGGACTCTTGGAAAGGCAATAAATATTTGAGTCAAAATGTATCTGGAAACACCATAATCGAGTTGGTTTTAATGCTGTATTTTGGATATGCTATTTATAGTGCATTTACCACAGGAGATTTTGGTCTTATTATTTTTCACCTTATGCTTTTTGCAGGATTTGGGTTTGTCGGTCTAAAATCGTTATTTGCAAAAGGCTAAATTCTAATTATGAATGCTTTTGTGAAGCACCACATACTTACTGGGTTTTTAACCTTAAGTCTCTTGGCAATGTATGCCACTTTTGCATATGATTTAAATAGAGCAGATTTTCCTAAATTAATATCCTTAATTGTAGGTCTTTTCTTTTTATCCTACGCTCTATATAAAAGAGCTCGTGTTTATTTCTGGTTTTTAGTTGGTGTTGCTTTTACAGCAAGACTGGTGTTTATTGGTACGTTGCCAGGTTTATCACAAGATTTTTACAGATTTTTATGGGATGCCAGGTTGCTAGCTCAAGGTATAAATCCCTATTTGCAAACTGTACAATCTTTTATAGATCAAGGTTTACAGCCAGTAGCACAGTCTGATGCTTTATATAAAGGTATGGGCGCTTTAAATGCAGGACACTACACAAATTATCCACCAATAAATCAACTGTTTTTTCTTATATCTGGTTGGTTATCACCAAACTCGATACTTGGCGGAGCTGTTATACTTCGCCTTACTATTATATTGGCAGACTTAGGTATTCTGTATTTTGGGAGTAAGCTATTAAAATCACTTAAATTACCAAGGCATTTTATTTTTTGGTTTATATTAAATCCATTTGTCATCATTGAGTTTTCTGGGAATTTACATTTTGAGAGTGTTATGCTCTTCTTTTTTATGTGGGCCTTATATTTATTGCATAACAAACATTGGGCTTGGGCTGCTGTGTTAATAGGCGTGTCTATTTCAGTTAAATTATTGCCGTTACTTTTGTTGCCTTTATTATTAACTTATTTTAATACTAAAGACCTTAAAGAGGCTTCGTTTCTACATCGAATAGCTTCAATAAACATTAAAACGTTAGTATGTTTTTACGGTATAGTAATACTAACCACACTCGTTACTTTTCTTCCGTTTTTATCAATAGAATTCATCACTAATTTTCTAAATACTATTGGACTTTGGTTTCAAAATTTCGAATTTAATGCTAGTGTATATTACATAATAAGATGGATTGGCTTTCAAACTATAGGTTGGAATATTATTGGTACAGTTGGAAAAATATTACCAATAGTAGTTGTTTTGAGCATTCTTGCTATTGCTATATTTAAGCGTATAGAAACCACAGCACAATTATTGGTTGCTATGTTATTTTCTGTAAGTGTTTACTTTTTACTTTCTACAACAGTGCATCCTTGGTATGTGGCAACGCCGTTGTTGCTGTCTGTATTTACAAGGTATAGATTTGCAATAGTTTGGTCTCTGTTAGTTATGCTAAGCTATAGTGCATATGGCGAAGAATTTAACGAAAACTTGTGGCTGGTAGCTGTTGAGTATTTGGTTGTTATAGGAATGGCAGTATATGAAATTTGGATAGTAAAACACAAGAGGCCTTTATTAACCTAAGCTTTATTTTTTACGCTCTATCACGTAATTTACCATAAGTTCTAAACTTTCTTTATAAGGTGAAGGCGGAAATTTTTCTAATAGTGCTAAAGCTTCTTTTTGAAACTGTTTCATTTGCATAACTGCATACTCTAAGCCTCCATTTTCTTTTACAAATTCAATAACCTTATTTACACGAGCCTTGTCCTTGTTATGGTTTTTAACGGAGTTAATTAACCAACGTTTGTCTTCTTTACTTACAGTATTAAGTGTGTAAATAAGTGGCAGTGTCATTTTCTGTTCTTTTATATCAATTCCGGTAGGTTTACCAATAGCAGTATTTCCATAATCAAACAAATCGTCTTTAATTTGAAAAGCCATACCTATCTTCTCACCAAATAAACGCATAAGCGTAACATCATCAGAATTTGGGTTAACAGATGCAGCGCCCAAACTACAACAAGCGGCAATTAAAGTGGCCGTTTTCTTCTTGATTATGTCGTAGTATACATCTTCAGTTATGTCTAAACGGCGCGCTTTTTCAATTTGTAAAAGTTCACCTTCACTCATTTCTCTTACTGCAACCGAAATAATTTTAAGTAAATCAAAATCATTGTTGTCAATAGATAATAATAAACCTTTAGATAGCAGATAATCCCCTACAAGAACTGCAATTTTGTTTTTCCAAAGCGCATTAATAGAGAAAAAACCACGACGCCTATTAGAGTCGTCTACAATATCATCATGTACCAATGTGGCCGTATGTATAAGCTCAATAACAGCCGCACCACGGTAGGTACGATCGTTTACAGAACCTTCACTTACCATCTTAGCCACAAGAAACACAAACATTGGGCGCATTTGCTTTCCTTTTCTATTAACCACATAATGGGTTATGCGATTTAGGAGTGCCACTTGAGAAGACATAGATTGGCGAAAACGCTTTTCAAAGTCTTCCATTTCCTGTTCAATGGGCTGCTTTATTTTAGATATTACTTTCACTATTACAAAGATACATAAGCCAAATTGAATAATTTATATTAAAATAAAGTAAACAAAATCCGATGAAATGTTTACATTTATAGATGAAATACTAAACTTTAAACTATTTATTATGAAAAAAATTACTTTGTTAGCAGCTTTACTGGTTGCTTTCTATTCAAATGCGCAAATTGAAACCTCTTTTGAAACAGGAGAAGGATTCACTGTTGGTGCTCTAAATGGTCAAAATGGTTGGGCTAATACAACCGGTGCCGACGCAAATTTTTCAATCTCTACAGACCAAGCTACAGATGGAACACAATCTTTGCAATTAATTCCAACTAATGGTCAATCTAACTTAGTTGCATTAGGGCCAACAATTACATCTTCTGCAGATGTAGTAGTATTTACCGTTGATGCATTTATTGAAGCTGCTCCAACTGGAGGTGAAAATTCAGATGTTCAGATTATCACCCAATCTCCATCTCAAGAATTGGTTACGGCTCGTGTAAATTTTGATTTTCAAGGCAATGTTTCTGTATTAGACGATGATGGTACTGGTACTGAAACTTTAGCATTTATTCCTGCAGGTACATTTGTTAGAAATGCATTTTTCGAATTTAAAATAGAGCATAGGTTTGCTGATAATGAAATTCTATATTACATAGATGATTCTCTTATTTATACAGGAGAAGCATTTGGAGCAACTAATGTAGAGTCTGCTGTTTTCTTATTTGATAATTTTGAAAGTGGAGCATACTTTGATAATTTAACTTACGCAGAAAATCCACTTGCTGTTGAAGAATTTGCAGCATTAAATTTCACGCAGTTTGTAGACTCAAATAATACTCTGTATATGTCTTCTAATGAAGTGTTAGAATCTGTAGAACTATATAATGTATTAGGTAAACAAGTAAAAACTGTGAAGCTAGCTTCTCAAGAAGCACAAGTAAGTCTTGCAGATCTTTCTTCTGGAATTTACTTAGCTAAAGTAACTGTAAATGGTCAAAACAAATCTTTCAAGCTAATTAAGAAGTAATTTTATTAGACTTAAAATTTAAAAAGCGATCCTAATAGGATCGCTTTTTTTATTGAATTCGATTAATGGCTATGGTATCCATATCAAATTTTTCATAGAGCCAAGCCCTAAGTCTTTTTTGGTCTTTTATTATAGTTTGTTGCGGAATACTATCTACCCACTTTACAGAAAAGGTAGGAATGGTATCTAGAGTTGTATTAATAGAGTCTGTAGCAGAAAATGTACTAACCAATTCATTTGAAAATGAAAACCGCTGAATGTTAGGGTAGTTAATTTTTGTTTCTCTACTTAGACCTTCAAAAGGGATTCCTGCACCTTTTAGTTTAGAAAGTTGATCTTCTAACAATAGGATACGTGCATCTTTACTTTGAAGTGCTTCTTGATTTTTAAGATAAAGATCTTCTAATATTCCAGCTTTTACAGAAGAGCTCAGTTGTTCTGCCAAATCACTACTTTGATCTGATCCTTGATGAATTTTAAGATTAGCATCTTTAAGAGCTTCATCTTTCTTAAGTTCAGCAATCCAACTATTTATTTTACTGCTAGGAACTGGTTGTCCTATTAAGTACACATTAATATCCTTTGATTTAAAATCTTGAGTAGATTTTACAACTTCTGTACCTTCATACTTAATAACATTGGTTACAAAATCGTTTGTTTTAGTTTCAAAGACTTGTATTCTAAGCAAGTTTATAAATAAGTAGACACTTGGTACCATAACTATAATTGCAATTAGTGAAGCAATAAAAGCTATACGCTTACGGCGTTTTTGGTTGGCATACTTTACTAATGGAAAACCAAGTAACTTAGATACTAAAAATGTAGATAATGCTATAAATACTGCATTTATAGAAAATAAATACATAGCACCACTAGCATAGCTCCAATTACCAATAGCTAAGCCATAACCTACAGTACATAATGGTGGCATTAAAGCAGTAGCAATAGCAACACCAAATATTACACTTGCAATGGTTCCTTTTTTAGTTTTAGCTACAATAAGAGCCAAACCACCAAATAAGGCAACAAGTACGTCTAATATTGTTGGGTAAGTTCGAGCCAATAATTCTGGAGTAGCCTCGGTTATAGGCGATATTTTAAAATAGATAAATGCAGTAATAACACTTAGGAAAATCATAACACCTAAGTTTACTAAAGATCGTCTTAAGGTGTCAATATCATTAATAGCAACAGACAACCCAATACCTACAATTGGTCCCATTAATGGAGAAATAAGCATTGCTCCTATAACAACAGCAGTACTGCTAACGTTAAGCCCGATAGAAGCTACAAATATTGAAAAGATAAGAATCCAAGCGTTATGCCCTTTAAAAGGTATGTCTTTCTTAACGGCTTCAATAGTCGAATCCCGATCGGTATCATTTTTTATATTCAGAAGCTCTGAAACAAAAATTTTAATTTGTTGCCAAAGACCTTGTGCTTCTTTACGTAAGTCTTTGTTTTCCTCATCTAAAGGAGGATTGCTACCTATATTAGGTTCGTTTGCCATTAATTTAAGTTTTTACCTAATTTTTGCTGTACAGATTTACTAATAGATTTTATGTCTTGTTCTTTCTCCTTTGGAACAATCATTAAAACATCATCTCTATCTACAATGATATAATCTTCTAAACCATCTATTACCACAGCTTTGTTAGACTGTGTGTGTATCATATTTCCTTGGCTGTTGGGTGCAAATGTTTCAGCATTTACAATTGCATTATTCTGAAAATCTTTGGTAAGCTTTTCATATAAAGATCCCCAAGTACCAAGGTCATTCCAGTCAAAAGTAGCGGGTAGTACTCTTACATCAGCAGCATTTTCCATTATACCAAAATCTATAGAAATGTTATCTGCTTTAGGATATGTTCTTGATAGGAATTTTGTTTCACGTTCTGTATTTAAAGCATCAATTCCTCTAAAAAACAGATGATGCATATCTGGCATTTGTTTTTCAAAAGCTTCGACAATAGTATTAGCACTCCAAATAAAAATTCCGGCATTCCATAAGTAATTGCCGTCAGCTAAAAATTGTTTTGCAAGCTCTTTATTAGGTTTTTCGGTAAAATGCTTAACTTTCTTTATTGGTGTAGAAGTGTCTTCTATATAATTTATATAACCATAACCCGTATTTGCAAAAGTTGGCTCAATACCAAGAGTCATAAGAATAGGTTGTCTTTGGCAAGCATCAAAAGCCGTACGAATATTATCGTTAAAAGCATTTTCATCTTCTATCCAATGATCACTAGGAGCTACGAGCATTAATGCATCAGGATTTTCTTTCTGAATTTTTAAAGCTGCTAATAATATACAAGGTGCCGTATTTCTCATTACAGGCTCTAGGACTATTTGTCTATCTGTTACATTAGGTAACTGCTCTTTTACCAGGTCTTCATATTTTGAGTTGGTGAGTATAAAAATATTCTCTTCTGGTACAGTTTTAGAAAGCCTTGCAAAGGTTTTTTGTATTAATGAAGAGCCAGTGCCTAGCATATCATGAAATTGCTTTGGGAAACTAGTAGTGCTTACAGGCCAAAATCTTGATCCAATACCACCAGCCATTAGCACAGCATAGTAATTTTTATTTTCCATTAATAGTTAGTTTTTAATAAATTCAACTTCTGCATTAGGTTGAAACAGGTATACTTTTCCTGTTGCTATTTCAACACATTCATAGCGTTTTACACGCTGTAATCCTTTTTTGAAAACTTTACCATTGTAAATTTTGAAGATACTTCCGGTAGGTATTTCAAATATATAATTTTTATCAGTTGGAGGATCGTAAGACTTCAGTTTAATAGCTAGTTGCGTATCTGTATCACTACTTGCTTTGGGGTTTTTAAAATGTCTTGCGAGATAGGGTAGCAGCTCTTGAGGAAAAATATTAGGATTAATAAATGGTAACATTAACAAAGTAAATGTACGTTTCCACTCTTTGCCGTGTGGCTTTATTTGAAATCCAAATTCCTGAAATGCTTTTAAATGAGCAATTTCATGTATTAAAGTAATTAAAAACCGATATGGGTTTAAGTTGGCATTAACAGTAATCTGTAAGGTGCCATCTGGCATTTTCCTATAATCGCCGTGGCGCGTCTTACGTTCGTTTACAATTTTAAGGTGTACGCCATAAGTCTTTATAAGATTAAACGCTGGCTCTACAGCCATTGGTGGTAAATATTTAGTTAAAACATTAGCCATTAAGGTGTGGTGCTTGAAACCTGTAATATTTTTCCATTATAAAACTGTTGTCCAGTTAAAGCAAAATTAGCAATATATTCTGCCATTTCTTCTGCAGTTACTGGAGCTTGAAAACCAGGAAAAGCTTGCTCTAACATTTCGGTTTGAACAGCACCTAAAGCCAATACATTAAACGACGGTCCTGTTTCCTTATACTCTTCTGCTAAAAGCTCTGTTAATGTAATGAGTGCACCCTTGCTAGAACTATAGGCAGATAATCCTGCGAATTTCATACTTCCTTGTATGCCGCCCATACTACTTATATTAACAACATGGCTTTTGTTGTTCATATAAGGTAGTGCTTGTTGGGTCATATTTACAACTCCATAAACATTAGTATTGTAAACACTTTTAAAGGTATCTAAAGAAGTAGTGTTGAAAGATGAATTTGCTAACAGGCCTGCATTGTTTATTAATATGTCTACACGATTATTAAACACATTTTTTATAGCATTGTTAAGAATGTTGTTTTGCTCTTCTTTTGTAATATCAAGATCTAAACAAGTAACATTATCTAGGGATAAAGACTTAAGGTGAGATGTGTTTCTAGATAGCGCAATAACCTTGTGATTTTGTATGGAAAATAGTTTTGCCAACTCTAAGCCAATACCTTTACTTGCGCCAGTAATTATTATGTGTTTCATGTATGATAATTTTACAAAAAATAAACATTCTAGAATTAAAAACCTGATGTTGTAATTATTAATATCAGATTGTAATATTATATGAGTTAAGAGCATAAAAAAAGGTCCGTAAAAATTACAGACCTTTTTTTATTTACCCAAAAGAGTTAGGCCAGCATTGTAACTGGGTTCTCCATATAAGTTTTAAAGGTTTGTAAGAATTGTGCTCCTGTTGCACCATCCACAGTTCTATGATCATTTGCCATAGTAACTTTCATAGTATGTCCAACAACAATCTCACCGTTCTTAACTACAGGCTTTTCAACGATTGCACCTATAGATAGAATAGAAGAATTAGGCTGATTAATAATACTAGTAAATTCTGTAATACCAAACATTCCTAAGTTAGACACTGTAAAAGTGCTGCCAGACATCTCATCTGGAGTGATTTTCTTGTTTCTAGCTTTGCCAGCTAAAGATTTTACATTACCACCAATTTGGGTTAGAGACATTTGGTCTGCAAATTTAAGTACAGGCACCAATAGGCCTTCATCTACAGCAACAGCAACGCCCATATGTATGTGGTTAGCTACTTTTGTTTTGTCGCCATCCCATTGAGAATTAACTTGTGGATGTTTGCGTAACGCCATAGCAGCAGCTTTTATAACCATATCGTTATAAGATACTTTTACATCTGGCATTTGATTAATTTGAGATCTAGAAGACATTGCGTGCTCCATATTTATCTCTACAGTTAAGTAGTAATGTGGTGCCGAGAATTTAGATTCGCCTAAGCGTTTTGCAATTGTCTTACGCATTTGAGAATTCTTAGTTTCCTCAAAAGACTCCTCACCAGCAGGTACATAAGGTTGTATTGTTGGTGCCTCATTAGTTTGAGACTCTTTAGCTTGAGCAGTGTCTTTTTTAGATGTTGCTGAAGGTTTAAAGTTCTCTATATCTTTCTTTACAATACGGCCATTATCTCCACTACCATTTACTTCAGATAAATCTATTCCTTTTTCTTCTGCCATTTTCTTAGCTAAAGGAGATACAAAAATTCGTTTTCCGTCTGAAGTTGTACTGCTTTTAGATGAAGTTTCTTCTTTGTCGGTATCAGCCTTTGCGTCTTTTTCTTCTTTAGAAGATTTTGTTTCTGCTTTAGAAGCTTTAGGGCTGTCTCCAGAAATTCCAGATACATCTGTTCCTTCAGGTCCTATGATAGCTAATAACTTATCTACTTTTGCAGTTTCACCTTCTGCTACGCCAATTTTTAAAAGGGTACCAGAGTAAAAAGATTCAAACTCCATTGTAGCTTTATCGGTTTCTATTTCTGCAAGGATATCACCTTCTTCAATAGTATCGCCTTCTTGTTTCAACCAAGTTGCAACAGTACCTTCTTCCATAGTATCAGAAAGGCGAGGCATTGTGATTATTTCTACACCTTCTGGTATGCCTGAATCGTCTGAAGAAGACTCTTCTTTCTCGTCAGTTTTCTCCTCATCATTTGATTCTTCATTATCGCTTTCAGAAGATTTTTTATCTTCTTTGTCGCTTTTAGAACCTGAAGCACTAGAACCATTTAGTAGGTCTGAAATATCTTCACCTTCTTCACCGATAATTGCCAAGAGTTGGTCTACAGGAGCAGTTTCGCCTTCTTCAACACCTATATGAAGTAATACGCCTTCATAAAAAGACTCAAACTCCATAGTAGCTTTATCTGTCTCTATTTCAGCAAGAATATCACCTTCTTCAACTTTGTCTCCTTTTTGCTTTAGCCATTTAGCAACAACACCTTCTTCCATGGTGTCACTTAATCTTGGCATATTTATTACTTCGGCCATCTCTTAAACTGGTTTATGTGATAAAAATGGATAGTCTTCTTGCTCGTAAACAACGTCATACATCACGTTCTTTTCTGGGAAGTCTGAGTTTTCTGCAAACTCTTCACATTCCTTAACAAGATCTTTAACTCTCTGATCTATTTCTTTAACTTCATCTTCTGTAGCATATTTTTTATCTAAGATAATCTCTTTTACTTGCGTTATAGGATCTATCTTTTGGTATTCTGCTACTTCGTCTTTAGTTCTATATTTTTGAGCATCACTCATTGAGTGTCCTCTATATCTGTATGTTTTTAACTCTAAGAAAGTTGGGCCACCACCAGTTCTTGCACGCTCAATTGCTTCAGACATTGCTTCTGCAACCTTAACAGGGTTCATAGCATCTACTGGTCCGCAAGGCATTTCATATCCTAAACCAAGTTTCCAGATATCTGTATGGTTTGCTGTTCTTGCAACAGATGTTCCCATGGCGTATCCATTGTTTTCAACACAAAATACTACAGGTAAATTCCATAGCATAGCCAAGTTAAAGGTTTCATGAAGTGAACCTTGTCTTGCAGCACCATCTCCAAAATATGTGATGGTAACATTGTCTCTATCATGATACTGGTCTGCAAATGCTAAACCTGCACCTAGAGGAATTTGACCACCAACAATACCGTGACCACCATAAAAACGGTGTTCTTTAGAGAAAATATGCATAGACCCACCAAGACCTTGTGAGGTACCTGTGCCTTTACCATATAATTCTGCCATTACACGTTTAGGGTCTACACCCATACCAATTGGTTGTACGTGGTTTCTGTAAGCGGTTATTAAACGATCCTTATCTGTATCCATAGCATGCAATGTACCTGCAAGGATAGCTTCTTGACCGTTGTAAAGGTGTAAAAACCCTCTAACTTTTTGTTGTATATATACTTGTGCTAATTTGTCTTCAAACTTTCTCCAAAATAGCATGTCTTCATACCACTTTAGGTAGGTAGCTTTTGTGATTTTCTTCATAGTGATCGTGTTAGCATTTCAAAATTCTTGAAATGGGTAACAAAAATAAGATAATAAGGGTGATTAAAAAATTTACGACAAGGAAAGAATGCCTATAAATAAGACTTATCAAAAGCTAATGGTAATAAGTCTGATAATGAGCTAACTTTTACAACTTTTCCTGTTTGTCCCATAAAGTAAATTTCTATAGGTGTTTCTTGTTTTATCTCGTATTCGGATATAGATTGTCTGCACGCGCCACAAGGTGGAATAGGAGTCATTACCGTATGGTTTGATGAAGATGCAGATAATGCCATTCTCGTTATTTTTTTGTCAGGATATTGTGAGCCAGCATAAAATATAGCAGTGCGTTCTGCACATAAACCTGAAGGGTAAGCTGCATTTTCTTGATTGTTCCCAGTTACAATTGTACCATCTTCTAATATGAGTGCTGCTCCAACTAAAAATTTTGAATAGGGTGCATAAGCTTTATCTCGAGCTTCAAAAGCTTTATGCATTAGTCCTTGAATATCTTCTGGACACTCTTCTAAATTATCGTAAACGTGTAGGGTAGCGGTAATGTTAACTTCTTTCATATATGATAAAGGTAAAAAAAGCTCCCAAAAGGAGCTTTTTGTATATCTATTTAATTAGAGATTTTAATATTCATCCCAAGTATCTCCAAAATTAAAGGCTAAGCTAAATCTTAAAGTGCCTTCTAATGGGTTTTGAGTTTGAGATGTAGAGAATAGATAAGAAACATCTATAGTTGCTAAGCTGTACCTAAAACCTGCACCAATTGTTGCAAATTTTCTAAACCCTTTTTCATCACTTTCATTAAAATAACCAGCTCTAAAAGCAAAGCTATCTTGGTACCAATATTCTGCACCAATAGCCCAAGTAAATTCTTTTAATTCTTCACTAAAACCATCTGGAGCATCTCCCCAAGAAGAGAAAATAGCACCAAAAGAACTTGTATTATTGTAATCTCTTATTGCTTGCTCATCTTCTTCAGATAACTGTCCGTCCATATCCTCATCGACAGCTGGTGGCGTTGGTACTAATAGCTTGTTAACTTCAACTATTGCAGAAATCTTATTGTCGAAATCTAGTATAAAGTCGTGCCCTACACCTAGTCTAAAGTTTGTAGGAATAAAGCTTTCTTGTCCTGCATCATCATATTTAATTTTAGGGCCTATATTACTTATGTTAACACCAGCTCTCCAGCGTCCATCAAAATTATTATAAGCAATTTCTTCACTTTGATAATAAGCAGAAACATCTACGCCAAAGGTATTTGCTGCAGAAGCGTCATTGTTAGTACTTTGTATTTGTAAGTCTGATCTTATATAGCGACCTGTAACACCCATAGAAAAACGCTCACTTAATTTAAGAGAGTATCCAAGGTCTAAGGCAAGCTCATTTGGTTTTACTAATAGTGGTTGTTGGTCTGGTGTTTCTCTTAACTCAATATCACCATAACTCGAATATTTTAAAGATCCTGCAACAGCACTACGTTCGCTAAATCTATTGTAATAGGTTAGCGTACCTATATTTATATCATTAACCAACTCTCTTAGGTATGGTGTGTATGAAACTGCAATACCTTGTTGGTCAAGTGCAAATGCATATTTTGCTGGGTTCCATTGCTGTGAGTAGGTGTCTGGTGAAGACGCTGCTCCCATATCACCAATACCAGATGCTCTTGCGTCTCCTGAAATTAATAAGAAAGGAACACCTGTTGTAATAACTCTGTTGTTTTCACTTTGCGCGTTAGCTTGTATGTTGAATAACAGAAGGGTGCCAAATAAAACAAATGCTGCTTTTTTCATGTAGTTCAAAATTTTAACAAATATAGATTTTTAATTGTATTTATAGAATGACCAGTTTTTCAAATTTGCTGAAACTCTTATTTGTAACTGTAGATTTAACCGAAAGTTTATAAATATAAACCCCTTTTCCTATACGGTCACCAAAATCATCTCTGCCATCCCAAGTTATATCTCTGGATAATTCTGAAACACCTGTATTCACTATTTGGTTAGTTGTCCAGACCACTTTTCCGGAAACAGTCATAACTTGTACTTGTACTTCTAAAGGTTCAAATGGGCGATTATGTTTAAACCAAAACTCTGTATAATTTGTAAATGGGTTTGGGTAATTTAAAACCCTTGTAATTGCAAGCTCATCATCACCAGTTACAATAAACTGTATGTCTGCAGTAGATTTATTATTGTAGGTGTCCCAAGCTGTAAAGGTTAATGTATGTAAACCTTCTTCTAGTCCTCTTAGCCTATAAACAACTTCACCTTTAGAGTAGTCATCTACTTCTGCTTCATAGTAGTCATTAAGGATTATAGGATCTATTTCTTCGCCATCTAAAACAGCTGTAATGTCATGGCCAATACCACTCGCCGTATTTATACCATTAAGGTCCTCTAATTTTGCTAATATAAATGGAGAGCTATTTGTTATGTCTCCAGACACAAAACTCTCATCATTCATAAAGAGATTTATAATTGGAGGCTCGTTATCTTCTGGCGCATTTTCATTTATTCCACCTACTAATATCTGTTCATTAAAACCGGATTGGTCATCTAGCTCTCCTTCTTTTTCAGCATAAAAACTAATTCTACCATTACCAACAGGAATACCTATATCTTGTGGAACTATAAAATCAAACTCAAACTCACCGTTAGTGACAGAGGCTTGGCCTCTAAAAATTGTATTTCCTAACGTTGTGAAATCTAGTAGGAGTAATTGCCCATCATCATCTCTCACATTATCATTTCCTAATGTTGTGCGTTGTATCCTTTTATCAAAAATGGTAACTTCTAAATTACCAGTGTAGTTATTTAACAATCCGCCAGAAGGTGTAGTTACTTGACCTCTCATTTTTACATAGCTTAATGCTTTTAGGGTATCTGTAGGTTGAGAAATAGGAGTGTCATTAATATGTGTTAATCTCACATTTGGTTTAGGGTTAGAGAGTTTCATTGCAGGATCTCCTAAATAAAACACAACACGTTTTCCGTTGTTGTTTATTTCGTTCTTAGTTTTCCTTAAAGCTTCTGCAACAGAGTCGTCATTACCATCATAGTCGAATAGGAATGGTGCCAAGATTGCATTAAAATCTACACCATTTACTACGGTAATTTCTCTTGTTGTAGTAATCATAGCTACAGAACCGCCAATTGGATTTTGTAGTGTTAACTCTCCAGCAGCAATCCTTAAAGGGTTGTCAAATTTTGTAAACTCACAAGTTACAGTAACAAACATGGTGTACCTGTTTGTATTTGCCCAATTATTAATTCCTGGTTGTGTAACAATAAATTCATTAGCTAAGCCATCTTCTCCGCCGTGACCAAAATAATTTGTTACAGTGGCACCTCTTTCTATTGCATTTGTAATGGCTTCGTTTACATCTGGATACCTGTTTCCTCCAGCTGTTGATTCTTGTTGAAATGCATCTGAGTGAATTTTATATACATTTAAGCTAGGTTTGTTTTGTCCTATTTCATCTCCCAAGGCATCTAGTTGTACCTCGATACCTTCATATTCAAACTCAACATCTACATCATCTGAAATTAGTAGAAAGTTATTTCGCCATCTTCCATAAGATACTTTGCTTTCGTAATCAATAATTTTGTCTACTAACGTTCTTGCTAATTGAGGTGTGTCGGCTAAAATTCTACCAATAGCAATATCTAGTTTGTCAAAGTTCTGAAAGGTACCTTCGTTAGGGTCTATCATCCCAAAATAATCATCTGAAGCAAACGAGCTTAATAAAGAGAAGCTACGAAGCCTTTGGTAGGTAGGTATGATAAGGTTGTTATTTTGAAGTCTGTCTTTATAATCTACAGAGCCTTCACCAAACAAACACACGTATTTTAAACGGCTTGCTGGAGATGAGGCGTTGTCATAAACATATTTAACAAAATTTCTTATTGCAGAAATGTCTTGTTGTCCAGAGCTAAATTCGTTATAAATGGTTTGTAGCTGCACTACTTTTACATTAAGGCCATCTCTATCTCTTCTGTATTGAGCAAGCCTATTAGCTTCAGAAATTAAAGTATTATCTACCAGCATTAGATAATCTACATCTTCAAAATTCGCTGTATTGCTGTTAAATATTGTGCCTTTAAGATTTTGATTAATTACCTGTGATTGTGATTCTCTCAAAGGTGTGTAATAGTCTGTTGGTGAAATAGCCACATAGTTTCTCTCTTCACCTAATGTGGTTTTAAAAGATAATGTATTTGCGTTAGTAGTATTTGCAATACTTGTAACTTGTTGTGCATTGGTGATATCCCAAACCTGAGATATGTTTTGTGAATTCTGAATTATATATTCTCCAATGCCAGAGGCTGATATAGCGTCACGATTTTTAAATTTAAACTGAATATTGTCTGCAATGAGTTCTCGTCGTGCTTCTATACTTATGTAATCTAAGTAGCCTCTACTGGCAGGATTACCATTATTATTGTAATTGAGATTAACTGAAACATTATCTGAAGTTGCATCTACATTGCCGACAAATTGATTAGCACTTCCTAAGGATGTTCCTGCAATGGCTCCAAAAAAGAGATTATCTACATCTTCACCATTAATATTTACATTTAATGTGGTAGAGCTTTCTGAAGCTGCTGCTGCATAAACTTTTACGAGCATTTGCTCAGAATTTACAATGTTGGGGAAGTTAAACTCATAAGTTCTGTCATTCTCAACATCAAAACGATCTCCAAACCAACGTCTTCCTACTAAAACAGGAGAAAACCTGTCTTCTTCAACGAACTTGTAATCATCAAATGTTGTAAAAGTTACGTCTGGTGTTCCTGTAGGCTGAGTAAAAGGAAAAATACGATTACCTAAATCACCATCGGCTGTGATATAGTAGTAAGCACGTTCTGCATACGGATTAATATTGCTGTTGTTTTCCTCTACAAAACCATTAATACTTTCGGCGTAAAAAAGAACACTGTCATTATTATCAAAACTGCCGTCTTCTTCGCCAATAACTTGAATGCTAACTTGTGGTGGATCAAAATGTTCATTTTCTGAAACTAATAATGGTAACGCTCTTCCGCCATGTCCATAAATCTTTAAACGTCTAGGATCTATGTTATTCACATTCATACCTAAATCTTGGAGGAAACTACGGGTAAGTTGATGCACACCATCCTTTTCAACATAAAACTTATAAATATTTCCAGATGCTAATACAGAATTTGTTACTGCTTGAGACTGTGTGTTATTAGTTGCTCGTTGAAGTGATGGGTTGTTGGTGTAATTAACCGTAAAAGAAGTAAGTCTCTTGTAAGTGTTTTTGTCTTTAATAATTGGGCTTAATCGTAATGTAGCATAACCAATGCCTCTTGCGTATGAAATTTTAAGTTCAGGATTATGGTTAGTTGGTATTTTCGAAGTATCTAGGTTAGATAGTAATGTCTTATTAATAGTTTGGTAAGATACATTACTTAAGGAAACAGAATTTTGTGAAATATATCCAGATTCTTTCCATTGTGTGCTATAATGTATTGTTTTTAAAACATCATCAAATTCAAAATTCTTGGTTTCAAAACCTGGTACTGTAAATGAAGATCTAGAGGTTGCAACAGCTTTTTCATCTTCCCAAACAATAGAAAACTGCTTAGATTGTGCGGTAACAACGACAGTAAATAATAAAAAAGTAAAGAATAAAGATATTTTCATGGACTACAATAACGCAAATTTTTATGGAGTAGTATTTGTTAAGACAACAAAAACAAAATTAAGTATTTATACGAATCTTAACCTATTTTCGTTCTTCTAATAATATAATGTATGTTTGTACTTCAATTAACGTAAAATAATCTTGAAAAGTTTGCGTTAATTATTATATTGCAAACCCAAATTTCATAAACCTAATAATGCGTATGAAAATTAAATTAACCTATAGAGTGCTTGCTGCCATTACATTATGTCTTGGTTTGGTAAGTTGTAACAACTCGCGAGAATATAGAGATTCTTCAAGAGCTACTGGCTGGAATGTTAACGGAAAAGATGGTGGTTTTCAATTAAACACAGATTTTCAAGAACAAGAAACAGGTCCAGGATTAGTTTTTGTTGAAGGTGGTACTTTTACAATGGGTCAGGTACAGGATGATGTTATGCATGATTGGAATAACACTCCTAACCAACAACACGTTCAGTCTTTTTATATGGATGAGACCGAGGTGACCAATGCAATGTATTTAGAGTATTTAGATTGGTTGAAAAAAGTATTTCCTCCAACTGAAGAAAGCTACAGAAACATATATAATGGTGCATTACCAGATACTTTAGTTTGGAGAAACCGTTTAGGTTATAATGAAACAATGACCAATAACTACCTACGCCACCCAGCATATGCATTTTACCCAGTAGTTGGTGTAAACTGGATACAGGCAGTTGAATTTAGTAAATGGCGTACAAATAGAGTTAACGAGTCTATTCTTGAGGAAGAAGGCTTTACGCAAAGAGGCGCAAAATATAATGTAGACGCAGGTTCTACTTTTGATACTGAGACTTACATAAATTCTCCAACATCTACTTACGGTGGAAATGATGAGATTACTCGTGGTGGTAAGATGTCTGAGCGTTTAGAAAAAAATAATACACCTCGTACCAATAAAGATGGTACTGGTGGTGGAGAAGCAACAGATCTTTATGTACAACGTAAAGATGGTCTTTTATTACCAGAATACAGATTGCCAACAGAGGCAGAGTGGGAATACGCAGCACTTGGTTTAGTTGGAATTAGAGATTATAATGTTTATAGAGGACGTAAGAAATATCCTTGGGATGGCCAGTACACACGTTCTGGAAACCGCAGATCTCGTGGAGACCAATTAGCAAACTTTAAGCAAGGTGATGGTGATTATGGTGGTATTGCTGGTTGGAGTGATGATGGTGCAGATATCACTGCAGAAATTAAAACTTATGAGCCAAACGATTACGGTCTTTATGATATGGCTGGTAATGTTGCAGAATGGGTAGCAGATGTTTACAGACCTATTGTAGATGATGAGTTTAACGACTTTAACTACTATCGTGGTAACGTTTATACTAAAAACGATATTAATGAGGATGGTACAGTTAAGCTAGTAACTACAGAAGATATTGTTTATGATACTTTAAGCAACGGTAAAATTATAGCTAGAGATTTACCTGGAGAAATTGTTAGCGTACCTGTTGATGAAAAAGAAACTTACTTAAGAACTCAATTCTCAACAAGTGACAACCGTGACTTTAGAGATGGAGATAAGCGCTCTACAAGATATTACACAACTTTTGGAGATGAAGAAGTTTCTGATACTAAGCGTATGTATAACGCTCCAACACACCAAGTATCTGCAGATAGCTCTGGTTCTTTATTAAGAGAATACGATGAGTCATCTAAAAGAACAACTTTAGTTAATGACCAAGTACGTGTTTATAAAGGTGGTAGCTGGAGAGATAGAGCTTATTGGCTAGATCCTGCAAACCGTCGTTATTTCCCTCAAGATATGGCAACAGATTACATTGGTTTTAGAAATGCAATGTCACGTGTTGGTTCTAAATCTAAACAAGGAAAACGCGCTAGAAACTAATTTTTAGTAACACATATTTAAAAAAGTCCTAAGTTTACATTAGGACTTTTTTTATACCCAATTTCCAAATTTAATGACACTTCATCACCATTTTTTAAACAGTACAGGTATAAGTACAGATACCAGAAAGATTAAAAAGGATAATATATTCTTTGCCCTAAAAGGAGATAACTTTAATGGTAATACTTATGCAGATTTAGCTATTGACCAAGGTGCATCTTATGTGGTAATAGATGAAGAGCAATTTAAAAAAGATGATAGATACATCTTGGTAGATGATGTTTTACAAACCCTACAGGAATTAGCTTCTTTTCATAGAAACTACTTAGGAATACCTATTATATCATTAACAGGAAGTAATGGGAAAACCACTACAAAAGAACTTATAAATGCAGTACTTACTAAGGGTTATAAAACAGTAGCCACAGTAGGAAATTTAAATAATCATATTGGTGTGCCGCTAACATTGCTTTCTATGTCTAAAGACACAGAGTTAGGAATAGTCGAGATGGGAGCAAATCATATTGGTGAGATAGAGATGCTTTGTAATATTGCACAACCAGACTATGGTTATATCACTAATTTTGGCAAAGCTCACTTAGAAGGATTTGGTAGTGAAGAAGGTGTAGTTATTGGTAAAAGTGAATTATATAAACACTTAAAAAGCCACGATAAAATTGTCTTTGTTAACTCTAATGATGCAAAGCAAGTTGATTTAACTAAAGGAATGAAAACCTTTACTTTTGGATTAAAACAATCTGATGTTTGGGTGTCCTTTAAAAATGTAAATCCTTTGGTTGAAATGAATTTAGACAACCTTACTATAAAAAGTAACCTTATAGGAGTTTACAATTCAAATAATATTGCGGCTGCCGTTGCAATAGGAAGATATTTTAAAATTTCAGATAAGCATATAGTTGAAGCTGTTGAGAATTATGTGCCTTCAAACAACAGATCTCAAATTATCAAAAAAGATAACTTGACAATATTATTAGATGCCTATAACGCAAATCCTAGTAGTATGAAAGTTGCTTTGGAAAACCTTCAGGCATTAAACGACACTCCTAAATATGCAATTCTAGGCGATATGTTTGAGTTGGGTGCTTCAGCTAAGAAAGAGCATATGAGTATTGCTAAGTTAGCAGCATCAATACATTTAGATGGTGTTTTATTGGTAGGTGAAAATTTCAGCAATTTAAATTTTGATGCGCCAGGTATAGCATATTATACTTCAACAAAAGAGCTATTGGAAAACGAAGATTTTTCAAAATATAAAACAGGAACATTGCTTGTAAAAGGATCCCGAGGAATGGCTTTGGAACAAATCCTGGATAAACTTTAAAAACTTCAAAATTTATACTTATTCAAACAATAAATAGGTGTCTTAATTAGTTACTAATGTTTGAGTATGAATTTAGAGTTAATTTCCAAAGTAAGAGCTTACTGCAAATCTTTAATAGATAATAGTAAGTGTAAAGAATTGCCATTTCACAATTGGCAACACACAGAAGATGTAGCAATACAAACAGCGTTAATATCTTCTTTTGAAAATTTAAAAGATACTGAAGCAGAAGACTTAATTATTGCTTCTTACTTTCACGATACAGGAAATATTGAAGACGTTTGTAACCACGAGCATTTTAGCTGTGAGTTTGCAGCATCTTTTCTAGCCAATGAAGATTTTCCTGAGCATAGAATTAAAAATGTGGTAAGTGCAATAAAAGCCACAAAGATGCCACAACAACCAGTAAGTAAATTACAGCAAATAATTTGTGATGCAGATTTGGCACATCTTGGTAAAGCCAATTTTATTACTAAAAACTTAAAATTAAGATTTGAATGGGAAACCTGTAATAATATTAAGTTTACAGATGTTGAGTGGGCAGATTTAAATATTAAATTCTTAGAAGGGCATAAATTTCATACGCCATTTGCACAACGAAATTTTACTGTACAAAAATCAAAAAATATTGATAGTTTGAAGACTATGTTAGCTCAAGCATAGCCCTAAAAAAAGCCCCATTTAAAATGAGGCTTTTTGGCTAATTCAAATCAATTATCACTTCTTTTTCAATTATCTTCTACGGTTATGAGAATCTTTACCGCCACGTTTTCCTTTCATCTTTCGTGGAGATTTTTTTGATGCTTCCCACTTTTCAAACTGTTCAGCATTTAAGATAGATTTCATTTCATTTTTCATCTCTATCTTATGATCTAGCATTGCAAGCTTTTGATCATGGCGTTCTTCTTTTGTAAGTCTTTTGCCGTCTTCTCTATTTGCTTTTAGTTCTTTTCTCTTTGTTTCCATTTTAGAAAAGTTATCTAAGTGTAAAGCCATTACTTTATCCTGTTGTGACTTGTTAAGGTCTAACTTTAACGTCATCTTTTTAGTGATAAGTTCAGCTTTCTGTTCTGCAGAAATTTCTGTTCTATCTCCTTTTCTGTTAGGACGGTCTTTTCTGTCTTGCGCCATTGCTGTACCCATTAATAATATGGCAAGCATTACTGTGATTTTAGTTTTCATAATTTTTTATTTTAAGTTATAATACTATGACTCTTAAAAACTTAAATGGTTTAAATAAAAAAAGCTACTTTAATTAAAAAGTAGCTTGGTATTAACAAATAAGAGGTGTTTACTTGATAATAATTTGTTTTGAAATGGTAGTGTCTCTTGTTGAAATGTTTAAAATATAGTTACCATTAGCTATTGCCGGTAATGTAAAACCGCTAAAGAAAATTCCTTGTGGCGTCTCCTTATTATAAAATGTGTGAACTTGTTTACCTTGTAAGTTGTATAAACTTATTTTTATTCTGGTATCATTCTTAACACCATATTGTAAGTATAAAATGTTGTTACTATAAAGTGGGTTAGGGTATAGGCTAAATACTGCTAAATCTTTTGAAGTAAACTCATCATTTGAAAGTGTACCAAAATCTGGAACTTCAACAGGTGCTAATTCTGGTTGTTCATTTTTTTCTGGTGCGGCTTCAGTTGCTTGTGTTAGGTGGTTATCTAACGTATTTGTAAACCAACCTTCATCAAAAGCTTCAGTGTTAGAGTCAGAATTCAATATATCTATAAAGTAGTAATCTGCCTGTGCTTTAGTGTTAGTTAAGTCTAGTATATAGTAACCGTGATCGTTTAGGTTAGTATATTTCATGTGCGGATTAGGATTAGAAAAACCGTTAGCAACGCTTGATTGGTTTATGCCAGAAGCAATATAGGCAGATCCTGCTGCAGTTAAAACTTCATCAAAATTATCTGAAGTAACACTTGGTCCAACAAATTCAACTGCTATAGATCCATTTCCGGTATTTGGATCATAATCAACCATAAAGTCTTGGTTATCTGCATCTGGATGGTTGTCTGTTGGCCTCTTAGAAACATCATAAGAAAACGAAGTGTGAATATCTCCAGTTAAAAAAACGACATCATTAATATTGTTGTCTTGTATATGATCTAAAATTTTATCTCGTTCTGCAGGATATCCATCCCATATATCTAAGAAGGAACTCTCAAGTTCATCACCACCTAACCCTAAACCACCAGAAGCCCAGCCTAAGTTAAATTCAGCAAGCATTACTTGGTTAGAGACTATTTTCCATTTTGCGGTTGAGTTGCTTAGTTCATCAAAGAACCAATCTCTTTGTGGCTCACCAAGCATTGTGCGATTTACATTGTATAATTCTGGATCGTTTACATCATCTATTTGTAGTTCTCTGCCTTCAAGGCGTGTGTCTAAGTTAATTATAGTTGCAAGATTACCATAATTAAGTGTTCTTGAAATTTTATTATCTGGATGATTTCTTATAGGCAACCATTCGAAATAAACCTGTTTAGAAATGGCTTTGCGGTCTTCCCATTCGCCTTCACCATCATTATGGTTTTCTGCACCATCTTTGTAACTGTCATTAGTGCTTTCGTGGTCATCCCAAATTGTAATGAATGGGTGTTGTTGGTGCACAGCTCTTAAATCTGGATCTAACCTATATAATGAGTAACGTGTTCTGTAATCTACTAAAGAAATAATTTCATTAGAAGGTTCATTTGCTCTATCTGGTCTTTCTGCGCTATAACCATATGTTCCAGGTCCTGAACCATATTCATAAATATAGTCTCCTAAATGTATAACAGCATCTAAGTCTTGGCGTTGGGCAATTTTCTTATACGCATTAAAATATCCTGCTTGATAGTTTGAGCAGCTTGTTATAGCAAACCTTAGTTGATCTGCATCTGCACTTGGTGCTGTTCTAGTTCTACCTATGATTGAGCTTCTTTCTAAAGCAAAAAAGTGATAGTAGTATGTAGTTGCAGGATTAAGACCAATAGCATCTACTTTTACAGTATAATCTACAGTTGCATCTGTAGTGGTAGCTCCTTGTAACACTACATTTGTAAATTCTATATCTGTAGCAACTCTCCATTGCACATCAATAGTTGTCTCATTGTTTTCTGGAGTTACACGAGTCCAAATTATAACACGATCTGAAAGCGGATCACCAGAGGCAACGCCATGATAAAATGGTTGTAAATCTTCATTAAATACTGCTGTAGAAGATTGTGTGGCTAAATTGTTTGAGGAACGTTGGTATTGAATGTTTTGTCCTTTCGATGAAAGTACAATTATTAGAAAACCTAATAGTAAAATATGTTTCATGGTAGCTTGCTTTAGTTATTTTGCAAAATTACCTTCAAAGCAAAGTAGATGCAGTTACCTTAAGATGATGACTGTGTAAACGTTCTTTAATCCTAATACTAACAATGTTAGAGGTTGATTAATATTTAACAACACCTATGCACTTAATCGTAGTTTTATGCATAAAAAAAGCTTCCTCGGTATAGAGGAAGCTTTTTAAAAGTATAACCTTAAGTTAGATTAAGGTTTTGTGATAGGATTTAAAATTAAATCTATACGTTCGGCTAAATCTTTAAGATGATATTTTGTCATCTTGTCTCCAGTTCTGTTTGAAGCTCTTTTAACTTGCCCTTGTAATGTTTCTAATTCTCCTCTAACTACTGGGCGAATATCACTTTGAGACACATCTATATTACTTCTAGATACATAACGTCTGTAAGCTGCAGGAATAGCAGATTGTTCTTCTGTCATTAACATTTCTAAACGCTCTATATATGCACGTTGAAGATTTCTTCTGTAGCGATTAATAGTTTTTCCATTTCTCACCTCATTAAATAAGCCTTCACGTAAGTCTGTCATCATATCTAACAAACCATATGCTTTGCTGCCATTTACCTCTTCATTTTCAAGTAATCTAGCCATTCTACCAAAATCAAGAATGTTATTTAGAGTTCTTACTTGGTAACCTCTAATGCGCTCTAAATTACCATCAAATTCAATTCTATTAAAAATCTCTTGATCTATAAGCCATTCTGGAGTTGTAAATAATTCATCCTGAATAAACTTCATAGCATTTTCTTGCTTTTCTTTAGGAACGTGAGTGTATACTGCGCCATCTTGGTCATATGTTTTATAGTATTCATAAACACCACCAATATTATTTGAGACGTGACCCATATAGCGGTTGTATTGAGAAAGAACTTGACCATATAGAGTTTCTAAATCTTCATAATCTTTACCATCTTCTTTTGTCCATTCAAATAAATTAGGGACAATTCTCTTAAGGTTAGCAATACCATATTGGCTTGCAAGTACAGCATCATCTCCTAAATCTTCGGTTTGAGAACTAGGGTCTATAACACCAGACTGTTGCTTACCAAACCTATACATAGGATCGCCAGCGTGCTCTAAAATCCAAGCATCTAAAGTTTCCTTTTCATCTTTTGCAGATTCATTTAGAATAGGACGATAACCCCATTTAATAGCATATTTGTCATAAATACCAATGTTTGGCATTAAGGCAACATCACCATCTCCAGGTTGTGCAACGTAGTTAAAGCGAGCGTAATCCATTATAGAAGGTGCAGTACCATACTTTTTAGTAAACTCTGGATCTCTTAAATTCTCTACAGGATAAGCAACACTACTTCCCATATTATGAGGTAACCCTAATGTATGTCCAACTTCGTGAGAAGATACAAAACGTATTAAACGCCCCATAACTTCGTCTTTAAATTCAACACCTCTTGCGTCTGGGTTAATAGCTGCAGTTTGTATAAAGAACCAATTGCGCAACAAGGTCATAACATTGTGGTACCAATTTATGTCGCTCTCTAAAATCTCTCCAGAACGAGGATCACTTACGTGAGGTCCGTTTGCGTTAGGAATAGGAGATGCTAAATAACGCACAACAGAATAGCGTACATCTTCTGGGCTCCAATCTGGATCTTCCTCTACACTTGGGGGATCTTTAGCAATAATTGCATTTTTAAAACCTGCAGCTTCAAAAGCTACTTGCCAATCTTCTATTCCTTGTTTAATATATGGGCGCCATTTTTTAGGTGTTGCTCTATCTATATAATAAACAATTTGCTTTTTAGGTTCTACCAACTCACCACGTTCAAACTTGGCTTTATCTTCATCTTTTACTTCTAACCTCCATCTATCTAAATACGTAAGTGTTTTACTTTTTTGAGCATCTTGGCCGTAATCCACTTGCCCTCTTGCAAACCAACCAACACGTTGATCAAAGTAACGGCGTTTCATAGGTTCTTTAGGTAGCAATATCATAGAATTGCTCATCATTAATGAAATAGAACCTGTACTTGAGTTGCTTGGTGGTGCACCAGCATTATAAGTTTTAATGTGTCGTGCTTCAACGTTTAATGGATAGCTTCTAATAGTATCAATGTATGAACGCTTTTCATCAAGACGTGATATTTTGTAAGATTTACGTCTGCTTTCAGGGAAACCTAAAGCTTTAACATCTTTATTAAAAAGCTCTGTAACATCAATAACAGTATTGTTTGCTATAGAATCTTTTTTGAATGCTTTAATAGGAAATGAATAGAGTATAGGCTCGAAATTAGAATTTACTACTGCCTCATGAATTGGTAAAGAGTCTGCAGCGTAAATTTGATGAGATACAACTCTTAGTAAAACTTGCTTATCTTTCTTTTCCCATCGTAATACTTGTGTGTTTTGCTTACCACCACCAAAACCAATATTGGTAGCTGTTTTTGCAATACGAGTTACCATTAGCATCTCTCTGTTAAAAAGACTGTCTGGTATCTCGTAAAAGTAATTTTCTTTTAGTTTGTGTACTGTAAAAAGACCTTCGTCGCTTTTTGCATCTTTAGTGATGACTTTACTGTAAGGTTGAATGTCTCCTTTTTCTGGTTTTTTCTTTGCGGCGGCAGCAGTTTTTGAATTCGCCTTCTTGTTTGGCTGGAAAACGGCACAACTGGAAATGCCGACCGCCATAGCGCCTACAAAGCCTAAGCGCATTAAATAAGAATATCTCATATGTAAGTTTGATTAATAAACCTACAAGATACTGAAAACATCGATAAAGCGTATAACTTCATGATGATGAAGTTATGGATAGTGATTATTTACCCAAAAATATAAAGGTATTGGTCACTAAACTTGCTGGTGTAGTATTAATAGCTCTATTACTACCTCCAGAATTTACAGATACGGTATGGTTATGATTACCATTAGAGTTTATATTTAAAGAGTGCGTGTGATCTCCATCTTCATCTGTTTCATCTGTTATTGTAACATCATTTGCAACAAATGTAGATTGTCCACCATTTTCTCTAACTCTTATACTTCCAACTCCTGCATCTAGATAATCGTGGTCGTGTTCTCCATCTTCAGAAGTTGAACCTGAGTGATTGTGGTTTCCATCTGTGGACGTTGTTCCGCTCATATCAAAATTTGGAAGGTTTGCTTGTGATAAGGTGACAGAATTTGAGCCAGTTGTACTGCCTAAAGTTTCTGAACCGTTTGTATTTTTTAATACTCTATTTGTAGCATCTGGTAAGTTTCCAGAAAAGCCTAGGTTGTTTGCAGCTGTTTGTGCGTTAGCAGGTAAACTTGATATGGAACGGCCATCTAATAAATACCATCCATTATGGTCTGCAGATTGAAACCCATGTTTTATATCTCCAGAGCTTTTACCAGATACTGCCGTCCAGTTTGCGCCATTCCAAAATAAAAAACCTACAGGAGTAAAACCGCCACTACCATCATTATATATCATAGTACTAGGTAATACTGCGCCGCCATTAGGGTTAATTACTGTAGTATTATCTGTAGCAGATGTAATTCCGACTCTAGGAATAACAACGCCAGAATTAGAGCTAGATATGTCTAAGGCGCCTTGAGGTGTTGTTGTGCCAATTCCTACTTGTGCAGATGTTACAACACTTCCTAAAATACTAAAAAACATTATAAGGTAAAATGTTAAACATTTGTTGGTAATCATCATAAAATAAGCTTTTGTGTCAGAAATATGTATTTCGACGGCAAAAGTACAAACTTTAACGAGGATTATCGAGTCATTATCAATGCTTGATAATATTTAAATTAAATGCATAATTTTAACTAAACGATTGATTAACTATGCAAAAAATGCATAAGTTGTCGCTATGGTTGAACCATATTAAGAGTTGAATTATATATTATTTAATAGGAAATCTTAGGTTTAAATTAGAAACTTAAATTAAATGTGATTTTACAGTCGTTTTAATGACAAAAAAAACAGGATGTTTCTACATCCTGTTTTTTATTTTAATCATTAACTGTTCATACGTTTATAAAAGTTCAACGAACAAACCGTTATCTGTTTTATTAACAGTAGCCACATCTTTAGCACGTAATCCTTTTACAGCTTTGTCCCATTTCTTGTTACTTAAACCAGAATCTGCTTTTATACTATCAAGCTCTGCTGGAGATTGTTTTTTAAGTAATTCAAAAATGAGTTTTTCATCTTCATTAAGTTCAACAGAAATTGTCTTTTCTGGTTTCATTTGAGGAAAGAATAGAACCTCTTGTATACTTTGGTTGTTTGTTAAGAACATAATTAAACGGTCCATACCAATACCTAAACCAGAAGTAGGTGGCATACCATACTCTAAAGCACGTAAGAAATCTTGATCTATAAACATAGCCTCGTCATCTCCACGATCTGCAAGTTTTAATTGTGCCTCAAAACGTTCACGTTGATCTATAGGGTCATTAAGTTCTGAATATGCATTTGCAATTTCTTTACCGCAAACCATTAACTCAAAACGTTCAGTTAATTCTGGATTGTCTCTATGTTCCTTACATAAAGGACTCATTTCTTTAGGATAATCTGTAATAAATGTAGGTTGTATATAGTTGCCCTCACATTTTTCTCCAAAAATCTCATCGATAAGCTTTCCTTTACCCATAGTTTCATCTACATCGATACCCATACCTTTAGCAGCTTCGTAAAGCTCTTTTTCAGTTTTTCCAGAAATATCGAAACCTGTAAAGTGTTTTATGGAGTCTGTCATAGTTACTCTAGCATAAGGTGCTTTAAAGTTAACGGTGTGTTCTCCAAAAGTAGCTTCTGTTTTTCCGTTTACTGCTACTGCACAGTGTTCAAGTAAATTTTCAGTAAACTCCATCATCCAATTGTAGTCTTTATAGGCTACATAAATTTCCATCGCTGTAAATTCTGGATTATGGGTACGGTCCATACCTTCGTTTCTAAAGTTTTTAGAAAACTCATACACACCATCAAAACCACCAACAATAAGACGCTTTAAATAGAGCTCATTAGCAATACGCATATATAAAGGTATGTCTAAGGCATTGTGGTGAGATATAAATGGCTTTGCTGCAGCTCCGCCAGGAATTGGTTGTAGGATAGGTGTTTCAACTTCAAAATAGCCAGCATCATTAAAGAAATTACGCATAGCATTAAAAAGCTTTGTACGTTTAACAAAGACTTCTTTTACTTTTGGGTTAACTACTAAGTCTACATAACGTTGGCGATAACGTAACTCTGGATCATTAAACTCATCATACACATTACCATCTTTATCTTTTTTAGGTAATGGTAAAGGTCTTAGTGATTTACTTAGGATGGAGAAATTCTTAACCATTACGGTTTTTTCTCCAACTTGTGTTGTGAATAATTCACCTTCAATACCTATAAAGTCTCCTAAATCTAAAAGCTTTTTAAATACTGTATTATAAAGTGTTTTGTCTTCACCTTCACAAATTTCATCTCTGTTAAAGTAAACTTGAATTCGACCTGCGCTATCCTGCAATTGACCAAAAGATGCTTTTCCCTGAATGTTTTTCTGTAATAAACGCCCAGCAATTACAACTTTCTTACCATCTTCAAAGTTGTTTTTAATATCTGCAGTAGTTTGTTTGACAGGATATAAATCTGCTGGATATGGATTAATGCCCAACTCGCGCAGTTGGCTTAGTTTTTCGCGTCTTACGATTTCTTGTTCAGAGAGTTGCATTTACTTTAGTTTTAAGCGTGCAAAGATACCATTTATGTAGTAAGCAATCAATAGTTGTAACATTAGGATTTGTTTATAGACCTATTATATACATCAATCAAATCAAAACTTATATCATGGGATTTTTTAGAGTCTTACTTTCAATTTTGTTTCCACCTTTAGCTGTTATAGATAAAGGCTGTGGAAGTATTTTAATTGTTTTCTTACTAACACTTTGTGGATGGATTCCTGGAGTAATTGCAGCTTTGGTAATTTTAAATAACCCAAACCGATAAAAAAAAAAGCGAAATCAAATACATTTGATTTCGCTTTATATACCTATAAGGTGAACACTACTTTATGACTATTTTTTCGGTAATTTGATAGTCTCCGTTAGTTATTTTAATAAAATATACACCTTTTGAGGCTTGGCTAAAATTGAGAGTTCTGTTGAATGATTCTTGATGAGAAAAATGCTTAGTCGTAATGAGACGACCTCTAATATCTATTAGTGCTATCGAGATATCTTGTTTTGCTAAGGGATTAAATTGTACCGTAAAGTTTCCTGTTGAAGGGTTTGGGTAAATGGTAGTCCCAAAATTTTCATTTATATCTGTAGTTGCTAAAACACCATCAATTGTTATAGGAGCATCATTAACATCAAAGTACGAATTGCCCACAGGTACAATTTTTACTCTTGCAGTTGTAGTAAGGAGATTAGGTGCAGTTATATCTTGACTACCATCATTTGGTACATTAGATGCCAATGTCGTTGGAAATGTAATGCCATCATCCTCAGAAAACAAGATGTTTACATTTGTTGTGTTTATAGGTGCTTGATCTGTATTTGCAACATCCCAAGTAATTGTTTGACTAGAACCTGGCTCCCAAGTGGTTTCTGTATTTTGAGAAGTAATAATGAAAGGACCAGAAGAAGAGTCAACAGTTACAATAACATCATCAGAAGCAGAGCTTGCACCATTAGGTGCATTGTCTCTAACCGTTACTCTAAACTCCATTGTTCTGTTAACAGACGGTACAACTTCCCAAATATTTGCAGATAAGCCTTGCATAACAGTAAGCATATCTGGCATAAATCGAGTTCTTTCTGTAGTAGGAGGTAAAGACCTAAACATTGGTCCTAATGTATTTGTAGGATCTGGAGGCATAACCTCACCAATTTCTTCATCTATTTGTTCCCAGCAGTATGTAAGTTCATCATTGTCACTATCTATACCAATTGCATCTAGTTGAAAAGGCGTAGATGCTGGTATTGTAAAATCTGCTGGAGCAATAGCTTGCGGTGCAGTATTTCCAGTCGGAGTCTGTACTTCACAATCTTGTGTGTTTACATAATTCCAAATTTCATCTATACTTATGGCGTGAAAGTGAGCATCACTATTTGTTTGAACATTTGGAGCGCAAATACCTGCATATCCTAAGATAGTAGAGGCGCTTCCTGGCTCCATAGATGTACTGCCATTTCTTTGGCAGTCATTATTTTGTGTGTGATTTGCACCAAATTGATGTCCCATTTCGTGTGATACGTAATCTACCCAATAAGGATCTCCTGTTGGCTCTGGTAAACCTGTAACACCACCAGCTTTTTGTAAGCTACAAGGTACACCCAGAAATGCTACACCACCACCACCAGTACTGTACACATGACCTATATCATAATTTTCTTCTCCTATTATACCATCACACGTAGCTTGGTTTGTAGCAAGCATAGATACACCATCTTCATTAACATAAGGATCTGTAGCAAAATTTAGAAAAATTATGTCTTCATTATTGTCTACAATATCCATATGAATAGAAATATCTCTCTCGTAAATACCATTTACTCTTGTCATAGAAACATTCATAGCTTCTAAAACAACAGCTTTCTTTTCAGAATCTGGCGTTGTGATGTCTGTAATAGGAATACCTGCAGCATCTAAGTGAAACTGGGCATACTCTCCCGTACAAGCTAATGCCAATCTGTAGTTTCTTAATACACCATCATTTGCATTTTTACTAGATGACGAGTTAGGTAGTTGATTTAATGCTGAGTTACCAATAACCTCACATTGAAACGCTTCATCTGGAGCTGGAAGATTTTGGCGCTCATATGCCATATATGTTGCCTTATCTTTTGTGTAAGTGTCTATATAGAATGAGCCAAATTTTCCTGATGTAATCATAGCGTTTAAGCCCATTGTTGGAGAAACGCTAAAGTTAATAATGGTTGATTTGTTTTTTAAACTAACTCCTTTATAAGCTCTAATGTTTGGATGACTAGCTTGTAACCCATCTTGAAAGTTAGAGTTTTCTGTTACTCTAAAGGTTTCAAAATTACCATCTGCTAAAGGAAACTTTAATAAGACATCTTTGGCTTTGCTTAGATGTGTTTTAGATAATGTGTTTGAAAGAGAGTTTAAGTTTAAAGTGTATAATGAAAATTTAGTAGGGTTTGAACGTCTTAAAAATTGTGAAGATTGTTCTATTTTAGAAGCTTCGACTAATTGCCATAAATTTTCTTGAGAAAAGCCCGAGAAGACAAAACAACACAGCAATACAAATAATGTAATTTTTTTCATAGATGAGGATTCAATACTTAAAAATATGATTATTAAAGATAATTCATTAAAAACAGTTAATATATTAACGAAGTGCAAAATTAAAGCCCTATTTGTTGCTATGAATTCTATAAGATGTAGTGTAGTTTCGACAAAAGACTTAAAAAAGGTATTACTCATAAATTTTCACGAAATTTGCAGAGATGAATAAGCAAATTACACTTCAAAATTTAGGTCTTAAAGATTATAAGGACACTTGGGACTATCAAGAACAACTTTTTAAAGAAATTCTTGATTTGAAAATACGAAACAGAAGAGAAGACTTAGAGTTGGAAACCCCAAACTATCTTTTATTTGTTGAGCATCCTCACGTTTATACTTTAGGTAAAAGTGGTGACTTTGAAAACCTATTGGTTACAGAAGATTACCTTAAAGAGATTGATGCTACTTTTTACAAGATAAATAGAGGTGGCGATATTACTTATCACGGTCCAGGACAAATTGTTGGATACCCTATTTTAGATCTTGAAAATTTCTTTACAGATATACATAAGTATCTTAGGCTGTTAGAAGAAATGGTTATTCTTACCCTTAAAGATTACGGCATAACTTCTGAGCGTAGTAAAGGAGAGACAGGTGTTTGGTTAGATGTAGGTACACCGTTTGCACGAAAAATATGTGCAATGGGTGTTAGGGCAAGCCGTTGGGTAACTATGCATGGATTTGCTTTGAACGTAAATACTAACCTTGGTTATTTTGATAATATGATACCTTGTGGCATAAAAGGGAAAGCAGTTACATCTCTTAATGTAGAGCTTGGTGTTGCAGAAGTGAATATGAATGATGTAAGAGAAAAACTATTACATCACTTTTTAAATTTGTTTGAAGCTGAACTTAAAGGTTAGTTTACCTTATATATAAGGACACTATCTTCTTCGCCTTTTACGACAAACTCTAAATTATTGTCTGAATCCATATTTTCAAAATCAATTTGAGAATTACCATACACAGGGAAGTTAGGTCTTAGTATACCATTACTATCAAATAAATACACTTTATGAGACTGTGTGTCTGTAACACTCACGTAAATTTTATTATTAATATAAAATATCTGAGGTCTTGTATACAGCCCAAAATCTAACTCTATCGTTTTACCCTTTATAGTTAATTTATTTTCAGCTAAGCTTACAAATGTCTTGTTTGTACTTTCTATATAATGATCTTGTGGTAATCCTAGTTTTGTAATATTTAGTTTCCCTTTTTCTGAAATTTGCATTAGCTCACCATTTTCATTGGTATTGGCAAACGTGTTTTCATACTTATACCAATTATTATCTGAGATATCTAGATTGGTCTTAATAGAAACACGTTCTGTTCCAGTTCTACTTAAGATATTTAGCTTTCCAGAATTAGACATTACTAAGATGTAATCTCGGCTGCCAATTCTAATATGTTTAGGTTGTGTTACTATGGTCTTGTCTGCTTTGTCAAATTTAAATCCAGTAACACGTTTTGCGTCCTTATTATACATAAGCACAGAATTTCCTTGGGTTACTAGAAATCTGTATTTTCTGTTACGGTCATAATCGAATACAGCTAGTGGTTGAGTAATAGGATCCTTAAATTCTATTGGGAAACTTTCTACTTCTTTACCATTTCTATCTAAAACATATAATTTGTCTTGAGTAGTAAATGCAAGTTGGTATTTGCCATTTCTATATAAATCTACTTCTGTTATGTCTCCTAAAATTGCAGCACCAAGATTTTTTTTCCACTTTATTTTTCCTTTGTTCGATATAAGATAAAGGGTATTAGATACATCTTGCACTACAATGTCTCTGGTTTTGTTAGTGTGATTTTTGAAAAGCTTAGGCGTGTTCTGTAAACTAGCATCTAGTTTTACTGTTGCAACTTGAGAGATGCCATTAGATGATGACTTTGCACCAGCTTTTTCAATTATAGCGTGTACGTGTGCAAAATTACGCTCGTATATAAATTGAAGTGCAGCTAGCTTATGATCTTTAAATTTAACTTTCTCAGCAGATGATTTAAATTTTGAGTCCACGATATTAGGAAGCTTGTTTTTTAGCTCATCTGTATTTGTTACCATTAATATAGAGCTTTCATCACTCAAGCTTTTTGAAACATCTATGTAATAATCTTGTTCTCCTAAGATTGATTTGTTTTGGTAATTAGCGATAATGTTTTCAAGAGCTTCTGTATCCTTAGCAAAAAGGTAATAGTCTTTTATTCTTGTATAGTAATTTAATTCTTTAATAGTTATAAGAGGATTAAAAGCTTCAGTAAATATATTAGATGAGCTTAATTTGAAAATAGTAACATCTCTATAACTTTTTTCTTCATCTTGTTGGCTTATTAAAGCTTGTTCAGTTACATCAGGATCTAAAGAATGAACAATAACTATGCTCTGGTCATTATTATAAATTACTCCAACTTCATTTAAGGAGTTAAAAAAGGCTTCGTTTGAAACAGGGTTTAATGCTCTATCCTTAGCGTGATAAGTTTTTAAATTTTCTCTTAATATTTCAAAACTGTTATATGTAAAAGAGTAAAAGCCTGTAGCACTTAAAGGAGTAATTTTAGCGATGTGAGTTTCTTGAGGTTCTACACCTTTAAAAATGTCAAGAATTTTGGGAATAGAATCGTTAGTAATTGCTACACCATTTAACTGAAGTGTTTTTTGGCTTATTTCGAGATCTAGAGATAAGTTGGTGGTAAACTTTTCAATAGGGAGATTTTTAGTGTTTGAAAAGTAATCGTTGAATGCTGTATTAAAGTATGTTGTATTAATAAAAACTGAAGTGCCATCTCCGCTTGTGTCTATTAATTCCTTTAAATCCTGGTTCTTAATATTATTACTGTAATTTCTAATTGCATTCTCAATTAGCAATTTAGAGTTGCTGGCTATAAAAATACTGTCTAAAGTGGTGGCATAGGATACCGAGTTTTCTAAAGTGAGTTTTTTTATAGTCTTATTTGAGTAATCTTGACTTTCAATAGTTTTATTAGCTATGGAGTCTGTCTGTATTAAATTAGGTGAGTCTTTAGTGATAAACGTAAACCCAAATTCATTTTGACCGATTTTAGAAAATGATAGTAATGCGCTATTAGGCGTTTTAATATATTTTAAATTTTGTAAAACCTCCTTAGTATCTTGGTTGAGGTGAAAATCTGAATTGTCATAAATAAATTCATTATTCTGAAGATTAGAAGTAAAGATGTCTAAACTTTTAATGCTAAACACTATAGCGGCATCTTTAGGAGCGTAATGTGCCAGAGTTTCTGATTGAGATGTTTTCTTTGTACATCCTAGTATTGTAATACCTATTAATAGGAAAAGGTACTTTTTCATAGCAATTCAATTTTTACAAATGTAACAAGACCATCTGTATTTTAGTGAACAGACTATTTAAGATATTAAAAGTTAAATTGGTATTGTTCTGGTAATAGCCTAAAGCTTTTTCTATGATATTTTGAAGGGCCGTGAGTTCTTATAGCTTCTCTATGTTCTTTAGTTGGGTACCCCTTATTCTGTTTCCAATTGTACATCGGAAATTCTTCGTGTATTTTCTCCATATAGTTATCCCTATATGTTTTTGCTAATATAGATGCGCTAGCAATATTTAAATATTTGCCGTCACCTTTAATAATACATTTATAAGGAATATCATCACAAGGTTTAAACCTATTACCATCTACAGCTATATGTTCAGGTTTTGTTTGTAGACTTCTTATAGATTCCTGCATCCCTAAAATAGATGCATTAAGAATATTTATCTTATCTATAGTATCTATATCTATATGTATAACAGAAAATGAAACAGCTTCTGTTTCAATAATTGGTCTTAGTAAATCTCTTTGTTTATGAGTTAATTTTTTACTGTCATTTAAAACGGGATTATTGAAGTCTTGTGGAAGAATAACGGCTGCTGCTGTAACTGGACCTGCAAGACAACCTCTTCCAGCTTCGTCTGTGCCACACTCTATAACATCTAATAAGTATTGCGGTAATAACATGGGTGCTAAAGTATTAAAATAGATAAGGTCATAGCAAACAATTTATAAGAAATAGACTCGTTAAAAAAACATACTTTTGCTTCAGTAATATATATAATGAAACAACTTCTTCTACTTTCTGTTTTAATCACTTGGGCAACCACGGTAACTGCTCAAGATTTTATAGGTTCAGAAATAAATCCAACAGGCACTCAAAACAGGCAAAATAATAGTCAACAAACTGTAGTAGATAAAAGAGAGCGACCTCCAATTACAGATTATAAAATTATATCTGCGAAAAATGATACTACCTATGTAGATACAACCTTGTCTATATATAAGGACTATAAATGGAACTATTTACAAAAAGATGATTTTGAATTGCTCCCTTTTAATAATGTTGGCCAACCTTATACTAAATTGGGATATGAATTCAGTGATGTCTATATAGCACCAAAATTTGGTGCGAGAGCAAAACACTTTAATCATTATGAAGTAGAAGACATAAACTACTATAATGTTGCTACACCTTTTACAGAGTTGTATTTTAAAACCGTATTAGAACAAGGACAGAATTTAGATGCTTTATTTACATCTAATACGTCACCCCAATTTAATTTCTTTGTTGCCTATAAAGGATTAAGATCTTTAGGGAAGTACCAAAGCTCTTTAACTAGTGTTGGTAATTTAAGATTAGGCTTTAGTTATAATACTAAAAACAAAAGATACTATATAAAGAGTCATTTTGTAGCGCAAGACTACACCATAAATGAAAATGGAGGATTAACAGAAGAAGCTGTTCAGCAATATATAGACGAAATACAGGAATTTGATGATAGAAGTGTATTAGAGGTTAACTTTCAAGATGCCCAAAGTTTGATGGATTCCAGGCGATTTTATCTAGATCACAAATACTATATAATAAAATCCTCCGATTCAATACCAAACAATGAGGTATCTGTAGGACATAAAATGAATTTCACAGACAAAGAACTAGAGTATACTCAAGTTACACCTAGCTCACTTTTTGGAGACTCTTTTGAAACTACAGATTTACAAAACCTAACTGAATTTCAAGATATATATAATGAAGGTAGATTAACCTACTATAATAAAACATTAGGTGAATTTACAGTTAAGGCAGGTTATACAGACTTTAATTATGGTTATAATAGGACAGTAAACGTTGATAACACTTTTATAGCTAATAGGCTTTTGGGTGGAATACCTCAGGTAGGAGCAGAATACTTTAATACAATAGGGAAGTTTAAAGTGAAAGCGAACTTAATGACGAGTGTCTCTGGTGATACTAATGGTAATTATTTTTTAGCAGATGCTTCCTATAGTATAATTGATGAATTAAACATAGGTGCGACAATAAGCTCTAATGACCGATCTCCTAATTACACGTTTCAGTTATATCAAAGTGATTATATAAACTATAATTGGCAAAATGATTTTAGTAACGAGTCAATCCAAAATTTTGAAGTTAGATTACAATCTGATAAATACGGTAAGTTAACAGCCTCAAATACGATAATAGATAATTACACTTACTTCGGCTTAAACGAAGAAGACCAAGTTAAGCCAATACAGTATGATGAAACTGTAAGCTACTTAAGGATAAAATTTCAAAACAATTTTAATTTTGGCTATTTTGGATTAGCTAATACTATAATGTATCAAAATGTTTCAGATGGAGATACTGTATTTAATGTTCCAGAGGTTGTTTTAAGACACTCATTATATTATCAAGACTATTGGTTCAAAAAAGCACTATACCTTCAAGCTGGTTTTACAGGTAAATATTTTTCAGGTTTTAATGCCAATGGATATGATCCTGTACTTTCAGATTTTTTTGTTCAAAATGATGAAAGAATTGAAGGCTTTCCAGCAGTCGATTTCTTTTTTAATGCTAAAATAAGGCAGGCAAGAGTCTTTTTTAAGCTTGAAAACGCAAATTCTATACTACTCGGCAATAATAATTTTACAGCACCAAACTACCCTTATAGAGACTTTGTGGTAAGGTTTGGAATAGTTTGGGATTTTTTCTTGTAATTTTTTTATTTCTATAGTCGCTAAAAATCAGCATCTTATGTTTAAACTGAAAATTATTTTTAAAATAGTTGAAATAAATGCTTGTGGGATTCAAAAAGGGATGTATATTTGCACCCGCTAACAACGAAAGGCGTTAGTGAAAACGGCAGAAAAATATTTTTTTAAAAATTGTTTTGTAGTTTAAAAAAAGGTTTTATATTTGCACCCGCTTTGAGAAACAAGTTAAAG